>NICF_comb_assmDRAFT_10000001_pt1 | contig 1098567 bp, 912 predicted proteins | sample NewIslPassag4_SG_FD_11279 | JGI IMG/M metagenome (IMG submission 11279)
GCTACCAGTGGAAACTCAATGGGAACCCGATCAGCGGCGCGACGTCCTCCACGTACACGGTGCCTTCAGGTTTGAGTGCAGGGACGTACGTGTACACGCTTGTTGTCACATGTGGCAGTTGCAGTGCGACGTCGAACAGCGTGACGGTGACGGTGAGCCCAGCGCCGACGGTGACAATCAGTTGTTCCTCGAATCAGAATTCAACTTCATTTACACTGACGAGTACCGCTCTTGGTATCAGCTCTGGCAATTACGGAACGAGTTATGCTGTTGGAGGAAGTAGCGGTATTGTACTAACAGCGCGCAGCAGCGTTGATCCAACTCAACCAACGAACCCGACTGCTTCTGGACAGACTGGCGTCATCTTCATTGGTAGTGATGGCGTTGGGGTGAAGAATTCGGGCGGTGGTGGCTCGCAGGGTATTTCGGGCGGTGGCGGTGATCAAGATGAGGAAGTCAAGATCACCTTTGCTGGAGGTGCTGTTCCAGCTGGTACGATTGTTTTGGGAATCAACAAGTTGAGCTTTAGCAGTGATACGCCTGTGCTCTTCATTCACAAGACTGATGGCACGTATGTCACGGTGCAGGAATCTGAACTCCAAAGTGTGATTACATGGACGGCATCAGATCGTGGAGAGATTGACTTTAGTGACCTAAGCTCGATCAGCTCGACTGCGATGGTTGATTTCATCGTGTTGCGTGAGACTGCAGACCACATTTTCCTCTACAGCATAAGCTTCGGTGGTGGATGTTCGACGATTGCACTCTGTAGCGGCTATGCAAGTGGCCCAACGCTGACATCCTCGGTGAGTGGATGCAGTGGGAGTGTGTCGTACCAATGGATGAAGAATGGCAACCCAATCAGCGGGGCAACGGCTTCAACGTACACAGTACCAACAGGGCTGAGTACGGGGAATCACACCTACACATTGGTTGTGACTTGCGGTGGTTGTAGTGTCACTTCCAACAGCATCACAGTTGTTGTCACTGCTGCGCCGACGGTGACAATCAGCGCGAGCGGCTCGACGAGCCTGTGCGCTGGGTATTCGAGCGGACCAATGCTGTCGTCGAGCGTGAGCAATTGCAGTGGCAGCGCGAGCTACCAGTGGCAGCTCAATGGGAACCCAATCAGCGGTGCGACTTCTTCCAGCTACACCGTGCCCGCTGGTTTGAGTGCAGGGACGTACACGTACACGCTTGTTGTCACGTGTGGCAGTTGCAGTGCGACGTCGAACAGCGTGACGGTGACGGTGAGCCAACAACCCTCTATTACGCTGTCGGGGGGCACGACGATCTGTAGTGGTGGATCGGCGACGCTGACATTTACGCTCACCAGTGGTAATTCGACCAATTGGAGCCTAACCTATTCTGCAACACCAACGAGCGGATCACCGCAGCAGTTTACGGTCAATAACATCAACGGCACGACATACAGTGTCAACGTATCACCAACAGTGACGACGACCTACTCGGTCGTATCTGTCACTGCTGGAGGGTGTACAGTTACTCCATCGAATGTTTCGACGACGGTAACGGTTAGCAACATCGCTGTTAGTGCATCTGTGCAAGGAGGGGAACCAGTGTCGCGATATGTTCAACTGCGACTAATCGCCCAACACTGGTGGCGTCTGTTACCGGTTGTTCAACGCCAAGCTACCAATGGCGGCGCAACGGAACGAACATTAGTGGCGCTACACAATCAACCTACACCATTCCAACAGGATTGGCTGCAGGTACGTACCAATACAGCGTATATGTCACCTGTGGTGGGTGCGCTGCGACTTCCAACAACGTAACCGTTACAGTTACCTCGATTGGGACAGTGACCATCGCCATTCAGGGCACTTCCTCGACGAATGAGACCTACTGCGAAAACCAGCAGGGCGGTACGCTCTATGTGGTTCAACCGACCAGTGGCATTGTTTCGTATCAATGGTACGTTGATGGATCACCGATTAGCGGTGCTACCAACTCGACCTATGTGATCCCAACCTCTCAGACGGGAACAAGAAACTACACCGTCAAAGTCACCGATGCGGGTGGATGCGAGAAATTCTCGAACGCAATCTGTGTGACCGTAGTCTCGACGCCGACGGTAACAATCAGCACATCGAACACAAGTGTTTGTCCTGGCTCACAAGTGGTGGTGTACTTCTCGTTTAGCGGTTGCGGCCCGTGGCACCTGACCTACAAGATCAACAACGGCTCCAATGTCACCGTTCAGACATCGAGCAATCCGTACATGCTCACGTACACAATCACACAGACGACAACGTTCACCGTGATCTCCGTACAGAACTGTAGCGGCTGTGCCGGAACGATTGTGGGCAATTCAAGCATTACCGTGACGCCTTACGGTATCCCAACTTCATACTTTGTCATGGGCTTTACCGGTGATACCGTCACGACAAACTCCAATGGTTACGTGCTCGAATGGCCGAACTATGCAGGTAATGGCTCGAACTATCCTGATGGCACCGTCAACGCGAGTTCCAATACCTATCGCCCCAAGCACTACCCGAATTATTCAGCACTCAACGGGCATGGTGCGATCTATTGGGATGGAAACGACAAACCAGTTGAAGTGCAGGTCAACACCGGCAGTGGTATCAGTGGTGGTACACAAAAGACACTCTTCATTGTGTACCGGCCTACCTCGTCGAGTTTGACCAATGACAGGATGGTCATCTACAAGCAAGGCGACGAGAACCACGGCTTTGCGATCTACCTGATCAATCGGCAGGTGTACTACGGCGCGTGGAATAACCAGAACTGCAGCGGTAGTTGTACGAACAAATGGGCCGTTTTCCAAAGCACTGGATTTACGGTGCAGCCCGGCACAAACTACATCTTCCAGTTTGTCTACAACGGGAATGCATCGTCGTCGAATCGTCTGCGCTTTTCCATCAACGGGAGCGTCTACACGCCATCGGGTACACCAGGAACGAGCATGTCCTACTCCGGAGATGCAGTGAGCATTGGTGGTAAGGTTGGAAATATGCGCTTCCATGACTTCGCCTCAGTCAACGAGACGAATCAATACCTGTGCGACAACACGAAGATTGCCGAAGTCTTGCTCTACAACACAGCCGATGCGACGCTTCGCGATCAGGTATGGTGTGTACTCAAATACAAGTACGGCTTTACCAATCTCGGCAACAATCCCATTGGGGTGCTTTCGAAGGACGGCGGTAGCGATGAACGCGAACCGATCGCAGGTGAGCCGCTTGCTCCAGCTGAAGAAGCAACCCTCTCGCCAGTCGCACCGAACCCATCGGAGCAGTTCGCTACAGCAGTGCTGACTGTCGGTCGCCAGCAGTACGTCGAAGTTTCGATCATTGGGCTCGATGGACGAGCGTACGCCACGGTGTTTGCTGGTTACGTAGCTCGCGGCGAACGGCGAGAGCTCGTCATTGACGTCGGCACACTTCCATCGGGCGTCTATCTGCTCAGCGTCCAAGGCGAGTACTTCGTGCGCTCGGAGCGCTTTGTCGTCCAGCATTGATGCAAGTATCGAAGCTCCTATCGGGGAGTGTGCATATTTGCGCACTCCCCGATCATGGGGGAGAGCCATGCTGAACAGTTGATGCGACGTCTGCAATGCTCTCGACAGGAGATTCCAACCAAGAGCGCGATTTTGTGCTTCTCTCTTCGCGGCCACGTGCGGTGCGGTTGGCACTCTATAGCGTCGCCATCGGTGTACTTGCGCTTGGTGTAGCAAGTGCGGTGATGCGTGTGCCTCGCCAAATAGAACTGCGATGTGTCCTCAGAGGCAATGCCTCCGAGCGCGTCTATCGGTACGCAGAGGATGTGTTCGTCGAGCAGTACTACGTACGTACCGGCGAGCGTGTCAGTCGTGGTCAGCAGCTCGTTCGGATTAGCTCGCCGCAAATCGCTGCACTCGTGATGGAATACACGCTCGCCAAGCTTCAAGAGGAGGTCTTCGAGAGCACTGAACTGCCCGTCCACGCAAAAACCCAGGCACAGCTTCGGCTGCAACAGGAGAAGGTGCTCCGACAGCTCGAACGAACGCAGCAGTCTCGTCGCTTTGCTCTGGCCACGCAACAAGCCGAAATTCGGAAGCTCGAGCTGGCCCTGCGTACTGCACGCGAACAGCTCGAGAAGCTCAGAAGCCTCCGAGCCAGCGGCTACGTCTCCGAAACGGAGGTGCAGCAAGCAGAGTTGCAGAAGGCGACAGCGGAAGAAGCGCTCAACCGCGCTCGGGAGCAGTATCGTCGCGATATCGCCTCGCTCGAATCCCAGGCGCGCGAGCTTGCACTCGATCGAAATATTGCGGGCCAGTCGCAGGAGAAGGTCGGTCTCCAAATGCAGCAACGTCGCGCGCAGCTTCAGGCAGCTCGTCTTGCCGCATACCAGCGTCTCCAATCGCTCTACGGCGACTTCGCAATTGATAGCGGCGCCATCATCATCAAATCTCCTGCCGATGGATTGATCGTCACCTACATCAGCGATGCAGAGCGGCAAGTCCCGGCAGGTTCGATTCTCCTCAAGCTCAGCCAGCTCCCGACAGCATTTACGGCAACAGCAGAGGTTCCGCCCAAAGATATTGGCTCGCTCCGCGTGGGGCAGCCGGTCGTCGTCAAACTATCGGCGTTTCCACCCCTGCGGTGGGGAGTGCTTCGGGGGCGGGTGCGTTCACTCAGCATCAGTCCTGGCGAGCGTGGATTCTACACACTCGAAGCAGAACTCCAGCCCAATGCACAATTCGATGGCATGCTCCAGGAAGGGATGGATGGGACGCTGGCTGTTGTGGTCGAGGAACGTCCCGTTGCTGCGTATGTACTCGAAACGTTCCTCCGTCCCTTCGAAAGCCTCATTCGCTAAGTGAATGTTGTTGTGTGTGTCCGACGCTCGAAGCTACCTTTCGCCGTGACTTGAGGATTGATGCGCCAATGGTTACCCCTAAAATTGTTGCCACAACCGTCAGGGAAACACCTGTCGAAATGTGGATAACGCTACTTGCGAGCATCTTGAAGCCGATAAACGCAAGAATCACCGCCAACCCATAACGAAGGTACACAAAGAGCTGCATGATTCCAGAGAGCGCAAAGTAGAGCGAGCGTAGCCCAAGCACAGCGAATGCATTCGAAGTGAACACCACGAATGGATCGTTCGAAATTGCAAGGATTGCTGGGATGGAATCAACTGCGAATACCAAGTCGGTTGCCTCGATGACGAGCAGTACGATGAACATCGGGGTTGCCGCCCAGCGAATGCCATCACGAATGAAGAAGTGGTGCCCATGGTAGTCGCTCGTCACTGGAAAGAAGCGGCGAAACAGCCGCACGAAGATGTTGCGGTCGGGGTGGATCTCACGCTCTCCCCCGAAGCCAATACGGAGTGCAGTTACCACAAGGAATCCACCGAGAACGTACACGAGCACATGAAATCGTGCAATCAAGTGCACCCCCAGCAGAATGAGGATGAACCGCATTGCCAACGCGCCGAAGATTCCCCAGAAGAGGACGCGATGTTGATACCGCGGCTCGACGCGGAAGTACTGAAAGATGAGGAGGATGACAAAGAGATTATCCACGCTGAGCGACTTTTCGATGAGGAAGCCCGCAAGGAAGGCTAATGCTTTTTCCCCGCCAAGCTTCGAATAGTCGTAGTAGCCGTAAAGAAAGAGAGAAAAACCAAGTGCGAGTGCGATCCAAATTCCCGTCCACAGCAGCGACTCGCGAATACTAATTGCATGCGGTCGGCGATTGAAGAGCGCTAAATCCAACCAGAGAAAGAACACAATCGCGGCGCTGAACAGCAGCCACATCCAGAGAGGTTCGGTTCCTATCATGCACGCAGTGGAGTACTTTCATCATGATGTACCAAAATACTGTGTGGCATCGAGCTGCGGTATTTTCGCTCAAACGATTCTTTGAGAGTCTGTGGTCGTCCGGGTGATGAAATTCGGCGGTACATCTGTTGCCGGAAGCAACCAGCTCCGGCAGATTGTGCCGATTGTTCGCCACGTTGCTCGCCAGCAACGGGTGGTAGTTGTTGTCTCAGCCTTTCGCGGCGTGACCGATGCGTTGCTTTCGATCGCAACCGATGCAGCCTCTGGCAAACCGTGGGAAGGAACATGGCGCTCGATTGCAGAGCAGCATCGCCGTGTTGCCGATGAGCTGGGTCTGCTCCCGTGGCGCCACGGAGAAGCACTGCTCGAAGAACTCCACGATTTCGCGACCGGCATTGCTCTGCTGGGCGAATGCACCCCGCGAATGCTCGACGCAATCGCTGCCTATGGAGAACTTCTCAGCTCACGCTTGTTGGAAGACTTCCTTGCGCAGAGTGATGAGGTCGCCTGGCACGATGCGCGGACTTCGATTATCACAGATGCCTGCTTTACCAACGCGCACGTGGATTGGGAGCGGACGAAAGCAGCGACATGCACCACCCTAAAACCACTGCTGGAGCGGTACCGCACGATTGTCACGCAAGGGTTCATCGCTTCTACCGCAGAAGGAGTAACGACTACGCTCGGGCGCGGTGGATCGGATTATTCCGCTGCGCTGTTGGGTGCAGCGCTTGGAGCGGACTGTGTCGAAATTTGGACGGATGTTTCTGGCATCTATACTGCCGATCCGCGGGTGATCCCCGACGCGCGAAGTCTGCCGCATGTGACGATCGGTGAGATTCGGACGCTTGCTGCATACGGCGCGAAAGTGCTCCATCCGCTTACCATCGAACCTGCGATCGAGTACGATGTGCCGGTTGTTGTGCGAAATACATTCGAGCCGTCCCACCCGGGGACAGTAATCGTTTCGCGATTGGATAGTCCCACCGATGGCATCCGCGCTCTTGCGATGCTCGATGCCTATCGAAGCACCCACCCCGATGCATTGCCGGAGGATGGGCAGCTACTTGCCAGTGTCCAAATCCGTGGTGAACGTTATCAGCTTGTGCGTCATGCCCTCTGCGAGCGCGATATTCCCGCAACGCTTGTTTGCTGTGTCGGGGAAGGGATTCATCGAACTAACCGTGCCCTCGAGCAGATCATCGCGGCATCCAACCATGCAGGCTGTGCGGTAACGATCGTTGGTTCAGGGGCAAATTCCCTCTTGGTGAGCGTTGAGCGCAATTGGGGCAGGCGGTTCCTCCGCGCACTGCACGAAACGATGTGCCACGAACACGTCGAGGTTACAGCGTGAAACACCACTGGATCATCGTACTGTGTCTGCTCGGCATCGCAGCTCCTGCGCAGCAGTGGCAGCGGCTCATTAGCGAGCCATGCTATGGAATCGCGATCAACCCAAAAAATCCAAAAACACTCTACGTCGGTGGTGAAGGGCGATTGCTCTACCGCAGCTTCGATGGTGGCATCACGTGGGATACACTCGTTGTCGAGTTTCGTTCCGCAACGACTGAGTTCACGAACGTCCTCGTCCATCCAATTGATACGAATGTGGTCTTTCTCGGTGGGATTCGGTTTGGAACACTCCGCCGCTCGACAAATAACGGACAGACGTGGGAGACGGTGCTTGCGGGGACGCAGAACTACGTGTTTTCTGGCGAGGCGATCACCGTTGATCCCAACGCACCACAGATCATGTACGCTGCTGAGTTTCTGACCTCGACGGTATTTCGGAGCACCGACCGAGGACGCTCGTGGCGTGCGATGGGACAAATCCCGCCGGACAGCTTCCTTGCGACGCCGGTTGTCCCGCGTTTGTGCTGCATCGCGCTGCGACCCGATTCCACCGGGATTCTCTACGCTGGCTGTCAGGGGAGCGCCATCTACCGTTCCGATGATAGCGGGCGGACTTGGCAGCTCATCCAGCGCTTCTATGCCCAAAACGGACTCCGAGATACGGAAATCCCACAAATTCGATTCAGCTCGCTCCGCCCGAACGTCGGCTATGCAGTGATGACGTACTTTTTCTCGGCGTTCCGTCCGAACGGCGGGCTTTGGCGTACAACCGATGGTGGCGCATCGTGGCATCTTTTTGCATTTCAGGACACCTCACTGTGGGCGATTGGGATTCGCAGTCGCGGCGATCGGGATGAGCTCGTCGTCGGTGGCTTTACCGAGTTCTTCGATGCAGATACCCTCGTTCCGGGAGCGCGTATTGTCCGGCGGAGCGTGGACGAAGGCCGCACGTGGCAGCGGTACGATGATGCGATTCCTTGGACGGCTGATCTGCCGGGGAATGCGTTTGCATTCCGGTACGTCCAAGATGGCAGCCGCGAACGGCTCTACTACGCCTCCGATGCTGGGTTCTACGCGCTCGATCTTGCAAGCGACGAACCACTGCCGCCGATCGAGCGCGAACCGCTCGTCGTGATTCAACCATCGCACGGTATCCTCCGCATCATCGGCGATTACGGTGGTGTGCCGCAAGGTGTCGAAGCACGAGCAGAGCTTTACAACGTGCTCGGCCAGCGAGTGGCGAACGCTACACTCCGCCGCTATGGAGAGCGTGCGTTCTACGGCGAACTCGCTGTTGGGCACCTTGCCGCTGGGATGTACTACGTGCGCTTTCTTGCGGGCGACCCAGTTGCGACCGCTGCGGTGCTCATACCGAATTAGTGCTCGCTGAGCACAATCCGATTCCGGAGCGATCCGAGCAGCTCAATCTCGCACTCGACAACATCCCCTGGCTCTAGCCAGCGCGGCGGATCAAAGACCTTGCTGCCGTTGAGTTCCAGCAAACATCCAGTGCCGCACGTTCCTGAGCCGATGACATCGCCGGGGTAGAGCGTCACTCCATAGCTTGCACGCTCGATGATTTGCGCGAACGTCCAGTGCATATCGCGCAAATTGCCGCGTGAAACTTCCTGGCCATTGATGCGTGCAGTCATTGCCAGGTCGTACCGCTCTCCGACAGGCGTCTCGATTCGGCGGGCGGCAAGCTCATCGCGTGTGACAAGGATTGGCCCAAGTGATGTGGCGAAATCTTTCCCCTTCGCAGGGCCGAGATTGAGCTTCATTTCCTGCATCTGCAGTCCGCGCGCGCTCCAATCGTTCATCACCATGTAGCCGGCAATGTATTCATCGGCGCGTTCGGCAGGGATTGTCCGCCCCTCTTTCCCAATGACAATGGCACATTCAAGTTCGAAGTCGAGTTGCTCGCAGTGCTTCGGGAGCACGTGTACATCGCCAGGGCCAGTGATGGCGTGGTGATTGGAGAAGTAGAAAATCGGGATCTCGTCGAACTCTGGAATCATCGGCAATCCACGATTGCGACGCGCTGCCTCGACGTGTTGGCGAAAAGCGTAGCCATCCCGAAGGGAGCTGGGGCGCGGGATTGGCGCCTCGAGCACTGCTTGGTCGAGTGGAAGTAGTGCGGAGGAAAAATCGAGCGACGATGCAAGCTCCTCGAGCGCGCGTGCATCATCCATTGCTGCCTGGCCGAGCCGGAGAAATTCCAGCCCATCCGATGGCAGATAACCGAGTGCAAGACGCTTGCCCTGGCGACGAGCCTGCTGGTGCGCTGCGGCAATGTCGAGGAGGTTATTGCCGATAACGAGCGCAAACCGTGACTGCTTCTCTGCGCGGTATGTGGCAAATTTCATCGTTCGGATCGGGATTGTTCAACATGCGGGGATCTGCGATGCAAGATTATCGCAATTGGTGTTTCCATGACTTGGTCGAAGTGCTCCTGAACGTAGCGCCAGCGTGGAGCATCCTGCTGGAGTGCTTCCCAGGAGCTGCGGTTATGCCCAAAGAGAAATTCAGCGCGATCGAGTGTGCCGACGACTAACCAATCGGCTCGGTGGAGGTCCTGCTCGTAGTAGCTTCGCCAGCGGTGCGGTATGTGGGCACTGAAGATTGGCATCGTCGTCGAAAAATGGTACCACTCCGGCTCACCGAGAAAGAGCGGAAGCTGCGCCATGCACGCTGAAAGCACAAGCACGCGTTCGTCCGGTGTACGGTGAGAATTGATGTAGCCAGCAATTTCCCAGAGCGTTGCGCGGTGCAGCACGTTGTGGGCTGGCTGTTCAAATGACAGCGTGTACGCAGTGGGATTCGTTGCTGCTTGCAGCGGGATACGCAGTGAGTACACAAAGCGCGGCAGCGGACCCAGTGCAACTGCAGCCAGCAGGAGCGGAACGAGAACGCCAGCTCGAAGTGCCCATGGGCTGCTCTTCCAATAGTTCCATAGCGTGCTAGCAAAGTGGAGCGCTCCAATTGCAGTAAACACTGCAAGCATCGGAAGTATTCGCCACAGATGCACGATGCCAAATTTCCGCTCGATGATGATGCTGGCAGCAAGGAGCAGAGTCAGAAGTGCCACCAGACGGCGTGGCGCATCCTTGCCACCAGAGAAGATGGTGAGCCATCCCAATGCCGCCATTGCAACGCTAAACACCGTGATGTTCTCGGTTGCCACTCGCAGCGTTGCATGCCAGGCGTGCAAGAGTGCTGCGATACTGATCGGCGGTGTGCTTGCATAGAAGCGCAAGTACTCGACTGTGTCGGGCACAGTATCCCATGCGATGGTGCGATAGAACATCGCAGCTAAAATCGCGCAGGTCGCCAGTGCACCACTTGCTACACCCAACCAATGGCGAGCACGGAGGGTCCGCGGAGCGTGCCTTCTGGCAAGGTCCCACCCAAGCATTCCAAGCGCGACAATCCCGAATGTGATCTTGAGCATCACAAGGAGAACGTAGAGCATCCCTTCTGCAACTGCGTGCCAGGGGCGTTGCTGTGAGCTTGTTCGAAGCAGGACAAGGAGCGCGAGCGGAATGCCGACATACGACTCTGGGTGCGAACCCAACACAAACGCGCTACCACTGTAGGTCACCAGGTACAGCACACACACTGCTGCTGCCAACAAATGCCCACCGCTGCGGAAGGCAACCAGTGCCAGCAGCGCTGCGCAAAAGAGTTGAAGCGCTGCGTCCACTACCCGATAACTCCACTCGTGCTCGCCGAAGATGGCACGTGAGAACGCGAAAATGGCGTAGATCCCAGGCTGCTTGACCAGGTAGTCGTCAGCCAGCGGACGCCCAAGAAGGAGTCGCTCGCCTCCACGCCAGTAGATGGCGTGATCATGGTACATCGGCATGGCGATAATACATGCTGATGCGCCGAGTGCGACAGCAACAGCAAGCATCCACGCGGTGCAATCTCTGCGGCTCGCCCTCCTTAGTCTTGCGGGCGCCATAGCCCCACTTTGCGGTAAACTTTCCGCAGCGTCCGCTCAGCGACCCGAGCTGCACGCGCAGCACCTTCGACAAGCAACTGTGCAAGCGAGCCTTCGTCTGACCGAATCTGCTGGAAACGCGTTCGCACTGGCTCAAGATATGCAACCAGTGCATCAGCGACGGCAGCTTTGAACGCTGCGTAGGAGGCACCGTGAAAACGCTCGACGATTGTTTCGATCGGCTCGCCGCTGGCCAGATGGTAAATCTCGATCAAGTTGGAAATCCCGGGGCGGCCTTCAGGGTCGTAAGTGATCGTCGAGCCAGAATCGGTAACTGCTCGCTGGATCTTCCGGCGAATGGCGTCGTTGTCGTCAACCAGGAAGATGGTCGCATTGTGGTTAGGGTCGGACTTCGACATTTTCTTCCGCGGGTCTTGCAGGCTCATCAGCCGTGCACCGTAGGTTGGGATGTACGGCTCTGGCACGGTGAACGTCGGCGAATACGCGTTGTTGAAACGCTGAGCGAGGTCTCGCGTAAGTTCGAGGTGTTGCTTTTGATCTTCTCCGACCGGGACAAGCTCAGTCTGGTAGAGCAGAATATCGGCCGCCATCAAAATGGGGTAGGCGAACAGCCCAACGTTGACGTTATCAGCATGCTGAGCCGATTTCTCTTTGAACTGCGTCATTCGGCTTGCTTCTCCAAAGCCAGTAAATGTGCTCAGCACCCATGCCAGTTCAGCGTGCGCCGGTACGTGCGATTGCACAAAGATGGTCGCGTGTGCTGGTTCGATGCCAGCTGCCAGGTACATTGCCGCGCAATCGAGCGTCCAGCGGCGAAGGTTCGCAGGAACTTGGCGGACAGTCAGTGCGTGGAGATCCACGACGCAGAAGTAGCACTCGTACTGGTGCTGGAGCGCAACCCAATTGCGGAGTGCACCTGCGATGTGCCCGAGTGTGAGCATCCCGGACGGCTGAATGCCGCTAAAAAGGACCTTGCGTGGAGAAGCGTCGTTCATGGGCCGACCTTCGGTGGAGTGGTAGATGATTCCTGGAGAAGCAGCGCTTGCTCCTGCAATCGGAGCTGCTCGATGAGGTCATCGAGCTCGCCATCAATGATCTGCTGGAGAGGGTAGTTTTTCGCTTCGCCTTCGAGGCGATGGTCAGTAACACGATTTTGCGGAAAATTGTACGTGCGGATTTTGTCCGAGCGGTCGCCACTTTTGACCATCTCGCGGCGTGCTTGGGAAAGCGACTCTTGTTGGCGCTGGCGCTCAAGCTGGTAGAGCTTGGCTTTGAGCATTTTCATCGCACGGTCGCGGTTGGCGTGTTGCGAGCGCTCCTGCTGGCATGCAACGACAATCCCCGTCGGAATATGCCGCAACCGAACGGCAGTTTCCACCTTGTTGACGTTCTGTCCTCCTTTCCCACCGGAGCGGAACGTCTCCAACTCGATGTCTTCCGGGCGAATCTCGATTTGGATGTCGTCATCGAATTCTGGGAAGACCGCAACAGTTGCAGCTGAAGTGTGGATGCGCCCGCCGGCTTCAGTCTCGGGGACACGCTGGACGCGGTGGACGCCGCTTTCGTACTTGAGCAAACCGTAGGCGCCCTCGCCGTTGAAGGCGACACTGACTTCTTTGAAGCCGCCTAAGTCGCTTTCGGTGAAATCGAGCAGCTCGACGTTCCACCCCTTGCGTTCTGCAAAGCGAGTATACATGCGGAGAAGGTCAGCTGCAAAGAGTGCTGCCTCCTGGCCGCCAGTCCCAGCGCGGATTTCGAGGATGCAGCCCTTCATGTCGGTCGGATCTTTGGGCAGGAGGAGAATTTTCAATCGCTCTTCGGAGTCTTGAACTTCGCGTTCCAGCCGGCGGATGTCCTCATACGCAAGCTCGCGCAAGTCCGGCTCGATCGTTGGGTCTTTGGCTAAGCTTTGCGCTTGTTCGAGCTGGTTGCGGAGCAAGAGGTATCGCTGGCCTTCCTCCGCGATGGGCTGGAGCATCTTGTATTCACGCCCGAGTGCACGGTAGCGCGCTTGATTGCTCACAGTCGCCGGATCGCTCATCTCGTGCTCGAGCTGGCGAAATCGCTCGATGATGCCGCGAATGCTCTCGTCCATGCATCGGGAAAAAATAGTTGGGCTGCAAAATTAGCCGTCGTGCACGGCGACAGCGCCGTTATTCGTCAATGGCGGCTGTATGGAACGATGCTCTCGTGTTGTTCGGCTACTATCGTTCGTTGTGCTCGTCGCTCTCGGCGGGTGCGAGAAGGAGTCGTGGGACTTGGTCTCTCCACCGCCGAGTGCGGACAGCATTATGGTGCGGCTGGTCAACTTCACCACTGGTGGTGCATCCTACGCACTCGAGCTCGACGCAATCGTTGCACGGAATCAAACTCAGCAGGTTCCGCCTTCGTCTGCTAGTGCGCTGATCCCATCGCCTGCCGATTCAGCGTATGTGCGTGTACGTGATGCCAACGGCACTGTGGTTCGGGATCAGTCTGTCCGGACGCGCTTTACCAAGCGAACATATGAGACGTTTGTTCTCCTTTCCTCGCCGCGGGGGCAGCCTGATGCTGACACACTCGTGCGGCTTGTGACCAATCCCCAGCCGCTTCCAGCGCTGGGACGAGCGCAACTACGGTTGTTCAACGCGTTGCCTGATACAGCGCTCACATTCGAAGTGCGCCTCGGATGCCCCAGCGGAGCGTACTTCGATCGCCAATCGTTCCGCGGCCTTGGCTCGCCGCACGACCTTCCTGCTGGAGAAATTGTTCTTTCGATTTTGCGCGGAATAGAACCAATCGCAATCGTGCGCGGCAACCTCCAGAGTCAGAGCTTTGCAACACTCATCATCGCGGGGACTGCGGCGACACCACGAATCTTTCTACTCAATGAGCTAAACCCAACGCCAGCAGCACTTGAGGAGCTGCCAACTGTTCCTGTTGCAGAACGCACCGCCGAGCTACGGTGGATGAACGTCTCGCGCTTCCGCTTCGATAGCATCCGCATTGCGTCGGTTGGGGTTGTTGCTGCTCGAGGACAAGGGCGATGGTTGAGCGACTATCAGAGGATCCCCGCTTGCGTTGATGTGCTCAGCGACACAATCCAACTGTATTCAAACGGCGTTCTCCAAGATGCGCAGACGATTTCGATCGAGGTTGGTTACCGCTATACGGTCATCATTGCGGACGCGCCGAATTTCGGCGCCCCCGCTTCGCGCTTGGCAGTGATCAGTCGTGACCGGAGCACAATTCCCGGTGATTCGACCGAGTGGCGTGTGCTCAATGCTGCAGGGCGTGGCCAGTCGCTCACCGCACTGCTCGGTGCCAGACTCGATGGACGCGGTGGCTACCACAACGGAGAGTACCTTGCCAGTGCACTCAGCGATGGGGCGCTGAGCCAGCCGGTGCGTCTTGCTGCGGGCGATGTGCCGCTCATTCTCCGCAGCGGACTACCAGAGCGCATCGCTGCTGTGGCATACGACACTGCCCGCGGCGGACACCAGTACACACTCGCAGTGCTCTCCACTGAAAGCGGAGACGCTGAACTTTACACCATCGCCGACGATGAAGCAAGTGGCGTGATTGCACCGCTTGCGCCAGGGGTCTACGTCCAGGTTGTCAATGCATTCGCTGATCGCACACTGATGAACTGCCAGTTCTCTGGTGGTGTTAGCCGGAGCGGTATCTCACCAACGAATCTACTCGCAACAGTTCTGCCAGCTGGAACTGCAAGGCTCATCGTCAACGGGATCGAGCAAGCGCTCGTGCTCGATCCCAGTCGTGTCGTGAGCGTCATTGCAGCAGGAACTGCGCAAATGCCACGACTCATTGTGCTCGATAGCGTATCGCTTCAGCCGACGACGTTCGTCGCGCGCGTGCGCTGCGTCAATGCTGCGCCGGACGTTCCACTGCTGCGGATGGCGCGAGATCAGCTCGCATCACTCGACCAGTGGGATTCGAACATTTTCGCAGATCGCCTGGCCTATGGCTTTGCTTCACGTCCAGTGGAGCTCGGCCAGCTCCAACGGATCAACCTTGTATTCGGAACCCCTGACTCGCCACCGCACGAGCTTCTCCGCCCCGATGGCTCGGTCAGCTTTGCCCTGGGGAAAGCGTACACCGTGGTATTCTTCGGTACGCAAGCAGGCGGCTACAACTTCTTCATTTTCCAAGAGCCATAAAAACAAAAGCGCCCTCACACGAGGGCGCTCCTCTGAGCATGCGGGATCGTCTGATGCACTTAGCGTCCGAAGAACCAATCCACGCCAATTCGAGCAGGCACGATCGAGAATTGCGTGTACGAGGGATCTAACCCCAAGTCGAGCAGGTGGATTTCTCCGCGTATTCCGAATGTAGCGTTCCAGTAGTACGCAACTCCGCCTCCGAGAAAAAGTGCTGTTGTTGAACTGCTAACGCCGCCGGTACTGGTACTGCTGTATTCGAACTCAGCATGCAAGTACGGCATCACTCCACTGGTGGTGCTGAAAAGGTAGCGGAAGAACGGAGCAAATGCGAACTGTGATTGCGATTGGCCGCTTTGGCTCAAGCTTGCAAAACCGAGCCTCCCTCCAATATGGATGTTGGGGTTGATGGCATAGGTGAATTGCGCACCGGATCCGGTACCCAGCGCAAGGCCAATGCCGAACTGCCCATTGGGCGGAGATTGCGCTTGTGCGGCAAGCGTTGCTGCAATCAGCGCGACGAACGCAGGAAGGAACCTCTTCATACAACTAACCCTAGCATTGGTGGAACAACAAAACGCTACCCCTTCGGGGTTACGGGCGAAAATACGGGATCACCTGCCACTTGGTGCATCTATTTTTTCGATAAGAGGGCGCAGCCGCTATCGCGTAACGAAGAACGCCTTCATCGCTTGGCGCGGCCCAGCCTGGAGCCGCACAAAGTACGTTCCTGCAGCCAGACGCTCGGTGGGGAGTAGAACTGTACCGTTCCCGCTTGCATAGTCGCCTGCATCATACGCGGTGATGCGGCGACCGCAGGCATCGTGAATGGTAACGCTTACCCGCGCTGGGGCGGGCAGCGTAAAAGAGAGCACTGCGTGCGTTGTGCAGGGGTTAGGCGTAATCGAAAGCGACTGTACAAGCGCAGCATCTTCCCACGGGGCGACCGAGCTGGTTTGCTGGAACAGGGGCAGTGGGCTGAACTCACGGAAGAGCACCGTCTGGAGCGTGGTCATTGGCGCACCGAACCATTGCAGCAATGCCGCGGCGTACACTTGGCGATAGTCGAATTCCATCAGCAGGTCGCCGCGGCTGTCGAGATTTGCTAAGTCGGGGTCGTGGCCGAGAACTTGCCCGCCGAGCACGTGCTCTCCAAAGACAAACAGTGGTGCTGCCGTTCCGTGGTCGGTGCCGCGGCTGCCGTTTTCCATCACGCGCCGACCGAATTCGGAGAACGTCATGCCGACGACGCGATCAGCGATACCTAACCCGCGGCAGTCGTCAAGGAAGAGCTTGACGGCATCGCCGAGCTGTTGGAGAAGCTGTGGATGGATACCGGTCAGTGCGCCTTGGTTGATGTGCGTGTCAAACGTGTTGCCCCCAATGCTGACCAGGTAGAACTTCGTTGTGAGTCCTCCTGCGATGAGCCGTGCGACGATTCGCAAACTTTGTGCAAGCGAGTTATCGGATGGGTAGGTGACAGTGTTGGTTTTCTGCCGATCGGCAGCACGTTTGACTGCTTGCGAGTAAAGCTGGGACGAACGCTCGACGGTTCGCACAAATTCAAGCTCGCTGCCACCGAGTGTTGCGGGGGCCTTGTCGTAGATCGAACCAGTGCCTTGCTGATCAACAAGCGAGTAGAACGACTCTGGATCGCGGAATGTGATGCCGAGCGAGCCACGATTGCCTTGGAAGCCGAGCGAGAGCGTCGTTCCAATCTGCACCGCAAGCGGTTCATCGGGAAGTTGCTCGGGGAAGCTTGGTGCGAGTGTTTCGAGAAAGCGCCCTACCCAACCGCTGCTTTTGAAGACATCGCTATCGGTTGCGGTGAGCCAAATGTCCGTTCCGCGAAAGTGTGAGCGGTCCGGGTTGGGGTAGGTGACGTTCTGCACAACGGCGAGCCGGCCGTCGGCGAACAGCTCGCGGAACCCACGGAGCGATGGATGCCAACCCAGAGTATCGGTCAACGGCAGCGTTTGGCTTTTGGGGATTGCTAGTGTTGGGCGGGCTTGGTAGTAGAGTGGGTTTTCAACGGGGATGATTGTGTTGAGGCCGTCATTGCCACCAGTGAGTTGAATGAGCACGAAGACACGATCGCTTCCGCCAGTGAGTTGCTCAAGTGCACGCAGCGTTGGTGACATCGCGAGCGCTTTGATGCGAATCCTCCCAATCCGGTTACCAACGAGCTGAGCGCAAGCCCACGGGCCGAATGCTCGAGAAATTCACGTCGTTTCATTGCATCACCCATCAGAGAAGTTGGTATTCTGGAAGCGTCATGATTGCTTTGAGCAGCGAGCGAAGCCTCAGTTCGACATTCGGCATCGAAAGGCTCCACTCGTACTCCGGCGCGCCGAGCAGAAGCGCATCGAGCAGGTACTCTTGCGTTTTCGGTCCAGGCTCGAGTGCTAAGAGAAATCGCGCCACGTCGAGGACAAAATCCCGCGCTGATGCATTCGAGCTGAACGATTCTGCGAAAGCGCGGACGTTCGGTGCAGTAGGGAAGTTCTGGAAGTTGTCGTTTCGTTTGCCTTCGACAAAGTACTCTGCGATACGTTCGCGCAAGGGATACGTGTTCGTGTTGATCCAGAGGTGATGTCCCTTCCAGCCTTCAACCGTCGGTGGGTTGAGCAGTTCGAGCGAGAGCTTTGCCATGCGCTCGACGCCGTAGTCGAGCGGGAGCTGGTAGAAGTTCAACTGGCGGCACATACCGACGATGAACTCGATGGGGCTTTTGATGACAGCGCCACGCACCTGGGGATCGAAAAAGTGCTCGCTTGCAAGGAGCACTTCGAGCACTGGGCGTAGCTCGTAATTGCTGGCTTTGAGCAGTTGCGCTAGTTGCTCGACAATGTCGGGGTTCGGTACGTCGTAGACAAACGTTCGATAAAGTTTCGTTACGATAAAACGGGCAGCTTGATCTTGCTCGAAGATGATTCGGATGATGTCATCTGCGTTGAAATTGCCGCGCTGCCCGAGAAACTCTTTGACGCCCGGATCCCAGAGCTGAGGGTTGAAGACGCCGCGCATTCCTTGAATGCGCCAGCCGGTCAATGCGCGGGCTGCTTCGACGATGTCGCGTTCGGTGTAATGGTTGACTCCGAGCGTGAATAGCTCGAGCAGCTCGCGAGCAAAGTTCTCGTTGGGATTGCCTTTGATGCTGGCAACGTTGTCGAGGTAAATGAGCATCGCTGGATCAGCGACCATTGCTCGTGCGAGCTGGCGAACATTCCCCCACGCCATTTGGCGGAAGGTTTGGTTCTGAAGGTACATGTACTGCGGGTAGTACACCTTCAGGTAGTCCGAGCAATAGTGATTGTGCCAGAAGAAGACGAGCTTTTCGCGGATGGAGAATCCGTCGGTGATCATCAGCTGTAGCCACCACCGTTGGAGCTCCGCGTAGCGGCGATAGTACTCCTGCTGTCGTGCATCGGGCGAGGGGAACGATTCCGTCGCAGGATCAACCGTGGCCCATGCAGGCGGCGTTGGTTGCGTGGTATTCGATAGCAGTGCTGAAATGGCCTGGCGGGGTGTCATCGTCATGGCGCGCTCAACATCAGCGCGCGAAACCCCGAAGGTTGTGCGACCAAGTAAGTGCAGCGCATCCTCGCGGCTCAAGGGGCTATCTGGGCGGTAGGGGTCAAGCCCACTGCTTGTCGCGATTGGTTCCTCAGGGTGCTGGCGTATAAGTCGCCAGAAAAATTCACGACGGTTCATTGGAAAGCACCTCGTTAGTGGGTGTTGCAGCCGCTCCGCGCGAAAATATATCGGCAATCTCAACAAACCAAATGCGTTGGCGATTGATTTGCACGCCGCAATTTTTGTACCCCAGGATGTTCTGTTCGTAACGCCAAACGTTCCATGCGAACATTTGCTGATGCATTTCTCCATTGGTACGAGTCGCTCCGCTTTCCCGAGCCGGTTCCCGAGGGTATCGAGGTGCTCGATCCACGAGGGGATGAACGTGTGCGCCGGGCAGTCCGTGCATTTGCCAGGCGGTACTATGGCGATCGGAATCCTCGGATTGGAGTGTTCGGCATCAACCCTGGTCGCTTTGGTGCAGGGGTGACCGGGATAATCTTCACCGATCCAGTGGCACTGCGCCACGAGTGCGGAATTCCCAACGACCTGGGTGAGCGTCGCGAACTCTCGGGGACGTTCGTGTATCGCACGATTGCAGCGTTCGGAGGGCCGGAAGCCTTCTACGCCCGCTTTTACCTTTCGGCACTTTCACCGCTCGGGTTTGTTCGCAATGGCAAGAACCTCAACTTCTATGACGATTCGGCATTAGAAGCGGCCGCACGTGAATTCATCGTGGAATCACTCCGTGCGCAGAAAGCATTCCCGCTCCGCAGGGAGGTTGCGATCATCCTCGGCAGTGGCAAACTTCGGACGATTGCTGAGCAACTCAACGCACTGCACAGATTTTTTGATCGCCTGCTGTTTTTGGAACACCCACGCTATGTCGCACAGTACCGCCGCCGCGAGATGGATCACTACGTCGAGCGGTATGTTCGCACCTACCACGAAGCACTGACCATCTGTGGAATGCAGTAGCATGAATCAAACGTTCGGTCGCGCGATTCGCTCGCGGTGGCTGCTCGATCCGGAGATTATCTTCCTCAACAACGGTTCATTCGGCGCAACGCCAATTGAGGTACTCGAAGTTCAGCACGACTGGCAACGACGCTTCGAACGCGAACCAGTAGCGTTCGTTCGGCAGCATCTTCACGACGAGCTTCGGAATGCTGCAGCGACGATGGCGGCATTCTTGGGAGCCCGCGGCGAAGACCTTGTCTTTGTCGAGAACGCAACGACAGGCGTCAACGCAGTCATCCGCTCGATCCTTCCGTTGCTCGGCCCAGGAGATGAGCTGCTAGCGACATCGCACGTGTACAACGCCGTTCGGCAAACGCTGCGCTATGCAGCTGGCATTACAGGGTGTACCTACGTCGAGGTGCCGGTGCCATTTCCGATCGGCAGTGCTGCAGAGGTCATCGAAGCAGTGCGCCGAGCCATCACCGAGCGGACACGCTTTGCTCTGTTCGATCATGTTACATCCCCGACGGGGCTTGTCTTTCCAGTCGAAGAGCTTGTCCGGCTGTGCAAAGAGCGCGGGATCATGGTGATGCTCGATGGAGCACACGCACCTGGGATGCTTCCGGTGCAGCTCGATGCACTCGGCGCCGATTGGTACACGGGCAATTTCCACAAGTGGCTCTTTGCTCCCAAGGGTTGCGCGTTTCTCTGGACTGCGCCTGGCCGCCAAGCAATGACGCACCCGGTGGTGATCTCGCACGGCTACCAGAAAGGTTACCTTGCGGAGTTCGATTTCACCGGCACGAAAGACTGGTCCACTTACTTGAGTGCGCCCGCTGGACTTGCGTTCTATGAGCGTCTTGGTGGAGGGGATATTTACCGCTACAACCGCACGCTCGCACTCCACGCGCAGCGTGTGCTTGCCCGTGCTGTTGGTGTTGCACTTCCTGCACCGGAGGAGATGATTGCATTCCTGGCAGCAGTCCCGCTTCCGAGCACTCAAGCAACGGAGGCTGCCGCCAACCGTCTCCAGCAATGGTTCTTCGACGAGCATCACATCGAGGTGCCGATCTTTGCCTGGGATGGTCGCTTGCTTCTCCGCACCGCATCGCAGGTGTACAATGAACCGTGGGAATACGATCACCTTGCCAATATCCTCCAGCGATGGATCGCCCGCGCCGACTGAGCTACCACGAGCTTGCACAGCTCCGCGCACAGACTGATCTCCAGTACGGCCCGCTGCGTCATCCGATAGCAGTGTTGCTCTGGAATGTGCGAAGTGCGTACAATGTTGGTTCGATCTTCCGAACGTGCGATGCTGTTCGCGCAGAGCAGCTCATCTTGAGTGGCTACACGCCGACACCGGAGCGGCATGGCATCCATAAAACTGCACTCGGTGCTGAGCAGAGTGTGCCGTGGCGCGCAATTGCCGATCCCTTCGAAGCTATCGCCGAGCAGCGCGGGCGCGGCCATCGCATCGTCGCCGTCGAACTTGCAGAGGGTGCACGTCCGCACTGGACGCTCGATGGGCACGATCTGCCCGCGACGTTTGTGTTCGGCAATGAGCTTGTGGGGATCAGCCAGGAGATGTTAGCTGCATGCGATGATGTGCTGATTATCCCGATGTTCGGGCAGAAGCATTCGCTCAATGTCGCGGTGAGCGTCGGGGTCGTCCTCTACCGCGCGTTGGAGGTCATCGAACGCCAGCGACACGCTGCGCCCCAAACTTCTCGATGAGCACCCGCTCGATAGGAAAAAGTTCGCGATGAGTAACTGCCGGCGTCAAATCCGGTGGTGCGGGCGATGGAGCTGCAGCGGATGCTGATTGCACGATCTGGATTGCCACGCTGCGACCTAATTTTTTCGCCAAGTAGGTTTCGAGCGTTTGGCGCCTTTCTTCGAGCATCTTCGCATCGCCTGCGTCGCTACACGAGAGTGTGCACTGATGCTCAGTGAGCGTCGGTGGTGGTATCCGCGCAAGAATTGGCTGCAAGATTTTCAGCGTAGGCGGAAGCGTTGCAATGAATGCTTGCCAATCCAGCTGCGCCGTCGCCGCGCCCGTCTGCGATGGCGACTCAGCTTTTGGTGCGTTGGCAGGTTGTGGGGAAACGGCAGTATCGTCCTTTTGGGGAAGAGCAGGGGCAGTCGGCGCTTGTGGTGGTTCTGGTGGTTGCGAGCGCAGCTGTTCGAGCTCGGCAATCAAACGACCGATGTCATATGCAGTGGGCAAGTGCACCAGTTGCGCCAGAAGCAGTTCCAAACGAATTTGCGGCTGTGAGGCAAAGCGGAGGTGCTGCTCTGCATGCGCGGTGATGGTCATCATGTGGACAAGGTCTTCCTGGGTAAAGCGCTGCGCAAGCTCGGAATACTGCTGGCGAGTTTCGTCAGAAGCTTCGATCAGCTCAGTGCTCCCCGTTGCCCGCACCGTGAGGGCATTGCGGAGATGCTCCAGCAAGCCGACGATCGCCTGGTGGATATCGAACCCTTGCCCGACGATTGTTCGGGCGAGTTCGAATGCGCGTGCAAGGCTGCGCTCGGCAATCGCATCGGTGATTGCGAAATAGACATCGTCGCCGAGAACGTGCAGGCTCCGCCGCACATCAGCGCCGGTGATCGGACCGCTGGCAAATGCGCGCACTTGATCGAAGAGCGATTGTGCATCGCGCATCGAGCCATCGGCAAAACGTGCGATGGCAAAGAGTGCGTCATCGTCAATGGCGACCTGCTCAGCATCGGCAATGGTGCGGAGATGCTCAGCGATCGTGCGGGTGCTCATGCGGTGGAAGTCAAATCGCTGACACCGACTCTGAATTGTTGCGGGGACCTTGTGTGGTTCTGTCGTTGCGAAGATGAACAGCAAATGTGCTGGGGGCTCTTCGAGCGTCTTCAACAGTGCATTGAATGCGCTCGACGAAAGCATGTGGACTTCGTCAATGATGTACACCTTGTACCGCCCGAACGTCGGTGGGTACTTGGCATTCTCCCGCAGTCGGCGAATGTCCTCGACGCTGTTATTCGATGCACCGTCAATTTCGACGACGTCCATCGAACGGCCGCTGATGATGTCGCGGCAAGAGTCGCACGCATTACACGGTTCGATCCCATCGCGAGGGGTTGCGCAGTTGACCGCGCGTGCGAGGATGCGAGCAGTCGTCGTCTTGCCAACGCCGCGGGGTCCGCAGAAGAGGTACGCATGGTGAATCCGCCCGCTTGCAAGTGCGTTGCGAAGTGTTGTCGTGACGTGATCTTGACCGACAACTTCTCCGAATTGCTGGGGTCGCCACTTCCGTGCGGTGACAACGTACTCTGAAGGTGATGTCATTGGTGTTGGCCTGCCAGGTGTCGTAACTTGCCAGTGCAAATGTAGTACAACCTGCCTGCTTTGTCGCTGTGATCTGGCGTTGGTGGCTCATGATGGTCGTGATCCTCTCGGCTGCAGTAGGTGCCGAGCCGCAGTGGCTCTACGTGCGGCTTGCGCCGCAAGCGGTACCGCTGGTGCAAAGTCGGACGCTCGATCTGGGCAGGGATGCAATGGTCGAGCGCTTGCTTCTTGAGCCAGAGCAGACGCTGAGCTGGCGTCATCGAATGGGGAAAACGCCCGGCCTTCGCTCCTGGCAAGTTGCCGCAATCGAGCGTGCCGAGGAGCCGCTTGCTCGAACGATTTGCGTCCGCTACACCGGTCCATTGCCTGCGGAAAAATTCTGTGCATTGCTCATGGCAACGCACCCTCTTGTCGAATACGCCGAACCTGTCCGTCGGCAGCGATTGCTACTGGTGCCGAACGACCCGCTCTTTTCCGACCAAACGTACTTGCAAGCCATCGAAGCGCCAGCAGCGTGGGATCTTACCACTGGCTCGGCGTCGGTGCTCATCGGTGTCAGCGACAGCGGCGTTCGATTCTCCCACGAAGACCTCGGTGGCGCAATTGCCGTCAACAGTGGCGAGATTCCCAACAATGGCATTGATGACGACGGCAATGGCTACGTAGATGACTACCGGGGCTACAACATCACCTGGCGCAATGATGGCACTGCTCCCGATAACGTGTTCCATCCAACCGACGGGCATGGAACAAGCGTTGCGGGTATCATCGCAGCTGTGCAGAACAACGGCAAAGGCATCAGCGGAGTTGCGCCGGGGTGTCGGATCGTGCCGATCAAGGCAACGCCGAATAGCACCGATGGGTACATCCTCTTTGGCTACGAGTCGCTCATCTACGCAGCGCTTCGTGGTTGCAAGGTTGTCAATTGCAGTTGGGGCAATGAAGACCAAGCACCGAGTCCGATCGAGGAGAGCATCATTGCGTTCGCTCTTGCCCATGACGTGGCGATCGTCGCAGCTTCCGGCAACGGAACAGGCTCGCAGCCGATGTATCCGGCAGCGTACCCGGGAGTGCTCGGCGTAGGAGAAACGGAAACAGATGGACGCATTGTCCCCGGCACGGGGATTGGTGCGCACTGCCGTATCCTTGCCCCGGGCAGCAACGCACGAACAACCGGCAATGTATCGGATGCCGATTATACCTACTTTTCCGGGACGTCTTCGGCAACGCCAATGGTGAGCGGGGTGCTTGCGCTCGTTCGTTCGCGCTTCCCCCAGCTCGATGCGCTGCAAGCAATCGAACACGTGCGCTTGTCAGCACGAGATGTATCGAACGTCAACCCCGACGTTGCAGCTCTTCTCCCCGGCATGGTCAACGCGCGCAGTGCGCTCGAGCGAGATCCATTCTCGACGCCGGCTCTTGTTCCGACAAGTGTTGCGTATCAGCGGCTTGATGGTACACCACTGGAGCGGGCACGGCAGGGTGATACTGTCCTGGTCTATTTCCGCATGGTCAATCGTCTGGGAAGCGGAACGCAGCTTCGGTGGACGCTCCAGGTGATTCAATCCTGGGGTGGCGCAAGCGATGCCGTCGTTGTACTCGATAGCCAGCGTGAACGTCCGAGCGTTGCAGCACAGGAGGAGTTCATCCTTGGTCCATTTTCAATGGTGATCACGCAGCAGGCTCCAACGCTGCACTTCCTTCGTCTCGAGGTGAGTGGGCACGGAAGTAGCGGCGCTGCGTACCACGACGTTGCACTCGTGCCGTTCTATCCCACGCCAGATTGGGCGACGATTCGGCGCGACAGCCTTGCGCTCTCGCTCGGTGATTACGGCTGGATCGGGCGCAACACTGGCTCTGGCGAGGAACTCAAAGGCGAAGGACTGGCAGTCCCATCGCTCGGCTCACTTCTCTACGGTGGTGGAGTCTATGTGGTCAGCTTCTCGACCGAGCAAGTGTGGAGCGGCATCGAAGGGGATGGACTTCGCACAGACAATGCTTTTCTCCCAGTGGTGCGACCAAGCGAGGGAACGCTAGCTCGGCGAGTTCTGCGTTTGGCGTCTGTGGGTAGTCCGCCGCCGAGCCAGATCGAACTCGGCGAGATGGTCGAGATTGTCGATCGCCAGACAGTGCACCTTCGAGTGACGCTCTCGAACGTGGGGAATACCGCATGTTCGGATGTTGCCGTCGGTCACTATTTCGATTTCGATTTGACTCCAGCAGGCGATAGCTCTGCGGTGAGCCTTCTTTTCGATCACGGAAGCGCGTGTGCAGAAATGATGGAGCGTATGCCTGGCGATCCAATTGTTGTTGCAGTGGTTCGCTCTGGGGAAAGCGACGCACAGCTCCAGTGTGCCGGACTCGATGCTGCATATGCAAGCGTAAGCAACTTCCTCCCCGAACGGAAGATGGAAACGCTCCGACGTGGGACATCGCTGCAAATGGGAGGCTTGGGGGATAAATCTGTCGCGGTCGGTGCGCGATTCGCTGGACCAATTTTGCCGGCAAGCAGCCGATCCTACGAGGTGTTTCTCCTTTTCGGGCGCAATCGCACAGAACTTCGCCAACGTGCCGAGACGCTTGCGTCAGCAGCCGAGCAGCAGCCGAAAGCATCGGAGATCGACGTGCTGCCAGAGCCCCTTGTCGGGAGCCACGTCGTGTTTATCCCGCCTTCAGCACTTGTTGGGCAGCCCTCGCAGTGGCACATCATCTCGCTCGATGGTCGGACGCTCTGGCAGGCAGCCTGGAGCACGACACCAGCCCGCATTGTTGCCGATGTTGCGGAGCTACCGTCGGGCGCGCTCGCTCTTGTTGCTGAAGGCAGAATGCACCACTGGCAGCGGTTGATTGTTCGCATGCGGTGATCGCTGCAGTAATTTCGCATCGCGTGCGCACCGCAGGCGATGATGCGCGCGGACGTGGCGGAATTGGCAGACGCACCAGACTTAGGATCTGGCGGGGTAACCCGTGAGAGTTCGAGTCTCTCCGTCCGCACAAGAAGCCCGCATTTTTCCACTACTTCTACGAGGTATTCCCGTGCAAACGACGATTGACCAAGTCGGGGGACTGCGCCGACGCGTCGAGATTACCGTCAGCTACGATGAACTTCTCCCGCATTTTGAGCGTGCCTATGGGGATGTGCAGCAGAATCTCCAGCTGGAAGGATTCCGCAAGGGAAAAGTCCCGCTCGATATCATCAAAGCGCGCTACGGCGAGCAAATCGAGCGCGATGCGCTCAGTGATGTCGCCAGCGAAGCATTCCGCACTGCTGCCCGCGAGCATTCGCTCGATGTTGTGGGAACACCCGTGCTCGTCGAGATGAATCGCACTGCAGAGCGTGGCGCACGATTTGTCATCGAGTGCGAAGTGATGCCCGAGATTACGCTTGTTCCGTACGAAACCATCGAGGTTGTCAAGCCAATCCGTACGATCAGCGAGAGCGATATTGACGAGGAGCTCTACAATCTGCAGCTCCGCTCAGCTCGACTGGAGCCGGCCGAGCAGATAACTGACTCGATGTACGTCGTCAAACTCGCGTTTGCGCCGATTGATCCACAAACGGGTGCGCCGCTTGTGGGCGGAAAGGAGCAGGAATTTTTCCTCGACGACGAACGAATGGATCCCCTGCTGCGGACCGAGCTCATCAACTTGCGCGTTGGAGATAGCTTCCTCTACCGCACAGAGCATGCAGCCGATGAGCATAGCGATCAGCCGCACGAGCACGCCTACCATGTAACCGTCCGAGAGATCAAGAAAGTGGTGCTGCCGACACTGGACGAAGAGTTCATCAGCACGCTTACCGGCGGGCGGCTTTCAAGCGAAGAGCAGTTGCGCCAGGATATCGGTCGCTCACTCCAAGAGTACTGGGAAAAGGAGGTCGCCGAGTACCTCCGTGAGCGAGTGGTGGATGCGCTTGTGGAAGCACACGATTTTGAGGTGCCCGAGGGGCTTGTCCGTGCAATGGCCGAAGAGTTCGCCGACAGCGCACTGGAGCGCAATAAGGAGGATAAGCGACTTCGCCAAATCCCCCGTGAGCAATTGGTCGAGTACTTTCTTCCCCAAGCAGAACAAGCAGCCCGGTGGCAGCTGATTGCCGATACAATTCTGCGTACCGAGAACATCGAGCTTGGCCAAGAGCGGCTCCAGGCGCTTGCCGAGCGCTACGGCGTGGATGTTCCGCAGCTCCAAATGGCACTGGAACAGAACCCGGGTCTTCGCAACCGCTTGCTGACCGATGCGCTCTTCGATTTCCTTTTGAGCCGCGTCCGTGTCGTCGAGCGCCCCTATGAAGAGCTGGTTGACCCAGCAGAAGACGAGGGCTAATAAATCCTGCTGCGTTCCGTCAATGCCGCAGCAATCACCATCACCCTGAAGCAGTGAGCGTATGGAGCTTGTTTCGTTCGATCCCCGCAGCCAGCTCGTTCCGATTGTCATCGAGCAAACCAGCCGCGGCGAGCGTTCCTACGACATTTACTCGCGGCTCCTCAAAGAGCGCATTATCTTCATCGGCTCGCCGATTGATGATTACGTCGCATCGCTGGTCATTGCGCAGCTGCTGTTCTTAGCAAGCGAGGACCCGTCGAAAGACATCTTCATGTACATCAACTCCCCCGGTGGGAGCGTCACCGCGGGAATGGCGATCTACGACACGATGCAGTACATCAAGCCGGACATCGCCACGTACTGTGTCGGCGTGGCTGCTTCGATGGCGCAGGTGTTGCTGTGTGCAGGCACAAAAGGTAAACGGTACGCGCTACCGCACTCGCGAATTCTGATGCACCAACCGCTCGGAAGAACGCAAGGACAAGCAACCGACATCGAAATCTTCACCAAAGAGATGCTCCGCATTCGGGACATGCTCTACCACGCCATCGCAAAGCACACCGGCAAATCCTACGAAGACATCAAACGCGATGCTGACCGCGATAACTACATGTCCGCCTACGAAGCGCTCGAATACGGCATCGTGGACCACGTCCTGGAAAGCACGAAAGCCTAACACCAGGTGGTACAGTCGTTGCAGTCGGTCTGGAATAACAACCCTTGCTACGCATGAGCAAAGAATACACCTGCTCGTTCTGCGGTCGTTCAGCCCATGAGGTGACAACGCTCATTACGGGCAACAACGCGAACATCTGCGACATCTGCGTGATCAATTCGCTCATCATGTTGCAGAGTCGGCAGCGCGAACGCCAGGCTGCCACACCCATTCCTGCGTTGAAACTGCCCAAACCCTCGGAAATCAAAGCAGCGCTCGATAGCTACGTTGTCGGTCAAGATGAAGCAAAGCGCGCACTCTCGGTTGCAGTGTACAACCACTACAAGCGTGTGCTCGGCGGTAGCGTGCTCGGAGCATTCGAAGACGTCGAGGTAGAAAAGAGCAACATTCTGCTTGTCGGTCCAACTGGGACGGGGAAAACGCTCTTGGCGCGAACGTTGGCAAAGATTCTCGACGTCCCTTTCGCAATTGCCGATGCGACGACGCTCACCGAGGCAGGCTATGTCGGCGACGACGTCGAATCCATCATCGCAGCGCTTTTGCAGAATGCCGACTACAACATCGCGCGCGCCGAGATGGGCATCATCTACATTGACGAGATTGACAAAATCACGCGCAAGAGCGATTCGCCGAGCATCACACGCGATGTATCGGGGGAAGGTGTTCAGCAGGCGCTACTCAAGCTGCTGGAGGGAACGATCGCTGGAGTTCCACCACGTGGCGGACGGAAGCATCCTGAACAACCGCTCCTCCAAGTCAACACGCGGAACATCCTCTTCATCTGCGGTGGTGCGTTCGATGGATTGGAGAAAATCATCGCGCGGCGGATGCGTTCGACTGCGATTGGCTTCCACAATCCTGGGACCGTATCGGTCGAGGAAACCTACGAGCTTTTGCGTCACGTCGAGCCGGACGATCTGCTCAAGTACGGCTTTATTCCGGAGTTCATCGGACGTCTGCCGGTGATCGTCGCGCTCCATCCACTCGATGATGAAGCGATGTTGGATATTCTGACCCAGCCGAAAAACGCGCTCGTCAAGCAATACCAGAAGCTCTTCGCAATGGAAGGAGTCGAACTTTCCTTCGACCGTGAGGCGCTCTTGGAGGTTGTCCGGCGTGCCAAAGAGCGGCGCACTGGTGCACGCGGACTCCGTTCGATTCTCGAAGAGATCATGCTTCCCATCATGTATGAACTTCCCGAGCTGCGGGGGGTGCGCCGTGTGCGAATTACCGCTGATGCTGTCCGTGGGACGGCACCTGCTGTGTATGAGCGCGACGAACCCGATGCTGCTGTCGAGGCAGCCTAGCTTAAACTTCAGCGACGAAGTGGAGTTGGCGGGCGATCTCGTCCGGTAGAGGCGGCACCTTCGAGGAAGGAAGAATGTAGCTCGACAGCGCAGCCAGGTCCGCAAAGACGCGATGCTCGAGAACCGTTTTCATCAAGTAGTCGAAGCCGCTGGAGCCGCCCGTCCCTGTGCGCGAGCCAATCATCCGGCTTACCATGAGCGCATGGCGAAAGCGGAAGAGGCTGATGCGCTTATCCAGTTCAAGCACCGTGTCCAGTAAGCGGTACGGTTGCTGCAGAAGTGGGTAGTGGGAATAGACAGCGATGAACAGCGCTGCAAGCGTTGCACGTTGTGAAAGCCGCTTCTCGCCGCGCTCGAGGAGGTGGCTGTACGCATCGGGGTCGAAGAGGGCGTGGAAGTGGCGTTCCAGTCGCGCGATTTGCTCCCGTTGCTGCTGGAGCTGGTGGGGCGAGAGCGTCGTGATGCGCTCAAGTTCGGCTCGGTCGTGTTCGAAGATACGCTCGACAGCATGGCGGTATGCGTCCAAGAATCGGTACGAACCCGATTCCATAAATGGCATTTTTTCCAGCCAGCGCTCGATGGTCGTAAAGAGGGAAGGTTCGGCAGCAATGCGTTCGAGTGCACGTTGGTCCTCTGCGTGCAGCCGTGCGCGATAGCCCGCAGCATCAATTTGTACGCGGTGCCGATCATCGAGACCGAGTTTGACTTCCACCATCCGAAACTGTACCGACTCAAAGCCACTGGCGGGGTAGAGGAGATCGCGGAATTCCATGAATTGCTGCGGGGTCATTGTTTCGAGCACATCGAACTGGTGCTCGAGCAACTTGATAATCTCGATCATCCGCCGCAGGCGATCGAGCGCAATGCCAACATCTGATTCTGGGACGTACTCCTGCCCGAGCCGAGCGATCACATCCTGGAGCTCCCAGAGCAACTGCTTGAACCACAGCTCAAACGCCTGGTGGATGATGACAAAGAGCATCTCCTCGTGTGCAGCTGCACCCGATGCAGCGCTGCGGAGCTGCTGGGCGCCGAGGATTTTATCGAGCTGAAGGTACTCGCTGTAGTAGAGCCGCCCTGGGTCGTTCATACTGTTTCTGGTGATGCCTGACGGATATCGCTGCGACGATAGACAGCAGTTTTCGCGATCATGTCGTGGAGCGCTTGCCGATTGGCGCCCAGCACGAAAAAGCAGCCGATGAATATCACAATCCCAACAACAGCAGAAAGCGTGCTCAGAATTGACGCACTGGTCAGTGTACCGAGCAGATTCAGCAACGATGAAAGCCCTGACTTGATGAACCATCGCGTTGCCAGTGTACCTGTGGAAGCAGTTGTGGCATCGGCGTTTGCGATTTTGATGCCGAGCGCCATCTTGCCGAGCGTCGCACCGTAGGCGATTTCCATCAGCGAGTAGAGCAGTGCGAGCGATCCTGCGATAAAACCCCAGACAATCCCAGCAGTTGTGAAATCCATAATGGCATCGGCTTGTTCGCCATCGAGTTCAGACAGTGCCACACTCTGTTCTTGGAGCTGATGGGAAATATGGGTGCTCAGCAATTTTTCGAATGTATCGTGAGCAATTGTGTACACTCCAGCGGCAAGTGCAGCAATGATCACCGCGTCAATCAGCAATGCACCGAGACGGCGGCCAAATCCAATTCGCAATTCCGTAACCGGAATTTCCTGCGCAAATTCCTCTGCCATGGGGACCTCCCGCATGTGTGTGACAAAAAACGATTCTCGCTTCCACCGCAAGCGAGCAGTGCGAATATACGCTGTAAGTCTCACCTGCTGGCAAGAGCGACGCCAGCGCGCTCGAGGACGGAGAGAGCAACGTCGTACTTCTTGAAAGGAGGCATCAGGTACACGCCATGGCAATGCTCTTTGACGGCAGCAAGGAACTCTGCAGCGATTGTGATGCCTTCCTCGGCGGGGTTGGGCGATTCTGCAATGCGATTGCGTACCCACGCAGGAATCGTCATGCCGGGAACTTCGTAGTGCAAAAATTCTGCATGGCGCACGCTCCGCAGCGGAAGGATGCCGACGATAAAGCGCACTGGGAGCGAGCCGGCACGGCTGAGGAACTGGAGCCATTGCTCCAGATCGAACATCGGTTGGGTGAAGATTGCTTCGGCGCCTTCAGCGACTTTTTGCGCCAGTCGGTCGAGCTCACGCTCGATGTCCTCTGCGCAGGGATTGCACGCACAGGTGATGCAGAAATTTGTCGTGCCACTGAGAGGATTGCCTGCAAGGTCACGACCGCTGTTCATCATGCGGAGAGCCCTAATCAAGCCGATGGAGTCGAGATCTCCGACAGTTGTCGCACGAGGGTAGTCGCCAATATGCGTCGGATCGCCGCTGACAGCGAGGATGTTCTGCACCCCAAGGAGGGCAGCGCCGAGCAGATCGCTCTGGAGCGCAACCATGTTGCGATCGCGACATGCAAGGTGGGCAATACACTCGATGCCGGTCTCTTGCTGCACGTATGCGCTCAGCATCAACGAGTTGACGCGCAGTCGTGCGCGTGCGCCATCACTGATGTTGACAGCATCCACGCCATGCATGCCAAGGTAGCGTGCTCCGTCGAGGACGCTCGCCATGTCAAGACCGCGGGGGATGTCGAGTTCAACGGTGATGACAAAGCGCTCCTGAAGTGCTTGAGCAAATCGCGATGGCGGCGGCACGGTCGGTCGAGGCGATAGGTGCGCTTCTCGTTGGATCGGGGCTGGCGGCGATGCTGCTTGCATTGTTCCAGCAAGCGACTTGCTCGTGGCGCTTGTGTGTGCGATTGTTGTTCCGCGGTCGGTGCCAAGAATGCGGGCTCCAGATTCGGCAAGTTCTCGAAGTGTGCGCGCGATGTAGTCTGGGTCGGTGGAATAGTACGCGCGACCGCCAACCATCGTTGGAATCCCTGTATCGGGCAGTGCAACGAGCGGGAGCGAGCTTCCGCTCCGCATTGCGCTGATGACTCCGCGCATTCGTTGCGGGCCGACCGTGCCACTGGCGCCGATTGCAGCAAGCGAGTACTGCGAGAGCAACCGGGCGACGTCGGCAGGGAACGATGTTGCGAGCACTGCACCGTCTTCGGGAAATGCCTTGAGTGCCAGGACAGGCGTTGCGTTCGCAAGCGGAAGCACTGCTTCGATTGCAATGAGCAGCTCGTCGAGTTCGATGAACGATTTGAGCACGAGCGCATCGCATCCGCCGTCGAGCAGCGCGATTGCCTGCTCTGCAACGGCGCGCCGGAGACTCTCGGCGTTCAGCGGACCAATCGGGCGCAGCATGGTTGGCGGCGGACCAATGGTGCCAGCGACGAATGCGCGATGAGCAGCCGCCTTCCGCGCGATCCATACGGCTTTGCGATTGAGTTCATAGACACGATCGGCGCGATCAAGCTGCGCAAGCCACAGTCGGCTGGCACGCTCAGTCGGGGTAAACAGCAACTCGGCGCCCGCTTCGACGAATGCATGCATTGTCTCTTCGAGCACCAGCGGCGCTTGAAGCACCACCAGTTCGATTCGGTCGTGGGTGCGGTTGCTCAGCGCATGCTCGACGGAGCCAACGGCGACGATTGGCCGGGCATCTTCTAAGCGTGCGCGGAAGGTTCGTGTTGCCATCAGTACGTGTGGGGTAGTCCCAAGGTCATTTGGAAGCAAAATTCGCATTTTTGCCCGCATGCTGCGGAACGATGCATTCTTCCGCCGATGCTTTTTCTCAGAACCACCATAGGATTGCCGGCGATGTTTTCCCTTCAGCTGACTGAAACACACGAGATGATTCGCCAGACGGCACGTGAGTTTGCGCAAGCCGAGATAGCACCGACAGCGGTCGAACGCGATAAAACTGGCGAGTTCCCTGCAGAGATTGTTCGGAAGCTTGGCGAACTTGGCTTCCTCGGCATGATGGTTTCACCCGAATGGGGAGGTAGTGGTCTTGATTGCATCAGCTACGTCATCGCGATGGAGGAAATCTCCAAAGTTGACGCCAGCGTCGGCGTCATCATGTCCGTCAATAATTCGCTCGTCTGCTGGGCGATCGAAACCTATGGCACCGAAGAGCAGAAGGAGCGCTACCTCCGTCGTTTGGCACAGGGGGAGATTATCGGGGCGTTCTGCCTTTCTGAACCCGAAGCAGGGTCTGATGCCACTTCGCAGCACACCACGGCAACACGTGACGGCGATGAGTGGATCATCAACGGCACCAAAAACTGGATCACCAACGGCACAACTGCCAGCGTGTACTTAGTGTTTGCGCAAACAAATCGTGAACTGCGGCACCGCGGCATTACGTGCTTTCTGGTGGAGAAGGGCACGCCTGGCTTTACGCACGGAGCCAAGGAAGATAAGCTCGGCATCCGTTCGAGCGATACGTGTTCGCTCGGGTTCGATAACGTTCGAGTCTCGGACAGCAATCGGCTCGGCGAGGTCGGCCAAGGCTTCAAAATCGCGATGGAGACACTCAATGGTGGGCGCATCGGAATTGCTGCGCAAGCGCTTGGAATCGCAGCGGCATCGTTGGATGCAGCGCTCACGTACGCGCAGCAGCGGCATGCCTTCGGTCGCCCGATCGCTGAGCTACAAGCGATTCAATTCAAACTCGCCGATATGGCGACAAAGCTCGACGCTGCGCGGCTGCTGACCTACCGTGCAGCATGGCTCAAGGACCAGCATCAACGGTACGTCAAGGAAGCAGCGCAGGCAAAGCTTTTCGCCTCGCGCGTTGCAGTTGAGAATGCGCTCGATGCAATCCAGGTGCACGGCGGCTATGGCTACGTGCGCGAGTACTTGGTCGAGCGATACTTGCGCGATGCGAAGATCACCGAGATTTACGAAGGCACCAGCGAGATTCAGCACATCGTCATTGCACGCGAACTGCTCAAAGAGTACGCCCTCGTCTGAGCTTGTTTCTGGGTCGTAGTTCATTCAACTCTAAGCAACGCAGGACGCAGCACACGCTCCAGCGGGCAGCCAGTGGGAAAAATTTTCTCGGAGCGAAAAATTTTTTTCGATGCGATGTCACAAAATGCCCGTTTCGAATACATGGAGGTAGAAAGCGACTGCATTTTATCGGCACGGGGGAGTAGCACTGGGGTACGTGCTTTCCCCGGCGGGTTTGGAGCATATGCAGGTGTGGAGCAGTTAGCGCAAGTGCAGCGTTGGTAGAAGCTCGCCGATACGCGGCTGTCCTGCGTAATAGACGCGTTCCAGGTAGAGACCCGCAGCTGGGGCTGCGAGCGCGAGTGGCTCGCGCGAGTCCGAGTGCAAGTAGGCGGTGAGTGTTTCCTCCCGGAGAGTTCCTTGGCCGATGTGGACGAGGAGTCCCACGATCACACGTGCCATGTGCCAGAGGAAATGCGATGCAGTAATCCGCACCAGGAGGAGCTGTTCACATCGGACAATCCGAATTTCCTCGACCAACACTCGGGTAGAACGCACCGCAGGGTTCGGTTTTGCAAACGAGCGGAAGTCGTGCATGCCTTCGAGCAGTTCGGCTGCTGACTGCATGCGCTCTTGGTCGAGCCGGTGGGCTACCCACCACGCATAGTCCTTGATGAACGCGCCGCGCCGCAGGGCGATTTGGTACAGGTAGCTCCGTGCAACGGCGCTCCGTCGAGCGTGAAAGGTGTGCGAAACTGGGCTTACTTCGAGCACGTGAATGTCCGAAGGTAAATGTTCGTTGATCGCAGCGCAGAGCACTGGCGGCTCCAGATCGGTGAGCAGATCGGTGTGGGCTACTTGTCCGAGCGCATGGACGCCAGCGTCGGTGCGCCCAGCGCCCGTGCATGTTGCAGACTGGTCGCCTGTGGCACTGCGCAGTGCTGCGATGAGCTCGCCTTGGATTGTTCGTGCGTTCGGCTGCAGTTGCCAGCCGCGATACCGCGAACCGTCGTATTCGATGGTGAGTTTGTAGCGCTTACGCCGCACGCTACTTTGCAACGATTTTCATCTCCACACGGCGGTTCTGGGCACGGGCTTCGGGCGTTGTGTCCTTGACTTTCGGTTGCGATTTCCCATACCCGACCGTCGTGATGCGCTTTTCATCAATCCCTTTGCTGACCAGGTATTTTTTGACCGCCTCAGCACGGCGCCGGGAAAGCTGGAGGTTGTAGTCGTCGGTGCCAACATCATCGGTGTGGCCCTCGATGCGGACCTTGACTTCGGGATGCTCGCGCAGGAACGTTGCTGCTAAATCAAGCTCCGGGAGCGACTCCTCTTTCAGGTCAGCCTTATCGAAATCGAAAAAGACAAGCAGGCGTGTGGCGTTCTCCTTCGCAATTGGTGCAAGGTCAATATTCTTCTCGAGGTCACGACCGCGCTCGCCAGTAGGGACCTCAATTTGCTCCGAGTAGAAAAGGTAGTCCGGGTGGTATGCCGTCACAGCGTAGGTGCGGCCTGCGGTCAGTGTGACGTAGTACTCGCCTGTTTCATCATCGCTACGGAAGGTAGCAACTTTCTGCCGAGTCTTCAAGTCGGTGATGATGATGTCTGCGCCGATGGGAATCTGGGTTGTGCTGTTGCGAACGATTCCATGCATGGTGACGACTGGCTCGGGCATTTCCGGATTGGGGACAGCGCGCCAGATGTCGTATCCGCCACTGCCGCCGGAGCGATCGCTGGCAAAGTATGCCGTCGTCGAATTCGGGAGCGCGATGTAGCTGATGTCGTTTGCAGCAGTGTTGATGGGTTGGCCGAGATTCTGCGGTTGACCAAAACGGTTGCCTTGCAACCGTGCGACGTAGATGTCGTAGCCACCATTTCCACCGGGGCGGTTACTGGCAAAGTAGAGTGTTTTGTCGTCTGGCGCAATCGAGGGAGTGATTTCGTCGTATTCGGTGTTGAGTTCGACGAGCGGCTCTGGCTCGGACCAACGGTCTCCGAGCCAGCGAGAGCGGTAGAGATCTGTCCCACCTTTTCCGCCAGGGCGGTCGCTGGCAAAGTAGAGCGTGCGCCCATCGCTGGAAAGCGAGCCTTGCGAGTCCCAGGCGCTTGAGTTGACAGTAGCGCCAAGGTTTGTGCCCTTGCCCCAGTAGCCCTCGCTCCGTTTGCTCATGTAGAGATCTGTCCGCCCATTGCTGCCAGCTTCGTGCTGGTAGGCTGCGAAGATCATCGTTTGACCGTCGGGCGTAAGTGTTGGGCAGCCGATTTGTTTGGCATCGCCAAGTGTACGAATGCGGTCCGGGCTTAGCCATTGGCCAGCGCGGGAGCGGCAGACGTAAATGCGCTGCTCCCCTGAGCGATCGGAGGTAAAGTAAAGCGTTGCACCATTGTGGGTAACAGCCGGACAAAAATCATCGGCAGCGCTGTTGTATTCAAACGGAAAAACTTCGACCGTTGGTCGCAGTGTCCGCTGTTGAATTTGAGCCATCACAGCGATTGGTAGAGCAGCAGCCAAAACCAGAATCCACCGCTTCATAGGATGCGCCTCCGTTATAGGTTGAACCACAGTCCAAGCAGGAGTTGCAGGGCGTGCAATCGCCGGTTCGTGAATGCGTAGACCTGCCCGAGCACAGGATGGTAGCCAGAACTGAGATTATCACCGGCGAGTGGATTGAGAAAGATCTGTCCTGCCAGGCGAGGGAGAAACACGATATTCTCGCTCAAGGGGATGCGGTAGCCTACACTGAGGTCAACTGACCATCGCGCTGCGTTGAATGCGCTCGTGTTCGAGCCTGATTCCTGGCGACGCTGTCCGATGGGGAAACCCGCATCGTCATAGAATTGGCACGTACCGCTGGTGATTGAGTCAGTCTCGGTAAACGATGCATTACTTCGGCTGTGGTAGGTCGCGCCAGCAAGGATCATCCAGTTTTCCTCGAAGCGATAGCGAAGTGCAACACCGCCCGTCCAGTACGCGATCGTTTGGGAAGTTGTGTGTTCGACTCGCGTGGGAATGAATAGCCCACTTCCTGGCGGAGTTTCGCATGGCGAGTCCAGGTATCCGCTGGTGGTGAAATGTTTTTGGTCATAGCCAAGTCGTGCTTGAATTCCCAGGGCATCAGTGAGTGCATAGTCAACAGCGAGGTTGAGCAATGGACCAAGCCCTGAGCCGCTTGTGAGGTTCGTTTGGTAGGTGGGTGCTTGATACTGAGTCACATCCTGGCCAAAAAAGCTCAGCGAACCACCGAGTTCAACGCCGAGTGCCCAAGGACCTCGAACGATTCCCTGCGTCGGTGGCCTGCTGGATGGTTCCGGTCGCCCTTTCGGACGGAGAACGTCCTCATCAGCCCGGAGGCGACAACGAGACTTGCGGCAAACACACACAAAAGAAAACGCTTGAGCATACGTCCCTCCATCTCGGTTTGTAGTCGGCAGCGCGAAACTACGGAATATTTTTTCCAGAGCAGCGATGGCACACGATGCGTACACGCTCGTTGTAATTCTGCGCAGCACCAATCTCCGGCATTTCCAGCTCATGCTCCAAACGGTGCAGATGCAGTGCGTTGCGCCTTCTGCGGTGCTCTACGTTGGCATGCCGACGACTGGTTCAGCGCTAGCGCAGCATGCTGCGCGCAACCCACTTCCACTCGATGTTCGGCAGGAGCTGGTCTGGTGCACGCAAGCAAGCGACGATGCGCAGATGAACTGGCAGCTTTTGGATACCATTAGCGTAACGGTCGAAACTCCGCTTGTTGTCATCACCGAAAGCGATATTCTCTTGGAGCGCTCGTTTACGGAGAGTCTCTGCACCGCAGCAACAGCGAATGCAATCGCAACAAGCTTCAGTGCAGTGCTTTCGCCACAGCTGTCGCAGTCGCTCGACGAAAGNGCAATCAGCTCTGGTGAGCCATTTCGTTCGTGGTGGCGCGTACTGCGTGATAGCATCGTTGGCCAATCGCGTGCTGCGTTACGCATCGCACCACTTCGACGTATCGGAGACCTGCTTGATCGGCTTGCAGTGCGGCAGATCCTCTCCAGCAGTGGACTAGCGATTTCTCGCTCTGTGCTCGAACATCTCCGTGCGCTCCGCATGGAGCATGTGTGGAGAAGCGAACGTGAGCTCCTCAAGTGCGCTGGCATCACATACCGCCGGTTGACGCACACCGCACGCCATGCACGGTTGACGGAAACACGGTCGCAGATTTTTGCACTCGCTCCTGCGGTGCCTGCATGGTCTGGTGCGCCGTTGGAGGTGCTGACGGTGCGACCGATCTTCCACCGTCATCGGTTGAATTGATTGTCTCCGTGTGGATGAGAACCTTTCTCCGCGTCGCTGGTTTTTTGCGTCCGTACTGGTGGCTGTTTCTGCTTTCGTTCGTAGGCAACGTGCTGCTCGGCAGCATCGGTGCGGTGACGATGGCAGTCATCGAGCCGGTGCTCGGGACACTCTTTGGCACAAGCACCGCTGCCACACCTGCAAGTGCTCCAGCATCGCTGAAAGAGCGGATTTTTTCCGTGTTGTTTGGTTGGCTTGTCGCTCCGAGTCCAGCAGTGACGCTGGTCCACTTGGCATGGTTTATCGTCGGGTTGTTCGTCGCCAAGAACATCATCAAGTATGCGTCCGGGCAACTGAGCGTCCGGTTGAGCGAATGGGTTATTCGCGACATGCGGCAACTAGTGTTCGCGCGGCTTCTTAAGCTTCCGGTGAGTTTTTTCAATCGCTCGAAAGCGGGGGAACTCATCGCGCTGGTTACCAGTGAGGTCAACACGATGCACAGTGCGCTGATGCCGTTTGTCGTCACGCTCGTTCGGGCGCCGGTTGAAATCGCGCTGCTGCTGGCGTTGCTGCTGGCAATCTCGCCGATGCTCACGCTCGTTGCGCTCAGCACAAGCGTTGGCACGCTGCTACTGATCCGAACGGCGCGCCAATACCTGCGACGGTATTCCCAGCGAATGCAGCACGCTGCAGCACAGTACACGAGCACATTGCAGGAAGGTGTCGCCGGAATTCGCATCGTCAAGGCCTTCAGGGCTGAGCAACGGCTCGTTGCGCGGTTTGCGAGCGATCTTGAGCGCTACGTCCGCTCGGCAGTCAAACTCACCGCGGTCAGCGATCTGGTGCCTGCGATCGGAGAGACGCTCGCGATCGCTGCACTGGCGGTCGTCCTCGTCGTCGGGGGACATCAAGTGTTCACCGGGACGTTGCGTGGTTCAGACTTGATGACGTTTCTCTTCGCACTCTTTGCCATCATGGCGCCAGTAGCATCGCTTGTTGGCGTGCCGGGTCAAGTCCAACGTGGGATCGTCGCTGCCGAACGTGTGTTCGCGATCGTGGACTCTGCCGATCGCCTCAGTGATGGAACAGCCGAATGTCCGCCACTTGTCCGCCAGATTCGCTTTGAGCATGTCCACTTCAGCTACGATGGGCAGCGAGCAGTGCTTGAGGACATCACACTCGATCTGCCGCGAGGAAAAACCGTTGCACTCGTCGGACTAAGCGGCAGTGGAAAATCTACGATTGCGGACCTGCTCGTCCGCTTCTACGATCCCCAGCACGGGCGAATCCTCTACGACGGGACCGACATTCGAACGTTTCGGCTGGAGTCCTATCGCCAGCGATTCGGAGTCGTCGCCCAAGACACGATGCTCTTCAACGATACCGTTGCGGCGAACATCGCGCTTGCCAAGCCAGACGCCAGCCCGGAGGAAATCGAACGTGTCGCCCGCCTTGCGCATGCGCACGAGTTCATCGTGCAGTTGCCGCAGGGATATGACACGCTCGTCGGTGATCGAGGCGTGCAGCTTTCGGGCGGTCAGCGGCAGCGGATTGCGATTGCGCGTGCGTTACTGGCTGATCCAGATGTGCTGATTTTCGACGAAGCGACCTCGGCGCTCGATAGTGAATCCGAGATGCTCGTCCAGCAAGCGATCGGGGAGGTCCTCCGCGATCGCACTGCGCTGGTGATTGCACACCGACTTTCGACTGTGCGCGATGCAGATGTCATCTACGTGCTTGATCGTGGGCGGATCATCGAACAAGGAACGCATGCTGAGCTACTAGCACGCGAGGGAATGTATGCGACGCTCTATGCTCTCCAAACTGAAGGAGTGCGGCTATGAAAGCTGGAGAAGTTCTCGAGCTGCAGATCGAATCGCTCGGATTTGAAGGCATTGGTATTGCACGGCTCAATGGTGGTGATAGTGATGGCGGTGGTCTGGTTGTGCAGCTACGCGGAGGTCTGCCCAGCGAGCGCGTCCGTGCACGGATCCGCCGCCGCAAGCGCACGTATCTGGAGGCAGACGTCATCGAAGTGCTCGAGCCATCCCCGCACCGTCGTACTCCGCCGTGTCCTTACGCAGGAGAGTGCGGCGGATGTACTTGGCAACACCTTGCCTATGCTGAACAGTTGCGCTGGAAGGAGCAACACGTCCGCGATGCGTTCGAGCGGATTGGCCGCTGCATCGCGAAAGAGTATCGTCCGATCATTCCTTCGCCGGTCGAATTTGGGTATCGCGGGAAGATGGAGTTCTCCTGCTCGGCGCGCCGGTGGATCCCAGCCAAGCAATGGGAGAGCATGGAACCAGTCGCCATGGAGCGGAAGCAGCCTGCAGTCGGACTCCACATCCGCGGGCGACACGATGCAGTGCTCGATATTGAGCGCTGCTTGCTGCTCGATGAACGTGGCAATGCGTTGCTGACTGCAGTTCGCGAGCTTGTGAGAGCATGCCGCGTTCGCTGCGACGATCAACGGCAGCGGAGTGGCTTTTTGCGGAACGTCATCATCCGTCGCAGCGGGCTTGGGGAAATGATGCTCGTCCTCGTAACGCGATCGCCCAGCGACCAATCCGACCAGCTGTTCTTGGAGCGTTGCGTCGAGCTGGGCAGTCGCTTCCCTGACGTCCAAAGCATTGTCTGGGGCATCAACGATACGCTCTCTCCAATGCCGGCTGGCCCGTTTACGGTACTCTACGGCAGAGACCACATCCGGGAGCGAGTCGCCGGCATCGAGTTCCGCATTTCGGCGCAATCATTTTTCCAGGGAAACGTACCAAACCTGGAGCGATTTGTTACCGCAGTGCTCGATGCCGCAAACATCGAGCCATCCGATGTGGTCTGGGATCTCTACGCGGGGACAGGGACGCTTACGCTCCCTTTTGCACGGCGGTGTGCACATGCAATCGGCATCGAAAGCAATACTGCAGCAACGTATGACGCACAGGCGAACGCCGAGCGGAACGGCATCACCAACGTTACGTTCATCACTGCCGATCTCCACGACCGTGCAGCCTGGGATTGCTTGGATGGGCTATCAACGCCCCAGGTGGTTGTGCTCGATCCGCCGCGGGCAGGGATGCATCCGCGCTTGACGGAATACCTTTGCCGGCGCCTGCCGCAGCGGATTGTGTACGTTTCCTGCAACCCTACGACACAAGCACGCGATGTTGCGATGCTGAGCCACGCCTACTGCGTCGTCGCTGTTCAGCCAATTGATATGTTCCCGCAGACCTACCACGTCGAAAGCATTGCTGTGCTCGAGCGGCGCTAATAGCACCAGCAACCTTAGGCGCCTTCCTTGCGTGCAACGCGGATAGCTTGAATTTCAGTGCGGACCTCCTGCGCAAGGCGTCGCAACTCTTGCAGTTGCTTGCGAAGGCGAGTTCCTGCGGCATTCTTGCCCTTGACGTAGAACTTTTCGAAGTCTTCCTTCATTGCTTCGATGTGCTGAAGGAGCTCTTGGTAACGGTCAGTACTCATGGTGCATTGGGCGGTGAGGGTACAACAATTATCGAACGAGAACAAATGGCACAGCCACACTTCCACGATTGCTGCGCACAACTGCAAAATACGCTCCGCTTGCCACGTGTGGTAAGGAAAGCGTTGTGCGTCCTGTTGGCGGATAGAACCCTGGTTCGAGGGCTGTTGCGATGATCTGACCGAGTGCATCGGTAATCACGATGCTCAAGGTTCCGCTGTCGGGCAAGGAGTATTCGACCGTAAGCTGATCGCCGGTAATCGGATTGGGAAGCACACGAGCACTCACCGCGGGTGTTTGAGGCGCACTTGGCGTGATCCCGAGCACTTGCTGCGCAGTCTGGCGAGCCCGTTCAGCCGCAGAGCGGAGCTCGTCGAGTGAGCGCCCCGCGAAGATGCTGAAGACAACTTGCTCACTTGCTTCCGCTCCAACCGAGAATGGTCCAGCGGCAAGGACAGCGGAAGCATCCGTCACACTACTGCGCCTTCGACCAATCCCGCTGGAGATCGTCCGCCATTTCTCCGCTTTCGTGTAGCCGTCATAGACACCAGGATTGTCTGCTGTTGTGCCGTTGTTGTCTATCATGAACGCGTTCGACTGATGGTCGGAGACGATCTGCATCCCCACGTAGGGAAGCGATTGATCTTGTGTGTTGTAGCAGTAGTAGAAGCCATCCGGCTCGCTCCAAATTGCGACGTCATTTTGGCCGGAAGGGCCGATATCCCAATCAGCGTAGATGCCGCAGTACATCGTGTTGATGGTTTGTGTGTTACGGTTCGTAATGCGATAGACGCTCAGTGCGAAGTCTCGCTTACCATCTTCGTTGAAGACGAGGACGCGCTGATCCACTGCGACGTTCGCCTGGTTGGCTAATCCATCATCGGCAAAGCTTGTCGTCACCTGTTGGGTGCTGTTCGCAGCGAGGGTTTGCAGGACAGCGGGGATCCCGATGGTAAAGTCCGTGCTCTGTGCGTTGCCGGTTTCGTTCCGCACAACATCGGAGAGGTGATCAGCATCGTAGCCAACAAGGAGTCCAGCTTCGAAAAGAACGCTGGGGCTGCTCTTGTAGCGGAATCCTTCGCCTTGGAGATTCGTTGGGTAGTCGTTGTATGCGAAGTTGCCGGTGCTATTGACTGTCAGGACTAGGTCGCCGTTGTTGAGAGTGCGATATGTCGGGCGAATGATCATCGAGAGCGTGCCGCGGCCGACTTCGACAGATTGTTCGGTGATGATGACCTGACATGTCAGGACGTAGTTCTGTGGAGCGTTTTGCGGGATTGTGAGTCGGAACGGACGGGGAGCAGTCAAGACAGCATCTTGTCCGAGTGGACCTAGTTCGACCAGAGAATCGCTGAAGACGAACACTGAAGAGCCAATACCAATGGGACGAATCACGGCACGCGTAGCAGTTGTCGGGGAAAGCAGATTGCGAAACGTCGGCACGATCGAAACGACGTCGCCTGGCTCGAACACACCATCGCCGTCATCGTCGGTTATCGTTGCCGTGACAAGCTCGACGTACTTGGGATTGGATTCTGTCACTGCACGGAATGCATTGACGCGTCCGCTGCCGAGTTTGCCCATCCAATTCCGATTGCGGTTGCCGGTGAGTTGGTCAATTGGATCGGCGGTTGCCTTCAGTCGCGCGACAACTTGGTTGGGGCGAAGCGATGGATACTTTGCGCGGACTAATGTAGCAGCGCCGGCAACCACAGGCGAAGCCATCGAGGTGCCATCAGCGTAGCCGTAGGAGTTCCCCGGATAGGTCGAGAGAATCGAAACGCCTGGTGCGCTTATGCCAACGCTGGAGTGGTAGCTGCTAAACGTTGCACGGACGTCGTTACTTCCAACTGCTGCAACGGAGAGTACACCTGCATAGCTACCGGGGTAAAGCTGCTCTTCCACCCCGCTATTTCCCGCTGCAGCGACAATGACACTTCCCAAGCCAATTGCAGTGGAGATAACCTCTTGTTCCGCTTGGGATGCAGTTCCGCCGCCCCACGAACAGTTGATCACGCTGGCACCCATCGCTGCTGCATAGGCAATGCCTTCGTACCCATTGAGGATGCTCGGCGCCACTGGGGAATCGGTTGCGCATTTGACCGGAAGAATCCGTGCGACGTTGCAGATCCCTGCGACGCCGATGTGGTTGTTGACCTGAGCCGCTGCAATGCCCGCAACATGGGTGCCGTGCACGTTGCCTGGCATTGGGTCGTTGTCGTTACCGACCATATCCCAGCCGCGCCAGTCATCAACGAAGCCGTTGCCGTCGTCATCAATGCCATTGGTGCGTTTGTCGCGTCCTTGGGCGTCAGTTCCAGTCTCGCCAGGGTTGATGAAGATGACGTTTGTAAGATCTTCGTGTGTGTAGTCCACACCGGTATCCACGATCCCGATAAGCACAGGAGTTGCGGTTTGCGGGATGGAGTCCCATGCATCGTTTGCACGGATTTTCGAGACGTGGTACTGCATCGCAAAGAGGCTATCGTTCGGTTGGTAGAAGACACGGCGTATTGGCATCGGTTCAGCGTACTCGATTGCTGGGTGGCGCGAGAGTTTGCGCGCAACGAAGGCGGGATCGAGCGAGCGATCGAACTCGACAATCGCAATGCGTTCGAGCGAATGAATCGGATCATTCCACGAGCGCGCGCTGAACCGTTCCATCCGTTTGGCGAGGGCTGTCAGGACTGCATCGCGCAGGTATGGACGCGACTGGTGCGGTCCAATGATCGGTTCAAGGGCAGCGATACTTCCACTGCGGCCGTGAGCGAGCCAATCACTCAGTGCTGTTGCATCTGGACGGAACTTGACGATGATCGTTCCAGGGACTACATCAGGAGCAGTCCACGCGCTTGCTGTCAGAAGTGCAGCGGATGCTAGCAGGAGCACAAGTCGTTTCATTGCTGGATTCCTCTGGAGGTGACTGGCAGCAAAATAACGGTTTCTGGGTATTCGGTAACGCACACGTTGCAATTTTGCGCATCCTGACAGTCGAATGCGTGCGATGAGTGACGCCCAATCCGACTTCGAACGGTTTCGAGAGCATCTTTCGTTCCATGGCAACGGAGGAGTGGTGCATGCGGTCGCAGCGCGTGCAGCCATAGGCAATTGGCGTGGAGCGATGTGCTCCCAGGACGATGTGCGCCAGTTACTCGAACGCTGGGGGATAGCAACTGCCGCTCTTGAACCAATTGAGCATGCTTTGGCTGCAGCGTGGAATGCTCGTGCTGCAGCGTATGCGCCGTATAGCCGATTCCATGTTGGGGCAGCAGTACTGGGAAGCTGCGGGCGGCTTTGGTGTGGCGCCAATGTCGAAAACAGCAGCTATGGGCTCACGCTCTGCGCCGAGCGTGCTGCACTTGCCGCTGCGCGTGCCGCAGGAGGAGAAGCGTTTCTCCTCCTCTGCGTTGCAGCGGACACCGAGGAACCAATTTCCCCCTGTGGTGCATGTCGGCAGTGGATCGTTGAGCTTGCACCGCATGCTCTTGTTGCAATGGTTGGCACCAAGGGCGCAGAGCGTTGGTGCACGCCGGCGGAGCTGCTACCGTGGGCGTTCGGTAGTGATATGTTTCACCGTCAGTTGTAAGCAGAATGCCGCTCAGGCGACGATGCGTCTATGATCCGCTGGCTGAGCTGATTGCCTATTACGCAGAGCATGATGCCACTCCACAAGCAGCGACAGTCGAGGCGGCGCTGCCGGTGGAGGAGCGGCTCAAAGAGCGCATCATCCGCGGTGATCGGCTTGGTATCGAGCGTGACCTCGACGAGGCACTCGAGCGATACTCGCCGCTGGACATCATCAACCGATTCCTTCTTGAAGGAATGCGCGTCGTTGGGGATCTGTTCGGCAGCGGCCAAATGCAGCTCCCATTTGTGCTCCAAGCTGCTGAGACGATGAAGGCTGCTGTCGCATACCTTGAACCGCACATGGAGCGTGTCGAGGACGCAACGCCAAAGGGAACGATCGTCCTTGCAACGGTCAAGGGAGACGTCCACGACATCGGGAAAAATCTCGTGGATATCATCTTGAGCAACAACGGCTACCGCGTGATCAATCTCGGCATCAAGGTGCCGCTCGAGCAGATGCTCCACGCAGTGGAGGAACACAACGCAGACGCACTCGGGATGAGTGGTCTGTTGGTCAAGTCCACTGCGGTAATGAAGGAAAATCTCGAAGCGATGGAAGCCCGTGGCATCCGCATCCCTGTTGTGCTCGGTGGCGCTGCGCTGACGCGACGATTTGTCGAGCACGACTTGCGGCAGATCTACAGTGGCAAGCTCGCCTACGCGCAGGATGCATTCGATGGCCTCCAGTTCATGGAGGAACTTGTGCGCACAAAAGAGCACGTCCATCCCCAACAGCCCACCACCTCGCTAGAAGTCTCGCTTGCGCTCCAGCACTCGCAGCAGGAGCTTCAGTCCTCACCGGTCGAGCACGTTCGCACCGAACGTCAGCAGTACGGCCAGCCGGTAGTGCGGCGAACTTCGTCGGTCCGGCGAGATGTACCGATCCCAGTGCCGCCATTTTGGGGGTCGCGCGTGGTCGAGGACATTCCGCTCGAGCATGTCTTTGGGTACATCAACGAGAATGCGCTCTTCCGCGGGCAATGGCAATTTCGACGTGGTCGTCGCAGCGAGGAAGAGTACAACGCGATCATCGAGCAACAGGCGCGCCCAGCCTACAACGCGCTCAAGCTTCTCTGCAAGCGGGAGAAGCTGCTCCAGCCCAAAGTCGTCTATGGCTACTTCCCCTGCCAGAGCGAGGGCGACGAGCTGATCGTGTATCGTCCCGCCGAGCGGAGTGGGGATGCACTCTACCAAGTGTGGAGCGAGCTTCCCGCCTGCAATCTCCGAGCAGGCGAGTTTGCACTCGTCGAATGGGTTCGCTTCCGCTTTCCTCGTCAACGTGAGGGCAAGTTCCTCTGCATCGCGGATTTTTTCCGCCCGATCGAGTCGGGTGACTACGACGTTGTCGCATTCCACGTTGTCACAATCGGTGAGAGAGCGACACCCTATGCCCGGCAGCTCTTCGAGGAGGGGCGATACCGGGACTATCTTTTCTTCCACGGCTTGAGCGTCGAGAGTGCAGAAGGGCTGGCCGAGTATTGGCACAAGGTGATTCGAACCGAGCTCGGAATTGCAGGCAACGATGCTGCCGAGCTTAAGCTGCTCTTTGTGCAAGGCTATCAGGGGTCCCGCTACTCGTTTGGCTATCCGGCTTGTCCAAACCTGGAAGACCAAGCGCTGATCGTGGAGTTGTTGCGGCCTGAGCGCATCGGGGTCACACTCACGGAGGAATTCGAGCTTGTCCCCGAGCAGAGTACCAGTGCGCTGATTTGCCACCACCCCGAGGCGCGGTACTTCAGCGTCCGCTAAAAGCGCTGGCGTAATTTCGCTGCCGTTTGTTTTCGAACCACTGCTACCATTTCTCGATGCAACTGAAAGGCTCGACAATTCTTGTGTTGGGTGGTTGGGGCTTGGTTGGCTCTGCAATCATCCAACGGCTGATGCGCTATGAACCGGCGCGTGTCATCGTCACATCACTTCGCCGCGAGGAAGCCGAAGAAGCGGTCGAACACCTTCGGCGGCAATTTGCGCTCCTTCCGCCGGAGACATTCGTTCCTTGGTGGGGCAACATCTTCGTGCGGACCGAATGGAAGGACCTTTCGCGGGCGGAGTTGCTCGCCGATCCTGAGCGACGCCGCGCATTGGTCGAGGATACGCTCGGCGAGTTGACCGAGCAGATGCTCCGTCGTCAAGCGCTCTACGATCTGCTGATGACACACCAGCCAGACGCCGTCATTGATTGCGTCAACACCGCGACGGCGATTGCTTACCAAGACATTTACACAACGGGGATGCGGCTTGCGCGCATGGCGTATGACAGCGAGAACCAGATTGATGCAGCATCGGTTGAGCATCTTTTGGCCAGTCTCTACATTCCGCAACTGGTCCGGCATATCCAGATTCTCCACCACGCGTTGCGGGAAGCAAAAGTGCAAGTTTACCTCAAAGTTGGCACGAGTGGAACTGGTGGGATGGGGCTCAACATTCCGTTTACGCACAGCGAGGAGCGTCCCTCGCGGGTGCTACTGTCGAAGGCGGCAGTTGCAGGGGCACAGTCCTTGCTCCTGTTTTTGATGGCACGCACACCCGGCGGCCCTGTCGTCAAGGAAGTCAAGCCGAGTGCAGCGATTGGGTGGAAGCGCATTGGGTACGGTCCGATCGTTCGGCGTGGCCAGCTCATCGAGCGGAGCGATATGCCGGTCGAACATGCCCGCCCGTGTGTCGGTGAGTTCGACCACAACGGTAGCGAGGGAGTGCTTCGCCTGAACATCCCGCTGGAGTCCGTCTTCATTGACACCGGTGAGAATGGGATTTTCGGCCGTGCAGAATTCGAGACTGTTACGACAGTCGGGCTAATGGAGATGGTTACACCGGAGGAAATCGCGCACGTTGTCGTCGAGGAGCTCCGCGGCGGAGCAACTGGTCGCGAGATCGTCCAGGCGCTCGATGCAAGTGTGATGGGGCCCACCTACCGAGCGGGAGCACTCCGAGAGCGCGCGCTTGCAACGCTCCGACGGCTCGAACGTGAGCATAGCAATACGAGCATTGGTTTTGAGTTGCTCGGTCCTCCACGTCTGACGAAGTTGCTCTACGAAGCGGCAATTCTCCGCGCAATCGCCGGCTCGATGCGCCACGTTGCAGCCGCTGACCCCCACGAGCTCGCCCGGGCTGCTGATGGATTTGTTGCTTCGAACGCCGAGTTCCGCTCGACGATTCTCTCAGTTGGGCTGCCAATTCTGCTCAGCGATGGAACTCGATACCTGCGCGGCGCGACGGTGCTGGTGCCTTCGGCATCGGCGCCCGATCGCGCGATGACGGCCGATAATCTCGAGCGCTGGTGCCACGATGGATGGATTGATTTGCGCCCATCGAACTGGGCGCAGTGGGTCGAGCGCTGCCGTCAGATCATCGAACGTTGCTCTCCAAACGACGGCGATACCAGCTCGCGTGCGGAATTCACCGCGGAGTACTGGGAGAACTTCGACACCATCAACGAAGGAAAACTTGCAGCGTACATCCTCTACGCAGAGGAAGGTGGTGGCCGCACAAAACGCTAAAGTGCCGATTGCGATATTCGGCTCGGGTGCAGGCTCCAATGCGCGTGCGATTATCGAGTACGAACGCACCGGCGAGCGTGCGTTCTCGGTCGAATTGATCATTACCAATCGCGCCGAAGCCGGGATCCTCAGCGTTGCCGAGCAGTTCGGCATCCGTTCTGCTGTGCTTTCCCCGCGCGGATTTTCGACCGAGGATGCCTACGCAGCGGCGCTGATTGAGCTGCTGTACGGTATCGAGCTTGTGGCGCTCGCGGGCTACTTGCTCAAGGTGCCGAGTGCGGTGGTCGCACAATTTCGCGATCGAATACTCAACGTGCATCCAGCCTTGCTCCCCAAGTTCGGCGGCAAAGGAATGTACGGCATCCATGTCCATCGCGCCGTCCTTGCAGCTGGGGAGCGCTGCAGCGGCGCGACGATTCATCTTGTGACCGACGACTACGACGCTGGGCCAATTCTTGAGCAGGTGCGCGTTCCTGTCCATGCAGACGATACGCCGGAGTCGCTGATGGCACGGGTGCAAGCGGCGGAGCATATGCTCTATCCGCGAGCGATTGAACGCTACTGTCGGCGTTACCTGAAGCAGCACACATGAATTTTTTTGGTTGTAACGATTTTTTTTTGCATTTTTACGCTTGGTTCCTGGCACGGCGTTTATTCGCCGTCGTAGAGGCAGCAAATTGAGTGCGCTGTATGAGTGCTGCCCGCAGTGGACCCGCAATGAAACAGAAATGCTCTTAGGTGCATTACTTTTGTGCAAACGGTGCCATGAACTTTTCGCATACAACAGCAGGCAACATGTTCCACTATCTTCCCGAGGGTACCATGCGGTACAACGTACTTCTTGTTGGATTGGTTTTGATGTCTCTGGCGGGAGTTGCCCTTGCCAATGGTGATGGCAAAGGCAACGATGAGCAGCGGCGGAGCATCATTTTCAAGGGCGACAACAACGGCTCCTATCCGCGCCCATTCCCCATCGGCCCGCCGGCAAATCCCAACACTAACCCTGCAGTGAAGAACACTGTGGACCCCACAGTTTCGACAGGCTACTACATCGTTGACAGCGACGACCCGGCTGACCCAGCGTGGAAGAACTATCCATACCGTCTGCCGATTGATGAAATTGACCTCAACTATCAACCCACAACGTGGCGCCAAATCGTCAGTGGTGCCCATCAATTCCCAGAGAGCTACTGGATCGGTCACCCAGAAGGAAAGCCATTTTTCCAGAACCCTGCAACGAAGACCTCCCAGTTGCCCTACGGCACCGACTCGACCGACAATGCCTTTGCGGGGCCGATCCCGATCGGCTTCGATTTTTACTTCAACGGTGTCCGATATGACAGCTTCTACGTCTCGACTAACGGCATCATCGCGCTGAGCAATCGTCGGTATTTCTATGACGACCAAGGCCAGCGGACGCAGCGTGAAATTGCTCCGGGTGTCTTCTCGTACTACGACCCACAGGCAGAGGATACCCGCGCTCCACAAGGTTCCAGCGGTGCGACTGATCCGACGCCAGACGACTATGGCTACCGGTGCATCGCGTTGGGGAAAGCACCCAACAACAATCCGATTTCGGAAAGTAGCACCAACGCACAGGATGGGATACGCAATCCCAACAACCTCTGGTCGGGGAATGATGGACGCAATAGCGTTGCCAACTTCACCAACCAGCCACCGCTGATTCTTCCATGTTGGGGGAATCTGCAGCTATCGGTCTTCAATCCCAACGGGAACTACATTGACGACTTCGGTAAAGTCTTCTACAAGCGCTCGATCAACGGCGACCGCTTGATCATCTGGATGCAAAATCTCACGCCACGTGGAGATTGGAAGTTCTACAATCTTCGGAACGGGGCGTTGATTGGGACGAGGACGTTCGCTGCAGATATTCGTCCTGGCGATCCCAATTTCATCTCCGCAAGCGTTGCCGTCGTTCTCAATCGTTCTGACTCCTCGATCCACGTTGTGTTCACGAACTTCCAAGGAATCGCCTACGGCCCGGATAATCGCCCGTATCGGGCAGCAGACCTTTTCCGGATGAACACGACGCTGGGTGTGCGTGGGCAGGCACGTCACGTCAACTACAACTCGCTCACAGCGACCCAAGGAGCGACTACCCGCTACACGCAGTACACCCTCTACTATACGCAGCTTTCCAGTGGACCCAATCCGGTTGTCTTCGTCAGCGGTACGAGCTCTGGTCAACAAGCCTCGGACAACCGAACCCCAGCGCTGAGTATGATCGTGCAGTTCAAGCAGTGGAAGAACACCGTTCGCGCTGTTACGACAGAGTATCGCGTCAAGCCGCGCGATCCCAATCAACCAGCCAATTACACAGTGGTTGTTCCGTACACAAGCCTCAAGAATTTTGAGATTCTCGCTGGCGATGAGCGACTCGGTGGAATCCAGCCGACGGCAATTTTCCAAAACATGAGTAACGATATTCAAGGACCGCAAGGGGTCAACTATCAGCCGCAAAACATCAAGTTCGCAGCGCGATTCCAGATCATCAACGATGCCACCGGACGCGTTGTGTACAACCGCCTAGTCCGGATCAACTCGTTCTACAGCGATAATTCGAACTGGACAGTTGGTGGGTACCGCCTTGGCACGTTCCAAAGTTCTGGCTCTAATCAGCCGCCAGTCTTCACGGCAGTCAACCCACCGCCTGCACTCAATGGCGTTCCACCGTATGCGTATGTGCAGGTGCAGTTTCCTCCGTTTGAACCGAACGAGTTCATTGATGACCAAATCGGCCGCTTTACAGCATACGTCATTGCCGTTCCAGTGGACTCCAATGGGAATGGCTACAAGGATATGTGGCCGTTTGATGATACTGTAAAGTTCCGGCTCTTTGTCAGTCGGCGGTTGACGCAGCTCAACGAGGACATCCGCGAATACCACGTCGTCGGTGGCACAGCGATTCCCTCTGTGCTCAAGTTCCTCAGTATTGGAGCGGAAGTCGCCGATGGTGACGAGTCCACGTATAATCCACCTCCGCCGCGTGGTGAGTTCCCAGCTGCGAACAATCCATTCTTCAGTCTCAAGACCCCGGTGATCCGGATGGATCGGACTGTAACGCAGCCAGACGGACAGCCAATAACCCCATCCCTCGGCGGTGACACACTGATCACATTCCCAATTGATCTACGCGGCCGAAAAGGTGCAGTGCTCTCGTTTGCGTTCCACCGCGCAGCGAAGCGCAATGAGGAGTATCCTCGGCAATGGGCTGCCAATGAGCTGCCGGGACCTGAGCCGCGCGTTGCATACTTTGACAATGGTCTAACGGCAGGGATTGTTGTTCCTGGCTATACAACTGATGATTACCAAGATGTCCTTCGAGTTGAATTTGCCCGACCGAGTAGAGATCAAATCAACAACGTTGTCGTTTCGGATATCCCTGGCGCTCCTCCATTTGAATGGAACTGGCACCCACGCTGCTGCGGCCAGTCTGCAATCACGGACAACCCAGCCTGGAGTGTGTGGGGTGGCGGTGGATACCGGCGAGGATTCCATCCAGTGGACAAAGACACGCCGCTCACCCGTGCGCAAGGTATTGTTGTAGATCCATTCGATGACGGAAAGGACTTCGAGTGGCGGAAGGTGTACATCCCGATTCCGGATACATTCATCAACGCACCAAACGAAGGTGCGAAGAACTTCCGGATTCGCTTCCAGTGGGTCGCGCGGGATCACAGCATCACCAATGGTCCTGCAGACGACGATGACCCCATCTTTCTAAAGAACATTCGCATTCTCTTCCCGACGGAAGTCACAGATCTGGAAGTGATGACAGCGGTGGCATCGTGGCCATACCGCGTTACGCCCGCAAGTCAAGCGCAACGCATTCCTGTGCGGGTTAAGATCAGCAACAATACAGGGCTTCCGGCACAAGCATTCCCTGTGCGCGTGACGATCGCTGATCGAAACGATGCACAAAATCCTAACGTTGACCAGCGATACGTCTATGACCGAACGGTCGTGATCCCCTATCTCCCTGGCAACGAAGATCGAGAGATGACAATGCCTGCGTGGAATGCGCGAGAGTCTGCGCGGTCAACGCAGGATGAGTACATCATCGCTGCAAAAGTTGGCTATCCTGGTGGAGACCTTGAACCGCTCAACGATTCAACGTTTAGCGTCTTCAAGCTGAACTTTGGACCGGCATTCTCGTACCACGATCAAAATGCGCAGAACGAAGCACCCAACGAGTTGATACCACCGCTGTTCGGTAAGGGACTCAACCTGCTCGGCTACCAATCTTCTTCCTACGTGGTGCCTACAACTGCGCTTGGTGCTGATGGAGGCAACGGCTCTGGGCAAATCGCGATGAAATTCGAGCTGACCACGCAAGACACCGTCTATGGCTTCCAGGCATATTTCGGTTCGCTCAACTCGAACACTGATAACATTCGCTTTGCGATTTACCAGGACCAAGGCGGGATCCCTTCGGGCAATCCTATCCAGGGAAGCGTCCTGCGCAGCTATCGCGGACTCGATGCATCGGGCGATGTTCGATACAACGACTATACGACGTACCTCCTCGATCGTCCGCTCGTGCTTCCGCCGGGTACGTACTGGGCAGCAGTCGGGCAGCTCAGCTCGGTTGGCTTCGAGCTTGGTGCGACGGGTCAGCGGATGGGAATTCAGCTCGGTAACTACAATGCATTCCCCGTTCCCGGCGCGAATAACTTCAACTTGATCATTGACAAAGCATTCCGTCGCCGTACCATTCAAGGATCGCTTGTCAATGATAACAAGTTCGTCTTCGAAAATTCGCTCGGGAGCGGCCAGTGGGCTGAGTTTGTCCCAACGATCGGGAACGTGGGATACCCATATCTCGACTATCGAGGCTTTTTGGGAAGTGGAATGACTTTGACTCGCGGCAGCTGGATACCGATGATCCGTCCGTACCTCGGCAATCGGACGTACGGTCCGCGGAAGTATGTACGGATCACGCCAGTTGAGATTACGCTTTTCGAAGGCGCCAAGCGGCTTCAAGCTGTAGATCTCTGGTGGGAAACCTCCTCGGAAACCGATAACCACGGCTTCTACGTCGAGCGCCGCACTGTTGGCTCTGATGAATGGAGCGAACTTGGGTTCATCCCAACGCAGGCTCCAGGCGGCACGTCCTCGAAACCACTCAGCTATGCATACACAGATCGCACTGTTAACGGCGGAAAAGCCTACGAGTACCGCTTGCGCCAAGTTAGCCGGGACGGTTCAGTCAGCTACAGCGGCACGCTCCGCTTTGACTTCACTGATCAAGCGGACATTACGCTCGAGCAAAATGCACCAAACCCCTTCAGCAGCTCGACGACGATCGCGTACACAGTGCCGGTCAATACACCAGTTGAGCTCGAAGTGGTTGACGTCCTCGGTAACGTCGTCAAGACACTCGTCAGTGGCGAGGTGCAATCAGGGTATAGGACGATCCGTTGGGATGGCACCGATAATAGCGGCAAACCAGTCGCCAACGGTACGTACATTTGCCGCCTCAAAGCGGGCGAACGTGTCGAGATCAAGCGGATGTCGCTTATCCGATAGCGAGCACGTGTGCTGAACGTGCGAAGGGCAGCGTCGCTGGACGCTGCCCTTCCTATTTTTGCGTAGCATCTGTTTGCGTACTGTCGCGTATGAGCGATAGCATTTTTTCGAAGATCATCCGCCGAGAAATACCTGCAACGATCGTCTACGAAGACGAACATGTTATCGCCTTCCGTGACATTGCTCCGCAAGCGCCAGTGCACATTCTCATCGTGCCGAAAAAGCCGATTGCCACGCTCAACGATGCAACAGAGGAGGATCGCCAGTTGCTCGGTCACATTCTCCTTACCGCGCAGCGCCTGGCACGCCAAGAGAATGTCGCAGATCGGGGATACCGCTTGGTGATCAACACCAACAGCGAAGCAGGGCAAACAGTTTTCCACCTCCACTGCCACTTGCTCGGTGGACGTCCGATGAGTTGGCCGCCGGGATGATTCGAGCACACGTGATGACAGTAAACGAGCGTATCGAGGAAGCTCGCCGTATCCTTCGGATCGAAGCCGCCGCAGTAGCACGTCTTGCCGATAGAGTCGGCGAGAGCTTTGCCCGTGCAATCGAATTGCTCCTCGGGGCGCGGCTTATTGCCGTCAGCGGCATTGGAAAGTCCGGCATCATTGCGCAGAAAATTGCCTCGACGCTTTCCAGTGTCGGATCGCCTGCACTATTCCTGCACCCGGTCGAAGCGCTGCACGGTGATATTGGTGTGCTGTCCGATCGTGACGTTGCAATCGTGCTCTCCCGCAGCGGGACAACCGCCGAGCTTGTCGCACTTCTCCCGTACCTCAAGCAGCGTGGTCTGCCGATCATTGCTATCACCGGCAGCGCAAATGGTCACATCGCCAGCGCTGCAGATGTTGTGCTCGATGCACACGTCGAACAAGAAGCCTGCCCGTGGGATGCAGTGCCGAGTGCCAGCACAACGGCTGCCTTAGCACTGGGCGATGCACTTGCGCTCGTCCTCATGCAAGCAAAGGGCTTTACGACGAGCGACTACGCGCGCTCCCATCCGATGGGGCAGCTCGGACGCAACCTTACACTGCGGGTTTCAGATGTGATGGCAAAAGGGGATGCAATCCCTCGTATTGCGCCTTCGGCATCCTTTCGCGAAGCGATTATCGAGATTAGTCGCAAAGGGCTTGGCTGCGTCTGCGTACTCGATGGCGATAAACTCTGCGGCATTATCACCGATGGCGATGTGCGTCGCTCGCTGGAGCGGTATGAGGACATCCGTCCTATCACTGCCGCCGACGTGATGACGCCCAATCCGATCACGATCCACCCAGAGGCCCTCTTGGGGGAAGCGCTCGCTACAATGGAGCGACGTCAGCGGCAAATTGGCGTTCTCCCTGTCGTCAGTCCCGAGGGGAGGTGTCTTGGAGTTGTCCGAATCCACGACATCGTTCGCTCGACGCTCTGAGGAAAACGTTACGGCGAGGATGGCTTGTTGTTTGGGGTCGGCAGTGGAGCTCTGGGGGTAACCGGCGTGATTTCCTGCTGCCGTTGTGCACGTCGGAGCAACTCCTGGCGACGAGTTTGTTGGGTAGTCCGAGTGGTAGGTTGCTCTTGTTTTGCCTGTGGGGAACGCTGCACTGGTGTTGCGTTCAGTGGAGATGAAGCTGCTGGTGGTGGTGATAGGGGAGTGGTAGCCGTCGGACGCTTTGAAAGCGTTTCGAGCACAGAATCGCGTTTGCGAGTCCAACTGCTGGTGCTTGGGATTACCTCCGTCGGAGTGATTTTGACGTAGCGGACCGCTTCGCCGCGGTGACCCAGTGCGGGAAGTGGTTCGCCGTTGCGGTAGAGTTCGACGCCGCCTGCATTACCGATCGAGAGGATGATTGCTTGGAGCGCGTACCACTGCCGACGCTCCCCAGGGCGGAGTGTTACTTGTTCACTGCGGCGACCGTCCATCGTAACGCTGATCCACACAGTATCGGTAGCAACTGCTTCCAGTCGCATGCTGTCACTTGTTGTCGCACCGAAGTATTCGAGGAGCCCACGGCTCGGTGCGGTGCGGATCGTCTCGGCAGGAGCTTCCTCCTGCTGCCCAAAATTCGCTTGTGGTTGGTGATTGCTTTCGATGGAGTGGTAGAAGACGTATCCTGCAACTGCAAGCATTCCGATTGCGATTGCTCCTGCAATCGCAGTGCTCGACTTCTTGTGCGATGGTGCAGTTGCTGGAGGAGTGGTGCGTCTGGTAGCCAGAGGTCTTGGCTCATCGAGAGTGGATAGGAGCGAGTGCTCGTCGAGTCCCAGCGCACGTGCGTAGCGTCGGAGAAATGAGCGCATGTACACTGGCGGCATTACATCCAGCGAGCCTGCTTCAATTGCCTCGATAATCGCCGGGCGAATTCCTGTCAGTCGGCTGATATCACTGACGCTCAAGCCGAGTTCGGTCCGCTTTGCGCGCAGGAGGGATCCAACATGCAGGGCGTCGTCTTCCATCGGCACGTGGGGAAAGACAAATTGGGAAGTTGCAGGCACTGTTGCAAATTTGCAATAGTGCAAGACGTACTACCACGTGAGGTGGTGTTTTTTTCAACGCTCTCTTCGTCCACGTATGAAGCATTCCGTTCGCATTGCATCGGGACAAGGGTTCTGGGGCGATTTGCTCACAGCGCCGATCATGCAAGTCCGCCGCGGACCGATTGACTACCTTGTGATGGACTACCTGGCAGAGGTAACAATGTCCATCCTCCAAAAGCAGAAACTGCGCAATCCAGCCTGGGGCTATGCTCGCGATTTTATCGAGACGATGGATGCGATCATCGAAGATGTCGTGTCCAGAGGCATACGGGTGATCACAAATGCGGGCGGCGTCAATCCACGCGCTGCAGCGGAAGCAGTGCTCGAGGTGGCGCGCAAGCATGGCATCAGCGGTCTGCGAATCGGTATTGTGACCGGCGATGATATTCTCCCCCGCATTGATGAGCTCTTAGCAGCAGGACATCCGATGCTGCACCTGGACACTGGTGTGCCACTTGCTGCAGTGCGAGATCGGCTGCTGAGTGCAAACGTGTACCTCGGTGCTGGCCCAGTCGTCGAAGCACTCACGCATGGCGCGCAGGTTGTTATCACAGGTCGTGTGACCGATACGGGGTTGACCCTAGCACCCATGATCTATGAGTTCGGCTGGGCGTGGGATGATTGGAACAAGCTCGCCGCAGGTGTGGTGGCAGGGCATATCAACGAGTGCGGAGGCCAAGCAACCGGTGGGAATTTCCTCGGTGCGTGGCAGCAGCTCCCAAACCTTGCCGAGATTGGCTTTCCGATCATCGAGGCATATCCCGATGGAACGTTCGTCGTGACCAAGCACGATGGTACTGGCGGTGCGGTTACCCGCGAAACTGTCTCTGAGCAACTCCTCTACGAAATCGGCAATCCACGTGAGTACATCACACCCGACTGCATCGCAGATTTTACGACGATCCAACTCCGCGACGAAGGCAACGACCGCGTTGCAGTCTTTGGCATCGAAGGGCGGCCAGCAACATCAACCTACAAGGTCAGCGCCAGTTATGCAGACGGTTACACTGCGGTAGGAACGCTGGTGTACGCAGCGCCGAAGGCGCTAGAGCGCGCCCAGGCTGCCGACGCAATTCTGCGGCGACGCTTAGAGTTGCTCGGGCTGCAGTTCGAGGAAATCCGCACAGAGTTTGTTGGCTACAATGCATGCCACGGGCCGCTGGCACCGCCTGTTGATCCGCCGGAAGTCATGCTACGGATTGGTGTGCGGTCGCATGACTACGCAGCAGTCGAGCGATTCGGTAAAGAGCTTGCCCCGTTGATCTTGACTGGACCGCCTGGGGTGACCGGCTTTTCTGGAGGACGACCGAAACCCAGCGAGGTCGTTGCGTATTTCCCCACACTCATCCCCAAAGAAGTCGTTACACCGGAGGTTTCCATCCTTGAGTTGTGATCGGGTGTGCTGGTGGGTCGTCTTTCTGGGGTTCGTTGCTCTGAGCAGTTTATCGCATGCAGTGGAAGAACCTCTCGTAGGGACTAAAAGCAGAGTGGCTCTCTTGCCTGCGTCCAGCTATGCAGAGCATTGCGGTGTAGCAGCACCTGGAGATCTGCTGACGGCGCAATCGGATGATACTGTGGCGGCGCTTGGCGCACCACGCACGATTCCGTGGCAAGAGTTTACCTGGGCCGGTCATCAGCGCTACACGATTGACGGTCAACCGCCGTTACGCGAAAGCCGCATCAACCCCTACACGTTGAGTGCAGCAGGCTCGATTTACGTCGGAATAATGGTGGGGCTGCACCTTTACCAGAAAGCGACGATTTGGAACGAGCGCGCGGAATTTCGGGTGATCGAAGATGGCTCCTATGCCCGTGGGGTGGATAAGCTCGGTCACATCTATGGCGCATACGTGATGTCCTACTACTCTGGGGAGCTGCTCCAAGGTGCTGGTGTGGACCATCGGCATGCGATGCTCTATGGTGCATTGATGGGGATCGTGTACCAAAGCTACGTCGAGTTCGAAGATGGAGTTGGCAAGGATTGGGGATTTAGCCCGAGCGACTTTGCGTTCGACATCATCGGAGCGAGCTATTTTCTCCTGCAGCAATCTGTACCATTCTTGCAGTACTTTTCGCCGAAGTGGAGCTATGTGCCAGCGCATTGGTACGGCGAAGCTGAGCGTGCCGAGGGCCGCACGTTCATTGATGACTATAGCAGCTCGACGTTCTTCCTTTCGGCAAAGCTGCGTCCGCTGCTACCGGAACCTGTGCAGCACGTGATCCCACCGTGGCTTGCGCTCGGGATTGGCTACGGAGTTCGCGGCTTAGGGGGAAACAATGGCCATTCCGATCGGCGCATTGCCTTGAGTCTCGACGTGGATTTGATCGAGCTACTGCCAAACTTCGAGCCACTGCTCGGCAAGCCAGTAGGATCGGTGCTCAACTGGCTGGCACAATCGTTCAACTACTTCAAGCTGCCGACGCCTACACTCGAGTGGAGCGAGCATCACCCACCACGGGTGTATTTGCTCTATCCGTTCAAGATTCAACTCGGAGGCGCGCGTCTGTGACTATGCGGCGACTACCAACGGACGTTCTGCTCTGGGAGCGCTCGCCGCAGCGACTTCGATCGGAGCAGGTTCGCATCAGCGTCATCATTCCAACGTTAGAAGAGGAGAAAGCCCTTCCGCGATTGCTCGCTCGTTTTGACGATACAACAATCCAACGCTTTGGCATCGAGCTGATCATTAGCGATGGCGGCAGCAAGGATGCCACAGCTGAGATTGCCCGCACCCATGCTGATGTAGTCGCAGTGCATGCTTCCTCACGCCGGCAGACCATTGCAGAGGGGCGAAACGTCGGAGCATGCCTTGCGCGCGGTCAGACGCTTGTCTTCCTCAACGCCGATTGCGTGCCAGCCAATTGGCAGTGCTTTTGGCAGACGATCGCGGAGTGGACTGCTGAGCGCGGTCGCTACCTGCGCTTCGGAGTACTCGCTGGCCCAGTAGAGGTGCATCCGGCTGAGCGTCGGTGGAGTGATCGCATCGTGCATGGGTGTTTCAACGCGTATCTCCGGATGGCTGCAGCAGCTGGGCTTGGCGTTGGCCGCGGGGAATGTCACGTTGTGCGGCGGTGGCTTTTCGAACAAGCAGGTGGGTATGCCGCATCGCTTGCTGCAGGCGAGGATTTTGAGTTCCTCCATCGCGTGCGGAGATGGACTCGCGTAGCGCTCCCTCCAGAGCTGCGCGTGTACGAATCACCGCGGCGCTACCGCCGGTGGGGATACCGGCGAATCCTCTGGCAGTGGTTCCTCAATTGGCTCGGTGCACTGCTGGTTCAGCAGAGCATCTCGCGCGAGTGGTTGCCAGTGCGGGAATAGTTTCCCCCTTCGGCAAGAGCGAGAAACGATCCTCCTCGAGTGAGGCGGTATCTTTGCATCACATCACCGCGCAATCAGCCACGATGGACTACTCAACTGCTGGTGTCAACATCGCCGCGGGCGATGAGCTGGTCGCCCGTATCAAGCCGCTTGTCCGCTCGACGTTCGATCGGCGTGTTCTCGCCGACGTTGGGCACTTTGGTGCACTCTACGACGCACGCTTCGATGAACTGCGCCATCCAGTACTTGTCAGTAGCACCGATGGGGTCGGGACCAAGCTGAAGATCGCCATTGCGATGAATGTTCATTCGACGATCGGGCGAGATCTGGTCAACCACTGCGTCAACGATATCCTCGCCTGCGGAGCGCGTCCGCTGTTCTTTCTGGACTATTTCGCTACGGGGAAACTCGACGTCGCTGTTGCCGAGCAGGTGATTGCAGGTCTTGTTGCTGCGTGCCGCGAAAACGGCTGTGCACTCATCGGCGGCGAGACGGCAGAACTGCCGAGCCTCTACGCTGAGGGTGACTATGACCTTGCCGGCACGATCGTTGGCGTCGTCGAAAAGGATGCTATTGTTGACGGGCGCAGTATTGCAGCAGGAGATGTGCTCATCGGTCTTCGGTCGAGCGGTCTTCACACAAATGGCTATTCGCTTGCGCGCGCGGTTCTGCTGAAGCAATATCAGCTCGACGAGTTCATTCCAGAGTTGGATGCAACGCTCGGTTCTGCTCTGCTGGAAATTCATCGCTCGTACCTTCGGAGTGTCCAACCACTGCTGGAGAAAAAGCTCCTTGTGGGAATTGCACACATCACTGGCGGCGGTATCGAGGGCAACACGCGGCGCATTCTTCCGAAGGGGTTGGCACTCGACATTGCATGGGGGGAATGGGAGGTTCCACCAATTTTTCGCTTGATCGAGCGTTGCGGGAACGTCAGCACTGACGAAATGCGGCGGGTCTTTAATCTCGGTATCGGCATGGTGCTGGTTGTCCGCCCAGAACATGCACAGACGGTACTTGCCCTGACCGCAGACGAACAGAGCTGCGTTATTGGGCGCGTCGTTAGCGAGTAATCGCCGAGTCTTCGCTGCGTCGTATCGAGCGCTCCACTGCAACGAGGAGTGCGATGGTGAGCACAAATCCTCCACCGAGGACCAATGCGCCGGTGCGTAGTGATCCGCTCAGCGCTACAGCAAGGCTGAAGACACCCATCCCAAGCGTTGTCCCAAGTTTTTCTGCAATGTCGTAGAGGCTAAACAGCGAAGCGTGCAGTGGAAACGCTGTAATGAGTTTGGAAAACGTTGCGCGCATCTGCGATTGCAGCCCGCCGAGCACAAGCCCAATCACTGCAGAGAGCAACGCAAAGTGCAACGGTGTCTGTACCCAGTATGCAGCGGCACACGCGGCGCCCCACACCGCAGCGATCGCAATGAGACCGCGCACATTTCCTAACCGCTCCGCCAGCCGCGCACACAGCCACGATCCAAGTGCTGCGACAAACTGGACGAGCAAGATGATGCTCACCAGCAGTGATTCTGGAAGTGCCAACTCTTGCGCTCCGAATAAGCTCGCAAGCAGGATGACTGATTGCACGCCCATCGAAGCTGCCAGGTAACTTGCCAGAAAGAGCGCAATCGTCGGATACGTCCGAAGGGTTTTGATGGCGCGCAGAAGGTTGGTCCATCCGCTTGCGACCGCACCCTTGAGCGTGCCAAGTTTTGTCGAGCGGGATTCTGGGACGACGCGTAGCGTGATCTGCGCAAAGCCTCGCCACCATAATCCCACAGCAACGAAGACCCATGGTGCAATGTGCAGGAAGGCTGCGCTGCCGCCCTCTTCAATGCCGAGGATGTGTGGCTCCACGATGACTGCAAGTGCACCTGCAAGCAAAAGTGACGAACCGAGGTAGCCGTAGATATACCCCTGCGCACTAATGCGATCGTGCAGCGGCGGTGGCGCAATCTCCGGCAGGAATGCGTTGTAGAAGACCAGCGATCCGTTGAAGCCGATACTTGCAAGCATCGCGCATGCAAGCCCGATGCCCAGATGCGAGCGATCGAAGAATGCGAGCCCAATGCAACTGGCAGCACCGAGCGTACAGAAAACCTGGAGGAATGTTTTTTTCCGTCCGCTCCAATCAGCGATGCCTGAGAGCACTGGAACAAGCAGTGCGTTGATCGCATACGATGCCGCAATCACGAGCGAGTAGAGCGAGGCAGACTCCCAGCGCACGCCTGCGAATGTGACAAGCGGTGCCTGCGCATCATCCCGAGCGATGAGGTTGAAGTACACCGGAAACAGCGCAGTGGAAATGACCAGCGGATAGGCGGAGTTCGCCCAGTCGTACATACACCATGCGCGGATGATCCTGCGTTCCATGGCACTGCCGCTTAGCGGAAGATCCAGAAGGCGCTAACAACTGGAAGCGCTACGAGCTTTTCCTGCGGCTGGGGGGGGAGGGCGAGCATGATCCCGGCATCGAGCGCCAGTTGCTGCCCGAAATATCGGACGCTCGCTGCGATAGGAACGGACGAAACGGTTCCAGCATGGAAAATGTCGAGCGCTACTTTCCACTGCCGTGCGATCTGAACGTCACCGCCGAGCGCGAGGATGGGGACGTCCGCTCGATACTGGTCGCGGCTGGTACGGTGCTCTTTGAAGGCGTAGCCTATGCCACCATTGAGCCGGACATTGCCAAGTTGGACTGTTGCGAGCAGAAACGGCGCTGCAAGGGTGATCCGTGTTGTGTCTGCGTGTGTTTCAGCACGGGTGAATGCAACTGCTCCGCCTCCGCCAATGCTCCAACGCTCGCTCAATCGGTGAGCCAGCCGAGCGCCGATACCGTAGGCATAGAAGCGCTGCTCGCCGAACCGGACAGGGAGCAGGCCGCCTGCAAAGAGCGCTATGCGCTCGGTTGGAGCGTAAAGACCCAAGAGACTAATGCCATCAAAGCTTCCGATGCCGACTGTGCCTGCGTTGAGCAGCTCTGCAGTGGGCAGTGCAAGGGTCCGAAACCGTGTGGGGTCCTGCTGGAGCTGGGATGGCGGGATGCCTTGTCCGTTGAGCTCGAGCGTCAGTGGAGTCATTGGGTCAGCGACACGCGCGGTAGCATGGAAAAAGCGGACGCTATCTGGCTGAAAGGCGATCTCGAGGCTCGATGTTGCTCCGAGTGTGATTCTGAACGCGCTGCTATCGCCGCTCCATTCGATCGTGCTGCGGCCGGTGGTGCTTGGTGTGTAGGGGATGTTTGCCTGCCGCAGTGTTCCAATCTCGACCGAGCCAAAGTCCACAATTGTGTGGAGAGGAGCTGCGCCGATGCCGTGGCCCCAGAGATGAGTTGGCGAACGTAGCCACTCGGCGAAACAAGGAGCAACTCTGCAGTGCGGCGCCCACGCGCTGATGGTCGGAAGAAAAGCTCTACGTCGAGAGTGCCGCCCGGCGGAATTTTCGCGGGGAAGACGCCGCTGGCTATGCCGAAATCGCCTGCAGCTTCGCCTGTAAATTCAATGCGTTCGATGATGAGTGGATCACGTGCAGAACGGTTGTGAATATAGCCCTTCAGCACGGTGTCTTTTCGAATTCCGACGGCTGCTTGTCCTACGTCGGCGGGTGTGATTACACCACTGGTTGGTTCGATAGTGATCGGCTTGTCAAGTTGCGCGGTCTGGCGGCTGGAACTACCGATGCGCTCAAGTTGGATGCTCACTCGGCGAGAAGCATCAATCAGCGGTACCTTCCAGCGCCAGCGGAGGTTGCTTGCTGCGTCAGCGATTGTCTGCCAGGTGCGTCCGTCGTCGTAGGAAAGCGCGATGCGACAGCTATCGTCCGGAGGAATACCGAGCCACGCAATAGGGACGTCGCTCCCGCTCCAGTAACGCTCACCGCCGCGGGGATTGATGATCCGAAACAGCGATGGCTGCACCTGCGCAGAGCGGCGTCCAACGCTGAATGTGACCACGTGGTCGCCACAGGATGTTGCAATGTGGAGCTCGCCCCATGCAGCACTGGTATCGCGTGCACGGTAACGCACAGTGAGCGTTGCGGAGTTATCGGCTCCCAGCAACATCCGCACAGGTGCAGCAAGCGAAAATCCTGGCGAGCCACTTATCCAGGCAGTGTCCAGACGGACGGGAAGTCCGCGTGCGGTGAGCGTAACCGTTGCATCACGCGTTGTGCCGAGCAGTGGAACGCCGAAGTACACGTGCGAGGTGGAGATCTCCAGGCTCGCAGTGCGTGGAGCTTGGTAGCGTATGCCATAGGTTGTGCGCGGAAAATGTAGCTGGACCTCATGCAGAGCGGTGCACGTGGCGAGTGCATCGTAGCGGATGCTGCAGAGTGTCGCTTCGCCCCGGAGAAGGCGTGCGATTTGCTCTGCAGCGTGCGCTGCTGCGTCAGGGGAGCTGATAAGCTCGAACCATCCGCCATCGCTTTCCAGCGCAAGGGTGCGGAGCGCTGGGGGCGCCTCGTTGCGAAGCATAACTGCGATGACGTGCGGAAGTGCTGAGCCAAAGCGTAAGCGAACACGAGCAAGGTCGAGCGTATCCAACCCATCAGTGACGACGATGACCAGACGCTGGCGGCTTGCCTCTTTTCGAATGCTGCTGCCGCCGCATCGAATGCGGCAGTGTAGTTGGTGCCACCGCCGAACTGCAGAGTTCTCACTGCATCAGGCAGTTGGGCAGCATCAGTGGGTGGTTGTGCAGTGGCAGCATTGGCAAACGGCACAAGGAAAAACCGCACATCGCTGGACCGAAGCTCGCGTGCAAAGGTAGCCGCGATTGTATCAAGCAGAGCACGGCTCTCGCCCCAGACGTTATTACTCGAGCTTACATCCACGCACAACGCAATGTCCGCAGGCACTGCAGCAGCAATGCGCTCGCAGCGGTGCTCAGCAACTTGCACGGGGATGCTGCTATCATCTACTCGCGATGGTGGAGACAGTTGTGCGCTTTCGCGGGGGAAGTACCAAACACGCACACTCGGAAAGTTGCGTTCATCGAGGCGGTAGATTTGTCCCAGAAGTAGCGCAGGGCAGAAAGCAGCGAGCACGAGTGTCACGACAAGGTGCATGGTCATACGCAGTGGTTCGCAAACGAATGTGCTCCTTTGACGCTACGGTGGAATCGTGATTGTGCATGAAGTTGCTTCGCTATCGCTGCTGCCAATGCACCGCAGACGATAGGTGTACTGCCCACCACGTTCAAGGGTGTCATCTACGAAACGCTGCGTGCCCGAGTTGAATCGGGCAAGGACGAAGACTTCCTCGCTTCCACTCGAGCTGCGCTCGAGAAGAAATTCGCCTGGATGGGTGGCGGTCCAGTACAGAACGACAACGCCATCGCGATAGACCGCAGAATCGAATGCTGGTGGCTTGCAATACATGCGTGATGTACGTGCAGTGCGGCGCTCAGACGGCTTGCTCCAGTTGCCGCTGCTGTCAAGCGCAACAATTTGGTAGGTACCACGTTCTGCACCAGCAGAGCGATCAACGTAGCGGTGGGTGGTACCTGGGAGCAAAGCGATAGTCAGTGGGGTTGCCAGCGAGTCGTCGTACCGATTGACCGCTATACGTGCAGTACGGGGAGGTGCGCGCCAGGCGAGTACAGTTCCACTGCGCGTAGATGTAACCAAGAGCAACTCAGGCGCTGCGGTTGCACGTGCTGACGCGGCCATTGGTGGTGTTACCGCGCTGGTGTTACCGTGCGCATCAACGGCACGGATGCGGTACTGCTGGTTCCCAGTCACAGTGTCTTGGTAGCTTGTACCAGAAATGAAGCACCAGCTTGTATCACCGGACAAGATTCGTTCGAGAATGTAGCCGGCGATATCTTCTGCCATCGCTGCACTCCATCGGATGCGCACGTGGGCGCCATCGTGCTGAAGCTCGGCGAACGCTGGTCGTTCTGGTGCGGTAGTGTCGAACAGCGGCATGACGGTAGGGATACCGATCCAGCTTGTCAGCGAATCGGTCCCAGAGGTGATTGTGACGGCGATTGCATCAGCGCGGCGTTCGGGCACAGCAACAAGCAGGAGCGAATCTTGCCATTGCCACTGTGGCATGTGCCACACGAACGCATCGCTTGGGCGGAGGAGTGGACGTATTCTTGCACGATCGCCGCGAACGTACAGTGCCAGCTGGTTGCCAATTGCAGCGCGATGAATGCTCGGTGCGGAGGGTATCTCGCGTCTGTGGAGACATTCGACGGAGGACGGGCGTCCTTCGTTGCCGAACACATCGACAGCTGCAACGTAGTAGCGGAGCCGACCTGAGACTCCCGGCGTGCAATCGCGAAGGAACGCACTGGCGAGCGTGTCTTGCTCCAGTCCGACAATACTGATGGGGCGTTCAACGAGACGGATGGGACTTTCCCCCTCGCGAGCGCGGTAGAGCGCGTATCCAGCAATGCCGAAGATGCGAGCGGAATCGGTTTGCCACCACAACTCGAAGCACTGGGCACGCTGGCGCACTCGAATCCAGGTCGGTGGAGGTGGCAATGTGCGTTGATGAGAAACGGCGCCGTAGAGCGTTGCAACAAGGGTCGAGCCTGACCAGATTTGGTAGTCGTACTCTGCCAGTGGTGTCGTTGTTGTGTCGTGGAAGTAGGTGCCGAGCGCACGGCTCAGTGCACGAGGATTTGCCAAGAACATCCGCACAAGCTGCTCATTGAAGCGCTCGCGGTGGGATGAGTCAAGGAGGGCAGCTTCAGCGACAAGATGTGCAATCAGCGAGTCGCTCGACGTCGAGCGCGTCACCGAGCCAGCAACAGACCAGCGGTTGCTCGATGCTGCAGCACGCATGATGACGTACCGTTCCGGTAGCGCACCATCACGTGGTGGCAGCCACAGCAATTCAATGCCACGCTGAGTTCCATTTGCCCAAATCTCTTGTGCAGTTGCGTCGTAGGCAACTGCTGACCACAAGCAAACGAGAATGACCCAGCGCATCACTGCCCATGTTGCACGCAAAAGTTGAGCGTCAGCGAAACTACGCCCACTGGCACTAATCGGACAGGTGCAGCGTTTTAGTACCCGGTCGAACAACCATTGACATGTATGCTCGATGTAGCGATCATCGGCGCTGGGCCGACAGGACTCTCCTGCGCAATCGAAGCGATGCGGAGCACATTGCAGTGTCTGGTTTTTGACAAAGGCAGCATCTGCGATTCGATTCGGCGCTTTCCGGTGAACATGACGTTTTTCTCCACACCCGAGCAGCTTGAACTCGGCGGAGTACCGTTCACCACGCCGAACATCCGCCCAACGCGCCAGGAAGCGCTCCAGTACTATCGCATCGTTGCGCAGCGTCTGGGTATTCCGCTCCAGCTCTACACGCGTGTTGACCGTGTCAGCAAACAGGATGATGCCTTCGTCATCGAGACTGAGCGCGGCACGTGGCACGCACGAACAGTGATCATCGCAACAGGGTACTTCGACCACACCAACCGGCTCGGTATCGAAGGCGAAGAGCTTCCGCACGTGCGCCACTACTACACCGAGCCGTTCGAGTACAGCGGCATGCGAGTGCTGGTAGTGGGAGGGAAAAATTCTGCAGTCGAAACAGCGCTCGACCTATGGCGTCATGGTGCCAGTGTCGAACTTGTGCACCGCCGTCCTACGCTCGGTGAAAGTGTCAAGTACTGGCTCAAACCCGACATCGAAAACCGCATTCGCAACGGCGAGATTCGCGCGCATTTTTCGACCGTAGTTCGGCGCATTGTTCCCGGTGCAGTGTTATTGGAACGGACAACCGATGGCACTACATGGTGGCACGAGTGTGACTTTGTGCTGCTGCAGATTGGCTACCGTCCCGATGCAGCATTCCTGCGGCGGTGTGGAGTCGAGGTGGATCAGCGCACGTTGATTCCGCGCTACGACCCAGCGACATTCGAAACGAACGTGCCGGGGCTGTACGTTGCAGGTTCGGTGATGTGCGGCTGCGAAACGTGGAACATCTTCATCGAGAATGGTCGTGCGCATGCACGTCCGATTGTTGCGAGCATTCGGCAGCGGCTTGGAGCATCCGAGCATTCCGCTGGAGTCCAGCAAGCTTGGGGCGCTTGAGCGGGCTTCCTCGAAAACGCTGTCGAAACTCTTCGGGAGTCATTGCTAAAATCTGCTCGAGCGCAAGCGAGGTTTCGTCGTTTCGTGGGAAGAAGGCAGGCTCGCGCGTTTCTTTCCGAAACCGATTCCAGGGGCATACATCTTGGCAGACATCGCATCCGAAGAGCCAGCCGTCGAGGTTGCGGCGAATTGATTCGGGGAACTCAACGTCGGGCTTGGTTTCGATCGTCCAATACGAAATGCACCGTGATGCATCGAGGACATAGGGTTCAACGAGTGCACCGGTCGGGCAGGCATCGAGACATGCAGTGCAGGTGCCGCAGTAGTCAGGGATCGGTGCATCTGCTTCGAGTTCGACACTGGTGAGGAGAACGCCGAGAAAGAAGAACGATCCCATCGTGCGGGAGATCACGTTCGTATTCTTGCCTTGCCAGCCAATGCCAGCTCGCCGTGCCCATTGCTTTTCCATCACAGGACCTGTGTCCACGTACACTTTGCTCTCTGCATTCGGTACGCGGTTTGCCAGCCATGCTGCGGCAGCACACGCAGCTTCGGGAGTAGGACGTCGTGGTAATCATCGCCCCAGCCGTAGCGGCTGATTTTCCCTCGGTCAGGTTGGTCGGTGTGGCGGTAGGGTGTGTCGTAACTCATTGCTACGACGACAATGCTTCGAGCTGATGGTAAAATTTGTCGCGGATCGAGACGCTTTTCGCTGGTGCGCTCCATGTAGTGCATCGTGGCATGGTAGCCACGGGAAAGCCATGTTTGCAGGTGTTCCCGCTCGTCATCGAGTGCTTGAGCCTGTGCAACACCGACCGCGTCGAAGCCAAGCCAGGTGCAGTAGTCCTTGAACTCCTTCGTGAGTGTTGCTGTGCTTACCCCTGCATCCATCGCGGTTGGTGCTCAGGGAGTGCAACTTCAACTGTGCCATCGTTGATGCGGACCGCAAAGAGGCGAATTCGCCCCGAACCAATGCGTGCGCGACCGGTCCGAAGCGAGAACGTCCAGCCGTGGTTCGGACAGGTGATTTCGCCGCACGCGACAGTACCGCGATCGAGCGAGTGGACGTGCTGGTGCGGACACTGCGGATCGAGTGCGACGACGCCATCGTCCGTCCAGAGCACAAGGATCGGACGATCTTCGATCGTGCGCACAATGCGGCCGTGCTGCTGGAGTTCTGCCAGTGAACAGATTGGATGAAAGCAGTCGTGCTGCTCTTCAAGCGGCATGCGGAGCCACTGGTGAAAGTTCGAGTTTTTTTCCAAGCGAGAATCCTTTTTCGGTGCGAGCGATCGTTCCTGCAGCGACAAACGCGTCGTGCTCGAAGATGACGATCCATTCTTCGCGCGCTGCACGTTCGAGCCACGTTTTTTTCTCGGTGATTGTGGTCAAGGGGTAGTTGTCGTAGCCCATCACGTAGGGGATCGGAATGTGCGCGTGGGTTGGGAGAAGGTCGGCTGGATAGAAGAGCGTTCCGTCGTCAGATTGCAACAGGAGTGCTTGCATCGCTTGTGTGTGTCCAAAGAGCGGATGGAGGCTCAGCTCTGGCGTCAGATGAACGCTTCCTTCGATCAGATCGAGCAGCCCTGCCTCGACTAATGGCTCGTAGTTTTCCGGCATGAACGATGCACGGTCCTTCTCCGTTGGATTGCGTGCCCACGCGAGCTGGTCTGCTTGGACGTAGTATCGAGCGTTCGGAAAGGTTGGGACTGCAATGGAACCGTCAAGTGTCGTTGCGCCGCCGGCATGGTCGAAGTGGAGATGCGTCAGCACAACATCGGTAATGCTCTCTGGGGGGATGCCCGCTTCGACGAGCAAATGTGGAAGCGTTGGGTACGCAGTGTCAATTGCGTAGATCTCCTGCAGCTTTGGCGAGAGCTTTGTGCCATTGCCTGTATCCACAAGCAGACGGCGATCGTCCCATTCGATGAGCAGCAGGCGCGTTGCCATCGGAATACGGTTTACTTGGTCCCCAGGGTGGGTATGCTTTGCTCCAGAGCGGTTTGGGGACGACGCCAAACATTGCGCCACCGTCGAGTCCAAAGCGTCCAGCATCGAGCAAACGAATTGTGTACTTACCGAGCTTCATAGGGTGCGTGTTCGTGATCGTTTCAATGACAAATCTACGAGGCCCGCTATCGGGCGGTGTTGGAGGAACTACCCACAGTGTAATTTTGCCCCCTGTAAGTTTTTCACGCCAAAGTCAACGCTATGGGCATGATGGAACGCATGCGATCGCTATCCCCCTGGATGATCGGGGGAGTGATCGTGACGTTTTTGATTCTGATGGTGCTCGGTGATGTCAACCTGCCGGAGATCTTCAACTTCGGCGGTGCTGTGCGCCCAACGACGGTTGTCGGGGTTGTCGAGGGGGAGAAAATCCTCTACAAAGATTTCGAGGAGCGGGTCCGCCAAGTCGCCGAGCAGCAGCGCAAGCAGATGCAGCAACAAGGTATCGAGCAAGACCTTGACGAAAACCTTGTTCGGGAGCAAGTGTGGAACCAGTACGTCAACGAAATCCTGATGCGCAAGGAAGCCGAGCGCGCGGGAGTTTTCGTCACGGCGGGAGAAATTGCCGATGCACTGCTGGTTGATCCACCAAGCTACCTCAAGCAGGCATTCACTGATTCCGCAGGTGTCTTCCACCGTGACCGCTACGTCCAGCTTGTCACAAATCCTGATAGTTACGCCGATCTTCTCCCCGATGATCCGAGCATCGACAAGGAAGCTGAAGTTGCCAAGTGGAAGCGGAATCTCATCGAAATTGAAAACTCGATTCTGCTGCAAAAGATGCAGCAGAAGCTCCAAAACCTTGCGGGGTGGTCGGCTGCGATCTATTCGCCGACGTACCTCGATCGCCGCTACACCGCGGAGAATTCTTATCTGGCAATGGATTACGTTTTCCTCAATGCGCTCTCGGTCAGTTTGCCGCCGAATGCAGTCACCGATGAGGAAGTGCGCGCCTACTATGAATCGCACAAGCAGTACTTCAAAACACGCGCGATGCGGAAGATCAAGTACATCAACTTCCCGATCGTTCCGTCGAGCAGTGATTCTGCCCGGACGCGGAAGCTCATCGAGCAGATTGCAGCTGACCTCGCTGCCCAGAGTGACCCCGCCAAGCGTGATTCGGTGTTCACCCACTACTTCGCAACCGTTGGAGGGCATACGCAGAAAGTCACAAAGCCGACCGAACTCGATCCTGCAAAGCAGGCATTCATCGCTGGTCTTTCGGTTCGCGGTGTCGCTGGCCCCGTCACACTCAACAACAAGACGTACTTCTTCCGGCTCGACTACCGCGGACCGAGTACCGACACTGCTGTTCGTGCAAGTCACATCTTGATAGGCTTTGGCAACAACAAGGACAGCGCGCGCAAGGTAGCCGAGCAAGTGTTAGCGCGTGTTCGTGGAGGAGAAGATTTCGCCAAGGTTGCGCAGGAAGTCTCCGAGGATAAAGGCTCTGCATCCCGGGGCGGCGATTTGGATTACTTCACCAGAGGGCGGATGGTCAAACCGTTCGAGGATGCAGCATTTGCTGCCGCTGTGGGAAGCATCGTTGGTCCGGTCGAATCACAGTTCGGTTACCACATCATCAAGGTTACCGACAAAAAGACTGAATCGCTCGAATACAGCGAGATCGAGATTGCCTACACTGTTTCGCCTCAGACGAAAAAAGCGCTCCTCCGCCAGGCCTATAGCGTTGCACAGCAACTCGAAAATGGTGAGAACATTGATTCACTGGCCAAGCGTTTGGGCAAGCAAGCTATCGAGTCGGTCTTTTTCGACAACACGCAGCCGTTCTTGGGTTCGATGGAAGTGACCCAGTTTGCCTTTGGGCATAAAGTCGGTGATGTGTCGCGTCCATTCGAGCTACGCTTCTACGGCTACACGATCGTGCAAGTCTCTGCCGTTCGCGAAAAGGGCATCAAGCCGCTCGAGGATGTACGCGATGAGATTCGGCAGCGCCTGATGAGTTGGAAGCGGGTAGCTCAACTCAAAGAGCGTGCGGAAAAACTCGCAGCGCAGCTGCAGCAGGCTGGTACATTGGATGCTGTACGCACGATTGATACGACGCTGCGCGTGTTCAGTGCTGCACGGGTGACCGAGCAAGGTCAGCTTCCAACAGGCGCCGATGTTGCAATTGCGGTGGAAGCGTTCAAGCAACCTGTCGGTAAAATCTCGCCGGCGCTCCGTGGCGAAGCGGGCTACTACATCGTTCTGGTCAGAGAAAAGCACCCAGCCGACCCGAATAACCGCCAAGCAGGCATCGAAGCAATTGCTCGTCGCAAGCGCCAGGAAGCTCTGCAGAACGCGTTCTTCACCTGGCTGAACAACCTCCGCCAGCAAGCGGACATCGAAGACTACCGCGCCGAAATCTTCAGCCGCTAATGGTGGCATTGTGGCACTTGCCGCTGAGCTTCGCGAAAGACTGTTGAGCACGCATGCTGCCGACTGGGCAGTTGATTCCGACGCTGAAGCTTATCGCTATTGCCGCCAGATAGCGTTCGGGCACTACGAGAATTTCCCTGTCGCGCAGCTTGCGCTCGGAAAAAAGCGCGATGATATTGCTGCAATCTATGCGTTCGCACGGCTTGCCGACGATATTGCCGATGAATCGTCTCGGCCGGCGATGGAAAAGCGGGCGCTGCTCGATATGCTCGAACGCTGGCTTTTCGATCCACCGATGCAGCATCCAATTATGCGCGCTCTTTCACGGACAATTGTGCGCAACCAGCTGCCACGTGACCCCTTCCGACGCTTACTCGACGCGTTCCGCTTCGATGCTACACTCGAGCCATTCCCTACCGAAGAAGCGGTACTGGCCTACTGCTCCAATTCTGCTGCGCCGATTGGGGAACTCATGCTGCGGTTGGAACGGGAATGGAACGAGCGCACCGCACCGCATTCGGACGCATTCTGCGCAGGACTGCAGGTGCTCAACTTTTGGCAGGACATCGGATGCGATCTCCAGCGTGGGCGCTCGACGATTCCTCATGAATGGATAGGAGGACAGCCCCTGACATGGGCAGAGCTTTCTGGCTCAGCAGATCTGCGAACAATGATCGCTGGGCGCTTTGATCGAATGGTTGGTCGGTTGCTGCCAGCTGGCATTGCGCTCAGTCAGGCAGTGCGGAGTAAACGACTGCGCTTGCAGGTGCGTGCGACCTTCGCTGCAGCGTCGGTTGTGTGGAGGGCGTGCCAACGGAGAGGGGAACGTTTCAGTCGCCGCCCGCGGCTCCGGTGGTGGCACATTCCCGTCATCCTTGGCGCGACGTTGATTGCACCTGGCACATCGTAGCTTTGCTCTTAGCGATGGAAGCGCTTGTGACCAGTTCGATGACGAGCTTCTACTACTCGTTTTCGCTGTTGCCACGTGAGATTCGGCAAGCGATCACGACGCTCTATGCATTCTGCCGCACAATTGACCAAATCGTTGATCGCAAGCCTATCACGGAGCATGCCGATCTGGCGGCGCGGCGGAAGCAACTCCAGTGGTGGCGCCAGCAAGTGGATGCAATGGCGGGCAATGGATCACCTCCTTCGCCACTGGTGCGGCCGCTGCAACTGGTCGTCGAGCGCTTTGCAATCCCGAAACAGTACCTGCTCACGCTCATTGATGGCTGCGAGCGCGATCTTGTCCAGCGGCGCTACCGCACCTTCGAGGAGCTCAAAAGCTATTGCTACAGTGTTGCCAGTGTTGTGGGGCTCATGAGCATCCACGTGTTCGGGTACCGCTACGATGAAACCGAGCAGTACGCAATCAATCTCGGCTATGCACTCCAGCTGACCAATATTCTCCGCGATGTCAAGGAGGATAAAGACCGCGGCTACATCTACCTTCCGCTCGAAGATCTGGAGCGCTTTCGGTACAGCGAAGCTGATCTCCTGGCCGAAGTCTACGATGCGCGCTTCATCGAGCTGATGCGCTTCCAGGCGCAGCGAGCACGGTCGTACTATAACCGCGCACGCGCTGCTCTCCATCCCGACGAGCGTCGCACGCTCTATCCGGCTGAGATCATGGATGCGATTTATTACCGCTTGTTGGAGAAAATTGAGCTTGGAAACTTTGACGTTTTCCGTCGGCGTTTTACTGTTCGCACGCCGCACAAACTCTGGTTAGCCGCCAAAATTTGGCTCTACGCAATGCTCTTCAGTCGGCGGCGGTAGTAGTTTTGCACGGTGTACTACCAGTCAACCATTGCCGATGGAACACACGCTGTCCTTTACGCCGGAGGAACGCGCTGAGATCGAGCGCCTCAAGAGCCTTTATCCCCATCCGAAGGCGGCACTGATGCCTGTACTCTGGATGGCGCAGAAAAAGTGGGGGTGGCTGTCGGAAGACGTCATGCGTGTTGTGGCAGACGTCATGCAGTTGCCCTACGCGCACGTCCTTGGTGTGGCGCGATTCTACACGATGTACTTCAAAAAGCCGATGGGGAAGTACCACATTCAAGTTTGTACGAACGTCTCGTGCATGCTCCGCGGTGGTGAGGAGCTCTACGAGCGCCTCTGCCAAAAGCTCGGCATCAGCCATGGCGAGCACACCCCCGATGGACGCTACTCGATCGAGGAAGTCGAGTGCATGGGCGCGTGCGGCGGCGCACCGATGATCGCAATCAACGAAGACTTCTACGAAAACGTCACCTTCGAGGATGTCGAACGCATTCTGCAAACGCTACCGTAACGGACGGCTCGATGCAATCCTCCTTGCGATTGCAGTCGTGGCAGGCTGGCTTTCTGCGGCTGTAGGCAGAAGTAGGCCGCTGGCGTTCGATCTTGTGGCAATCATCGGCGGGGAGTTCTGGCGCGCCATCACAGCGCAGTGGATCGCGCCGAATGCTCTTTCGGCTGCATTTGCAGCACTGGTGATCCTCACAGTTGTGCCGCGTGTGGTCGGCCTATTGGGACGGGGATTGTTCTGGTTTTTGACGCTTCTGCTCAGCGTCGCAAGCGCTGTGGCAGTTGCGCTCGCATTGGTAGCAGCGGGAATCGAGCGCTTTACCTACCCCTTGCCGCCCATCGTAATGATGCTGGGACTTGTAAGCCTCTTTCTCCCGCAGAAGACGCTCTCGATTGGATCCTGGCAACTTCGATTGCGCCACATCGGAGCTGCTACTGTCCTCGGTGCTGGAGCGATAGGGCTTGCAAGCATCTTCCCACTACGAACAATTGATGTGTTCATCGTTGTTGGTCAGTGGTGCGTTGCATCCGCGGCGGCTCTCGTTGGGGTGGGGGTTGTCCATCATCGAGCACTGCTGCGGCAGTTTACAGCGTTTCAGCAGAGCCAGCCAGCGCACGTTTACGTCAGCACCGAGAGTGCGTACTCAACGTCTCACCCTCAAGAACGCGCTGCTGCGATACCCCCGCCCTACACAACAGATGCTGAGTACGCCGATGCTCTGCTGGAGAAAATCTACCAGCAGGGCGTTGCGTCGCTAACCGAAGAGGAACGCCAGTTTCTCAAGAGCTACTCGCAACGGCTGTAATCAACGCATCCATGCGACAGGAAACGACCGAGCATCTCGACCGCGCAGGAAAAATCCTCCGCATCGCAATTGTGGCGGTGCTGGGCGTTTTCATTGTGCGGCTGATGTACTTGCAAGTTATCCGCGGTGCAGAATACTTGCAGCGGAGCGAAACGCAAGCGATCAAGCAGCGTGCGCGCATCCCGTCGCGTGGCTGCATGTACGATCGCAATGGTACGATGATCGTTCGCAATGAGCCAGCGTTTACCATCACGCTGACGCCGAGTGATGTAGATACGACGACGTTCCCATTCCTTGCACGCTTGCTCCAGATGACACTGGAGCAACTCCGCACAATCTATGCGCGGGCATTGCCGTATCGCTTTCAGGAGGTGCCAATCCTCCGGGATGCGCCGCTCTCAATCGTTGCAGCAATCGAAGAGCATTACGCAGAACTTCCTGGCATTGAAATCCGCACCGATGTCAAACGGCGGTATCTCCTCCGAGCGCATGCGAGCCATCTATTCGGCTACCGTGCAATGGTGGACGAGCGCGACTTGGCGACCAAGGGCGACTACTACACGCTCAATGACTACATCGGCAAAACGGGAATCGAAGCATCCTACGAGCCATTCCTCCGCGGAAGAAAGGGCGTGCAGTTCGTTGCTGTCAACGCAGCAGGGCAGCCAATCGAGCGATTCAACAACGGGCGAAGTGATATTGCAGCCATTGAAGGTGCCGATCTCTACCTGAGCTTGGATGCACTCCTGCAGGAAGTTGCCGAAGAGCAGATGGGCAACGATCACGGTGCCGTCGTTGTGCTCGATCCACGCAATGGCGAAGTGCTGGCATTTGTCAGTAAGCCAGACTACGACCTCCACCCGATGGAAACCCCTGCTGCCGGAGAGTACTTTGCCCAGCTTGCGCGCGATCCGAACAAGCCGCTGTTCAATCGAGCGATGCAGACGCAGTATCCGCCAGGCTCGACGTGGAAAATGCTTGTGGCGTTGGCTGCATTGCACGAAGGCATGATTGATGAACGAACGACAATGCACTGCCCGGGGAGCTTTACCTATGGCGGCCGTAGCTTCAAATGCCATGGTGCCCATGGCACCGTAGATGTCCGGCGTGCGATTCAGGTTTCGTGCAACGTGTTCTTCTATCGGCTCGGCCAGCGCATTGGGATTGACAACCTCTACAAGTACGGCACAATGTTCGGCTTTGGTCAGCTTACGGGCATTGACATCGCAGGGGAAAAGCCCGGACTCCTCCCTTCGCGGGCATGGTTTGCACGGCGCGGTGTGACTGGGAGCCTGCTCGATGGACGAATGGTGAACTTAGGCATTGGCCAAGGCGAGCTTGGAGTGACGCCGCTTCAAATGGCCGTCTATGCCGCAACGCTTGCGAACGGGGGAACCCTCTACCAACCACACGTCGTCCGTGCAATCTACAACAAGGAAACAGGCCGGATGGAAAAGGTCGCCTACGGCAGTGTCAAACTCCCGCTCGATCCGCGGTATGTACGGGTCGTTCAAGAGGGAATGTACGCAGTGTGTAACGTTCCCGGCGGCACAGCAACGAATGTCCGTGTTGATGGAGTCGCAGTCTGCGGCAAGACGGGGACAGCGCAAAATCCGCACGGCAAGGACCACTCATGGTTCATCTGCTACGCACCGGCGGAACATCCGACGATTGCAATGTGTGTGATGGTCGAAAATGCAGGTTTTGGTGCAACACGTGCTGCACCGATAGCACGAGCGATTCTCGATGCCTACTTCCACCCTGAACGTTATCGTGATTCTTCGAGCGCTGTCAGCAGCGTAGCGAGGGCGCAACTCCCACCACAACGCCAGATGCAATGAAATGCCCGAGACTATGGCTCGGTGGAGTTGCAGTGGGCATGGCGTTGCTGGCTGCATGTTCCTCGGAGCCATCGCAGCGAGTAGTGCGAGTATGGCATTTCTGGAGCGAGCCAGCGCAAGAGCGAGCCTTCCGCGCGCTCATCACAGGGTTCGAACGCCAGCACGGGGAGGTTCGCGTCGAGCTTGTCCCTCTCCAGTGGAGCGATGGCAAAGCAAAGCTTCAGATTGCGCTTGCAAGTAGCAATCCGCCGGATGTAGTGCACTTGGGTGCTGAATGGGTTGCAGAGTTCGCGCCGGCGCTGCTCCCGCTCGATCGGAGATTCGATGGGCTGCTTGATTCTGCCTTTGCGCCGATCGGCATTCGGACCGATGACAGCGTGCGCCTTGCGGTACCCTGGACGGTCAACGCACGGGTACTCTTTGTTCACCGATCGCTCGGCATTGATTCGACCGCCACGTGGGAAGAGCTGGTGGCGCGTGTCCGTGCATTCCATGCGCCTGTGGAGCGAGTTGGGCTTGGACTATGCACGAGCGATCCCCACAACGTCCTCAAGCGTGTGCTCCCATGGATTTGGGCTGCCGGCGGGCATTTGCTCAGCGCAGTACCGCTCAGCGTCAGCGCTGATAGTACGCTGGATGATGCGCTCGAGCACGTAAGGGAACTTCTCCCGTTTGCGGTCGTCGAGCAATCGCGGCAACTCGATGCGCGGCTGCGTCGTGGCCAGATCGGCGCAGTGCTTTCTGGCGTGTGGATGCTCGCTGATTCAGCGGTACGCTCAGCGTATGCAGTGCTCCCAGCGATTCCCCACCGCGCTGGAAGTCGAGGAGAGAGCATCCTAAGTGGCGATTGCTTTGCTATTGCGCGGCGTGCAGCGAACCGAGGTAATGCCCTTGCGCTCCTTGACTACTTGGCAGCCTGGAATCAGTCCGCTCGATTTTGCCAGGCAGTCCCCGATGCTGGGTTTCCCGCATTTCGCCCGCCATCGAAGCAGGCGCTCGATAGTCTGCTTGTCCGCGCGCCACAGTGGCGCGCAGCATACGCACAGACGCGCAACGCTCGGCTTCTGCCGGCGCTACCGTGGTTCCTCGACGCCGAACAGATCGTCGAAGCGCAGCTGGCCGAGTTCCTCTACGGTCGCCAACGCCCACAGGAAACGCGCGCAGTGCTGAGCCGGCAGCTTGCGAAACTCGAAGGCGCTCGTGCCGTCGCAACGCATCAGGAGAGCATCACTCCGTATCAATCTGCGCACGCTGCAGACGGCCGCTGAAGTCAACGTAAACGGTCTTCCATTCGGTGAAGATGTCGAAGACGGTCCAGCCGCCTTCGCGGTGCCCGTTGCCGGTGTTTTTGATTCCGCCGAATGGCATGTGCGCTTCTGCGCCGATGGTGGGCGCGTTGATGTAGGTAATGCCTGCTTCGATGTCGCGCATTGCCGCGAATGCATATTCGACTGAGCGAGTGTAGATGGCTGAGGACAGCCCATAGTCGGAGTCGTTAGCAAGCGCGATCGCATGCTCGAATGATTCCGCTTTTGCGACGGAGAGCACGGGACCGAAAATCTCCTCGCGCCAAATCCGCATCGTCGGCTGGACGTCGGTGAAGATCGTCGGCTCGATGAAGTAGCCGTGGGCAAGTTCGCCATCGGTGCGGCGGTTGCCGCCGAGTGCAAGTCGCGCACCCTCCTGCTGTCCGATGCGGATGTAGTCGAGAATTTTCTTGCACTGGCGTTCGTTGATCACAGGCCCAACTTGCGTTTGCTCGTCGAGGCCGGAGCCGAGCGTGAGCGCTCGCGCTCGCTCGATGAGCATTTCGAGGAACGTATCGTGGATCGGCGCGTGCAGTATCAAGCGTGAGGTGGCAGTACAGCGCTGCCCTGTGGTGCCGAAGGCTCCCCAGAGCACTCCTTCGATAGCCAATGCAAGGTCGGCATCCTCCATGATGATGACGGCGTTTTTCCCGCCCATTTCGAGGGAGACTTTCTTGTTGAGCACTCCGCAGCGGGCAGCGATCTGCGTTCCGGTGGCAGTCGAACCGGTAAATGCAACGACGCGGACGTCAGGATGTTCGACGAGTGCGGCGCCAGCTTCTGCGTCGCCGTGCACGACGTTGAAGACTCCCGCTGGCACTCCTGCTTCCTGGAGAATTTCTGCAAAGATCACCGCGGAGTGGGGAGCATCGTCGGAAGGCTTCCAGACGATGGTGTTCCCTGCAGCGAGCGCAGGGAAGATTTTCCACGATGGAACAGCGATGGGGAAGTTCCATGCCGTAATGATTCCGCAGACCCCAATCGGCATGCGGAACGACAGATTCATCTTGTTGGGAAGTTCGCTTGGTGTGTTGTAGCCGAACAGGCGCCGCGTTTCGGTGGCACTGTAGTAGGCGGTGTCAATCGCTTCTTGGATGTCCCCCCGCGTTTCGAACAGTGGCTTGCCCATTTCGCGGGTCATGATTGCAGCAAGTTCTTCCTTCCGGCGAGTGAAAATGTCTCCGGCGCGACGGATGATCTCTCCCCGGCGTGGTGCAGGCATGCGGCTCCAGCTTGCGAAGGCTTGGCGTGCTGCCGCACAAGCGCGGGCGATATCCTCGGCGTTCGATCGGGGAAATTCGCCGATGACGTCGCGTGTATCGGCAGGATTGACGTTCGGAAACCACCGATCGGTTGTGGATGGCACCCACTGACCGGCAATGAAATTGGAAAATCGCATGGCCTCGAGGCGAGAAAGTGAGCCAGTAAATCACCATACGACAAAATTAGAGTGCACTGCGGTGCACTTCAATCGAGAAAATAGCAGTCGAGCGCATGCGTCAAGGGCAATCGTCCCAATTACGGTACCGAACATGATCGAGCTTTCATGGTGTCGAATGCCTACGCCACAGCCGGTGCTCTGCGACTATGCACGGGGCGATGAGTGGCTGCTCACTTTCTGCCGGGGAGAACACGCTCCCAGAAGCGTGCATCCTTGCGCAATCGAGGCAATCCGGCAGACGATGACTCCGATCATTCCGACGGACGAGCAACGAACAAGCATTGCCCGAATCAGCGATGGTGCGGCTGTCGTCATCAGTGGGCAGCAGGTGGGATTTCTCGGCGGACCGGTCTATACGTGGCTCAAGATTGCAGGAACGATCGAACAGGCTCATCGTCGGGGTGCGGTACCCATCTTCTGGATCGAAGACAATGACCACGACGTCAGGGAAGCACAGCGCATCGGGCTTATCGGCAAGGATGATCGCCTCCTGTGGCTTGAATGTCCGCCTGCCGAGCACCTTGTGCAGCAAACAATTGTTGCGAACTGCCGAGTTGGTGCAGCCATCGAAGAGTCGCTTGCATTGCTGCGGGAGGAATATGCGGGTAGTCCGTTTGTCACGGAAACAGTTGATGCACTCCAAGAATGCTACGTTCCCGGTCGCACGTGGTCGGAAGCGTTCCTTCGATGGCTCCAGCGGTGTTGGGGCGGTCAAGGGTTGCTCTTTGTTCGTTCATCGGTTCTTCGGGAGCTTGGGGGGATGCAACCAGTGCTTGAGCGAGTGCTCGAACAATCCGAGGGCTTTCTCCATGCAATCAGGATGCAGACGGCAGAGTTAGAACAACGCCGATACCCAGCGCAGCTCGAGGTCACCCCGCTGCCGGCATTCTACCATCACAGCGGGAGCCGCTACCGTATCCATGCGCAGCCTGATGGCAGCTACCGTGCGTTTCGATGGCGCTTTTCCCACCAAGAGCTGCAGGCGTTGCTGCGCAGTCATCCTGAACACTTTTCGCCGAGTGCTGCACTGCGCCCATTAGCGCAAGACTGGCTTCTATCGCCAGTGGCGAGTGTTCTCGGACCGGCGGAGTTGAGCTACCACTTGCAGTTGCGCCGCGTGTATGCGGAGTGGGGAATTCCGCGTGCGGAGCTGGTTCTGCGTCCCTCGGCGACGGTTGTTCCGCCGCGCGTGATGCGCGTGCTCGAGCGCCACAGAGACCACATGCAGCATTTCTTCGAGCCGCAACACATGTTCGATGCCTGGCTTGCGCGACTGCTCGATGGCCAGGCGCTGCTCGATGACGCTGCGCATCTTGAGCGTACGCTCCACCAAGCGATCGAGCAGCTTCGCATGCGCGCGCAAGCATACGACCCGACTCTGGGGCGGAGCGTTGCCTCGATCGAGCACGTTATCGCCGATCGGCTGGCAACGCTCGATCGCAAGATTCGGCGGGCGATCCAGCGCCACAATCGCCAGACGGTTGCACGCTACCGCAGTGCGCGAGCGCATCTTTTCCCCAACGAGGGGCTACAGGAACGCACGATTGCGCCGATACATTGGCTGTGCGCGCTGGGCATTGACCGCTGGCGAGCAGTCGTCCAACGTATCGCAACGTTCGCAAATGTGGCGCACTATATTGCACTGCCCGACGAGTTGCTCAGCATTCCTGGCACACCAGTTGCGCACCCCATAGTGTGAATTGCTACGTACCACAAACATGGAGCGTGTTATGGAAAAGCCGTTTGTACTCGTCGTTGACGACAACCGTATCACAACAAAGCTACTCCGACGCTACCTCGAATCGAATGGATTCGAAGCAGCGGAGGCATACGATGGTGTCGAGTGTCTCGAAAAGGTTGCCCAGCGCCAGCCCGATGCGGTGGTGCTGGATGTGATGATGCCACGAATGGATGGCTACGAGACCGTGCGTCGCCTGCGAGAAAATCCAGCCACCGCAAAAATTCCCGTCGTCATTGTTACTGCACTCAACGACGTTGCCAACCAGCTGAAAGCAATCGAAAGCGGAGCCGATGATTTTTTGAGTAAGCCGATCGAGGAAAAGCTGCTGATCGCAAAGGTGCGGCTGCTGACAACACTGAACATGCAACGGCGCAAAGCCGAAGAACTGGAACGGCAGCTTGCAGACGCAACGCACACTGCCTCGTAGAACAACCCTGCGCAGCACAGGCAGAAGGGGAAAAGTCGTAAATTGCCAGTAGTACGTGCTTCTCCAAAGCGGAGCAGTGCGTTACACCGCAGAGTACACTACATTCATCAGCACCAAGCAACGATGCGTTATCACCTGTTGCTGCGTACCATTGCTATCGGGATTGCACTTCTGCCAGTTGGCTGTGCGCAAATCAAACAGATTTCTGATGCGCTGACTAATCTCCAACGCCTGCAGTTCAAGCTTGGCGCGGTCCACAACTTTCGCTTAGCTGGTGTGGAGCTTTCCTCGAAGGCATCTGCTTCAGACTTTAGTCCGATTGGTGACGGTCTCAAACTGCTCGATGCGTTCCGTAGCAAGAGGCTCCCGGCAGAGTTCATCCTCGACCTGGAGGTTCGTAACCCCAATGATGGCACGCAAGGGAGAAGTGCTGTCCCTGCGACCTTGGCAGGCCTTGAGTTCCGGCTCCTCATTGATGACCAACCGACGATTACCGGCAATCTCGACCGTGAAGTGGAAATTCCAGCCAGCGGGAGCGTAACGGCAGTGCCGATTCGAATTTCGCTCGACCTCTACGAGTTTTTCGGCAGTCGTGGCTATGACAAGCTGCTCGAGCTTGCGTTGGCAATTGGTGGGAAGAATGGCTCTGCAAGCAAACTCAAACTCGATGCCAAACCGACCGTGCGGACGAAATTCGGGCTGATGACCTATCCTGGGCGTATTACGATCGTTGACCGCGAGTTTCGCAATTGATCCCTCGCACAACGAAATGAACGATGAGAGTGCAACTGAACTGCTGCTGGTACTGGCTGCATGGGTGTGTGGGGCACTTGCAGCAGTTGTCTCGTTCATGCGTGCTGTGATTGCCGCTGTTTCAGCCTCGCGGTTCGAAGAGCTTCACCCCGATCATCCTGCAGTGCTGGATAAGGTTTATGACGCGCGGCGTTTAGGATCTGTCGAGCGGACGGTGTTGATGGTCGCCGACGTTACGCTGGTTGCTGCGCTGGCAGCAGTGCTTTCGGTGCTTGGGATGGTGTGGTGGGGCTGGGCTGATGTGCGAGTGTTTCTGTTGCTTGGAGCGATCGTTGCGGTCATCGTCATTGGGAAGGCAACAGTCCACGCTCTCGGTGACCTGGTGGCAGACGCAGCGATTCTCTTGGTGGCGCGCTGGCTGGATGTTGTTCTTCGGATTGCACGTCCGCTCGCTACAGTCATTGCCACGGTGATGGAGATGCTCCACGCCCGACGTCACCACGAGGATGCTCGTGAGCAGGTCGCTGAAGAACTCAGCGCAATCATGGAGGAAGCAGTCGAAGAGGGCACGCTCGAAGCCGAGGAAGTTCGCATCCTGCAGAACATCATGCGTGTGCGAGATGTGCACGTCGAGGATGTGATGACGCCGCGGAATGTTGTCGCTGGGTTGCCTGCCGATATTCCCATCCGACATGCTGCTGAGCTACCAGAGCTGCAGACATACTCCCGACTGCCGGTGTGGGAGGGAGCAAACATGGACAACATCATCGGCTACGTCCTCTCGCGCGATGTCCTCGTTGCTGCACTCCGGGGCAATGGAGCCCAGCCGGTACGGGCCCTTTTACGGCAAGTGGTCTTCATTCCAGAAAACGTCAGCTTGGATCGCGCGTTGGAAGAATTTTTGAAACGGCGGCAGCATATGTTCATCGTCGTTGATGAGTACGGAGGTGTCGAAGGGTTGCTGACGTTGGAAGATGTACTCGAAACCATCCTCGGTGCAGAGATTGTGGACGAAGCCGACCGCGTTGTAGATATGCGGCAACTGGCGCAGCAACGGCGCGATCGGCGCATCGCACAGCAGAGTATGCAGCATGGAGTCCAACAGCCATCGGTAGAAGAATGAAGCAGTTGTGGTCTCCTTGGCGATCGCAGTACATCGAGTCGCTCTCGCACGATGGAGTCGGTGCAGATTGCTTCCTCTGTGCAGCAGCGCAAGCGCCACCAGAGCAGGATGCTGACAATCTCGTCGTTCACCGCGGAGCGCTGTGCTTTGCGATCATGAATCGCTATCCGTACAACAGTGGGCACCTTCTGGTTGCCCCGTATCGGCACGTCGGCGATCTGGCCGAGCTGGCCGAGCACGAGGCGCACGCACTCATCGAAACGGTGCAGCTGGCGATCCGTGTGTTGCGTCGCACCCATGCGCCCCATGGATTCAACGTCGGGATGAATCTCGGTCGCACCGCAGGTGCAGGGTTACCCGACCACATCCACGTTCATATTGTCCCGCGCTGGAATGGTGACACCAACTTTATGCCAATTCTGGCAGAAGTGAAAGTTATCTCCGAGTTTCTCAGCCACGAGCAACGCAAACTTGCCGAAGCATTCACCCATGCAGTTGAACGTAGCAACCGCAATTAGTCCGCGACGTCGGCTGGGACAGCACTTCCTGGCCAGCCAACAGATTGCTCGTCGTATTGCAGCTGCGCTCGACGCGACGTGCGGTAGCACGGTATTCGAAATCGGCGCTGGCACAGGAGCATTGACGAGAGCACTGGTGGAAACAAGAGCCGGACGTATCATCGCTGTCGAATGCGATCCCCGCGCAGCAGCGTACTTGCGAGCAGAATTTCGCAATGACTCGCGGCTTGAGGTTGTCGAAGAGGATGTGTTGCGTCTTCGTCTTTCTGCGTTCGGCATCACGGCAACAGCTCCTGCCTTCGTTGTGGGGAATATCCCGTACAATCTGACCGGGCCGATCCTTTTTTGGCTCTTCGAGCAAGCTGAGTGCATCCACCGTATCGTGCTGATGGTGCAAAAAGAAGTTGCCCGTCGCCTTGTTGCGGCGCCGGGTTCGAGGGTGTACGGCATTTCCTCCGTTGCGACACGACTTGTAACAAAGCACGCGCGCGTGCTTTTCGATGTTCCGCCGGGAGCATTTATCCCACCCCCGAAGGTGACATCATCGGTTGTGGTGCTCGACTGCAACGGTCGGTCGCTTGCTGAGTCGGGCTACCAGCAAGTAATGGCGCTCGTGCATGCCGCCTTCAACCAGCGGCGGAAGAAACTCCGCAACGCACTCGAGCGCTATGCCTACGAGCAGTGCGGGGAGCAGTGGAAAGAACTTTCTGCACTCCCGCTCCTCGATCGTCGTGCCGAAGAACTCACACCCGCCGATTTCCTTGCACTCGCTGCCGAAATCAGACGGTTACAGGGAGAACGCGCATGAATCGGCTGCAGCAGTGGCGCACCCGCGTTGCCGATGAGCAGTTGCGGCTCCGCGGCGTTCTGACCGCGCTCGATTGGTACACGCTTGGCATCATGGCAGTGTACTCTGTTCTGGCGATTGTGTTCTATCCGATCGTTCCGCGTGCGACGACGATTCTTGTTACCAACGCGCTCTTTGCAACTGCAATTGTAGCGATTGCCTGGCTAAGTCAACTGACCGCAAGCAGAACGGTTCGACTGCTTCGGTTTTTCTACGTCATCCCAATGGTCTATCCAATGTACCAGCAGAGCCAGCAGCTGGTCCCGGCGCTCCATCCACGCGACTATGACTGGCTGCTGATCGAACTTGATCGTATGCTGTTCGGCACCGATCCAACACGGTGGATGGCACAGTTTGCACATCCTGTGCTCACGGAGTATCTGCAGCTTTGTTACGTGTCGTTCTACTTGCTGCCGATCGCTGTCGCGCTGAGTTTCTTCCTGCAGCGTCGCACCTTGACGATGCTTCGGTTCGGTCGAATGATAGTGTTCGGCTTTTACGTCTCGTACCTTGCGTACTTTGCCTTGCCCGCCATTGGTCCACGCTTTACCCTCCATGATTTTTCGCAGCTCGATGAGGAATTGCCCGGATTGGTGCTGACGTCAGCCTTGCGCGCATTAGTCAACGAAGGTGGTGGGATTGAACCCGGCGAACCCTTCCCGGAGCGTGTCGTCAATCGAGATTGCTTTCCGAGCGGGCACACGATGATGACGCTGCTGACAATTATTCTCGCCTGGCGCTGTCGGAGCGTGCTCCGTGTTCCTGTGACGGTCGTTGGCATAAGCCTGATTGTTGCGACGGTCTATCTCCGTTACCACTACGTCGTGGATTTGATAGCTGGTGCTGCATGTGCACTGGCGGTGCTATGGTTGGAGCCACGTGTTTCTACCCTGCTAGTTGAGCGAAAGATTGCTGCACCTGATACTCTGCTGGGATGAAAAGCTACCGCAAGGAACTCTGGTTCAACGTACCGACGCGGCGTGGATTTATCAACATTACCCCGCTGGTTGAGGAGTGCGTCCGTGAGAGCGGGATCCGAGATGGATTACTGCTCTGCAACGCGATGCACATTACCGCGAGCGTCTTCATCAACGACGATGAGCCAGGGCTACACGCAGATTTCGAGCGATGGCTCGAGCAGCTTGCACCGGAGCACCCGCACCGCCAGTATCGCCACAACGACACCGGCGAGGATAACGCCGATGCGCATCTCAAACGCGAGATCATGGGGCGTGGTGTCGTCGTTGCCATCACCGATGGAAAGCTGGACTTCGGGCCGTGGGAGCAAATTTTCTATGGTGAGTTCGATGGGATGCGACCCAAGCGAGTGCTGGTCAAAATCATTGGCCAGTAGCCGTACTTTTGCGCAAGCTGTCTTACACTGGCGTGTGCGATTCTGGCAATGACCTACCCACTGGAGGCACAAGATCTGGAGCGTTTCGCAGCGGTGCTCAATGCCCAGCTTCACACTGAGGCTGGCGCGTGGAGCCTAGAGCAGCGCTCCGAGCGCGGATCGCTGGAGCAATTGGTGACAATCTATCCGCGCGTGGAAACACCCGACGGCGCAATGACGGTCGTTACCGTCCAATCGCGAACTGGGTATCACCAACTCTTCGGCTGTCAGATAGCACTCGTCATCGAGCCAGATGAGGTGCTCTTTATCGCAAAGCACGGTGGGGCAGCGTCGTCTCTGCTCGTCGGCGCACAACGGACGTGCACGCTGTATGCGAATGTGCCGTTGAGCATCCTGCAGACGAGGTTCGAGGACTTAGATCCGGCTGTACTCCTTGCAGCGATGCAGCTTTCCCTTGCTGAACATCTCCTGGTTGCGGAGTCCGATGGTCGGTGAGTTGCACTTTGTACTCCCACCAACGCGCCGCGTGCGTGGTCGGCATGTCCGGATTGAGCGTGCAAGTGTGCTCAAGCAGCGCTTGCCACGAAACGCGCTTGCTCTTGCGGTTGACTACACGCTCGTTCGAGAGGGGATTGGCACAGCACTTGTCACTGTCGTTCTTTGCGACGACGCGACCATTACTCCGATCAATGCGGAGTTCCTCCAGCACAATTGGGCAACGGATGTCATAACGTTCCCGCTGAGCCAGTCACCGCTCGAAGGAGAAATCTACATCAGCGTCGAGACAGCAGCACGCCAGGCAGCGCAGCATGGTATTGCGCTCCGCACCGAACTTATTCGTCTTGCAGTGCACGGCACACTCCATTTGCTCGGCTACGACGACACAACCGACAGTGCCCGCACCACGATGTACGCACGCCAGGAAGCATACGTCGAGCACGTCGTCGCGCGACTGCGTCGGTGTGTGCCGCTTAACCGTCGGCCCCGTAGTTCAGCTGGATAGAACACAGGTTTCCTAAACCTGGTGTCGGAGGTTCGAGTCCTCTCGGGGCCGCAAGATGCCGGCTGTGCTATTGGTGATGGGGCGAGGCTGCGTCCGGAGCAGGTTCGAACTGGTAGTGTGCGATCTTGATTTCCATCGTTGCGCCCGGGGTATAGTGTGCGGCATATTCTGGCGCAGGGGCGATAACTTCCACCGTTGCCCAGCAGCCACCGCGGAATTCAACAACGCGTGCGGTGTACACGTGGCGTCCATCGAGGTACCATCGGTAGGTGTTCCCTTGGACAGGGCGGGAGTCTTTCGGTGCCAGTTCGTGGTAGTGCGGAATATCTCGGCGCATCATAGCGAAGGAGAAGTTAGTGGAGATTCGATCCATGGAACATCGTTGCTCACCCACCCGCCTGCCCCCGATCCATACTTCGGCAACACGATTGGTACCGAAGTGGTAGGCAAGGTCGAGTACACTTGGCGAGTCGAGCACGATGAAATCAGCATACTTACCAACGTCGAGGCTGCCGATTTCGTGTTCGCGCAGCAGTGCTGCTGCCCCATGGAGCGTTGCAGCGGTGATGGCTTCCTCGACGGTCATTCCCGCAAGCTGCGTCGCCAGCGAGATGATCATTTGCATGTTCTCTGTTCGGCATGAACCAGGATTGCAGTCGGTCGCCAATGCGACGGTGGCTCCCGCATCAATGAGTGCACGTGCAGGTGCCATCGGCAGCCGTAGCGTGTACGCAGTGCCGGGCAGGAGCGTGGCAACAGTCCGCCAGCGGGCAAATTCTGGGATCGTTTCCGGTGCTATGTGCAACAGATGATCGGCGCTCGCTGCACCGATGCTGATGGCAAGACGGGCAGCGCCAACATCAGCGAATTCATCAGCGTGGATCTTCGGCTGCAAGTCCCAGTCCAAGCCTGCTGCAAGTATTCGTTCAGCTTCAGCAGTGGTGAAGTACCCGACGTCGGCAAACACATCGCAGAACGTTGCAAGTCCGTTTCGAGCAACTTCGGGGATCAGCTCGGTGCAGAGCATCTCGATGTAGGCTTCCCGGGATGCAGCGTCGGGAGGAATCGCATGGGCACCGAGCAGTGTTGCGACGATGCGCACTGGCAGTTCGCGCTGCAGTCGCTCGATGACGCGGAGGAGTTTCAACTCAGCCTCGAGCGAAAGGCCGTAGCCAGATTTGACCTCGAGCGTTGTTGTGCCGTGACGGAGCGCTTCAATGATTCTCGTCCGTGCAGACACGAAAAGTTCCTCTTCGCTGGCAGCACGCGTTGCGCGCACCGTTGCCATGATGCCGCCGCCACGAGCAGCAATCTCCTGGTAGCTTACTCCGCGCAAGCGGAGTGCGAATTCATCCGCACGAGAGCCAGCGAAGACTATGTGCGTGTGTGAATCAACAAAACCTGGCAGGACGGCCCTTCCACCGCAGTCATAGCGCGGAAGAGCCGGAAATGCAGCGAAATGCTTCTCTGCCTGGCGTTGCGTGCCAACCCACAGAATGCGCTCCTCCACCAGCATTGCTGCATTGCGGATGATGCCAAGCTCGTTCATTGCGGCGCCTGGCTTTCGGCCGGAGCTTGGCGCGTGCACCGTCGCAAGTTCGGAGATATTCGTCAGCAGCACGCTCATAGCCATTGGTCCATGCCGTTGGCACGAAGGTGCTCGACAATGCGCCGAACCTCCTGCACGCGGTCCGCAGGGCAGAGCATGACCACGTCATCGGTAACGACAGCGACAATGTCGCGGACCCCGATTGCACACAGGAGCATGTGGCGATCGGCGTAGTTCGCAAGTGTCGCATTGCTTGTATCGAGCGCAACGGTAACCCCAAGCGAAACGGTCCCACTCGGATCCGGCGGAATAATCCGCCGCACTGCATCCCACGCGCCGAGGTCGTCCCATGCAAAATCTGCTTCGAGCACTACAATTGCCGTGGTCCGCTCCATGAGCGCATAGTCAATCGAAATGTTCGGAAGCTCACCGAACGTTTGCGCAAGCAGCTCCGTGTTCCCCTCCCGATAGGCCTGGCGGAGCAGTGGAATCGCTCTGCCGAACGATGGTGCGTGGATTCCAAGCTCGCGCTCGAAGACGTCCAGACGATAAACGAACATGCCACTATTCCACCGGAACGTGCCACGCTCGAGAAACATTGCAGCTGTGGCATAGTCCGGCTTCTCGCGGAACGAAGCGACGCGGTAGAACCCATTGCCAAGTGACGTGCCAAGCTCAATGTAGCCATAGCCTGTCTCGGGTCTCATCGGGCGCATGCCGAAGGTGACGATTGTCTGGTGGGCTTGGGCAAAGTCAAATGCAGCACCGAGTAGCTCGGCAAACCGTTCTGTATCGCTGATGTAGTGATCTGCGGGAATGGCGGCAATGAGCGCATCAGGTTCGATCAAGCCAATGAGAGCTGCTGCAAGCGACAGGCAGCCTGCCGTATTGCGCTTGGCCGGCTCTGGGATAATGTTATCGCGCGGAATCGTTGATCCGAGCACTTCTGCAATCGGCTCCTGCAAGGCTGGGCTGGTGACGATGAGGATATGCTCTGGGGGCACAACCGCAGTGCACCGACCGAGCGTGTGTTCGAGCAGCGTCTTACCGTCGCCAAGCAGCGAAAGAAGCTGTTTGGGGCGTCGTTGGCGGCTGAGCGGGAAGAATCGCTCACCGCTGCCGCCAGCCATAATGACTGCGTAACGGTTCACTGTACAGGTACAGGGACGGTGGGGGATGAATTCCGAAGGATGCCATGAGCGGCGAGAAGTTCCGCGATTTGAATTGCGTTCGTTGCTGCACCTTTCCGAATGTTATCAGCGACGATCCAGAGCACGATGCCGCGATCATTGTTCGGATCGCGTCGGAGACGGCCAATCCAGACGCTGTCGCTTCCGCTGGCAGAGCGCGGTGTGGGGTAATCATCGGTCAGAAGGCGGACTCCAGGTGATGCAGCAAGTGTCGTCATGATTTGCTCAAGGTTCACTGGGCGAGCGCACTCGACCCAGACTGCTTCTGCGTGGGAGCGGAAGAACGGGAGCCGTACGCACGTTGCCACGACAGCAAGCGAGGGAAGCTCCAGAATCCGCTGTAGCTCGGTCATGACCTTCCGCTCTTCCTCGCTCCAACCATCGGGAGCAAGTGGGTGGAAGACGGCATTGTGGGCAAGGGGGTGGTGGCTAATGCGTACTGATGGTTCGTGCCCGTCGAGCTCTGCAGCAAGTTGCTCAAGACCGCGTTGCCCGGCGCCACTGACTGATTGGTACGTTGCCACGACGACGCGCTCGATTCCATACAACTCCGCGATGGGCTTGAGTGCAACTGCCAGCTGGATTGTGGAGCAGTTGGGGTTCGCAATGATGCCGCGATGCTCCAGAGCACGGTGGGCGTTGACTTCTGGAACAACGAGTGGAACGTCCGGCGCCAGTCGCCACGCGCTCGAGTTGTCAATCACTGTGGTGCCGTGCTGAGCGAAGATGGGAGCCCACGTGCGGCTGACCGCTGCGCCAGCGGAGAAGAGCGCAAGGTCGTAGTTCCCACTTGGCGCTGCCGGGGATAGTTCCTGCACGCGTAGCGCAGCACCCTGCCATTGGACGATCGTGCCTGCTGATCGGGCAGATGCGTAGAGTGCAAGTTCAGCGATCGGAAACTGGCGCTCTGCGAGAATGTCGAGCATTGCACGCCCGACTAGTCCGGTAGCACCGACGATTGCGACGCGGTAGCTCATCGTTTGGGATTGTCACACAGGTGTTGTGGGGCTGCAAGATAAGGTAGTGCGCGCTGCATGCGTTTGGAACGTCTCCAGCACAAAGTCGCACTGCATCCTATTTTTGCTGGCGCCCGCGCTCATAGCTCAGCTGGATAGAGCAACAGCCTTCTAAGCTGTGGGTCGCAGGTTCGAGTCCTGCTGGGCGCGCACCCTCGGATATGTCTCACATCTTGGGAGCTCCCCATGGATCAGCATATCGTCACCGAAACACTCACCGAGCGTGGTCTTGCGTACATGGCAGGCTTTGGCAATGAGTTCATCAGTGAAGCGCTGCCGGGCGCAATCCATCCGAAGATGAACTCGCCGCAGAAGGTGCCGTATGGGCTCTACGTCGAGCAAATCAGCGGCACGCCATTTACTGCGCCGCGGACGGTCAACCGTCGAACGTGGATGCACCGCATCCGTCCTTCGGTTGTGCACAAGCCGTTCCAGCTGATTGACGACGGACTCATCCGCTCGACGCCGTTCGATGAACTGCCTGCTACACCGAATCAACTGCGCTGGAGTCCACTTCCGATTCCGGATGAGCCGACCGACTTTGTCGGTGGCATCGTCACCATCGGCGGCTGTGGTAACCTTGCGATGCACAGTGGATTAGCCGTGCACCTGTATGCCTGCAACACCGACATGGAGGATCGCTTCTTCTACAACGCAGACGGCGAGCTGCTCATCGTCCCGCAGCTTGGCTCCTTGCGTGTCCACACTGAGCTTGGTATCCTCCAGGCGCAGCCGGGCGAGATCGTCGTGATCCCGCGGGGGATCAAGTTCCGCGTGGTCTTGCCTGATGGGAAGGCGCGAGGTTACATCTGCGAAAACTACGGGCCATACTTCCGTTTGCCCGACTTAGGACCAATCGGTGCCAACGGGTTGGCCTATCCACGCCACTTCTTGGCGCCGGTTGCTGCCTACGAAGATCGCGAAGGGACCTTCGAGGTCATCGCGAAATTCCAAGGGCACCTTTGGGCATCGGTCATTGATCACTCGCCGCTGAACGTCGTTGCATGGCACGGCAACTACGTGCCCTACAAGTACGACCTGACCAAATTCCAGTGTATCAACACCGTGACATTCGACCATCCCGATCCGAGCATCTACTGTGTGCTGACTGCCCCCAGTGAAATCCCTGGCACTGCGAACTGTGACTTTGTGATTTTCCCCGATCGGTGGATGGTTGCTGAAGACCACCTTCCGCCCGCCCTGGTTCCACCGCAACTTCATGAGCGAATTCATGGGGCTGATCTGGGGTGTGTACGATGCAAAAGAAGAAGGGTTCGTCCCTGGTGGCTGCAGTTTGCATAACTGCATGAGCGGTCACGGGCCGGATGCAGCAACCTATGAGAAAGCTTCGACGGCAGAACTCAAACCCGTCAAGCAGCAGAACACGCTTGCGTTCATGTTCGAATCGCGCTTTGCAATTCGCACGACCAAGTTCGCAATGGAGACGGCGCAATTGCAGCGCGACTACTACGAATGCTGGCAAGGCTTGAAGCCTCGCTTTTCAGCACGGCAGGTCAATGGCTCCTCGGCGACGTAATCGCCGCGTGTAGCTCTCGTATGCGTACCATGCGGGCTGGTGCTGCAACACTGCATCAGCCCGCTGTTGGTAGAATTGCCGATGGGCACAGCGATGCAATCACGCAGCGATCGCAGTAGGGCTTGCGCGCAGTGCAGACTTTCCGCCCGTGTGTGATGAAGAGCCGTCCGATGTCATTCCAGCGGTCATGGGGGGTGATTTCCATCAGGCGCTGTTCGATGGCCAGCGGATCTTTTGTCTGCACAAAACCCAGTCGGTTCGAAAGACGTGTAACGTGGGTATCCACTGTGATTGCCTGCTGCCCGAACGCCTGGCTGAGGATAACGTTGGCGGTCTTTCGTCCAACGCCGGGGAGCTGAACCAGTTCCTCGCGGGTTTGCGGAACGCGCCCGCCGAATCGTTCGATGAGCACGCGGCAGCATGCTTGAATGTTGCGGGCTTTCGCGTTGAAGTAGCCAGTTGGCCGGATGTCGCGCGCAAGCTCTTCGAGGGGAGCATTTGCGAACGCTTCGGCAGTCGGGTACTTGGCGAAGAGCTGTGGAGTGATGCTATTGACCCGTTCATCTGTGCACTGTGCAGAGAGAATCGTTGCTATCAGAAGCTGGAAAGGACTTGCAAAGTTCAACCCTTCGAACTTCCCAGGGTAGGTAGCATCTAAGCGATCGAGAATTGCGACGATCCGCGCGCGGTCGGGAGCAATACGTGATTTTTGTGTGCGAGCCATTGAGCCACTCTTGATTCAAGTTTTTCACATTGTGCTCCGACAAATTACGGAGCACCGCACGCAGGGATCCGCACGCGGTCAACGGCCTCTCAGGGAGTGAGCAGGATGGTTTCACCCTCTGGTAATCCAGGCAATGGCTACTGTGCGGCAAGCGCTGGTGCTTTTTGTCCTCATCGAATCGCTCGTGCTCAGTGAGGTCGGTACAGGCCAACCTCACCTTCTGCCGCCGACACAACTGGTTGCATCGTACAACGATGAGCAGAGCGTCACACTTCGATGGCAAGCGGTGCCTGGTGCGCGGTATTATCGCTTCCAGATTTCCGACGTGCGGGATTTTTCGGTGGTGCGGACTGATGCGCTCGTGTTGCAGTCTCGTTCGTGGATACGTGCGACCGTTGCTGGTCTTGAGCCTGGTAAAGACTACTGGTGGCGTGTGCAGTCTCTGGCCAATGGGAGTGAAAGCCAGTGGAGTCTTCCTGTTCGTCTTCGAACCGAGACATGGTCACAAGAAGCGCCCGACGGCCTTGTTCCGCCCGATGGAGCAACGTTGGCGTTCGGCCGATTGCGGCTGAGCTGGAGTCCGTGCGAGAAGGCAACTGGCTACCGAGTGCAACTGTCGCCATCGCCAGGCTTTGACTCTGAAGTAATCGAGGTGGAAACCGTCCAGCCGTGGGCAGTGGAGCATCGTTGTGCAGCGGGGAAGCGCTACTACTGGCGCGTTTGCGCCAAGCGAGGCTCTCAAGACGGCCAGTGGTCGCAGGTTCAGCGGTTTCAGCTTATGCCGCTGCACATTCCAAGCAGAGAGCGCGAAACCGGAGAGCTTGGCGGGCGCGTGCAGTTTTTTTCTGGCCCGCACGATGCGCTACCACTGACGCTTACCCCAAATCCTGCAGCCGACCAGCTCACCATTGCCTCGGCGGAAGAGTTCGATCCTGGCAGTTCGATCGTTCTCTACAACCTGCAAGGGCGCAGTGTTCTTGAGCAGTCCATCCGATCAGGCGAGCGCTCGGTGACGATCGCGGTTGGTCATCTGCCACAAGGATCGTACACGTTGCATCTGGTAAGCCGGGGACGGCGGTGGATTGGTACCGTCGAGCTCCTTCGCTAACGATCGGTTATCGCCTGATCGAGCTGTTCAATTTTTTCGTGGATCGTGCCATCGGCATCTACGACGTATGCAAAGGGAACGCCCGTCGGGATATTCGTTTCGACAATTTGCTCTGGTGTGAGGTGCTCGAGCGCCATAACCAGTGCGCGAAGTGAGTTGCCGTGTGCAACGACCAGGACGTTCTTGCCTTGCTGAAGCAGGGGGAGAATCTCTTTCTCGTAGTAGGGGAGGACACGCTCTTGGGTCATCTTGAGCGATTCGCCATTCGGTGGCGGTACATCGTAGCTGCGTCGCCAGAGTTTGAATTGTTGTTCGCCGTACTTGCGGGCGACCTCGTCTTTGTTGAGACCTTGAAGATCCCCGTAGTGCCGTTCGTTGAGCGCAGCGTTCTTGATGATCGGGATAGAGGGCTTACCGGCAGCCTCGAGCGCAAGCTCGGCAGTACGGATCGCGCGCCGCAGCGCAGAGGTGAAGACAACATCAATTGGAATTGTGCGGAGGAGTTCACCCGCGCGACGCGCTTCTTCTTCGCCGCGGTCGGATAAGTCAACGTCCACCCAGCCGGTGAAGCGATTTTCCTTATTCCACACCGATTCGCCATGACGGAGTAGGATCAGAAGTGCCATTATGGAGCGGTGGATTGTTCAACTGGCCGACGAATCTCATAGGTCCAGCTCATTTGGCAGCCGCTTGCGCGGAGTGTCGCCCAGGCGCTGCAGTACTTTTCTTCGCTGAGCTCGATAGCACGCCGGAGTTGATGCTCTTGAGCATTGGGGCTGGTCAGCACAAAGTGCAGATGGATCGTTCGAAACACGCGCGGATGCTCCGTTGCACGTTCACCGCGGGCATGGGCAGTAAATGCCGCGATTTCGACGCGCTGCTTGCGGAGAATGCTAATGATGTCCATTCCAGCACACGCTGGAACCGAGCTTAGCAGCAGCTGCATTGGGGCTGGTCCTTGGGGAGACTGGCTATGCGCATCAATCGAGAAGGTGATGCCGTTGGAGGTTTCTGCCTGAAGATGAAAGCCCTCGACAAGGCGAAGCGATACTTCCATCGGCGAATTTCTCAGAGTAGTTTACGGAACAACATCAATCGCTCCCGGCCAGCACGGGAAGGATGGGATTCGATCGGCAGCTCGCTCGATAAGAGAACAAAGCCTGCATGCTCGAATTGGGAGCGAATTTCATCCTCACGAACAGAGAACGGGGGACCGCTGCGCGTGGTTTCATCGAAGGGGAAGAACAGTCCTGCGACGATTCCGTTTGGCTTGACAATTGCCGCCAGTGCGTTGGCGTAGTTCTGCCGTTGTGCTGGGTCAATTGCGCAGTAACAGGTGTATTCGAGCACGATGTCGAATGCGTTGGGATGGGTGCTGGGCAAATCGAACACATTGCAGCAGAGTGTGCGGAGTTCCAACCCAGCCAGGCGTGCTGTGTGCTTGAGGTGCTCGAGTGGTTCCGGAGCAAAGTCAACGGCGGTGACCTCGTAGCCGCGCCGTGCGAGCATGAGGGCATCGTGGCCGTAGCCGCAACCTGGGACGACGACTGCCGGACGCCGATGTTCGGTTGGTTTTGGAAAATCTATGCGCTCAACAAGAGCGAGGAATGCAGGCGTTTCGGTGCCTAAGTCCCAGGGTGTATCGCCGCGACGGTATCGCTCCGACCAGTAAGTGGGAGAGCAGACGTTCGAAGCCACAGGCGCTTCCTCGTGCATGGGGGTCGAAATGCAGTGGTACAGTAGAGGCTATCTTTGCTGGCAGCTAACTACGAGACATTGCAGTGGATATTGTAGCCAAGTATCTCGATCCGCGCGTTGCATCGCAGCTTGCGACGATGGAGCTTCGAGCGCGGCTCATCGTCGAAGGATTCCTGACAGGGCTGCATCGCTCGCCATTCCACGGCTTCAGCGCGGAGTTCTCCGAGCATCGCGCATACCATCCTGGCGATGACCTTCGGTACCTCGATTGGAAGGTACTCGGTCGGACAGGTCGCTACTACGTCAAACAATTCGAGGAGGAAACAAATCTCCGTGCCGTCATTGCGATTGATCGGAGCGCTTCGATGGGGTACGCTTCCGAAGGTTCGATTTCCAAGTTCACCTATGCAACGTATCTGGCAGCTGCGTTTGCATACCTTGCGATGCTGCAGAAGGACGCTGTCGGGCTGGCGCTCTATGACCACACGCTCAGCACATACTACCCGCCGCGTGCGCAGCGCTCTTACCTTGGAGAGCTTCTGGCAGCACTCGACCGCGTGCAACCAAGCCAAGTCACCGATACTGCTGGTGCGCTCGAAGTACTCGCTGAGCGTATCCATCGTCGGAGCTTGGTCATTGTGCTCAGCGATTTCTTCGATGATTTGGACCGAGTGGCAACTGCACTCAAGCATCTACGACACCAGCGGCACGAAGTCATCGCCATCCAGATTCTCGATCGCCGCGAGCTGGATTTCCGCTTCGGGCTGGCAGCGACCTTCCGTGATATGGAGACCGGCCAGGAAATGGTCACCCAGCCACTCCAGCTCCGCAGTGCGTACGCTGATGCGATGCAGGATTTTATCGAGCAGCTCAAAGCAACCTGCTACGCAGCGAACGTTGACTTCTTGCAGGTTGTCACCGATCAAGCATTCGACCGTGCCCTGCGCGAGTACCTTGTCCGACGTCACCGTGCCCGGTAGCGATGCGCATTTCGATTCGCACAGCAGCGTTTTCGCTTCTGCTGAGCGTCCTGCTCTGGCTGTACATCACGCTCCAGGCGGAGTATGATGTAACTGCTCCTGTACCGCTCGATGTTCGCGTACCTGCAGACCGATCGCTTGAAATTCCATTGCCAGCCGAAGTGTATGTTACCGTTCGGGGGAGCGGGTGGAATCTGTTCAACGCGCTCTACCTCGATCGCTCCATTCGCATCGCCGTAGAGCTCCCCCCCCGCACGAAGGAAGGAACGCTGACGGAAGCTGAATTGCGCGCACAGTTCCGCACAGCAGTGCCGCTGCGCGTAGTACGGATCGAGCCATCGGCGATTGACTATCGGCTCGATGTCCTCGTGCAGAAGAAAGTGCCAGTGCTCCCGCGCGTTGAAGTCAGCGCCGCCGATGGCTACGTCCTTGTGCCGCCGATGGTAGTCGTACCGGATTCAGCGGTCCTTGTTGGATCTGCACGGGTGGTGGATTCAATCTCTTTTTGGCCGACCGAGCAGCGTGTTCATCAAAGCGAGCGACGATCAGTGGTCACGCTTGTCCCGCTGGAACGATCGCCGATTGTACGGGTCTTGCCGGAGAGGGTTCTGGTCAAAGCTGCTATCGAGCCAGTCGGGGAGCTGGTGCTCGACGATGTGCCGGTGAGCGTGCCACTACGTGCTGGTGAACAGCTTGTGCCTTCGCATGTTACAGCACTGCTCCGCGGCGGACTGCGCACGATCGAACGCTTCCTCGAAAGCGATAGCATCCCGATTCGCGTGGTTGTTCCTGGTTCGCAGCTTGATCGCGATGGTGAGTTCGTTGCTCCTACTGTTGAGGCACCACCAGGAATTGAAGCAGTGGTGACGCCTCGATTCCTGCTGCGACGGCGTATCACCGACTGGCGGCAGTAGTGCGCGGCGCAATCAGCAGTGAGGCATCGCCAAAGCTCAGAAAACGGTAGTTGTTGGAAAGTGCCTCATGGTAGATTGTCTGCCACCACGGCCCGATGAACGCTGCAACGAGCAGCAGTAACGTGCTCTGCGGCTGGTGAAAGTTGGTAATCATTCCGTCCACGATGCGATAGCGGTAGCCCGGGAGAATGTAAAGTTGCGTTGACGCCTCGAGCACGCTCGCTCCGGAGCGATCAAGCCAATCTAAGAGTGCATCGAGCGCGTCTTCGGTGGAAATGTCGCGCTCGAGAAGCGTTGGTACGTACGGCTCTTCTTGCCCAAGGTGGTGCGGCGGCACGCTGGGATCCACAACAAGGCGAGCGCCGAACCAATAGAGTGATTCAACAGTGCGGACGGAGGTAGTTCCAACGCAAATGCAGAAGCGTTCACGCTCGGCTACTAGCTCCCGAAGACGTGCAATCGCTGATCGCTCGACGAGGATGCGTTCGGCGTGCATCGTGTGCTGAGCTGCGTTTTCGCTGCGGAGCGGTCGAAATGTCCCTGGCCCGACATGGAGCACCACGTCGAGGATCTCCACGCCGTTGCGAGAGAGTGCATCGAGAACGCGCTCGGTGAAGTGAAGCCCAGCAGTCGGCGCTGCTACCGAGCCTTCAATCTGCGCGTAGATGGTTTGGTAGCGCTCGCGGTCTTCGGCGGTCGGTTCGCGGCGGATGTACGGTGGTAGCGGAATATTCCCCAAGTGGAGAAGCTGCTCTGCAAGCGAGGATGTCTGCGGCTGCGCGGAAAGCTCGACCGTTGCGAGCATTTCCGCCACTTCCAGAATACGTGCAGAGAGACCGCCTTCGTTGCTTGTTGCCTCGAGCACCATTCCTGCACGGACGCGACGCCCACCGACCATGCATTTCCACGTGCTCTTCGATTGCGCCAATGCTTCAGCGGGTGCTGTTCCATCCGATGGTGCGATGACAAGCAGCTCTACGTGTCCACCGCTTGGCTTGCGGGCGATGATTCGTGCAGGCAGAACGCGCGTTGTGTTGCGCACCAGGAACGACCCTTCTGGCAGGAGCGCTGGGAGCTCGTAGAATTTGTGGTGACTGATCGTATGCGTTCGTGCGTCGGCGACAAGGAGCTTGCTTTCGTCACGCACGGGGAGCGGGTGCTGCGCGATTCGCTCGGGCGGAAGCTCGTAGGTATATGCACGGGAATCAACGTGAGGAATGTACGGTTCAGGCACAGACTCAAGCGATATGGTGAAACTTGCGGTGGCTACAGACGTACATTTGCGCTGAACTATGTCAACATTTGGGTCTGGCTCCAATGGCAACAACTCCGATGTCCGTCCCAGTGCCGCCTCGGCAGAATCGTTCGCGGTGGCCTATTGTGCTCGGGATTCTGGCAGCGCTGCTGCTTGGGATTGTGATTGGGATATTCATGCTCGTTGGGCTGGTTGTGGTAGGCATTTCCTCAGCTGGTTCACTTTCGATCGCAAGCTCTGAGGAGGTGCCAACAGTTCGTGACCACTCCGTGTTGGTGCTCGATTTCCCCAGAGGCGTTCGCGAAGAACAGTATTCGACAGCCTCGCTGTTCGGTGGAACGAAGTCGGCAAGTTTACTCGATGTAATCACTGCAGTACGCTACGCAGCAGCTGATAGCAAGGTTGATGGCATCGTCATTCGTCGAACGCGCGGGATGGGTTTTGCGCAATCGAGGGAAATCCGGAATGAACTTGTCGAATTCAAACGTTCGGGAAAGTGGATTTATGCGTTTCTCGATGGTGGCGCTGAGAGCGATTACTACCTTGCCTCCGTGGCGGATTCGATTTTCGTCGCACCGCTGGCAACGATTGAGTTCAATGGCTTGGGCGGTGCAATTCCGTTCTTCAAAAATCTCAGCGATAAGCTTGGGATTAGCTGGACGGTGATTCAGCGTGAGGAGTACAAATCGGCTGCAGAGCAGTTCAGTCGCACAAACTTCAGCCCTCCGGCGAAAGAGGAGATTCGGGAGATTCTCCAGCAAGTCTATCGCGTCTTTGTCTCCGACGTTGCCAGTGCGCGCCGGATGTCCCAAGCGCAGGTCGAACAGCTGCTCGACGAAGGAGTCTATCAGGCAGAAGATTTTCTGCGCACCGGGCTTGCCGATGTAATCGCGACTGAGCAGCAGTTTACCGATCGTGTGCGCAGCCGCACGCTCGGCAAGGACTCAACCGCAAAGCTTCGCACAGTACGGCCATCGAGCTACGCAAGCTACGCTCGTCGCCAGACTCGCACGAACGTCGATGAGCGCAAAGCGATCGCTATCATTGCTGCCGAAGGCATGATCCGAAGCGGCAAGCGCAGCGGTACCGCAACGGAAGTTGCCTCGGCCTCGCTCTGCGAAGACATCCGCAAAGCTGCCAATGATACAACGATCAAGGCAATTATCCTCCGCATCAACTCCGGGGGCGGTTCTGCGCAAGCAAGCGAAGAAATTTGGACCGAACTCCAACGCGCGCGCGCCAAAAAGCCAGTGTATGCTTCCATGAGCGCAGTCGCTGCATCGGGCGGATACTACATCGCAGCCGGCTGCGACACGATTATTGCTTCGCCGGAAACCATCACGGGCTCAATCGGGGTGATCGCTGCGTTGCCCAACTTCAGCAAGCTCTTCGGCTCGATCGGGGTAACGTTCGATACAGTGGCAACAAATCGCAATGCACTGTTCATGAACGGTGTCTTGCCCACAACTGCGGGGGAACGACAAACGCTCGATCGGCTCATTGACACGATCTACATGCGATTTCTCCAGCGTGTCGCTGCCAGCAGGAAGCGCTCGGTGAGCGAAATCCGTCCAGTGGCGCGGGGGCGAGTCTGGACTGGCCAAGCAGCCTCGCAGCGGGGCCTGGTAGATGTCATCGGTGGGTTGTCGGATGCGATCGAGCTTGCCAAGCGACGCATCGGAGTGGAAGCTGGCAAGCGTCCCATTATCAAGTTCTTCCCTGAGCAAGAGGACCTTGCGACACTCATCGTCCGTGCGATTCGAAGCTTCTCGGGCGATGGCGATGATGATACGGATGCAGCGCTGGCACTGGCAGGTGTGCCGCGCTGGAAAGCCGCTCTTGCCCGACTTGTCGGCCAGACTCCAAGCGAAGAGATAAGCCAAGCGCTGGCTGCTGCTCAACTGGCACGGCATGAGCCAATCTTGATGTTGATGCCTTACCGGTTCATCCCGTAGCACGCTGGCGCTGAATCTCGAAGAGCACAACGGCTGCTGCGACGCTCGCATTGAGCGACTCGATCGGCCGCGCAAGTGGGATGCGAATCAACCGATCGCAGAGGCGGCGGATACTCCGCCGGATGCCGCTCCCTTCGCTGCCAATGACCACAATGAGCGGGCAATCATAGATTGGCGCAGTGTAGAGCTGCTCACCATCTCCTGCGGTGCCGATGATCTGGAAGCCACGTTCCCGTGCATCGGCCAACGCGGTCACAAGCGAGCGAACACGTACAAGGGGAATGTGTTCGATTGCACCGCTGGCAGCTGAAAGAGTTGCAGCGGTCATCGGTGCGCTGTTGTGGAGTGGCGCGACGACCGCATCAGCACCCGCAGCTGCCGCACTCCGGATGATCGCGCCGAAGTTGTGGGGATCAGTGATTTGGTCACACGCAACAATGATGGGAGGAGGCGTTCGATTGCTGAGCGCAAGGACATCATCCCACCTCAACGTTTGGTATGCACGCCGAAGCGCGATGATGTTCTGGTGGTGCTTGGTGGCACCGATTTGCCGTGCCAAGCGGTCGAACTTTTCTCGTGAGAGCGTTGCTACAGGTACCATCTGCTGGCGAGCTAATGCAGCAATCATCGGAGGTATGCTCGCGCCGTGACGAATGAATATCTTTTCGACCGCATGCTCGGAGGCACTCAGCGCCTCCAGGGTTGGGTTGACGCCGGCAAGGTAGAGTTGGTGGCTGGAATTCTGCATATGCTCCTTCAAAGGCGTTCTGCAAGAAACGAAACAAGCTCACGCCGAATGCGAGCGCGAAACTCCCACTCGTGCCGAGAGTACGCGCCCATCGAGTAACGGATCCGATCGAACACGCTGCCGAGCTGCAGCGCCAGCCAATAGCCCAAAGCTACAGCGTGTTCCGATCGAGGGCGGTGGGTTCGGACAAACTGAAGCTTTGCAGCGATGTTCCTCCGTTCGGAAGCGATCGCTTGTTCGAACGTCCGGCGACGCGTCCCTCCGCGGTGATGGACAATTGACGCGTCAGGAAGGAAGTGGCAATGCCAGCCATGCCGCCACATACGGTAGCACAGGTCGGCATCCTCGGCAAAGAAGGAAAAACGCTCGTCCATCCCTCCGAGCTGTTCATAAGCACTACGCCGACAGAAGAGTGCAGCACCGTCGCAGTATGGAACGGCGCGCCACTGGCGCTGGCGGTGTCCACGCCAATTGTGGAGGAACTCGATTCCACCGATCGTTGCGGCAATCTCCACCCAGCCAGGGAAGTACCCCCAGCTTCGCTGCGGTCGCTGGTCCGGATAGCGTTGGTTGCCAGCACAGACGCCGACATGGGGGAATCGTTCCATATGGGTGAGGCAGACCTGCAGAACGTTGGGATCGAACTCCACATCGGAGTTCGAAAGCAGAACGTACTGTGCGCTGCCAGCGAGTGCACCAATGTTACAGGCAGCTGCATAGCTATGCGGTCGTTCGAGTCGTCGAACAGTAATTGCAGGGTACTGCGCAGCGAGGATTTCCGCACTCGAATCGGAGGATGCGTTATCCACGAGTGTTATAGAAGCGATCAGCTGCCGCTGCGGAGACTCCAGCAGCGATGCAATACAGCGGCGGGTGAGTTCGAGCGTATTGTGGTGAATGATGACAACGTCAACGGCAGTGTGCATGCACTAGAGGCAACGCGAGGGTGGCAGATCGCAACGTGCAAATTACGAGCATGATGAAAACCGCGCCGTATCTTTGCTCGGTGTTGTGACCACGTCCTCTTTCACTGCATGGCACAGCAGAAACGCACTCCTGTATCAACGAGTAACGATGCTGGCACCATTGCGACTGCCAATGGTGCGCCATTGCAGTTGGACGTGGGGCAATACCTCCCGTCACCGGAAGAGATTCTCCGCGATTATGCCCTCTGTGTTGCTAGCCGAAAAGCGAGTTTGCTTGGGCGGCGCGAGGTGCTTACCGGCAAGGCAAAGTTTGGCATCTTCGGCGACGGGAAGGAGGTTCCACAGGTTGCGATGGCACGCTCCTTCGAGCCGGGAGACATCCGCGCGGGCTACTACCGCGATCAGACGTTCATGTTCGCCACCGGCATGGCGACCATCGAGGAATTTTTTGCGCAGCTTTACGCTATCGCAGACGTCGAGCTGGAGCCATCGTCGGCTGGTCGCTCGATGAATGGGCACTTTGCCACCCGCATGCTCGATGATCGCGGAAGGTGGAAACCAATTGCCGATCTGAAGAACTCATCGGCCGATGTATCGCCCACGGGATCGCAGATGCCGCGTTTGGTTGGCTTGGCGTATGCATCCCGCCTCTACCGCGAGATCCCCGAGCTTCAACCGATGGTTGAATTTTCGCATCATGGGCGGGAAATCGCCTGGGGAACGATCGGCAATGCAAGCTGTGCAGAAGGGATGTTCTGGGAAGCAATCAATGCGATCGGCGTGCTCCGTGCGCCGGCGATTATCTCGATTTGGGATGATGAGTACGGCATTTCCGTCCCGAACGAATACCAGATCACCGGCGGCAACTTGAGTCAACTGCTGCGCGGCTTCCAGCGCAAAGCAGGCGACAGGCAAGGCTTCGACATCTACACCGTCCCCGGCTGGGATTATCCCCGCTTGGTTGCACTCTACGCACATGTAGCACAGCGCGTCCGAGAGGAAGGCTTTCCGGCGATTATCCACGTTGTCGAGCTTACGCAACCGCAAGGGCACTCGACCTCTGGCTCTCATGAGCGCTATAAGAGCAAGGAACGGCTCCAGTGGGAAGCAGAACACGACTGCAATCGCCGGATGCGACAATGGATTTTGGAGCAAGGCATTGCAACCGAGGAGGAACTGGCAGCATTGGAGCAGCACGCCGAAGCAGAGGCTGTCGAAGCAAAAGAGCGCGCATGGAATGCCTACATTACGCCGATTCGTGCAGAGCTGCAGGAAGTCATCGCAATGGTCGAAGCGCTCCAACGCGAAAGCCGCCAGCCGGAGAAATTCCAGCGTGTGCTCGAGACGCTTCGCTCGCTCCGGGAACCATTTCGCGCGGACTACTTTGCCGCAATCCACGATGCACTTCGGGCTACGTACGGTGAGCCACTGCCTTCGGCAGCACGGCTGATCGAATGGCGTGACCGCATGGATGAGCAACAACGGGAGCGGTACAGCTCGCATCTGTACAGTCAATCGGATGAGCGAGCAGAGCTCGTTCCAGAAGTCAAGCCAGTGTATTCGGATTCATCGCCGCTGGTCAACGGCTTCGAGGTGCTCAATGCGAACTTCCGCTATTGGCTCGAGCGCGATCCGCGCGTGATTGCGTTCGGAGAAGATGTCGGCCGGCTCGGCGACGTCAACCAAGGCTTTGCGGGGTTGCAGCAGATCTTCGGTCCGCTGCGCGTCAGCGATACCGGCATTCGCGAGTGTACGATCGTTGGGCAAGCAATTGGAATGGCGATGCGGGGGCTGCGTCCTATCGCGGAGGTGCAGTACCTCGACTACCTCCTCTACGCGCTGCAGATCATGAGCGATGATCTCGCAACTGTTCAATGGCGAACCAAAGGAGGGCAGAAAGCACCGGTCATCATCCGCCCTCGTGGTCATCGGCTTGAGGGTATCTGGCACAGCGGTTCGCCAATGGCAGGAATCATCAACCTGGTGCGCGGGATGTACGTCTGCGTGCCACGTGATATGACGCGCGCAGCTGGGTTTTACAACACCCTGCTTCGGAGCGATGAGCCAGGGCTCATCGTCGAGGTGCTCAATGGATACCGTCTCAAGGAGCGATTGCCAGAAAACATTGGCGAGTTCACCGTTCCGCTCGGCGTGCCGGAAATTCTCCGCCAGGGAACTGATGTGACAGTTGTCACCTATGGCGCGCTCTGCAGAATTGCACTTGCCGCAGCTGAACAGTTAGCCGACTGTGGCATCAGCGTGGAGGTCATTGATGTCCAGACGCTTCTGCCCTTCGACCGCAGTGGTATCATCGTTGAATCACTCAAGAAAACCGGCCGAATTCTGTTCGTGGACGAAGACGTTCCCGGCGGAACGACTGCGTACATGCTCCAGCAGGTCATCGAGCGGCAGCACGGATACCTCTATCTCGACGCACCGCCACGAACACTGAGCGCTGCTGAGCACCGTCCAGCGTATGGAACCGATGGAAACTATTGGTCCAAACCAGAAGCCGAGCACATCTTCCGCGCAGTGTACGAATTGATGCACGAAGCCGATCCACAGCGCTATCCGCTCTTCTATGATCGAGCGTATTACCGCTCGAACTGAGATACTCCTGTATTTTTGCAGCCTTGCTGCTACGGAAGCGACTGAATTATTCCATGTTCGAAAGTCTCCAGGCACGACTCGAAGAAGCGATCAAGCGACTCCGCGGCCAAGCACGCATCACCGAGGATAACATAGCTGATGCGCTCGCGGAGGTGCGGCGTGCGCTGCTCGATGCGGATGTGCACGTCGAGGTCGTCCGACGTTTCATCGAGGATGTCAAGGCAAAAGCGATCGGGACAGAGGTCAAAGGCAAGGTCTTGCCTGAGCAGCTCATCGTCAAGATCATCTACGATGAGCTGGTTTCCATCATGGGGACAACCAAAAGCGAGCTTGCCCATGCTCCGACACCACCGACGGTTATTATGGTCGTCGGCTTGCAAGGTTCGGGGAAAACGACATTCGCCGCAAAGCTTGCTGCACTGTTGCGGAAGAAAGGCCAACAGCCGTTGCTTGTGGCAGCGGACGTCTATCGCCCCGCAGCGATCGAGCAGCTCAAGACACTGGCATCGTCAATCAACGTGCCTGTGTTTTCGATGGATGGTGCCGATCCGATCAACATTGCGGAGGAGTCGCTCCACTACGCGAAGAAGTTCGCGCGGACGCACGTCATCGTGGATACTGCCGGGCGGCTGGCAATTGACGACGCGATGATGCGCGAAGTCGAATCCATCAGGGAGAGGATCAAGCCGCAGGAGGTGCTCTTTGTCTGCGATGCGATGATCGGGCAGGATGCCGTCACCACGGCACGGACGTTCGATGAGCGCGTCGGCTTGACGGGCGTGGTCCTCAGCAAACTCGATGGAGATGCGCGCGGAGGTGCTGCTCTTTCGATTCGGCTCATCGTCGGCAAGCCGATAAAATTTGTCAGCACTGGCGAAAAGCTCGAGGCGCTCGAGACCTTCCATCCAGACCGCATCGCATCGCGGATTTTAGGCATGGGCGACATCGTCTCCTTTGTCGAACGTGCCCAGCAGGAGTTCGACGAGGCAAAAGCAGCCGAACTCGAAGAGAAAATTCGCAAGCGCGAGTTTACGTTCGAAGATTTTCTCGAGCAACTCCGCATGCTTCGGAAGATGGGCTCGATTCGCGAGCTGCTCGGGATGTTGCCTGGCATGGATAAAGCACTGCGGAACGTCGAAATTGACGACCGCGCTTTTACGAAAATCGAGGCGATGATTCTTTCGATGACTCCCCAGGAGCGTCGCAATCCACGCATCATCAATGGCTCGCGGCGATTGCGTATTGCGCGGGGAAGTGGCACGACGATTCAAGATGTCAATCGCCTCCTCAAGCAGTTCGAGGAAATGCAAAAGCTCATGCGTGCTGTCACGACCGGGAAAGTCAAGCTCCGCAACCTTCCGGCGATGATGGGCACGCCCTGGAAACGCTCATAACGCGGGTGTGAGTGTCGTGGATCAGAGCGTAGCCAGCGTGCTACGGTAGCTGAAAAGCGTCTGTCCGCATGGACAGCCGAGCTACGGCAGATCGCACCGAGTGCAATGTTTCACATTCAGTGCAACCCTTTCTATGGTCCGTCTCCGTTTACGTCGTCGTGGACGAACGCACGACCCCTTCTACGACATCGTTGCAGCCGATGCTCGCACCAAGCGCGATGGGAAGTTCATCGAGCGGCTTGGATACTACAATCCGATGACGCAACCTTCGACCATCAGCGTCAACCATGAGCGTGCGATCTACTGGCTCGAGGTTGGCGCGCAGATGAGCCAGACTGTCCGCAACATCTTTCACTACGATGGGGTCCTCCTGCGGCGTGCACTGCAAAAGCAAGGGCGTCCGGCTGAGGAAATCGAGCGGCTCGTTGCCGAGCATCGTGAGCGAGTACTGGCACGCTACTGGCGCAACAAGGAAAAGCGCGCAGAGCGCAAACGCCGCAAAGCAGCGGCAACTGAGCAACCGCAAAACGAGCCGACCGAGTAACCTGCGCTTGTTGCAATGACACAGCACAGCGTGCGCGCGCTGCTCGAGCAGCTTGATGGTTCTTGGCGTCATGAGCGTCGTCTCCTTGGAATGCTCATCCGCTTAGCATTCGGGCTGGCAGGACTCTGCTGGCTGCCCCTTCTCTGGCTCCAGATGGAGGGAGCATCCCGCACTGCATTCACGCTGACGCAGTACCAGCTCTACGTAGTTCTGCTGACGCTGTGGGGCTATGACTACCGCCGGCAGCTACGGCGTGTTGAGTGCATCCTCGAGTGTGCGATGAAGCTCCAGCGTCTTCCGGAGAACATAACGTGGGAAGACATCACCTCGTGCGGATGTGCCGAGCGGTTTGATGTGTTACGCCGGCACCCCAAGTCACGGGCATGGTTCCCTGTAGCGTTCACGTGGGGGTTACTCGTGGGTGCGTATATCTGGCTTGGCCGGCAGATTGCCGTTGTCCTCGGAATGCTCGTTTCAGCGTAAGGCACAGAAAGAGATTGAGGCGATGGCTCGGTTAGTCATTACTGGTGGTGCAGGGTTTTTAGGGTCGCATTTGTGTGAGCGATTCCTTGCTGAGGGTGATGAGGTTGTCTGCGTAGATAACCTCATCACCGGTTCAGCAGATAACATCGCACACCTGTTTGGGCACCCGAAGTTCCGTTTCATTTGCCACGACGTCACGACGTTCCTTTACGTCGAAGGACGCGTGGACTACGTCCTGCACTTTGCCTCGCCGGCATCGCCGATGGATTACCTGCGATACCCAATCCAGACCCTCAAGGTCGGATCGTTGGGCACGCATAAGGCACTCGGTTTCGCCAAAGCAAAAGGTGCGCGCTTCCTGCTTGCCAGCACGAGCGAAGTCTATGGCGATCCACTCATTCACCCACAGCCGGAGGAATACTGGGGGAATGTCAACCCCATAGGTGTACGCGGCGTGTACGACGAAGCAAAGCGCTTTGCTGAAGCAATGACGATGGCGTACCATCGCTATCACGGGTTGGATACGCGGATTGCTCGGATCTTCAACACGTATGGCGAACGGATGCGTGTCAACGATGGGCGCATGATTCCCGCATTTATGACCCAAGCACTCCGCGGTGAGCCGATCACGGTCTTCGGTGATGGCTCCCAGACACGCTCGATTTGCTACGTCAGCGATATGGTCGAGGGAATCGTGCGTCTGCTGCATTCCTCCGTCGTTGAGCCGGTAAATCTTGGTAACCCCGACGAGGTGACCGTGCTTGAACTTGCGAAGCAGATTCGGGATCTGGGGGGCTCCTCAAGCCCGATCGAATTTCATCCCCTGCCAGAAGATGACCCCAAAGTTCGCCAGCCAGATATTCGTCGTGCTCGCCAGCAACTGGGATGGCAGCCGCACGTATCGCGTGAGGAAGGGTTACGCCGCACCGTTGAGTACTTTCGCGCTCGTCTTGGTTTGCACGAAGGTTAGAGGTTATGGTAGGCTGCGTGCGTCGGCGACGTCTGTGGGTGCTGATGGCTGCTGGGGCACTTGCTTTCAGCACCGTCGAAACCTATGCCGCAAGTGGGGGCAGTACGCCCGAGGAGATTTTTCTCTCGCTTGGGTGGATAGCAGTTGTTCTCATTGCTGCGCGAATTGGCAGCGCCATTGAACGACTTGGGCAGCCACCAGTGCTCGGTGAGATTCTGGCGGGAATCTTGCTCAGCGGACTGACGCTCCTTGGATTCCATTGGCTTGAGCCGATGCATTCGAGCATCGTTATGAAGTTTTTGGCTGAGGTGGGGACAATCATCCTGCTCTTCCAAATCGGTCTGGAATCGAACGTAGAGCAGTTCCGGACTGTCGGTGCTCGCGCGATCCTGGTCGGCACAGTTGGCGTTGCTCTGCCATTTGTTGGCGGCTATTTCCTCGGTACACTCCTGTTCCCAGAGCAGAGTGTCAATGCACACATTTTCCTCGGCGCGACGCTGACAGCAACGTCGGTAGGAATCTCGGTGCGGGTATTCCGCGATCTTGGTATGCACTCTAGTCCTGAGGTGAACATCATCCTGGGAGCAGCAGTCATTGATGATGTGCTCGGGGTGATCATACTGGCGGTTGTGCGTGGATTAGTGCTGACGGGAACGTTTGAGTTAGCCAGCGTTCTCCTCATTGTTGCAAAATCGCTCGTTTTCCTTGTTGGTGCGTTGGTCGTCGGCGGTCGGATTGCACCGATTCTCACCACGTGGATGGCACGGCTGAGTTCCTCGACGACGATGAAGTTTGCCGTTCCGACGGCGTTCTGTTTTTTAGCATCATACCTTGCGTACCTTGTTGACTTAGCGCCCATCATTGGTGCATTCGGCGCGGGGCTGATTCTCGATCGCGTCTACTTTGCCATGTACCAGGCGCCAGAGATTGTTGAGAGAATCGAAGAGGAAGTCCTTCCATCGCTCGAAGGTCCTCCCTCGGTGCGATTGAGCGAAATTCTTCAAGCGTACCGTTTGCACCATGTCGAGGAACTAATCGAACCGATGGCGTACTTTTTCGTGCCAATGTTTTTTGTGATGACAGGCTTCAGTGTGGACTTGCGGACGTTTGGATCCCCCCAAGTTGTGATCGCAGGTCTGCTCATCACTGCAGTCGCAGTGGCAGGAAAACTTGTAACCGGGCTTGTTGCTGGTCCAGTACGACGATGGATAGTAGGCTGGGGAATGGTACCACGTGGGGAAGTTGGACTCATCTTTGCGTCCGTCGGACTAAGTATCGGTGCGGTGACAGCTGAGGAATACTCTGCAATCATGGTGATGGTGATGCTGACGACTCTACTCGTTCCATTTGTGCTCGGCTATCTCCTCCGTCGTTCGAAGGCAGGTACGCCGTAGGTTTGCAATTAGAAGTTCATCACTGCTCGTTATCCGACCTACGATGGCACGAGTACCGCTCTACAAACTTGCTCATGCACGCAGCGGCGATAAAGGTGATGCTGCCAACTGCGGTGTCATTGCGTACCGCCAGGAGTGGTATCCGCTCCTACGAGACTACCTGACACCCGAACGAGTGAAAGCGTACTTCGAGGGTATCTGCCACGGGCCAGTTGAGCGCTATGAGCTGCCGAATCTGTGGGCACTCAACTTCGTGTTACACAATGCGCTTGGCGGAGGGGGGACTGTCTCGCTCAAACTCGACGCGCAAGGGAAGACCATTGCATCAGCGATGCTCATGATGGAAATTGAAGTGCCAGATGATGTCGCAGCGCAGCTATGAGTGGCTGCCGTATTGAAACTCTGCAACCAGAACTCTTCGATTCATTCGTCGAGCTGATTGCAGCGCTTGCAGAGTACGAGCATCTCGATCCACCCGATGCAGCCGCACGCGAGCGTCTCTACCAGGATGCCTTCGAGCAAACGCCTCCGCGGTACCGAGCACTTGTGGCGCTTGAGGGAAGGAGTGTCTGCGGCTATTGTATCTATCTGGAAACGTACTCTTCATTCCTTGCCCGGCCAACGCTGTACGTAGAGGACATCTTCGTCCATCCAAGCTGGCGTGGTCAGGGGATTGGGAAAGCACTCATGCAGGAGCTTGCACGACGAGCGCAGCAGCAGGGATGCGGGCGGATGGAGTGGATCGTCCTCGATTGGAATGAGCCTGCGCATCGCTTCTATGCATCGCTGGGTGCCGAACGCTTACCGCAGTGGCAGCTCTACCGGATGACGGAGGAAACAATCGCTCGCCTTGCAAATGCGTAGTTGGGTTGTACTGCTGCTGTGTCTGATTGCATCTGCACATGCGGCTGCGCAGCAGGGAATGACGCGCGCAGAGTTTTACAGCAAACTCGAATCGTACTTCGATCGCGAACTCATCGCCGATCTCGACGATAGCTTTGCTGGGGACGACTACCGCTTCTATTCGTGGGATGCGGGCGATTTCTCTGGCGATGGAAACTACGATCTGGCCTGTGCAGTGCGCCGTGCTCGGGATAACTCGCGGCGGATGTATGTGTACCTTTTTGCCGATATTGATGGCTTCCTGACTCGGATTGCGGTCAAGGAGTACCGATTCATCGAATTGCCGCTGGAGGTGGGGGTGACGATTCGTTACGGTGTGTGCTATATCACAGAAAAGCTGCAGCAGTACGATTGGCGAATCACTGGATATCGGTTCGATGGAATCGCCCTTGTCGAGGTCGCTGCATACCGCACCCAGCGTATTGGGAGCTATACGCTGGAGCAAACGCTTTCCTACCCGCAGCTTCGCAAGTACGAGCGCTGGTCCCAGACGCGGTCGGGCAACGTCGTGCTCGAACGCCGCTTGAGCGTTGTGCCGATCTATCCGCGCGGCTTTCTGCCTGGTCATGGATTCCAGCGGCGTGCTGTATTGACCAGTGTTGATTACGTCGAACGTGGTGCATTCTACTGGTCAGGGCCCGAGGATTGCTCGATGTCTCTTGCAGGGGCATATGATTCGAACTATCTCTACCTTGCCATCGAGGTGCGCGATGACGAGCTTGCCGTCGGAACATGCGATAGCTGCCCTGCTGATCGGCTTGAGTTGTGGTTTGACCTCTACGCTGCAGATAGCGTGCTGCCGAGTATCGCACTTCGCCGAGAAAAGCGTGGAGTTTCTTTGCGGCAGCAGCCAGATGCGCCACTGGCAGGGATTGGTGTGCAGCTTGGGAATTTTCGAACTGTTCCGCCGAATCTACGCTTGATGGCCAGCGATAGCAGCATGCTCACACGGCTACGCATGCGAGCGATGGCGGATGTTCTTGCGCATGCGGAAAGGAACGCAACAGGCTACATGCTGCGCGTCCGCATACCGTGGCTTTTCTTGGCGAGTCAGTTTCTGCCGCCATTTCAACGTCCAGTGCCAATGGGGGTACTCATCCGCATCACCGATGTTGACAACGAGTTCCGACCGGAGGAAACGACGCTCTTCGACAATGCGATGTATCAGGTAGGGAACATTGCGAGCGAGGGTGAATTTCTCCTGATGCCCGTTGGGCAACAGTTCGGTAGCGTCGAATACGTGTTTCTCGATCGGATTGTCGAACAGTTACGCAGGCGAGGATTTTAGCCATGAGCGTCAATGGCCACCGGCGTACTGATGAACGGTATGCCCTCACTGGCCCTCACCGGCGATGGGAGGAGTTGCGCTTCATTGCTCGTGTAGCATGGGAGTTCCTCCGTGGATTTCGTGCACTGCACTTTGTTGGGCCGTGCATAACGATCTTTGGCTCGGCGCGGATTCAGGAAGGTCATCCGTACTACGACCTCGCACGGGCGGTCGGAGGTGCAGTTGCGGACTTAGGGTTTACTGTGATGACCGGCGGCGGCCCAGGACTCATGGAGGCAGCCAACCGCGGTGCAAAAGAAGTCGGCGGGCGCTCGATCGGTTGCAATATCGAGCTGCCCCATGAGCAGCAGCCAAATGCGTATTTGGACCGATGGATTACCGTGCGCTATTTTTTTGTGCGGAAAGTGCTGCTGGTCAAGTACTCCTATGGGTTCGTGGTGTTACCGGGGGGGATTGGAACGCTCGATGAAATGTTCGAGGCATTGACGCTAATTCAAACGGGAAAGATTGAGCATTTCCCTGTCGTGCTCATGGGGAGCGACTATTGGCATCCCGTGGCGACACTTCTTGAGCAAATGGCGCAAGAAGGTACGATTTCCCCTCGTGATCGAGAGCTTGTGCTCATAACCGACTCGGTCGAAGCGATGCGTGAGCACCTCGAACGCTATGCGGTCAAGCGCTTTCGGCTCCAGCGGCAGGTGACGTTGCGTCCGATCGGGATGTTAGGGGAACGGGCGTAACAATTCCACGAAAATTTGGCGCGTGGCGCTGCGCTGCCATATTTTTGCAGCCTGTAACGAGGTTCTTTGAGCGTTCGTTTGTGGCACCGCCGTCGCACTCCCCATCACGCAGTAGAGTCATTGGCCAGCTTGCACCCTTGCTCTCGCTCGGTGTCGAGCTTGCAGTGACTGTTCTTGCGGGAGGGGCACTGGGTTGGTACGCCGATCGAGCAAGCGGCATGATGCCGCTGTGGACAATCGTCGGCTTTGTGCTGGGAATTGCTGCAGCGATTGTACATTTTATCCGCGCAATTGGCCGGCTGACGCCGAAAGACTCAGCGGGAACGCCCACGAGCGAGAAGTCGTCGCTTTCGCGGGAGCAGTGATGGAAGCATCGCCAGTGCTGCTCGGGATTGTGATGGGCTTTCTTCTGAGCGCGGTAAATGTCGCTGCAGGACTTGCGGTTGCGCGTCGTGCACAGCGCTTGCCTGTCAATCGAGCAACAACGCTGGTACTGACAGCAATGGCGCTACGGCTCCTTGCGATGGTAGTGCTCATTGTCGTTGTACTTACGACGTTTGAGGTCAACAGACTTGCTTTTGCGCTGACGCTCATGGTCTCGTTCTTTGTGATGGTGCTCGTGGAAGCTTTTTTTTTACACGCCCGTCACGAAAAATCTAAAACACCACTTCTCCGACGTCGCCGCTATCGGCGAGCGCGAGTGCCGTTTACTGTGTGGTAACCGATGAGCTCAACAGGACACGATACACTAGCAACACAGCACGGACATGCAGCGGAAATACCGCCTGCGCAGGTTATTCCGCATCTTCTCCAGGAGCTTGGTGATCATCACGAACTCAACATCGCATTCACCTCTTCGGACGTGTTACCGGTGATTTTGTACGATGGGGGCACATGGCATTTCTACCGGAACACGAAGGCAATGGAAGAGCAAGGTAGCTACCGACTGCACAGCGGTCACATCGTCCGCACCAGTGATGGCAAGCCCCCTACGCTCGATCTTTCCGTGACCAACCTGGTTGTGTTCCAGTGGATCGGGATGGTGATTGTGCTTGGTCTTTTCTGGTGGGCGGGCAGGCGCTACCGTCGCAATCCACTTGAACCGCCGCGTGGTCTCCAGAATGCGCTGGAGGCAGTTGTGGTGTATGTACGTGATGAAATCGTCCGCCCCAACCTTCGCTCAGAGCGCTTGGTGCGGCAGTTTATGCCGTACTTTGTGGGGCTGTTCTTTTTCATCCTCGTGCTGAACCTCCTCGGTTTATTGCCAGGAATGCACACAGCGACCGGTTCCATCGGCACGACAGCCGCGCTGGCGATCACAGCGTTTTTTGTCATCAACGGTCTTGCTCTCCGCGAGATTGGGCTCAAAGGCTGGCTTCACCACTTGCTCGGCGGTGCTCCGGTGTACTTGGCTCCGATCATGGTACCGATCGAAATTCTTGGGCTGTTCACCAAACCGTTCGCACTGACAGTTCGTTTGTTTGCGAACATGTCCGCAGGGCATATCATCCTGCTTTCCCTTATCGGGCTCATCTTTTACTTCCGCTCGATCTTCGTTGCGCCGATGTCGGTCGGCTTTTCGATTTTCATCTACATGTTGGAAACGCTCGTCTGCTTTTTGCAGACGTACATTTTCACTGTGCTCACAGCGGTGTTCACAGGACTGGCGCTCGGCGACCATGTCCACGATCACCATGAGCAGTACGCAGGTTAGTGTTTTTGTTGAACCTTATTCGGAGTGTTTTCGATGGACGGTTACGGTCTTGCATGGCTTGCCGCAGGGATTGGCTGTGGCATCACGGTGTTGGGTGTCGGCAATGGTATTGGCCGGTTGGCAGCAGCAGCGCTCGAAGCAGGCGCGCGACAACCAGAAGCTGCTGGTGATGTTCGAACGACGATGATCATCGGCGCAGCGCTCATCGAAGGGGTTGCGCTCTTTGCATTGGTCGTCTGCATCTTCCTTGCACTCAAAGGGTAACCGACGCTGCGATCGCGCCCCGAGGCGTCACCCAACTTGTCGAACAATTTCGTGCCCGCGCAATGGATGGATTGCTGCAGATAAGTCCGGGATTGATTATCTGGACGCTCGTCAACTTTGGGCTGTACTTGTTCCTACTGGCACGGTTCGGATACAAGCCACTCCGTACCGCCCTGGAACGACGAGAGCAAACGATCGCGGAGTCTCTCCGCTCTGCCGAGCTGGCACGTGCTGAGGCACAGCGGTTGCTTGCCGATGCAGAAGAGCAGCGGAAACGCGCCCATGCAGAGATGGTCGAACTGCTTCGCCAAGCACGCGAGCAGGCTGAACATATCGTTGCACGGGCTGCAGAAGAGAGTGAAAAGGTCAAGCAGGAAAAGCTCCGCGAGGCACAACGAGAAATCGAGCGCATGGCAGCCGATGCCCGCATGAAGTTGCAGCGAGAGGTTGCCGACTTGGCGCTCCGTGCTGCGCAGAAGCTTCTTGCTGAACAACTCGACAGCGAGCGCCACCGCCGCTTGATCGAGCAAACGATCGAGCAACTAGAACATACGAACTGATCACCACGCTATGCGGAACGCTCGAGTCGCCAAACGCTACGCACGTTCGCTCTTCGAAGCAGCCGAGCAGAACGACGCGCTGGAGCAAGTCCGGCAGTCGGTCGAATCGTTCTCGGCAGCATTTGCGCAGTCTCCACCGCTCCGAGCGTTACTGCGCAATCCCGTCATTGGAGCAGAGCGGAAGGTGGCGATTCTCCGCGAGATCTTTGCTCAGCGCACGCACCCGCTTTTCGGCGCATTCCTGGAGCTGGTTTGCCTCAAAGGTCGCGAAAACATTCTCGATCAAATCGCTGAGCAATTTGTCGAGCTCTACAACGCGTGGGCAGGCATCGTGCCCGCATCGGTGACGACCGCTGTGGAGTTCCCCAGCGACTTAGTCCCGCGCATCGAAGCGTTCATTGCGCGGCGATTCGGTGGGCGTCCGAAGTTAGAGTTTTCCGTAAATCCGGCAATCCTCGGTGGGATCGTCATCAAAAGTGGTGATATTCGGCTGGATGCAAGCGTGGCCGGCCAACTTGCGCGTCTCCGTGCGCAGCTACTTGGTGCCGCCGATGCCATCGGAGGATCAGCCGACGGCACTGGTGTGCAGCGCGGTTGATGCACTGCACGCGAGCTGTATTTCGAACACGTGAACATTGGAAGGAGCAGGCAATGGTCGAAGTTCGTCCGGAAGAGATTTCTGCAATACTCCGCAAACAGCTTTCAGGCTTCGAGCGTGAAACTGAGATCGAAGAGGTCGGCACCGTTCTCCAAGTGGGCGACGGTGTCGCTCGTGTCTATGGCTTGACCAAGTGCATGGCCTCGGAGCTGATCGAATTCCCCAACGGCGTTATGGGCATTGCACTGAACTTGGAGGAAGATAACGTCGGCGTCGTGCTCTTTGGCGATGATCGCTTGGTCAAGGAGGGCGACACTGTCCGCCGCACAGGGCGGATTGCGTCGGTGCCAGTAGGTGAAGCATTGCTCGGGCGCGTCGTCAATCCGCTCGGTGTCCCGCTTGATGGAAAAGGGCCGATCGAGACGCCCCATTCGCTCCCGATTGAGCGGAAAGCAGTTGGAGTAGTGTACCGTCAGCCTGTCAAAGAGCCACTCCAAACAGGGATCAAAGCAATTGATGCATTGATCCCGATCGGACGCGGACAGCGCGAACTGATCATCGGCGACCGCCAGACAGGGAAAACTGCGGTTGCGCTCGACACAATCATCAACCAACGGCATACTCACACGGAAGAAGCAGCCCGGCGCGGCATCAAGCCAGTGTACTGCATCTATGTCGCTATCGGGCAGAAAGCCTCGACGGTAGCAAATGTCGTCGCTACACTCGAGCAGTACGGTGCACTTGAGTACACGATTGTCGTCGTTGCCAATGCCTCGGATCCGGCACCACTACAGTTTATCGCTCCGTACTGCGGTGCTTCGATGGGCGAATATTTCCGAGACAGTGGGCGCCATGCGCTCATCGTATATGACGACCTTTCCAAGCAGGCTGCCGCATATCGGCAAGTGTCGCTGCTGTTGCGACGCCCGCCAGGGCGTGAAGCGTATCCCGGGGATGTGTTCTACCTCCACAGTCGTTTGCTCGAGCGTGCAGCTAAGCTCAGCGACGAGCGTGGCGGCGGCTCACTGACTGCGCTTCCGGTTATCGAGACGCAAGCGGGCGACGTTTCTGCCTACATCCCGACAAACGTGATTTCCATTACCGATGGGCAGATTTACTTGGAGACAAGCCTGTTCAACGCAGGGATTCGTCCAGCACTGAACATCGGTATCTCCGTTTCGCGCGTTGGTGGCAACGCGCAGATCAAAGCGATGAAGAAAGTCGCCGGTCCCCTCAAACTCGAGCTGGCGCAATATCGAGCGCTCGAAGCATTCGCGAAGTTCGGTTCAGACCTTGATAAAACTACCCAGCAACAGTTGCGGCGTGGTGCCCGACTGGTCGAACTGATGAAGCAAAAGCAGTATAGCCCAGTTCCTGTCGAAAAGCAAGTGGCGCTCATTTATGCAGCCACCAGCGGCTATGTGGACGATCTGCCGGTGGACTCTCTCCAGCGCTTTGAGCAGGAACTCTACGAGTTTCTCGACAGCGCCCATGCAGATGTACTCGATGCAATAGCAACGACCAAGGACCTCACCCCAGAGATCAAGGAAAAACTCGACGCTGCCATTCGTGCATTTGTCGAAGGCTTCCGTCGCACCGTTGCTGCTGTGCAATGATCGCACTCACTGGTGGTGCTGGCTTCATTGGGAGTGCAATGCTCTGGCGACTCAACCAAGAAGGGATCAGTGATGTCATTGTCGTTGATCGGCTCGGAAGCGAGCAGAAGTGGAAAAATCTCGTAGGCAAGCGCTTTGCATATTTGGCGTCACCAGAGGAATTTCTCGCAGCACTCGAGCGCAATACATTCAGTACTCTGGAGGCGATCATCCACTTCGGTGCACGCACCGATACAACCGAGCGCAATGCTGACTTTCTCGTTGAGAACAACTATCGTTACAGCGTACGGCTCGCCGAATATGCGCTCGATCGCGGGATTCCGTTCCTCTACGCCAGCAGTGCATCTGTCTATGGGGATGGGCAGCGTGGATACAGTGTCGGACAGACACTCGACCTTCGCCCACTCAATCCGTATGCGATGAGCAAGTATCTTTTCGATCGGTGGGTGGAGGAGCACGGCGTGCTCGATCGCGTTGCTGGCTTGCGGTTTTTCAATGTGTTCGGTCCGAACGAATACCACAAAGGGGCGATGGCGAGCATGGTGTACAAATCGTTCCTCCAAATTCAGCGGACCGGGAAAGTGCACCTGTTCGAGAGTACTTCGCCCGACTTTGGCGATGGTGAGCAGAAGCGGGATTTCATCTACGTGCTCGATGCTGTCGAGCTAGTTTGGCATGTGCTGCGTTCGCAGCAGACTGAACGCACGCTCAGCGGTATTGTCAACGTCGGAACTGGCGTTGCACGCACATGGAATGACTTAGCACGAGCGGTCTTTGCAGCTCTTGGGCGAGAGCCAGCGATCGTGTACATCCCCATGCCGGATGAGCTGCGCCCGCAATATCAGAACTACACGTGTGCGGACATGGAGTCTGTGGACAGAATGCTCGCAACGATTGGCATCGAACGCAAGGTTACGCCGCTCGAAGATGCTGTTGAGGATTACGTCCGCCGTTTTCTCCTTTCATCGTGGCAATACTTGTAGGCAGAGGCTATGGCGACATTGCGTGATATTCGTCGGCGAATTGTTGCAGTGCGGAACACCTCGCAGATAACCTCTGCGATGCGGATGGTCGCTGCAGCAAAGCTGCGGAAGGCGCAGAACGCGATCATCGCTGCGCGTCCGTATGCGTCGAAAGTTGCGGAGATACTGCAGAATTTGGCACAGGCTGAACGCTATAGCTTTGCGCATCCATTTTTCGAAGAGCGCGCAGATGTGCGCTCGATTTTGCTCATCGTCGTTGCCAGCGACCGCGGGCTGTGCGGCGCATTCAACGCGAATGTCCTCAAGGCAGCACAGTACTACATCGAGCGTAAGTTCCCGGAGGAATTCCCAAAGGCACAGATCCGCATCATTGCAGTTGGCAAGCGGGCTGTGCAATTCTTCCAACGTCGCAAAGACACAGTGATCCTGGCATTGCCCGATGTGTTCGGGCGGTTGGAGTTCTCTACAGTTCTCCAGATTGCACCGCACGTTGGGGAAGGCTTCATCAGCGGGCAGTACGATCGAGTGTTTGTGCTGTACAACGAATTCCGGTCCATCTTGCGCCAAGAAGTTCGGCGCAAGCAGATTCTCCCGATTATGGCTGTTGGAACCGAGCAGCAACGCGATGCAGGTGACTACATCTACGAACCATCGCGAGCAGAAATCCTCGAAGCATTGCTCCCGCAGTACGTCAACGTGCAACTTTGGTCTGCACTGCTTGAGTCGCATGCAGCAGAACATGCAGCACGGATGGTTGCGATGGATAATGCAACAACGAACGCCCGCGACTTAATCGCATCGCTCCAGCTTGAGTACAATAAAGCGCGGCAAGCTGCAATCACAAAGGAAATGCTCGAAATCGTTGGGGGAGCCGAAGCACTCCGAGCATCCTAGTAGGTAATCCGTCGAGCGCCACAATCATGCACCACGGGACGGCCAACCTATATTCGCCGAAGGTGGAGGCAACGCTACACGCTTTCTACCGGCGCGTGCACTGAGATCGCTGCAGCGCCAGCTTGCTATGAACGATTGCTTAGGTTTACTCCACGCAATTTGATGAAATCACGTTCTGTGTTTGTCTGCCAAGAGTGCGGGTATCGTTCCCTCAAGTGGCTCGGTAAGTGTCCCTCGTGTGGAGCATGGGGTTCGCTTGTGGAGGAACTCGTTGAAGTGGAGCGCTCCTCGGCACGAGGGAACGCTTCGTCACCTGTGCTGTTGGGGGAGACTCCCACGTTGCCTGCTCAGCGCATTCGTAGTGGTATTGATGAATTCGACCGGGTCATGGGAGGTGGGATTGTCCCTGGATCGGTGACGGTAATCGGTGGGGACCCAGGCGTCGGAAAGTCAACGTTGATGCTCACGCTCTGCGCTGCACTCGCTGATCACAAGCCACTCTACGTAACGGGAGAAGAATCACTCGAACAACTTCGATACCGTGCGGAGCGCCTTCACCTTACACGGCAGGAAGTTGCAGTGCTCAGTGAGCAGTGTCTGGAAGATATCCTCGCTACACTCGAGAGCTATACTCCGGGCCTTGTGGTGGTTGATTCCATCCAAACACTCTACACACGGCAGATGGAGTCGCTTCCCGGCAGTATTGGGCAAGTACGGGCGTGCGCTGGCCAGCTCGTACAGTGGGCCAAACGAAGCGGCGTGCCAGTATTCCTTGTTGGGCATGTGACCAAAGAAGGTGTGCTTGCAGGACCGAAAGTACTCGAGCACATGGTGGATGTGACGATCCAATTCGAAGGGGAGGGTAACTATGCGTACCGCATCCTGCGCGCGACAAAAAATCGCTACGGATCAACGAACGAAATTGGTGTGTTCGAAATGCGCAACGAAGGGCTCGTTGCAGTGCCGAATCCGAGTGCAGTGTTTCTCACTCACCGACTACACTCCGAACCAGGAACTGCTGTTTCGGCAATTTTAGAGGGTACACGGTCGCTCCTTGTGGAAATCCAAGCGTTGGTTGTGCCAAGCGGCTACGGAATCGCTCAGCGAATTGCAACAGGCTTTGACACGAAGCGGTTGCAGATGCTGTTGGCAGTTTTAGAAAGTCGGCTTGGAATGGAGTTTTCCCATACCGATGTCTTTCTCAACATTGCTGGAGGGCTTGCTGTTCGTGATCCTGGGGTGGATCTTGCAGTCTGTGCTGCAGTCATCAGCTCGCTCCGCAATTCGCCCCTGGCAGAGAAGGCTGTTGCCATTGGTGAAGTGGGGCTGACTGGTGAGCTTCGCCAAGTAGCGGGCATGGATATGCGGTTGAAAGAGGCAGAAAAGCTGGGCTTTACATTTGCCGTCGTTCCACTATCGGCGCAAGCGATCGCATCGTCAAGCATCCGGATAGAAGTAGCACAGCATCTTGGTACTGCTGTTGAAAAGCTGCTGCTTTAATTTGGTGTTCGTGCAACCACCGAGCTTCTGTGGTGTCTATGGGACGTTCGACGATAGACGAGCAAGCGCTCGTCGAACTCCTCTTTGAACGGAAGGAGGAAGGCTTCCGTCAACTGATGCGTTATTACAAAGACGAGCTAGTGAACTTTGCCTATCGCTTCGTCGGATCGTATGATGACGCAGTAGATGTTGCGCAGGAAACCTTCATCAGGGNGTATCGGTTCATCGAGACATTCCAGCGCGGAGCACGGCTGCGGACGTGGCTCTATGCAATTGCGCGGAATGTTGCGCTTTCGATGCTCGATGAACGCAAGCGTCACGGAACACTTCCAATGGTCGAAAAAGACGATGAGGGAGAAGAGCATGAACGCGAAGTCCCTGATCTGACCTATGTCCCCGATCGTGCGGTGGATTCAACGATCATTGCGCAGCGTATCCAGGAAGCCCTGATGAGGTTGCCAGCAGTGTTTCGCGAGGCAGTCATCCTACGAGACATCGAAGGTTTGACCTACGAGGAAATCGCCGAAGTCTGCAACGTGGAACTTGGGACGGTCAAATCGCGTATAAATCGCGGACGGACGATGCTTCAGGAATTGCTCCGCGATCTTTACGAAGAACTCTACGGCAGCAAACAGCAATGATGCATGAAACCAACGAAAACCATGAATCCCGTCTTACGGAGCTCCTTCAATCGCTTCCGCGGGTGAATGCGCCAGATGGTTTTGAACAAGTGACCCAGCTTCGCGTCCTCCTCGATCAACTTCCGCGGGCACAGGCACCAGCATCGTTCGAAGATGACGTGCTGTTGCGTCTCCGCGACGATGAATCCTCCAGAGGACGCTTGCGACTGCGCCGACTGCCGAGTTCAGTGCGCTGGCTCGCAGCCGGTGTTGGAGCAGCTATCGTTGGGGGCGTGGCGTACTATCTTGCTACTCGCACAGGCAGTCCAACATCAACCATTCCTGCTGTAACTACACCACCCCCAGCCGAGGTAACAATCCCGTTAGACTCTGGAGCAGAAGAGCGACTGGCACCGCCCCAGATAGTTCCCGCAACGCCTCAACGTCCACCAAAAGCAATTGAGCAGCCGAGCACGGCGCCTGGAAAACGCATAACACCTGGTGCTCCAGACCAAGAGGACTGACACTCGCTACAGTAGAGTTGCAGGGTCGGTGTACTCCATCCCGAATGCATCGGCAACGGCTCGATAGGTGATATGCCCATCAATGAAGTTGAGTCCGTACCATAACTCTCGATTTTCACGGACGGCACGCTGCCAGCCTTTGTCAGCAAGCTCGAGTGCGTAGGGGATCGTTGCATTTGTCAGCGCGATCGTTGAGGTGAACGGCACCGCCCCCGGCATGTTTGCAACACCGTAGTGAACGACGCCCTCGACAACATACGTTGGGTTTTCGTGCGTCGTCGGTCGGGTAGTTTCGATACATCCTCCTTGGTCAACGGAGACGTCCACGATGACGGCTCCTGTTTTCATCGTCGGGAGCATATCGCGCGTAACAAGGTACGGCGCTTTCGCACCGGGGATGAGGACTGCACCGATGACGATGTCTGCTTGGCCGATGACGGTGCGAATGTTCTCCGGCGTAGACATCATCGTGGTGACGTTTTTGGGCATGACATCGTCGAGGTACCGCAACCGGTAGAGGTTGTTGTCGAGAATAATCACACGTGCACCAAATCCCGCAGCAATTTTCGCAGCGTTTGTTCCAACAACTCCACCGCCGAGAATCACAACAGTTCCTGGCTGTGTACCGGGCACACCGCCGAGCAAGACTCCGCGGCCTCCCATCGTCCGCTCGAGATACTTAGCGCCATTTTGTGGTGCCATACGCCCGGCAACTTCACTCATCGGAATAAGGAGCGGCAGCGAACCATCGGCTTTTTGCACTGTTTCGTATGCGATGCCGATGCAGCGGCAGCGAAGCATTGCTTCCGTCAGCTCCCGTGATGCAGCCGCATGGAAGTACGTGAAAATCACCTGGCCGGGTCGAATGAGTTCGTACTCCGGCGCGATCGGTTCTTTGACCTTGAGAATCATTTCGGCATTGGCAAACACTTCTTGCGCCGTGGAAACAATCTCTGCGCCAGCCCTGGCATACTGCTCATCGCTAAAGCCACTTCCAACGCCTGCAGAACTCTCGATGAGAACTGTGTGTCCGCGCTGGACGAACATTTCCACCCCGCCGGGTGTGATTGCGACGCGGTTTTCGTTGGCTTTGATTTCCTTGGGGACTCCGACAACCATGCAAAACCTGTTAGTTGTGAAAAACGCTCGGCGCAAAAATGCAAAAGCATCTCCCTTCGTGCTCGGGGCGGGATATTTGCAGTGCCGTACACAACCTGCTTATTTGCTCGAGATATGATCGAGGGTAAAAAAGTCGTTGTCGTTCTCCCTGCATTCAATGCCGAGCGAACACTCCAACGCACCTATGCTGAAATTCCGCACCACATCGTGGACGAAGTCATCTTGGTTGATGATGCCAGCAGCGATCGGACAGTCGAGCTTGCGCGGCAACTCGGCATTCGCCACATCATTGTACACGAGCGCAATCGTGGCTACGGCGGCAATCAGAAAACCTGTTACGCGCGTGCGCTTGAACTTGGCGCAGACATCGTTGTCATGCTCCATCCAGATTACCAGTACACACCGAAGCTCATCGCACCGATGGCAAGCATTATCGCAGCCGAGATCTATCCAGTAGTTCTCGGTTCACGTATTCTGGGTAAAGGCGCTCGGAAGGGCGGCATGCCGCTCTACAAGTACATCGCAAATCGGCTGCTCACGTTTCTGGAGAACGTGCTCATCGGAGCGAAACTCTCCGAATACCACACCGGCTACCGTGCCTATAGCAGCCACGTGCTCCGCTCGATACGGCTCGACCTCAATAGCGATGACTTCATCTTCGACAACGAAGTCCTTTCCCAGATCCTTTTCGCTGGCTATGAAATTGCCGAAGTCACATGTCCGACGCGATACTTCGACGAAGCATCCTCGATCAACTTCTGGCGCAGTCTCCGCTATGGACTTGGCGTGCTGCGCGTTTCAGTACAGCACCTGCTCGCACGGCTGGGTATCTACATCCACCCACGTTACCGAATGAAGGAAAATTCGTCGCTCCCTGTTTCAGCGAACTCCCGCAGGAGGGTGCGATAGTGACCTGGCATTTGGCGCCAGCGCCGAAGTTCGCGCTCGATCACCGCACGTGCAGCGACTGCACCTTTTTGCTTGGATTCAAGATTGGCAAGGCTCATGATCAAACTGGTGACGGTGTACCAATCCTGTTTGCCGATCTCGCGCTGATGTGTGGCGATCGAATCGAGCTGCGTTCGGATGTACGTTGTATAGGCTGCGATACGTTGTTCGTAGGGCATTGCATTGTTCTGCATCCCGACGGTGATCAGCGAATCGGCGTACTCGACGGCATCCGCGTGCGGCAGCGAACCCGAGTACGATTCGTGAATGACCAACAGAACTGTCGAATCAAGTTCGACGATGCTCGGATTGCCCCACGGTGCGTAGGCGAGTGTTTGGAGTGTGCTATCGTGCAATGTCAGTATTGCCTTGCCGTAGGATGTTGCATCGTTCCCGCCACCGTAGAGCGAGACGATGATCGCGGCACTGCTGATGGTAGGGTAGTGCGCTATCGCTACGTCCGATATGCCGAAGTCTGAATATGAAGCAACGAGCCGATGGCGTGCAATAGTTCGGTCGAACGTGTAGAAAAACAGCGTGTCGCTTCCTTCACCACTGGCAGGCGACGAGCGCTGAACGAGCACGATAACATCCTGCCACCCATCGCTATTGAGGTCGGCGCGGTATGTTCTAACATCGCTGGCTACAAGATACGGCGGCAGTTCAAAGAGCGTATCGCTTCCTGGTGGCGGCAAGCTTGCGGGCTGGCGCGACTGGTCATTGCACGCACCCAAGAAGCTCGCGATGATGGCGCAGGTAATAATAATCCATCGGTTGCTATGCATGCTCGCTTTGCTAGTGTGACTTTTCCAAAAATACTCGCGCTCACTGTAGCGCTGAGTATGACGCTCTGCGCGCAATGGAGCGAGCCTGTGCGAGTTGCTGCGCTCTCGACCGAAGCCGATGAATTTGCGCCAGCGTGGTCGCCGAGCGACTCGACGCTCTACTTTACTCGCTTCGATGGAAAGCGCCTGCTCATCCTTGCCTGGCGGCATTGCCCCCTTGAGCTTCTTCCTTCGTCGCCACCTGCTGCGCTCGATACTCTCGGCGACTCGATAGTCTATGTCTCATTTGCGAAAGAGCGATGGGTCGGACAGCGATACGTTTTGGGAAAGCGGCAGCGATATGCCGAGCTTGTTGGTTCTGCGCTGCCTGTGCGTAGAGCGAGCGCAGCAGTACCTCTTGCAGAGATAAATCGCGATGGAGTATTTGCGATGTTTCCTGCTCTTTCTCCCGATGGAGAGCGTCTTGCCTTTGCCGCAACCGATGGCGAGCAGGATACAACAACCGATCTGTGGATGAGCCAGTGGATGCAAAACCACTGGAGTGCACCCTATCGCCTCGATGGTTTTGAGCAATCTCCCTTGAGCGAAATCACCCCTTGCTTTCTCGGACGCGAGGTGCTTCTGTTTGCATCCGATGGCTTTGGTGGAAAGGGAGGCTTCGATGTATTCATGACCGCTGAGCACGCTGGAGTGTGGAGTTCGCCAGTGCCGCTCGAGGAACTCAACTCAGCAGCAGACGATCGGGATGTCTGCGTCCTTCCGAATGGAGATCTCCTCTTGGCGAGTAATCGAGCAGGAACGTTTGATCTTTTCTACGCAAAGCGAAGAAAAAACGGGCGCTCTCAGTAGAAAGCGCCCGCTACGAATCGTGCGAAGGCTTCTGGTCAAAACATCGGCTTACTGGGCAGCGACACGGTAGCGAACAAGAATTGCTTCTGTGCCGCCTCGACTCGTAACTCCGGCAATCGGGACACTGAACGTTGTGGATGATCGGCTTTTTGCTCGTCCAATGCCAGCGATATATGCGCTTGTATCGGCGCCGGTAAAAGATGCAAATCCACCTGCTACGTTCGCCTCAATCTTTTGACTAAATCGCTGCGCAGTGTAAGTTTTCCCATTTAGCGTAATGCTTTCTGTTCCTGCTTTTGCTCCGGTGACTTTCATGGTGAGATTGAATGGCATCCCTTGATACGTAATGCTGAGTGTTGAATCAAATACTGTCCAGGAAGTTTCATTCCCACCTGTGGTGATCTTTACCCAGCGCGGCGGGATGGTGGGGAGTTCAGCACCTTGGAAATCTCCACCGAGCGACATGTACTGCCAGAGTGTACCATCTGCATCAACGGAGTAGTAGAGCGTGTCCTGATAGACTGAATCTCCCTCGTGGTAGAAGATCACAGGGTACGCAGTGCGACCGCCAAGTTGCATGGAAGCACCGACGTAGAGAGAGTCGTAGGCTTTCATGCCAGTGCGTTGGTAGTTCGAGTCCAGCTCGTATTCGTCGTAGACCCAATAGTTTCCTTCCGTCAGCGGCATGAGCTTGGCTGGCTGTTCTGGCGAGGTGGTTCCCGACTTGCACGAAGCAAGCCACAGTGCAGCAAAGGGGATGGCAATCGCCATCGCAACACGAAGGTACCGCATAATGCAAACTCCAACAAAGTGGTGAAACAAACGCAAGACTCCCACATTCGGGTAGGCTTGTTTGGTGCGGAGGGTGGGGGACTCGAACCCCCACAGGCTCATCGCCCGGCGGTTTTCAAGACCGCTGCCATACCAGTTAGGCGAACCCTCCAACTGCCCGCAAAAATGCAGTGTTCGGTTACTTTTGACCAAATGCCACATGAGATTTCTGGCATTGAACCACGGTATAGTCCGGCTCTGGGCGCGCAATGAATACGACAACCTCCAACTTGCGCCGATTCCACTGCGCATTGCCGAGAGTGTACGTATATGTCCGCGTGATCGTTGTGCCTGCTGGTGTTTGTGCGGTGATCAGCGCTTCTCCGTATGCTCCGAGCGGCGCATCGCGAAGAAGGTGACGGTGGATGTAGTCGGGAACGTATGTGCCATTGTCGAGCTGTGGGGCCACGACGCTATCTTCCAGGATGTAGTAGCCGATGTTGAGCGGATAATCAATTGGAGCCAGAGATTGCAGACGCACGCGTATCGTGAGTTGGCCGCTGAGTGTATCGGCGAACGCTTGCGTCTCGATGGCAAGCGGCGTTGACGCTCGTAGCTGGCGTGCGATTGCCGAACCCCAGTTCTGCACACCGATGACGAACGATGTTCCGTCAATTTTCGAACGGTCAATCACTGCGGCGGGGTAAGCAAAGACGCGAAACCGTGTGTTGAGTTCCTCGCCTGCTGGGGTGCGGAAATCGCTAGGGTAACCTTTGGTGGCATTCGGGCGAGCGAATTCGCCTGCGTGGATGGAGACGATGACGATACTATCGCCATAGACCGTTGCCAGATCTGCGAGCTTGCGGTGGCCGATCGGGCAGTTGGTGCACTGCGCACCGGTGAATTCTTCGATGAGCACTTTGTGGTATCGCACCATTCCTGTATCAGGCTGCGTCGTATCCGGCGCGATCGAGCGTGTATATGGCGGAGTGATGACATCGCAGCTGAAAGACCAGAAGGCGATCAGTATCGAAAGAAGGTGAATGGCTCGAATGCGCATTGTCAGAGCGATGATTGTGTATCAACGTCAATCGTTACCCGCACCGACGACGAAGCATACCGCTGGCTGTACGCGCTCCACGCTGTAAGCAACGATCGCCGGAGCTCAACGCCGTTGGGGTCGAGTTGCCGGTCACCTTTGACGAGCACGATGCGGCGGTATTTGCCTTCGAGACGCTCGATGCTCGGTCGAGCAGGTCCGAGCGTAGTGATTGCTTCGATTCCGCGCGGCATGTAGTGAGCAAACGCTTGTGCGTGCTGCTCGACCAGTGTTGCATCCGTGCTAGCGAACTCAACAAGCACCACGCGCGAAAATGGCGGGTAGTGGGCCTCGCGGCGCTCTTGGAGTTCGTCATTGTAAAAAAGGTCGTAGCGGTACATCGCAGCGCACCGAATTGCCGTGTGATCGGGATGTGCCGTTTGGATGATAACCTCGCCAGGTCGGTCCGAACGCCGGCCGGCGCGACCGGCAACCTGTGTGAGCAGTTGAAACGTCCGTTCCGCTGCGCGAAAATCGGGGACGTAGAGCTGCATATCTGCATTGATGACACCGACGAGCGTAACACGGCCGATGTCGAGACCTTTTGCAATCATCTGTGTGCCGATGATGATATCGCTTCTGCCGCTTGCGAAATCGTGGAGGAGCTTCCGCAGTGAGCCTTTCGGCGAAGTTGAGTCGCTATCAACACGAGCAATAACCGCAGAAACACCGTTCTGTTTCAGCAGTGCGTCGAGTTCATCTTCGATGCGTTGAGTGCCGGCACCAATTGCTTCGAGCGTCGGGTTACCGCACTGTGGGCAATGGTTGGGGACTGGATAGCTGCGGCCGCAGTAGTGGCAGCGGAGTTGATTGGTGCGTTTGTGGTAAGTGAGCGCAACGCTGCAAGTACTGCAGTGCGGAACGTAGCCACACTCAGGGCACTCTAGTCGCGGAGCGAAGCCACGGCGATTGTGGAGGAGAATCACGCCTTCACGTTTGGCAACGCGCTCGATGATCGCTTCGAGCAGTATGCGAGAAAAGCGCCCATGCATCGCGCCGCGTTTGCGTTCCTCAATCACATGCACAAGCCGGATCGTCGGGAGCAATGCGCCATCGGCGCGCTTGGCAAGCTCGAGCAGATGATAGCGCCCTGTTCCTGCGTTGTACATGCTCTCGAGCGACGGCGTTGCCGAGCCAAGCACAGCGACTGCATGCTCAAGGTGTGCCCGGACGACCGCAGCATCGCGTCCATGGTAGCGTGGGGCAGGGGATTCCTGCTTGTAGCTGGGATCGTGCTCTTCGTCCACGATGATGATCCCCACGCGCTCCAGTGGGGCAAAGAGCGCACTCCGCGGACCAAGGACGACGCGCGCATTCCCGTTGCGAATTGTTCGCCACGCCGTATATCGCTCTGTTGCGCTCATGCGGCTATGGAACGCGATGACTCCTTCGCCGAAAGCACGTTGGAAACGGTCAATCAATTGCGGCGTCAAGGAAATTTCCGGCACGAGGACGAGTGCTGTTCGGCCTTGCGCAAGAGCTCGCGCGATAGCGTGGATGTACACGAGCGTTTTACCGCTCCCAGTGACACCGTGGAGGAGGAACGTTTTCGGTTTTCCATCCTCGAGCGCCTGGCGTATGCGTTCGACTGCGTGTGTTTGTTCATCAGTCAGTGGCAGCTCACGCTCGTTGTGCTCGGGAGCGAGCGATTCCCCCGATGGGTCAGCATGGCTGCTGCGCTCAATCATGGATTGCACAAGGTAGCCACGAGCAACAAGCGCGCGGAGCACCCCATCGCTTGCAAGGCGCTGAGCATCCTTCCACCGAAGGGGCGCACGCACTTCTGTTGTGTGCTGAGCAATAGCTACGAGCGCCTGGGCTTGCTTCGGCGCTCGCTGCTCGAGCTCTTCGAGGGCGCGTTGAAATGCCTGTGCAGAGGAAGCTAATGCATCCGAAAGCTGGACCGCACGCTCCACCGGCGGCGACTGCGCACCTTCGATACTGGTGAGAAGCTCGATGTAACCGGCTTGCTCGAGTGCTTCGAGCTGGGCGGTGATACTTTCTGTCTCGAGTTGGCGCTCAAGATGGGCAACTGTCACCGGTGAGCGGTGCGATGCCAAAACTGAAAGCAACCTTGCTCGCTTTGGGGCACGGCGTTCCATCGCGAGCTGTTCTTGCTCGCTTGGCATCCGTCGGATGCGAACGCGGACGACCGATTGTGGCGCAAGTGGTCGTGGCAGAGCCGCAGCAAGTGCTTCGCCCCATGAGCAGAGGTAGTAGTCGGCGATCCATCGCGTGAGGTCGAGCAGGACAGGAGTAATCGCCGGCTTTTGTTCATCGAGTAGCTCGGCAATAGGTTTGGCGTCTGGATGTGGGGGAACATCCAGCTCAACAACGATGCCTGTGTAGAGTTTGCTCCCGAACGGAACGACGACGCGCGAGCCGCGTTCGATGGCAAGGTCGCTCGGGGTGCGGTACGTGAAGAGCTTGCGCATCGGAAGTGGCACAGCAACGTTGACGAAGCGGTCCATTGCGTGCTATGCTCCCGATGTGCAACGCCGAATGCCTACCAGCGACGGAGCATCTCGACAAAGAGTCTGACGCCAACGCCTGTTGCACCTTTTGTCCAATAGGGCCCGTCCTTTGGCGCCATTCCAGTGCCGGCGATATCCAGGTGCGCCCATGGGTAGTTGCCGATGAAGTGCCTCAAAAAGAGTGCAGCAGTGATTGCCCCCGCCGGACGCCCACCAGTGTTTTTGACGTCGGCAACGTCGCTTTTGATCTGCTCGAGATAGTCCTCGTGGAGGGGAAGCTCGCAGACGTATTCGTTGGTTGCGTCTGCTGCGGCTTTGATACGATCGAGCAGTGCGCGATCGGTGCCCATCAGACCTGACGTCACGTGCCCTAAGGCAATGACGCAAGCGCCGGTCAGCGTTGCAATGTCCACGACTGCTTGCGGCTTGAATCGTTCGGCGTAGGTGAGTGCATCGGCTAAAATCAAGCGCCCTTCGGCATCGGTGTTATCAATCTCTGCGGTTTTGCCATTCATGAAGGTGATGATGTCGCCAGGACGATACGCCGAGCCGCTCGGCATGTTCTCTGTCGCTGGAACAAGCCCGACAACATTGATCGGGAGCCGCAGTTTGGCAACTGCGTAGAGCGTTCCGATGACTGTTGCGGCGCCGTGCATGTCCATTTTCATTTCGCCCATGCGGTCGGCAGGCTTGATCGAAATGCCGCCAGTGTCGAATGTAACGCCCTTGCCGACCAAGACGATCGGCCGCTGGTTTGCACCACCGCCCTTCCATTCCATGACGATGAACACAGGCGGGCGCTGGCTCCCTTGATTGACAGCCAGCAGGCCACCCATCTTGAGCGATTCAATTTTGCGTTTGTCGAAAACCTGAACCCGAAATCCAGCAGCTTTCCCAGCGCGGCGAGCGTGCTCGGCGAGCGTTTCGGGATAGAGATCGTTGCCGGGCATATTTGCCAGATCACGCGCTAGGTACACCCCTTCGCAGATGATAGCAGCTTGCTCAATGGCTGCACTCACTGCTCGAGAGCGTGAGGCTCCAACAATCGTCACATCGGCCAGTTGCTTGGGTTTGTCGCTGGTTTTGTACCGCGTGAATGCGTAGCTACCAAGCACAGCACCTTCGACGATTGCAGCTGCTGTCAGTTCCGCGCCCAGTGGCGACCACTCGGGAAGCACGAAGGCAATGCTTGCCGCTCCGTTGCCCGCGCGGCGTACAGCAGTTGCAGCAGCGCGTCGGAAGCTCTCTCGAGTGAGCATGCTGTGCTCGCCGACACCCACGACGGCCAACTTCTTCGACCGCGAGCGATCGGCAACGTACGTAGCGACAAACGTTCCTTTTTTCCCAGTGCACTCGTTTGAACTGAGTGCTGCCTCTGCTGAGGGGAATTGCTCCTGGATTGATGCCTGCTGCTCACGCCGAAGCTGATCAGTTTCTGGGAGGAAAAACACGACAGCATCGCTTCGAACCTGCGATGGCGCAGCAACCTGATACCGTGCGTTCATTGATCAACTCAAGATTGTACGTGACGCTGCAAACTTACGGTGCACATCGGAGGCGGGGTAGCTGCCGTTGCACGATCAGAGCAATGCCACCAGCAAAGGGCAGCAGTTGCACAGAGGTCGAACGATCGAGCCGAAAGCCGGCCATTTCGCCACCAACGTAGGCGTCCATGAGGTTGAAGGCATAGATTGCCACCAACCAGAGTGCTGCAACATCTCGCTGGTCACGGTAGAATTCACGTTCGCGGAGTGCAAGGGTTTTGCGACCATCGGTCGAATCGTACTGCTGGTACCGCCGGTCGGCGTCGAGGAAGCGTGCGTTGTTCCAAGCAACAATGCCACCGACGGCAGCGCTTGCGCCGAAAAAGAGCGCAGCTTTAGGCACTGAGCCATAGTACAGCTGCCCCCAGCCGGGGAGCACAGCAGAGCGCCAGAGAGCACCGAGCGGTGTAACGCTATCTCGAATAGCCGATGTATCTGCACTCGCATGTGCGACAAGGCACGATGCCAGCAAACTACCCAACAGCGATAAGCTCGATTTCAACAAGTGCATCCTTCGGAAGTCGGGAAACTTCGACGGTCGAGCGGGCAGGTTTTGAGGAGCTGAAATATCGCTCATAGACTGCGTTCATCTCGGCAAAAGAATCCATCGAGCGGAGAAAGACCGTCGTCTTGACGACGTTGTCCAGCGAGAGTCCTACCGCAGCCAGCATTGCTGCGATGTTGCGGCAAATTTGGTCAGTTTGCTCGGCCACCGTAGTACCGACGAGCACGCCATCGGGGCCAAGAGCAATTTGCCCTGAGAAAAAGTACCACTGACTACCCACGCGAACGATGGGTGAATATGGTCCGATCGGTGCTGGTGCGCCTGGAGGGGTTAGTGTCTCCTTCATCACAGCAGTACAACGTACGTGGAACTACCTGCTTGAATCTGTGACAACCAGGACGATCTCGCCTGGACGGTTCATGCCGTACCGCTCGCGTGCGAGTTGTTCGAGGAGGAGCGTGTCGCGTTCGAGCCGCGCTGCGTACTGCCGCAGGGAGTCGAGCATGCGGCGTTTTTCGGCAATAGCAGCATCGAGCGCAGTATCGTTGTGCTCCAGCTCGAGTCGTGTCAGGAGTCCGTAGCGGGAAAAGATCAACCAGGCCACAAACACAATGGCTCCACCCACCAGCCACGTGCGTGGGCGCTGAGCGATTTCGAGAAGGCGAGCGAGCAGTTTCACAACCCGCAAAATTAGGCGCTGCTCCATCGGCCATCGGAAAGAGCGTGTTGTATATTCGCTCCGCTAACCTGATGCACACGCTGATGAAGCACGCAGTGCCCGACGTCGAACAGCTTCGCGAGCAGTTCCGCGTATTTCTGCGGACGAAAATGTACCGCAACACGCAAGAGCGCTTCCGTGTGCTCGAGCGGGTTGCTGAGCTGGATCGGCACTTTACCGCCGACGAGCTTTACGTGTACATGAACACGCGCGGCGATAAAATCTCACGGGCGACGGTCTATTCGACGCTCGATCTGCTCACGCGCTGCAACATCTTGGTCAAGCATCGCTTCCAGGGCGACAGCGCGACCTACGAACTGGCAGCGCGCAAGCCGAATCACGACCACCTCATCTGCCGCGACTGCGGGCACATGATCGAGTTCCAGGAAAGCGCATTACTTGCACTCCAGGATGCTATCGCAGAGCGCTACGGCATGCGCGCGTTGCGGCATTCGCTGCAAATTTTCGCCCAGTGCCGCGACCAAGACCACTGCGCGCATCGGCGTCATGGGGAAGATTCCACCACGTCTGACGGCTAAAGACACTATGCCTGCTCGCGACCTTGTCATTGTTGAATCCCCGACCAAAGCTCGCACGATTCGCCGATTCCTGGGCGATGGCTACACTGTCGAATCCTCGCAAGGGCACGTCCGCGATTTACCGGAGGACAAGCTCGGCGTTGAGATCGAGAACGGGTACAAACCCACCTACATCGTGATTGCCGATCGGGAACCGATTCTCCAGCGGCTGCAGAAGCTAGTATCCGAAGCAGGAACGATTCTCCTGGCGACCGATGAAGATCGCGAAGGAGAAGCAATAGCCTGGCACTTGGCAGAAGTGCTCCAGCTCGACCAGGCGAAGACCAAGCGCATTGTCTTCCACGAAATCACACGCTCGGCGATCGAACGTGCCATTGCAAATCCGCGAAGCATTGACATGAACTTGGTCAATGCCCAGCAAGCACGCCGCATCCTCGATCGGCTCGTGGGGTATAAGCTTTCGCCGCTGGTGTGGAGGAAAGTTGCTGGTGCGCCATCGGCCGGGCGTGTTCAATCGGTTGCAGTACGTCTGATTGTCGAGCGAGAGCGGGAAATCGAGTCGTTCGTGCCGACCGAGCAGTACCGCCTTCGCGGACGCTTCCGCACAGCGAAAGGCGAGCTTGTTCGCGCAGAACTCGACCGTCGGCTCGACGATGCGGAAGCAGCGCGTGCAGTGCTCTCGAAGCTCATCGGTGCAACCTTCACGGTTGAATCTCTCCAGACCAAGCCAGGGAAAAAATCTCCACCGCCACCATTTACAACGTCCACACTCCAGCAGGAAGCCTCCCGGCGGTTCGGGATGCCGATCCGAGTCACCATGCAGATCGCGCAGCAGCTCTACGAATCTGGCTACATCACGTACATGCGCACCGACTCGGTTTCTCTGAGCCAAGAAGCGTTGGCTGCTGCTGGCGATACTATCGTTGCGCTGTTCGGCGAGCGGTACCATACCCGCCGGCAGTACCAGACGAAAGTTGCCAACGCTCAAGAAGCGCACGAAGCTATCCGCCCGACGGATTTTTCGCGTCGCACGCTCGATGGGGAAAGCCGTCAGGCACAGCAACTCTACGAGCTGATTTGGAAACGTGCGCTTGCCTCGCAGATGAGCGATGCAGAACTAGAGCGCACGATCGTGACCATTGCGCCCTCGCACACTGAAGAGCGCTTCATTGCCGAAGGCGAAGTGATCACCTTCGATGGATTCTTGCGGCTCTACTCCGACCAACGCGATGAAGACGCCGAGAGCGAGGATCCAAGCCAATCAACGCTGCCTTCGCTTGCAGTAGGGGAGCAGCTTTTCCCTGAAGAGCTTTGGGCACGCCAAACATTCTCGCGGCCACCAGCGCGCTATACCGAAGCAAGCCTTGTACGCAAGCTCGAAGAACTCGGTATCGGCAGGCCCTCGACGTATGCGACGATTATCGGTCGGATACAAGAGCGCGGGTACGTCGAGCGCAGAAGCGCCGATGGCACAACGCGAGATATTCAGGTTCTTCGGCTTCGCGATGGCGCCATCGTCGAGGAGAAAGAAACGGAGACGGTCGGGGCTGAGCGCAATAAGCTCTTCCCGACGGTGATTGGAAATTTGGTCACCGATTTCCTCACCGAGCACTTCCCAGATATTGTTGATTACCAATTCACCGCAACGGTCGAGGAACAATTCGACCAAATCGCGCGCGGTGAACTCTACTGGCAGACGATGCTCGAGAGCTTCTACAAACCGTTCGAGCAGCGGCTTAGCCAAGTAATAGCCACAGCGCCGAGCGTTGGACGGCGAATGCTCGGCAAAGATCCTCAGACAGGGGAAGATGTGTACGTTGGGATCAATCGCTACCAGCGATTCTACGTCCAGCGGGGGGATCGCTTTGCGAATATTCCGAGTGCGGAGCAGCTCGATGCGCTTACGTTGGATCGTGCACTCTACTACCTGCAATTTCCGCGCGTGCTCGGTCAGCACAAGGGAGGAGAGGTGGTCGTAGCGTTCAACGATCGCGGGCCGTACATCGAATGGCGCACCGAGACTGCACGACGGTTCGCTCCAATTCCTGCAGGTGTTGAGCCAGCATCAATCGAGCTTGACGATGCTGTTTCCATACTGGAGCACGCCGAAACGGATGGTCGGCAGCGTGTGCAGCGAACACGGAGCATCGGTACGACGCTCGATGGCAAACCAGTCAGTGTTGGGGTTGGGCGGTATGGCCCTTATGTGCGCATTGGCGATGAGTTTGTTTCGATCACGCCCGATCAAATCGAAACGATAACACTCGAACAAGCGCTGCGCTTGCTCGAGGAAAAACGTCAGCAGCAGGAGCACCGCATTCTTCGGCGGTTTGAGGAAAATCCGAAGGCACTGATCGTGCAGGGAAAGGCAAAGCCATACCTCCAAATTGGCAGAAAGATATACTGGCTTCCCGACGGTGCCAACTATGAGCAGCTTTCGCTCGACGAATGCCTTGCCATAGCAACACCGGCAAAATCACGACGCACATCACGGCGGAAGAAATGATGTTTCACTCTTTGGAGCGGAGCGTTTATGCCCAACCTACTTTTTGTGAAGAAGTCCATCGAGCAGCTTCAAGCTGAAGCAGCTGGCATCGGCGAAACCCACACGCTCAAACGCACACTCGGAGCGTTCAATTTAGTTCTGCTCGGAATTGGTGCGATCATCGGTGCTGGGCTGTTTTCGCTCACCGGAATTGCTGCTGCCCCCCATGCAGGTCCTGCAGTGACACTGTCGTATGTGTTGGCAGCGATCGGCTGTGCATTTGCAGCGCTGTGCTATGCAGAGTTTGCTTCGATGATTCCCATTGCAGGAAGTGCCTACACGTACTCCTACGCTACGATGGGCGAACTGATTGCATGGATTATCGGCTGGGACTTGGTGCTCGAGTACGCAGTGGGTGCTGCAACAGTTGCGGTGAGCTGGTCGCGCTACTTTTCAAAGTTGCTCGAAAGCTTCGGGCTGCACTTGCCAGCAGTAGTGATGATGTCTCCCTTCGAGCACCAGACCATGCCAGATGGGACGATCGTCCATGGTATCATCAATCTCCCGGCAGTAGCGGTGATCGTGATCATCTCGCTGCTATTGATGCGTGGAACGCGGGAATCAGCAACGTTCAACGCATTCATCGTCGTGCTGAAAGTTGCGGTCATCATTACGTTCATCGTGCTCGGGTGGGGATACATCAACCCGGAAAACTATGTGCCGTACATCCCACCGAACACTGGCGTGTTTGGTGAGTTCGGGTGGTCGGGGATATTCACTGGTGCGGCGATCGTCTTTTTTGCGTTTATCGGGTTCGATGCTGTTTCCACGGCAGCGCAAGAAGCGCGCAATCCCCAGAAGGATATGCCAATCGGGATCATCGGCTCACTGGCGATCTGCACGGTGCTCTACGTTCTCTTTTCTCACGTGCTGACGGGGCTGGAGAACTACAAAAACTTTGCTGGCGAAGCTGCACCGGTCGCACTTGCGATCTCGCATACGCCATACCTCTGGCTTCAGCAGGCAATCATTATTGCTATTCTGGCTGGCTATACATCGGTGATGCTCGTTATGCTGCTGGGGCAATCGCGGGTGTTCTACTCGATTTCGAAAGATGGACTCTTGCCGCGTGTGTTTTCGGACATTCACCCGCGCTTTCGGACTCCGTGGAAGTCGAACGCACTGTTTGCAGTGTTCGTTAGCTCTTTGGCTGGCTTTCTGCCGATCACCATCGTTGGCGAGATGACCAGTATTGGGACGCTGTTTGCATTCATTTTGGTCAGTCTCGGTGTGTTGATACTCCGCTATACGCAGCCGTCGGTGCCACGCGCATTCCGCACGCCGTGGGTGCCGTTTGTACCGATCATGGGTGTCATTACATGTGCTGCGATGATGTACAGCTTGCCATGGGATACCTGGCTTCGGTTAGTTCTCTGGATGGCACTTGGGCTTGCGATCTACTTTAGCTACGGCCTAAAGCGGAGCCATCTTCGGAAAGCGGCGCTCGCTCAAGTGCAGTAGGAGGTCCCCATGCACGAGAAAACCGAAGGTGCAGAGTTTCGTCGCACCGTGACGTTGCTCGATGCGACGATGGTCGTCGCGGGCATCATGATTGGCTCTGGGATTTTCATCGTCAGTGCAGATATTGCGCGGAACGTAGGTTCGGCGGGATGGTTGCTTGTTGTCTGGCTGATCACGGGGGTAATCACGCTCACCGGCGCGCTCAGCTACGGCGAACTGGCAGGCATGTTCCCCCAAGCAGGTGGGCAGTACGTGTACTTGCGGGAAGCGTACAACCCGCTCATCGCCTTCCTGTATGGTTGGACGTTCTTTTTGGTCATTCAAACTGGCTCGATCGCTGCGGTCGGGGTTGCGTTCGCAAAGTTTACAGCGGTGCTCTTCCCAGCGTTCAGCGAGACGAACGTTGTGTTGCGCGTTGGGGGGATCTCGGTCAGCATGGCGCAGCTACTGGCTATTTGCGTTATCGTTACGCTAACGTGGCTCAACACACGTGGGATTCGGATTGGCACGCTTGTGCAGAATGTGTTCACGTTTGGGAAAATTGGTTCCCTGGTAGCACTCATCGTACTTGCGGTGATCGGGTACAACCACGTTGCCATCGAGCAGAACCTGGCAACGTTCTGGGATGCATCGCGCGTTGCAGTTGGGAGCGATGGCAGTGTCCTTACCACCGCACTTTCAGGTATTGGGCTTGTTGTCGCGTTAGCAGTCGCGCAAGTCGGCTCGCTGTTTTCGAGCGATGGATGGAACAATATCACCTTTGCAGCAGGAGAGGTCGTTCGGCCGCAGCGAACAATTCCGCTTGCACTGACGCTTGGTACGGTGATCGTGACGGTGCTCTACCTTCTGGTGAATGTCGCATACATTGTGACGTTGCCCGTCCGTGGGGTGCCGAACGGGGCTACGCCTTTAGAGCAGGGCATCCAGTTCGCAGTAGCAGATCGTGTGGGTGCAGCGGCAGCGGAGGTGATGTTCCCCGGTGTTGGTGCGGTACTGATGGCTGTGCTCATCATGATTTCGACGTTTGGCTGCAACAATGGGATGATTCTCGCCGGAGCACGATGCTACTATGCGATGGCGCGGGATGGACTTTTCTTCGCATCGGTTGGCCGGCTCAATCGCTACGGTGCACCGGCGATGGCACTCTGGGTACAGGCGCTCTGGGCAAGCGTGCTCTGCCTTTCAGGCCGCTATGGGGATTTGCTCGACTACGTGGTCTTCGCTGTGCTTGTGTTCTACGTCTTGACCGTTGCTGGGATTTTCCTTCTGCGCTGGCAGCGGCCAGACATCGAGCGTCCGATCAAGGCCGTTGGGTATCCCGTTCTGCCAGCGCTGTACATTGTCGCTGCTGTATTCATCTGTGTCATTCTGCTAGTAGAAAAGCCGAACTACACCTACCCTGGACTTGGAATCGTCCTGGCAGGTGTGCCGGTGTATTACCTGTGGCGGTGGCGTGCGGCGCGGGCAGCTACTTGATCGGAATGCGGAAGTAGTAAGCCAGCCCGAGCGCCAATGAGGCAGGTCGCGGGTTGTTGTCCGCACTCGGGGTTGTGTAGTTATCGCGACTGTAAATGTAGGTTCGGTAGTCGCTGTAGAGTCCGCTGATGGTGTAGCCCGCCATCACGTACAGGTTCAAATGCCCAGTTTGATGTTCCCATACCGGGAAGTTCCCGCCAAGCCGTAGCTCGACGAGCGTCCCAAGGTGCTCGCTTCCCAGTTCGCGGGTTCCATCGGTGACAACGGTGACGTCGTTGCCGCTTTTTGTTTGAGCGCGTCCACTTGGCGAAAAGCCGATGTTGACCCCGAGCACAACACCGCGTAGATTCACGTAGGGAAAAATGTTGACGTAGCTGTACCGCTCGACGATGGAATTTGCATCGGTGACGCCGCTTTCGGGCTTGTTTACGAACGAATACGTAGCGTACCCAAAGTCCACTCCAGCACCAATGCGTCCACCCGCTTGGAATGGTGCGAAGATGGAAATGCCCAGGTCCGGCAGTGGGTTAAAATTGAGATCGGTCTTCCTCCCCTTGGCAACGGCAGTATTGATGCCAGCTTTGGCTGCCACGAACGCACCAACGGAGATCGCGTAGTCAGCTGTTGGCTGTGTGATTGACTGAGTGGGCTGTTCTTCGGCAGGGCGCAGGGTGCGCTGAGGGATCTGCCCATATGCAGCAAGTGCTACAACCAACAGCATGCAGGAACAAGCACGGCGAATCATGCGAAGCTTTCAGAAGGTGAAACATACCAGTTGACGCGAACATAAGGTGAAGACTCCCGTTTTCGAGCATCCGTAATTTTGGAACGCTTCAGGTAAGGCGCGTTGTTCTTGCTGTTGAACTGATCCACCACGGACACATGGCTACTCCGATCCTCCAAACGACAGTGATGCAAAAGGCGATAGTTGCTGTTACAGGACTGGTGATGGTGCTCTTTCTCATCGGGCACTTGAGCGGTAATCTCCTTGTGTACGCAGGCCCGGAAGCAATCAACGCTTATGCAGCTGGTTTGCGCGATGTAGCAGCATTGCTGTGGACAGCGCGCATCATCTTGCTGGCAAGCTTGGTGCTCCACGTGTACTACACGATTCGCTTACGTCGGCTCTCGCAGAAGGCGCGTCCAATCGGATACCAACAGAAGCGCTGGGAAGCCTCGACGTTTGCTGGGCGGACGATGCTTCTTTCCGGGTTACTGATCTTCAGTTACGTCGCCTTCCATCTGGCACACTTTACGTGGGGCAAAATCTATCCGCAGTACTACGCAGCAACGTATTTCCTCGATGGGCGTGGGCCGGTGCACGATGTGTACTCGATGGTTGTGCGGAGTTTTCAGGTTTGGTGGCTTGCGCTGCTCTACATTGTGGCGGTGACATTTGTGGCGTTGCACCTTGTGCATGCAACGCAGAGTGCGCTTCAGACGTTGGGTGTTTATCACCAGCGCTACGTTCAACCAATCCGTAAAGCAAGCATTGTGTTGGCAGTGCTGCTGTGGATTGGCTACGTCTCGATCCCTGTGGCAGCGATGGCGCATGTTCTCGAGCCTCTTTCGTAACACACTTGGTCTGATGATGCCATGAATCTCAATTCTAACATTCCCGCTGGTCCGCTCGAAGAAAAGTGGCAACGGCATAAAAACGAGCTCAAGCTCGTCAGTCCTGCGAACAAGAGGAAGTTCAAAATCTTGGTCGTTGGTACTGGGCTTGCTGGTGCTTCTGCAGCAGCTACACTTGCCGAGCTTGGCTATAACGTTCATGTGTTCACCTACCACGATTCACCGCGACGTGCGCATTCCATTGCAGCGCAGGGCGGCATCAACGCTGCGAAAAATTATCCCAACGATGGCGACAGTGTCTGGCGCCTGTTCTACGACACTATCAAAGGCGGCGACTTCCGCTCGCGCGAGGCAAATGTGTACCGCTTAGCGGAAGTCAGCGTCAACATCATTGACCAATGCGTAGCGCAGGGTGTCCCGTTTGCGCGGGAGTACAGCGGCTATCTCGACAACCGCTCCTTCGGTGGTGCGCAAGTATCGCGGACGTTCTACGCGCGTGGGCAAACCGGGCAGCAACTGTTGCTCGGCGCATACCAAGCGCTCATGCGGATGGTGGATGCGCGGCGCATCACGCTTTGGACGCGCGAAGAGATGCTCGATCTGGTCGTCATTGATGGGCATGCTAAGGGTATCATCACCCGCAATTTGGTCACCGGGGAAATACGCCGCCACTCAGGCGATGCTGTTCTGCTCTGCACAGGTGGCTACAGCAACGTGTTCTTCCTTTCGACCAATGCCAAGAACTCAAACGTTACAGCAATTTACCGTGCATACAAGCGTGGAGCTGGCTTTGCCAATCCATGCTTTACGCAAATTCATCCGACGTGTATTCCGCCCAGTGGCGAGTACCAATCGAAGCTGACGCTCATGAGCGAGTCGCTTCGCAACGATGGACGCATCTGGGTCCCCAAAAAACCCGGGGACCGGCGCCCGCCGAACGAAATTCCCGAACACGAGCGCGACTACTACCTCGAACGTCTCTACCCCAGCTACGGGAACTTGAGCCCGCGCGATATTGCCTCGCGTGCAGCAAAGCGTGTCTGCGACGAAGGACGCGGCGTCGGTCCAGGTGGATTGGGCGTGTACCTGGACTTTTCTGATGCCATCAAGCGATTGGGACGTGACATCATCGAACAGCGCTATGGCAATCTCTTTGAAATGTACGAACGCATCACTGGCGAAAACCCCTACGAGGTTCCTATGCGCATCTACCCAGCTCCGCACTACACGATGGGCGGCTTGTGGGTGGACTACAACTTGATGAGCACCATTCCTGGATTGCACGTGCTCGGTGAAGCGAATTTTTCCGATCATGGCGCTAATCGGCTCGGTGCCTCTGCTCTCATGCAAGGATTGGCCGATGGATACTTCATCATTCCATACACGCTTGGCCACTACCTTGCCTCACATCCCAAGATGGAGGTCACCACTGACCACCCAGAATTTCAGCGCGTCGAAGAAGAAGCTCGCGCCCGCCTGGAGCGGCTGTTGGCAGCAAAGGGACGGCGGACGGTAATGTCCTTCCACCGCGAGCTTGGAAAGCTCATGTGGGACTACTGTGGAATGTCCCGCACTGCCGATGGTCTTCGTGCTGCGCTCGAACGCATTCCAGCACTGCGGGCGGAGTTCTGGGAAAATGTCCACGTCCCTGGCAGTGGGGAGGAGCTCAACCAAAACCTCGAATACGCAGGGCGTGTGGCGGACTTTTTGGAGTTCGCCGAGCTCATGTGCCTCGATGCGTTGCATCGCGAGGAATCCTGCGGCGGGCACTTCCGTGAGGAGTACCAAACCCCCGACGGCGAAGCACTCCGCAACGATAACGACTTTGCGTACGTTGCCGTTTGGGAATACACTGGTCCCGACTCACCGCCCGTGCTCCATAAAGAACCGCTCATTTTCGAAAATGTCAAACTCACCGTTCGGAGCTACAAGTAATGAAACTCACTCTCCACATCTGGCGTCAAGCAGGGCCGAACGTCCCCGGGCGATTTGAAACGTACCAGCTCGACGATGTAAGCCCGCACATGAGTTTTCTCGAAATGCTCGATGTCCTCAACGAGCGGCTCATTGCAGAAGGAAAAGACCCCGTCGCGTTCGAGCATGATTGCCGCGAAGGCATCTGTGGATCCTGCGGTATGGTCATCAACGGCCGTCCCCATGGGCCGCGCAAGCGGACGACGGCCTGTCAGCTCCACATGCGGATGTTCAACGATGGGGATGAAATCTGGATCGAGCCCTGGCGGGCGCATGCATTCCCCGTGCTCAAGGACCTCATCGTTGATCGCAGCAGCTTCGACCGCATCATTGCCGCAGGCGGCTACATTAGCTGCCACACGGGTGGTGTTCCTGATGCCAACGCGATTCCGGTTCCGAAGCCAGCTGCGGATCGTGCATTCGATGCTGCTGCATGTATCGGTTGCGGTGCGTGTGTCGCAGCGTGCCCTAATGCCTCGGCGATGCTCTTTGTGGCTGCAAAAGTTGCCCATTTGGGTTCACTTCCGCAGGGGCAGCCAGAGCGCTACCGGCGCGTCCGGCGGATGGTCGAGGCAATGGAAGCCGAAGGCTTTGGCCACTGCAGCAACCACTACGAGTGCGAGGCAGCATGTCCGAAAGGCATTAGCGTCGAGTACATTGCTCAGCTCAACCGTGATCTGCGCCGCGCTGCGCTCGTTGGCGAGGAGGTGCTGCCGTAAGGTGCGCTATCTTTGCGGGCCGCTACCGTACTTGCTTGCACCATGGCACGTTCGCAGTCACCGATTCGCACTCCCGAACGCACCGCCGATGACGAGCTCGATAGCTCGCTGCGGCCATCGCGTTTTGCAGAATTTCGCGGACAGAAAAAGATTCTCGACAACCTCAAAGTGTACATCGCTGCGGCACGCAAGCGTGGGGAAGCGCTCGACCATGTGCTCTTTATCGGTCCGCCTGGCTTAGGGAAAACAACCCTGAGCTACATCATCGCTAACGAGATGGGCAGCGATATCAAGGTCACCAGTGGCCCCGTACTGGAAAAGCCCGGGGACTTAGCGGGGTTGCTAACCAACCTCAACGAGCGCGACATACTTTTCATTGACGAAATCCATTCCCTCTCGCGCGTCATCGAGGAATACCTCTACTCTGCGATGGAGGATTTCCGCATTGACATCATGATCGAAAGCGGTCCGGCAGCACGTTCGATTCAGATTTCCTTGCCGCGTTTTACGCTCGTTGGTGCAACGACGCGTGCAGGGCTAATCAGTAGTCCGTTGCGGTCGCGCTTTGGGATCGTCAATCGGTTGGACTACTACGACGCAGCCGAGCTCTTTCACATCGTCATGCGGTCGGCTTCGATTTTGGGTGTGCCCATCGAGGAAGATGCTGCCATGGAAATTGCTCGCCGCTCGCGCGGCACACCACGCATTGCCAACCGCTTGCTTCGACGTACACGTGATTTTGCCGACGTGCACGGTGCTGGTGTCATCACTCGGGAAATAGCGCTCATGACGCTCGATGCACTCGAAGTTGATGAGCATGGACTCGACGAAATGGACAAGGCGATTCTGCTGACGATCATCGAAAAGTTCAACGGCGGGCCAGTTGGACTCAATGCACTGGCAGTGGCTGTTGGAGAAGATCCAGGTACGATCGAGGAAGTCTATGAGCCATTCTTGATTCGCGAAGGCTTTCTCAACCGTACACCGCGTGGACGCGAAGTCACCCCGCTTGCCTATAAGCACCTGGGGATCGCGCCTCCGCACTCGATGATGTCACTGTTTGGCGATTCGTAGTGGTCACGTCGCAGGTGGTATTCTTCGATCGCGACGGAATCGTCAACCGTCGCATCGAGGGTGGCTACGTTCGAACGCCCGACGAGTTCATCTTCTGCGAGGGATTTTTCCCGCTCTTTCGATGGGTCAAGGATGCAGGCTTCCGCGCAATCATTGTTTCCAATCAGCAAGGGGTCGCCAAAGGGATCATGACCGATCGCCAACTTTGGGCGCTCACCGAATGGATGCAATCGCGCATCGAAGAACGCACAGGGAGCAGGTTCGACGACGTGTACTACTGCACAGAGCTGGATTCGCCCCAGTCGCGCTGCCGCAAGCCACAGCCAACGATGCTTCTGGAAGCACTTGCAAAATGGAACGGCGATGCATCATCGTCGTGGATGATTGGGGATATGCCCAGCGATGTCGAGGCTGCTGTCAAGGCTGGAGTCAGAGCAATTTTAGTTGGGCCATATGCACCGGAAGAAATACCGGATGCGTTTGCGGTTGTGCCCGATCTTGCATCGTGTTTGGATGTGCTCCGCAGGGCAGTCGAAGCTTAGAGCAGCGCTTCCCGCCAACGTGTCTTGTTCCTCGCCAGGGATTGGGGGTAAGGGAATGCCCAGTGCTGCAGAGGTGCTCCTGTTCACCAGCGATCGAAGAGCATTCCGCTGGCGCTGCTCTCTAGCCGTTGAATCGGCTGACGCTCCGAACCCCACGGATGCGTTTGATGCGTGCAAATATTTCGTTGAGGTGATCGAGATTTTCGACATAGAGCGTGATGATACCCTCGAAATCGCTGCCGAAGGCGTCAATGTTGACACTCCGGATGTTGGTGTTGCGGTATCCAGTGATTGCGTTCGTGATGTCGTGGAGCATACCGGAACGGTCTTCGCCGGTGACGCGAATGGTTGCTAAATACACGCCGTCCGACTGCGGTGCCCAGGAAAGGTTGACCAGGCGTGCCTGGAGGGACTGCCCCATCTCCGCGATGTTGCGGCAATCGCGGCGGTGAATCTTGATGCCACTACCGATGGTGATCACGCCGACGATGTCATCGCCCGGTACCGGGTTGCAGCAGCGTGCGTACTGGTAGAGAAGATTCGGAATCGTCGGGTGGTCGCCCTCGAGAATAACTGCACTCGAGGAGCGAAGCCGTTCCGGCAAGGTTGTTGTCGGCTGGACCTCGACGGCAGGAAGGGAGGGTGCAGCCGGTTCGCCTCGAAGGAGCTGCACTGCCGATGCGACGTCGAGCACGCCCAAGCCAAGTTTGTAGAAAAACTCGTTCGGGTTTGATACGCCGAGCTTCCCAAGCATGCGGTCGAACTGTTCCTGTGTTGGAGCGCCATCAAGCTTGCGGAGCTGCTTTTCCCAGAGCTGCTTGCCGAGTTCGACAACGCGTCGTTTTTCCTCGTTGAGATACTTGCGGATGTTCGATTTTGCTTTGTGCGTAACGCAGATGCGCTCCCAGTCGCTCGTTGGGTGCTGATTTTTCGAGGTAAGGATTTCGACTTGATCCCCCGTCTGGAGTTTGTGATCGAGTGGGACGAGTTTGCCGTTGACTTTTGCGCCGATGCAGTGGTTGCCGATCTCGCTGTGGATAGCATAGGCAAAATCAATCGGCGTTGCGCCCTTGGGTAAGATGATCAGGTCGTTGCGTGGTGTGTAAACGTAAATCTCGTCTTGGTAGAGGTTGAGCTTGAACGACTCGATGAGTTGTTCGGGGGCTTCATCGCCGGCACTTTCGAAAATGTCGCGGACCCAGTTTGCCCATTCCTCGAGTTCTTTGTCATTCCACCAGGAGGGAACGCGTCCGTTGCCTTGGTTTTCCTTGTAGCGGAAGTGTGCAGCGATACCGCGTTCGGCAACTTCGTGCATCGCTCGGGTGCGGATCTGAACCTCGACACGCTTGCCCTCGGGGCCAATGAACGCTGCGTGGAGCGATTGGTAGGAGTTCTTCTTCGGGCGGGCGATGTAGTCTTTGAAGCGGTCGGCAATCGGTTCGTAGATGTCCGCAACGATGCCGTAGACGGTGTAGCAGTCTTTGTTCTCGTTGGTATCGAGGATGATGCGTACTGCAAGGAGATCGTACAGCTCGCTGAGCGGTACGCCCAGGCGTTGCATTTTCTGGTAGATCGAGTAGATGTGCTTAGGGCGACCGGTGATTTCGAAGCGGTAGCCTTCTTTTTTGAGCCGTTCGGCGATTGGCTCAATAAAGCGTGCGATGTATGCTTCGCGTTCGGAGCGGGTCTCGGCCAGCGCTTGCTTGATGGCATTGTATTCGGTTGGGTTGAGGTACTTGAAGGCTAAGTCCTCCAGCTCCCACTTGAGATTGGCAAGACCGAAGCGATGCGCAAACGGCGCGTAGATTTCGAGCGTCTCCCGAGCGACGCGCTGCTGCCGTTCGGGCGAGAGATGCTCGAGCGTGCGCATGTTGTGTAGCCGATCGGCGAACTTGATCAAGATGACGCGAACATCCTTGACTAAGGCAAGGAGCAACTTGCGATAATTCTCTGCTTGCCGAAGTTCTGTGCTTCGGAAGATGCCGCTGATCTTGGTTGCGCCGTCAACGATCTCCGCAACAGTGCTGCCGAACTCAGCGCGAATGTCGTCGAGTGAATAGGTCGTGTCCTCGACGACGTCGTGCAGCAGTGCTGCACAGACGCTTACGTCGTCAAGTGGAATTTCGTTGACGATGATACGGGCGACCTCGAGCGGATGCGTGTAATAGGGCTCGCCGGACTCGCGGACGTCGTTTTTATGTGCTTGGACGCAGAATTGAAATGCTTTGCGGATGAGCGCTTCGTCGCATCGTGCCAGGTTGCGACGGCATTCGTCGAGCAGTAGCTCCAAATCGGCATCCGGATCGGTCCCGATCGGATGGGAGGACTCTTTTGTTTTCCGCCAAAGGAAGCCGAGCTTCATGGTTCGGGTTACGACGTACAGTGCTAAAGACGAAACTACTGCGCGGGGTTGTGTTCAAGATTCCCCCTTCGGTGCCGATACAGAAAGGGTGCCGAACTGTGCCGTGCGTGCTACCTACGGAAATGTGATGAGAACAGTTGCTCCAACTCCATCGGCGGACGTGGCGGCAGAAAACGCTTCACTTGTCCATCCGATTACGTACTATGAGCAGCTTGCTGAAGCAGGTGGGCTCTACGACTTTTTGCAGACGACAATGCGCGAGCGCTTCGAGCACGATAGCGCCTTTCGCTACCAGATGCTCCGCATCTTGCTCCAGCGCAGCAACGTTGTGCTCCCTGAAGTTGAATGTGAGCTCCTTGCTGAGTTGCGCGATGCACTTGGAGTTTTTCTTTCCACCGTCGAACAATGCCACAACCAAGCGGCATCCCCGTAAGCCAGAGTTTGCTCGAGCTTTTCAGCACCGTCCGCCAGCAAGCCGAGCAATACAAGGCAGTGTACGAAACACTGTTGCGGAAGGCCTACGAACTCGATCAATTTCGCGCAACAGCTTATCATGAATTCGACCAACTCAAGCATTCGGTCCAGCAGCTCCAGCAGGCACTGCGTCGCTCCGTCGAATCGGAGCTGGAACAATTCCGCGAGCACGTCGGCCAGGTCGAGCGGATTTACAGCGAGCTTGCAACAATCGAACAACTCCGCGACAACCTCATCAAGCTCGAAGAACGGTTTGCCAAGCGAACACTCGAGCTCGATGCGATTCTCTTGAGTATTCGGCAGATGATCGAGTCTGCCACTGATGAACGCTTCGGCAAGCTCGAGGATTACATCGCCAGCAAACTCCGAACGATCGAGGGGGATGTCAGCACGCTCGATTCACACATCTACGCGATGCAGGAGTTCTTCAAAAAGGAGATCGCGGAGTTGAACGAGGAGTTGGCGCGCTACAAAAAGAAAATCCCGGAGACCCGCTACATCCTCGATGAGACCAGCAAGTACATCGTTTCCATGCTTGAAGAAGCCGAGCGCCGTTTCAACGATAAGCTCGAGGACTACAGCGCCCAGGTGGACGAGCGTATTGGGCAGGCGCTCAGTCGGCTCTTCGGGAACACGGACTTAGCCAGCGACCTTGCCCGCGCCAACGCACGTGCACAAGAGATTATCCGTCGGGCGGATGCGCTTGAACGGCGGATGTCGCTCTCGGTGTGGATCTCCCTTGTCCTCGGTGGGGTCGCACTCATCCTCGCCCTGATTACGATCCTGACGTAACTATTGCTTCGAGGCTGTGGCGGTCAAACCAAACGTACACGTACTGTCGCCGATCCATAGCATTATTTCGATAGCCACGGACGTACGGCTGCAAGAGCCGATAGTCTTCGTCGTAAAATAGCAGCAGCATCGGAGCATCAGCGATGGCAACTTGCTCAGCCTGAGCGAAGAGTTCGTTCCGACGGCGGCGATCGAGCTGGGAGCGTGCTGCCTCGAATAGCTCGTCGTAGCGAGGGTTGCGATAGCGTGTGCTATTGAGCGGCGATGCCGCCGTCGGATCGCTGGGGACGAGCTTGCCGTAGTAGAGGTTGAGGAACGATTCGGGGTCTGGATAGTCGGCAACCCAACCTAAGCGGAAAAACGGTGCACGTCCGTGGTCAATTTCGTCCAGGTGACGTGCGAATTCGACGATCTTGAGTCCCACCTGAATGCCGAGATATTCGCCAAGCTGCTGCTGGACTGCTTCGGCAACGAGGAGATTCCTCCCACCACCGCTGTTGAGCTGTAGTTCGAGGGGCGGAAACTTCCGCCAGCTGCCATAGCCTGCCTCTGCAAGCAGCTGCCGTGCTCGTGCTGGGTCGAAGTGGTACCCTCGGACGCGCTCGGCAGGATAATCCGGCATTGCGGGGTGGGACCAGTCCATGATGCGCTGGCATCCCGCCTTGGCCTTTGAGCACAAAGTGCAGGATACGTTCTCGATCAACGGCGTAGTTGAATGCCTGACGGACGCGGCGATCTCGGAAAAGCGGGCTTGTTGTCAACATGCCGTAGTACTGCGTCGAAAGCGCCGGCACACGCAGCAGCTGGAATCGCTCGAACGACCGACGAAGCTGCTTGCGTTCGTCCACAACCAATGGGAAAAACTCCGAGGGAATGCGGTAGCACTCTTCGAGGTTGCCCTCGAGCAGTTCGAGGAACTGCACCTTGTCGTCTTTGATGAATTGGAAGCGAATCTGGTCGAGGTAGGGGAGCCGGTTTCCCAGACTGTCTCGTTTCCAGTACCGCGGGTTGCGAGCGAGCACGCACTCCTGGTCGGGTAGCCATCGCACAAACCGAAATGGTCCGCTGCCGACGGGATGGTACGCAAACTCCTTGCCGTAGTATTCGACTGCTTCGCGGGGATGGATGCCGGTAAAGTTCATTGCGACGTAGTACTCGAACGGACCGAACGGCTCGGTCAACTCGATGCGAAACGTATAGCGATCGAGTACCTGGAAGCCACGGACACCGGAGACCGAGGGCGTGGTGCCGTTGAGCATAGCTTGCCGCGTTGCTGCGTAGTATTCCTCGGCGCCGACGACCTTACCGCGGAAGTAATCAGCCGAGAGTGTTCCTGTGCGTGCATCGCAGCAGCGCGTCAGTGAATAGGCAACATCCTCGGCAGTAAGCTCGCGTCCTTTACCGCCAGGAAAGCAGGGATCATCGTGGAAGTACACACCTCGTCGGAGGTAATACGTGTAACGGCGGCCATCTGGCGAGACTTCCCATCGCTCGGCAAGCTCCGGCGTCAGGTGCAACTGCTCGTCGAAGTAGAGGAGTTGGTCGTAGATGTTCTCGGCGATGTGGGCGCTTGTGACATCGTTGATTGCAACAGGATCGAGTGAGCGCAGTTCACCGGTTTCGTTGACGCGATAGATGCCGCCATACCAGCGCCCACCAGTAGCAGGGCGAAGTTGCTGCGGATCCGGAGTGTTGCGCTGCTTGCAACCAGAAAGCAGGATTGCTGCAACAAGCAGCACCAATAGCCAACTGGCACGACGCTGCTGCATCGTTTTACTGCTCTGCTGGCGAGGCACTGCCATTGCTCCTGCGTGTGATCGCCTCTGCGAGCAGTTCGCTTACGTCGAGAACGCGGACGCGTTCTGCTTGGTCGGCAGCTTTGACCCCATCGGTGAGCATCGTCATGCAGAAGGGACAGTTCGCCGCGATTGTCGTCGCACCAGTAGCTAGAAGTTCACGTGTGCGGTTATGGTTGACTTTTTCGCCGACGTGCTCTTCCATGAACATGCGTCCTCCGCCAGCACCGCAGCAGAAGCCACGGTCACGCGAACGCTCGACGTCGAGCACTTCCAAGCCGGGGACGTTCTCCAGGAGCGCGCGTGGTGCGTCATACTCGTTGTTGTAGCGTCCCAAGTAGCACGAATCGTGGTATGCGACCGTAATGCGATCGAGCTCGGCTTGGTCAATGCGCAGCCGACCTTGTTCGATCAGTTGCTGGAGAAATTGCGTGTGGTGCATGACGTGATAGTTCCCACCGAAGCGTGGATAGTCGTTCTTGAGCGTGTTGTAACAGTGCGGGCAGATCGTCACGATTGTACGAACGTTGTAGCGTTCGAGCGTTTCGATGTTCTGCTGTGTGAGGGTATCGGCTAAATATTCGTTCCCCGTTCGACGTGCGGGATCGCCAGTGCAGCATTCTTCAGCACCGAGGATGCGGAAGTCAACGCCGGCATGCTGCATCAGCGTTGCAAATGCACGGGCGATGCTCTTGGCACGTTCGTCGTAGCTGCCGGCGCACCCAACCCAGAAGAGCACTTCCATGGTGGAATCCTCTGCGGCGGTCTTGATGCCGATTCCTTCGGCCCATGCAGCTCGGTCAGCGTGCGCCATGCCACCCCATGGAACGGCATTGGTTTCAAGGTTCGAGTACACGTTCGGCAGCAGAGCAGATTCCTCGGTAAATGATGCTTCCATCATCACAAGCGCTTGCCGCATTCCGACAATAGCAGGAACGTGCTCGATGTTGACAGGGCATTCCTGCATGCATGCGCCGCAGGTTGTACATGCCCACAATGCCTCTGGTGCGATGTAGTCGCCGACGAGCCGGCGATTCCACACCGCCCGCTCTTGTTCGCTGAAGACCGTTTCGAAAACAGTGCGTTCGAGTTCGGTCATCTCCTCAGCGCGCTTGCCGCGGAGAAGTTGACGTGCTGCAGTGCGGAGATCTTCCCGCAAGGCGTTATCTGCCCAGTCGCGCAGTTTGAGCAGGAGCGGTCCTTTCTCCATCGTTCGCCGATTGATGGCAATGATGATCTGGCGAGGATCGAGCACTTTCCCCGTTTGGTTTGCAGGGCAAACGCTTGTACATCGCCCGCAATGTGTGCACGAGTAGCCATCGAGCAGCGTTTTCCAGGAGAAATCCTCGATGTCGCGGACGCCGAAGGTCACTGCGTCTTCAGCTGAGAAATCAACCGTAGGAATCTGGCGAGGAAACTCAATCGGGGAGAAAAACACGTTCGGCAGCGACGTCAACACATGCAGATGTTTCGAATACGGAAGGTAGTTCGTGAACGCCAGAATCAGCACGATGTGCATCCACCAGAAGACCTCGAACGCCGTGTGATCAAGTGGAAGAATCGGTGCGAGTAGCGATGCAATCGGGCGTACTGCCCAAGAGTAGTCAATCCCCAAGCGAACACGGGCAGTGTTGAGCAGCAGTAGGGATGTGACGATCGCAAAGATTGTCACAAGAATGACGGCAGCCTCGATCCGATCGCCTTCAAGTTGCAGGCGCCGCACCCGCTGTACGTATCGGCGCCAGAGTGCTGCAATTGTTGCGACGATGATGAATGCACAGAACAGGTCCGCCAGGATTGTCGAAAGCGAGTAGAACGGCCCGAGCCAGTTCAGATGGAGTGCAGGGTGCAAGCCTTCGAGCACTGCTTCCGCTGCGGCAGCAAGCAGGACGAGAAATCCCCAGAAAATGCTCACGTGGATGATTCCTGCCGATGGGTCGCGGAGAATTTTCCTCTGGAGCAATCCGATGGTGAGCATTTGCCGTAAACGCGCGCCGAGATTGTCAAATCGGTTCTCTGGGCGTGCGAACGTCAAATACTGCCGCAGTCGCCATGCGCTCCGTGCGAAGACTGCTACTGCTGCAAGGAATACGAGCCAAAAAACGAAGTTCTTCGTTGTCATCGGTGCATGCTATGGTTGTGCGAATGCAGGGTTGGTTATGAATGCTGAATCGGTAAGCGCCTGCAAAAATGCGCGGAGATCAGCGAGCTCTTGGCGGGTGAGTCCAAGCGGGCGAATCCGCGGGTCCTTGTTGACAAATGGCTTTCCACCCGTGTTGTAATGCTCAAGTACCTCATCGAGTGTCGCAAGAGTGCCATCGTTCATGTAGGGGGCTGTTAGTGCGACGTTACGAAGTGTCGGTGTCTTGAACTTGCCAATGTCGCCTTCATTGCCGGTCACGTAGTAGCGGCCGCGGTCGTAGTAGTGCGTGTGAATGCCGATGCTGTGGAAGGCGTTGTCGGTAAAGTTCGGGCCGCTGTGGCAGCCAGAACATCCGGCGCGAGAACTAAAGAAGAGTGCCATGCCACGCTTTTCTGCGTCGCTGAGCGCGCCCGAGTCGCCGCGACGGTAGCGATCGTACCGAGAGTTGCCCGAGATGAGCACGCGGCAGAAGGTCGCTAGTGCTCGGATAGCATCGCGTGCCGATGGCGCAGTGCCGAACACCTGCAGAAAGAGTTGTCGGTAGTGCTCATCATGTGCAAGGAGCTGTGCAACCTGTGCGGTGTCCGATGCCATCTCGATCGGGGACGTTAGTGCGCCGAGGATCTGCTCTTCGATCGAACGGGCACGCCCATCCCAGAACCAAGCGCCGCTGTACGCGATGTTGACGAGTGCAGGTGCATTCCGTAATCCGGTTTCGCTATCGCTACCTCGGCTGACAGCGAGCGTATCAGCAAATGCATGCGACTGGCGGTGGCAACTTGCACACGAAAGATCGCCATTCCGCGAAAGCCGCCCGTCGTAAAAGAGCAAGCGCCCCAGTGCAATGTTCTCGCTGGTGATGGGGTTATCCTGTGGGATTGGAATCGGTGGCAAGCCCTCGGGCACAGGATAATCCGACACGGTTATGTCGGAAGCTGTACCGGGATGATCAACACACGCCCACCAGCCAGCCGCAAGTGCTGCCGTCAATGCCAACAGTATCCATCGCATAGTGACCGCAATTTAGGAAGCCCTCCAGAAAGCATGCGTACTTTTGCAACCGATAAACCTCGACACCACACTTGATGATTCCACTCCTGGACCTGCACCGTCAGTATCGCACCCTCGCACCCCAGATCGAAGAACGCCTTCTCCGTGTTGCACGGAGCCAGCGCTTTGTACTCGGCCCAGAAACCGAACAGCTCGAAACAGCACTTGCAGACTATCTCGGGGTTCGGCATGCAATCGCTGTTTCGAGCGGTACTGATGCACTGCTTGTTGCCTTGATGGCGCTTGGCATCGGACCTGGAGACGAAGTCATTGTACCGACGTTTTCGTTTTTCGCGACCGCGGGAGTTGTGGCCCGGTTGCATGCCAAGCCAATCTTTGTGGATGTCGAGCGTGCGACGCTGACGCTCGATGTTGCACGCACGGAAGCTGCGCTGAGTTCGAAGACGCGCGCGATTATTCCAGTTCACCTCTACGGGCAGGGAGCAGCGATGGATGAGCTGCTGGCACTTTCCGCTCGAACAGGTGTGCCGATCATCGAGGATGCTGCTCAAGCGCTCGGAGCGCGCCACCGCGATGGACGGCGTCTGGGAACACTTGGGACGATTGGGTGCTTTTCGTTTTACCCAACGAAAAATCTCGGCGCCTTCGGTGATGCAGGATTAGTTGTCACCAACGATGATACCCTCGGACATCGGTTACGCATCATGCGAAACCACGGAATGGAGCCACGCTACTACCATGCTATCGTCGGCGGGAATTTTCGGATGGATGAGTTTCAAGCAGCGGTGCTCAATGTCAAGCTCCCCTATCTGGAACAATGGAATGCTCGCCGTGCTGCGCATGCAGAGCGGTATCGCCAACTCCTTGCAGCTGCAGGTCTTGTCGGGGAGCGTGCACCGGTGGAGCTACTGACTGTGCGCTATCCCGATGTGCCAGGTTCGCACATTTACCACCAGTTCGTCATTCTTGCCGCTGCGCGCGATCGTCTGCGTGCGTTTTTGCAGGCCCAGGGAATCGGAACGGAGGTGTACTACCCTGTACCATTCCACCGGCAGCAATGCTTTGTTGAACTTGGTTTTTCGGATGACGACTTCCCCGTAGCCAATGATGCAGCTGCACAAAGCTTGGCATTGCCGATGTTCGCTGAGCTGAGCGAGGATGAAATCGCAGCCGTCGTCGAGGCAATTGCTGTGTTCTACGAAAGCCAGGCTTTGTGTTCTACTGCCGCTTGACTACGACAATTGTGCGATCGTCGCTGTAGGATGCGCCAGCACTAAAGTGCTGGACCTCTTCGAGAATCTCCAGAGCAATTGACTTCGGCGATTGGCTGCTTGCAGTGCGCAGATGATGAGCAAGTCGCTCGATGCCGTAGAGTTCACCGCTTGGAGATTGCGCTTCGAGGACGCCGTCGGTGACGATGAGGAGAATATCGCCGTGCTGCATGTTGATGTTCTCGACCGAACAGCGTTGGTGCGGCGCGATGCCCAAAATCCCACCGGTTGGCTCCAGTGATGTGATCGTGCCGTTTTGCGCCGAATAGTGCAGTGCAGGGCAATGGCCCGCGCTGGCGTAGAGAACAAGCCCACTGGCCGATGGTGTAATCTCGCAGTAGAAGAGCGTCACAAAGCGCTCGTGGGGAAACGTTTCGTAAATGAGCGTATTGAGTCGGGCGATCAGCGAGGAAATCTTCGTGTGGTAGGTGATGCCCATGCGGAGCGCACCCGAGACAAAGAGCGCTTGAATCGCTGCTGGTAAGCCTTTGCTTGCTGCATCGCTGACGACGATGCCGAGCCGTTCTTCTTCCGATGTGTCCGTTGGGCGGAGGTAGTCAAAGTAGTCGCCGCCGACGATGCGATCGGGGACGGAGACGCCATACGCGGTGTAATCCAAAAATTCGATCGAGTGATCCGGCAGCAGCGAACGCTGAATGAGCCAGGCTTGGTCGAGATCCCGTTGGAGTTGTTCGCGTTCATACCGATGGCGGAGGTTCTCCAGCGCAGCAGTTGCCGCACTGCCGATGATTGCGAGCATGGACGCAAGTTCCCCTCCGACCGTTGGCGCGTTGATAGCAACGACGTATTCATAGAACTTTTCGCCCTGCACTTTGAGCAGGCGACCGACGCCGGTCGCAGAATAGATTTTGATGCCACGCTGGCGGAGCAGTGCATCCGTTTCGACGTCGGTGACAGTGCGATACTTGGCCAGTGCAGCAAAAGCTGGCTGTTCCGAGATGCCGAGTTCGTAGCCATCGGGAATGTGCTCGACCTCGCCGTATTGGTACAAGAGGCGATAGACGCCTCGCTCTGCAATGAGCTTCCAAACTCGTCCGCCGACGACGGCGAACTCCTCGCGTTCGACTAAATCGCGCACAAGTGATTGGAGCAACTTCTCCTCATCGTCGAATTCCGAGCTGAGCAATCGGTCGAGCAGTTTGTAGAGATGACGCTGCGGCAGGGAATGGCTAACAGGTTCCGTCATAACTTCGTACCCTTGAACGCTCCAAACGTTGCCGATGACGAACGACCATACAAGGCGATTGCAGCAAGTGCTCGTGCTCTCGGGTAATCCCGAGCGTGCAATGGCCGCGTTCGGTGGCGAGCTTGATGCGCAACCGCACCCCATCGAGGAATTCGCGGTTGCTAAGCCGGCCAAGGTGCTTGCGCTGCTCCGATCACTTCGGGGAACGAATGTGGTGATCGTCACAAAAGACTTGCGCTACCAACGCTTCCGGACAATCTGGAAACTCTACGGTGCAATTGCTGGACTCCACAACTGGATGTTCGTTGATGAGCAGGGGCGTTGCGATCGCTTTTCGTGGTTGAAGCTTTTTGCCATCGAACTGCCGCTGCTGGTACTCGAGGGGGCAGCGAGCCTCGTCGGTGTTTTCGTCGGGTGGATTCGTTTGCGATTTTACCGCGCACAGTGCCGATGAAGCTGCTCTACGTTCGAACCGATTTCTACGGCGCAGCGACCGATGGCGGCTCGTTCACGATGCAGAAGGGAATCCTCTCTGGGCTGATGAACGAGGGAGTGGACGTAGAGGTTGTAACAAGCTGCCCACCACCAGAGCATGGTGCAATTCCTGTCCACGTGATCCCGTACAGCCGATTGACGATGAATCTTCCGGAGGCGCTGAGCATTCTCCACAACGGCCGTGTGGTGCGTCGTGTCGCTCCGATTATTGCACGCTTTCGGCCTGATGTGATCTATCAACGCCACAGCAGTCACAACATCACTGGTGCAATGATTCTGCGACGGTACGGTGTACCGTACATTCTCCAATTCGATGGCTCCGAGCTGTGGATGAAAACCAATTGGAGCAGGACGTACTTACCGCGCATGCTGCGAGATGCAGAGCACATTGCACTCCGATGCGCAGCGCTCGTCACGGTTGTATCCGAGCCGATGTACCGCATGGCGATTGAGTGCGGAGCTGCCCCACATCGCATCGCCGTTGTACCAAACGGTGTCGATCCAGAACAGTTCTCGCCATCAGTTGTTCCGTCGCCTATTCGCCGACACTACGGTTGGGAGAATGCGGTGGTGGTCGGCTTTGTTGGAACATTCGATCGCTGGCATGGTGCGGAGGTACTGGCAGAGGCGTTCGGATATGCACTGCAGCAGAATTCCTCGCTGCGAGGGCTTTTCGTCGGTGATGGTGCTACGCGGGGTAGAGTAGTGGAAATCATTCAACGCTGCGGCATAGCCGATCGCGTCGCTTTTGTTGGTCGAGTGCCGCATGCGGACGTGCCTTCATACTTGGCGGCGTGCGATATCCTCGCTGTTCCTACGCTCCCAAACCCTGATGGCACAGAATTCTTTGGCTCGCCGACCAAGCTCTTTGAGTACATGGCGATGGGCAAAGCGATCGTCGCATCGCCACTTGGACAAGTACGCTTGATTATCGCCGATGGAGAAACAGGGCTATGGTGCCAACCAGGCGACGCACTCTCGCTGGCGAACGCTCTTGTTCGGCTTGCAGCCGATCCTGCGTTACGGGGCAAGCTTGGGGAAGCAGCCCGTCGCCAGGTAGTTGAGCATCACTCGTGGTCTGCGAGGGCGCGAGCGTTGCTCCAGGCGTGGGAGAACGTCCGTGCTTCCAAATCGTAGCGGCAGTTGCACCAGGGAAGTTCCGTTTCCAGATTTGTCGCGATGATGATGATGGCGTCCTGCCGTGCGCGCTCGATCCACTTCTGAAGCGTTGCAATGCCGCGCTGATCAAGATTTGTGCTCGGCTCATCGAGGATGATGAGAGCTGGCGAGCCAGCAAACGCAAGCGCGAGCTTGAGCCGTTGCACCATGCCGGATGAAAGCTCGCCGATGCAGGCAAGCGAAGCATCGGCTAAGCCAGATTCTTCGAGCAACGCTGACAGCGCAGTAGGCTCGATCCCTCGACACGCAGCGTGGAATCGAGCAAGCTCATCAACGGTGAGTTCATCGTAGAGCGCAACTGCTGGTGCGCAGTAGCCGGAGTGCAGACGGCGCCATTCTGCTGCGGTCGAGGCGATGCCATCGCACAGGAGAGCGACGGTCCCAACGCTTGGAGAGAGCAGCCCAGCAATGATGCGTAGAAGCGTAGATTTCCCGCTTCCATTGCGCCCGACGCATGCCAGGACGTCGCCCTGCCCGAGCGAAAAGCGTACCTCCTCGAAGATGCGTCGTTTGCCATAGCGATGCCCTACCTGCTCGACCTGCAATGCGATCATGGCAGCACTGCGAGTTTGGTGACCACAGACGCCTGGCCGGATCGAATGAGGACAACGAAGATGCCTTGTGTGGGGAACGTTGGTGCTGTCGTTGCAAGACGGATGCTCCGTTGACCGGTTGCATTCAGCTCAATTGCTGCATCGGTGCGGAAGACCTCGATTCCGTCGCTCGTCAGCAGCGCAACAGTTGCGCGGTCACCTGCGCGAGCCTCGGCAGGAACAGGGAGGAAAAGTTCGCGGTGGATTGAGTGCACGAGCGGATTGGGGAACGGTGTCTGCTGTACTGCTGTGGCAAGCCCGCTCCGGAATATGACCACATCGCAGGCAGTGTCCATCGTTCTCGTGCAACGATACGGCGAAGTGCCAAGTGGTTCCCCACTACCGCTGCGCACGATGCGGACGCTATAGTCGGTGCTCCTGCGCGCGTCGCTGGCAAGTTCTTGGATTGCCGGATTTGTAGCGAGGAAATCTGCAGTATCTGGGGTTGATCGAGGGTCGCTTGAAGGGAGCGTTGCCCGCAACATCTTGAATTGGAGCGGATAGAGCGAGGTTGTCCGGGTCCACGATGGCTCGGTGTACACTTGATCGTCCGTCCCATTTTCTGGTTGCAGTTCCGGGAGCACTGCAGCATCGGGGAAGAAGCCTTCGCGGGCACGCGATCCAGTCCAGTACAGCCATGGAAGCATCGAGCACCACAGAGAGCGGAAGTCGCCGCCACGGCTGCTGATGACGCTATCGAGCGCAATTGGTGGTTGGCTGCACTTGCCGATGCCTTCCCACCAGGAGCGAATCAGGCTATCGCCAAGCTGCAGTGCCAGGTATCGGAGAGCAATCGAATAGCCATAGCTTCCCTCGATACTCCGGTCGCAACTGAGGCAGTAGAGTGTCGGGTTTGCGAAGAGTCGCTGGACGTAGTGCGTGTAGTTTGTGATGGAAGGAAAGGCGCGTTGTTCAATCCAGGCGCTGGTCATCTCGTAGTACGTCGGGCTAAAGCCGTAGGCGTAGCCATACTGTACCAGGTGATGGAATTCGTGGTAGCACGTAATCTTGAGTGCAGTGACTCCGGTGTCGGTGTAAGTAGGCCGCCGTGTCACTGTGCCGATGGAATCAGCACTGCTGTAGTCGTTGTCGAGAAAAATAAAGCCGGTCGAAGCAACGCCACCACAAGGCGTTGGGACAAGGTCTTCGGCATAGGTTGCACCGTACCAGCCGAATTGCCCAAGATCCCGATCATCGAAGAAAAATCCTGGGGTGCGCCCAAGCTGGACAAGGTAAACGTCCCACGAGCTGCTATCAACGTAATCCCGCGGTGGGATACGGTAGCCCAACGTGTCGCATGCAAAGCGGAAGGCAGCGTCCATGTAGTATGCTGCCGAATCCACAAAGTCAGGAATGCCGTTGCCGTCGCGGTCTGCAGTGGGGACTGCGTTGATTCCGAGTGTGTCGTAGTGAATACGAAAATTCCCCGAGGGCGAGAGCACCGAAAACTGCATCCGTGGGCGGATGCGGCTTTGTGTCGTAGGGACGTTGTGATGGAGCTGCACCAAGCATGAATGCAGAGGGATTTCGTCTGCATGCAACTGCATCCGTCCGCTCTGTCCGGTAAAGAGCACAAGCGCGAGGAACGCAGCAGCGCGTGCTATTTGAACATTTCCTTGATCATGCCCCACGTGCGTCGCACTGTGCTCAGGTTGTGGGTGACGGCGGTTGAGGATGTGTATGTGAAGGAGTTGTCGCTGCCGACAATCCGAAGGCGGTAGTAGTAAACTTTCGCTGCAGTCCCGGGGTCATTGCCTGAGCCTTTACCGAGGACGTCGCTATCAACGTACCGATAGACCGTGCCACTCCCTTTCGGATCGAGGGACGCAACGAGCGTCCACGTGCGGTTGTCGCTCGAACGCTCGATGTCGTAACGTTGGACGTCACGTTCGACAGTTGGCTTCCACTCGATGGTGATCGAGCGGCCATCGCTTCGAGCGCTGAGGTATTCCACGCTCACTTCCAGTGCAACGGCGAGGGTTGCTGCCAGGAGCAGGGCAAGTGTCAATCGGATCGCTTTCATTCTGCCGCAAATATATTGCGCTGCGCAGCGAACAAACTCTCCAGCGCTGATGAAGAGCACCGCCGACGTTGCCATCATTGGTCTTGGGATTGCGGGTGCCACACTTGCAATCGAGCTTCGCAATCGAGGTGTGCAGGTCTGTGCGTTCGATGACCCAGCTCACGGTACAGTCTCTCGTGGTGCAGCAGGGCTAATTTCACCTGTGGCGGGATTGCGTTTTGGCGTCCTCGACGAGTGGCAGCAGTGGTGGGATCATGCCAGTGCGTTCTACCGCAGCATGCAGGCGATCGAACCTATTCCATGCTACCGTTTGCTCTACGGCGAGGATGAACGGAGGTACTGGCAGCGCAAGCGTCAGCAGCTCACAGAAGAGAACCTTGCAGAGGAGGGCACTCTCCCGGCTCATACTGTCCAGTGCCTTACACCGCCTGCCGAAGTGGTTGCTATTCGCACAGCCGCCAGAGTTCATGCAGCGCGAGTGCTCGACACCGTCGCGCAGTTGCTCGACACCGAAGGAAGGCTCTGTCGCCGTTGGGTTGCGGAGGAAGAGGTTACGCCCATCTGGGCAGGCTGGCGTGTTGGCGGCATCGAATGTGCTCACGTGGTCTTTTGTCAAGGACCTGCACTTGCAGCATCAGCGCGTTTTGGCTGGCTGCCGCGGATGTTCGCGCGTGGACAGCGTATCGCTGGAACGCTCGCGTACTCCATCGCACCAGAACCTGTCTGGCTGAGTATTCGTGGGAAAAGCTTGCTGCTTGAGGGCAGATCGTTTTCGTTCGGTTCGACCTTTGATTGGGAAATGACCGAACCGATCGTCACTGGCGAGTCCACTGATCACCTCCGCCGGCAGCTTGAGCAGTACCTTCGGGTGCCATTCCGCATCGAGCAAGCGTGGGCTGGTGTCCGTCCGATCATGGCAGACCTCAAGCCAGTTATCGGCGAGCATCCACAGTACGATCGGTGGTGGGTGTTCAACGGTCTCGGTTCGCGTGGGTTGCTCCTTGCACCCCGGCTGGCAAGTATTTTGGCGGACGCTATCGCTGGCACTAGTGCAACAATTCCTCCTCAGTTCGATCTCCGCCGCTTTGCCAGTTAAGCGTTGGTCTGTCTCGCAGTTGGAGTATGCTCAACCGATTCTGGGACGGTTATGGTACTTCCGACGGTCGTTGAGTGGTCGCACTGGATCATAAGCCGTGTGCTGCGTCCTGGCGATGTCGCATTCGATGCAACAGTCGGGCATGGGCACGACCTGGTGATGATGGCTACGCTCGTTGGCGAGCAAGGGCTCGTGCTCGGCTGCGACATTCAGGCGCATGCTATCGAGAGTGCGTGGCAGAACGCAGAAATGCGCGGCGTCAGTGACAGGGTGCGGCTGCATGTTGAGTCACACGAACACATCGAGCGCATCTGCCAGGCCGAAAACGTCAAGCAGCTTCGTGCGATTATGTACAACCTCGGCTATCTCCCTGGTGGCGATAAATCCATCCGTACTCGGCGCGAGAGTACGATTGCTTCGCTCGGGAAAGCGCTCGATCTGCTCATGGCGGGTGGGGCAATGACGATTGTCTCCTACCGTGGACATGAAGGTGGCGCTGAAGAAGCAGCGGCAGTGCTCGATTGGTCGAGCGCGCTTCCCCCATACCAGTTCGAGGTGGTCATGTACAGCACGCCTGCCCTCGAATCATCGCCGATTGGGATTGCCATCGGCCGACGGCTTATTCGGTGAGAATTTCGAACGGATCAAGCCGTTCGTCAATGACCAGGCGCACTTTGCCGTGCGGTGTATCCAGCCAGCGAAGGTCTTCTGCTGTCGGCGTTCCGCCTGGTGTATCCTTGCGGCAGTCGCACAGCCATTGGTAGAGCGAAGGGGAGACAACAAGCGCCCGCGGCACGTGCCCATGGTCGAGCATGTAGCGCTCGATGTGGGCAAAAATTTCCTCGAATGCATCGAAGTGTTCCATTGCGAACGCCTCTTAGAGTCGTTCCGAAACCTTTTTGAGCTGTTCGCTAACCGATGCCAATGCGCTGCTGACGCTACTGACAACGTGCTTAGCGGTTGCGGCGACTTGCTCTTTGATTTCGCCGATCGTTTCATCAACACCTTGGCGAGCGAGTTCAGGGTAGAGCGGAAACTGCTGGCAGAAGTCGCGAACCTCAGCTCGAATCCGCTCGAGTGCATCTGGGTTATTGCGGTCTGCCAGCGCGCGATCAATCCACGCAGCGATTTGCCGCATTTCGGGTTCTTTCATCCCGCGCGTTGTCATCGCAGGAGTGCCGAGCCGAATGCCGCTGGTCACTAGTGGCGGCTGGGTGTCGAATGGGACGGCGTTTTTGTTGCAGGTGATGCCCGCTTTATCGAGAGCGTGCTCGGCGTCTTTCCCAGTGATGCCTTTGGAGCGAAGGTCAACGAGCATCAAGTGGTTGTCAGTGCCGCCGCTGACGATGGTGTAGCCACGCTCGAGGAGGGCTTCCGCGAGTGCTTTTGCGTTGCGGATCACCTGGCGGGCGTACTCTTTGAACGAATCTTGCAAGCATTCGCCGAACGCGACTGCTTTTGCAGCGATGACGTGCATGAGCGGTCCGCCCTGGATTCCCGGCATGACCCAGGAATCGAGAATCTCGCCCATTTTCTTGACGCGACCGGATTTTGGAGCAACCTGGCCGAAGGGGTTGTCCACATTCTTGCCGAGCAGAATCAGCCCGCCACGTGGGCCACGAAGGGTTTTGTGGGTTGTCGAGGTTACCACATCGCAGTACGGAATCGGTGATTGGAGCAGCCCTGCGGCAATCAGGCCAGCTGGGTGTGCGATGTCTGCCATCAGGAATGCGCCGACGCGATCGGCTATCTGACGAAAGGCGCGGAAGTCAATCTCGCGCGAGTATGCCGATGCACCCACAGTGATCATCCGCGGGCGATGCTCGAGTGCGAGCGCTTCGACCTGGTCGTAGTCAATGCGGCCGGTTTCAGGATGGACACCGTAGGAAACGAATCGGTACATGCGACCGGAGAAGTTCACCGGCGAGCCATGCGTGAGATGTCCGCCGTGCGCAAGGTCCATGCCGAGCACGGTATCGCCGGGCTGGAGGTAGGCAAAGTACACCGCCATGTTCGCGCTCGAACCGCTGTGGGGTTGGACGTTTGCGTATTCTGCACCGAACAGCTTCTTGGCGCGCTCGATCGCGAGTGTTTCCGCCACGTCCACCCACTCGCACCCGCCGTAGTAGCGGCGGCCGGGATACCCTTCGGCGTACTTGTTCGTCAGCACACTGCCTTGCGCCTGAAGGACAGCAAGCGATGTGAAGTTCTCCGAGGCAATAAGCTCGATTTTATCCCGCTGCCGCTCGTACTCGCCAACGAGTGCGGCATAAAGCTCTGGATCGGTCGTGCGGACGATGTCGTACATTGGCTGCATGCAGAAATGATTCGACACAATTAGCGTGTAACTATCAGCGGAGCTATGCGCACTGTTTGTGCAGTGCGATAGTGGAGCATGTAGATGCCCGCCCCAAGAGACGAAACAGGCACAGCAATCGCTTGCCCAGCAGCAAGGTTCGAAAGCTGATATTCGGCAAGTGCGCGACCGTCGAGGCTGTAAATGCGCAAGGTTGCTTGGCTACTGAGTGCATCTACTGGCAGCCGAACAGCAGCCACGTCGCCACTTATTGGGTTGGGGAAAATCTCCAGTTGACTTGGAAAAAGAGAAGATTCTGCGCTCGCAAGCGGAACCTCAATGCAACGAGCAGTCCCGCTCGTGTCGGTAGCAGGAACAAAACACGTCAACACCGCCGATGTTGGACGCAACAGTGCGCCTTCGCCGATCTGGACAGACCATAGCGGCTGGGGTGAACTGGTTGGCGAGGATCGGACGCTTGCCAAGCTTGCTCCGAGCAAGATCGAGCGCGGATGCTGTTGGCGGAATGTTCGGAACGTCGAGTCCGCGGCAAGCTTTTGCACCATGATGTTGCTATTCATGAACGACGCTGGCAGCGCCTGTTCCCCGCGGAGTTGACCAAGCTGATCGAGTCCTGGAACGCCAAAGAGCGGGAATGCCTGGTAGAGCGCGACCACTTTGACGACAGCGTAGAGGAGCGTTGTATCGGTGCCGCTACTTGCTTTGCCGCTGATTGAGTAGAGCCAAACAGTGTTTGTGCCACGTTGGAAGTCGAACGCAAGCGTAACGGTACTGCCGATTCCGCCACCAAGATTTGCCAGGAGCGAAGTATCACCCGTAGTATAGATCGCGTCGGTTGCTACGTTGGAAATTCCCGATTGGGTTGCAGTGCGAATCGCTGCACTGGTGCCCTCAGCGGCAGTAAAGGGAGCCAGCAACTGTGCCCACGCGCTTGCATGCACAACGAAGGAAAGCAGTGCTACGACCAGCTGCGGTTTCATGGCAGATGTTCTGCAGTGTTTTGCTGGCGTGAAACTACGAAATACAACAGCATAGCATGGATGCGCTGTTTCCATTGCGGTGTAATTTGCATGCTGTTGCTTTACTACCGCTTGACTGATGGAACTGTCTGCAGAGCAGTGGCGAGCGATCGCCAGAACGGTGATCGCATCTCGCCTGATTGACGAGATTGAAGAACGCGAGCTTGCTCCCAAAGGGCTGGTGACCTACCAGTTTTCTGCCAAGGGACATGAGGTATTTCAAGTGCTCCTTGCCGAGCTTCTCAACCACGAGCACGATGCAGCGACGGTCTATTACCGTTCACGTCCATTTGTCCTCCACGCAGGTATGACCTACGAGGAAGCCTTCAGTGGGCCACTGGCCAGACGTGGCAGTCGCAATGGCGGCCGAGATATTGGCGTTGTGCACAACCTCGTGCGGCGGCGGACGGTCACAGTCCTTCCGGCTTCCGGAGACGTCGGGGCGCAGTACACCCCTGCTGCTGGGTGGGCACAGGCAATAGGCTACTACGTGCGTGTCCTGGAGGATTTTTCGTGGGACGGTGCTATTGCAGTCGCACTCGGTGGCGATGGGTCAGTTGCGACCAATGGGTTTTGGTCCGCCCTGACGATGGCGACAACGCTTGGCTTGCCACTGGTCTTTGCGATCGAAGATAACGGCTTTGGGATTTCTGTGCGCTCATCGCTGCAAACACCTGGCGGCAACGTTGCCAACAACTTGCGTTCGTTTCGGAACCTACTTGTGCTCGATTGCGACGGTGCTGATCCGGCTGAGGCTGCACACGCAGCAGCGGAAGCTATCCAGACAGCGCGGAGTAAGCGAAAACCCGTCCTGCTCCGTGGACGGGTTCCGCGGCTCTGTGGCCATTCCGGCGCCGATAACCAAGCCTACAAAACTCCCGAAGAGCGTGCCGAGGAGGAACGCCGCGATCCGCTCCCGCGCTTGCGGAGTTTTCTCCAGCGGAAAGGTATTCTTTCGGCGCAACAGTGGAAGGAGCTGGCCGAGGATGTCCAGAAGCAAGTTCGCGCGGCGTGTGAGGCTGCACTTGCACAAGCTGAGCCAGATCCGAGCACCGCGACGCGATACGTATTCTTCGACGGCCAGACAATCCAGCAGGTCGGTGGTCAGTGGAGCATCGTACCACCGAAGCATCAGTGGACAACGGAGCCACGCACCGATGGTCCGCGTGTCAATCTCATCGAGGCAGTGCGGCGGACGCTTGCCTGTGAGCTGGAGCGGAATCGGCGCGTGCTCATCTTCGGAGAGGATGTCGGGGTCAAAGGCGGCGTCCACGGCGCAACGGTTGATCTCCAGCGGCAGTTCGGCCAAGAGCGTGTCTTCGATACCTCGCTTTCGGAGGAAGGGATCATTGGCCGCGCCGTTGGGATGGCGTTGGCAGGACTGGTGCCCATTCCCGAAATCCAGTTCCGCAAGTACCTCGATCCGGCAATGGAGCAGTTCAACGACTGCGGCACGATCCGCTGGCGGACCAACAACGCGTTTGCTGCGCCAATGGTCGTGCGAATACCGGTCGGCTATAGTAAGCGCACGGGCGATCCTTGGCATAGCGTCTCCGGCGAGGCGATCTTTGCGCACACGATCGGCTGGATGGTTGCGTTCCCCTCGAATGCACGCGATGCAGCAGGGCTGCTGCGCGCAGCGATCTATGCGAACGATCCGGTGGTGTTCCTCGAGCACCGGAACCTGCTCGATACCGCACCAGCGCGCACGCCGTATCCGGGCGATGATTTCATCGTTCCGCTGGGGACCGCAGCATGTGTGCTCGAAGGCACCGAAGCAACAATCGTCACCTGGGGCGACATGGTGTATCAGTCGCTCGAAGCGGTGCGCCTGGCGGGGCGCTCGGTCGAGGTCATAGATCTGCGGACCATTCGGCCGTGGGATCGAGAACGCGTGCTCGACTCGGTGCGGCGGACTGGCCGGTGTCTGATCGTGCACGAGGATACGATCACCTGTGGTTTCGGGGCAGAGATCAGCGCAACGATCACTGAAGAAGCGTTCGATTTCCTCGATGCACCGGTTATGCGGTTGGCACCGCCAGATGTGCCGATTCCGTACAACAAAGGCTTGATGGCTGCAATCGTTCCAACACCGGAGCGGATTGCCCGCGCGCTTGAGCGTCTGCTTGCTTTCTAAAGGCAACGCTATGGCAAAGTTTACCCAACCAACAACCCAAGCACTCGAGGCATTACCCCGCGATCCTTCGGCGCTTTCGCTGCGGCTCAGCGAGATTTTTCACTCGATCCAAGGCGAGGGAACGCGTGCTGGCATGCCGTGCACATTCATCCGACTGCAGGGATGCTCGCTCCGCTGCGCGTGGTGCGATACACCGTATGCGCTCAATCATCGCACCCCAGAACTTGTACTGACGGCAGCGGAAGTACTCGAGCGTGTCGAGCAGATTGGAACGTCATTTGTCGAACTTACTGGTGGGGAGCCGCTCGAGCAGCTCGCAAGCTTTCGACTCATCGAATGGCTCTGCGACCGCGGCTATACCGTTGCAATCGAAACGGGCGGCCATATCAGCATCGAGCACGTTGACCGCCGGGCGATCTGCATTCTGGACGTCAAATGCCCCGACTCGCGAATGGCACCGCTCAACTATGTGCCGAATTTTTCACTCCTTCGGCCGCAGGACGAAGTAAAGTTTGTCATCGCAAGCCGCTTGGACTACGAATGGGCGCGTGCGGTGATCGAGGAACACAAGCTCACCGAGAAAGCTGCTGCTGTGCTCGTCTCGCCGGCATTTGGACTGCTGGAGCCGCGGGTGCTTGCAGAGTGGATTTTAGCCGACCGTGCTCACGTACGCTTGCAATTGCAGCTGCACAAATTCATTTGGGAGCCTTCCATGCGCGGTGTCTGAAAAAGACACCCAAGGCAACGGAGCGAAAAAATAGAGCGCACCGTCGTTCGTATCAGGTTCCACAGCCAGTGCACCGTTGAGCGCGCAAGTCTAACGTTGATCAGTGTGGCAATGTCCCCCAGTTCGCTGATGCTTGCCGATCTTGAGCCGATGCGCAAGGAAGCGATCGCAGTGCGGACGCTCCTGGAAGCGCCGCTGAAGCTGGTCTCACTCAATGAACAGGTTGGCTGGGATAACCTGATCAGCGACGAAAATGTTCACCGCCCGCAATTGGCACTGGCAGGATTCTTGGAGCTATTCACCAGCCACCGGCTTCAAGTGATGGGGAACACAGAGGTATACTCCTCCGCTCGCTTGGGACAAGCGACCGTGTCCGTGCATTCCGCGGGATTGTCGAACGCAAAGTGCCGGCAATTATTCTGACCAACGGCCACCAGCTCGATCCCGAGCTGTGCGCGCTTGCGACCGAATACAACGTTGCCCTGCTCCAGACGCCCTTCGAAACGACGCGCACGGTGCACATCCTCTCCGAATTTTTGGGCGATCAATTCGCCCCGCATGTTGTCGTGCATGGTTCGTTCGTGGATGTCTATGGCGTAGGGGTGCTGTTTATTGGTCGCAGCGGTATCGGCAAGAGCGAGATTGCACTCGATTTGGTCGAGCGTGGGCATCGTCTCGTTGCCGATGACGTGGTGATTCTCACTCGCAAGCGCGACGCGATTCTGATGGGTACGGGCAGCTCGCTCATCGAGCATATCGTCGAGGTGCGTGGCTTGGGGGTTATTGACGTTCGTCAAATGTTCGGCATTCGGGCAATTCGCTACCAAAAGCGGCTTGAGATCGTCGTCGAGCTGCAAGACTGGAACCCCTCCGAAGACTACGAGCGCATCGGGCTTGACGATTCGACGGTCGAAATACTCGGCATTGCGATTTCGTCGGTCAAGCTGCCGATTTTCCCGGGCAAGAATATCACCGTCATTGCTGAAGTGATTGCGCTCAACTACCTGCTGAAAACCTATGGCTACAACGCGGCACGGCAGCTTGCCGATAAGCTCGAACGCGAAATCTCTCGCCGTGCACAGCAGCCAAGCGCAACGCACGATCAGCGCGTGGTCACTTATTTCCAGGGAGACGATGAATAGCCGGCGCGCAGTTATCGCCTCGAGCATCGCACTACTTGTTGTCGTTGGTTGCCGCACGTGGGACAACACGACCACGTACTTCAACACGTACTACAACATGCAGCGGCTCAGCACGGAGATCACCGACGAGTTCCGCTACCAAGATGAGTTCGCCAAACCACCCAAGCCGCGCGTAGTAGTGCCGCTCGAACCTGATCTTGTGTTAGAGCGCCCGGCAACGGGTGCGCTGCCAGCCTATCTTGATCAAATGGTCATCAAGACCAACAAGCTCCAGCCAGTCCGTGTCAAAGTTGATTCGATCATCATCAAGGGCTCGAAAATTTTAGCCCTGCATGGGCAGAGCGACTTTGTAGACGGCACGCTCTACTTGATGGCGCAGGCCTACTTCTACCGGAGCGAATGGCTGCCATCGGCGATAAAATGCCAAGAGCTTATCGCACAATTCCCCCGAAGCTCCTACTCGCCGGATGCACACCTGCTAGCAGCGAAAAACTACCTGATGCAACGGAACCTTCCCAAAGCCGAGCAGATGCTCTCACGCACGGTGGATGTTGCGTGGGAACAGCTACGGTACGATGTACTCTCGGAAGCGTTCCGTCTTCAAGCGGAGCTGGCAATCGAGCAGGGAAATTTCGACCGAGCGGTACGTCCCTATCGGCAAGCGATCGCCCAGTGTCCTGATGGGACCCAGCGGGCGATCTGGCAAGTGGACATGGGACTGTTGCTCTATCGCATCGGCAGATTCGATGCTGCCGAACGTGAATTAGCGATCGTTGAGCGGTACTCGCCGGACAACCTCCGGTTGTTCGAGTGCCGGTACTACCGCGCGCTCGCGCTGATGCGATTGGGCCGTTTTGCAGAGGCCGAGGAAATTCTTGGCGAGCTTGAATCAGAGCGCCGTTTCGATGGCTACGTCAAGGAAGGCTACCTGACTGGTGCACGGATGGAACTCTACCGGCTCGCTCAGCGCACGCAGGAGCTCGATTCGCTCGAGCGCGCAACTTCTCAGCAGACCGCAATGAGCGACGCAGTGCTGGTGGCGCATTTCGCACGCGGCTTAGAGTACTTCCGAGCAAAGGACTACGACAAAGCGATCAAGTACTTCGCAACAGCGCGTGTGCGACGTTCGCCTGTCTTCGATGGTGCCAAGCGCTTGTTTGACCTTCTCAACATTCGGCAGCAGAAGCTTCAGCAGCTGGCGATGATGTCTGAGCCTCCCTCGACCGATAGTGCGCGACGTGCGCGTGCCTACCTGGCGTTTGAGCTGGGGCGAGCACATCAAGAGCTTGGCAACCGCGATAGTGCAGCGCAGTGGTATCGAGTAGCAATCGAAGGCGCTCCAAGAAGTGACACACTCCGGGCGCAGTATCTCTACACCCTTGCCCGGCTGGAAGAAGCTTCCCAACCAAAGCTGGCAGACTCTCTCCTTATGGCGGTCTTCGACGAATATCCCTTCACTGAGTACGGTCGAGAAGCCAAGCAGCGGCTGGGTTTTACCGATTATGCCGTCCGCGATACGGCTGCCGACCTTCTTTCCAGCGGCGAGCATCTCCGGCGTGCGCATGAGTACGGGCTTGCGCTGCAGCAGTTGGCCCGTCTTACGACAAATTACCCAGCAAGTCGCCATGCGGCACGCGCGCTCTACTTGATGGGCTGGATCTGGGAAAATGATTTGCGTAACAACGATAGCGCGCTCTACTACTACACGCTCTTGGTTCGGAACTACCCCGCAAGCGACTACGCGAAGGATGTCTCGCGGAGCGTTGCTGCGGCGCTCGTCAAGCGCGAAGGTTCTGCGCCACCATGGTTGAAGGATGAGCAATCGAATAAGCCGCAGCAACAGCCAAACCCTGATCCGCATTCGTCACCGGTGCCGGGTGTAACGGTGCCATCACTTACTCCACGCGACCGGCAGCCATCCGGGCAGCCTGCAACACCGCCACCAGGGATGCCATCGCCGACTGCGGTGCCGAATACGCAGCAGGGTCAGCAGCCGTTTCCTGTTGCACCTTCACTTGAGCCGCCACCTACGGAGCCATCGCCTGAGCCACCACCGAAACCGTGAGAAGGTGTTGCCTGCTCGTGTGCACGTCGTTTGGCAAGAGCGTTGATCTGGCTCGATGCACGGGCAATTCCAATGCGCGCGATCAGCTCCAGCGCACTCGTTGCATCGGCGATCATCTGTTCGACAAGTGACTCCTGCGCTGGTGGAAACGGAGCAAGGACGTAGCTGACAAGTTCTCCCGGACCAAAGTCGCGACCGATCCCGCACCGCAGACGCCAAAAGCGCTCTGTGCCGAGTTCTTCGATGATCGAGGCAATGCCGTTGTGACCGCCGTCGGATCCTCCAAGCTTGAGATGGATGCGACCGACGGGGAAGTTGAATTCATCCACGATGGCGATAAGCTGCTCAGGCGGCACGTTGTGGAGCGCAAGCAGCTTCCGCACTGCAACCCCGGAACGGTTCATGTACGTTGTTGGGAGCGCAACAAGCAGCTCCTTCCGTGCGTACCGGAGCGAGGCTTCCAGCCACGGGCCGCGCCCTGACGTGAATGTGCCCTTGTGCTGTTGGACGAAACGCTCTGCAACACGGTAGCCAATGTTGTGCCGTGTTGCTGCGTACTCCGCACCGGGATTGCCTAGTCCGACGATAAGCCAATCAATGCTCACGCTGATTCCTTTGCGGTGGTGATTGCAACGTCGAAAAATGCGCGCAAGCGGTGGTGCGCACGACGGGAGGCATCGAGCACTTCTTCGTGGTGGAGTGGCTCAGTCCGAGGGCAATCGCTGAGTGTGTTCGTGATGACGCTAATCGTCAGTGGCTCCATGCCAAGCTCAATGGCAGCCTGCACTTCGTGGATAGTGGACATCCCGATGCAATCGCCCATCAAACGATAGAAGCGCACCTCTGCCTGAGTTTCGTAGCTGGGGCCATGAACGGCGATGTACGTTCCCTCTACAAATGCGATGGATTGCTGCCGCGCTCGATCGGCGCAGCGCTCGCGCCAGCTGTTGGAGAGGGTGATTGCACTTGGCCTTTGCTGTGCCAGCGCACGTCCAGTCATGTTGATCATTCCACTAGCAAGGAGGAGTTCTCCTGTGCGTAGATCATGCCGAAGACCACCTGCGGCATTGGTGAGAGCAATCTTTCTGACACCGAGCGTGTTCGCAAGAACGACGGGCATTGCAATCTGCGCAGGCGAAAATCCTTCGTAGAGGTGATACCGTCCTGCAAAAACAAGTGCAGTGCCACTGCTGAATCGGACAATGAGAATTTCGCTCTGGTGGCCAGCAACGCTCGTCTGCGGGAGAATCGGCACATCTGCATAGGGGATGCGCTCTACCACGTCTTGTTCGAAGGCTGGGGCAATTCCAGAGCCTGCGATGATAGCAACCGGCAGTGGCTCGGTGCAGCGCCGGGCAAGCAGTTCTGCCGATCGCTCGAGCGTGCGACGGTCACACGTGATGGGGAAGATGCGTTGTTGCATTGCTGTGCAATTTAGCGGTGCGTTCTTTTTGCTTTGTTCTCATGAGCAACTACGATGCAGCGTTCGATGTCGAGCGGCTAAGAGAGCTGCTCGAGCGTGAGATTGTCCCGTACGTAGAAAAGCATGGCGGCAGCCTGGAGCTTGTCGAGGTCACTGGGTCCATTGTTCGCGTTCGGCTGCGAGGTGCATGTGAGCACTGCAGCGCGCAGATGGTCACACTCCGAATAGGCATCGAGCGGCTTCTGCGGCGCGGGGTGGATCCCTCTCTTCGCGTTGAGCATGTTCGATGAGGTGCATTAGCGCGGTGTTGACTTGACAGGAGCCAGTGGGCGCACAACACTAATACCAGCGGCGCTGGGGTAGGAGCGGACGTACTCTTCCAGGCTTGGCTCAAGTGTGACTTTCCCAGATTTTGAGGAGGCGTGAAGCAGCGAGAGCTTGCCGCCCGATCGAAGAGCGATGCCAAGGTGTGCATAGTCGAGTCCGGGTTTGGTCGTTGCGATTGCGATGATGTCGCCGGATTGCATCCCGCCAAGTGCAGTGGGAAGGCGATCGAGGGGGATGATCGCCATCGGGCGTCGGGAAAGTCTCCGTTCGATGGTGCGAATCTGTGCAATGAGGGCACTGCTGTCGCGGAGCTGGGGATAGAGTTCTGGATGCGTGCTCATGAAGTCAAGCTTCTTGCGCACCGATTTCGCTCCGAGCTGGCTGGAAATATCGCGCACGATACCTTTTGCGACGTTATCGGCGATCCATTCGCTGGTGTAGTGCAGGCGCGACAGGTATCCATCCAGGATGCCGTGCCGATAGCGGATGCGCTCCAGTTGACGCATGAATTGGTCGTACGAACACTGGCCGAGTGCTGCACTTTGTGCTAACGCAAGAGCACTTTCGACGAATGTGACACAATCGAATCCTTCGCTGGTGAATCGGCAGCGTTCGTACAGTCCGGTATCGAGTGTTCCTGCGCGGTACGGACGACCCACGAATAGCTGGGCGACCATTGCATAGAGCACTGGAAAGGGTCTTTCCGTCCAGCGTTGCCCAGTGATGAGTGTGCACTGACTTGCGATCCAACGTTGATCGTGTTGGGGGATGTCAGCTTGGGACGTCGCAATGCTCGTTGTGCACAGCAGGAATGCAAGAATACGTCGGTGCATCATACCCAGCGCCATACAAGAACGAAGTGTGGCGAAAATAAACCGTCCGTGTGCTCGTTTGTGGCAGCACCATACGTTCCTTTGCTCTCCCAGAGTCCCATGCGTGCCCTCGTTGTTGCGTTGTTGCTGGTTTCCACTTTAGTGGCCAGTGGGCAGAAGATCCTCATTCCGATGGATGCGCGTACACAGTCCGACCACCTCAAGGCGTATGGCATCGCATACTGGGTACTTACTCGTGGGCAGCCGGTTGATTGGCTGCTCAACTACCGCGGTGGCTCGTTCATGACTGATTACAGCGACGCCATTGCTGCAGAATGTCGCGTGCGAGGAGTCTCCTTCGAAGTGCTCGATGCTGCAGCGGCTGCGAGCATCCTTGCAGAGGTCGCTAGCGAAAACAACAACATGGATGCAGTGCGCTTGGAGAAAGCCCCACGCATTGCCGTCTATGCCCCGCCAGGTTTCCGTCCATGGGACGATGCTGTCACGCTTGCGCTCGAATACGCCGAAATCAAGTACGATAAGGTCTGGGATGAGGAAGTTCTCCAAGGCAAACTCGATGGGTACGATTGGCTCCACCTCCACCACGAGGATTTCACCGGCCAGATTGGGAAGTTCTACTACTCATTTGCAACAGCACCATGGTACATTGCACAAGAGCAGCTTCTGCGGACGACAGCGCAAAAGCTCGGCTTTTCCAGTATCCGGGAGCTCAAACGCGCGGTGGTGGATAAAATCCGCGAGTTCGTTGCAGGGGGAGGTTTCATGTTTGCAATGTGCACGGCAACCGATACCTATGACATTGCACAAGCTGCGCACAACACCGATATTGTGCCGGCGATCTTCGACGGGACGCCGGTTGATCCCGACTGCCAGTCCAAGCTCGACTATAGCCGCTGCTTTGCGTTCGAGAACTTCCACGTCATAACCGATCCTGCTATCGTTGAATTTTCGGACATTGACGTTGACCCGATGCTGCTCATTCCCAATCAGGCATCGGATTACTTCACGCTCTTTGAGTTCTCTGCGAAGTACGACCCCGTCCCGACGATGCTGACGCAATGCCACGTCAACGTCATCAAGAACTTTTTAGGGCAGACGACCTACTTTCGCAAGCAGTTCATCAAGAAGTCAGTGACAATTCTCGCCGAGCGCGAGGGAACAGACTTTGCTAAATACATTCATGGAAATTTTGGCCGCGGAACGTTCACGTTCTACGCCGGCCATGACCCCGAAGACTACCAACACGCTGTCGGCGATCCACCGACGGATCTGTCGCTTCACAAGAATTCTCCGGGGTACCGGCTGATCTTGAACAACGTCTTATTCCCAGCAGCGCACAAGAAAAAGCAGAAAACTTGATCCTCCCGCCCTCATGCAGTGGGGAACATGCACAAGAGGAGTTGCTTGCACAAGGGCATGGAACGTAGGAACGCTAAGGACCCGATGAGCTGCCCCTTTCTTCCTTTGGTTTGGCGAGCACTTCACGGAGCCGTTGCATCATCTGGCGTTCGAGGATGCCATTGGCGTTCCATGCGTGGGATAAGTGTGTCACGTATGCTTCAAAGCCGCTCAGTTCGGCAGTGAGGACAACCTGCACTTTCTTGTCGGGGAGGTCCTTGACGTTGAAATTGTACTGAATACGTCCCGAAGTCCATACTCCACCACGAATGATTGGAACGCGGCCATATCGCTTGAGTACGTCGTAGGTGGAATCCTCACCTGAGGCGAGCACACACGGCGCCGAACGAATGTTGCCGCGATACATTTCGGTTTGTTCATCGAAGCTTTGCTTTTCGCTCTCGATACCGCAGTGCTGCTCTTCGATGATCTGCTTGATTGCACGCCAGACAACTGGGAATGGTCGTGCGAACGTATCGCGGAGCACCACGAGGGAGTCCTGTTTCTGGGCGCGGAGATCGGCGGGAGCGAGCACTGCACCAAGCAGGGCGATGAGTGCAATGAAGCGCAGCATAGCTATGCCAGAGAGTGTGAGACTTGGTTTGGCTCTGTTAGACGAACAGAGACGATTTTCGATACGCCAGGTTCTTGCATCGTGACGCCGTAGAGAATATCGGCAGCTTCCATCGTGCGTTTGTTGTGTGTGATCAGGAGAAACTGCGTTGATGCGCTAAAGCGCCGAATCAGTGCCAAGTAACGGTCAATATTGGCATCGTCGAGTGGCGCATCAACTTCGTCGAGAATGCAAAATGGTGATGGCTTGACAAGGTAGATCGCAAAGAGCAGCGCAATGGCGGTGAGCGTTTTTTCGCCACCGGAGAGCATTTCGATGCTCGAGGGACGTTTGCCTTTGGGACGAGCAATGATGTTGATTCGGGCATCGAGTGGATCGTCGCCTTCCATAACGAGGTCAGCATCGCCATCGCCGTGGAACAGGAGCGCAAAGAGCTCCTTGAAATGTGTGCGGACTGCTTCGAACGTGCGCAGGAACTGCTCGCTGGCAGTAGCGTTGATCTCGGCAATTGTGTCGCGCAAATTTGCTTCGGCATGCTGGAGGTCGCGGTATTGTGCTTCGAGCTCATCGAGCCGCTGCTTTTCGCGTGTGTATTCCTCGAGTGCGGAAAAGTTGATCGCACCAAGCGATGCAACCTGCGACGTCAAGCGGTTTATTGCAGCTTCGATCTCTTCGTCGGTACGTTGGTCAGTAGAAGTATGCGATGCAGGTTCGATCCCGTGTTGAGTCTGGAGCTGTTCTGCAACAGTGGCGTGCAGCGTTCGAATGCGCTCGAGCTCGACGTCGAGCATATGGAGCCTGGTGGTGAGATCCTCGCGCTGGCTTCGGAGTGTTTCGAGGTGCTGGTGGGCAGCTGTTAGTTCGCTTCGACGCGCTGCAAGCTCGCCGTCGAGTGCGTGTCGCTCGGAAGCTATCGTTTCAAGTTGGGAAACCAATGCTGCCAGATGCTGGGATTTCAGCTGAAGCTCGGCTTCCAGCTGTGAGCGGAGCTGCTGTAGCTGTTCACGTTCGGACTGGGTGTCTTCTTGGTCGGAGGCGATCGTCGAGCGCTGGTGCTCGAGCCGAGCGATAGTATCGCGAAGCGATTCGATCCGTGCGCGGATACGCATGGCGGACAGCTCAGTAGTGCGAAGCTGCTCATCGAGTCTGGATAGTACCTGCTCTTGTTGGCCGATACGTTCGGCGATTTCGGCTTGACGGTCGAGCAGTTGCGCGTGCTGGAGTTGACTCTCGCGGAGCTGCGTGTCGAGAGCGACATCTTCGGCAAGGAGTGCGGCTTGTTCTTCGCCGATTGCTTTGAGTTCGCTCTGGAGACGCTCGATGGTGCTGCGTAGCTGCTGACGCTGCGATGTTGCTTCTTGCAAGGATTGTTCGATAGCAAGCAGTGTGCGTTCTGCTGTGCGGAGAGCGCTCGTGCGAGCGTCGAGGTCAAGAGTATCGCGCTCAGCGATGGCTTCGGCGATTTGTTGCTCGAGCGCTTGTTGTTGCTTGTCAAGCTCGGCCAGTTGCGTGGTGAGCATTTCGAGCCGCTTGCGGCGCCCGATACGGAGGCCTTCGGTGTCACCTGCTGGCCCGAGCAGTGCAATGCCAACGCGCGTGCGAATCTGACCTTGGCGGTCAACGACTGCACGGATAGATGGGAACGCAGCAAAAAGTTCATCTGCACGGTCGAGCTCGTCAACGAGCGCGATGCCTTCGAGCAATGCACGGAGGAGCCAGATCGCAGGCTCGTCGGCGGAAATATGCTCAGCAAGCCAGCTCGCTGGTGCGTTGTGGGGGAGCGGCTGTGGTGGGTGGAAATTGGGGAACGAGCTCCAGGCAGATAAGGTGTGCCTTGCGTCGGAGATGCTTCCGAAGCCAGCCGCCGAGTAACGACATCTCACGTTTGGTTTCGACGACTGGGTACTGTGCGATGCTGCCCAGTACCGATTCGAGCGCAACGGCCACATCGGCAGGTGCACTGAGGAGATCACCGAACGATACCGACGGTTGGATCGGTGCATTCTCGAGAGCCTTGGGATCAAGCTCACCATGCTCGACAATGCTTTCGAGCACTGCCCGTTGGGCGCGTACGTGCGATGCTGTTTCGACAAGCTGCTGCTTTGTTACACGCAGCGCTTCGATAGTCGCTTCAAGTTCTTGCTTTCGAGCTTGTGCTGCAGAGAGCTCCTGCTCAAGCTCAGCAATTGTCTGCAACGCACGTGTCCGATCCTCGGCGGTTTGTCGAATGCGAGCATCAACTTCGCCAGAGCGAATGCGGAGAGCGTCGAGCTCCGCAGCCAGCCGCTGCGAACGCATCCCGAGTTGTTCGGCTGTATGGCGAATGTGTGCACGCATTGTAGCCAATCGCTCGCGTTCTCGCTCGAGTAATCGTACAGGTTCGGCAATCTGAGCCTGCGCGTTGAGCAGCTCGTGGTAGCGCTGGCGCTCGGTTTCGAGCGTTGAGCGCAATTCTGCAGCTTGTGTTTCCGCTAACTGTTGCTCGTCTGCTGCAACAGCAAGTTGCGCCTGTGCCGATTCAAGATCGCTTTCAATTCGGTCGTGTGTCCTCGAACGCGAGCGGAGCTGTTCGAGCAAGGAATCCAGCGCGCTCTGCGTTGCGCGAGAGCGTTCTTCGAGGACAGCGCACTGACTTGCTAACGTGCTTCGCTCGGCACTCAGCTGCTGTTCGAACGCGGACAGGTCATTCCGCTGGTGTTCGAGGGAACTGATGTGGCTGGCAAGGCTCGAGATGCGCTCACTTTCGATGGCAATTGCAGTGGTAATCGTTTCGAGTTCCGCGCTGAGCAACTGGTGCTGCACCTCGAGCTGTTGGCAGTGGTTTCTGTGTGCACACCACGTTCGAAACAGCCGTTCGGCTTGGAGGGAGCGGAGTTCGGTGTCGAGCGCAGTGTAACGCTCGGCACGTTCAGCCTGACGTTTGAGCGAGCCGACTGTGCGGCGGAGCACCGTGAGGTGATCGAGGACACGTTCGATGTCCGTGCGTGTTGCGTCGAGCTTTGCGAGTGTTTCCTTCCGTCGCTGTTTGTACTTGACAATGCCAGCAGCCTCTTCGAAAAGGTGTCGTCGTTCGTCGGAGTGGTCTTCGAGAATCTGCTCGACCATTTTCAGTTCGATGACCGAGTATGCGTCGGCACCCATGCCAGTATCGGTGAACAAATCCACGATGTCTTTTCGGCGGCACAGGCTGCCATTGAGGAGGTATTGGCTTTCTCCATCGCGAAACAGGCGCCGGGTAACGACGACCTCGGAAAATTCCGCTGGCAAAATTTTCTGTGTGTTTTCGATGACGATGGAGACTTCCGCCATGCCGAGCGGCTTCCGCGTACGTGTGCCGTTAAAGATGACCTGGTTCATTGCATCGGTCCGCAGGAGCGAGGTTTTCTGTTCGCCCAGCACCCAGCGGATGGCGTCAATGATGTTTGTCTTACCGCTGCCGTTCGGACCGACAATTGCCGTTAGCCCATCGCTAAACCGCAGAACCGTGGGATCAGCGAAGGATTTGAAGCCATGCAATTCAATGCGAGAGAGGTACATCGAGCAATCGAAGTGAAGACACTTCTGACAACAATTGGCAAATTACAACCCGCATTCGCTGTACAACGTCCAAAAAATCGGATAAATTCATAAAATAATTTGCTGAATCGGTCGTACTTTCGCTCCGGAAACCATCACACAAAACACCAAACTGGAGGTTACGGACATGCGAGTAAGAACAGCGATCGTTGCAGGAGTGCTCATCCTTGCAAGCTGCGGCGGACGGAATGAGTCCGCACACCCTGCTGCGAAGGCCGAACCAAGTGTGAGCGATCGAGGAATAGGACCGATCACTGAAGTTACCCTCGCACCGCTCGACGATGCATTGGCGAGGAAGGGAAAGATCATCTTTGAGCAGAAGTGCAGCGCCTGCCATAAAATTGACGAGCGCTACGTAGGACCAGCCCTCAAAGGCGTAACGACGAGACGGAAACCGGAGTGGATCATGAACATGATTCTCAACCCAACGGAGATGCTCGAAAAAGATCCCACGGCGAAGGAACTGCTCGCGACATACCTGACACCGATGACATTCCAAAATGTGACAAAAGACCAAGCGCGTGCAATCTTGGAGTACTTCCGCCAGGTAGATAGCGCGCCTGCTGAGCATGTTTCACAATCAAAAACGGTGGCACAATGAAACGGCACATCTGGTCATTGTTCCTGCTTGTCGTTTCCGCTGCTTCGATTGGCATCTACGGGTGCAGTAAGAATGGGAGCGGGACTGCGTTCGCTGGCGATGATGCTGCCAAATCCGTGTACGTTCCCCCAGGCAAGCACGATGAGTTTTACCTTTTCACGTCTGGTGGGTTCAATGGGCAGGTCGGCGTGTATGGATTGCCCTCTGGGCGGCTGTTCCGCGTTATCCCTGTCTTCAGCGTTGATGCGGAAAAAGGGTATGGTTTCAGCGAAGAGACCAAACCACTGTTGATGACATCTCATGGGTTCATTCCGTGGGACGATGCGCATCACCCCGAATTCTCGATGACTGATGGAAAGCCAGATGGGCGGTGGCTGTTCATCAATGCCAACAACACACCGCGAATCGCCCGCATTGATCTCCGTACGTTCCGTACTGCCGAAATCATCGAAATCCCCAATAGTGGGGGAAATCACTCCTCGCCATTCTGCACAGAGAACACCGAGTACGTCGTCGCAGGAACACGCTTTAGCGTCCCTCCAGCTGGTCAGGATGTCCCGATTGCATCGTACAAGGAGCACTTCAGAGGGATGATTTCATTCGTGCGTGTCAATCCGACGACTGGCGCGATGTCATTGGCATTCCAGATCCAAGCTCCGCCGTTCGATTGGGATTTGAGCCATTCGGGTAAAGGTCCATCGCGAGAGTGGTCCTTCTTCTCCTGCTATAACTCTGAGGAGGCAAATACGCTCTTGGAAGTCAACGCGAGCCAGAAAGACAAAGACTTCATCCTGGCGGTCAATTGGAAGAAAGCCGAAGAGTATGCAAGCCAAGGTAAAGGTAAACGAGTCAAGGCAACGTATTACGTCAATCGCTATGACGAGGGCACGCATACTGCGACGAGTAGCGTGATGAACGAAGTCATCGTCCTCGATCCGAAAGATTGCCCAGGGATGATGTACCTGATGCCATGTCCCAAATCACCACATGGCGTTGATGTTGACCCCTCGGGAGAATACATCGTTGGTGGTGGAAAGCTGTCAACAGTGATTCCGGTCTTCTCCTTCTCCAAGATGCAGAAGGCGATTGCCGACCGTGCTTTTGACGGCGATGTTGAAGGTATTCCGGTCATCAAGTATGAAGCATGCATCGCTGGGGAAGTCCAAAAGCCTGGCTTGGGTCCTCTCCATACAGAATTTGACGGTAGAGGTTATGCCTATACTTCGATGTTCGTTTCCAGTGAGATTGTCAAGTGGAAACTTGGTACGTGGGAGGTTGTGGATCGAGTGCCGACGTACTACTCGATTGGGCACTTGTGCATCCCCGGTGGGGATAGCAAGCAGCCGTGGGGCAAGTACGTCATTGCGCTCAACAAGATTACCAAGGACCGCTATTTACCGACAGGACCGGAGCTGACGCAGTCCGCACAACTCTATAGCATCGAGGGGGACAAGATGAAGCTCTTGCTCGATTTTCCAACGGTTGGGGAACCGCACTATGCACAAGCATGCCCTGCGGAACTGCTCGAGAAAAACTCCGTGCGCATCTTCAAGCTCGAGCAAAACAAACACCCCTATGCTGTCAAAGCCGAGAAAGATGCGCGTGTCGAGCGGAAAGGCAATGAGGTACATGTCTTCATGACGACGATTCGCTCACACTTTGCGCCTGATAACATTGAGGGCATCAAGGTAGGCGATGTCGTGTATTTCCACGTGACAAATCTTGAGCAGGACTGGGACATTCCCCATGGCTTTGCAGTTCAAGGTGCACAAAATGGCGAGCTCCTCATCATGCCAGGCGAAACGCAGACGCTCAAGTGGATTCCTCAGCGCCCAGGCGTTTACCCATTCTACTGCACAGATTTCTGCTCAGCCTTGCACCAGGAAATGCAGGGATATGTGCGGGTATCTTCGCCAGGAGCGTCTGTGCCGTTGAGCTTCGGCATGGGCAAGTAGGCACCTCCATCGTTCAAGCATATTCGGAGAAGGGCAGGGGAGCATCCAATGACCCTGCCCTTCCTTGAGTTCTGTGTCACTACGAGTCTCCAAACCATGAAACAGTCGAGAGTTCTGTTGGCTGTTGGTATCGTGTTGCTCGGTCTTGCGTACATTTTGCCGCTTTGGCGGATCGAACTGGAAGCACCACAATCCCCCGAGCCGATAGGGATGCTCATTCATGTCAACACGCTCCGTGGGATCGGTGAGCATGACCTGGAAAACATCAACATCTTGAACCATTACATTGGCATGAAACCCATCGAGCCAGAGAGCATTCCCGAACTTCGATTCATGCCGTGGATCCTTGCAGCACTCATTGGGTTGGGTGGGCTCGCGTTTGCCGTTCCGCGGCGGTGGCTCATCGCGGTTTGGATCGCAGCGATAGCGTTCGCCGGCACTCTTGGGCTCTATGACTTCGATCAGTGGGAGCGAGAGTATGGCTCTCATCTCAATCCCAATGCGCCGATCAAGATCGAGGGAATGACGTATAAACCGCCGCTCATCGGAACAAAACAGATGCTGAATATCACCGCGCATTCATATCCCTCGTGGGGTGGGTGGTGTATCCTTGCTGCCCTTGCGTGCGGCATCGGCGCGTGGTGGCAGGCAGGACGCAGTACCCGTAACCTGTCGCAGATCGGGACCGAACCTGAGCGGACAACTGCGCACCCAGCGACGATTCTCAGCGTGAGTATTCTGCTGGTTGGTACTCAGTTAGCCTGTACGCCCTCGCCGGAGCCGATCCGCTACGGGACGGATGAGTGCAGCTACTGCAAGATGACCATTACAGACCGACGATTCGGCACGGAGATCGTCAATAAGAAAGGGAAGGCGTACAAATTCGACTCAATCGAGTGCATGGTCAACATGCTCCGCTCGTTGGATTCGAGCGATGTTGCGCTTGTTCTGGCAACCGATTTCCGCATGCCCGGAACGTTTGTGGATGCACGCTCAGCGTGGTATGTGCGGAGTACGAAGCTCCCAAGCCCGATGGGTGCAGACCTGAGCGCATATGCAGATCGTGCATCAGCCGAAACAGTGCAGCGCACCCACGGTGGCGATGTACTTTCGTGGCAGGATGTGCAACGTTACGTAGCCACGCTCGATTGAGGAAGCGCCTCAGCCTGTGCATCGTCACGCTGGTTACCACTTCCGCTGCGGTGGGTGGTGTGTTGGAGGTATGCCCGACCTGCCCGCTTCAAACGCTCGAGCAGGCACTCGCGCGTGCAACATCGGGCGATACGATTGTTATTGGGCCAGGTCAATACCCCAAGACGCATGCTGTGATCACTGTGCCGGTGACGATTCTCGGGAAGGGGTGGCCTCTTCTCGATGGCAGGTCGCAGGGCACAATTATCACCGTTCGATGTGGTAATGTTCACCTTCGGGGGATCAAGTTTGCCAATACTGGCTACTCCTCGCTCGAAGAGTATGCAGCGATCAGGCTTGAGAATGCGCCGGGCTGTAGAATTGGCGATGTAGAAACGGAGAATTGTGCGTTTGGGATTGCATGCTATCACTCGCCTGGATGTGTCATCGAGAATGCAACATGTAGAGGGACCGGTGCAGCAGAATCCTTGTCAGGCAACGGCGTGCACCTTTGGAAATCCCCATGGTGCCGCATCGAGCGTTGCTCGGTTTCGAACCATCGCGATGGGTTGTATTTCGAGTTTAGTAGCGGCTGCAGAATCGAAGGGAACGAAAGTAGCCACAACATGCGGTACGGTTTGCACTTCATGTTCTCCGATAGCAACATCTATCGCTCGAATGCATTCCACCACAACGGCGCTGGAGTCGCGGTGATGTACTCCCGCTACGTTCAGATGGAAAACAACGCTTTTAGCGATAACTGGGGACCCAGTAGCTATGGACTCTTGCTCAAGGACATTTCTGGTAGCATCGTTTGTGGAAATGTCTTCGAGCAGAACACGGTGGGCATCTACATGGAAGGCTCCGATAACACATCGGTTGTCTCGAACACGTTCCGCTCCAACGGCTGGGCACTCAAAATTCTCGGTAGTTCCGTAGGGGTTCTTCTTGCCAGGAACACGTTCAGTGCAAACACGTTCGATGTTCTTTCCAATGCCACTCAAAGTAGCGTTACATGCCGGGAAAATTACTGGGATCACTACCGTGGCTATGACCTTGATCGGGATGGGTACGGCGATATTCCCTATCGTCCGGTGTCGCTGTTTTCAATCCTCATCGAGCGTGTCCCAAGTGCAATCTTTCTCCTTCGGAGTTTTATCGTCGAGCTCCTGACGTATATGGAGCGAGCGGTACCCTCGATTGTCCCGCCTACGATCGAAGATGAGCGCCCACGTATGAAAGCGTATTCTTCAATGGTACATGCGACGATGCCCGGAATCAATAGTCGGAGATCGCACAGGTGCGATGATACCAACTAGCCAGGGACAACACACTGCCATCGAGGTACGTGGACTGACGAAACGGTTTGGCACACAGGAGGTTCTCTGTGGCGTTGACGTCTTGATGCACTTCGGTGAAGTTGTGGCGCTCATGGGGCCGAATGGCTCGGGCAAAAGCACGCTCATCAAGAGCATAGTTGGATTGGTACGCCCCGATAGGGGCTCGATTCATGTTGCAGGGCATGAAGCCAGTGGCGACGTCTCGTACCGACGCTCGGTTGGGTATATGCCGCAAATTGCGCGGTATCCCGAGACATTGACCGTTGACGAACTCTTTCACATGCTCATGCAACTACGCAGCGACTGCAACAGCTATGATCTCCAGCTCTACGAGCAGTTGAACGTTGCAAGCTTCGCCTCCAAGCAGCTCGGTGTGCTCTCCGGTGGCCAGCGGCAGCGGGTCGGTGCAGCGTTGGCGTGGTACTTTTCACCCACGATTGTTCTTCTGGATGAGCCAACAGCGGGTCTTGATCCGATTTCAACGGAAACGATCAAAGCCAAGATCGCACGTGAACGAGCGCAAGGGAAATGTATCGTGATCACGACCCATAGCCCACAAGACGCACTGGAGCTTGCCGATCGGCTGGTCTATCTGTACGAAGGGAAAATTTGTATTGACTTGCCACTTGAGCAGCTGCTTGGCGATGCAGCAACGACAAGCTTGATGGGGGCGATTGCGTGGCACCTTCAGCGAGAGGTTCTGCAATGAGACACACCGTCATCGTTGCACGACTTGCACTCTTGCAGATGGCCCGGAGCCGCCCGTTGCTCGCGTATGTACTTGCACTCGGAGCAATCGTTGCTGCACTTGCGCTCTTCGGTGGGGATCCAGCGAAAGTGAGCCTGACGCTAGCAAGTTTACTGTTGCTCATCGTCCCCTTGATCACGCTTGTGCTCATCGCACTGCAGCAGTACAATAATCGCGAATTTGTCGAGCTGCTCCTTGCACAGCCAATCAGCCGCCGAGCAGTCTATTGGGGGCAGTGGACGGGAATGACGCTTGCACTTGTTGGTGGGTGTACGTTGCCTCTTGTTGCTGGATATTTCGTCTGGGGCAATTACGATGTTGCGTTGCTTACTCTTGCTGGGGTTGTGCTTACGCTTTGCTTTAGCGCTCTTGCGTATCGTCTAGCGATTGGGCAACCCGATAAAGCACGCGGTATCGGTCTTGCATTGATGGTGTGGCTCTACTGTGCAGTTCTCTACGATGCGATCCTCGTCGTTGCGATGGCGATACTGGAGGACTATCCGATCGAGAAGGCTCTCCTTGTACTCCTTGCGCTCAATCCGATTGATGCGATCAGAATTGCTCTCCTTCTGCACTCGGATGCTTCGGCGTTGATGGGGATCACGGGGGCGGCGCTTCGCGGGTTTTTCGGTACAGAACGAAGTTTGGTGGTCATCGCACTTGTCGTAACTGGATGGATTGGGTATCCACTCCTGCGAGGAGAGCGCATCTTTCGCAGGCGAGATTTTTAGTAGTCTTCTCCCCGCTGTCGCGATGCGTAGAAAAATGGCAAGAGCGCAAGCGCAGTGGTGTAGAGTGCAGCTGCGATGCCATTTTTGAGGTAAAACGCAACGAAGGGAATATCGGCTGGCCGTGTGTAGAGGAACGAGTACACTGCGTTATGGACAAGCGCGCACCCAAGCAAGACACCGATGAACCGTGGCGAGCCAATGCTTGACTGCAGCGATGCACCCTCACGGTGAAAAAATCCCGCACAGTACCCAGCGAGCAGCTTTACCAGCGCATTGGAGCCGAGGACGTCGGTCGAGACAATATCGAAGACCAAGCCACTGGCAAAGCCGAAGAGCACACCCGGCAGCTGTCCCTTATGCAGCGCGAACGATACGATAACCACAAGGAGCAAGTCTGGCGTGATCCCGCCGATTGCCAGGAGGTTGCTGGCGACAGTCTCGATCAAAATCACCAGCAGAGCAACGACAACGTAAATGCCGTAGTCTCGATTCATCAACGCACCATGCCAGGCAGTGGAGCGATCATCGGCCGGCACTCCTACGCTCGATAAACTCTTCAAGCGCACGCTCGAGCATCAGTTGCTCCTGGGGTGGCGTGCGAAGGATGACAAAGACCTGCTCGAGTCGTCCGAATTCGACAGCCGGCTCGACGATGATACGGTAGAACATCGAGGTTGGATCGTTGATGACGTTCTTGACGCGGCCGATGGGAATTTCCGGGACGTAGCGCGTGCTTAGCCCGCTTGTGAGGACGCGATCGCCAACGTTGACTTGCTCAGTTTTGGGGATGTTCTGCAGCAGAAGGTAATCGAAGCCATCCCAAAGGAGAATTCCTTCCTGCCGGGTAGGCTCAAGACGTGCACTGACGCGGACGTCACGGTTGAACAGGGTTTGAACAAGTGCGTAGTGCGCACTGGTGGCAACGACCGATCCGACCAGCCCAGCATCAGTCATCACCGTCATTCCAACCTTTACACCATCGCGGCTGCCACGATCGAGCGTCAGGAATTGCCGCGTTCGGAAGACCGTCTTCCCGACGACCGCTGCAGGCAGCAGCGGCACGCGGCTCTCATTCTTGAGGTTGAGCATTCTCCGAAGTTGCGCATTCTCGACCCCAGCGCGCCGAAGCAGCATCACTTCCTGTTGCAGCTCGAGATTAATCTGCCGCAGCGCGCGGTTCTCCTTTTCGAGCGCGATAGGATTGGGAATCCATGCAAAGGCTTGCTGCACCATTCCCAATCCACCGATGACGAGCGCGCGGAAGCCACCCAACTGCGTAACGTTACCATAGGACATGAGCGCAAGCGAGACGATTGCTAGTAGGGCAGCGGTGATATGCTCACGGTAACGGAAGAGGAACTCCGCAAAGCGTTGCATAGCCGCAAATCAGTACCGCTTCGATTTGAGCAGCACCGACGAATAGTCCTGCAAATTCTCGAGGACTTTCCCTGAGCCGCGGACAACTGCAGTCAGAGGATCGTCGGCAATATGGACCGGAAGGCGCGTTTCGCGTGCAATGCGTTCGTCGAGGCCTTTCAGGAGTGCGCCGCCTCCGGTGAGGATAATGCCCCGGTCGAAGATATCGGCGGACAGTTCCGGTGGTGTCCGCTCCAGCAGATTCATGATCGCCTCGATGATCAGTTGCACCGATTGCTGGAGTGACTCTCGAATGTCGGCAGAGCTTACTTCGATCATGCGCGGAATCCCTTCGAGCAAATCACGCCCCTTGACTTCAATGATGACGTCTTCTTCGACTGGGTATGCAGAGCCGACCTCGTGTTTGATGAATTCCGCAGTACGCTCGCCGATGAGCATGTTGTGCTTACGCTTGAAGTACTGCACAATCGCATCGGTCATCTCATCCCCAGCGACGCGAATAGATTCGTCGCTGACGATGCCCGAGAGAGCAATGACAGCAATTTCCGTCGTGCCACCGCCAATGTCCACGATCATGTTGCCGACAGGTTCGTGGACATCCAGCCCAACGCCAATGGCAGCAGCCATCGGTTCAGCAAGCAGATAAACTTCTTTTGCTCCTGCATGCTCAGCGCTATCGCGGACTGCACGCTTTTCGACTTCGGTAATCCCGGAAGGAACGCAGATGACAACACGCCGGACTGGCTGCCACGATTGCGAAACCTTCCGGATGAACGCGCGCAGCATTTCCTCTGCAATTTCAAAGTCGGCGATGACCCCGTCTTTGAGTGGACGTATCGTCCGAATTTCTTTGTGCGTTTTTCCGACCATTGCGTTGGCTTCGTGACCGACAGCGATGACATTCTTGGTTGTGCGGTCGTAGGCAACGATCGAGGGTTCGTTGAGCACAATGCCTTTGCCCTTCATCCACACGAGCGTATTGGCAGTGCCGAGATCAATGGCAATATCGTTGGAGAAAAACGAAAATTTCATGTGCAAGCGGGGGAAGTCAGTCGTCTTGAGAAACTACCACACTATGTCAGCAACGCGTGACGGCAGCAGTGGCGGCGCAAAACTACAAACTCATTGCGCACGTTCTGTAGAGCAATGCAGGGGATTATTTGCCCGACCGCTGGAACATCGAAGCAAGGTACGCTCGGAAGGAAAGCTCTGCAGGTGTGGCCGGTTGAGGCTGCTGTGAGTGACTCGATCGCGGCGATGTTGTCTGGTGGCTTGGCGTAGGAGCAGGCGTTTCTGAAAGCGTCGCAAGAAGCGATACAGTATGCTCGGTCACACCGAGTACGACACGTTGTCTTTCAATCTCGGCTACAACAAGCAGTGCCTTACTGCCCAGTGGTTGGCGTGCAAGTATGCGGATAGGTATGCTATTGCCGCCACCACGCACGGGCGATAGCCGCCGGACAACGACAGCGAGCACCCCCAAGCCCACCACAGCAGCAGCCAAAATCAGCGCAGCGTTGAGTAGTGTCCAGTCCATCGCAAGGTACGATACTGCAAAAGGGACGCTCTTCGAACTTACCAAATCGCTCCGTAATTTTCACAACAATTTCTATTCCACGTGCTGTGAAGGTCGCCATCGTTCAAATGAACCCCGTCTTGGGAAACGTCGAAGCCAACCTGGAGCGGGTTTGTACAATGGTACGCCGTGCCGAGGCAGAGGTTGTAGTTCTTCCGGAATTGGCATTGAGTGGATATTTTTTCACTACGCGGAAAGAACTGGACGCAGTTGCACTGGAGCGAAGTTCTCCGATCCTCGATGCGATCGCACGCATTGCACAGCAGCAGTCGAAGGCCATCATCGTCGGTTTCCCAGAAAAAGACGGCCAGCGCCGGTACAATACGGCGGTACTGCTCGGTCCCTCTGGGCAGCGGCATTACTATCGCAAGACGCACCTGTTCTACAAAGAGCGCCTTGTCTTCGACGAGGGTGATACGGGGTTCGAAGTCGTCAACATTGCACCGTTTGATCTGCGCATTGGGATGATGATTTGCTACGATTGGCGCTTCCCCGAAGCCGCGCGAACACTTGCGCTGGCGGGTGCAGAGTTGATTGCATGCCCGTCGAATCTCGTCACGCACATCTGGCGCATGGCAATGCCTGTGCGCGCGTTGGAAAACAAAGTGTACCTTGCTGTCGCCAATCGAATCGGGAGCGAAACCAGTGGGGATGAGACGCTCCACTTCAACGGACGCTCGGCAATCTACAGCTATAACGGCACGGTTCTAGCTGAGCTTCCTGCTGACACGGAAGGTATCGCAGTAGCACCGATCGAGCCGGAGCGCACGCGATCGAAATCGTTCAATCCCTACAATGACCTCTTTGCCGATCGCCGCCCGTGGGCGTATCGTATCGGCACGAGCAGTTCGTAGATTTGGATTGCTTGTTTGGCAGTCACAACTATTTTCGACATTCCCATGGGTATTTTCTCACGAATTGCTGACATCTTCAAGGCAAACGTCAACGACGCGCTCGATAGAGCGGAAGACCCCGAAAAGATGCTCAAGCAGATGGTCATCGAGATGGAGGAATCTGTCAACAAAGCGACGATGGCCGTTGCGCAGGCGATTGCGAACGAAAAGTCATTGGAACGAAAGATTGCGAAAGCTCGGCAGGACTCTGCCGATTGGCAGCAGAAGGCTGTCCAAGCGCTCCAAGCGGGAAGAGAAGATCTCGCGCGTGCTGCACTGGAGAGAAAAGCAATCGCCGATCGAAATTTGGCGGACTTGCAGCCGATCTACGAACAGGCAAAGGCAACGATAGCAAAACTTCGGCAACAGCTCGATCAACTCAAAGCCAAACTCGACGAAGCCCGTGCACGGCAGAGCACCCTCATCGCACGCTCCCAGGCTGCAAAAGCGCAAAAGCAAATTGCCCAAGCCTTCAGCGGCGTTGGCTCGGATGCCTTTGCGAAGTTCGACAAGTTCGAGGGCAAGATCGAGCAACTCGAAGCAGAAGCAAGCGCCTACGAGCAACTTGCAGGTGAGAGCACTTCGCTTGAGCAGGAGTTCAAGTTGCTCGGTTCTTCCAGCGCAGTCGAGGATGAGCTTGCCAAACTCAAAGCATCGCTCGGCCAGCTTCCGCCCAGCAGTACACAAGAACAATCATCGTAACAATCCATTCACCCCATAACCGGAGAGACGTTCATGACAACACCTGCCGAGCTCATCGAATCCACACGCCTGCGTGTTGAAAGCATCCTCCACGAGGCCTTCCCAGAGTACGTGCCATTTTCCAATGGCTCGTTCGCAGTCCTGCATGGTTCGACTCAGGTGATCATCGTTGTCCGGCCGTTTACAGAAACCGAGTGCGTCGTCGAATGCATCGCACACGTCGTGTCGGGTGCTACAATCAGCGAAGAGCTGATGCGCTTCCTCCTGCGCAAGAACGCAGAGATCCACCTCGGAGGCTTTGGCTTGCTCTTCGACGATACCATCATCTTCTCCCCCTCGATCACAGCCTCGAATATGGATCGCAACGAGCTTGTGACGACAATCATGAGCGTTGCAATCATCGCTGATCACTACGACGATGAAATCGTAGCGATGGCAGGCGGGCAGCGTGCTGCTGATGTCTTGGGACAATGAGGGGATTGGCCTGAGCAAAACAATCGTTCGAGCGTAAGCAACGCATGCATTAAACGCCCACCTACGATGCTGCGTCAAATGCGGCGAGCTTACGAACTTCGAACGTGTCCACGATGGCAGTACGCGTGATGGCACTCGCAGCAGATGAATCTGCGCTCGTTGAAGAGTTTCTGCACGGGGATCGGGAACGTGCAGCATCGCAGTTTGTGCGTCGCTACCAACGGTTCGTCTATAGCGTTGCACTCCGACACCTCGATGGTGACCGTGACGATGCTGACGATGTCGCGCAGGAAACCTTCATCCGAGCGTTTCAGGCCTTGCACCGGTTCAAGGGCGACAGCTCGCTCCAAACGTGGCTGTACCGCATCACTGTCAACACATGCATTTCCTTCCGTCGGAAGTGGAAAAAGTTCGTCCGTCTCGAGGACGTACTTGAAAACATCGAGGATCTTCGCTCTGCGCTTCCGACGCCGGATCAGCAGCTGGAAGATGCCGACTTCCTTGAGCGTTTTCACGCGATGCTCAGCAAGCTGCCACCCAAACAGCGGGAGACGTTCTATCTCCGCTACGTCGAAGGTCTCAGCTACGAAGAGATCTCCACGATGCTTGGCGTAAGCGTCAGTGGCTTGAAGGCAAACTATTACCACGCCGTTCGCAAGCTTGCAGAAATGCTTGGCCGTCCCATTCCTAAAGGAGGTAAGTGATGAAGATCGAAAGAATTCGCTCGCTGCTGCCCGACTACGCCGCAGGAATGCTCAGCGACGACGAGCGATTGGCCGTTGAAGACGCGCTCAGATCTTCACCCGAACTCCAAGCAGAGCTCGAAGCAATCCGCGCGCTCTTCGATGCATTTCCTCCTCAATCCATTCAGCGAGAGCTCGATTGGCAGACCCAAATGCTCAGCGTCCGTGTCCTTGAGCAGCTCCGCGCAGCCCGCAGTCACCGGCGTGTTCGGTGGCACTGGCTTGCGGTCGGTATCGCTTGTACCGCTGCGATTGTTGCAGCGGTTGTCCTCCCCGAGCGCAATCATAGCCAACGGGAGTATCCTCACGTGACGCAGAGTATCGCACGTACTCCTTCGGTGCAAGCAGTCACCAAATCAAACATGGAACGCTCCATCATCCCAGCACCAGCACAACCAGCCCAAACTCAGCGCGTTCGCGCAGCATCGAGTGCCGATCAGGAACCAATGATCGAAACTCCACCAATTGATGCAATCACAATTGCAACGTTCCCCTACGATGCGATTGACTCCGGATTTGTTGAACAATTTGCCGAGGTTTTTAGCGATGAAACGCTTGAGTAGCCTAACGGTTGCGATGCTTGCAGCAACCATGCTCGTTGCACAGCCACCAGCACAACAACCCCCACGAGCCAAACCCGCAGAGCGCTTAGCTCAGTTCAAGAAGCTCAAGCTTATCGAAACGCTCGATTTGGACGAAAAGACTGCAGAGAAGTTCTTCGTCCGCTACAACGAAGGTCAGAAGAAAATTGACCAGGCACGGCATGACCTCCGCACAGCCATTGGGGAGCTGGAAGCGGCAATCCGCGCAAACGTATCCGATGCAGAACTGACCGCGAAAACCCAGGCTGCGACGAAAGCACTCCAACAGCTCTCGAGCGCAACCCTGGAGCGGTTGGAATCTGTGCGTTCGCTGCTGAATCCCCAGCAGTATGCAAAGCTTGTCGTCTTCGAGGTACGGTTCATCGAGGGATTGCAGCGCGCTATGCTTGAGCGACAACGTCCCCCGCTACGAGAGCGTGATCGGCGGAGAGTTCCCCCACTGGAAGAGCCAGACTAACTAAGGAGCGATGCAATCGAGGCACTCAGACAGTTTGTGAGTGCCCCGATTGCCATTGCACGCCAGCCAAGGCGAACGATATCATCACGCCGCTCGGGTGCGAGCGAGCCGATACCCCCGATCTGAATGGCAATTGAGCTAATGTTCGCAAAACCGCAGAGTGCGTACATCGCAATCATTGCTCCACGCGGGCTGATGGTACCGGCTTGGATAAGCCCAGCTAAGTCAGTGTAGGCAACAAATTCGTTGGCGACGATCTTCGTCCCCAGCAGCTGAGCGACGGCGTGGGCATCCTGCGTAGGTACACCGAGCGCATATGCCAACGGCAGGAAGATCCAGCCGAGAAGCTCTCGAAGCGATGCCGGCATCCATGGGAGCAGAGAGTGCAGCCACGCAAAGCCTGCATCGAGCAGCGCCATGATTGCGATAAACGCAAGGAGCATTGCAAGGACATTGAGCGCTAGCATCAGCCCATCGCGCGCACCGCTTGTAGCTGCGTCCAGCAGAGATTGCGTTGTACGTTCTGTGCGATAGGATTCGATCGGACGTTCGGTGCCACTTGGTGGAATTGCCAGCTTAGCCAGCATCAGCCCTCCTGGTGCGGAAAGCAGCGAGGCTGTGATCAGTGCCTGGGCGGACATTCCAAGCTGGACGTAAGCGCCCAGGACTGAACCTGCAATGGTCGCAAAACCGCCAACCATGATGGCGTGCAGTTCAGAGATGCTCGCTGATGACAGGTAGTGCCGAATCAGGATTGGTGCTTCCGTTTGCCCAAGAAAAATATTCGCCGCAGCTGAGAGCGACTCAGGACCGGAGGTGCCCATCGTCCGAGCCATTACCCACGCAACGGCATAGACGATGCGCTGGATAATCCCCAGGTGGTAGAGCATCGCGATGACCGCCGAGAAGAAGATGATCGTCGGTGCGATGACGAGCGCTACTTGCATTCCGAATGTTTGGCGGTACTCTTGCTTGACCAAGTTGCCGAAGAGAAACTCCGAGCCGCGATTGGCAAAGGAAAGAAATCCTGTGACGGCACGCCCGACGTGTTCGAACAAGGCAACTCCGCTCGGACTTTTCAGGAGCCAAAAGCCAAGCGCGAGTTGAATCCCAATGCCCCACAGCAGCACACGCCATGGGAAGGGCGAGCCTCGCTGTGCAAGCAGACGTGCCCCAACGATGCAGAGCGCAATGCCGCCGAGTGCTTCCCAGTGCATGGCTGGTTACTCGACCGTCACCGACTTTGCAAGGTTGCGCGGCTTATCTACATCGCAGCCACGCGCCACAGCGATGTAGTACGCCAACAGTTGAAGTGGAATCACTGCCAGGATTGGCGTCAGCAGCGGATGTGTTGGCGGAACGTAGATGACGTGGTCTGCCAGCGCTGGCAGTCGGTCGTCCCCTTCCGTGGCGATGGCGATGATACGTCCGCGGCGTGCCCGTACTTCCTGGATGTTGGAGAGGATTTTGTCGTAGATGTCGTCGCGCGTCGCGATGAAGACGACAGGCATATTTGCATCAATGAGCGCAATCGGACCGTGCTTCATCTCTGCAGCAGGGTACCCTTCGGCGTGGATGTAGGAAATTTCCTTGAGCTTGAGTGCGCCTTCGAGAGCGACGGGGAAGTTCACCCCACGCCCTAAGTAGAGGAAGTTTGTCGCATCGGCGTATTCAACCGCGATACGTTCGATGTCGGCGGCTGCCTCTAAAATTCTCGCAATGTGCGTGGGGATGGCGTCGAGTTCGCGTGCGAGGTGTTGTCCTTCGCTGGCAGAAAGGTCGCGCTGCCGCCCAAGGTAGAGTCCCAGGAGCGCAAGCACCGCAAGCTGTGAGGTGAACGCTTTCGTCGAAGCAACACCGACCTCTGGGCCGGCATGAAGGTAAACGCCTGCGTCTGTCTCCCGTGCGATCGTCGAACCAACAACATTGACGATGCCAAGGATTGTCGCGCCTTTGAGTTTTGCCTCACGGAGTGCTGCGAGCGTGTCAATGGTTTCGCCTGATTGCGAAATACCAATAACGATGTCGTCTGGGTAGATGATCGGGTTGCGGTAACGCAATTCCGATGCATATTCGACTTCGACGGGGAGGCGCGCCAGCTGCTCGATGATGTACTCACCGACGAGCGCCGAGTGCCATGAAGTGCCGCAGCCAGTCAAGATAATGCGACGTGCCGAACGCAGCTTGTCGGCAACGCTTGCCAGACCCCCAAGTTTGGCATTTCCTTCCGCCAGCAGAAGTCGCCCACGGATCGAATCGCGGAACGTTACCGGTTGCTCGAAGATTTCCTTGAGCATAAAGTGTGGGAAATTCCCACGCTGGATTTGCTCTAGCTCGAAGTCCAGTTCGTGGATCTCAGGCGCAATGTATTCGTCACTGATGGTTTTCGTTACGTACCCGTTCCGTCGCAGGATCGCCAGTTCGTCATCGCGGAGATAGACGACTCGTCGCGTGTGTGCTACGATTGCTGAGGCATCCGAGGCGACGATGTACTCGTCATCTCCGATGCCAAGCACAATCGGAGACCCACGCCGTGCGGCGATCAAGCAATCGGGGTCATCGCTGGAGATGATCGCCAGTCCGAACGTCCCTTCAACTTCTTGGAGAGCAGTGCGCACAGCAAGTTCGAAATCGCCGAGTTCGTCATAGAGCATCCCGATGAAGACTGCGAGCACCTCGGTATCGGTCTCGGAGCGGAAGCTATAGCCAAGGCGCTCCAGCTGTGTTTTCAGGACGGCGTAGTTCTCGATGATGCCATTGTGGATGAGGACGATGCGGCCGGAGGCATCGCTGTGGGGGTGTGCGTTGGTATCTGTTGGCTCACCGTGTGTTGCCCACCGGGTGTGTCCGATTCCAAGAGTACCTGGAAAAGGAAGGTGTTCGACCTCAGCTGCAAGTGCTGCAACTTTCCCTGCGCGTTTGGCGATGCGGATTCGGCTGCCGTCGCAGATTGCAATACCCGCGGAATCGTAGCCGCGGTACTCCAGGTTGCGGAGCCCTTCGAGTACGATCGGCAACGCCGGCCGATGTCCAATGTAACCAATGATGCCACACATAGAACGCAGTTGATTGTTCGATGCCAAAAATAGGACGGTGTCGAGCGATGCAACCGGTGACTTCGGTGCAGCTGCACGCTCTCGAGCGCGTGTTACTGAAAGACCGGTGTGCTGCGCTTTTCGATCTTCAGGTCGCGGAGTACGCTCGCAATTGGATTGAGCACCAGGTAAAAGCCGCTGTTGATGCCGACGGGATACCAGACGAAACTGAGCGCCCAGCAGTGAAGCTGCTTTGTAATGCGAACATTGATGCCACTGAGCGACCGACTCAGCGCATCGTAGGCAAACCCGCCGGCGATATTCCATGTCCGCGTCAGCTGTACTGAGCCTGCAACCGAAAGGTTGAACTGTTCCGTTGCAGGTTGCGCTGCAAATGGCCGCGAGTATGAATACGACGCGTTGAGCGTCAGCTCCCAGGGGAAGGCAGGACGTGACCATCCTGGAGAATGCTGTCCCCAAAGATCTGGCTCTTCTTGCTCGGCTTCCATCCGTGCTCGAAAGCGCTCACCGAGCTGCTCAGCGGTAGTGTCCTGCCCACGGCTCGCTGGTCGAGGAGAGGATGCTGCGGGCACGATCCCGCTTTGATTGAAGGAAGTCGAAAAGTTCAGGGAAAACGACGTGATGCGAATCGCACCTGCAAGCCCCAGCCGCTCGGCGCGGAACCGTGAAATCTGCCGATAGCCAATGATGGTACCGGCGTTGTCGAACGTTGGGGCTTCGTCGTAGAGTGTTGTCCGCATCGAGGAGGAGAGCGAAAGATTCGCAATCGTCGGGAAGCGAAATGTCCAGGTTTGGTCGCTCAAACGGAATGAGTCGGCAACGAAGTTGTACGAACCACTCACGGTGAAGCGAAACAGATCCACCTTTCTCGAAGCAGTATCGCCAAAGAGTTTTCCATCGAGTGCATTGTCAATGGAGTAGTCGAGTGCCAATGCTCGTCCGCGAGGTGCAATGCCGCCTCCATCGAGCGCGAAGCGGGAGTACTGCACCGTTTGTGCAGGTCGAAGCGAGTCAGCAGGCACGGTGTACCAATTGTAGAATCCGTAGCGCGGTGCAGAGAGATCTGGCGTCACCCGCAGGGAGAGCGTCGGGATGATCGTATGGCGGATGGCAAAGTCTTTTGTCAAGAACAGCGGCGAGCCGTAGAGCGTCGTCCGTGCCGAAATTCCAGCGCTAATGGCGTATTCGTTGAAGATGCCGTACTCGATGTGGTCAACAGTTCTGCCCAACTGCGTGCTCCACGATCGCGTGATGCGGCGGAAGTATGTGTTGGCGCGAAGACTGATGCTCGGCGTGATGGCAAAGTATCCAAGGCGCGGGTTCACTGTTAGGCTGGGCGAATGCTGGATGACACCGCTCCAGCGCGTAGTGTCATATGGCGCAGGCAGGGTGCCAACGTCGCGAGCAAGAAGTGCTGTGCCCGTGCCCGAGTAGCTGAGCGTTAGCGTCGAGAGCCAATTGGAGCTGGGCAGCATTCCACGCAGCGGCATCGTCGAGGGAACCGTCAGCGAAAGTGTTGCACGATTGTCGTTCGCGCTCGAGGTCAGGCTCTGGTTGCGTAGGTAGTTGAGCGAAACGCCAATGCCACTTTCGAACGTATGCGAAATCCCTGCGCTCGAGGTGACGTTTCCCAAGATGCGCTGGCTAAGCGCATACTGGGTCGAAGCGATGTACCCCTGCGAGAGGAAATCCAAGTTCGCTGCCAGAGACGTTGTCGGACCAAGTGTCTGTTGATGTGTCAGGCGCACTCGATACTGCTGGGAGTATGGTTCGACTGTGCTCAGCCGCACGTTGGCAAACGAGAGCGCAAGTTGCCCACTGAGAACGTAACGGAGCGCGTAGTCAGTCGTTGCATTGAGCTCATAGCCACCCTTGGAGAAGTACGTCCCCGCCAATAGCACGCCGACGTAGTCACTGGCTGCCCAGTAGTAGCCAAGGTTTGAAAGCATGACGCCGCGCTGGGCAGAGAACGCCGGTTGTGGCGTCAAAAAACCCGACTGACGTCCGCCGCGATTAGGGAAGACCATGCCGATGGGGAGGTAGAACACTGGCACATCCTCGACGACAACCTCGATGTCCTGCAAGTACACACGATCCCCTGGCAAAACCTTCATCCGCGGGGAGCGGAAGAAAAAGTGTGGGTGTGGCGCATCGCAGGTCGTGTAGCAGCCATCGGCAACGTAGAGTGTTGCGCTGTCGGCTTTGTAGATTGTCGAACCGAAGTAGTAGCCGCTCTCGATCGAAGTTTCCCCGAGCGTAACGCTGCCTTGGCCCGTTGCGAAGTTGTACGTCATGCGTTCACCGGCGTAGCGCTTGCCAGCATCGCTCAAGAGCGGATAGCCTTGCCGCTTCCCAAGTGAGTCAGTCATCGGGGATGCGCGGAGCGTCTTGGTGGAGAAGTCCACCTCGATGATTGCTGCATCGAGCGCTTGGCTTTTGTGGTGGAGATGAGCATTCCCATAGAGTCGTAGCTGCTGCGTCCGTGGTTGGAACACGGCCGAATCGCGGGCAGTTGCAACGACGATGCTATCTGTTGCCGATCGCCGAGCGAGCGAGTCTCGGGCGACCCGAAGAGTATCGGGCGGCTGGGTCTGCTGTGCAGAGAGCCCACTAACGGCAAGCAACAGCACGCAGTATGGAAGCAGATTCCGCATCGCTACTCGATGGAGATGCGTCGGACGGTGCGTGGAAGGTGGAAGCGAAACGGTGTGCGGTCTGCCGACTGTTTGACGGCGGTTGGCTCGAGCACAAGCTCGAGTTGCTCAGCGGGTGCAGCAATTCGAATACGCTCCGGATAACGGACGCCATCCCATTGGCGGTACGCACCGTATTCGACTGCAAGGAGTAGCTTGTTGTCGGGGGACTTCCGCTGATAGCCAAGCAGTGAGCCATCGGCATCGAGTTCTGCAATGTCCACGTAGCTTGAATCCCGATGGGCAAGCAGCGTAGTGCCTTTTTCTGCACGAACAGCAAGGAAGCGGTAGCTCGAATCGGGGAGCGGAAGCTCGCAGCGGAGCAGTGCAAACAGATCCTCCCGCTCAATCGGAAACGGGAGGCGCCGCGCAGCATCGCGGAGCGGCAGTTGTGCGGTGTACGCTTCCATCGCGAGTGCATCGAGAATTACCAGCTCGTCGCGCGTGCAGTATGCACGTGCAGCGACGATCCCGAGCGGACCGTAGATTGTGCCTTCGAGCGAATCACGCGCGGCAATCCGTATGGTGTACGATCCACTTGCCGCAAGCGATGGACTGCGGACATCGAGCGAGCCTTGCACGACGCAATGGCTGCAGAATGGTTTGACAGTCGGGATCGTCTGCGACTGAGCTGGTATGGCGATGGCTTCAGTGGAATCACTTGCACGTGGAGTTGATGTGTATGGCGCTGCCGTTCGGCATGCACCTATCCCTACCGAGACCACAAGCGGAACTAAACACCAAGCGACTATGTTTGCCAGCGTAGTTTGCAATTGGTTCTGTGCCATCACAATCGAGCTGAGCGATGGTGTACATAACGCGACGGGCAACATTTTCTGCTTCACATCGGCTCCACAACCCATTGCTGAGCGATGCAGACAATGAGCGCATCTACGACAAGTGCAACAATCCACGGGGGCATGGGCATAACTACGTACTCGAAGTTACGGTGCGTGGTGTGCCTGATCCGACGACGGGGTACGTGCTCGATTTGAAGCAGCTTCGTGACATTATCGAAGAGCATATCATCGCGAAAGTGGACCACCGGCACCTCAACGAAGACGTAGATTTCCTCCGAGGCATTATTCCGACGGCTGAAAATTTGGCGTGGGCGTTCTGGCGTATCCTCGAACCACACATCCCCGCCGGCACGCTCCACTCGATCAAGGTGTACGAGTCGGAGAACAATTTCGTCGAATATCGTGGCGAGCCGATGGAAGTGCCGCGCTACTGTGTCGAACACATCGAGCATGTGCAATGAACCTCGAGCAGAAAAACGGTAACGGATGTGTTGCTATCGAGCAGCTGCAATCCTTCGATGCCAATGGCAACATGCCAATCTCCGATCACGAACGGCAGCGGATGATCGAGCAACTCGAGCAAAAGTTCGCCGAAGTGATGGACATACTCCGCATTGACCGCACACGCGATCCAAACAGCCGCGAAACTCCGCGGCGGCTTGCGCGCATGTGGGTCAACGAGCTGTTCATCGGCCGCTACACGCCACCACCACCAGTGACAATCTTTCCCAATCGCAAAAACGTCAACGAGCTGATCATCAGCAAAGGAATCAAGGTGATGTCCATCTGCTCGCATCACTGGCAGCCGATCAGCGGCACGTGCACGATTGGATATATGCCCGGCGACTATATCATCGGGCTTAGTAAGCTGACGCGCATTGTCGAATGGTTCTCCCGGCGAGGGCAAATTCAAGAAGAAATGGGCGAGCAGATCGCTGACTACCTTGAGAGCATGCTCAAGCCGCGTGCACTCGGCGTGATCATCACTGCAAAGCATTACTGCATGATCGCACGCGGCGTCGAAGCCGATCATGAGCAAAGCGACATGATTACCTCCGTCCTACGCGGGGCGCTACAGCACGATGCAAACTTGCGGAATGAGTTTTTTCGCCTTGCGCAGTCTTGACAATGGCATCCATTCGCTACGAGCAGCCGTTCTGGTGTCGTGGAGTGCTCGTTGCAGGCGTTGACGAAGCTGGGCGTGGCTCGCTGGCGGGGCCGGTCGTTGCTGCTGCTGTCGTCCTCCATCCCGATAATCGCTCACTGTGTCGTCGGCTGCGCGATTCGAAGGAACTTACTCGGCAAAAACGTGAGGAACTCTTCGAGGAAATCGTGCGCTCAGCAGTTGCGTGGAGTGTTGGGGTTGCCAGTGTGAAACTCATTGAGCAGCGTAATATCCTCGGCGCAACGATGCACGCGATGCAGCATGCCGTCGAGCAGCTTGGTTGTTCAATCGCGCATGTCTTTGTTGATGGGCCGCACCATCCGTTGCTTGTGCAGCCTACGACAGCTATCGTCGGTGGAGATCGGCGTTCTGCCTCGATTGCTGCTGCTTCCATCATTGCAAAAGTCACTCGCGACCGCCTGATGGTAGAGCTTGCACGGCAGTACCCGCATCACGGATTCGAACGGCACAAAGGCTATCCAACCGCAGAGCACTTTGCTGCACTCGATCGCTGGGGACCAACGCCAGAGCATCGAGCGTTGTTTTTGACCAAGTGGCGCGCACGTTCCGGGCAAGCGCAGTTGCTGTAATTTGCCACTTGCCGCCGAGAACAATCTTCCTCTGGATTTGTGGACATTCTCTTCGAACGCATCCGCATTGTCAGTCCGCTTGAGCAGCGCGACGAAGTCGCATACCTTTGGGTACGCGATGGAATCATAGCCTACTGTGACACCAATCCACCCGCTGGTATACCGCCCACTACTGAGCGAATTACTGCTCATGGCTGGATGGCAGCGCCAGGTTTTGTGGATATGCACGTCCACCTGCGCGAGCCAGGTCAGACCCACAAGGAAACAATCGCCACTGGAACGGCGGCTGCAGCAAATGGGGGATTTACGGACATTGTCTGCATGCCGAATACAGAACCGGCGATTGATTCACCAGCGGTTATCGAGTACATCCGCAACCGTGCTACAGGACTTGTCAATGTCCACATCTGTGCTGCAATAACGCTTGGGCGCCGTGGGGAAGTGCTCTCCCCGATGCACGAGCTCATCGAGGCAGGCGCAGTGATGTTCTCCGATGATGGATCGTGTGTGCGAAATGCCGAAGTGATGCGGCGAGCGTTTCTCTATGCTTCGCCCTTCGATGCGCTCCTCAGTCAGCACTGCGAGGAGCATTCCATCACCGAAGGGTTCGACATGCACGACGGCGCAATTGCTGCACGGCTTGGCTTGCGTGGCTATCCGAGTGTTGCTGAGGAGGTCATCATTGCACGCGACATCTTGCTCGCGGAGGCATGTGGGAACCGTCGCTACCACATTTCGCATTTGAGCACGCGTGGTGCGATTCGCCTCCTTCGCCTTGCGAAAGCCTGGGGATTGCGTGTCAGTGCAGAAGTGACACCGCATCATTTTACGCTCACGCACGAAGCGGCCGATGGCTACAACACCAACGCGAAGATGAATCCACCGCTGCGCGAGCGTGACGATGTCGAAGCGATTATCGAAGCGCTCGCCGACGGTACGATTGATGCTATTGCGACCGATCACGCTCCCCATACTCTGGAAGAAAAGCAACAGCCATTTCCACTTGCACCCAATGGCATCATCGGTCTGGAGACAGCTGTCGGGTTGGCACTGACGGAGCTCTACCATCGCCGTGGGCTGCCGCTTCGGCGCATTGTCGAACTGATGAGCGTGGGGCCACGGCGTGTTCTCGGGCTTGAGCAGCCTCGTATTGCTCCGGGAGCGCCAGCTGTGCTCACGATCGTGGCACTCGATGAAGAGTGGACCGTCGAGCCAGAGCAATTTCGTTCGAAGGCGCGCAACCCCCCGTTTGCACACTGGCAGCTTCGTGGTAAGCCTCGCTTTGTTCTCAACAACGGCATGCTGTGGAGGTGCCAGCTATAGGAGCATGCGGTATGATTTGGAAGCAGTGTGTAATTTTGTGTCAGTGCTGCACGTGCCCCGAGTGTGGCAATGCAATCAACCCGGTGCTTGCTCGCTGCTGCGTGCATGTCAGTTGTACCAAATGCTACTGAGCTCGTATGCGATGGCTCGTTACGTTCCTTGTCGCTTTCGTTGCGATGACCTTTGCCGCTTGTAATATCCGCGGCTTTTTTATTTCCCAAACCGACGACCCCGTTTGGAACGGTCCAACGGAGGAGCAACAAGCTGGCGGTGGAGAGCAATCTCTCGGTGCAAAGCTCTTCAACAAGAACTGCGCCTCGTGCCATCAAACGACAGGGAAAGGAATTGCCGGAAGTATCCCGCCCCTGGCTGGATCAGCGCTCGCCAATAGCGAAGATGTCACCAAGCCGATCCGCATTGTGCTCCATGGATTTCGTGGAGCGATTATCCGGAATGGTGTCAAGTACAACGGCGTGATGCAGCCGTGGCATTCAGTCTTCAGCGATGATGAGATTGCAGCAATCCTGACACACGTCCGTACCAGCTGGGGTAATACTGGCGGCGAAGTCAAACCGGAAGACGTCGCGCGCGTGCGAGAAGCAACGAAAAATCGCACGACGCAATACACGGAAGCAGAACTCGAGCAACCACTCTAATGCCCGCTACTGCTGTTTCTGCTCTCGCATCCCAAGCGGAGACGCCCGCACGTACACGCAGAGTGCGTTCGTTCATCGAACTATCGAAGCCTGGCATCACGTTGATGGAGGTTGTCACCGCAGCAGTTGGGTACTGGGTCGCCCAGCCATGGCTCCATCGTGATCTCTGGACAGTGCTCTGGCAGTTGTTGGTGCTTTCGGTGGGTGTTCTCTTTCTCGGTGCGAGTGCAGGTGCATTCAACCATCTCCTCGAGCGACGGAGCGATGCGGCTATGCAACGCACGTCGCTCCGTCCACTGCCAGCAGGCAGAATCTCGCCAGGCGCAGCATACGCTTACGCATGGTCCCTCCTTGGATTGGGTACCATTACGCTTCTTCTTCTTGGCTGGACCGTTGCTCTGTTGGGAGTGGCGACGGTTGCACTCTACGCATTGCTCTACACCCCGCTCAAAACCAAAACAGCGCTCGCGCTTTACCTTGGCGGTATTCCCGGTGCACTGCCGGTTGTTGGGGGCTGGGTTGCTGGGGGAGGGGAGCTTTTCTCTCCAGAAGCAGCGATCCTTGCAGCGATCATGTTTTGGTGGCAATTGCCGCACTTTTTGGCACTTGCGATACTGTACGCTGATGACTACCGTCGTGGGGGCATCGTTCTGCTCGGCGATGGGAACCCGAATCGTCTGGCATCGCATACGCTTATCTACGCAGTATTGCTTGTGCTCGCGAGTGCCGCATGGTGGGTTTGGGGAAAAGGTGGCATCCTCTATGCTCTCGGATGCGGAACATTGAGTGCCTGGTTGCTTGTTCGTTGCATGCAGCTTGTGCGCCAGCCAACGTTGTCAAGCGGCCGGCATGTATTGATTGCAACGTACATGTTCCTGATGGGCTTGTTCCTCCTTGCAGCGGTGGACTTGCGATGAAGCATCACATTGCAGCGTTTGCGATGTTTACTGCTCTCGCGGCTGTCGGCTGCCAGCGGAGCTCAGAGGCTGTATGGGATGAGCTTCCGCGTATCAGACAGGCGCCTTCGTTTGTGGTGACCAATTACGACGGCCAGCAGCTTTCCAGCGAGCAGCTTCGCAGCCGTCCGTGGGTCGCTTCGTTCATGTTCGCAACCTGCCAAGGGGTTTGTCCGATTATGAATCGGCATGTGGCGGAGCTGCAGCAACGTTTTGGAGAGCATGTACGCTTTGTTTCCTTCAGTGTAGATCCAGAAACAGACAGCCTGCCGGTTTTAGCATCTTATGCACGCGAGTATGGCGCTCGGCCAGGTGTATGGTTCATCACACGGACGACGCTCGACTCGGTTCGGATGCTCTCGCGCGATGGATTTTTGCTCTCCGATCCGAAAACGCCAGATCTGCATAGTTCGCGGCTTGCACTTGTTGATGAGCAAGGGCAGATCCGCGGCTACTTCAACAGTCTCGATACAGCCGACGTTGCTCGGCTACGCCAACTGCTTGCAGCGTATGTGGAACGCAAGCGAGAAACGGTGCAATGAGCCGAACCCTCCGAAGCATACCTGACGAGACGCTCCGCATTGTGATCTATGCGACCGCAATTGTGGTCTCAGCACTTGTAACGTTCATCATCACCAATCCCGGGGTGCTGCGGATTGGAACGTTCGATGTTTCGTATGCACCGGCGTTCCACGCGTTTCTCAACGGCACAGTTGCGGTACTTCTGTGCATTGGATATCTCGCAATTCGCAGTCGGAACATCGCACTCCACCGAACGCTGATGTTGAGTGCCTTCGGCCTTTCGACGCTATTTTTGATTTCGTACGTGATTTATCACACGCAGAAGGCCGAGCCAGTGTACTTTACTGGCACAGGTCTTGTGCGGGCAATTTACCTCGTTGTGCTCGTCTCGCACATTTTTCTGGCAGCGGGGATTGTTCCACTGGCGCTTTTCACGATCGTGCGCGGCTGGCGTGGCGAATATGCCCGCCATCGGCGCATCGCGCGGTGGACATTGCCGCTGTGGCTCTACGTCGCCGTCACCGGCGTTGCTGTTTACGTCATGCTCTACGCATGGCGCCCGTAGTCGAACAATCGTGCAGGAACAATGTTTTCGCAGCGTGTTGACCGAATACTCAAAGCTTCGATCCTCGGTGGTGGGGCGGTGCTCACCGTCGGTGCGTTGGTGCTCTACTTCGGTATGCGCAATGACGTAACCGACGTTGGCTATCGTCCTCAGCAACCTGTGCCGTTTTCCCACAAGCTGCACGTCGGCGAGCTTCAAATTCACTGCCAATACTGCCATGCAGGCGTCGAAGTCTCCGAGCACTCGCCGGTGCCGACAACGAGCACGTGCATGGGCTGCCACATTGTGATCAAAGCGGAAAGCCCTAAACTCCAACTTGTGCGGGATAGTTGGGAGAAAGGAATTCCGATCCAATGGCGCAGAGTCCACAAGCTCCCCGACTACGTCCACTTCAATCACTCGCGGCATATTCGCGCGCAGATTGATTGCCAGTCGTGCCATGGCAACGTGGAAATTCAAGGCGTCATCGCGCAGAACAAGCCGCTTTCGATGGGGTGGTGCTTGGAGTGCCATCGGCATCCAGAGAGAAACATCGTTCCAGCACGCCCAATTTCGGGAATCTTCACTGGCGCACGGCTTCCGGAGAACTTCCGTGAGCATCTGTTCGAACCAATCAACTCAAACCTCGTCCAAGGAGTTGCTTCGCGCGTACGTCCGATCAGTTCACCACAATTCGGCGCGTGGGAGACCGATGTGCCAACTCCTACGGTTGCGGGTATTCCGCATCCGAAGCTGCCGGGCTACGGTCCGGAGAACTGTTCAGCGTGTCACTATTGATGAGCGACTGTTTATGTCAACGACAATTCCAGAAAGCCTGATGCACGAGTCAATGGAGCATTTCGCTCGCGTCATCGGCGAGGACCCCGATCAACCGAGCGATGCTCCGCCGATACTGGAGACACCGCTTTCACGGCGGTCGTTTATGGCGATGCTTTCAGCGGCGATGGCAGTCACCGCTGCAGCCTGCCGTCGTCCCGATTACAAGCTCGTTCCGGCGGTGAAAAATCCTGAGTACGCCATCCCTGGAGTGCCGCTCTACTACAGCACGTGCTACATGCACAAAAACGTCGTGCATCCGTTGCTTGTTCGGGTGCGGGAAGGGCGCCCTGTCAAGGTCGAGGGGAACGACCTTCATCCGATCGTCGGCGGTAAATCGAGCGCGCTCATTCAAGCGACGCTCTTTGAACTCTACGACCCAGAACGCATCCGCCCAATTTTGGTTGGGCGGCGACCTGGCGTAATTCCGAGCGGAAACTATTCGACGCCTGCGAATGCACTGGCACAGATTGTCGAGGCAATTCGCACTGCGAGCGGGGAAGGAAAGCACATCCGCATTCTCATTGACGAGCATTGCTCGCCAGCGATCGAAACGCTTGCGCGACTTGTCGAGCAGCACGTGCCGAATGCACAGGTCGTCGTGTTCCCCTGGGCAATCGCCGATGGTGCTGCGGAAGCGAGCAAGGCATTGCTTGGAATCGAAGGATCGCTTGTGCCAAGCCTCGAGCGTGCCGATGTCATCGTCAGCGTTGATGCAGATTTCCTTGGAACCGATCGCAATGCGGTCTATCACACCCGTGGGTTTGCAGCTCGCCGAAAGCCGACGCGGTCAAATCCTGTGATGAGCCGCTTTATCGCTGTCGAGGGGCGCTATAGCCAGACCGGTGCCGCAGCCGATGAGCGTGTGGTGATCCATCCGCGCGACTACGAGTTATTCCTTACGGCGCTCTATAACAACATCGCACAAGCCAAAGGCGCGCAGCAATTAGCGCTTCCCACCTCGCATCGTGATGCTGCGGCGCGGATCGCTCGCGAGCTTCTGGCTGCTGGCGAGCGTGGCTGCGTGGTCGTCGGTGAGCATCTTTCTCCCTATGCACATGCAGTTGGCATTGCAATCAACACGCTGCTCGGCTCCATTGGCGAAGGGAAAGTATTTGCACACGTGCTCCCGATGAGCCAGATGCGCCGCCCTGCAGTCGAGGCACTCCGCGATGACTTGCGCAACGAACGTGTCGGGGTTGTGCTGCTTAGCCACGTCAATCCCGAATACACAGCCGATGCAGAGATGCGGTCGCTGCTGCGACGGGTCGAGCATCGCTTCGCGCACACGCTCATTGACGACGAAACAGCACAGCAGTGCACGATAACGATTCCCGCGGCGCATCAGTACGAAAGTTGGGGCGATGCTGTTGCCTTCGATGATTCCTATTGCATCCAGCAGCCGTTGATTGCTCCGCTGCCAGTCAATGCTCTCTCGACGGGGGAGCTGCTCTTCGGGATTGTCAAAGCATTTGCGCCTGAGGCCGTCGGGAACGCTGAGAAGTACTTCGACTACTTCAAGCAAACTGTTGTCGAACGTCTTGGCTCGGAAGCACGCTGGGAAGAGCTGCTGCGGACAGGGTTCGTTCCTGGGCAGCCACAATCGCTCTTGAAGCCGAACCTTGCAGCGCTGTCGAATTTCCGCCCTACGCTCGATGTCAGCGAGCTTGCCGTCCTGGTGGTACCCAGTAGCTCGGTCTATGACGGTTCCCATGCGAACAACCCATGGCTTCTGGAGTGCCCCGACCCGGTAACAAAGCACACGTGGGAAAACGTTGCTGTCATGTCTCCGCAGACAGCGGAAAAGCTTGGCGTGCAGAGCGAGGATGTTATTCGCATCACTGTTGGCTCGGCAGCGATTGATGTTCCGGTTCTCACGCAGTACGGCATGCACGAGGGAGTTATCGTCACTACGCTCGGTTTCGGCAGGCAAGCTGGGAAAGTTGCTGCTGGCTTTGGGCAGAACGCCTACGCACTACTCAATGCTGGGCGGACTGGGTACTACAGCGCCGCCATCACGAAGACAGGGCAACGCTCGCCGATTGCACGAACGCAGAAGTACTTCCATGCTCAGTTCACCAAGCACTGGGAACCAGATGCGGGGGAAGATAAATTCCGGCCGATCGTCCATGAACTCCTCTTGACGAAGTGAAGTCGGGGAAACGTCCGGAAGGCATCGAGTTCCCCAGTGTCGGAAGCGATGGGCACTTCAAAATCCCGCTCAATATCGTTGACGGCTATCAGTACAAGGGGCACAAATGGGGGATGGTCATTGACATGTCGGCGTGCACAGGCTGCAATGCCTGTGTGGTGGCGTGCGAAAGTGAGAACAATATTCCTCCAGTCGGCAAAGACCAGGTCATGCGGGGACGTGTCATGCACTGGATACGTCTCGACCGCTACTATCTGGGAACACCGGACGACCCACGCAGTGTGGTGCAGCCGATGCTTTGCCAGCACTGTGAGAACGCTCCGTGCGAGAATGTTTGCCCAGTTGCTGCAACAGTGCACTCGCCGGAAGGTCTCAACGAGATGGTGTACAATCGCTGTGTCGGGACGCGGTACTGCCTGAATAACTGCCCGTACAAAGTGCGGCGGTTCAACTTCCTGGCATACTTCCGTCGCTTCTACGAAGAACGGCTTGGCACGGCAGAGCCGCATCCACTCGATTTGGCGATGAATCCAGACGTTACCGTGCGCATGCGCGGGGTGATGGAGAAATGCACCTTTTGCGTCCAGCGCATCAACGAAGCAAAGTATCATGCCAAAGATCAAGGGCATGCCCGTGTTCCCGACGGCGCATTCCAGACCGCATGTGAGCAGGCGTGCCCAGCTTCAGCAATCACGTTCGGGAACCTCAACGACAGCTCAAGCCGCGTTGCTACGCTCCGCGCCAGCGAGCGATCGTTCCTGGTGCTCGAAGAGCTCAACGTGCGTCCATCGGTAACCTACCTTGCAAAAGTTCGTAACACTACTCCTCGTGCGGTGTAGCAATGAGTACGACGACCGCTGTTCAGACCGCGCACCATCGTTCGGACGGAGTTCGCTTTGAGCGTGAGCCTCTTGTGCTCGGCAATCCAACGCTCCACGACATCACAGCGAAAATTGCAGGCATTGCTGAAGACAAGCCCACGCCAAAGTATTTGTTGGCGCTGAGCTTTACTGCGGCAATTGCCGCCTGGGGTGTTGGGTGTATCCTCTACACAATTTTGACCGGTATTGGTGTCTGGGGACTCAACAATCCGATCGGTTGGGGCTGGGACATCACCAACTTTGTCTTCTGGATCGGAATCGGGCATGCTGGGACACTCATTTCGGCGATTCTCTTCCTCTTCCGTCAGAAATGGCGTACGGCGATCAATCGCTCGGCGGAGGCGATGACCATCTTTGCGGTGATTTGCGCGGGGCTGTTCCCGCTCATCCACGTCGGGCGGATTTGGTTTGCGTACTGGCTCATCCCGTACCCCAACCAAATGCAAATGTGGACGAACTTCCGCTCGCCGCTTGAGTGGGACGTCTTTGCTGTTTCGACGTACTTGACCGTCTCGCTGATTTTCTGGTTTTTGGGGATGGTGCCGGATCTGGCAACGCTCCGGGATGTGGTCAAAAACAAAGTCGCAAAGCGTCTCTACGGCTTTTTCTCGCTCGGCTGGAGCGGTTCAATGCGACACTGGCACCACTACGAGATGGCATACCTGATTTTGGCAGGACTCTCGACACCGCTGGTGCTTTCTGTGCACTCGGTGGTGTCGCTCGACTTTACCGCTGGTATCTTGCCGGGTTGGCATACGACAATCTTCCCGCCGTACTTTGTCGCAGGGGCGATATTTTCTGGGTTTGCAATGGTAATGACGCTCCTTGTCATTACGCGGGAGGTGCTCGATCTCAAAGAGCTCATCACGATGAAGCACTTAGAGAACATGAACAAGATCATCCTGGCAACGGGGATGATGGTCGGCTACGCCTATGCGATGGAATTTTTCATCGCGCAGTATTCGGGCAATCCCTACGAAGCGTTTGTCTTCATCAACCGCGCAACGGGGGACTACGCCTGGGCATACTGGACGATGGTGCTCTGCAACGTCGTTTCACCGCAGGTCTTCTGGTCACGTCGGTTGCGGAGAAATATCCCGGTAATGTTCATCGTTTCGATCTTGGTCAACATTGGGATGTGGTTCGAGCGATTTACGATTATCGCCACAAGTCTCCACCACGACTTTCTCCCTGCAAGCTGGGGCTACTACACTCCGACGTGGGTAGAAGTCTCGATTTTTGCGGGAACATTCGGAATTTTCTTGACGCTCTTCCTCCTGTTTGCCAAGTACATTCCCGTCATCGCAATCGCAGAAGTGAAAGCGATTCTCCCGGGTGCGCAACCGCAGCACTCGCACCATGGAGCAGAGGCTCCACCCCACCAGGTTGAACAATCCACCAGCGTGTGACGCTATGGAACAACGTCCGGTTGCAACTGTTGCTGAATTCCGCGATGTCAACGCGCTCGTGGCTGCTGCACGTGCAGTGTACGAACGCGGCTATACGCGCTTTGATTGCTACACGCCATATCCTGTCCACGGCTTGGACCGCGCAATGGGGGTGCGACGGACGATCTTGCCGTATATCTCGTTCCTCGGCGGTGTAACAGGGCTCGCCAGCGCACTCCTTCTCCAGTGGTGGACCGGTGGCTACGACTATCGTCTCAACATTGGTGGGAAACCATTTTTTGCGATTCAGTTTTCAGTTCCGATTGACTTTGAGTTGACGGTCCTGTTGTGTGCGTTCTTTACGCTGTTTGGGCTGCTGGGGCTGTGCAAACTGCCGACGTGGTGGCATCCATTGCAAGGTGACGCATCGTTCCGCCGTGCGACGGATGATACGTTCGTCGTTGCGATTTTTTCGGACGACCCGCGGTACACGATCAAGGATACCGAGGAGTTGCTCCGTTCGATGGGGGGGACGAACGTTCATGTTCATACAGCCTCTGCGGACCCAAGTACAACACTGCAATCAGTTACCACTCAATCCGATTGAGCAATGAGTACCGCTTGGAAAATTATCATCGGTGTTCTCCTTGCCGTTGTGGCGACGTTCACAATTGGCGTCTTGTCGGGAAAGATTTGGTGGTTTAGCGAAGACCCACCACTGATGGTTATCCCGGACATGGACGATCAATTTCACCTCAAGCCTCAGGGCGAAGCTCGATTTTTTGCCGACAATCGCGCGCAGCGAGATCCAGTCGAAGGTACGCTCCCTCGTCAAGGGCGCAGCTATCCTTTTGCGATGGGCGATGTAGATTCGGCTGAGAAATACTTCGCTGCTGGCAATCCGCTCCCGAAAACGGAGTTCGTTCTTGCCCGGGGACAGAATCGCTTCAACACGTTCTGCTCACCATGTCACAACTACACTGGCACTGGCGATGGCTTGGTCCAGCGCCGCGGCTTTGGCAATCAAGAGACGATGAATCTTACCCGTCCAGCTGCACGAGAGTACTCGGATGCAAAGATTTTCCATGTGATCAGCGCAGGGCAAAACATCATGCCGGCATATGCAGACCGCATCTCCGAAACTGATCGCTGGGCAATCGTGCATTACGTTCGTGAGTTGCAGAGCAAAGCCGCTGGTGGCGGGTTGAGCGGTGCGTCTGCCAGCAGGGCTAATGGTTCCACAACGTCGAAGAATATGCAATGAACCCATATCGAATCATCTTGGGTCAGACGCCGTTTCCAGGTCAATTGCGGCGGCTGGGTGTAATTCTGGCTCTAATTGGAATCGCAGCATTCATTGCTGGCGGGCTTGGCCATCCGCAGTACTGGTGGGGCGGTTACCTCCTTGGGTTTATCTACGCCATGGGCTTGAGCGTCACGCTCGTGTTCTTTTCAGCGCTTTCATACCTGGTCAATGCAGGTTGGGTAGCAGCGGTGCGCCGTATTCCTGAATTGCTCTCTTCGTTTGTGCTTGTGCTACCGGTTGCTGCTCTTCCGTTGGTGATCGGTGCGCTGACGGGCAACATCTACGAATGGATGCACTCGAGCGACGAGCATCTCCACCATGGGTTCAAGGGCTTCTACTTGAGCCAGCCCTTCTTCTGGGCTCGGATGGTGTTCTATGCCATCGTGTGGATCGTGATGTACCGCGTCATTGTCGGTAATTCCCTTCGGCAAGATGATGTGACAGACATCACGCCAACTCAACGGAATTGGAAACTCTCAGCGCCGTTTGTGTTGCTCTATGCCTTGACGATCACGTTCGCGTCGTTCGATCTTGTCATGACGCTGGAGCCGCACTGGTTCAGCACGATTTTCGGTGTCTATTCCTTTGCTGGACATTTCGTTGCCTCGCTGGCATTGATGCTCATCGTTATGCGGATGCTCGAGCGTGGTGGGTATCTGGCAGGCATTCTCTCGCGCGAGCATTACCATGATGTCGGAAAGTTGCTCTTTGCATTCACAATTTTCTGGACCTACGTTGCCTTCTCCCAGTACTTCATCATCTGGTACGGGAACCTGCCTGAGGAGACAGTTTTCTTTGCCAAGCGTCTCTCCAACGGTTGGGAAATATTTGGGTGGGCGTCGCTTTTCGGTCATTTTGTGATTCCATTTCTCTTTTTGCTGCGTCAGGATGTCAAGCGACGGCCTCAGCTTGCGACGATCGGTGCCATCATCCTGCTGATAGCGCATGCGATTGACTTGAGCTGGGTGATCTTGCCTGTCTTTTCCGCAGCGCACGGCGAGCCATATCAACTCTCGTGGATGCTTGTGCTTGCAGGGTGGGGCGGGATTGCAGCGATGCTTGGAGCAGTGTTGATCGTCGCAAGTCGGGCATTTGCTCGCCATTCCGCTGTCGCTTGTAACGATCCCTACTTGCACGAGTCGCTCGACTACCACTCGGGCGCCTACGACCCAGTCTAATTCGGCAATTCAAACTTGATCGAGCAGATGCGGCATTCTCGTAGGTTCGGCGAGAATGTCGCTTGCTGTAACAAACTGTGCGGTGCAGCGTAGTTTCGTGCAGCCGAACCTTGAGAGAGGTGCCCGATGAAAAAGCGACTCTATCGCTCCCGCACCAATCAAAAAATTGCCGGTGTGTGTGGTGGAATTGCCGAATATCTCGACCTCGATCCCACACTGGTCCGCATTGTGTTTGTGCTCCTTGCATTGTTCAACGGTGGAGGTATCATTGCCTACGTGGTGTGTTGGATTGCAATGCCACTGGAGCCTCTGGAGGGACAGGAAATGCTGCAAGGTGCACCAGTAGCATCGCCCCCAGCGGACGTTCCTTCTGCCGGCGAGTTATCCTCACCGCACCTAACCCGCCGGATCGGCATTGGGCTCGGGATTGTGCTGATTGTGGTAGGACTTTCGCTCCTGCTAGAGCGATATGTGCCGTGGTTCAAAGTAAACGTGCTGCCACTACTGCTCATCGTTGGTGGCGCTTTGCTGCTTTACCGTGGCTGGATCGAGGAACGTCGGCAACGCCGTGCTACGATCGAGGGAGGAGCCGATGAAGCGTAGCTACGCATTCTGGGGCATGCTCTGCCTCGTTGCAGGTATGATGTTTCTGTTCGGAGGTGAGCTGCTTTTTGACTTACTCCGCAGCAGTTCAGCAATTACGACTATTGGAGCAGTCGGGATCGTTGCTCTGGGAGTCTCATTGGTGGTTGCTTCTCGTAGAGTGCAAACGATTGCTGCGATTGTGGCGGGTGCCTGCATTGCGGTTGCTCTTAGCATGAGCATTCTCCGCGCCGGGAGGTATTTCCGAATTGACTCGGTTTCGATGTTGCCGCAGCTCAGAGTTGAAGAACTTGACAGTAGCCATTGCGACGGTTGCGGCCAGGACGAATCCGATCGAGAACGACAACAACGGGAAGACACCCGCGCGCAGGCAAAGGACACTGCTAATCACCACCAGCCAGCAATGGATACTACCAAACTGAAGTCAATCTACTGACCAACGAATGAAGATGGAACAACTATCCAACGATGTCTGGCAACCTCTGCAGGTGCAAGGCATCGAGCTGCGCGAGCTGGCTCGTCGCTTTGGAACGCCGCTCTACGTGTACGATGGCGAGCGCATCATCCGGCAGTACGAGCAGTTTGTGCGAGCATTTGACCCAAGTATCCGTCTTTCGATCAAATTCGCATGCAAGGCACTGCCAAGCTTGGCGGTGATTGAGCTACTCCACCGCTGTGGCGCCGGTGTGGATGCGGTGTCCATCGAGGAAGTCTTTCTCGCACGCCGTGCAGGTGTACCTCCGGAGGCGATCTGCTTTACTCCAAACTGCGTTTCGTTCGACGAGATTCGCCGCGGTGTCGAAGCTGGTGCGACCGTCAACATTGATGATCTTGCGATGCTGGAGCGATTCGGGCATGAGCTGGGAAGCAGCGTTGGCTGCGGCATTCGCATCAATCCGCACATCACCGCTGGTGGCAATCCACATATCCAGGTTGGGCACATTGACTCGAAGTTCGGCATCTCGATTCTCCAATTGCGCCACCTCCTTCGCATCGTTGAAAGCTATGGCATCCGCGTGATTGGACTCCACATGCACACCGGTTCGGACATTTACGAGCCGGAGGTATTCGTTACCGCTGCGGGTGTGCTCTTCGAGATTGCTGAGCATTTTCCGCACTTGGAGTTTCTCGATCTCGGCAGCGGCTTCAAGGTACCCTACAAGCCTGATGACACCGCAACCGACATTGCCGAATTCGGAGCTGTCATGAGCAGAGCATTCCTCGGCTTTTGTGAGCGCTACGGACGCTCACTTGAGCTTTGGTTCGAGCCCGGAAAGTATTTGGTCAGTCAAGCAGGGTACTTCCTCGTCGAGGTGACGACTGTCAAGCAAACGGTCTCCTCGCTGTTCGCCGGCGTCAATGCGGGATTCAACCATTTGATTCGCCCAATGTTCTACGATGCCTACCACCACATCATCAACCTCTCGAATCCTTGCGGTAAGCCGCGCATTTACTCAGTGGTGGGATACATCTGCGAAACCGATACGTTCGCATGGGATCGCCCAATTGCAGAGATTCGGCAAGGGGATATCCTCTGCATCATGAATGCTGGCGCTTATGGCTATGCGATGAGTTCCAATTACAACGCGCGATGCCGTCCGGCCGAGGTGCTCGTTCTCGATGGAAAGCCACTCCTGATTCGCAGACGCGAAGAACTGGACGATCTCCTTGCAACACAACGCACGCTCAGCCAGGCCGAGCAGCAGATGCTCGCTTCAGTGTGATTGCCAGTAGATGTGGAGATTGCAGTACGCTCCGTACAGCACGCTATTATGGAGCAGTGGATTCGACCTGGAGTGCCAGTTGGAGACGTTGAATTTCATCGCGGAGTTGGGCAGCGCGTTCGAAGTCGAGATCGCGAGCAGCCTGTTTCATCTGCGCAAACAGTTCTCCGATGAGTTCCTCGAGTTGCTGGCGGCTGAGTTTGCCAAGGAGCGGTTCGATGGATTGGCGTTGGCGAATTGCATCTGCTTCGTGCTTGAGCTTTTGGCGTTGGAGTTTGACGTCAGCGACCGTTGTCGCCTGGAGAATTTCCTCGAGCGACTTATAGACTGTCCGCGGATTGATGCCGTGCGCGCGGTTGTATTCCTGCTGGATGCGGCGGCGGCGGTTGGTTTCTTCGATGACGCGCTGCATCGAGCCAGTGACAGTATCTGCGTAGAGAATGACCATGCCGTCTTCGTTGCGAGCGGTCCGTCCTGCAATCTGCAGGAGCGAACGTTCACTGCGGAGGAAGCCTTCTTTATCAGCGTCGAGAATTGCAACGAGGGATACTTCAGGCATGTCGAGACCTTCCCGCAAGAGATTGACGCCAACCAAGACATCGAATTCGCCCAATCGCAACTTACGGATGATCTCGACGCGGTCGAGCGCATCAATTTCGCTGTGGATGTAAGCGACGCGGATTCCGAGATTGCTCAGGTAGTCGGCAAGGTCTTCGGCCATCCGTTTGGTGAGTGTTGTCACAAGCACGCGTTGTTTGCGTGCGGCACGCTTGCGAATTTCTTCGAGCAAGTCGTCAATCTGGGTGCGGACTGGGCGTACCTCGATGCGCGGATCGAGCAACCCAGTGGGGCGAATGATCTGCTCGACGACGACACCTCCGCACTTTTCCAGTTCATAGTCGCCAGGCGTTGCGCTGACAAAAATTGCCTGGTTGATGAGCGATTCAAACTCGTCGAATCGCAGAGGACGATTCTCGAGCGCCGACGGCAAGCGAAAGCCGTACTCGACCAAGATTTCTTTGCGATGCCGATCGCCATTGTACATCGCACGAATTTGGGGAATGGTCACATGGCTTTCGTCCACGATGAGGAGATAATCGGGCGGGAAGTAATCAATCAATGTCGTCGGACGCTCGCCGAAGGTACGTCCGGCAAGATGCATGGAGTAGTTTTCGATGCCTGAGCAGTAGCCGACCTCCTTGAGCATTTCGATGTCGTAGAGTGTTCGCTGCTCCAGACGCTGTGCTTCGACGTACTTGCCTTGCTCGTTGAGCTCTTTGAGTCGGTGGTAGAGCTCGTCCTTGATTGCTTCGATTGCGCGGCGGAGGTTGGCGCTCGTGGTGACAAATTGCCGGGCAGGGTAGAGCGTGTAGCTTTCGTAGTGCTCCAGTGGTTTGCCGTCAGCGAGTCGAATCAGTGAAAGCCGCTCGATGGTATCGTCCCAGAGCTCGATGCGGAGCGCGACTTCGTCTTCGTAGGCTGGGACAACATCAACGACATCACCGCGGACGCGGTAACATGCCCGACCAAGTTCGGCATCGTTCCGAGAAAAGAGGAGTTCATTGAGTCGTTCGAGGAGTTTTTTGCGTCCAATCTGCATGCCCACGTGGAGTGGGAATATCATCGCCGCGAAGTCATCTTTCGAGCCAATCCCATAGATACAACTGACCGACGCCACGATGATGACATCCCGGCGACCTTCGACGAGCGCAGACGTTGCGCGGAGCCGGAGACGATCGATTTCGTCGTTGATAGCGATGTCTTTTTCGATGTAGGTGTCCGTGCTTGGAATGTAGGCTTCGGGTTGGTAGTAGTCGTAGTAGCTGATGAAAAATTCGACGGCATTGTGCGGGAAGAAGCTCTTGAATTCGCCATAGAGCTGCGCTGCGAGGGTTTTGTTTGGCGAAATGACCAGCGTCGGGTGTTGAACGGCTGCGATGACATTGCTCATCGTAAACGTCTTGCCCGATCCGGTTACACCGAGTAGTGTCTGGAACCGCTCGCCGCGTTGGAGCCCTTCGACGAGTTGGGCGATGGCCTTCGGTTGGTCACCGGCAGGCTGGTAGGATGAAACGAGCTGAAATCGGCGTTCGGCCATTGCATCAGGACGGAAAAACTTGACATGCACGCGCAAAAGACGTACTTTTGTAGCTTGTAAAGCTACGAATTTGCTCTGTGGTATGGCACCAGCACCGGTGAAGCTGTCGGATTTGAAAGTCTCTGTTCCGGTAGCACTTGTCGCGCAACATCCACTTCCCAAGCGGGAAAATGCACGTCTGCTCGTTGTCGATCGCTCCAGCGGCGACCTTCGCGACGAAAAATTCAAGAATCTGCCGAAGTATTTTCAGAAAGGCGACGTTCTGGTCCTCAACGATACGAAAGCATTCCCTTCGCATCTTATCGGCACCAAAGAGAAAGGCGACACGCGCATTGATGTCTATCTTGTCCGGGAACTCCAGCGGGAAGAACGGCTCTGGGATATTGTCGTCGAGCCAGCGCGGAAAGTGCGGATTGGCAACCGCGTGTACTTCGATGGCGGGCGCGTTTACTGCGAAATCATTGAGAACACGACAACGCGCGGTCGGATCGCACGGTTCTCCTACGAAGGCGACATGACGCCGCTTATCAACCGGATTGGGCAGATGGCGCTGCCGCCATACATCACGCGCGAGCATACCGATGAAGATCGCGAACGTTTTCAGACAGTCTTTGCCAATCCCAGCAAGCGCTTTGCGATTGCACCACCAACAGCAGGCCTTCACTTTACCAAGGAAATGCTCAAAGCGATCGCCAAGCAAGGTGTGCACATTGTCTATGTCACTTTGCACATCGGCCAATGCGTTCTCGAGCCAATTGAGCTGGAGGACGTCAGTAAGTATCGCATGTACAGCGAGTACTTCGACGTCAGTCGTGACGTCGCCGAGACTATCAACAAAGCGCTCAAATCGCAACGCAACGTGTACGTCGTCGGCAGCTCGACACTGCGTGCTCTCGAATCAAGCATTCTGACGACGAACATGCTCAAACCCAATCGCGGCTGGACAGATAAGTACATCTTCCCGCCGTATGATTTCAAGTTCAAGTTTCGCTTTCTGACAAATTTCCATCCCCCCAATTCTGCGTCGCTGGTGTTAGCGGGTGCGGTTGCTGGCCCAGAGCTGCTCGTGACATCGTATCGCCACGCGGTCAAGGAAAATTACCGCTTTTATGCCTATGGTGATGCAATGCTGATCCTCTAGGTACAGTGCGATGCGTATCCGTCCATTGAAAGTGCTCACGGTTGCATCCGTTCTGCCGGATGAGCTTGCCTTTCTCGAGCGATTGGCGTATAACTTCTGGTGGTCCTGGAATCGGAAAGCCGAATCACTCTTTTCGATGGTTGATCCAGTGCGATGGGAGAAGATTCGACGCAATCCTATCCGCTTGCTCAAGGAAACGCCGCAAGAGCGGTTTCGTGAGCTTGTCGAGGATTCTGCATACCGGAAGGTACTTGGGGAGGTGGAGAAAGAGTTCGATGCGTATCTTGGCCAAGCGCCACAGTTGAGCTGGCCCTCTCCAGGGCCGATTGCGTATTTCTGTGCCGAATACGGTATCAGCGAATGCTTTCAGAATTACAGCGGCGGACTGGGCGTCCTGGCTGGGGACCATCTCAAAACTGCATCGGATGTTGGGCTGCCGATGGTTGCTGTCGGGCTGCTCTACCAGCAAGGGTACTTTCACCAGCATGTTACCTACAACGGCTGGCAGCAGGAGAATTTCCTCGACTACGATTTTTCCCTCCTGCCAATTCAGCTTGTCCGTACCGAGAGTGGAACGCCGCTCATCATTCGCGTAGAGCTGCCGGATGGTGATGTGGCTGCGCAGGTCTGGAAAGCTGATGTCGGGCGGGTTCCACTCTACCTTCTCGATACGAACATTGCTGACAATAGCACGAACCCGACATACCAAAACATCACCGACCAGCTCTACGGCGGCACCCACGAGACGCGGATCATGCAGGAAATGTTGCTCGGAATTGGTGGAGTCCGCGTGCTTGCAGCGCTAGGGATTGAACCTTCGGTCCTTCATATCAACGAAGGGCATGCTGCGTTCTGCACGCTAGAGTGGACACGTCATCTGGCGCAACAGCTTGGTCTGAGTTTTCACGAAGCCGCCGAGATTACTCGTGCGCAGACGTGCTTTACAACGCATACGCCAGTTCCCGCCGGAAATGAGATCTTCTCGCTCGGACTGCTCCAGCGATATTTCTCGCGCTACATGCCGGTGCTCGGTATCGAATGGGGAGAGCTTCTCAAGCTCGGTCAGGCAAACAACGGCTCCAGCGATGAGGGTTTTTCCATGACGATTCTGGGTCTGCGGATGAGCAACCACCGCAATGGCGTCAGCGAGTTGCACGGCAACGTTGCGCGTACGATGTGGCAATCACTCTGGCCGCATGTTGCAAGTGATGAAGTTCCCATCCGAAGCATCACCAATGGTGTGCATATACCAACGTGGGTTTCGAGCGATTTTGCTGCGCTCTACGATCGAGCACTCGGCCCAGGCTGGCGTCAGCGCCCGAGCGAACCCACCCAGTGGGAGGCGATTGCGACGATCCCGGATGCGGAGCTCTGGGCAGTTCATGTCCGCCGACGGCAACGCTTGCTCGAAGCAGTTCGGGAGCATATCCGGCAGCGGAGCGGCTATTACGATGAGGAGCATCGGCAGCGAGCCATTGCTGCGCTGCACCCCAACTGCCTCATCATTGGTTTTGCACGGCGCTTTGCAACCTATAAGCGCTCGGATTTGCTCTTCCGAAATTGGGATCGGCTTGCATCAATTCTTCGCAACCCTTCGCGGCCGGTCATCATCCTGCTGGCGGGAAAAGCACACCCGCAAGACATTGCCAGCAAGGAAATGATGCAACGCATCCTGACGGGGATTCGCACTGCTGGGTTAGAACAGCACGTGATTTTTCTGGAAGACTATGATCTTGGCATTGCACGAGCACTCGTCAAGGGAGCCGACGTATGGCTCAACACACCACGTCGCCCGTACGAAGCATCGGGTACGAGCGGAATGAAAGCTGCGCTCAACGGTGTGCTGCACTGCAGCGTTCTCGATGGCTGGTGGGCAGAAGCTGCCCTGAGCGACAACGGCTTTACCATTGGCCACGGCGAAGTCTTCGCTACTGCCGATGAACAAGACGCACACGAGAGCGAAAGCCTCTACCAGCTGTTGGAAAACGACATCATCCCAATGTTCTACGAACGGGACGCGGCCGGTGTCCCACGTCGGTGGGGTCAAGCGGATGAAGTCTGCCATTGCAACGCTTGCAGCGCGCTATTCAACCCATCGCATGCTCGATGAATATCGGATGGCGTTCTACGAACCTGCTGCTGCACTCGGCGCTGTGTTGGGAGAGCAACAAGGGCGCGCAGCACGGGAGCTTAGCCGCTGGAAACGCACACTGCCAGAGCGCTGGAAAACTCTCCGGGTCATTAGTGCCGACGTCCCAGACCGCGGCGTTATCCACGTTGGAGAGCCAGTTCCTGTGCGTCTTGTACTCGACTGCGGCGCAATGAATCCCGACGAGTTGCTCGCACAGGTGTACTATGGCCCGCTGACCGCACACGGTGAGTTCGTGCAGGCGCGCGTTGCGAACCTTTCGCTGTCGCATGTCGAGGGTGCACGTGCGACGTTCGAGGGAACCTACACAACGCCCGACAGTGGCCAGCACGGCTTCGCGTTACGTGTGCTCCCACACCATCCGCATGTGCCAGATCCAGTGGACTTGCAGCTGGTCGTTTGGGTGCAAGGCGAGCAGTAGTAGCCCACTGGGGGCGTGGTATATTGCGTTTTGTGTTTTGGTCAAACAATCGGTTTCGACACACGAATGGGTCACGTGCTCTTGATGAGCGTCCTCTTTCTTCCGCTCGTGGGTGCGCTGGCATTGGTAGCGCTCCCACGGGAGCGAGTTGCTCTTCATCGTTGGACGTCGCTGGTGATTGCAGTGGCGACGTTTCTTCTCTCACTTCCGCTGTTCTGGCTCGTTGATCCGACGCGGAGCGATTTCCAACTGGTGGTGGCGACTCCGTGGATTGCCTCCCTTGATGCGGGCTTCCGAATCGGACTCGATGGAATGAGCTTACTGCTGGTGTTGCTAACAACCTTCACCATGCCCATCGCGATTGGAGCATCGATCGGCATCATCACGAAACGGGAAAAAGAGTACTACGTGATGATGCTCCTGCTGGAGACGGCGATGATCGGTGTCTTCGTTGCGCTGGACATGTTCCTTTTCTACGTGTTTTGGGAACTCATCTTGATCCCGATGTACTTCATCATCGGCATCTGGGGCGGGCAGGATCGCATCTATGCTGCGGTGAAGTTTTTCCTCTACACGATCGTTGGCTCCTTGCTGATGTTGATTGCGATCATCTGGTTGGGGGCACACGCGCAGTCAGCAACAGGACAGTTTACGACGGACTTCATCAAGCTACGAGAGCTTGCACCAAGCATCCCGATCGAGACGCAGCGGTGGCTCTTTGCTGCGTTTGCACTCTCGTTTGCGATCAAAGTGCCAATCTTCCCGCTGCATACGTGGCTGCCGGATGCACACGTCCAGGCACCGACGGCAGGATCGGTCATCCTGGCTGGCATTCTGCTCAAGATGGGAACGTACGGGCTGATCCGATTCAATCTCGACTTTTTCCCTCAGTCGGCAATTGCCTTTGCGCCACTGCTCGGTACACTTGCAGTCATTGGCATCATCTACGGTGCACTGGTTGCGATGGTGCAGCCTGATATGAAAAAGCTCGTTGCGTATTCGTCCGTTAGTCACTTGGGCTTTGTCGTGCTCGGCATTGCCTCGATGACCAACGAAGGCATCCAGGGAGCGATCCTGCAAATGGTCAACCACGGACTTTCGACGGGAATGCTCTTCCTCTGTGTTGGCGTGCTCTACGAACGGCGCCATACCCGCGAGATTGCTGAGTACGGAGGAATTGCACGGGTCATGCCGCACTTTGCGGTGCTCTTTGCACTGGCGATGTTGGCATCGGTCGGGTTGCCCGGCCTCAACGGTTTTGTCGGCGAGTTCTTGACGTTGCTCGGTGGCTTCCGGTCGCCGTATCTCGATAGTTGGGCATACAGTATCATCGGCGCAACGGGGGTTATCTTTGCTGCTGTGTACCTGCTGTGGATGTTTCAGCGTGTCATGTACGGACCGCTGACAAATCCTGCCAACGAAGGTCTTGGCGACCTTACTGCCCAAGAGCGATGGACGCTCATACCGATCGTTCTTTTGCTTGTGTGGATCGGTGTCTATCCGCGGCCATTTCTGCATGCTAGTGCTGCGAGCACAAGCGCAATTGTCCAGAAAGTGCTCAATCACTCTGTCCCGCAGAAGGTGACCGAGGTGCACCTGCCACCACCGGCTATTCGGAGCATTGATCAAACCGTGAAAGTCCCCACACTCACCGAACGCCCATGATGAACGAATGGCTCAGTGCATCACCACTCCTTGTTGTTTCGCTGGCAGCGGTCGTCGCGTTGCTTGTGGATGCGCTCAATCCCCATAGTGAGCGTGTGACGTACCGTTTTTCCCTTATGGCGCTCGCGATTGCGCTCATAGCGGCAATCGCGACTATCCCGTTCCGTGGTGTTGCCTTTAGTAGCATGCTTCGCACAGGTGGTGCGCCTGCAGTGCTCGATTGTGTCTTTGCAATTGGAGGGATTCTGACAATTCTCGCAGCGCGGCCGTACATCGCAGCGCGCAATTTTGAGCACGATGAGTTCTACACGCTCGTGCTCTACTCCACCAGTGGAATGATGCTCATCGCGCATGCACAGCATCTCTTGATACTGTTCATCGGCATCGAGGTTATGTCGCTGAGCTTCTACGTACTGGCAGGATATTTCCGCCAGACGATCAGCTCAGTCGAAGGTGCGCTCAAGTACTTTCTGCTCGGTGCGTTCGCGACAGGATTTTTCGTCTTTGGGATTGCGCTAGTGTATAGCGCAACGGGGAGCCTTGATTTTGGTGGCATTAGCAATGCAATAACGAGTCAGTCGCTTGTGCTGCCAGGTTTGCTGCCGATTGGCATTGCGCTGATCATCGTAGGGCTTGGCTTCAAAGTGGCGGTGTTCCCATTCCATCAATGGGCACCGGATGTGTATGACGGTGCACCGACGGTCGTCGCAGGCTTTATGAGCACCGCGGGAAAAGCAGCAGCACTCGGCGCATTCATTCCACTGGTACTCGACATCGTTCCGTTCAAGGAGCAAAGCATTCAGACAGTACTCGCGCTCAGTGCTGCAGGCACGATCATCATCGGAAATGTGGCGGCTGTTGTGCAACGGCGCATCAAGCGAATGCTGGCGTACTCCTCTGTTGCTCATGCCGGCTATATGCTCATCGGTCTTGCGGCTGCAAATCACCGTGGGTTGAGTGCCGTCATTTTTTATGCGGTAGCATACCTGTTCATGCAGATTGGCGCCTTTGTTGTGCTCGCCATGCTCGAGCGAGACGTGGAACGGAGTGTGGAGCTTGACGACTGCGCAGGCCTTGCCACGCAACACCCCGCGCTTGCAGCTGCGATGGCGCTGTTTATGTTCTCGCTGGCTGGTATCCCGCCGATGGCAGGCTTTTTCGGTAAGTACTACCTGTTCACTGCTGCAATCGAAGCAGGCTATACATGGCTGGCGATTATTGGTGTACTTGGCTCGATGGTCTCGGTGTACTACTACATCGGCGTGGTTGTGCAGATGTACTTCAAAGAGGCTACAGCGGCACCTCCAACTGTTGATCCGACGTCGGTCAAAAGATTCCCACTGGTTGTTAGTGCGGTTGCGGTGATTGTGCTTGGCATTGTCCCTTCGATGTTGGAATCGCTTCTGTCGAGCTTTTGGAAATAACCTTGTCCAAGTGCCGTGAAGGCTCTGCTAGTCTGGATGTGGTCGCTGTTGATGCTTGCCATCACGGTACATGCCCAGCAAGGAGTGTCGCTCTACATTGACCCGCAGAATCGAAACGCAGATACGCTCGACTTCGGCTACGTGCTAGCTGGGGATACCGTCGCACGCTCACTGTTCATTGAGAACTCGACTGATGAGGAGATCGTCATACCGCAGGGCACGCGCCCATACCTTTGGATCGAAGCTACCCCACCGTTTCGCGACAACGATCCAGAGGAATTCCCACTCGAAGCGCTCTTTCCCTTTCGCGTCAGTACTGGCCAAACACGCACATATCCGCTTCGTTATGCTGCGACGTTGTTTGCGCAGCTCCACCCCGAAGGCAAACACCAGGTCGCACTCAACGTATCCGTTCGGCAGAGCCTCGATACTGCTGTAATTAGGGCAACACGTCGGTTCATACTGCGGGTGACAAAGTCGTTCCGACCGCTCTGGAGCGACACGGCAGTCTTGGACTTCGATTCAGTGTACGTTGAATCTCCGCTCGATCGTGTACGTACCCTTCAAGTTCGGAACGTTTACCAACAAGGGGTGCCAGTCCAAATCCTGCAGCAAGGTGATGCAGCCAGTCTCCAGGCATTTACGCTCGATGCAGATGCGAGCGATTTCTTCGCTGGCCAGCAGCTCAAAGAATACGCTGTTCACTTTCGGCCGGTGACACCTGCGCAGGCAGTGCTCGATGTGTTGCTCATTCACCCTTCGCCACTGCGCAACGGCGCCGCAGATACAACCGCGCTTCAATTCCGCGGTGTTGGGGTCACGCAGCGACTGGTTGTGCGACAAGTGCTCGCTCCGAATACTTCCATCGTTGGCGATACGATCATCGCACGCAACCGCAAGGTCGGCGTCGCTGATACGATCGCTCTCGTGGTAGAGAATACAGGCAACATAGCTCTTGGTGCTGTCGAAACTCAGCTTGCAGGTGATGCACGCCAGGTGACGTTGCTGAAAGGGTTACGTAGAGAGAGTCGGCTTGCTCCGCGCCGCTTCGATACGATTGTGGTTGTGGTGCGTCCAGCGCAAGCGGGCACGCTGCAAGCGCAGATTGACGTGCTCACCGACCTCCTGCAGCGTGGAATTTGGGGAGTGCCGCCTGAAGCGGCGACCATACACTTTACGCTCCTTGTCGAGAGCCAGCCGCCACGCCTTGTTGCATTGACAACAGAGCAGGGAATAGATGCCGGGACTCTTCTGGCGCTTGGTCCGTGCACCGATCGCTACGTGGACACGCTTGAGCTTCGCAATCAGTCATCAGAGCCGGTGACAGTTACCGCGATTGTTGCGCCTCTGCCGTTTCGGGTGACGCTCACAACGCCGCTCGTTGTTGCACCGGGCCAAACCCTTCCAGTGCCAATCGTAGTGGAGCCAACACAACCTGGCACGACAGCCAGCATCCTGCGTATCGAGAGCAGCGATACGGCGTATTCACCGTTGGAAGTGCCAGTGCGAGTTCGTGTCATTGCACCGCCAGAACCAACGATTCGCATTCCATCGGTTGAATACATCCCTGGGCAGATCGTTGCAATTCCGCTCTTGGCGGATACAGCGCTCCAGCACTATTCAGCGATGTCTCTACTGCTTGCCTTCGATCCCACGATGGTGCAGCTGACAGGTCTGCAGCTTGCAGGTACCGCGGCACAAGGTGCCACTGCGCAGCTCCAATCGCTCGGGCAAGGGCAGTACCGATTGCAGATTGCAACTGCAGCGCGATTTGTTCGGGGTGATACAATCGCTGTGCTCCTTGGGCAGACCTACCTTGGAGAACTCCCATCGTCGCAACTTCGACTCGAGCAGGTGAAAGCTGGCAGCACGCAGTGCCCCGATGCAATTCCCGGCAGCGGCACTGGAGGTGAGCTCAGCGTTGTTCCTTTTTGTGGCATGCAGTATAAGTTTCCAATCGCATTGCCGTTGTTGACGATTGTATCTGCCGATGCGGTGGTTTCAGCGCGTGTGCTTGTTCTTGAGTGTTGGTCGCGCGGGAGTGGACGTGCCCAGGCGGTGCTCTACTCAGCCGATGGGCGCGCTGTCGCTGAGTGGGCACTTGATCTTCAAGTAGGACGGCAGCGCTACATTCTCCCGCTTGCTGTGCCGGAAGGCATCTATGCGCTTCGAGTGCGAACCGAGCAGCAAACCACTAACGAGGCCCAGCGTGTGCTCCTGGTCCGCTAATGTACTTGCACTCGGGTGTGTGATGGCAGCAACGCTCGGCGCGCAGGGGTTCGATTGGATCCCGACATACCTTCGTCCATTCCGAATTCCCCAGCTCTTTGGCGTCGTCGGTGTTGAGGCTGGGTATGCACGCGTAGAGGATCCGCGCGCGATCACAGACGGTACTCTTGTGTGTGCACGCTACGGTTCCGGCAGTGGCGCTGCCGTTGCACTGCGGCTTGGAGCGGAATGGTGGGTACAGCCGGATGCTTCTGTTGTGGGTGGCTTGTCTGTGCGTTGGGTGCAATCGAGTTTTCATGCTGCAGGGACAACAGCACCGCTTGTGACAGGAGAAATGCTCCGGACAGAATACGTGCTGTCAACGTCACGCCTTGGAATCGGTGTCCAAGCCGCTGCGAAAACGCGCCTGATAGGGCGGTACGGCTGGGCAAGCGTAGGACTTGAGGCAACAGTGTATTTTCCTGGCCGCTCAACGCAGATGGAACGTGTACTTGAACCGTCGTGGTATTTCTTTGCCACGATACCGCCGAGTAAACAAGTGCAGATCGCATCGTCGGTCAGCAGCGGAAGTGATGCTCTCGTGCTGCTCAAGGCGAGCGTGGGCTATGATCTTTCGCTTGCAGTTGGGGGGTACTGCTCGCCCTCAGTCGAAGTGGCCGTGCCTGTTACGCTCAATGCAGGCAATTATCGTCTTTGGCGCATAGGAATTGCGCTTCCGGTAGCGTTTTCGTTTCCGTGATGTTTCACAATTCAAGGTATTGACGATGTTTCGTTGGAGTGCTGTTTTACTCGTGGCGACCGCCCTGCTTGTCTCAGCGCAGCCAAAGTTGGAAGTTGTCGGTGGCGATACCTACAACTGGGGACAGGTCAAGCCCTCTGCTAATCCGCTCAAGGGAACGCTCAAGCTCAAGAATGCGGGCAATCAACCCACTCGAGATCAAAGCTGTCAAGCCAAGCTGTGGGTGCACTGCGACGAAATTGGACAAAGATGTCCTCCAGCCCGGCGAGGTTGCCTCTGTGGATGTGTCATTGAATATCGGGACAGCCACTGGCCCTGTGACCAAGACGATCACGATTACCTCGAACGACCCGGACAATCAAACGAAAATCGTTTGGCTCAAAGCGGAGGTTGTTCGCGCAATCATGCTTTCGATGCCCTACCTTGCGTTTACGGACTTGAGTATTGGGAAAGAGTCCACTGCCAGCATTACAGTCAAGAACAACTCAACTGAAACTGTCACCTGCTTTGGCTTCGAGGGCACCGCAGGGCTTGTCGTCACACCGAAAGGCAAGGTGGAACTCAAACCGGGCGAGGAATTCAAGCTCAGCGCGACGCTTGTGCCGGAAAAGGAAGGCTACTTTAGTGGAACGGTGAAGTTCTCAACCACACATCCGGACTTTCCAAGCGTCGAAGTACCGGTCTATGGGAACGTGCTCAAACCGACATCGCCAGTATTTCAGCCAGGGCGGCCGTAGCCGCTTTTAGACCGTTCGTCCGATTTTTTCCAGCGCCCAGCGGAACACTTCCAGATATTGCTGGGCGCTTTTTCTTGCAGAAAAGTCTTGCTGCATACCATTGCGGCGCAAACGGTCCCAATGCACTGGGTCGCGGTAGTAGCGCAGTGCGCGTTCGATCGTAGCCGCAAACGCAGCGACTGAGTACTCCCGGAATGTAAATCCCGTCCCGGTCCCTGTCGTTGGTTTGTAGTCTTCAACGGTATCAGCCAGTCCTCCAGTCGCACGGACAATCGGGACAGTGCCATAGCGGAGTGCGTAGATCTGCGTAAGTCCGCACGGTTCGAAGAGCGATGGCACAAGCAAGTAGTCCGAGCTGGCAATTACGTGGTGTGAAAGGCCAGCATTGTAGCCCGTATAGACCAGCACGCGCGTAGGATAGCGGCGGCCGAGCACATGGAGGGCATGTTCATAGCGCCGCTCCCCACTTCCGAGAATCGCAAAGCGGACGCGCCCAGTACGAACAAACTGTTCCATACATCCAAGGAGGAGCTCGATGCCTTTCTGGGCAGTCAGCCGCGATACCATGCCCAAGATCGGAATCTCGATCGCGCGCTCGTGCGGTGGAACAGATTCTTCGAGCAATGCACGCTTGTTGAGTTCTTTATCGGCGAGCGTTTCCACCGAGTAGTTTGCCGCGATGAATGGATCGTGTGCAGGATCCCACTCGGTGTAGTCCGCGCCGTTGAGAATTCCAAGGAAGTCTGCGCCGCGGATGTTGAGGTAGTGCTGCATGCCCATTCCGGCGCTGGTCCAGCGAATTTCGCGGGCATAGGTCGGGCTGACGGTGGTGATTTTGTCGGCGAACATGATGCCGATTTTCATTGCATTGACAGCGCCACTGTGCTCAAGCCACGACCCGGCAAACCCATCGAGCGTAAATCCCGCGAGCGGTAAGATGTACTGTGGATCGCTGATGCCTTGGTAGGCGATGTTGTGGATGGTAAACACTCCTGCAGCACGGGTGAAATGGGGATGATGGCGATAGTGCGTCTTGAGGAAGGCCATTGTCCATGCCGTATGCCAATCGTGAGCGTGGACAATGTCGGGGACGGCGTCCACTGCAGGAGCAAGCTCGAAAGCAGCACGCGATAAGAACAGGAATCGCCGGTCGTTGTCGGCGTAACCTTCGTGCTCACCATAGATCCCCGGTCGGTCGAAGTAATCGCGGGATTCGAGGAAGTACACGGGAACGTCTGTTCCGGGGAGTTCGCCGCGCCAAATCCGAGCGTATTCCTGCCACCATCCCATCGGAACCGAGATGGTCAGGCGAGTTGGTTCGATCTGCCAACGCTGGCAATCAATGCTTCCATACTTTGGCAGAACGATGCGAACATCATGCCCAAGAGCACGCCACTGTTTTGCAAGCGCGGCGACAACGTCGGCTAACCCACCAATCTTGGCAAATGGCGCACATTCAGCTGCAACTGCCAGTATTGTCATTTGCTCCAGTGACGATCGTGGTTACAACAGTTCGGTAGTTCCGCATCTGGGCAGCGGCATGGAGTGCTGCATTGCGATTTTCAAAAAAGCCGAAAAGGGCCGATCCTGTGCCACTGAGCGATGCATACTGAGCACCAAAGTTGTAGAGTTGCTCTTTGATCGTTGCAAGCTCAGGGTGTGCAGCGAAGACAACCGATTCGAAATCGTTTGTGCAGACACTCCGCAGCAACGCATCATCGAGTGCAGAGGCAACGAGTGCATCGCTCAGCAAACGTGGGCGCGGATGTTCGCCGGTGCGCTTGAGTGCGGCATATGCCCAGGACGTCGAGATGGAAACGTTCGGAAGAACTACCAGTACGCTGCGCGCTGCTATCGGAGGCAGGGGAGTCAACTGCTCGCCTCGCCCTTCGGCGTAGGCAAGCTGTGGACGAAGGAAGAACGGTACATCGCTTCCAAGCTCGAGTGCGAGAGCACGGAGTTCGTCGTCCGGCAGAGTCCTATTCCAAAGCGCGAGCAGGCCGAGAAGTGTTGCTGCGGCATTGGAGCTGCCACCGCCTAACCCACTGCCAGGGGGGATGTGCTTTTCAATGGTTATCTTTGCGCCGCTTGTGCAACCGAGCCGTTTTGCCAGAAGCGTTGCCGCGCGCCAGACGAGGTTCTCCCGTTCGGTGATTCCGTAGGAGGGCACCATCTGGATGTGCAACCCCTGCGCGGGCTCGATGGTAATTCGATCGTGAAATGCCAGTGGCGCAAAGATGGTCGCAATTGAATGGTAGCCATCGTCGCGTTTCCCCAGTACGTGCAGTCCGATGTTGATTTTTGCAAAAGCGCAACGCTCAATCATGAGTATGCAGGCTGTTGAACAAAATGCGAAATTACCGCTCGACAATCGGGAGGACATTTCGTTCGGCGCCGAGCTTTTGCGAAAAGGGATTCATCTGGTATCGCTTTCGATTCCGATTGGCTACGCACTCATGAGCCGCCAGCAAGCACTCATGATTCTAGTGCCACTGACGCTTGCGTTTGTCATTGCTGATGTGCTCATCCACTGGAGCATGCCGGTGCGACGGTTGGCACTCCGGATCGTCGGGCCACTGCTGCGCCCACATGAACTGCGCAACGATCGGCTATTGCTCAACGGTGCGTCCTATGTGCTCATTAGCGCATGCATCGTTGTTGCCCTCTTTCCCAAGCTCATCGCGGTGACCTCGTTTGCGATTTTGATCATCAGTGACATCAGCGCTGCAATCATTGGCCGCCGCTATGGCTCGCATCGTTTTTTGGATAAAACGCTCGAAGGCACGCTCGCCTTCGTTGTGTCGGCATTGGTGGTCATTGCAGTGATTGGGACGCTCTACCGTCTTCCAGCGATCTATTTCGCCATTGCCGCGTGTGCTGCGCTGGTCGGAGCAATAGCTGAAAATCTTTCGATTCGGCTCAAGATGGACGACAACGTCTCGATTCCGCTGAGCATTGGGGTGGTGATGTGGCTATTGGCGGTAGTTGTTCCTTCGGGTGAACTACTCCTTCAGGTTGAATGAAACGCTTCGATTGGGCTGCAGTTGCTGGTGTCGTCATTGCCGCGGTCATAGTGGCAACTGCACTGCTTGTGCTTCGTGTCGAGACGCCAACGATTGTACGAATGCGTACAGTGGATGTCTTCGATACGACGCTTGCCAACGGCTTTCGCTGGGTCTTAGCAACGGTCGAAGCAAATCGCTACGATTCTGGCTACATCGCGCGCTATGCGACGATGCTCTACCATCGGCTCATTCCCAAGCACCTGGACGACACGGGCGCTGTTCAGTTGGAGCTTTACGTCGTCAATCCTGATGATCGGCGTGATCTCCGTCCAGAAGATATTGCCGTGCTGACGCGGAATAACCCTGCAATCGTTGACCGGTTGACGAAACTCGAGGTTGTTGATAGTGGGTACGTCGCCGTGCGGTTTTCGACGCCATGGATGTTGTTCGGTCGGGACACGTTGATGGTACTCCGCACGCGCTTGTACGTTCCTGGAGACGGTTATCGTTGGGCGTCGTTGATTCGGCGTCCTGCGTCATGATGTTTCACATTCGTGCTGCCGTATGAACAAAGAGCAGTGCTATGCGCTCATTCTGGGAGCATCCAGTGGGTTCGGTCGCGCAGCAGCATTGGCATTGGCAGCTGAGGGCTACCCCATCATAGGAGTGCATCTTGATCGTGCAGCCACGCTGCCAGCGGTCGAAGAGCTCAAGAGCAAGATTCAGTCCTATGGTGTGCGGACGCTGTTTTTCAATGCTAACGCTGCCGATGCTGCGCGTCGTGCCGAGATCATTGCGATGCTCCAGACGGAATTCCGTGAGCGCCCAGGCAGTGGAGTGTACGTGGTGCTCCACTCATTAGCGTTCGGGTCACTCCGGCCACTTGTTGCGCCGTCGCGTGAGGATGCCATCACGCAGAGTCAACTGGAGATGACGCTCGATGTGATGGCAAACTCGCTTGTGTATTGGGTTCAAGACCTCTACGCGGAGGGAATGCTTCTGCGCCGGGGTCGGATACTCTCACTCACCAGTGCTGGCAGCCACCGAAACTTGCCGATGTACGGTGCGGTGTCAGCAGCGAAAGCAGCGCTCGAGTCCTACACGCGTCAGCTTGCGCTCGAACTGGCACCGATGGAGATCACCGTCAATGCCATTCGAGCGGGAGTGACCGATACGCCAGCGCTCCGGAAGATCCCGGGCAATGAGCGGCTGATCGCCAATGCACTCATGCGCAACCCGAACCATCGGCTCACCACGCCGGAGGACGTCGCTGCGATTATTACGCTGCTGGTGCGTCCACAAGCGCAGTGGATCAATGCACACGTCCTCGGTGCCGACGGTGGAGAAGATGCTATTGACATCACCTGGTGGGATGGCAACGCCTCGTAGCAGCGTAGTGCTGTGGGCTCTCCTGCTTGGTGGGGGAGCCTGCAGCATGCTGCTGGGTGGCTGCCTGCTTCCGCTACGAACGATGCCGAAGGCAGTGCAAATCCAGCCGCAAACGAGAGCAGAACAGAGGCAGCACCGCTTTCAGGACACGCTGCGCATCCTTGCCGGTACGATGCCGGTGCCAGCGCACAAGGAAACTGTCGCAAGGGAAGCCCCAGCGTTGGACACAGCCGTCACGTGGTGCTTGCAGAGCGGACCCTCCCGTGCAAGCAGTGCGCTTGTGGCAATCGTGGAATCTCATAGCGAGCGCGATTCGATCTACTGGGAGGCGCTCTTTCAGCTCGGAGAATGCTGGGCACTCAACGGAGACTACAACCGTGCAAGCCTTCTGCTCGGAGAAATTGCCTATCGAACCGATGGAGTGCCACCGGACGTCCATCAGCGCGCACTTGTGCGATTGGGACATGTCTTCTGCATACGTGGGCAGCGGCAAACAGCTGAGCAACTCTTCGAGCGGTTGCGCAGGCTCTATCCGACTACACCTTATCGCGCACTTGCCGATTGTCGGATTGTGCGTTGAGCCGCCGACGCAGGAACATTCGCAGCGCAATGGCCGCAGTAGCAATGCCAAGCACTGTCCAAAAGACAACGCCGTAGGTGTGGAAGTATTCCTCGACGACTCGCCAGTTCTGACCGAGTTCCATCCCCGCCCACAGCAGCAGCGCGTTCCAGACAAGTGCGCTCACACCGCAGAGGATTGTTGTGCGAACCGGCTCTAAGTGCGACATCCCAGCAAAGAGGGAAATGACCGACCGCGTTCCGGAGAGGAACCGATTGGCAACGATGATGTAGTAGCCCCAACGCTGGAACCATTGCTCGGCGCGGAGGAGCAACTCAATTGGGAAAAGCTTCCCCAGGCGGGATTGCATCAAGCGGTCACCGAAGATTCGCCCAATGGTGAACATCGTGTAGAAGCCCGTGATGCTCCCTATCGTAGCGCTCGCCAGCGTGACTCCAAAACCAGCCGCACCGATGCCGACGAGCGTCCCGATGAACACCAACAATACGTCGCTCGGAGAGGGTGGGAGAATGTTTTCGGTGTACGTGATGGCAAAGGCAGCAATCACCACACCCCACGAAGGCAACGATGCGAGCGATTCAATCAGCTGGTCGAGCATAGCTTTGCATGCAGAATTCCTCACAAGTTTACGGAACGATGGACTTCGACGAGAGTCGCTCCTACCGGGAGCGCGCCCAGCTCATCGGTGCAAATCTCCGTGCACTTCGCCGAAAGGCGGGGAAGACGCTAGCCGAGGTAGCGCACGTCGCAGGCGTTTCCGTATCGCACCTTGCCAATGCTGAGCACGGCCGACGAATGCTCGGGGGTGAGCACCTGCGCCGTGTTGTAAGCCTCTACGGCTATTCGCTCGGCGTCTTTCTTTCCTACATCGAGCGATTGCTCCAGCCAGAGAGAATCGAGAGCTCCACCGAATATCGTGCGATCGAGCCAACGCCCATCCCGCTGATCGGACAAGACCCGCGGGAGCCACAGCTTGTGTTACTTGCTCCAATATTTTCTGCCGACGACCCCGAGCACTTGCTTCTCCATCTCCCTGCAGGCACTGAGCTGTGGCAGCCGCACCTTTCCTTGCCGGTGCGATGCACTGTTGTATGTGCACGTGGTGCGCTCTTGGTCGAGACACCACAGCGGGAGCATTTGCTGTGCGAAAGCGGTTTCTTGGTCATTCCACCAGAGCTGCCTCACCGTTTCCGCAATCATACCTCGACTGCTTCCAGTGCCTATATTTGGGTGGAACGAGCATGGCTGTAGTATGAGCCAACCTCCTGGTACTCGCAGACGCGCACTCCGAATCCTCTGCATCGAGGATCATCCACTCGACCGGCAAATTTTAGCCCGCCAGCTTGGGCAATCGAGAGTGTGGGATGACCTAACGTTCGATGTTTACTACGCAACGACGCTCGGGGAAGCGGTGATGAATGCTCGCGCTCACGAGCCAGACATCTGCATTGTGGACCTCTACTTGCCCGACAGCCAGGGAATCGAAACGATCCATGCACTCCGCCGTGTGCTGCCCCGCTGCGCAATCGTGGTCGTTACCGCAGATGACGATACCGCAATGCTGCGCCATGCCGTGTACGCAAACGTGCAGGGGTACTTGGTCAAGGGAGAGTACACCGCAACTGCACTGCTGCGTACACTCCTTGCAGCATGGGAGCGTGCGCAGTTGGAACGTCAACTTGCAGAAGCTACCGACCAGCTTCGCCAGTCGCAAGCGCAGTATCGGGCGCTCCTGGAGTTCCTTCCCGATGCAGTGATCATGACCGATGCTACCGGTCGCATCCTCTACCTCAATGCTGCAGCACAGGAACTGCTCGGGCGTTCGAGCGGTGAACTCATCGGCGAGGAACTCACCCGGTGGCCAAAAAGCACCGACCACACCACCGATCTTGCTATTCCGCAGCGTGATGGACGGCTGCGCTACGCTGTCATGCGCATGCAGCGAGCAATAGTTTCAGGGCAAGAGGTGATGATTTACTTTCTGCATGACGTCACCGAACGCCGCCGTCGTGAGCAGGAGCAGCTCGAACGGCAGCGCACAGACGTGCTGGGAATGCTTGCCAGCGGAATTGCGCATGACATCAACAATCTTCTTTCGCCGATTATGCTTGGTGTGCAGACCCTCCTACGTACCGTCTCGGACGAACGGACGCGAAAGGTTCTCGGCATGATCGAGCAATCGGCAAAGCGTGGGGCAGAGCTTGTCCGTCAAGTGCTCAGCTTCGCACGCTCGCAAGACATCCGGCGTGAACCTATCCGTCCAGCAGAGGTCCTCCAGGAGGTAGCTGGCACCTTCCGCCCAGTGCTTCCCTCGACAATCGAGGTGGTGGTCAATCAGCCAGCGCCGGATATTCCACCAGTCATTGCCGATCGTGCGCAAGTGTTGCAAGCGCTGTCGAATCTCGTTTCAAATGCAGCCGACGAACTCCACGAACGTGGCGGAACGATCACTCTGGCTGCTTACCGTGCAATGCCAGAGGATCCGCGGCTCACCGCAAGAGGGCTTGGCGACGGCACCTATGTCGTCTTCGAAGTTGCCGATACCGGCGGAGGCATCCCCGAAGAAATACGCTCGACAATGTTCGAGCCATTTGTCACCACGAAGCCAGATCATCCTGGACTTGGCCTTTACACAGTGTTGACAATCGTCAAGCGACATCGTGGCACAATTGACGTCGAGAGCAATCCAGCAGGTACGCGAGTGAGTCTATTTTTCCCCATTGGTCAAGAGCATCCTGTGGGGCAAACTGCAGTGCTCGTTGCCTCGCCGAGCGCAACAGTGCGGAATCTTGTCGCTGCCACACTCGAAGACGCCGGGTACACAGTTCTCGAGGCCGCATCGCCAGCGGAGGCGCTTGCCACGTTCGTTGGAAATGCCAGCAGTGTTGACATCGTGCTGGCTGATGATGCCGACAGTGTCCCATTCCCACTCGATAAGCTTCGCGCGATGAAAGAGCTCAAGCCAGAACTCCGAATCATCCTCCTGTGCAGTCTGTTGGAGCGGCAATCGCTTGCCGAGCTGGAGGAAAAAGTCGTCACCGCTTTTCTGGCAAAGCCGTTTAGTGACACGATGCTCCTTGAGACACTCGGGAGGGTGCGGCGCGGCAGTCATCCTGCAACGGCGTAACTTTGCAGCGTGACGTTGAACCTATCACGATGCGTTCCAGTGAAAGAGTTCCGCAACGAACCTGTCCTCGATTTTACCAACCCGACCAATCTCCGCAAGCAGCGCGCAGCCCTCGAACGTGTCCGCACACAGTTCGGCAAAGAGTACCCGAACATCGTCGGCGGAAAAAAGCTTTTGACCGAAGCGAAAACCATCTCGCGCAATCCTGCTCATCCCAACGAGGTGATCGGGGTCTTCCAGAAAAGCGGCACCGAACATGCCGAGCAAGCAATCAACGCAGCGCTCAAGGCGTTCGAATCGTGGAAGAGCGTTCCGCCGAAGCAACGTGCGCAGTATCTGTTCAAAGCCGCGCGAGAAATTCGTCGGCGCCGTTTCGAGATCAACGCCTGGATGATCAGCGAGGTCGGGAAAAACTACACCGAAGCCGATGCCGATACCTGTGAGGCGATTGACTTCCTCGAATTCTACGGACGCGAGATGCTCCGCTACGGCCAACCCCAGCCTGTTACTCCTGTGCCAGGCGAAGCCAACGAACTGTTCTACATTCCGCTTGGTGTTGGGATTATTCTGCCGCCGTGGAATTTTCCGTTCGCAATCTTAGTCGGAATGACCAGTGCTGCGATTGTGACTGGTAACACTGTCGTGCTCAAGCCATCGAGCGATTCGCCGATGATGGGGTGGCTTTTTGCGGATATCATGCGTTCGGTTGGGCTGCCCGATGGAGTGCTCAACTTCCTGGTTGCCAGCGGTGCCGAAGCAGGCGATTACCTGGTCGCGCATCCGAAGACACGCTTCGTCGCGTTTACTGGCTCCATGGAGGTTGGCTTGCACATCAACGAGCTTGCAGCAAAGCCGCAGCCTGGGCAAATCTGGATCAAGCGGGTCATCGCCGAGATGGGCGGCAAGGATGCGATCATCGTTGATAGCCAAGCAGATCTTGATGCAGCCGTTCAGGGTGTGGTGGTCTCTGCATTCGGATTTCAGGGGCAAAAATGCTCGGCGTGCTCGCGCGCTATTGTTGATCGGGCCGTGTACAAAGAATTCGTCGCTAAGCTCCGCGATGCTGTTGCAGCACTCCGTGTCGGACCGCCAGAGGAAAATTTCCCCGTTGGACCAGTGGTCAACGAGCGGCAGAAGAATACGATCCTGCGCTACATCGAGATTGGCAAGCAAGAAGGCAAGCTCCTCATCGGCGGCAACGCGATTGACGATCCAAGCGGAGGCTACTACATCGAACCGACGGTGTTCATTGATGTCAAACCTGATGCACGAATTGCCCAAGAGGAGATCTTCGGTCCTGTGCTTGCGGTGATCAAAGCGCGCGACTTCGACGATGCACTCCGCATCGCCAATGGCACGATCTACGGTCTTACGGGATCGGTGTATTCGCGCAATCGCCAAAAGCTCGAACGCGCGCGGGTGGAGTTCCACGTTGGCAACCTCTACTTCAACCGCAAGTGCACTGGAGCACTCGTCGGCGGTCATCCCTTCGGTGGATTCAACATGAGTGGAACAGATTCGAAGGCAGGCGGACGCGACTACCTCTTGCTGTTCCTCCAAGCAAAGAGCGTCTCGCGAAAACTATAGGTCCGATGCAACCCACAGACGTATCGGCGTCGAACGCGGCACCCGGCTACCAGCTGCGGGTTCCTGGCGAAGGACAGTGCCAGGGGCAAATGTGCCGTCGCGCTGCAGGACGACTTCGCCGAGTGCAAGCGCAGCTTCTGCGAGCAACGACGCTGCCTCCTCTTGGCTCCGGTAGAGGACGTTCGGTACAACAACGGTTTGTGCGGTGTCCTGGCAGAGCACGAGCGCAACGCTCGATCCGATGCGGACGCGTGTGCCAGGCGGTGGGAGCTGTTCGACAATCCCGCCGGGCAGTGAAAGCTCACACGGTGTGGTCTCGACGTTCCCCAATTGCAGTCCCAAACGGATGAGTGCAACCTGTGCTTCGCGGAGAGTCATGCCTACGAGCGAAGGCAGCGCCACGGTTTCTTCGCCACGGCTGACGACCAGATACACTCGCCGACCCTGGCGAACTATAGCGCCAGGATACGGCGATTGCAGTACGACGCGTCCGGCAGGTTGTGTGGAATCGTACTGTTGTTGGACGTCTTGCACGACAAGGCCCTGTTGGTTGAGCAACGCAACAGCTTGTTCCTGGGCCATGCCAATGACGTTCGGCACTGTGACCGTTGAGCGGCTATGGATAACAAGCGGCATGATGACTTGGTCGAGCAGGATGAGTGCACCGACCGCACTTATGGATACCAGTGCGAGCGTCCGCTTCCACCGGCTGCGGAGAAGTTCCTGGAGGAACGCTTTCATGGAGTTGGCGCAGTCTTTTCAAAACAAAGCCCGCAAACATAGCACTTCCAGCACTTGATATGCCTGACGCGCGCGATTACATTTTCGTCGCTGGCGTAACTGTTGCAGTTGCACTTGCTGTGCTTGGTGGAGCGCTTTTTGTACTGCGGCGCAACAAGTGGCAGATCGAGTTCATCATCGGCTGTGGTGCAGCGTTGATTGTCGCAGCAGAGCTTTGCTACTGGCTCCTGTGCTACAAAGCCTGGCCGCCTGCGATGGGGCATGCTGTGGCACTTGCCGGTTGGGTGTGCGCGGGTGCTCTCGGTGTCTGGTTGATGGTGCGTGCTCTGGGGGAGGTGTTCAGTATCCGCGGTCACCAACCGGTCCAGGCGGCGCGACGTCAGCTGTTGAGCAACGGAATTGCTGCGGTTGCGGGGGTTGTGGTCGGTCGTACCATCGCCGCGTACGATCCAGCCGATGTCACCATCGAGCAGCATGAGTGTGTGCTACCCCAACTTCCGCATTCGGCAGACGGAATGCGAATTGCCCTCATCGGCGATCTCCATGCAGGGCCGTTTCTTGAGCCGAAGCATTTGGCGTACTACATCGAGTGCGTCCGTCGTCAGTCGCCGGATTTGTGCGTGATCGTAGGCGATTTCATCACCGCCAGCGCAAGCGACTTCCGAGATTACTGCCGTCCGATGCGGGAGCTTACCGCACCGCTGGGTGTCTATGCAGTGCTTGGCAACCACGACTACTTCAATGGCGCAGCACCCATACTCGGTCGGATGCTCAGCAATTGTGGCGTGGTGCTGCTCGAAGACCAAGCCATCCGGCTTGATGGCATCGAGCTTTTCGGTATCAGCGATCATCGGCGGCAGGCAGCAGTGCTGGCGGCTGAAGGTGCAGAGCGCTCGCCGCTGATGGAACAGCTCGGTCACTCCGCATGCCCGATCGTCCTTGTGCACCGTCCGTTCGTCTTTGATGCGCTGGCGACGATCAATCCGCGATCGCTCGTTTTGGCAGGACACACCCACGGCGGACAGCTTGCACTCGAGCTTGGCTCTAACCAACACTTGACACTGACGCAACTTTTTTCGCCCTATGTTCGTGGTTGGTACCATCGGGGGAGTGCCCATCTGTACGTGACGCGCGGGCTTGGAACGATTGGTGTTCCACTCCGCATCGGTTCGCCACCAGAAATCACAACGATCGTTTTGCGCTCCCATGCAGCCTGAAGAGTTCACACGCTACCGCGATGCAGCAAGAGCAATAGCAGCGATACTTTCGTCTAGCAATCAGATCGTGCTTACAACCCACGTTCGCCCCGATGGGGACGCACTTGGCTCGGTGTTGGGTTTAGGGAATGCGCTCAGTGCAGTGGGAAAACAGCCGCAGCTTATTCTCCCATCGCCAGCTCCTCCGTCGCTGGGCTTTCTCCCTGGAAGCAGTGCACTTGAAGTGTACGATGCCAGCAAACACAATGCGCTCATCGCGACTGCTGATGCGATTGTATGCCTCGACTTCAACGTGCTCGATCGTCTCGATGCGATGGCGCCCGCTGTTGCTGCATCGCCAGCAGTGCGGCTGCTTGTTGATCATCACTTAGAGCCGGCGCCAGGTTTTCATGCGATGCTGTGGGATACCGAGGTTGCCTCGACTGCGGAGCTTGTTTTTGCACTCTTGTTGCTTGAATTTCCTGGTGCGTTCAGTGCAGCAGTGGCAATGCCACTATACACTGGGATTCTGACTGATACGGGGAATTTCCGCTTTCCGCGAACGACCGCACGGACGCACCGTATCGTGGCAGCACTCATCGAGTATGGCGCTGATCCTGTTGCAATCGCCGAAGCACTCTACGACCAAAATTCGCCGGCACGATTGCGCTTGCTGGGCCAGGTCCTTCGGCAGTTGGAGCTTCACTGCGATGGAGCGTGCGTGTTGCTGCAACTTCGCCGGAAGGATGTGCTCGATGCAGGCGCCCGCGAGGATGATACCGAAGGCTTTGTCCAGCACACGCTCACTGTTGCAGGTGCTCGGGTTGGCGTTTTCATCAGCGAATTGCTCGATGGCAGTGATGGGGTGAAAGTCTCTCTTCGCTCGAAAGGAACGTTCGATGTGGCCCGTATTGCGGAAGAGCTTGGAGGTGGGGGACACCGCAACGCTGCTGGGGCAGTGGTGAGGGGCATTTCGTTAGAAGCGGCGCGTCAACGTGTGCTTGCGATGATCGAGGCTGCGCTCCACGCAGAGTAGTCACTGGCGGAGAAGTTGGTTGCGGCGCTCCTCGGGCAAGAGCATCGCAAGTCGGTAGCGCATCAACAGTGGTGTGATTCCCTCAGCGGCATAGCGAGCTGCTTGGATGTGGAGCCGATCGAGTGCGCGCTGGTCGTCGAGCGCAACCTGGAGTCGCTGCGCAAGCGGGAGCCACAGGAAGTTCGCCGTCACCAATCCCCAGAGCGTCGCGCTAAATGCAAAACCGATTCGCTGGAGCAAGTGCACAGGGTCAGCTGTTGTGCTGCCGAGTGCTGCTGCAAGACCGATGACGGTCCCGATGATGCCCATCGTCGGTGCATAGCCTGCAAGACGCCGGTAAAACGCGATGGCCTGCTCGATGCTACGGTGGCGTGTTTGGACGAGTTCTTCTGCCAGCGCAACGATAGATTCCGCATCAAGACCATCAGCACAAAGCTCGGCGATCGCTGCAGCTGTATCGCTTGGCGCGGAGGACGCAGCCACCTTTAGTCCGCTGATACCTTCATGGCGCCAACGCAGCGCAAGCTGGAGCCACCACTCGGCTAATACAAGCTCGTCGGCTCTAGGTTTGGTGATTGCACCAAGCCATCGCAAGGCGCTCACTACTTGCATCGGTGAGCTGGCTGCAACCGTTGCGAGAATGCTCCCACCGAGGACGATGGTAATTGCTTCTGGATTCCACAGAAAGGCGAGCGTACCTGTTGCAAGTGCGGCCATCGCCGCAACGAGCACAATCCCAGCGCCAAGTGCGAGGAGCGTTGTCAGTCGGCTCATCGTAGGAAGTCGAACAGCGACAGGTTCAATAGCCGTGCACCGACTTTGAGGCTGTACTCATATGCAATCTGATCGCGCTGCAACTGCATCGTCGCTTGGGCAACGTCGGTATCGGTAAGGCGGGAGAGAAATTCACGTTGGCGGGTGATATCCTCCTGGAGCTGGGATTGGAGACTTGTCATTCGATTCGTGCGGATGCCGAGTTGAGCGGTCGTAGCGTTGACTGTCGTGGAAGCATCAGCGATTTGTTTGACAAGGCTCGAGACTTTCTCGAGTTGGTCGGGAGAAGGGATCTGTCCATCAGCACGCGGCATGCCGTCCGAGTTGTACGCAAGAGTGTTGTAGAGCGCAATGAGCGTATCGAAAAGCGCTGTTCCTCCCGCACCGAAGATTTTGTCGGCAGTGGTGGAGACTTGCTCAGCGCTAGCATCGCCGGTCTGGACCGTGCGTGGCTCGGTGTTCCCTTTGAAGCGCACTTCCAGACCAGATGGGTTTGAAGCAGTTGGCGTAGTGGTCACAAGCTCGAACGGACGCTGCGTTGTCTCTGGCGGGGTAGGGACAAGCACCGATGCAGTGTTCTTTGTGCCGGCGAAGACGTAGATGTCGCCGTGGGTTGCGTTTGCTGCTTCGATGATCGCTTCGATGTTCGATCGCAGTTGGACAGCGAGCGTTCTCCACTTATCTTGGTTGGCAATTTGGAGTGCATCTACTCCGAGTGTTTGGATGGCGCTCAAAGTCGAGCTGATGCTTTCGAGTGCACCTTCTGCGGTGTTCTGCTCAGCCAGTGCCTGGTCGAGCGTGGAGGAATAGCGCTGCATGCGGGCGATCATGCTGCGATAGGAGACAATGTCGGCAATGTCGGTTGGTGCATCCGACAGTTGCAACAGACGCTGCCCGGTTGCGATCCGCGTTTGCTGTTGGGCTTGGCGTGCTGTAAGCTCAGATAGCTGCGATTGAATCGTCGAACTGAGCGATTGGAGCGTTACTCGCATGGCGGTTCCTCGCAGTCGTTACCGTCCAAGATTGACAATGGTCGAAAGCATGTCCGAGGTCACTGTGACGACACGCGCAGCAGCCTCGAACGCACGCTGATAGGTGATGAGATTGGTTGCTTCTTCGTCGAGATTGACGCCGCTGAGCGATTGGCGTTCCTGGTTGATTTGGTTGAGTGTAGCTTGTGCGGCGCTGAGCCGGTCGCTTGCGCCGGCACCACGATCGGCAAGCTGAGCAGTAATCGAGCCGTAATAGCCTTCCGGCGTGAGTGTGTCTAGGAAGGAGCTATCGCTCGCCAGTGCAGCGATCGCGCTCACGACGGCGTTGTTGCCAGGTTCTCCCGGTGCCGATGCAGTGGGAACAAGCGCTGGATCGCTTGCGAGCGCTGGATTGAGCTGGATTGTGCCCGCCGAGAGAGGGCCACCACCAGCAGCAACGAAGATTGGGCGTCCGGGGGGTGTCGGGCCAGAATCGCTCAGACCGTATCCGCCGGCAGCGATTGTGTTGACGCGGTCTGCAAAGGCAGAGGCAAGTCTATCAAGTTCCCGCGCAACAGAGAACTGGCTGCTTGGCGCTGCAGGGTTGAGCGTGACGTTGTAATGCTCGATGAGCGCTGCAAGTTCGCCACTGCCGGGAGAAAGAGTGCCGACGCTGGTGCCATCTTGCTTTTGTGCAGTGATGCGGAGCGTCGTTGCACCCGAGCTACTGTCGAGGTTTTTCTCTACTCGGAGCTTGAGTGAGGAGTCCAGCGAGACGAGCATCATTCCGCCGCTGGAGACGTTGACGGTCCCTGTCGCTGCGCGTGTTACGCTGATGTCGAGATACGCCGAGAGTTCTTCGAGCGCTTGATGTTGCTGGTCAACAAGCGAGGGTGCCGGTTGCCCTGAGCTGTCGAGCGTTGCGTTGATCTGCTGGTTGATGCCCGCCAGTTTTGCAAGGAGTTGATTGACGCGCTCGATGTCTTGGGAGGTACGATCGGCTGTGCTCGATCGCAGGTCGGCGATCGCGGAGCTTACACGGTTGAACTGCGAGGCAAGGTCGGCAGCGCGTGCAACAAAGAGTTGGCGATTGGCCATGCGCGATGGATTCGACGCAAGCTCGCTTGCTGCATCGAAAAATTGTTGCAGAGCAGTCTGGATTGTTTGGTCGCCTGGTTCACCGAGAGCGGCTTCGATGCGTTGGAAGATTGTTTGGCTCTGTTGGTAATAGCTCTGCGTTGCGGTGTAGGTGCGGACATCGCGTTCGATGAGCTGATCGCGGAATTGCCGAATGTTGGTGACCAGAACGCCCATACCAAGCATCGTGCCGCCGACGGGAATTGATTCACCAGGGCGGAGCGAAATGGCTTGCCGCGCGTAGCCAGGGGTATTGACGTTGGCGATGTTGTTTGACGTCACATCCAGTCCGCGTTGGGATGCCAACAGCGCACGTTTGCCGATTTCCAGTGATCGAATCATGGCACTACAGTGCAGTGTTGATTGCGTGGAGGTTTCGCTCGCGGATGAATTCGAGCGTTGCCTGGATGCTGTTGCGACCGCGGAGTGCCAGCAGACGGTTGATGCTGTTGGCAAGGTGGAGCTGCTTGAGCTGCTCGCCGAGTTCGGTTACGAGGAGTGAAAGCTCCGTGCACACGTGTTCTGGCATGTGTGCGCAGAGCTGGCGCAGCGTTATCGTGCGTGCTTGAGATGGCGTGATCCCTAACAGTTCAGCGGTGAGAGCAATGCGCTGGCTTTCGAATTCACCAAGACGTTCCAGCAGCAATTCTTGCTCGTGTGCAGATTGTTCGATTGCTGGAGCATCGAATGCGATAAGGTGTTGCTGCAGACGCTCTGTCAGCTTCAGCATTGTCTGGAGCAATGTTGCTTGGCTGCGAACGACTGCAACCAAGCGTTCAAGCGTGGAATCGGTTTGGCAATCCATTGCACCTTTTCCGGGTTGTGGGACGTCCGTCCAAGGTATCGGCATCCGCTCGAGAAACTGAAGCTACGTGTTTGTGCGGAAGAGTGCAGCGTAGTGCTGCACGCGGCGGACGTAGTTCTGTGTTTCGTTGTAGGGAGGAATACCGCCGTAGCGTTCGACAGCGCCAGGGCCGGCATTATAGGCAGCCAGTGCAAGCGGTATGGAGCCGAAGCGGTCGAGCATCATTCGCAGGTACCGTGTGCCGCCCCAGATGTTCTGCTCTGGGTCGAATGCATCTTCGACACCGAGATCGCGTGCGGTTCCCTCCATCAGTTGCATCAAGCCTTTTGCGCCTGCACGGGAAATTGCTGTCGGATCGCCCGCTGATTCGGCTGCAATGACTGCCTTGATGAGCCATGGCGGAACCTCATGTGCGATGGCTGCACGTTCAATCGTGCTGTCGAACGGCGCAAGGCGCTCCATCAGTCGAAGGGGCGGAGCGCTTGTTGGTGCAGACTGTTTCTGCTGTGGTGCAGGTGAGGGGGAAGGAGCGTTCTTCGCTTCTGACTGTGGAGATATAGGCAATTGCACAGTGATGGCAGGGAGATCATCGTTGCCGGTCAAGTAGCGGTACACCATTTGCGCAATACCGATGCCTTTGCCACTGCGAGCGAGTTGTTCGGCAAGCTCCATGCCTCCGATGGTCTGGAGGATGTCCGCCCCGAAGCTGAGGTCAGCATCGTCCTGGCTTGAATCGAGCATCGCCTGACGCATGGTTTTGTAGAGCTCATTGATAAAGAGCGCCTCGAACCCGCGTGCGACGGAGGCTGCTTGTGCTGGGTCAATGCTTGCCGACGAAGCTTGCCTAGCGATGCGGTCGAGTTTAGCATTGCCGAGCTGGTGCTCAACAGCGGCGCTGCGCGGCTGTTCGGTAGCAAGTGGTTGAAAAATGGGTGCGTCCATGGCTCACTGGATGACAAGTTCTGCTTGCAATGCTCCCACTTGCTTGAGCGCTTGAAAGATCGCAACCAAATCACGTGGGGAGACTTTAAGCGAATTGAGAGCATTAGCCAGATCCTGCACCGTTGCAGTTGCTGGCAGTGCTACTGCTGGGTTGCTCTGCTCTTGGGTTCGAACCAATGCATTCGATACACGCGCTGTTGTGCCAATGGTAAACGGTGCAGGCTGAACGACGGTGTTGATCTGCTGGATTTCGATTTCCAAGCCACCGTGAGCAACAACCGCGGGGAGAAGCCGCACATTGCCTCCGACGACAACGGTGCCAGTACGCTCGTTGATGACAACTTTGCCCGCGACGTCAACAGCGACCTCGACAGCTTCGATACGTGCGATGTACTCGATCGCCTGCGCTTGGGTTGTTCCGTTCGGAAAGCGCACCACTACGGTTGCAGGATCGAGCGCTTGTGCCGAATTGGCAAGGCCATCGAGTGCGTTGATTGCAGCCGCGATCCGCGTCGCAGTGGTGTAGTCTGGGTGGTTGAGGATGATGCGCACCTGCCCGGTTGCAGCGAGCGTTCCCTCCAGGTTCCGTTCTAACAGAAGTCCGCCGGGGATACGGCCGGTGTTGGTGAGATTTTTCCCGGAACTCGATCCGAGCGAAGAGATCGAGTATCCGCCGACACTGAGTGGACCTTGCGCCATGCCATAGACAGTGCCATCACTTGCAACAAGGGGTGTCATAATGAGCGTGCCACCTTGCAGGGAGCGTGCGTCGCCGATGCTTGAGACGGTGACGTCCACTTTGGTTCCTGCGCGTGCGAATGCTGGGATGGTTGCAGTCACCATAACGGCAGCGACGTTTTGCGTTCGTTGCTGAAAGATGCTCTGCTGCGGCGTCAGTCCGAAGCGTTTGAGCATGTTGAGCACCGATTGAATCGTAAAGCTCGAGCGTGGGGAGTCGCCGGTATTGTTCAGCCCGGTGACTAAACCGTAGCCGACGACTTGGATACCGCCGCTTCCTTCGATCGTGGCGATGTCCTTGATGCGATCAGCACGGCTGACGCTTGTTGCGAGCAGAGCGAGGATCAGTATGGGGAGCAATCGTGCCATCACTCAGAAAAGGAATCGCAAGAACTTGGTGAAGAGACCTGGCTCTTGGGCTTTCGAGATGACGCCGTCGCCGTTGTAGATGAGGACAAGGTCGGCAATCTGGTACGAATAGACGGTGTTATCGGGGTTGATATCCACAAAGCGGACAGAACCTCTGAGCGTAATGGTTTGGGTCTCGCCGTTGATGCTCACCGTTCGTGTGCCTTCGATTTTGAGCGCATTGAGGTTCGATGCATCGGTGATGCGAGCTGTCAGCTTTGCACGGATGCGTTCGGAGCGGTTAGTGGTTCCGCGCCCGCTGAAGTTATTCTGTGTGCCGATGCCAGCACTGGCGCTGCCCTGAGTGTTACCGAGCGAACCGTTTGCCTGGACGCTCAAGTCCGTCGAGGTGTTGTTCTGGGTTGTTGCTTGGTTATCTGCTTGTGCATCCTCGACAATCAGAATAGTGACGACGTCGCCTTTGCGGAAGGCTTTGACGTCGGAATAGAGCGATCGAGTGGCGCTTTCAGCAAACTGAGCATGTGCCGCAAGAGTGCTGACGATCAGAGCCACGATGAATCGTAGTGTCATGGTACCTCCGAGCGTAGTTCTGGTGTACTGCTGCGATCGAGTTCGACGACAACGGTCTTTTCGTTGGTAAGTCTGCCGACGAAGACGGCGCCGGTATCATCACGGCGGACCTTGACAGTTCTGCCAACCTCAGCGCTCTGGAGTGTGCGTGCTTGGGTGCGAATTGCTATTGCACCGCTGCGGAGAACAAGTGTTACTTGCTCGCCATTACGGACCCTGCCACTGCCGAGCAGTAGGGATTTGAGCAGTGGAGTGCCGGCGGTCACTGGCTGGGCAAGGCGCAGACCAACGAGCGAATCTGGCAAAAGATCGAGTAGCCGCGTTGCATCTCTCCGCTCGTAGGCGATGTCGTCGCTTGTGAGAACTGCGCCACGTTCCATCCCATGCTTGGCAATAGGCACCATCCGGTAGGTTGTGATGACAACCGGCACGCGGATGCGGCGCAACTGGCGTGAGCCGGCAATGAAGGAAAGTTCTACTTCAGTGCGTCCAGCCAAACGGTCAACACTTCGGCAATGCGCGACAACCATCGGCTCGTCGAAGTGAATGTCGTGCAGTGGGGGGGGGAACATGATTTCGTCGTCCGGACCGAGTTGTTCGCGCAGGTACGCTTCGATCCCACGCTGTAACGTCGTAGCAGAAAACGTGGAACCGCCGGTTTGCGCAGCATAATTGCTGGCAACACCACAGACGAACACAATTGCAACGAGTACGCCGATCCGCATAGCCTTACCGTTTGAGATTGACTGCTGTACCGAGAATCGTGTCGGCAGTTTGGACTGACTTTGAGTTGATCTCATAGGCACGCTGGGCAATGATCATGTTCACCATTTCCTGCACTAAGTCCACGTTGGACGATTCCAGATGTCCCTGAATTAGTTCACCCGTATTGTTGGTGCCAGGTTGCTCTTCAATAGGCGGCCCGGATGCATTCGTTGCCAGGAAGAGATTATCCCCAACTGAGCGCAGGCCAGCTGGATTGACGAAGCGTACTAACGTGATACGCCCGATCTCGCGTTCGTCTGCTTGGTTACCGTCGAGGATAGCAGTAACGATGCCATCGCGGCTGATGCGGATTTCGGTTGCATTATCTGGAACGGTGATGCGTGGCTCGAGGAAGTAGCCTTGCGATGTGACGATCTCACCGTTGCGATTGACGGTAAACGATCCATCACGGGTATATGCGATGGTGTTATCCGGGCGGAGGACCTGGAAGAAGCCTTCACCGTTGATGGCAAGATCGAGCATGTTGCCGGTTTCGGTAATCGTACCTTGCGCAAATTGGCGTGTTGTAGCGACAAGTTCGGTGCCGCTGCCGATCTGGACGTCTGGCAATGGCTCGACACCTGATGCGGCAGTCACTCCCATCGGGCGGACCGTTTCGTAGAGAAGGTCTTGGAACTCGGGGCGTACTTTTTTGTAGGCCGTTGTATTGACGTTCGCTAAGTTATTTGCGATTACTTCGACGAAGCGCTGTTGAGCGCTCAATCCAGTTGCTGCGGTGGTAAGCGTTTTGTCCATTGCAGAGTACCTCCATGGGATTATGATGTGAAGCGTCCTATGTCAATCGAACGTTCGAGCGTACCGTCGTTGGTTTGGATAACCTTTTGTCCTAGCTCGAACATGCGCTGAAGCTGAATCATCGAGACCAATTCGCTGACGACGTTGACGTTCGAAGCTTCCAGATATCCCTGCTGCACACGGATTGTTGCAGCGTCAAGCTCGCGGATGTCGGTATCATCAGTGGGCTGGAAGCACGTGCTGCTCGAGCGTTGGAGAGTTTGAGGGTTGCCAACCTGCACGACGCGGAGCTGGGCAACGAACTGGCCGTTGAGTTGAAGTTCCCCTTGCGGCGAGATTTGAATCTGCCGCGCAACGGTGTCGCCGTTGGTGGTGTCGCCTTGCTGAGGGAGCTCGATACGGATCGGACCGTTCGTGGACAGGAGCATCTTCCCGTCCGGGGTGATGACCATCCCTTGATCATTGAGTGTGAAGTGACCTGCGCGGGTCAGATGCTCGCTGCCGTCTTGAGCAAGGACGACAAAGAAGGTGTCGGCACCATCAAGCGCCAGGTCAAGCGGGTTTCCAGTTTTTTGGAGTGCGCCGGAGCGAAAATCTACGTACTGGCTGATCGGAAGATCTTCGGTTTCGGCATCCCCACGGACGTTGAGCAGATTTTCGCGCGCCTCGATGAGCGATTGCTCGAAGATCCCACTCCGCTTGAAGCCAACGGTGTTTGCGTTGGCAAGGTTGTTGGCTGTCATCTCGAGCCGCGTTTGCTGCGGTAGCATGCCGAGCGCGGCGGTGTAGAGTTCCTTGAGCATCCTGCGTAAGATTGAGAAAGGGACATCCTGTCCAGCATAATCTCCGCAAGTTGTATGCCAAGGACGTGATACGTACAAAAACGCATGGGGCGAGCATGTGCTCGCCCCACGGGAGAATCACTGCGTACTCGAAGTAGAAGCTACCGTGCAATCAACATTGGTTGCACCGTTGTCTGGAGCGGTGTCCACAATCGCACAAAGAACGCACCGCTCGGGAGTACGTCGCTCCCGACGGTGATGGTGTAGCTCCCTCGGTGATCCCCTTGAGCAAGGCGAGCGATATGCATTCCAGCAGTAGAGAAGGCATCGAGCTGGTATGGAATGTCTTCACCGATGGTCAGGGAAACTACAACGTTGCTGCCATCTTGATGGATGGAAAATGTCGTCGGGCCGACTAACACGACCTGGCGGGATTCTTGGGCGCAGTAGTAGGGAATGCGGATAGTTCCGGTCCTCGGCTGCACTACCAAGCATGGGTAATCGCTGGCATTGAGCAACGTTGGTACGACAGATTGAGTCAACTCAGTGCTGATGTAGGTTGCAAACGGCACTTGCAATTCGAGCGAGCCAGTTGTGAGGCCTATCGCACTGGTTCCTTCGAGTATCGCGCCGGTGGGTGTGTGTTGGAGCGACCACGTCCAGCCGTTTTGGAGGGTTTGGAATTGTCTATCGTCAATCTCGACTGCGGTGGTTTTGTACGTCAGCTGCAGGCGAATCCGTTGCACAAGTGAGCCTGCATCTGGTGTCGTTACAAATCGAATTGTGACTGGTCGTATCTGACCAACGTCAATGTTTGCATCCCCGACGGCAAGCTCGAAGGTGCGAGTAACACCAACTGCTGTCAGTGTAATGCGGTATGGCTGCGGGAGAGCTGGGGATGTGATAACAAGCGTAATCGTCCGTTGCCCGGGCGAGGGGATATATCCGACGGTAATCGTGGCAGTGCCACCTGGACGAATGATGGTATCTGAGGCAGTGATTGTGAATGCATCGGTGTCGCCTTGCGCAGTAACGTGGATAGTTTCATCCTGTGTGCCTGGGTTTGTGATGGTGATCACGCGTGAGACGCTCGTTTCACACAGCAGGACATCACCGAAGTCTTGCGGTGTGCTGATCGAGAGAGCAAGCCCAATGCCGCTCAGGGTTACCGTTGTCGTTGCGTCTGGGTTGGGATTCGGGCCTGGGGCAGCATCGGAAATGATTGTCACGGTCGCGGTGTTGAGTCCTGGTTGTGCGGGGCGGAACTGCACCGGGATCACCAGCGAATCGCCGAGTGCAATCACCTGCGGAGTGACAGGAGGTGTTTGGAACCAGAAGCTTGTCGTGCTTGGCGTTGAAATGCTCTTGATGGCCAGTGGGGCAGTTTGGCTCGTGTTACGAATGACAAGTGACCCAATCTCAGCTGAGACGACACCGACGGGTGTGGGTTGAAATGTAACGTCGGCTGCTTGGATCTTCGGCAGAATGCCGCGCCCGCTCGTGGTCGCTGCAACAGGATCAACGACACCCTCGATGACTGCTTCAATAACTTCACTGAGATCGCCTTCCGTTTGCGGTGTGAACGTGACATCGAAGGTAAGTGAGCCACCTGCTGGAACGCGAATGGGTAGCTGCGGCACATTCGAGAGTGCAAAGTGCGGATTGGCGCCATTGCGGAATCTGATCTCTTTGACGATACCGTCGAGCGTATCGTTGGTGTTGCGGAGCTGCGCTTGGAGTGCGGTTGTGGTCAAGACGCGTTTATCGCCAAATGTTGGGACGGTAAGCTCGAATAGAGGAGCAATGCCAATTCCTGTGACAGATTGCTGCCCTATGCCCCCGCATTTTTCAGGAAACTCGATTTGGAGCTGTGCCGTTTGAATGCCGGCAATCGAAGGCGTAAATGTGATGTCAACCGTCAAGCATTGATTGGGCGCGACGGTGAACGGGCATCCAGTTGCTGCATCAATTGTGCATCCAGTTGCGGGGATAGTCGCAGAAAATGCGTTGGTTGGATCGTTGAGCAGCTTGATTGTACCGCTGAGCGGCTCTGGGCCATCGTTACGGACCAAGCAGAGTGCCTGCACTTGCTTGGAGAGCCCAACACTTGCGATGAGTGTCGGCGGTGCAGTTAACGTATAGCGGCATGGAGGAAGTCCAAGCCCGCTAACAGCGGCTGTTGCAGGTGAGCCACAGTTGCCAGTGACAGTCAGCGTTGCGGTGTGCTGACCTTCGAACGCAGGGGAGAAGAGAATCTCGACGCTGATGCATTCGCCCGGCTTGAGGACGTAGTTTGTCCAATTGGACACCAGTTGAAATTGCGCTGCATTGGGGCCAGAAAAGGTCATTGCGCTGATGATGACGGGAATCTCACCTTCATTACAGAGGACTCCGCTGAAGACCTGACTAGCTGCGTTCCCGACGGCAATGGAGCCAACATCGAGTGTCGCGGAGCGGAAGCGAACAAGCGGTGATTGAACGCGAAACGTTGTGTCGCTGACATCTTCCGAGCCGGGGATGTAGCCGAACTTCCGGACGTACACGTCAGTGCCCCCTCGGCTGGTGAGCGTGATAGAGCCGCTGCGGAGCTGTGCCGAAAAGCCTCCCGTTTCGTACCGATTGCCGTTGTTATCGCGCACGCTGGCCCCTGTGTAGGGAGCGGCCAGATACGTACGCTGCAGACTCGTCACTGCCAATGATGTGTTGAAGACCGCTGTGAAGCGATCAAACTGATTTTGATTGACGCTGTTGATGAAGACGTTCGGTGTTGTCGAGAACTGCAACCGCCCCTTGAAGCGTCCGTAAAGATAAATCGAGCCAGCAGAATATCCGATTGAGTCAACGTACACTTCGCACGAAGTCGTTGAGGAGCCTCCTCCGAGCGCGACTTGGACAGCATTACCCGCAGGGTTATAGAGCGCAATGAACGCGTTCGTTACATCGAGCGTGCTGAGCTTGTTGACCGTCACCGCACCAAACTGGGCACTACCACTGCGGATAATACCAGCGACGTAGATGTTGTCGTTACCGTCGAGTGCCAGGCAACAGCCGTTATCGGTACGGTTGCCGCCACCGGAGCGCGCCCAAATAAGATTACCGTCGGTATCAAAGCGCGCGACGAACATATCACTTTCGCCAGCACTGGTCAGAGTTGTGCCGTTGATGCTTGCGGAGTTCGTAAACGTTCCTGCGACGTGGACGTACATCTGCCGGGAGTCGAGCGCGATCGAGCGGCATGTATCGAACGCTGCTCCCCCGATTTGCTGTGCCCATTGGTACGCTGAATCTGGCGGTACAACAACGCGAATACGGTAGCGTTGTCCAGGTTGTGGTGGCTTCCAGCGGTAGGAGAAACCAACGACGTTCTGGGCGATCGGTTGCCAGCTTGGCGATGGTTGATCGCCATTCATTGCGTAGTAGATGTTGACTCCTTGCGTAGGTTCGACTCCTGCCCAGCGGATATCTACCGAGTCGCAGGTGGAGAATAGTTCACCTCCATTAGGAGCGATGACAATCGCTCGGGAAACTCCGCCGATGAGCGAAATAGACGTTGGGCAGGGGGTCCCATCGAACGTGAGTGTCGCCTGTCGGAATTGTTTGGAGCCTTGCTGTGTGAACTGTACAGTTGGTTCCCATGTCTCGCCCGGTTGCAGTGTAAATGGTAGCGTTTTCCCTGCCATATCCACAATCGTAAAGTAGCCAGCCGGAACGATAGGAAGAGCGGTAATCGTCATTGGCGCGCCAACGGCTTTGACTGTGAGCTTCACCGTTGTTGAATTTCCTGGATTGGGGTTACCCATGTAGGCAACCTGCGGCTGCACGTCCAGCCGAGCCAACGATTGGGGTGGCGCAACATATTGGAGCGTTGCATTGATCGGTGGCGTCGGGCGGTAAAAGGTCACCGCAACATTCCGGATGCGCTCTTGTTCAGAGCAGCTCCAGGGCGCGATCCACTCAAGATAGCACTTGTAGCGGATGACCGCTTCTAGTGCTATCAAGCGGTAAATTTCTTTGAGCCGCTCTTTGGAAAAGACGGCGAATGTTTTGCCACCGGTTGCACGCGCAATGCGATCTAAGTCGCTATTCATGTTCAAGCCGACGGTGATTGCGTAGAAGGTGATTCCTTCCCGGCGACAGCGTGCAATGATTGTATCAGTACTTGGTGGCGTATCGGGCTGCCCATCGGTCAAGAAGACGATGATCCGCCGAATCTCTCGCGGCTTTTGGGAGAGCAGTTTGATCGCTCCAATCAGGGAGTCCAGGAGTGGTGGGTCGTACTTGGTCGAACCTTGCGGGAGAATGCGTGCCATCGCATCAATGATCGGCTGGGCTGAGGTGCGAAAGTCGCTTTCCAAGTTTGCATCGCCAGCGAAGGAAACCAGCGCAACCGACGAGGGAGGGTTGAATGGAAATTGTGTGACGAATTCACGCACTCCCTCCTTGACCCAGTCCCAGCGAGTTTCCTTGGTATTTTGGTCAACGATTTCGAGCATCGAACTACTTCGGTCTACGATGAGGACGATGTTCGCGGTTGGGTCATCTTTGGATTCTTCACATGTAACCTGAAGCGTAGCTTGCATCGAGCGCCCATTTTCTCGGACCAAGAAGTCGCTTGGTTGGAGGTTCTGGTATTGGTAGCCCGCTTGATCGAGCGCGATAAACTGTGAGCGGACCCGGGGAAATGCCGAGACGTCAGCGTCAATCAACGTAAACGTCTGCCCTGTCAGGGTGAGGGCGACTACTGGAGCTAGTAGCACTACAACACGGAATAGATGCATCATCGTTTCTCCGGAGCTTTTTCAGAACACACTGCGCCTGCTGTGTAACGAAACTTTGGCGCAACAATTACGCAATAATAACACGAATCTTCTGGTTTTTGTATCATCATCGGGCAAGTGTTACTGGTGCTTCGAGGATTTGGAGCGTCCGTCCTTGCGCGTCGAGCCGAGCACGGCAGCCTATCGGTAAGGTGATTTTACTTTCGATGTGCCCGATGGGAAAGTTCGCCAACAATGGGATGCCACGCCGTGCGCAGTGCTCGGCTGCGATGTCTGCGATTGCTGTGCCTGTTGACTCACCAGTGGACTCTATAGCACGAGGTGACTGCTTACTAAACGCGCCGAGTACCATCCCTCGGATGCCATCGAACTTCCCTGCCAATGCAAGCTGAGTCAGCATACGATCAACTTTGTATGGCTCTTCGCCAACGTCTTCGAAAAAGAGGATGCACTCGCGTGTGTCTGGTTCGAACGGAGTTCCCAGCAGGGAGCAAAAAACACTCAAGTTCCCGCCGAGGAGTATTCCCTCTGCCTCGCCCGAAACAACGGGGAGGAACGATGCATCGCTGTAGGTTAGTTGCATCTCCGTAGGACTACTCCGCTCTGACGCAAAGCGGAAGAGCGTTGCCAGAAACGAACCAGCCGTGGTCGTATCGAATTGGCTCGATGCCATTGGTCCGTGGAAGGTGATCAGTCCTGTCCGCTGGTAAAGGGTCACCAAGAGTGCGGTGATGTCGCTGTAACCAATGACAGGTTTATTGCACTGCTCCAGCGCAGCGTAGTCGAGTGCCGGTAAAATGCGGAGCACACCATATCCACCGCGCGCTGCAATGACTGCATCAATGTCGGGACGTAACAGGAATTCCATAAGCTCTGCAGCGCGGTCGCGATCTGGCGCTGCAAGGTACCCACTGCCACTGTTGAGGAATCGTCCGAGAACAACGCGGAGACCGAGCGACTCAAAAAAATCTATGCCTCGCTTGAGCTGACGCAGCTCGACTGGACCTGCCGGTGCTACGATGCCGACCGTAGCACCCTGCATGAGTGCACGAGGCGGCCGCGCCTCGACCTTCATGCGGAGTGGTCGCCGCACGAGGCTCGCAGCAGTTATCAACCGAAGGATGTCCCGTCGTGTGGGCATGGAAGGCTCATCGGTCAGTGGTCATGCGAATTTACCTGCTCGCACGTGCCCTGTATTTTTGCAACTGATCGTTGTGGAAGGATGCAGGAGTGGCTGAACTGGCACGCCTGGAAAGCGTGTGTACCCGAAAGGGTACCGAGGGTTCGAATCCCTCTCCTTCCGCTTCACCTACCGTTGGACTGCATGCCGGAAGACCGTCCCGATCGCGCTGCTTCGGATCGAGAAGATCTGGAAGCAATTCGTGCTGTCTTGGCGGGGAATCCCAATGCCTTTGCGACCATTGATCGCAAGTATCGCCGCCGCCTCTACGGTATAATCCGCTCAATCATTCGAAGCGAGGAGGACGCAAAAGATCTCGTCCAAGATACCCTGCTCAAAGCCTTCCGCGCGCTCGATTCGTACAAGCCTGAGTATCCCTTCGAAAAATGGCTCTTCAAGATTGCCTCCAACACGTGCATAGACTACCTGCGCCGCAGACGCTTTGCGCCAGAACGTCTGGAGCTCGATGACAGCGAGGGCGATGCACCGCCACGGCAGTATGCCGATCCGAATAGCCCGATCCCCGACGAAGAACTCATGCGCAGCGAGCGCCAAGCAATACTCCGCGCTGCAATTGAATCGCTGCCGGAAAAGTATCGCATCGTCATTGAACTTCGGCACGACCGTGGGATGGAATACGCCGAAATCGCCGAACAGTTAGGATTACCACTCGGGACAGTCAAAGCGCACTTGTTTCGTGCGCGGCAACTGCTCCTGAAGAAGCTTCAACCACATCGCGACCTTTTCGAACTATGAAGAAGACGTGTGCTTGGGCCGTCGCAGCGATCGCTCTGGTACTGGTGAGCGGCTGCTCGCAGCAACAGAGCAAGCCTGTGCTCCGAGTGTGGCACTTCTGGAGCGCACCACAGCATCAAGCAGTGTTTGATTCGCTCATCGAGCACTTTGAACGCGAGCACGACTGCCGCGTCGAACTGACTCCGCTCAGTTGGAGTGACGGCAAGACGAAACTGATGGCCGCATTCAATGCATCTGCGCCGCCCGATGTGCTCGAGCTTGGTTCTGATTGGGTGGCGCAGTTTTCCAGCAGCGGCGTCCTTGCAGAGCTGGCAGAAAGCGACGTTGAGCCTTCTCTCTGGCTTCCGTGGGCACTTTCACCATGCCGCTGGAACGGACGCTACTACGCTGTGCCGTGGGTTGTTGACACGCGCGTGCTCTTTCTCAACACATCGCTCCTTGCGGCAGCCGGTGTTTCCCCGCCCCATACGTTCGAAGAGCTCCTGCGTGTAGCAAGCGCTGTGCAAGAGCGTACCGGTGCTGCTGGCTTTGGTGCGACCGGTGCTGATAACCATCGCCTCTACAAGAAAATTCTTCCCTTCATGTGGACACTCGGTGGAGATATCCTCGATAGCGCAGGGCGTTGTGTGCTTGCGTCGGAAGCGAACGTCCGCGCACTCGAACTCTACGCAGCTCTCTCACGAACAGGGATCATTGACACGCAGAAGCAACTCGATGCTGCATTCGTTCGGGGTGAAGTGGCGCTGTGGAATTCAGGAAGTTGGCTCATCGAAAAAATCGAGCGAGAAAATCCAGCGCTCCGCTATGCAGCCGTGCTGATGCCGGGTCGGGACCGATCGGCCCCGGGCATCTCGTTCGCTGGTGGCGAGTACTGGGCCATCGCGCAGAAAAGCACCAATCCTGCGTTAGCACGTGCGTTCATCCGCTACATGACTGCTCCTGGGCAGGTGATTGCATTCTGCCGTCGTATCGCGGAAGCTGGTTTTCCAGCGCGGCGGGATTGCTTTGCTGATAGCAGCTTGGTGAGCAATCCCATCAAGCGTGTCTTTGCCGAGCAATTGCGCGCTGCACGGATGACACCAGTCCATCCTCGGTGGCTTGATATCGAACAGGTTCTTGAAAACGCCGTTGTTGATGTGCTCTACGGGCGCAGCGATGCCCGTGGCGCACTCGTCCAGGCACAGACAAAGGTCAAGCACTGTTGGGGCGCTAATTCGGCATGCCGAGGAATTCGACGCTCCGTTGCATACGCACTGGCTGAGGATAAAGGCTCATCAGTTGTAGAAATGCCTCGGGAATCTCGGTCGAAACGTTGAGTCCCATCTCCTGTGCCATCGCTGGTGTGATGGGGAAGTCGTGCGTCCAACGTCCGATCGTCAGTTGCTCTGCCACATGGTGGGCAACGTCGGGGGAGTAATTTTTTGCCAGTAGCTCTGTGACTGCCTGGCGCATTTGCTCGAGTGCTTTCTCGGCAATGTCGGCCAGGATGAGTGTACGGTCGTCAATTTCATTGACGTCTTTGATCTGGCGCAACCGTAGCAAGGATGGGGCTGGGAATTCGCCAAGCTGCGGGTCAATCGGGCCGAGCACTGCATTCTTGCTCATGATGATTTCATCGGCGGCCAAGGCAATGAGTGTGCCACCGCTCATGGCATAGTGGGGGACGATGACGCGCGTTCTGCCCTTCCGTCGCTGGATGGCACGCGCAATTTGCAGTGCAGCGATAACTAAGCCGCCAGGTGTATGGAGCACCAAATCAATATCGCGGCCGTCGTCGGTTGCCTCCAGTGCGCGGAGGACATCCTCGGAGTCTTCCATCGTCAAGTACTTGACCAGAGGAAATCCCAGCAGCCGCATCGTTTCCTGCCGATGGACGATCAAAATCACTCGGCTGGAGCGTTCCTCTTCGATGCGAGCAATCAGTCGTTGACGCGCTGCTTCAATAAGTCGTTGCCGGATGATCGGCTGCAGAGAACTTACCATCACAAAAAGCCAAAACAGCGAGAGTACGTCCATATCCTCCTCATGCGTAGTTGTGGTACGATCGCATGTATTCGTCGTCGAATGTGCGGCGGTATCGGTACTGCACAAACAGCCGGTAGAGCACAGCGCCTGCACCGAATCCGCCGATGTGTGCCCAGAATGCAATTCCGCCGGCTTGGTCTGTGATCGAGAGCACGCTAACGCCACTGATAAGTTGCCCGATAAACCACACGCCAATGTAGAGCAATGCTGGCAGCTCAACAAAGTAGGGCAGGAAGAGAATCGGAAAGAGAAACACAATTCTGCTGTGCGGAAAGAGGAACATGTACGCTGCCATGACCCCGGAGATGGCGCCGGAGGCACCGATTGCAGGGATGGTCGAAGTCGGGTTGATGACCATATGCGTCAAGCTTGCAGCGATTCCGGTGATGAGGTAGAAGAGGGTGTATCGAACCGACCCCATGCGGTCTTCGACGTTATCGCCGAAAATGTAGAGCGTCCACATGTTCCCGATGAAATGGCCCCATCCGCTGTGGAGGAACATGTTCGTCACCAGCGGAACGTAGGAGTGTGGGTACCCCATCATCTGTGCCCATTCGGGGTCGGTCAGCCGAGCGGGGACAAGACCGAAATAGCGGATGAAAATGTCCAGCTTGTATTCCGGCAGCGAAAGCTCGAACAGGAACGCGAGCGTGTTGAGTCCGATGATCACCCAGTTGGCCAGGGGAAACTGTCGCGAAGGGATCGTGTCCTGCAGTGGAATCATCGCTGCGTTGGAGTGGTTGCTGTGCGAAGATACATGAGAAAAGCAAAAGCGCCGATTGATCAACAATCGGCGCTTGCTGCACGTCGGGGTGAGAGGATTTGAACCTCCGGCCCCTTCGTCCCGAACGAAGTGCTCTACCGGGCTGAGCTACACCCCGAAGGCGTGCAAAAATACGGTACGTTCGGCAGCATAGTGAAATTTTCGATTGCGTTATTCGTTGCAACGCCTCTGTTCCTTTCACTGGCGCAGTAGGAAGTGATGGAGTCGTTGCACATCGAGCTTAGCACGTCATGGTGGTGGTATGCAGGAGTGCTTGTTGCGCTTGGTGCTGCAAGTGTATGGTACTATGCAGCGCACCGGAGCACGCTTCACCGGAGTCAGCGTGCAGTGTTGGCGGTGCTGCGTTGGCTCGGCTTGGCGCTTTTGGTATCGGCGCTCTTTGTGCCGGTGGCGCGAATTGTCTCCTCGCGGGTAGATCGGCCACAGGTCGCTGTTGTTGTGGATAATTCTGCCTCGATGCGTATCCGCGATAATCGCTTCGACCGGAGTGCGGTTGCGCGCGCGGTGGTCGAAGGTACCCGTTCAGCGTTTCCAGCCGATGCAGTACTGCCACTCCGGGTTGGCAGAACGGTCGAAACGCTCCCAGCACTGGTGCGGGATTCCTTTCGCTTCGACGATGGAGCAACGAATCTCGAAGCTCCATTTGCGGTGCTCTCGCAACGCCGCACAGAAAATGTGCAAGCAGTTGTGCTCATCACCGATGGCGCCTATAACACTGGCGGCATGCCACTCTACGAAGCGCTGAGCTTGGGGAAGCCTGTGTTCACTGTCGGCATCGGCGATACAGCGGCGGTCAAGGATGCTGCAATCACAGCACTTGTGACCAACGAACGTGGGTACAAGGGAGTCGAAATGCCCGTCCAGGTCAGTGTCACCGCCGATGGCCTCGAAGGGGTTGCAACGCTCGTGCTCAGCGATGGCGGCGTTGAAGTGGGACGTGCGCAAGTACGTCTTCAGCCGGGGCAGCGATTCTACCGACACGTCTTCAGCTATCTACCCTCCAGCGAGGGTATCCGTAAACTAACCGCGCGGCTTGAGCCTCCCGAAGGTACCAGTGAGCTGACCACGCTCAACAACGTGCGGTCCGAATACGTGAAGATTTTTCCCAACGAGCGTACGATTGTGCTCATTGCAGGTTCGCCCAGCCCTGACCTTGCACTTGTCAGCGCCATCATCACGAGTGATCGGAGTATTCGACTGCGCCAGTTCGTTCAAAAGTTCGGCGCGGAATTCTATGGCGCTGCGCCGACAGCAGCCGATCTGCGCAACGCGGAAAGCATCATTCTCGTTGGCTTTCCGATCGCTTCCTCATCGGATGCACTGATCACGATGATCGCCGATGAAGCACGGCGCGGTAAGCCGATTTTCTTGATTGCCTCGCAAACCATTGACCCGCGGAAGCTCTCAATCCTCGAGCCGGTACTGCCATTTAGTATTGAGCGCTGGGGCAGTGCAGAGATGCAGGTTGCACCAGTTCTCACTGAGAGCGGTACTCAGCACGCGCTCCTTGCAACTGGCGACGAACAAGTCCCAGCGGAAAAAGCCTGGAACAGCTTGCCACCAATCTATCGTCCAGAGGCGTTCGTTACGCCAAAACCAGGTGCCGAGGTGCTCGCAACGATTGCAGTTGGCACAACGCGACTTGATGAGCCGCTCATCATTGCCAGGACAAGTGGCAGGCAACGTTCCGTTGCGCTGCTCGGCTATGGCATCTACCGTTGGAAGCTCCTCGCAGAAGGCAGCGACCGCGCCCAAGGAAAACAGCCACCTCGTTTGCTCGATGCGTTCGTGAGCAATTCGCTCCGCTGGCTTGCCAATGATGAAGCCTCCAAGAACGTTCGAATCTACACGACGAAGCGGCAGTACATCGGTGGTGAGCCGGTTGAGTTCATTGCCGATGTCCACGACGATGCACAACGCCCGATCGAGGATGCAACGGTCAGCGTTGCGGTTCGATCGAGCAGACGTTCATTCGAACTGGTACTCCAGCCCAGCGGTGGTGGGCGTTATAGCGCAGTGGTCCCATCACTGGAAGGTGGTGATTACAGCTTCACCGGCAAAGCGCAGCGTGCAACACAGCTTCTCGGTACTGACGACGGTCGGTTCAGCGTCGGCGAGATTGCGCTTGAATACCAGAATGTGCCGATGAATGCCGCACTGCTGCGAACTCTATCGGAGCGCACTGGTGGTGCATTTTTCGAGGGTGACCGCCTCGATGCTCGTGCGCTGTGGCAGCGTATCGAAAAGCTGCCAGGATTTCAGCCACGCGTTGTCACCCAGGCGCGGACACTCGCTCTCTGGAATAGCTGGGTGCTTCTGGCGCTGGCGATTACTGCGTTTGCGATCGAGTGGTACTTGCGCAAGCGCTATGGTGCAGTCTGAGGAGCACCTTCAGCATAGGCTTCCACCGGCGGGCAAACGCACATGATGTTGCGATCGCCATACGTGTTGTTGATGCGTGCGGTCGAAGGCCAGAACTTCCGCTCTTCAACGAACGGAAGTGGGAATGCAGCCTTCTGACGTGAGTATGGATGCAGCCATTGATCGCTTGTGACCATGCGCTGCGTGTGCGGTGCGTTCTTGAGAACGTTATCGGTGCGATCTGCCTGGCCCTGCTCGATCTGAGCAATTTCTTCGCGGATGGCGAGCATCGCTTGGCAGAAGCGCTCCAGTTCAGCAAGGGATTCGCTCTCGGTTGGTTCGATCATCAACGTCCCTGGAACGGGGAAGGAGACCGTCGGCGCATGGAACCCGTAATCCATAAGCCGCTTGGCAACATCTTCGGCGTCCACACCAGTGCGCTGGCGGAAGGGGCGCAGGTCCACGATGAACTCATGTGCTACAAATCCGCTCGTGCTTGTGTAGAGGATGGGATATGCCTCGTGCAAGCGGGCTTTCAGGTAGTTGGCGTTCAGGAGCGCAACTTGCGAGGCGCGGCGCAGCCCATCACTTCCCATCATGCGGATGTATGCCCACGAAATCAGGAGAATACTGGCGCTGCCCCACGGTGCAGCTGCGACGGTGCCGATGCTCTGGGCGTTCGGATTGGTGGGAACAACTGGATGCGTCGGCAGAAATGCCGCCAACTCACGACGAACCGCAATCGGACCCATCCCAGGCCCACCGCCCCCGTGCGGGATGCAGAATGTTTTGTGCAGGTTGATGTGGCAGACGTCGGCGCCAATCCGCCCAGGCGACGTTAGCCCAACCTGTGCGTTGAGATTGGCACCGTCCATGTACACCAACCCGCCTACGTCGTGGATGCGAGTGCAGATGTGGCGGATATGCTCTTCGAACACGCCGTGTGTTGAGGGATACGTTACCATCAAGCAGGCGATGCGGTCGCCATAGTCGGAGAGCTTGCGCTCGAGATCATCGAGATCAATGTATCCGCGGCTATCGCTTGCGACGACGACGACCTGCAATCCCGCCATGACAGCACTTGCAGGATTTGTCCCATGTGCCGATGCCGGGATGAGCGCGATGCGCCGGTGGTCCTCGCCGCGGCTTGCATGGTATGCTCTGATGACAAGAAGCCCTGTGTATTCACCTTGTGCGCCAGAGTTCGGTTGCATAGAGACTGCGTCGAGACCGGTGATGATGGCAAGGTCGCGCTCCAGTTCGGCGATAAGCTCGCGATACCCCTCGGCTTGATCGAGCGGTACGAACGGATGCAGTTGGTTGAACTCTGGCCATGTGATCGCCATCATTTCTGCAGCAGCGTTGAGCTTCATCGTGCAGGAGCCAAGCGGTATCATCGAGTGGACGAGCGAGAGGTCTTTGTTTTCCAGCCGCTTGAGATACCGCATCATCTCCGTCTCACTGTGGTACGAGTTGAAGACGGGGTGCTCAAGCATTGGTCGTGTGCGTGCAAACGGCGAAGGGAACTCCCGAGTCTCTGGGGTCACGCTGCCGTTGGGCATTTGCCGCCCCAGCGCGGTCGCAAAGACGGAGGCAATCGCTGCAACGTCGTGATGTGTTGTAGTCTCATCAAGTGAGATGCCGATAGCACCATCGGAGTAGTAGCGGAAGTTCATGCCGCTACGGAGTGCTTCGTCGCGCACCGCGTGCTGTTGGTCTGGGGAAAGAGGGATGTACAGCGTGTCGAAAAAGAGCCTGTTTCGCTGCTCGATGCCCATAGCGGTAAGCAACGCATCGAGTGTGACAGCATGGTGATGGACGCGCTTGGCAATGGACCGAAGTCCCTCAGGCCCATGGTACACAGCATAGAACGCAGCAACATTTGCCAGAAGTGCCTGCGCGGTGCAAATGTTGGAGGTTGCTTTGTCGCGCTTGATGTGCTGCTCGCGTGTTTGGAGCGTCATGCGGTATGCCCGGCGACCTTCGGCATCAATGGAGACACCGATAATGCGCCCCGGCATCGAGCGAATGTACTCGTGGCGGCTTGCCAGGAACGCAGCGTGCGGACCGCCATAGCCGAGCGGTACCCCGAAGCGCTGCGCAGAACCAACGACAATATCGGCACCCCACGCACCGGGCGGTTCGAGCAGGCACAGCGCCAGAAGATCGGTGGCAACGCAGAAAAGACCACCGCTCCTGTGAATTGCGTCGGCAAGCTGGCGGTAGTCCTCGATTGCCCCATGGCCGTTCGGGTACTGGACGATGCCGCCGAGCGTGTGCTCATCGAGCGTCCACTGGTGCCAGGCTGCAACGCGTAGCTCAACGCCAAGTGCTCGACACCGTGTCTGGAGAACTGCCAGCGACTGTGGGAAGAGCGTTTCGTCGGCGTAGAGGACATTCCGCGTGCTCCCATGCCCAGCGATCGAGAACATCATGTGCATCGCTTCAGCAATCGCCGTTGCTTCGTCGAGCAGCGAAGCGTTCGAGATTTCCATCCCTGTCAGGTCGCTGACCATCGTTTGGAAGGTCAGGAGTGCTTCGAGCCGGCCTTGGGCGATCTCGGCTTGGTACGGAGTGTAGGGAGTGTACCATCCTGGATTTTCGATGACGTTCCGTTGGATGACCGGTGGCGTGATGGTTCCATAGTATCCCATCCCGATGAAGGAGCGGAAGCGTCGGTTTTTCGCGCCGAGTGCACGGAGACGCTCGAGAACTTCAGCCTCGCTGATCGGCTCTGGAAGTGGAAGCTGTTCATCCAGCCGAATGTCGGCAGGGACGACAGCATCGCTGAACTCATCCAAGCTGCGATAGCCAAGCGCAGCGAGCATCTGTTCAATCTCTGCAGGGCGCGGCCCTATATGGCGAAAAGCAAAGGTTGAGCTGGGTGTACTCATCACATGTTCCAATTGCAGTGGAAAAAAGCACGAGCCCACTTGCCGTTCCAAGTGGGCTCGCCTACGCGCGGAACCGACGGGACTTGAACCCGCGACCTCTGCCTTGACAGGGCAGCGCTCTAACCAGCTGAGCTACGATTCCACCACCATCAACTGCCGTGGACATAAGGGGACTCGAACCCCTGACCTCTTGAATGCCATTCAAGCGCTCTACCAGCTGAGCTATATGCCCACAGGACAACATCATCGGTGCGCAAAAATACAGCGCAGCGCCCCCATGGTGCAACAGCCCATGTGCGCACAGCTTGAAATAAGCTTGCTGTACGCAATTATCGTAACCGTGCATTTTTGCGTTACAATGCTGACAGGTCGCATGTGCGAGCACCACTATGTTCCGAACCAGCACAGAAGAATCTCTCTATCAGCTTTTCGAGGAACGCGCCGACGGGGTGCGCGCACAGCACGCCAGCGAGCTTTGGCAAGAAGTACTTACAGCAAAAGCTAATCCAATTACCGCCGGCACGCGGGCACTCTTCTTGCACTGGTCCGATGCAGAGCACGTCCAGCTTGCGGGGGATTGGACGTACTGGCAGCCGAGTGCACCGATGCACCGTGTGACAGGGACACAACTGCACTACGCGGTACTCGAGTTCCCCTCAGATGCGCGCCTGCAGTACAAACTGGTCGTAGATGGCAGTTGGCAGCTCGATCCAGCCAACAGCCGTGTCGTTGAAGAAGGCTTTGGACTCAACAACGAGTTCTGGATGCCCGACTACCGTGATCGCTCGTTCCTCGACATTGGCCGAGCTGTTCCGTCGGGCCAGTTGGAGCGCCGGACGTTTGAAAGCGGGATGCTCACCTCGCACCGGGAGGTCATTCTCTACATGCCAGCGCTCGACCCTCTGCCCGATCGGATGAATCTTCTGCTTGTCCACGATGGGGAAGAAGCAATTCGGCTGGGTAAGCTCCCTCGCATCCTTGATAATCTCCATGCGCTCGGGTTGCTGATGCCGACGGCGGCCTGCTTTCTGCCGCCACACGATCGAAACACTGAGTATGCTGCCAGCCAGGGATACATCACGTTCTGCGTGGAGGAACTCTTGCCCTACGTGATTCGCTGGTGCCGAGAGCGTGGAGTCACTGTCGGGGCTGAGCGCCAAGAAACTGCCGTGATGGGTGCCTCCCTCGGTGGGCTTTTAGCGACGAAAACCGCACTGCTCTACCCCGAGACCTTTGGAAAAGTGCTGGCGCAATCGCCCTCCTACTGGTGGAATCGTGGGGAGATATTCCGCACTGAGGCACTGCGTCAATCTGCGCGGTTGCACGTTGTCATCCAAACTGGTACGATCTGCGATGCGCGGGAGCTGTCGTCGCTGATGGCTCGTCGGATGCGCATGCTCGGCGGGCGCGTTGACTATTTCGAGTACTCCCAAAGTCACACGTGGGGCAACTGGCGCTCGACATTTGCCGAGGGTGTCCAAGCACTATTTTCGCCACAGCCACATCAATCGTCCATTGCCTAAGGTGGGTGCCCCATGGATCGGACCGTTCTCTGCATTGCTGGCGCGCTCTTTGGGCGTCCATTTCTCTTGGAAGCAAAGCGGCTCGGTTGGCGCGTCTTCTTGATGACCGAGGAAAAGTACCTCCACGAGGACTGGCCGCGTGACCAGATTGACGAAATCTTTGCTGTTCCCGATCTCTACGACGAGAAGGTTGTGCGCAATGTCGTTACCTACCTGGCGCGGACGACACGCTTCGACCGCATCGTAGGTCTCGGCGAATTCGACATCGAAGTCGCCGCAGCGCTCCGCGAGCACACCCGCATCGGCGGAATGGGCGAGACGACCGCGCGCTACTTCCGTGATAAACTCGCCATGCGCATGAAAGCGCGCGACGAAGGCATTCGGATCCCGGAGTTCGTGCGTATCCTTTACCACCCGGACATTGCCGAATTCATGCAACGCGTCGAGCCACCGTGGGTGCTCAAACCCCGCATGGGCGCTTCATCGGCGAAGGTTCGCAAGGTGTACCACCCCAGCGAAGTCTGGGAATGCCTCGAGCAGCTCGGAGATAAGCAGTCGTCGTACCTCCTGGAGCAGTACATCGCCGGCGACGTTTACCATGTGGACTCGATCGTGTGGAAGTACAAACCAGTCTTCGCGGTAGTCTCCCGCTATGGTCTGCCGATGCTCGATCTGAATACCCACGGCGGTATTTTCACCACGCGGATGGTCCGGCGAGGCAGCGAGGAAGAACGCGAACTCAAAAAAATGAACGCCCAAATCATCAAGGCGTTCGGGCTCAAGCAGGGCATCACGCACATCGAGTACATCCGCAGCCGCAGCGATGGGCAGTTCTACTTCCTCGAAGCAGGTGCGCGTGTCGGTGGAGCGCGCATCCCCGACGTCATCTGGCATGCAACGGGCATTTGCCTCTGGCACGAGTGGGCGCGTCTGGAGCTGCGCGATGACGACGAGTACGCGCCACCGAAGCCGGAGCGATACTACGGCGGAGCAATCTTCACGCTTGCTCGCCAAGAATGGCCCGATATGAGCGCATACACCGATCCGGAAATCTGCTGGGTCCAGCGAAAGCGGCACTATGCCGGGCTCATCCTCCGATCGCAAAGTCCTGACCGCATCGAGGAGCTTTTAGCACAGTACTATCCGCGCTTTGTGCAGGATTTTATGGCGCACGTTCCCCCGCAAACGGCGAAAACTCAGTAGTTCGATTCATCCCGCCAGACGGCAATTTGCCAGGGATCATCGCTCCGCACACGGACCAAGCGCAGGTTGACGCGACCTTGCACGCGGACAATGTCCGTCGGCGAAAACGTAATCGTCAGCACAAAGCCGCGTGCGATGTCGTAGGTGAGCGAATCGCCTGCGGAGACTGCAACGTCGCTCCACACAAGGTCGAGGCTCTGGGCTGCCTGAAACAGCCCGCTTGTTGCGATCATCTCTTCGTCGCGTCCCCACGAGAGATCTACGCCGCGATCGTAGTTGCGGTAGAGGAACGTAAACGATGGTGCCAGAAGTTTGCCGTAGGTGAGGGTGTCTTTGGTTTGGTAGGCAATTCGGAAGTTTTGAAAGACGCCATCGGGTGTGCGTTGATCGCTCAAGCCACCGCCGGTGATCGGCTGGTCAAGCAGTCGAGGTGCAAAGGGATTGGTGCAACCCACCCCGAAGCTCACGATGACGGCAACAATGATCGCACGTGGTTGCATCAATTCACCAAGAGTGCTTTGAGCGTACTCCACGTATCCGGAATCGTATCGCTTGCGGGAGAGGGCGCATCGCGCCAGCGCGCGATTGCCCACAGCCCGAAGCGATTGGGGACGATCGTCCAGCGGAGCGTCCCTGCAACGCGGGTCGGCACCGATGGCAGTGCGATGGGAAGCTCCAGCGTATAGGTTGCCACATAGACGGCTGAATCAGGCAAGCGAACGTCGAAGTGCGCATCGCTCAACGTAAGGATTGGTGCTTGATCGGTACCGAGTCGGCTAAAGAGCGCCAGCAGCGCTTGCCGCTCATCGAGGCGAGACCACGCAGCGAATTTCTCGCTGAAGCGAGCGCCTGCCTCTGCCGAAGGTTCGAAGCGGTACTGTTGCCATGCTGCAAAGCCTTGCGTTGTGTCGGCAAGGCAGAGGAGAAATGCTTCGGTATTCTTCTGCTTGAGTGCACTCTGGAGGTTGCTGACGACGACAAGTTCGCTTGTCGGCTGATCGAACTGCGTCGTTGCGCTTCCGGGCGGCTCAGGCGTCCGGGTTTGGAATGCGTCGCAGCCAGGAATGACCACTGCACACAGAAGTGCAGCGAGCGATCGTTTACTGAACATTGCTTCGTCCTGCCAGTGCACGGGAGAGCGTTGCTTCGTCGGCGAATTCAAGATCCATACCCACTGGCACGCCGCGCGCGATGCGCGTCAGGCGTACACCGAAGGGTTGGAGCGCTTTGGTCAAGTAGTGCGTTGTCACTTCGCCTTCGACGGTTGGGTTGAGTGCGAAAATCACTTCTGCAATGCCACTACTCCGCACTCGCTCGATGAGCGGCTCGATTTTGAGCTGCTCCACCCCGACGCCGCGCAACGGATCGAGCGAGCCATGGAGCACATGGTAGAGTCCGCGGTATTCACCTGTGCGCTCGATCGCAAAAACATCGCTCGGTTGCTCGACCACACAGAGTAGCTCACGTTCACGGTTCGGCGAGGTGCAAATCGCGCACGGGTCTTGTTCGGTGAACGTAAAGCACATCGAGCAGTAGCGCACCGACGCTTTGAGGGCAACCAGCGCGTCGGCCAGGTGTTGAACCTGCTCATTCGGCTGGCGGAGAAGATGGAACACCAGCCGCTGCGCAGATTTTCTGCCGATCGTTGGGAGCGAGCTGAGCGCCTCGATCGCGCGCTCAATCGCAGGGGAAAAAATCGTCATTGCTGTTGCGAGTGAATTCCTGTGCGAAACTACGGCAGCAATTGCGCTGGTTGTCCAGTTGCGTCTTGGCTTGGAGGAAGCCGTATTTTCGCTGTGTCACTACGTGTGGACGATCAAGATGAGTGACGTTATCCAACTCGGACCGCTTGCGACACTCGAGCGAGTCCGAAAGCTTCGGCAGGAGAAAATCTACAAAGAGCTCCTCGACCGTGATACGACGGTCCTGTTCGAGGACCCGCTCGAAAACGACATGGTGCTCAACATGGGGCCGCAGCACCCAGCCACGCACGGTGTGTTGCGCGTGCTGCTCCGACTCGATGGGGAAACGGTCATCAAGTGCGTTCCTGAGCTTGGCTATTTGCACCGTGGCTACGAAAAGCTCGCGGAGAACTGCACCTACGTTGAGTTCATCCCCCACACCGATCGGCTCGATTACCTTGCGCCGATGTCGAATAACGTTGGCATCGCGCTCGCAATCGAGAACGCCATGGGGATCGAAGCACCGCCGCGCGCGCAGTGGATACGGACGTTGGTCTGCGAACTTGCGCGGATTAGCTCGCACCTACTCGCGACAGGTGCAACGGCGATGGACGTTGGCGCGCTGACGGTGTTCCTCTGGACGTTCGCCGAGCGCGAAAAGCTCTACGACATCTTCGAGCTCATCTGTGGCGCACGCTTTACGACCAGCTACACGCGGATCGGCGGCGTTGCCAACGATATTCCCGACTGGGTGCTCCGCAAGATTCGGCAGTGGGCTGATCAGTTCATCGGTCAGCTCGAGGACGTCGAAAAGATCCTCTGCCGCAACCGCATCTTCATTGATCGGATGGCGGGAATTGGCTATTGCTCGGCGGAGAAGGCTATTGCGCTTGGTTTGACCGGGCCGGTGCTGCGTGCATCTGGCGTTGCGCGCGACTTGCGTCGCGACCAACCGTACTTGCTCTACGGCCAGCTCGAGTTCGACGTCATCGTCGAAAACGACTGCGATTGCTACGCACGCTTTATGGTGCGACTGCGGGAAATGCGCGAGTCTATCCGCATCATTCACCAGCTCCTCGATCACCCAATCGAAGGGGAAGTCAAGCTCAACGACCCGGTACATGTCACGCCGCGCAAGTACGAGATTTACACCAAGATGGAGGAGCTGATCGCTGATTTCATGATCATCAACTTCGGTCCTCCCGCACCTGCTGGCGAAACCTACACCGCGATCGAATCTCCCAAAGGTGAGCTGGGCTTTTTCATCGTTGCCGATGGGACGGGCTACCCCTGGAAGCTCAAGATTCGCTCGCCGTCGGCAGCCAATCTGCAGGCAATGCCGTACATGGCGGAAGGCTCCATGGTTGCCGACATCGTCGCAATCATCGGTGGTATTGATCCCGTCATGGGCGAAGCAGACAAGTAATGACCGACCGCGTGCACAGCGTAACGAGCGTGCCTCCTGTCGGAACACCGGAGCGCCGCGAAAAAATTCTCCGTATGCTCCGCCATCGCCAGCCGACGCTCGCGGTGATTTTGGAGAATGTGCACGATCCCCACAATGTCTCTGCAGTCATCCGATCGTGCGATGCAGTCGGGGTGCTCGATGTGCACTTAGTGTACACTGGCGGTCAACAATTCCCGGAGCTGGGGGAGCGCTCCAGCGCAAGTGCACGGAAGTGGGTACGCCTTGTCAAACACCGTTCCATCGAAGAATGCTACGCAACGCTTCGCGCCAAAGGAATGCGGATTATCACAACGTGCCTTGGCGAGCCGGCCCAGAGCTTGTACACATTCGACTTGACACAGCCAGTCGCAATTGCCTTTGGCAATGAGCACGCAGGGCTGAGTGTGGATGCGTGCACTGGCGCCGATGCGAACTTGGTCATACCACAAATGGGCATGGTCCAGAGCTTGAACATCTCCGTGGCCTGTGCAGTGGTGCTGTTTGAGGCACTGCGGCAGCGTATGCTTGCCGGCATGTACCAAGAGCCACAGCTTTCGCCCGACCAGATCGCTGAACTGATGGAGTACTACCTGAACCGGTGATAATGAACGCATCAGTTGCGCTCGTTGGACGCTTTGCTTGGGCTGCTGCGGTAGCGAGTGTTGCTGTTGGGATTTTCAGTGGTGTACTCCTTGCGCTTGTGTACGAACCGTCGAGCCAGTCGAGTACTGTGCGGCTGTACCGTGCCGATAGCGATGTCGTTGATACCAGCGGTGATATTCTCCTCCGCCGTGGGGAAGTTGCTGCTGTCGAGCAAATTCCTGAGCATCGAGGGACGCTCAACGCTCTCAGCGATACAGCAGAGGCGCCAGTGTCAGTAGCAGCACGTTCGCATGGACTTGTTGTCTCCAGTATTGCTGGTGGGATGCTCCTCCGAGTACACGCGCTGGCTGCCAGCGCGCTGATACTTGCCCTTGGGGTTGTATGGGCAGCGCTGGTGCTCGATGGTCCAGCAACTGGTAACCGCTGGGTGGTGGTGGGGATGGTTGCACTTGCACTGCTGCTCGCGTGGATGGGGACGACGCTTTCTGGTACTTTACGGGCACTCGATGCATATCAAATTGGGCGAACGCTCCTTGTGGAGAATCTCCCCGTAGTTGGCGATCTTGCAGCAGTGTTCCTGCCAGAGCGCTGGAATGCGTCGCGGCAGTTTGCGTTACACGTACTCTGGCTTACACCAATGCTCGGGGTGCTCGGTGGAGTCGTCGCTCGGCGCTGGCGCTGGATGGTCGGAGGGGTCGAATGCGGCATTGTTGGGCTTGCGCTTGTTGTTGGCGGCGTGGTCTGGGGCATGGTTGATCCACCGTTGCCTGGTGGTGAGCTACGCAAGCCAGCGTGGTACCTTGGAGCGCCGTATGCATTGTTCCATGTGCTCCCGGCAGATGCAACGATGCTCGTGATTGTGGTTTGGTGGGGAGCGATGGTGGTAGCAAGCCGAAGTCGCTCGGCGTTCCTCCGCAAGACGGCAGTTGGGATGCTCGGGATATGGTTTGGCGCTGGTGCTGTTGCATCTCTGTTGTTGGGGGAGCGGTAGGATGTGCGGCATTGTTGGGGTTGTCGAGTACGCTGCGCAGGAGCCGCGGATTAGCGAGGAGCTACTGACGCTCATGAGTGCAGCGATTGCGCATCGCGGGCCGGATGATGCGGGAACGTGGATCTCGCCGTCGCGCCGGTGTGGGTTCGGCTTTCGCCGTTTGGCGATCATTGATCTATCGGCAGCCGGGCATCAGCCGATGAGCACGCCCGATGGTCGCTTGACGATTGTCTTCAACGGTGAGATCTACAACCATCGCGCGCTCCGTGCTGAATTAGAGGCGTTAGGTTATTGCTACCGATCGCGCACCGACACGGAAACGATCCTCTACGGCTACGATGCATGGGGTGAGCAGATTTTCGAGCGCATGCACGGCATGTGGGCGCTTGCACTCTGGGATGAACGCACTGGGCAGCTCCTCTGCGCGCGGGATCGCGTCGGCAAAAAGCCGTTCTACTGGTGGCATCGAGACGGACGCTTCGTGTTTGCTTCAGAAATCAAAGCGCTCCTGGAGCATCCTGCCGTCGAACGGGAGGTCGAGTGGGAGGAACTCCCTAACTACCTCTGCTTTTCGATGACCAGTCACCACCGAACGCTCTTTCGTGGCATTGCGAAGCTGCCTGCGGCGCACCTGCTCCGCCTTTCGCGCGATGGCCAGGTAACCGTCGAACGCTATTGGCAACCACGCTATCGCCCAGAGGTAGCCAACATCACGGTGGAAGAAGCCGAGCAGGAGGTACTGCGACTTCTGCGCCAAGCCATCGCCGATCGCATGATGAGCGATGTCCCGTTCGGTGTGCTCCTAAGTGGCGGACTTGATTCGAGTCTCAATGTCGCACTGATGGCGGAGTTGATGGATCGCCCGGTTGAGACATTCACCGTCGGCTTTTGCGATCTGCCGCGTTACAACGAGCACGAGTATGCCCGGCTTGTCAGTCGGCACTTTGGAACCAATCACCACGAGGTGCTCATCGGCCAGCAGGATGCCTGGCCACTGCTGGAAACAATGGTCTGGCACGAAGATGAACCCAATGGCGATCCAGTTTGCATCCCGCTTTACTTTCTTTCGGAGCTCGTGCGGCGATCAGGAACAGTGGTCGTCCAAGTTGGGGAAGGAAGCGATGAGCAATTTGTGGGCTATCCCTGGATGCTTCGCGAGTGGAAGTTCGGTAAGCGCTGGTGGAGAGCATACCATTATTTGCCGCAGTCGGTGCGTCAGATGCTCTATGCCATCGCAAAGCCGTTTTTCCAGCAGCGTGGCGCATACCGTGCGCTCGAATACATTCGACGTGCCGCAGTAGGTGATCCGCTCTATTGGGGAGGTGGGGTTGACATCACGCCGGAGTACCTCCCACTGCTGCTGACGCGCTCATGGGCAGAATACGCAAATCGCCCACGCGACTACGCACGGGAGTTGACGGCCGAAGCACGCCAGATCCTTCCATCCACGACGCTCTTGCAGCAGATGCTCTGGTACGAACTCCAACACCGCTTGCCGGAGCTGCTGCTCATGCGCGTGGATAAAATCACGATGGCGCATTCGGTCGAGGCACGTGTGCCATTCCTGGACTATCGGCTTGTGGAGTTTTCAATGAACCTTCCCGACACTGTACGGCTGCCCGACGGAAAGACGCCCAAGCTTCTGCTCAAGCGGGTGGCGGAGCGGCTCCTTCCGCGCGAGATTGTCTGGCGTCCAAAACAGGGCTTTGCTGCTCCAGTGGACGAATGGATGCGCACAGCCTGGCGAGACGCAGCACGGCAGATGATTATGGAATCGGAATTTGTTCGAAGTGGTGTGCTGAGCCGATTTGGCGTCCAGCACCTATTTTACCTCCTCGAGCACAGGCGACAGCGCGTCGGCAAGAGCATTTACGCGCTGCTCAACCTGGCACTCTGGCACCGACGATTTTTCGGACGTTGAACGCGGAATCGGAGGCATGATGTATTCCATCGAGCAACGTGACGATCAGATTCGTGGAACGCAGGCAGCAATCCGCTACCATTGCTACTTCGATGATGCAGCCAGGCACCTTATACGCATTCGCATGGAAGTTGATCTCGATGCGTCTGCCCACGAGGGCGTTGTGCTGACGCTCCCAGTCTGGGCGCCGGGCAGCTATAAGGTGCGGGACTTTATCACGCACGTGGGAAATCTGCGTGCCTACGACGAACGCCAGCAGCCACTTTCGTATGCGTGGCAGGGCAAGAGCAGCCTCCGTATTGAGACAGGGAGTGCACGGATGCTTGCAGTTGAGTATGTGTTTTACGCCAACGAGCGCACTGTGCGGACGATGCACATCACGCGGTGGCGTGCGTTCCTTTTCCCCGTCAACTGCTTTTTTTACGTGGAGGGTCGGACAGACGAAGTGCATCACGTGCTGCTCTACTACGACCGCTCGCTCTGGCCGACCTTGACGACAGCGCTTTCGCCTGTGGAGCCGATCGAACACGGCAGCATGCCTGTTGTGCTCGGTGCGCTCAACTACGATATTCTGGCTGATTCGCCGACGGAGATTGGCACTCACCAGGTGCGAACGTTCCAGGCGTATGGTGCTCGTCACGAGGTAGCACTCATTTCACCAGTGCCGCTCGACATCGAATGGCTTACTGAGCAGTGCAAGACGATCGTGGCGACGGAAGCGGCCATGTTCGGTGGTGTGCCGTATGATCGCTACGTGTTCTTTGTCTATGCAGGTTCGAATCTGACAGGTGGGCTCGAACATGCCCGCTGTTCGGTGAACATGTGTGATGTCCGCGCGCTGACAAGCCCGACGAAAGCAAAATCGCTGCTTGCGTTGCTTTGCCATGAGTACTTCCACGTGTGGAATGTCAAACGCATCCGTCCGCGAGAGTACGGGCCATTTGACTACACACGCGAGGTGCATTCGCCGATGCTCTGGCTCGCCGAAGGCTTCACTTCGTACTACGACGATCTTTTCGCGTATCGAGCAGGCTTCTACACTGCCGAAGAGTATCTCCAGATTCTTGCGCGGGATCCTGGGGAAACTGTTGCACGTCCCAGGGCGCCGAGCGATGAGCGTTCGTGAGTCGAGCTATCTTGCGTGGGTCAAGCTCTACGCACAGTCACCCGATGGGGTGAATCGTTTCCCGTCGTATTACCTCAAGGGTGGCGTACTCGCGATGCTGCTCGACTTAGCAATCTTGCATGCAACAGGCGGAGCGCGACGTCTCGACGATGTGATGCGGATACTCTGGAACACCTATCAGCGGCGACCGCACCAGGGCGTGGAAGAGGAGGAAGTTTTCGAAGCGATCGAGAACATTTCCTCACGCGCGGTTCGCGAGCAGTTTGAGCGCTGGCTCGATGGTACGGAGGAGTTAGATATTGCCCGTTTGTTCGAGCCGTTTGGGATCGAGTGGATTGTACGGGATGCTGCAGCGCAATCACCGCTTGAACCAGCATCGAGATGGCTTGGAATGCAGCTTCGCAGCGATGGTGGCCGGCTGGTCGTTACAGCGGTCGAAGAAGGCTCGCCTGCATGGCAAGCGGGAATTGCAGTAGATGATGAGATCATCGCGCTGGCGGATCGGCGTGTGGCAACCCCGGAAGAGTTTGAATTGCTCAGCAGTCGTGTGCAGTGGCCCGCGGTAGTCACTGCGGCGTGCGATGGGATGCTCTACACAGCAAGCGTGAACGCTTCGGTTGCAACGGAATTCGAGCTGCGCACCGTTGCTGCGCCTAGTGAGCAGCAGCGCGCGTTGCGCGAGCGTTGGTTAGAACGGGCGCTGCTTCCAAGCCTTCTGTAGGGGCGCCCAACGTGCTGGTTTTTACCGCTGTGCTTGGTATATTGCACTCGGTAAATGAAAACACTTTTTTGGAGTTCAACGATGCGACAAAGTCTTCGTTTTTTCGTCGTGCTCATCGCGAGTGTGCCAAGCATTCTTGTCGCTGGAACTAACGGTGAGCTGCGGCTCCACCCGCTGCCACAGGTGAACGATTACCGCATTGCGCCCTCGCTGTGGGATCGCATTCCTCGAACGCAATACGTTCCGGGGCTAAAGACTCAACAGGCTGCTTACACGGTGATTGACTCGCTGTTCAATGCGTTTTCGTACTACGGCAGTGGCCAAACACCTGTCCTTTGGGATCCGCAGACGAAAGCATTTGTGACCATCAAGCGTGGAGCGCTTCCGCCGAGCGCGCAAGGAACATCCGATCATGGAAACAACATTTTCATCCTCTGGACAACCGACCAAGGGGCGTCCTGGAAGCGGATCGGACCGGTACTGGAAGGTGCGCGCGGTGTGTTGGCGCCGAATGGTGCTCCTCGTTACCCTGCGATAGCGCTTCTCTACGGCGATCGGACGATTACCTCGCTTGACGAAGCTGCGTTTACATACTTTTCTCCTGTAACCAATGGCACTGATTGGAGTGGGATGGCTGTGGGCCTGATCCCGACAACAGTAGGTGCTGCACCCCAGAATACCTTTTTGGACAAGTACGATGACATCACCCCGGACAACCAAGAGTACCTCCATGCTTACGGAACGACGGTGAACACCACATCATTCAGCCGCAATACGGAAGCAGTCTATGGGTTCGGTTTGACATCACTGTTCCCCTCGCCACAAGGCTCGGCGCCAACCAACCAGAACAACAACTTGTGTGTCATCAAGGTGGATTACGCAGGGGTGAACCAATTCGAGCCGATGATTCCACCGCCGCTGCGTTCTACAAACTTTGTGGACCCTGGCTCAACCAGCTCGCGGACAAATAATGAGGTAGCCCTCGATGTTGATCAAGACCTCAATCTGTACGCTGGAGTGTTCGGACGGTTCAGCGTCGGCGGTGTGGACACCTCCAGAGTCACATTTGGGGTCACGAAATCAACCGATAACGGGCAGACCTGGACAGATCTCAACGTCATGCCCATGAGCGTGATTGAAGCGTACGCGACAGCAAATGGAGCTGATCCAGCGCAATCAGGGTTCACGTTCAGTTGGGCCTGGAATAACGATGCGAATACGCGTGTGACAGCAGCGAAAGATTTCGTGGTGTTGGGTCGCGATCGCTATAGCTTCGCAGGACAGCTGATGTTGGTATCAAACAACCAAATCCAAGCGGTGCATTACGTCGAGGCATACTACGACGGCAGTCAGTGGGGCATCCGTAAAATTGCCGATGCATCGCTGTTTGAGACAAATCCGCAGTGGGCGTTTCAGTCAGGAGATGCAACACTTGCACCATCGCAGCTTGGTTGTGAGTTGCAGCTGAGCCGGACTGATGATTACAGCAGTGTCATCTTCAAAACGCTCGAAGCGAAACTTGTCAATCGTAATGGGCAAGATTTCCTCACAACCGATGTTGTTCTGGCAGGGCGCGATGTCAACGGGCAGACGTGGGATGTTCTTCGGAATGCAACACAGAGCGACATGCTCGATCGCATTACATGGATTCCGAAGGTGCTTCCGCGCGACCTGGCAGCAATTCCACTTCTGACAGTGCAAGCAGCAAGTCGGGAGGGAACCGAGTGGGATTACCTCTGGACGAACCAATTCCGATTAGCAGCCGCATCTCAAGATCCGACCCCCGATGAAGTTCTGCGCTACCGTCAATATGTTACGTACTCGAACATCAACTACGACGGGCTTCCAGCCTGGACAAGCGGCAGTAGTGTCCAGGAGAGCCGTTCCGATGAGAATCTCGTGATTGCACCAAATCCCTCGAGTAGCGATGTAACGATTGGCATACCATCAACGGTAGCTGCTACTGGGGGCACTGTTGTCATCACAGATGTGCTCGGTCGTATTCTCTATCAAGCCCACACGGTGCCGGGTCAGTTGTACCATACCGTTGACGTTTCACACTTTCCAATCGGAGCGTATCGCTGCCGGTTTGAGGGCAATGGCTTTACGCTCAATGCATCGCTACGAATCATTCGGTAACATCATTCCTCGAGGAGCACGATGAAAGGAATTGTCACCCTGCTTGGAGTAGGGATTCTCTCTGTTGTAGTTGCATGGGCAGGAACAAACGGTAACCTGACAGGAACGGTCAAGGATACCGAGGGTAAGCCTGTCCAAGGCGCAACAATTCGGGTGTTGGGCACCGTCCGTGGTGCAAAGGCAAAGAGCAATGGTGAGTACCTTGTCATCAACATCCCGGCGGGCACGTACACCGTCAAGGTTACAGCCATCGGGTACAAGGAGAAAGACATCGAGGTGACAATCCGCGCTGACCAGACAACGACACTAAATGTTGTGCTTGAGAGTGCTGAAATCAAAGGGAAAGAAGTTGTCGTCGAATCAGCCCGGCTGAAGATGGTTGATGACAAAGCTGTTGGTATTACACGTGAGGTCAGCGGCGAGCAAATTCAGCGGACAACGCGGGAGACTGCTCAGCAGATTGCGCTTACTCAGGCAGGGGTGCTCAGCACTGGTGGAGGTCTTTCTATCCGTGGCAGCCGACCGACCGACACGCAAATTCGAATTGATGGACAGGATGTTTCCGATCAAATTTCTGGTGGGTTCGGAGAAGCGGCTGCAAGCGCTGGGATTCAGTATGCACCAACTGCGTCAGCATTCGCGACGGAAGAAGTTCAGGTGCTGACGGGGAATTTCAGTGCGCAGTATGGGAATGCAATGGGCGGTGTCATCAACCAGGTGATCAAGACAGGGAAAACCGACCGCTACGAAGGCTTTCTGCGGTGGCGTACTGATGTGCCCTTTCTGTTCGGTACTGCCGGCAATGGGCTGCGTGCCCTTGCACAAAATCAAATGACCTACGAGTTCGGTGTTGGCGGTCCAATACCTTTGCTGAACCGTTCGACATTTTTCGTTTCCACCAAATACGTCACGGAAGAGTATCGGAATGCAGCGCTCGATGCTAAAGATCGTGCTGGCAACAGCATAACCCGATTCCCAGATAATGGTTCAGCAATTCGCAACATCACTGGGCGCTTGGCATTCCAGTTCACCGATGACATCAAGCTCATCCTCGGTGGCACGTGGGGACTGACGAGCTTAGCCTTCGGGAACTGGGCCTGGCTCTATGCGAACACTCCAGCAATGCAGCTCCGCTATAATCCTTCGACCGGGCTCAACGATACTGTGCTCCTTTCCACCGTTCCAGAGCGCGTTGCCAAGCTCAATGCACTCAACAACTTCATCTACAGCTACTTCGCCCGCATCAATCACATCCTCTCGGAAACGAGCTTCTACGAATTGACGCTATCGTTCAACAACAATATTTCCGAGGATGGGCGCAGGCGTATTGATCTCGGAGAAGGCTCGCTACTCCGGAACGGTCAAGTACAGGATCCTTCGAAGGTTTCATCAGCAATGCCGAAGGATAATTTCTTCACCGGCTGGGATATCCTCAAACCTGTTGATGACTATGTGCTCGATCGCACCAGCGGCCTGCAAGTCCGGAAAAGTGGTGCAAGCGGTGATAAAATCATTGACTACTACGCCGAAACGTTCGGCACAGTCTATTTGGACAATGACCCGAGCCGTCCATTCTACACCCTTGTGCCAAGTAACTTGACTGGATACGTCGAAGGAGCTTCCGACATCCAAGGAACATCGAATCCATACGGATTCCTGGGCACGTTTTACGTTCGTGGCAACGACGAAGGAGCAGTCAACCGAGGATTCGAATTCAAGAGCGCCAGCTTCTGGCAAGTTGATGGGAACTACCAGCTCAATCTCTTCGCAGGCGATGTCCGTCACCTTTTCAAAGCAGGAATTGATGCGCGCTACTACACAGTGCGGCGTTACTACAACAGCTTGCCGTGGACAGGAAATCCCTTCTACGATGTGTTCACTGATCAATGGGGCGGGGATATCTACAGTTTGACACCTGAAGAACGCGCGGAAGGGAGCAAACCGAAGCATGCTATCATCTCTGCGGTGTACCTCGAAGATCAAATTTCGTACAAGGGTATCAACATCAACCCAGGGGTGCGGATTGATGTCTTCGATCCAAGCACAACATACCGGACAAATCCCGCTGACGCGTCGTCACCAGATCGAAAAACGGCAAGCATCAAGGTGCAGTTCAACCCACGTCTGTACATCTCCTACCCTGTTGGCGACCGCTCGTTCTTCTCGATTGCCTATGGCTGGTACACGCAGGTGCCACGATTTGAGCTGGTGTACAACAACACGGTTTCCGCGTTGACGCGTGGAAATAATATCGTCGGTAATCCTGACCTTCGGCCGGAGAATGCCAAGCAGTACAACGTTGCCTACAACGTGCAGCTCTCTGATGACTATGCTCTCGATGTCCAAGCGTTTTACAAGGACATCTACGGCTTGACTGGTCTTGCCTACATTCCTGACAATCGTTTCCCGTATGCCCTTGTTTCCAACGGTGAGTATGGCAATGCCCGTGGGATTGAGATTACATTTCGCAAGCGTTTGACAGGGAATTTTGGCTTCAATGTGAACTACACACTGTCCTTTGCTCAAGGCACATCATCGAATCCTGGAGCTAACTACAACGTTATTCTCGCGGGAGCTGATCCGTTCACAGGTGTTCGGCAATTCCCACTGACTGAGTATCCGCTCGACTACGACCGTCGGCACCGATTCAACTACATCATTGACTTCGTTTGGGGCAAGGGNGAAGGACCCTCAATCGGTGGCATCCACTTCCTCGAAAACGTCGCCGTCAACTTTACCGGGCTGTTCCAAACAGGGACACCATATACGCGGCTCGATTTGCGCGGAAATCAGATTGGCGATTTCAATGCAGAACGCCAGCCATCGGTATGGACATTGGACATGCGTTTGCAACGCACGCTTCCGCTCCGGGAGTTGTTTGGTGAATCGTTTGGTAGTTCGGAGCTGATCTTTTTCCTGGATGTCTTCAATCTGCCCAACTTGACTGGGCCAGTTTCTGTCTATCCACGGACGGGCGATCCTGACAACGATGGAGTTAGCCTCTATCGCCAGCCAGGTGATTTTCCCGCTGGTCCGTGGTATTCCCGACCAGATCCAGCAAACCCAGCAACAATTGCCCAAAGTCAGTACGATCGCACAGGGAAGCGACTTTACTCCGAAGCTGCTGATCTCAACCGTGACGGCATCGTGACGCAGCAAGAGCAGTTCCAATCATACTTGCAGTACGTCAATGATGCAATCTCTCGGCGTCCACGCTACCAATTCCCTCGCACAGTCTTCTTCGGTGTGATGCTCCGGTTTTAGCCGAATGCTCACAAGAACAGCACCACGGAATCTCAAACGAGCATGTTGAATAACCATCACGCATTCAGAATGAAACTACAGTTGCTCTCGGCCTTTCTGCAGTCATTCTGCTCGTAGCAGGAACTGCAAGTGCCAAGGATATTGATCGCCAAAAGCATCGTGACCGCAAAGGGCCTAGCCTCCAGGCTGCGGACTTCAATGACCTACGCCGCAATACGATTAGCAAGTTTGACTTCTACATCACCAACTACGGCGTTCTCTTTTTGAACGTCGCCCGCAACCAGGGTGGAGGGTTTTGGCCCCGTGGCTCGACAAACGAGTACGCATTTGGTGGTGGTGTGTGGTTCGGTGCGATCAAGAGCATCAACGGAGAGCCACGCAAGATGTGCGTCATTGGGTACAATCCGAACTCCGGTGCTTCCTGGATGACCCCGGGTTCGATTGATGATGGTGATCTCGGTGATCGCTCCCAACAAGCAATCTTGAAAAACCGTGTCTATCTATCAACTGATTTTGTTCGAGTCAACGGGGGCCACGAAATCCTGCCGATGGTCCAAACTGGCCATTGTGGGACTCTAGTCCAAACGACACCATGGTCAATAAGGCCTACGATAAAACACGCTCACGCTACGTTGGCTTCTACATCAACGATACTGCCCAACGCTCGACAGCAACGTTTCCGAAAGGTCCGGCGTTCATTTCGCAGGAAGATCTCTTCTGCGTGTACAAGGACACCGATCTCCGCGCCTACGAAATTGGCGAAGATCAAGCGCGTGCGCTTGGCTATCCACTTCGACTCCAGATTGAACAGACAATTTATTCCTGGGGATTTGGTGAGTACGGGCACTTTGTTTTCATGCGTTTCAACATCATCAACCGCTCCCAAGATACCCTCTACCAGTGCTGGATGGCGCCAGCGATGGATTTCGACCTGGCAGCATTCCCGAACTACGCTGCAGGTGCAGCAAACGACCGTGTGAGCTACTACTTCCAGGACACAACGCTCAATCTGGCATATCAGTGGACCAATACTGACCGCGGCGAGCGGGGAAAAGGATTCGGTTATATCGGAATGAGCTTTTTGGAAAGCCCGGCAGTTGATGACCAGCTCTTCATCCGGAAAGATCGGGGCTACTATCCGCTTAGCGAGCAGTTGGGTCTGCGCACGTTCCGGAACTGGATTATTCAGAACGACCCGAGCACTGATATCCAGCGTTACGATTTCATGGCAGCAGCCGTCCGCGAGGGTGATACCGGTCCAGGTGATAAGCGATTTTTGATGGCAACCGGACCGTTCAACATGCGTCCCGGCGATACTGCACGGGTTGTTGTGGGTGTTATCTTAGCCCCACCAGTCAAGGAAGAAGCCGACGGGACCCAAGAGGACCTTGCCAATCTCGTTCGCCGCACACGCTTCGCACAGCGTGTTTACGACAATGGCTTTGCTGCTCCCCAGCCGCCGGAAGCTCCACAGGTGTCGTGGGAGCCGCTCAACCACGCAATCATCGTCAAGTGGGATACTACCAGCTACGCATCCTACGACCGCGAAGAGAAGGGCATGGATATCGTCGGCTTTCGCATCTTTCGTTCGCGTGTGCCGACCCAGGATACGTTCGATGTAAACTTCATCCAGCCATCGGCTGACTATCCTGGCGGGAAAAGCCCCTTCGGCTGGAAGCAAATTGCTGAATGGCGCGTCCCGTCTCCGTTCTGGACAACAGCAATACTTTCCGATAGCAGCGACATCAACAGCGCACGCTACCCGTGGATTCGGGTATTTCCGCGTACGGTGAAGGGCACGCTCCGCCTTCTCTACCCAAGCTTCATCTCTGCGACCGATGTCACCAATGATAGTATCATCATCGTTCGTCGAATACCGAACCTTGCTACGCAACCATGGGCGTCATTCTGGAACGCCATCATCCCGCAAGGTACAACCTCTACGCAAACACAGTATGATACGCTCACGCTGGGTAAAGTTATTGTACTTCCAAATGGAACTATTCCACCCAACCCAACGAGCACTACGGATACGACCACGATGAACCAGGCGATGGCAAGCATCTGGTCTCAACTGGCGCGTGGGACGGTGCGGTTGCAGTGGCTGTACGACGATTGGGTTGATGCACAGTGGGCACGCGGTATCATTCGCAACTACCTCGATAGCGTCACCAACGGCCGTTCGTTCCTCGATGTCGGGGATGATAATCAAGATGGGGTGATTTCTCAAGATGATGATCTTCGCCGCCGCGAGGAGATCCTCAACAACGTGGATTACTACTATCGCGTCTTGGCGATTGATGAGGGTGATTATTTCCAAGGCACCCCAGCAAAGACAAGCGTTGCCATTGACAAAATCAACGTCATCCAAGCCTTTGCACTTGGGAAGGGGCCTCACCGCGATGCAACAGTTACATCCAACGAGGATCGCGATCGGCTCGGGGGGCTCTACAACTTCCGCTTGACACCGAAGGATGCTGACCGCTTTGCACAGCTTTTCTCTGGACACGAAATTGAACTCGAATTCCAGCCGGCGGGCTCTGCCACAACGTTCTACCAATGCATAGACACAGTTTGGAATTACGGCGTCTCGTTTCTCAAAGGGTTTTACGGTAATACGCTCACGGTGCGTGATAAAACCACCGGCCGCACACTGGGTCAATATTTTGTGCTCTACGAACCTGCCGATTGTCTTTTCGACAATCTCTTTTCCGATGTCGCAATGGCATTTGTGTCGCCAAATACAACATCGGAGATCAATAACCTCTGCGAAGAGGCGCGGGATAATCCAGCAAGCTTTGTTCACCCTTACAATACGGATGTAACCGTCCGTGGCGGGACGTGGAACACTGATAAGCCATGCCTCGGCTCACAGCGGACTATTCAAGGGACGTTTGCAATTTCCTTCGACTACTATCTGCAACAGTACGGAGGAATCCTGCGTCCGTACCGCATGGAACGGCTCTCAGGGACAGCAAACACACTGCTCGAATTCCGACCGTTCCGTCGGACGGATATTCCAAGGCTGGAAGAATTTGCGATTAACTATCGGACTGGGGTGTATGAACGGTTCAACAATGGTGCAGCTCGCTACGAGGTCGAATTCTTGCCCGGTGGAGTTGAGACGATCACCACACGATTCCTTCGCGCTGCAGGCATCGGACGATTCGATACATTGACAAAGACGTTCGATGTCTCCTATCTGAACGTGCGTGTGCGGAATGTTCGGACTTACACGCGTCCCACCCCGCAGGGGGATTTTGTCGTGGTTTCCTATCCAGTTGATGTGCCGCATACAACGGTCTCACTCCCTGTTGATTTGGCTGATTACAACCAGACGTTGGCATCGGATGTGTACGCCTATCCTCCACCGAAAGCGGTGCCGATCGGCACGTTCAATCTCACTGCATATGCATGGCTCAACGGTCGCTACACGAAAGCAAATTTCGCCTCGAAGGAATCCGCAAGTCAGCGGCAGCAGCAAGCAGGGTGTGCCAATGGAGGCTGTCCAGTCGGGACACAGGGGCGATACTACCTTTCAACTATCACACCTGATGGGGACACGCTCGACTTCACGCACGCTCTCGTTATTGATGGCGGAACGTTCTGGCTCGATTTTGCGGGCAAGGGCGGTCGCCAAGGTGGTGCAGCTGGGCGGCTCATCGTTCATCCACCCGACAGCGCGACGGCAACGGAAGACTTCAAGCCGGGCGACAAAATTCTCATTGAAACAATCGGCGGTCCATTTGGCCTACCGCTGCCAGGTGCTAAGGTCACCTTCAAAGTCGCTGATGTCGAGATTCCGCAAGATCAGCTCACCGATAACGATCTCGACCGAGTGCTCATCGTGCCGAATCCGTACGTCATCACCCACGTAGGGCAGAAGTCCAGCTACGATGCAAAAATTTACTTCACCCGGCTACCGAAAGAGTGCACGATCAAGATTTACACCGTTGCCGGGGATTTGATTCGAACGATACACCATGTTGACCAAGACGGCACATTCCGCTACGGGATGGACGTTTGGGACTTGCTCAGCGATAATCGTCAGCGAGCAGCATCGCAAGGTCTGATCGCTGTCATCGAAACACCCAACGGTGCCCAAACGGTCAAGAAGTTCGCCGTGGTCGTCGGTGGTGCACGGATTCTCGGACGCTAACACATCAACGAGGAGATACTAACGATGAAAAAATGGATTACACTTGCCATCGCATCAAGTACGATTGTAGGTAGTGCTGCTCTGGCTCAGCAAGCACAAGGTTCATCTGCCGGTGAGTTTCGCAAAGTTGGCGCTGCCGGAGCCCAGTTTCTCAAGATCGCTGCTGGCGCTCGTGCCAATGGTATGGCGGGCGCTTTCAGCGCGATCGCGAACGACCCGACCGCTCTCTTCTACAACAGCGCAGGTATTGTGGACATCCCCGGCTACGCGGGAAACTTCACCTATACCCAATGGTTCGGAGGATATTCCCACAACTACATCGCCGGTATCATACCGATTGGCGAGAAATACCGCGCTGGGCTGTCGGTGACCTCCTTTACCAGTGGGCCGATTCCCTTTACGACTGTGCAGGATGAAAATCGCCTCAACACAACCTACAGCATCACCGATGTTGCGATCGGTGGGACGTTTGCTGCGCAGTTGACTGATCAATTTTCGTTCGGCGTTACGCTCAAGTACGTACAAAACGGGATTGGCGGCATGAGCGCCAACGGTATCCTTGCTGACGTTGGCACACTGTACCGATTCCGCGGAGTGCGGCTGGGATTTTCCATCAGCAATCTCGGCCCGCAGCTCCAGTTCTCCGGCGCAGATTTGAACTTCCGCACTGATCTGTACCGGGAGTTGCAGTATCAGCAAATTGATGCATCCTACTTGGTCAATCCCTACAATGCACCTATCTCGCTCAAGGCTGGACTGGCTGCGGATCTGACCTCAGAACTGCTCGGGCTTTACGAGTCTGACCCGAACTTGGCAGTCAACCAAACCCGCGAGCACCGCTGGCTCGCAGCGGTTGAGTTCGAAACGCTTTCGGACGTTCCGGAGCAGTTCGCCATAGGAACAGAGTACACGTGGAAAGATTTGATTTCGCTTCGTGCTGGCTACCGCTTCAACCAAAGCTCGTTTGGTCTCAGCGGTGGTGTCGGGCTACGCTACATTGGAAGTGGCTTCGAAGGTTTGCTCGATTATTCGATTCAGCCCACAACGACGCTGGGCATCATCAATCGCTTTTCGATAACGCTGCGGCTCGACTAAACGCTCAGCGTGACAAGTTTCGACCCTCAGAGTATGGAGGCACGTGCTGTATGCGTGCCAGCGTTCAACTTGCCTGTATTGTGATGTTGCTTGCGTCCAGCGCTCTTGGTGCAGAGCCTGGGTCGCAGCCATTTCCACTAACGCTGGCAATTTCGCAGTTCCGCGCAAGTCCTGAGCGAACCAGACTCGAGATTTCCTATAGCATTGCCGATACGCAGCTTGTGTATCGCGCTGCTACCGAATCCGGCGTCGTGCGTGCCCTACTTGAGCTTCAGCTTCAGCTCGAAAGCAGCATTTTTTCTGATTCGGTCGTTGTGCTGCTGGAGAGCGTCAAGCAAGCCAAGCAATTCCATCCCTCCCTGCTGGTAGGGAAGCGTATCTTCATTGTCCCGCCGGGGCAATACACACTTCGCGCCCGCATTCGCGATGCTTACCGCTCAAAGAGCGCTGTGCTCGAGCGCAGGATGCCTATCATCGTCCGGCAGTGGAGTACCGATGCAATAACTGCAAGTAGCATCGAACTTGCCCAGTGGATAGAGCGTCGCGACACTTCCGATGCACGACAGACGAACGCTGGCTTTGGAAAAAGTGGTCTTTACATTGTTCCTCTCCCAACCGCAACGTACGAGGGAAGCGCGCCGACGCTCTACGCCTACACGGAGCTGTACAATCTCGACCGATGCGCGTGCGATACACTAGCACTTCACTACCGCATTCTCGATGCAGCGATGAACGAAGTGTTCGATTTGCGCTATCGTCGTCCTGTCCTCGGTCGTGATCAGGCTGAGGTCGTTTCGATCCCGCTTGATGGCGTGCCGAGCGGCGCTTACTATCTGGCACTCGGCATCGAACAAGCTCGCTCGCCAGAACTTGTGCTCGGACGGCAGCAGTTCTATTTGATCAATCCTGAGCTTCCTCCCGAACAACCGCGAACTCTCAGCGAAGATGAACTTTTTCTCCAAAGTCCATTTGCAACGATGGACGAAGCGCAGCTTGCAGTGGAGGTTGCTTCTGCACGCTTGATTGCGCGACCATCTGAGCTGGATGCATATGACCAGTTGACCGAGGTACCCGCAAAGCGCCGTTTTCTCTTCCGTTTCTGGCTCCAGCGCGATCCTGATCCATCAACTCCTGCGAACGAACGCTACGAAGAGTTCCGCAAAGCACGCGAGTATGCAGCACAATTCTACCGAACGCAACGCTTCCCTCAAGGCTGGAACAGTGACCGCGGACGTGTACTCCTCAAGTATGGCTTCCCAACACAAATTGACCGCGCCTACTTCAACATGGACGGCGCTCGACCACATGAAATTTGGCGCTACGACAACATTCAAGGTGGGGTCATCTTTGTGTTCGTAGATATTGACGGGACAGAAAACTTCGTCCTGGTGCATTCGACAGCGCTCTACGAAATCCGCAACGAGAATTGGTACCGCCAATTTGCGATGCCGAACTATCTTGACCCCAACGGGCCAGTGCGGTAAGCATATGCACCTGTTGCACATCCTCGGCTGGATCTGCTGGCGCCTTGGCTATCGAGGGAGGAGAGCACTTGCGCAGGTGATGGGATGGATTCTGTCCGCGGTTGCTCTTGGTCGGAAACAATTGACTGTCCAAAACCTGCGGCGAGCGTTTCCAAACGCGTCCCCAGCAGAACTCGCCCGGAGAAGTCGTGCCAGTTTTGCTAATCTTGTGCTGGTGTTCGAAGAACTTCTCGCAACACCTTTTCTGACAAGCGATCAACTTCGATCCTATTTCCGTTTTACCAACCCTGAATTGCTCCGCGATGCACTTAGGAGAGAGCGAGGGGTGATTCTCTGGAGTGCACATCTTGCCAATTGGGAGTGGTCTGCGCTTGTTGCAGCGTTGGAGTTCGAGCGCCCACTGCTTGTCGTGGTCAAGGAACAGCGCAATCGTGTCGTCAACAGTTGGCTCGATCGTGTGCGACGGACGACGGGGAATATCCTCGTTCCCATGTTCCGTTCGGCGCGTGCAATGCTTGAGCATCTTGGGCAGGGAGGGGTTGTTGCTCTCCTCGGCGATCAGGCTGCCGATCCTCGCAGCGATCCGTTCGTGCTGCTCTTTGGCAGTCCGGCTGCAACGCATAAAGCACCGGTATTGCTGGCACGGCACAGTGGGGCAGTACTCCTGTTTGCATACTGCCTGCGGACAGAGGACGGTTGCTACGAGGTGTTCTTCGAACCTGTTCCTGGTGCGCACGATGAATCGGTGCCTGTAGAGGAAGTGGTCGCTCACTACAACCGGCTTCTCGAGCGTGCAATTCTTCGCGCACCAGAACAGTGGGTCTGGCAACACAACCGTTGGAAATATCAACCACGAACTTCACAGAGTAGCAACCATGAAACTTGACCTTTCGGGGCGATTAGCGCTTGTTGGCGGCGCAACAAGTGGCATTGGGTGGGCAGTCGCAAAGACATTTGCGCAGGCGGGAGCGTGCGTTGTCATTGTAGCACGCTCAGAGAATCGGCTCAAGGCTCGCCTTGAGGAGCTCCGCGCAATCAGTGATGCGCAACATGAAGCAATTATGGCAAATTACGACAACCCAAACTCCATCTCCGCACTCATCGAAACGCTGCGCGAAAAAGCAATCGTCCCGGACATCATCGTCAACAATGCTGGAGGTCCTCCTCCGGGGGCACTCACTGAAGCGGAGCGAGATGAGTTTCACCGCGCGCTTGATCGGCTCATTGTCGCCTCGCATCAACTTGTGCAGTACGCACTGCCTCGTATGAAGGCCGAGCGTTGGGGAAGAATCCTCAGCGTGATTTCGACTTCCGTGCGTCAGCCGATCGAAGGGCTGGGAGTGTCGAATACAGTCCGGGCAGCAACTGCAGCCTGGGCAAAGACGCTTTCGATGGAACTTGCTCCCTACGGTATTACCGTCAACAGCATTCTTCCCGGTGCAACGCGGACGGAGCGGCTCGAGCAGATCATCGCCGCCAGAGCTGCAGCGCGGGGAATCGAGCAACGTATCGTCGAGGAGGAAATGCTCCGGGAAATTCCGCTCCATCGTTTCGCCGAACCTGAGGAAATCGCAGCGCTCGCGCTCTTCCTCAGCTCAGATATGGCCGGATACATTACCGGGGAATGCATACGAGTTGATGGTGGGCGAACTCGTTGCCTCTAAATGCAAAGCGGCGACAGAAGTTCTGTCGCCGCATCCTGCAGTAGCGGGGGCAGGACTTGAACCTGCAACCTTCGGGTTATGAGCCCGACGAGCTACCAATTGCTCTACCCCGCGATCGTAAGGCATCGCAAAAATACAAATCACGGCTCGATTTTGCAAGGCGTTGTCATCACAAACGACTAATTTTGCGCCAGCATTTTCCGGACACGCGTCGAATGCGACTTCAACTTTCTTGGTTACGTGACTACGTTGACTGGAACGGCAGCGTCGAAGAACTCACGCATACGTTGACCCGTTTGGGAATCGAGGTAGAATCGGTTGAGCACGTTGGTGTTACTGCCGCCAACATCGTTATCGGTTTGGTTCTCAATGTGGAACCACATCCGAACGCCGATCGGCTGCGGGTGTGTCGGGTATTCGATGGGAACTCTTCGCGTCAAATTGTGTGTGGTGCGCCGAATGTGCAGCAAGGGCAGCGTGTAGCAGTCGCACTCCCAGGGGCGGAGCTACCAGGTGGACTCAAGATCGAACACCGCTCGATCCGTGGCGTCGAATCTGAAGGCATGATTTGTTCGGAGCGTGAGCTTGGGATCGGCGATGATCACGCTGGTATCGTGACCTTCGATGGAAACATCGCGCCAGGCATACCGCTGTCCGAGCTCTTCCCTCCGGACGTAGTCTTGGAAATTGGCATTACGCCCAACCGCGCCGATGCACTTTCGCATTTCGGTATCGCGCGAATTCTTGCAGCGGCGACAGGCTACCAGGCACACTTGCCACACGTCCGCATAGCAGATGCATTCGCTCCGCCGTGCACGATTGAACTACCCTATCCCGATCTCTGCCAGCGTTATGCAGCTCGGGTACTTCAGAACGTAACTATTGCACCATCGCCACTGTGGATGCAGCGACGGCTGGAGCGCGCAGGAATCCGTCCACGGAATGTTGTTGTTGACGTAACGAACTACGTCATGCTTGAATGTGGCCAGCCGCTGCACGCCTTTGATTTTCAAACTATCCGGGGTGGTCGTATCATCGTCCGTCCTGCCAGCCAGGGAGAATCAATCACCACGCTCGACGGCATCGAGCGATCGCTCGATCCGACAATGCTCTGCATCGCAGATGTTGAGCGTCCGCTCGCTGTTGCCGGTGTGATGGGGGGTGTAGATTCTGCGATCACAGAGGCAACAACGCAGGTGCTGCTTGAGTCTGCGTACTTTGCTCCCGCTTCGATACGGAGAACTGCAAAAACGCTGGGACTTCAAACTGATGCTTCGTATCGCTTCGAGCGAGGCGCCGACATTGAGATGATTCCGTACGCACTCGATCGGGCTGCTGCGCTCATTGCAGAACTAACGGGAGCGTCTGTTTCCACTGCGCTGGATGTCTATCCGCACCCGCGAATGCCCAAAGAGCTTTCGGTGCGCATCGAGCGTGCAAAACGCATACTCGGCGTCGAACTCAGTTCCTCTGAAGTCAAGGCAGCGCTCATCCGTTCGGGATTTGCTCTCACCGAAGAACGCCCAGAGCAGATCACGGTGCGTGTGCCATCGTACCGTGCTGATATCAGCCAAGAAATTGACTTGATCGAAGAAATTGCTATAGCACACGGCTACGAGGCTATTCCTGCTTCGTCGGAAGCATCGGTTCCATACGCAGCGCACCGAATCCCTGAGCATCTCCGACTTCCAACGCGGCGTGCTGAGATTCGACGCTGGCTTGCGGACGTTGGCTTCTACGAGGCACTCAGCTTTACGTTGCAAGACCCGCAGACGCTCCTCGATGCCGAACGTGTGCTCGAACTTGCCAATCCGCTCGGCCGTGAGCGCAGTGTTCTCCGCCAGTGGCTTATTCCTTCGATGGTAGAAATTCTCTCCCGGAATGCTCGGTACGGCGCCAGTTCGATGCGTCTTTTTGAAATCGGCAAGGTCTTTTTCGCATCGTCCGATGGGAGCAATCATCCTGCGACAGAGCACGAACACCTTGTGCTCGCCGTTGCGGGACGAAGCGGACAGCGCCATTGGTTGGAGACGCACCGGTGGGTGGATTTCTATGACCTCAAAGGCGCAATAGAGGCGATGGGGAAGCGATTTCGGTTGAATCTTCATTGGCAACCTGCTCAATCACCGGTAGCAACAGCCGAATGGCTCATCGCGCCGGTGATGGAGATCTGTTGCGATGGCCACGCCATTGGCATTGCCGGTCAAATTGCGCCTCGATTGGCACGGCGATGGGACATACCAGAAGCAGCGTTTCTTGCAGAACTCTCGCTGGAACCATTCTACCGGACTGCCGGCACGGTCCCTCGCTACCAAGCGCCATCGCCATACCCAGTGGTGGAGCGGGATTTGGCACTGATCGTGGACCGCCTCCTTCCAGCACAGGCTTTGGTCGAAACCGTTCATCGTGCAGGGGGCGACCTCCTTCGATCAGTCGAACCGTTCGATGTATTCGAGCACCCTTCCCTTGGAGAAGGCAAAAAGAGCATTGCGCTCCATCTAACGTTCGCCTCCTCCGAGCGGACATTGACCGATGCGGAAGTCGAACAAGTTATCGAGCGTGTGCTTGATGCAGTTGCCAGACAGCATGGTGCACAACTTCGGACGTTGTAACGTATGGACGGCATGATGGAACACATTCCCGATGCGCTTCGAACTGAGCTCGAGCTGTTCTGGAAGCAGGTGTATAACGTCACGGCAACGCTCAAGACGCTTGGTGAGCAGCTCCGTGCTGCCCGCCAAGCCAATCGCACGCTCGAGGCGCAGCTCAACGAACACCGTACCCACGTTGCGCAACTGGAGACGCAGGTCCGCTCGCTCCAGGAACAGGCGCAGCAGATAGAAGCCCTTCAGCAGGAGCTTTCGCAGTCGCAAGAAGCAATCGAGCACCTCCAGCGTGAAATCACCGATCGCGAGCGGCTCCTTCTCCAGCGAGAGCAAGAGCTTCGGCAGACGAATACAGTTCGAGCCGAGTTGGAATCGCTCCAGAAGCTCTACGCTCAACTGACAGAAGACTACCGCGCTGCCCAGCACGCGCTCGAAGGCACTGCGGCGCTCGAAGCAGAGATCCAGCGGCTTCGTAGCCGTATCGCTGAGCTGGAGCATGAGCACTTGCGTTCGGTAGCAGAGCAGGAAGAATTGGCATATCTCCGCACCACGGTAGAGCAACTCCGCGCCGAATACAATCACGCCCTTGAGCAATTGGAGCTGCACACTGTCCTCACTGAGGAACTCAACCAGCTCCGTGAACGCACAGCCGAAGCCGAGCATATCATCGCCCAACTCAAAGCGGAGCTAGAGAGCAAGACAGCCGAACTAGAGCAACTCGCTGCTCGATATGCACAAGCAGAACAAGCGCTCACCGCATCTGCATCCGACGCCCATGTAGCTGAACGCCAAACGGAATTGGAACAGCAGCTCCGCCAGCTCCACCAGGAAAATGAGAAGCTCCGCCAGCAATGCCTGGCCGCTGATCGCGAATGCGAGGAGCTTCGGCATCTGCTTGAGGAGCGGAGCAGACAGCTCATGGAACTTCGCGCTGCTTCCGAACACCTTCATGCACAACTGGCGGAAGTATCGCCAGAAGAACTCGCCCGCCTTCGCCGGGAGGTGGAGCTGGGAGAACGTGCTGCAGCGCAGCAACGGCACCAACTGGAGGTTCTGACCGATGAAGTAACGCATCTTCGCACGCAGCTCCATGCTGCACAGCAGAGCCAGCAGGAGGTCGAGCGGCGCATCGCAGAGGCGATTACACCACTCCAGATCAAGATCGAGGCTGTAGAGCGAGAGCGCGAGCACCTCCAGGAACAACTACGCGCCCAACGGGAACGTATCCGGCAACTGGAAGATGAACTTCGCAGCGAGCTTGAGCGGAATATCCTCCTCAAGCGACGACTGCGGCAGTTCGAGCAGCAACCATCAGCGGTGCAAACATCGCACCTGACCGAGCAGCTTGAGCGTATTGTGTCAGTGCTTGAAATCCTTTCGTCTTCTGCTCCTGCTCAGGAATCGTTTCCCCCGATGGATCAGCTCGAAATGCTGGTAGAACGCATTCGGGAAATTCTGCAGGTCCGCCAGACGCTCCAGGTTGATCCGGCGGTGGTGGAAGCTGTCCGTCAAGCGCGGGAACTCCTCCAACAGCGACTTGCCATTTGAGCCTGCCAAAACGTTCTACAACAAAGGGTACCTTTTTCCGTTTTGTTCGGCGGTCAAATGCGTAAATTTGACCAGTGCAACGATGATGACGCTCCTATGACGACGGTGACTGTTACGATCGGTGGACGTCAATTTCGCTTACGATGCGATGACCAAGAACGCACGCTGCGGGCAGCAGCGGAGATCGAGCGGCTGCTGGAAGTGCTCCGTCAGGATTCAACTGACCAGTCAACGCCCACACTAGCAATTTTATCAGCACTCAACATTGCTGAACGACACGACTGGCTCAGCGAGCACCATCGTCAAACGCTCGAATATCTCTGCAGCGAGCTCCGTGCGATGCGTTCACAGGTGGAGCAAGCGATTGCTGAAGCAGTCGCGATGGCTGCCTAACGCATCTGCGCCAGGAGCTGAGACGTTCGGAGTTGATAAACGGTCATCGGTTCTTTGGAAAACTCAAAACGATAGCGAGCCGTACTGCATCATCGTTGCACACGCGTAGCGCAGAACCGATGTGATTGAAGCAGGGTCGTAGGCTCCGCATCCCAATGGCAGACTGCACCGTGCTCTCAAGCGCGGCCAGGATTTCTGGCGGCAGGAGCCAGCGGCATGAGGGCTACAACCCACTGTGTGCTGGAAGGGTTCTTGCGATCCCGTCACGCCCCAGAGGCGAGCGATGCATGAAGTACGGCTCGTGCTTTTTTATTTGGTTTCACAATCTCATAGCTGGATGCAATGGAATACATGACCGTACTCATTCTCGGTGTTATCGGGTTGGTGCTAGGATTTGGAATCGCCTATTTTGCTGGCACACGGGCTGCAGCGGCACGTATTACCGACGCACAGGAGAAAGCGAAAGCGATTTTGGAGGAAGCAGAAAAAGAAGCACGCACGCTCAAGAAAGAGCGGTTGCTCGAAGCCAAGGAAGAAATCCACAAAAAACGCCAGGAGATGGAAAAGGAGCTGAACTCCCGGCGTGCGAAACTCCAAAATCAGGAAAAGCAACTTGCCAGCCGCGAAGAGGCAATTGAAAGCAAGCTTGAGCTTATTGCTCGCAAGGAGAAGCAAGTTCAGCAAGCCGAGCAGGAACTCCAACGAAAACAGCGCATCATCGAACAAAAACTCAAGGAAGCCGAAGCACTCGTCGCTGAACAAAATCAGCGCTTGGAACGCATTACAGGCATGACGCAGGAAGACGCCAAGCGCTTCTTGATCGAAAACATGGTCAACGAAGCGCGCGCCGAAGCAGCGCTGCTCATCAAGCAGATTCGGGATGAAGCCAAACAGCAAGCGCAGCGCGAGGCACAGAAACTTGTCATCGAGGCAATCCAGCGCACGGCGTCGGATCACTGCGTCGAGACGACAGTCTCAGTTGTCTCGCTTGCCAACGAAGAACTCAAGGGTCGCATCATCGGCAAGGAAGGACGGAACATCCGCGCCTTCGAATCCGCCACCGGTGTTGATCTCATCATTGACGATACACCGGAAGCTGTTGCGATTTCTGCCTTCGATCCATACCGTCGAGAGGTTGCGCGTATTGCGCTCGAACGGTTGTTAGCCGATGGGCGCATCCACCCAGCTCGGATCGAGGAAATCGTCGAGAAAGTTCGGAAGGAAGTGGACGAAGAAATTGTCCGCGCCGGGGAACATGCCGTCATGGAACTCGGCATTCACAACATGCATCCAGAGCTTGTTCGCCATGTAGGGAAAATGAAGTATCGTTCCAGCTACGGGCAAAATTTGCTTGCGCACTCGGTCGAAGTTGCATTCCTTGCTGGGACCATGGCCGCGGAGCTTGGGCTGGACGTCCAGCATGCGAAGCGGGCAGGGCTACTCCACGACATCGGCAAAGTTCTCGACCGCAACACCGATGGACCGCACGCGCTGCTCGGGATGGAACTTGCCAGGCGTTACCGTGAACATCCGGTCGTCTGTAATGCGATTGGTGCACACCACGAAGACATCGAGATGGAAACGCCAATTGCTGTGCTGGTCCAAGCGGCAGACTCGATAAGTGGCGCACGCCCGGGTGCACGTCGGGAATCACTTGAGCAGTACATCAAACGGCTCGAAAAGCTCGAAGAAATCGCGATGAGTTTCGATGGCGTGCAGAAAACCTTTGCGATCCAGGCAGGCCGCGAAATCCGCGTCGTCGTCGAGCCAGAAAAGATTGATGACTTGACCGCCGATCAACTGGCAACAGAGATTGCCAGACGCATCGAGCACGAAATGGAGTATCCCGGGCAAATCAAGGTGACGGTCATCCGCGAGCGCCGCAGCTACGCAATCGCGAAATAGGAAGGTCAGCGGCTATCATCGCCGCATACGCACTGGCATTGCCGCAAGCGCATCGCCGATGTTGCCTAGGGGATGTGCTTTTCAGTCTTCGTGTTTTCGTTGGTAGGACCGTAGTCTCCCTCGAACGCTTCGAGTTTTTTGCGGAGGTCGTTGCAGATTTGCGTGTGGATTTGGCAAATGCGGCTTTCGGTCAAGCCGAGCATCTCGCCAATTTCTTTGAAGGTCATCTCCTCGTAGTAGTAGAGCGTCATGACCAGTCGTTTGCGCTCAGGGAGCTTCTGGATGTACTGGCGGACAAACTCGACGCGCTCATCGTGGGCAAGCTGCGTAAAGGGATTTTCGCCATCGTAATCGGGAATTTCTTCGATGGCATCGTGCTCGTTGCCGTCGTCGTCGTAGCTTGTTTCGGGGTTGGAAAGTGAAAAGGAAGCATTCGCTGCTGCCATTGCTTCGAGGTACGACTGATACTCTTCGGGGGTAATACCGAGCATCGCTTGTAGTTCATCCGGTGAGGCTTCGCGCCCAAGTTCACTGCGCAGGCGGTCGCTCGCCTCGGTAAGCTCTTGCACCTTCCGACGAGCAGAGCGGGAGAGCCAGTCGAGTTTGCGCATTTCATCGAGAATGATACCACGCACACGAGGTACAGCGAATGTCTCGAACTTGATGCCACGCTCCGGTTCGAACCGTTCGATCGCATCGTTCAATCCGAGCAGACCTACGTGCAGAAAATCTTCCTCGCCAAGCAGCGAGTTGGAAGGAATCGTCATGTTGTAAAGCGTGTAACGAACGATCCACATGTAGTGGAGAAGCAGTTGCCGTTTGATCTCGATTTTTCGTGCCTTCGGTGTTCGACGAGACCGGAGCTCCTTCCACAGATCCGCGAAGGCAAGCTCATTGTTCGGTTCAGCAGGAGGTCGTTGTTTGGTTGCCATCGGTTCTTCGGTCATTGAGAAACAGTGTGTTCAGATTCTTGCGATGTCGGCTGGTGCGAGCGTGATGCAGGTGGAATCGAAAGCATGGCAGCCATCTGTTCCTCACGAGCAAGCTGGAGCGCTTGGTTGAGCTCCTCTTGCTTGGTGTGGGCAATCGCGGTGACGATCGCAACCATAACGATGCTGCCAGCGACAGCAACACCGACGAAGACTATCGTCGTGCGAAGTAGAATGCTGTACAGGTCGCTTGCACCGGCGGCAATCTGGAGCAGCATACTGATGGATGCTGCAAGTGTGCTCAGGTGGAAGACGACACCGAGCGGAAATCGAACGGACTGCTCGGTTTCCGGTGCAGTGTCGGTCATTGTTCGTTTGCGTTTGCTCATTGCCCTCGAGCGAAATGATACCGATTCTGCGGTGCCGAAAACAGAAACTGCATCAGATGGTCAATGCTCGGTTCGACCAGATCCTCGGGTAATCGTGTGCCTGTGGTCATGAGCGAGAGGGGAACATTGCATTCCCAGAACAGCGGCAAGAGGTGCCCGCACTGTGGCGCTTCGTCGAGCTTGGTCAGAGCAATCCGGTATTGCTCATTTGTTGCCGCTTGTTGGAGGAGTGATCGGGCGATGTCGCGATCGGTCGTGGCAGGGAGCGTGCAGATGACGACACCTCCAGCTGCGATCGTGGCATCAGCAAGTGTAGCACTCTGTATGCTGCTCCGTCCGCTCGGTGGAGGAAGATCAACCAGCGCAATCCCATCGTTGGGGAGAACTGCAAGGTCGCTCTGCGTGCGCGCTGTGATAAGGTTGAGCCCAACAATAGTTGCCAGCGAGCGGAGCTGTTCGCTTGCGGCGATTCGCTCGGTGTCGGTAGCGACAAGTGTAATCCTACGCTCAGGATATACCTTCCGGAGCGAGAGCGCAACTTTCATCAACGTCGTTGTCTTGCCGCTACCGCTTGGTCCACTGAATGCGAGGATCGGAGGCACCGACGTTACAAAGATTGGCTCGATTGGGAGAAGTTCTGTAAGGGTTGTGCGGAGTCGCTCGATGCATTCTTCCGTGGTCGTCGGCTGCTGCCCGTTGGCAATGTGTGCAACGAGAAAGCCTGCGTGATGTTCGGCAAACCCCGCATTGCGGAGCATCTCGTAGATCTGCCGGTACGGATCAGGTAGAATGGCGCTATAGCGGTATGCGACCGCGTGTGTGATTTCGGTTAGCTTTGCCGACAGACGATGGATGTCTTCTTGCAACTGCGCAATTGCACGTTGCTCGGCTGATGGAGCAGCTCCGCGTTCGATGTAGTACCGTAGGGGGATCGGTTCTCCTGGCGAGTGCTCGCGAACTCTCGATGGTGGAGATGCTGCTCCAGCAGCATCTGTGAGGATAGTTGTTGTGAACGCTTGCCGACTTGCTGCCATGCCCACGACTTCGGCAAAGGGCATGCCGTCGGTGTCAACACCTGAGCGAGTTGCCAGAAGGAGGGCGTCGTCACCAAGCTCTCTGCGCATGGCATCGAGTGCTTGGCGGAGTGTTGGTGCGATAAACTTTTTCGTTCGCGTCGTTGTTGGCACAGGTGCCTCCATGCAGTGTGCTCCAGGTTGAGATTGATTCCAGAAAGTGTATCCGTAAAAACTGTGCCAGTGTCGTTCTTCGCCACTGCGTGCGCACGGTGGTAGGCGCCCAGCTGCTATCCCACCTGGTAGGTGGAGGCAAGCAGCCAGCCAGCGCTCCGCTCAAGGTTCGGGGCGAGACCGTCGTATATTGCACTTGGAATTTGGTACGGCTCTCGTTCCCCTCCTCCTCGCAGACACAAGCATTCGTCGGTACGCGATGTGCCATACGTTGCAGGGCAAGAGAGCACGCAGCAGGTAAGTGATGTCCGCAACATGGCGGAGCATCAATGCAGAAACCAACAGTACGTCATCCACATGAACAATGAGTCTTCCGCCTCTGGCGGGCAACTCTACGTTGTTTCCACCCCAATTGGCAATCTCGACGACATCACCGTGCGTGCAATCGCGGTGCTGCAGTCGGCCGATGTCATCGTCTGCGAAGAGCAGAAAGTAGCACGGCGACTGCTCGATTACTACGACGTTGATAAAGAGTTGCTCGAACTCAATGAGCACAACGATACCGAAGCAACAATTGCAGCGGTCAAGCTCCTTGCTGCGGGCAAGAAGCTTGCACTCATCAGTGATGCTGGAACACCCGTTTTAGCCGACCCCGGTGGCTTGCTCGTTGCGGCAGCGATCCGGTATGGGTATCCTGTGCATGTTGTGCCTGGACCGTCGAGTATTCTGGCAGCACTTGTGCGTTCAGGCATGCCTACCGACCAATTTCTCTATGCGGGATTTCTGAGTCGGAAAAAAGATGAGCGTGCTCGCCAAGTGCGGTTCCTTGCGCTCGAGCCACGCACGATTGTGCTCCTTGATAGTCCCTATCGGTTGGCGACTGTGCTCGGTGCACTGGCGGAAGTAATGCCCCAACGACGTGCGTACATCGGCTGCAATCTCACGATGCCACATGAATCGCATCACTACGGCACGCTTGCAGAGCTGTCCGAGTACTTTGCAGCTAACCGATTCCGTGGTGAGTACGCAATCGTCATCGAAGGAAATCCGTCAGCGAACCAGTGGTATGCACTGTTGGAGCAGAGCGTCTCTGGAGCTACCCATAACGGCAGCAGAAGCGGCGCCACCGTTCCCGATGAGCAGCAAGGAGTCGAGCCAGAACCAGCGGAAGCCAGCAGTGAAGGCAATCGAGAACTTGCAGGCCAGCAACACGTTGAACAATCAAGTGTTCCTACTTCCCAACGCAAGCAGCATAAGCTCAACGCATCTGGCTATCACCATCGGTATGAGCGGCAACGCAGCAGGCGCCCCCACCGGTCGCACGGACGACATCACTACCGCGAGAGCGACGCAGATCGTAACCGCTACGACTATGAGCAGCCGATTGTCAATTACACGCTGAGCAACCCCTACCAACAACACAAACCTTCACCGCAACAGTCTCATCCTCACCAACGCCCTCAGCGACGCTCTCGTGGCCGACGCAAACGCTGGCGAAGGTGAGATTACCTACCCTGATCCTTTTTCGCGCGGTAGAACAGTGCAAATGGTATCACTACAGCGTATCCTAACACCAGCAGTATCGGTGCAACTGTCACTGCAAGGGGGTTATTCCACACCTGCTGATGCTTTGCTGGATCATCAGTGTTTGCGGTGAGCATCAATGCATAGCCTGCGATGATGATCGCCACTCCCACGGCTAAGAGAAGGAAGTTCTGCCGCTCTAGAGGGAATGACCACCGTTGGGTCGAGGATGCAGTTCTGCGCATGGGATGTCTGCTGTTTGTTGATCCGGACGCGTTAGGTTGCAATATACAGCGTTGAAATCAGTGGGGCTGCCGACGGCCGTTGTAATTTGCGTATGCCTTCCATCGTTCGTGCAGCAATGTTGCTACAGTATCGCAGAATCTTTGCAGTCCTGGCGTGCTGCGCTCTTTGCGTTTCGTGTCAGCGCACCTTCCATTCACCGGAGGAATATCGCTACGATGGCCCACCGGTCGAAGGCGATGTGATTTTCTTCCATCTGCTTTCCGATCCCCAAGGCCTCAATCCGTACACCTCGAACGATAATACCGCCTCGACGCTCAATCGCTTGATCTTCGATGCGCTGCTCGAGCAAAATCCCGAAACGCTCCAACTCGAACCGAGCATTGCCAGTACGTTGCCGGAGGTTTCCCCGGACCATCGGCGTTATACCTTCCACCTACGGACCAACGTTACCTTTTCCGATGGTGTTCGGCTCACTGCGCGCGATGTTGTCTTCAGCTTCAAGGCAGTGAAAAATCCCTACATCCTCGAAGCCTCAGCGTTGCGGAACTACTACGATGACGTCGCCAACGTCGAAGCGCCCGATGACTCAACAGTTATCATCACGATGCGGAAGCCGTACTTCCTTGCACTCTACTTTTTGGGGGATCTGCGGATACTCCCCAAGCATGTACTCGATCCAGAGGGTCTTACCGATCGCTACAGCATTGCCGAAGTCAATAGCCCGGCGCTTGCACAGCAAAATCCCGCAGTCAAACAATTTGCCGAGTGGTTCTCTCGTGGAGAACTCCGGCGCGAACCACAGTACCTGATCGGTTCGGGACCGTACGTTTTCCGTCAGTGGAGTACTGGAAAGCGTGTCGTCTTGGTGCGGAATCCCAAACCGTGGCCATCGCCACATTGGTGGCGCAGGGCATATCCTGCTGCGATCGTTGGTGTTGTCATCAACGATCGCACCGCAGCGCTCTCAGCGTTGAAAACCGAAGAGGTGGACTTTATTGATGCCATCCCGCCCGCACTCTACGACGAGCAGCTCGATACGGCGCGGCTTTTCTATTTGCGGAAAGGCAAGTACGAACAATCGGTCTATACCTACATCGGGTGGAACATGCGGCGGCCGATCTTTCGCGATCGTCGTGTTCGGCAGGCACTTTCGTACTTGGCCAACCGCCAAGCATGGATCCAAACGGTTGTGCGCGGCTACGCTATACCCATTGATGGTCCAATCTACCGCAATCGCCCTGAGTATGACTCGACGCTTCCACCCTATGACTTCAACCCAACGCGTGCAATGGCGCTGTTGTCAGAGGCAGGATGGCGCGACCGCAATGGCGATGGCATTTTGGATAACATCATTGACGGCCGCCAGGTCAACTTTGAATTCGCACTGAGCTTCAACGCAGGGAACGAAACGCGCGAGAACATTGCGATCCTCTATGCGACCGAGCTCCGCAAGTACGGCATTGTGTGCCATGTGCAGAAATTGGAGTGGTCGGTCTTTCTGCGGCAGCTCAGCTCCCAGCAGTTCGATGCATACATCGGTGCGTGGGTCAACGACAACATCCCCAGCGATCCCTATCAGCTCTGGCATTCCTCCCAGGCAGACAATCAGGGCTCGAACTATGTGGGCTTCCGCAACCGACGTGCAGATGAACTCATAGAACGCAACCGCGTTGAATTCGACGAAGCAGAGCGGATGAAGCTTATGCGAGAGTTCCAGCGCATCGTCCACGATGAAGCGCCATACACGTTCCTGTGGACACCGCAGATCCTGACAGCGTACAATCGCCGCATTGCGAACGTTCGGTTCTATTCAGTCCGCCCGCCGTATGTCTTGCCGAACTGGTTCATTCCACCGCACCTGCAGCACCACATCGTCCAGTAGCGCATGATGAAACGTCAGCAGCTCCGCCAGCTAATCGAGCAGGGCGAAGGCGTCTCGGTTGAGTTCAAACGCCGCTTCACCTCGCTCGAAAAGATTGCAAAAGAGCTTTGCGCCTTTGCCAATACGAACGGCGGTTACTTGATCTTTGGCGTTGATGACGATGGCAGCATCGTGGGGGTCGAAAGCGAAAAAGAGCAGATCGAGCTTGTTCGTCAGGCTGCGGAGTTCTACGTTGCACCGCCACTGTACGTTGAGGTCGAGGTCGTTGAGATCGAGTGGAAGGATGTCGTCGTTGTTCATGTTCGCGCAAGTAGCACAAGACCGCACCGTGTCGTCGAGCATCCCGATAGTCCTCGTGGCACGGTGTACGTTCGCACTCGCGCTGAGTCAGTGCAAGCCAGCCGGGAAATGGTGCGGCTCATGCGTGAGCAGCGTCCAGATTCCCGCCCATTGCAACTCTACATCGGTGATCGTGAGCGGCGACTCTTTGCCTATCTGGAACAGCACGGCAAGATTACCGTCGCAGAGTTTGCACGGCTCGTCAACATCTCGCGCCGTCGTGCGTTGCAGCTGCTCATTCGGCTCGTCCGTGCTGAGCTGCTGGTGCTCCATACCGATGCACCGACGAACTACTTCACGTTGATAGATGATGGACCGACCGGCAGAAGCTAAGCGGCTGTGTGCTGAAGTATTTGGCTTTTCGCACTTTCGCCCAGGCCAGTGGGAGATCATCGGTGCTGTGCTCGAAGGTCGCGATGTGCTCGGGATTTTGCCGACAGGGGGCGGGAAATCGCTCTGCTACCAGCTTCCGGCACTGTTGGGCGGTGGCGTAACGCTAGTCATCTCGCCGCTTGTCGCCCTCATGCACGATCAAGTGCTTGCGTTGCAACGACGCAACATCGGCGCCACTGCATTGGTCGCCTCGCTCTCGAGCGAAGAGATTGCCTATCGGTTGCGGCAAGCACAATCTGCCAGTGTTCGCTTGCTCTACATCGCACCTGAGCGGCTTGAAAGCAACGCTTTTGTCGAAGAGCTTCGGCGCATTCCTCTCGATCGCATCGTCGTTGACGAGGCGCACTGTATCAGCCAGTGGGGACATGACTTCCGCCCATCGTACCGTCGGATTGGTGAGCTTTCCGGCGCACTTGGGCGTAAGCCAATCCTTGCACTGACTGCAACTGCAACCCAGCAGACTCGACGCGACATCATCGAGCAACTCCGCCTCTGCGATCCGTTTGTGTACATCGGCGATTTTGATCGCCCGAATTTGGAATTTCTCGTTGAACAGTGCCCCGACGGGCGCAGCTATACGCAAAAGGTCGCACGGATTGCGGACTGGCTCGACCGCACACGCCGTGGAGCTGCAATCATTTACGCAGGTACACGGAAAGCGACGCAGCACATCGCCGCACAACTTCGTGCGTTGAAGATCGAAGCACAACCTTACCACGCCGGGATGAGCGATTACCAGCGGAGCGATGTACAGCGATGGTTCATGGAAGCTCCTGCTCCGGTCGTCGTCGCAACGGTTGCGTTCGGTATGGGGATTGACCGTCCCGATGTACGGCTCGTTGCGCACTGCGACATACCCTTGACGCTCGAGGGCTACTACCAAGAAGCTGGTCGTGCTGGCCGTGATGGAGAGCATGCGCACTGTGTGCTCTGCTATACGCCTGGCGATGAGCGATTGCAACGGCGGCTAATCGAGGCCCAGTATCCATCGCAGAGAAGTGTCGAGAGCGTCTATGCGGCAATTGCCGATGCCCTCAAGGTTGGTGTGGGCGCATCCAGCGATGCGTTGCTCTCGTGGGAGCCTGCTACCATCGCCCGCCACCTTCGGATGAATCAGCGTGCGGTGGAAAGCGCTCTTGCGCTCCTCGAACGTGAAAAGCTTATTGCGCGAGTGCAGTGTAGTCAGCGGCTTGCAGTTCGGATTGTTACCAGTCGCCAGCGATGGTTCGAATATACCCGGAATGCACCACCGCCGCTTGCTGATGCGCTTGAAGCGCTTCTGCGTTCGCTTCCGCCTACGGCATACGAGCAGTACCAGGAGATACAGCTCGACGATCTTGCAGAACGTCATGCACTTACAGCCGATCAATTGCAGCACGCACTCCGTGCGGCAGAGCTTGCGCGGATGATCGAAGTAACGCCACTCGGGGGAGGCGAAGGAATTCGCATGTGTGGCCCTCGCATGCCGAACGGGAGATTGCCGATTGATTGGTCAGCAGTCGAACACCGACGCCAACTGGCAATCGAGAAAGCACATGCTGTGATCGAATACGTTCAATCGGCACGCTGCAAGCGAGCTATCCTGCTGGAGTACTTCGGCCAGAGTGCTCCGGAGCGATGCGGACGATGCTCGACGTGCCAGCGGCGCGCAACGCCACCGCTCTCGAACCGGACAGCGCCGGTCTCAGCGTTCGAACAGTATGTGCGCTCTGTCCTTGTTTCGATTGTTGCTCAATTCGATGGACTGCTTACAGCACGAGCACTCTGCGATGTTGCACTTGGGCGGTCCAGCGAGCTTGTCGCAGCAGTGCATGCCGATCGCTGCGAGCAGTTTGGTGCTCTGACTGCAGCCAATGGGCAGTTCCTCGCAGAACAAGTGCAGCAACTCCTCTGGGAGGGAGCCTTGGTCGAAGAAAAACCGCTGCGGGTTCTCCGTCTGTCCACGGGAGGATGGCAGCAAGCAGGGGCAACTCCATCGCCAACGGCACCAGCGTTGCAAGCACGCTCCGCTGAGTATGCACTTGATCCTTCGGTTCGAGCGACGGTCGAGCTTGCGCGGAGCGGTTTGCTGCTGGGGCAAATCGCTGAGCGCCGGCAATTGGCACTTACAACAGTGGTTAGCCATCTTGTGCAAGCGCTTGCAGTTGGGGTGGAGCTTCCGCGAGAGCGACTGCTCGACGGCACACTCTACGAGGAGGTCTGTCGCTTCCTTCACCGCCAACCACGTGCGCTGCTGCGCGATGTCCATGCCTACTTCGGTGGCAGGTTCGACTACCCGTACCTCCGATTAGCGCTTGCGTTTGCGCGGCAGAGTCGTCGTCGGTAGTTGTGCTTCGAGAAATCCCTCTGGAAGGGAGAGAACAATCGTGCGTGTCGAAGATTCGACGTGTTGAACAAACACATCTACAAACGGAACCCGAAACTCTCCCGATTGAGGACGGGCGATACACAGCAGCGGGTGTGCTGGATTTTCCTCGATGCCGACGACAGTGCCCACTGCTGTTCCGTCGGAGAGAACCGCAGTCCAGCCTACGAGTTCGGATGACCGTCGTGGAATCTGCACTGAAGAGTCGGCAATAAAAACACCGTGCTCCCGAAGTGTCTCTGCTTGCTGGCGTGTTGTTATGCCCGCAAGGCGTAGGATCGCGCGACTGCCAGACAGGGTAAACGATTCGATCTGGGACCGGTTACAGAATCGTGCGCTAAACCCAATCCAAACCGGAGTGCCTTCCGCCAGAAAAACGCTCTGGGCAAGCTCGACGTGAAGTGAGCCATCGAGCCCATGCGGACGAACGATGGTGCCAATCCAACGAAGCTGAGGTGGTTCCAGACTGTGCATTGCGGTGCAAGTGACGATTTTTGTTGGAGTCTGTTTTTGGAGGTTACGTCATGGATGCTCTCGTTCGACAGCACTTGGAGCGTTCAATTCAAACCAAGCAGGCATTGCTTGAGCGCTGTGTGTCCGATATTGTTCGAACGGGCAAACGTTTGGCGAGTGCTCTCGAGCAAGGGGGGAAGGTGTTGCTCTGTGGTAATGGTGGCTCTGCTGCCGATGCACAGCACATAGCGGCAGAGCTTGTCGTTCGGTACCGCGGGCAAGTGCAGCGTCGCGCACTTCCAGCGATCGCGCTGACCGTTGATCCTTCGCTGATGACTGCGGGCGGCAACGACATTGGGTTCGAACACGTGTTTGCTCGTGCAGTTGAAGCGTTGGGTCGGAGGGGGGATATTCTTGTGGCAATTAGCACAAGTGGCAAGTCGGAAAATGTTCGCCGTGCTGCTGAGCAGGCGCGGATGCAAGGGGTAGCCGTCATCGGTCTGCTCGGCTGCGATGGCGGCCCAATAGCTGCTCTGTGCGATGATGCAGTTATTGTCCCAAGTACCGTGACAGCGCATATCCAAGAATGCCACATCACGATTGGGCATATTTGGTGCAGCATCATCGAGGCTCAACTTTTTCCAGAGATCGTGACCGCAGCAGGGCTGGACGCTTTGTAATTTTGCGGTGTCGTGATGCCACTTTAGCTCAGTTGGTAGAGCAGCTGACTTGTAATCAGCAGGTCGCCGGTTCGAGTCCGGCAGGTGGCTCTTGGTCTGGCTGGGAACGCAGTGTATCGAGTGTAGCACTGAGTGCGGGGAATCGTCGCAATTGCGTACTTCTACGTATTGAGTCAGGGTGCAAATCCACAGTAAGTTCGCCACCGTCGAACGACACAATCGTTGTGGGTACTCAGATGTTTGAATTCAATGATGCCGAATGGTCGAGCCTACGCTCTGAGTTTGATGCCGAAGAGCTTCTCCGCCAATGTGTGCGTGCACACACGCAGGGTTCCCTCCAAGCCATCGAAGGAGGCCTTTGTCTGCCAGAGCAATTGGAGCACCTCACCAGCTACTGCCTGGAACGGGAGCGTTTTCAGGAAGCACTCGCCGTGGCATCGCTCTGGACAATGCTTGCACCGTACAGCGCTGAAGCATGGGATAAACTCGGTGTGGCGTACAGCGGAGTTCGAAGCCACCGCCAAGCTGTTGAGGCATTTGAGAAGGCACTGGCATGCAATCCAAACGATGTGGAAATCATTCTGCATTTAGCCGCTGCCTATAGCGATGCTGGCATTGTATCAGAGGCTGAGGCGTATCTCAACTATGCGCTTCTGCTCGATCCATCATGTGAAGATGCGATCTGGCAGAAAGCAGTCTTCGCGCAGCGCCGGGGATACTACCGGGATGCAATCGAACTCTATGAGCGATTGGCAGACTCACCGCACTACGCACGAGAGGCACTGTTCGAGTTGGGCTTCTGCTACGACTGCTGTCAACGCTTCGATGATGCTTGCATTGCGTACGAACGCGCCATCGAGCTCGATCCGTACAACGCGGATGCATGGCTCAATCGCGGTATCGTGCTCGCTCGGGCGGGGCGGTACGCAGAAGCGATCGAAAGCTACGACTATGCGCTTGCAATTTCCCCTGCGCACGTTGGCGCTCTCTACAACAAGGCGAATCTTCTCTCGTTGCTTGGCAAACTGGAGGCGGCGGTTGACTGTTACCGCGAGGCACTTTCTTACGACAGAAGCGATGCAGCAATCTGGCAGAATCTGGGAAGTACGCTCGGGGAGCTTGGACGTTATCACGAAGCGATCGAAGCATTCACGGAAGCAATTGCCCTCGCGCCAGAACACTTCGAGGCGTACTTTGGACGCGGCACCTGCTATGATGCACTGGGGAACCCTGGCGCCGCACTCGTAGATTACGACACTGCACTCCGTTTTCAGAGTGCCTATGCCGAACTTTGGTATGCGCGTGCAGAAGCACTCGTCAAGCTCGGCATCAACCAGGAAGCGATCCAGTCATACGAGACTGCGTTGAAACTCGATCCGCAGAATGCTTCGTGCTGGTACGACTATGCGATGGTCCTGGCAACACTGCGACGTTATACCGAAGCTACGGAAGCACTCCAGCGAGCGACGATAGTAGCGCCTCAGTGGGCAGACCCATACTTTGCGCTTGTCAAAGTGTATCTACTCTGCGGAAATGTTGCTGCAGCTCGTGATGCTCTCCAATCTGCGATAACGCTCGATCCACTGCGAAAAGATGCATTCGAAGCAGAGCTTCTTGCACTTTTGCCAGAGCAGAGCATCCTGCACCTACGTTCTCCGAAAAGTCCATAACCACCACGAAGGCGAGAGCAAAAAAGATTTCTCCTCGTAATTTTGGAACAAGTCTAAATACGCACTTTCAGCATGCTCTCGCTTGAGGCTCTGCCGTTGGGTACTCCCGCACTGATCACAGCGGTTGCAGGCCCGTCCCCCTTCGTAGAACGGATGAAGGAGCTCGGTTTAGTTGAGGGAACCGTTGTTACGGTACTCCGGCGGTCGCTGTTTGGTGGAACGCTCCAAATACGCTGCGGGAATGGGACGCTTGCAGTACGGCTTCCCTTTGCATCGGCAATTCGCGTCGAGCCGGTTTCCCAACCACTCCATCAACACGAACCCCTCTGGCAGGCAGTCTAAGAGCAATGCGAGCAGTACCACGCAGGACTATCGCACTGGTCGGGGTTCCGAATTCAGGGAAAACGACGCTCTTCAATGCGCTGACAGGTGCCCGGAAGAAAGTTGCCAACTACCCCGGCGTAACAGTTGAACCAACGGTGGGCGTTGTCGCTAATCATGCTGAGGCAATTGCATTGGTGGATTTGCCGGGGGTGTATAGTCTCTCGCCGAAATCGAGCGATGAAGAAATTACCAGCGCAGCTTTACACGGAGAACTTCGTAATGTTCCGCCGTTCAATGGGATCGTGCTTATCCTCGATGCAACAAATCTCGAGAAGGGCCTCTTTCTGTTTTCGCAGCTGGCGGCGCTCCAAACACCGATACTTGTCGCACTGACGATGATTGACGAGGTCAAGCGGCGGGGAGCAACGCTTGATGATATTCTGCTGGAATCCCGTCTCGGAGTTACTGTAGTACCGATAGTCGGGACAAAAGGCATCGGCATCACCGAACTGAAGGCAAAGCTCTTCGATCATCAGCACTGGCGAGTTCCACCGATCCACTTTCCGCCGACCGCATCGGTCGAGGAGCGCATTGCGTGGGCACGGCAGATCGCAAGCGAGGTGCTCTGCAATGATAGACTCGATGAGCGCACCGAGCGACTCGATCGAATCCTTCTGCATCCGGTGTGGGGGATGGTTGCATTTGTGATCGTAATGACGCTCATCTTCCAATCCATTTTCACGTGGTCGCAGCCGCTCATGGATGCGATTGATAGCGGTTTCAGCACACTTCGCCAATGGATGGTTGGAGATGCCGTCGCTCCGCCGCTTATCCTGGATTTTCTCGCCAATGGTGTTGTAGCAGGTGTCGGGAGTGTTTTGGTGTTTGCCCCACAGATCTTCGTGCTGATGGTATTAGTGACGTTCCTCGAAGACAGCGGATACATGGCACGCGCTGCGTTCCTGGTTGATCGCATTTTTGGTGTCTTTGGCTTGCAAGGGCGTTCGTTTATTCCACTGCTGAGTTCGTATGCGTGTGCGATTCCCGGAATTTTATCTGCGCGGATGATCCCCTCGTATGCAGAGCGAATGGCGACGATGCTCGTAGCTCCACTCATGACATGCTCAGCACGGCTACCAGTCTATACACTCCTGATCGCTGCGTTTGTACCGGCGCGCACAGTGGGCGGCGTCCTTTCGCTCCAAGCACTGGTGCTCGGTATGCTCTACGTGGCGGCAGCTGTTGTCGGGTTAGTCATTGCGTGGCTGCTCCGAAAAACTGTCCTTGCAGATGACCGGACGGCGTTTTTCATCGAATTCCCACCGTACCGTTTGCCGCAGTGGCGAAATCTCCTTGTGCGAGCAACGATGCGGATGCAAGATTTTGTACAGACTGCAGGGACGATTATACTGGCAATTTCGATCGTCCTGTGGGCACTTGCCACTTTTCCGCGTCTGGAGCCGCGGCCCGGGATGTCTGCTGATGAGTATCGCCGCGCACAGCTCGAGCAATCCTGGGCCGCACACGTGGGACGCACGGTCGCGCCAATCTTTCGTCCCATGCATTTCGACTGGCAAGTCACGCTCGGCATCATTGGCTCGTTCGCTGCACGGGAAGTGTTCGTTTCGGTGATGGGGCAGCTCTACGCCGTCGGGCAGGATGACCCCGCAAGTGCTAGTCTCCGTGCTGCACTCCAGCAGCAGCTTAGTCCCCCAGTTGCATTTGCGGTGCTGGCATTCTACATGTTCGCGTTGCAGTGCATGTCCACAGTGGCTGTCCTTCGGCGGGAGACTGGCTCGTGGAAGTGGACGGCATTCGCATTCGTGTACATGTTCCTGCTCGCATATCTTGCTGCAGCAGGAACGTACAATATCGCGCAAGCGTTGTTGTCCTAACAAGCAGTGGAAACGCCAATGATGTCTGCAATGGAAGAACCCGTTGTGACGGACAAGTTCATCGTGATCGGCGATCGGCTGCTCATCAAGCCGCTCCGCCCGGATATGCAAACTCCCAGCGGTCTTTACTTACCGCCGACAGTCCAAGAAAACCAGAAAACGCAAAGTGGCTATGTCATCAAGACGGGACCGGGCTATCCTTTCCCGATTCCGGCGGAAACCGATGAACCATGGAAAGAGCCGAGCGAACGCGTCCGCTACATTCCGCTCCAAGCGCAGGTTGGAGATTTAGCAATCTACCTCCAACGGGAGGCAATCGAGATTGAGTATGAAGGCGAGCGCTACGTCATCGTCCCACAGTCGGCTGTACTGCTACTCATTCGAGAGGAGTTTTAGCCTGGGCGGGATGATCTGGCTCTTTCTGCTCGACAATTCCGTAGCGGAGCAGCAGTGCATCAATCTTTTTCTTGCTTTCTAGTGACATCGGGACCAGCGGGAGTCGGTATGCTTCCTCGGTGAGTCCCATGCGGGCAAGAATGTACTTGACCGGAAGAGGGTTCGACTCGATGAAATTTGCCTGCATTAGCGGGAGCAGATCCAGCAGAATCGAACGTGCAGTAGCAAAATCTTCGCGGAGCGCAGCACGAATTCCTTCACCGAATCGGCGTGGAAGGTAGTTCGAAACGACCGAAATAACTCCGCGGGCGCCGCACGCAATGGCAGGGAGCGTGAGTGCATCCTCGCCGCTATAGACTGCAAAGTGCGACGGTGCATCCCGAAGGATTGCCTGCATCTGTTCGAGACTTCCCGATGCCTCTTTTGTCCCGATGATGCGCTCTGAGAGAACAGCAACCTCCAGTTGTGTCTCCGCGAGCATGTTCACGCCTGTCCGCGGCGGAACGTTGTAGAGGATAATCCGCGCATCGGTATGGCGGATGAGTGCACGGTAGTGCTCGAGCAGACCGCGTTGCGTTGGCTTGTTGTAGTAGGGCGTCACAACAAGCACCGCATCTACGCCAAGTTCGGTCGCTCGATTGGTCAGCTCGATGGTCGTCCGTGTGTTGTTTGTGCCAGTGCCGGCGATCACCGGAACACGCCGATTGACCGTGAGCACAGTTCGCTCGATGATTTCCAGCCGTTCAGCAGTGCTCAGTGTCGCAGCTTCGCCCGTTGAACCGCACGGAACGAGTGCTTCGATTCCCTCGGCAATCTGAAATTCGATGAGCCGTTCCAGTGCCGAAAAATCAATACTGCCGTCGCTCCGGAACGGAGTAACAAGTGCAGTGGCTGTTCCACGGAATAGCATTCGTTGTTGCGCAGTCGGTGAGACGGAAGCGAAACTACGATGAGCGCTTCTGGTACTCAGCGCGTAGCTTTAGGATCCGAGCGATTTCTTCCAGCAGCGCTCCGTTTTCGGGATCAGCCTTGAGTTGCTCGCTGAGTGTGTGCAATTGGCGCTCGAGCCTTCGATCTTCGAGTTTGATGAGCGCATCATCGAGTATGCGTTGCCAGAGGCGATCGCGGTCCAGTTCGACGCCGTGCTCGGACCAGCGCTCGCTTGGTTCTTCGCTGGAGAAGACGATCCATTCGGCAAGCTGGCGAGCCTGGTCGTCGAGCGGGAGCGTCGGAAGTGCTGCGCCGAGCGGCTCATCCCCTGGGTGGTTCCGGTGGTGCTCAGCCAGCGCGCGGAGAAGGTGCTCTGCAACGGGACTAAACAGTGTGGACGGCTCGAAGAGATAGTCGTCGAAAAGCACTGCTGCTACTGATCGCGAGAAGAGCACAGCGCGCAGAAGCTCCAGCTCTTCGGGCAGGATAGGTGCTGGAGCTGCTGGTGGCAGCGGTTCTGGAGGAGGCGGCGCAACGTCCTGTGCTCGCTGCCCGAAGCGCTTCTTCGGTGTGGGTGGCAGTGACCAAAGCAGAAGCTCTCGCCGCACCCCGACGCGATCGGAGAATTCGCGGAAGAGGAGTTCGCGGTAGAGCTCATCGGGGGTGCTGGCAAGAATTTCTGCCAGCGCGCGAATTTCCATCGCCATCGCGTGTGGGTCGGACCAATCGGCGCGCGCTTTACTCCATGTGATGAGGAACTCGACAGGTGACAGACGCCGCTCAAGCAGCGCTTTCGTTGCATCGGCGCCTCGCCGTCGGACGAGGCTATCGGGGTCATCGCCCTCTGGCAAGAGGACGACCTCGACCCCAACGCCGCTGCGCAGTGCAAGGGTGAGCGCACGGTGCGCTGCATCCCGTCCGGCACGATCACCATCGAAGACAAGGACAATCCGATTGGTGAATCGGCGTAAAACCTCCACGTGCTGCTCGGTCAGCGCTGTTCCGCTTGTTGCGACGGTGTGCTCCAGTCCGATTGCATGAAGCGCCAGTGCATCCATGTAGCCTTCGACGATGAGCACATGCTGCTTACGGAGAATCGCATGTCGTGCGCGGTCGAGTGCATAAAGTGTCGAGCTTTTGTCGTAGAGTGCTGACTGCGGGGAGTTGATGTACTTGGGTTGATCAGGGTCCTCGCCGAGGTAGCGCCCTCCGAATCCGATGATCGTACCGAAAACGTTCGCGATTGGGAACATTAGACGATGGCGGAATCGGTCGTACGCGGTGCCATCCTCCCGGCGGATGACCAAGCCAGCTTCGGCGAGAATTTCGAGCGAAAACCCGCGCTCTTGCATGCCTTGGAGCGTCGCATTCCACTGTGCGGGAGCATATCCCAGCCGAAAGCGTTCGATAATCTCGGCTGGCACCATCCGCTGGCGGAAAAAGTTCTGTGCATCAGCGGAGTGTTGTGCTTGCATCTGGAACAGCTCACACGCTGCTTCCAGTGCAGCAATCACGCGGCGGCGATGTTCGAACGCCTGGCTCGAGTGCGCTGGCTCCTCTGGGATCGAGATCCCCACCTGGCTGGCAACATGGCGAACTGCTTCGGTAAAGCTCATGCCAGCGTACTCTTTGAGGAAGGTGAATACATCCCCGCTTTTGCCGCACCCAAAGCATTTGTAGATGCCCAGCGAAGGGCTGACGTTGAACGACGGTGTTTTCTCGTTGTGAAAGGGGCAGAGTCCGACGAAGTTTTTGCCTCGTTGACGGAGTTGGACATATTGCCCTATGACACCGACGATGTCGGCGCGTTGGCGAAGTTCGCTGATGAGTTCCTCAGGGATCGGCACAGTCAGTTTCCAGCGACGGTGGTGGGTGCAAAAATGGCCTTGCGTTGGCGAAAGTCTAATCGCTGCTGTTGAGGGCGATGGTTGGAGGGAAAAGTCGTTCCTCGATCTGGCGTAGTGGTGGCTCTGCCTTCACTGTGGCAGCAAGTTCCCCAATCGTTCGCCCTGTGCCCGGGAAGATCCAGTCCGAAGCGATTGCTCGTGCAGGAAGAAGGACGAACGCTCGTTCGAGTGCTCGTGGGTGTGGAATTTCCAACTCAGACGTTCGCAGAACGAGGTCACCATAGAGGATGATGTCCACGTCAATTTCGCGCTGATGCCAGCGTGGGCGCGGCTGGCGGCCAAGTTCGACTTCCAGGGCTTTGAGGCAGGAATGAAGCTGAGCCGGTGGAAGTGATGTCGTTCCCGCGATGCAACAATTGAGGAAGTCAGGTTGTTCGCTGTAGCCGAGCGGAGCGGATTCGTAGATCGGCGAGCAGCGGATACGGTCGAGGTATTCTCGTTCGACGATCGCAGCCGTTGCGGCGCGCAGGTATCCAATCCGATCGCCGAGGTTGCTGCCGAGAGCAAGAAGGACGTGCACTGCTATTGATGACGATGCGATCTCCATTCTGCCTCGACGTAATCAACAACCATTCCTGCAGGGACAGTCCGCTTACGGACGCGGATACAGACGGTCTGAACTTGATCGAAGCGTTCTAAAATCGCATCTGCAACATCACGCGCGAGTGTCTCGATCAAGCGCCGCCGCTTTGCACTGACGGCATCTGCAATGCATGCCATCACATCAGCGTAGTTGACGGCACGGGGAAGTTCATCACGAGCAATCGCTGCGCTGGCGTCGTAGTAGAGTTCGGCATCCACTTCGTAGCGGCCACCGAGCTGTTGCTCTTCATTGGACACACCGTGGTAAGAGTAGAGCTGGAGATTCGCGATAGTGAGCTTTGCGAGGTTTCCCATCATGGGGACGAGTGCTGATGATTCAACAATGCGCGAACGGCTGCAGAGTCGCTGGCTGCAAGCGCTTGCGTAAGCAGCTGCTCCGCTTGGGCAGCATTGATGGTGCTGATTTTTTCCTTCAGTGCTGGGATGGATGTCGGGGCAACGCTGAGTGCACTGATGCCGAGCCCAACAAGCAGCTCCGTTGCCGAAGGGAACGTTGCCAAATCACCGCAGAGCTCGGCATGAATTCCCCTGCGTTTTGCTGCAGAAACGATCATCTGGAGGAGCCGCAGCACAGCCGGGTGAAGCTGATCGAAAAGGTACGCCACCAGATTGCTCGCTCGGTCTGCTGCGAGAGTGTACTGCGTTAAGTCATTGGTGCCGATGCTAAAAAATGCTACATGCCCAGCAAGCTGATCTGCAAGGAGTGCAGCAGCAGGAGTTTCGACCATGATCCCCAAAGGGATGTGTTCATCGAACGACTCTCGATTATCGCGGAGTTCTTGCTTTGCTGTTTCAAGCAACGAAAGCAGAGTCTCCACTTCTTCCGCTGTGGTCACCATTGGGGCAAGGAGCCGTACCGTCCGCTGCGCAGAGGCGCGAAGGATTGCCCTCAACTGTGCGCGAAGCAAGTCGCGGCGTTGGAGGAGAAAGCGCAGTCCACGCAGTCCGAGTGCAGGATTGGGTTCATGCGGCATGCCCCCGATTGCCTTATCGCTGCCAAGATCGAAGATGCGGAGCGTGACAGGCTTCGGATATGCCCGCTCAACAATGGCACGGTACCATGCAGTTTGCTCCTGTTCGCTGGGGAAATGGCGCAATCGCACCAGCAGTAGTTCCGTCCGGACAAGGCCAATGCCATCGGCACCCTGTGCCATCGCATTGGGAACCTCGTCGGGAGAATCTACGGAGGCATAGACTGGAATTGCAACTCCGTCGGTCGTTGTCGCAATTCCTGTGTGGGGTGTGCGATGTTCTACCCGTGTATCGCGGAGCGCTCGATAGTGCTCGGCGGTGGTTTCGTCCGGTGAGGCGATCACTAGTCCTCTTGTGCCGTCAACGATGAGTTGGACATTGTCGTCGAGCAGTCGAGTTGCATTGCGAATGCCGATGACGGCAGGGATACCGAGCGTTCGAGCGACGATGCACGCGTGGCTGGAAATGCCGCCGACCTCGGTCACGATACCTTGGGCGCCCTCATCGTAGTACTGCAGAACATCCGAGGCAAGCAGCGATGGGGCGACAATGATCGCGCCACGCAACGACCCCGTGGTAGGTGGCGGACTGAGGAGAGCAGCCAAGAGCTTCTGCCGAATGTTCTCTAAGTCGTAGCGCCGCTCACGAATGAATGGATCACTTGCACTGGCAAGCGCGTGGATGTGGGCATCATAAGCAGTGCTGACGGCAACTTCGGCGGGCATGCCTTCGCCGAGAATACGATTGCTGATGGTCTGCTCGATCGCTGGATCGCTCACGATCAGCTCGTAGGATTCGACAATTGCGTGTGCATCGGGGAGCGTACCGGCGGCAAGGTTCATCCCAGCACGGATAGCCTCGAGCAATAGTTGGCGAGCATGGTGGTATCGTTCCAGATGGTATGGGCGCTCCTGTGGCGGTACAATACGCCAGTGGAGCAAACGCTCCTGTGGTGCGCGGAGGATGACCGCATGCCCGATGGCAATACCGTGAGAGGCGGCAATGCCCTGGAATCGGAGTGAGGGGGATCTCTTTAGTCCTCCGGCGTCGCTATCCATTGGTGGAGTGCGCGTTAGAGTGGTTCGCCAAAGCCGGTTTCGAAAAGCTCGGCGATTGCATCGGCAGCTTGCTCTTCGTCCGGTCCGGAAACGATGAGCTTGAGTGTGGTCCCTTGTGCAGCAGCGAGCGTCATGACGCCAATGATGCTCTTGGCGTTGATGCGCATGTGGTCGTCGCTTTCGAGGTAAATGTCGGATGCAAACTGAGCAGCGCGTTTGACAATCATTGCAGCCGGGCGGGTATGCAGCCCTGCTCGATTTCGGACGACGACGGTACGTTCAACCATAGTGCAGTCGAGCATGTACGGCGGTGTAGAATCGTTCAACACATCGGTGGTGTATTATCGGTACGTTGCGCCGAAACTGCGGCCTTCTCTATCCGGTTCATCAGCGCACGGTCTGCGCGGACATCAGGAGTAATCAACACGTAGATCGCTGGCACTTGTTCGCGGTCAGCACGGCGGAACTCATCGTAGAGTGTCTGGCGCGTCAGGGGCCGCGCTCGAATGCGATCGCTTTCCACTGGCGCTGTCGTCAGCACAAGTGCACCGGTTGGGATAGTCTCGAGCGAGTCGGTCAAAAATACGGGGGTGCGTGGGGCATAGTGGCGATACTTCATGCCTGGTGCGATCGGAGTTCCAGTGCCACTGTGGTATGCAAGTGGAGGTTCATAGCCCAGGATCTCCGCCAGGTCAGCGGCTTCGATAGCGCCAGGACGAACGATGGTAGCTGGCTCCGCAGTGAGATTGAGCACTGTTGACTCGATGCCAATTGCGCACGGTCCGGCATCGAGGATGGCTGCAATGCTCCCGCCAAGGTCTTCGAGGACGTGCTCTGCGCGTGTTGGACTCGGTCTGCCGGACTGGTTCGCTGAAGGCGCAACCACAGGTTCACCTGTAAGAGCAATCACGCGGCGTGTCACCTCCAGAGCGGGGATACGGACCGCAACAGTCGGCAATCCTGCGCTCACGATGGAAGGTACCTTTGGATGCCGATGGAGCACAAGCGTCAGTGGGCCAGGTGCAAATCGCTCCAACAATCGCCATGCAACGATGGGAATATCCGTTGCGACCAGTTCGACGTCGCTTGCAGTTGCACAGTGAACAATGAGTGGATTGTCCAACGGCCGACCCTTGACGCGAAAAATTTCTTCGATTGCTCTAGGCGCGAACGCACGTGCCGCCAGGCCGTAGACCGTCTCAGTCGGAATTGCAACAAGCTTCCCTGCTGCAAGGAGCGCCGCTGCGCGCTGTACATCGGCAGGATTCGATGCGTCGAGATGGAGTGTGTCGAGTAGCATCACCAGGCGAACCACACGTGTTTGAGAACTGGTCGTGCCATTGCATCGAGCGGATAGTTCCGTACGTACGGCTGCAGGAGGCGGTAGTGCATCTCGTAGAAGAGCATCGCTGCTGGCGAATCCCTCATGATACGCTGCTCAGCCTCGCGGTAGAGTGCAGAGCGCACGCGTGCATCGGTCAGCGATGCTGCCTTCAGGAGAAGTGCCGTTACTGTGTCGTTGCGGTAGCGTGTGCTATTGGGGTAGCTCGGTGCGTGTGGATCGTCGGGGACGAAGCTGCCGTCGAAGAGGCTTAGGTAGTTTTCAACGTCGGGGTAATCTCCATACCATCGGGTGCCCCACATGGCCAGCTGTCCGCGCTCAGCCAAGTCGAGGAATTGCGCAAACTGAATGACCTCGATGCGTAGCTCAATACCAAGGTGTTCGGCGAGCATGCTCTGGATGGCTTCGGCGACTTGGAGAAGGCGTGGCTCTGGGTACACGTGGAGCACCAGAGGTTGTGGCACTGCGCGGCATTGGCTCAGTAATGCCCGCCCGCGGACAGGATCGAAGTGATAGCCCTCGATCTGCGTGATGTCGTATCCAGGGAGGACGGGCGGTGTTACACCGTGCGTTGCAGCAGCCCACGGGGAGTTCCGCAACACGTAGCGTACAATCCGCTCGCGATCGATTGCCCAGGAAATTGCTTGCCGGAGCGCTCGGTCGGAGAATGGGGGGCGCGAGCAGTTGAAATCAATGAACCATGTCAGCAGTGCGGGCTTGGCTTGGAGGTGGAAAGGATAGCCTGCTCGCAGCTGACGCGTCGTTGGGTCAATGAGTACATCGAAAAGCTCGGTCGGGATCGAGTACGACTCCTCCAGCTGCCCGTCGAGAAATTGTTGGAGCTGGACTTTATCGTCCTTGATGAACGTGATCAAGAGCGAGTCGAGGTAGGGAAGCGCATTACCCCACCGGTCGCGCTGCCAGTAGTGCTCGTTGCGGACCAAGAGCATGCCGTAGTCGTCTTTCCACCACACAAGGCGGAATGGCCCGGTGCCCACAGGATGCCGGAAAAAGTTCGCACCGTAGAACTCTACCGCCTCACGGGGAACGATGCACCCGAATGCATTTGCCAGCTGCAACAGGAACGGTGTGTAGGGACGCTCCAGCTCGATGATGACTGTTGAATCGTCGGCAGCAGTGATGCCTTCAATCGCAGTTACTGTGGTGTCACCTGTAGCACGTGCAGTATAGAAGCGCGTGGCGCCACGGACCTTGTCCTTGAAAATCCAAAACGCGGTTGTCTTCGCCAGTGGATCGCACGCACGGGTGAGAGAGTACACCACATCGGCGGCAGTCATGCGTCGGCCGATGCTGCCAGGAAAGCATGGATCGTTGTGGAATCGAACATCTGTGCGGAGATGGAACGTGTAGCGTTTCCCGTCGGCGGAAATTTCCCACCGGCGCGCAAGTTCCGGTTGTGGGCGCAGGAGTGAATCGAACGTGACAAGGCGATCGTAAAGCTGGAGAGCAATGTCATCGGCCAGTTTACTGGTGATCAGGACAGGGTCGAGACCGTTTGGATTGCCACGCAGCATGTTGATGCGGTATGTCCCGCCATAATGAATCGCACCGTGCGCTGGACGAAGCGTATGTGTGGGAGTATGCTGCTTACAGCTCCAGAGTGCTAAGGCGATGACAAGCGCGAGCGCAGCGCTCTGCCTTACGCTGTTGCGCGTGCGAGCACGCATTGTTCGATGTCGTAGGCAATGCCAAGCAACACTTCGTCGGCATTGAAGGGAGCTTGCAGTTGCACTCCGATCGGCAAGCCATTCCCCGATCGCCCAGCAGGGAGACTGAGCGCAGGAATTCCCGCCAAATTTGCCGAGACAGTGAGAATATCGTTGAGGTACATCGCCAACGGGTCGCTCGTTTTCTCGCCGATGCGAAATGCCGGCGTCGGGGTTGTCGGCAGGAGCACTGCGTCGCACGTGGAAAAGATGCGACGGTAGTTCTCCACAATCCAGCGGCGAGCTTTCTGTGCCTTGCGGTAGTACGCATCGTAGTAGCCTGCTGAGAGCACGTAGGTGCCGAGCATGATGCGACGCTTGACTTCCGTACCGAATCCTGCTGTCCGTGTTGCGGTCATCATATCGTTGCCGTCGTCATCAGCGCGGAAGCCATAGCGGACCCCGTCGTACCGCGCAAGGTTCGAGGATGCTTCGGCTGTTGCCAGGATGTAGTAGGTTGGTACCCATGCATCCATCGAATCGAACTGGATCGGGACAAGGCGGTAGCCAGCCTGCTGAGCAAGTCTGCAGACCTCTTCGTAGCACGTTCGTACCTCCGGGCTGCAGCCGGAAAGAATTTCTTCGCCAACGATGCCAAGATAGGGGCGTTCTGCCAGAGGCGTAGTGCGTGGATTGATCGGTGGCTGATCGCTACTGGTGCTATCGGCGGGATCATGCCCGGAGATGGCCTGGGCAAGGAGTGCTACATCGCGCACCGAACGAGCCATTGGCCCGATTTGGTCAAGGGAAGATGCAAAGGCAATCAACCCATAACGGCTGACTCGACCGTAGCTTGGCTTGAACCCAACGATGCCGCAAAACGCTGCAGGTTGTCGTATCGAACCACCGGTGTCAGAGCCGAGCGCTGCGTGCGCCATTCGTGCCGCAACAGCAACGGCGGAGCCTCCCGATGAGCCTCCAGGAACGTAGTCGGGATTGTGGGGGTTGCGAACAATGCCGAAGTACGAGGTCTCGTTCGACGACCCCATCGCGAACTCATCAAGATTCGTTTTGCCGATGATAATGGCACCGTGGTGGCGGAGCCGCTCGACGACAGTTGCATCGAAGACGGGCACAAAACGTTCGAGCATTCGCGAGCCACAGGTGGTAGGAATCCCGCGGGTGGAAATGTTGTCCTTGATGGCAAGGATCATTCCTTCCAGCAGGCGCGGTGTGCCACGTTGGAAGCGGGTATCGCTCTCCTCCGCAGACTTGCGCGCTGCATCCGCAGTAACAGTCAGGAACGCGCCAAGGTGGCTGTTCTCCTCGATGCTCTTGAGCGCACGCTCGAGTTCTTCCGCGCACGTTGTTTCCCTGCTGTGCACGCGCTGACGAAAACACTCATAGGTCTCGGTAACCATGGCCCGCAAAGAGTTCCTAGTGAAACACTGGACTTGTGATAGCGGCAGAGGTTGCCACTCCACTTTCTGCTCATGTGGCGGCCGTTTAGTTCTCGGCAGTGTTCGCTGGTGGCTGATGAGTTGACTCCGGTAGCCGTGCGATTGTCTCGCTTAGATGGCTTGCTTCATGAGCAATCGGTTGCACCTGTTCGGCAACTGTTGTGTTGATCTGCCGCACCTGCTCGACGATTTCCTCTTGCGCACGGCGAACTTTTTGGACGCCCTTCCCGATAAGTTGCGCCACCTCGGGAATCTTCTTTGGTCCAAACAGGATCAGCACCACAAGCAGGATGAGCAAGAGCTCACCGCCGCCGATGTCGAACATTGCCTACTGCGCTGATGGTTTATCGCTCGGAGGTTGATCACTGGGAGTTGGCTGCCCACTGGCAGCTTGTTTGAACTCACGAATGCCTGCGCCCAGACCGCGCATCAGCTCCGGGATCTTCCGTCCGCCGAAAATCAGCAGTGCCACCAGCAAGATGACCAGCCATTCCATTCCGCCGGGTAAGCCAAACATGGCATCAGGGAGAGTGATAGTAAAACTTGTGCAGGTGATTAGACACTAACATGGGCAAAATAGTGCACCAGCGACGCAAAAACGCCGAGGCCATCGTCGCTGCCAAGCAGTGTTTGGCACGCTCGTTCAGGATGGGGCATCATGCCGAGGACATTGCCGCGTTCGTTGATGATGCCCGCAATGTTCGCAAGCGAACCATTCGGATTGCTTTCAGCAGTCGGGTTGCTGTCGGCGTCCACGTAGCGAAAGACAACTTGGCGATTTGCCTCTAATCGAGCGATTGTTTCGGGATCGGCGTAGTACCGCCCTTCGCCATGGGCAATTGGGATGCGAAGGACTTGCCCTTGGCCGTAGGCACTGGTGAATGGCGTTGCGTTGTTTTCGACCCGAACAGTGACGTTCCTGCAAACGAAGCGCTGATGAGCATTCCGCAGGAGCGCACCGGGAAGCAATCCTGCCTCGGTGAGGATTTGGAAGCCATTGCATATGCCAAGGACCAGTCCACCTCCGTCAGCGAAGGAACGCACAGCACGCATGATGGGGGAAAACCGCGCAATTGCACCGCTCCGAAGGTAGTCGCCATAGGAAAACCCTCCGGGCAAGATGATGCAATCAAGGCCAGCGGGCAGTGCAGTGTCCTTGTGCCAAAGGAACTCAGGTGTGATACCTGCGACGAGCCGAGCAGCGTAGTACGCGTCACGATCGCAGTTGGAGCCAGGGAAGATTACAATGCCAACGTTCACGGCGTGATTGGCTCGATAGTGGCAATCGCATAATCCTCGATGACGGGATTGGCCAGCAGCTCTTGGCTCATCGTTTGGCATTGCTGCTGAGCGTGTTCGACGTCCGTTGCCTGGAGTTCGAGCGTGATATGTTTGCCGATCCGCACATTGCGGACCGTCTCGAACCCCAAGGAGTGCAGGGCGTGCTCGACAGTTTTTCCTGGGACGTCCAAAATCGCAGGACGGAGTGTCACGACAATCGTTGCGCGGTAGTAGGGCATACAACGTGTGCTAGTTGTCGAAATCGTCGAAATCTTGGTGTTCTTCGGAACGCATCGTCAGATGCCGGAAGGCGTGGCGAAGTGCTCCGGCGGTTATGTACAGCAGCAAGATGGGGAACGCCAGCGTTCCTTTACTTGCGATGACCGCCCCGATTGCAATCACGAACACTACTGTGAACACCGGACGCTGAGCAAGTGCGCGACGGTTTGGGCGCGGCACGTTGTCGTAGCGAATGGTGCTGACCATCGCAAGTGCGGTCGCAAGCGTCACAAAATTAGTGGCAAAGCCTACCCACTGGGACGGAAGAGCCTTCGGTTGCAGGTAAAAAACCACGAAGGATACGATGGTAAGCGCTCCTGCGGGAATCGGTAGGCCGCGGAAGTAGTGCTTATCGTCCAACGAGACAAGCTGAACGTTGAACCGAGCGAGCCGATACGCGCCCGCCATGGCCGGCAGTGCTGCAAGGAGCATACCGACCGGTCCGGTATCGTGGTAGTAAACGACGTAGAGCAGCACCGACGGCGCAACCCCGAACGAGACAAGGTCGCATAGTGAGTCGAGCTCGACACCAAGCTCACTGGCGGAGCGAACAAGCCGCGCCATGATTCCATCGAGCATGTCGAAGATCGCTGCCGCAAGGATGTAGAGTGCGCCAACAGTGATCGAACGCGCATCTGTGAGGCCATGTGCAAAGTAGATGATCGCCAGAAACCCACTGAATAGGTTCCCCAGCGTAAAGAGGTTCGGGACGATCGAACGTGTTACACGGAACGCCATTGGCGGTTGCGTGTCAGACAGTTGCTCATGGCAGACGTGCGAGGATGGTTTCTGCCCCGCGGACGCGCTGTCCTACAGTGACTACCAATGTTGCGGTTTTCGGGAGCACGACATCCATGCGAGAGCCGAACTTCATCATCCCGAAGCGCTCGCCAGCAACGATCGTATCGCCGACACGGGTCTCGAAGACGATTCGCCGCGCAAGAATCCCGGTAATCTGCCGAAAGAGAATCTTCCCTCCGTTGGAGCGGACCCCAATAACTGCGCGCTCATTCCGCTCCGAGCTTTTCGGATGCCAAGCCACAAGGTATTCGCCAGGGTAATATCGGACGTATTCGACAACACCACTGATCGGATAGCGATTGACGTGTACATCAAGTGGCGAGAGAAAAATGCTCACCTGGATAGCGCTGTCACGGAGATACTCATCTTCGACGCATTCGGTAATCTGCACCACCCGCCCATCTGCGGGGGAAAGGACCGTGCGCCCGTCATGTGCACCGTCGGGAATGCGGCGCTCTGGATCCCGAAAGAACCAAAACGCAAACGCGATCAGTGCGAATGCGAGTACTGCAAGGATGATTGCCAGAAGACGATACTCGCGGAGTATCCACGCAGCAATGCCAATAGCAAAGCCAATCCCGAGGAGCACAAGGAAGTTATCGTAGCCGTACCGCGTGATGATGCTCATCGTTGCTTTCGGGTAGCGATTCTCTTGGTGTGTGATTCGTATTTTGCATTCCCGCATCGCTGCGGGTTGAGGAAATCAAAAGGCGAGCCTAGACTCGCGCTCGCGCTATGCAGGATGCTCAAAACTACGCTATCTGACCGATTCGTGGTGCTCAAACGACCACGAGCGGGAATACCTTGCGCTCAACTTGCCAACCAACGCTGAGTGAGACCATATGCACATTGCACACATCACGATCTCGGACCTTGCCAGTGCCGTTGGGCACGTACTCCCAGCAGTACCAGCAAAATCTACCCTCTTTGTGCTCGAGCACATCCTCATGGAGGGCTCCAGCGACGGACTTCAGCTTGCAGCAACCGATACAGAGCTTGCAATCTCAGCACGCATACCTGCGCATGTGGAGGTACCTGGTAGTGCACTTGTCCCTGCACGCAAGCTCCACGATGTGCTGCGAGCGCTTCCGAGCGACTTGTCATGCACAGTTGATGCAACAGGTGAACGCTTTGTTCTGGCAACACCGATTGGTCGCTACGAACTTCCGAAACTCGACGCAAGCGAATTCCCCGAACTACCGCGTGCTGACCACGCAACAACGGTGACACTTGCTCCTGCAGATGCCCAGGCAGTTGCTGCTGCTACGGTCTATGCAGCGTCCACAGAACAATATCGTCCAGCGATGACGGGTGTCAAATTCGAGCTTGGTAGCAGCCTCATTGCCGTTGCTACTGATGGCTACCGTCTCTCGACGATCACCATTCATCTTGATTCAGCGTCGAGCGACATTCTCGAAGCAGTCGTCCCTGCACGTGTCGTCGAGCTTCTTTCGAAAGTGCACGATGACGTCGTGCTCGGTTTCAGCAAAACACACGTGACGATTGCAACAGGTTCAATCCACATTGCTGCGCGACTCATTGATGAGAGTTATCCGCAGTGGCGGAATGTCATCCCCAAAGAGTCGCCGAAAGTTGCAGTCATCCAACGTGAATCGCTCATCAAAGCAATTCGCCGAATGGCGCTCTTTGCGGGAACCAACGTCGGTTTAGTTCGTTTCCACTGGGAAGCCGATGCGGTACGGCTCTCGGCAACCGATCCCGATACAGGCGCACAGGCCCAGGAAGAGCTTGCGTGCAAGTATAGCAGCGAACCGCTCGATATCGGATTCAATCACAAGTACATCACCGAAGCACTTCAGCATATCCCGAGCGATGATGTCACGCTTGCATTCTCGGAGCCATCGCGTGCAGTACTGCTCACTCCGGCAGCCAATGACAGCTATAGCATCACTGCCCTTGTAATGCCAATGCGGCTTAGCTAATGCGGCGATGTCCACGCGCGTTGCACTCGGGTTTGACGTTGGCGGAAGCACAATCAAAGCAGGTGTTGTTTTCTGGGATGGCATTGATGCAAGCGTAGTGGCGACATGCCAGCACGTGACCAAGACGCTGAGTTCTCCAGACGGCCTCATTGCGTGGATCGCCCAGCAATGTGAGCGATGGCAAGCGGAATATCCCGCTGTCGAAGCAGTTGGCATCGGCTTCCCCGCATGCATTGCCTGGGACAGCGGGATTGTCGCTGTACCGCCGAACATTCCCTGGTGGCCGGACGTCCCATTCCCCCTTCGCACTGCACTTTCTGAGCGACTTTCCCTCCCTGTTGCGCTCGACAACGACGCGAACGTTGCGGCGCATGCCGAATGTCTTCTGGGGTACGGGCGGCAATGGCCGTGGTTTCTGTTTGTCACGCTCGGCACTGGTGTTGGCGGTGCGATCGTTGCCGATGGGCGTATCTTTCGCGGTGAACGTGGTTTCGCGGGGGAACTTGGGCACATGATTGTCAATGCAAGAGCGCCGATCGGCAGCCCCGCCTTTCGGACTGGTGTGCTGGAAGAGTACGTCGGCAGAGCTGCGATTATCGAGCGTGTCCAAGCGCTCCTTGCCGAAGACCCGACTTCGGCGCTCCACGGTGTTGCACTCGATGTGGATGCAATCGGTCGCGCTGCCGAAGCAGGGGATCGCTCGGCACGTCGAGCACTCGAAGATGTCGGACGGATGTTGGCATTGGGACTTGCCTCTGCCCTCGCACTTCTGGGGCTTGAGCGTGTTGTCGTTGGTGGGGGAATTTCCCAATTGCCTTCGCTGTTTTATGAGCACGTGTACGCACTGCTGCGGCAGCATGCAATTCCGGCAATTGCAGAGCACGTCACCCTTGTCCGTTCAGCAGTCGGACCAGCAGCAGGCATCCTCGGTGCGGCGCTCCTTGCGCTCGGTGTGCAGAAGGAGAACCAGCAGTAATTTCGAAGCTCGAATCATCTTTTCAGCGTGCTACGACGGCAATAATGTTCGACGGTGTCACACTCGGCCAGGCGCCCGAACCGATCGAAGCAATTCGAATCGTTGGCGCTCGCGAACACAACCTCCGAAACGTTACCCTCGAGCTACCGCGGGACCGCTTTATCGTCATCACGGGGGTTTCGGGGTCTGGCAAGTCTTCGCTTGCGTTTGATACGCTCTATGCGGAAGGGCAGCGGCGGTACGTGATGTGCCTTTCGCCCTATGCACGGCAATTTCTCGGAGTCTTGCGCAAGCCAGATGTTGACAGCATCGAGGGTATTTCACCGGCAATCAGCATTGACCAAAAAACCAGCGGCTTTACGCCACGCTCGACAGTCGGCACCGTAACGGAGATTTATGACTACCTCCGCCTGCTCTATGCCAAGGTCGGAACCCAGTACTGCCCAGACTGTCAGGTGCCAGTTCGCCGCACCACGAGCGACGAAATCGTTGCATCTCTGATGGGACTGCCCGAAGAAACGACGATAGCGATTCTTGCACCACTTGTGCACGGCCGAAAGGGGCACTACCGCGAACTGTTTGCGCAACTTCAACGCCGTGGATTTACGCGTGTTCGTGTTGATGGCCAGTATCGCGAAATGGCCGATGGCATGATGCTCGATCGCTATAAGACCCACACGATCGAGTTGGTCATTGATCGTTTTCCGCTGGCTGCGACTATTGAACGGCGGCTGCGGGAGAGCGTCGAGCTTGCGCTCTCGATGGGGGAAGGGCGTCTGGTTGCTGCGATCGGTGATGGCGCATCCGAGCTGGTGTTCAGTACAGTGCTGGCATGCCCTTCCTGCGGAAAAGGCTTCGAGCCACTCGCACCGAATGCGTTCTCGTTCAATTCGCCGTATGGCTGGTGTTCTGCATGTGAAGGGTTGGGATACCGGCATGATTTTCTCCGCGACCGTGTGCTACCGGATCGCCGTCTTTCGATCGCAGATGGGGGCATTGCGATTCTAGGGCCACAGCGCCAGACACTGCTCTGGAGGCAAGTTGTAGCGCTGTGCCAGCGAGAGGGTATTTCGCTGACTCGGCCGATCGAAGAGCTCCCACCGCATCAGCTTGAACTACTGCTCGAAGGTCAAACTGCGCGAAAGCGTCTGCTGGAAATCGAGCTTGAAAGCGGTGGCGAGCGCTTCTACGTTGAACAAGAGTTCCACGGCATCCTGCCGACCTTCCGCCACCAATACAGTACGACAAGTTCGCCAAAAGTTCGCGCGTGGATCGAATCGTTCATGGGCAGCGTCCTGTGCTCTGAGTGCAACGGCGAACGTCTGCGTGCGACAAGTCGGTCAGTACGGCTCGATGGATTGCGACTTCCTGAGATTGTGCGGTGGGATATTCCGCACCTACGCCAATGGATCGAATCCCTCCCTAGGAAACTGAGCAAGACTGAACGCATCATCGCAGAGCCGATTCTTGCCGAAATTTCCCAACGACTGGGATTTCTCTGCGATGTCGGCTTGGGATACTTGACGCTCGACCGGCCAGCGCGGACGCTCAGTGGTGGTGAATCTCAACGGATACGGCTGGCTTCACAGATTGGCTCGCAGCTGGTTGGGGTGCTCTACGTCCTCGATGAACCGAGCATCGGACTGCATCCACACGATAACCGCGCACTGATCGCATCGCTCCAGCGATTGCGCGATCTCGGCAATACGGTTGTAGTCGTCGAACACGACCGCGAAACGATGCTCGCTGCTGATGTCCTGGTGGATTTAGGGCCGCGCGCAGGCGTGCATGGAGGGCAAGTGCTCTTCGTGGAAGCACCAGCGCGATTGAAAAAGCTACCAGACGAAGTTCGGGGGCAATCCCTTACCGCACAGTACCTCCTCGGAGAGCGGCAAATCGAGGTGCCGCGCCAGCGACGATCTGGCATGAGCAAGTGGCTTGTTCTGGAGGGCGCTACCGGCAACAATCTTCGCGATGTAACGCTGGAGCTACCGCTCGGCAGGTTCGTCTGCATCACTGGTGTTTCAGGATCGGGAAAATCCTCGCTTGTGTTCGATACGCTCCATCCACTGCTGAGCAATCGGTTGCATCGGACATCGCTCGACGTGCTACCCTATCGGGACATTCGCGGCATCGAGCATCTCGATAAAGTTGTCGTCGTCGATCAAAGTCCCATCGGACGGACGCCACGGTCGAACCCTGCAACGTATACTGGAGTCTTTACGCACATTCGCGAACACTTCGCGATGCTCCCCGAAGCGCGCATTCGGGGATTTACGCCCAGTCGCTTTTCGTTCAACGTCGCAGGCGGCCGCTGTGAAGCCTGCCAAGGCGCAGGTGTTCAGGCGATCGAGATGAACTTTTTGCCGGAGGTCTATGTCACCTGCGATGAATGCGGTGGCAAACGCTACAACCGCGAAACACTTTCGGTGACGTACAAAGGCAAGACCATCGCCGATGTGCTCGCGATGACTGTTGAAGAGGCGCTCGCATTTTTTGCAGAGATCCCACCAATTCGGAAAAAGCTTGCTGTTCTGGCAGAGGTCGGACTCGGCTACATCACACTCGGTCAACAAGCGCCAACGTTGAGCGGAGGCGAAGCGCAGCGTCTCAAGCTTGCCACCGAGCTTGCACGGACAAGCACCGGGCGAACGCTTTACCTCCTCGATGAACCGACGACTGGCTTGCATTTCGAAGACATTCGCATTCTGCTCGAGATGTTGCAGCGCCTGGTCGAACGTGGTAACACCGTTGTGGCTATCGAGCATAACCTCGATGTGATCAAGTGTGCCGATTGGGTCGTTGATCTCGGTCCCGGCGGTGGACGCGATGGTGGGCGCATCGTTGCGCAAGGAACACCGGAGGACATTGCAGCAAGCCCTGCATCGCTGACAGGACGCTATCTCCGCGCAGAGCTTGGCATTGGCGTGACAACCAACGGCCGCGTGCGGCGACACAAAGCGCGCACGGCGTAGTTTTGCATGTCTGTTGTTCTACCACAGATGTTCGTGATGACCATTCTCGCTTGTATTTCGTACGTCCCCGATACCGCAGCGAAGATCGGCGTTACTGCCGATGGCAGTGGGCTTGAGCTGGGCGGTGCTAAGTACATTCTCAACCCCTACGATGAGTTCGCAATCGAAGAAGCATTGCTCCAGCGGGAGCGACACGGCGGACGTGTTGTTGCGCTCACCGTTGGCTCCGATGCTGCAAAGGAAATTCTTCGGACTGCGCTCGCGATGGGTGCCGATAGCGCGGTGATCATCCCTACCACTGGGCTTGATTCGTTCGGTGTTGCGGCCAACATCGCTGCGTATGCGAAAGCGATTGATGCATCGCTTGTTATCCTGGGCCGGCAGAGCATAGATCACGATTCGTTCCAGATGGCAAGCACTGTCGGCGCTCTGCTCGGAGTTCCATCAATTTCGGTTGTTTCGAAACTCGAGATCGAGGGAGACCGTGTCCGCGCTGAGCGCGACATCGAAGGGGGCAAGGAAGTGCTCGAAGCAACGTTGCCGCTCGTTGTCAGTGTCCAGAAGGGAATCAACAATCCGCGGTACCCGAAGCTCCCTGAAATCATGAAGGCAAAATCGAAGCCGATTGAGTCCGTCGAGCCAGTCGCTGTTTCTCCACGCGCGGCAATGGTGCGGTACCAAGTGCCCCAACTCAAGCGCGCAAACAAAATTCTGGGCGATAGTGACGCAGACATCGCGGAATTTGTTCGCCTCCTCCACGAAGAGGCGAAGGTCATCTGATGTCGAACAACTCGATTCATCCAATGTCAACGATTGCAGTCTTCATCGAACGCCGTAGTGGTGCGATCAAGCGTGCCGCGTTGGAGGCGATCTCGGCAGCGCGGTCGTATGCGGAACGGATCATTGCGCTCGAGCTTGGCAGCAATGAAGCTGACGTGCTGGCTGCCTATGGCGTCCACGAAATTGTAAGCATTACGCATACGTTGCTGGAGCGATACTCCTCGCAAGCTGTAGCAGAAGCAATCGCGCAGTGGGCCAAATCGCGGCAGGTGGCAACGCTCTTTTTCGGCGCGACTGCGATGGGCAAAGAGCTCGCGCCACGGGTGGCAGTACACCTGGAAGCAGCGTATGTGCCAGATTGCGTGGAACTAGCAACTTCCGATGGGCACCTGGAGGCGGTTCGCCCACTCTACGCTGGGAAGGTCCGCGCAACGGTGCGTCCGCTGACCGAGCGTGCAGTGTATTCGCTCCGCCCAAACATGTTTACGGCGCGTCCAGCCGAGCAACCAACAACGCCGGAACTCAGCACGTTTACACCGACGCTCAGCCAGGAGCACTGCCGTGTGGTAGTCACCGATGTTGTACGCAACGAAGGCAAGCTCGACGTCCTCGAAGCAGACATCGTCGTCTCTGGGGGGCGCGGCATGAAAGGACCAGAGCATTTTGTGCTCATCGAAGAACTCGCAGCAGTACTCGGTGGGGCAGTGGGCGCATCCCGTGCAGTCGTTGATGCTGGCTGGCGGCCCCACAGCGAGCAGGTCGGGCAGACAGGCAAGACGGTGTCCCCGAACCTTTACCTTGCATGCGGCATTAGTGGCGCGGTACAGCACCTGGCAGGCATGTCCTCGTCGAAGGTGATCGCGGCAATCAACAAAGACAAAGACGCGCCAATTTTCAAGGTTGCTGACTACGGCATCGTCGGTGACGTCTTCGAAGTGATCCCGAAGCTCATCGAGCGCATCCGTGCACTCAAGCAGAGTAGTGTATCGTAATTTTGCTCTTGAACGCAGAGCCTCTGGTCAACGCACTATGACGAAAGTCAAAGTCGAAGTCATCGGACTGTCTGCCAGTACAGGCAGCAATGGCGCCTACGCACTCATCCTGAAGGAAACTTCGGGAGAGCGGAGGCTCCCCATTGTTATTGGTGCACCAGAGGCCCATGCAATTGCTGCAGAAATGGAAGGCATCAAGCCGACACGTCCGATGACGCACGATTTGCTCAAGAACATCATCGAGCAGGCAGGTGGCACTGTCAGCGAAGTATGCATCGTCGAGCTGCGGGAGAGCATCTTCTACGCGCAGATCACCATCGAAGGACTCGATTTGCAGGTAGATGCACGCCCCAGTGATGCAATTGCACTGGCACTGCGCTTTGATGCACCGATTTACGTCATGGACTCGGTGCTCGAAGAGGCAGGGGTCATTCCGGAGGAAGTTGACATGCTCGACGATGACGACCTCGAGGAGGAGGACGACGATGACGACGACGATCTCCTTCGCCTCCTTCGCCAGCACGAGGAAGAAAGCCAGGAAGAACGGCCATCCCGCAGTGCATCACCATCGCGGTTGGAGCAGCTCCAGCGCGAGCTGGATAAAGCCATCCGCGAGGAAGACTACGAGCGTGCTGCACGTATCCGTGATGAAATTCGCCGCCTGACAAGCAGCGAATCATGATCGAGTGCCGAGGTAGCTCAGCAGGTTAGAGCAGCGGAATCATAATCCGCGTGTCGGGGGTTCGAATCCCTCCCTCGGCACTAGTGAGCGCGCCGTCTCGTCTTTGGGGCTGCGCGCTTTTTGTTCCTTTGCTCCTGGTGCACATGAAAACGTTTCGCCTTCGGCCGGCTTCACGTCTCGACGAAGCGTTCTTTACCTCCTACAATCGCAACGGTCGGCTGGTGAGCTTTTTCGGTGATAGCCATCCAGCCTATGCAGGAAGTGTCGTTCGTGCGATGGCAAGTGCCCGCCGCGGCTACCGCTCCATTGCACGGCTCTTTGCTGAAGACATCGCTGCAGCTGCTCGACGAGTCGAAGGCGAGCAGAATCGCCAAGCCGACGATCTGGAGCAATTCTTTGCCTCGCTCGAGCGCGATTGCACTGCGCGTGTAGTGCGAGTTGAGCGGCTAACGCCAACGATCGTTGAGCTTATCGTTTCTGCACCGCAAGCTGCGCGAAAGTTTCGACCCGGGCAATTCTATCGGCTTCAGAACTACGCAGCTACTGCTCCGCGGCTGGGCGAGCACCGATTGACTATGGAAGCACTCGCGATGACAGGCGCTTGGACCAAGCCTGAGGAAGGGGTGCTCTCGATGATTGCACTCGAAGTTGGTGCTTCGACACGGATGATAGCCCACCTCCAACCTGGCGAAAAGATTGTCGTGATGGGACCAACAGGGACGCCTACACACATCCCCGAAAACGAAAACGTCCTCCTCTGTGGTGGTGGGTTGGGAAATGCGGTGCTCTTTTCGATCGCCTCTGCGCTCAAGGCGCATGGCTGCCGCGTCCTCTACTTTGCAGGCTATCGCAACGGCGGGGATGTGTTCAAAATGAACGTCATCCAAGAGGCAACCGACCAAGTCATCTGGTGCACTGATAGCGGCGCAGAAATCGTGCCCCAGCGCCCACAGGATCGGCACTACCGCGGGACGATTATTGAAGCCATGGTTGCTTACCACGAAGGGAAGCTCGGCGAGCCAGTGATGCCATTTTCAACGGTCAACCGCATCATTGCAATTGGCAGTGATGGGATGATGCATGCCGTCAAACGTGCGCGGTGGGGCGCACTCCGCACGGCGTTCGGACCGCATGTCGCGATCGGTTCGATCAATTCGCCGATGCAGTGCATGATGAAGGAAATCTGCGCGCAATGCTTACAGAAGCATGTTGATCCCCAGACAGGTCGCGAGCTTGTGCCGGTCTTTTCGTGCTTCAACCAAGACCAAGAGCTCGATCGCGTGGATTTCGACAGCCTCCGCGATCGGCTTGCAATGAACAGTGTCCTCGAAAAGCTCGGGAGTGCTTGGCTTGAATACTTGCTCAGCTATGAGCAACGCGTTGGTTGAGGTCGCACCCTCTAAAGTGCAAGCTGTCGGCATACTCAGCCACGATGTGGTGGGGTATGCCACCTGCGATACCACGTGTCTGTTACATAGACTTGCCCGCTCATGATGGAACCGCAACGTGCATATCACGAAGTGCTCAGCTTGATGCGAAACGCCTCCGACCTTCAGTCGGCGATTGCCCTGCTCGGTTGGGATCAAGAAACCTACATGCCCCCAGCTGCTGCAGCGGCGCGTGCTGAACAGATTGCAACGCTAAGTGCGATGGCGCATGCAATCCTGACCAGCGACAGCGCTCAACGTTTGGCGGAGGATTTTGCGCAATCGCTCCCAGCGATTGATGGTGAGCTCAGTGAGCTCGAAAAGCGCATCGTGCGGGTCTTTATTCGGCAGGTCAAGCAAGCTGTCGCACTGCCAGAAGATTTCGTCCGGCGAAAAGCGCGTGTGACAACACTTGCGCAAGAGCGGTGGAAACAAGCGCGTGCGACGTCGTCGTTTGCGCTTTTTCGCGATGATCTGGCTACACTCGTCGAACTTGCGCGGGAAGAAGCACAACACCGCGGATACAGCCAGCATCCCTACAATGCACTGCTTGATCTCTACGAGCCTGGTATGACCGTGCAAACGCTCAGCCCAATATTCGACCGGCTGTCGCACGCAACGCAGGAAATCCTCGATGCGGTAAAAACCTCGGGCGTCGCACCAGATCGCAGCATCCTCACACAGCACTATCCAGCACAGAAGCAATTGGAGGCGGCACGCACGATCATCGAGGCGATGGGCTTCGATTTTTCTGCTGGGCGCGTTGATCTTTCTGCTCACCCGTTCTGCACCTCGTTTGCGACAGCCGATGTCCGCTTGACGACACGTATCAACGAGCATGACCTGCGTTCGTGTCTGTTTGGGTTGATTCATGAAGCAGGGCACGGGCTTTATGAACAGGGCATGCGAGCCGAGCTTGACGGAACGCTGGCTCGGGAAGGTGCTTCGATGGGGATTCATGAATCGCAGTCGCTCTTTTGGGAGAACATCATTGCCCGATCGGAGGAATTTTGGCAGTGGGCACTGCCGGTGCTGCAATCGCACTTCCCATCACAGCTTGCGGGGGTAACACCAAAGCAGCTGTACACAGCGATCAACCTCGTCGAGCCGTCGCTCATTCGCATCGAAGCAGACGAGGTTACCTACAACATGCACATCATCGTTCGGTACCGCATCGAAAAGCAGCTTCTCGAAGGCAGCATGACGGTTGATGAAGTCCCCGAGCAGTGGAACACGCTCACGCGGGAGCTGCTCGGCATCGAGGTGCCGGACGATGCGCATGGTTGTTTGCAGGACATTCACTGGTCGTTCGGTGGCTTTGGATACTTCCCCAGTTACACGCTTGGCAAACTCTACGCTGCAATGTTCCGCCGCGCATTGCTCGAGGTGATGCCCGAGGCTCCGGACCTTATCCGGCGAGGCGAGTTTGCGCCAATTCGGCAGTGGCTGAAAGATTCCATCCACCAATGGGGGCGGACTCTGGATCCAGCTGAATTGGTTGCCAACGTTACAGGAAACGCGCTCAGCGAGCATGACTTTGTCGAATACGCATGGCAGAAGGTGCGGCGTATCTATGGAAGCGCTTGACAAATACCTTAGGACGCAGTATTTTTGCGCCCGCATGCCAACATAGCTCAGCTGGTAGAGCAGCTCACTCGTAATGAGCAGGTCACCGGTTCGAGTCCGGTTGTTGGCTCTGCGGAGGTAGCCCGAAGCAATGTGCTTCGGGCATTTTTTGTGCAACAAATGCGCGCTCTTTGCGTAGCTCGCGCACCGCAGTCGCTAATTTTCACCAAAGGTGCGCCACCATTTCAATGGCAGATCATCGCATGGAATCCATACGGCTGACGACACCATCGCTTATCCTGCTGGGAGCAGCCATTGGAGGTGTGCATGCAACAATTCGGGGATTGCTCGAAGGATTCGAGCGCTGGATGCCTGAGTGGATGTACCAGGTGGTTGCGCTCGTTGATGCTCTCGCAGCCAGTGCTGCTGTTGTGGTCTATGCGTGGTTGATCGTACGCACAAGTCAGAAACGTCAAGCTCCTGATGTGCAGCGCATTCGTGCATGGCTACGGTGGTGCACGATGGGGACGATCGGCGTACTCCTGTTGATGCAAGTGCCGGCTGGGCCTGGCTTCTGGCACGGCGCAGTGCTTACGATCGAGGGTGGGGCGATCCTTGCGCTTCTGGGGTGGATGATGCACGGAATGCTCAGCGTGTTTTTCAGCTATCGGACAGCGCGGACACCAATCCTTCTGCGGGTTGTGGGTTTTGCCCTTGCAGTAGTGCTCGTGCTCGCGTGGGTAGAGCGCATCACCAGCACCGAATCGCTGGGAGCTGCCAAAGCGTTCAGCATTGTTATGCTCGTGGTACTTACGCTTTTGCTGGCTCGGCGGCGACGGTGGCTGCGGCTGCTGTCCCGCACAGAGCGATGGGGCCTGGCAGGGTGGGCGGCAGCACTTGCTATCGGCGCTACGGTTGCTGCCGCCAACCTCTTCGATGGACAATCCCAGCAAGCGCAAGCAGTTGCGCAGTGGATGGCTGAATCTTCGGCTGTTGCTGGCTCACTTCTTCTGATGGTCGCTGCATTTGCAGTCGTCGTTCTTGTGACGGTTGTCAGTGGTGAGAGTTCAGCAGAGCGAAAGGAGTTTGAGTTCGATGCGATTACGTTCCTCAACCGTGTCGCTGCGCAGCACGATCAGTCCGAGCAACTCTACGAGACTGTCGTCACACTTGCACTTGGGTTGAGCCAGGCAACGAGTGCGTGGCTGCTGCTGCGCAGCGAAAGTAGCACGTGGAGTATCGCAGCAATCGCTGGAACCGATCGAGAACGCGCTGAAGCACTCGACATTCCGGAGGTGCTCGGCGATGCTCTTGCAGATGATGCAATCGTGATTCCGTGGCTTCGCGAAGATGAGCGGTTTTTCCGCATTGCACGCTCGGCTGAATCCTATGCGCAGTCGCTCCTGGTCGTCCCTCTGAGAGATAGCGAGGTCTCTTATGGTGCGATAGTCCTGGCCAGCGGGCGACCCTTTGCGTTCGAACGTGGCGATGCAGAGCTTCTCGAGGCTTTTGCGCCAGCGGTATCGGTTGCACTCGCCAACCAGCGACTCATGCAGCAAGCAATCGAGCGTGAACGCCTTCAACGTGAGTTGATGATGGGACGCGAAATTCAGCAGAAGCTGCTTCCGGTGAACATTCCCACGCTCAACGGATGGGAAGTTGTGGGGTGGTCAGAACCTGCCTATGAAGTCGGCGGTGACTACTACGACTTCTTTTGGTTGTCGGGAGGGACGGCATGCGTTCTTGTAGCGGACGTTAGTGGGAAAGGCATCAGTGCTGCGTTCTACATGGCAAAGCTCAAAGGTGTCTGCATTGCACTTGCGCCGCTCTGCTCTGATGTGCGTGAATTTGTTCTGCGTATTCACCGTGCATTTGATGGCGTCCTCGAACCACGGGTCTATATCTCGCTCATCGCAGTAGGTATTGCACCAGATGGCACGCTCCATGTTGTTCGGGCGGGGCATCCACCGCCACTTGTTGCTAGGAAAGGCGGTCGTATCGAAATTCAGTCTTCGCCTGGGGTAGCAATTGGACTTGTTAGCACCGAGCGCTTCGCTGCAATTACCGAGGAGCTATTGCTCGATAGCAGTTCTTCGATGGTGGTGCTCTATACCGATGGTGTCATCGAAGCAGGGCTCAACAGCCGAGGCGAGCTTGGGATCAGTGGTTTTGCAGAGCACGTCGCACATGCTACCATGTTGCCGAGCGCTCGGGCTGTGGCAGTGTATCTTCAGTCTGTGCTCCGCCAGTACGTAGGCGATGTTCTCCTCCATGATGACATGACGATGGTCGTACTCCGATGTTCCACTCCTTCGAAGGCAACCAATGGTACAGGGATTTAGTGCAAGCACCACACATCTCGACAATGGTATTGTGGCAGTCCATCTCCATGGCTACCTCGATGCATACACCGCACCGCAGTTGGATGAGATGCTCGGCAGCCTTGTCGAGCAAGGCGTCACGCGTGTCATCATTGATTGCACAGAGCTGGAGTACATTTCCAGTGCGGGACTTGGTGTGTTTATGGCTCATCTTGAGCCTCTTCGTTCTGCAGGTGGCGACCTAAAAATTTGCTCAGTCAACGAGCGGATTGCAACGATTATGGATATGCTTGGCTTTCAGCACATTTTTCAAATCACCGAGCATCCCGACCAAGCGTATGCTGCGTTCATGCAACACCCTGACCGGCAATGAGTAGAACACACACGCACGTAATGGCGGAAGGAGAGTTCCCCGCGCGCTTGGATGCACTTTCTGACATGCGGCGGTTTGTCGAAATGCAGTGTCATGCGTGGGGTATTCCGCAATCGAGCAGCTGGGCACTGGTGCTGGCGTGCGATGAGATCTGCTCGAACATCATTCGCCATGGGTATCGTCAGCGAGAGGGCGAGACTATTCACCTTGCCATCACCTTTGATGGGCGTACCTGCTCGGTGATAATTCGCGATACAGCGCCGCCGTTCAATCCAGTGCGGGTGCCGCGCGCCGAACTCCTTCGTGCGCCCAGTGGACACGGATTGGATATTGCAAACCGTCTTGCGCAGCTTGACTATCGCCCCAAGCGTGGACGCCGGCGAGAGAACATCACACGTATCAGTGTGCCTGGCGGGGAGGAAGCTTAGCTCGCCTCTGCTTGGCTGGTGCGGGGTGCCATCAGTCTGCCATCTTGGAACGTTGCATCTTTTACCAGGTCGGCAAGAGTTTTATCGCGGATGACTTCGAAGATGCGCGCCCGAATCTTCTCCCAGTCATGGTGCAACGGGCAGGGATGATCGGGGCTGCATTTTTCGTACCCGATGACGCAATCGGTAACGTACTGCAAGTTATCTACCGATCGTGCAACGTCGAGGACGGTGATTTTGCTTGGGTCGCGTGCTAAACGGATGCCGCCGCCTGGTCCTTTTGTCGAAGTGACGAGTCCCGCTCTCGTCAGATCCTGGACGAGCTTTGCAAGGAAGTAGTACGGCATGCCGTGCGCGTCTGCGATTTCTTTCGTCTGAATGTACCCATGGCGGACGCGGCTGCTGGCTGGGGCTTTCTCTTTGCGTTCGTCCAGCCAGCGTTTGGCCAAGTACAGCATCGCTTGAATCGCATATTCGGATGCACGCGAGAAAATCATTGCGTGGGTTGGAATACTCATTCAACTGCGCGCAAAAATAGGATGCTTCGGTCAAGTACCCCTGCGGTATTTTGCAATTGGTCACACACGGTAACTCGGCCATGTTTGCACAGGAAGAGTATGGCTATCCGCTCGAGAAAGTGCTTGGGATGCAGCGGCAACGCGCCGTTTCGTCGGAGAGTCCGTTGCTGAGCGGCAAAACGCCGCCGCATGCGACGGAGGCAGAGATTGCACTGCTCGGCGCGCTCTTTCTTGATCGAACAGCAATTGCGCGGTGCATCGAGATTCTCGAACCGACGGCATTCTACCACGACCAACACCGGAAGATTTACGAGGCAATTTTAGCACTCTTCGAGCGGGGTGTGCCCGTTGATGTGGTCACTGTTACTGATGAACTTCGCCGTCGTGGACACTTGGACTACATCGGGGGAACAGCAAAACTTGTTACAATTTCGACGAATGTCGTCTCGAGCGCTGCAGTTGAACATCATGCACGCATCGTACTGGAGCGATACCTCAAGCGCCAACTGCTCCAAACTGCAGCTCGGATTGTCGAGCAATCCTTTGACGATGCGACGGATGCGCTCGACCTGATTGACCGTGCGGAAAATGAAATCTTCGCTCTTGCTGAGCAGCGGTTGGGAAAATCCTACACGAGCATCAACCGACTTGCGCGTGCGACGTTCGACCTGATCACACGGCTCCAGGAACGCGGTGTCGAGCATGGTATTTCTGGCGTGCCGACCGGTTTTGTCAAGCTCGATGAACTCCTTGGAGGATTGCAGAAATCCGACCTCATCATCATCGCAGCGCGACCTTCGATGGGGAAAACTGCGCTTGCACTCAGCATTGCACGCAACATTGCTGTTGAGTTCAAACTGCCCGTGGGTTTTTTCTCGATTGAGATGGCGGGCGTGCAAATCGTTATGCGCCTGCTGAGCGCGGAAGCGCGCGTCAATGCACATTCGATCCGCACTGGAAGGCTCAGTCACGAAGAGATGCAGAAGATTGTCAAAACGATTGGGCGCATTGCCGAGGCACCGATTTTCATTGATGACTCGCCAGCGCTTGATTTGATGGAGCTGCGTGCCAAGGCGCGACGGCTCAAAGCAGAGCACGACGTCCAAGCAATCTTTGTTGATTACCTCCAGCTCATCCATGCACCGAAGGCGGAAAGTCGCGAGCGGGAAATTTCGATTATCTCGCGGACACTCAAGCAAATAGCCAAGGAGCTCGACATTCCCATTGTTGCGCTCGCACAGCTTAACCGCAGCGTTGAATCTCGTGCCGATAAACGTCCGATGCTCTCTGATTTGCGTGAGTCGGGCGCAATCGAGCAGGATGCAGACGTGGTCATGTTCGTCACTCGTCCTGAGGTGTATGACATCGCGACCTACGACGATGGCTCCCCGACGGAAAACACCGCTGAGCTGATCATCGCAAAGCAGAGGAATGGTCCAATCGGCACAGTGCGAACAGCCTACTTGAAGGATTACGCACGGTTTGAGAATCTTGCACTCAGCTTCGAGGAGCCGCCTCCTCCTGTTGGCTTCTAAGGCAGCTGCGCCTTGCTGGTCATCTGGGCCGACACCGCTTTCTGCAGAAACGCAATGAACTCGTCACGATCGGATGTGTACGTTGCGGTCCCGATAACCGAGCCATTCGGCGACAGCAGCACGTAGAACGGGAGCAGCGTAGATCCGAAGTGTTCCTGTTGATAGCGCTTGTAGTATTGATCGCGCGGATTGTTCCGCCGATCGGTAAATGCGCGCACCAAGATCATGCGCTCCATCAAGGAGCGAACCGATGGTTGGGTGAACATGTTTTTTTCCATCCAGCGGCAGTTGGTGCAGCTTACGCCGGTGAAATCTACAAACACCGGCACTCCCTGTGTACGTGCATGCGCAAGTGCTGCATCAAGATCTTCGGTCCACTGGCCGGGCGCAATCGCAGCGACTGTCGGTGAGCGCAGCGTCTGATCGGCTGCGGTAGCGACAGGGCGAGCAGATTCAACGTACACAAAGGCCTCGAGCGGGCCGACGGAGCCGCCGAACATTCCTTGCACCAGGTACAGCGTAAGCGCAAAGAATGCTGTGGCAATGGTTGCGCGAATGCCTCCGACGTATTCGAGCGGTGAGTCGAGCTTTGTGCGAAACAGACCCAGGATGTAGAGAGCAACAAGGAGTGTGCAACTTGCCCACGTTGCTAGTACCAGCTCGCGTGAGAGGATTTGCCAGCCGAGGATGCTATCAACACGCGCAAGGTAACTAATCGCGAACGCGATCTCAATGAATGCGAATGAGACCTTCAGGTGGTTCATCCAGATTCCAGAGCGCGGAAGGCGCGTAATTGCAGTGGGGAAAAGGGCCAATCCAAAAAAGGGAAGGGCGAAAACTGCGGCGTAGAGTGTCATTGCAGCAAGCGGACGAAACCACTCACCACCGGCCGCCATTTTTCCTATGATGTCCACAAACGGAACGGTGCAGGTGAAGGACGTTAGCGAGAAGACCATACCCATCAAGAAAGAAGAGCGGTATCCTCGAGTGCGTGAGGATTCACGGTTGAGCGCGTTGACGACGCGTGAGGGCAATCGCAGTTCATACATTCCAAAGAGGTTGCCCGCAATCACCAGAAACAAGAGTGCAAGGAAAAGGTTCAGCCATGGATTGGTTGCAATGTCACGCCCTGCAGTAGCACCGAAGAAAAACGCTGCAACTGCACCGAAGACGATGAAGGTGCTCATAATGCCGAGCGAATAGACCGCTGAATCAAGAACGGGGCGAGTGTGTTCTTTCTCGGCGCGCTTGGTGAAGAATGACACAGTAATCGGGATCATTGGGTACACGCATGGCATTAGCCATGATCCAATGCCGAGCACAATCGCAAGCCCGATCAACCCCAGCCATGACAAACTCGAAGTTGAGTCTTCACGAGCGCTTGGGATGCTCTCTGAGACATTTGACGCTGGCGAAATGCTTGTTGATGGTGTAGAGGGAGAAGTAGGCTCTGTTCGCTGTTGGGTGCTCTGGAGGTGTGCAGAATCTGACTTCGGGTTTTGTGATGGAAGAATCCGTAGCTGGAATGGGAGCGTGACTTCGTCAGGAGGCAGGCAGTTCTGGTTGGTGCAGAGCTGATGGTAAATGCGGAGCGTATCGCGGTGGATACCCGCCGATACCGACCCGATGACTATCGGCAGTGTAAAACGAACGGTGCCCTTGATTTTCTCGACGGTGATTTCAAACGCAGAGTCAAACTCAGTCTGCGGTGGTGGTGCGATACGAATTTTGCTCGTGAGGATACCAAGGGCATTGCTAGCCACCGTAAACTCTGTTCGCTGAGGGCCGATGCCATCAGGTGTCAGGTATTCCCGGATGCCGTAGATGTGCCACCCTTTCTCGATCGTTGCTTGGACGGTAAGGGAGATTGTATCGCCAGCACGTGCTTCTTTGGGGAGGGAGGCAAGGGTCCAGGTGGCTGGATTTTCCTTGCTCAGCACGCTGCCGGTCAAGCTTAGTGCGAATGCGAAGTACGTCAGGATACGCATGACGGCCGATGAAATTCGTGTGCTCAGTGTATGGCGAAGCTCTGGATGCTCTCGGCAGTATGCGATAATCGTTTCTGCATCACCAATTGGGTCATCGCTGACTGAGCCGCCTTCGAGCCGATGGCGCTCGCCAAGGCAGAGTCGTCGAGCGCGTTCAGCTAACGTAGTTGGTAGAATTTCCGCAAGGTGGCGGAGAGTTTGCATTGCGTTGACCGTTGGTGGTAGAACATCCGAGAGTGCAAACCAGATAGCACGACGTGCGCAGACACGAGCGCGGCCGGTGTTGCCGGTTTCGAGGGCAATGCGCCCGGTGTCGAGTTCCTGCATGACGCGGTCGTTTAGATGCATGAAAAGGCATGCTGATTCGTTCTGCAGCTATCGGCAAAAACGAAATCGTTCATTCCATAGTGCGGAGCGATCGGTAAAAACACGGATTTTTGCCTATCCCGTTGCAAATTTGTTCATTCCGTAGTATGTTTGCGGTGGAAGCTCAAGACACGTCAGTTCTAACCTTCTGCAGGAGCGCCGCAGCGAGATTTGCTCTTCAATGTTTTGTTTTGTCGGTTGTGTAAATGCATCGTACACTGATCGTGCGTGGAGTTCGGGCGCTCGCGCACGGGATTATTGCGCTGAGCGTCGCTGCGGTATCTACACAAGCTCTCCAACGCAATCACCAGGAGCCGCTTTTTCGAGTGCTCTCGTCGAAAACACAAGAGGTGGTTGTGGCATTTGCTCTTCCCCCAACCACGCTCGATACCATTCTCACACGTGATGGGCGCTTGGCCGTATGGGTTCGGGGAAACGGTATTGATACACGCCCCAGCCAAGTAGGCGCACCGATGGTGCAAATCGCATCGGCTGCTTTAGCCGTACCTGTGCCGCACGGAGCTGACAGAGATGCTCGATCAAGGGGATGGGACGTAGAAGTTACCGGTGTTCGTGAGCGTTGGATTGATCTTCCGCTGGCTCCATATCCGGATGGGGATCGCTCGAACGATAGCGGTGTGTTGCGATTTGCGATCAACGAGCAGCTCTATCGCGAGCACCGGCTGCTGGAGGTTGAACTCCGCTATGCAGGGATCGTTCGTGGGGTTCCGGTGGGGCATCTTCTCATCCCTGTAGCTGATTACGATGCACGGAGCAACCGCACTCGGATTATCGAAGGCTGCACGCTTCATGTGCGGTTCGATACCACCCCAACGTTGCGATCGCTGCCCGATAGAGCGGTGCCGATCATCAACCGAGAGCAACTCCGCATGTGGAGTGCTGCAACGAAAGAAAACAAAACCCAACGGCGTAAAGCACCAGTTGTCCTGGATGACGCAGCGCAGTACATCAAAGTCAGCATTGGTGAAGAAGGCATTTATGCAATTGATGCGGCACAGCTGGCGCGACTTGGGGTGAGTATCCCACCGAATCTTGTACCGACAATCAAGCTCTATGGCTACGGTGGGCTGCCACTATCGGAGAAGCCATCCGATGGAGAGCGGAACGAGCCAATCGAGCAACCGATCATTGTCGAAACGAATGCAGATGGATCGCTCCGTTCAATTGTGTTCTACGCTCAAGGTCCGCGCGGGTTTGCGTTCGATTCTACGTTGCGACGTTGGCGACGGTACCTCAACCCATACACGACGAAAACGAGTTATTTACTCGCCTGGGGTGGAGGCATCGGACGCCGAGCAGAGGCACTTGAGCCACCACAGCAGAGTGTGACTAGCGTACCACAGTTTTTTACTCAGCGCATCCTGCTCGAGACCGATCGAATCAATCCCTACAGCTCACCCAGCGGCAGGCGCTGGCTCGGCGATCCATTCGACGGTAGCACCGGAATCACACTGACGACACCACTGCCAGGATTTGCGCCAAACGGGAGGCGCATGGAGTACGTTGTTTGCGTGGCGCATAAGATGAGTGGCAATGGCACGGTGACGGTTGCTGAGCATGGCACAACCCTTCGAACGCTCCCACTGCCACAACTGACGCTTCTCTACAGTGAGTACGTCTCGCTGATGGACACTCTCAGTGTGCCGATTGAGTTGGTCGCGGCCGACCGTAGAAGCGTACTGCGGCTAACGTATCAGAATGCCACAGTGCCTTTGGGATCGGCATTTCTTGATTACGTCGAAATTCACTATCCCTCGCTCTTTGTCGCGACGAACGATGCCTTGCATATCTACACCGAACCCAGTGATAGTGGAGTTGTTGAATACGCCGTCAGCGGCTTCAGCGCAGCGCCGCTCTGTTTTGACATTACCGACCCCCGACGCCCACAGCTATTGCGGAACCTCTCGATCGTTGCTCAACAAGGCGTATTCCGTGTTCTGCTCGATAGCACTCAGCGCATTCGTCCGCGGCAATTTTACGTCTCTGCCGAGCGTCGGCAGCCGGAGCTAGCGCGCACCGACATCGGTACAGCGCGCAACCCAGCAGGGGATGCGGACATGATTGTCATTGCACCGCAAGAGTTCATCGAGAGTGCCCGTGCGTATGCCGCGTACCGTCGAGCGCGTTCAGCAATCAGGGTTGCTGTAGTACCAACCGAGAACATTTATGCAGCGTTCGCTGCAGGAATGCCCGACCCAACAGCAATTCGGGACTTTATCAGTTTTGCGTACCACTACTGGAACGCTCCTCCACGGTATGTATTGCTCTGGGGTGATGGACATTACGACTACCGAGGGATCACAACAACGACACCGAATTGGATCCCACCCTATGAGAACGATAACGTCGAACAGCGCTTCGGGGTACCGTACAATTGGTCGTATGCCGACGACAGCTATGCAACGGAAGATTACTTCGGCTGCGTTGACGGCGATGATTTCGTCATGGATATTGCAGTGGGGAGGCTGCCGATTACCTCGGATGCACAAGGGCAGCAGATGGTCGAAAAAATTCGTCAATACGAGACGCAATCAGCGCGGGATGCGTGGCAGACTACGGTTACGCTCGTAGCCGATGACGGGCCGACCTCTTCGGGGAAGACAGATGGTGCACTCCACGTCAATTCATCTGAGGCAGTTTCTGCTGTACTGCGTCAATGGCTTCCTGCCATGATCCAGCGGAAAGTGTACATGTGCGAGTATCCGCTCTCGAATGCATCCAGCGGTAATCGGAAACCAGCCGCGACTGAAGCGATGCTTTCGATAATCAATGGCCAAGGAACACTCTTGCTCAACTGGATGGGGCATGGCAATCCGCGGGGATGGGCACACGAGGAAATTTTCGATCGGGACCGTACGATCCAGTTGATGAGGAACCAAGCAAAGAACTTCTTTGTGGTGGCTGCAACGTGTGACTTTGCGCGGTTCGACATGCCGGACGTCCAAAGTGGGGCAGAAGCGCTTATTCAATGGCCCTTGGGCGGAGCAATCGGTGCGTTTTCTGCATCGCGGGTAGTGTACACGATTGCCAACGAAGCAATCAATCGGCGCTTTTACGAAGAACTGGGGCAACGGAATCCCGATGGAACAAGGCGCACGCTCGGAGATTTGCTGCTTGCGATAAAGCTGCGATCTTACAGCGACAACGATCGGCGGTATTTGCTGCTCGGCGATCCTGCATTGCGGCTTCTTTTGCCATCGGCATCAATTACACTCGACACAATTGAACGAACACCGGTGAGCTCCGACACAGTAGCAGTGACAGTTTGTGCGTTGGAGCGTGTCCGCCTGGTTGCATCCATTCGCGATCCACTCAGCAGCCACATGCTCGATGATTTCGATGGCACAGGTGCTGTTTCTCTATTCGACCCTGACTTGCTCTTGCAAATCCAGGATCAAAGTGCATTGGCACTCCTTGGAGATGCGACGGTGTTCCGTTTCTGGAAACTTGGGGGTTCGATCTACCGGGGGAACTACCCCATTCGACATGGGCAGCTTATTGCCGAGTTCATCATTCCGAAAGATGTAACGCTCAGCGATAGTGCATGTCGGTTGCATCTGTTTGCTTTGAACACCCAGGACTCATCAGATGCAATGGGGGTGTCGCAGGCACTCAGGATTGCCTGCGTTGAGATCACCTCTGTCGAGGACAAAGCAGGTCCACAGATAGCTGTGTACATGGATTCGCGGCGCTTTCAGCCTGGTGATGTTGTGCGGAGCAATCCCATGCTTATCGTTGATCTCTGGGATGAATCGGGCATCAACACAACGGGTATTGGCATTGGGCATAAGATCGAGGCATGGTTGGACGATAATCTCGATGCGCTGGATTTGACCGAGTACTTCGAAACATCTCCTACCGACTCACGCGGTGGGACAGCACAACGCCAGTTATTTGGCCTGAGCCCCGGGCTCCATACCATTCGTGTTCGAGCGTGGGATGTATGGAATAACTACAGCACTGCGCAAGTGTGGTTTCTCGTTCCATCGAACGATTCGGTCATTACAACTGGGCGTGTCATTGCATATCCTAACCCTTTCAGCGATCAGGTGACGATAGCATACAACCACAACCAAAGCATCCCGGTCAATGTTCGGATTCGCATTACTGATTTGAGCGGGCAGGCTGTGTGGCAGAAAGAGGCTGTCAGTACCGATGTGCACAGTGCGAGTATCGTTTGGGATGGACGTACCAGCCAAGGAGGGACTCTTCCTTCTGGTGTTTATACCTACACAATCGAGCTCTCGAACAGTCTTGGTTCGAACAATGTCATTCGCGGATTTATCGTCAAAGTGCAGTAAAACCATCCACGCTCATCAGCCATGACAAGCACACTTCTTCGAGCCATTACGCTTGTAGTCGTAGTGGGAAGCACAAGTTCGGCACTTTTTGCGCAAGCTGGCGGTTCAGCGGTGCCATTTCTCCTGATTTCCCCGGATGCACGTGCAAGCGGCATGGGGGAATGCGGGACCGCTGTAGCTGACAATCTCTACGCTGTACACTGGAACACTGGCGGATTGGGATTCCAACACGATCAGCAGGTGGCACTTTCGTTTTCACGCTGGCTACCGCAATTCAATGCGGATCTTTTCTACAGCTACGGCACCTATGGGCGCTACTTCAAAGAACTCGATGGCATGGTTGCTGCCAATTTCATCCTAATGAACTTAGGGCAGTTCGAGCGGCGAGACATCAACGGCAACAAACTCGGAACATTTCGTTCGAATGAGTTCGCTATTGGTTTGGCATACGGCACTCTGATCGCCGACGACCTGGGTGCAGGCGTCCAACTGCGGTACATCCAATCGAACTTAGCACCCGCACAGCCAGGGCAGACAGCACCAGGTGTTGGCGTCAGCGGTGGATTCGACTTCGGCTTGCTCTGGAAGCCATCGTCGCTCAACATTGCTGGACTCGATTTGGGCTCGAAATTGGCGCTTGGGTTCAACTTGCAGAATGTAGGTCCGAAAATGACCTATCGGAGTGAAGCCGACCCATTGCCCACGATGCTCAAACTCGGCATCGCACTCAACCTCGTCCGAGATGAATTCAACGATCTAAGCATTGCTGCTGATGTTGGTAAACTGCTTGTCCGGCGAGATCAATTTGGTTCTGATCCATTGCCAAGATCATTTGTAACTGCTTGGCAAAATCCAGGAGTAGAAACTGCAATTGGCGCTGAGTACTGGTATGAAAAAGTAATTGCCCTCCGTGCAGGTTACTTTGGTGAGCCAACACGTATCGGAGGCCGTCGGTTTTGGACGTTTGGCGCAGGAGTGCGCTACGACATCTTCACGCTTGATTTTAGCTTTATCAACACAATTGAGCAAAATCATCCCCTTGCCAATACCATGCGGTTTTCACTGCTCATCAACTGGGAGTAATTGGCGCAAAAAAAAATCGGCCGAAACGAAAATTGAGCACCGAAGAACCGTGCTTCCTTCGTAACTTTGTCTTGCCGTTTGTACTGAAGTGTACAAACAAAATGCGCAGGGCGTAGCGCCACCGTCAGCGTTACGCCCTGTTTATGTATTCGAGTGCATCCTCGCGAGTGATAATCCCAGTTGGGTAGCCGTAGAGGGTGACCACCAATGCAGGTTCTGCGCGGAGCTGCTCACAGACTTGGTCCCATTGGGTGTGTGCATCAATGCTCGGAAGCGGGGCGTCCATGTGCTCAACAATCGGTTCAGTCAGTGCAGCCACATTACAGAGAACATCGTGGAGCAGCGATGCTTTCACAGCTGTACCAACGACGGTATGGCCATCGAGAACTGGTGCGCGATCGAGGTCGTAGCGTTCGAGGATCTCTAGCGCTTGACTAACCGTCGAAGCAGCCTCGATACTTACCAGCGAAGGTAGGAGTGCGCGATTGCGCTTCCGCTCCAGGATGAGTCCGGCTGTCAGGGATTCATCGAGTTGAATGTTCTGCGAGCGGAGCCATTCCTCAGAGTGGTGTTTGCTCAGGTAACGTTCACCAGTGTCGCAAATGATCGTCACTACGCATGCATCGGCAGAAAGCGCACGGGCAACACGGAGGGCAACGACAACATTCATCCCCGAGGACCCACCGCAGAAAATTCCTTCCTCCCGTGCCAATCGGCGTGCCATCGCAAACGATTCTCGATCGCTGACAAGCTCAATGTCGTCAATGAGCCGGAGGCTAAGTTCGATGGGATACGATCTTGCCCAACGCCCTCGACTAAGTATGGTGAGCCTTCTGGAATGGTGCCGGTTTCCTTGTAGGTTTTGATCACAGAACCAATGGGATCAGCAGCGACGACACGAATTTCGGGATTCTGTTCCTTCAGGTAGCGTGCAGTGCCAGTTATCGTTCCTCCTGTTCCCATGCCTGCAACAAAGTGTGTAATCTTCCCATCGGTCTGTCGCCAGATTTCTGGTCCTGTGGTGCGATAGTGTGCCTCGGCATTAGTGGGATTGTCGTATTGGTTGAAAAGAACCGAGTTCGGAATGGTCTTGCTCAACTCGATTGCGATGTTGACGTAATAGTCAGGCGAGGTAGGTTTAGCAAGGGATGAGGCGATGATCACATCTGCTCCAAGAGCCTTCAGGTAGCGGACGCGTTCTTGGGATGCTTTGTCTGTTGTCACAAACAGGCAACGGTAGCCTTTGACCGCTGCGGCAAGCGCAATTCCGATGCCAGTGTTGCCACTTGTGGCTTCGATGATGAGACCGCCTGGTCTTAATCGCCCGTCGCGCTCGGCAGCTTCGATCATCGCAATTCCGATGCGATCTTTGATCGAGCCACCTGGATTTCGGGATTCGAGCTTGACAAACACTGGTGCTGCAATGCCTCCAGTGACACGGCGAAGCTTGACAAGAGGAGTATTGCCTATTAGCTCGAGAATGCTGTCGTGGTATTCCATTGCCTTATGCATTGGGGAGTTCAACATTGAGTCGGCGTTCCAATTGCTGTCGGTCGTAGAGTGTGCGGTAGAAGCTGCTGGTGGCTAACACCTCTGCGTGCGTTCCTTGTGCGGTAATGCGGCCGTTTTCCAGGACCATGACCCAGTCGCAGTGCTCGATGGTGGAGATGCGGTGCGATACGATTATCGTTGTGCAATGGAGCGCTCGCAGCTCCGCCTGAATATGCCGCTCTGTTGCAGTGTCCACAGCGCTGAGTGCATCGTCGAGCAGGAGAATGCGTGGTTGGCCCACTAAGGCACGTGCGATCGCAAGTCGTTGCCGCTGCCCACCAGAGAGAAGAATGCCGCGCTCGCCAACTACGGTGTCGAGTTGCTGCGGGAAGCGCAGAACCTCTTCGGCTATGCCAGCGCGTTCCAGCGCACGCAGCACATCGGCATCACTTGCGTTCGGATTACCGACGCGAATATTGTCGGCAATTGTCATCGAAAAAAGGAATGGCTCTTGCGGCACAACGCGCACGAGATTCCGGAGGTCTTCCATGCTCAACATCTGGAGTGGCACGTTCCCGATCGTGATTGTGCCACTGTCGGGGTCGTACAGTCGCGCAAGGAGATACACAAGGGTGCTTTTACCCGATCCAATGGGACCGACGATCCCGACGTGCATGCCTTCTTCCAGCCGAAACGTAACATCTTCCAGGATTGGTCGGCCAGGGACGTAGCGAAAGGAAACATGCATGCAGCCGAGTGCAAACGAGCGTGGCAGCTGCGCTGAGCGTATCGGAAACGCCAGATCTGGTTGCTCATCCATGATGGCGTAGAGCCGATCGAGAGAAGCTGCAGAACGCTGCACAATTCCGGTTACCCATCCAATTGCAGCGATCGGCCAAATAAGTTGCCCGATGTAGATGAAAAACTGTGTCAGGGATCCGACGCTCATTGTCCCCGCAGCAACCCGCCAACCACCTACCAAAAGAACGATCAGCTGCGACGAGCCAACCAACAGCATCATCGAAGGCATAAACAGTGCCTGCAGCCGTGCTAGCCGGAGGTTGCTCGCGATGTACTGGTTGCTCTGAGTGGTGAAGAGCGATTCTTCATACCTTTCGCGTACAAATGCTCGGATGATGCGTATCCCGGAAAACGCTTCTTGCGCATGACGTACAAGCCCGCTGAACTCTTCCTGCACGTGGCGTGAAGCAATGTAGATACGCTTCCCAATGCGATAGGTCGAAAGTGCAACAAACGGCAATGGCAGCAGTGCACACGCAGTCACTACCGGGTCAAGTGACAGCATGAGCACAAGAACAAATGCAAAAGTCGTCAGTGTATTTGCCGAGTACATGATCGCCGGTCCGAGAAATTCACGGACAGCAGCGATATCATTTGTTGCATGCGCCATAAGCACGCCAGTCGGCATGCGGTCGTAGAAGCGTTGGCTTTGGCGTTCGAGCGCAGCCAGGAAGTCACGCCGCAGCTCGTACTCGATCTTGCGCGATGTAACGATGACGGTCTTTCGCGTTGCAAACATGAACATGCCGCTCCCAATTGTCAGTAGCAGTACGGCCGTGATATTGCCGAGCACAGTTTCCCACGTTGCGGCTCCGCGTGCGATGGTGTCAACAGTTTGCCCAATGATGCGTGGATAGTACGCCGAGCAAAGGTTAGAAAGTGTGACGAACACCCCACCGAGTGCGAGCACTACCCACCGCGGAGCTAAGTACTGCTGCGCAAGCCGCTGAAAATTTGTTCGTGTCTGGTTGGTCATCATGCCGGATCTGTGTTAGAGCAACTGTGACGAGCACATACGTTGGGAGCACGGTGTGCCATCCGAAGGCAGACCATCACCGCTTGCCAGCAGTGCACTCATGCAACTGTGATATTCGGATCGAGGTACACATCTTGGATTGCATGAAGAAGGGCGACTCCTTCGTGCATAGGACGCTGAAATGCCTTGCGCCCTGAAATCAAGCCGGCTCCGCCAGCTCGCTTATTGATAACAGCCGTCCAGACTGCTTCGAAAAAGTCGTTTGCGCCGGACGGTCCGCCACTGTTGATGAGGGCGATTTTCCCCATGTAGCAGTTTGCAACTTGGTAGCGGCACAAATCAATTGGATGATCGCTGGCGAGCTGCTCGTACATGCGTTTGTCGAATTTGCCATAGCTGACCCCTCCGGTGTTGAGCGCTACGTACCCGCCGTTGGTGTCTGGTAGCTTCTGCTTGATGATGTCTGCTTCGATTGTTGCACCCAAGTAGTTTGCTTGTCCGGTCAAGTCTGCGCTCGTATGGTAGTCTTGCTGGGGAGTTTTGAATGCGCTCGATCGAAGGTAGCACCACAAGACCGTTGCCATTCCGAACTCGTGTGCGAGTGCAAATGCTTGGCTGATTTCTTGAATTTGTCGGGTGCTTTCCGGAGAGCCAAAGTAAATCGTTGCGCCAATGGCTGCTGCACCCATCTGGTATGCCTGCTCGACGGTGCCGAAAAGAATCTGGTCGTATTTGTTCGGGTAGCTGAGCAGTTCGTTGTGGTTGATCTTGACGATGAACGGTATCTTGTGCGCGTATTTCCGCGAGCAGAGACCAAGAACGCCAAAAGTTGAAGCGACGGCATTGCAGCCTCCTTCGATGGCGAGCTTGACGATGTTTTCAGGGTCGAAGTATGCAGGATTTTTCGCAAACGATGCTCCCGCACTATGCTCGACGCCTTGGTCAACCGGTAGAATCGAAAGGTATCCCGTTCCTGCCAGTCGTCCTGTCGAGTAGATCCACTGCAGGTTCCGTAGAACGCGATTGGAGCGATCGCTCGCGGCGAAGATTCGGTCAACCCAATCCGGCGATGGTAGAGCGAGCATCTCTTTTGGAATTGTCGTGCACCGATGCTCGAGTAGATACGCTGCCTTATCGCCCAAAATCTCGACGATGCGGTCAGTGCTCATGCGGGATCAACTGTAGATGGTGAAACATTCCGATACTACCAGGCACCCTGCGCATGCAGGATACGTACAGTCTGCACCGAACGCCAAAATACCACTGCAATGAACGCCTGCTCCAGCCCTCCTGCACCATTGGTGCAGGGATAGTTAGCGGATGCGAATAATTGCCAACGGGCTGATGCGCATCGCAGCCAGAACCGGCAGGACCAGTACACCGAGCGTGAGCAGTGCGACTGCAGTGCCGACAGCAGCGAAGTGCCACCAGAGAAACTCCACCGGCAGTCGGTCAATGAAGTACACCGTAGCATCGAGTCGTACCAACCCCATCGTCCGTTGTGCACTTGCAAATCCAGTTGCTATAGCAACACCGATGGCGTAGCCGGCAATGGCAACTGCAAGACCGTATCCGACAACCATTGTAAGCAGGTGCTTGCGCTGAAGTCCCAGCATCCGTAACGTTGCCAACGTCGAACGGCGTTCAACCAGTGCGACGAAAAGTAGCGTTAGAATGTTGAATGCTGCGACGACGCTCAAAATTCCAACGATAATTGGTATGGGACGTTTTTGCATCGCGATCCACGTGAACATCGCAGGGTGGATGTCGCGATAAGAGCGGGCATAGAGCGCCGCGCCGAAAAGTGAATCAATCTGCCGCGCAACCCACTGGCTCTTCCGTGCATCATCGAGCCACAGGGAAATACCTGTTGGGAGTAGCGCATGTTGAAGGCGATGCAAAACGCTCGGTGTAACCAGTACGATGCTTTCATCGAATTGCCGCATTCCGCTTTCATAGATGGCATCAACTCTGATGCGACCAATGACAGGTGTGCTCAACGCGCCGCTAGATCCGCTCGATGCAATCACCACGACAGTATCGCCGCGTCGAACTCCCAGGCGTTCTGCAAGTGGGCGCCCAAGCGCGCAACTCATTCCAGCGGACAGCTCTGGGATATTGAGCGCTTGATACCGACTGCGAGCTGCTGGCACATCCGCGTGGAGAAGAGCTGCTTCGACATTGCCGCGATGGCTCAGTAATGCCTCAAGCTCGACATACGTGCTTGCTAGACAGATCGAAGGATTGAGCCGGGCAAGGTGCTGCCGCCAGCGCTCTGAAGACTGCTGCGCAACAGGGGAGAGAAAACGAACGTCCACATGCGAGACAAACAGCGCAACTTTCTCTTGGAGCGTTTGCTCGAAGCCGTCGAGAACGGCCAGTGTCAATAGCAGTGCAGCACTGCTAAGCGCGACACTTCCAAGTGCGACCCCATGTGTGATGGAGAGAAATCGTGTTGCGCGACCGCGAAAAATTCTCCACGCAAGTCGGAGAAGTTGCTGCAGCGTCATTGTCCATCGCTGCGGTAGGAGTAGAAGCCACGACCGCTCTTGCGTCCATGCAGGCCAGCATCCACATATGCTTGCTGGAGGCGAGTTGGCTGGTAGCGCGGCTCGAAGAAGTACTGCTCGTAGATGGATTTGGTGACCGCCAGATTCGTATCAACGCCGATAAGATCCATCAGCCGAAATGGCCCCATGCGGAAACCAGCCGCTTCCATGAGCCGATCAATTTGTTCAATCGAGGCTGCACGTTCCAGCGCGATCCGCTGCGCTTCGACGTAATAGTTCCGCACAACGCGATTGACCAAGAAACCCGGGACATCCTCAACAACAATAGGCGTCTTGCCCAGCTGGTTGGCAAATTTCGTTGCGCGTTCGATGGTCGTTCTCTCGGTGCGCAGCGAAGGGATGATCTCGACCAGTTTCATGATGTGCGCGGGATTGAAAAAGTGGATCCCGATAAATCGCGCTGGATGATCGAGCGATGCCGAAAGCGCATTGATTGAGATTGAGGATGTGTTGGTTGCAACGATAGCACTGGGCGCGACAGTAGTCTCAAGCTGTGCAAAGAGCGCTGCTTTTGCATCGCGATCCTCGATGATGGACTCAATGACAATCGCTGCGTCAGCGTGGATGTGCAGCGAGCTATCAGTCCGAAGAGCTGCGTGGGCACGCTGCGTCTGCTCTGCACTGAGCTTACCTTTCGAGTGCGCAACATCGAGCTGCTCATGGATGAAGTCGCTGGCTGCTGCGAGAGCAGATTCTTGTTGATCGCTCAACGTGACATGAAACCCGCTTGCAAGGCAAGCAATCGCAATGCCACGCCCCATCGTACCAGCGCCGACAATTCCGATGTGCTGGGAATTCATCATCCGATGTGCACTGAAGTGAAACACCGACTCGAGGTGTTAGGAGATAACGCCATAGCGACGACCGACAGTTGCGAATGCTTCGAGAGCGCGGTCGAGGTGCTCCTGCGTGTGAGCTGCAGACAGCTGAACTCGGATGCGCGCCTGTCCTTTCGGCACAACGGGGTAGAAAAATCCAACGACGTAGATGCCTTCCTCGAGCATGCTCCGGGCAAAGTCTTGTGAGAGCTTTGCGTCGTAGAGCATAATCGGAACGATTGGATGGTTGCCAGGTTTGACGTCGAAACCGAGCGCTACCATCTGCGAACGGAAGTACTGCGTGTTGCGTTCGAGGCGATCGCGCAGTTCCGTCGTCGAAGAAAGCAGCTCGAAGACCGCGATGCTGGCACCAACGATACTTGGTGGTAGTGAATTTGAAAACAGGTACGGACGCGATCGTTGGCGGAGCATCTCGATGATCTCTTTTCGTCCGGTAGTAAAGCCGCCAATGCCACCTCCGAGTGCTTTCCCGAGTGTGCCGGTGATAATGTCCACGCGGCCAGTGACGTTGCAGTATTCGACGACGCCTCTCCCCGTAGCGCCCATAAATCCCATCGAATGGCATTCGTCAACCATCACAAGTGCTTCGTAGCGTTCTGCAAGGTCACAGATTTGATCGAGTGGCGCGATGGTGCCATCCATCGAGAAGACCGCATCGGTTGCGATGACGATGGTTCGGGCGCCATCAGTTCGGGCTTGCCGGAGCATTTCCTCCAGGTTGCTCATGTCACAGCTTTTGTAACGGTAACGTTTGGCCTTGCATAGGCGAATCCCATCAATGATCGAGGCGTGGTTGAGTTCATCGCTCACGATAGCGTCGGCTTCATTGAAGAGCGGCTCAAAGACACCGCCATTTGCATCGAAGCATGCAGCGTAGAGGATGCTGTCGTCAGTTCTGCAAAACTCTGCGATTATGCGTTCGAGCTTTTTGTGAAGGTCCTGGGTCCCACAGATGAAACGGACACTCGACATCCCAAATCCATGCGAATCCATTGCTGCTTTGGCAGCTTCGATGACGCGTGGGTGTGAAGAAAGTCCGAGGTAGTTGTTTGCACAGAAGTTGAGGACGGGGCGGTCTATTCCTTCGACGCGTATTTCTGGTCCTTGTGGGGATGTGATAATCCGCTCATCTTTGTAGAGCCCTGACTGGCGGAGGGAGTCCAGTTCAGCCCGAAGAGATTCTGCAAATGCTGCTGGGAACATCGCTGTCGTGCGAAAAGTGGCACATTCATGTGTCAGCTACAAAAGTACCATGCTGACGCCTGCAATGCTTTATCCGCTGCGGCTGGCGATGATTCCGCCAGCGACGACATCATCGCCATCGTAGAGCACCACCGATTGGCCAGGTGTGATCGCGCGGCGAGGGGTTTTGAATTCGACGTGGAGAAGGCCATCGTCTGCTATCCAACACAGAGCAGGTGCGCCATCGTCTTTGTAACGAATTTTTGCTAGAAATTCCCTTGGCTGTGCGATGTCGGGGTACTTGATGCAGTTGACCGCCTCTGCAGTGAGCTTGCGGTGGTAGAGCTGGTCTTCGGTTCCAACGACAACAGCATTCTCCTCCGGTAGGATGTCGAGCACGTAGAGTGGCTCAGGGAATGCAACGCCCAGTCCCCGGCGTTGGCCGATTGTGTAGAATGGATAGCCACGATGCTCGCCGAGAACGCGATCCCCGTAGAGGATGGGTCCTGCGGTCTTGCGGCTTTCTGGGACTGTTTCCGCGATGAATCGAGCGTAGTCGTTATCAGGTACAAAGCAGAGTTCGTAGGACTCGTGCTTGTGCGCTACGGCAATGCTCCGCGCTTCAAGATATGCACGTGTTTCTTCCTTTGTCCATTCGGCAAGAGGGAAAAGTGTCCGTGCCAACTGCTCTTGGGTCAGTGCCCAGAGCGCATATGATTGATCTTTTCGGCGGTCGCATCCACGCGAGAGAATGTAGCGCCCAGTGGTGTCCTCACGCCGAATGCGTGCATAGTGCCCAGTAGCGATGTATGCTGCACCGAGCGCATCTGCTTTCCGAAGAAGCTCGCCCCACTTGATATGGCGATTGCACTGCACGCACGGATTCGGTGTGCGTCCGTGCATGTATTCACTCGTGAAATAGTCAATCACTTGCGCTTTGAATGGCTCGGTGAAATCCACGACATAATGCGGAATACCGAGCTGAAGGGCGACTCTGCGCGCGTCATTGATACCATCGAGCGAGCAGCAGGAAGATTCATTGCCGATGTTGCCTCCTGTGATGCTATAGTCGTAAGTCTTGATCGTGATTCCAATGACTTCGTAGCCTTGCTCGACGAGCAAAGCAGCAACTGCAGAGGAATCAACTCCGCCGCTCATTCCGACTAAAACTCTGCGTTCGCTACGCTTCATCATTCGAGGAGGAAAATTTCCGCGCTAAAGACGAATTCGCTGGCGGTTTCATACCTACAGGATTCGGAATTTTGTGTCACACACCCTCTGCGCTACCATGGAAGAAATCCTCACGAAACTCTACAGCCTCCAGCGCCGCGGGATCCAACCTGGATTGGAGCGCACGCTGGCAATGCTTGAGCATCTGGGCAATCCTCATCATTCACTCAACGTTTTGCATGTTGCGGGCACAAACGGAAAGGGGACCGTCGCATGTGTGCTAGCTTCTATCCTTCAAGAAGCAGGAGAGACCGTCGGGCTTTACACTTCGCCGCATATCCGTAGCTTCAACGAGCGAATTCGCATCAATGGGGTACCGATCACAGATTCCGACATCGTAGAGCTGTTCAGGAAGGTAGAGCCGATTGCTGAGGGTGTAGGCGCGACGTTTTTCGAGATTACAACTGTTATGGCACTATACAAACTCCACAAAACCACAACAACCAACATCCTCGAATGCGGTCTAGGAGGACGCTTCGACGCAACAAATGTAGTTGCTCCCCGTGTTGCAATTATCACAAGCATTGACTACGATCACCAAGAGTGGCTGGGTCCCACACTCGAAGCAATCGCTGGGGAAAAAGCCGGGATCATCAAAGCAGGAGCAGATGTCATCGTCGGGGAACCACGCGCAGAATTGCGACCGATTTTCGAAGCGCGTGCTGCAGAAGTTGGGGCTCGTAGCATTGCGTACCTCGACGAGCTTGGGTGGCAGTATAGTATCCTCGACCATTCCCTGGAAGGAATGCACCTCGAACTTGTGGTGGGGAATTGGAAGTTCGAGAATTTCTACGTGCCGTTTCATGGCGAGCATCAGATACGCAACATTGGAATTGCGCTTGCAGCTCTGAGCTGCTATTGGGCAGATTCACCTCCCCCGAGGGCAGAGGAAATCATCCGTTGCGGCGTTGCAAATGTCCAGCGTAATAGTGGAATTCGTGCACGCATCGAGGTCGTTCGGCGTGATCCGCTCCTTGTACTTGATGTGGCGCATAATCCCGCTGGCTGCCGTGCACTGGTGGAAGTGCTTTCCCAGCCACCGTTCCCGTCGGGTTGGAATGTGGTCTTCGGTGTGATGCGGGATAAAGATCACGCTGCTATGCTCGATGAACTTGGGAAGATTGCTGCGCGCTTCTACCTCGCAGCTCCGCGCACTGAGCGTTCTTGCGATCCACAAACCCTGGCGGTAGCCACGCGCAATAGGGGGTACGCTGCAAACGTATTCTCAAGCATCGCGGAAGCACTTCGTGCTGCGCTTGCCAGCGGAATGCCTACCGTTTGCCTTGGATCATTCTTCGTGATTGAAGAAGCGCTGGAGTTCCTTGATGAGATCGAAACTCGTGCGTAATGCTCGAACGACGATACTATCAGCACGCACCAGTCGTTTTTCTACCAACGATGCAGCCGTATCAGACTCTCCCCTCCATGAGTTGCTTCTGTGTGAGGCTAATCCTACAGCAGCATTCGCAACACCGCAGGCGATGATGATTCCCACGATGATGCGCCGTCTCTTTCCACGCTGAGCTTGCATGTTCTCCATCTCGTACCTCCACAGAGGAGCTTCGTATCGTACGAGGCAAAATTACACATTCGCACAATGCCAGTAATTTTGTTTTGGAATGATGCTTGCACATTCACCAATGCCCGACCGCAGCCACGCACTGATCCTACCGTACAACGGCATCACTCCTGCGCTTGATCCGAGTGTTGTCGTTCTCGCAGGTGCAGTAATTATCGGCAATGTTGCCATCGGCGAGCAGTCATCGGTATGGTTCAATTGCGTCATCCGCGGCGATGTTCATTCGGTTACGATCGGTCGGCGGACGAACATCCAGGACCTTTCGATGTTGCACGTAACAAACGGAAAATTTTCGCTCTCGATTGGTGATGATGTGACAGTAGGACATCGTGCAATTGTGCATGGCTGTACTGTCCAGGACCGTGTACTCATCGGTATGGGAGCAGTGCTGCTGGATGGTTGTGTCGTTGAATCCGGTTCGATCGTTGCCGCAGGTGCTGTGGTGCGGGAAGGAGATCGGGTGCCATCAGGTGTGCTTGTCGCAGGTGTTCCTGCGCGAGTAGTCCGCACACTCAGTGATGACGAACAAGCGGCTATTCCACAGATAGCTGCAGACTACGTCGAGTATGCGCAGAACTATCGCGCGCTGCTGGTGCCAACGGAATCCGAGTCTAGCCGATGAGCAACGACCGCCGTGCTGAAGTACTCGGTACCGCCCATGCACTCCTAGAGCATCTACAGCTCTTACTCGGTGGGAGAATCTGCATTCCAGCGCAGAACGCACGAAACACTACTTCAACCCACAGAGCAGAAATGAATACCCCCGAAGTTCCTCAAGTGCCACTTAGCAAAGAGAATCGGCGCCGGCTTCAGCTTGACGTATCAACGCTTGTTCCGATGGCAAGTATATTTGAACAGCCGGGTGATTTTCTGGCAGCGCAGTCGCTCGATGAACTCTACCAGCGCATTCACACATGCACGAAATGTCCCCTCGGTACGATGCGAACGAACTTCGTGTTCGGAACAGGAAATCCATCGGCGGACATCGTTTTCATTGGGGAAGCTCCAGGCGCTGACGAAGACCTCAAAGGCGAACCATTTGTAGGACGTGCAGGGCAATTGCTCACGAAAATTCTCGCAGCCATCAAGCTGGAACGCTCGGACGTGTACATATGCAACATTCTCAAGTGCCGACCACCAAACAATCGCCCCCCTCTGCCAAGCGAGATCGAGCAGTGTAAGCCATACCTCTACAAACAGCTGTCACTCATCGAGCCTACTTTTGTTGTAGCGTTGGGACTGACGGCAGCAGAAACTCTGCTCGGTAGAAAACTCAAAATGTCCCACGTGCGCGGCAAGTGGTTCGATTTCTACGGTGCACGGCTTATGGTAACCTACCACCCTGCAGCGCTCCTCCGAAACCCTGAACTCAAACGTGATAGCTGGGAAGACGTCCAAAAACTTCGCCGCGCATACGACGAATTCCTCCGTAGCGGTGTGCTTCCTGAACCAATCGGACATGTTGAATGAAAAAGATTGTTGTTCTGCTCGGTGGCATCTCCCCCGAACGATACATCTCCTTTCGTAGTGGATGGGCTGTCGCGCAAGCGCTAAGGTCGCTCGGATACCACGTCCAGTGCGTTGATCCTGCGCTGGGTGCCGAAGGCACAATCGAACACCTTCCATCCATTCCTTCTGAGGCTCCATCAGTAGAGGAGCTTGCAGCGTTCGATCCCAAAAGTTACATCGCGTGCGTGAGCTCACAACTTTTTGCAGAGTGTGATTGTGCGGTCAACATGCTACACGGGCCATACGGCGAAGATGGTGTGATGCAGACACTTTTAGAACTGTGCGGCATTCCATTCGTCGGGAGCACTGCGCTTGCATGCCGCTTGGCGATGGATAAAGCCCGCGCAAAGCTACTCTTTGCGGCGCGTGGTATCCCTACGCCTGCCTGGGTTACGTTCGAGCGCGGCACAACGCTCGACCACGAGCTGCTTGGCGAACTCCGAGAGCAGTTTCGCAGTGGGATGGTTGTCAAGCCCAACTGTGGTGGTTCTACCGTTGGGGTCTCGATTGTGACAAGCGGCAATCTTGATGACATTGAATCTGCAATCACACGGGCATGGGCATACGATCGAACTGCACTCGTCGAAGCATACATTGCCGGGCGCGAGTTGACAGTCGCACTTATCGGGGACCGTCCACTCCCGATCATCGAGATTGTGCCGCGTGATGGTTACTACGACTACACCCACAAGTACACCGCTGGCATGACCGACTACATCGTCCCTGCTGAGCTTGATGAACCGCTTGCTGAGTTCATCACGACGTTGGCGCACGAAGCACATCGCGTGCTGGGATGCAGCGGTATTACACGTGTGGACTTTCGTCTCGACGACGACAACCAGCCCTGGTGCTTGGAGGTCAATACAATTCCCGGAATGACGGAAACAAGTTTGGTCCCGAAGGCTGCTGCTGCGATCGGCATTGGGTTTGAAGAGCTTTGTCGGACTTTTGTCGAGGGATGCTGATGGGACGCCGCTTGGAATTGCTCGGATTCGGCAATGCTCTTGTGGACATCGAATTCAGCGTAACAGACAGTGAACTAGTAGCAACCGGACTACGCAAGAGCGGAATGACGCTGGCCGATCGCCAGCAGCAGCAACACCTTTTCCGCATACTCCTTGCCAAACATCCTGGGCGCCAGTCGAGTGGTGGCTCAGCAGCGAACACCATCGTTGCCTATGCTCAGTTCGGCGGAATCGCTGGGTATATCTCCGCACTCGGAGAGGACAACGAAGCTGAGTTTTACAGCGCAGAATTCGAGCGGTTTGGTATTGCGCTCTTTGCCCAACGATTGCCAACCGAGCCAACGGGAACATGTCTGGTGCTCATCACGCCAGATGGTGAGCGCACGATGCAAACGTACCTCGGTGCCAGCGACTGTTTCGAGCGCTCCATGTTCGATCCGCGTTGGCTTGATAGCACACAGTGGCTCTACCTTGAAGGGTACAAGCTTACAAGTTCAGCTGGCGCAGACGCAGTCTTCGAAATGGTGCACCAGGCACGCCGTCGTGGCGTACAGGTTGCGTTGAGCATGTCCGATGTATTTGTTGTCACCACATGCCGCGATATGCTCGCTGAGCTTCTTCCGCAGATTGACATGCTGTTTTGCAACGACCGCGAGGGACGAGCATACGTGGGTACTGATGACCGCAAGGAAGCCTTCCTTGCGCTCAGCGCTGCCGTTCCGAACCTGGCATTTACGCTCGGGCCGGATGGATCTATCCTCTCTGTTGGTGGGCAAGTGGTCCGGATTCCAGCATATCCAGTGAAGGTGCTCGACACAAACGGCGCAGGCGATATGTACGCTGGTGCTTTCCTCTACGGGCTCCTGCATGGGTGGGGGATCGAGCGCTCCGGGCATGCTGCCTCACGCGCTGCGGCCCAGATCGTCACACAGTATGGCGCACGTTACCATGGCGATCACCGCCAGCTTATCGAACGAGTGGAGGTTGTTCAGCGGGACGGTGAGGAACCTACGCTGCTTGCCGGCTCTCCCGAGCGGAATGATGCAAGCAATTCCCCAAGTTGATTCTCAAGTCGCTTGTAGAGCCCGACACTGTTACCATTCCAGAGCACAGCAAAGAGGAAACGCTCGCCGCTTGCACTGCGTACCATCCCAGCCAATCCGCTGACGTTACGGTGGGTTCCTGTCTTGCCCCAAAGGTTACTGTCGGCAGCAGTTCCTTTCATTCGTCGTGCAAGCGTGCCGTCGCATCCTGCGATCGCGAGCGACTGAAAGAACGTATCTCCCCAATTCTGCCGGGCACAGTACCGCAGCAGCCCAAGGAGTGAAGCAACGGTCACCCGATTGCGGCGGGAAAGACCAGAGCCATCGAAAAGCACACATCCCTCGCTCCGAATGCCGAGCGAATCAAGGAGTGCCGTCACAGTACGGTACGCGTGAACGTTGCACTGGGTGTTCCCACAGCAGTAGGCTCCGAGGATTTTCATCACGTGTTCGGCAATGAAGTTGTCGCTGTTTTTGTTGCAGACAGTCACCAGCTCTTGGAGTGGGCGCTCCCAGGCGGTAAGCTCACGAACATTCTGCGGTGCTGAGCCGCGTCGTATGCCGCCTTCGATGCGTATCCCGCTTGCTGCAAGACTCCGCTCGAGCGCTCCTGCCGCAGCTAGCGGAGGATCGAGCATCGTGACGGCAAACGAGACACTTGCATTCGGACGTGGCCTGCCGACGATGCGTATCTCTTGCACGCCGTCGGTACGGAGCGCCGAGCTGATTCGCACCGGCTCGATCGTAACAGCGCGGGCGCGTCTTCGACCTCGATGTTGGACAATTCGATCCCCGTAGCGCTGCCGAATGCGCTTTTTCGATCGGATACGCGGTGCAGGTCGAGAAGAAGGCTGGGGCAGCGCAGCCCAGTGCACGACAACACCACTACTGGCAGGCAACGTATGGACTCGTACACGATCTCCAGCACCGCGTGTTACAACAACGGTGAACTTATTCCCATCAACACCGAGCGCAGTAATGGGCGGGAGATTTTCCATTCGCTCGGCATCGCCGCTATACTGCTGGCGGTCAGTGATGGGATCGAAATGCGTAGCATCAGCAACGATCGCACCAGTGATGCGCTTGATTCCAAGCGCAACGATCCGATCAGCAAGTGCCTCGAGATCTGCGCTTGCCAGTAAACAATCCCCATGACCGATGATGTAGAGGTTGCCTTCCAGCGTTCCATCGCGCAGTACACCGTCGGTTGCAAGTACAGTTCGAATTGCAAAGCGCGGGCCCATCGTTGCAAATGCCGTTGCCGTGTAATAGAGTTTGGTGAGCGATGCAGGCACAAGTGGTTCGTGCACGTTGTGAGCAAGGATCAGTGTATCACGGTCGAGCGAGTAAACTGCAATGCCAAATTTCGTCGTATGGAGTTGAGGTGTTGCCAGGAGCTGCGCAATGCCATCAGAAAGCTGCTCGTAGGCGTGCAGCTGTCGAGCCATGCCGGAGGTGGCTCTACTCTGCGCGTGGTCAGAAGGCAGAAGTAACCCCAAAATTGCAGCTACAGAGACGATCCATCGCTTGAAAACTGCCGATGTCATCGTTGGTGTGCTCGTCACTGCCGGCATCACCGTGTCAAGTCGTTGTAGAACACGATGACCATGAGTGCCAAGATCAGGACGACCCCAATTTGCTGGTAGGCGAGTTTGACTTTCGTCGAAAGCTCGCGGCGCAGCGCTCCCTCAATCAAGACAAGAACTAAGTGCCCACCGTCGAGCGCTGGAATTGGAAGGATATTCATCACCGCAAGTGTCAGCGAGAGCATCGCAACGAAACTCAAGAACGCTGCTGCGCCTGCATCAGCGGTCTGATTGGCCATGCGCGCGATCATGATCGGGCCACCTGCTGACTGTTTGAGCGATTGCTCACCGGTAACGAGTAAACCAATAGACCGTACCATGAGCGTCGTATAAGACCACAGTTGCGCTGCGCCAAGCTCTGCTGCCTCGAGGAAGGAATACTGCGTCCGGACAATGCTCCCAGTGATGACGTTGCTCACCTGCACCCCGATTTTACCGTTCTCGTCGGGGACAACTGTGGTACGGTGAATACCGTCGCTCCGCTTGTACACGAGCGTCGTTGGTTTCTGTTTTCGTTCACCGAGGAGCTCAATGAGTTGCTCGACCGACGCAACGGGGATGCCATCGAGTGAAAGAATCGTATCGCCTGCAGTCAGTCCAGCCTTTCCTGCAGGGCGGAGCGTTTCAACCCCCAAGATGAGGGGTCGCATGCCATCGGGAACGATGCCGAGATCTGGACGCTGTGGCAAGATGTGGCGGAGTTGGGCAGCAGAGAGCGCAATTGTGGTGTCACGGCCGCTGCGTCGCAGCGTGATCTGAACATCCCCACGATAGGCAGCCTGAGCCAACTTCTGGAGAAATTCTGCAACAGAGCGAACTTCCGTGTTGCCGATACGAACAAGCTCATCACCGCTCATGAACCCGAGTTGCTCAGCAGGAGCATTGCGAGTGATGTAGGCAATGGTTCGGGTTGCCAGTTCGGTTTTTCCGACGGCGAGGGCAATGCCTACAAGCAACACATACGCCAGCACGATGTTCATGACAATTCCGCCGAGCACCATCAGGACTTTTTGCCATGTTTTCTTGGCGCGGAATTCCCATGGCTGTGGTGGGGAAGCAATTGTAGCAGTATCGAAGCTTTCGTCAATCATCCCTGCAATTTTCACATAGCCACCGATTGGGAAGAGCGAGACTCGATAGTCGGTGACGCCATCAGCGCGCCAGTCCGGTGGTAGCGGTCCCCAGACGAAGCCGTCGCGGCGATTCCAACCGAAAAGTCTCGGCCCCATTCCAATGCTGAAAATATCCGCGCGTGTGCCCGTCAGTCTTGCGGCCAAGAAGTGACCGAGTTCATGCACAACGATGAGCGGCACAATCGCTAACACGAATGAGCCAATGATCTGCAGGGTTTCCATCAACCTTTCTGCTGAAGCAGTCGAACAATTCGTTGAGCTTCGAACCGCGCGTGACGGTCGAGCTCAGCTAGTGCGTCGAGCGACGTCATAGGCGACGGCAGTATTGTAGCGAGTGTTTGCTCGACGACACGTGCAATGTCGAGGAAGCGTATCTGGCGCTGCAAAAATGCAGCGACGGCAACTTCGTTGGCTGCGTTGAGGATGGCTGGAGCAGTACCACCACATGCCAGTGCGTCGAGTGCTAATCGCAGACATGGGAACCGCACCGTATCGGGTTGTTCAAAGTCCAGCGAGCGAAGCTGCTCCCAATCAATGCGCGGCAATGCTGTTGGGCGCCGCTGAGGGTAGGTCAATGCGTAGTGGATCGGGAGCCGCATATCGGGAACGCCGAGCTGAGCTTTAACCGAGCCATCGCAGAACTCGACAAGGGAATGGACGATGCTCTGCGGGTGAATGACGACACCGATGCGTTCGGGCGGAACATCGAAGAGCCAACGGGCTTCGATAACCTCGAACCCTTTGTTCATCAGTGTTGCAGAGTCAATGGTGATCTTCGCACCCATTGACCATGTTGGGTGCCGTAACGCATCCGCCGGTGTAACCTGTTCGAGCTGCTCTGGGGAGTATGAGCGAAATGGTCCACCGCTTGCGGTCAAGATGATGCGCTCGATTGTGTGGGGCGATTCTCCAACGATACATTGGAGGACGGCGCTGTGCTCACTATCAACAGCCAGCAGGGGAACGTTCCGCTCCTGCGCACGTGCAGTGATAAGCTCGCCAGCGACGACGAGCGTTTCCTTATTGGCTAGTGCGATCGCCGTACCGCGTTCAATAGCGGCGATCGTAGGTGCCACCCCTGCAAAGCCGACTAGTGCGGAGAGAACAACATCGTTTTCCTCCCAAGCAGCAGCAGCAGCGATTCCTTCGGCACCGCAGAGAATTGGCCCATCAAAGCGCGAACGCTCACGAAATGCCTGGTAGGCATCTTCAGAGCAGATGGCAACTCCATACGGTCGGTAACGTTCGACCTGTTCTGCTAAGAGCTCGACGTTCGCGTTTGTGGTCAAAAAGCCAAGACGCACTTCGGGATGGTACGCAGCGACGACTTCTAGTGCCTGGCGGCCGATGGAGCCGGTTGAACCGAGAATAGTCAGCGTTCTCATAGTTCGGGTATCCGAGCAGTGATGTCTGCCCCTGTTCGATACGAGATGATCCGAAATGTGTCCTGTGGAAGTGTTGGATCCGGCTGGAGTCGCAAGCGGATGAAGTGGCGTACCATGAGCCGAACAAAGCGACTCAGCGAGCCTTCGCTCAGGTACGAAGCAATGAGAGGATGAACGCGAACGATCAGGCGGCGTTCGGTGCCAATCTGTTTATAGCGCGCAAGCCACCGATCGAGCTTGCTTGCGACGCTCGAGCGGTTGCTTATACGTCCAACGCCACTACACGTAGGACATGGCTCGGTGAGCCATTCGAAGAGATTTTGCCGCACGCGTTGCCGCGTCATTTGGAGCAACCCCAGCTCCGTAATCGAGTAGAGGACGGTTTTTGCGCGGTCGCGCCGCAAGAGTGTTCGCATACGTTCGAGCAGTTGCTGGCGGTGCTTTGGGCTGGCCATATCAATGAAATCCACGATGATAATGCCGCCAACATCGCGCAAGCGAAGTTGCCGGGCGATTGCTTCGGCTGCTTCTAAATTGGTGTGAAGCGCATTTCGCTCTTGCTCTGCGTCGGTGGTTGCCCGTCCGGTGTTGACATCTACAACGAGCATTGCCTCGGTATGGTCGAGCACGATCGAGCCACCACTTGGCAGAGGGATTGTGCGGGCAGTGATGAGTGGGAGTTGCTCGGCAATTCCTACGTGTTCGAACAGCGGCACGGGTAGCTGGTGGAGGTGTAAGCGAGAGAGCAATTCCGGCTCAGTTTCTGCCAAGTACGTTTCGATCGTGCGGTAGAGCCGCGAGCTATCAACAACGATGCGTTCGACGTTCGGTGTAAGTAAATCGCGAATGATGCTGCTGGCGATGTTCTCTTCGCGGTAGAGCAGACCAGGCTTTGTGCGGCTTGCAAGTTGTTGCTCGATTTGGCGCCATTGGGCAAGCAGTGTTTCCCAATCGCGTTGGAGTTCGTGCTCAGTTTGATGTTCCGCAGCAGTGCGGATGATACATCCTGCTCCTGGCGGAAGGACTTGTCGTGCCAGCGACCGAAGCCGCCGCCGTTCTGATGGTGACGTAATCTTGCGTGAAATCCCAATGACGTTTTCAAAAGGGAGCAGCACAACGTACCGTCCAGGGAGCGTAATGCGCGTTGTCACCCGTACACCTTTACTGGCATATGCTTCACGGGTGACTTGCACCAGAACCATTTGCCGCGGTTGGAGATTGATGACCACTTCACCAGAGCGTTTTGTTCGGAAAATTGGTTTGGTGCGAGAGCGCTGACGCGGCTGCTCTAAACGGAGTGCTTGGCGAGCGGCAGGGGGAAGATGTTCGGCAGTTGCTGCTACCAGTGAACCATCGGCATCGTCGTCGGTATCGTAGTGTTCTTCAAGCGATGTATCAACATCGGAGAAATGCAGGAATGCATCTTGGTCAAGCCCAATGTCTATAAAGGCGGCATTCATGCCCTGGACGATTTTTTCGACGCGTCCGAGGAAGATGCTTCCGACGAGGCGTTCGCGATCGGGGATGTCGGCGAAATATTCAACGAGCTCACCCTGCTCGGTGATTGCAATGCGTGTCTCATCGAGTGTGTGGCTCATGTAGATGACCTGTTTCATGCTGCAATGTTCGATCGTCTGGCAGCAAAAAAGAAAAACGGCCAAGCTTGCCACGCGCACTCCACGCTATCTGACCGTTGCTTTCTTCCGAACCTGGCGGAGTTGGGATAGGCGAAGCCGCATGGAACTTGACCGCACGCGAAAATAGCGAATCGCCGGCTCTCGGTTGGAAAAAAAGCCAAAGAAATCACTCTACTAGAGCCAAGGTCGTTTCTCGTGCACTTTGCCGGTAGAGCCGCTCGCGGAGTTCTGCAAGCGAAAGCCCCATCGTGAGGGTGCCACGTTCAGCGACGGAGATTGCGCCCGTCTCCTCAGAGACCACAAGGGTGAGCACATCTGACTGTTCCGAGATTCCCAATGCTGCGCGATGGCGAGTGCCTAAGTTGCGGTTGCCAAGCTTGCGTTGGTTGCTCAATGGTAGAATGCAACGCGCAGCGACAATCGTAGTGCCTTCGATGACGACGGCACCATCGTGGAGCGGCGAGCGAGGGTTGAAGATCGAAATGAGCAATTCGGCAGAAACGACCGCTTTGAGTGGGATACCGGTTTCAATGGTGACCTTGATGTTCTGCCCGCGGGTGAAGATGATGAGCGCACCGATGTGCTTTTCGGAGAGTTCCTTGACTGCTTCGAGCACCTCTTCGATCGTCTGCTCGATCCCACGACGGCCAAACACTCTCAGCAGGCGCGTTTGTGTGATGTCGGTCAGCACGCGGCGTAGTTCCGGTTGGAAGAGCACAATGAACGCCAGCAACCAAATGTTCATGATGGAACTAATCACCCAACTGAGCGCTTTCATGTTCGCACTACTGACGATAAACGACAGCAGAACGAGCGCCAGTAACCCGAAGAGAATTTGCACCGCTACTGTCGCCCGGAGTGCGCTGTACACTGCGTAGATAAGCACTGCGACAAGCACGATGTCGAGCACATCTACCAGTGTTACGCTCACAAAGCCGACGCGAAAAAGCTCGATCATTGCGGTGCCGCATCCGTTTGGGTTTGTTGCTGCGAGCGTTGCTGCTCGCTCCGTTCGTACGCATCTATGATGTCCATAACCAGCCGGTGGCGGACAACGTCGGATTTGTCGAAGTACACGAACTCAATGCCTTCGATCCCGCGGAGAATTCCTTGAACGTCGAGCAGCCCGGACTGCGCACGGGAGCTAAGGTCAATCTGCGTGACATCTCCAGTGATGATCGCCTTTGAACCATGCCCGAGCCGAGTCAGGAACATCTTCATTTGCCCAACGGTGGTGTTCTGCGCCTCATCGAGGATGATGAACGCGTTGTTGAGTGTGCGTCCACGCATGTATGCCAGGGGTATGATTTCGATGATCTGCCGTTCGTTGAGGTTCTTGAGTTTATCGGGCGCAACCATATCCGAAACCGCATCGAGCAGCGGACGCAAGTAGGGATGCACTTTTTCGAACAAGTCTCCGGGCAAGTAGCCGAGCGACTCTCCTGCCTCGACAGCAGGGCGAGTGAGAATTATCCGTTGAACACGATTTGCACGAAGTGCAGCCAGAGCCATCGCAACTGCCAGATAGGTCTTCCCAGTCCCTGCTGGCCCAATTGCGAACACAATGTCACTCCGCGAGACCTTCTCGACGTACTCACGCTGGCGATCGGTACGCGGACGAATCGGGTCCTTCCGTCCCCAGAGGATAACATCGTTTGCTATTCGTCCTGTCGAGACGGGTTGCTCACTCGAGCTACTCGGCTGGGTGCTATCGCTCAGCTCGATAATTTCCTCGACGTCATCGAGCGTGAGGGTCCCTTTCCGTTTGAGAACGTAGAGCATTTCACTGATGACGCTTTCAAGCTGCCGAATCTCCTCCGGAGACCCACGAAGGGAAAGTGTGTTGTTGCGGAAAATGATTGTTGCCGGAAAACGGCTCTCGAGTAAGTGGAGATGTGCGTCGTTTGCGCCAAGCAGTGCAATTGGGTCGGCTTCGCCAATTTTGATCTTGCGTTCGATGTATTCCATCAAGTCCTGCAAAGGTGAAACACTCTCGTCGAAATATACAACGAACAAGTCCGCCGGAGCAAGAAAAACTAGGGCGCAGGTGCACCACCTGCGCCCTAAACACGGACAGCTATGCTCCCTCAAGCAGACTCACGCCGAAACTACGGCCGTTTTTCTCCGCGTTCGGTTGATTCTCCAGTCGGTGATGGTGTCGCCTGGGATTGTTGCATGGCTTGCTCTTGTTGTGCAGCCATTGCTTGGCGTTTTTTCCGCCAGTAGCGGCGTTCGGCACGCTTTTCTTCTGGTGTGAGTGGTCCTGGTGGAGGCACGTTCAGTTCCCAGCCTGGCTGGATGATGTCGGGGTTCTTGATCAGGTCCGTATTGGCTTGCCAAATTTTCGGCCAATGGAAGGGATCGCCGTAGACTTCGCTCTGCCCTGCAATATTCCAGAGGCAATCTTTCGATTCGCTCCATGGACGGACGACGTACTTTCCGCGCCAGGCTGGCTTGCGATCCATCAGGCTTTGGATGTCGCGCCGTGCAGCAATCATTCGGTCGAAAAATTCTGGTAACACTGCGATTTTCTCATTTCGCAGTCGGTTCCATTCTGCAGCGAGTGCATAGACTTCGCTCCGGCGAGCTTCGAAATCGTTGTCGTTGAGTGCACGAAGTTCACGGATGCGCCCTTCGAGCCGACCGAGCCGCTCGCGGAATTGGTTGATCTGCGCATCGGTGGCACCAATGAGTTTATTGGTTTCATCTTGGCAGCGCTTGAGTTCAGCCACCGCTGCGTTGAGCCGTTCTTCGAGCGCTTTGACTTCGCCTTGCATCTTTTGGTCGTCGTCTTCGAGCTTCCGGATGCGCATCCGCCAGTCATCGAGCCGGAGAATAGCTTCGTCGTAGGTCAAGAGGCTATCGGGCTTGCTTTCCGGCGCACGGACGACTTGCGATGAACCGCAGCTTGCTACCGCGAGCACAATTGCACATGCGCCGATACACAGCAGCGCACTCCGTTTCCACTGGTCAACTGTGGGTACTAGCATTGGTGTCTCCTTGCCTGATTGTGTTACTTACGACCTTTTTTCTGAACCGGTGGAGCAGGTGGCGTCTCTGGGAGCGGATCGCCAAGATTGCCTGGATAGCCGCTCAATCGCGATTGTATTGTCGCTCGCAGATCGTTGCAGCGTTTGAGTTCGTCCTGCCGGGACGAAAGCTCTCGTTCGAGACGTTGCTTGCGTGATTCGCCATCGCGGATGGATTGTGCCAGCTGGACTTCGCGTGCCCGAAGCTGTTTGAGTTCAGCCAACTGGTCTGGCTGGATCATTTTCGTGCAGCCGCCAAGCGCACCAGCCATCATCACGACGGCTCCCACACCGAGCCATCGCGGCCGTTTGAAGAGCATGAGAACCCCACAGAGGATGTTAGACATGTTCCGACGCAAATATACGAGCGCATTGATAGGGGTAGATTGCTACCGGCAAAATTTTTCGTGGCGCTCTACCAGCCGCCAAAAGGCTCCATACCGCAATCCTCGTGTGCTGACTATAGCGGCATCTACACCGAGAACGTCCATAGTAGCGCGGAGGAGGAGAGCACCTGCCGGCAAGATGTCCGCTCGTTGTGGGTGGACGCCTGGGATGCTTCGCAGCTCATCGAGCGATGCTGTAGCAAGCTGTTGCCAAAGGCGCTCGATAGCTGTGCGCTTGAGTGTGTAGCCTTCGGCACGTTGCCAGTCGTTGTGCTGGAGGTCTTGCGCCATGAGTGCCAGCGTCGTTGGCGTTCCAGCAACCGCGTACATGCATCCAACCGCAGGAAGCTCGGCAAACGGCGCAAGTGTCTCCACTGCGTGCTGCCATGCAGCACTCAATGCATCTTGAGGAGCGGGATACGACTTCCAAAATCGTTCGGCAAGGCGCACTGCGCCAAGTTCGATACTCTCCCGTGCGAGGATACGGGCATGTTCACCTATAGTCAGCTCTGTGCTGCCGCCACCAATGTCGAGAACGGCAGCTCGCCGTCCATGGTACACTGTGCCTCGATAGCAGAGCTCAGCCTCTTCCGTGCCAGAGAGTACTTCTACTGGCGCACCCCAAAGCTTTCCGAGAATTTGGGTAACCTCGGCGCTATTCTGCGCAGCACGGAAGACACTCGTCCCTACTGCAATCCGTGCAGTAGCCCCTGCGGCATCGGCAAGTGAACGGTACTCGGCTATAATTGCAGACGCGCGCTCAATCGCTGCTTGGCAAATCCACCGGCTGCGATCAACGCCTTCACCAAGTCGTGCAATTCGGTGTTCATCGGCAATGACTTTCCTGATCAAACTGTGCGAAGGGAAAGGTGCCTGCCCACCGACATGTTGTGGATTGCCGCCCAAGAGCGCGTCTGGAGAAAGCTCAGCAATAGCCATCAGCAACGTGTTCGTGCCAATATCGAGAGCAGCAGCAATCATCGTTTGCTCAAACGCAGTGCTACCCATTCCCCCGTTCACGCTTGGCAAGGAGCGAAAGCCCACATCGGGTTAGCTCCGCTTCGACTTCATTCGATTGCGATGTTAGGATTCCGCTGACGATGGCAACCCTCCTGGACTAAGAGCGGCTGCGATGCGCTGGCCGAGCTGAAGCAAAAGCTCGCTGTGCAGATTTGCTACGATACCGTCGGAACGTGGGAGCTCGCCTACAGTAACATCTGCCAGCCGAACCTCGATGGTGTCGCCGCAGTTGTTCGCAGAGATATTCTCACGAGCTTCTGCGATTGCGTCTGGGTCTGAGTCGAGCGCCACTACCTGAGCCGCACCGAGCTTTGCAGCAACGATTGCAAGTAATCCACTTCCTGTCCCGAGATCGGTCCACCGCTGCCCAGGTGCGACAGTTTCCAACAGGAGTTCAATGCAGAGCTGCGTTGTTGCATGGTGTCCTGTTCCAAACGCCATTTTCGGTTCGAGCGCGATGACGATGTCAGTGTGAGCTTGCGCGGCTTCAGTTGTGCTGGGCATGATTGTCACTACGCCAGCGATCGTGATTGGCTCGAGCGAGTCACGCCACTGCTCGAGCCAATCGGTGGTGGAGACGTCCTCAATCTCCAGGTCGGCAGTTGGTACGCCGATGCGATGACGTAGCCACGCGCCAACGTCGGATGATTCAAGTTTCGTTGGATCGAACCAGACAGTCAAGCGACCGTCATTATCCTCGGCACCGAGAAATGCGGGATGATCGAGCTGTCCGACAAGCTCGTCTTGGTTATCTGGTGCAGGGAAGCTGACGCGGAGAAACGTGCGGTTGGTCTGGATTGTCATAGTTGGTCTGGATTGTCATAGCGGGAAGGGTGTATCTGAGTACAAGAGCGCAAGCACAACAGTCGCAACGCTTCGGAGTGTTTGACCGGAGATGTTCCGCATGTCGTCCGACCGGGTATGCCAGTACCGCCGTCGTTCGATCGGCGATTGATTTCCCACTAATTCCAGGTCAATGATGTCCACTGTCGGGATACCCAGCTCGATCAATGCATGATGGTCATCAACGACACTGCCACCTCGTTGTTCGACGAACGTGCCGTTCCCATAGAGACGCCCAAGCTTCCAGAGCCGTTCGACAAGCGCTGGTGCAGCTTGCTGGGATGTTTCCTCGATGAAAAATCGCGCTTGGTGGTCGCCGACAAGATCGAAGAGTATCCCATACCGCGGTCGCACCGGGAGTGGAAAGTTCGCAGCAAAGTACTTGGAGCCAAGGCAGAACATCGCCGCATCTGACGGTGCCCCCATATCTTCAGCATCAAAGAAAACAACGTCCACACCAATTCCGTGAGGGGGCTGCTGGCGTAGCAGCCGGACGATTTCCAGAACGACAGCAACACCACTGGCGCCATCGTTTGCACCGGGGATAGGCAACGAGCGATTTTCGGGGATCGGGTCCTCGTCTGCTTGGGGACGCGAATCCCAGTGTGCGCAGAGAAGGACACGTTCTCCCCGCTCAGGGAAGAGCCGAGCGATGATATTTGTGCACGAGTACCGCCTTCCATAGACCGAGGCTGTAAAGGGCTGTTCGAGGGTAGTGTCGGCATACATTTTGAGCTGCTCGATGATCCAGCGGCGGCACGAGTCGTGCGCAGCAGTCCCAGGTACGCGTGGTCCCCACTGAAGCTGCTGGGCAACCAGAGCGTAGAGACGGTCGGCTTCTGGCTGTGGGATCTGTGTGGACTTGTATTCGGCTTGTTGCTGAGGCGAAGCGTGTGGCCGGTTGCAGCTATTGCAGCCGCCGAGCAAGAGAGCCCCAGCCAGAATCGCCGGTATGGAAAGTGACTGTCGTAACGTGCGATGCATAAAGCAAAACTACGCCACTAGATGGTTGGCAGCCGCTGCTTGCGCGCACTAAAACAGTTTGCGGTATCGTCTATGGCGAAAGGTATTTCCCACTGTCAGGAGAATCGAAATGGAACGCACCGATGGTAATAGCTACGCCCGTGGCTTTGTGACGGGTGCACTCATTGGAGGTCTTGCCGGAGCTGTTGTTGCTCTGCTCTTTGCGCCCAAGAGCGGACGCGAGCTTCGCCGCGACATCGCCGAGCGCACCAGTGAGCTGTACGACCGCGCTCAAGAGGCGCTCAACCCCAAGCAGCTTGGTGAGGAGTTGCCGCCAGTAGCAATCAACCAAGGTAAACTCCGTGCCCAAGCTATTGTGGATGCAGCACGGCAACACGCCGAGCAATTACTCTCGAGCGCAGAACAGGTGCTCCGCGATGCACGAACAAAGGCGACGCATGCGAAAGAGCAAATTCAGGAAAACATCGAGCGTGTCCGGGAAGCAGCCAAAGCCAGTGTGGAAGCCTTCAAGAGCGAACTGTCGAGCGAGGAGGATGGAAATTTTGTTGATGGTAGCCATCGCGGCAATTGCGCTTGCGCTGGTAGCCTTGGCGGTGTGGGGCATACGGCTGCTGCGGAGTCTGGAAGATGTTGCCACTCGCGCGAGCATCGTGCTGCGCCAGTCGGAGGAGTTGATTTCCACCCTTTCGGCAGAACTCCCAGCACTGCTGCGAAGTGTAGAGGCAATGACAGCGCAAGCAACAAAGACACTTGACAACGCCGATCAGAAGCTCGCGGTTCTGGGTGAGAGCCTTGAGCAGATTCGGGAAATCTCGCGTCGGATCAATACGCTCGAGCAGCGGCTACAGGAAAAAATCGAAGGGCCGCTGATGGATGCTGCAAAGGTTGTTGCAGGAGTTACGCGGGCGATCAAAACTTTTGCAGATGCAATCAACCGCCGCTAAAAGCAGTAACGCTCAATGGCAGTCTGCATCCGGGACGCTTAATGCTTTGCAGGGGGAGTAGCTATTGCAGAAGCCGTCCACTTGCGACCAACAACGATGCGATATGCACCGAAAAGGCTAAGCGCGTAGAGAATATCCCCGCCGAATGCATTCCGCACAAGTTCGAACGGGGCAAGACCATTGACGTGGTAGAACGGCACCGCCATTGCATAGCACATTGCCAATCCCTCAAGCGTGTGCGGATACATCGAACCGAGCAGCCAGACGAAGAAGTTTGTTACCACAAAAAACAGCAGTGAGCTCCCAACAAGGACTGCGGCAACAGCACCGAAGGATCGGCGCTGCTTTCCAACCAGGCGACTGATGGCAATGATGATCGCAAACGTGCCGTAGATGACTGGCAGCATGCCGTGGAAAAGGTAACCCCAATCGCCGTGGAGGAGAGCAAGCCCAACGTCACTTGCGAGCATTGTTGCAGTAACAAGGCCAAGCGCTGCCCAATAGCTGGGAGCAATCCATCCCGCAAAGACCGCCATTGCAGTTATTGGGGCAAAGTTCGGTGGATGAGGGAGAACCCGACTTGCTGCTGCAACAAAAAGCAGAATGCCGGCTACAGTCTCTGGAAATCGCTTGTGCATTGGTTTACTCTTGGACGAAGGCTCCTGCATGACGAAGATGGTGCTATGATGTGAGCCGCGCAAAAATACGGCTGCACTTATTCCAAGCTGTGTTGCTGTATTCCGATGAATGCGACCATGCGGCCTGAACGATCGCCATCACGGCGGTAGGAGTGGAAGTTTTCGTTCTCGATTGTACAGATGCCCGCACTGGCAATGTTTGTATCGCTTAGTCCTGCCTCGAGCAGCTCAAGCCGAATTTCTGCAGTGTTGTCGAACAAATACGAACCGTCCTCTCTTGGCTTGCTTGAGCGAGGGAAATGCGTTGCGACATCATGGCCAACCACGTAGCGAGTGCCAGATGCACACGGGGAAAGCCACGCATGGAGAGACGAGGGAACGACACCGAAGCGCTCACAGAGAAGACGTACGCACTTGCCGGCGATGTTCCTTGCGGTACCGCGCCAACCCGAATGCACTGCGGCGATAACGGATTGGTGCTCATCCCAGAGCAACACACCGCAGCAATCAGCACACGTTACGCCGAGGAGAATCCCCTGGCGGTTTGTTACAACTCCATCGGCTGGCTCTGATGGTGCTCGACCGTCCACGACAGCAATTGTGGTTCCGTGGATTTGTTTTGGAACGATGAACGCTTCCGGTGAAAATCCAAGCTGAAGTGCTAACGCGTGACGCATTGACTCCGCCTGGCGAGCACTGACGTCACTTGCGGGGAGTGCAGTCCAACCGCGCGCACTCCACTTGCCAGCGTTCCGAAGGGTAATGCCGTAGAGGATACGCCCGCTGCGATGCAGGAGAAGCTCAATCATCGGGTAATGATGCCAGTGGTACAGGATTGCTCAAGCCGTCGTACGATCGAGCGTGCCAGTGGCAGAGCTTCCGGTGTTGCAGGCCGGATGTAAACACGGCTGCGGCGTTGTAGAATGCAGTAGTCGGCGATTTCTTTTGCAAGGGGAGAAGCCCCAGAAAGCCCGCGCTTGAGTGTAATGAGCGCAGCTTCCTTTCCGCGAAACTCGACTGCTATTGCGCCATTGGCAAGCTCTCGTTGCGATGGTAACTGCCGAATGCATTCAAATGCAGCCCACAGGAGAGCAAGTGCTATCGTCACTGCACCAAAACGGAAGAGCATATGCCTCCAGCTTGTGCTTCTGAGGATGTACCATGCAGCCAAGACTGCCCCGCTACTCAACGGTACAAGGAGTGGACCAGCGAGCGACCAGTCGAGCTGGGCTACTTGCTCGATGATCGAAAGCATCCACTGCGCCAGTAGCTCGGCGACGCTCGCATAGAACCGGCCAATCCCGTAGGAAATCATGCCCGCCCCGATGCTCACGATGCCTGCAATGATGAACGCTGATGCCAACGGGACAACTGCGATGTTCGCGACAAGCGATATAACCGGCACAACCCCAAAGTAGTACGCAACAAGCGGAGCAGTCGCCAACGTTGCACCGAGTGTGATAGCAATGCTTGCTGCAATCCACTGAAGCAGCCTGGAGTGTAGCAGCGCCTTCCACCGCTGGTAGAGCGGGGAGCCAATCGTAACGATTCCAAGGACTGCTGCTGCAGAAAGCTGGAAGGATACCGAAACCAGAAGGTTCGGTTCGATTGCAATCATTACCCAAAGAACAAGAGCTACAGCGTGCAGGGGAGGAATCCAGCGTTGCGCAAGCAGGAGAGCGGCACCAAGAGTCGCTGCAGCACCAGCGCGGATAGCAGGGGGCTGCGCACCGGTCAGCAGCACATAGAGCCACACGCCCGCAATGAACAACGCAAAACGCACACGCCGATCCCGCACGATCGTACTGATGAGCGCAAGCAATGCAGCCACAACTCCAACGTGGAAGCCACTGACCGAGAGAATATGTGCTGTTCCTGTGCGGCTGAACAGTTGGCGTGTCTGACGATCGAGCAGTGAACGGTCTCCGAGAATGAGGGCACGTGCTAACGTACGCGATTGAGCATCAGCGAAGATGCTGTCAATCGTACGAAGGAGCATCCGGCGAAGCCGTGCAATCGAATTCTGAGCCGCTGGTTCCGCTTCAACAATTGCAAATGTCCCACGCTTGGCATATGCAATAAGCTCGGCGCTGTATGGAGCAATTGTTTGCCATTCAGAAATTCCGTAGGGTAGCTCGCGTCTGCGGGGAATCCGTACGTCAACAGTTGCAACAGCGCGTCTGCCAACAAGCTCGGATGGAGAAACTGGAGGCGGTTCGGCATATACAACCAGTCGCACGTTATGCCGCGGCGGAAGAAATTTCGGATCGAGTGTTCCTTCGATGATGCAGCTCATCCGGCTGCCACTGGAAGAGAGAACCTGGCCAATTGTCCCATCGAGCCATGCAGGCATAATACCTGGCTGGTGGGCAGTAATCGGCAGCTGCAGGTTCATTCGAGCACCGAGACATACACCAACCATTAGCGAACCGAGGAGGAAACACCACTGACGTATCTCCTCGATCCACAAACCGGCAGTGCAGAGGAGGAAGATCCCTACGGCAAGGGGGAAGACAACCGCAGGAGGCATAGCCATCAGCAGTGCTCCTATCCACCCACCAGCGCTCAATACAAGCATCGCCGCAAACGACGGTGGTATGTCAGGATGAACCATGCCGTATTTTTGCGCGCTCATCAGAATTGGAGGTTCCTATGTCGAAGCGGTGTCAGTTGACCGGCACCACGGTGCTGTACGGCAATCATGTCTCGCACGCCAATAACAAACGTCGCCGCCGGTTCTTGCCAAACTTACAGTACAAGCGCGTTTGGGACGATGAACAGAAGCGCTTTGTGCGGCTGCGATTGACAACACGTGCAATCAAGACCGTCACGAAGAAAGGTCTGCAGGCGATGCTCCGCGACGCACAGCGCTGATGGGCAGCAACGTGCTCGCTTGCGCTCTTGAGTGAGCCCGCACTTGATTTTCAACCTTCAGAGCTGCTCGCACGTGCTTGTGGAGACCGCGCGTAACCTTCGAGCACCGTAACCATGGGTAGGAACTTCGAATGCAAGGGGAAATTGCTCTGCGGAGCTATCGTTCGGAAGCTTCTGGTTGTGATCGTTGCTGTTGCGTCCGTAGGCTCTGCTGTGGGACAGCAGCCGCCCTGTCGGTATCGGAGCGACATTGCACCATTTGTTGTACGCGCAACAGCCTACCTTGCTGCTGGATACCCTCACCGTGCAAAACGCGAAGTTGAACACGCGATCGAACGTGATTCCACGTGCAGCGTCCTGTGGCTTCTCCTGGCGAAAGCCTACCGCGACGTAGGGGAGTTGCAGCCGAGCATCGCTGCTGCTGAGCGTGCATTGCTGCTCGATAGTGCCACCAGTGATGCAGATGAGCTCCTGGCCGAGCTTTATGCAGTCATTGCACCAGAGCGTGCTGCACAGCATGCGGTGCGTGCACTTCTGCGGGATTCGAGTTTATCGAACCGGCTGCGTGCGGCGTACCTACTTCGTGCACGTGATACTGTGCGCGCAATTGCACTCTTGCGCGAAGTCCTGGCCGAAACCACTGCTGAGGAAATCGCCGCTGATCTGATTGAACTGTGCGTCGAGCATCGAGACACCACCGAAGCGATCGCACTTCTCCGCTGGGCATTGTTCGAAAATCCCGATCACCCGGAACTTGCACGGATGCTTGGCTTGCTCTATGCGGAGCGCAATCAGTGGGATTCTGCATGGTTTTTTGTGCGTTACGCATTCTACCACATGGAGAGTGTGGAGGTCAGTACTCTCCTTGGCGAGTGGCTACAGATGGTTGTACACTCTTCCGTCCCAACGCCGATCCTTCTCCAAACGAGTGCCTTCCTGCGGGAGCGGCAGGATTTGCCTGTGTACTACAGCGTCGTAGTAGCGAGAATGCTCTTGGAGCGTTCGCTTGGGGATGTTGCACTTACCCTTGCAGATGCTCTTGCATCGCGCCGTGACTGGGGAAGAAACGATGCGCTCGCATTGTGCGATGCATTGGCAGAGTACGGATACGCCGACCGTGCTCAGCAGCTTCTGGAAAAGCGCGATAGTGCTACTGGCGATTGGTGGATCCCAAGCGTACAGTTCTACCTTGCGAGGACCTATGGTACACTTCCTCCCGATCGAAGGCTGCAATTGCTCCAGGAGGCGTTCCTGCGAGATAGCACCGATCCAGCGACGCTCTTCTATGCAGCATACTACGCTGATTCGCTCGGTAATCGCGATCGCGCAATCGTTCTCTACGAACGCTTGCTGTTCTACGACCCATCGAATCCAGCTGCGGCAAATAATCTTGCATACATCCTCGCCGAGCGTGGTGAGCGTTTGGCGATAGCGCTCGAGCTTGCCACACGCGCACTCGACGCTGACAGCACGAACCCCTCGTACTTGGATACCTATGGTTGGGTACTCCACAAGCTTGGTCGCTACGCAGAAGCGGGAGAGTATCTCGAGCGTGCCATCGCTTTGAGTGAACGCCCCTCGGCTACACTTTTTGAGCACCTGGGCGATAATTACAGCAGACTCGGCGTAGCTGACAAAGCGCACTTCTGGTGGCAGCGCGCACTAGAAGCAGATCCATCGCGGTCGTACTTGCGCACACGGCTGCGCTGAAAGCAGCACTACAGTTAGCTGGCATGGTGCTTCTGCTCGAATGTAGCGCGTCAACACTGCTGTAACTCGTCCATGTTCGTTATCATTGGTTTTGTAGTTGTCATCGCCTGTGTCCTGCTCGGATACACGTTGCATGAAGGGCAGATCCTCTTGCTGTGGCAGCCGACGGAATTTCTCATCATCGGTGGAGCAGCGCTCGGCGGGATGCTGATAGCCAATCCACTGCCAACGACGATGGGAATCATCAAGGGCATTCTCGGTTCTTTCAAGGGTGCCAGTACAACAAAGGAAGCCTATCTGGATTTGCTCAAGCTTCTCTACGAACTGTTTCAACTGGCAAAGCGCGATGGACTGATTGCCTTAGAGCCACACGTGGAGAACCCAGATTCTTCGCCCATCTTCACCAAGTATCCGAGTTTTTTAGCCAATCGCCACGCAGTGGACTTCCTCTGCGACACGATGAAGGTTGTCCTCAATGGCGGAATTCCGGCCCACGACCTCGAAGAACTGATGGACATTGATTTGGAAGCAGCTCAGCACGAGATGCTCAAACCACCGACTGCGCTGGCGACTGTTGCTGATTCATTCCCAGGATTGGGAATCGTGGCAGCAGTGCTAGGTGTGGTCATTACGATGGGAAAGATTGACCAACCACCAGAGGTAATCGGGCATAGTGTTGCAGCAGCACTGGTGGGGACGTTTCTGGGCGTGCTCCTCTCGTATGGGTTTGTTGGTCCACTGGCGCGCAATCTCGAAAATGCAGCGCGTGCAGAGCATCACTTCCTGGTGTGTATCAAAGCAGCAGTACTTGCGTTTGCGCGTGGTGTGCCGTCGGTCGTTGCGATTGAATACGCGCGCCGTGCCATCGAACCCCATGAACGACCGTCGTTCCAGGAAACAGAAGAAGCCGTCAAGTCTGTTCGCTAATCGGAGCTCGATGTAGCCCATGGAACCGAACGAGCAACCGATCATCGTCAAGAAGAAAAAGCGCAGTGACCACCACGGACACCATGGCGGCGCGTGGAAAGTAGCCTATGCAGACTTTGTGACAGCGATGATGGCGTTTTTCCTGGTGATGTGGATTCTCGGCCTTAGCCCGGACAATCGCCAGCGGATCGCAAGTTTCTTCCGAGACCCAGGACTATTCAGTTTCTTGACGGGCAAGAAAATTCCCATTGATCAACAGTTGACTGCGGGTAGCTACGGCAGCAAAGGAAACGACCCCGGAACTCAGGATAACTTCATCGAATCGCAGAAGCGATGGGAGCGAGCACTCCTGGATACTCTCACCGAGCGGTTGCGAGAGCGTGCGCGGGCCGATAGTATCGCAGCGGCGCAAAAGCTTGCACAAGCAGCCGAGCAGCTCAAGGCAAAGCTTGCAGAGCTTTCCACGCAGCAACGCTTTCAGGAGCTGTTGCAGAACGTCGCGCTCGAACTTGGTCCGGAAGGATTGCGCATCGAATTACTCGAAACAAAAGAGAGTGTCTTTTTCGAAGTTGGCAGTGCGAAACTCCGGCCAGCGGCAGTCAAACTCTTGCAAGAAATTACACCGATCCTCCGCCAGTTGCCCAACCCAGTTGTACTCGAAGGGCACACCGATAGCCGCCCATACACGAATGGGAAACTCTACTCGAATTGGGAGCTTTCGGCTGACCGCGCCAATAGTGCTCGAAAAGTGCTGGAGGCAAGCGGCCTTCAGCCCGGTCGCATTTCAGGCGTCTATGGCTTTGCTGATCGCCGGCTTCGGAATAAGCTCAACCCGTTCGACCCTTCGAATCGGCGGGTGAGTATCCTTGTGGCGAACTTTCGGACGGAAGATTTTCTCCGGACGTATCACCAGACGACCCCGCAATAGCAATGGATGCGCTCGACGTCCTCTTGATCAGCGAGCGGCAGGAGAGCGCGCTCTTTGAGCAGATTCTCCTCCATAGCTCGAACAATGTTCTTGCTACCTGCGTTACAAGCGATGAGGAATTGCAGGCATACCTTGCTGCAAAACATCCGGGCTGCATCATTGTGGATTGGCAAACGGAGGTCGTCACTCCTGAACTGTTCCCCCGAAGTCTGGCGCGAAGCCCGCACATGCAAGGGACGTTTCTTCTTGCGCTGGTGTACAGTCCCGACCAGCTCCACAGCGCGTATCGGGCAGGGTACCACTTTGTGCTCACCGTTGAGTACACACGCGCAACGTACTATGCAATCAGTGCGTTGGTGCAGTTGGTGCAGGAGCGATGGGCGCTCCGGCAACAGCTGCTGCACATGGAGGAAGCTCTTCATGCGGCTCGACAGGTTGAGTCGCAATGGATAAGCGTTCTGGAGCGGCTCATGTACCAGCGAATTCCAGAATCTCCGATGGTAGCGCACTTTTCGCGCCAAAGTGCACTGTGGATTGCTGAACGACTCCGAACGATTTCGCCGAGCTACGATGTGGACCTTGCGCAGCTGGAGTTGGCCGCTCGACTTTACGCAATCGGCCGTTTGCAGCTTGGAGATGCGGAACTTCGGCTCCCTGTTGCACGCGATGGAGTTCCGACAACATATGGCTGCTCGCGTGTGCCTGAATCAGCAGCAGAGGCACTCGAAGCCTTGACAGAGTACCCGCAGACGCGTCGGATCTTGATGGCGATGTACGAAAACTGCGATGGCACAGGATTCCCACATCGTCTGCAAGGCTGGCAAATTCCAGTTGGCGCACGTATTCTCCGCGTCGTAGTCGAGTACGCAGAACTTCTCTGGCGCGATGGTTACGATCCACCGCAAGCACTGAGCATTCTCCAGCAGCTTTCCCATCGAATCTATGACCAACGCATCGTGCTTCTGCTGGATGAATATCTTGCGACGACTGATTCATCGAACACCGACAGGCTTCTCCTCCCCTGCGCGTCGAGCATTTGGTGCCGGGAATGGTTGTTGGCCGTGACGTTGTTACTGTGGCTGGGCATAAGCTTGTCGCGCAAGGTACTGTATTGGAAGCATCGCACATCGAGCGTATTCGCAACCACCACAGTCTGGATCCGGTGTTGGGTGCAGTGTATGTGTTGCGAACGTGGGATTTGTAAGCAATTGCTCAGATCAGTCCCAATTCTCCTAGCCGCATGTCAAGCTCAGCATCGCTTTCGATCAGCACTTGCCGTGCTTTGCTCCCATCGAATGGACCGACGATTCCTGCCGCTTCGAGCTGATCAACAATTCGTGCTGCACGGGAATACCCGATGCGGAGCGCCGTTGGAGGAGAGACGTTGATCCTTGCTGTGCATGAACAACAATCCGTGCAGCTTCGACGAACAGAGGATCGAAGTCTGCCTCCGTATCGCTACTTCGGCCAGCGCCCTGGGCGACCGAGGGGAGCATGTACGGTGCCGAATAGCCGCGTTGTTTACCGATGAACTCCGTGATTGCTTCCACTTCTTCGGTGGTGATGAAGGAATTCTGCAGTCGAATCGGGCGTTGTCCGCCAGGTGTGAAGAGCATATCGCCATTGCCGAGAAGCTGTTCAGCGCCGACAGTATCGAGGATGGTGCGCGAATCTACTTTCGAAGCGACCTGGTAAGCAATGCGAGCAGGGAAGTTCGCTTTGATCAGTCCTGTGATGACATCTACCGAGGGACGCTGCGTTGCTACGACCAAGTGAATGCCGACTGCACGCGCAAGTTGTGCCAAGCGGATGATCGAATCTTCTACATCGTTACGGGCAGTTATCATCAAGTCGGCCAGTTCATCAATGATGACGACGATGAACGGCATCGGTTCCAGTGGCTGATCGGGGGTGTGTTTGAGCGTACCTTCGGCGAGCTTCCGGTTGTAGTCGCTAATCTTGCGCTGACCAACCTTGGCAAGTAGGTCGTAGCGCTGCTCCATTTCTGCCACCAGTGCTTTGAGGATAACGACAGCGTTGGCCGGCGAGGTGACGACAACCTCGTCAATGTCTGGCGATGCAGCAAGGTAGTGATGCTTGAGTTTGGTGTAAAAGGTCAGCTCGACTTTCTTCGGATCAATGATGACAAACTTCAATTGGCGCGGATGCAGCCTGTAGAGGAGGGACATGATGATTGTGTTGATTCCGACCGATTTTCCTGAACCAGTCGCGCCGGCAATGAGCAGGTGAGGGAGCTCTGCAAGGTCACAGCAATAGACGTCCCCAGTGATGGTTTTGCCAAGTCCAAGAGGCAGATCCCCTCGGTAGTCGCGGAATGTCCGGGAAGCAACGATGCTGCGGAATCGAACCAGGCTCGGGGTGTGATTGGGGATCTCAACTCCAACGGTTCCTTTCCCCGGAATTGGTGCGATGATGCGAATGCCCTTTGCCTTGAGTGCGAGCGCGATATCGTCGGCGAGTGCTTCGATTTGGCTGATCTTGACACCAGCGGCAGGAACGAACTCGTACTGCGTGATCACCGGACCGGGGATGACGGTGACGTTCTCGATTTTGATTTTGAACGTTTCGAGCTTTTCCTGGAGTAAGCGTGCGTTGGTTCTGAGCTCTTCTTCGTCAATGTGCTGCTCTTCTTTGCCCGATAAGAGGAGATCAAGCGGTGGCGGCGTAAAGAGAATCGTCTCGTCGGTATGCGGGCGTAGGCGATCTATCGCATGTGGTAGTTGCTCTTGCGAGAGGGACTGTTGGGTGGCATGATTACTTGGTGGCGATGGTTGTAGGGTTAGTGTCAGTTTCCGCGGAGGAGCTACAGGTGGCGCAGAATCTCCTTGCGGTGGTTGTTTCGATGGACGAGTTGTGGTGGGGGGTAAGTCCTCCTCATTGGGCGTTACGATGCGTGGCTCAGCTTGCGCAGTGCGTCGGAGGAAGGCAAAAAGCTCGCCGGCACTTTCAGATTCGTGATCATTGGTTTTTTCCGGTTTTGTCGGGGGGGCCTTTGGAGCGTAGAAACGTTTCCAAATTGCCGGCGCTGCGTGAACAGCTGCAGCTCTTAGCCGATTGACTATAGCTACCAGACTTGTGCCAGTAGCAAAGACACATGCGAAAAAGAGCGCTGTCGAACTGAGCACGATAGCGCCTACGGTGCCGACGATGGCCGCACTTATCGTTGCAAGAAATTCACCGACAAGACCGCTCCACTCGACAGCAAGTCCGTTCCAAACAAGCCGCAGCGACCCAAACCACAGTGACCAGGCACAGACACAGAGAAGCAACAGCGCACTTCTACGCCATGTTGCATCTTCGACGGTGCCCATGCGGAAAAGGTCGCGAGCCCACCATAACGGTAAGGCAAGAAGCAGCGCTGAAGCATAGCCGAATGTGTCATGCAGAAGAAAATCAGCGATTACCGCGCCGAGAAGTCCCAGCCAGTTATGTGTTGTCTCAAACTTAGCCCGGACAGCATCATCATTACGGAGAAGTCGCAGAAGTTCGCCAACAGAAACCTCTGTGTTTGATTGATCGGCTGGTGAATACGACAGTAGCGCAATGCCCAACAGGATAGTTACGATAGCGAGCAGAATTCCAATGATGGCTGCATTGCGTGAGCTTGGCTCTTCAGATCTGCTACGCCGTCGTCGCTTGCGTGTAGCGACAGCACGTTCTACCGTGGTATCGTCCAAGGAAGTAGGCATCGCTCGAACGTTTGTGAAGGCGTTTCGCTTGAATATGCTGTTCCGGGGGTATCAGGGCCGCTGTGCTGCTCAGCTAGGCTATCACGAAAATACAGCGTACGGGGCGAAAATATCCCAGCGTCGGTGTGTGATACAAGGGTTATTATGTAAATTTTATCTGCTGTATCTGAACTCTCTCTTGATTCAATCGTCCCCTTTTGATCACAGAACTAAATCCCCGTGCCGGAGAATCATTCCTAACTGGCTGAGCAATCGAAAACTGGTTCGAGCTTGTCGAAGGCGCTTGCGAGAACTGCTTCTTGCTCCTGATTGTGCACGAGGAATGATCCAGTCGCTGGACTTGCAGCTGCCGGCCGCCCGGCATAGCAAATACGACGATGCGGCGCCAGTGCGATCAAGTGTGGAAACATATACTGCCATGCTCCCATGTTCTGCGGTTCTTCCTGTGCCCAGACAATCTCTCGAGCATTGGGATAATGGTCAAGAATCTGCTGGAGTTGTTCAATTGCTAGTGGGTAGAGTTGCTCGATCCGCACGATTGCAACGCGACCGTCAAGTCCTCGTGCAGTTCGTGCTGCTTGCAGTTCGTAGTAGAACATCCCGCTGACAAAAAGAACGCGTTCAACGGAGGCTGGATCGGTGATGGTTGCATCATCGAAGACTTCGTGGAACGTGCCCGTTGCTAAATCCTCAAGTGGTGAAGAAACCTTTCGTAGGTATCCTTTCGGTGTGAGCAGTATCAATGGCTTACGCCATGGAGCATGGACCTGTCGTCGGAGCGCATGGAACAGCTGTGCTGGTGTGGTTAGATAGCAGACGAACATGTTATCTTCGGCACAGAGTTGCAAGTAGCGCTCCAATCGTGCACTGGAATGTTCTGGACCTTGCCCATCGTATCCATGGGGTAACAAGAGCACGAGGTTGGAAACCTGCCCCCACTTTTCTTCCCCACTCGAAATGAATTGATCAATGACGATTTGTGCCCCGTTTGCGAAGTCGCCAAACTGTGCTTCCCACAGTGTCAATCCACGAGTGCGTATCGTGCTGTAGCCATATTCGTAACCGAGGACAGCGTACTCCGAAAGCGGGCTGTTGTAGATGTGGATTCGCTCTTGTTCTGGTGCGATGTGGTTGAGCGGGATGTAAATCGAATCGGTTTGGTAATCGTGTAGGACAGCTTGCCGGTGGTTAAACGTCCCACGTTGGGAGTCTTGCCCGGTTAGTCGTACTGGCCGACGTTCAAGCAGGAGTGACCCGAATGCCAGCGCTTCGGCCATTCCCCAAGAAACCTGCGACTGTGGCGATTGAACCTGCTGGCGCCGCCGCTTGAGCTCTTCGCCAACTTTGGGGTGGAGATTGAAACCAGCGGGGATAGTCGTGATGCGTTCACCAATAAGCTGGAGTGTTTCGAGTGGCACTTGTGTTGGCACCGGCACAAGGAGATTCTCCGATGGCTGCACATGTTGCCGCTGTTCGGAACGGGTCTCCTTCCGTCGGTCGAATGCGGTTTCCAGTAGCGCATGGTATTCAGCGGATAGTCGCTCCTCTTCATTGGGAGTGAGGACGCCCTCGGCAAAAAGCCGATCGCGGTAAAGTTGGCGTACCGGCTTATGCTGTCGTATTGCTCGGTAGAGAAGCGGTTGGGTTGCTGTTGGGTCATCGCCTTCGTTATGACCGTACTTGCGGTAGCCGTAAATGTCAATGACGACATCGTCGCCGAAACGCTGGCGGTATTCGAACGCGAACTGAGCCGCAGCAATGCATGCCTCTGGGTCGTCCCCATTGACGTGCAGGATGGGTACTTGCAAAAACTTTGCAACGCCGCTTGCATACGGTGTCGAACGACCGTCCTCGGGGGATGTGGTAAAACCGATTTGGTTGTTGATGATGATGTGTATCGTCCCTCCGGTACGGTAGCCACGAAGCCGCGAAAGGTTCAGCGTCTCTTGCACGACTCCCTGCCCTGCGAAGGCAGCATCACCATGAACAAGAATCGGGAGTACTGTCGAGTACGTTCGATCGCCGAACTCATCGCAGAGGGCACGCGCCATACCCTCGACAACGGGATTGACCGCCTCGAGGTGGCTTGGATTTGGCGCAAGTACGACGGAGACGTCTTTCCCATCTGGCGCTCGGTAGATCGCCTGTGAACCAAGGTGATACTTGACGTCGCCACTGCCAAGGACAGTTTCCCCATCGAAGATTCCTTCGAATTCGTTGAAAATTTTCTCAGGCTTTTTCCCCATGATGTTCACTAACACGTTGAGCCGTCCGCGGTGTGCCATGCCGAGCACTGCACCTTTCAGTCCGGCGCGGGAGGCACAGCCAAGCACATAGTCGAGCGTCGGAATAAACGCTTCGCTCCCCTCAATCGAAAAACGCTTTGCTCCGATGAACTTGGTGTTGATGAACGATTCGAGCATCTCCGCTTCCATCAATTTGCGGTAGATGCGTTTGCGCTCTTCTGGGGTAAAGGTTCGCTCAAAGCGGGTGGACTCGACGTACTCCTGAATCCAGAATTTCTGCTCTGGCGATTGAATGTGCATGTACTCGATTCCGATATGCCCGCAGTACGTTTTCCGGAGCATTCGGAGAATCTCGCGCAGGGGCGCTCGCTTGACGCCGCCGAGACCGCCCGTATCGAATTCACGATCGAGATCCCACACTGTCAGCCCGTAGTACGACAGCTGCAGTTCAGGGTAGTGGAAGGCTTCGTAGCCGAGCGGGTTGATGTCAGCGCTGATGTGTCCACGAACCCGATAGGCATTGATGAGTTTGTTGACGAGCGTTTCTTTTTCGAGCTGCTCTTCTTTTTCCTGCGGGCCGAATGGATTGAGCCGGTTGTCCGAGGTCCAGCGATACGGCTCCAGTGGAATCTTGAGCGCAGCAAAGATTTGGTCATAGAAATTCGCTTCTCCCTTGAGGAGGTGTTCGAGGTACTGCAAAAACTCCCCGGACTCGGCTCCTTGGATGATGCGATGGTCATAGGTGCTCGTTACAGTCATAACCTTGCTGACTGCAAGGGTGACGAGCACTTCCGGCATGACAGCAGAAAACTCAGCTGGATAATCAATCGAGCCAGTTGCGATGATAAGCCCCTGCCCCTCCATCAGACGTGGCATGGACATCACCGTGCCAATCATCCCAGGATTGGTTAGCGTCACCGTGGCCCCTGCTAGGTCCTCGACGGAGAGCTTGCCACGGCGCGCTTTTTCGATGAGTTCGTTGTATCGCTCAACAAACTCAGCGAATGTCAGTGTCTCCGCTGCTTTGATCGAAGGAACAACGAGCACTCGCGTACCATCGCTTCGGACGGTATCTACTGCCAGTCCAAGATTGATTGATGGACGGCGGATGCGGTAGTATTTCCCATCGTCACCAAGGAGGCAGCTGTCGTTGAGCTGTGGGTACTTCCGCAAGGCGCGGACGATTGCCCACGCAATGATGTGCGTATAGCTGAGCTTTTGCTTGCCGCGGTAGGTGAGAAAGTCGTTGATCAACAGGCGGTTTTCCTCGAGCACCTTGATGGGAATGTCTCGAACCGAGGTCGCAGTAGGAACAGCAAGGCTCCGCGTCATGTTCTCTGCGATTCGCTCTCGGATACCTGACAGTGGCTCTGCTTGCTCCCCTGCCGCAAGCCGTCCTTTGATCTCCGTCACCGGCAACGCTTGGGGTGCAGCTGCTTCTCCTGCACGCCCACTGGTGACGGATGGTACTGCTGGCGTTGCAACGATACGCTGCTTGCCGTTTGATTGTTGGGGAGCATCTACCGCATTGGTGCGGAAGTATTCCTGCCACTCGGGACTGACGGAATTGGGGTCGCGGAGGTACTGGTAGTAAAGCTCCTCGACGTACACGTCATTGGGGGAAAACATACCATCCATTGCTGGTGATTCCGTCGGCGAAATTACTGCCATCTGGAGCTGCTCTTCTAGCGTGTACCGCACGCCTGGTAAAACCGAGCAACTTCTATGCCGGTGCTAAAGACGCGAAGGTGCAGCAGATCGTTTGAACGTTTGAGTGCTTCTCCGACCCTGGGATACCGACGTATCTCTGCACAAGGGAGACTTGCATTTTTGCGCACCAAAGCTTGCACCATTCCGCACGATGCGGGCTTGAGCAACTACCCGTATTGCACGAAGAAATGCAGACAGCACGCACCCCTGCAACCGTCAGCCGATTTCTCGCAGCAGTGATAACTCTGGCCGTTATCGCTGCAAGTATCCTCGCATTCGGGATATGGCTTGCCTTTCGCGCGCCTGCACCAGGAGAAACGCTCATGACCAATGCAGTCGGTGATAGCGTCACGATCTGGCGGAACGAGTTCGGTATTCCCCACATTATCGCCCGCAGCGACGATGATGCCTTCTGCGCACTTGGATATTCCCACGCGGCAGATCGCCTTTGGCAGATGGACCTCTACCGCCGTATTGCACGCGGACAATTGGCAGAAATCTTCGGCGAAGATTTTGTCGGAACTGATGCATTTTTCCGCACGCTCTCGCTTGGGCGAATTGCCGATGAGGTCCTGCTCCCAACGCTTTCCGCCGAATCGAAACGCGTACTGGCTGCATATACGCAAGGGGTGAACCTTTTCATCGAGAGCCACCGGAAGGAATTACCTTTTGAATTTGGCGCTCTCGGCTATCAGCCCACCCCATGGCGCGAGAGCGATTGCTTAGCAATTGGGCGGCTGATGGCATTCGACATGAGCATGAGTTTCTGGAGCGATCTTGCGCTCGGGGAAATTGCCGATCGGTATGGAGTAGCCCGTGCCTTGGCACTCATCCCGGGCTATCCAAACACTGCTCCAACAGTAGTCCCAAATTCCCGAAACACACAGACCACGCTTGGGGCTGACGGCTCGCTCGGCCAGCTGTTCGAACGTGCTTGTCAGCAGTATGTGCACGCACGCACGCAGGTTGGATTCCACGCGCTCGGCAGTGGGAGCAATTGTTGGGCAATCCGAACCGTCAGCGATGGCAAACCTGATGCCGTACTGGCAAACGATCCGCATCTCGTGCTTGGCTTGCCACCACGATGGTATCAGGTTCATCTCACCTCGCCAAGCTATAACGTCATCGGTGCAACGCTGCCGGGAATTCCTGTGCTGCTCATCGGTCGGTCGCACGCGCATGCCTGGGGTGTGACCAACGTCATGCTGGACGATTGCGATTACTTCCTCGAGCGTGCTGATTCTACTGGCAGCAACACCGTCCTCATCGGAGACCGGCCAACCAAGCTGCGCATACGACACGATACAATTGCCATCCGCGGTGGGAAAGTGCGGATCATTGCGGTTCGGATGGTCGGCAAGCGGCCGATTATTTCGGATGCGCATCCGGCTTCGCTCGGCGACTCTCTCATCAGCTTCCCTCGGCTCCGGAGTGCACTGTCACTCCCGGAGCGTTACATGCTCTCCCTGGCATGGACAGGCTATGAGCCGAGCGATGAAATCCGCGCAATGCTCGGCGTTATGCGTGCCAAATCGTGGGCTGATTTCCGCGCCGCTCTCCGCTGGTGGGGTGCACCTGCGCTCAACATTACGTACGCCGATGCAGCAGGGAACGTCGGTATTCAGCCTGCAGGATTCGTTCCCCGGCGAGGAGCTGGCAATCCCAATCTTCCCCTTCCAGGCTGGGATACTGCCTATAGCTGGCGCGGCATTCTCCGTGGAGTGCTACCAGCAGTCTATAACCCGGCGACCGGCTTTGTGCTCAGCGCAAACAACAAGACTGCCGATTCGAGCAGCATATTTCTCTCCAACCTCTGGGAGCCAAGCTCGCGTGCAGAGCGGATTTTCCAGCTTCTTTCCATGCAGCGCACATACACCGAACGCGATGCCCAGCGCGACCAGCTTGACTTGAAATCGCCGTATGCTGAGCAATTCCTTAGGCTGGTGCTGCCAATACTGGAGCGAAGCCCGCTCGATAGCCTTGGACGGCGTGCGCTCGAGCTTCTCCGTACCTGGGATGGGTACATGCTCCCCTCCTCACCTGCCAGCGCCTTCTACAGCATGTACCTCGAACGGTTGATGAACGTTGCATTCCGGGTGCACCTCCGGCAAGATGAGTATCTCCGCTATGCGTTCATCGCCTCACTGCCCCTGCGACGGCTTCCGGAGATTCTGGCACGTCCTACAGAGTGGTTCAATCCTGATTCTGCAACAGCGGTACGACTGCGTGACAAGGCAATCGCACAGGCATTCCATGAAGCGATCGAACATGGACGCACTCGCATTGACCCCGACCTGCAGAAATGGCGATGGGGGCAGGTACACCAGCTTGTCTTGGCTCATCCGATGGCAAGCGTTGCCGCGTATCGCCCGCTTTTGGAGCGACGCTTGAACTCAATCGGTGGAGATGCAACAACGGTGGCCAACGGCTTATGGCGCATCCCCAAGCCGTTCGATCTTTCGGTTGGCGCATCGCTTCGCTTTGTTGCACGGTTGCGGGATACGGTTGTGTACACCATTCTTCCAGGTGGGGTCTCAGGAAACCCGCTCAGTAGCAACTTTGCCGATCAGCTCACACTCTGGGCAAATGGCGGGCTGCTCGCAGTGCCAATTGCCCCGGTGCCACCGCCGTCATGGACAAAAGCAACGGTGCTCGTTCCGCAGCAATAGAAGCCCACCGCTATGCTGGGATTTTGCCGTACATCGGCACGATACATCCTGTCACCCCACGCCCTGCATCACTGCAGAGAAACGCGATCGTTCTGGCGACATCGGTAGGATCAACCCATCCCTGCTCTTCCCCGTTGCGCGCCCACTGGAGATTCGCCTCTGTCCGCAGGATGCTCGGCACAATAACGTTTGCTCGCATACCGCTTGCGCGTCCTTCTTCTGCTGCTGCAAGGACAAGGTGCACGACCGCTGCTTTCGCCGCGCCGTAGAGCGCTTTGTTGGTTTCGGTGTGGAGCACTGTTTTTGCACCAATTGCAACGAATGCACCCGCAGTCCGCTTCAAGATAGGCAGCGTTGCTCGCAGGACAAGGTACGTGCTGTACGCGTTGAGTTCCCACATGGAGTGGAAATCCTCTTCGGCTGTTTCCTCGATTGGCTTCCCGGCGCGGATGCCACCAACAAGATGGACGACTGCATCGAGCGTTGGTGGTAGCTCAGCGGCAAGTTGCGCTACCTGGTCAGTGCGGGTGACATCACATAGAATCGTCCGGCAGTGGGGAAGCGACCCAAGCCAACGCTGCTCTTCTGCGGTGAGTGCTGTTGCAATCCCTTCCCAGCCGCGGTTGAGGAACAATTGCGTGACGTGCTGGCCAAGTCCACCAGCAGCACCAGTGATGAGAACCTGTTGTGCCATCAGTACACCAACACAAGGTGTGAAACAATACTGCCATCGCTGCGTTCGAACCGGACAAGGTAGATTCCGCGTTGCTCGATAGGCAGGCGGACTCTCTCAGCGCCAAGAGGCACTGTGACTGTAGCGCGAGTTCGCAGTTGGAGATCGAATACCGCACATCGCATCCCGATCCAACGCGGAGGAATCGGTAGATATGGCTGCTCCAGCGGGAGTGCGATACCCGACTGTGCAAGAGGAGCGCTTTCCTGCATCCTGCTATCGGCAATTGCGTTGATGCGCTCACGTTGCCAGCCGCAGGGCAAGAGTGTCGCTTGTGCGGACGTAGAATGCATCGGTTATGGGATGGCGACGTGTGCGTTGTCCGTCGCTGAGCGTAAACCAGAGCCGAAGCGAATCGTTTCCCTGACGAGGGATGCGTCCGAAGTGCAAATTCCCTGCTGATCCAAGCTGTATTTGCTCGGTACGACCGTTGCTCTCAATCGTAAGCTCGGCTGAGGTAATCGGCGTAACGCTCGTGGCGGCGATTCCAACGAGAACACTGTCCGCTTGCGGAATGATGATTGGCGGTGAGCAGACAATGCCCCACTGGAGCGCAGAACGGTAAACGTTTGGGACACCGAAACCAATCGCGGTATTCGGCTCGCTTGCGCTCGATGCCTGCGATTGGAGAAGCTCGCGCACTTGCGCCGGCGTAAGTGTCGGGTGAGCTTCAAGCAGCGCTGCAACGCAGCTTGTGATGATCGGAGTTGCCAGCGATGTTCCACTGCCCACGCCAAAACCAAGCGGTGAAGCATTGGTTGTTGTGCGGACGTTCACTCCAAGTGCTGCCACATCGGGCTTGAGCCGTCCATCAGCAGTTGGACCGCGCGAGGTAAAGCGCGGAATTTCCAGTTGCGCGTTCGCTACAGCACCGACGGTAATTGCGCTGGGCGCATCTGCCGGCGCGAAGATCGTTTGCGGAGCATCGCCGCTATTGCCGGCGGCGACGACGCAAATCATACCTCGGCGCGCAGCTTCCTCGACCGCAACGCTTGCGATCGTTGACCGTCCGTCGAAGTCGCTCGGGTTATACTGCGCCTCCGTCGAATCGAATACGCCATAGCCAAGCGAGATGTTGACTACATCAGCGCCGCGAGCCTCCATCCACTCGAGAGCAGCGGCGAGCGCATCCTCCTCGATGTGTCGCTCAGATGCAATGTTCTCAGTCTTGGCAAGGAGAAACGATGCGCACGGTGCGCCACCGATGAGTGAATCGGGATACCATCCTGCAACGACAGAGAACACTGCTGTGCCGTGATTGTCTTGGTTGGCAGGATCGCCCTCTTCGTTGGCGGTGTTGGTGTCCAGCTGGATAAAATCACGCTCTGCGACAACGTGCCGGCTGCGCAGTGCCTCATGTACTCGCCATCGAAAGCCAGTATCAATCAACCCAACAAGCACGCCGTCCCCTGCAATGCCAACTGCATGGAGCGATGGCAAGCCTACCATCGCAAGTTGCTCGAGCGATTCGCCGTAGCGGTATGGTCCTGGCTGCTCCTGCGCTAACCACCACGTGCTGTGCTCTTGGGGACGTAGAAGTGCCGATGTTGGCTCTACAGCTCGGATGTACGGTTTCTGTCGGAGCCGATCTGCAGTCGCCCCATCGCACTCGATGACTGCGTAGTTGCGCCAGCGCAGCCGGAGCAAAATCCTTCCCCCACTTCGGGCAACATCTTCCAGATACGGTTCGTACAGCGGCGCATCCTCTATGGTCACGAGAGAGTCCGGAGGAAGAACTTTTTTCCGACGTTCTAATGCTCGAGCATCGAGTTCTCGCTCTGCAGCGCGATAGAGCGCGCTCCCAGGCAGAAAGACGGCCGGTCCTTTGTCTCGGAAAACCACTCGATACGTGCCGAGCTGCTGCGATATTGCGGGCGGTCCAACCATTACAAGGAGCATCGCCGGCAATAGCCAGCCAAGCGACTGTGTGTGCCGCCGTGAGTAACGATGCAGTGTGTCAATGATAGCGATGAACGAATACACACCCACTGCCGAGCTGTTCGACACTACGCAGCAAAACTACTCCGAGGACGGTGTAGTTTCGCCAGCGGACTTTTCTGTTTGTCACCGCAACCGTTGCATATCTGTGATGGAAGGCTACTTCGTGTCCGAGCCGTATGGCGTCATTGACGCAGTGGGTGCTGATACCAGCGATTTGCTCCAGCGCTTGACCAGTAACGACGTTAGCGCAGTACCGCCTGGGAGCGGTCTGCGGAGCGTGCTTCTGACCGAGAAAGGGCGCATTGTGGATGTGCTAACGTTGCTCCACCGCCAAGATCGGTGGCAAATCGTCACCTCGCCAGGATGTCAGGAGAACGTTTACCGTTGGATTCGGCGATTTATCATCATGGATGATGTCCGTCTGGTGCTTGGTGATGAGCTTGGCGCCAGTATCGAACTTTGGGCACCCGAGCAGACGAATATTGCGGAGCTCTTCCCTTCTCTTGCCGAACGTGAAGGAAGCTGGGTAGATGCCGAGATCGGCGGTGTGCAAGTAACAGCTCTTCGCCTGTGGAACTCGGCAGCATGCCCCACAACACGAGGCCAGATGGTTCTGCTGCTGTGCCCTGCCACGCATTGCGGTGCACTTACAACGTGGCTCAAGGCGCATTGGGCGCAGCAGCTATCGCCAGATGAGCGCAATTGGCTGCGCATCGAGTTCCGTATCGGCCAATACCCGAACGAGTACAGCGAACAGTACACACCACTCGAAGCTGGACTTGCGCACATCGTCGCGCTCGGGAAAGGCTGCTTCATTGGGCAGGAAGTGCTCGAGCGGCTCGCAGTGCAACAGAAACTCCGATGGCGCTTACACGCGATCGAGGCTCCCAGCGGAGCACTCCGGGAGGGAGAAACCTTGCGTACAGTGACGCCCGAATCAACTACCTCGCAGAGCGACGTAGCAGGCGTTGTCACCTCTGTTGCAGCTCACGCTAGAGCAAGCGCACTTGCGTACATTCGCCGCGATGCGGGCAGCCAGCTCCAGAGTGAGCACGGAGTCGCAATCCGCATTCTCGAACCAATCGGTACCACCGTTTCGTGATGAGCGCAATGCCGACAACAGAAGATATGCCAGAAGTCCCACGCCCACGCAAGGCGTACGACAACGCAGAGTTCCTCCATTCTCCTGCAGCTCGATCGCTTCGGATCTTGGCTGAGTACCTCCACCCTGCGACACAGTTTCGACTGGAAGACGTCCAGCACACGATCATTTTCTTCGGGTCTGCGCGCATACGCTCGCCGCAACAGTTCCAGTATGAAGTCGAAGCACTCCAACTGCACATCGAGCGCAGCATCGGCGCAGAACAACAGCGCGCAAAGGAACGCCTCACCCGGCTTCTCCAGCAGGCTGAGCTTTGCCAATACTACGACGATGCCGTAGAGCTTGCGCGACTAATCACGGCATGGTCGCTCGAGCTCCCGCCGCAGAAACGTTTCTACATTTGCACTGGTGGTGGCCCGGGAATTATGGAGGCAGGCAACAAAGGCGCGTACCTTGCCGGTGGTAAGTCCATCGGACTCAATATCAGCATTCCGTATGAGCAAGTGCCGAATCCATACATCACCCCAGAGCTCAACTTCGAGTTCCACTACTTTTTCATGCGCAAGTTTTGGTTTGCCTATCTTGCTAAAGCAATGGTTATTTTCCCCGGTGGCTTTGGCACACTCGATGAGTTGATGGAAATTCTCACGCTTGTTCAGACGGGAAAAATTCGGAAGCGTATGCCGATTTGCATCTATGGCGAGCAATACTGGCGGCAGGTGCTCAACTTCGAGTACATGGCTGAAGTTGGGGTAATCACGCCGGAAGATTTGCAGCTTTTTCATTTTGTCAACTCCCCACAGGAGGCGTTCGAGCATCTTCGGTCGGAACTGAGCACTATTCACAACTTGAACGACTAGTGCCACATGCCGCCTCTTGTCCAATACAGCCAGGTCAGCAGCGAACTTGATGCACTCATCCGGTTGCTCGACGATAACGATCCACACGTTACAACGTCGGTGCAGCGCCGATTGGTCTGGTATGGCTGGCGAGCAGTGCCGCTGCTTCGTGCTGCAATTGCAGCAAGTCCGCCGGATTCCCCAGGTGCAGTGAATGCACAAGCCTGCATTCGTGCAATTCGGACCAATGCGCTCGCGACACTGCTCGACCGCATCCTCGATGCCTGCGCTGAGGGCACGGATATCCCATTGGAAGCATCGCTTTCGTTGCTCTCAACCTTTGGGTACCCAGACAGCGATCCAGAAACAATCAGTCACCATCTCGATACGCTCTGGCTTGACGTGGAACGTGCAATCCGAGCCATGCCGACCCATTCGGAGGTCAGTAAGCTTCTTGCGCTCAACACGGTCCTCTTCGACCGCGCACAGTTCCGCGGGGCGGGTAACGATTACCACACGCCGCAACGGATTTACCTGGCACCAGTACTCCAACACCGCCAAGGCATTCCGATTACGCTTTCGTGCATCTACATGCTCGTTGCTGCACGGGCGGACATCGAGCTTTGGGGAATTGGCATGCCGCTTCACTTTGTCGTGTATTCTCCAGCGCTCGACGTGTACATTGACCCGTTCAACGCTGGAACCTTCATCTCGCGCGAGGAATGTCGGCAATTCATCGAGCAAGCAGGTTTTAGCTTTAGCGAGTCCATGCTCGCGCGGCGCTCGAATGCGGAGATTCTCCAGCGAGTGATTCGGAATGCGATCTACGCGCATACGAAGTCCCAGCAGCAGTGGGAAGCAGAAACGCTCCAAGAGACGCTCGAAGCAATTGAACGACTGACCAAGCAACCATGAGAGCGCGGCAAAGCGTTGCTCGATGCATTGCTGCACGCTGCATTGCTGCAGCTGGAACGTCACTCTTGGCAATATCGTTTCTTTGCCATCGTTGATGGCATAGGCTTGTACCAAGCCCAATGTGTGCGGTGTTATTGCACAGCGGCTCTCTCGCTGGTACGTTGCTGTGCCTCAATCTGGAACAGACTCGATGGACCCCTGCAATCTTACTACGTTGCCGAAGGCGATGTCGAATAACCTCTTCTCCTCTGATGCAAGAGCATTTGGTTGGCTGACTGCGATCGTCCTGTGGGCGATTGCTATTGCTCCTGCTTTTGCGCAGTTCGGCAAGAACAAGGTGCAGTACCAATCCTTCGAGTGGCGCTACATTACATCGCCGCACTTCGACATTTACTTCCACGATTCGCTCGATTACATCGCAAAGTTTTGCGCATACAAAGCCGAAGATGCCCTCGGTGAATTGATACGTTCGTTCGGCTTCCGACCGAACAAACGCTTGACAATTGTGCTGTATGGATCGCACAACCAGTTCCAGCAAACGAACATCATCGGGCAGCTTCTTCCAGAGGGGGTCGGCGGTGTCACCGAGCTGTTCAAGAACCGGATGGTCTTGCCCTTCGAAGGGGATTGGGAGAAGTTTCGCCACGTTATCCATCACGAGCTGGTGCACGCCTACCTCAACGAGATGTTCTACGCTGGGAGCATCCAAGTGGCACTCTACTCTCGTTCGACGATTCCGATCTGGATGAACGAAGGCCTTGCTGAGTACGAAAGCCTTCATGGGCTCGACGCCCAGACAGATATGTTCATGCGGGATTTAGCGACTAGCGAGGCGCTTCGTCCACTCGGTCAGCTCGATGGCTACCTTGCCTATCGTGCAGGACAAGCATTCTACGCCTACATCGAGCGTCAGTATGGCAAGGGCAAAGTCGCTGAGCTCATCCACAAGCTACGGGGTGCGCAATCAGTTTCTGCCGCTTTCGAAGCAACATTTGGGAAAGACCTGGAGGAATTCTCTGACGAATGGCAGCAAGCGATGCGGAAGATGTACTGGCCCGACCTTGATCTTTTCACGCGCGTGGACGATTTTGCCCAGCGGCTGACCAATCACGTAAAAGATGGCAACTACTACTACTCCTCGCCAGCATTGAGTCCTGATGGCAAGCAGGTTGCGTTGATTTCCGATCGCGATGGCGACTTTGCCATTTACGTCATGGACCTGACCAAACGGACCATGCGACAGCTTGTAAGCTCTGGACGCACGCTCGATTTTGAGGAGCTCAACATTCTGACGCCAGGAATTTCATGGGATCCAAGCGGCAGAAAGCTCGCAATTACTGCGAAAGCAGGTGGTCAGGACGCTCTGTTTATCGTGGACGTTCAGACCGGAGATTACGACAAGTACACCTTCGGTTTGCCGACGATGACAAGCGCGACGTGGTCACCCCAAGGACGCTACATTGCCGTGACCGCGGTGCGCGCCGAGCAGCCCGATCTGTACTTGTTCGATACCGAGACGAAATCGCTTGTGCAACTGACCAACGACCTCTACGCCGAGCAACATCCGGCCTGGTCGCCTGATGGTCTGCAGCTCTACTTTGTCTCCGATCGTGGCGACGACCTCGACCCCAACCGTGCCACAAAAGCAACAACCTCACTTTGGAAACAGCCACTCGGCCGCAGCGACATTTATCGCATTGACATCACCACAGGCAGCATTGAACGCATCACCCGCGATCCTGAACACCAAAAGAGTTCGCTGGCAGTGTCCACAACTGGCCAGAAGCTTCTCTACATTGCCGACAACAACGGGATCAACAATCTCTACGAGCTCGACCTCCGAACAGGTCGCACCGCACCGAAGACAAACTCCCTCCAGGCACTTATGCAAATGAGCTTGGCGCGGGATGATTCGAAGTTGGTTGTCTCAGTGCAGAACAACGTTGGCTACGACCTTTTTCTCATTCGCAATCCGTTCGAGCTTGACCCTCGGCGCGACTCCCTTCCCCTAACAAAGCTCAAGCAGCTAGAGCGTCAGCAGCAGCGGACAATTGCAGAGCTTCTCCAAACGAATGATTCGCTCGGGTCCTCTCCGGCGATGGCCTTCCGAGGCTACGGCCGTTTCGATATCGAGATGCCAACGCCGAAACCGAATGTGCCCGATAGCGAAATTGCTGGTTATACAGCCGATCGCGATATGCAGCAGCGTGGGTATGACTTTACTCCAAAGCCGTACAGAGTCACCATCACCAGCGACCTCATCATGACTACTGGTGGGTTCAACACACTATGGGGTACTGCGCAAGGCGTTCTCCAAATGCTTTTTAGCGACCTGATGGGCGACCATCAGATTTACGCTGTCGTCAATCTCTGGCAAGACCTCCGCAATAGCTACATCTATGCGCAGTATGCGTACCTGCCCGGCATAGTGGACTACGTGGCTACCGTCCAACAGTTCTCCGTCATCTGGGTGTTGCCGTACGGTACAAGCTACGCCTACAATCTGCTGCGCACGTTCAGTGCTGGCGTTGAAGCATCGTATGCGTGGAGTACGTTCGAGCGTGTCGAGCTTGGCCTCCGATGGCTTGGAATTACACGCGAAAATCTCGACGTACCCTCGCTGGATCCTGGCTACTCAGCCAACTACGTAGTGCCGAGCATCCGCTACGTGCTCGACAATACTGACTTTGGCTTCTTGGCTCCGTACCGAGGGACACGCATGTTCATCAGCGGCGAGTTTTCCCCCTTGACCAAGTCGTTCTCCACGTTCAAGACTGATATTCGGCAGTACATCCCCGTCTATCGGTACCTCTACACCCTTGCACTGCGTGTAGCGGGTGGGGTAAGCATTGGAGGGGCGCCGCGGCGATTTTTCCTGGGAGGTCTTGATAATTGGTTCAATCGCACGGTGGCTATCAATGCAACGATCTTCGAAGAGCCGGAAGACTTGGCATTTCTGCAGTTGGATATGCCGCTGCGCGGATTTGATCTGGCGCAGGAAGGTGGCACACGCTATGTCTTGGTCAATGCGGAGTGGCGATTCCCGATCTTCTACGCTCTTGCGGGCGGGCCGCTTCCTATCTCGGTAGGAGGAATCATGGGCGCTCTTTTCCTCGATGCTGGCACTGCATGGAGTGGTTCAGAGACAATAGCACTGCGTCCACCAACTACAGTCTATGACATCACTGGCGCTGAGTACCGAATCTACTCGCCGGGGACCATCATGCTCAGCACAGGCGTTGGGTTCCGAACTGTCCTGCTTGGCTATCCGTTCAAGGTTGACGTTGCATGGCGCTATGACGGGCAGTCGTGGTCCCCACCAACGTGGCTGTTCTCGCTTGGCCTAGACTTCTGAGATGTTTTGCTCGGGGATCCCCATAGTTTCGCGTCTTGTGTTGGACAACTTCACGAACGCAGGATGATCGTTGCGCTTACAGGTGCCAGTGGATTTGTTGGGAGTCACATTGCTGATGAGCTGTGCCGTCGTGGGCATACAGTACGATGCTTACTCCGTCGCTCAAGCGATGACCGCTGGCTACGGAATAAACCATACGAACTGCGCCGCTGCTCGTTCGATGATGCCGGCTCCATTGCTGAAGCAATCGGCAATGCAAGTGCGGTCATCCATACTGCAGGGGTGATTGCAGCTCGCTCGATGGAAGAGTTCATGGAAGGAAATCGCGGCGTTACCGAGCGGATGCTTGCGGCGACAGGCAAAGTAGCAACCTCTGGTTTCCAACGCTTTGTACACATTAGCAGCCTTGCGGTATGCGGCCCGGCACCATCGCTCGCTCAGCCGCTGACGGAGGATTCCCCTTTGCATCCGATTACACCGTATGGCATAAGCAAGAAGGCAGCCGAGGAAGCCGTCCTTGGCTGGCATGAACGATTGCCAATCACGATCATTCGCCCGCCAGCAGTGTACGGTGAGCGTGACCAAGCAACGTTACCTTTCTTCCAAGCAATTCGGCGTGGAGTGATACCGCTCATTGGATTTTCGAGCAAGTGGGTTAGTCTGGTGCACATCCGCGACCTGGCACGCGGGATCGTGGATGCGCTCGAGTCGAATGCGACGGTTGGAAAGACGTACTTTGTCTCAAGCGAAGAGTTCTACACCTGGAAGCAAATTGGCACAACTGCTGCTGCTGTCATGGGAAGCAGGGCAATTCCCGTCGTGATACCGCATGCACTTGTGCTTACAATTGCGGCGCTCTCTGGCTGGATTGGACATGTGCAGGGCAAAGCGCCGGTGCTGGACTACCACAAAGGAAGAGACATCATCCAGCGCTATTGGATCTGCTCTCCCGAACGTGCCCGTACAGACTTCGGCTACCGCCAGGAACTCTCGCTCGAACGCGGCATCGCAGAAACGATTGAATGGTACACTGAGCACGGGTGGCTCCGGAAGTAGGTACAGCAAATGAACCTGGGATAATAGCAACGTGCGATATTTGCACACTCAGCTACGTGTGGAACTCTCTATGCCACGTTCTTCCCTGTTTGTGCTCATTGCTTGCTTCTACGTTGTCCTTGCTTCCAACGCGCAGGGACAGCTTCTGCAGGACACTCGTGATGAACTCGTGGGAGTGAGCCTTCGCGGACTATGGAGTGCAACGGACCACACCCCATCGTTTAGCGCACTGCCAGGCACAGTTGATTGCGGTACGTACACCACTGGCAGCGGCTCTGCACTCGGCGCTGCACTTACGCTCGAATATCCCCTGCCCGAGCGATTCCACATTGGTCTGGGTGCGACGTTCATTTCACGCGGTGGTCGTCTGCGCACACCGAACGATCGCGAGCCAGCGTTCGATAGCACAACGGGACAGGTCGTCGATGTCGTTACGGAGAATGCGCTCGATGTCCGGCTCGACTACATCGAACTTGCACCGACACTCTGGTGGACACCACTGACACTTGGGCGCTCAACGATTCGGCTCAATGCTGGCGTGCGGTTTGGTATTCCGCTCCGAGCGGAAATGCAGCAAACACGGCATATCGTATCACCAGACAATGCGGTATTTACCAGCAACCAACAACGCACGATAAACTGGACAGGCGGCTTTCAGCCGATGAGTCAACTTCGCAGGCCGACGGTCGGTGCACACATAGGCATCGAGCACCTTCTGCCGATTGGGTCGCGTCTGCATTTCGTCCAGCAACTCGCCTATGACTACGTGTTCACCTCGCCTGTCGCAGATGTTCGCTGGACGATGCAGGGCATTCGCCTTGAGCTGGGTGTGCGCATGTCCTTGGAACGCTCAGCTGAGCAAATCGAGGCACCCGCGCCACCGCCACCACCACCGCCTGGTGTGCGGGATACACCGCACGTGGTTATTGCGATTCCACCTCTGGAAGTGCCACGACTACACCTCGCGATCGAATCGTTCGACGGCTATATCGAGGAAGGGACTGAACTTGTTGCAACGCCACCACTGGTCAATGCTGTGTTTTTTGATGCGGGATCTGCGGTAATTCCTCGCCGTTATGTTTTGCGCTCGGCCGATAGCATCGCCACCGACGATCCTGTCGTCGCGCATCGAAATATCCTGCTGGTCATCGCAGACATCCTCCGGCGAAACCCCAACGCGAGAGTCATTTGCGAAGGTGCAACCGCTGGCGAGTATGAGCAGGGCGATACTGCGCTCGCACGACGGCGTGCGGAAGCTGTCGCACGTGTGCTGGAGTCGCTCGGAATCGAGCGATCGCGCATTGGTTTACGTGCTTCGTTGCTCCCATCGGTGGCATCGAACATGGATTACCCAGAAGGTCGCACAGAAAACCAGCGAGTGGACATTGTGCTCATCAATGCTCCACTGGTCGAGTACGTTTCCAAGCAGACATTTGCAGAGCTTGTAGGCACTCTGGCAGTGCATCTTACTGGGAGTGCTCTCAGTGGAGATTCAATCCTGCTGGAAGCTACTGGTGCAGAGCCCAAGCTCCGTGGGGATACAGGAACCGCACGTGTGCCGATTCGGCTGCGGCTTGCACCAGCAGCTGAGCACGTCGTACTCAGTGCGCACGGGGCTATTCCACAGACCGGCATCCAGGCAAGCGACTCGGTTACGGTTGTGCTGAGCACGCTCTCTCGGCGGCGGGTTGAGCTATCCACAGCACGCTTTGAAGCAGTGCTGCGGTTTGACTACAACAGCAGCCAGCTTTCTGCAGAAAACCGCGAACTCCTTCGCCAACTCATCGAGCGCATACCAGATGGTGCGACAATTGAAATCGGCGGAAGTGCTGATGTGCTCGGCGATATCGCCCGTAACCGTCGGCTTGCAGAAGAGCGTGCCCGGGCAACGGAAAGCTATCTCCGCACCCTTGCAGCCAGCAAGAGGATTCTCATCGTCGCACGTGGCATTGAGCGGCGTTTTTCTGATACACTTCCTGAGGGACGTTTCCTGAATCGTTCGATTCGGGTGACGCTCCCATAGCGTGAAATAACGCTGTACTGGAGTTCGTCAGAGAGCGGTGGTAGTTTTTTCCGAGTGCTATTCTGGTGGCTGCAAAGTCTTCCCCACTTCGGCTCCTATTCAACCTGGTTGAACTCGAAAGTCGAAATATCGCGCTGCTTATTGGCTATGGAATTCTGGTGAGCATTTTCTCGCTTTCGGTGCCGCTCGCAGTGGACCTGCTCGTAACAACCATTGCGGCAGGAACCATCACCTTGCCGCTCATTGTGGTGACGGTAGCGCTGACGATTTTGCTGATTATCAGTGGCGGTTTTAGCATAGTTCAGCTGTACGTTGCTGAACTTATCGAACGGCGCATCTTTGTACGCACCACGTGTCAAGCTGCCTCTGCTCTTTGGGAAACTGATATCCGTGAATTCGAGCACAAGGATGTACTTTCTCTTCTCAACCGCTTTTTCGATGTTGTCAACATTCAGAAAGTGTTCACCAAGCTGACGCTCGATACAATCACAGCTTTGCTTTCCATACTTGTCGGTTTGGTGTTCATGGCAATCTTTAGCTCCCTTCTCTGGGGAATTACAACGTTGCTTGTTTTGCTAACGCTTGGGCTGATCATCGTTGCCGGCTACGGCGGTGTCCGAACGAACATTGCCGAGTCCAGTGCCAAGTATGCTCTCGCAGATGCACTCGACGAGGTTGGGATGAACATTATCAGTTACAAAGTGTTCTCCAGTGCACAGCAAATTGTCGATCGCTTTGAATCCCCTCTCCAACTGTGGCTGTCACGTCGGAAGGAGCACTTCAAAATCATCATCCGGCAGCAGCTTGTTGCGACCGTGATGCGGATAGTGATCATTGTTGCTGTACTGCTGACCGGTGGTATGTTGGTAATTGATCGCCAGATTTCGCTGGGTCAGTTAGTTGCCAGTGAAATCATCATACTGCTCTTTTTGAGCAGCATCGAGAACATCATCAAGCAGATACCATCGTTTTTCACGTTGCTAACCTCGCTCGAAAAGATCGAGCAGCTCACCAGTCTCGAGCATGAGAAAAATGGAACGCTCACCTTCTCGAGTGACGGCCAACCAAAAGGACTCAAAGTAGAACTTGTAAACGTGCGGTTTGAATACCGCAAGGATACACCACTGCTGCGTTCGATCAATCTCACAATCGAGCCAAACGATCGCTTAGCGATCGTCGGTGCAAGTGGACTTGGGAAATCCACGATTGCGCATTTGATTCTCGGCTTATTACAACCAGAGCATGGAGCGGTGTATATCAACGGGATTGATACCCGCTTGCTTGACCGTACCACATACCGTCGCTACGTCGGGTACATCAAAACCAGCGATGAAGTACTCAGTGGAACAGTCCTCGACAACGTTCTTTGGGGTCGCCAGTGGGTACCGCAAGATGACGTGTGGTGGGCGCTGTCGGTCGCAAAACTTGATAAGTGGGTCAGCGGTCTGGAGAAAGGTCTGCTGACGGATGTTGGTCCGCGTGGGACGAACCTTTCTACTGGCCAAATCCGGCGCATCATGGTTGCACGTGCGATTGTGCACAGGCCCGCTCTTCTCATCATTGATGAAGGTTTCAATGGGATCGAGGACCACATCAAGTTGGAGATACTCAATGCGCTCTATGCTGAAGACAATCCCTGGACCGTTGTTACGATTTCTCACGATCCAGAAATCGTCGTACACTCACAGACAGTTGCAGTTCTCCATGATGGGTACATCATCGAGCGAGGCCCACTGACAGAGGTGCTCGCTCGTCCAGGGAATGCTCTGCACCAGCTTTTTCCAACGTTGAACACTCTGGTTCAACAGCGGCGATGAACAAAACTGTTGCGCAACCTCAGCGGCGACGCTTTCGCTTGCGGCGCCAGCGGCACTCGGTGATGTCGAGTATCTACATCCGCGCACTCGATGATATCGAAGCCCCACCACTGATCCGTCGCTACTTGCGGGTGATCCTCGTGATGCTCTTGGTGATGATTGCTGTGCTGTTCGTCACGCCCTGGGTGCAGACTGTCCTTGCCGAAGGCCGGGTGACTGCGCTGAGTCCTGTCGAACGTCCCCAATACGTCAATGCGCAAATCACTGGGCGATTGGTACGCTGGTATGTATCGGAAGGGCAGCATGTGTTCGCTGGCGATACCATTGCTCTGCTTCAGGACATTGACCCCAAATTCCTCGACACCAACATCGTTGCGCGGACAGGTACACATGTCGAGTGGCTCACCGAGCGAGCCAAACAGCTGCGTGCTCAAATTACCGCTATCAACGAGCAACTCTCCGCAGAAATCAATGCTCAGACAGCAGCACTTCAGTCTGCAGAGCAGTACATCATCCAGTCACAACAAAAGCTCGCTGCAGCAAAAGCTCTCCTGCAACAGGAAACCATTGACCTGGAAATTGCCAAACAGCGCTACCAAGACCGTAAAGCACTCTACGACCAAGGTCTTCGCTCGCTGCGGGAGTTTGAAAGCGCCCGGAGCATGCTCCAACAAGCACAGGCACGCTACGAGCGTGCGCAGGCTGAGGTGCGTGCCGCAGAAAGCCAGTTAGAACAAGCTGAGCAAGAGTACCGGCTCAAGCTGAACGAATGGAACGCGAAAATTCAGAAAACACGCAGCGAGCTTAACAAAGCACAAGAATCACTTTCTGCTGTAGAATCCTCTATCGCAAAGGCACTCATTGACAAATCCAACGTTGAGATGCGACGCCGCTACGCTGTCGTTGTCTCACCCGTTGAGGGAACGGTCGTCCGTCTCTATTCCCTCGGTCCAGGGGAAACCGTCACTCAAGGAGAACCGCTTGCAATCGTGATGCCGGAAGTCAGTTCACTCGCCGTCGAGCTTTACATCAAAGGGAACGATGCACCACTTGTGTATCCTGGGCAGAAGGTTCGTATCCAATTCGATGGATTCCCAGCGCTCCAAATTTCTGGCTTCCCTCAGGTCAACATTGGCACGTTCGGTGGAGTCGTGTCTGTGGTTGATGCAGTTGACGACGATCGAGGTGCTGGTATGTTCCGTGCGATCATCAAGCCTGATACCGCTGATGAGCCATGGCCAAATCCGCAAGTACTCAGACCCGGCACCAAAGCACGCGGTTGGATGCTGCTCAATACTGTGCCACTGGCCTATGAAATATGGCGCCAACTCAACGGCTTCCCGCCATCGCTGAAGGAACCTCCCCCTCTGCGTCGCAAGCCTCCGAAACGCACTCCCTTTAGTGGAAGCGGCAATAAAGCACCCAAAGGAGATGAACAGCCAGTTGATCAGTTAGAGCAGGAAAAGTGAGTACACGCATGCTCGTAGTGTTCCTGCTGCTTGTTGTCGCTTGTTCGGGTCGGCTCCATGCTCAATTCGAAGATGCTCTCGGCATCCTCAATGCTGCCGACACAAGTGTGATCATCAAGCCGGCAACGCAAGCTGATACATTTTTGGTTGTCCGATACTTGAGCCTGGTCCAACGTGCTCACCCAGAGATTCGTATCGCAGCTGCCGGCGTTGAGCGAGCACGTGGCGCAGAAACGGCTGCGTGGGGTCTGCTCGATCCGCGCATCACAGGCTCGATGAGTGCAAAACAGTACAGCGGTGGCATAAAGAATAACGATCTGGTCACGGGGCTGACCGTTCCTCTCTACTGGGGGCAGCAGCTTACGATCGGTTACCGGCGTTCGATTGATTTTTTCAACCAAGATTACGCAACAACAGAAGCTGGAGAACCAAGCATCGGGCTGACGCTTCCACTGATGCGGAACGTGCAAATAGATCCAACGCGCACAGCGATTCTCCGTGCAGAGCAAGCTCTGCTGGGCGCTGATGCTGCATACCGTGAGCGGAGAAACCTTGTTAGTTACCTGGCGCTGAGTGATTATTTCGCTTGGGCAGCAGCCCGTGCACGCTATGCCGTCGCTGAACAGCTCTACGTTGTTGCACGAGATCGCTATCGCTTGGTTGTCACCGAAATTCAACGTGGGGAGCGCGCACCAATTGACTCGATCGAAATTCTTCAGGAAGTACTGCGCAGACGGTCGTTGCTTGCAAGAGCACGAAATCAACTTGAACGAAGCACGGTAGCGCTTTGGCTCAACCTTTGGGGAATCGAGTGGGAAAGGCTCGAACGTCTTGCGAGCATGGCACCAGAACCCTTCCCTGCGCTTGAGTTTATTGATCCACTGCAACTTGAATTCGACCGAGTTCGTGCACGGCAACGGCGGCCAGAACTGCAAAAGCTCCAAGCAGAATACGAGCAGCTCGCCGTCGAGCAGCGCCTGGCCGGCGAACAGTTCAAGCCGCTGATCAACGCTTCGGTCAATCTCTATACCCCTTCGTGGTCGCCTCCGCTTTCGCAACAGCCTACATATTGGAAAGCTGGCCTTGCTGTGGAAATTCCTCTCCTGTACCGCCGGCCGCAAGGGCAGCGCGAACAAATTCGCGCGCAGCTAGCCCAACTGGAAGCTGCAATCGAACAGCTCCAGCGCCGAATCGAAAGCGATGTCCTGCTCGGTGCAGCAAATGTCAACGCCACCTACGAGCAAGCAGTGCTCGCACGTGCAGAACGTATCGCTGCTGAACGTATGGTGGAAGCAGAACGCCAACTGTTTGCGCGAGGTGAATCCGACCTGCTTCGGCTCAATCTGCGAGAGCGACTCCTGGCTGAAGCTCAAGAACGCGAAATCGAAGCTCTCCAAGTCCACGCAACTGCGCAAGCATTCTACCGCTGGGCAATCGCTGACTACTGACGCCGCAAAAGGTATCCGAGCAAACTTCCAATCGTCAGCAGCACAACTCCACCCATAGCCCACGTGAGAGCGCCAGATTCGATGATGGTTCTGGCAAGCTGCGACACAGCACCGCTGTCCGATGATGCTGCTACCAGCAGCGCAAGCACACTACTGACAAACCCCATTTGCGCGAAGGTCTTCCATTTTGCTATGCGCGATGGAACGAGCGCTCTACCTTCGGTAAACGACCAAACTCGAAGCACCGTTGCGTATGCATCACGTATCGCTACGATGATGACCATCCACAGGGGGATCAAGCCCAACCACACAAAACCAAAGAGCGCCGAGAGCACCAGAATTTTATCCGCAAGTGGATCGAGAAACATCCCCAGCGATGAAATCTCTCCAAACCGGCGAGCCATGATGCCATCAGCGAAATCTGTCAGCGCAGCTGCAACGAAAAGCAGAAACGCCCAACTGTACGCCCACTGGTCTGCTTGGATGAGCAGGAAAAAGAACACCGGCGCAACGAGCATACGGAGCGCTGTGATGATGTTGGCGAGCGTGAAGATGTTGACAGTGCTGCCGTTATGCATTCGCCTGCGCCTGGATGATTCGGAGAAAACGCTCTGCTACTAGCGATGCGCCACCGACTAGGACACCATCAACATGCGCGATGGTGGCAATGCTGGCAGCATTTTCTTCAGTGACGCTGCCACCATAGAGCAACGGGACATGGTGACAACCGTGCGCATCAAGGAACGACCGAAGGTACGCATGCGCCTGCTCGATTTCCTCCGCCGATGCGGCAATTCCTGTCCCGATTGCCCAGACCGGCTCGTACGCGCAAATCCAGGCACGCGTGCGGCTGCTATGCGCGCTGACAAGCGCAAGCTGCCGCGAGAGGACATCCCACGTCTGGTGCAGTTGCCGTTCTGCGAGCGTCTCGCCGATGCAGAGGATCGGAACAAGCTCTTCTTCCCAGACACGTTCGAGTTTGCGGACAATGAGCTGGTCGTCTTCACGGAAGATTGTGCGACGTTCGCTATGCCCGACAATCACGTAGCGACATCCAACCGCTCGAAGCATCGCTGCGCTGATTTCTCCTGTGAATGCTCCATAGGGTTCGCTCCAGCAATTTTGTGCACCGAGTGCAATCTGACGATCCCCGATCACCTCCCCGACTGCTGAAAGATTCACAAATGGTGGGCAGAGCACAACCGTTGTGCGTGTGTCGAGCGCACGTTCGGTAACCTGTGAGCAGATTTGCTCTGCAAGTTGCCGTGCCTGCTCGGCGGTCGTGTTCATTTTCCAATTGCCAACAACGATCGGTGTAGTCATGCGATGGCCATTTCTGAAGATTGTCAAACCATGCAGTGTCTATCGAAACGCTTTCGAATAGATCAGTCGCAACGCAAGCATTCGTGCACCGTCTGCTATGGGGTGACAGTGCCCCGAACGCGAAAGATCGTGTAGTGCTTGAGGTACTCATCGGATTCAAATCCTTGGCCACCTTCGACGAGTTCGCCGGGTCGCTCGATGCGAACGAACGCATTGGTGCGAAGCTTGCGGCTGCGGTTATCCCACTGGAGCCACGTTGTCGTAAGCCGAGCACCGGTACTATCGGACTCCACGCGAACACTGCCGAATGCCCACATATCGTTCGTTGCATTTTCCACACGGGCGCTATCGCACCAAAGACGCGCCGCACGGGTGAGAGCAGGCGAGAAAAACTCGACGTACACTCCGCTATCAAGCAACGTTTGCTGTTGGGATGGATACCACTGCACTCTCCCTGCGCGAACGCGAGCTTTGAGCCAGAGCGAATCGAGGAAGGTTATCTCCGTGCCAAAGAGTGTGTTGCTCGGGAGCGCTTCGTAGGGGAGCGGATCCCGCCCCGGCTGTCCCTGGTCAGTGCAGCCACTGCCACCGAGGAAGAGCGATGCCGCCAGTATCCACTGCATGAGCGCCGATCGGGTCATCGCTGCGTGGTCTGGTCGTCAACGTTGTCTTCATTCCATCGCCGCGATCGAATCAGCGCGTCAATTTCGAGCACTTGCTCGATGAAGCGTTCGGCATAGGAAAGCGGAAGTTGCGTTGCTGCATCGCTCGGTGCGTTCGCTGGATCGGGGTGAGTCTCGAAGAAGACGCCATCAACACCGACTGCAACGGCGGCGCGCGCCAAGTGTGGAACGAGCGACCGAAGTCCACCAGAAGTCTCGCCAAGGCTTGGCTGTTGGAGCGAGTGCGTCGCGTCGTAGATCACACGCGCACCGCTTGAACGCATGCGTACCAGCGAACGCATATCCACCACCAAGTCGTGGTAGCCGAACGTCGTACCTCGCTCTGTGACGAGAACGCGATCGTTGCCCGTCGAGCGGACTTTCTCGACAGCCTTTGCCATATCCTCAGGTGCTGCAAACTGCCCTTTCTTGATGTTGACGAGCTTGCCTGTTTGCCCCGCGGCGAGCAGTAAATCCGTCTGGCGGCAGAGAAAGGCCGGAATCTGCAGTGCGTCAACGTAGGCTGCGACTTCGGCTGCTTCCCAGCTTTCGTGAATGTCGGTCAGAACGGGAAGTTTGAACTGCTCCCGAACCTCAGCCAGGATCGCGAGCGCTTGGGGTTTGTCAATCCCAACAAATGAGCGAATACTCGTGCGGTTGGCTTTGCGGTACGATGCTTTGAAGATCAGCTCGATAGCGAATTGCTCAGCAAGGCTGGCAAGATGCTCTGCAACGGTGAATGTCACCGAACGGCTTTCGACAACGCACGGTCCGGCAATCAGGAGCAATCGCTGCATCGGTAGTGTCGCAGAGTGTTGATGACCAGGAGCGTTGCAAAATACTATGCCGTTTGCCCCACAACTTCTCTGGCACGGGAGGAATCCGCGCAAGGGAGTTCGACCGCAACCGTTGTACCACGTCCTGGCTCAGTGTGCACGATGAAGATTCGTCCGCGATGGTACTGCTCGACAATACGTTTAGCGAGTGCAAGACCCAACCCCCACCCTCGTTCCTTCGTAGTAAAGCCGGCAGAAAACGCAGAGCGGCGAACCATCGGACTCATGCCCTTGCCAGTGTCGGCGACCGTAACGCGGGCGAAGTGCCTTTTGCCCCGGGCAATTTCAGTTGCGGTAATGGTGATCCTGCCCTGTTGCTGCTCGATTGCTTCGGCTGCGTTCTTGATGAGGTTTTCAAAGACCCAAGCGATCAGCTCCTCATTGGCCATCACAAAGCAGCACTGCTTGGGCCGTTCCCACTCGATCGTGAGCGTGCGTCCGTGTCGAGGGAGCCGTGGGCGCATGTACGCCAGTGCATTTTCGATGATTGACGAGATGTCCGCACAGGAGAGCCGCGGAGCAGAACCAATCGCGCTGAAGCGTTCTGCAATGCCGCGGAGACGTTCGACGTCGCGCCGCAACTCATCGAGTGTTGTCTCCAGCTGTGCAGTGTTTTGCGTGCCACTGGCAAGGTGCTCGCGGAGTAACTCCAGCCAACCGAACAGGCTCGATAGTGGCGTGCCAAGTTGATGGGCAGTTTCTTTGGCCATGCCGACCCAGATGAGCGATTCATCGCGGCGGCGCTGCATCATCAGTGCGCCGTAGCCAGCAGCGACGAAGAGTGCAACGAGTGCGAACTCGACGTAGGGCAGAACGCGCAGCCGCTTGACGACCCACGAATTGGTGAAGTAGATGTAGTTGACCACCTTGCCACCTGGATCGCGGACTTCAATCGGCGGATATTCTGCAGCCATCTCGGCGATCATTTTTTGGAGCTCCTTGCGTTGCGTATCGTGGCTGCCGAGTCTGTCAAGTGCGATGTTGAGCGTAAACTGCTCGTAGGGTTCCAGCGGTATTCCCATCGAGTCGGTGATGATGCACGGAAAATCAATCGTCGGTGTGACACGGTCGAGCAAAAAGAGGCTTTCGATGGAGGCGGAGTTCGCCGAAGCAAAGCTTTGAAGGATATCGGCATAGAATCGAATAAGCCGTTGTTCGCGGAGCACCAGTGATCGGACAAGCTGCTGAGTGTAAATCAGGCTGCCAACAACGATAGCGCTAGCAACGATACTAAAGCCAAGTGTCAGTACCCAACGCCGAGGTGGAGTAATTGCTCGAGGTCTTTCAGCGCGCTTCACTCGTCCAAGAGGCGAACTTCAACAAAACCACTGGTTCCTTCCTCAGCCAGGCGAACGTTCCCACGCTCGAGCACAAGCGGCACCGCCTGCATTTGGCTTGCACGCGTGACGATGATGCGCACTTCCCCATCGCGCTTGATCGAGATATCTTCGACATAGGCTGCGTTGCCGACATGTGCGCCGAGCGTGTCGCGAAGGGTAATCCCGCGGATGTGGAAGGTATGCATGTTCCCTGAGGCTTTGTGCTCGACAACGAGCGCATACGGCAAGGCAGCGAATTGCTCGACCGTCTCCAGATGCACCCGGAAATGGTATCGCTCACTGCGACTTGGCGTGTACTCAAGCAAGCGAAGTGTCAAGCGAAACTGCGTGGCTCGTTCCATTGCAGTGATTTCAGCGAAATTTACACCATGCGTCATCGTCGAGTTTACGCGGTAGCAAGCAGCGCGCGAATATGTGCGCAGAGCATACCCTGATCGAGTGCAACTTCTGATTGTTCGCCGCTTCGCATGTCCTTGACGATACAGCGACCCTCGGATACTATCGGCTCATCAAGGATGACGCAGAGACTGTACCGCTGACGGTGTGCTGTGCGAAGCTGGGCCTTCAATGACCGAAACTGCAAGTCCGTTACGCATGCGATGCCGCACGTATGACGAACCCACTGCGCAATGCGTTGCACCCACAATCGCGCAGAAGATGGCGCAGCAATGAACACGACGAGATTCCATGGCTGTTCACTGGAGGTGGGAACGTCCATTGCAAGGAGCAGCCGCTCGATGCCTATCCCAAACCCAACACCAGGCATCGGATCACCACCGACTTGCGCAACGAGATTATCGTAGCGGCCACCACCCCCGACAGCATCTTGCGCACCAAGCCGAGCAGAACGAAATTCGAAGACGGTGTGCGTGTAGTAATCGAGACCGCGCACAAGGTACGGATCCTCGGTGAATGGGATGTTAGCATCGGCGAGTAAGATGCGGACGGTGTCGTAGTGTGCTCGACTTGCGGGACTGAGCACTTGGTCAATTTTCGGAGCGTTCGCAAGCAGTTGCCGGTCGCCGCTGTCTTTTGAATCGAGGATTCGGAGTGGATTGGATTGGAGACGCTCGCGGGAGGACTGGGCTGAGCTGGTCACGGTACTGCTCGAGATACTCGACAAACAGCCTACGGTAACGCTGCTGCTCTTCGGCGGTGCCGAGCGTGTTGAGGACAAGCTGCAGTGACGTCCGATCTGCCAGCGTGGTGAGAATATCCCACGCAAGGCTGATGATTTCTACATCTGCATCTGGTGCAATCGCGCCCAAGCACTCTGCACCAACTTGGTGAAATTGTCGCTGGCGTCCTTTCTGTGGGCGTTCGTACCGAAAGCATGGGCCATAGTACCACAGCCGCAGAAGTGGAGCTTGCACTGCCAGACCATGCTGCTGCACAGCGCGTGCGACCGGCGCGGTTAGTTCAGGACGAAGCGCCAGGAGTTCACCGCCTCGATCGGGAAAAACGTACATCTCCTTCCCAACCGCATCGGTAGCTTCTCCGACGCCGCGATAGAAAAGTTCTGCTGACTCGATGATCGGTGTGCGAATCTCCGAGTAGCCGTAGCGCTCCATCCACTGCCGAATGACGGACTCGATGTGGTGCCAGCGCTCGATTTCACTTGGCAAGATGTCTTTTGTGCCTCGAACCGTTTGGATGCGTTCGTTAGTCGGCATTGGTAGTGTCGGGCAATTGCTGGAAGTATTCGTAAACGGCGTCGGGCGTCTGTGCTTGGAGCAGTGTATGCCGGAACTGCTCGCGTGCTTGCTCTGAGCTGACCAGGCGAGAAATTTTTCCGAGCAGTTGAAGATGCGTTCGCACATCACCGGAGCGGCCCAGGATCAAGATTGCGATGTCAACGGGTTTGCCGTCGAGCGAGTCGTACTCGACAGGTTGGGCGCAGGTGACAAGTGCTGCAGTTGCGTGGGCGACGGCATCTGTTTTTGCATGCGGAATCGCAATGCCGTATCCAATGCCCGTCGAGAGGCGTTCTTCCCGCTCGAAGACTGCCTGGCGCGCGCGTTCGGAGTCGAGTAGCTCACCTTCAGCATCAACGATTGCCAGCAGTCGGTCCAGGAGCTCTCGCTTGGTGGAGACCGGAATGCGGAGCCGAATCTTTGTGGGCGAGAGAACATCGGCGATCTTCATGAGACAAGCTTCCGATTGTGTTTAGGCATCGAGCAGGGCATTGGCTGCTAAAGGGCGACCGGACGCGCAGCCTGATCTTGGCAGTTTCGAAGAGTGCAAAATTAGCGCCAATTCTCAAGCAGTGATTAGCTCTACGCGGTACTTCCCCACTGCTCTACCAGTGCCGCTACTTCCTCGGCAAGATGTTCGGCATCGTCCGGGCTATCTGCTTCAGCGACGATCGAGAACGCAGCATGCTCTCTCGATGGCACAAGCAGTACGCTCCTGCCATCGGGCAGGAAGACCTTGACGCCGTCAATAAGCTGGCGGTCGTATGCACTACTCCATTCGATTGCGTGCCGCATAACGGTGCCCTTTTTATCCCACGGGCAGTGCACGCTCAGGCGCGATTGGTGCCGTTTAGGAAGCAGACTGTCGAGTTCGGCAAGCGAGAACCCCGTGCGAGCAAGCATTTCGAGAACCTTCCCGATCGTGTATAGCCCATCGGTTGCAACGCTGTACTCGGGGAAGATGAACCCGCCACGCGTCCCGCCGACAAAGCGGATCCGCTCATCGCGTGTTGCTTCCATCATGGCAGTGTGCGAATTTTTCGTGCGGAGGACTTCTGCACCGTATTCGGCAGCGATGATGTCCACTTCGCTTGTTGCCTCGACTGGAACGGCGATGGCGAATGGCAGATGCTCGCGGTTGCTTTCGAGGAACAGTTTGGTGATGATCGTCAGCAACCGCATGGAAGAGAACCAGTAGCCGCGCTCATCTACCAACGCAATTCGCTCGGCACCGGGGTCAATTTTGAAGCCGATTTCGTAGCCGAGCGAGCGCATGATACCAGAGATTTCGCGTCGGTTTTCTTCGTCAGCAGCGGTCGTAGAGGCTCGGAATGGGTCAATGTAGCTGTTGAGTGCAAGTGCGGTTGTGCCGAGTCTGCCGAGAATGCTCGGGAAGATACTCACCGCCATACCGAAGCTGTAGTCAATCAAAATGCGGAAGCGGCGTTGAGCGATGCGTTCGACATCGAGTGCACGCAAGTAATCAGCAACATAAGTTTCGTTCTGCCGCTCTGGGTAGCGAAGCTGACCGACGCGCTCATATGGCACCCGGCGAATATCCTCGCCGAAGAAGTAGCGCTCGATTTTCTTGGCAAGTTCTGTCGGCAGATCGCGCCCATCGTTGCCGATGATTACGATATCGGTCATCGTCGGGTTGCGGAAAGAGCGGCGGACGTGGAATCCCGCAGCAACACTTCGACTCCGTGTCGCAAGACGCGTTTGGGGAATTGGCGTCATTTGCAAGTCCTCGACCGAAACCCCTGCGGAAAGCAAGCCTGCCACCAACGCACGCTTGATCATCCGCGACGTGGGGTCCGGGTCGCGCGAGGCGACTACAGTAGCGCCAATCGGGAGTGCGGTGCCAATGGCTGTCCCAAGTCGCGCAGCGAATTCTGGATTCATCTCAACGTTCGATGCGCCGGTGATACGTGCATCGGTGAAAAGCTCGCGCGACCATTTTTCTTCGTGGATCATCGAACGGACAACGATAGAGTGCGGCTCGACGTGCTTGCGTGGCCACAGTTTGATGTTGGGACCGAGCACAGCCCCGTCCCCAATCGAACACCCTTCGGCGACAAAGACATTCTCTTCGACAGCCACGCGCTCACCAAGCTGAACATTCGAAGCCAGCACAGCGCCTTCGATGTGGGAGGCAACTCCTACGCGGACCCCATCCCAGAGCACCGACCGAGCGATGACTGCCCCTGCACCAATCTGGCAATCGTTCCCGATGACGCAGCTATCGAGCATGGCGTTCCTGGCAATCTGCACCCCATTTCCAATGATGACGGTCCCGCGGCATTCGACGCTGGGATCAATCGTCGAGCCATCGCCAATCCACACATTCCCGCGACGGGTGCCAGGAATTTCAATACAGACATTCCCGGCGAGAACGTCGTAGTGTGCTTGTTGATATTCCGAAAGATTCCCAATGTCGCGCCAGTATCCGTCGGCGATGAAGCCGTAGAGTGCATCGCCGCGTTCGAGCATCATTGGGAAAAGGTCCTTGCTAAAATCGAACTCTCGAGCTGGGGGGATCAACTCTAGGACGCGCGGTTCGAGGATGTAGATTCCGGTGTTGATGGTATCACTGAAAACTTCGCCCCAGCTTGGTTTTTCGAGAAACCGGCGGATTCGGCCGTCCGAATCGGTGATAACAATGCCGTACTGGAGAGGATTCGATGTCCGTGTGAGCACAATCGTTGCGTCGGCGTTCTTTTCGCAGTGGAAGGCTATTGCCGCTGAAAGGTCGAAGTCCGTGAGCACATCGCCGCTGATGATGAGAAATCTCCCCGATCGGAGATGAGCTTCTGCATTCTTGATGCTGCCGGCGGTTCCGTAATCGGCGGCTGCACGGACATATTCCATCGTTACGTCCCAACGGCTTCCATCACCGAAGTAGCTTGTGATTGCATCGGGGTGGAAATAGAGCACTGCAAGCATACGTCGCATCCCATGCCGCACAAGCAGTCGGACGATATGCTCCATCATCGGCATGCCCGCCAGTGGCACCATTGGCTTTGGGATTTCCATCGTCAGTGGGCGGAGTCGAGTGCCAAATCCACCAGCCATAATTACCGCTTTCTCGACAGCTGCCATCGGTGCGTGTCCTCCAAATCATTCGACGCGCTGCAATATAGCGTGTATTCTAGGCTTGACAAACACGTTGCGGTAACTGTGCTCTGCATCAATTCCGATTTTCGCATGCATCATCGTTTCAAACCAATGAGCCATCGGTACGTTCTCGAAGAATCGAAGCGTCAGCTTCTTGCATCACTTCAGCAACGCGGAATCCATCCACGCATTCTTGCCGTGCTCGATGCGCTTCCACGAGAGCGCTTTGTGCCGGAATCGTTGCAAGCTCGCGCTTATGAGGATACGTCGCTCCCGATTGGTCATGGGCAAACGATCTCTCAGCCCTACACGGTTGCCTATATGACCCAACTGCTCGACGTTCAGCCGGGCAATCGCGTTCTCGAAATTGGCACGGGTAGTGGCTACCAGACTGCGATTCTCTGTGCGCTGGGCGCGACGGTGTGGAGCGTGGAGCTAGTCCCAGAGCTTGCTGATCGTGCGCGCCGGGTGCTGGAATGGCTCGGCTTTCGACCCACACTCATCGTCGGCGATGGTTGGATGGGGTACCCAGAGGCTGCACCATACGATCGGATTATCGTAACAGCAGCGGCGCCAGAAATCCCAATGACGCTGGCACGCCAGCTTGTAGCAGGAGGGAAAATGGTTGTTCCCGTCGGTGAGAAAGACCAAAGCATGTACCTGGTCACGCGGGTGAGCGAAAATGAATTTGACGTCTATGCCTCATCGCAGCGGTTCCGCTTTGTGCCATTTGTTCGTCCTTCGGAGCAGGAAAGCCGATCGTCTGCACCAACAGCAACGGAGCGCAATGACTGATCGAACTGCCAAGCATGCTGCCAGTGTCCCGTTGGTACTTGTGCTGCAAGGTCCCACGGCATCGGGCAAGACGGCTCTTGCCCATGGATTAGCAGACGCATTCCCACTGGAGATTATCTCAGCCGATTCGCGGCAAGTGTACCGTGGGCTTGATATCGGTACAGCGAAGCCGACCGAAGCCGAGCGCAAACGCTATCGCTACTACGGCATTGATCTCTGCACACCCGACCAGAGTATCTCTGCAGGGCAATTTGCTCGGTGGGCCTGGGAGTGGATCGGCGAAATTGCCGCGCGTGGGAAGGTGCCAATCATTGTCGGTGGGAGCGGGCTCTACGTCCGCGCGATTACAGAAGGTCTGTTTGATGAGCCAGGGAGAATTTCGCCAGCGATTCGCTCACAGCTTGCCGAGCGCCTTGTACGCGAGGGACGCCATGCTCTCTACGCAGAGCTTGAACGGCTGGATCCGGAGTCTGCTGCGCGCTATTCTGACCACAATCCACGGCGTATCCTCCGAGCACTGGAATTCTACTATGCTCACGGTATTCCCTTGAGCCACGCGCAGAACATCATGCGTCAGCAGCCACCGCCGATGCGTATTGAGCGCATTACGCTGTTGCCCGAACGCTTGGCGCTCTATGGGCGGATTGCTCACCGCGTCCGCCACATGTGGGAGGCTGGGCTTCCCGACGAGATGCAACGACTTCTCAACCAAGGCTACCCCCCCAACCTTCCAATCTTCGAAACGATCGGCTATGCAGAAGCGCTGATGATGATCCAGGGGCGTCTTGACCGCAGCAGCGCAATTGAGCGCACGATCGTTCGTACTCGCCGCTACGCAAAGCGGCAGATTACCTGGCTGCGGAATTCAACGCCGCTCGGCGTTGTACTCCCGCACTTTGGCGATCAAGCATTGAACCTCGTTGAACCAATGATTGACCAACTTTTGCACTCCGCCGATGAATATTCTTGTGACAAACGATGATGGCATTGCCTCCAGCGGAATCTACGCGCTTGCAGCAGCATTGCGACGGCTCGGAACGGTGACGGTTGTTGCCCCGGATCGGCAGCAGAGCGCCGTCGGGCACGCGTTGACTGTCAGTGAGCCGCTCCGCGTAACACGCATTTGGCGCGATGGAGAGTTCTTCGGCTACGCCGTCAGTGGAACCCCTGCAGACTGCGTCAAGCTTGCGATCGCACGCTTGCTGGAAGCGCCGCCGGACATTGTCGTCTCCGGCATCAACCACGGCTACAACACGGGCATCAACGTCCTCTACTCGGGAACGGTTTCTGCGGCAACAGAAGCAATGCTGCTGGGTATTCCAGCAATAGCTGTTTCGCTTGGCTCATTCGATGAAAATGCAGATTCCTCCGTTGCAGCACAGACAGCGGCATATTTGGTTGAGCACTACCACGAGCTGGGGATTCCTCCGAGGACCCTTCTCAACGTCAACGTTCCCCCACTGCCAGAAGAGCAAATCAAAGGCGTCCGCATTACCCGGCAAGGGCAAGGCATGTGGAATGATGCATACGAGGAACGGCTCGATCCGATGGGACGTCCGTACTACTGGCTCCGCGGAATCTACAATCACCTCGACAGCGATCCGAATGCCGACGATGTTGCCGTCGAGCAGGGCTACATCGCGATCACCCCTATCCGGTTCCATCTCACAGACGAAGAGACGATACATCGTCTCAAAGAGCGTTTCTAAACGCTAAGGTAGCGTGGATGTTCGTCACTGCACCAAGTACGGTTACACTGCTGACCCCAATTCTATGAACTTCAACAAGCTTACACTCAAGTCGCAAGAAGCGTTTCAGCGGGCGCAGGAAATAGCACTTGCTGCGTCGAACCAATCGCTCGAGCCGGTCCATCTGCTCGCTGCACTGATGGAAGATTCGCAAGGGCTTGTGCCGACAATTGTCGGGAAGATCGGCGGTAACGTTGCATACATCAAGTCGAAGGTCGCTGAGGAAATTGAGCGTCTTCCCAAAGTTTCCGGTGGCGAGACGTACCTATCGAGCTCCCTTAGTAGTGTGCTGCAGCAAGCATTCCGAGAAGCCCAGCAGATGAAAGATGAGTACGTCAGCGTTGAGCATCTCCTCTTAGCGCTCGTTACCGAGAAATCTTCAGCCCAGCGAATTCTGCTCGATCAGAGCATCACGCGCGACGCTGTCATGAAGGTCATCCGCGAGATCCGCAAGGATACGCGTATCACTGACCAGAATCCCGAAGAACGCTACCAAGCGCTCCAGAAGTATGGGCGCAACCTCAACGACGAGGCGCGCAAGGGCAAGATTGATCCTGTCATCGGGCGCGAAGATGAGATCCGACGTGTTCTCCAAGTTCTTTCCCGGCGAACGAAGAACAACCCTGTGCTCATCGGTGAACCAGGCGTTGGAAAGACAGCGATTGTCGAGGGAATCGCACAGCGAATCGTCAGCGGTGACGTTCCCGAACCACTTCGGACGAAAACGATCGTTGCGCTTGATATGGGTGCGCTCGTCGCGGGTACAAGTTTCCGCGGTCAATTCGAGGAACGTTTGAAAGCGGTCGTCAAGGAAGTTGCAGATTCGAATGGCGAAATCATTCTGTTCATTGACGAGATTCACACGCTCATCGGTGCTGGTGCGGCTCAAGGGAGCATGGATGCAGCAAATATTTTGAAGCCAGCACTGGCGCGGGGCGAACTGCGGTGCATCGGTGCAACAACGCTCGATGAGTATCAGAAGTACATCGAAAAAGACCCTGCGCTGGAGCGCCGTTTCCAGAAAGTGTTCGTGGATGAGCCTTCGGTCGAGGATACGATTTCGATACTCCGCGGTCTGAAGGAGCGGTACGAAGTGCATCACGGCGTCCGCATAACGGATGCAGCAATCGTTGCAGCTGCGCAGCTTTCTCACCGCTACATCACCGATCGCTTTCTGCCGGATAAAGCGATTGACCTCATTGATGAAGCAGCGGCAAAACTCCGAATGGAGATTGACTCGCTTCCCGAAGAGCTGGACGTCCTCGAGCGCCGCATTCGCCAGCTTGAGATCGAGCGCCAAGCATTGCTGCGCGAACTGCAAGCGGCGGGTGTCGAAGCGCTTCCAAGCGATGGTCGGCCGTAGGGAAGCGGCTTGGCGCAACTGAAAAGCGTACCCATGCTGTTCAACGCAGTCGAGCAGCAACACCCCATCCATACCCAGCGTTTGCGCGCATGAGCAATAGAACGCACGCCCAGTGCGTCTTTCTGCCTACCATTGGGGGTGACACGGTTTCGACGGAGTACGACAGCCGTCGTAGCTGCATGCCGAGCTTGCTGGTGCTGCTCGTAAATACAACCAGCGATGGCAAAATGCCAACTCGTACAGCTACGCAATGGCTGCCTAAACTAGGCACCGTTGCTGGGGTGCGTCGAGCATAGCTCCGCTCCCTGCTGCCCGCACGTGCGCCATCACGCGTGCGATCGCAGCATCGAACACCTGATGGCCTGCTTGCACGGGGTATCGTTCCTCTGTGCGAGCGGTAATTCCGAACGATAGCGTTGGCGGCGCGTGTTGCCCCGCCTCCGCCGACGCGAAACAACCGACGGGCAACTGAGCATGGAGATGCTACGCGACTGGTGCTCCGGACCCGGGTTCGACTCCCGGCACCTCCACAGTAGTGCGTCGCAATAGCTCGTGCTGTCGAACGACAAGAGCATCCTGCACAATTCGGCTCAACCGCGTTGTGCGCTGCACAACGTGCATTCCACACCACGGCAAGGCATCCCAGACTCGATCATAGATCCGCTCGATAACCCCGAGTAGCTCATCGCGAACCTGCTCAGGTTGTGTAGGAACTTGTTCTCGTTGCGTAGGATGTTGTGTAGAGCCGCCTTCGTGCATACGCATACCCTGCAGCTTCGTGCCGACCTCAGCCGATGCCTGCTCGATCCGACGCACATGTCTGAAGAACTCGCGTTCAGCATCGAACGCCATCGCCTGTAAAGCTCCAAGCCGGCCAAGACGTTCTCGTGCACCGATCGCGGATAGAGCCTGGGTCGCTTCTTCGAAAAACGCACTTGCAAGCCCGATGACAACTGCTCCGAACGACACAATCGCAAAGAGAAGAAACGGCACGTTATAGACTGCAACGCCCGGTTCCCACACCTTTTCCCCTACGACAAAACTCAACTGCTCGGGCACAAAAGCATCTTCTACTCTGAACGACCAGCTTGACGTTGCACGCATTCCCATTGCATCCCAGTCCGCGATCAGTTCTACTTGATTGCGCTCGAATGCGAATGCGCGAATCCCGCCCCCATCTTCTACCTGCGCATTTGCGGTAAATGTTGTAGCGTACTGGGCGCCGCTGGCATATTTCCATGAGCCTGTAACACGGTATCCGCCGGGTACCTTCCGCGCAATGCCGGTCGGATATCCTGAGCCTGCGATCACAGCTTCGCGTGGAGCAAAGATGCGCTCGGCTACCTCCGGCACGAGCGAAGGGAGAAAGTATCCTCCCCCAGCGCCAATCTGCACAAGCCATCCAACGCTACCATCAGCTGCAGCGATCTCAGCATAGAGCGCTGCTGCCTGCTCGAGCGAATATTCCTTCCCACCAAAGTGGGAAGGCAGAAAGAGCTTGAATACACCTTCACCGTAGAGTAACTCGATAATTTCTTGCGGGAGCGTTTGCGCATCAGCCCAGCGTTGAGCCTCCTTCCGAATCAGAGAGATGGTCGTCGCCTCCATGTTCGGTGCTACTGCGATTGCCAAACTTCAACGCCAGCAATGACTGTGGCAGTGACATTCTGGGTACCAGCGTAGAGCACATACTCGAGGGCGTGCTCTGCTGTGTCTATGGTCCGATAGGGTTCGATGGCGATACGGACAAAATCTGCTTCCTTCCCTTCTGAGAAATTGCCGAGCACATCAGCAAATCCCAGTGCTTCAGCACCGCCGAGCGTTGCAAGGTAGAACGCTTCCGCAAGTGAAGGAACCGACCCTGAACGATGGATCATCTGGCGAACTTTGGCGACTTCGCGCGCATAGCGTGCTTCATCGAGAATGCTTGCGTGGAAGCCTGCACCAATATCAGTCCCCAGCCCGATCCTGAGCGGCAGCTCCAAGTAGTCGCTAAGTGGCATGATGCCGCTCCGTAGATAAACGTTCGATGCAGGACAATGCGCAATTGCTGAACCTTGCTCTTGGATGCGTGCAAGTTCGGTTCGATCCAAATAAATGCAATGCGCCAAGATCGTTCGCTCCGTTAGAAGACCAGCATGATCGTAGATGCTCGTGTAGTTGGGATGCTCTGGGAAGAGCGATGCAATCCATGCAAGCTCTCCAGGCGATTCAGCAAGGTGGGTTTGGACGTGCACGGAACACTCAGCCGCAAGCTGGCCGCATTGCTTGAGCAGCTCTCTGGAACAGCTCCCTGCAAAGCGTGGCGTAAGCGCATAGAAAAGCCGGCCATCATTGGCTCTGTGCCACCGGTTGATGAGCCGCTTGGAAGCAGCAATCAACGCCGATGGCTCCGCAAGCAGCTCGGCGGGGGCGTTGGAGTCCATCAGCGTCATTCCCATCACCACGCGGATCCCATACTGCGCTGCAACACGAAAGCATGCATCGGTTGCTTCCTCGTATGGTGGCGCGTATACTGCAACAAGTGTGGTACCGGAAGCGAGTGCGCGCCGGAAGAACGCATCCGCAATGCGCTCTGCAAATGCAGTGTCTCGCAATCGTGCCTCGAGGGGGAAAATCACCTGACGAAGCCAATCGAGTAAATCAGCGCGTTCGGCTCCGATTGCAGGAAGCTGCGGCAAGTGCGCGTGGGTATCCACTAACCCTGGGATGAGCACGCTCCCACGCCAATCAACAACAGGCAAGCCATGGAAGAGCGGCTCAATGCGTGCAAAATCACCGCACGCACGAATTCGCCCCCCTTCTACGACAAGCCCACCATCGGAGAAAAACTCTACCGTCTGGCGATTGCGACAGTGGAGGATTGCGCAACGGTAGATGGCAGCTGTCATCACGCCAGTGCCTCCCGGATCCGTGCCGAAATGTAATCCATCGCCCACACGACAAGTGCAATGACCAGTACAATCAGTCCCACTTCGCGCCATTGGGCGAGCATCTGGTACTGATTGAGCATCGTCCCTATTCCCCCACCTCCAACTAATCCAATGACTGTCGCCATCCGCACGTTGATGTCCCAGCGATAAATCGTAAACGACAAAAACGGGATAAACACCTGTGGCACGACCCCAAACCAAACGATCTGCAACGGCCGCGCACCAGTCGAAGCGATTGCTTCCATTGGGCCAGGATCAATGTCCTCGATCTGCTCGGAGTATTGCTTGGCAAGCGAGGAAATTGTGTGCACCATCAAGGCGAGCATACCTGGAAACGGCCCTACTTTGACCCAAACGGTAAAAATCACTGCCCACACGAGCGGTTCGATGGAACGAGTGAAATTCGTCAGCGCTCGCAGGAAGGTGTACGTTGCACGTGTCCACACATTCCCACGCATCAAGTTGCGCGCAGACAAGAACGCAAGCACGAACGATGCAGGGAGTGCGAGCACCGTTGCCATGAAGGCCAGGTACACCGTTTCGACAATTGCGCTGAGCGCCTGCGGAAGAATTGCAAACTCAGGTTGGAGCAAACTCGCAAAGATTCGGCCAGCAGCACGGAGTCGTTCACCGCTGAACATGTCCACTAGCGAGATTTTGGTGACAACCCAGCCAGTGATGAACGTCAAGGATAGAAGGAGCGATGCAATGTGAAGTGCTGCGGCGCGCTGCCACATCGTGCGTTCGAGCTTTCCCTGCACAAGCAGTGCAATAGACACTTTTGAGATACTCGCCGCAATTGCAAGCATCAGTCCGACCACACCGTACACCACCCAAACCGGAACGCCCGCGATGAATGCTGCGCTGCTGGCACCACTCGACGCTGGTGCCTCGACGCCAAGGAGAAACTCGTGCCACACAATCCGGTGGAGCATGACAGCAAGGTATGCTCCCACAAGCCAATCGAAGAGGAACCCTGCGATACGTTGCTTCATGGCTCGATGTTTTCGGCAGTGTTGTTGGTTTGAGTAGTGTTAGCGAATTTCGACCTCGACAGCATCCTCGCCGTAGATGTGGCGGAACCACTCTTCGGTGATTTCGCTCGGCGAGCCGTCGAAGACAATTTCGCCATTTCGGAGTGCGATAGCCCGGGAGGCATACTCTCGCACAAGGCTCAAGAAATGTAGGTTACAGATGATCGTCGTGCCGAGTTGATGATTGATGTACCCGAGGTACCGCATGACGCTGTGTGATGTTGCTGGATCGAGCGATGCAACTGGCTCATCAGCCAGGAGGAGCTGCGGTTCTTGCATGAGTGCACGCGCTATGGCAACACGCTGCTGCTGACCCCCGAGAGAGAATCCGCTCGCACGTTGGCTTTATCGGCAATGCCAACAATTTGCAGGTTTCGCAGTGCCATCTCGTGGAGGGATTGTGGGAAGCGCCCCAGAATCGAATCTATCGTGCTTACCGAGCCGAGTGCTCCCATGAGCACGTTCTTGAGCACTGACGCCTGCCCAATAAGGTTGAACTGCTGGAAAATCATCCCGATTCGCTGGCGGTAATGGCGCAGTGCTTCGCCCTTGATGTGCGTAACATCCTGCCCGTCGAAGAGAATCGTCCCGCTGCTCGGCTCGATCAAGCGATTGATGCACCGAAGGAGCGTAGATTTCCCAGAACCACTCAATCCGATGACCGCGACAAATTCGCCGCGTTCGACAGTGAAACTTACCGATTTGAGCGCCTGGGTCCCATTGGGGTAGGTTTTCGAAAGGGATCGAATATCGAGCAGCATCAAGAAGAGATTGCAGCAGTGGAACTATCCTCGAGCAGTTCGCGTGCAGTTTTCCGCGCACCCTCGGAGATGTTTTCGCCCGCGATGAGTTTCGCGATTTCCTCAATGCGTGCAGCGCCGCTGACCCTGTGAGCACTGACAGTGGTTCGCTGGCCATCACTGAATTTTTCGACGACGATGTGCGTCTGACCGCGCGCGGCAATCTGTGGATTGTGTGTGATTGCGATGACTTGGTGGTACGCGCCAAGCTCTTCGAGAGCGACACCGACACGATGCGCGATGCGTCCGCTGATGCCCGTATCTATTTCGTCGAAAATCAAAATGGGGAGTCGGTCGCTTTTGGCAAGGATCGTTTTGAGTGCGAGCATCACACGCGATGCTTCACCGCCGGAGACGATACGTTCCAGTGGGCCTGGTGGCTCGCCCGGATTTGTGCTGATGAAGAATGCGACATCATCGAGTCCATGCTCGTTAGCGTGGTAGAACAGGCCGTCAACTTCGGCAACGCGATCTTCGATGGACGGCGATGGTATTGGCTGTCGGCTGAGCGATACCTGGAATGTTGTGTCAGGCATGCCGAGCCGGCTGAGGATTTGCGCAATGGAGCGTTCCACCCGTTGAGCGACTTGCTGGCGTTTTGCAGAGAGTCGCTCGCCGAGCGTGCCAAGCTCGCGGCGGAGTACAGTGATGGAATCGCGAAGGTGGTGCAAGCTCACTGTCGAAGTTTTCGATAAGTTCAAGTTCGCGGGTAAATCGCTCACGTGCTTCGATTGCACTGGCGATGCTGCCGTAGCGCTTTTCCAGTCGGGCAAGCTGTGCAAGCCGCTCCCGAATTTGCAGCGAGCGTTCCGGTGAGAATTCGAGCTGTGCGTTATAGCGCTGGATGTCCTTGGCAAGTTCATCGCAGCGAATCACTAAGTCACGCAGCTCAGCTGCTGCGCTACGGAACGGTTCATCGAGCGATGCGAGCTGTTCGGCAAGGTTGCGCGCGCGAACGAGCATATCGTGCGCCGATTGTTCCCCACCGTAGAGCAAGGCGTAGATGCTGGCGGAACCCTCGAAGAGTTGCTCGCTATTTTCAATGCGTCGGAGCTCTGCCTCCAGTGCCTGCTTTTCCCCATCCTCAGGTGCGATAGCTTCTAGTTCATCGAGGAGCATGCGTTTCCAATCGCGCTCGCTGCGGAGTTGGTGCTCACGTTCGAGAAGCTGGCGATATTGCGCGATATGTGTGCTGAGCGTGTCGTAGGTTTGCCGGTACTGCGCGACGAGACGATCGAGTCCGCCGATCGCATCGAGCAACACGCGGTGGAGAGTAACTTTCAGGAGAGATTGATGCTCGTGCTGCCCATGGAAGTCAACCAGGAGGTCTCCAAGTTGCCGAACCAGCTGGAGTGGCGCTGGTGAGTCGTTGATGAATGCACGTGAACTACTCTGTCCGATTTCGCGGCGAAGGATGAGGATGGAAGGCTCAGCGTTTTGGTAATCGTGCTCGGTGAGAAGACGCTGGACGTGCTGATTACCTTCGACGTTGAACGTTGCCTCGATCACCGCACGCCGCGCACCAGACCGAACGCTATCGCTCGATGCTCGCTCTCCGAGAACTGCCATCATCGCTTCGACAAGGAGCGATTTCCCGGCGCCTGTTTCTCCGGTGATGACGTTGAGCGCCGGGCCAAACTCGACTTCGACGTGCTCGATGACTGCAAAATTCTCGACACGCAAGGAGCAAAGCATATTGCGAGCGCCGCACTGTGCTACGTGTGGCAGCGAAAATATCGCGTCCAAGCATCTACCATCTTGCGCCAGCGCCTACGATGAGAATGCTTGGATGCCGGTGATGTCAGCGCCGAGAATGAGGGTGTGGATGTCGTGTGTGCCTTCGTAGGTCTTGACCGACTCGAGATTGAGCATGTGGCGCATGACGGGATATTCGCTCGTGATTCCGTTGGCGCCATGTATGTCACGCGCAAGGCGTGCGATCTCGAGGGCAATGGCAACGTTATTCCGCTTTGCGAGCGAGACCTGCTGTGGACGGAGCGTCCCAGCGTCTTTGAGCTTTGCCAGTCTCCAGCAGAGGAGTTGTCCTTTGGTGATTTCAGTGAGCATCGTGGCGAGCTTTTCCTGGACAAGTTGGAACGCTCCGATAGGCTTGCCGAACTGGATGCGTGTAGTCGCGTACTTGACCGAAGCATCGTAACATGCCATTGCAGCACCGATTGCACCCCACGCGATACCGTAGCGTGCCTGTGTCAAGCAGGATAGCGGCGCCTTCAGCCCACGCGCATTGGGCAGGAGATTTTCCTCGGGGATTTCGACGTCCTGGAAAATCAGCTCCGACGTGACCGAAGCCCGCAGTGAGTGCTTGTTCTTCATCTCTGGCGCGGAAAAGCCTTTCATGCCTTTCTCCACCAGGAACCCACGGATTTCACCGTCGAGCTTGGCCCAGACAACAGCGACGTCTGCAATCGAGCCGTTGGTAATCCACATTTTGGCTCCATTGAGGAGATAGCCGCCATCAATTTTCGTTGCGGTTGTAATCATCCCCGCAGGGTTCGAGCCATAGTCAGGTTCGGTCAAACCGAAGCAGCCGATCGCCTCAGCGTTGGCAAGACGGGGTAACCACCGCCGTCGCTGCTCTTCGGAGCCGTATGCGTAAATGGGATACATCACCAGCGAACTTTGGACCGACGCAAAGGAACGCACGCCAGAATCGCCGCGTTCGAGCTCCTGCATTGCAAGGCCGTAGCACATGTTGTTCATCCCCCCGCAGCCATACTCTTGCGGCAGCGTCATTCCGAAAAGACCAAGCTCAGCCATTTTCGGCACAAGCTCCATTGGGAAGTATGCCTGCTGGTATGCCTCTTCGATGATCGGGATTACCTCGTTTTCGACAAATTCGCGGACGGTATCGCGCACCATCCGCTCTTCAGGGGAGAGAAGTTCGTCGAGCTGGTAGTAGTCAACTCCGTTGAACGCCATAGATGAGCACCGAAAAATTCAACAAACACAGATCACCGTATCACACAGCAAATTGTTTGCGCAGCGCTTGCTCGCAGCTGAACCTCCAGAAGGCGCCGATGCTCAACAGAGCAGACAGCGTCGCTCCGCTGGTGAGTACCTCAGCCAGGGCGATTGGGAACGTGCCGTTCGGCATGGTACGAGCTGCGAACAAGCGGTCCGGATTCCACGTGCAAGAAGCCCATTGCACGCCCACGCTCCCGGTACTCGGCAAATTCATCTGGGTGAACGAATCGTTCAACCGGTAGATGGTTTTTCGTGGGCTGTAGGTACTGTCCCAGCGTGAGGATGTCACAGCCGACAGCGCGGAGCTCTTCCATAACAGCGAGTACCTCCTCTTTGGTTTCGCCAAGGCCGAGCATCATCCCGCTCTTGGTGCGGAAGCCCTGCTCCTTTGCGTAGCGGAGGACGTCGAGCGTCCACTGGAACTTCCCTTGTGGTCGCACGCGACGGTACAGACGTGGAACAGTTTCGGTGTTATGCCCGAGGATATCTGGCTGGGCATCGAGCACAATCTGCAATGCGTCGAGTTTTCCCTTGAAATCGGGGATTAGCACCTCGACCGTCGTTGTTGGGTTGAGCTGACGTACGGCGCGAATTGTCTCTGCCCAGAGCCGTGCGCCCCCATCGGGCAGTTCGTCGCGGTTGACCGATGTGATCACGCAGTGGACAAGTCGCATGTGACGCACCGCTTCAGCGACGCGACGTGGTTCATCCCAGTCGAGCGGAAGCGGCCTGCCGGTTTTGACAGCACAGAAGCCACACGAACGCGTACACGTATCGCCACCGATCATGAACGTAGCGGTCCCTGCTCCCCAACATTCAGCGATATTCGGGCATCGCGCTTCTTCGCATACGGTATGGAGGGCTTTTGCGCGCATCATGGTCTTCAGGTGTGCGTAGGCATCGCCTCCTGGAGCACGGACCTTGAGCCACTCAGGGCGGCGGTCAGCAGGTTCGATGTGCTCGACGACGGGAAGTTCGATCATCGCTTATCGTGGTGGAAGATCAATAGGCATACCGTGCACTGCGAAAATAGGAGTCCGGCTCCTGGTGGAGATGTTGGCTTAGGTCAATACGCGGTGGTATGTCTGTCTTGCTCTACCAGGCGGCTAGATGTCGAGATTGCGCACTGCCAGTGCATTGCGTTCGATGAATTCACGCCGTGGCGGGACGTCATTGCCCATGAGGGTGTCAATCAAATGTGCTGCTGCTTGTGCGCTTTCGATGGTCACTTGCTGGAGGACACGCGTTTCAGGATTCATCGTCGTGGACCAAAGTTGCTCAGGGTTCATTTCCCCAAGCCCTTTGAAGCGTTGGATGACAATGCCATCGGGCGTAGTTGAAAGTTCGCCGTCTTCGCTTGGCTGTTGTTCTTCGGCGGCAGTCTTCGCTTTGGAGCGATCAGCTTTTTCCTTGCGGATGCGCGCGATGATTTCATCACGCTCAGCATCGTTGTAGGCGTAGTACTCCTGCTTGCCTTTCTTGATTTTGTACAGCGGTGGTTGGGCGATGTAGAGACGTCCTGCAGTGATCAGCTCTGGCATGAAGTTGAAAAAGAGCGTCAGCAGCAACGTGCGAATATGGGAGCCATCAACGTCGGCATCGGCCATCAAAATGATTTTGCCGTAGCGAACCTTCGAAAGGTCGAAATCATCGCCAAAACCGCCACCAATTGCCGTGAGGATGGCCTTGATTTCGTCGTTTTCAAGAATCTTGACCAGCCGATTTTTGTGGACGTTGATTGGCTTCCCTTTGATTGGTAGAATTGCCTGGAAGCGGCGGTCGCGACCTTGTTTAGCAGAACCACCGGCGGAATCCCCTCGACGATGAAAAGCTCGGAGTCTTCAGGGGAGGTTGAGCTGCAGTCGGCAAGCTTGCCAGGCAGTGCCAACGAGTCGAGCGCGTTCTTGCGTCGCGTTAGCTCGCGCGCTTTCCGCGCATTGATACGGGCTTCGGCAGCGAGTGTGATCTTTTCGATGATGCGCCGTGCAACTCCGGGGTTCGCATCGAGATACCGTGCAAGCTGCTCGCTCACGATCGAGCGGACGATTCCTTCGACTTCGCTGTTGCCCAGCCGTGTTTTCGTTTGACCCTCGAACTGCGGCTCGGGTACTTTGACGCTAATGACGGCAGTAAGCCCTTCGCGAAAATCTTCGCCCGCAAACTGCACCTTTGCTAAGTTGTTTGCTTCAGCGTAGGCGTTGATCGTTCGCGTCAGTGCAAAGCGGAAGCCGCTGACGTGAGTCCCGTGTTCTGTGGTGTTGATGTTGTTGACATACGAGAACAGCCGCTCGGAGTACTCGTTGTTGTACTCGAAGCAAATGTCAACGTACACTTCACGTCCGGGCTCACCTCCTGAGCCGGAGATACTAATCGGTTTGATGATTGCTGTTTGCGTGCTGTCAATGTAGCGGACGAAGTCCACAAGTCCGCCGCGGTAGGCGAAGACTTCGTGGTCGCCAGTGCGTTCGTCGTGGAGTTCGAGTGTCAGGTCAGGGTTGAGGAATGCAAGCTCGCGCAATCGCTCTGCGATGCGTTCGTACTTGAAGGTGATGGTCGAAAAAATCGTTGCGTCTGGAAGGAAGTGTACGGTTGTTCCTGTCGTTTTTGTTTTCCCTATCACTTCCACTGGAGTTACAGGTTTGCCTCGTTCATAGCGCTGCTGAAAGATTTTCCCATCGCGCTCGACCGTTGCAACGAGCCACTCGGAGAGTGCGTTCACGCAGGATACCCCCACACCGTGTAAGCCGCCGGAGACTTTGTAGGTGTTTTTGTCGAATTTGGCTCCAGCGTGCAGTGTGCACATGACGACCTCGAGCGTGGAGATTTTTTTCTCTGGGTGAATTCCCGTCGGGATTCCGCGTCCATCGTCTTTGACCGAGACCGAACCATCGGCATGGATGGTGACGACGATGTTTTTGCAGAATCCTGCCAGCGCTTCGTCAATCGAGTTATCTACAACTTCGAAGACCAGGTGGTGCAAGCCACGTTCCCCTGTGTCTCCGATGTACATTGCTGGGCGTTTACGGACAGGCTCAAGGCCTTCGAGCGCGACGATGCTTTCTTCGGTGTACTGTGCAGGGTTGGGGGCAGTTTTTGTGGTCATACGTGCAGTGGGTGTGGACGGTTGAGGAATTTAGACATCCAGACACGACGTTGAATGAGTAGGAAGTTGCGCTGCCCTGGTTGCGCTAGGGGGAGCCGAACTCCCATCCTTCGCTGGTGCGTACAGTCCGTGGTACGCTTCCCAGAACTTTGGGGACAAAGCGCTTGCAAAAATACGGAAGTGGAGCGTCCAGCTTGGGAGCTGGACGCATGCAGAGCAGAGCATCAGTGCACAGAAGCGAGTGCAGAGCTGAAACGAACCGCAGCCTACACTCTCACAGAACACTCACGGCTCGGACGATTTCCCTACCAAAGCGTTCGTTGAGGCGATGGCGGATGTGTTCCGCACGCAGCCGCAGCTCGATACGCCAGATGGGAGAATGGCATCGGAGGATAAGCTCGCCATTATGGAAGTCGAGTGTATCCAAGTGGCGGATAACTGTTGGGCCAAGAATTTCGCGCGCAACCTCTGGAAGACGGGCTTGGTCGAGCTTACTGCGAAGCCCGCGCTCGTCGAGCAGAATTTGCAAGTAGTGCGCAAGTGGTTTGGGAGTGTTCATCGCAGGTGCAAACTTATGCACAACTGGCTGGCAATCCAGTGTTACGCCCTGAGCGATTCTGCACTTTTGCCGAGCGGGATATGCTGGAAGTCTAGTCTGCGGCGAAGCGATGCTGCTGATGGTGCACTAACAAACGTTTGCCACTGACGGCTGCGTTCGATGATGGATGACTCGAGCATGCCAATGTTGGTGCTATCGAGATCAGCAAAGACATCATCGAGCAAGAGTATTGGTGCGCGATCGAGTGCCTGGTGGATGTACGCAGCTTCTGTTAGCTTGATAGCGTAGAGCGCAAGCTTCTGCTGGCCTTGCGATGCGACGGTGTACAGTGGCCGCTGCCGAACGCTGAAGGTCAGCACGTCACGCTGCGGTCCCCACTGTGTGGTCATACGTTCTCGCTCTACGGCTTGAAGCTCCTCGACGGTTGCTCTCATCGTGGGTCGGAGCGCTTCGAGATCGAGTGAGTCCGACCGAACTCCATCGTCTATGCAGAGCCATGGGAGTTCGTACTGAAGGGTAATCGTCTCAAGGTTGAAGTTTAGTTCCCGTGCTGTGTCATTGAGCAGCCGATTGAAGCGCTCGACAAACTGCCAGCGTCGTTGGATGATTTCACATGATGCATCAATGAGCTCCTCGGTCCAGACTTCGAGTTCGCTATCATGGCCGTAGCCAAGTGCAAGGAGGCGGTTCCGCTGTCGAAGAGCGGTTCGATGTCGCCAGAGTGCGTGCTTATATGATGCGAAACACTGTGCAAGGATACGATCAACGAACGATCTGCGGATCGCTGGTTCGCCAATGAAGAGTTCTCGGTGAAGCGATGCGAGCACAACACATGGAATAAGTCCGATCAGTTCTTGTGCGGTTGTGGGGCCACCGGCGGATGTACCGATACGCTTCCCCCCGGCTTGATCGTACTCAATCGAAATTGTCAATGCAGCACCGAGATCATGCCGCACGTGTGTTGTGATTCGATAGCCGCTTGCGTTAAACGCAACAAGCTCGTTATCACTAACAGGCAGAAATGATTTGCTGACCGATGCGATGTTGATTGCTTCGAGGATGCTGGTCTTCCCTATACCATTTGGGCCGGTAATGAGAACTGCGCCCGGCTCGAAGGCAAATGTGGCATGCGTGTGGCATCGGAAATGTTCGAGGTCCAACTGCGTGACCGTCATCGCCTGGGCAACGATTGAGCTGGATGAGATTCTGTTGTTGAATGCGGGGATACGCTTGACTGTTTTAGCTGAAGCTCGTGAGCCTGTACGTTTTTGCTTGGAGAGTGGTGCGTACGAAATGCACGGATAGTACTCAGCAAGACACCACCCAAGAGGACGACGAAACCACACCACACCAGGTTGATCATCGGCTTGAGCGATACATCGAGCACGAGTACTTGGCGTGGCGGAGCAGGTGGAGATGTGACCGTTCCCACACGTATTGTTGCCGTTGAGCGCTCAGGGTTTGATTGATTCCGCTCGATGCGGATAAGCTCGAAGACAAGATCGCCGATTACAGTTTTCTTTGGGACGAATGCTTGCTCGTTGAAATAGGTGTAGAGCGTCGTATCCACCGTGGCGCTTGTAGTGCGAAGGCGCACGTTAACCCCCAGCATGAGTGCGCCCGGAATATCGCTCATCTGAGCGCGGCTCATATCGAAGGCTCGCAGCTCGATTGTTGCGCTGGTGTCAATGGGTATGCGTTGCACTTGCCCTTTGGTCAGAGTCACTGTAGGTGAGCGCTCCTCGACATCCAGTGCTTTCGGTGCGAGGTAAACGTCGTGGCCGAGCGTGCTAATGATACCAGGCTCTAAAAATGGTGCTTGTCGCCTATTGAAGTCGCTGTAGTACACGATAGGATAAGCGTAGCGCTCGACTCCATTTTTTTCAACAGCGACGATATAGCGGTACTTTTCGCGATCGCGGAGGTGCTGTTCGAGTTGTTCTTTGCCCAGCAGAGTGAACGTGTAGTCGAATGCTGCACTAGGCACTCCTTCAACCAATCGAAGGTGCGTTGTGGTGCTCGTCCATGCCCATTGCACAATTCCGATTACGAGAATCGCCAGCCCCACATGCGAAATGAATGCGCCGAGCGCCATGGGCTTTCGGTTACGAAGAAGGCGAAGGATGTGCTGTCCGTTGATGATGATCGCAATCGCTGCAGCAACGATTGCAAGTGCAGCTTGCATGTTTGGAATGATGCCGAAGGCCAGACCTGCAGCAGCAGCGACGATGCCGGCGCCACCAGCAATGCCGATTCCCTTTGCTAAGCGTACCGGTGGTGTTTGAGACCAGACGGCAATGAGGGAGAGTCCGTTGACTATCAGCATTACTGCAACGAGCGGCAAGTGAAGCTCATTGTAGAATTGCGGCTCGATTGCAGCTTTCGGTTTGCCAATGAGCTCTGCAACGATGGGATAACTTGTCCCAAGGAGGACAATTGCAGCACTGAGCAAAAGGAGGATCGAGCCAATACTGAGCAGAAATTCCCGCGAGCTGACAGCGAACATACCCCGCCGGACTGTCTGCGTGCTAACATCTCGCCAACGAAGCAGTAGAAGACCAAAGCCGAGACCAAGAAAACTCAGCAAGAAGACCAAGAGCAGAACGTAAACGAAGTATCCTGGCTCGACGAATGAATGCACCGACGTATCACCGAGCACCCCACTGCGGGTCAGAAATGTCGAATAGAGCACAGCTCCAAATGCAGCAATTGCGAGGATAAAGTTCGTGCGAATAAGACCTTTTGTCCGGCGTTGCACCAGGGTGGTATGGAGGAGTGCGGTTGCCAGCAGCCATGGAACGAGAGAAGAATTCTCGACGGGGTCCCATGCCCAGAACCCTCCCCACCCGAGCGTTTCATACGCCCACAGTCCACCGAGGGTGATGCCAATTCCAAGAACCAATACAGCAGCGATAATCCAAGGTTGTGCAAGACGTGTCCAGTCATGGTACTGCCGCCGCCAAAGTCCTGCCATTGCAAACGCAAATGGCGCTGTCATTGCGGCAAATCCCGTAAAGAGCATTGGTGGATGAATCATGATCCAGTAGTTCTGGAGCACTGGGTTGAGCCCGCGCCCCTCATAGCGTGTCGGATCCCCTTTGATTGCCTCGATGAATTCGCGTGTGGTTCCCTCACGGGCGAAGGTCTCCCATAAGTACGCAAAGGGATTTTTTGCAACGAGCATCAAGCTCAGGAACACGAGCACCAGCGAGTAAAACGCCATCGTTTCGGCTTCGATTCCACGTGGGCGGCTGTACTCGATGACAGCGATGCCAACAATACTCACCAGGAGCGTCCACAGCAGGAAGCTTCCCTCCTGCCCAGAGTAAAAGGCTGCGTAGAGAAATGGTGGCCCCAGTTGACGCGAGGAGTATGCCTGGACGTAAGTATAGTCGAAGTTGTGCGTTGCAATTGCAACGAGCAATATCGCACTTGCACTCATAACAAGGAATACAAGCACGTAGTAGAGCGTCCGTGCAACGGCGGTGGGGGCTTCCTTTTGCTGGATGGTGCCAATCCAGTAGCCAATCGCTACAGCTAGTGCAGTTCCAAAACAAAGGTGGATGATAAGTTGCGCAAGCATTTGCTCACTCCGTTTGAGGGGCAATTGGGGAGCTCCCTTCGTACTTCGAAGGGCACTTGGTCAGGATTTCCGTTGCATGGAAGCGATCACCTTCGACACGTCCGCGAACGACGACAGAGTGCGCAAGCTCAAAGTTATTCGGCTTAGCTCCCTGGTATTCGACAGGAATTCGATTCCCTTGATCATCAATGAGGACGAAGCGGAACAGGTTGTGGTTTTGGTCGTAGCTGCTTTCGGCGGCTGCATCCCATCGCCCTTTGATTTGAACTTTCCGTCCGAGAGTGCGTGCTTCGGAAATCGTAGCGTATTGAACTTGTGACTGTGAAAGCAGGTAAACACTTCCGCTGAGCGCAGCGATGAGAGCAATAGCACCGATCAAGTAGCGCGCCTTCATAGCTCATCGTGATAACATGGTGGCTTGCCGGCGGAAATGACGATTCATCATCCTGTGTTGTTGTCCTGCTCAATTGTTTTACCACTGAACTTGCTTAGTAGCTCATCGAGACGCCGGTCTAGACGCCAAAGGTAGAGCGCAATTCCAAGCCAGATGAGCACCGTCACGAGCAGAACGATCAAATGAGGATGTCGGCCGAGATAGTCAATCATGGCATGTGTCCAAGTATCTGTTGACGAAGAAGATGGTAACGCGCTGTGATGCTGAGCATCCAGGAGTAAAGTACAGTGAACCCAGCGAGCATGATGCTAAACACAGCAGCTTTTGTCAAGTCAAGTGCGTCTTGTTCAGGACTGAGGATGGGGCCGATGTTGACATCATCTTTCGATCCAGGATGAAGGCTGACAGTAATCCGTGGGACAATGAAGATGAGAAAGAGTGCAGCGATCGAAGCAACAATTGCGTAAACGGCTGCCAAACGGTAGCGCGCTGGGGCTGGTGTGTTAGCACGGAGGACAAAGTACGCGGCGTAGATTGCTAAAAGGAGGAGGACGGAAAGCTCGCGTGTGTCCCAATTGAAGAATTTCCCCCAGTTGAATTTTGCCCAAATTGCACCACTGATGTATGCGAGCACCGTAAAGAGTGTACCCACGAGTGCAGATCCGTAGGCGATCGTGTCGTCGTGAGGCCTTGCCCTTCGCAGGTAGCGAACTGAGAAGATCATCGTAACAACAAATGCCAAGAATCCAGCCCACGCAGATGGTACGTGGAAGTACATAATCCGTGCCTTTTCTCCTAAGGTCGGAATGTGTGGTAGCATGACTACAGGGGCGCTGTCGAAAGAGGTGACGAGGAACATGTTGTGGGAGATGCTGTGGCCTGTTAGTAGTTTTTTTGTGTGTTGTAACTCTGCCATAACAGCTTTAGCGTTGCGAACTATGCATAGCACTTCTGTGCCTGCATAATCGGTGCACTTGAGCAATGTATCGTTGAGCATAACTGCACCACCCTGAGGAATGAGAACAGTTACCGTTGGTACACTCCCTTTTGCTTCGAGTATTGCATCACGAAATGTCCCTACAATTGGCGGCTGCAATGCTCCGATTATTCCCACCCCAACCAACACCACAGCCCCGATTGCTCGCCACCACGTCCTTCGCAGAAGCCTTCCGCTGAAACCAAGTGCTATTCCTGCCGCAAGTGCGAGAAGGTAAAAGAGAAATTTCATTGCATCAGAACGTGTTTGGAAAGTGCAACCTCCATGCGCTCAATCGCACGCTGAATGTTTTCGAGTGAGTTAGCGTAGGAAAAACGTACGAACCCTTCCCCTTCCGAGCCGAATGAAGTCCCACTTAGACAAGCGACACCAACATGCTCGAGCATGAAGTCGGCAAATTCCGACGAGCGCATCCCTGTGCCTGAAATATTGGGGAACACGTAGAATGCCCCTTTTGGCGTGTGGCACCGAATGCCTGGAAGCGCATTGAGACCAGCGACAATTGCATCCCTACGCCGTCGGAATTCTTCGACGAACCCGGCAACCGCTGGTAACGTCCGTTCGCTCATTGCTTCAATGCCGGCAATCTGGGTAAAGCTCGGAGCACAACTGGTGCAATTGGTCTGAAGGCGTGCCACTACCTTTGCAAGCGATGGTGGCATCAATCCATAGCCAAGCCGCCATCCGGTCATCGCAAACGTCTTAGAAAAGCCGTCGAGCACGATTGTCCGTTCTTCCATTCCCTCGAACTGTGTAATGCTGTAGTGGCGCTGCCCATCGTACATGATCTGCGAATAGATCTCGTCGGCAAAGACGATAATGTTGTGCCGAACGGCAAGCTCTGCAATTCCTGCAAGGTCTTCGTACGTGAGGATACCACCGGTTGGATTTTGCGGCGAGTTGATGATTATCATTCGCGTTTTCGGCGTAATGCGGGCTTCCAGGTCAGCAAGCTCAAAGCGAAACTCCTTCTCTTCACGGAGTGGGAGCGGCACAGGCTTTGCGCCAAGATAGTTGATGACCGACTCGTAGATAGGAAAGCCAGGGTTTGGATAGATGACCTCATCGCCTGGCTCAATCGTCGCCTGCAGCCCAAAGAAGATGATCGGCTTAGCTCCTGGTGTAACGACTACATGCTCTGCCGTGTACTTCGAGATACTTCGTGTTCGGTTGAAGTACTCTGCAATTGCGGACCGTGCTTGTGGCAACCCTGCCGATGGGCCGTAGTGAGTCCATCCCTGGTCAAGTGCGCGCTTTGCTGCTTCGATGATGTTTGCTGGCGTATCAAAATCTGGTTCGCCAATCTCCAAATGGATGATATCCCGCCCTTTTGCTTCAAGTGCTTTTGCACGGGCAAGGACCTCAAACGCAGTCTCAGTTCCTAATCGCTCAATACGCGATGCAATGTACATGATGCTCGGTGTAGTTGGTAGTGTAACAGTACTTCCAATGTTGCCAAACCCGCCGGAACAGGTGCACACATTGCCACAGCGAATTTACTTCTGTGCGTGTCCGAGACATGGAGCACCTACAGCGCCAATGCAAATCTGCCTACGATCATCCATCCCGGGGAGTGTCCGTATCTCTACGTGGTAGTGCTGCCGCGACAAGCAACCGTTGGCCTTTTCTGGCCACTCAATGATTTTGATCGCATCAGGCAGCGCAAGCCACTCTTCTAATCCAATCGTTTTGAGTTCGTGTTTGGTCTTGAGTCGGTAGAGATCAACGTGTACTATTCGTACTGGTTCCCCTAAGCGAAAGCGGCCTGTGTACACATTGATAATCGAAAATGTCGGGCTCGAAACGATATCCTCGACATCAAAGTAGCTGCAGATGCCTCGGACAAATTCCGTCTTGCCGGCACCAAGCTCACCGCTGAGCGTGACAATATCCCCTTTTTTCAGTCGCGAGGCAAAGTGAGCGGCAAGGGCGTGTGTTTCGTCTTCCGAACTGCTTGAGTAAACCTCAGACTCCATAGAGCAGGCGGTTGTGATCATTTGGGATTCAAAATTACGATGGGCAAAATCATCTCTTCGAGAGAAATGCCACCGTGCTGGAAGCTGTCGCGATACTTGGCGGCGTAGTGATGGAAATCGGTTGGATACACCAAGTAGTAATCCTCTTTGGCGAGGACAAGGTTTTCAACTGGTGAATGGCGCGGCAAACGGTATCGCTCCAGCTCCGTGATCGTGATGGTTGACTTTGCATCCGCGCGCACATTCCGGCCAATTTTGTACCGCAGACAGGTCGAAGTCTGGCGATCGCCGACTACCTGTGCTGCCCGCAAGCATCGCACAGCACCATGATCGGTCGTCAGCACTACAGTGACATCGTGCGAGGCCAGTGCACGCAGAATCCCCCACAGACTCGAATGCTGGAACCACGAATACGTCAGCGAGCGATAGGCAGCTTCATCTGGCGCAATCTCTTTGAGTATTGCCGTATCGCTCCGCGAATGCGCCATGATGTCGAGTGCACTGACGACAATTGCAGTCAACGCGTTTTGCACAAGCCGTTGGGCATCGCTTTCGATACGCTTGCCGAACTCGGTTTCGTAAATCTTGATGTACTCGAATTTCCCCTGTAGCTGGATGCCTCGGCGGCGGAGCAACTCTTGCAGAAGGTCCGGCTCATGGGCATTCTGGCTTGACTCACTGTCTCCTTCTTCCGGAGCCCACTGAGGATAGTAGCGTTCGATGTCCGCTGGATAGAGGCCGGCAAACAGCGCATTCCGAGCGTAAATCGTCGCTGTTGGAAGGATCGAACAATAGTAGTGGAGTTCTGTTGTGTAGTGCTGCCGGACTAAAGGCTCGATGACCATCCATTGATCGAGCCGCAAGCAGTCCACAACAACAAAAACAACACGGCGTTGCTGCCGAAGCTGCGGCAGAACGAAGCGATCGGCAATGTGCGGCGAAACAAGTGGATTGCCCTCCTTGGGACGATCGGTAAGCCAGCGTGGGTAGTTACCTTCGATGAACCGTGCAAAGAGCCGATTGGCTTGGCGCCACTGCTCGGCAAGGGTTTGATCGAGGCCTACGTCAGGATGTACGTCGAGTTCGAGGCTCCACTGCACAAGTCCACGGTAAATCTCCACCCACTCTTCCCACCGTTCTGCTTGTGCTATGCTTGCTTCCAACTGCGCAAAATCTCGAAGGTACTCACGTGTGACGCGCTGCTGTTGCAGAAGACGCGCATCGAGGTATTTCTTGCAAACAGCCAGTACTTGGCTTGGACTGATGGGCTTGGTCAAATAATCATCAATGCTCCGACCGATCGCCTCATCCATGAGCGATTCTTGCTCGTTTTTTGTCACCATCACCACTGGACGATACGGATCGAGTCGCTTGAGCAGTTGGAGGGTCTCCAAGCCGCTCATGCCGAGCATCATTTCATCGAGGAACACCAGGTCGAATTGCTGTTGCTCGACAAGTGCAAGAGCATCTTCCCCGCTGGTGGCTGTCTCGACATGGTAACCTCGGCTACGAAGAATTTGAACGTGCGGCTCCAACAGCTCAATTTCGTCATCAACCCACAAAATCCGATGCATCAGTTAGCCTAGCAAAAAAGTGGAACGGCGACACAATTCCGCCACAGGCACCACCAAAGCCTAAGGTTGAACTCTAGCGATAAACGAACGATGACTCCGCATGTTGTCTTTCTACGTCTGGAGCACACCGACACTCCAACGAGGGATGTCAGCGTTATGGCTAGCCAGTGCAACTCCAGTGGCAATAACGCGCCGAATTTCTGTCGGGGCGATGATACCATCAACCCACAACCGCGCGGCAGCATACAGCGGCGACATCTGCGCTGTGTAGCGCTCTTGGATCTCGGCCAGGAGCTTCTCCTGCTCTTGAGCACGGAGCTGTTTGCCTTCACGCTCAAGGCCAGCAAGCCGAATCGAGAGCAGTGTTTGCGATGCTTGCTGTCCACCCATCACTGCGATTTGCGCCGTCGGGAGCGCAACGATGAGCCGTGGGTCATAGGCCTTTCCACACATTGCGTAGTTCCCTGCGCCAAAGCTATTGCCGATGATGACGGTGAACTTTGGCACTACTGAGTTGGCAACAGCATTGACCATCTTTGCTCCATCCTTGATGATGCCCCCTTGCTCTGCACGCGTGCCAACCATGAAACCCGTCACATCCTGGAGGAACACCAGCGGGATTCCCCGTTGGTTGCAGTTCATGATAAAACGCGCTGCCTTATCAGCACTGTCGGAATAGATGACTCCACCCACCTGCATTTCACCCGTTCCTGTGCGGACGATTTGCCGGTTGTTTGCCACAATCCCAACGGCCCAGCCTTCGATGCGTCCGTAGCCACAAATGATTGTTTTTCCGTAGCCTGCCTTGTACTCATCGAACTCAGAAGCATCGAGGATGCGGGCCAGGAGCTGGTACGTGTCATACGGCCGGGCGCGGTCTCGCGGAATGATTCCCCAAAGTTCCTCAGGATCGAAGGCTGGCGGAACCGGCTCGACGCGATCGAACACAGGCTTGCGGCCTTTCGTCGGCGAAAACTTTGCAACGAGCGATCGGATCAGTGCAAGTGCTTCGTGATCACTTGCAACTTTGTAGTCAGCCACACCGCTGATAGTCGAATGCATCGTAGCGCCTCCGAGCTGCTCGATATCGGCTTTTTCCCCAATCGCTGCTTCGACAAGCGCTGGCCCAGCAAGGAAGACGTACCCTGTTTTGTCCACGATGATAGCTTCGTCACTCATCAGCGGCAGATATGCGCCACCTGCCACGCAGGGCCCCATGATTGCTGCAATCTGCGGAACACCGAGCGATGAAAGTATCGCGTTGTTGCGGAACTGACGACCGAAGTGCTCCTTATCAGGAAAGACCTCGTCCTGCATCGGCAAATAAACGCCAGCGCTATCAACCAGGTAAATGATCGGAACCCGATTTTCGATAGCGATTTCCTGAGCACGGAGATTTTTCTTGGCGGTCATGGGAAACCAAGCCCCCGCTTTGACTGTTGCATCGTTGGCAACGATGATACAATCGCGTCCCGACACTTGCCCAATCACCACCACAACGCCTCCGCTCGGCGCACCACCTTCATGTTCGTACATCCCATGGGCAGCATACAAGCCAATTTCGAGAGGCTCTGTGCCTGGATCGAGTAATGCTTCGATACGCTCTCGCGCAGTGAGCTTTCCTTTGGCTTTGTGCCGCTCGATCGCTTTCGGGCCGCCACCGAGTCGGGTTTGCGCTGCAATGGCTTCGAGTATGCGATGAAGGTTCTTGTTGTGGTCGTAATTGGCTTCGTACTCGAGGTCGTGCTGAATCTCCGATCCGATACGTTGTGACATAGACCTTGCCAATCGTTCCGTCTGATGGGCAAAGTTATGGACATTCCTACCCAAGCACGCGCCTACCCAGACAGCCGCTTGGCTCAGCTTAGCCGCTCGCGGGTGGATTCGAGTAGAGGCGTTCGATTTGTTCAGCAAAGCGCGCAAGAACCTCTTTGCGCCTGACCTTGAGCGTAGGCGTCAACAGACCATTCTCGACGGTGAACGGCTCAGCAAGCATCGCAATTCGTCGTACACGCTCATACTTTGCAAGGTCGCGCTGGTAGTGTTCAAGCTCTCGCATCACGGCACCGAGCACACGTGAGTCTGTGCACAGTTCAGCAAGCTGCGCGCTAGCATCAATTCCCTGTGTGCGGAGAAAAGCACGGAGCGCTTCTTCATTGGGGACGATCAGCGCAGTGCAAAATGGACGGCCGTCGCCGATGACGACAACTTGCGCAACTACCTCCCATTGCTTGAGTGCACGTTCAACTACCTGCGGTGCAACGTTCTTCCCGCCACTGGTGACGATGAGATTTTTGATGCGATCGGTGATCATGAGATTGCCGCCCTGGCTCCAACGGCCAACGTCACCGGTATGCAGCCATCCATCGGCATCAATCGCTGCACGCGTTTCCTCGGGGCTTCGCCAGTAGCCACGCATGATGTTCGGCCCACGCGCAAGAATTTCGCCCGAATCATCAATTCGAACCTCGACACCCGGCAGTGGCTTGCCGACCGTGCCGAACTCATTGTCGTCGAGCCGATTGACTGTCAGGACAGGCGATGCCTCCGTCAAGCCGTACCCCTCCAGAATTGGAAGCCCAATCGCCCAGAAAAAGCGCCCAATCTCCGGTGCAAGCGGGCCTCCCCCAGAAACGAAAAACCGCAGTCGCCCGCCGACTGCCAGTTGAATTTTTCGGAATACAAGTCTCTCTGCAAGACGGTAGCCAAGCGCAGTGGCGGCTGAGATTCGTCCCTGCTCTTCTTGCTCACGAAGCCGACGCAATCCGATCGAAACCGCCCACTCGAAGATGCTGCGACGCAGCGGAGACTGCTGCGCCATTTGAGCATAGATGCCACTTCGTATCCGCTCGAACAGTTGAGGTACACTCGTCATGATTGTCGGCCGGACTTCTCGGAGATTGGTGCAGACTGTCTCGAGCGATTCGGCGAAGGCGGTCGTGCCACCACTTGCGAATGCAGTGTAAAATCCAGTCGTCCGTTCGTAGGAATGGCACATCGGCAGGTAGGAGAGAAACACATCGCGCTCGTCAACGGCAATGACGCTGCGGGCAGCTTCTACGTTCGAGAGGATGTTTCGGTGTGTTAGCATCACTCCCTTTGGAGTTCCAGTTGTTCCGCTGGTGTAAATAATCGTGCAAAGGTCATCTCCACGAGTGCGCTCAAGAAGCCGCCGAATTGTTCCATGAACATCCACAGTACGTTGCAGCTCGGAACCACGTGCGAGCATATCACTGAGGCGATACACCCTGATGCGCTCGCCGAGACGATCAGGAAGTCCTGGGACATCGTCGAAGACAATCACCCCTTCGAGTGTTTCGAGACGATCGGCGATATTGAGGAGCTTGCGGAACTGGTAGCTACTTGAGACTGCACAGAACACCGATTGCGAATGATTCAGGATGTAAGCAATCTGTGGTTCGACCAGCGATGGGAACATCGGAACATCTACCCCTCCGGCCAGGAGAACCGCGAAATCGGTGATGACCCACTCGTAACGGTTCTCGGAAAGAATCCCAACGCGGTCCCCGGCTTCTAGTCCCATTTCCTCTAATGCAAGTGCGTATGCGAGGACATCGGCTCGGAGGGAGTTGTATCCAATGCCTACGTAGCTTCCCTGCTCCTTGCGCATGTATGCAGGTCGGCCACTTCCCATATAGCGCCGAGTGATTTCGTCGAAAAGTTCACCGATAGTTTGCATTCGGTTTTACCCAATGGTTGTTTCGTCGAAATTTACGCCTGAGAACTTCGTCAACCAAGCACGAAGTAACTTCGCTGCCAGGATTCCCTTGGCATACGTGCACAAAAGTTCCAGACGTTCACCAATTGCATGCTGCCATGGCAGACGCTCAACACGACGAGCTGTACACACGCTGGAGAGAGCAAGCAGAACGCGAGCTCAAAGGCCGCCCGTTGGAATCGCTCCGATGGGCATCACCAGAAGGAATCGTCATTGAACCTCTCTACACAGAAGCTGATCTAGAATCGCTCGACCATCACCGAACGATGCCCGGGCTTTTCCCGTTCGTACGCGGCCCATATGCAACGATGTACGCCAACCGCCCCTGGACGATCCGACAATATGCAGGATTTTCGACCGCCGAGGAATCGAACGCCTTCTACAGGCAAGCGCTCGCGCAAGGTCAGACCGGGCTCTCGATTGCGTTCGACCTGGCAACGCACCGCGGCTACGACAGCGATAATCCACGCGTCGTCGGTGATGTCGGCAAGGCTGGTGTTGCGATCGACACGGTCGAAGACATGAAGATTCTCTTCGACGGTATTGACTTGGGGAAAGTCTCGGTCTCAATGACGATGAACGGAGCAGTGCTCCCTATCATGGCAATGTTCATCGTTGCCGCTGAAGAGCAAGGCGTCGAGCAATCAGCACTGAGCGGTACGATCCAAAACGACATCCTCAAAGAGTTCCTCGTGCGGAACACGTACATCTACCCGCCCGAGCCGTCCATGCGGATTGTCGCGGATATCATCGCTTACACCAGCAAGCACATGCCCCGCTTCAACAGCATCAGTATCAGCGGCTACCACATGCACGAAGCAGGCGCAACGGCTGTTCAAGAACTTGCCTTCACGCTTGCCGATGGACTCGAGTACGTGCGTGCGGCAATTTCCCGTGGGCTCGATGTTGACCAATTCGCGCCGCGGCTGTCGTTCTTCTTTGGCATCGGGATGAACTTTTTCATGGAAATTGCTAAGCTGCGTGCAGCACGGTTGCTGTGGGCACAGCTCATGAAGGAACGCTTTTCCCCATCGAATGCCGCTTCGATGATGCTCCGCACGCACTGCCAAACATCGGGATGGTCTCTGACCGCACAAGACCCATACAACAACATCATTCGCACTACAATTGAAGCACTGGCAGCTGTACTCGGCGGGACGCAGTCGCTCCACACCAACTCGTTCGACGAAGCGCTCGCGTTGCCATCAGAGTTCTCTGCGCGAATCGCCCGCAATACGCAGCTCATCCTGGCTGAAGAAACAAACATCTGCCGCGTCGTTGATCCGCTCGGCGGATCGTACTACGTCGAATCACTGACAGCATCGCTTGCTCGCAGCGCTCGCGCCCTCATCGAGGAGATCGAATCGCAAGGTGGAATGGTCGCAGTGATAGCAAGTGGCTACGCAAAGGCGCTCATCGAAGAAGCTGCCGCCCGACGCCAAGCTGCAATTGACCGCGGTGAGGAAGTCATCGTCGGCGTCAATAAGTATCGCCCACCAAGTGAGCCACCAGTCGAGATTCTGGAGGTGGATAACACCAAAGTTCGTGCCCAGCAGATAGCTCGTCTGGAGCGTGTGAAAGCTACCCGCGATGCCAATGCTGTCGCTGCTGCACTGGAACGCTTAGAGCAAGCAGCCCGCAATGACAAAGAAAACCTTCTGACCTACGCCATCGAAGCAGCGCGGGTTCGTGCTACAGTGGGCGAGATTAGTCAGGCACTTGCGAATGTATTCGGTCGGTACCAAACAGTATCCACTGCGATTACGGGCATTTACAGCGCGTCGTATCACGGCGATGCATCGTTCGAGGCGCTCTGCCAGCGCGTTCGCCGCTTTGAGGAAGCGACTGGTCGCCGCCCTCGCATCCTCGTGGCCAAGCTCGGGCAAGATGGCCACGATCGCGGGTTGAAGGTGATCGCCAGTGGTTTTGCCGATCTCGGCTTCGATGTAGATCTCGGCCCGCTCTTCCAAACCCCGGAAGAGGTTGCACGACAAGCGATCGAAAACGACGTCCACGTCGTCGGTATCTCCTCGCAGGCAGGCGCACACAAAGCGCTCATCCCTGAACTCATCGAGCGTCTTCGCGCCGAAGGAGCAAGCGACATCCTCGTCGTCGCGGGAGGAATCATTCCACCGAAAGATTACGACGACCTTCACCGCGCTGGGGTCCACGCGATCTTCGGTCCTGGAACACCGGTCTTGGATGCGGCAGAAGCAGTGCTGGACTTGCTGGAACATCACTGGAACGTCGAGAATGCAGCAGCTTCGCACTAACCAACCGCCGGGCGTAACCGACTACGAGGACCTCGCAGTCCTGGCTGAGCGAGTCCGCCGTGGCGAGCGAAGAGCATTGGCAAAAGCGCTGAGTTTACTCGAAAGCACCCGTCTCTCAGATAAGCCGCGGCAGCATGCGCTGCTGAGCATGCTTGCGATTCCGTCTGCACCGACAATGCGTATTGGCATCACTGGCGCTGCGGGCGCTGGAAAGAGCACACTCATCGAAGCGCTGGGACTCCACGTAGCAAGCAATGGCCATCGCGTTGCTGTCCTGGCAACCGATCCGGCTGCCCCATCGAGTGGTGGCAGTATTCTCGGCGATAAGCTTCGGATGACTGCGCTTGCGAATCATCCAAATGCATTCATTCGCCCAAGCTCCAATCGCGGTCGCGGGGATGCACTTGATAGCCACGTGCGCGAGCGCATCATCACTTGTGAAGCTGCTGGTTACGACGTCGTCGTCGTGGAAACTGTCGGCGCGGGGCAAGCTGATACCGCAATCGCTGATGCTGTTGATCTGGTTATTCTGGCAACACTTCCCAATGCAGGGGACGATATCCAGGCGCTCAAGCGTGGTGTCATGGAGTACGCCGACATCGTCGTCGTCACCAAAGCCGATCTCGATCGTGCTGCTGCGCGCCGCGCTGTACAGCAAATACGCAGCGGACGTGCACTTCTCCGCAACCGAGACGTAGATTGGCACGTCCGTGTCCTTGCAACGTCGAGTGCAACAGGCGAAGGAATTACGGAGCTATGGATGCTCTGCCAGGAATTTTTTGCCGAGGGACGACGCCCAAACATCGAGGCTCGCCGTCGCCAGCAGCGCATGCGGTGGTTCGACGAATCCCTCCATTGCGAGCTCATCGCCTTGCTTCGCCAGCGTGCATCAGCACATTTTGATCGCATTGCCAATGCGGTAGCCGAAGGCGCAATTCTTCCGCCAGTAGCTGCTGCCACCATCGTCAACCACCTCGAGACCCCATGATGATTGACATTGGAAACGTCCAACGCTTGCTTGTCGAGTACCAGCTTGATGGTTGGCTCCTCTATGACTTCCGCCGCTCCAATCCCATTGCGCACCGCCTCCTCGGCATACGTGAGCATGCCCACGCCACCCGCCGCTTCGCAGTCTGGATTCCTGCTCGAGGCGAGGCCATAGCGCTTGTCCACGCAATCGAACTGCATCTTTTTGCGCATCTCCCGTTCCAGCGCAAAGTGTATCGCAGCCGACTGGAGTGGCTGATGATACTCAGGTCTCTCCTTGCAGACGCTCGACGCATTGCCACCGAATATTCCCCACACGGTGATTTACCGGCGATCTCGTTCCTGGATGCAGGAACTGCCGAGCTCCTCCGCTCGTTCGATCTGGAGCTTTGCAGCAGCGGTGATCTTGTTCAGCACATCGAGGCAGTATGGACTGCTGAACAGATCGCAGCCAATCGCCTGGTCGCATCGAAACTTCGCTCGATCATGATGGAGAGCATCGAGGCGGCACGAACGCTGGTGCTTGCACGCAACGCAACCGAGTATGACCTTCAACAATTCATCCTCGCGGCATTTGCACGCGAAGCACTGATCACAGATTACCCGCCGATTGTGGCAATAGGCACAAATTCAGCATCTCCGCACTACGAACCGACAGCTGCATCGAACGCTCCACTGCTAGGCGACTCCATGCTTCTGCTCGACATGTGGGCAAAAGGACAGGCTCCCGATGCAACGTATGCCGACATCACGTGGACAGTTTGGCTTGGCAGCTCGCCACCGGACGAAGCACGACACATTGCCCGCCTGGTGATCGGAGCACGCGATGCTGCACTGGCGTTAGTCCGAGAGCGATTCCACGGCGGTGCACCGCTGTACGGGTACGAAGTGGATGATGCAGCACGAAACCTCATTGCTGCTGCAGGCTACGGCGAGTACTTCATCCATCGCACAGGCCACAACATCGGAACCGAGGTCCATGGCTTCGGGGCAAACATGGATAACTACGAGACATGCGATACACGACGTGTGCTGCCAGGTACATCGTTCAGCGTCGAACCTGGCATTTACCTTCCCGGCCGCTTCGGCTTCCGGAGTGAATGTGACGTTGTCATTGACCACGACGGGCACGTGCACATCCCAAGCGAACCATTGCAGAACGAACTCATCACCGTCGAGCTATGAAGACACGCTTCGTCGCAGTGCTCGTTGCTGCCATCGCCTGGAGCGCTGCATACGCGCAAGGCAGGAGTGATCAAGAGCGCGTCGCCATTGCATACGAACAAGCTGGCGATTGGCGAAATGCAGCGCGGCTATGGCAGGAAATGCTCGCCCAGCAACCGAGCAATGCACGCTACCTGGTCGGAGCACTCCGCTCGCTCAAGATGCTCGGTCAGGCGGAGGCGATAGCACAGCTTTTCGAATCGTCCTCTCAGCAGGCGCGATCATGGGAAGCGCTTGCGTACTATGGTTACGCGCTCTGGCGGATTGGCAAGCAGCAGCAAGCCTCCGACGCCTGGGCTCGCGCACTCGAGCAGCTGCCTTCGCAGCAGGAGACATTCTACCGCACCATTGCAAGTCTCCAACTCGATGCAGGTGCACGCCAGGAAGCAGCCAGAACGTTTCAACGTGGTCGGCGGAGCCTTGCCCAGCCCGGAGTTTTTGCGGAAGATTTGGTTCAGCTTGCAATCGCCGCACGCCAGCCAGACGAAGCACTCGATGAGCTCGTGCTCTTTTTCCGTACGACACAGAATCTTGCCCGCACACAAGGCTTCATCGCGGCGATCCTTGCAATCGAGGGTACCGGCGATTTGGTTCGTCAGCGCCTGGAGCGTGTGGTGAACGAAAGCAACTCGTCGCCCCTTGTGCTGCGACTCTACGAATGGACGCTCCGTCAATTGGGAGACTACCGAGCAGCGCTCGACGCCGTCATCCAGCTGGAACGCCTGACCGGACAAACAGGGCGAGAACTCTACGCCTTTGCTGAGCGCGCACGAACAGAAGGCGCACTCGATGTCGCGCTCGATGCCTACAGCGCGCTGCAATCGCCCTCAGTCCCGCAAGATGTCCGGACGATGGCGCTCTTTGGATATGCTCAAACGATCGAGCAAGGCATGCTCAGCGCACATGTTCGCTCGCAAAAGGATCTTGAGCAACTCATCGGCCAATACGAAACGATTGCCTCGAATTATCCCTCGCATCCGCTTGCTGCGACTGCACTGCTCCGCATTGCCCAGCTCCAACGCGATTACAGCAACGATCGCCGCGCTGCGCTGGCTCGGTTTGATCAACTCATCGAGCGCTATCCCTCGAGCGAACAGGCTGCGCGTGGTTTGATCGAGCGTGTTCCACTTCTTGTGGAGCGCTATGGCCTCGATAGTGCGGCAACACTCTTCGAACGCGACTTGCCACGAATTACCGCGTACCCATCGCTCCGGTTGCAGGCAGCATTTCTCCGCGGTGAGCTGGAATTTTACCGCTGCCGCTTCGAACGTGCGCTCGGCTTCTACCACGAAGCCGCCTCGAATCTCGATGACCCAATTGCCAATGACGCCATCGAGCGATTGACACTCCTTTCGGTCAACCGCGAGGATTCACTGGCTCTCTGTCAGTACGCGCAAATCGAGCGGGCATTCTACGAACGCAATCTCGAGCGTGGATTCACATTGACCGATTCACTTGCGAGCGTCCACAGCGACATCGCTGAGCAGGCCGTGCTCCGGGCGGCAAGTATTGCGCTCGAACGTGGCATTGATAGCACCAGCCTGCGCTATTGGACGATGCTTTCGACGCAGTATCCGGAAACGCTCTACGGTGATCGTATCCTCTGGGGACTTGCCGAGATCGCACGCCGCCAGGGCAAAGTTCAAGAAGCCCTATCGCTCTACAATCAACTGCTGGCACAGTATCCGAATTCGATTCTCGTGCCGCAGGCGCGGCAGCGCGTACGCGCCCTCCGCAATCAGATGTGAGCGCTCCACGCCACTCGCACAACACTCGCTGCTACAAGCGCAGCGGTTTCGCTTCGGAGACGCAAACTCCCAAGAGACCATTTGCGTGCGCCGAACGAAGCGAGGATTCGCTCTTCGCGTGGCGAAAAGCCGCCTTCTGAGCCAATCACAATCGCAAGATCACCTGGTTCGAACGAAGGAGCTTTGCCATCGGGAGCGCAAACGATGAGCGATGCAGCAGACGTTGCAAGGAAGTCCTCCAACCGCTGTGGCATTTCAATCACCGGAAGCACACTTCTCCTTGATTGCTTGAGCGCTGCGACTGCCTTTGCGAGCAGCCGCTCATGCCGGAAAGAATGGATTTTTTCGCTTCGGTCAAGAAGGAGCGGAACAATGCGTGCGACGCCAAGCTCGGTGCTTTTCTCCACCAGCCATTCGAACCGATCGCGCGCTGCAAGCATTCCAACTGCAAGCGTCAAGCGGTATGGCAGCTCTCCAGGGACGAACTCGATAGCTTCGACAGCAGCACGCGCAAACCGAGACCCGATCTGCTGAAGGGAAATCTGCGCCCGCAAACCACGTCCGTTGCTGGCATAGAGAGTGTCGCCTTCCCGGCACCGCAGAACGCGCACGTGGCGGAGCTCGTCGCCTTCGATGAGAAGTTCCCGACTGTCGCGCTCGAGCGTCGGAACGTAGAGACATTCCATCGGCAGCCTTTCTATCTTTGCGCCGAAAATAACTGCATTACCGACTCGCGACTATGGAGTACACGTGCATTCGGGTTTATCGCCCGGAGAACTACCGTGGAGTTGGAGCAATTCAGCTTGCCCGACCGGAGGTGCGCAACGCACTGAGCCTGCGCACGATGGAAGAACTCGTCGCTGCGTGCGAAGAGTACGAACGCGATTCAACCGTTGGATGCATCGTCATCCATGGAGATGAACGTGCGTTTGCAGCGGGCGCAGACATTCGCGATATGAGCACCGCCGATACCGTGACGATGCTCCAGCGTGACCAGTTCGCTCGATGGGAACGGCTCCGCCAGATCAAAAAGCCGATGCTTGCTGCCGTCAGTGGCTACGCACTCGGCGGCGGATGCGAACTGGCGATGCTCTGCGACATCATCATCGCCAGCGACACAGCGCAGTTCGGCCAACCAGAAATCAACATCGGTGTCATGCCTGGCGCCGGTGGCACGCAGCGTCTGACGCGGGCAGTCGGCAAATCGCTTGCAATGGAGCTTGTCCTCAGCGGGCAGATGATCTCCGCTGAGCGCGCCCTCGAACGTGGACTTGTTAGCCGTGTTGTCCCCGTCGAATACTACCTTGAGGAGGCATTTGCACTTGCTGAAGAAATTGCCTCGAAGGCACCGGTTGCCCTTCGACTTGCCAAAGAAGCTGTCAACAAGGCGTTTTCGACACCGCTCGAAGTTGGCTTAGAATTGGAACGGAAGAACTTCTACATGCTCTTTGCTACCGAGGACCAGAAAGAAGGCATGGCAGCGTTCCTCGAAAAGCGCGCGCCACAGTGGAAAGGTCGCTAACCATCCGAAGCTTGTGCAATGAACTACCAGACCATTCTCTACGAGTTCGACAACGGCATTGCAACAATTACGCTCAACCGCCCCGAGGTGTTCAACGCATGCAATGAACAGCTCACCAGCGAGCTGTACCAGGCACTCGAACACGCAGGCTCCGATTCTGCCGTCCGATGCATCGCTCTCACTGGTGCGGGCAAAGCATTCTGCTCCGGGCAAGACCTCAAAGAAGCCCCAGAGCCAGGAACGGAGCGAGATTTACGGGATTCGCTTCGCCGTCGCTACAACCCGATTATTCGCCTGATGCGGGATATGCCCAAGCCAATCATTGCAGGCATCAACGGCGTTGCGGCAGGTGCCGGACTCTCGCTCGCTCTCGCAGCAGACATCCGCATCATGAGCACGGCAGCACGCCTTGTCGAAGCGTTCATCGGGATAGCGCTCATCCCCGACAGTGGAGCAACGTTCTTTTATCCACGGATGATGGGCTACGCGCGGGCTTTCGAGTTCGCAACACTCAACAAGCCTCTTTCCGCCGAACGTGCCTATGCACTCGGGTTAGTCAACATGATCGTATCGCCGAGGGCATTCCCCCGTGCGCTCCGAGCAGTCGCAGAAAAGTACGCAGCAGGTCCGACACAAACGTACGGCTACGTCAAAATGCTGCTCCAGCGGGGAATGATCGCACCGCTGGAGGAAATGCTCACGCTCGAAGAAGAGTATCAGCAGCGCGCTGGGCAGAGCGAAGATTACCGCGAGGGGGTTGCTGCATTTCGTGAAAAACGAACGCCTACATTCCGAGGCAGATGATGGCAAAGCCAGCACCAACGCTCTTTGAGCAGTACCAAGCCTCCACTCGGAGCCAGGAGAAGCAGTGGTACCATCTGCCGACGCTTCGCTGGAGTATCATTGCTCTTTCGGTGATTGTTACAGCGCTTTTCATCCCCCCGCTGGCTCGGTTCCTTTGGGATACCGGAGCGCCGAGTGTTCCAGCGCTTGGCTTTCGTTGGAACGGCGTACCAATCGTTGCAGAGCGGACATTCTCGATCCTCAAACCAACTGCTGTGTACCTTGCTCAATGTGATAGCGCACGGCAGGTGGCTCCACTTGTCTATGAACTCGAACAGCCAACATCGAGCAAGGATCTCATTGCCACTGGACAAGAGCACACAGCACTAAACCTACGGCGGAAAGGAACGAGCGCGCTGCAGGTAGAACTTGTACGTGCACGTCACGCACTCGATAGTATGTTTTCAGGTGCGATTGTTGTGGACACACTCGTAGCATCACGCGCCCCCATCGTTTATTTGCGTGAACGCTCAAGCGGCGCATGGTACCGCGTTCCAACCAATGCCTTGCGGCTTGAACGTGAGGCTCGGCGCGCACTCGAGCGGGTACTGAGCCAATATGGGCTTTCCGATTCACTTGGAGCAATGCTTTTCGGCTCGATAGCCAAGCTCCCTCGAGCGCGCTATTCTCCGGTGCTCAGCACCCAAGAGCAGGAACTTGCCGTGCAGAGTGTGCCGCGAACCTATGGAATTGTTCGCCGAGGCGAAACGATTGTCGCCCCTGGGGAGCTTATCACACCGACGGTCGCAGCAAAACTTGCATCGTACCGGGATGCACTCGCAGAGCTGCAAGCTGCGCGTCTGACGCAGTCGCTGCTTTCCTCGCTGGTTCGCGCTCTCTTACTGTGCGGAATCATCTGGCTGTACCTGATTGTAGCCCGCACTGACCAACTCGATGACAACCGAACGGTCACCACCATTGCCGCGCTACTTGTACTTTCTGCGTTGCAGTCGTGGCTCAGCCCCCTCCTCGATGCAGCATATGCTCCGGAATTCCTCGTCCTGCTTCCGGCAATCGCGATGCTCATCACGTTGCTCTACGATGTGCGACTTGCGTTTGTGTTTGTACTTTCGGCAGCGCTCCTCCATGCCGCGATCAGGTCGGGCGACCTACCCTCGGGATTATCGCTACTTGTTGGTTCATTGGCAGGGGTGATAAGTGTTCGGACTCTCCAGAGCCGTTACCAATTCATTCGCTCGATATTGTTCATTGCTGTCGGCTTCTGGCTTTCGCTTCTTGCTGCATTGCTGGAAGGTGGCCTTACCCTCTCGCTTATTGGAACACCAGCAGTGGTTGCTACGGTGAACGCAGTAGTATCGCCGCTCGTAGTATGGACTGCATTGGTCGTGCTCGACCGTGTCTTCGACGTGCCCACTGATGTCCGACTCCTCCAACTCGATACGTTGACGCACCCGCTGCTGGTTAAGCTCCGTCAAGTTGCGCCAGGGACGTACCAGCACACACTCAATGTCGCAAATCTTGCCGAGCATGCAGCGATCGCCATCGGTGCAAATGCACTGCTCGCACGCGTAGGGGCGTACTTCCACGATATCGGTAAAATTCGCAAGCCGGAGTATTTCGCAGAAAACCAAATTGACCTGGCAAACAAGCACCGCGAGCTATCCCCGTGGCGAAGCGCTGCCATCATTCGCGCACACGTCGAAGATGGCGTCGAATTAGCCCTCGAATATCGCCTACCGCCGAAGGTCGTCGAATTCATACCGACCCACCACGGGACGTCGCTCATTCGACACTTCTATGCACAGGCACTCGAGGAAGCACGCATGAACAATCAACCTGTGGACGAACGAGACTTTCGCTACGGAGGACCCAAGCCACACACCAAAGAAACCGGCATCGTCATGCTGGCAGACATTTCCGAAGCAATCGCCCGCGTTGCAGAATCCCCGAAAGACATCGAAGAGCGACTCGAACGCGTTTTCCGCGAAAAAATTGACGATGGCCAGCTCGATGAATGCCCGATCACATTGAGCGAAATCACAACCATTCGCCGTCTCTTTGCCGATTTACTCATCGGCATGGTGCACCAGCGCCCTGACTACAAAACCCCAGAACCAGAACCAGAATCAGTTCCCGCCAGCACTGCTCCTCCCCCCTCTCGAGCATCATAAGCCACCACATTGACGCTGCAGAGCCAATGGAATCGCCTTTTGCGGATATGGTGGAAGAGTTCGCGCAATACCTCCGCTTCGAGAAAGGTGCCTCTGAACAGACTATTGCAGCGTACTGCCACAATGCCCGACAGTACGTCGAGTTCTTGCGTACCTCGGCAGGGAAAAGCTCACTCGAGCAAACGTGTGAGTCCGATATTGTCGCATTCCTTCGGTGCTTAGCTGAACTCGGGCTCTCGGAACGCTCACGTGCGCGCTACACCAGCGCAATTCGCCAGTTCTACCGCTTCGCGCTCGCTCATGGCCACTGTGCTCACGACCCGACCGAGCTTATCGCGTCACCTGCCTTTGAACAGCGCTTGCCGCAGGTCCTGAGCGTCGAAGAAATCTTTGCGCTTCTCGAATCGGTTTCTACTTCCACTCCAGAGGGCATTCGCGACCGTGCCGTGCTCGAGGTGCTCTACGGCTGCGGGCTGCGCGTGAGCGAACTCTGCCAACTGCGCTCTGACGACATTGCGTATGACGTCGGAATCGTTCGCATCCGGGGGAAGGGCTCCAAAGAACGGCTGGTACCAATTGGCCAGGTTGCCCTCGATTGGATCGAGCGGTATCGCCGCGATGCTTATCCTCTCCTTCGCTCGCCGAAGTATGCAGCAACAACGCTGTTTCTTTCAAATCGAGGACGCCAGCTCAACCGTATGGCGGTGTGGATAATCGTCCAGAATGCTGCCAAGGCTGCACAGCTCGATGTGCACATCACACCCCATACGCTGCGCCATTGCTTTGCGACGCACTTGGTCGAAGCAGGAGCGGACCTGCGGGCAGTTCAAGAGATGCTCGGCCACGCCGATATTTCCACCACACAGATCTATACCCATCTGGATCGCCTATACCTACGCGAGGTGCATCGGCGCTTCCATCCACGGTGGTAAGTGCATCTGGTGCTTGTCAAGCATCACAGCGCTGTTTTTGATCGCCGTACCACAGCATTCGAACACCACTTGCACGATAGCACGAATGCGTTCTCTGCTTTTGTGTTCGCTCGAGCGAATCGCTATGGTTGTCGCCAGTGTGCTCGTGGTTGTTGCTGGCGCATCGAACGTATGGTCGCAAACACAGTACTCCCCTGTCAAGCTCGGCGTTGACAACTTGCTCGAACTGCGGCTGGAGCCACTCCGCGGCAAGCGGATCGCGCTTGTCTGCAACGCTGCAAGCCGAACGCGATTCGAACGAGAAACCCTTGCCGAGATTGCCTCGAACGGCAATGTTGCAATTGCTTCTTTGCTGCTTGTGGAAGGAACAGCCATCCCCCACGCACAAGCGTTGCAGCATGTGCCGACGTCCTTCTTTCCGCTGGGAACAGGCGTCCCACACGGGCGATGCTCCACGAGTGCGATGCTGTCGTGATAGATGTGCAAGATGTCGGGCTTCGACCTGCGCTCACGCTGGGGACGCTCTACCACATTCTCGATGCCTGCGCCGAATACGGAATTGAAGTGTACATCCTCGACCGCCCGAATCCTCTTGGCGGAGTCGTCGTAGATGGCGCGATTCCCTCACCAGCACTCGAGCGCACAAGTTTTACAGTTGTGCCGGTTCCCTACATCCACGGCATGACGATCGGTGAACTGGCACTCATGATTAATTCGGAAGGTTGGCTCTCACCAGATCCGGTGAGCAAACGTCCGCGGCAATGCAAGCTGCACATTGTCAAGATGCGTCGTTGGCGGCGAACTGCAACGTGGGATCAAACGCACTGGCAATGGATCGCGCCATCGCCGAATATTCCCTCACCGGATGCACTGCGGGGAATGGCAATCGTTGGTCTGGTGGGCGAACTTGGTGCAGTATCCGTTGGAATTGGAACCGACCGACCATTCCAGTTTATTGGTGCGCCTGACTTTTCGGAAGAAATCATCGCTCGACTTTGTGATTTTTTTGCGCGGCATGGCATCGTTGCAACCCCAACGTCGTTTCTCCCTTCGCACGGCGCGCACGCAGGTACACTCTGCCGCGGAGTGACCTTCAACATCCCTGCAGCGCTGCCTCTCCCATCCTACACGGTTGCATGCGAGTTACTCGATACGCTCGCTGCACTTTATCGGCCCGTGCGCGACAGTCTCGACCAGCTCCACCATCGCCAGCGACTGCTGCGAATTACCGGTGATATTCGATTTGCCGTTAGCGACAGCTGGCAGTCTGGATCCATCGCACACCATGCGATGTTCGAGGACTTCCTATCCCGTCGCCAGCGCTACTTGCTCTACCCTTAGCGGGCAAGGGGCTTTCGCCGCCATATCACGAGCGCATTTGCAACCGCGCGACACTGCGATGGCCCGCCTGGCGGTACGACGCAGCGATCTCCAACAACCATCGTCGCCGAGCCACCCCCATCGAGATTGAGTGCATCACTTGCACCGAACGTTTTCATGAATTGAGCCAACTCCCGAAGAGACATTCCCACCGATCGGCCGGGCGACTGCTCGACGGTGACTAGATACAGCACCGATTGGATTACATCCGTTCCAATGGCTGTCCGGGACAATCGCTGCTCGACAAACGGGCTTCCACGCCGTGAAGTGTCTTCCAGTTGTGGTTTGACGGTTCCATTCTTGACCAGCAGCGGCGTCCCACTAATCGCGGTATGGAAGGGAATCGAATCGTTTCGAAGCGTTCGCACCTGAAGTATGACGGTGTCGCCACGCTTGAGTTTGCCACTTTCGATCGCTTTCTCAAGTGGATGCCCACGCGGAACAGTGAGGACACAGCCTCGGAGAGGAACCTCGACGCGCTCGCTATCGAGCGTTCGGAGCACAAGGCACGGCGTTGATTGATTGACCATTGGTTGGCGCAAGTAGCGCAGGAGCACTTTCGGTTTCTGTAAATCGCGCTGCCATTGGTGCTGCATGGTGCTCAGCATCGCTGCAAGCGAATCGCTCGTCCACTGAGGATCGAGTGTATCACTGGTAATCAAGCGTTGGGCAGTCGAAAGTTCTGCTGGCAGCTGCCCAGGAAGCACAGGAATGCTATCGCCTGCATAGCGGTTGAACAGTTGCACGCCATCGGCACTGGCATTGATTGCATCAATCCGGTATGTGCTACCATCGGAGAGATGAACAGTAGCCACGACACCCCCAGTGTCGAGCCATGGGCGCCAACGACGATCGAGCCAGAGAGCATACCACGGTGCGCCAGTTACAGCAACAATCTCGCCGTCGCTGAGGCTGATTCCGAGTGGCTGACGAGTGCCTGCTCGCCAGAAGCTTCCATTGATTGCTGCCAGGACGATCTTGCCCTGCGCCGAATCGAGCCGTCGCGTAAGTGCAGGGAGCGTTTCCAGCCTGCCAAGGCGATCGTGCGCCTGGACAAGCTCGATGCCATAGCGCGGGTTCCGCACAACGCACGTTACCGCGTGAACCAACGCATGTGTCGAATCAGCAAGCTCAACGTCCACCCGTCGGTAGATTACGCCTGGAACTAAGAGGGTGTCATACACAATGGTCATGCCCCGGATGAGCCCTGGGCGAACGGAGACGTTCGGCTCGGTGCGCTTTTTCGCAACACGTCGTCGCTTGGCGCGCACGGTAGTCGTTTTGCGAGTTTTTCGAACTGTCTGTTTGCGTCGCTTCTGCTGCAAAGGGAGGGACACCGCAGAGCGTTCGGCTGCTGGGAGTATTCCAGCAAGGAAGCGACTGCCAATCGTTGCTGGGAGGCAGAACGGCTCGGCGCTGACAGCGTGTATCACAGTAGGCGGAGCACAGGCACAAGCGAACAACGGGTGACAAGTCGGGAACGTGGCGAGCAATGGCAGAATTCCGCCAAGCATCGCACCCAGGGACCGAGCGAGATTCAGCATTGCAGAAGGTGGTGCACCAATCGAAGCAACATCGAATGCTCTGCAGATCATCAGGCTGTGCGCCGATGCCGCATGCAATTGCAAAGGTAGCGAAGTTGTGCTGAATACTCCATGCGACGAAAGCGGTGCACCTGCCACCAATACTCCCCCGCTGCCGTTCCAGCGATGAGAAAAAATGCACTCCACACACCGACCCCGGCAACTACTTCGCGCGGTACATCACTCCAAGCCCCATGCAGGGACAGCAGCACAAGAGCGATTCCTCCAGCGATACGCTCGACAGCATCGAGGAGAAGCCGCAGTTGCCGAGATTGCCATGTCCTCCGTTGCTGCCGAAAAATTGCCAGTTGCATCCCGACAGACCATGATAGGAGCGCCACAATTCCAGAAAACCACACGAGCTGTGGCAGTGCGTAGTAGCCTACGAGGATGCCCAGCAGCGATTCTACCGCAACATAGCGCACCCAGCGGTGCCGCTGCAGGCGATGCAGTTCGCTGTCGAGTGGTTGGTGGCGCATGGCGGGGCATTCGCTGATGTTCCTTCCCCAAAATTCGAGTATCTTTGCTGCGCGATCAATCGGTAGAACTGCGGATTTTCTCAGCACTATGTCTTACTCGACGCTCGATGTTCGGCAGGTTGGCTCCACGCTGGTAGTGGAGCTGAATCGCCCGGAAAAACTCAACGCGCTCAATCGCGCAATGCTCGATGAACTCGAGCAGCTTTTTTCGGATGCAGCGCTCCCAGCCCGTTACCGTGCGGTAATCATCACGGGTAAGGGAAAGGCATTTGCAGCAGGGGCAGATATCGCAGAACTTGCTGCATGCACGGGGGAAACCGGTGCCGACTTTGCCCGCCACGGTCAACGTGTCTTCGCACGTATCGAGTCACTGCCAATCCCTGTGATCGCTTCAGTGGGAGGATATGCCCTTGGCGGTGGCTGCGAGCTGGCGATGGCATGCCATCTCCGCTTTGCTGCGACAACCGCTGTCTTCGGTCAGCCTGAAGTGAAGCTCGGCATCATCCCAGGCTATGGCGGGACCCAACGCCTTGCTCGATTGATCGGTGTGGCGCGTGCGGTAGAGTTTATGCTCACTGGCGAGCACATTTCTGCGCAGCGAGCCTATGAGCTCGGTCTCGTCAACAGAGTGTTCGAGCCAGAGAAACTCCTCGATGAAACGCTCGCATTCTGCGCAACGCTCGAAGTGCTGCCTCCGCGAGCAATCGAGGCTATTCTGCACACGACCTACGGGGTTCTAAGCGCCCGCTACGATGTCGAAGCAGAGCAGTTTGGCTTGCTTTGTAGCACTGATGATTTCCGTGAAGGAACCAGCGCGTTTCTCGAAAAACGGACGCCGACGTTCACAGGGCGCTAATGTGTTGGGTTTGGCACCTGCTCTACAATGTACTTGTCGTGCCGGGATTACTTCTGAGCGCCCGGATCGGCGAACTTGTGTCTCCTAAACTTCGGCGCCGGCGAGCGATTCTCCGACACCAGCGTTCTCAACTGAAAAGGTCCGTTTCCAACGGCACGATATGGTTCCATGCTGCCTCGATGGGTGAACTTGAGCAAATCAAACCACTCATTCGTCTGACTCGAGAGCGGTGGCCAGCGTTGCACATTGTGCTGACGGTCTTTTCCCCCTCAGCATGGCGTGAGCACCATGACATCGAGGTGGACACCATGCTTCTGCTTCCCTACGACTCACTACCCGCTATGCGAACATTTGTGGAAGCAGTCGCACCACGCGTGGTGATCTTTTCGCGCTATGACGTCTGGTGGAACTTCGCCCACATCCTTGCCAGCCGAGGCATTCCCTACGTCATCGTGAATGCAACCGCACCGAGCAGGCGACGCGTGCTATTTCCTGCGAGCTTTTTCCGCTGCCTCTACGGAAGAGCAGCGCTCATCATCGCGCGTGCTGAGCGACACAAGGTGCAGCTGGAATCGCTCAGTATTCGAACGACAATTGTCACAATGCCTGATTCACGCATTGATCAGCTTGTTGAGCGACTTCGCCGTGCAGAGGATACAATGCCACCCTTCCTTGACTTGAGCAAATTTCGGATTATCCTCGGCAGCACCTGGGAGCCAGATCTCCAACTTTGGGCGGAAGCATGGACTAGGTTAGACCAACGCTTGCGCGGAACAGTGCAGCTTGTGATCGTTCCGCACGAACCAACCCCAAAACAGTGTAAGCAGGTGTTGCATCATTTTCACGATGCTGTATTGCTAAGCCAAGCAGAAAACCTACCGACACCACCCTCTGTTGTTGTGGTAGATCGTGTTGGCATGCTTGCAACACTCTACCGGTATGCAATGGCAGCGTACGTCGGTGGGGGATTCGGTGCTGGCGTCCATAGTCTACTCGAGCCAGCAATTGCTGGCATTCCAATCGCATGTGGCCCACGGACCGAACGGAGCGACGATGCCGATGAGCTGCAGACGTACGGCTCGTTGCGGATTGTTCGCTCTAGCAATGACCTCTACGAATGGATCGTGAATCTGCACACAAATGCCGAGCTGAAAGAATGCGCGTGGCGCTACCGGGAGCGTCTCCTTGCAAGCCAACGTGTAAGCGCACAGATGCTCGATCTCATTGAACGCTCGATGCAACAGCAGGGCGTGCTTTTCGATGCCAGAGGATGATGCCACCGGCAGCGACCATTGCCAGCGAGACCCACTGCGCTTGCGACAGTCCCCAGTAGAGCGGATTGAGTCGGATAAATTCCACAAGGAAGCGCTCAAGCCCGGCGAGAACAAGATACAACCCGAAGAGCCATCCCTGGGGATATCCACCCCGCCGTTGGAGGCGATAAAGCACTGCAAAGATGAATAGCGAGGCAAGAGTCTCATACACCGGTGTAGGGGGCACTTTGATGTCGTAGGGCACAGGCTCTCCTGGATACATCTCTACGTACTTATTTCGCAGCTCGATGTTGATGTGCGAAAGCGTTGGAACGGTGCCGTTGGGGTAACTCATCGCCCATGGAAGTTTGCTTGGTATGCCATAATCGCCATCTCCTGCCAGCTGACAGCCGATGCGACCGATGCCATAGGCAATCATCAACGCGGGAGCAAGTGTATCGGCAAGTGCGAAAAATTGAACTCGCTGTTTCTTGGCATAGCCTGCTATCGCAATCGCCGCGACAATGAGTCCGCCATGGAAGGTCAGTCCTTCCCCGCTGAAGATTGCACCCAGCGGATCGCGGAGGAACACTTCAGGATACTCTAGCAGGTGGAAAAGTTTGGCACCGGCAATTCCGCCAAGGAGCGCCAGCAGGGTAACGTTCGACACAAAGCGTTCGCTCCAACCTTGGCGCCGAGCTTGGCGCGCGAACAACCAATTGGCAGTCAAGAATGCCAGCGCCATCATCAAGCCGAAGCTATAGATGGCTACTGGACCAATGTGAAAGAGGACGGGGCGCATAGAAGTGCACCGTTGTTTTTTCTCAATCGGCGAAACTACGGCGTGTTCACATCCACGAGCACCACCGAGCGAAGCTACTCAACCATGAGTGCGGTAATAAGTGCGCTTGCTGTCGCTAGTTCCCCTTCAAGGTATCCGCGGAGTGCTGCAGGATCGGCACATGTCTCTGGCGCCCGATCGGCAAGCAGTTGCCAGTAGGAATGCGACTCAACTGGCGATTGGAATCGTTCACCGATGCCATAGCCGAATTCTTCCGCAAAGCAATCAGCTACACGCACAACTGCAACAAGTGGCGCAACATCCTCGACTGGACACGATCCTTCGTGGTGCAAACGAATTGCTCCCTGAACAAGAGACGGCAAGCGCCAGAGATTCGCGATAAGTTCACCAGCTTCGGCATGCGTTGCACCGAAGATCTGTTGCTCAGCCTCGAGTTCGTCAATGGTTCCGCTCTCGATCGTTTCAAGAAGGGTGCGGAATCGCTCCGGCTCAGCCTGGAGCATCGCCAATTTGCCAATGTCGTGAACTAACCCCGCAAGAAATTCCATCTCCTGGAAATTGAGTTTAGCGCGGTTAGCAATTGCACGTGCGAGCGTAGCCGTCGCTGCTGAATGGCGCCAGAACTGCTCGAGAAAGGCTCCTGCTAACGTTCGCAAGTACACGAACTTGGAAAAGATGCTTACACCCAGTACAATGTTCGTCACCCGCGCAAGCCCGATCGTCATAATCGCCTGCGATATCGAGGCAACCGGCATCCGTAGCCCAAAAATGGGCGAGTTTGCGACCCGGACAACCTTCGTGGAAATTGCGACATCCTGCTCGACGTAGTGCGCAATGCGGCGAACATCGCTATCATCCTGCTCGAGCATCTGCAGGAGCTTTGCAGCAACTGTAGGGAGGGATGCTATCTCGTTTGTCTGCTGCAACGAATCGAGAAAATTCATCGCAAAAAAAAATTTGTTTTTTACAATTTTTCAGTGTAATTTGGGACGGTAAAAATATCGGCATTCAAATCTGGTAACTTGACCGTCGAAAGAGAATGTTCAACCATCCTGTCCATGGAGGAGCCATGAAGTTGCGTCTCGGTGTTTTTTGTGCACTGCTGAGCCTTGTGCTGAGCCCATTGCTTCTTGCACAGCAGCGGGAAATTCTCGAAGGACGTGAGTATTACTTCGGGATTCCGCACTGCGACTTTGCTACGACGGAGTCTGCTCGCGGAATGCCGATACAGATCTGGCTGTCCTCACGCGTTCCAACGAAGGTGCGAATTTCACTGCCGCGGTCTGGGGATTTCCTGGGTCAATATAACCTTACACCGCGCAAGACGCTGATTGTCTCCGTTCCCGAAGCGTTGATGAACAAGATCTCCGGGATCAGTGACAACGGGATTTACATCCAATCCGAGCAACCGATTACTGCTACAGTGTACATGAGCTACCGGTGGTCGGGCGAAGCGTTCAAAATCATTCCCAAAGAGCAACTCGGTCGCATGTACTACACACTGAACCTCTATCAAGACCGCACCGAGCGCGAGCGGGTTGGACAGATACTTATCACCGCAACAACGGATAATACGAAAGTCGCGGTTACTCCGAAAGTTGATCTCGACGATGGCACACGCGCCGGACAAACGAAAACGTACACCTTACAACGCGGACAGACACTCCTTCTGAAGGCAAAAATCAAACCAGGTTTCGATCAGGATTTCGAAACGACAGATCTGACCGGAACCAAGATTGTTGCGAGCGCACCTGTTTCGGTCATCTCCGGACACACCAAAGGTGCATTCCCTCGCTATTCAGCGACAATGTTAGGCACACCTGCGAACTTTATGCGGAACATGCTCATCGAAAGCATGTGGCCTGTAGAATTTCTCGGGAAAGAGTACTTTTCAGCTCCGATCATGTATGCCGACCGTCCACCGGCACCATTCGATCCAGAATCGGGTGGCGACTTGATCCGTATTGTTGCAACGGAAGACAACACGCTCGTCCTCTACCGCCGCAAGAGTGACAACACCTGGCAACAAGTTCCGAAAGTTCTCAAGGCGGGGGAACGTTTCGACTTTACGACGATGGACGAGCCGTGTCTCTACAAGAGCAACAAGCCCGTTCTCATTGGACACTACGGGAAAGCATGGCGGCTCAATGACGTCCGGCCGATCATCGAGAAAGGCAATGAGGGACAAAATCCAAGTCGTAACGGTCAGGGGATGATGCTTGTGCTCACACCGCGTGAGCAGTGGGCGACCTACACGACCTTCTACTCGCCTCCAGGCATTGATGACTTTGTGATGATCACATTTTTGACCAGGTACGTTGACAGCATTCTTTTCGATGGGATGAAGCTCCGCTCGTTCTTCGGCAGTAGAATTCAACCTGTCGCAGGGAGCGATTTCAGCTACGCAGTCGGACCCGTCGGTTCGGGTGATCACACAATCGAGGCGCTTTCCCCAAACGCGAAGTTTACCGCATACGTTTATGGCAACTGGGATCGCAGCAAAGACGGATTTGCGTATGGGTATCCAACGGGCATAAACTTCGCTCTTGCCTGCAATGATAGCATCACACTAGAGGCAACTCAACTGTGTGGTCGGGTTGAGGGTGTCGCTCGCGCACTTCCTGACACCGCCTCCTGCGCACAGATGCTCTCGGTGGAACTCAATCCTCAAACAAGCTTCAACTACCAGCTTGAACTCCACCCAGAACTCGACAGAACTACGCGTGAGATGAACTTTACGCTGACGCCAATAGATCCCACGCAGCCAGCTCATGCCGAGGTCATTGCGACAACTCGCTCTGGGAAGTTCATCACCCGCACATTCGACTATGAACCGGAGGCACTCACTATCACGCCACGACAGCTCGATTTTGGAGCGCTTGCCGTCGGTGCCTCTGCAGAACGGAGTGTGACACTTACCAATACATCCTCGGAACCAATCACAATAGCTTCGCTCACTATCAAAAATGGTAAAGCAGAATTTCAGATCACGCAGACATCAAAGCCACTACCAGTCACACTCGCACCGAACGAAAGCATCGAGGTTACAATCAAAGCCACAGCAATCCGAGAATCTCGTACCGCAATCACCGATGCGCTCCTTGTCACTCTGACGTGCACCCCGTGGGAAGTCCCGCTTCGCCTGCAGACAGGCAAAGCATGCATCGCGATCACAGATGTAACCTTCCCCGCTCTTCCAGTTGGGATGGAAAGCTCAGCACCGATCAAGTGTCGCATTACGAACACAAGTGCGTTTGCGGCAACAATCCAAGGCATCACCTATACTGGGCAGAACGATCCCTACCCAAGCCAACGCTACTTCCGGGATGACTTTGCATCGCTCAACCCACCGTTTGTGCTCGAAGGCGGCCAGTACGTTGAGTTCAACGTCTGGTTCACCCCACCGGATGCAGGAACGCCTCATACGCTGGATGTCCGCGTTATCAGTGATGCTTCAGATGATTGCAGTGATAAAATCAGTCTCTGGTCTGGAACTGGCGTAGATGCAGGGCCGATTATCACAGGCTATGATTTCGGGGTTGTCCGTGCACTCGATCGCTACAATGTCCAAATCAACGGCATCACATCCTACGACCACACAATCAGCATTGGTGCTGTGGGCTCAGCAGGAACGGCGCTTCTGAACCCAACACTCACTCTGGAAGCCGTCCAGCTCCCCAGTGGCGTGACCGATCCAGCTACAGCGTTCCAATTGGATCTCCGCGGTATTCCTGCACAGCTCTTTACAGGAACCAATCAAACTGTTCCCGTCCGTTTCACTCCGCAGGTAACAGGACAATACGTCGTCAAAGTCACGCTGACTGGGCTCTTCAATGGAGAACAGCGCTCTGCCTCTGCCCTACTTCAAGGAACTGCCGTCCTTCCCGTACAAGACTCGCTTGGCTGGGGCTCGGAGACGCCTGTACCACTCGGCACTATCGTCCGCGGCACTGCATACATCTACAACCACGGAACGATGAACTTGACGGTCACCGATCTACGGATCAGCGACGACCAAGCAGGCGCATTCCAAATTGATCCTGCCTGGTATGCTAACGCCTTTTCGGGTGGCCCCATCATTATTCCGCCGAACGGTGAACGCTCGATTGACGTCATCTTCACTGCACAACGTCCCGGCCTGCAAACCGCGCGTATACTGGTTTCGTGTGACCTCATGCCAGACGAAATTCGGCATCCAACGCTCTATGGCGTCGGGGAATCGAGCAATAGCAGCGTTGAAGCAACAAGCTACGACTTCGGTAACGTCTACAAGTGTAACTCTAAGCTCTCCTCGCAGGATATTTACCTCCGCAACACTGGGCAATCGAAACTGCGGATTGTCAACGTCCAGCCTGCATCGGCGGAAACGTCGGCACTATTCGCCATCGAAAATCTGCAGGCAGTTATCGGTACGACAATTGATCCAGGCCAGACATCGGCTCCGCTTGCAGTTCGCTTCAACCCACCCTACGACGCCACCCGCCAGCGACAAGCAATTCGCTATGAAACGAACGGCACCACTACCTACGCATTCGACTGGACCGTTGAAGATGAAAATGGCCGCCAGCTGACTGCACGCTCATTGGTTGCAGGGACGGGAATTGATCTCGTTGTTACAGTTACTACGAAACCGTTGGACAAAGCCGCCTACACGGTCGAAGAGTACCAGTACGACAAGCCGCTCGAATACGAGTTCAACATCCTCGATCGTCCCAATCGGATTGACGATGGACGAGTGACGAACTTCCACGCGTACGTTTACTACGACCCAGCAGTCTTCGCGCCCGAAACTGGTACGGAAAACATCATCACAGCTGGAACGCTGTGTGAGGGTTGGACTGTCCGTAAGGCGGTCATCAATAAACCAGGAGAATTCGAAGTTGAGCTGGAAGAGCCAACTGGAACACGTCCATTGCAAGGCACCGGTACGCTCTTCAAATTCAAACTGCGGACATACTTCACGATGAAAAGCCAAGATCAACTGCCCTGCGCATTTGATCCGACGGGAAGCTCGTGCTGGGTTCTCGTAGATACCGAGCCTGGTACGGTCTACCTGCCCAAAGTCTGTGCGCAGAATTTGCGAAACGTGGTCATCAGTTTAGGTGGGTTCTCCTTACAGGATCCTGAACCCAATCCAAGCGATGGAACGCGAGTCGTCATCCGCTTCGACGTCGGATACGAAGCCCCAACGACGATTCAGCTCGTCAATTCGCTCGGCGAGGTGATCCGTACACCAGTCAGCCAAGTTCTCAGCGCTGGTAGCTACACTATCGAGCTTGATGCAAGTACACTCCCCAGCGGCGTGTACTTTGTTCGAATGAACAGCGGCCAATGGACCGCTCCAACAAAAGCTCTTCTGATCGCCCGCTAAGAGAGCCAGCGATAACAGTACTGCTCTGCAAGCGCCCTCCGCGTTTCGGGGGGCGTTTGCGTTTTCTTTACGCGTGTTCGGCCTGCGCTGTTGAGTAAATTGCACTCAGAAAAAGCGCTTATGTTCCACAGTTACCTATGGTTGGAGGGTACTATGTACCAACGCTTCGTTCTTCGAATCGCTATCGCTCTCCTAGCGATTATGATGAATGGCTACGTCTTCGCGCAGTCAAATCCCACCCCGTTCAACCTTGGCTCTGGCGATTACTCGCTTACAAGTTGGGATGCTACCAATGCGCCGGGGACCTATCCACCGAACATGATGTTTCACATTTTTAGCCGCGCGGACAACAACCTTCAGCCGGATACTTCCCAAGTCATTGGGGACTACACTGGCGCATACAACGGCACAAGCGGAACGCGAATCAACGGCCTAGGAGTTGATGGCTTTGCCTTTCTGAATACATCAAGCCCCGGCAATCTCGGCGCCGCTGTCTTGGCAATCAACACAACCAACCGCATCAACATTCGCGTTTCGTGGAAAGCGGGAACGCTTGCGTCAACATTCACTGGCTTCCGCTATTACTCGATCATGCTGCAGTACCGCGTTGGCACAAGCGGTCCGTGGCAAACTGCAATCATCGGCACTGACACCGTCCAGTACAACGCAAACATCCAAGGAACAAGCGTCGTCGCGGAAACAGTGACGATGCCGACCTTTACTCTACCATCCTCGTGCGAAAACCAACCAGTCGTCCAACTTCGCTGGCGCTACTACCAACGCTACCCTCTGACCTCGGGCAATCGTCCCCAGCTAAAAGTTGATGACATCCTTGTGCAGAGCGACGCAAACACTGGCATCCCGACCAAGCTTGCGATTACTGCAATTACTCCATCCTCTCCCTCTCGTACAGCGCCTTTCAGCGTTACCATCCAAGCGCAAAACGATCTTGGCCAACCAAGAAACGTTCAAGCGAACACCACCGTTGTTCTCGAACTTGCAAGCGGCACTGGCACGCTCAGTGGCTCGCTCACGGGCACATTGGCAGCAGGGACAAACACGCTCACCATTTCTGGTGTTAGCTACAACGTCGCTGAATCTGGTGTGCAGATCCGCGTTCGTCGAACAGCTGGTGATAACTTGGCAACCGGCATTAGTGCGCCGTTTACCGTGCTCCCCAACGCTACCCAGCTAACCGTCGAAGGGTTGGTGCAGAATACGTTTGCAACGCTGCCACTACCTGCCTTCACCGTCACTGCACGCCGCCCCGATGGCAGCGTGGATACGCATTTCCCATACACGTGCAGCGTCGTTGTGCAAAGCGGGCCCGGATCACCATCTGGAACAACAACCGCAGCTCATACCAATGGTGTTGCACTTTTCAATGGACTCGTCTTCACAACTCCAGGAACATACACCATAGCGTTCACAGCAAACAACCTGACGAGCGCCAGCTATACGCTCACTGTGGTGGCACATCCCACCGTTGCTGAGCTGCTTCTGCCACAGTATATGCTCTCCTCGAACTCCTCGACTCGAATCCCTGTGTGGGCGCTTGTACGCCTGGACAATTTGCAGCCGAATACCCACCTATCGCTACTACGTGGGCGCGGACTCAGTTTCCCAAGTAACTGCAACAATCGGCGCTGGCAACAATCTCCACTACAACGCCAACACGCAAACGTTCAACTACACCACCACACGAGATTTTGCAACACCAGGTGGATACTCAGAATTCCGCACCAGTGCCGGTCAGACCAGCAAAACGCTCTGGATCAATCTTGTTGCTACAGCGAATGTTCGCTTCACCGAGGGCAACATGATGTATTGGCTCATCTCGATCCTCGATTCGAACCGCTCCATTCAAACGCGCATCGTTACGACTCAAGGGACGCGAGCACTGTACTTCGGCGCTACTTCGAACAAAGTTTCGGGAATGGTTGACTCTGCAAGCGGTCTATCTCCCAAGACCATCGTCTGCTTGTACGACGACATCACCGGACAGTCCAGGCCTGTAGCAACGGCGATTGTGCAAGATGAAGGCACTACCGTCACCAGTGCAGTTCCGTTCTACGCTGCCATTGATAGCACCAACGGCGCATTCGCAACGGTCGTTCCAAATGCGATTGCTGCGATCCGCCGCATCGAAGTACGTGACCTGAACACAGGATCAATCCTCCGCACGTTTACCGATAGCGACGGCATATGGGGCCAAGCAGATACTCGCACGCCTTCGAGCGGTATCAACGCAAGTATCATCCACACCCCGCGGATCGAGCTGGCGACACAGCTTGCTGGGCAATCCCTCTGCTTACGTGGACCGCTGACGCTCAATGTACTCATTCGTGGTGTGGATAGTGCCCGTGTCGAGCTCATCCGTGATGGCCAAGTTTATCCACTTCGAAGCGGCATTCTCCCCGGCACACAAACGCTCCAGCTTGACATTCCCGAAAGTTTGGGCGGATCGAGCAATACCTACATCCGTGTAGTGGATATTGCACGGCCGGACGTCTTCGCTATCACTGGGCCGTTCACTCTCAACACGCCGCCGCGGCTTATCTCGCAATCGCGAGATACGACGCTCTGTCCAGGCGATAGCATCCATTTGGTAATCCTTGCTGCAGGGACAAACCTCCGCTACCAATGGGAAAAAGACGGCCAGCCACTCGCCGGTGCAACGAGTAATTCGCTACTGCTTTCCTTCGTCAACGCGCGGAGTTCCGGTATCTACCGCTGCCGTCTCTACGGTGGAGGAGCTTGCCCTGGTGATTCCAGCAACTACATCACCATCGTCGTTCGTCCCGCACTGCAAATCACCCGTCAGCCCGGAACCGTCTATGCCGGTCCTGGCAAGACTGCGCAACTTTCCATCGAAACCAATGCGACAGACCCTCGCACGACGTACCAGTGGTATCGCGGTTCGCGACCGATCATTGACAATAATCGCATCACTGGAAGCCAAACCGCTACGCTGACAATCCGAAACGTCCAACAAGCCGATTACGGCTCAGACTACTACTGCGTTGTAACTACAGCGTGCGGTTCGGTTATCTCCGATACCGGTGCGCTCCGGTTCACAGGGATTGTTGCGACATTCGACACAACCGCCATTGAGGGATGCACAGGCAGCGACCTAACACTCGAAGTCTCCGCGCAATCAACCAGCGGCTCGATGCTCCGGTATCAATGGAGCAAGGATGGCATCCCGCTCCAAGAATCAGGTCGTATCAGCGGGACAGCAAGCTCACGCCTTACCATTCGCCAGCTTCAGCCGAGCGATACCGGACGCTATGCCTGTACGATCACTGATGAAAGTGGTCAAGTCTATCGAACACCGACCCGCCAGTTGCGACTGCGTCCTGCGGTACGGATCCTTGGGCAACCGCGAGATACAAGTCTCTGCGAAGGTGATTCGCTAGAACTTCGCTATACACTCTCGGAGGAAGTGCGCGAATTCGTCATCGTTGCGCCTCGGCAGTGGGGTGCAGGGAATTTGCCCTTCTACAACACCCGCTCTGTCCTTGCCTACCATACGATCGCTCCCCCGCCGGCGAATAACGACACTGGCAATGTCGTCCGCGCCTATGCAATCACACAGTGTGGCGACACACTCTACGCAGAACCCTTTAGCTATTCGGTCATCCAGGCGCCCAAAATCCTCACGCAACCCCGGCCTGTCGTCCAGATACTCGAAGGTTCGACGCTTGTTCTCACCATCGTCGCACAACCCTCCCGTGGCGATAGCCTACGGTATCAGTGGGTCAAAGACGGCATTCCTCTTCCCGATTCGATCGGCTCTGGACCGGTGCTGACGATCCCTAACGTCACCAAAAACGATCGGGGTGTTTACGAATGTTACATCATTGGCCGCTGTCGCCAAACAATATCCGACTCTTCCACGGTGGATGTCGTATCGAGTGTCGCTGACGCAACCGATCCTGAATTTGAGATCTTCCCGCAGCCAGCAAGCGACGCCATCACGATCGTCAGCGGTAGCGACTTCGATCGCTACGCAATCGTGGATGTCCTCGGTCGCGTCGTTGGCGCTGGTCTGCGACTCCACGGCACACCAACCACTGGCGATCAAACAACGATTAGCGTCTCTGCGTTGCCAAGCGGAGTCTATAGCCTGCAGCTCTATCGACAAAGCCTGATTGTTGGTCGCCGTCAGCTTATCATCACACGGTAGTAACAGAGCAACTGCGAATCAAACAGAACCGAAACCGATGAACCCACGCTTCCTTATTGCGCTCAGCATTGCAAGCTTGCTTACGCTTGTGCGAGTTTTTGCGCAACCTGTCGTGGTCAGCGAGTACTACAACGACAATCCCCCGCAGGAGTGGACAGAAATTCTCGTGCTCGAGGATAACCTCGACCTCCGCGGCTGGGTTGTCACCGATAACAATGCATCGCAGACAGCGCGGCAAGGCGGTGTTCGGTTCAAGTCCATTCCCTACTGGCAGCATGTTCGCGCCGGGACGATCATTGGGATTTGGCATCGTGACTACATCTCCAATTCACCTCAAGATTTCGACACTTCGATGGCAGACGGGCGCGTAATGCTTGCGAAAAACGATACGCGCTTTTTCGATCCATATGCTGCGCCGGACGTGCAATTTCCCGACGCACCGATGAATCTCGCCCAAGAAGGGGACATCATGGAGATTTTCGATGCTCAAGGCAATCACGTCCACGGACTCGGACATCGTGCGACACCTGGCTCGTACTGGCTTGCTATGCCAGAACCGAAACTGAACACTGCCAGTGCACTCAACAACGGACAGAGCAATCGGGTCTTTCCTGGCAGTGTGCTCAGCCAGTACAATGGCCCACATGGGGCCCCACTTTCGGAGGCATGCGCTGTTAATATCACACGGACGCTCCCGAATAAATCGTGCAGCTCGTCGGTATCGAACTGGGAATTCTGGCACGCAGCACGGCGCCCGCAGTGGACATTCCCTCGACTCCAGGCAACTGTAACGAGCTCGAATGTTCAGCTTGCGTGGAACAGCGCTCTCGATCCATATCCACAAGACAGCACACAAGGCTATCTGCTCGTCCGGGATAGTGCTGGGCAGGACTTTCTCCCCGAACAAGGTCGCATCTACCGGGATGGCGAGCGCATCGGCTCGACTGTTGTCCTGGCACATCTTCCCTCGACTGCTACAAGCTACATTGATCCTGTCTCGCTCGTCTGCGGGGTGAGTTACACCTATCGCCTGTTTGCGTATCGCTACGGGCAGGATGATGAGTACGGCGCGTATCCGCCGCCACAATCAACGCGCGGACGGCAGTACAACATTGCATCGTTCGCGCAAGTGACGGCGCTCAAACAAGTCGAACAAGGACCTGCACTCCGAACCGACGGTTCACCGACAACGTTTTGCGACGGCGGCTCTGTCGTGCTGAGTGTTCCCTCGATTCCTCCAGGCTACCAGGCGCAATGGCTCCGGGATGGCGCAGCAATTTCCGGTGCAACTAGTACAACCTACCGAGCCACGACCGGCGGGGAGTACCGCCTCCGTCTGCGCCGCCCCGACGGGTGCTTCGTCTTGAGCGACTCGGTCATTGTGACGGTCCATCCATCACCGACTGTTACAACGTTCCCCCCTCCCGCGTTCAGCTCTGCGAAGATTCGACGCTCTTGATCACTGCTCCCTACGTCCCCGGCTGGCGCTATCAGTGGTACCGCAACGCCACACCGATTGCTGGCGCGACCAGTGCGTCGTATTTAGCAAGTTCGGCTGGATCGTACACCGTCGAAGTCACAAACGAATTCGGTTGCACCGCACAGTCACCCCCTACGACGATCGAGTTGCTCCAAGTCCGATTACAAGCATCTCAGGTGACTGTTGCGTTTCCTCCGCTCAGTGGCTGCGAATCAGTTAGCGAAGCAGTCGTCACGCTCACAAATCAATCGAGCATTCCCATCGAGTTGGAACGTGGCCAGGAGCCATCGCCGTTCTTTATTGTTGCCCCCTCGCTTCCAGCACAGCTGAAAGTAGGTGAGCAAATCGCTGTTCGACTCCGTTTTGCTCCAATGACCGCCGGCACGTGGACTGATAGCATCGGGGTTCGCATTCTCCCGTGTGGACGGGTTCTGTGGATCCGGGTCCAAGGCACAAAATCAGGTGCGGCTGGGGCGCTCTCAGCACAATCTTCCATCAAGGATTTCGGCGTCATCAAGCGATGCGGAGGCACAGTCCTACCGACCTTGGACTCGATTATCGTGAGCGCATCGAGTGGTGATGTCACCGTTGAAAGCATTGCAGTATCTGCACCATTTCGGCTCGGGGCTGGATTTCCGGGAACCTTTACTCTCCGTGCCGGAGAACAACGCGCCATACCGCTTGAATTTGCCCCCTTGCTCGACCAACCGTATTCGGGGGATATCACGATTCGCTACAGTTCTGCGCAGTGCCGCGATTCGCTCAAGATTCCTCTCCGTGGGGTGCTCACAACGCCCTACATTGCACTCTCTGCGCGGGAGATCGTCTTCCCGACACTCGACTCGTGCAGCACAATCTTCGCCGATACGACGATTACGCTGTACAATACATCGCTTGCACCGATCGAACTCGAGCAGCTTCCCGACGAGCAACTCCAGATCGTCCAGCCGATTCCTGCCCCGACGCTGACGATTCCTCCACGAGATTCCGTCGTGATTCGGATTCGGTACAGTCCCAACGGGTACACTGCCTCTGAGCAGCGACTCATCATCTTGTTCGGTGATCAACGCTGCACCCAGTCGGAGGTGCTCATCGTGCGTGGCATGCGAATCGGGAGCAGCGCCTCTTTGAGCACAACAGCACTTACACTCGGACGCATTCTCCGCTGCCGCGATACTGCGCTCCTTGTACGGCAGGTACAGCTTTCTATTTCGAGTACACCGCCGAATGGCGCGGGCAATCGCATCGTTTCGGTCTCCTCATCGGCTCCATGGTTAGAGCCATCTGTCCCGCTTGGGCCAATTGACGATGGTGCACACCCGATTCAACTCACTGTTGACCCACGCAACCTGCCACCCGGAAGCGATACGGCACACCTTTCCCTCCGCATCGAACCGTGCAGTCGAATTCTAACGCTCTCGGTTGTTGCTCAGGTGGAAGACCTAGTGCTCGGATTCGAAGAAAGCAACGGTGGTGATACACTCCGCATTGACGTTGGCGATATTCGTATCGGGAGCACTGCCACCGCACGTGCCACAATTTTCAATCCCAATCGTGACACCATTTCCTTTGCCCCGATCGGCACGTTGCCCGCGTGGCTCCAGCTTTCGTTTCCATTCCTCCAAGAGGGCATTGCTCCACAAGCAACATCAGTGGGGACAATCACAATTACCCCCCACCGATCCTGGCATCGTGCAGCATACGATCATCCTCGATGCTGTCGAGCCATGCACGAAGCGACTTGTGATCCTCATCAATGGTCGAGGAGTACGCGATAGCATCGGTGCATCGCCGATTGCGCTTCGTATCTCGATTCCAGAGTCACTTGTCGCATCGCCAGGTGAGCACGTCCGCTATAGCGTACAGTGCGATGGTGTTGCTCGTCCTCTTCCCATCGAAAGCATGACGATTCCGATCCATTTCGATCGGAGCCTTCTTGCCATCGAGGACATCTCGAGTGGTCCTGCATTCTCGGCTGGCACCGTCGGCGGCACACTTGTAGCTGATGGATACCAGCTCGAACTTCGAAGTGGCACCATCACTGGCAATGGAACAATCGCGACGCTCTCCGGTCGTGTCCTGTTGGGGAAGGTACGTCGGACCGCAATTGCTCCGGACCAACGCGGTATTGCCGTCAGTGATACCGCAGTTCGCGTGATAGCTGTCGAGCCAGGCTGGCTCGAGCTCCGCGAGGCGTGCAACTTGGATGCACGTCTGGTTCAGCTTGGTTCGCATACATCCATCGAAGTCCATGACGATGGATCAACGCTGAGTTTTCTGGTTCGCCAGATTGTCCGCGCCGACGCGGAACTGTCGCTCTACGACGTTACCGGACGCCGCGCACTTCTCCTCCATCGCGGCATGCTCGAACGTGGCGAGCACACCTTCACTGTTGGGCGAAGCTCGCTGCCGGCTGGCATGTATTTCCTCGTCTTCACCACCGACCAACTACGCCGAAGCGTCGCTGTGTTGCTCGACTGATCGGGCGTTGAGCGCCGTATATTTGCAGCTGGCTTGCGTTCACGTGGACTGGGCGATAGTGCCCTTTTTTTGTTCGCACTTCTATGCGCACACTACCGGAAGAGACGCTCGAACGAATACGCCACATCTGCCGGCAACATAACGCTGAGCTGCTCGATTGCCATGTGCGTGGGCAGCGTCACGCACTCATACTGGAGCTGTTCGTTGATAGCGTCGAAAGTGTCACCCATGCGCTCTGCGAAGCAATCAGCCGAGATCTCGAACCAATGCTCGATACCGACCCACAACTTGCAGACGTTGTTCGCTTGGATGTTTCTTCGCCGGGTGTGGACCGCCCTCTTGAGTACCATTGGCAATATCCCAAGCACGTCGGGCGCTTGCTGTCTGTCCGTACCAGCGATGGCACCACCTATCGCGGACGACTGCGCTCGTGCGGCGAGCAGTCTATCGTACTGGATTGCTCGGACCAAACGGTGTCCATTCCCCTTTCCGCGATTACACGCGCACACGTTGAACTTGAATGGTAACCCTCGGAGAACCTACGATGCCACGGAAAAGTACGCAAAAAATTGACAAAAAAGCGATCATTGCTGCGTTCGTCGAAATTGCAAAAGAGCGCGGCATTGACCGCGACCTCATCCAAGGCAAGCTCGAAGACATGTTTCGCTTGCTTGTTCGCAAAAAATATGGCGAGGATGCCGAGCCAGACATCGTCCTGAACATGGATCGCGGCGATATTGAAATCTACCTCCCGCGGACAGTCGTCAACTACGTCCTCAACCCCGCAAAGGAAATTTCCCTGAGCGAAGTTCGACGTCGTACCGATGAACCCTACGAGGTCGGCGATGAATACATCGAGGAAATTTCCCTGGAGAACATCAGCCAGGAGTTCGGTCGCCAGCTCATCATGTACGCCAAGCAGGTGCTGAGCCAGCAAATCCGGGAAATCGAACGGAACAACATCTACCAAGAATACGAGCAGAAAATCGGCGAAATCATCGTCGGGGAGATCTACCAGATTCGCCGTAACGACATCCTCATCCTGCACAACAAAAACGAAGTGCGCATGCCGCTGGAAGAGCAAATTCCAACGGAGCGCTATCGGAAGAACGCAACAATTCGCGCCATCGTCAAGGAAGTTCGCCGCGCAACACCGACGAGCACACCAGATATCATCGTCTCCCGTGCTGATGAGCGCTTCCTGGCACGCCTGTTTGAGTTGGAAGTGCCCGAAGTTTACGATGGGGTTGTCGAAATCAAAGCGATCGCACGCGACCCAGGCGAACGTGCGAAAGTTGCTGTTACCAGCTACGATGATCGTGTTGACCCGGTCGGCGCATGCATTGGGATGAAGGGCATCCGGATCAATGCAATCGTTCGTGAACTGTCGGGCGAGACCATTGATGTTATCGAATGGTCGGACGATCCAGTCACCTTTATTGCACGCGCACTCTCACCGGCAAAGGTGCGGCAAATACAGGTGGATACTGAAAACAAAACTGCTGTCGTTGTTGTCCCCGATGACCAAGTCTCGCTCGCTATTGGGCGTAATGGGCAAAATGTCCGCTTGGCATCTCGCTTGACTGGGTATGCGATCACGCTCGTCAAGGAAGGAAGCGAAGACATCGAACTCATCGAGTTCCGCGACGACATCGGCCGCGAGCTCTACGAGCAGATCATCGAAGCTCACATTGATACTGCTCGCGAGTTTCTGGCTGCTGATCTGAAAACGCTGCTCCGCATTCCCGGGATGACCCCGAAGCGCTTGATGGAAATTCGCAAGCTAATGCTCGATGAATTCGGCGAGCAAGAACATCCCGACATCGCCGAACGAATCGCAATCGCGCAAGCACAGCTCGAGGAAGAGCGCGATCAATCCAAGCAAAATTCCGACGCAGACGACCTTGACGAAATCGAGGAAATGTTTGACGAGCTGCAAACTGAATCGTACGACGAGCTTGATGAAGAGGATGGATTCATTCCCGAAGATCCATCCAAATCACCAAGCGATGAGTAGTCTCCAGCAGCAATGGCTGTCGAAAAGCTCCGTCTTTGTACTGCGTTTATTCTGTGGAACGTGTAATGCTGCAATTGCCTCAAGAGCGCAAGCTCTTCAAAGTTGCCAAGTACTTCAACATCTCGAAGGAAGAGATCGTTGAGTACCTCAAGGCGAAAGGATTCGAGGTTTCCTCCAAACCCAGCTTCGAGCTCAGCGACGATATGCTCGAAGCAGTGGCGGGGCATTTTGCCAAGGAAGCAAAAGCAGCCGAGCGTATCCGCAGCAAAGTCGAGCAATTCGACCGCCATCGCACTCCAACCAAAAAGGAAGCACCTACACCTGAACCCGCACAGAAACAAGCAGAACTGCCTACAGCAGAAGCTCCTCCAGCAAAAGAGCCATTGCCAGAACCTACACTGGTAACACATGATGGTGAAAGCAAACTGCCAGACGTAACCGAAGAATCAGCGCAATTGCCCCAGGTGGCCGAGACTCTGACAAACGAGGCAGATGCGTCCATTGCTGCTGTAGCAGAACCTGCGGTAGAAGAACCTGCACCTGAAGAAGTATCCCCTTCTGTAGCTGAACCCCTTCAAGAAGAAGTTGCTGGCAATATCACCGCTGCTGTTGACACTCCATTCGTCTCCGCCTCTGAAGAAATCACCGAGCCACATCGTTCTGAACCCCAGCTTTCTGAACCTGGACCTCCAGAAGAAATACCAGAATCGCAAGCGGAAGTATCATCAGCTCAGGAAACAGCGCCAGCCTCGGGTGATCGCGCTGCTGACGAACCTCCGGTTGCTGCCGATGAATCAAGCGATGACACAAGCGAGACGAAGCGCCGTCGGCGCGTATCGAATGTCATCGCCACATCTGAACCGGATAGTCCATCCACCTCATGGAAGCTGCGGGGACTCACCGTCGTCGGGAAAATCGAGCTCCCCGTCGAAGAACCGCGCCGTGGCAAACGTCAGCCACGGAAGCCCGAAAAGCCTGCGCAAACCCAAAAGCGCGAAGCCCGTCCGAGTGTGAAAGACAGAGGCACCACTAAACCAACACCTGAAAAAAGCTCCTCTCCTGCGACACCAGAGCAGCCACTGCCACTGCTTGCCGATGCTACCCCGCCGACGAGTATTCTCAAAAGCAAGAGCAAGAAGCCTCCAACAAAAGATGATCTGCTGACGGAGGACAAAGCCAAGAAGAAACGCAAACCTCTCCGTGAAATCATTACCGAAGAAGAAGTCGAGCGCGCTATCCGTGAAACGCTCGCGGGCATCGAGGAAGAAGCACGAATCAAAAGCAAGATCAAAAAGCAGCGCAAACAGCAACGCGAAGAACGGCAGCAACGACGCGCCGAAGAGCTCCAGCAAGAGCGAGGTATTCTCCGCATCACAGAGTTTATCACCACTGCTGAACTGGCGAACTTCCTCGGCGTCTCTCCAGCGGAGATCATCGCCAAGTGCCTTGGCTTGGGATTGATGGTAAGCATCAATCAACGGCTCGACCGCGATACCATCCAGCTCATTGCCAGCGACTACGGCGTCGAGGTGGAATTTTTGACCGATAAAGAAGTCTCACTCGATGAAGAGACACTTCCCGATCCGCCAGAGTCGCTTGTGCCGCGCCCGCCGATCGTGACGATCATGGGGCACGTTGACCACGGGAAAACCTCGCTGCTTGACTATATCCGCAACTCCAACATCGTTGCTGGCGAGGCAGGCGGCATCACACAACATATTGGCGCTTACAAGGTCGTCCTGCCGAACGGCAAATCCATCACCTTCCTCGACACACCCGGTCACGAAGCGTTCACTGCGATGCGAGCCCGTGGTGCACAAGTCACAGACGTTGTCGTCCTCGTCGTTGCCGCTGACGATAGTGTTATGCCCCAAACGGTCGAGGCAATCAGCCACGCACAAGCTGCAGGAGTTCCGATTGTCGTTGCTATCAACAAGATTGACAAAGACACGGCAAATCCCGACCGTATCAAACAGCAACTTGCCGATCACGGCGTTCTCGTCGAGGAATGGGGCGGCAAGTACCAATGCGCTGAAATTTCCGCCAAGAAAGGCATCAACGTTGATGTTCTACTCGAAAAAATTCTGCTCGAAGCCGAGCTACTCGATCTGAAAGCCAATCCCAATCGCCCAGCAGTCGGAACAGTTATCGAAGCACACGTAGATAAAGGACGTGGGAATGTTGCCACAGTCCTCATCCAAAATGGAACGCTCCGTCAAGGCGATGCCTTCATCTGCGGGCAGTACTTTGGCCGTGTTCGAGCAATGTACGATGAACGTGGCAACCGTGTCGAGGAAGCGCCACCTTCGACCCCAGTGCAAGTCACCGGCTTTGAAGGTCTGCCCGAAGCAGGCGATAAACTCGTCGTTTCCACCGATGAAGACAAGCTCCGCCAACTTGCTCAGCAACGACAAATTCTCCGCCGCGAACAGCAGCTCCGTCAAACCAAACGTATCTCGCTCGACGAGCTTTCCCGCCGTATGCAACAAGGCGGGCTCAAAGAACTACGCATCGTGCTGAAAGCAGATGTCAGCGGGTCGCTCGAAGCACTGACCGATGCACTCCAGAAACTCAGCACTGAAGAGGTTGCCATCTCGATTATTCACCGCGCTGTCGGCGCCATAACCGAAAGCGACGTGATGCTCGCAGCAGCCTCAGACGCTATCGTCGTCGGCTTCCAAGTGCAATTGCCAGCATCGGTCCGCCGGATTGCTGAACGCGAGAATGTCGATGTTCGCCTCTACTCGATCATCTACGATGCGCTCAACGAAATTCAGTTAGCCCTCGAGGGCATGCTCGCGCCCGAAATCAAGGAAGAAGTGCTCGGACGTGCTGAAGTTCGCCAAATCTTCCGGATCAGTAAAGTTGGGACCGTTGCCGGATGTTACGTCCTCTCTGGGACCATTAGCCGAAACGACAAAGTGCGGATTATCCGCGATGGATTTGAGATCTACAAAGGTACCATCCAATCGCTCAAGCATCTCAAAGATGACGTACGGGAAGTCCGCCAAGGCTTCGAGTGCGGTCTGACCGTTAGTGGATTCAACGACTACGCCGAAGGCGACATCATCGAGGCGTATCGCGTCACCGAAGTTCAACGGAAGCTCGGACAGTAACATGGCATCCTTTCGCCCTGACAGAGTCGCCCGCGAAATCCAGCGGATATTGAGTCAACCGATCAGCGACGTTGCAGAACTCCATGGTGGAGGAATGATTACCCTCACCGATGTGAAGGTATCACCAGATTTGACAATCGCGAAACTCTACGTCAGCGTCTTTGGAAATAGCCTCGGCGGGGAACGCATCGTTGCGCTCCTCAACGAGCAAGCGCAGCATTTTCGGTCGCTGCTTGCACCGCTCCATCTGAAAGTCATCCCAACGTTGCGGTTCTATCTCGACTCAACACTCGATGCGATGGAACGCATCGAGCAACTGCTCAAGCAACGTGAGGCTGGAAAATCTTCCGAAGGTAGCTCATCAAGCGGCCAATGATACCGATTCTCTCCAGGAAAACAGACGTGCGCGCGTGGCTGGAACGCTTGCCTTGCGAAGGGGGTGCAATTCTGGTGGATAAGCAGCAGCGATGGACATCGTTCGATGTGGTTGCCAAACTGCGCAGGCTACTCGGCGTCAAAAAAATTGGTCATGCGGGAACGCTTGACCCTATTGCGACCGGCTTACTCATCGTGTGCATCGGGCGTGCAACAAAACAAGTGGATGCCTTCCAAGCACTCGACAAAGAGTACCGTGTCGAAATCAAGCTTGGTGCACGCACCGAAAGCGATGATGCGGAAACACCGGAATACGAGACAACACCGATTGAGCACCTTCAACCACAAATGATCGTTGCGGCACTCGATCGCTTCATCGGTACCTTTGAACAAATACCGCCCACATACTCAGCTGTCCATGTTGGCGGCAAGCGATCCTATCAGCTTGCTCGCCAGGGACGCGCAGTAGCGCTTCCACCACGCACCGTAACAGTACACGCAATCGAGGGTATCGAGATTACGCTTCCGCTGGTTCGGTTTACGGTCCGTTGTTCAAAAGGTACCTACATTCGTGCCCTGGCACGTGATCTGGGCAACGTCCTCGGCGTTGGTGCATACGTTACTGCGTTGCGGCGTACAGCGATCGGCAACTATCGCGTCGAAGATGCGTTGACAATCGAAGAACTTGCAACATTACTCAGCGAAGGTAACCATGCAGATGTACCGCTCCATCGCTGAGGTGCCCTACAACCAGCGTTCTGTTGTAACGGTCGGAACGTTCGACGGTGTCCATCGCGGGCATCGCGCCATCATCGAGCGGATGCTTGCTGTTGCCCGCGATAGCCAAGCGCGGACAGTGGTAGTAACATTCGAGCCTCACCCACGTTTGGTCTTGCAGCGCTCGACGCAGCAGCCTATTGGTCTGCTGAGCACGCTTGCTGAAAAGTATGCACACTTGCAGCACCTTGGCGTGGATGTACTCGTTGTCATCCCCTTCACGTTCGAGTTTTCCCAAACACCGGCAGAAGAATTCGTCCGCTCGGTGCTCGTTGAGAAGATTGGGCTGATGCACATCGTTATCGGCTATGACCATTCGTTCGGGAAGGATCGCCAAGGGAACCACGCGCTACTGGAAAAACTGGGCGCAGAGCTTGGCTTCAGCGTCGAGTCTGTCCCGCCCGTATACCTTGACGGTGGCGAGTTGATTAGCAGCACAAAGATTCGCAGCGCGCTCCAGCGCGGCGATTTGGCAACAGCCAATGCCATGCTCGGCTACGCCTACAGCGTCGAGGGCATCGTCGTCCAGGGCGATGGACGCGGACGACGTCTGGGCTATCCGACCGCGAACATCGAGCTACTCGACCCCCACAAACTTCTCCCAGGATCTGGTGTCTATTGCGTCAGCGCGCCTCTTGACGGCCGGATCGTCCAGGGAATGGCAAATATTGGCGTACGCCCGACGTTTACTGATTCGGCGCACTTACGGCTGGAAGCCCNCTTTTTCGACTTCAGTGGATACTTATACGACCGCAAAATCGTCCTACGCTTCCACTGCTACGTTCGGCAAGAACGGCGCTTCGAAAGCGTGGATATGTTCTGGTCTCAACTCCGTGAAGACCGCGAAACCTGCGAGCGATATTTCGCGACAGCTGAACCGTTTATGTCCAACATTTCTCCAGAGTCGTCCGATGCTCACCAAAGAGCGAAAAGCTGAACTCATTGCACAATTCGGCGGATCGCCGACCAATACCGGATCGCCGGAAGCGCAGATTGCGATCCTGACTGAGCACATCAACCAACTGACTGAGCACCTGGCAGTGCACAAGAAAGACCACCACAGCCGACGTGGACTTATTGGGTTGGTCAACAAGCGCCGCCGGTTGCTCAAGTATCTCCAGCGTGTTGATTTGGAGCGCTATCGCAGCATCGTCGAACAACTCAATTTGCGCAAGTAAGAGCTCCGGTACTGGATCTGCATCTCTGACATCACACTGGATGCAGGGTCGCCCTGCCATACCGTGAGCCGATTTGTTCCGAGCAAGTGCGGAACACTGTTTGTCATACTGTCTACGCAAAGCCAGCATGGGAATTGTCAAGGTTTCTTGCCAGTTAGGTGGCAGAGAGTACTCCATCGAGACTGGACGTTTCGCCAAACTCGCCGATGGGTCCGTCATGGTGCAATACGGCGAGACAATGGTGTTGGTGACCGTCTGTGCAAGCCCGGATGTTCGCCCGGATGTGGACTTTCTTCCCTTGACGGTCGAGTACCGCGAAAAATCATCTGCCGCTGGAAAGATTCCTGGCAGTTTCTTCCGTCGCGAAGGGCGTCCGACGGAAAAGGAAATCCTCTCAGCACGATTGATTGATCGGCCGATTCGCCCAATGTTTCCTGAAGGGTGGCGTGCTGATACCCAAGTTGTTGCAACCGTCTTTTCTGCCGACGACAAGAACGAACCCAACTCGCTGGGTATGGTCGGTGCCTCTGCTGCGCTGCTGCTTTCGGACATTCCCTTCGATGGACCAGTCTCGGAAGTGCACGTCGGCAGGATCAACGGCACCTTCGTTATCAACCCGACCTACCAGGAACTGGAGGTTTCGGATATGGAGATCACCGTTGCTGGCACCGATGACTCGATCGTGATGGTCGAGGGAATGGCCAAAGAAATCAGCGAGGATGACTTTATCGCAGCACTCGAATTTGCGCATGAGAACATCCGCGTCCTGAATCAACTGCAACGCGAGCTTCTCGAGAAAGCAGGTGGTGGCAAGCGACCACACCGCCCGGTGCAAGCAATCCCCTGCCCACCTGATCTAGAGCACTTCATCCGCGGGCGCGTTACCGAACCGTTGAACCAGATGATCCACTCGTCGTCTTCGAAGGAAGCGCGCTCGGAGTTCCGCAAAAAGCTCCTCGATGAAACGCTGCTGGCAGTCCAGCAATTCGTCCTTGATCACGACGACTACGCTGAGCTACCAATCGTGCAGCTTACCAGCCGTGTCGTCAGCGACGTCGAGTACGAGCTGATGCGCAAAATGATCCTTACCGAAGGGCGTCGGCTCGATGGACGCGGCTTGACCGACATCCGCCCCATCACATGCGAAGTTGGCCTGCTGCCTCGCACGCACGGATCCGCACTCTTTACGCGTGGAGAAACGCAGAGTCTGACAACCGTTACACTCGGTACCAAGCAAGATGAGCAAATCGTTGATGGCTTGCTGCCGACCTACGAACGGCGATATATGCTGCACTACAACTTCCCGCCATACTCAACGGGCGAAGTTGGCCGGATGACTGGCGTCAGCCGCCGCGAAATTGGGCACGGCAATCTCGCCGAACGTGCCCTCCAGCCGCTCATCCCTAGTGAGGAAGAGTTCCCCTACACGATTCGCATCGTCTCGGACATCCTCGAATCGAACGGCTCCTCTTCGATGGCAACAGTCTGCGCTGGCTCCCTTGCATGCATGGATGCGGGGATCCCGATCAAGAAGCAAGTTGCCGGCATCGCAATGGGCCTTATCACCGAAGGTGATCAGGTCGCGATCTTGAGTGACATTCTCGGCGACGAAGATCACCTCGGCGATATGGACTTCAAAGTTGCCGGCACCGCTGACGGCATCACTGCCTGCCAAATGGACATCAAGATCAAAGGGCTTTCGCTCGAGATCGTTCGCCGAGCACTCGCACAAGCGCGAGAGGGCAGGCTGCACATCCTCCGCATCATGAACGAGTGCATTGACAAACCTCGTCCGGAGCTGTCGCGCTATGCTCCGCGGCTGACGACGATCAAAATTCCGGTCGAAATGATCGGAACAGTCATCGGGCCGGGTGGTGCAACAATTCGTGAGATCACCAAGCAAACCAATACAGAAATCAGCATCGAGGAAGATGGCACTGTCATCATTGCTGCCGTCAACCAAGAAAATGCACAGATGGCTATTGACTGGATCAAAGGCCTCACGCGCGAACCCGAACTCGGCGAAGTCTATCACGCAAAGGTCAAGGAAGTCCGCGAAGGACTCGGCGCAATCGTCGAATTCCTCCCGAAAAAGCAAGGGTTGCTCCACATCTCCCAAATTGCTCACGAACGAGTGCACAACATCCTCGATTACGTCAAGCCAGGCGACATCGTCGAACTCAAGCTCATCGAAATTCAGCCAGATGGCAAATTCCGACTCAGCCGAAAAGCACTGCTGCCACCACCGGAAGACGTGATCAACGGTGGTAATCGCTCCAGCGGAAGCAGTCGCTTCGAACGTCCGCCACGCTCAGGAGATAGCCATCGCCACAGTAGTCCACCTCGCTCTCCCCATCGCGGCGGAAGACGCTAAAATCCCTCAGAGAGCCGTGCTGCCGCTATCCTACACGAAACTCAACGTGCGCAGAAGAAACCAGTACACCCTCGCTCAGGCTCCAACGTGGCAGGAGCTTTTTGTTTGAAGGGAACTCTCGATAGCTGAAATTACGCCAGACGCTCGTGAACGTGCCCGGAGCGGGATTCGAACCCGCACGCTCCATCAGGAGCCCAGGATTTTAAGTCCTGTGCGTCTGCCGTTTCGCCATCCGGGCGGCAGGCAAAGATACATTCCCTGCTCTTGATGACGTTCTTCGAACTACGTCGTCTTCGAGTGCACGGAAATCGCACGGCTTATTTTCGCTCCGCTTGTCATTTCTCACGATGCGCATGGCTGATTTTGTTCATCTGCACAACCACTCTCACTATTCCCTCCTCGACGCCATCGCAACACCGGAACAGCTGGTCACTGCTGCACTCAACGACGGGCAGCCAGCAGTGGCACTGACCGATCACGGCGTCATGTTCGGGTGCATGGAGTTCTTTTTCGCAGCGAAAAAACGCGGTATCAAGCCGATCATCGGTTGCGAGGTGTATTTAGCGAAAGGCTCGCGAACGGAGAAAAGGCCCATCAAGAACGGCGAGAGCAAGCGGGATTACTTTCACCTTGTGCTCCTGGCAAAAAATGAGCAAGGCTACCGCAACCTCTGCAAGCTTGTTTCGCTCGCTCACACCGAGGGATTTTACTACAAACCGCGCATTGACCGAGAGCTTCTCGCGCAGTACCACGAGGGCCTTATCGCATTGAGCGCCTGCCTTGCAGGGCCGGTCAACCAACCGCTCCTTGCCCGCGACTTCGAAACTGCTCGTGCAAACGCGCGGTGGTTCAAGGAGCTCTTCGGAGATGATTGGTATATCGAGCTTCAAGATCACGGGCTACCGGAAGACAGAATCGTGCTGGAGCAGGCTCCAAAACTTGCTCGTGAGCTTGGTATCGAGCTTGTCGCTACCAACGACTGTCACTACATCCGTCCCGAGCATGCTGTTGCGCACAACGTCCATTTGCTGATTCGGGAGGTTTCATCCTCGAATGCAGGCACATTCGATGTAATGCAGCTCCGGTATCGGGTGCCGGAGTTCTACTTCAAAACCGCTGTGCAAATGAAGGAGCTATTCGCCAAGTTCCCACGTGCAATCGAGAACACACTGGCAATTGCAGAAAAGGTAGTGTTCGCCCCCACCTTCTCGCCGAAGATGCCGACCTTTCCGATTCCACCCGACTCAACCGCGCAATCGCTCGATGACTACCTCGAAGAACTCACCGTGCGTGGATTGGAACGGAGGTACGGCCACGTAACCCCCGAGATTGCCGACCGCGCTCGCTTTGAGCTGGAGGTTATCAAGCGGATGGGATATTCGGGCTACTTCCTCATCGTGCAGGATTTCATCGCCGGTGCTCGACGGCGAGGGATCAGCGTCGGCCCTGGACGAGGCTCCGCAGCTGGATCGCTTGTCGCCTATGCGCTCGGCATCACAAATATTGACCCACTCAAGCACGACCTTCTCTTCGAGCGATTCCTCAATCCTGACCGCATTTCGCTCCCCGATATTGACGTGGACTTCAACGATGAACGCCGCGACGAGGTCATCGAGTATGTCCGCACCAAGTACGGTGCCGATGCTGTCGCGCAAATCATCACGTTCGGCACCCTCTCGGCACGGCAGGTTATCAAGGACGTCGGACGTGTGCTCGGCATACCGCAGGCAACGCTCAACGAGATTACCCAGAACATCCCCGTTGTCTTGGGAAAAGTCACCAAGCTCAGCGACGCACTCAACCTTCCAGAACTGCGTTGGCTCCGGGATACCGACGATCCCAAACTCCAACAGCTCGTCGAATACGCACTTGTCCTCGAGGGTTTGGCGCGGAATGCATCGGTCCATGCAGCCGGCGTCGTGATTGCACCTGGCCCCATCACCGACTACGTGCCGCTCTACCAAACTCCCGGCTCCAATCCTACCACGCAGTACACGATGAAAGAGCTCGAAGCAGTCGGGCTCTTGAAGATGGACTTCCTGGGACTGACGACCCTTTCCATCATAGACCGCACTCTCGAGCAAATCAAAGAAAACTATGGAACGACGATTGACCTCGACGCAATTGACTACAGTGACCAAGCTGTGTACGAAATGCTCAGCGAGGGACATACGCTTGCCGTCTTCCAATTCGAATCGGAGAAGATGACCGAATATCTCCGGCAGCTCCGCCCACGCAACCTCGAAGAACTCACCGCCATGAATGCGCTCTACCGTCCTGGTCCAATGGACAATATTCCGGAGTTCATCGATCGGAAATTCGGGCGAAAACCGATCGCGTACCTCCACCCACTCATGGAGCGCCGGCTCAAGAATACCTACGGCATCATCGTGTACCAAGAGCAGGTCATGCAGCTTGTGCAGGACCTTGCCGGATTCACGCTCGCCCAAGCTGATACCCTCCGCCGCGCGATGGGCAAAAAAGACGAAAAGCTCATGGCACAGCAACGCCAAGCCTTCATCGAGGGCGCCATGCGCACCAATGGCATTGAGCCACACCGCGCAGAGGAAATCTTTGACCTTATCCAAAAGTTCGCTTCTTATGGCTTCAACAAATCCCACTCAGCTGCCTACGCATATCTGGCGTACCAGACAGCCTGGCTCAAACGCCACTACACCGCAGAGTTCCTTGCAGCGAACATGTCCGCCGAATTGGGCAAGCTCGAGAAAATCAACGCACTCATCGAAGAGGCGCGGAAATTCGGCATCACTGTCCTGCCTCCGGACATCAACCAATCGCTGGAGACATTTCGAGCAACATCGCCCACGACGATCGTCTTCGGGCTTGCGGCGATCAAGAATGTCGGGCTCAAGGCAGTGCAGTCTATCATCGAAGCTCGAAAAGCAGATGGTCCATTCCGCTCGCTCTACGATTTCTGCCGCCGTGTGGATACCCGTCTTGTCAACAAATCCGCCATCGAAGCGCTCATCGCAAGTGGTGCGTTTGATCGGCTCGGCGGCCATCGCGCGCAATTAGTAGCTGCGCTCGACCAAGCTCTGGAATTTGCCAAATCCGCCGCCGTTGTTGCACACGGAATGGACTCCCTTTTCGGCGAGGATATGCTCGAACCTGTTGAGCCTCAATTGCCAGACGTTCCCCCTTGGAGCAAAGATGAGCTGCTCAGCCGTGAGCATGAAGTGCTCAACTTCTTCCTCTCCGGTCATCCGCTCGACGCCCACGCCCCCTTGGCTCGTGCGCTGGCGACAATCCAACTTGGGAAAACTGATTCCCTTCGGTCCGGTACAACAGTCCGCTGCTGCGGTCTTGTTACCCAGCTCCGAACAAAGCTCGATCGGAGCGAGCGCCCGATTGCATTTGCACTGCTGGAAGATTACACCGGCGTTGGCGAACTCATTCTCTGGAACTCGGTGTACGAAACAGCCAAGGATTTCCTCCGCAAGGGCGCGCTGGTAGTCGCAGTGGGCAAACTCGAGTTGCGCGACGAAGCTGCCACGCCTCGAATCATCGTTGACGAACTTCTCCCGCTCGAGTCTGCGTATGACCGAATAAAAACTCTCCACCTTCGGCTCGATGCACAAAGCGATCCATCAATCCTTGATCGCATTGTAGCTTTTGGCCACGGCGCAAAGACTGCCGTTGCGCTCGTTGTAACAATCCTCCACAACGGTGAAACGCACGCCCGCTATCACATCCCGAGGTTTCCACTACAGCTCGACAGCACCACCATCGCTCAACTGCAGCAGCTTGTCGGTGCGAATAATCTCACGCTCTCGGCAAACGAGGTCTAACCACCAGCTCAACTTCCAATGCATCGAGACGATACTTCCTTTGTCGCAGGCAATGCGTTCAAACCGCAGTCGCCCCGGTGGCGCGAAACGATCGTTGACTGCTTAGAACGCCAGGAGTTTCTCAAGCTCGTCGGCGCAGAAGTAACCTCGATCGAGCCAGGCTTCATCGAGGCAGTGCTCTCGCTCAAGGAGAACCACAAGCAGCACGACGGCATCGCCCACGGTGGCGTCATTGCAACGCTGGCGGACATCGTCACTGGTTTTGCTGCCTACACGCTCGTCGCTGACGACCAATGTACGGTGACGATAGACATGACCGTCAGTTATCTGGAAGCAGCCCATCATGGGGTGCTCCGTGCCGTCGGGCGTGTCCTTCGTCACGGGAGAAGCATAAGCTTTGCACGCGGCGAGATTTTCTCCAGCGATGCTTCGCCTGCTAACGAACGATTGATCGCCATTGCCCAAGCGACGTTTGCAATTCGGCAACGAGCATAGCGTCGAACATGCAGACAAATCACCCCGCTGAGCTGATCCTTTCGGTAATCGCTGCGCCGTGTGAGCACCTTGCTATCGGCAGCCACCCAGCAGGCGACCTATCCTTCGAGGAGCTGCTTGTTTACACCGAAGCATCGCTGGCAGTATGGCGACTCCCACAAGCGCGTCAGTATGCACAACGTTTAGCAGACCATCCCGGACGCCTCAATGAGCACTATCAATGCATGGTGCTTTCGCTTTCGGCACGCTTGGCACTTGCAGCTGGTGACCCACAAGCCGCCCTCCGAGGAATCGCTGCTGCCATCGAGCAAGCAAGCTCGCCAGCTCTGCGTGCACTGATTCGCTACCAATGGGCTGCAATGCTCGAAATGATCGGAAACTATCCGGACGCATTGCGCGCCTACACCGATGCACTGAGCAATCTGGACAGCTCCAACGAAATCCTTGCTCTGCTTGCCCGGCTGGGAGCCGCACGCATTGAAGGAGTGTTAGGGGACTATGATACTGCTCTTGGTATCCTCGATTCCAAGCCAGATCCTTCTGCTTTAGCAAACGAGCACGATGTTGCATCGTTGCTCCACGCAGCGCACCATGCGGAACTTCTCACGATGACAGGTCAAGCCGAGCAAGCAATCGCGCTCCTTGCATCAGTACGCCCGACAGCCGTCACTCCCCGCACCAAGTATGCAGTTGCCATGGCCGACCTTGCAATGCTCAGTGCGTATCGAGCATGCCAGCAGTGGGACCTTGCTGGTTCGTTCGGAGAGGCGCTTGCACAGCGCATGGAAGAAGAAGCACTACCCTACTTCGCGGCACGTGCACTGTATGAATACGCTCTGATGTTCAGCGACTCCTGCTCGCCGTACTACAGCCCACCTCTTGCACTGGAGCATCTCCGCCGTGCACTCTCGCACTTGGAGCACGCGCCATTTTGCGACCTCCACGCATGGATTCACCTTCGGCTTGCGCAAACCTACCGTGCCATCAAGCATGACCGGAAAGCATTCATCCATTTGGAAAAGTTCACCGAGTTTCATACATCTGCGCTTTCCCACCACACAGCGCACGCAATCAAAGCGACCGAAATCAAACTAGCAACCCGCCAACGAGATCTTGAGATTGCCGATCTACGCCGCCAGAATCACGAGCTTCAACTACAGCTCAGCAACGCTCTTGCTACCGTGGAAGAATACAAGCAACGTATGGAGGACCAAATTGCCTATCTCGGTGTTGTCGCCCACGACCTGAAAAATCCCCTTGCGGCAATCATGATGAGCGCATCTGTCCTCGAACGCTATGGGCAAAAGCTCACGAAAGACGAGCTGGAAAAGCACACCAGTGCAATCATCCGTACTGCCGAATGGATGAAGGACCTCGTTACTCAGCTGCTCGATTTTACTGCGCTCTCGACAGGACGGCTGACACTCGCGATAGAGCCAGTTCACGCGGCTTTGCTCTTTGACACAGTCATCGAAGCGTATCGTGTCCGAGCGCTGGCAAAATCGCTTACGATCCACAAGCATTACCACGCAGCCGATCTCTACGTCCTCGCTGACAGCCGTCGCTTGCAGGAATGCTTGGACAATCTCCTCTCGAACGCGATCAAGTACTCGCCGCTCGGTCGGCAAGTCCACTGCTCGATCGAGCAACATGGGGAGCACCTCCGTTTCCTTGTCCGGGATGAGGGTCCTGGGCTAAGCCAGCAGGAGCAAGAGCGCCTCTTTCGTGAATTTACCCGTGCACGCTCGGCAGCAACCGGCAGTGAAGGTGGAACCGGACTCGGGCTCAGCATTGTTCGGCGTTTCGTCGAGGCGATGCACGGTACTGTTGGCTGCACAAGCGCTCCAGGCAAAGGAAGCACATTTTTCATCGAGCTTCCGATGGCCCCACCACCGCGCGGAAACCAAGAGCATCTGCATCCTTCGGTACAAGAACTCGTGCAGTCATCCTGAACGTTGCGCGAGCACAAAACCCCCGCAGCATTGCTGCCGTAATTTTGCCTCGGCTGCAGCAGGCGCATTGTATCGTTCACCATCACGCACACGTATGGCACTCTACATCACTTCAGACTGCATCAACTGTGGTGCATGTGAGCCAGAATGCCCCAACACCGCCATCTACGAACCCGGCTCAACGTGGACGTTGGCAGGTGTTGAGTACCATGACTCGACCAGTCCAGGCGGCTTCAAGCGTGACTTTTGGTCGGATCAGTTCTACTTCATTGTTCCAGATAAATGCACCGAGTGCGTCGGATTCCACGATGAACCGCAGTGTGCTGCAGTCTGCCCAGTTGATTGCTGCCTACCGGATCCGCTTAACCCTGAAACGCCAGAACAACTCCAAGCGAAAGTTGCCTACCTCGATTCGATTGATCCCAATCGGCGCAGACTCTAACGCATAACAAGCCCTCATGGCACTAGCATTGCAAGGCGAGCTGACCATCGTCCGGGGGAAAATTGCAGCGATCGAGCCACGCGCAGGTGGGGTAACGATTCGGAGCGGCACGCGTCGCGTTGAATTCCCTGGCGGATGGGCGCTCCCTGGCTTGGTTGATGCTCATGCACACGTAGTTGGCCTCGGACTGGCATTTCGGGAAGGGTATCTCCGAGACGCTCCCTCGAAACACGAATGCATCGAGCGTCTCATCGCACACGGCCCCAACCGAGGTGAATGGATCGTTGCACGTGGTTGGAATCAAGAGCTGTGGTCTCCCCCTCTTTTCCCAACGCGCTACGACCTCGATAGGGTGTTTCCTACTACTCCAGTGGCGCTCACGCGGGTAGATGGGCATGCGCTCTGGGTCAACTCCTCAGCACTGGAACGCGCCGGCATTACTGCTGCTACACCGGACCCCGCTGGGGGCGCAATAGTGCGCGACGAACATGGCATGCCAACAGGGATTCTGCTCGATGCCGCAATGGAGCTTATCCAGCAGTACATTCCCGAACGAACACTCGAAGACATCGAACACGCGATCATCGAAGCAACCGCTGCAGCCAGCAGCGTTGGTCTTACAGAAATCCACGACATGGACGTGCTTCCGGAACACCTCCCAATCTTTACCCAGCTTGCTGAGCAAGGTAAACTTCACTGCCGCATCCTCTCGTGGGTACGCGGACAGCGCTTTGAATGGCACTCAGCAGGTGTACTACCGACGACCGGTGAGTTTCATCGTGTAGCAGGCATTAAGCTTTTTGCTGATGGTGCACTTGGCAGCCGTGGTGCAGCGCTGCTGGAGCCCTACACCGATGATCCAAGCACGCACGGGATCCTGCTCCTGACTGTCGAAGAGATCGCCGAGAGAATCAAGCGAGCACTCGACGATGGATTTTCCTCGATCGCTGTCCACGCAATTGGCGATCGCGCTGTACGTGCCGTTCTCGATGCGTTCGAGTACATTCAGCAACGCTATCCTGCTCTCGACAACGTTCGATTTCGCATCGAGCACAGTCAAGTAGTTCATCCCGACGATCTGCCGCGCTACGTGCAGACTGGCGCAATTGCCTCGGTGCAGCCAATTCACTGCACAAGCGACGCCGCAATGGCAGAGCGCCGGCTTGGCACTCGCACAGCGACCGCGTACCGATGGCGATCGTTTTTGCAGCATGGGGTGCTACTATGTGCAGGCTCAGACTTCCCTGTCGAATCCCACAATCCACTCAGCGGAATTGACGCCTTCTGCCGACGCATCCCTCCGGGGAGTGACCATCCCTGGTATCCCGAGGAACGTCTTTCTGCAACGGAGGCAATAGAAGCCTACACGATCAATGCTCACCGCGCCGCTGATATGAGCTACCGCCGAGGGTGGCTGGCTGTAGGGATGGATGCGGACATCACCATTGTTGACCGCAACATCGAGGTATGCCCTGCTGAGGAAATTCTCCAGGCTCGTACATTAGCGACCGTTGTTGGTGGCATGCTTTACGAACACGCATGAACCTCGAACGTCAGCAGTGGTTTTACCGCGATCACTACACTCCAGAGCGTTATCGCCGTTTGAAAGAGCACCTGCAATCTGAACTGCGCACTCGCATTGACTTCCGCATCCTGGAAGCCCCAGTCTTCTGCTCATCCGAGCTGCGCAGCGCTATCGCCGAGGCTTCGCTTGCGCTCGTTTCGCAATGCACAACGCCTGCGTACCTCGACCGTGCAGTTGAGGAAGCAATTCCCCCCAGCTACCGAATGCCAAAGGTGCCTCCACATCCAACGTGTGCTGTCGTGGACTTTGCCATTTCGATGGAAAGTGGAGCAATCAGACCCCGTCTTGTTGAGCTCCAAGGTTTCCCATCGCTCTTTGCCTACCAACTGTACCTTGCCGAAGCTTATCACCTTGCCTACGAGCTGCCCGAAGAGTTCTCCCCCTTTTTCGATTCAGCACTTACGACCGATGAGTACCGCACATTGCTGGAGCGATGGCTGCTGGGATCGCATCATCCCGATAACACTGCCCTTGTTGACTATCACCCACTCGAGCAGAAAACCTATCCCGACTTTGCAGCAACGTACTTGCTCACCGGCATGGCACCAACGGACATCCTCGACTTGGTTTGTGCAGAGCGAACGCTGTTCCACCAACGCGGTGGAGCGCTGCAACCGCTGCGACGCATATACATGCGTGCGATACCCGATGAGCTGGAGCAGCACAACGTCGAGCTTCCGTTTGCATGGAACGATCCACCCGACGTCGAGTGGGTGGTGCACCCGAACTGGTATTTCTTGATGAGCAAGTATTCGCTGCCATTTTTGGAACATCCGACGGTTCCCCGCGCGATGTTCTGCGATAGCGTCGAGAGCATTCCTTCCGACTGTCGTTACGTCCTCAAGCCACTCTACGCCTTCGCAGGAAAAGGAGTCAATCTTTCGCCAACCGACGAAGATCTCCGCGCTCTTCCTCCAGAGGAAAAACACAATTGGTTACTCATGGAGAAAATTGACTACGCACCTGTTCTCCCAACACCGGAGGGAAACAACTTTCTCGAAATCCGCTGCATGGTACTCTGGGAAGATGATTCCCACCCGCGTCCGACAATGTCTCTTGTTCGAAGTGGCCGCGCTGCAATGATGGGTTCGCGGTACTTGACAGAACCCTGGACGGGAGCTTCGATTTGCTTTTTCGAACAGTGACTGCCGCAGCCCAAGAGCGCTATTCCAAGTACGTGTAGCCGTACAATCCCGAGCGGTACATCGCCAGGAACTCTTTCCCCTCATGGAGCGTGATCATGTTCTCCTTGACTGCTTGCATGACCCACGTTTCCATCGTTCGTACGAGCCGTTTTGCGGAGAACTGCACGTAGTCGAGCACATCTTCGACTGTTTCGCCTTCGATGATTTGATCAATCCAATAACTGTCCTCATCGCAGACAATGTGCACGGCGTTGGTATCTCCGAAGAGATTGTGCAAGTCACCCAAGATTTCCTGGTAAGCTCCGACCAAGAACACGCCGATGTAGTATTGCTCACCATCCCGCAGGTCGTGGACAGACAGGTATGGCATCGTCTCCCGAATGCCGATGAAGCGATCAATGCGCCCATCACTATCACAGGTGATGTCCTGGAGCGTTGCCCGGCGGAGCGGCTTTTCGTTGAGTCGCTGCAGCGGCATGATCGGGAAGAGTTGATCAATCGCCCAGGAATCTGGGAGCGATTGGAAGAGGGAGAAGTTGCAGAAGTACTTGTCTGCAAGCAGCTTTGGGAGGATGCGGAGTTCATCCGGGATGTGGCGAAAATCCTGTGCGTAGCGATTGACGGCTGTTGCGAGACTCCAGAAAAGTCGTTCGACTTTTGCACGCGACGGCAAATCGAGTAACCCGAGCGCAAACAGTTCGAGCGATTCCTCGCGCAACTGGAGCGCATCATGCCAAACTTCCAGGATGGTGCGTGGGGAAATGTTGTTGAGCAAGGTGTAAAGCTCGCGCACGATCTCATGGTCGTGAGGCTCGATGCTGTGGCGAGCGTCATCCCACAGTGGCGTTGTCGCAGTCTCAAGCACGTTGAAGACGAGAACCGAATGATGCGCCGTCAATGCCCGTCCGGCTTCGGTGATCACGTGCGGATGTGGTAAACTGTGGCGATCAGCGGCATCGAGCAGCGTGGCAATCGCATCGTTCGCGTACTCCTGGATCGAGTAATTGATACTGCTGGCAATCGTTGTCCGCGAGCCGTCGTAATCAACGCCTAAGCCACCTCCGATGTCCACATACTCGATCGCACACCCCAAGCGGTGGAGTTGAACGTAGAACTGTGCGACTTCCCGCAGACCAGCTTTGATTTTTCGAATGTTCGTGATCTGAGAACCAAGATGGAAATGGATGAGCTTGAGCCAATCGAGAATTCCCTCGCTGCGCGCCAGCTCCACTGCCTCGAGAAGTTCACTTGCATTGAGTCCGAATTTGCTCTGATCGCCGCCAGATTCCTCCCACTTCCCACTTCCGCTTGCTGCAAGCCGAATGCGGATGCCGATGTTTGGCACAACATTCAACCGCCGAGCAATCTGCAGGATAAGCTTGAGTTCGTTGAGCTTTTCGACAACGAGAAAAATTTTCTTCCCCATCTTGTGCGCCAGAAGCGCAAGCTCGATGAAGTCTTCGTCCTTGTAGCCGTTGCAAATAATGAGCGCCTCCGGGTTGTCCATGATGGGAAGGACAGCATGCAGTTCTGGCTTGGAGCCTGCCTCCAGGCCGATGTTGAACTTCTTGCCGTAGCGAACGATTTCTTCGACAACGGGACGCTGCTGGTTGACCTTGATGGGATAGACGTTGTAGTACTTTCCACGGTAGCCGTACTCGCTTCGTGCTCGATCGAAGCAGCCACTAATTTTCTCAATGCGATGGTCGAGGATGTTGGGAAAACGCAGCAGCACCGGCGGATTGATATCCTTGAGTGCAAGTTCGTCCATCAGCTCGCGGATGTCAATGGCAGGACCGTTGTCCTTGCGCGGCTTGACGACGACGTTACCTTTCTCGTTGATGCCGAAGTACCCAATACCCCAGCCTGCAATGTTGTAGAGTTCGGCTGAGTCCTCTACCCGCCATGTTCTCAACGCAGCGACCTCCATCATTGGTTAGCGGACAACAACAAATGGATACATGCGTGCGGTGCCATTACATTCAACGAAGATTCCATACATTCCTGGTGCAAGATGCGCGCACTCGATCGGAATGACACGGATTTGCGCGCCGAGAGATTCGTCGGCAAGCCGTGCGACCGTTCGTCCGTAAGCGTCGTAAAGCGTAACCCGAAGATCCGACGGCTTAGTGCGCACGATCTCGACGAACGCACGATCCGACGCGGGATTGGGGCCGACACGCACATCCCGGGCATCACCTTCTGTGGATTCCACGCTGGTTACAACATCCTCCAATCGAATGCGAACGGTAACCGGTACATGGTCGCTGACGGTCGTTGTATAGCTTGACAGGAAGGCGTTAGGAGTTTCAAGGTACGTCCGGTGTACTGCGCCGAAGAGTTCATCAGAAACAATGATCTGATCGAGCATCCGCGCGTTGACCGACGAGCCAATGTACGACCGCAGTCCCAGCAAGCTCAGCGGACGTGTCAGCACGCGCCAGTGGGCAGAATCATCAATGAACACTTGATACGGTGTCGGATTTGGTGACACGACTGAAGTGACCACATCATCGTTGAAGTCACCGAGGATAATCACCGGAACGCTTGCGTAAAACGTATTGAGGTAGTCGTGGAACGTTTCTGCGTCCGTCTTTCGGCGTTGCCAATCTTGCTGTGCGGTAGTCGAGTCACCTGTTGCTTTTGCATGGATGTTGAAGAACACAATCTGTTTCTCCGCGCCTCCAACCCTGCAGTGAGCGGTCATGCGGAACGGGAAGCGTCCACTGGCCCAGGCTTGCGAGCCACCATTGACAGCAAGCCCTGTCTCGATAACCTGGACATTATCCTGCGAAACAAGGTATGCCATCTTCTGTTGCTGTTCAATTGGGGCTAGGTAGCCTGCATAGCGTCCCTGTACCACCCCAGCAAGGCTATCGAGTACCGACTGCGTCACCACTTCTTGGAAGGCGTAAATATCCGAGCGCATCGAGTCCAACGCTATCCGAACGCTATTGAACTGCCGCTGCTTGTTGGCAACACCAAGCGTGGTATCAGTCGAACCGAACCAAAGGAGATTCCACGTCGTCACATCGAGCGTTGCGCTCGGGGGCAGAGTATCGCGCTCGACCGTCAGCCCAACATCAGCCGCAACGCGCGGTAAGAGCTGATAGGTACCGCGAAACTGGGAGATAACGCCTACGATGTCAATGCGTCCAGTTGGTATCGGCAAGCTGTTGCGAGCAATTTCGGTGTTCGCATCAATGCGAACCTGAAGCTGATCCCCTGTCGCATTTCGGACGGTGTAGTTGCGGTCACCCTGGAAGATTCCCGTTTCAACGAATTCAACATTGCGGACGCGGACAAGCACGCCTTCGAGTGCTTCACCGATGGATGGAATCGAGGCTGTTCGGGGTGTGGGTTCTACTTGTGCAACTGGGATCACCTGAAATGTCACCGAGCCGGCAATTTCACTCAGACCAGTGCCGGATTGCCCTGTTGTTTGACCAAATTCGGTCAACGTGCCAGAGAGTATCTCCACTGAATCGCCTATCTGGACGCCCATCCGAAATGCGGAGTTGAATACGGCAATCCCACCACTGGCATCCTGAATGTAGCTGGTGTTGCGGAATTGATCAGCCACCGTAACGCGTCCTGCGATACGTTCACCAGCACGGAGTGAATCACCAAACGCGCGCTGCTTGAACTGCGCAATTGGGATGTAGGTTTGGGCACCTGCTGCAATTGCAGCAACCAAGAAGATTACAAGTCTACTCATGGAACAAAACCTTGTGGGACATCATTGAACTTTGCGGAGGAACCAGCGCTGCAGCACCTCTGTGCCACTCCGATAATCGTGCACAAAAAGGTAGTAGCACTGTCCGGCTTCCAAAACTACGGTAGAATCGCTTCCAATTGCCACGTTCCGATCCGCATCGAGTACAGAAAGCTGAACCGTTCCTGCCTCGAGACTTGTAAACGGCAATACGGTCTGTGCGTCAACAACAGGCAAACCGAGTGGAGAACCGTTCGCGTTCACCGTGACGAATGTCTCCTCCGAGACGTTGATGATTTTGACGGCCGCTTTCCCTGCGAACGGACTTTGTGCTGTATCTACAATTGGGCGGAAAAAGTCCGTAATCGTTCTACCACGAACGATAATCGTGTAGGATTGGCCATCGGCCATCACGTAACGCTGCGAGGCGATGCGCTGTGCAGTATCGCTTGCACTCCGCACATCGAGGAGTACGTATGTGCCTGAGGGTACCGTAATCGCACTACTTGCCATACCCGGCGGAAGCAACTCAATACGCCGGACGCTATCGGCAAACAGCGTCACCGCATCGGTTTTCGTCTGCGCATTGAACAGGCGAACGTACGCTGTCCCGCCTGTGAACGTTACCACACCTTCCTGGCAGCCTTCGATAAAGGCGGCTGCACAAAGCAGTATGCTCAGAACGAAACGCGAAGACCAAGTTGCATGCGCCATCGAGAAAAGAACGAATCCGTTTCGTAAATGCCTGGTTTGCCGTTCGATGTAGTTGGTGATGCATAGGAGATTCGCAAGCGACCTTGCCCGTCGAATGGTGTACCCGTCGTTGGGTCAGTCACAAGGGTAATGAGACGATAGCTCTGAAAGTTCACGTACTGCTGCAGTCCCCACCTACTGTTGAGCAGGTTGAGGAGGTTTTGGACATCGAGCGTCAGTTCCAAACGGGTTGCGCCCACCGATGGCAACTCTTGCACTAATCGAAGGTCGAGCTGATGAATCCACGGCTCGCGCATTGCATTGCGTGGCAGCACTTGCCCTCGGTAGCGACGTAGCACATCATTGGCCTCGATGAAATCCATCAGCTGCTTCCAGATTTGATCAGCAGTGCGAAGATCCAATCCCCCAGGCGGAACAACGACAACCCGGCTGCCCAGATCCTCTTGCCGTGGGACGTAAATGAGATCGTTGTACGTGAGGCCATCGCCGTTGTAGTCGCCAATGTACGTAAAGCTATAGGGTCGCCCAGAATTGCCCGTGTAGAAGATGCCGAGCGTGGTCGTGAGCGATTCGATCAGGCGGACGCGGTAGAAGATGTTCGCCGCTATACGGTGCGGGACATCGAAGTTCGAGCGTCCGAGCGTGGCTCGATTCGGGTCAGTTGCATCGGTGTTCTGCCAGTTCGATAGCGCTGTCGAGGCAGTCGCATCGGCAAGGTCATAGGTTGCCGAGTGCACGTAGGAAATCGTCCCGCTCAAGCCCCGCACGATTGGGTTGTTCTCTTGCAGCGTCAGCGAGAGCATACCGCTGTATTGGTAGCCTTCATTGCGGCTTGTGAGCAAAATGACCTGGGTAAATTCTGGTGCAGCGTTCGAATCTGTACGCCCCGAGGGCGACCGGGCATACATCGGACGTCCATCGAGTGGCGAAAGCGGCATCGCCAGCGACCGGCGGAGGTTGATATTGCGAAATTCGACAGTGTTGAGCATTTGTCCATACATGAGCTCAGACGTCAGACGAAGCCATCGCTCCAGCTGCACATCAACGCCAAGAGTCGAACGCCATACTTGTGGGAAGCGGAAGTTTGGATCAGTAACGTTGATCTGCGTTGTGGCGATCGGTTGGCCTGGGAACGAGGGATCCCCAGGTTTGGGTGGATTGGAGGGATCGAGCGTCACACGGAGCGGGACCAAGGGTGAATCGAGCCGCATCAGGAGCGGTGCGTTCGCGTCGTTATCGCGCCCGATGCTGACTCGAAGGAGATCAACTCCTGTGTTGCTATACTGATTGGAGAGCCATACCGCTGGCACTCGTCCGCTGAAGATCCCTGTTCCGCCACGGAGCTGGACTCTCCGATCACCAGTAACATCGTAGTTGAAACCGAGTCGGGGTCCCCAGAGAGGTCGTGCGTCGGGAAGGCGACTTGTACGCAAGCCCAGCGGGATTTCCTGGTAGGACGTTTTGAGCGAATCCGGCAATGCTGCATACGCCCGCGCAAGAGAATCGAACCGTGCAGCAAAGAGTGGATTTTCATACGGGCGATCGAAATACACCGGCACATCCGCGCGAACGCCGAGCGTAAGGCGCAAGCGTGGAAAGACCGTCCATTCGTCCATGATGTAGATGCCGCTTTGCATCATCCCCCAGCGCGCGCGTGGTGCTGGATTTCCTCCGGTGACATTCAGATTTGCATAGCTGAGTTGGTAGAAGCTCGGTGTCCGATCGCGCAATGCTTGCACATCACGGAACGTGTACGTACCGAAGTAATCTGGGATGAAGAGGTTGTTGAAGCGGTAGAGTTCGTTGTGGGTGCCGATGGTGATGGTATGCTCGCCAAGGAAAATGGAAAAGTCGTTCGTGACAGCAAGCTGAGACTGATCGAGCGCGTTTGCCTGGGAATTCCGCTCCGGCCCAAGCAGCACCTGATCGGCGCCGAGCATAACTTTCACCTGCGGGAAGGGCGCTGTTCGAAGAACTCGTTCATCGCTGGTCTGCGTCCATGCGATGCGAAACTCGTTTGCCATATTCTCGCCCCAGATCGAATTCCACTGCAGCACCGAAGAGTTATTGATGCTGCGGAACTCATTCCACTGACTCGAGAGCGAAAAAATTTGCCGCGTGCGGAGGACGTTGCGGTCCTGAAATGCGTTGGTGTAGTTATGGCGAAACTGCAGCTTGTGCCGATCGGAAAGGTTCCAATCGAAGCGAGCGATGATGTTGAACGTGTTGTTGCGCGAGATGAACAACTCTGCCGTTCCGGGGTCGTAACCATAGACCTCACGGACAGTGCGAATGATTTCGTCAAGCTCTGCCTTGCTGTGTGGAAAGTTATTGAGCGCGTTCGGATTGTTGAGCGCAATTTCGAGCGGGCGCTGTCGCAGCCGCGTCTCAGTTGTAACGTGGAAGAACAACCGATCGCGGACGATTGGGCCCCCAAGGCGTGCTCCAAACTGTGCATCGCTGAACTGCGCATACGGCTGGCGGAGTGCATCCGGGCTGGGGCCGACGAGCACTTGATTGCGCCCGTAGAAGAACGCTGAACCTCTGAATGTATTCGTCCCGCTTCGAGTGACTGCGTTGATAAGCCCACCAGTAAAGCCGCTCTGGCGGATGTCATACGGTGAGATGTTCACCTGCAGCTCCTCGATGGCGTCAAGCGAGAGAAGGTTCGCGTTGGCTTGGCTCCCCGCTGTTCCCGCTTGGCCAAGACCGAAGATGTCGTTTGCCACTGCGCCGTCAATCTGGATGTTGTTGTAGCGCGAATTCGTCCCGAGGATGCTGATGCCTTGCAGGCCGTCATCAGCGCCAAAGGCGGTCGTCTGCGTTGCGTAAGGATTGACACGCGCGATGTCCGATAGCGAGCGGTTGATCGCTGGAAGCGATGCAATTTCTTCGGCAGAGACGGCGCTGCCACTGCCTGTTTTGGCAGGTGAGAACGTTCGGTCACGATCGCCAGTGACAATAACCTCTTTGGCAGAGGCCTCAGCACTGAGCAACTCAACGGAGACAAACGCTTCTTGCCCCAAGTCCACGAAAATGTTCTCGACCGTGTCGGGACGGTACCCAACGTACGAGACGCGCAAGCGGTAAGGCCCACCTACTCGGACACCACGGAGCAAGAAGCGCCCGTTTCGCTGAGTCTTTGCTCCATAGCGCGAACCAGTCGGAAGATGTTCCGCAACAACTGTCGCACCAAAGAGTGCTTCCCCGCTCTTCCGATCGCGTACACTACCGCTGAGAGAACCTGTGGTAACTCCTTGCGCCATTGCAAGTGCTGCAGCAGCAATCAGCATTGCAAGGAGTACGCTACCATGCCGCACAATGCTCAAGTCTGCAACGCAAAGTTGTAGTACCATGCAAAGTTAGCATCCACACAGGCTCTACGATGTTTACCGTTGCGTGATACGTGCTACATCCAACGTTCGAATGCCAATTCATAACTTGCGTCCCGCAATCGCCTGCACAAAACAGTTCCTGCGTGCTGACCACACAGGAATTCCCCATACATGCAGCAACGAGATTGCATGTTCCACTGAACCGTTCCACTGCTACATATGGCTTCACACACGAGACGGAAAACCAAGTACATCTTCGTCGTCGGTGGCGTACTCAGCTCCGTCGGCAAAGGTATTGCCTGTGCCTCTTTGGGATTGCTCCTCAAGTCGCGTGGCTATCGGGTGACGATTCTCAAGTTTGACCCCTACATCAACGTTGACCCCGGCACGATGAACCCGCTTCAACATGGCGAGGTTTACGTCACCGACGATGGCGCAGAGACAGACTTGGACTTAGGGCACTACGAGCGCTTTCTCGACGTTTCGATGACTCGCTTCAACAACGCGACGACGGGACAAATCTACTACGAGGTGATCCAGCGGGAGCGTCGCGGGTACTACTTAGGCAAGACCGTCCAGGTGATTCCGCACATCACTGACGAGATCAAGCGGCGCATGACATACTTCGATGGTGAGTACGACATCGTCATCATCGAGATAGGCGGCACCGTTGGCGATATCGAATCGCAGCCCTACCTCGAGGCAGCGCGCCAGCTCACGTTAGAGCGTGGGCGAAGTGCATGCATTACGATTCTGCTTGCATACGTTCCCTTCATTCGATCGGCGGGAGAATTGAAGACCAAACCTACACAACATGCCGCCAAAGAACTCATGGAGTTCGGAATTATTCCAGAAATCATCCTCTGCCGCACCGAGCATCGCATTCCGAAGGAAGTACGAACCAAGATTGCGCTCTTCTGCAACGTCGCTGAGGATGCTGTCATCGAGCTGCCAGACGTCGAGACAATCTACGAAGTGCCGATTATCATGGCGCGGCGCAATCTCGATACAATCGTGCTCCGCAAACTCCGGCTCAAGACCGGGGAACTCGAGTTGGATACATGGTCCCGCTTCGTTATGCGCATCAAAAACCCACGGACAACAGTCGAAATCGCGCTTGTGGGCAAGTACGTCAGCTACCACGATTCGTACAAGAGCATCATCGAAGCGTTCGTCCACGCTGGTGCCATCAATAACTGCAAGGTCGAACTGCGTTGGATCAACTCTGAGGACGTCACCAGCGAGAATGTCGAAGAACTGCTCGGAGGCATACGCGGTGTCCTTGTTGCCCCAGGCTTTGGTGCGCGCGGCATCGAAGGAAAGATCGCCGCAATTGAATACGTCCGCACCCGCAACATTCCGTTTTTCGGGATTTGCCTTGGGATGCAGTGTGCAGTGATCGAGTTTGCGCGAAATGTCTGTGGCATCGCCGACGCCAACTCCGCTGAATTCAAGCGCACGCGCCATCCCGTCATTCACCTGATGCCAGATCAAGAGCAGGTCGAGCATAAAGGCGGCACGATGCGATTAGGAGCCTACCCGTGCGCACTGCTTGCCGGCACAAAAGCACACCGTGCCTATAACCAAGAGCTTATCTTCGAGCGCCATCGCCATCGCTACGAACTCAACAACGCCTATCGCTCTCTGCTCGAAGAGCACGGCATGGTCATGAGCGGTGTTTCCCCTGATAATCGCCTAGTTGAAATCATCGAGCTCAAATCGCATCCATGGTTCGTCGGCGTTCAATTTCATCCGGAGCTCAAATCCCGTGCGGTCAGCGGGCATCCTCTTTTTGTGCATTTTGTTCGAGCAGCGTTGCGATCGAAATTGAACGACGAAGGCACCGATGATGTGCAAAATCCTGTTGAATAGCACGCTACTGGCAAGCATCGCTCTTGTTTGTGCAGCACGCCCGATGCCGAGTGCGCCCCCTGACGACAGCACTCGCTACGTGCACTTTTTCACAATGCCACTCGATACTACCCGTGCAGTACCAGCACCGGCAATCGAGCAACGGGACTCGAGTGGACTTATCATCATCGAGATTGCTTACGGAAAAGGCGAACTCTCCGATCCACGCCGCAGACATTACGTCCGATTCATCGGGTACCATGCTGCTACGATGGAGGAGTTCTCGACCGAATTTGCAGGCAAGAAGGTGTACGCATTCATCCCGGACTCGACGTCGGTCTTCCCAGGGTTCAAGTACGCACTCCGCGGCATGCGCGTCGGCGGACGAAGGCGCGTGGTTGTCCCGCCACACCTTGCATATGGCGAGCGCGGCAGACCGTCCGTCGGCATTGGACCGAATGAAACCCTCATTGTTGATCTCGAACTTGTCAAACTCGATCCATGATTACGAACCTCGTCCTCGTCGAACACCCTACGCATCCGACGACGCTCTACCCGTTTTCGATCCTCCATGTGCCCTGGGAGCTTCGCTACGGCGCTATGACGATCATCGAAACGTGGCTACGTCTGACGGGCACAACGTTGCTTGATTGCCTGGGGCGCCCAGCACACCGCACCTCGTTCTACGCGCGCTTTCCCGAATACCGTGGCCATCAGCTCGGTGTGGGGACAGTCCTTGTCATCTCCAGCAGGTTACTTCCGACCAAGGAAGTTGTGCGCCAGATTACTCGTCACGCTTGCGGGAATCCTCCGCAGTGCTTCTATGCTGGCAGCGAGCTTGTCGCACTCAGCTGCTCCCTGCACCAATGGGAGCAACTTGCCGCCCATGATTGGCACGACCTCGAACGCAGCGTTACTCCTAGCTGGCAAAAGCACGAGCTGCGCAACGCACCGCTGCTGACGTATCTGTGGGATCTCTTTGTGTACGGGGATGCAACAATTGCTGAGCAGTTTGAGTTTTATGCAGACCACACAATTCACCACGCTGACTACGGTAGTGGGAGCGTCGCGGTGCTCAATGCTGAGGCAATCGCAGTTGGCGAAAATTCCTCCATCGCTCCACTTGTCGTGCTCGATGCTTCAGCAGGACCAATCATCATTGGCAACAACGTCACGATCATGCCACAGGCTACGATTATCGGACCATGCGCAATTGGTGATCATTCCGTCATCAAGGTCGGTGCGAAGATTTACCCAAACACGATCATTGGCCCGTGGTGCAAAGTTGGCGGCGAGGTAGAGTGCACAATCTTCCAGAGCTTCTCCAACAAACAGCACGATGGATTTCTTGGACATTCTTTCATCAGCGAGTGGGTCAATCTCGGCGCTGGTGCCAATACCAGCAACCTCAAAAACACCTACCGCCCAATTTCAGTGGAGCTCCCGTCCGGAAAAGTCGCAACAGGGCGAACGTTCCTCGGCCTGCTCTGCGGCGATCATACAAAAGCTGGAATCGCAACGATGTTTTCGACAGGAACAGTGGTAGGAATCAGTGCGAACATCTTCGGCGCAGGTTATACGCCGACTGTGATTCCTTCCTTCACCTGGGGTGGTATCAACGAGCGCAGGCTCTATGCACTTGATGTTGCACTCGATACAGCTCGCCGTTCTATGGCACGGAGAAAACGCCAACTGCTGCCAGAAGAGGAGGCGTTGATCCAGGCTGAATACCAGCGAATCCTTGTCGAGTAGTTCGAAACATCAAGTGCGCCATTCGGGCAGAGCAGAGGAGCAGCTGCCAATGCGCTCCTACCTTCCCAGGAGCAAATCAATGCGATCGCTGGCTTCCTCGATGAAAACGTCCGCTCCCGGAAAGCCCACCTCCTTAAACTGCACAACGCCATCGCGATCGAGATAGAACTTCGTCGGAATGCCGGTCACACCAAACCCCGAAACGACTTCATCCCGCAAGTCCAAGACAACCGGGAATGTGTAGGAGGGATTGCTTGCTAAAAACTTCCTGACATGTTCGGTGCGGTCATCCACCCGTTCCCAGCAATTGACCAGGAGTATCTCCACATCACTTGTGGAGCGGTACTTTTCGTAGAGCTTTTGCATGGAAGGCATCGAAACGCGGCACGGCCCACACCAGGTTGCCCAGAAGTCAAGTACGACTACTTTCCCCTTGAGCTGCCGGAGTGAAATCTGCCGACCATCGAGCGTAGTGAGTACTGCATCGCCCAACAAAAACGTGCTTCCGTCATTGCGCCGAAACTGCATCTCCAGCAGAGGTTGCGCAAGCATTTCCTGGCGCAAACGGCGCAGCTTCGCCGGGCGTGCCTGCTTGCGCAGCGATTCATACTCGGCGCGAATCGCTGCCGTGTCAGCAGACGACTGGAGAAATCGCATCACCGTCGGACCGATCGCTCTTCCCGATGCAATTGCGCGGCGAGCGACAGCGAGTGATTCCTCGCGCCGACCAGCTGCCATGAGTGCTTCGCTGAGATGTTCGAGCATGTCGCCGCTGGCAAACGGCCCAAGAAGGTACTCGCACTGACGGAATGCCTCGATGGCATCCTCTGTTCGTCCCATCCGGTAGAGGACGTATCCCCACGTATCGTGGCAGATACCGCGGAGCTCGCGCAGCTGCCAGCGATATTCACACGGTGCAACGTAGCGTGGCTTTGCATCGAGATTTTCCGTTTCGAGTGCTCGAACAGCCCATTCGATGTACTGCTGTGCGAGCTTGAGCAGAGAATCCTGCCGTACTATCGTCACCGCGAGCATGTTGAGCAGTGCTGGGGGCGGCGAACTGGTCACCCCCGGCGGCACGGGGTATGAATTGACCGTCGCAATTGCTGCATCACCGTTTCCCTGCTGAAGGTAATAGGCAACCAGGTCGGTGTACATTTTCGCTGCACTCGGCGATGAAGGGAACCGTTCTGCAAAGCGGCGAATGCGATCGCGGAACTCTTCCGGCGTTTTAGCTGCGGCGCAGTGTGCCCGCTCGACTTCTTCGGCAAGGTCGCTTGTCGGGAAACGCTCAGCAAAGCGACGTTCGAGCTCAGCAGCGTCGCTGTCGCGCCCGAGCAAGCGCAGCGCTCTGCTCCTGCTGCGTACCTGCATCTCGTTTGTCGAGTCCCAGGGGAGCTGGAGGAGCCGCTGGAGCGTCTCGTCGAGATCGCTCCGACTAATCTCGCCACGATCGAATCGCACCCCAGCATATGCGAACTTCGTCGGCAGATGATCAGGGTGAGTTTCAATCGAGCGTTGCAGCAACTCCTTGGCACGGTCGAGATCGGCACGCCGCGCAACCGATGCAAGACCACTTCCCCCTTGCCCCAAGTACGAAATCGCTTGACGGAAGTAAGCGCCAGTTTTCGGGGTGCTCCCATTCCAGACGAGCGCATCCCAATAGCGCCCGCGGTTATCGTCGTACTCTCGCCCGCTGACAATGCGGAACAGCAGGAAGACGGCATCGGCTGGCACAGCAGAAAACGTACCGCGGTAGGTTGTTCCTTTTCGCTCCAGTCGAACATCCCATGCTGTGGGATAAAAGCGGCTATCGTCGAACGCGTAGATGCAGAGCCAGACAGAATCTGGCTCGCTGAAGTACTCGGGGTCAGCAACGTAGCTGAACTCGATAGGCTTTCCGCTCTGCGGACGAGCGGGTTCTACTCGCAGCTCGCCAGCAATCGCTCCGAGCGTTAGAAGGACCGCAGCAGCAATGGTACGCATCATCGGAGAAATTCCTCAGGGTCGGTTGTCGGTGTTTGGCGGCTTTGGAGATAGTCGAGCGCTTGACGTGCCGCATTCTGCTCGGCTTCTTTTTTGCTTCTGCCGCTTCCAAGGCCAACACTTGCGCTACCGACGTACACAGCAACGGTGAATTGCTTTTCGTGGTCGGGACCGCTTTCTTCGACAACGCGATAGCGCGGGGCACTGTAGCCACGCGCTTGGACGTACTCAAGCAGTAAGCTTTTGAAGTTCGTGTCGTGCATGACGCGCTCTTCGAGCATCAGCGGCAACAGGCGCTCTTCGATGAAGCTCCGTGCTTTGTCAAAGCCGTGGTCGAGATAGACTGCTGCAATCAATGCTTCGACGGCATCGGCAAGCACAGAGTCGTTGCCCTTTGCAAGAGCGTTGGCTGCGCTATAGCTCATCAAGAGAAACTTGTCGAGATCGAGCTTGCGGGCACAGAGCGCTAGCGATCGTTTGTTGACCAGCCACGACCGCATCTTGGTTAGTTCCCCCTCGGCAACATCTTCGTGATGGTGAAAAAGGTACTCAGCGATAACCATACCCAAAATCGCATCGCCGAGGAATTCAAGCCGCTCATTCGACTGCACTGTAGGATCGTTCTTGACCTGGAGGTACGAACGGTGGGTCAGCGCTTCTTCGTAGAGCGCAGGGCTGCGGATGTCCACTCCGAGCACTGCCTCTAAGGCGTGACGCCGTTCCCCGACAACGTGCTCAATTGGACGGCGAGCCTTCCGACGGAGCGTCTCCATCCGCTGGACTGTAAAGCGCACTAGCCCATTGTAGAGAGAGCGGACAATCTCGGTAACGGAGCTTTCAATCGGTCGAGATGAACGCATAGGCAGATGGAGGCTATTGCTCGAAGCGGCGAAAACAGAGCGTAACGTTATGCCCACCGAAGCCAAAGGAGTTGCTAAGCGCTGCGTCAATTGTCCGATACTCTGGTGCGTTCGCGACGTAGTTGAGATCGCACTCAGGATCTGGCGTCGTGTAGTTGATCGTCGGTGGGCAAACTTGATGGTAAATGGCTAAAATGGTCGCGATTGCCTCGACGGCGCCAGCAGCACCGAGCAAGTGCCCTGTCATAGACTTTGTCGAGCTGACCGCCAAGCGGTAGGCATGTTGACCAAACACGGTTTTTATTGCTTCGGTCTCGTTCTTGTCGTTGTACGGAGTCGAGGTGCCGTGAGCGTTGATATAGCTGATTTCCTCTGGTACAAGGCGGGCATCTTCTAGGCATAGGCGCATCGAGCGAACCGCGCCTTCGCCGCCTGGTGGCGGTGCGGTGATGTGATAGGCATCGTCGGTCAAGCCGAAGCCTGCCAGCTCCGCGTATATCCGAGCGTCTCGGCGCAGTGCATGGTCAAGCGATTCGAGGATGAGTGCCCCGCCACCCTCTCCCATCACAAAGCCATCGCGCTCAGCATCGAACGGTCGGCTGGTTTCTCCGGCGCATCGTTACGCGTCGAAAGCGCCTTCATTGCGTTGAATCCGCCAATTCCCATGGGGCAGATAACTGCTTCGCTACCGCCGACGATCATTACATCAGCGCATCCACGCTCGATGAGCATTGCACCATCGGCGATCGCGTGCGCGCTCGTTGCACACGCGCTGACGGTGCCGTAGTTCGGCCCGCGAAATTTCCAACGAATGGCAATCTGCCCGGCGGCAATATCCGAGATCAGCATCGGGATGAAAAAAGGCGAGATGCGATCGGGCTTCCCTCCATGTTGGTAGAGAAGCTCCTGCTGGCGGTGGTAGGTCCACATCCCACCAATGCCGCTTCCGAAGACAACGCCGACCCGATCGCCATCGAGTTGTCCCTCGCTGATGCCTGCATCTTCGAGCGCCATTGCAACAGATGAAATGGCGTACTGTGTGAAAAGGTCCATCCGCTGGACGTCCTTCCGACTCATGTGGAGGAGCGGATCGTACCCCTTGACTTCGCAGGCAAAGCGGGTTTCGTAGTCGGATGCATCGAACTTGGTAATTGGTCCGGCGCCACTTTTTCCCTCGAGCATACTTGCCCACATCTCGGCAACAGAATTCCCTATGGGAGTGACGGCCCCCATTCCAGTGACAACAATGCGCTTGCGCATCGGTTATAGCGCATCTGGTGAAACAAGCTGCGCCGGTGTGCACAGTGCACGCTTGCGCACACCGGCTGCAGTCATAGGCGGCTGCTTAGGATTCTGCGCCGACTTTCGATTCGAGGAAGCTAATTGCATCGCCGACCGTTTGGATTTTCTCGGCATCACTATCCTCGATGGTGATGTTGAATGCGCGCTCGAATTCCATGATGAGCTCCACGGTATCGAGCGAATCAGCGCCCAAGTCTTTCGTAAAGGACGCTGTCGGCGTCACTTGGCTTTCTTCGACGCCGAGCTTGTTGACGATAATCTCCTTGACCTTCTCAGCAATTGCTGACATACGACGAACCTCGAAAAAGTGAAACATAGAGCATAACGTTCGCTCGCGCTGTTAGGGCAGCATGACCATGCCACCATCAACAGCAATCGTCTGTCCAGTTATGTACGATGCCGCATCGGATAGCAAAAATGCAACGACGGCAGCAATATCAGCGCCGACACCAGCACGTCCAAGCGGAATGCTTCCAAGGAGCGCCTGCTGTTGCGCTGGCGATAGCTTGCCTGTCATTTCCGTCTCGATGTACCCAGGGGCGATGCAATTGACCAAGATGTTTCGCGAGGCAAGCTCCCGCGCGACGGACTTTGTAAATGCGATCACGCCTGCTTTTGCTGCTGCATAGTTTGCTTGTCCTGCATTGCCGATAATTCCAACGACAGAGCTGATGTTGATAATCCGGCCACTTCGCTGTGTGAGCATCGGCCGGAGCACCGCTTTTGTCATTACGAACACGCTCCGGAGATTGGTTATTAGGACATCATCCCAATCCTGCTCGCTCATCCGGAGCAGGAGTGCATCGCGCGTGATTCCTGCATTGTTGATGAGCGCATCAACTTTTCCGCTGCTCCCGACGACCGTTTCAACAAGCTGCATGCACATTGAACTATCACGCACGTCGAGCCGGTGAAACTGAACGTGCCCGCCCTGGCCTTGCAGTTCAGCCTGGATTTTTTCAGCACGCTCACTTGAGGCATTGTAGGTTGCATGCACATGTGCACCTTCGCTCGCAAGGTGGCGGACAATCGCTTCACCAATGCCACGGGAACCACCGGTAACAATAACAACCTTACCTGCCAGACTCATTCGACTGTTACAAGATGGTGACGATTGCGAAGATCCTCCTCGGTATCAATGCCAGCGATTTCAACATCGCTACCGAGTGTGCGTTTGACCAAACCTTGGAGGACATTTCTCGGGCCAATTTCCACAAAGCGTCGAATACCATCGGCGTACATTGCTCGGAGAATCGCTGTCCAGCGGACTGGTGCAGTCAGCTGCTCAATGAGGAGCCGACGGATCGTATCAATCTCGCATTGGGCGGTACCTGTCACGTTCATGTACACAGGTACGCGCGGCGGTTGCATTGGAGTGTGCAAAATCGCTTCTTCTAAGCGTGCACGTGCAGCTGCCATCAGTGGTGAATGAAACGCTCCACTGACCGGCAGTTCGGTGACCATCCGAGCGCCTGCCTCTTTGAAGCGTGGGAGGAGCGCCTGTACGGCATCGCGATCGCCGCTGATGACCACCTGTCCTGGTGCGTTGTAATTTGCAGCGACGACAGTTCCCGTTGCGGTAGCGCAGATTTCCTCGACCGTTGCATCATCCAATCCGATCACCGCGGCCATTGCGCCTGGCTGCTCGACACCAGCGGTAAACATCAGCTCACCTCGCAGCGCAACCAGACGAAGTGCAGAATCGAAATCGAAGGCACCAGCTGCGTAGAGTGCTGTGTACTCTCCGAGCGAATGTCCCGCGACAGCATGGGCGGATGGATTGCCCAACGCTGCAAGGACAGCTGCCTCATGTACGAAGAGTGCAGGCTGGGTGTACCGCGTCTGGCGGAGCAATTCTTCTGGCCCTTCGAAACACAGTGCCGATAGTTTGTAGCCAAGAGAATCATCTGCGCGATCAAAGATCGCACGTGCTGCCTGGTTCGACTGGTAGAGCGAACGCCCCATGCCTACGTACTGGGAGCCTTGTCCGCTAAACAGGAGTGCTGTTGGTGGTGGTGTTGAATGTGCCATAACAGTTTCGGCGATGATTGACTACTCGGATGTTCCTTGCAAGGACCACCGGAGCCAGAGACTGCCCCAGGTATAGCCTGCGCCGAAGCTTGCCAGGATGAGGTTATCGCCTCGGCGTAGCTTGCCGTCACGGTAGAGTTCCGCCAGACAAATCGGAATCGTTGCTGCAGTTGTGTTGCCGTACCTGTCAATGTTGATAGCAACTTTCTCTTCGGGTAAGCCCATTCGCCGACGTGTTGCGTCTATGATGCGTAGGTTTGCTTGGTGAGGCACCAGCCATGCGACGTCCTCTGGCTGAAGCCGATTGCGTTCCATAATTGCTGCAGAGACATCGGCCATACCAACGACGGCTGCTTTGAAGACGGTTTGCCCATCTTGGTGGACAAAGTGCTCCTTGTTAGCGACTGTCTCTAGCGATGGTGGCCGGAGACTTCCCCCGGCAGGCATGTAAAGGTAGCGTCCGCCTTCCCCATCCATCCGAATGATGGCATCGAGCACGCCAACAGAGTCATCACCGGTCGGTTCGAGCAATACGACGCCCGCTCCATCCCCAAAGAGAACGCACGTGGCGCGATCTTCGAAGTTGATAATCGAGCTCATCTTATCTGCTCCGCAGAGAAGAACATTACGAGCTCCACCAGCTTCGACCAGCTTTGCTGCAACCCATAGCCCATACACAAAGCCCGAACATGCAGCATTCAAATCGAAGCCCCATGCATTCGACGCACCAAGCTTGCGCTGAACGTTGGCTGCTGTCGAAGGGAAAAATTGATCTGGTGTAACGGTGCAGACGATGATGCAATCAATCTCTGCTGGGGAAAGTCCCCGTTGCTCGAGCACTGCGCGTGCAGCGGGGACAATCATGTCCGAGGTAGCGCCCTGCCGAAGGAAACGCCGTTCGATGATACCAGTTCGCTCGCGAATCCACTGATCGCTGGTATCGAGAAACGAGGCGAACCAATTGTTGTCAAATACGTCCGGAGGCACGTAGTGCGCCACCGCAGTGATATGTGCTTTCATGCCGAGTTCTGTGATGGTGCGGGCTGCAATAACGCACGTTCGATCTGCTCACCCAGCCGGAGCCGGTGCATTTCCCAGGCGCGGAGTATCATGTTTGCAATCGCAAGCGGCGATGATTTTCCATGCCCAATGATGACGGTCCCACGCACGCCGAGCAACGGCACACCGCCGTACTTCTGGTAATCGAAGTCGGCCAAGGCGCGCCGCAGCACAGGTGCAAGCAAACCAACAGCAAGACGAGTCACAGCATTTCGCCGACTGAAGCGTTCGAGCACTGCTTTGAGCATCGGGAGAATACTTTCGGCGAACTTGAGAACAACGTTTCCCGTGAAGCCATCGCAGACGACGACATCGGCTGCTCCTCGGAAAATATCGCGCCCTTCGACATTGCCGATAAAATTGAGAGTACTTGCTTGAAGCAGTGCATAGGCTTGGCGGACTGTTTCTGTTCCTTTGGTTTCTTCTTCGCCGATGTTGAGCAAGCCCACCCGTGGTTTCTCAATGCCACCGATCAGCTCTGCGTAGAGGCTGCCCATCACAGCGAATTGGTAGAGAAACTGGGGTTTGACTTCGGCATTAGCACCAACATCGAGTACCAGGCAAGGTTTATTGCCACTCGTTGGGAAAAATGCACCGATCGTCGGACGGCTCACACCTGCGATGCGCCCAAGGAGCAGTGTTGCTGCTGAAAGGACCGCCCCTGTATTACCCGCAGAGACGAATGCATCAACCAGATTGGTACGGAGCAACTCCAACCCGCGGACAAGCGACGAATCCGGCTTGGTGCGAATCACTGCTGCGGGATCATCATCCATTGCAACGACATCTCGCGCCGGCTCGATAGCAATGGTATCGGGGACTGGACGATTACGCACCAGTTCCCGCTCAATGCATGCAGGATCACCAACGAGCACTACCGAATGCTCAATACCCTCGGCACGAAGCCATTGGGATGCGTGCACTGCACCTGCCACTTCGCGAGCTGGTGCGTGATCGCCTCCCATCGCATCAACTGCAATGCGAAATCGTGTTTCCACCGCTTGGTGCAAACCCCATGCGCGTGGTTTAGCTTACCTGGAGAATTTTTCTGCCGTTGTAGTATCCGCACTCGACGCAGACTGCGTGTGCCAATTTGGGAGAGCCACAATTGGGACACACCGAGGCCGTGTGCGGCACCGCTTTGTAGTGGGTGCGGCGCTTATCCCGACGAGATTTCGAGTGGCGACGTTTTGGGTTTGGCATGGGAATACTCCGATGGTGAAACAGTTACGTTCGATTTTCTCCATTGAACTGCTCCAGCGATGACCACGGACTATCCGTTCGTGGTGCATCGGACGCAGCAACGTGAACATGATCGCCCAGCACCGTACGAGCGTATTCGGCGAACGTCATGTGGCGAAACTGTGGCGCGACACGCTTGATTGGTAGCCGCACCGAGAGCTCTTCGGCAACGTCCGTTGTAATATCCACGAACGTATCATCCTCTCGCAGCAAGCGAAGGGCATAGGGATCGTCCTCAATGCGCTGCTGTTGGTTCGGCTGACGCAGGTAAAGTTCGGTATCCTGCAAATAGGCAAGGGAGAACGTCGCTTCGATGTGCTCATCGAACACTTCAAGCGAGTAGTCGCACGTCAAGCGCGCTGTCCCACTTGCCACAAGATCGAGGACGATTTTCTTTCCCACTTTGCTCAGCACGCCGCTGATCTGCACAGCGCCGACAAATTCGGGGAAAATACCTTCAACCTGTTCAACTGCGACTGTAATCGCAATTGGGTGGTCACCATTTGAAAGACCATTGATTGGAAGGCGAATCATTTCAACCTCGCTGGTCGGTAGCAGCATGCCAGGACCGTCGCTATTGCTGCGCTGCGCGCGGCACATCACTACTGCACGCAAAGCATCGCAAATATACGGACATGCTCAGTGCGCATGGTGCTGTGTGCCAGGAACAGCTCACTTGCACTCGAGCTGCTTGAGGTTCTTTTTTGCAATTTCAAGACCCGGATTGAGCCGGAGAGCCTCACGGTAGTATTTGCACGCATTATCTCGGTCCCCGATGCCTTGATAGCCAACCGCAAGGTAGAGCGCTGCCTCTGGACGATCGCTGTCAGTACGGAACCACGATGATGCAACAGACTTGAGCTCATCGTACTGCCGCTCCTCGAGCAGGAGCTGGCAATAGAGCGTATAGAGGAGCGCACGATCTGCTGGCGAAGACGCGTAGCGAAGCCCCTGTTGCAGTGTCGCGATAACTTGTTTTGCGGGTTGATTGAGCGATTTCTGCGTCGCCGCGAGCATCCGGTACGCGAAGATGAGCCCGGAATCTTTCGCGATTGATTGCTCGAGCGCAGAAGCAGCTTCTTGCACTCGGTTTGCGGAGAAGAGCGCTGTACCCATGAGTGCATAGATGCGTGCTGCCAATGAATCTGGGCAATTCCTCAAATAGCGCTGGTAGAGTGTGACCGCATCGTCGTACTGCTGGCGCGCGCGGTAGAGTTCTGCGAGCCGGTAGATCGTCAGGCACCGCGTAGAATCTTGATCAACTGCCTGCCGCAGAACTGGAATTGCCGCCGTCGTATCACCGGAGAGAATCAGTGCGTACCCATACCGCTCGCGATCGAGTGTGGAGGACATCTGCGCTGGATCATCTGCTTGAAGTTGGCGGAATTCATTAGCAGCGTCCGAGTAGCGTTTGGTGTCGAAGTAGCATCGCGCCAGAAGCAAGCGTGCCTTCGAGCGAACCGAGTCTATTGTGCGTATCGCAAACCGGAGATGTTCCTCAGCTTCCGCGCATTTGCCGATTTTCTCAAGCGACTGCGCCAGAAACCACCGTGCCAGTGTAGCATTCGGTGCATCAGGACGCAGTCGAACGTACTCACCAAGCGAAGCCGCCGCTTCCGCAAACCGCGAGGCGTAGAAAAAGATTTTCCCTTGCTCAAAGTATGCGCGCGCGTAGGTCGGATCGCGTTTGATGATTTCCGCCCACTGTTGGAGCGAGCGGCTGTAGTATTCGTTTGCAAGTGCATTGTCCACTACTTCTGCATTCGCCATGCGGAAATAAACCAAGGCCAGCTTCTCCCGTGCGGGGATGTTCTCTGGATCAAGTGCGAGCGCTTGTTCGTAGTTATCTTTTGCCAGCGGGAAGACGCGCTGCGAGTAGTAGAGATCGCCGAGTGCGAGGAATCCATCAGGGATGGACTTGTTCATTTCACGGGCTTTGGTGATCTCCAATTCTGCAGCTTGAATCGAATCAGCAGCAAGCAACGCTTGCCCATAGGCAAGGCGCACGTAAACATCCCGCGGATTCGATCGCACTGCACGTCGGAGAATTTCCAATGCTTCAGCATGCTCCCCTTTCTCGCTGAGCAGGCGAGTGTACTTCCGAAGCACGAGAGAATTCTCCCGATCCCGCTGGTACGCACGTCGGTAGTAGTCGAGCGCTTTGTCTGGCTTTTCAAGCTGCACGGCGATATCCCCAGCGAGGATGAGCGCTTCGACTGAGGACGGTTCACGCTCGAGATAGGTTTCGACTGCACGTGCTGCATCAGCGTACTTTTTCTGCTGAAACAGTTGCCGTGCATCGTCGAGCTGATCAGCAACGGCACACGACGCAACAATCAGCGCAAGGCCGAGGAAACGCCAAATCATGGTATCGCGGTTAGTCGGGTTCAACAAGCTGGATCTTCGCATAGCCTGGCACGATGCCAGCGTTGAGCATCGCTCGCTGCGGACGTGGCTCTTGTGCGATTGAAGCAATCACACCATAGGGGAAATTCCGTGCCGTCTCAAGCAAGTAGCCGTAAATAGGAACGCGGTACGGATAGGTTTCCTTGACGATCGTCGCTGCATGTGGAGCAACAGCAATTCGATCCCCCGTTGCGGTATCGCGAACGACAATGCGTAATGCACGAAGGGAGGGGTCCACTGCCTTTTGCCGCAAAAACTGCGAAAGAAGTGCTACACCGATATCCGACTTCCCTTGCCTTACGACGGCGATTGTGCTATCACCAGTGGGAACAGCAAGCGCAGCCATGTGTACAGCACCGCCAGCAATCGTACGAAGATGTGCTGCAAGCGAGGAACTGGCGTTTGGCACAGACCAACGATACTTCGCCAGCCACGTGCGCTCGCCGTTGAGCGTGCGGCGGACAATATCGTCACTTGCGGTATCAAGTGCAGTTTGCCCTGCGGTAACGAATACCAACGCATCGGTGGCGATGAGAAAGCGCTTGTGCGGTTCGATCGAGTAGGCTCGCAGCAGTGAATCCTCTTGTGGCAAGTAATCGCGTGCGATGATTGCAGCGCGTACGCGGCCAGTGAGTAAGCGTTGCATCGCGTCCAGTGCCGTGGTTGTTTCAAGATTGATCTGCGCTCCCTCGTGGTGGAGGGCAAAGGAATCAACCTGCGGAGCAATGAGCCGGGCGACCTCCTGATCGCATGCAATAGTTGCATTGCCTCGAAAAAGGGATTCGCCTTGGGGTTGCTCCTCTTTGCATCCTACGGCGATGCCGAGAAGCACTATCAGCAACAAGCTACTCCACGTCTTCATCGCTTTCTCTGTCGGTAGATGCTGATGCAGAGAAACGCAACAGCACGTACAACCGATACCCCCCAAACAAAATTGCTATCACACCAAACAGCCGCATTGTTTCGGTCGGTGCAGCCAGTATAAGAGCGATGCCGATCGCAACAATAAGTCCCCGCGCAACTGCTGCTGTAATCAGCATCGGCATCCATCGAGTTGCGGTGCGGCGCTTTGGAGGCAAGGAGCTGCATTTCGATTGTGACTACTTGATCTTGAAGATGATCGGGATCGTTACCCAGACATCAATCGGATTGCCGTTTTGAATTGCGGGAGTAAACGTGGTCGCCAGAACTGCTTTCAGCGCAGCATCGTTGAGCATTTCGCTTGGAGAATCGGCAACGAATGCGCGCTTGGGTTTGCCGTCCTTGCCAACAAGGACCTTCACAATAACCTTTCCCTCAATCCCTGCACGACGGGCAATTTCGGGATACTGGACGCGACGCTGCAAATCTGCGTAATCAAAAGTCGGCTCCTTCTCGACAAAAACAAATTCATCGGGGTCTGGCTCTTGTTCCTTTTGGACGCGAGTATCAGGGGCGATGACCGTCCCTTCCCCAATGCCGAATCCGCCCATATCTATTCCTTCCCCGCCTTTCGAGGTCGCGCGCGCTACGTCCTCAACATTTGCGAAATCTTTCGCATCGGGCGAAAGGAGTGTCTCTGGAACCGGAACTGGATTACCTGCGACAGTCGGCGGACCGCCGGCAATCGCAACGCTCGTTGGTGGTGGCGGTGGCGCAACTTCAGGTTGGTTTGCCGGTGGTGGCGGAAGATCGGAGAGTTTGATCCGAACGACGGGAATCTTCGGTCTGAGCGCCAGCGCCCGCTGGTGAAAGTAGTTGTACACGAAAAACCCGATGAAGAGCAACGCTAACAACCCAACGGCAATGAGAAATGCGCGAAACGTATAGCGGCGTATCCATTCTTTAAGCTCAAAGGCGCCGTAGGATCGGTGCGGCAGTTGTGCAGTGAAAGCATCCATGGTTAGAGCCCTTTGAGTTTTTCAACTTCTTCTGGGCTAAGCTTGACGAACGCAAACTTCCGTTCGCGTTTGATACCTTCGGCCTGGAGCTGGCGAATGATCTCAGCTTCGGCTTGATTGAGGATGTCGAGCACTTGCACGACGACGCCATACGGTGCATCCGGCGATGGCTTGAACGCGGTGATGAGCTTATTTTTCCGCAGGAGGTTCAGCTCGACCGCCTTCGAGCGTAAATCGCTCAGTGCCAGTGGCTGTGGCTCATCTGTGCCCATGCTGAAAAAGAGCTTGCCATCTCCGCGTACATAGAGCGTGAAAAGGTTCGCTTGGTTGACTTCGACATTCTCTTCAACCTCCTTGGGAACGCTGATCTCCATGACCTGCGGGGTAACCATCGTCGTCGTGTACATGAAAAACGTCAACAGCAGGAAGACGATGTCCACCATCGGGGTCATGTCTATCCGGAAGCCAACACGTTTTTTCTTCTTACGCTTGCTGTGTTTTTTCCCGCGTCGCTGCCGTTCGGGCAGTTCTAAACCGCCACCGCCACCAGCCATAGCGAAAGATTCAAGTTGTTCGACATGTTACTGCCGTTTCTCTGTGACAAAGTTGAACGCTGTCGCGTTATTCTTGCGGAGGACGTCAATTGCGTCCTCGATCCACTTATACCGAATCCGTCGGTCACCGTCAATTGCAAACCGTGTTCGGGGTCCGGTAATCCGTGTCTGCATGATCAATTGATCGAGCATGTCAAGACCAACCTTCAGCTGCGGTTTGCGCTGCTCGGGTGTGAAATTGAGGTTGTCATAGACTTGCCGTCGCTGAAGCTCGTTGACGATCGTGTAGTAGTAGCTTGTGTCACCGGTGAGGGTGTCAATACCAACCTTGATGATCGCAATGTCTTTATCGGGCAGCTTCGATGTATCTGCTGACGCATAGGGTCGTTTGATGACGAACTTTTGCTCGGCTTCTGCTTCGGTTTTAAACTTGGCGGTGAACATGAAAAATGTCAACAAAAGAAAGGTCACGTCCACCATTGGCGTCATGTCAATGACAAAGCCGAGCCGTTTTTTCTTGATCTTCGGCATGGATGAAAGGCCCGATTAGGCGACTTCTTTGACGCGGACGGTGAGCAGTTCCATCATCGAGAGGATCGCTTCGTCAATCATGTACACGAAGTTATCAACTCGCGTGGTGAAGAAGTTGAACGCAACAATCGAGATAATCGCAGCCGCTAAGCCACCAGCGGTGTTATAGAGCGCTTCGGAAATCCCGATGGAAAGCTGCTGTGCCGAGACTGTCCCACCAGATTCACCGAGTGCACGGAACGCACGAATCATCCCGACCGTAGTTCCCAGCAGGCCGATCATCGTCGAGATAGATGCCAGAGTGGAGAGAATGACCAGATTCTTTTCGAGGAGCGGAATTTCCAGATTTGTCGCTTCGTCAATGGCGCGTTGCACCTCGCTGAGTTTCTTTTCCGCATCGTATTCGGGATCATTTTCCACTTGCTTGAAGCGCTCCAATCCAGCGCGGAGGATGTTGGCCACCGAGCCACGTTGTTTGTCGCATTCGGCAATTGCCTCATCAATCTTGCCTTCGCCGATTAGCTCGATGCAGCGCTTGATAAAGAGCGCAACATCGCCTGTCCCCCGCGCCTTGTTGATCGAAAGCATACGCTCGATCGAGAACGTAATTGCCAACAGCAAACACGCAAGCAGCAGCCCCACCAGTGGCCCACCGGTGTAGATCATCCCGAGTGTATTGACCGGCTGCGTAATGTCGCCGCCCTTGAAGTTGCTCGGCGCGCCGAGCACAAAAAAGTACACGCTGTATGCAACAATCAGTGCAAGCGTGATAACCACTGCATTGAAGACGTTCTTCATAACGCGTTACATGTTGGTGGATGATGACAACAGTGCTTGAATAGCTGCATCGCGTTCACGGTAAATGTCGAAGACCATCGAAAGCTTTGTGATGACGAAGATGTTTTCGAGCGATTCGCTCAAGCCACAGAGAGCAATTTTACCACCTCGCTTGGTGATGCTCGAGTGTGCTGCAATCAGGACCCCAAGTGCAGTCGAGTTCAAGTAGGTGACATTCGCCAGGTCCAGAAGAATTGTGTGGCGCTGCCCTTGGAGGATCTCGTTGAGTGTAGCGCGTAGCTCGTCGGTCTCTTTGCCACCGACGAACTGTCCGCGGAGAGTCACTATCTCAAGCTCGCCGTGTTGCTCACGGCGAATGCTCGGTGAAAGCATACCACGAAGGCTGTTGTTTAAAATCGGCGTCAAAACTACGACGCAGCATGCACATTCTGCAAAGAAAAATTCCGTAACACTCGGTGATCACAGTCCCACGCCGCAAGGACGTAGCGCTCTACTCCACGCTGGTCTGTGCCAATAGTGCTTTCCATGTCGGCAAAGAGCGCTGCGACAGCAGCTGCCTGCCCATCGTTGCATTCGAGCGTAATGATACCACTCGGATTGAGCAATCTCTGCATGTGATCGCTGTAGTGACGATAGAACGTCAGCCCATCTGCTCCATCAGTCAACGCAGTAGCCGGCTCATGCTGCACTTCCGGGGGCAGCACCGGAACGTCGCATGCTGGAATGTACGGGGGATTGGAAACAACCAGCCAGAAGCGCTCATCGGGATCGGCCAGTTGCAGAACGTCTACGTGCTCAAACGAAACATTCCGTATTCCCAGCCGCTGCGCATTCTCTTCTGCAAGGCTCAGTGCTGCCTCATCACAATCCCAACCGATGACGCGACTGCCTGGGAACTCTTTTGCAAGTGCTAATGCAATGCATCCCGATCCGGTACCGATATCGAGAATACCTCGTGGCTGCCATCGAGACGCCCGCATTGCTGCAACCAGTCGAGCGATCAAGAATTCCGTTTCTGGCCGAGGGATCAACACCGCCGGCGTGATGCGAAGCCGAAGCCCGTAGAACTCCACCCAACCGAGCAAGTACTGCAACGGTATCCGTTCGGTGATCCGAATGTGGACAAGCTGACTGAGCTGCTGCTGCATGGCTGCCGAAAGCACTCGCTCTGGCTCCAGCAGCACATCAAGCATGCTGCACTGCGCTACATTGCAGACCAGCAGTTCAGCTTCGCGGCGGGCTTCTTCGATACCTGCCTCAGCGAGCCGTCGCTCGACGTACCGAAGCGCTTGACGAAACGTACGGATTCCATCCATCGCCGTATTCTTCCTGCAATGCATAGACGCCAAAGGTGCCAGCTCGCAACGCTTTGATTGCTTCGAGCGAGGCCTCAGCAGCTGCCAGTGTCGTGAAAAACGGGATTTTGTGCTGCAATGCCGTCATGCCCATGATGAACTCATCGTGCCGGGCACGCTCGCCAAGCGGCGTGTTGATGAGAATGTGGACGTGTCCATTTTTGATGTAGTCAATGATGCTCGGCCTACCTTCGTAATGTTTGAGAACGGTTTCAGCTTCGATACCGTGTTCACGAAGGAATGCAGCAGTTCCGCTCGTTGCAAGTATTTCGAAGCCAAGTTCGCGGTAGCCACGAGCAATTGCGAGTGCACGCTCGCACTTGTCTTCCGGACGCAGAGAGAGGAACACTCTCCCCTGCACTGGAACCTGGCTTCCCGTTGCAAGGTGAGCTTTCAATAGGGCTGCTCCGAACGTTGTATCACGCCCCATCACCTCCCCAGTCGAACGCATCTCAGGTCCAGGGAACACGTTGACCCGTGCGAATTTGGTGTAGGGAAACACAGGCTCCTTGATTGCGACTCCCCACGACCGCAATATTCCACTGCCATACCCCTGCTTGCGAAGGTTCTTGCCGAGCATGACAGCAGTCGCCACCTCCACGATTGGAACACCCGTCGCTTTTGCAAGAAACGGCACTGTCCGCGATGCACGTGGATTTGCCTCGAGAACGTAGAGCGTCTCTCCTTGGAGTGCATACTGTACGTTGAGCAGGCCACGCACACCGAGTGCTCGCGCAAGCATCTCCGTGTATTGGATCATCCGTTGCTCGATCGCGGGGCTTATGTTGTACGGCGGGATCACACACGAAGAATCACCTGAGTGAACTCCAGCTTCCTCGATATGCTGCATGAGACCGCAGATGAGCACATCCTCCCCGTCAGCGATACAATCAACGTCGAACTCATATGCATGTTCGAGGAAGTGGTCAATGAGCACCGGGTGCTCCGGCGAATGTTCGAGTGCCTCGCGCGTATAGCGTCGGACAGTTTCCTCGCGGTAACAAATCTGCATCGCACGCCCTCCCAAAACGTACGACGGCCGCACAAGCACAGGATAACCAATGCGCTCGGCGATTTCGACGGCTTCGTCTTCACTGCGGGCTGTTCCCCACGGGGGACACGGTATGCCGAGCTGTCCGAGCATGCTCCCAAACCGCAAGCGATCCTCGGCAAGGTCAATTCCTTCCCATGGCGTTCCCAAAAGCGTGATGCCTTCGGCGACAAGGGTCTTGGCAAGTTTGAGCGGCGTTTGTCCCCCAAGTGTTACGATCACTCCATCGGGTTGCTCTAGCTGGAGGATATCCAGCACATGCTCGGACGTTAGTGGCTCGAAGTAGAGCTTGTCGGCGGTGTCGTAGTCTGTCGAAACGGTTTCAGGATTGCAATTGACCATGATTGCCTCCCAGCCCAGCTTATGCGCTGCCCACACGGCACGGACGCAGCTGTAGTCGAATTCAATTCCCTGCCCGATGCGATTGGGTCCACTCCCCAAAATCACAACTTTCCTGCGCTCAGAGCGGACCGACTCGTTTTCCTCACCGTAAGTGGAGTAGTGATAGGGTGTCTCGGACTCGAATTCTGCGGCACACGTGTCAATCGTTTTGTAGGTCGGCACAATGCCCAGCTTCTGCCGCAGCTGTCGCACAGCGCGCTCCGAAACCGAACTCATCACGCCAAGTTGCGCATCGGAAAAGCCGAGCTGCTTCATTCGCCGTAGCATCGTCGGACTCCACTCAGCAGAAGGCTTTCCAGCAACATGCTGCATCCACGCAAAACCGGCTTCGACAATTTGCTGGCATTGATCAATGAACCAGGGATCGTACCCGGTCAGCGAGTGAATTTCCTCGATTGGCATTCGAGCGCGAAGTGCATCGAAAAGATCATCAAGCGAACTCGACGATCGGCGAGCAAGCGAACTCCGAAGCACTTGCAGTTCACTTTCACTAAGCTCGAGCATGGTGCAGCGCTCTGGCGAGTCGAAGCCGAACCCTCCGCGGCGTCGCTCCAACGAGCGAATTGCTTTTTGCAATGCCTCCTTGAACGTTCGACCGATCGCCATCACCTCACCGACGGACTTCATCTGGACGCCGAGACGGTCCTCCGCTTCACGGAACTTTTCGAAATCCCATCGCGGGATTTTCACCACAACGTAATCGAGCGCAGGTTCGAAAGACGATGGCGTCCGACGCGTGATGTCGTTCTGGATTTCGTCGAGCCGATACCCCACAGCGAGCTTTGCTGCGATCTTGGCAATTGGAAATCCTGTTGCCTTCGATGCGAGCGCAGAGCTTCGCGATACACGCGGATTCATCTCGATAACAACCATCCGGCCATCGCGCGGATTGACCGCAAACTGGATGTTCGAACCGCCCGTATCCACGCCGACTTCGCGAATGATTTTGATTGCAGCATCTCGCATTCGCTGGTATTCGCGATCGGAGAGTGTTTGCGCAGGTGCTACGGTGATCGAATCTCCCGTGTGAACCCCCATCGGGTCGAAGTTTTCGATCGAGCAAATGATGACGACGTTATCAGCACTGTCGCGCATGACCTCGAGTTCGTACTCCTTCCATCCAAGGACGGACTCTTCGACAAGGACGCGGTGGATCGGCGACGCGAGCAATCCGTTGCGGAGTATTTCGGCGAATTCCTCGAGGTTGTACGCAACACCGCCACCCGTTCCACCGAGCGTAAAGGACGGGCGCACAATCGCAGGAAAGCCGATGTGCTCGATCGCAGCCATTCCCTCCTCCACGCTGTTGACAAAAGCGCCTTTCGGCATCTCAAGCCCGCAGCGTTCAACGACACGGAGAAACTCCATTCGGTCTTCGGCAAGCTGAATTGCGCGGAGGTTAGAACCGATCAGCTCGACACCGTAGCGTTCGAGTGTGCCGCGCTCGGCAAGCTCGACAGCCAGGTTAAGCCCGGTCTGACCGCCCATCGTCGGTAGCAGCGCATCTGGCCGCTCCTTTGCGATGATTGCTTCGAGCCCTCTGCAGTCAGCGGTTCGATGTATGTTGCGTCTGCGATCTCGGGGTCGGTCATAATCGTTGCAGGGTTCGAGTTGACCAAGACGACACGGAAGCCATCGGCGCGAAGTGCTTTGCATGCTTGTGTGCCGCTATAGTCGAATTCGCACGCCTGACCGATGATAATCGGACCAGAACCAATGATCATCACGGTATCAATATCGGTCCGTCTGGGCATCAGTTGTGGAGAGATAGTTGGACAAGATCTGGAGCAACAATCTCGATCAACACTGCCATGCGAATGAGTACACCGTTGGTCACCTGTCGCGCGATCAAACTGCGCGGATGTTCGACGGCCGCTGCATCGAGTTCAACTCCAGGGTTGACTGGGCCTGGATGGAGCACGTAGGCCCTCGAGCGATCGAGCCTCTGCAGGGTCACAGCATAGCGTCGGCGATAGTCAGCAAGCGAGGGGACAAGGCCAGCGGCCATGCGCTCTCGCTGCAAACGGAGCACGACAGCTGCATCTGCCCAGGCAAGGGCAGCGTCAACATCCGGAAAGCGCTCGACAGCTGCGTCCTTGGGCAAATGCGGCATCAACAATGGGGGTGCACATATGCCAATCTGCGCTCCGAGCATCTGGAACAACGCATAGTCTGACCGGAAGACCCGGCTGTGGAGGCAGTCTCCGATGATCGCGATGCACTTGCCTTCGAGCGAGCCGAAGACGTCCAGCAACGTTCGTGCATCGAGGAGAGCTTGCGTAGGATGCTCAGCCATACCGTCGCCAGCATTGATGAGCGCTGCCCGAGCGAGCACACGTGCTGCAGCGTGTGCAGAGCCGCTTGCCGAATGCCGGAGGACAATTGCCTGCGCACCCATTGCTTCGAGCGTTCGGAGCGTATCAGCAAAGCTTTCCCCTTTTTCCATGCTGCTGCCGGAGGCAGAAAATGAAACAACTCGGCATCCCAGGCGCTGCGCTGCTAACTCAAAGGAAAGTCGCGTGCGGGTGCTCGGCTCAAAGAAGGCAATTGCCACTGTTGCACCGAGCTGCAAAACAGCGTCGGAATGGCGGAGTTTTTCTGCAAGACGGAGAATTGTCTGGCAGCGCTCAATACCAAGCTGTGGGATTGTCAGGAGGTGATGTTGCATTGCATCAACCAGTTGACGCAAAAAAAAGCCGCTCCGAAGAGCGGCTTGTTCGACGTGGCTACTTTTTTGCCTTCGGCACTTTTCCGCTGTTGACGACGTCGGCCAGTGCCTTGCCGGGTTTGAAGCGAGCAACTTTCCGAGCCGGGATTTTGATGACCTCGCCCGTGCGCGGATTCTTGCCCTTGCGCGCCGCACGCTTTGAGACCGCGAAGGTACCAAAGCCAACCAGCGACACGCTGTTCCCCTTCGCAAGCGATGTTTGAATCGCATGCAAAGTTGCATTGAGGGCCCTCTCAGCTTGCGCCTTCGAAAGCCCGGCGGTCTTGGCAATAGCCTCGACCAGCTCGCCTTTGTTCATGGAAATCCCCAACAGATGGTGAAACATACTGGAAAATTGCAGCGCAAACATACAGCGCCACCAGGCTACTTTGCAAGCACTTTTTGCGCTGAAAGCTTGGCGGGATGCGGTTTCCAGCCTCACTGCGGTTTCTCGATTGCCAAAATCCGATAGCGCACCGTCCCACTCGGTGTTGTCGTCTCGACGGACTCACCGACTGTTTTCCCAAGCAGTGCTTTGCCCAAGGGAGAGGTAACCGAAAGCCTATTGCGCTCGATGTCGGCTTCGGCTGCGCTCACGAGCGTAAAGCGCATCTCGGTGTTTGTCCGTTCATTGAGAAGCACGACGGTGCTGAGGATGTACACTCGCTCATCGTCGGGCAAGTCCGTCGGTTCAATCACTTTTGCCGATGCAAGGATCCGCTCAAGCTTGGCGATGCGAAGCTCCAGCAACTCTTGTTCGTGGAGTGCAGCATCGTAGTCAGCGTTTTCCGATAAGTCGCCGTGTGAGCGTGCTTCGGCAATCTTGCTGGCAATGGCAGCTCGCCCGTGCGTCTTGAGCTGGTGCAGCTCCTCCTGGAGCTCGCGCATTCGCTGACGCGTCAGATAGATTGTCTCAGCCATCGCTTCATTTCTCCGAGTAATTCAACACTGTCAAATTGAAAAAAGAATGCCGCCACAGAGGAGCTGCGGCGGTGTATTGCTTTGAACATCGCCAGGGTGCTAAATGCCGTCCAGCAAGTGCCCCAGCTTGTTTTTTTTCGTCTCCAGGTAACGCCGGTTCATGTCGTTCGGCGCGATGACGATCGGGACGCGCTCGACGATTTCCAGACCGAAGCTGGCAAGTCCGACGCGCTTTTTCGGGTTGTTCGTCAGCAGTCGCATCTTCCGCACACCAAGGTCATAGAGAATCTGCGCGCCGATGCCGTACTCTCGCGCATCTGGTTTGAAGCCGAGGTGGATGTTCGCATCCACTGTATCAAGCCCACGTTCCTGCTGAAGCCGATATGCCTGGATCTTCGCCACCAGCCCGATGCCGCGCCCTTCCTGCCGCATGTAGAGCAGCACGCCAGTGCCTTCCTGCTCAATCGCACGGAGCGCTGCATGCAGCTGCTCGCCACAATCGCAGTGGAGGGAACCGAAAACATCGCCCGTCATGCACTCGCTGTGAACTCGCACCAAGACCGGTTTCGCTGGATCAATCGTTCCTTTGACCAAAGCGATATGCTCTTTCCCGTCGTGTTTATTGACGTACACCTTGAAGATGAACTCACCGTACTCGGTTGCAAGTCGCGTTTCCGCGCGCAGCTCAACGAGCCGCTCACGTTCCAAGCGGTAGGCGATCAAATCCTTGATTGTCACGATGGCCATCCCGTGGCGACGTGCAAATTCGAGGAGTTGCTCGCCCCGGAGCATCTCGCCATCGTCGCCGACGATTTCGCAGATGACGCCGACCGGTTCAAGTCCTGCGATGGTGCACAAGTCCACGATTGCCTCTGTATGGCCGGCTCGACGGAGCACGCCTTCATCGCGAGCAATGAGCGGGAACACGTGCCCCGGACGCGCAAAGTCGCTCGGCTTGGCGTTCGGATCTGCAAGTGCGCGAATGGTCGCGCTTCTGTCTGCAGCGGAAATCCCGGTCGTCGTGCCGTGGATGTAGTCCACCGAAACGGTGAAGCCTGTCCCGTGCAGCGCCGTGTTCGCTGCAACCATCGGCTCCAACCCCAAAGCATCGGCGCGCTGCCTGCGCATCGGAACGCAGATGAGTCCGCGCGCATAGTTCGCCATAAAACGGACATGCTCGAGGGTGCAGAACTGCGCCGCGCATGCAACGTCGCCTTCGTTCTCCCGATCTTCGTCATCGGCGATGACGATCATTCGACCGCGGCGGAGCTCATCGGCAGCATGTTCGATCGTATCAAACTGCATCGCACCTCGGCAGGTCAATCGTTCGACTGCTTTTTCTCAACCGTTGCGATTGCAACTTTCTCGAAGCGCATGCGAACGTTATCGGCAACTTGAAGGACAACCGTTTTGTCATCAATCTCAGCGACGGTGCCGTGGATACCAGCACTGGTGATGACCCGGTCGCCGCGTTTGAGCTGGTCGAGCATTTGCTTCATTTCGCGCTGGCGTTTTTGCTGGGGACGAATGATGAAAAAATAGAACACCGCGATGATCAGACCAAACATCACCACAGTGGAGATCAGCTGCCCCGTCGGATCAGGTGCGCCAGGTTGCTGCGCCCACAGTGGCCCAACCAACAATGCAAACAAGAGAACAAGTTCGCGCATCGTGTCGCTTCCATGAGGTAGTGAAACAAATCAGGTCGAGCGCTCACCCTCGAGTGTCGTCTCTGGGTAGAATTGCTCGAGAAAACTCTTCGCCCATTGACGGAAGCTGCCAGCGAGTATTTTCTCGCGTGCCGTCCGAACAAGCCAGCGGTAGAAGGCAAGGTTCTGCATTGTGGCAATAGTCAAGCCGAGAATTTCCCCGCTGACAAAAAGATGCCGCACATACCCCAGCGAGAATGGTTCAACGCCAAGCTCCTCCCACGCGGGATCGAGTGGCTCATCGCTGAACTTGAACCGTTGATTGCGGATGTTGATCCGGCCGCGCGTTGTAAAGAGTGTGCCATTGCGTGCGTTTCGGGTCGGCATGACACAGTCGAACATATCCACGCCAAGCTCAATGGCACGGAGAATATTCTGCGGCGTTCCCACCCCCATCAAGTAGCGCGCCTTATCGGCTGGGAGCAGATCGGTCGAATGATCCACCACGTCGTCCATCACTGCTACCGGCTCCCCGACTGCCAACCCACCGATTGCATAACCATCGAAGGGTAGCGCACACAGCTCTTCGATGCAGCGTTGCCGCAGATCGAGGTAAATGCTCCCCTGGATGATGCCAAAGAGCTGCTGACGGTAGCCATAGAGGAACTCCTGCTGGCGGTGCGATTCCAGGCATCGGCGTTCCCAGCAGATGCTTCGCTGCATTGCTGCTGTTGCCTGCTGGTACGTTGCAGGGTAACCGATGCACTCATCGAACGCCATCATGATGTCCGCACCGATCGCACGTTGGTGCGCAATGACAGATTCTGGCGTAAACAAATGCCGCGAACCATCTATATGCGAACGAAATTCGACACCGTCGTCACGGATACGGCGGAGACTGCCGAGCGAGTACACCTGGAAGCCGCCACTATCGGTCAATAGTGCGCCATGCCAGCGCATAAATCGGTGCAACCCACCAGCACTGCGGAGCACATCGGTTCCCGGCCGGAGGTAAAGGTGGTACGTGTTTGCCAGCAGCATCCGATAGGAAAGCTCACTTGCAATGCGATGGTCGAGTGCCTTGATTGCACCTTGCGTAGCAACGGGCATAAAGACAGGCGTCTCGACCACTCCATGCTCTGTTCGTAGTAACCCTGCCCGTGCTTTTGTGGCAGGATCGGTTGCAACAAGTTCGAACCACTCACTTCGGGCAAGCATGCTCTTTCCGGACGATTGTCAATCCAACTGCACATGCGATGCCTACTGCATCCGCTACCCAGTCGAGCAGATCGGCTGTGCGCCCTGGTACGAAGGCTTGGTGCAGTTCGTCGCTCGCTGCAAAGAGAAACCCGATCGTAAGTGCAAGGACCACCTGCTGACGCGACGCCAGTGGGAAGGTCCGCAGTGCAAGCAGAAGCGTCCACCCATAAACAGCATAGGCAAGCACATGGTAGAGCTTATCAGCAAAGGAAAATGGCTGCGGCACCGTCACGGATTGGTTCGACACCCAAACGATGCCGGCACTCATCACCAGAACTGGTAGTCGCGCAACCCAGAGTCGCATACTTCACCTGGAGCTGAGCGTTTGACTAATCTCGCCGAGAGCTTCAATCACCAACGATGCACGCGTAGCAAGCTCGCCGTAGCGTGCAGCTGCAATGCGTCCGGCTTCCGCATGAAGTACAACACCAAGCCAGGCTGCCTCGAATTGCTCATAGCCTTGTGCCCATAGCGCCGCAATGATGCCGCTGAGCACATCGCCCGTCCCTCCACTGGCAAGTGCGGGGTTATTTGCACTGAGCCAATATGTCCGCTCTGCATCGCAGATTTGAATTGGGAAATCTTTGAGGACAACAGTTGCGCCTGTTCCTTCCGCCAGTGAACGTGCGTAGGTATGTGCCGTGCGTGCAATCTCGGTGCTGCCAAGCCCGAGCAGCCGCGCCAGCTCGCCTCGATGCGGTGTGAGTGTTACGCGGGTGAGGGTACTTCCGCTTGTGACCGCACGAAGCCCATCGGCATCGAGCACAATCGGCACCTTGCCACCGTAGAGAGCAAGCAACTGCTGAACAATCGCGATTGTTTCTTCTGCAGCGCCAAGCCCTGGACCAATGACTACTACACTTGCACGCTCGATACGCTGGGTAAGCACAGGGAGTGCATCACGACCGAGCCATCGGCCTTCGTACCGATACGGCATGACTTCCGGAAAGAGCGCTGGATGCAGCACAGGCGAAATCAGCTCGACCAGTCCAGCTCCTGCTGCAATTGCAGCGTTCGCGCAGAGCGCAGCAGCACCAGGCATCGCATCCGAACCTGCGACGACGAGCACACGACCATAGTCGAACTTCGTCGTGCGCGGTTGCCGCAAGCGATATGTACCAGCGGCATCCTGAGCTTCAACCAGCCAGATTGTTGCTTTCTCGTGGAGGATTCGTGCAGGAATGCCAATCGGCGCAACCTCGATCGTGCCGCACATCTGGGGTCCGTCACCGATGAGCAATCCTGTTTTGAGTGCCCCCATCGTAATTGTGCAATCAGCATGGAAGCATGGATCGAATGCAACTCCACTGTCTGCATCGAGACCAGAGGGTACATCGAGTGCGACACGCGCGGCAGGCTGCGAATTTGCCCAAGCAATCAGGGAATCTACCGGTGAGCGCAGCGCGCCATGTGCGCCCACACCAAGCACTGCATCCACGATCATGGTAGGATGCGCAGGCAACTCTCTGGCTGACTCAGGACCACGCCACTGGAGGATCGGAATACCGAGCTGGCTGCATGTACGGTAGTTGACAAGCGTCTCTTCGCTCATGCGATCTATGTTCCCACAGAGGACGACCGTCACCGATGCATCCTCGTGGAGATGACGCGCCAGCGCCAGTCCATCTCCACCGTTATTTCCACTGCCGCAGAGGATGAGCACCGAGCGATCCCGACTCAACTTGTATCGCCGACGGAGAATTTCTGCAGCTGACCGAGCGGCATTCTCCATAAGCACAACAGCAGGAATGCCGCACTGGTCAATGGCAGTGCGATCGGCATCGCGCATCTGTGCTGGCGAGAGCACCGGCTTCATCGTTACCTCAGAGGTGGAATTGCTCTGTCAGGATCTGCGCAGTCGGTATGCCTGCAGCCTTGAGCAACTGCCGCATGTCATCGAGCATCGGTTTCCCACCGCAAAGGTACACCGCTGTTTTTTCACCGAGCCGGAGCGCGCCGACATGGTCAGTGACACGGCCCCGAAGGCCGCTCCACTCCTGGTCTGGTTGGGTCAGCGTGACCATCACGCTGACGTTTGCGCGGGAGGACTGAAGCCGCTCGAGCCAATCATGCCAGAAGAGGTTCTGCCGATACCGCAATCCCCAAAGAAGCTGGATGCTGTGGTCGGTATTGCGTACGAGCCACTCCGCAATCGGTCGGAGTGATGCAATTCCCGAACCTGTGCCGACAAGGACGTGATGTTGGGCGCTTTCTGCCTGTGGCACAAGCCGCCCGAAGGGATAGACGATCTCGACGGAGCTCCCCAGCGGTGTTTCTTCAAGATAGCGTGATGCAAGACCACCTGGCAGCCGCTCAACCAAGAGTTGAATACGCGGCAAGTCCTCGGGAAGGCTGACGATACTAAAGCTGCGACGCTGACCATCGAGCACAAGGTTGAGATATTGCCCAGGCAAGTATGGTGCCGCCTGGGCCACCTCTAACAGAAGCTCGAAGTACTTGCCTCCTTCATCGGCAATGCGCCGCGAGATGATACGCGCGATCGTGTGGATTGGTTTTTGCATCAAGATTCCCAAACGATGGAACAAGCCTACTCATCCAGCGCAGTACGACGCTGGCGGATGTACTCGACCACTGCTGGAAGCATCGAAATAGCAATGATTCCAACGATGACGAGTGAAAAGTTCTCTTTGACCGCCGGCACGTTCCCGAACAGGTACCCCAACATCGAGAAACTCAGGACCCAGACCACCGCACCACTAACGTTGAACATCGCAAAGCGGCGGTAGGTCATTTCACCCAGCCCTGCAACGAACGGCGCGAAGGTGCGGACAATCGGGACAAAGCGTGCCAGCACGATAGTCTTCCCCCCATGCCGCTCGTAGAATGCATGCGTTCGATCGAGGTGTTCCCGGCGAATCCATCGCTGCCATCGCGGATGGCTGATTATCACGCTCCCGAAGCGTCGTCCGATCGCATAGTTGACTGCATCCCCGACAATTGCTGCAACAATGAGCAACACGATCACTACTTCCAAACTCAGCATCCCTAGTGCACAGAGCGAGCCAACGGCAAAGAGCAGTGAGTCTCCTGGCAAAAACGGAGTCACAACAAGCCCTGTCTCCGCAAAGATCACCGCGAACAATACCACGTATGCCCAACCACCGCCCCAGGTGACAAGGTCTGCAATGTGGCGATCCAAATGCAAAAGAACATCCACCGCTGCGACAATGAATTCCATCGAATCGCTCATGCAATTGAACCAAACGCGCAAGACGATTAGGTCTTTGCTCCATTATGCAAGTGCACTGCCTGGCGCACACTCCCCGCAGCTTCATGCAGGAGCGTTTGGGCCCGTGATGCATCGCACCCTGCAAGCAACATCACCAAAGCAGCTTTGACGTTTCCCCCAGCTTGCTGGAGCGTCGAGGCAGCAACTTCATAGTCAACNCCCGCGATACGCATTACGATGCCACAGGCTCGCTCGCGAAGCTTTGCACTGAGCGGCTGGACGTCAACCATGATGTTGCCGTAGGTTTTGCCGATGCGAACCATTGCTGCGGTCGAGAGCATATTGAGCACCAGTTTCTGTGCAGTCCCCGATTTGAGCCGTGTCGAGCCTGCCAAGATTTCCGGTCCGACGTTCGGCGCTATGATGATGTCGGCCGATGGACAGAACTGCTCCGCCTGACGGCGGTCATTGGTGGTAACCAGCACAGTCACCGCACCACATGCTTTGGCGTATTCCAGCGCACCGAGGACAAACGGCGTCCGTCCCGAAGCACTAATGCCGCAAACGACATCGCAACTGCGAACACATTCGGCAGCCAACGCTTCTGCGCCAGCAGTGGGATCATCTTCGGCGCCCTCTTGCGCTGCAAATACCGCCGGAGGACCGCCCGCGATAATTCCACGGACCATCGTCGGTGGGACTCCAAACGTTGGGGGACATTCAGCTGCATCCATGATGCCGAGTCTCCCGCTGGTTCCTGCGCCAACGTAGAGCAGCCGCCCACCACGGGCAAATGCGCGAGCAATTGCCTCTGCAGCGGCTGCAATGTGCGGGATTTCCTCGCGAACAGCCAGTGCCACCTTCTGGTCTTCATCGTTCATCATGCGAAGGAAATCTTCGGTAGCCATGGCATCCATTGCAGCTGACGCAGGGTTAGGCTGTTCAGTGCGGAGCTGGCGGATTTGCTCAAACAGCGCGCGATTCATAGCAACGTTCCACCAAGGATGAGCATGGCAACAGCGAAGTAGATGATAATTCCGCTGACGTCCACTAAAGTGGCGATAAACGGTGCCGAGGATGTCGCTGGATCGAATCCAAGTCGATAGAGCAGCAACGGCAGCATTGCGCCGATTGTGGTTCCCCAGAGCACAATCCCAACAAGACCAATGCCGACAGTGAGTGCTATTAGCAAGTGATGCTCGCCATAGATATGGCCGAACAGCAGTGTCCACAGCTCGATCCGAAGGAAGCCAAGCAAGCCAAGGATACTTCCCAATGCAAGACCGGAGAATAGCTCGCGCCGGAGCACAAGCCACCAGTCTTGGAAGGAGATCTCTTGGAGCGCTAACGCACGCGTTATCAGCGTTGCTGCCTGCGAACCAGAGTTTCCTCCGGAGGAGATCACCAGTGGCAGGAAAAGGACAAGCACAACGGCTCGCTCGATTTGCTTCTCAAAGAACGTCAGCGCTGTCGTTGTAAGCATCTCGCTGAGCATGAGTGCGGTGAGCCACCCGGCACGTTTCCGAATGAGCACGGTGACCGGCGTCGCGCGATAGCTGATATCAAGCGCCTCCATCCCACCGAGTTTTTGGATATCTTCGGTTGCTTCCTCTTCCGCAACATCGAGGACATCATCAAATGTGACGATGCCGACAAGAATGCCGTTAGAATCAACAACAGGTAGGACTGAAAGATCGAACTTCTCCATCATGCGAACAGCGGCTTCCTGATCGTCGAATGCAGAAAGGCGTGGAGTATCTTCCATCAACTCGCCGACTGTCGCCGACGGATCGGCCAAAATGAGCGTTCGAAGCCGAACAGCACCGAGCAACCGCCCGTTCTGATCGCAGACGTAGAGCCGATTGAGTGTTTCGCTATCGTTGCCGTGTTGACGGATGTAGCTGAGTGCTTCGGAAACAGTCCATCCAGGCTGAAGTGAAAGAAAATCGGGCGTCATAAGCCGCCCGACACTTTCCTCAGGATAGCCAAGCAACCACCGCGCCTCGCGGAGATCGTCCGGATCCAGGAGCGTTAGTAGCCGATTGGTCACATGCCCAGGAAGCTCTGAAAGCAGCGCTGTGCGGTCATCAGGAGACAGCGCCGCCAGTAGTTGCCGCGTTTCGCTATCAGTCAATTCACGGAGCAGATTGACTTGTTGATCCGGCTCGAGGTAGGCAAACACTTCGTGCGCTAGGTCTTGTGGAAGTGCTCGGTAGAGCAAGACCCGTTCTGCTTTCGGAATGCTCAGCATCAGTTCGGCGATTTCTGCTGGCGACCACGATTGAAGCACCTCCCGCAGCAGCGACCACTCGTGCTGTTCGATCAAATCGTGAATCTCTGGCAGAAGTAGTTCTTTGAGCATCACCGTCGGACAAAACTTTCGTTGCAAAAATAGACCTGCCCTGGAGTTGTGTGGCGTGAATTTCCCGTCGTTTCTGTATTTTTGCACTCCGAACGATCGCAAGCATACATATGGCGCATCATAAATCCGCGCTCAAGCGAATTCGACAATCGCGCAAGCACAATCAGTATAACCGCCAGTGGAAGTGGCTCATCAAGCGGGCAACGAAAGCGGTCCGCCGAGCTACGACGCTGGAAGAAGCCGAACGTCTCCTTCACCAAGCAGCCAAGATTATCGATCGCAGCGCTGCGCGTGGCGTCATTCACCGCAACACGGCAGCAAACCGCAAGTCAGCGCTTGCGCGATTTGTCAACAAGCACTTCGCTGCCCCGCCAGCAGCGTAGAGACGTTTTTCTGCACCCGTAGCTCAATTGGATAGAGCATCTGACTACGGATCAGAAGGTTTGGGGTTCGAATCCCTACGGGTGCGCAAGGAACAAGGGGAGCGCAGCTCCACTTCCTACCCATACGCTTGTCCCTTCCGCGGCACGAACAAGCTCGGGGAAGGGACAATTACTTTAGGGCCATCTGCTGGAGTTTGCGGCGTGCAAGAATTGCTGCGTCGCTGGAGGGAAACGACTCAATCAGGGACTGGAGGTATTGGCGTGCGCGGTCTCGCTCCCCCTGCTCTGCAGAGAGCTCCGCAAGGAGATAGAGCAAATCTGGCCGGCGGGGTGAAGTGCTCGACCGAACAAGTTGCCAGGCAGCATCTGCATCTCGGCGTGCTCGATCAAGTTGCTGCATCTGGTAGTATGCAACTGCACGCCAGTAGAGGTATTCCCCTCTGCGGGGTGAGTCATGCTCAAGGAGCTTGGAGAGCTTGGCTACCGCGTCGGCATGTTGTCCGGCTCGAAGCGCAGCAATCGCGCTCTCGAAGAGCAGCTTTTCCTCGGCAGGAGGTACAGAAGATGTCGTGCGGCGCATTCGCTGGGCGGGCTGGGCATCCGATCGCGCCCTGGCAATTGCATCGTTGGGAAGTTTCGTGCTCCGAGTTGCCTGCTTCTTTCGGAATGGAGATTTTGGCGATCCTCCGCTGCTCCCCGATTGCGTTCCAGAGGCATTATCGGGTAGAATTACACCAGCGTTCGAGCTAAGGGGAGGGAGGGGAACTGACCCATCCTGCTTCGATGCAGGAGCAGACTCTGAGCCTGCGACGATGGTATCCTCCTTAGGGATTTCTGTGTTGGGTTGCACTGCAGCAGCATTCCGCACCATCTGTTCAATTGAGCTGCGAAGCTGGGCAAGATCTTTCCCGATCGAATCAAGTCGCGATTCAATCGCAGCTTGACGCTGCGAAAGTTCGTCCATGTACGCCCGCAGCGGCAAAAGCCGCTGCCGTTCAGTGCCACTGGCAGATTCAGGGCTGGTCGCGGAATCGCTGACAAGAGCAGAGGTAGGTGCTCTGCGTGGAGGAGCCTCCGCGTGTGTATTGTGTGACGCTGGGCGAAGCGCCCGGCAACTACTCACCAGGACAGCAGCAGCTATTCCTGTACACAGTGCAACGCCTCTGGTCAGCCGCGCCACAGCGATTTCTCCACGAGCGAAGGCAGGTAGTCTTACAATTCGATTTCGTGTAATGTCTGGTACCGCACATCCCGTGCCATGCGGTTGATACGTTCGATGTAGTCGCTGTAGTCGTTGCGTTCGAGCAAGCGATCTTCGCTGGAATCGAACTCTTCCTTCGATGGATAGATGGTCAATTCGATGAACTCGTGATTTTTCCCCTCGAAGACGTAGTATTCGATTCCCTCCTCGGCGTAGATGCCTTTGAGGCGACGGACGACTTCGCGGTACTCATCGAGATGTTCAGGATCAATCACGTACGTCATCGAAAAAAGAACTTTCGCCATAGACATTGCACACGGAAAAATGTAACAAGTGCGAAAATACGCTGCATCAGTAGCCGAGGAGCTGTTCCAATGCGGCGAGAATTTTGGATGCATTAGGCAAGACCGCTGATTCGAGTGTGGGCGCAAGCGGCGTCGGGGAATCAAATGCAGCTACACGCACAATAGGAGCATCGAGCCATTCAAAGCAATGCTGTGCGATGCGTGCAGCGATCTCTCCACCGAAGCCGCCAGTGAGCACTGCTTCGTGTGCGACAAGGACCCGGCCCGTTTTGCGAACACTGGCAAACACGCTTTCCTCATCGAAAGGCACTAACGTGCGAATGTCAACCACCTCCACACTAATACCACGACCTGCCAATTGTTCAGCAGCCTCGAGCGCCATGTGGACAGCAGAGCCATATGCGATGATGCTTACATCACTCCCAGGACGGACGACTGCTGCCTTCCCCAGGGGAACGGTGTACTCACCAGGCGGTACCTCCTGCTTGATTTTGCGATAGAGTCCTTTGTGCTCGAAGAAAAGAACGGGGTTGTCATCGCGGATTGCCGAGAGCAGAAGCCCCTTGGCATCAGCAGGGAACGCTGGGCAAACCACTTTCAGTCCCGTCGCATGTACGAACCAGTTCTCCGGATTTCGAGAGTGGAAGGGATTGGCTCCAACGCCCCCACCGCTTGGCCCACGAACGACGATTGGCACACCAATTCCCCAGCGGTACGCCGTCGTTCCAGCAACATTGACGATTTGATTGAAACCGCACGTGATGAAATCCATAAACTGCATCTCGGCAACCGGACGCATACCGTTGAGGGCCGCCCCGATTGCTGCACCGATAATAGCAGCCTCTGAAATTGGTGCATCAAGCACCCGCTCTGGACCAAATTCCTCGATGAATCCTTTCGTGACCTTGAACGCGCCACCATAGACTCCAATGTCTTCGCCAATGAGGAAGACTCGCTCGTCGCGTTGCATTTCGTAGCGGAGCGCGTCGCTTATCGCTTCGAGGTATGTCAGTACAGGCATCGGCTTGAACAGCTAGGTTTCAACGATGCCGGTTTTCAGAATAATGTAGTTGCCGTCGCTTGTTCGTCCCCAGAGAAAGACATGGACATTCCGTTCCCCGACCCAGTAGTGCTTTGGATTGGTGAGATTTGCAAAGAACAGCTCCTTCATTCTACGGAAGCGTTCGGTCATTGCACGTTCTTCCTCGTTTTGCCAATCGTAGGTATCGGTAACGCCTTCGAAGAAATCCTCCGGTGGAACATCAGAGACTGGCTGTTGTGGGGAGATCCCGAACGCGTCCAAGAGCGCATCAATAGTAAGAGCGCCACGCTGGCTAACCTCCCACAGGAGGACATCCACCGGCGCATCAGTTTCGCTCGGATAGAGCACACCATCGGCAAGCCGATAAAGCTCATGGTAGAGCTGCTCGGCAGAAAGCATGGTAGTTGGTGGCATCGGTATTCTCTCAGCCTAAATAGGTGCGAAGCTCTTTCGAGCGTGAGGCATGGCGCAAGCGGCGAATCGCTTTTTCTTTGATTTGCCGCACCCGCTCGCGTGTTAGTCCGAGCCGTTCACCGATTTCTTCGAGCGTAAGCTGCGGGCAACCGTCAACGCCGAAGTAGTAGCGGATGACCGCTGCTTCCCGCTCCGGCAATGCCTGGAGCGCCTGATGGATTTCGTAGCAGAGCGACTCGTGGATCAATTCTGCATCGGGCGGCGGTTGGGATTCGTTCGGGAGGATATCGAGCAAGCGGCTTTCTTCGCCATGGACAAAGGGCGCATCAATCGAAAGATGCCGCCCGGACATTCGCATCGTCTCTGCAATCTCGGTGATGCTCATCTCCAGCTCTTCGGCCATCTCGGCTGGTGTTGGCTCGCGCTCATAGCGCTGCTCGAGCTCACTGAACTTCTTGCTGATTTTGTTGAGCGCACCAACGCGATTGAGCGGGAGCCGCACAATCCGCGACTGCTCAGCAAGTGCTTGCAGGATGCTCTGCCGAATCCACCAGACTGCGTAGGAAATGAACTTGAACCCCCGCGTTTCATCGAAACGCTTGGCGGCTTTGATAAGCCCAAGGTTCCCTTCGTTGATCAAATCGCCAAGCGACAGGCCCTGGTTTTGGTATTGCTTGGCAACCGAGACTACAAAGCGAAGGTTCGCTTTCACCAGCTTTTCGAGCGCTGCTTCGCCCTCCGGACCGCCCTGCCGAATTTTACGTGCAAGCTCAATTTCCTCCTCCGGCGAGAGCAACTCGATCTTGCCAATCTCCTGGAGGTATTTGTCCAGCGATTGGCTCTCGCGATTGGTATATTGTTTCGTAATGCGCATGCGTCACACCACCAGTGGTAGAACTAACGCTGATATTCATGGGTGCGTTGACGGATTTTGCCCATCTTCTATTGCCGCTCAGGTTGGTTGAACGTGCGAAGTCGCTCAGGCAATTGTGCCATGATACGGCGCCGCTCCTGGGGTGAGAGAAATACCCACGCAGCAATTTCCTGGCGTGTCCGACCACATCCGATACAGCATTGCCTGGAGCGATCGAGTATGCAGATTTTTCGGCATGGGGTTTCGATTGGCTCAGTGCTCGGTGCCATGGGCTGTCAACAAGTACTCGCGGTATTTCCGTGTTCGGATCAACTGCGCTGCCTCAGCGATCAGCTTATCCTGTGGTTCGAAGAGCGCCACTTGCTGGCGATCGCTCAAGAAGCGACTGACGATTTCTTGCTCGAGGGCAGCGGCAATAACCTTTGACGATTCCGCAATCATGCGGGAGCGTTCTGCCTTGAGCGATTGCCGGAGACGTTCGATTTGTTGCAATGTGCGTGGCCCCCAACCTTCCAGACTTGCTTGCTCACGAAGGCGCTCGAGCTTGCCAACCACTGAGGATGGCTCCCACTGCGCGCTGTCGAGATAACGCTCAAACGCCGCCAGAAGCCCAGGTCGGTCGAACTTCGCCGGTGGCGATGCCATGCGGCTTGCATAGCGGGTTGCAAATTGCCACAGCACAGCGCGGCTGATGGCCATTGGGAGACTATCACGTTCGGCAATCTCGAACACCGAATCCGGAACGATCCCAACTCCGCTTCGAATGGGACGTCGGTAGCGGCGCGTTGTGTAAACACGCTGCTGCTCGCTATCGAGCGCGTGTTGAATCCAGCAATCCTGGCAAAAACCACGCACCCGCTGGATCGAGCGTCCTGACGGCGTGTAGTACCGCGCAGTGGTGAGCTTGAGCGCAGCATTATACGGCAGTGAAACAACTGTTTGCACCAGACCCTTCCCCACTGTCGTATCACCAATGATGACCGCACGATCGTGATCTTGGAGAGCACCAGCAAAAATTTCGCTTGCGCTCGCGCTGCGGCTGTTGACGACGACAACGATCGGTAGCGTCGTGTCCACATACGGCATTGCCCGGGCAATGTAGGCGCGCTGGTCAGCGCCACCACGTGTCCGAGTTGCAACGATTGTATCACCTGGACGAAGGAACATTTCTGCAATGCTGACTGCTGCATCGAGCAAACCGCCGGGATTATCGCGTACGTCCACAATGAGCCCACGCAGTTGGCCCACCGTCCGGAGAGAATCAAGTGCAAGACGGAACTCTTCCGGTGCCCGGCGCGAAAAACGTTCGAGTCGGACCAGAGCAATGTTGCCTGGAAGCATACCGGCATACGTGACATTTCGGACGAGGATCTCCTCGCGGCGGAGTTCAACGTTGATTGTATCGTCGCCTCGCCGAAGCTGCATGCGAACGATCGTTCCAAGCGGTCCACGCAGATACTTGCGCACTTGCTGGACTTCTTGGCGCTGGACGTCTATCGAATCAATACGCAGCACAACATCGCCGAAGCGAACTCCTGCTCGATGCGCTGAGGTGCCGTCGGTGACACTCATGACGGTCAAGAGACTATCGAGCGTGCCAAGCCGAATCCCAACTCCGATGTATCGCCCTTGGAGGAGAAAATCAAGATCGGAGGTTTGCTCCTCGCGGTAAAATTCTGTGTACGGATCGAGCTTGGAGAGCATGTGCTCGATCGCTTCGTAGGTGAGCTGGTCGGTCTCGATGGGCTGGACGTACTGCTCGTTGAGTTCACGGACAACCATGCCAAAGAGCTCAACTGCGCGGGCAAGCCGCATGTACGGAGCTTCCTGCACTGCAATCCATCCAAGTCCAGCCAGTGCGCTGAGCGCGATGAGGGCAAGCGATAGTCGCTTCATGCCGCACCACCGAATGTCATTGGGCAAGTTCGAGCGAAAAATACTCAACGAGCCGTTCTGCCGCGATACGCTCTTGGTGCATCGAATCGCGATGGCGAATGGTCACCGTTCCGTCGGCGAGTGTTTGACCATCAATCGTTACGCAGTATGGAGTTCCAATTTCATCTTGCCGCCGGTACCGTCGGCCAATTGCGCCACTGTCGTCGTACTGCGTCTTCCAGCGACGCAGCAAGTCACGGTAGATCGCTTCGGCACGTTCCGGCATGCCGTCTTTGTTGACAAGTGGAAAGACGGCAATCTTCACCGGCGCAAGCAACCGATGGAAGCGAAGCACTGTCCGTAGCTCCGTCTTCCCATCCGCGGTAGGCGCCTCCTCTTCGGTGTACGCATTGCAAAGGAACGCCATCAGCGATCGGGTGGCTCCAACGGAAGTTTCGATGACATACGGGATGTACTTTGAGCCGCTGTAGGGATCGGTGTACTCGAAGCGCTTGCCGCTATACTCCTGATGGCGACGCAGGTCGTAGTCGGTTCGGGAATGGATGCCTTCGATCTCTCCCCAGCCGAACGGAAACTTGAACTCGATGTCCGCAGCTGCTGTAGCATAGTGTGCAAGCTTTTCGTGCGGCTTGATGCGGAGCACATCGTGCGACATTCCAAGGGAAAGGAACCACTGCAACCGCTCGTTGAGCCAGTAGTCGAAGTACTGCTGCTCGGTGCCGGGTGGAATGAAGTACTGCATCTCCATTTGCTCGAACTCACGGGTGCGGTAGAGGAAGTACTTCGTGTTGATTTCGTTGCGGAACGCCTTGCCGATCTGCGCAATCCCGAAAGGCAGCTTCCGCCTCGATGAGTCGAGGACGTTCTTGAAGTTGACGAAAATGCCCTGCGCGGTTTCAGGGCGCAAGTACACAACGCTCGATGCATCCTCGACCGGACCAACGAATGTTTTGAACATGAGGTTGAAAAAGCGCACTGGCGTCCAGTCGCGTGTCCCGCTGACCGGATCTGGGATTTCCGCCTCGGTGATGATTGCGTAGTAGTCGTCTGGGGTTGTTGCTTCGCGAAGCCGGGCCTCGAGCGCATCGGCTTGATCGTGCTTGCCTTTCTTGCGGAGCCGCTCGATGAATTCTTCGATGAGTGTATCGGCACGATATCGGGCTTTGCTCGTGCGGCTATCTATCATCGGATCGGCAAACTGCTCGACGTGTCCGCTGGCTTCCCAGGTTCGTGGATGCATCAAGATTGCCGCATCGAGTCCTTCGATGTCCTCGCGGAGTGTCATCGCGCGCCACCACTGCTCTTTGATGTTTCGTAGCAACTCGACCCCGAGTGGGCCAAAGTCCCAACAGCCATTGAGTCCGCCGTAGATCTCCGATGATTGGAACACAAAGCCACGGCGCTTAGCAAGTGCCATGATTGTATCGAGGCTTACGCTCATGCTCGGTATGCTTGAATCAGTGGAACTAACCTTTCAGCGCACCAGCCGTCAGTGCAGCAATAATGGTCCGTTGAAACAGCAGGAAGATGATCACCACGGGCAATGCTGCCAGACTTGCTCCTGCCATAATGTGGCCCCAGTCAATGGATTGCTTGCCCATGTAGAACGCAAGGGCCACCGGAAGCGTCCGATGCGCTTCATCGTTGGTAAGCAGGAACGGGAACAGAAACGAATTCCAATTTGCCAGGAATGTGTATATCGCAAGGACCACCAACGCCGGCCGCACAAGCGGTGCAACGACACGCAGCAGCACTGCGCATTCACTGGCACCGTCGAGCCGAGCAGCGTCTTCCAGCGACGAAGGAAGCGATTGCAAGTACTGATGCAGGAAGAAAATCCCAAATGGCGTCACGCACCACGGAACGATCAGCGCAGCGTAGGTATTAATCCACCCAATGGCGGACATCATTCGGTAGAGTGGGATCATCAACACATGCGGTGGAAGCGCAAGCATGCCAATGACACTTCCCCAAAGCACTGCTCTGCCGCGCATCTGCTTGCGAGCAAGACCGTATGCAACCAAAAAGCAACCGATCACATTCCCCGCTGTGACAGCTGTTGCAACCAGCAGAGAGTTTGCGAAGAAACGTCCGAAGTTATCTGTGGTCAATGCGTCGAGATAGTTCCGCAGCGTCCAAGGCTCCCAGAGAAGCTCGGTAATCGTACGGAAACGTTCCGGGTACTCGTGGAACGAAACCATGAGCATCCAAACTGTCGGGAAGATCATGACGAATGCACCGACAACCAAGATAGCCAGTCCAAGGATTCGGAGCATGCGATGGCTCATTGCAGCTGGCGATAGAGTCGGTGACGTCGGATGTAGCGGTGTACGTTATCATGCACCAAGTAGCGTATCGAACGCCCCTCTGCGCAGTAGCGCCGAATGAGCGTTGAGGAGATCTCCACCGTCGGCATTTCAATGCGCGTAATACGTCCTCCGTAGCTCTCCAAGTCGCGCTGGGCCGCATCGAGTTCAATGCCGGAGCGTGGCGCAACAAGAAGCTCGACACGCTCGAGGATGTCCTTCCAGCGATGCCAGCGGGTAAATTGTACAAGCTGGTCAGCCCCAATGATCAAATGCACGCGGTCCTTGGGGCGACGGGTCAGGAGCTGTTCGATCGTATCAATCGTATACGAGATCTGTTTTCGACGAATCTCCCAATCGAGTGCACGGAGACGTGGATTGGTCCGCGCGACGACACGTGCCATCATCCAACGCTGGTATGGCGATGCAACCCCGGCTTGAGTGCGGAGCGGGGATTGAAATGCGGGGACAAGGTAGCACACGTGCAGCTGGGCTTGCTCGATGCAGTGCTCAGCGACGATGCAGTGCCCAATGTGAATGGGGTCGAACGTTCCTCCAAGTATTCCAACACGCACTCCCATTGCAAGGTCTGGTTACTGTTAGCTCGGGAGCAATGTCGCGCGCGTGGCGCGGCGGCCGTGCACGACGTTGAGTGGAATGAACGTTCGCCGTGGTTTGACACGCGCTGCAAATTCATCCCAAAACTTCCGCAAGAAGCCTTGCACTGGCCAGGCTGCTGCATCCCCGAGTGCACAGATCGTGTTTCCTTCGATTTGCCCTGCAACGCTCATGAGAAGATCAAGGTCTTCGGTGGTAGCATCCCCATCAACAATTCGACGGAGAATCTTTTCCATCCACCCGCAGCCTTCGCGACATGGTGTACACTGCCCGCACGATTCGTGATGGTAGAAGCGAGTAATTCGAAGGACCACGCGTGGAATGTCTGTGTCTTCATCCATAACGATGACACCAGCGGTCCCGATGTACGTCCCATACTTTTTCAAATCTTCGTTGTTCATCACAACGCCGTCAATTTCGTCCCCTCGAAGCGGAGGCATGGACGATCCACCAGGGATCACTGCCTTGACCTTTTTTCCTCCGGGAATGCCACCGCCGTACTTGTAGATGAGATCAACCAGCAACGTATCAGTGGGTAGCTCGTACACACCGGGGTTGTTGATGTGCCCACTGAGGCCATAAAGGAGCGTACCGGGGTGCCCTGCAGCACCGATGCTCGCATAGCGCTCAGCACCTAATGCAATGATTGCGGGCACGGTCGCCAGCGTTTCGACGTTGTTGATCGTCGTTGGCATGCCCCACAACCCTTTTTGCGCAGGGAACGGTGGCTTAAAGCGCGGATAGCCGCGATCACCTTCGAGCGAACTCATCAGCGCTGTTTCTTCACCGCAGATGTAAGCGCCTGCGCCTTTGTGCACAACGATATCGAGCCAGTAACTCCCACCGAAGGTCTCCGTCATTTTCGGCCCGACCAGACCACGCTCATATGCATCAGCGAGCGCACGCTCCATCAGCCGAATCCACTTATGGTACTCCCCGCGGATGTAAATGAACGCTTTCGTGATCCCCATCGCGTAGCCAGCGATGAGAATGCCTTCGATGAGCTGGTGTGGATTGAACTCGAAAATCTGCCGATCCTTGAACGAACCAGGCTCAGACTCGTCCCCATTGACCGCAAGGTATTTGGGTTTATCGCTCCCCTTTGGCATAAAACTCCATTTCAGCCCAGTCGGGAAGCATGCCCCTCCTCTCCCGCGCAGACCAGATTTTTTCACCTCCTCGATCACTTGCTCCGGAGAAAGCTCGAGCGCCTTGCGGTAGACTTGGTAGCCACCATTGGCAAGATAGACGTCAAGCTCGTGGAGGCGCTCAATCTTCGGAAGCACAAGATGCGGAACAGTGTAGTTCATAGCCGCTGGCTGCTTCAATTGTCACGTGTGAGTGCAAAAATACACGGGCATTGTCATGGAGCAAGCAAATAAGCGCGTTCGTCATCGCGCAGCTCTCGCCAGGCCCCAGGCGCTAAACCCAGCTGCTCAAGCTCAAGGTTCCCAATTGCAACTCGCAGCAGACGCAACACTGGATGACCAACAGCAGCCAGCATTCGGCGCACCTGGCGATTTTTCCCTTCCGTCAACGTCAGCTCGACCCATGCATCGGAAACACTCTTCCGAATTCGTACGGGAGGCTGGCGTGGAGGGACTTCTGGTGGGACCTCGAGGAGGCGCGCTTGGCACGGGAGCGTTCGGTACCCACCAATCACCACACCGCGCTTGAGCATGGCAAGAGTCTTCTGCGATGGAATATGCTCCACAAGCGCCCAGTATCGTCGCCGATGGCGAAAGCGTGGGTTGAGCAAGCGATCAACAATCCACCGTTCATCGCTCAGCAGCAGTAGTCCTTCGCTATCCCGGTCAAGCCGACCGATGGGGTACACCCTTGGCGGAAAGCCGAATTCCGCAAGTGTCCGATGCGAAGGATGCTCTGGAGTAAACTGACTGAGTACACCGTAGGGCTTGTTGAATGCGATAATCACCGCGTACGGTCAAGTGGTGACGACACATGCACGCAACGGACGAGGATGCTCCACTTCGATTTGACCGTGCGAGTGTGGAAGCATGCTCGACCAAGGTTGTTGTAGCACCGCGTATCCGGGCCAACACCCTCCAAACAAGCCATACGCCAAAACATGCACCGATCCGAACACCAGCGACGCAAGCCCCTGCTGCCACTTTACGAGCAAACTTGCAAGTGGTTCGAACCAATGCACTCCACGCGCGAACTTACCGCGATGCTCATCCGGGGTGTGCTCTTTATCGCAGCGCGGAAGTCGAGGTTGAAACGCGCTCGCAAAGCTTGAGCATCTGCTCTGCGGAACTGTCCCACGAAAAGCGCTGTGCCCAACGCACTGCTCCTTCCGAAAGCTGCTGCCGAAGGATGCTATCCTCGATGAGCGCTGCAATCCGATCCGCAAGCATTTCGATGTTGCCAAACGGATAGAGCAAGCCGGACTGACCAGCAGCAACTGCATCACGCAGTCCTGGCACATCGGCAGCAATCACTGGGGTCCCGCAGGCATTCGCTTCAATGGTCGTGATTCCCCATCCTTCCTTCATCGAGGTATTGACCACGCACCAGCTGCGGCTGAGCAATTCGATTTTTTCCTGCTCAGTAACATGTCCCGTCCAATGTACGCGGTGAGCAATCCCTCGGCGCTCTGCTCGACGCCGAAGCGCGGGGACGTAGTCACCGTCGCCGACAAAGTACAACTGCGCACTGGGGAAACGCTCCGCAATCAATGCGAACGCATCGAGAAGATGATCGGGGCATTTGTAGCGTTTGATCCGTCCGAAGTAGGTTATCATCGGCTCAGGGGATTTTTCCCGGACCTGCATGGGGAATGCGCGATGCTCGATGCCGTTATAGATCACCTCGATATGCTCTGGAGGAAAGCCATGCTCGATGAACTCTCTCCGTGTACTTTCAGAAACGACAGCAAAGAATTGGCGGCGATACACAAGCGGCACAAGCTGCTCGGCGCAATAGACGTATGCACCACGCAACGGATCAACTTCCCGAAAAATCGAGCGCCCGAAAAAGTGATGACTGATGCACAGCAGCGGCTCCCGAACGTAGAGCGGCGTCCAGAATGGAATTTTGTTGAGATCATCAACGACGACATCAGGACGGACCCGCCGGCGGAGGCGCCGATACTCACCAGGAACAATGAAGTTGAACAGCGCGCGGCTTCCCCGCCGCACAACTTCGATGCCATCGCTGAGCACCTCTTCCGATGCAGAGCCAGGAAAGCTGCAACAGAGCAGCACAACACGATGCCCTCGACGAACAATGCGGGAGAAAATCTCGTGGAGGTGTGTTTCTGCTCCCCCGGCAAAGGGATTTGTACGATCCTGCCAATTGATGACAAGGATGGTCATTGACCTGCATGCTGTGATTATGGCACCAGCGAGCCTACTTTGCTGGTGCCGCCGGAGGAGTTGATTCTACCGGCGCTTCTGCTCCTTCGACACGGGGTCGCTCACTTGCACCATGCTCGGGAAGGAAGAGCTTGTTGACCGCATACGAAATCACCAGCAGTACTGCAGCGAGGACAATCGTCGTCTTGATGATGAAATCTGCCGCTCGCCGCATGCCCATCATCGTGCCAAATTGCCCCCCAGTGCGCCTAGTCCCGTTGCTGCATCGCCTTTGCCCGGCTGAATGAGCACGACTGCGATGAGGAGAATGCTCACCAGCAACGCTAAAACCATCAGGAGTGTGTACATCGAACGCTTCCGTTTGGTGAAAAATCGTTGCAAATTTACGCTACATTTGCCATGACATTCGTCAGCTCTGCTCGTGATGGCTTCGCGTGAAATTGCACCAGAGCTTGTGCAGGCAGTTACGCAGCTGCCTTCCCGCCCAGGCGTGTACCTGTTCAAGGATTCACGCGGAACGATCCTTTACGTCGGTAAAGCGAAAAATCTCCGTCAGCGTGTGCGGCAATACCTGGATAGTTCCCGCCATCACGATGCGAAAACTACCGCACTGATGCGCAGAGCAACCGCTCTCGATTGGATCGTCACCGATACGGAAGTCGAAGCGCTCCTCCTCGAAAACAACCTCATCAAAGAGCACAAGCCACGCTACAACATTTTGCTCAAAGACGACAAAACCTACCCATACATCCGCGTTACCAATGAGGAGTATCCGCGGATTTTTCCAACACGTCGTGTCGTCCGTGATGGGAGCCTATACTTCGGTCCGTATGCAGATGTGCAATCCATGCATTTTCTGCTCAAGATGATTCGGATGCTTTTCCCGATCCGTAGTTGCTCGCTTCCGCTCGACCAAGAAAGCATCGTACGTGGCAAGTACAAAGTCTGCCTCGATTATCACATTGGCAAGTGCGAAGGACCATGCGCAGGACTTGTCTCACGGGAGCACTATCGCCAACACATCGAGCAGGCGATCAACTTTCTCCGCGGCAAAACGAAGCTGATCGAGCAGCATCTTGAGCAGCAGATGCATTCCCTTGCCGAGCAGATGAAGTTCGAGCAGGCAGCTGAACTCCGCGATCGGCTCCAAAAGCTTCGCAGCTACGTTGCCAAACAAAAAGTTGTGACGACCGAACTCATTGACCGCGATATCCTCGGCGTTGCAGCGCGCGACGGCTACGCATGCGTTGTGATGCTCCTGACACGCGAAGGAAAAGTCATCGGCAAGCAGCAGTGGATTGTGCCCACTGCCGAGAGCGAATTGGCCGAGATCGTCCGGACTGTGCTCGAACGTTGGTACCTGGAGACCGACGATATTCCCACAGAAATTTTACTCCCACTCGAACTCGGCGACCAGGCGGACTTCCTGGTACAATGGCTCGCCAGTGTTCGTGGCAAGCGGGTCGAGCTGGCCGTTCCGAAACTTGGGGATAAACGTAAGCTCATTGCTCTGGCAACAGCGAACGCAGAGTACCAGCTCGGCGACTGGCTGCTCCACCGTGCAACGCGCGAGCACGCAGTCCCCCGCAGTGTTGCCTCGCTGCAGCGTGACCTGCGACTTCCCAAGCCACCACTTCGGATCGAGTGCTTCGATAACTCGCACATTCAGGGCAGCGAGTACGTCTCTTCGATGGTTGTCTTTGCAAATGGCAAACCGCTCAAGAGCGAATACCGGCGCTACCGCCTGCGGAACGTTCCTGGCAACGATGACTATCGTGCAATGGCAGAAGTGATACGCCGCCGGTACGAACGCGTACTTAGGGAAAACTTGCCACTTCCCGATCTCATCGTCGTTGATGGTGGCAAAGGGCAACTCATGGCTGCGTGCGCAATCCTGGGTGAACTCGGACTGAGCGACCGCGTACCAATCATTGCGCTTGCAAAGCGGCTCGAGGAAGTATTCCTTCCCACCGAACGTGAATCGCTGCTGCTCCCACGAACCTCGAGCAGTTTGCGGCTGCTGCAGCACATCCGCGACGAAGCGCATCGCTTTGCAATTGAATACCACCGGCTGCTCCGCACTAAGCGGACGCTGACCTCTGAGCTGCTCGACATACCCGGCATCGGCGAAAAAACCGCTGCGAAGCTACTTCGGCAGTTTGGGTCAGTTGCTGCAATCAAGCAAGCACCGCTCGATGCGATTGCTGCCGTCGTTGGTAACCGTACCGCGCAGACAATCGCCGAGTATTTTCGGTCGCGGGCAGCTGCTGATGAGCTTTCCATCGAGGAACTCTGATGCCCACCCCACTGGAGCACGTGCGGGAAAGGCTCTGCGCCATCGAATCGCACACTGCCAGCTACTGCATACCGACACTCTGGCTGCCTCCGCACACATACGCAGGGGTCCGCAGACTTCAGCATCCGGCTGCGTATTACCGCGCGATCATCGAACAGATTCTTTCACTGCCGGAACGATCACTCCGCCCTCAACGTCGGCAGAAGGAACTCTTCTACCTCGCCCCAGTTCGCTACCTGACTGCGTGGGACCATTGCGGCACTGGAGAAATTTCCTACGCCGTTTCTTCGGATGGTTGGCGTCAGACAGGTAGCCTGCTCAAAACGATCGCATTGCTTCCGTACCTGCAATCACTCGGCGTGACCTGGCTACTGCTGCTGCCGCCAACTGATCATGGCCGCACTCGAATAAAAGGAACGCTCGGTTCACCGTATGCACCTCGCCGCCACGCAACAATCGAGGAAACGCTCGCAGAGCCAATTCTTGAGCTTGATGCTGAAACACAGATGGCCGCTTTGGTCGAGGCATGCCACCGCGTTGGAATTGGTGTTGTCGTGGAGTTAGCACTCCGAGTGGCATCGCTCGATTGTCCGCTCATCGCTCAGCATCCGGAGTGGTTCTACTGGGTACGCGTGGATGCACCGCAGCCGCTTTCTCCGCCAAACTTCAACCCAGAGACACTCGCCACAATCGAGCGGGCAGTATCGAACGGCACGTTCGATGCACTTCCGGAGCCGGACGAACGCTACCGTTCACTGTTCACCGAGCCACCGGTCGAAGTATGGAGCAACAGCGACGGCACATTCTCTGGCCACACCGCCGATGGGACCTTGGTATGCGTCCCAAATGCATTCGCCGATTACCCACCAAACGATACACAGCCTCTCTGGACCGACATTACGTACTTCCGCCTTCACAACCACCCAGCCTACAACTACATCGCGTATAACACTATTCGCTACTTTGCATCGCAGCTCGATGGTTGGGAAAACCGCCCACTATGGGAATACCTGGCTTCAATTGCTCCGTCGTTCATCGAACGTTTCGATGTTGACGGCATTCTGCTCGATATGGGGCATGCCTTTCCGCGAGCGCTCCTCGAACGCATCGTTACTTGCACACGCAGTGCAAAGCCGAGTCTGCTGCTCATCGCGGAAAGTTTTGACCGGAACGATCCAATCTCCACGCAACTTGAGTTCGATGCAGTCGTCGGCGACTGCTGGCACCATGCACACTCGATCGAAGCCTTCCGGCAATATGCTGTATCGCTTCGCACGGCACCTGCGCTTCGATTCTTCGCGTCACCAGACACTCACAACACTCCTCGGATTGCAACGCGTGGCCCCAACGTTGCTGCGTATGCCTATGCTCTTTGCACCCAACTTCCTGGTGGAGTTCCCATGATTACGTGCGGAAGTGAGTTCGGTGAGCGTGTGCCGATCAACACAGGACTTGATTTTCGCCCGGAGGAATCGGCAGCATATCCGCCAGAGCGCCTGCCTCTGTTTTCTGGATGTGCGCTCTCGTGGGATGCACCTGATGTTCGGCTGCTTTCCTACGTGCGATCCCTCTACGCACAGGACAGGCGGTAATTTCGTAGGCAAGCGTTCAACCATCAGGCATGCAGTGTGGCATCGAAGGGCTGGAAGATCCTCCGAAGCGAGTACACGATAGCTGCTATCGCTTTCCTTGCGACAACCTTTCTTTTCTTTCGCCCCCACATTCTGGGGAAGGCGTACTTCTGGGATGACTTTACCGAGCAAGTGTACCCAAACCGCGTCTATGCGGGACGGATGCTCGAGTCAGGCACTCTGCCGCAGTGGAATCCGTATAGCTTCTGCGGCATGCCATTTCAAGCGGACGTGCAATCGGCGCTGTACTATCCACCGTACATGCTCTTCGACCGTTTGATTGGTGCACATCGGGCAGACGGAGTGTACTGGCTCCAGTTACTCATCATCGCACATTTTTTTGTTGCACAGCTGGCAATGTACCTCTTGGCTCGGCAGCTTGGGCTATCGCCTTCAGCGAGTGGAATCGCGGCCATCGGCTACGCATTTGCAGCACCACTTGCGCTGCATACTCACCACCCGATGTTCATCGAGCATCTTGCGTGGCTGCCGCTTGTTGTTCTCTTCCTCCGACGAGCAATTGTTACATCCTCGATTGCAGCAATTGGCTGGGGCGGATTGGTCGGCGGAATGATGCTGCTTTCCGGCGCTCCACAGATGAGCCTCTACGCACTTACCCTTTGCAGCATCGTCACGCTTTGGTGGGCAGTCGGTGAGCATGCCACCTGGCGCGGACGCTTTGTCGGAATGAGCAAAGGTATCGCTCTGATAGTGCTCGCCGTTGGGATATACGGCATCCAATACTTCCCTTCGCGCGAGCTTGCTGAGCAATCCGAGCGTGCAAGTTTAAGCTACGATCAGGCTACTGAAGGCTCGCTCGCACCGGAGCAGTTGCTGACTGCACTCACACCGAAAGCCTTCGGCGTTGTTCTCCCACCTGGCACTTCCAACCCGATGCCATACTATGGTTCTGAACAGTGGTTTTTCTACTGGGACACCGCCTTTTACTTCGGCATCGGAATCCTTGCGCTCGCACTCTGGACAGCAGTGTGCTGCTGGCGTGAAAGCCGCCTGGTCAAGCTGCTTGTAACGGTTGCGGTATTTGCTGTGCTGTTTGCGTTAGGATCGAATGGCTTCCTCTACCCATTGCTCTATAAGCTCCCGCTGTTCGGTCAGGTACGGATTCCAGCGCGGATGATGTTCGCTGCTGCATTTGCCGGAACGCTGCTGGCAGCCTACGGCTGGGATCGAATGGCCCGCGCGATTTCGCGCACGATGTACCGTGCGTGGGTTTGGCGTCATTGCTGGCTGCGCATTGATCCTCGTTGGTGTGAGCAGTGGTCTGCTTGTCAATCCGCCTGAGCGGATGGTGCAAGCAATCGCGGCGAGCGCGTGGGGGCAATTTGTATTTCTCTTGCTCGTTGCAACTGCGGCGTTGCTCCGTTTGCGTCGCGTGCATTCAGGTTGGCTCGGCGCTTTAGTAGCAGCGATCGTCTTCTTCGATCTGCAATCGGCGCATGCAGCATTCAGCCAAGGGCGCACAACCCCTGCCGATGAGTATCGCGCAGTGCTCCCAGAAGATCTTCGGCAGGTACTGCTCCCGCGTCCGCCGGATCGAGTGTTTCGGGTCTCGATGCGGCGGCCCGGAATCATCGCGCTCAAGAGAAACCAGGGTCTTGTTGATGGCGTCATGCTCTTCGAGGGCTATAATCAACTCCTGCTCAGACGGCGTCATCCCGCCGTTGCCTCGCCAGAGCAAGTTGCCGACCTGTTGTCCATCCGCTGGGCAGTTGCTCAAGATTCGCTCGGGCGCTGGGCATTCCGCGAGCGCACGAGTGCTTTCCCAATGGCATGGCTCGTCCATAACGTTCGCGTCGTCGAACCTGCCCGCGTTGCGGAGGTGATGCGTAGTGATTCAGCATTCGACTACCACAGTGGTGCGATTTGCGAGGAAGAATTACCCTATCCTCTCGGCACCAGCAGCCAGCGTGATAGTATCGGCATCGTGCAATACACCCCCGACCGCGTGCGTTACTACGTGCGGTGCAGTTCGGCAGCACTTGCAGTGCTGAGCGAAATTTTCTACCCCGCATGGAATGCATATCTGGACGGAGAGCGTGTCCAACTATACCGTGCGAACTACTGCTTGCGCGGTGTATTCATCCCGCCAGGCGAGCATCACCTCGAGTTGCGTTACGAGAGCGCAACCTTCGCAACAGGATCGCTGGTTACAGCAGCATCGCTTGCGACCGCAGCTGCACTTGTCCTCGGCGATTTGCTTCGGAAGATTCAGAGAAGGCGTACCAAGCAGATAAACCCCTCATGATTCGTGCAGTTATCTTCGACTTAGACAACACACTCGTGGACTTTATGGCGATGAAGCGCCAAGCAATTGACGCTGCCGTTGTTGCAATGATTGATGCGGGATTGGATCTGACCTTCGAAAAAATTCGCGCCCACATTGACCAGATTTACCAAGAGCAGGGCATCGAGTACCAGCGCGTCTTCGATCAACTCTTGCAGGAGTGTCTCGGACGCGTGGACTATCGGATTCTTTCCGCAGGGATTATCGCTTACCGTCGCGCCCGCGAAGCAGCACTGACGCCCTACCCGCACGCGACCGCCACACTTATGGCGCTGATGCGGCGCGGTATCCGGCTTGGTGTTGTCTCTGATGCTCCCGCACGTGAAGCATGGTTGCGCCTGTGCCACATCAACTACCACCACCTCTTCGAGGTTGTCGTTACCTACGACGACACTGGCGAACGCAAGCCCAGCCCCAAGCCATTCCTTGCAGCACTGGCTCAGCTTGGCATCCCACCGAAGGAAGCAATCATGGTCGGCGACTGGGCCGAACGCGATATGGTTGGCGCTAAGAACGTCGGGATGCTCACAGCCTTTGCCAAATACGGCGATGCATTTGGCAACCAGAACGTCTCGGCTGACTTTGTGCTCGAGGATATCAGCGACCTTCTAACTGTCATTGATTCAATCAACTCTTCGGTGAGCCCGCAATGATACTGCCGATCTACCTTTACAATCATCCCGCCCTTCGCCGCCCTGCACAGCCGATTACTTCAGTCAACGACGACATCGTCTCCCTGGCCGAAAACATGTTCGAGACGATGCGGAACGCCAATGGCATCGGGCTGGCAGCTAACCAAGTGGGACAGCCCCATGCAATGATCGTCGTTGATATTAGCGACGTCGATGGTGGCGAGCGTACTCCTCCACTGTGCCTTCTCAACCCGCGCATCATCGCTGCATCCGAAGCGATGGAAGAGTACGAAGAAGGCTGCTTGAGTGTGCCTGGTATTCGTGAAATTGTCGTCCGACCGGCTGCCGTAACTGTTGAATACGATGATCTCGAGCTGCATCACCACCGCATCGAAGCCGAAGGTCTGCTGGCACGAGTCCTTCAGCATGAGACCGACCACCTCAGTGGCGTGTACTTTTTCGAACGCATCTCGCCGATGCGACGCACACTGCTGAAAAGCAAACTGAAAAAGCTTGAACGTGGCAGCGGGATTGAATGCTCGTACCCCTTCGTGCATCCGCTTGTGCAGAAGATCACTGCGCCCTAACCATTGCTTTGGCGCTCCAGTTGGCCATCGAGTTCGATCGTGCAGAGGAGATCGCCTTTCTCGACCGTCTGACCCGATATGACGGTGAGCGACCGCACAACACCTGCCATTGGTGCACGGAGGAGATTCTCCATCTTCATGGCTTCCAGGACGATGATGCTCTCCCCACGACGGACACTTACCCCTTCGGCGATGTTGACCGCCTTGATGAGACCAGGCATTGGCGCGCGGACATGGATGCTGCTATGCTGCCGTTGCTGCGCGGTGGCAATAATTCCGAGCACTGCGCCATACCGCTGAGGGTAGCACTTGACCGCGTATGGGTAGCCGCCAATCGTGATGCGGACGGTCCCTGTTGCATCGCATTCGACATACGCAGGCATTGCGTGCCCATCACCCGCACAGAGCCATATGCCTGCATCTTCGGTGGATTTGATGTGGAAGGTCTTATCCGATATGCGGACACAATCGCCGTGGACTTCGGTCTCGATGAGCTGATCGCCGAAAAGATCGCCAGTTACGATGAAGTGCTCCATACGTGCGTTTTGGCCTTGAGTAGTTGCGCAGCAAAAATACCGGCTCATCCTTCTGTGCATTGCTGCACCAATCGAGGCTTGTGCGCCCGTTATACGCTCGGCGTGGTGCGATCAATCCGTGGCACAGGGCTTGCAGTGTACAACGCTGTATTGCCGATATTTGCAGCAGCAACGCTTTCAAGCTACGATGGAGCGACGCCTTGCGCTTGGACTTCTGGCAACCGTGCTGCTAGCGCTTCTGGCAGCATCAGCACTCGGTGCTCCGAGCGACAGTGTAGTGCGCGCTGTTCGGCTCTCTGAACGTGAGCTGCTGCTCGTTACGACGGCACCCGCACTCCGCTGGCGAGAAGATTTCACCGCTTCTTCCAATCAACTCCGCATCGAACTTGAGGGAATTCGACCTGCTGATAGTGTCCGAGAGTTGTCATTCCCAGCTGGTTCAGCGTTTACTGCGCTCTTTGTTCGTAACAAGCCATCCGGGTGCCTGGTTCTGCTTGAACGGAGCAGCGGGCTGGGGTATGTCATCTCGCCAGTGCCGTACTCCCAATCGCTCTACATCCGCGCAGTCAATTGGGACGATCCCGGCGAACGACTGCTTGCCTATGGCATTGACGCATGGTCCAAGCGCCGATATAGCCGCGCAGAAGGTTTTTGGCGCTCTGCACTTGCACGAGGGCAGCGTGAGGCATCACAATGGCTTGGTCTGGCAAAAGCGCTCGAGGGCAGTACCCAGCAAGCACGAGACTACCTCGAACCGCTGGTGGAACAGAAGGCTGTGCTCCCTGACGCCCTCGCAGCGCTCGCCGGCATCTACGAAGCAGCTTCCGATACCCGTCGGGCATCAGCTCTCCGTGAGCGCTTTGTGCAAGTGGTTGGGCGTCCTCCGAGCAAGCCGCCTCTGCTTGAGCAAGCAAACGCAGAGGATACAACGCTGCTTTCCCCCCTGGACATTTTTGTTGCCCGCGAGCAAGGAGCTGCACCCCCAGCCGCTGTGGACGCTACTTCTTCTCCAGCTGGCCAGAAAACATCTGGAGATAGCGATCTGTTCGCTCAGTTGCGCCGATTGCAAGGACGCAATGACACCACGCAAGCGCAGCACCCAGTCTCTGCTCCATCGTGGAGTGTGTCGCTTCCGCTTCTGGTCGCAGGCGGGACGCTTGTCTTCATCGGCATTATTTTGCTCCGCGGTTACTTCCGTTGGCGTCGCAACCGTATCGCGCAGCTTGCAGAAGCGCTTGCCCAGCAAGTTCCCCCACCTGCACCACCGCCCCCTGAACCTTCTGCGGAAGACACCTCTCTCCCACCGTTTGACGAACTACTCAAACTCATCGAAGAACCGATCGAACAACAACCTAATCGTTCATCGGCTGCACCTCGCCCGAGTGTAGCACCGCAGCCAGTGGAAGACGAAGAACCAGAACTCTTCGACTTCGACGAAGACACATACCGCACCATCAGGGAGCAACAAGCAACGCAGCACATTGATGAACAGCTCCTCTATCCGAGCCAATCAACAGCGCAACCGAGCCAGAAAGACCCTGCTGCAACCTCCCGTGAGCTAACCGAACAGGAGCGAGATTTGCTCGCGCTGCTCGAACGCCTCAGTCGAGAATACGGCGGTCCTGAACAAGGACAGTCGCGAAGTCAACGCTGAACAGCTATCTTTGTCAAAGTACGTGACGAACACTATTGCTCGATCGCCAATGAAGCACACTGTGACCGCATCACTGATTGCAGTAGCGATCGCTGGATTTTCTACCGCAGAGATGAGCGCCACATGTAGCCACACGCAGCACGGACGAACGAAAGCATTCCTTGCAGCATCATACCTTCAAACAGCACGTCTGGCCCGCCCTCTCAACGACACTGTACGGAAATCCTCCCGCATCGTCAGTGTTAGCTTCGACGGTCAAAACGACCTCCTCACCGTCCGTCTCGACCTTGCCGACTCGCAATCGTGGATGGAAATTTCGCTCTACAACATGCTCGGCAAGCGCGTCAAGGAAATTTACCGTGGGCCAGTGCAAGCAGACGATTCCTACCGGGATTTCACCGCCACGCTGAGCGAACTTCCCAACGGGCTCTACATCGTCTCTGTGCAAGGCTCAAGCATTCGCCTTGCTGACAAAGTCTTCATCTCACGCTAGCACGTGAGCACTGAACATGCGCACGCTACTTGCTGCATTGCTCACCCTGTACGGCATTGCATTCTGCCAGGAACGCTCATCACTCTCGGTAGAATCATTCCTGCTGCGGCCAATCGGTGCACGGGCAGCGGGACTGTCGAGCATGCAAGTCGCCTGTGCTGATGAGCCGAGCGCACTCTTTGCAAATCCTGCGTGTCTGGGGTACCTTCGAGATAGCACTAGCATCACAACCGGAACGACTCTGTTGTCATTTGGACGGTCACTATCAAACGTCGCTGCATCATTCCCAGTCAGCAGTCAGATCACCATCGGGGCAGGCATTGTAGGCATGAATGCTGGAACAATCACCCAACGCGATCAAAGCGGCACCGCCCTTGGCAACCGAACGATTTGGCAGGGCTATGGCTCAGTGGCAGCATCCTACCGGTTGACTCAAGTTACAAGCCTCGGCGTTAGTGGACGATTGCTCTATGCCTCTGCGCCCGATGCTGCATCCACGGGCAGCGGTGTTGCGCTCGATGCTGGAGTGGTTACTTCTGTCCTCGATCGTGCCACGCTTGGCATCAGCATTCAACATCTCGGTGTGATGGCTTATGGTGCAGAACGCTTTTCGCTTCCTTGGATGCTCCGCATGGGAATATCGAGCCAGATTCCATTCTCCACCGAGTACGTCCCCATCACCAGCGCTACACTCGGAACAACGGATACTGTCGAGCTTCCCAGCATCGAGCACATTCTCATCGGATTGGAGGCGCAGCTGCGGACTGGGGCGCTGACGCCAACGATCATCGCCGGTGTGGAAATTGTCCCTCACCCATTGGTTGCACTGCGCGGTGGGGTTGCGCTCTATGGAGAATCTCTCGGACGGCCACAGCTTTTCCCAGGAACACTGCTTAGCGGCGGCGTCTCGTTTACTCTTCCCTCCCGATCCCTATTCGACTCGACTATGCAATTGCACGGGGATACACTGCATCACCACTTCACACACTATCGCTTGTCGCTGACCTCTAATGATGCGCACCGTCGGAAAGGTACTTGCAGCAGCGATTGTCGTTGCAGTTACGCTTCCCTACGCTGCTGCTCCGCTCTACGACATCGCACCGCCCCGCCCATTCCGCAATGCTCTGGCGACCGACCAAGCACAAATTGCTCAGGGGCGCTCGGAAGATTCGACTGCATGGTACAATCCCTACGCTACAGCAGAAGGACGCTGGGGCAAGGTCAACCTGCATCTCCACAGCCGTGCATGGTCTGGCGCAACCGATGGTCGAAAGAACTCTCTCAACGCAATTGATTCTGTTTATCGCCAGCTCGGCTACGAGGCTCTCGCACTTTCGAACTACCAACGAATAGACTCGCTCAGCAACGGCTGGAAGCACCTGCCGTGCTATGAGCACGGCTACAACATCCAGAAAACGCACCAGCTGGCCCTCGGCGCCCGATCGGTTGTGTGGCTTGATTGCATACTTCCACAGACAGTATTCGTCAAGCAGTGGATTCTCGACGTCCTTCGTCCCACAGCTGAAGTACTGATCGCGGCACATCCTGCCTTTGGACGCCCAAGCTATAGCGAGCACGACATGACGCTGCTGAGCGGTTATGACTGCATCGAAGTCTTCAACCACTATCGAACGTCGCTTGCCCACTGGGATTCCGCACTCTCGAATGGTATCCTCGTTTGGGGCGTCGGCAACGATGACTGCCATGACGTCTCGAGCGACGGCGAAACAGGCGTCTGCCTGACCCTCGTTGCACTTCCACCGCACTGGACACCAGCGGACCTGTACCGTGCATACCGAAATGGCCACACGATTGCAGTACGTACCCAGCACGCTGAACTTCCGATTGGCGTGCCGCAGCAATTTATCATCGTAGATAGCCTCGTTGTGCACCTTGCTGCACCAGCAGATTCGATCCGGTTCATAAGCGATGGCAGTGTGATTGCCCGATTCGGCAGAAGCGCACGTGCTGCACTGCAGCTCCCACGCAATGCCGACTATGTCCGCGCTGAAGTGTACGCAGCAAACGCGACCTACGCACTCAATCCTGCAGTTCAACGCGCCAGCAGCAACCATCACCAGCAGCCACGTCTGCAGGAAAACCTCATCTTGACAGTAATATTCCGCACGATCTGGATTTTGCTCTACGCCCATTTGCTATTGTACCTCCGAAGGAACCGCTCGTGATGAGATCGCACACGCGCACTTCGCTCTTACTTGCGCTGCTTGTGGGAGTAACAGTTCTGCCGTTTCTCGGCAACGCGTACCTGTTCGATTGGGACGAGGTAAATTTTGCCGAATGCGCTCGCGAGATGCTCGTTTCCGGAGACTACTACCACCCACAAGTTGACTTCGAACCGTTCTGGGAGAAACCGCCACTGTTTTTCTGGGTCCAAGCAGCAGCAATGCATTTGTTCGGTGTCAACGAATTCGCCGCTCGCTTTCCCAATGCGATAGTCGGTATCGCAACGGTTCTTCTGCTTGCATACTCTGGACGCCGGTGGGTTGATGAAACGTTCGGTGCGCTCTGGGCGCTGCTGTGGGTAGGGTCATTGCTGCCAAACTTCTACATGCACTCCGGGTTGATTGATCCGCTCTTCAACTTCCTGATGGTTGCCTCAACCGTTGCAGCCCTTGAAAGCATCACAAGTAAGCTGCGATGGCTCCTCCTATGCGCAAGTGGCATACTGCTCGGACTTGCGGTCCTGACGAAAGGACCAGTAGCGATACTGTTGGTCGGCACGCCCCTGCTGGTTGTGTGGTGGCGGCAATGCGGGTGGAGTCGTACTGTGACGGATGCTGCAATTGTTGGTGCGTTGAGCGTGGTTCCGTTCGGGTTATGGTTACTCAGCGACCGAAGCTCATACGGGCAATGGTTCATGCGCTCGTTTATCGAGTACCAACTGCGGTTGCTCACCACAGGCGATGCTGGGCATAGCGGGCCGCTGTACTATCATGTCTTCGTTCTCCTGCTTGGGTGTTTTCCCGCTTCGTGGTTGGCATTTGCTGCATTCCGCACAAGCCGTCGTATCGAGCAACTGAAACCGCAATCGCTGCTCTTTGCGACGATGCTCACTGTTGTCATTGTCGTCTTCTCGATTGTGAAGACGAAGATTGTGCACTACTCTTCGCTGGCGTACTATCCGATCACGTTCTTTGCCGCACAGGCACTCTATCGCTGGTGGCATCAACCCGAGCAGCGGCGCTGGATCGGAGCGATCGCACTGGGCACCATCTTGGTAGGTGCTGCAATGATCGCAACACCGCTTGTGCTCTCCAGCAAGCAGCTTCTACTTTCACTTGTCCATGATCCGTTCGCTCGGAGCATCGTCGAGACTGCTCGACCTCGTTGGACTGGTGTAGAGTGGATGGCTGGAGCACTTGCACTTGGGGCAGCGATCATCGCGATTGCGCTGATGCGGCGCATGCCCCGCCCTGCAGTTGTAACGCTGCTGGTAGGCATTGCGCTCAGCGTATCGGCATTTCTGCGCGTTGTTGCACCACGTATCCAGGACTTCACGCAGCGAGAACTCGTCGAATTCTGCCGCCGCTACAGCAATCGTGATGTGATTTTACATCCGATCGGCTTCAAAACATACGTGCACCTTTTTTACGGCAAGCGTCTGCCAAAGCAAAGCCCACGCTCCTACGGGGTCGAACGTTCCCAGTGGGAATCCTTCCTGCTCAACGGTGCTGTTGATCGCGATGTTGTCTTTATCGCCAAGCGCGCGAAAGCACTCGATCTGCTCCGCCGCCGTGACTTTGTTCAACTTGATGATCCTCATTCAGCATGGCTGTTCTTACTTCGTCCACGCTCAACGGCGCGCGCCTCTACTTTTTAGGTATCGGTGGCATTGCAATGGGTTCGGTCGCTCTTGCATGCCACCACGACGGTGCAATCGTTAGTGGATGCGACAGCGGCATTTATCCGCCGATGAGTACCATGCTTGCGCAGAGTGGAATTTCGTTTGCCGAGCAATACAGCCCAGAGCACATACTGGCATTCCAGCCCGATGCTGTCGTCGTTGGGAATGCGATCAGTCGAGGCAACCCCGCACTGGAAGCTGCGCTCGATGCAAACCTTCCCCTCATCTCGATGCCGGAGCTGCTGCGATGGCACTTCCTCCAGCACCGCACACGTATTGTCGTCAGTGGCACGCACGGCAAGACCACCACGACGAGCATGATTGCATGGATTCTCCGCGCGTGTGGACTCCCGACCGGACACCTCATCGGCGGTGCAGTTGCTCAACTCGGCGCAAGCTGCGTACGCGCACCAGTTGGTGGACTATTCGTTCTCGAAGGGGATGAGTACGACACTGCGTTCTTTGACAAACGGAGCAAGTTCCTCCATACGATGCCACACGTGCTGGTAATCACGAGCATCGAGTACGACCACGCAGATATCTTCCCGACCTACGAGAGCGTCCGTGGTGCCTTCGAACAACTCGTTCGGCTCGTCCCACGCAGTGGCCTCATCGTCGCAGCAGGCGATGATCCCGGCGTGTGCAGTGTCGCTGAACGCTCGCTTGCTTCTGTCCTCCGCTACGGGATGGGCGCTGGCAGCCAGCTTCGTGCGCGGATCGTCGAATGCAACGAAGAACGCACCACCTTCGCAGTCGAAGAGGGCGCAACACACTACGGAACGTTTACCCTTCGCATGCACGGAGCGCATAACGTGCGGAATGCAACTGCAGCAATCGCCGTCGCGCGGCATCTTGGACTTGACCGCAGAAGGATTGCCGACGCATTGGAAGCCTTCGAGCCACCGAAACGCCGCTTTGAAATCCTCTGCACTTGGCATGGTGCAACTGTCGTGGATGATTTTGCGCATCACCCGACAGCAATCAAGGCAACGCTCGACGCAGCACGGCAGCGCTTCCCCAACCGTCGCATCGTCGTTTGTTTTGAACCGCGGTCGAATACCTCTGTTCGCTCTATCTTCCAGCGAGAATTCGCCGATGCACTTGCAGACGCTGATGTCGTGGTCCTCTGTCCAGTGTACCGTGCCGAACGTTATGCGCCGACAGAGCGCCTCGATCGCGAGCAGTTGCAGCGCGACCTCGACGCACGCGGCGTTCCTTGCATCCTCATTCCTGAGAGCAGCAGCTGGGGGGATACTGCGCAAGCGATTCTCACCGAGACTCTTCGGGAGGGAGATGTCCTTCTGCTGCTGAGCAACGGCAATATTGGGGGGCTCCGTCAGATGCTCTGTGCCGAAGCTGCTTCCCCTATCGCGGCGCAAGCGTGATTGAGCAACACTACGGCACCACGACAAATTTTTGCACGACTGGTTCTGTCCCGTCCGGCAAGCGAACCCTGTAGAGGTAAATGCCTTCGGGCAAGAGCCTCCCATCAGGAAGACGCGGCAGCCACCGCACCCCTCCTGTGGGATCAACGGCTACTAGCTGGGCAAGCTCGATGCCGTCGAGCAGAGAAATGATCACAGTTGCCCCCATCGGCACATTCGAAAAGCGGAGCTCGTGATCTCTGCTCCGTGACCACGGCTGTGGGAATGCTTGCGTCTGGAGAACATCGGCGGCATAGTACCATGCCACAACATTGCCACCGTTACCTGCAATCAAGTTCCCTACCGTCGAACGAAACGATCGTGGCAATGTCATCGTGAATATTATCCCGCGAGCTTCGTATCGAAAGCGGCGATCGAGTTTGAACTCAACCGTCTGGGCATCACCACGCTTGAGGTATCCCACGATTGCACCATATGGCTCAATCACGATGCTATCGAGTGCAAGTGTGGAGAGGTCTGGCTCTTGGCTGAATCGAACGGAGACGGCGGTATCGCTCGTGGCTACAACGCGCTCGGCGTAGAATTGCGACGAACGCTCTACCTGTGGGCGAACGTACAGGTACACCGACGACGCAGGCGAACGATTACCGACACCATCAACGGTCCCTGCGGCAAGCGACACGCGATAAAGACCTTCATCGAGCGATCTGCCAAGCCACGCAAGCAAGCGCTGCACTCCCGCTGCGGCGGTGTACTCTGCACGCAGCGTGAGGCTGTCCCGTTCGATACGGAGCGAAAATGGAGCAATCCCATGCGGAGGAAGAACGCCACCAACCGTGAGACGAAGAATGCGATCACCCGCCACGAGCGTATCTGCCGCGACGAGTTTGAGTGGCTCACTGCGCACAACAACAAATGGATCACTCCACCGCGAGCTATCGAACTGCCCTATAGCACGCACCTGAACACTACATTGCACGCAGGGTGGGAGCACTGCTGTGGAAAGAATGATCAGCGTATCACTAGTCCGTGCAACGACGCTACCGGCGACTCGGATCTCGTAGCGCTCTGCTCGATCGCGTGGGAGCCACATGCAGACAAGCGCTCCATCGCCCTGGAAATAGGCATCGAGTATCGCAGGAGCACGCAATGGAGATGGCTCGTACACGAACCATTGTGTGCGTGGTTGTTGGTTGCCTCGGGTAAGCGCAAGCTCTACTGTCCCATCACGCTCTAGATCTGCGATGAGTCCGCCGTTCGACCAAACCGAGTCTTGGATGCCTATCAACTCCGGTGTACCACGGCTCCAAGAGAAAACATAGGCGAAGGGAAAGAGCGAGAGCACAATTTCTGCTTTGCCATCGCCATCGAGATCGCCTGTGGCAACGCCGTTGTAGTAGGGCCTGCCATATCGCACCCCGTAGAAGTACTCTTCCCACACCAGCTCGTAGTGATTCGGTGCGGTGGCGTGGTAGAGTGCAAATCGCCACAGCGGTGGCTCATACTCTCCCAACGCGTTATAGGTCGGTAGCGCCGCGGATCCGGTGAGAATTTCTGCTCTGCCATCGCCGTCCACGTCGGCGGCTGCGACAAATTCCGTTCCTGCGCCGGCAAGAAATGGTGGGGACGGTGCGCCGAATTCCCGAACGAATCTGCCGGATTTCCATGCGGCGATTTCGAGGTCACCGTCACTGTCAGCATACGCAATCTCGATCATACCATCGCCATCGAAATCACCGACGGCACACAGTGGTGCCGAAATTGTGTTGATAGCTCTCCCTGCCTGCGGTGGAGAGGAAAGCTCGATGCTATCAAGCTCAACGAACTGCGCGCCATTCCATGTCACTGCGATGAGCGCATCGCTTCGCGGCTGCTCAGTTCCATCCGGATTCCGCTGGATGCGTCGTGTGCGGAAGCCAAGAATTTCGGGTCGCTGGTCACCAGTGATGTCAGCAAGCGCGGCAGCCCAGAACGAATGGCGGAGAGTATCGCCCCAGAGCACAGATGCAAATGGTGTTGGCTCAAACTCATACAGTCGCGTATCACCAGCATCGTAGGTGAGCACCTCCACGCTCCCATCACCATTGACATCGCCAATGCCACGCAAGAATGCTGTTCGCCCCGAACGTGCGATGATGCGAAACGTATCCTGGTTGCGCTCGAAGAGCGCAGCCTCCTGGACGCCACGGAATCGTGTGGCGCAGAGTGTACCCGCAGAAGGTGATACGCTGCCTGCCAGCAGCAGTGGCTCTGCTGTGTATCGAGCCAGTCTCCACTCGGCATTCGAGCCTGCCTGGGCAGGAAGGACAACGGAGTCGAGTGTAGCACTGACACTATCAGCACCTTCCCAGGCTGTCACACGAAGCTGGTAGCGGCCGGGCATCAATCGGTCAAGGAGTACGGCATGTATACGGCGCACCTGCCCATCACCTGTGGAAACTGAGATCGTATCGCCTGCGTTGTTCTGCACAGATGCGGCAATTTGGCACGGCCGATTTACCTGTGCACGGAGCAGGAGCCTCCGCTCCCGCCCGAACCACACTGAGAAAGCACCGAGCATCTCAAATTGCAGCCGACTGGAAACTCGCTCGACCCTTGCAGCATCCTCGATCGTCTTCCCCGTCCGCAGTACCACACGGAGTCGGAGTGTCACAAGAGAGTCTCGTGGAATGCGAGCTGCTTCGATGCGCTCGCTCCATGCAAGCGTTGATCGCTCGGATGTTGCCAGCATGACCGCAGTGTCCTTTCCGATTGCGAAAAGCTCCCAGCGTTCCAAAAGAGGGTGCATAGCATCAAGTTCGATAGTGAGCGATGCCTCCTGCACCGACAGAGCAGCTGGATGGCGTGGCGATCGCAGCTCGACACTGCCGCGGAGCGCAGCGCGCTCGAGTGCATCACGCGGAGAAACGATGCCGTGACCACTACGCAGTTGCCATGACTGGGATTGTGGTGTGGCGGTAGCAGCAAGAATTACCCGAATTGACTTGCTATCGAGCTGGGGATCGAGCGAACGCAGTAGTGCAACAGTCGCAGAAACCAGCGGCGCAGCAAACGAGGTTCCACTCCCTTCCTGATAGCCGCCACCCGCCGCAGCGCTCAGGACCTGCTCGCCCGGCGCCAGAAGAAAGAGCCGCTCTCCATAGCTGCTGAAGATTGCTGCCTTTCCTTGTCGTGTGGAAGCACCAATACTCAGGACACCAACTTCGTCGCTTGGATAGTGCGGGAGCTGCGAGCCACTATTGCCTGACGAAGCAACTACTACGACGTCACTTGCTTGAGCCAGCGCAATTGCAGCCGCGACGAGTTCAGAGCGCACAATATCGCCGAAGCTGCAATTGATCACGTGAGCACCATTGGCAACAGCATAGACGATAGCACGCGCGATGTCATCTTCATCTCCGAAGCCAAGCGGATCGAACGCTTGTAAGACCATGACTGCTGCACCTGGTGCCAAACCACTCATTCCAGCACTGGTGGCAGGACGCGCTGCAATAAGAGCAGCAACCGCAGTACCATGGCCATTGCGATCGTACGGAAGCGGGTTGTCCATCGGGAATAGTTCGGCCTGCGGGCGTGCAATGAAGTTGTAGCCGATGACATCGTCGGTAAATCCATTCCCATCGTTATCAATCCCATCGAGATCGCCAGCAATCCCATCACGCACCTCTGCAATTGGCCAAGGATCGAAGCGCCCATTGCCATTGCGATCCTCTGCTGGATTGATCCACAGTGACGACTGGAGATCTGGATGCATCCAGTCAATACCGGTATCAATCACGCCGACAACGGCACCATCGCCACGAGAGTATTGCCATGCACCCGTGGCACCGAGCGCATCCAAGTACCATTGCTGCACGATCTCAGCCGGCCGCTGTGCACTGCGATCGAGCTGGTAGCGGTATGGCTTCCATACAGCAGCCACGGTGGTATCGAATCGCAGAATGCCAAGGAGACTATCCGGATTGGATGTCCAGATTGCTGCTGTCTGTTCGAACAGTGCGAGCGCTTCCGCTGCAGGCGAAGTCGAAGCCAACACATGTCCTGATGCTTTCCAGGCTCGGCTGTTCCAAAGATGTCCTGCAGCACCTGCGTTCTGATGAACAAACGCACGGCACCGCTCAGCCGACTGAAAACGCACAAGGAGTTTTTCGTCAGCCCAAGCGGTAGTCACACACATGCCAAGGATGATTGCCAGGAGTCGAGTGCACATTGCAGGTTGGCGGTGAGCGCACAGCGAAACTACCACAAGAGCTGCGGAGCGAAACTTTTTTGCTGCCATGTTCGTTTTTAGCCGCGTGCTGAATTTGAACCACACCACGATTACCGAATGGTTAGGCGGTACTCGATTACTCTCTTGCTGACGATCTCCACCGCACTATCCCTTGCACAACCGACAGTTGATTTGACACTCGACGAGGCAGAGCAGCGCGCTGTTGAGAGCAGCAAGTTGCTCAGTGCAAGTCGCGCGCGACTCGACCAAGCCGAGCTTCGCACAAGCGAAGCTGCGACCGCGAAACTTCCTTCGCTGACGCTCCAAGGTGGATACACGCACTTATCGCCGGTTCCGCCGTTCCAGTTTACCCCACCGTTCCCAGGTGCGCAGCCTGTTACAATCGCGCCCGTCATCCTCGATCAAACGCAAGTGCAGCTGCAATTGCAACAGGTTCTCTTCGCTGGCGGCCGTATCCGTGCAAGCGAACAAGCAGCATCGCACCAAGCGCTCGCAGCAGCGGACGATTACCGCAGCGATGAACTCAAGGTGCGCGTGGCTGTGCGGCAGACGTACTGGAATCTTTACAAGCTCCGCGCAACACAGCAAGTACTTGAGCTGACTCTCCGCCAGCTGCAAGCGCGCATCCGCGATGCAGAGAATTTGCAAAAAGCAGGGCTTCTGACATCGAGCGACGTGCTCAAACTGCGCGTTCAGTTGGCGAACACACAGGCACAGCTGCTGGAACTGCGGTCACAAGAGCAATCACTGGCGGTGCAACTGAACAACCTCGTCGGTCTTCCGTTGAATACCACCATCCGCTTGACAAGCGACCCGCGGGTGGATGACTCGCTCGATACCAATCTCGACCAAATCGTCGCGGAGGCAACGCAGAAACGCCCAGATATTACTGCAAGCCAAGCTCGGCTCCGCGCAGCGGAAGCTGGGGTCGCTGCTGCTTCGGCAGCGTGGTTCCCTACAATCGCTTTCAACGCTCAATACTTGTTGGCGAACCCAAATCAGCGAATCCTTCCCAACCGGAAACAGTTCGATGGAACATGGGCTGTGGGTATTGGGCTGAGCTGGAACATCTGGAACTGGCTCCAACCTGAGTACCAAGTCGGACAAGCGCGTGCGCAATACGAGCAAGCACGTGCTACTGCGGCAGCACTGGCTGACAATGCCGCTGTTGAAATCACTCAGAATTACGTCGCATTACGTCCCGCCCGGGAGCGCATCGCTGCCGCACACGAAGCTGTAGTGCAAGCAGAGGACAACTACGCTCAAGTTTCCAGCCGCTTTGCTGCTGGGCTTGCAACGAGCACCGACGTCCTGGAAGCAGAAACGCTCCTCCTCCAAGCGCGCACAAGCGAAATCAGCGCTCGCACCGACTATATGCTCGCAAAAGCACGCTTCTTGAATGCAATTGGCAAGTAGTACCTTTCTCTCCGCCATGCTATGAACCGGTTGAAGTGGATTATTCCCGTCTTGATTGGCAGTGGTGTCGTCATCGCCGTACTGGCACATAACAAGCGGACACTCCAGGAACGCCGTAGCCAGAACGTGTTGCAGACAATTATCCCTGTCGTTGCAGAACCAGCGCGTTGGGATACCTTGGAGCGCTCGCTGGAAATGGTTGGATCAATTCTTCCCAACAATATCGTTCAGGTTGCCTCTGAGGCGAACGGAAGGATTGTTGCATGCAACATCGAACTCGGACGCAGTGTCCGTCAGGGGGATGTCCTCTACGTGCTCGATGATGAACTCCGCCGAGCACAGTTGATGACTGCACAAGCAAACTTCGAAAAAGCAAAGAGCGACTCTGCACGCTACTGGTTTCTCAAACAGCAGGGCTCGGCAACCGATGCGCAGTGGGAGCAAGTGCTCCTGCAGTATCGCTTAGCAGAAGCACAGCTAATCCAAGCTCGCCGCGCCTTGAACGACACACGAATCAAAGCTCCGATCAGCGGTGTAATCACTGCAAAGCGTGTGGATGTCGGCACAATGGTCAACCCAGGAACGGTTGTCTGCGAGATTGTGGATGCATCAAAGCTAAAGATGCTTTTGAATGTACCAGAGCAGGATGTGCTTTCCCTCGCCGTGGGCGATCCAGTTGAAGTCCAGTGCGATGCGCTACCGGGGAGCATGTTCCACGGGCGTATCACCGCGATCGCACCGAAGGCATCCGATGCACACACGTTCCCCGTTGAGGTCACCATCACGCCACCCTACGGCCAGCTCAAGGCTGGAATGTTCGCGCGTGTTCGGTTCAGAGGCGTCAAGCCACTTGTAGGACTCGTGATTCCACGCGATGCAGTGCTCGGTAGTCTCCGAGATGCACGCGTCTTTGTTGTTGACTCCGCAACGAACACTGCACGGGAACGCCGCATCCGCTGCGGTGCAGAACGGAATGGCTACGTCGTCGTGCTCGAAGGTCTCTCGGCTGGTGAGCGTGTCATCGTCTCTGGTAACAACATCGTTACCGATGGAACTCCGATTGTGCTAAACACGCAAAAGGTTGAGCAATGACAATCACTGAGCTTTCGATTAAGCGCCCCTCGCTGGTTATCGTTTTCTTCACAGTCCTTCTGCTCCTGGGAGCATATAGCTACACAACGCTCCAGTACGAGCTTTTGCCCAAGTTCAACATTCCATTTGTGACGGTCATCACTGCCTATCCAGGCGCTGCGCCCGAAGAAATTGAAGCAACCGTCACCAAACCGATCGAGGATGCCGTCTCAGGGATTGATAAGGTCTCGAGCATCACAGCAACTTCACAAGAAGGCGTTTCGATCATCTCGATCGAGTTTGACCAAAACGCAAAGGTGGATTTCGCGTTGCAAGATGTCCAACGGAAGGTCAGCGCAATCAAAGCTCAACTCCCGACAGGCGTCAAAGACCCGGTCATCAACAAAATCGCCTTCGATGAGCTTCCGATCCTCCGAATGGGGGCGACCTCGTCGTTGCCGCCGCGAGAGTTCTATCAGTTTGTCCTCGATAACGTCAAGCCTCACTTGAGCCGCGTGCCGGGCGTCGCAGACGTTATCCTCCTCGGCGGCGAACAGCGGGAAATTCAAGTGCAGCTCGACCCAGGACGGCTTCGAGCTTACGGCATTTCGCTCACGCAGGTTCAGCAAGCCATTGCCGGTGCGAATCTCGATTTCCCCGCCGGCAAAGTCACCGATGAGCAAAACCAGTACATCGTTCGACTCAGCGGGAAGTTTTCCTCTCTCGATCAGATTCGCAACCTTGTTGTTGCCCGGCCCCCTAGTGGGGAAGAAATCCGCATCGGCGATCTTGCTGACGTTCGGGAAGCGAGCGCAGAACGTACAACCTACTATCGGCTCAACGGCAAGCCATCGCTGGGCATCTACGTTCAGAAGCAATCAGAAGCCAATGCCGTGGACGTTTCCCGCGCTGTCCGTGCGGAAATTGATAAGCTCCAGAAACAGTACGCGTACATCAACCTCGCAATCACCGTTGCACAAGATGCATCGCTGTTTACACTCGATGCAGTCCACGCAGTGCAATTCGACTTAGGGCTGGCAGTTCTCATCGTTGCAGCAGTGATGCTGCTCTTTCTGCACAGCCTTCGCAACTCGCTTATCGTGATGCTGGCGATCCCGACCTCGCTGATCTCCACCTTCATTGGCATGCTTGCCTTTGGGCTCACGCTGAACCTGATGACACTGCTGGGGATGTCTCTGGTTATCGGGATTTTGGTGGATGATTCCATCGTCGTGCTTGAAAACATCTACAAACACCTTGAGCACGGCGATGATCGCATCACTGCTTCCATTCGCGGACGAAACGAAATCGGCTTTGCAGCGCTGGCGATTACACTTGTTGACGTGGCGGTCTTCCTTCCGCTCTCGCTCACAAGCGGTATTGTCGGCAACATCATGCGTGAGTTTGCATTGGTAGTGGTGACCTCAACGCTGCTTTCGCTGCTGGTGTCGTTTACTCTCACCCCAATGCTTGCATCGCGCTTTGCAAAGCTCGAACGACTCACACGCTCTACGCTCTTCGGACGGATTGCAATCGGATTCGAACATTGGTTCAGCCGCACCACGCACCGATACGCAAGCGCACTGCGTTGGACACTCAACCGACGCCGCTGGGTGCCAGTCGCTGTCACCTTCGCATCGTTTGCCGTCGTTCCACTCCTGTTTGCCAATGGGCTGATCGGCTTTGAATTCTTCACCCAAGCCGATCGTGGCGAGTTCACGGTAACGGTGGAATTCCCGCCGAGCTATTCGCTCGAAGAAACTGATCGCCAAGCCCGCAGAATTGAACAGTTCCTCTTCTCGATCCCAGAAGTCCAACGCGTCATTACAGGGGCGGGTGTATCGAGCGAAGGATTTCTCGGACAGAATACGAACAATGTCGCCGAGTTCAGCGTTACCCTTGTTCCCAAAAATCAACGTTCTCGCTCGACCGACGAAATCGGCAACATCATCAAGAAGGAGGTCTTCTCGATCCCTGGCGTCAAAGCGCGCGTCAATCCCGTCGGGATCTTCGGAACTGCAAACATGACGCCGGTTCAAATCATCATCAGTGGGAGCGACCGCGCAGCGGTGGACTCGGCAGCACAAATTGCTGCTGCCACCCTCCGGCAAATTCAAGGAGCAACCGATATACGCTTGAGCAGCGAACTTGGCAAACCTGAACTGCAAATCCGCGTTGACCGGGAGAAACTTGCGCAATTTGGTTTGAGCATTGCCGACGTTGGCGCCACACTCCGCATCGCGATGCAAGGGAATGATGACATCAAGTATCGCTACCGCGGGAACGAATATCCAATTCGCATCTGGCTCGATGAAACAGCGCGTTCCAATCCCGACGAGATCGCCCATCTTACGGTCACCAATCGCTTCGGCCAACAAATCGAGATCGGCCAGTTCGCAACAGTCACAATCGGTTCTGGACCGACCAAACTCCAGCGCCGCGACCGTAATCCCGCAGTGATCGTGTACGCACAGACGTATGGAAAAGCCAGTGGCTCCATCGCCAACGAGTTCGATAAACTCATTGCCGGCAAGCTTCCCATCGGCGTCCGCTACGAGTATGCAGGCGACGTCAAAAACCAGCGTCAGGGCTTCGGCGACCTCGGCATTGCGATGCTCGGAGCGATCGTGTTTGTGTATCTGATCATGGTTGCACTCTACGACTCGTACTTCTACCCATTTGTCAATCTCTTCTCAGTTCCCGGTGCGGTCATTGGAGCGTTCTTGATGCTTGCACTGACGATGAAGAACCTTTCGATCATCGCAATGCTCGGGCTGATCATGCTCATTGGCCTTGTTACCAAGAACGCAATTCTCCTCGTTGATCGAACGATCGCGAACATCAAAGAGCGCGGCTTGCCGCTGCACCATGCGTTGGTCGAAGCAGGTCAATCGCGCTTACGCCCGATTGTGATGACAACAGTTGCAATGGTCGTCGGGATGCTGCCCATCGCACTGAGCAACAGCCCTGGCAGTGAGTGGAAAGCGGGGTTAGCCTGGGCACTCATTGGTGGGTTGACAAGCTCGATGTTCCTGACATTGTTCTTGGTGCCGGTGATGTTTTCTTACCTTACGCAGCTATTCAGCGGGCTGCGCCGACGCTTCCGTAAGGAGCCAGCATTTGTCAACGGTACGGTACAAACGCAAGCAGAGACGGTCACAGCGAGCGAGCAACGGTAAGCTGCAGGTTTGGAACTTCTTGCACTACGCCATTGCTCAGACGTCGTAGCTCATACCATCCGCTCAGTCGGAGCTCGAGTTTGGCGGTCGTAAGCCGAATTGCAACGTCCGGCGCGACACTTCGCTGCTGGCTAGTTAGTCCGGCAAGCGATGCAAGCTGGAGCTGCTGGCTGAGCTCGTACCACCGCGCACCAATGCCACATGCGAGCTGCTCGGTTACCCTGCGCCAAAGCATCAGCCGTCCGAAGATCTCCCGTCCATTTCCCGTTGGCCGCTCGGCGAATTGTGCCCACGAAAAATCGCCGCGCAGAAACCATCGCAGATATACCTGCGCCTCGATGTCAAGTTGCTCAAGCACAAGCCGAAACGAATCGCGATAGGTCAGCTGGCGAAAGGAAAAGCTCGGTGGGACACCACTGAGCCCCTCGAAGTCATACGAAGTGTACTGCGCAAGTATTTCCACTGAGGGATTCCACTGGACTCTGCCGAGCGCATAGGGCATACTTACTGCAAGACGGAAGGAACGATTCCAGTTGCTCAGTGCACTCCGCTGGGCACGTAGAAACACAAAGTGAACAGCAGCATATTCGAACGTGACTACACTCGAGTGCGCTGGCGACCACTGGCGGATGTAGCGTGCTTGCGCACTGATGGAGAGTTCATCACGGTCGTCGTAATTGAGCGGGCTTGGGGTGTCGTAGCGAACTATTGCACTCTGTGCCTGCACAGCAAGCGAATCATGCGATGAAAGCTGGACTGTATGTGCCGTCCACAGTTGCAGTCGTGCTGATTGATTATCCCGTATGCGTTCGCTCTGACGGACGTCCTCGACTAGCTGCGGAGTCGGCGCGGCGAAGAGATCGTACGTCCCATTGGTCTCGTTCCGTTGGCGGATGTCAAGTCCTGCTTGGTGGAGCGTATGCGATGTCGAAAGGAGCAACGTAATGCCCACACCACCATCGAATTGGTGGAGCTCGCGGCGGACGTACGTCAGTCCGCTCAGTGGCGTTGGCGAATCGAAGAATCGCTCAACTTGAAGCAGCGAAAGCTGCGGCGCGATCACGAGTTCTGCCGGACCGATCTCTTGCCGCAGCCAGCCGTCTAATGCCCAGCGTTCTTCAAAGCGATGCTCAAGTGCAATATCTGTGCTGATGCCAAGCGTCGTGTAGTAGTCTCGCCGCTGGCGGTTGTACTCGAGCGCTAACTGAAATGCGTTCGTGTTCTTTGTTGAAAGGACCAGACGTCCACCGATGTCGGCATTCGTCCGTCGCTCAAGTTGAGTGCGCTCGGCTGCAACTGTTCCCGTGAGCATAAAATCCCCGAGCCGATCGCTCTGCGTTTGTAACCTACCACCAAAGACAAGACCACGTTCTCGAATGCCGAGTTGCTCGGCTTGTTCGGCACCAGCATAGGCTTCTGCGCGGCCAATCAGCGATGAATACCACACCCCCGCTGCCCCGCGAACTCGTTCTAATCGAGAAATGCCCAATGAACGTGAATCATTCGACACATCCCACTCCACGTGTGGTACCAGCACGAGCGACTCCGCAATAGGATAGCGCCACTGGAGACGTAAAAGCTCATCATCCCGGAACGAGCGAATCCCAGTAAGCAAAGATGTCCCGCGATACTGCTGCTGGATTGAAAGCGTACCACCTGCGACCAACTGCTCGACGAGTGCATCCCCAAAGAACACTGAGGTAAACGCAATGCGCGTCATGCCTACACGGATTGCCTGTTGTCGTTGCTGCGACGTATCAAGGAGTGGTGGAACTAGTTGCGATCGCGCAATGCACACCCCGAACACAAGGACGAGCGGAATCTTAGTCCATCGTCCCACGCAAGCGCGGATCGGTCGCATCACGGAGCGCATCGCCGATGAGGTTATAGGCACTGACCGTCAGGAATATCATCAGCCCTGGGAACAGCCCCATCCACCAGGCGCTGACATCCGACCGCGCACGGAAGAGCATCGAACCCCACGTTACGACTGTCGGTGGCACACCGAATCCCAGAAAACTCAGCGCCGACTCGATGAGCACAGCACTAGCAACTCCAAAAGCTGCTGCAACGAGCACCGGCGCCAATGCGTTCGGTAACACATGGTACAGGATGATGCGGAACGTCGAAAATCCAAGCGCCTCGGCTGCGGCAACGTAATCGAGCGCACGCACGCGAAGGACCTCGCCGCGGACTAAGCGCGCTACCGTCGTCCAATTGGTCAGCCCAATGATCGCCATGATGAGTAGCAGTCGCCCAGAGTACACGACATCCTGCACAAGCGCAACAACGGTGATGATGAGAAAGAACGTCGGCAGCGAAATGACGATCTCGATCAAGCGCGAAATGAGCAAATCCACCCAGCCACCGAAGTACCCTGCAATGGAGCCAAGCGTAATCCCAATGGCAAGCGCAATTCCCATTGCAATGAACCCGATCGAGAGCGCAGTACGCGTCCCATGAATGATGCCGGCCAGAATATCTCGTCCGATGTCGTCAGTGCCTAGCCAATGGCGCGCTGACGGCGCACGGTCACGCGACCGACGAACGGACGGATCAATTGTTTCTGCAGAATATGGCACTGGTGGGAAGATCGCCCACTGGTAGGGCAGCGATTGCCATTCGGCTTTGAGCTCCTGGGGATCCCACCGCGCCAGCCCCAGCCAGACTCCATACTGCTTGACCACTGGCATGACGATTCGCCCGTTGAGCGATGCGATGATTGGCTTTTCGTTTGCGAGAAAATCCGCACAGAGTGCAACGATGCCCAACGCAACAACCAACCAAAAGGCTGCAACACCAAGCCGATTGCGTGCGAACTGCCGGCGCACGTACGCAGCGTAGCTTTGACTATGCTGTGCGTTTCCCATAGGCAATCCGCGGGTCAACGATGGAGTAGAGAATGTCGGAAAGCAAGATGCCAACGAGCGTGAGCACAGCGCTCAGCGTGAAAATCGCCATAATCATCGGGTAGTCGCGGGAGACGAGCGCCATATACGAAAGCTCTCCCATTCCTGGAATGCTGAAAATTGTCTCGACGATGACACTCCCGCCGACAAGGCTGGGGAGAATCCCCGCAAGGAGCGTGATAATTGGGATGAGCGAGTTGCGCATGGCGTGGACAAAGATCACTCGCCGCTCGGGCAACCCTTTCGCGCGCGCTGTTCGGATGAAATCCTGGCGGACAGTTTCGAGCATTGCACTCCGCATCTGTCGCGAAATGAACGCAAACGATCCGTACGTGTACACAATCATCGGCAGCACCAAGTGCCAGAGGACATCCCCTACTTTGCTCCACAGCGGCAGAAAGTCGAAGCGGTTCGAATACAGCCCACCAGGTGGGAACAGGTACATGAACTCAGGATTGCACACGAACGTTAGTGCGAGCGTCGCCACCCAAAACGTCGGCAACGAATAGAGTGCAAAGAGAACGAACGTAACGACGCGATCCCCAAGCGAACCTGCCCGAACAGCAGAATAGACGCCAAGTGGTATTGCAATCAGGTATGCAAGGAATACCGCAGCGATATTCATGGCGAGTGTGACAGGTAGCCGCTCGGCGATTTTCTCGAGCACTGGGCGATTGTCAATGAACGAGACGCCGAAATCGAGACGAGCAAGATCGCCAAGCCAGAGGATGTACTGCTCAGCAATGGGACGGTCAAGCCGCATTTGCTTGCGCCAAAGCTCGAACGTTTCCCGCGTCATCACATTCCGTGCCGATAAGGTGCCTTCCGCACCGACACCTGCTTTCACCGCTGCTGGGTCTCCGGGTGCAAGCCGCGTTAGACCGAATGCAATAAGCGTGATGACAAACAAGGTGGGAATGAACAGCACTACGCGCTGGAAAACGTATTGCAGCATGCACTACGACTCCGAGGATTCAACTGCGGCGAAATTACCGCTTGTTGAATCGTGTGTGTGGCGAAGCCGGAAACGTGCATTGGCTTGTTGCGCGATCTCTTCGAACTGTTGGCGGTTCTCGAGCAAATAGCGCTTGGCATCCTCGTACGTGTTGGGAACAATCCCGTCGAGAATTGCCTGCTCGAGTGCATGTTTGATCGCACCAACCGCTGGCGAAGGTGGCAGGCCGAATAGCTCCATGATTTCCTCCCCACGGACTGGGGATTGGAACGCTGCTAAGCGGTCTCGCTCGCGCACCTCCTGGATTTTTCGATAGACGATGTCGTAATTGGCAAGGTACTGCTCGGCACGTTGTTGGTTCTGCGTGGTAATATCTGCACGGCAGAGCGTGAAAAGATCATCGAGCCACGGATCTGCTTGAACCGCTAAGCGTCGGAGCGCAGAATCGGTGACCCCTTCGTCTACGAGCGCCATCGGACGTTGGTGGAGTCTGACGAGCGTTTCAACGTACCGCAGGTGCTCCAGCGGCAACTTGAGCCGACGAAAGATCCGCTCTTGCCAGCGTGCACCAATTTCCTCGTGACCGTGGAAGGTCCAGCCAATACCTGGCACGAACTTTTTCGTTTTCGGCTTGGCGATGTCATGCACGAGCGTTGCAAACCGTAGCCAGAGGTTATCGCTCGCGGCAGCGACATTATCGAGCACTTTCATGGTGTGGAAGAACACATCCTTGTGCGCATAGCGACGTTCCCCGTCAGTCGCAAGCTCGACCCCCGCAAGGCGATCAAGTTCCGGGAAGATGTAGCGGAGCAGTCCAGTTTTATGGAGGATGATAAAGCCAATGCTCGGTTTTGGTGCAGCGAGGATTTTGAGTAGCTCATCAGTGATTCGTTCCTGGGACACGATCGTAATTCGTTCTGCCATCTGCTTGATAGCATCGAAGGCATCCTCGGCAATACGAAAGTTGAGCTGTGCTGCAAAACGCGCTGCTCGAACCATTCGGAGCGGATCTTCGTGGAATGTCTCCAACGGCGGACGCGGTGTGCGAAGCAGGCGACGCTCGAGATCAGCAAGTCCACCGGTCAAATCAATGATCGTGCCGGAGTGCGGCCCAACAAGCGGAACTGCAAGCGCGTTAACGGTGAAGTCTCTGCGGAAGATGTCATCTTCGAGCGTGCCATCGCTGGTGATTGGCTTGCGAGAATGCTCGTCGTAGAATTCCTTGCGGGTGCCAACAAATTCCAGGTGATAGTCCCCAATCGGTACCATTGCCGTACGGAAGCGCTCGTAGATGACTGCTTTCGATCGGAAGTGTTTGGCTACTTTCTCTGCGAACGTGAGTGCATCCCCCAGAACGGTGCAGTCAATATCTGTGCGTGCTCTGCCGAGAAGTCGATCGCGCACATAGCCACCGACAAGGTAGAGCTGGACGCTATGCCGTCGTGCCAATCGTTGTAACTTGAGGACAATCGGGTCGTCGAGGGGAAACGTCATTGGATTGCAGAGTACGTAACCTCCCTGCAAAATTACCTGAGACCGAGCCCGACACGTGCATGCTATGCGATTGGATCGCAAAACAAAAAGCCCCTGCCTTTCGAGCAGGGGCTTCCTGATGGGAGTTACCACAAGCGATGCCTAGGGACCTTGATCCCACCACATCGGGGTGAACTTCCAATCGGCGCTCGTCGAACCCTGAGGGATATTCTGGCCATTGAACAGCCGTTCGGATTGCGGCAATGGGAAGCGGCGAGGAATGCGATTGCCCGTTAGCGGTGTAAGCGCTGGAATGTCCGTTCGCCGCCAATCCGTCCAGGTTTCGAATTGGGTGTAGAGCGCGATGTACTTTTGGGTCATGATGTGTCCAAGTGTGATGTCACCCGAAGGGACGACGTCAGGATTGGCCAAGTACGTGGCTACATCAGCATCTGCAACGCCGAACCACTGCATCGAAGCGCGGATCGCATCCTGGTATGCAGTTTTCGCACCGCTCAGATCGCCGGTGCGGAACTTCGCTTCTGCCTCGATGAACTTCTGCTCGGCATACGAAAGCAGAACGACCGGCGAGTTGATTGACGCATAGAATGATCCTAGTTGATCATTGTCTGGAATGGAATCTGTTGGTCGTTTCGGAGTAGCCCCGATCATTGGCCGCCGTGGATCCTGCAAGCGATTGAGCAACCGCGCAAAGAATGGCGCAATGCGGATGTCATTGCGATCTTGGTTGAATCCGTAGAGCGGGTTTGCATTCGTCACCGAGGTGCCAAAGCGCATCACCAAGTCATCGGTGTTATCGCTGAAAGCATTCGGCAAGAACGACAGTGCAGCAGCTGCAGCATTCGCAGCGTCCCGCTTTGTCAGGTGAATGGCATACCGTGCCTTGAGCGCGTATGCAACTTTTTTCCACTTGGCGAGATCTCCGCCGTAGAAATAATCATCCGCACCAGGTTTGAAAACGGACTGCGCTGCATTGAGATTCTGCAACGCGGTGTCGAGCAAGCGACCAATCGTGAGGTAAATCTGCTGCTGCTGATCGTACTTCGGGTGGGTATTGGCCTGCCCTTGGAATGCTTCAGAGAAGGGCACATCTCCGAATCCATCGGTCACAAGCCCAATCGAGTACGCCATCAAGATGCGTGCAATCCCTGCATAGTGTGGAGACTGCTGTGCATCTGCCTTCTTGATCAGCGTGTTGCAATTCCCCATGATGCGGTAGATGTTTTGCCAGTAATTGTCAATGTCCCCTTCGCCAAGCGAGTAGTCTGCATAGTAGCCCAGATGCTGCCGATCCACTCCGCTGTGATGTTGGGTGTAGAGACTGGCAAAGCGACTCGGATCGCTCCCGTGCTGCCATGCGAGGGAACCTTCGACAGCTGGCAGGAGCAAATCGAGCGACACGTCGGCGGGATTGTTGGGGTTGACGTTGAGCGATGTATCCACCCACCGATCACACCCTGCAAGGAGAACGATGAGCCCCACGCTCACAGTGAAAGCAACCGACTTTGCAATCGCATTCATGGCTGAGTTTTTGAAATTGTTCAACATTGTCATTCCTCCGTTAGAAGTTCGCCCGAATACCGAAGCCATAGGAGCGAAGTCCGGGATTGTTGAAGTAATCAATCCCTTGACCATTGACAGCACCGACCAGTGAGGTCTCTGGATCGACGCCGGTGTACTTGGTGCTCAGGAAAAGATTCCTCCCTGTCAGGAAGATGTCGATTCCTTTGACGAAGCCGAGTGCATTGGTGACCGCACCGGGCAAACGGTACGACAGTGTGACTTCACGCAAACGGATCCATCCGGCATCTTCCACGAACGGTTCAGTGTTGTTTGCACTGACGGAATTCGCACGCGTTCGCCAGAAGGTTTGATCGGCGCCGTTTGGCAGTGGCTTCGTGTTGGGAACGTACGTCACATTGCCCTGGTCGTCCACTTGCTCGACGACACCCTCGACGACACCGTTGTTGATCGTGACACCAGCGAAGGTTCCGTTGAGTGCTCCACGACTCTCTGTCTCTTTTGCAGTACCAAAGAACACAATAGCGCCACGCGTCCCGTTCCACATCTTGCCGCCTTGTTTCCAGTCAAGCACAGCTGAAAGTGACAACCCACCGTAGGAAATCGTCAGGTTGCCGCCCAAAATCCAGTCGGGAAGGAATGATCCCCACCCCACGCTCGTTGGGATCCACAATCGGCAGCCCATTGGCATCTACAACGATTCGGCCTTGCGGATCGCGCTTCCAACCTGGGCCGTAAATCTGTCCGTACGGTTTCCCTGTATCAGCACGAACGGATGTACCAACAAATCCTGCGAGAAAGATCGTTTGAATTCCTGGTGCCAAGCTCTCGACAGTGTTATTGAAGGTCGAGAAGTTGACATCGAGCGCGATGTTCCAATCTTCGTCGCGGTATGGTACAAGGTGCAGCACTGCCTCGACGCCGCTATTTTTCATTGTCCCCGCGTTGAGAAACTGGAACGGGAAGCCGGTTGCTGAAGAAATTGGCACTTGGAGAATTTGGTCAACGTTCCGCGTACGATACCAGGTGACATCCAGCCCGATGCGGTTCTCGAAAAATTTCAACTCAATCCCAGCCTCGATTTCCTCTCGCTTTTCTGGGCGCAGGCTATTATTCCCCAGCGTTGCGGCTTGGATGAAACCAGGTACCCCGTTGAGTGGCCACTGGATCGGGGTACCGACCCAACCATCACTAATCGTGGCACGCGTAAAAGGTGTGGTCAATGCATAGAGCGGTGCGTCACTTCCCACTGTTGCGTACGATGCACGAATCTTACCGAAAGAAAGGAAGCTTTCCTCCTCTTTGAAGAGCTCGGAGAAGACAAAGCTCGCCGAAATATTGCCATACCCGAACGCGTTGTTGTCTTTCGGTAACGTCGTTGAACGCTCGACACGATAGCTGCCGTTGAGGTAAAGCATCTCGCGGAACGACAGCTGCGCATCGAAGAACGTCCCCAATCGGCGGAGCGTACCGTTGCTTGCATACGGCGTGTAGCTGACTGCATTGCTGATGTCGTAGAACTTCGGCACAGTCAATTGGTCACCGACCACGCCTGCCGAGAGGAAGTCATTATGGAAAATTTGTGCACCGAGCGTCAGCCGTGCTTGGATGTCGCTGGTCACTTCCCGTTTGAAGGTGAGCAGAAGGTCAGCGTTGATGTTGCGGTTGCGGACGTCACCGAGGACAACGCGCCCAGCAGGAGCTGTCGAAGAGTTGATTGCGAGGATGTTCTTTTCTTGCGTTGCGTATTGATCCATCCCCACGCGGAAGGTTGCAGAAAAATCGCCGATCGCCTCTTGACCGAACCAGCTTTCGGGGTAGTAATCCAACTGGGCAGAACCGATGAAACGATCGGTCGCATCAGTGTATGCATTTTGCGTGACAGTCCAGAATGGGTTGTCATAGACTCCATACCCACGATAGGTACGCTGGCGACCATCGGGGAAGCTGTAGGCATCGGGATGATTAACAGCATCGGTCCCGTAGCCGTTCGAATTATCGAACGTCGGTGGTGTCCGCAAGAGCCCCAGCATGACACCCGAAAGGTTCGAGCCTTTTTGCACCCGTCGCCCACCGGAGCGTGCGTACTGCGCTGAAGCATTGAGCTTGAGGTCGCTCCGGAGATTGACATCTCCGTTGAGGCGAAGCGAGGTGCGCTGAAAATCGGTAAGAGGGATAACGCCTGTTGTCCGTGCATCAGTGATGCCAAAGTAGTACGACCCCCAACTTGACCCCGAGGAAATGGAAAGGCTATGCGTCGTCGTCCCGCCTGTCACAAAGAAGTTCTTTGGATTGTCGTACGGAGTTACTGGCTTACCATTCGGTGCATCGGAAACTCCCTTGATGGTTCCATTTTTATCCCAAGGATTCGGCGTCGTCGGATCGTAGCGAAGCGTATCAATGAGTGCACCCCAGGAAGCAGCTTGCCCCGTTTGTGGTCCCTGATAGCGCCCATTGAGACCTTGTGAGTATTTCATTTGCAGCTCGGGGAGCTTATTGACTTCGTCGAACGTTGTGTTGTAAGAATACTGGACGTTGACCGTCCCATCTCGCCGCCCTTTCTTCGTGGTGATAACAATCGCCCCGCCGAGGCAGCCAAACCGTAGAGCGAAGTTGCTGCCGCCCCTTTGAGCACGTTGATACTCTCGATGTCATCAGGGTTGATGTCGAGTATCCGGGATACTTGATCCACGTTCGCAACCGCATTGCCAGCTGTGCCCTCTGCTGCATTCGATGCATTGGTAAATGCTGCGTAGTCGGAGTTATCAATGAGCACACCATCAACAACGAAGGCCGGCTGGTTGTTGAACGTTATTGAGTTGATTCCCCGAAGGCGGATGTACGACGCTGAGCCAGGCGAACCCGAAGAGGAATTGATCTGCACCCCAGCAACTTTGCCGACAAGTGCGTTGACCAAGTTCTGCTCACGGTTCTGCGAAATACTCGTTCCGCTGATTTCCTGCGTGGCATATCCCAACGACCGCTTCTCCCGCTCGATCCCGACAGCAGTCACAACGACCTTCTGCAGTTCGAGCACGTCGTTCTTCAAGTAGATCGTGACGTTATCGCGACCTGCAACGTTGACCTCCTCGGTGACCTTCCCGACCAAACTCACCACGAGAATCTGCGAGGAATTGGTCGGCACATCAATGGAGAATTCACCATCTGAACGGCGGACAACCGTTCCAACCTTTGTGCCCTTGACTTTGATGACCGCCCCTAAAAGCGGCTCCTTCGTTTCAGCGTCGAGGACTTTGCCTGTCACTCGGCGCACGTCCTGTGCATGGAGGAAAGCAGCACCGCCAATGAGCGCAATCGCGGAGAACACCGCAACGCACCTGCCAAGAATCCGAAACAACGGCTTCATACAAATGCCCACAAAATGGTTCGACAAACACAACACATCGGGGTGAGAGTGTCCCGCTTCCAGGGCGTTCGTGATGCCTCAATACGCGTGGTGGTGCGTTATGTCCTCCATCCTCCCAGCACAAACATACAACACGGAGGGGAAATTTACACTCGCGTTACACGTTGAAGCGGAAATAGATAATGTCCCCATCAGCAACGACGTACTCCCGCCCCTCGATGCGATAGAGGCCTGCATCGCGCACGGCTTGCTCGGATCCAAGCCGCTCCCAATCGGCATAGCTCATAACCTCTGCACGGATGAAGCCTTTCTCGAAATCTGAGTGAATGACTCCCGCTGCCTCCGGTGCACGTGTCCCTGCTCGGACCGTCCATGCATGCGCTTCTTTCGGTCCTGCAGTGAAGAACGTGATCAGTCCCAAGAGACGATAGGCACGTTCGATGAGCCGATCCAGCGCTGGACGTTCCATACCAAGCTCGGACAGAAAGAACATCCGTTCCTCAGGCGGAAGTGTGGCGATCTCTGCTTCGATCTTGCCGCAAAGCACAACAACATCTGCTCCTCGTTGCGCTGCGTAGGAGCGCACTGCTTCGACCATGCTGTTTCCGGTGCGGAACCCCTGCTCGTCGGTGTTCGCTACGTAAAGGACTGGTTTGGCTGTGAGCAAAAACAGTTCAGAAAATATTCGGCGCTCATCGTCGGAGTCGAGCGAAAACGTTCGCCCAGGCTCTCCTTGGTTCAGGTGCGCTTCCAGTCGTTCCAACAGCGCCAACTCTCGGGCTGACTCGCTCTGCCTTTTGCGCGATAGCGATTCTCGTCGTCGCTGGACGCTCTCGATGTCTTTCAAGAGCAGCTCAGTTTCGATGATGGCAATATCACGGAGCGGTTCAACACTGCCAGCTACATGGACAACGTGCGTGTCGTCGAAGCAACGCACAACGTGCACAATTGCATGCACCTGGCGAATGTGTGAGAGAAATTGATTGCCTAATCCTTCACCACGCGATGCTCCCTCTACCAAGCCGGCAATGTCCACAAACTGCACCGTTGCGGGCACGACCTTTGTGCTATTGTACGCCCTCGCTAAACGATGCAGCCGCTCGTCGGGTACAGGAACAATCCCAACGTTCGGCTCAATTGTGCAGAAAGGATAGTTTTCTGCCGGAATGTTATTCGCCGTCAGTGCATTGAAGAGCGTGGATTTGCCAACGTTCGGCAACCCAACAATGCCACATGCTACTGCCATTGCTCCAAAAACTCGCTATGGTGGTGACTGTTCAGAAAAGTACTTGCATGCCGAGCGCCAGGTACTCATCGCGCTGGTCATAGAACATCCCATGTATCGAGTAGCCTGCGTAGTAGTAGCCGCAGAGCGCAACGCTCGCTGCGCGCTGCGCAAGCAGATACACCCCCACTTGAACGCTGTGCACTGGCTGCACTACGCGGTCAATCTGGACAACGCGTACATCGTAACCAGCAAACACTGGAACGCCGATAGAGCCGTACCACTCGACCCCAAGCTGCGGAATGATGCGTCCCACCGATCGCGGTAGCTCCTTGACCTGCAGCAGGACTGTACCCCCGCCGTAGATGCGAACATTTGCCCATGTGTGGGCAACGATCGCATCGAGAAACTCGCGGCTATAGACGAATGGTCGCTGGAGAAACCTACCGCTCGAATCTGCATACCCATCGGCCAGGTGCGCCGAAATGTGGGATAGCCGTACTCGGAGCGCAAGCGATCGTGTCGCAGAGATCGCAAGCGCGTATGTGCCGTTGACGCCGAACATGTAATCAACCGTCTCGACAGGAAACTTCAGGTTCGCTTCCGAGCGGAGTCGGGTGTACGTAAAAGCATCCACACCAATCGCAAGAGCATTCGCTTGAGAAGATGCGTTCTCCACAGCACGCCGGGTGCTCCAGATATCGGCTGAGTATCCAATGTCGAGCCGAAGCTTGCGCGGACCGAGCTGGTACTGAAAGCCAACGCGTGGCTCAAACGTTGCGGCAACCAGCGGACGGAAGATCAAGCTACTGCTGTGAGGGCTTGCTGGCTGGTCTTGCGGCGACAGGTCTGAGCTGACAACGCCCGCGCTCGGGGCATCCTGTGCTGCAGACGTTCCGACTGCGACCAGGAATACCAGTACGACCACCGCTGCACGCATCACCGATAGACTCCCCGCTCGGACTGTTCGACAAACTCGATTACCTCAGCAACGATTGCATCCATCGAAGGAAACCGCCGACGATATTCGGCAATGCCATCACTCATGTTGAGCCCAGAGAAGAAGGCAATCGAGTAAAATGCTTCGAGTGCTTCGATCTCGCTCGGCGAAAAGCCTCGGCGCTGCAACCCAATGCGATTGATGCCTTCGACCTTGACTGGATCGCGGCCGATGAGTGCATACGGCGGAACATCTTTGGTGATCATCGCATCGGCTGCGACCATTGCGTGCTTGCCGATGCGACAGAACTGGTGAACTTTTGCAACTCCTCCGAGCACTGCCCAATCACCGATCTGGACGTGCCCGCCAAGCTGGACTGCATTGGCAATGACGACGTGGTCGCCAACCCTGCAATCGTGCGCAACGTGCACGTACGCCATGATGAGGCAATCGCTGCCGATCTGCGTTGCACGGCTATGCGATCCGCGGTTGAGCGTTGCAAACTCGCGGATCGTTGTCCGATCCCCGATTTCAACGATCGTCGGCGAGCCTGTGTAGCGCAGGTCCTGCGGCTCCGCACCGATGACAGCGCCGGGAAAGATTTTGCACTGCCGCCCTACTCGCGAACCGCTCAAGACAATGGCATGCGGATAGATGACTGTTCCATCACCGATGACGACGTCGCTTTCGATGATAGCATAGGGTCCGACCGTGACTTCCTTGCCAAGTTGGGCGTCGGCAGCAACAATCGCGGTTGGGTGTAGCGTGACACTCACGAGCTATGCCTCCTTATCCACAACGGCTGCTTGAAGGTCAGCTTCTGCTACCAAGCTCTCGCCCACGTATGCTTTCGCTTGAAGTGCGATCGTATTGAAACGCTTGCCTGTCAGCACAACATCGAGCACTAATTGATCACCCGGGACAACAGGCTTACGGAACTTTGCGTTGTTGATCCCCATGAAGAACACGAGCTTGTCTGCGTCGTACATACCCTCGACGTTGAGCAGGAGGATGCATCCGACTTGCGCCATCGCCTCCAAAATCAGAACACCTGGCATCACCGGGCGCACGGGGAAATGTCCTGGGAAGTACGGCTCGTTGATCGTAACGTTTTTGATTCCGACGATGCGATTCCGCTCACTATCGAACTCAACGATGCGATCGACCAACAAGAAGGGGAAACGATGCGGCATGATTTTCAAGATCGCGTTGATGTCGAGCACTGCACCGTTTGCTTGCTTTGGCTGGTAGCGACGCAACAGTTTCTTCTGTTCGTAGTGCTTGCGGATCTTCCGTGCGAACTCGATGTTGCTGGCGTGACCAGGCCGAGCAGCGAGAATCTGCGCCTTCATCGGCACGCCGACAAGCGCAAGATCACCCATCAGGTCGAGCAGCTTATGGCGTGCAGGCTCGTTCTTGAACCGTAGTTGGGTGTTGTTCAAAATGCCGTTGGTACCAAGTACAACGTTCCGCTCGATACCGAGCTTTTTGAGCAGTGCATGGAGCTGCTCATCGCTCATTTCACGATCAACGATGACGATAGCGTTATCGAGATTTCCACCGCGAATGAGACCTTGATCCCAGAGCATTTCCACTTCGTGAAGGAAGCAGAACGTCCGCGCCGGCGCAAACTCTGTAACGAATTCTTTTTCGAGACTGAACAGCCCCGTGTGCTGGCTTCCGAGCGCAGGGTTGTTGTAGTCAATCATCACCGTGATGCGGTAGTCGTCGTTGGGGAGAGCGACCAGATCTACGCCCTTTTCTTCGTTGGTGTAACGAATTGGTTGATCGAACACCAAGTATTCGCGCGGCGCCGATTGCTCGATAATTGCGGTGTTGCGGAGCGTTTCGACGAACGGCAGCGCACTTCCATCGCCTACAGGGGGTTCGTTGGCTGTGAGCTCCATGCGGCAGTTGTCAATCTGCAACCCCACGAGCGCTGCCAAGACATGCTCAACGGTGTGCACGGCAACACCATCGTAGGAGATCGTCGTGCCGCGTGCGATGTCGGTAACGTAGTCCACGAGCGCTGGAATTTCGGGGCTATTGGGGATATCCGTTCGGACGAAGCGGTAGCCATATCCTTCGGGTGCTGGATGGAATGTGATCGTGGAGGCATTGCCTGTGTGCAATCCAACCCCAGTAAAACTGACTGGCTCTTTGATCGTGCGCTGACGGTCAACCATCACTGACGTTGACAATAGGGGTGCAACATTTGCTCTACCACAAGGGGCTACTCCTGCTCATCGCGAAGCTGGTCGGTTGGCTTCGGTGCAAATTTGTGGGCAAGCGATTCGATGATGGGCACCAGTTCGACAAGTTGCCGCAGTGCAGCTTCGCTCCGCAAGCGTCGCTGGAGTGGCACTGCAGGTGTTCCACTGTACTCGCCTGGCTGCGTGATGGATTTCGAGACGCCCGATTGGGCACCGATCGTAACATCATCGCACGTCGAGATGTGCCCTGTCAGTCCTGCTTGCCCGCCAATACGATTGCGTTTGCCGACGTGCGTGCTTCCTGCAATCCCCGCCTGGGCTGCGATTGCGGTATGCTCGCCAATGACGACGTTGTGGGCAATGTGGACAAGGTTATCAATCTTGACGCCATCTTCGATAACTGTTGCGCCAAGCAGACCGCGATCTACGCATGTATTGGCGCCAACCTCAACATCATCGCCAATGATGACGTTGCCCAAATGGTAGAGGTGTCGGTAGCGGCCGTTGCGCTCGATAAAACCGAAGCCTTCCGAGCCGATAATTGCCCCGCTCCCAATGCGGCAACGCTTTCCAATGACCGTGCCGCTGCGTATGACTGCCCCAGACTCAATGACTGTCCTTTCACCAATTGCGACTCCATCTTCGATGACAACGTGTGCGCCAATCTCAACGTCATCACCGATGTGCACGTGTTCGCCGATGACGGTCCCTGCTCCGATACGTGCACTCTTGGCAATGGTACTCGACGGCGCAATCGAAGCGGTGTGATGAATTGCCCCACCCTGCGGCTTGGTACTCAGTGCAAGATATTCGAGCAACGTCGCCATCGCTTCTTCTGGATCCGGATGGAAAAGCCGCAGCACTGCGGTCGGAAGGTGCTCAGCCAACGCAGTGCTAGTGATGACCAATCCCGCGCGCGTGGTGCGTGCTGCGGCGGCGAACTCTGGACGAAAAAAAAACGCTATGTCGTCTGGGCCGGCGTGGTCGAGCGGTGCGATACCTGCGAAGGTGCGATCGTCGGCAGGTGAGCCATCAATCCCGAGAATTGAGCAAAGCTCAGATAAGCCAAGTGCAATGTTCATGTGCAATTGTTCTGGTGGTTGTTCAACGTGGAATCTCCTCGGCAGGGGCATCTGGTGCCTTTTCGCCGGTTGTTCTACTCCGACGCCGCAACGTCGGCGGTGATTGTTTCTGGCGCTCGGCTTTATTGCGCGGATCTTCCTCGATTGCTTTGGCAAGCTCTTTTTCCAGATCGTCCGCGGTGATGTTGAGCTTTTTCATGACCTTGACGGTCAGATCGTACTTGGGATTGACGTAGGGAATCACCTGCGTGCTTTTGTCGAGCACAATGTCGAATCCTTCGTTCGCGGCGACTTCTTGGACAGCAGCGAAGAGCTTTTCCTCGACTGGACGCAGAATGGCTTGGGACTGCTGGTCGTACTCACCGCCGGGTTCGAATTTCTGCTTGAGAAAACGCTGACGCTCCTCTTTGAGGCGAACAAGTTCAGCTTCCTTCTGCTGGCGTTCCTCGAGCGTCCAGATGAGGCGGTTTTTCTTGATCTCTGCGTCAAGTTGGTCAATGGCTTTCTGCTGTTCTGCAGCCTCTCGCTTCCAATCGTCCACCATGCTCTGAATGCGCTGTTCGGCTTGCTGCATCTCTGGCCACCGCGATCGTATTGCATCGGAGGCAATGTAGCCGACCTTCTGCGCATGGAGCACTCCTGCTCGGCAGAGCACGCAGAGCGCTATCACAGAGAGCTGCAGGATTGCACTGCTATTTGCCACGCTTGATTCGATCGAGAACTTTGTACGTGATGTCTGCCTTGTCTTCTGCGTAGAGCAGAAAGCTCGAGCCGCGGTCGAAGACGAAGTTGTAGCGCTCTTCTTTTGCTACGGTCGCAACCGCTTCCTGCACTTTTTTCAGAATCGGGCTCAAGAGCGAATCCCGACGGCGAGCAAGCTCACCCTGCAAACCAAACTTTTCTTCTTGGTAGAGCGCATACTGTTGTTGGAGAGCCCGCAGGTCATCTTCCTCTTTCCGCTGTGCTTCTGCAGTCATCATCGCTTTGCTTTTCTGGTATGATTCCAAGCGCTCCTTGAACTTTGTTTCCATCATTTGGAGTGTGTCGAGGAAGCGCTTGCGCAGCTCAGTCAGTTCGCGATCGGCTGCGACAGCTTCGGGCAGCTCTTTTGCAATTTTCTCCAAGTCTGCCACTGCAATGCGCAATGGCTGCTCTTTTGTGGGGACATCCTTCTGCGCAAGCGCAACGAGCGTTGCACAGCCAAGCAAAATCAACAAGCGGGAAATCATCGGAGCGAACCGAAAGTAGTGAAACTAAAGTTAGCGATTGCCGAATTGGATGTGGAAATTCCAACCGCTGCGATTACCCGTAAGGTTATCCGTATCGAATCCATACCCATAGTCGAAGCCAATCAATCCGATAGGATTGAGCAGGATACGCATCCCAACCCCTGCCGAACGCTTGAGTGTGAAAAGATCCGCATCCCGCAACCGTGGCCAAGCGTTTCCTGCCTCTGCAAACGCCAAAACGTAGATCGGCATTGGATTGAGCGAGAGTGCAAAGCGAAGCTCTGCCGTCTGGCGGAAATAAGAAAGGTTGTTGTTCCCGGGGACGCCAACGCTCCGATCGGAGTACCCACGGAGTGGAATGACATTGATTCCAGCAATCCCATTGCCGCCCATTGCGTAGTACTGGATGAGCGGGATAACACCATTGGGACGATTTCCAATCCGCCCGACGTTGCCAAACTCTGTGTTCAAGTACAGAACGAGCCGATCGAACCCCTCGATTTGCAGCAGTGGATTGACGAACTCCACTTGCAACTCGTTCTTGAGAAAGTCCGAAGAACCAATGCCAATGGCACCGAGCGAAGCTTGGAGCGTCCAACGAAAGCGAGAGCCACTCGAGGGGAAAATCAGGTTATCAAAACTTGTGCGGCTGATTGTTTGGAGCACGGAGACTTCATCGAACGTGCGTGCTGGCTCGAGCGTTTGGGTGTACTCAACCTGGCGCTGGTAGATGAGCGACCAATCGCCGCGGAAGAAGTCATCGGGGAAACGGAACCGTCGCCCCAGATTGACCGTTCCACCGGTGCGCCGCCCCTCGATGTTCCAAAAGTATCGGGTGTCGTAGAGATTGAATCCGACCGACGTCGGCTCTCCGAACAGCCAAGGCTCGGCGAAGCTGATACTGAACGTCTGGTAGCGATTCCCTTGCCCGAAGTCCCACTGGAAACTGAAAACCTGTCCGGCTCCCCCAAGGAGCGGATTGCTGATGTCGAAGTTGTTGAATGCCCCAATCGAACCTGTCAACCCAAATTGACCGGCGTACCCGATGGAAGCATTGAGCACGTCTGTCGAGCGCTCTTCCACCTGGTAGATCAAGTCCACTTGGTTTGGTGCGCCTGGCACGCGCCGTACATCAGGGCGAAGCTTTTCAGGATTGAAAAAGTTCAACACGCCGAGTCCTTTGACCGAGCGAATGATGGCCGCGCGGTTGAAGTAATCCCCTGGTCGGGTGAATAGCTCACGCCGGATGACGCGGTCTTGCGTCTTCGTGTTGCCTACAATATCAACGCGGCGAATGGTGAATCGATCGCGCTCGTACACGTGCACTGCGATGTCCACACTATCGCTCGCAGCGCGTCGAATGTCGTAGAGGATCGTTGCTTCTAGGTAGCCGTTATCGAGGTAGAGAGAACGAATATCCGTCTGCTCTTCGTTGCCGTTGATGTTCTTTTCAATTTGGTCGAGATTGGCAGGACTTCCTGGCTCGATTCCAAGTCGCTGCGTAAGAAGCGCACTGGGAAACACCGTATTCCCGTCGAACGTCACCGAGCGGACGTAGTACTGCGTTCCTTCCTGGAGCGCAATGCGAATGTCAACGGCTTTTTCCTGGCGGTCAATGGCAAATTCCGTCTTGAGCGTATCGGCATCAATGTAGCCTCGCGCGTGGTAGTACCGCAGAATGGCTGGGATGTCTTTTTCGTAGAACTTCTTGCGGTCGAACGTTGCCGAGCGCCAGAATTGCCACCACCGTTTGGGTTTATTCTCTTCGAGTGCGCCAACGAGCTCATCAGCTGGTACATGCACTGCCCCATCGAACGCAACGCTCCGCACTTTGTACTCATCGCCTTCAGTAATTGTCACGATGACGTCCACGTACCCTGGGAGCTTCGCAGTTGCTGTGTCAACGTGGACATCAGCAAAGAGCAGACCTTCCTTTTCGTAGAGCTTGAGCACACGCTGTCGAATGAGTGCTACCTCGTAGTATGGCATCAGCTCGCCAGTGGCTTTCCCAACAGCTTCTTTGATTTTCTCGAGGCTAATTTCTTTGTTGCCGCGGATTTCAACGGCATTGAATCGCGGTACTTCACGCACGATGATTTTTAGGAAAACGCCCAGCGATGTGATACGATCAACAACAATCCGAACATCAGCGAACTGACGGCGCTGCCACAAATTGCGAATTGCCTGCTGCAGAAGGTCCGAGCGGGGGTCGAGCTGCTCGCCGACTCGGAGCTGCGCAATCGCAAGGATTGTCGCTTCGTCCACAAAGCGGTTGCCCTCGACTGTGACACCTGCAATGCGCGGGTAGCTCTGTCCCCATGCAAGTCCACAGCCGATGATCAGGACCACCGCAGTCCGAAGAATCGAATTCATCCTTTCCGGCGCTGGACGATAGTATCGAACAACTCCTTGATGTACGTACGGTACGGTACACTGTTGCTGCTTGCGCTCACTTGCTCGCTTGTCATTCCAAATCGTCGTTCGCGCCGCGCATAGTCAGCAAGAGCATGGTAATACTCCTGGCGACGAAAATCCGGCCAGAGCGTTGCAGTCGAGTACAGTTCAGCGTAGGCAATCTCCCACAGGAGAAAGTTGCTTACGCGGAGTTCGCCACTTGTGCGAATCAATAAGTCTGGCTCAGGCATCCCGGCAGTGGAAAGGTACGAGCCAAAAAGCTCATCGCTAATGTCCTCCGGCGAGAGTTTGCCGCGCCGTACATCGAGGGCGATCATTTGGACAGCGCGAACGATGTCCCACCGACCGCTATAGCTGAGCGCAAGCGTGAGCACAAGTCCGGTGTTGCCTGCAGTGCGTTCAATGGCACGCGTGAGGATACGTTGGACACGTTTTGGCAATGCAACGAGCTTACCAATCGCATTGATACGGACGTTATTTCGGTCAAGCTCGTCGAGCTCAGCACGCAGGTAGTATTCGAGCAACCGCATAAGTGCGCTCACTTCTGCTTCGGGGCGCTTCCAATTCTCGGTGCTAAATGCGTAGAGCGTCAGGTAGCCAATCCCAAGCTCTGCCGATGCTTTGACGATATCTCGGACAGATTCTATGCCTTCCCGATGTCCTGCGATTCGCGGCAGGTTCCGCGCGGTTGCCCAGCGCCCGTTACCGTCCATGATGATAGCAACATGGCGTGGAAGGCGCTCCAGCGCTAACAGTGCACGCTGGCACTCGACATCCTCGCTGCTACGCTCGCAGAGCCATTGGTGCGGTTGGCGATCCATCGGAGTTCGATTGACGGTGCAGGACGCGAAAATAGTGCCCATCCCACTGCAACCGACGCAAGAACACTTGACCTTACCTTGAGATGAGGCTGTATATTTGCATGACCGGTGCGATGGCCATAAGGATTTCTGCACTGGCATGCACCAGGATGGTTGGATGGAGGAGGTACCACACTTAGAACTGCGTGATGGCCAACAACGTCACGAAAGCAGAACTGGTTGACTACATCGCTGGGAAAACTGGCCTTACCAAACTTGAGGTCAAGGCTGTCGTCGAGGGATTCCTCGATGGCATCAAGCAGGCGATGCGGCAAGGACGGCGGATTGAAATTCGCGGCTTCGGCATTTTCTCTGTCAAAGCCCGCCGTGCCCGAATGGCACGAAATCCCCGCACAGGCGAGAAGCTACCGCTCGGCGAGCGATTTACTCCGCATTTCCGCCCGTCGGATGAATTCTTAGCCGAGGTTGACCAAGCAATCAAAGCCCGAGCAACCACTCGCAGCGATACGCTGCTTTAGAGGTTGCGCCGAGCCACTCACCATGTGCACTCTCTATGAGCATTGGGCGCACTGCGCTTGTTCTCGGAAGCATTGCACTTATCGCTGCGTTGGGATCGTTTGCGATTCGACGGGCAATTATCGCCAGCGACGAACGCCTTGGCCGCGAGAAATTCGGCCAGCAAATTGCCGAGCAGATCGAGCAACTCCGACAGTCGAACCAACAGCAACAGCAGCTTCAGGCTCGGCGGGCAGCGCTCGAGCAGATTCGCGATTCATTGGCACGCAATCCCCAGGACACCTCGCTGCTACCGTTGATTGGCTCCCTGCAAATCGAGGTTGGGGACACCCTGGCTGCCCTGGCAACATATCAACGATACATTGATTCGCTCGGCTCGCCGAACGTTGTTGCGCTGACCGATTATGCATTTTTGCTGTACGCAACTGGCGAACGCACTCGCGGATTCCACCTCACCGAGCGTGCAATCCGCCAAGCGCCATCGTACCAAATTGCACTCTACAACATGGCGGTCATGGAATTCGATCGCGGCAGGATCGCGCAAGCGATCGCGTGGATGGAACGCTGCCGTGCGGTAGATTCCAGCTCAGCGATGGGCCGCCTTGCGCAGCGCGCAATCGAGCAGCTCCGCCAGATGCAGCGCGATTCCTCGTAGCAGAAGTTTTTTGGCATGTTTCACCATCCATCTTCCGATGCACTATGCCCTGTGGACGGAAACGTAAGCGCCACAAAATGGCGACGCACAAACGGAAAAAACGCTTGCGGAAGAACCGCCACAAAAAGAAGAAACGCTAACCGGTGTGTATCGGTGCTGGGGGTCGTACGGCCCCCAGCATACCGAACGCCTCCAAGAAGTCTCGTGGCAACATGTTTCACACTTTTCGTGGAATGACTCAATGGCTGTCCGCATTGCAATCAACGGATTCGGTCGTATTGGGCGCCTGGTCTTCCGTGCCTCCGCGTTCGGTACGGTCAGGCGGCACGTGTTGTTGCAATCAACGATCTAACCGATGCCCCAACGCTTGCACATTTGCTCAAGTACGATTCGGTGCACGGACGCTACCCTGGCAGTGTCTCCGCGGAAGATTCCGCGCTCATCGTTGATGGAGAGCGCATTGCTGTCAGCGCAGAAAAATCCATCGAGGCGCTCCCGTGGCACGGTATCGCTGATGTCATTATCGAATGTACGGGAAAATTCACCAAGCGCAGCGATTTGGAACAGCACCTTCGCCACCAGCCACGGATTGTAATCTTATCCGCACCTGCAAAGGATCCCGTTGATGCAACGATTGTGCTCGGTGTCAATGAGCATACCCTTACCGGCAAGGAGCGGATCATCTCCAATGCCTCGTGCACGACGAACTGCCTTGCACCGATGGTAAAAGTGCTCCACGACGCCTTTGGTATCGTCCATGGCATGATGATGACCGTCCATGCCTACACCAACGACCAACGCATCCTAGATTTACCCCACAAAGACTTGCGGCGCGCGCGGGCTGCAGCACTCAACATCATCCCGACGACCACGGGTGCGGCACGCGCAATCGGCGAAGTTCTTCCCGAACTCAAGGGGAAAATTGATGGCTTCTCCGCACGAGTGCCAGTGCCCGATGGCTCATTGACAGATTTTACCGCGATCCTTTCACGGCCAGCATCGAAAGAGGAAGTCAACGCGGCATTTCGCACTGCAGCCGAAGGCGCCTTGCGCGGCATTCTCGAATACAGCGAAGAGCCTCTGGTGAGCACCGACATCGTAGGAAACCCGCACTCGTGTATCTTCGATGCAACTTCTACGCTCGTCGTTGGCACGATGGTCAAAGTCATTGGTTGGTACGATAACGAGTGGGGCTATTCGAATCGTCTTGCCGATCTGGCAATGCGTTTTGCTGACTAACTGTGGAGCGTTTCCATGATTCGCCGCCTTAGTGAACTCGACGTTGAGGGACGCCGTGTACTGACACGTGTAGATTTCAACGTTCCGATCACACCAGAAGGCACCGTTCGCGATGACACCCGTATTCGCGCGGCCCTTCCTACACTGCGTACAATACTCGATCGCGGGGGACGCCCAATTCTGATGTCGCACTTAGGGCGCCCGAAAAGCCGCACACCGATGTTTTCACTCCGTCCGGTTGCGGAACATCTGCAATCACTCCTTGGGGCTACGGTCCACTTTGCCGATGATTGCATCGGCGATGCTGCTCTTGCTGCAATTGAGCAAGCAAAAGACGGTGAACTTGTGCTTCTGGAGAACCTCCGCTTCCATCCAGAAGAAGAGCAAAACGATGCCGACTTTGCCGCAGCACTTGCGTCGCTGGGCGATGCCTACGTCAACGATGCATTCGGCACAGTCCACCGTGCGCATGCCAGCATCAGCGCGATTACCGCACACTTTGTCGGACGCCGCGCAGTGGGACTCCTGATGGAACGCGAACTCGACTACCTTTCAAAAGTCTTCCACGATCCTCCGCGTCCGTTCGTTGCCATTGTTGGAGGTGCAAAGATTTCGGACAAAATCAAGGTGCTCGAACGTTTGCTCGAGCAAGCCGATGTTGTGTTGATTGGCGGCGGTCTGGCAAACACCTTCCTCGCAGCGCAGCGGCATAACATCGGCGAATCCATTGTAGATGAGCGTTACATCAGCCACGCAAAAGCACTCTACGATCGCTACGGCTTCAAGCTCTACCTTCCGGTGGACCTTGTTATCGCCGATGAGCTGAGCGAACGTGCATTGACCTCCGTCGTTGGCATCCAAGAGGTACCGCTCGATGGAGAGTGGAAAATTTTCGACATTGGTCCGGAGACCATCGCAACATTTACAGACTTTATCTTGACGGCTGCGTTCATTGTGTGGAACGGCCCCATGGGAGCATTCGAGTTCAAGCCATTCCGTAATGGAACTTTAGCAATCGCTACTGCTGTTGCGCAAGCGACCGATAGCGGTGCCACCTCGATCATCGGCGGTGGAGATTCAATCGCTGCTGTAGCGATTGCAGGAGTCAGCGATCGGATCTCGCACATCTCAACCGGTGGTGGTGCAACACTTGAATTTCTCGAAGGCAAGCCACTGCCGGGAATTGTTGCGCTCGAAGAGTAACGCACCGGCCCTGCTTGAAAGAAAGCGCAATCGTTCTGCATCCTATCCGTCTTCGATAGCAGCATTTTTCTTTCTCTCTGCATAACCAGACCGCGATGCGACAGTCGAGACTTGGTGGTGGATTTGGCAGCTTTATTCCTCCGACGATCAAAGCGTTGGTAGGGATCAACGTTGCGGTCTTTTTGCTCGATTGGCTGGTGCTCGGGATGCTCACCTACCGAGGTGTACCGCTGAGCCAGTGGCTGGTGCAACTATTTGGACTGATGCCACCTGGATCGGGATACTTCTTCCCCTACTGGCAATTGATCACCTACCAATTCCTCCACGGCGGCTTCTGGCATTTGTTCTTCAACATGTTCGCTCTGTGGATGTTTGGCTCTGAACTCGACTACATGTGGGGCTCGCGACGCTTTCTGACGTACTACCTGCTCAGCGGCATCGGAGGTGGCATCCTCAACTTATTTGTCAACGATGCCCCAACGATCGGAGCATCCGGTGCTATCATGGGTGTTCTGGTTGCATACGGGATGACGTTCCCCGATCGTCCGGTGATGATCTTTCCGCTGTTCATCCCGATACCGGCGAAATTTTTCGTAATCCTCTACGCTGCACTCGATCTCTTTTCTGGCTTGACCGCGACAGAGAGCGGCGTTGCCCACTTTGCACACTTAGGCGGGGCACTGACAGGCTTTTTACTGCTGCGCTATGGCGATCGAATCGGAATATTTTCTGCACTCGAACGCCTGCGTCCTGCATCGCAACAACAGCAGCAGCATGAACACCTGCCACGCGAACCGATCGAAGCAACGTTCATTGAAATTCCGGGTCGTATGGCACCAGGCGCCAAACCGGTGTTCCACGGCGCTTCGTTTTTCTACAAGGGCGAGTACATCTCGGAGGAGACTGTTGATCGCATCCTCGAAAAGATTGCTGCCAGCGGAATTGAGTCGCTCAGCCAGCACGAGAAAGACATCCTCTACGAAGTCAGTCGCCGTATGCAACAATCCCCGTAACTGCGATGGAACTTCCCATTGTCGAAACACACCATGACAGCCAGACGCAACCGATCGCAACAGCGCCATTCCGGCGACGACGCTCGCGCCGCGTGATGGTTGGCTCTGTACCGATCGGAGGAAACGCGCCGATTGCTGTTCAATCCATGACGAAAACGAAAACAGCAGACGTCCACGCAACGCTTGAGCAGATCCGCCGTTGCGCTGATGCCGGCGCTGACGTTATGCGTGTGACGGTCAACGACTGGGAAGCAGCCGAGGCTATCAGAGAAATCGTGCGTGGCTCGCCTGTTCCGATTGTCGCCGATATTCACTTCAACCACATCTTCGCACTCAAAGCGATCGAGGCTGGCGTTGCGAAGGTTCGCATCAACCCTGGCAACATTGGTTCCCGCGACCGCATCAAGCAAGTTCTGACCGCGGCAAAAGAGCGTGGCATCCCTATTCGGATCGGTGTCAATAGCGGCTCTCTCGAAAAAGACATCCTCGAAAAGTATGGCTATCCTACCGCCGAAGCTCTCTTCGAAAGCGCAATGCGCCACGTTGAGATTGCGCAAGACTTCGGTTTCGACGACATTGTAATCTCCGTCAAATCCACTGATGTCCGCCTGATGATCGAAGCCTACCGCATGATTGCTGAGCGGACAGACTTTCCGCTCCACCTCGGTGTCACCGAAGCAGGTACTACACGGGTAGGTACGATCAAATCTGCCGTTGGAATTGGAACCCTCCTGGCAGAAGGCATTGGCGATACAATTCGCGTTTCGCTTACCGACCAGCCAGAAGAAGAAATTCTCGTCGGCAAGGAGATCCTTCGCTCGCTTGGTTTAGCGCAGCGCAGCGTGGAGATCATCGCGTGCCCGACGTGTGGGCGAATTGAAGTGGATTTGTTCTCCATCGTTCGCCAAATCGAAGAGCGTGTCAAAGGAATCCGGAAGCCAGTCAAGGTGGCGCTTCTCGGTTGCGTGGTCAACGGTCCAGGCGAGGCAAGCGAAGCCGATATTGGGATTGCTGCCGGTCGTGGCGTTGGGATTCTCTACCGCAAGGGTGAGGTCGTCCGGCGTGTCAAGGAAGAGGAAATCGTCGAAGCTGTCGTCGAAGAAATTTTGAATTTCGTCCCTGACGAAAACAATAATGCCGACGTTGGTTCGTAAATAGCCGCAGAGCCGAGCGGTATTCTCTCCCCTGAATGCCGCGCCAGAGGTTCGAGCCTGACACTTCCCCAAAAGCAGTGTCGGGCTCTTTTGTTTTTAGCCGAGCGCTGCTGCCCGAAGTGCGGTGATGTTCTCAGTGATGCTCGATCCTCGAAAGATTGCCGCACCCGCAACGAGGACTGTTGCTCCAGCATTGACGAGTGCAGCAGCATTCCCGTGGTGAACTCCACCATCTACCTCGATGGGAATTTCGATGTGCTCTCGCTCGAGCCAGGTACGCAATCGTTCAATGCGCCGAAGCACGCTGGGGATGAATTCCTGCCCTCCAAAGCCAGGATTGACGCTCATCATCAGCACAAAGTCTGCATGCCCAGCTGCCTCGAAGGCGTACTCGAGCGGCGTCAGTGGGTTGAGGACAATCCCAGCACGTGCTCCGCAGGAGCGGATCAGCGCAAGTGTGCGGTGCAAATGCTGGCACGCTTCGACGTGCACGGAGATCCACTGCGCCCCTGCTTGAGCAAACGTCTCGACGTACCGTTCTGGCTCGACGATCATCAAGTGGCAATCAAGTGGCAGTGAGCTGACACTTCGCACTGCAGCGACAATAGGTGGGCCAAAGGTAATGTTCGGTACAAAACGACCATCCATGATGTCCAGATGAAGCATGTCCGCTCCACCACGTTCGCAGGCACGAACATCCTCGGCAAGCATCGCAAAGTTTGCCGAAAGGAGCGAGGGTGCAATGATCACGTGGCGGCTCATCGTAGTTCAACCGAGATCGGTTCATCAGATCGGAGTGCTCGCCAGAGCGCACGGAGCTGAACAATGTAGCTCACGGCGTGGACGCGGATGTAGTCAATCGGGACATCGAGCAGCAGTGCATGTGCCAGTGCGGTTGAAACGTCTCGCTCGAGAGGATTTTCGACGCCTGTCAGTACTCCGAGGAAGCGCTTGCGCGACAGACCAAGGTAGAGCGGAACACCAAGTTCACGAAAACGCGGCAAATTTCGGAGCAGCGCGATGTTGTGCTCCAACGTCTTGCCGAAACCGATCCCAACATCGGCGATGATGGTCTCCACTCCGCAGGCTCGCGCAGCAGCAATCCGCTCTTGAAGGAATTCGAACACTTCGCCAGTAACATCGGTGTAGGTTGGATTGCGCTGCATCGTCTGCGGCGTTCCCTGCATGTGCATCAGGACGATTGGAACGCGTCGCTCAGCAGCCAGTGGCAACATCGCTGGATCGAATCGCCCAGCGCTAATGTCGTTGATCATCGTTGCGCCCGCGTCGAGCGCGGCAAGCGCAACATCGGCCTTGGTCGTGTCAATGCTGATTGGAATCGTTGGAAGCTCGCGACGAATTCCCTCGATGACTGGCAGAACGCGGCGGAGTTCTTCTTCTGCACTGACTGGCTCAGCACCTGGGCGTGAGCTTTCTCCGCCGACGTCGAGCACTTCTGCCCCCTGCTCAACGAGCATGCGAGCATGGGCAATTGCTGCATCTGGCTGGTAGTATCGCCCTCCATCACTGAACGAATCAGGCGTGACGTTGATAATCCCGACGATGGTCGGAAAGGTGCGCTGCATCAGGAATCGCTGCCAGAGATGAGGTACCCATCCGTTCTGGAAATGCGCTCAAGTTCTTCGGCTCGATCCAAACGCGGGAGTAACTCGGCAAGATGCTCGCGAAGTAAATCGAGCCGATCATTCTCTCGGCGAAATGCTAAGAGAACCTGCTTTTGCAGCAGTCGTAAGCCGGACTTCTGCGCCATGAAAAATGATGGCATCGAGCCTTCGAAAACGGGAATTCGATCAATGGGGAGGGTAAGCACTTCGGGCTTCGGATAGACACGCTTGACAAATTCATTGAATAACCCAGCGCAGGTGCGGTAAAGCTCGAAGTCCAACGTTTCGCCCGGGTAGTCATCGTAATACTCGACCGTTGCGAGCAGATATGGCTCAGCACTCTCGTCGAGAGACTGGAGGAGGTAGCGCCGTCCACCCTGGACGATGATGTCAAAGCGTCCATCTTCGTATTGGCGCACGATGCCTTGCACTTCAGCAGTGCATCCAACGCGCTGGAGATTGTTCTTGTCGTAGAGATTGATGCCGAATGGGCGGCGCTGTTCGATACATTCCCGGATAAGCTGGCGATAGCGTGGTTCGAAAATGTGGAGCGGAACATACGCTCCAGGAAAGAGCACAAGTTCGAGCGGAAAAAGCCCGAGTACATCGTGTGTTCTCATTGGCGATTACCTCCCCACTGTAGAGTGGGGCATCCTCACCAGCGGTTGTCTTGAGTCTGCCCCACTCCTCGTGCAGGATTGACTATCGCTGAACATAGCGTTGGTACCGCTCGTTGATCCGGCCCCAGTGCAAATTCGCCAAGAAGTTATCAATGTACTTGGCACGGGCAGGGCCATCTTTGTGGTAGTAGGCGTGCTCGAAGACATCACAGGCAATCAGCGGAATACCGCCCCAGATCGCACCGTAGTGATGCTCGTCAACTAGCACGTTGAGGAGTCGTTGGCTGTAGAGCATGTCGTATGCGAGGACGCCCCACCCCGAAAGCTTTGCAGCAATTGCTGTCGCCTTGAAATCGGCTTTCCATGCATCGAGTGATCCGAACTCACGTTCGATTGCTGCGACAACGTCGGGACCTTTGGAGGGATCGCCATCGCCGCCGAGCACCTCCCAATAGACATCGTGAAGAAGCGCACCGGCGTGGTTCCACGTAAACCGCCGCTTTAGCTCGCCGAATGCGGACCAATTCCCATTGGCTGCCGCTTTATCGGCGGTGGGCAGCTCCGCTTCGATCTTGTTGAGGAACGTCACATATCCCTTGTGGTGCGTGTTGTAGTGCCAGTCGGCAGTTTCCGGCGAGATTACGTTTTTGAGGAGCTCTTTGGCTTCCTCATCCGAGTAGGGTCGAGGATTGAATTTCCATTCAGCCATGCTAATACACAGAGTAGTGAGACATCATGCAGCGAAGGAACTACCGCAACCGCAGGTGCGCGTTGCATTCGGATTTTTGAACGTAAAGCCACGCCCCATCAAGCCGTCGCTAAAATCGAGCGTGACACCCATCAAGTAGAACATGCTCTTTGCATCAATGAATACGCGGAGCCCATCAGCCTCCAGGACGATGTCATTGCTGCGCGGCTCTGCATCGAACCCAAGCGCGTAGGAAAACCCTGAGCACCCGCCCCCGCGGACACCCATCCGCAGGCCGTAGGTTTCAGGAATATTGTTCTGCTCACGAATGCGCTTGATCTCCGCGATTGCCTTTGCTGTAATGGTGATGTCGTCGCTTTCCTCTGCACCGACGATGCCTGTTGGGATGCGAAGATCGCCACTTGTGGTCAGTACTGCTGTTTCCATCATGCCTTCTCCAAAAGGTTGGACATTAGAACGCTGGGAGAACCCGGACTTGAGCCTTTGCTAGCGCTAGCTCGAACGCAACGGCAGCGCGTTCTATTTGCTCACGAGTTGTAAAACGACCAACACCAATACGAATTGCAGATCTGGCGCGATCGTCGCCCACACCCATCGCTTCGAGGACGTGAGAAACTCGATGCTCTCCGCTCCCACAGGCAGAAACGGTGCTTACTGCAACACCACCATCGAGCATTGCGATCAGCCGATCTGCTTCGATTCCAGGAAAGCTGACGTTCAAATTCCCGGGCAGCCGACGGGTGGATGCCAAGTCTGGGCCATTGACCACTGCACCTGCGTAAGCCCGCTGCAACCGTTCCCACATCAATGCGCGGAGCTCAGCAAGGCGACGAGCTTCTTCTTGACGCTCAGCAAGTGCTATCTCGAGCGCCGCTGCCAAGCCAACAATCCCTGGCACATTGAGTGTACCGCTCCGCATTCCGAACTCATGCCCACCACCGTGAATGATCGGCTCGAGATGAATACGTGGAAAGCGTTTTCGCACATAGAGCACACCACAACCTTTGGGACCGTAGAACTTGTGCGCCGTAAACGATGCCAGATCCACATTACACTGCTCAACGTCGAATGGAACTTTTCCAATTGCTTGTGTGGCGTCGGTGTGAAAGAGTACTCCTCGATCACGGCAGAGCGCCCCAATGGCTGCGATGTCCTGGAGTGTGCCAACTTCGTTGTTGGCATACATGATCGAAACCACGATTGTATCTGGTCTGATTGCTTGGTCTAGCTCATCGAGCGAGATGAAGCCTTCCCGGTCAACGTCAAGGTACGTGATGCGAAAACCGCGCCCCTCAAGCCAACGGCATGTGTCGAGCACAGCGCTATGCTCAGTCTTTGCAGTTATGATGTGACCTTTGCCCCGGGCAAGCGCTAATCCTTTGAGCGCGAGGTTGACCGATTCGGTCGCACCGGACATGAAGAGGATTTCTTGCGGCTCGCGTGCTCCGATCAGCTCGGCCACCTTGCGGCGTGCAGCACTGACAGTTGCCTCGGCTTTCCACCCATAGCGGTGAAGCGCAGATGCAGGGTTGCCAAAATGGATCGAAAAGTACGGCTCCATCGCGGCCTGAACACGCTCATCGAGCGGGGTTGTTGCGTGGTAGTCGAGGTAGATGCACTCAGTGTCCATCGGGGAGCTCCAAGTTGACAGTGTGCGCAACACCACCGAGCAAGTCGGCTATTGTCATTGCGTCAAAAATACGCTCGATCTGTGCCTGGAGCGCAACAAGTGGCGAGCGAATTGTGCAATGGTCCTCGATGGTACATGGTTGGCCGTGCTCCTCCTCACATTGAACCAGATGCGGCTGATAGCCCTCGACACTACGGATAACTTCGGTGAGGGTAATCGTCGCTGGGCTACGTTCCAATGCGAACCCACCGTGGACGCCGTGGTGCACACGCACAATTCCACTCCGCGCGAGGCTACTCATCACCTTTGCAACAAGCTCGGGAGAAAGGCCGCAGCATTCGGCAATTTCCTTTGACGAAACTACCTCGCCGGGGCGCACTGCCATGTATTGGAGCGCAAAGAGTGCGTATTCGACTTTCTTGGTCAGCCGTAGCATGGTTATTGGTCGTAGTCAACACTGACGCCGTGCGCTGTCGGGTGTGCTTGACACGTTAGGATGTAACCTTCGGCGATTTCTTCCTCGGTGAGGACATCATTATTGTCCATTGTAACAGTGCCACTAACAAGCTTTGCGCGGCAGGTGGCGCACTGCCCGGATACGCACGAATATGGCGGATCAAGGCTGGCACGAATAGCAGCAACAAGGATCGTCTCGCCAGGCTCGACCGTTATGTCGCGTTCTTCGCCGTAGAGCCGAACACGGACAACCGTCGGCTCGCTTAGGTAGCCATTCGGCATTGGTGCACTTGTCAAAATAGTCCCAACTCCAGTTTCACGTGCTCGGGGATCATGCTCATATCCCATGGTGGATCGAATGTCAGTTGAACATTGACTGATCGAACACCCTCGACGTCTCGGACGACACGCTCGACCTCCTTCGGCAAGCTATCAGCCACCGGACAGTTGGGAGCAGTAACGGTCATCACAATCGAGACGTCGCCCTCGTCGCTTGTGCTGACTTCATAGACAAGCCCGAGGTCATAGATGTTCACCGGTATCTCCGGGTCATAGACTGTGCGAAGCGCTTCAATGACGCGCTCTTTGAGAGTACTACCTTCTGCCATTGTTCATTCCGTCGTAGTGGTACCGCCGCCAGCAAGTGCTTGCTCAAGGGTATGCCACGGAAGCGTGGCACACTTGACGCGCGTGGGGAATTCACGCACACCGAGCAAGACTACAAGTTTTCCGAGCGCATCGGCATCAATTGGTGCAGTGGGATCACTTGTCACTGCGTGGTGAAAACGCTCAAATATCGTGTGAGCTTCCTCAATGGATTTCCCTTTGAGCGCTTCGGTCATAAGCGATGCCGACGCCCGGCTTATAGCACATCCCTGCCCAGTAAAGCGTGCATCCTCGATGATCCCAGCATCGTTGACGCGGAGGAAAAGTTCGATTTGATCCCCACAGAGGGGATTGTATCCTTCTGCCTGGTGCGTGTGCGGTTCTAAGTTGCCATAGTTCCGCGGGGCGCGGTGGTGATCGAGGATCACCTCCTGGTAGAGTTGGCGCAGTTCATCGGAAAGTTCCATCGTCAAAGTCGAAAGACGGTGATGCACTTTCGGAGCGCAGTGGCAGCGCGCTCGATTTCCTCTTCCGTCGAGTACATCGCAACGGAAATTCGCGACGATGCGGGAATGCCGAAAAAGTCCATTAGTGGCTGCGCGCAATGGTGCCCTGCTCTAATCGCAATGCCCTCGCGGTCGAGAAACGTCGCAATGTCATGCGGATGCACGCCCTCGACGCTGAACGCGACGACAGCAGCACGTCCACGTTCCGGACCGAGGAGTTGTACACCATCAAGCTGCCCGAGTTGCTCGATACAGGATGCAACAAGCTGCTCTTCCCATGCAGCTATCGCTGCACGACCAATCGAATCAACGTACTCGAGTGCACGCCCAAGTCCGACTGCCTCAGCAATCGGTGGGGTGCCGGCCTCGAACTTGTACGGCAGATCGTTGTACGTGGTACGCTCGAACGTCACACGCCGAATCATATCCCCGCCACCGTGGTACGGCGGCATACGCTCAAGTAACTCAGCTTTGCCGTAGAGGACGCCGATGCCTGTCGGGCCGTACACTTTGTGTGAAGAGAAGGCGTAGAAGTCGCAGTCAAGTTCGGCAACGTCCACGTCCAGGTGCGCAACTGCTTGTGCGCCGTCGAGTAGAACGACAGCTCCAACACGGTGGGCATGCTCGATAATTGGAGCAACCGGAACAACAATTCCCAGAACGTTCGACACATGCGCAAGTGCGACGATCCGCGTTCGTTCCGTAATTGCTTCGAGTGCACGCTCGACGAAAAACGAGCCATCAGGTTCGAGCGGGACTACCCGGAGCTGCGCACCCGTACGCTGCGCAACAAGCTGCCACGGGACAATGTTCGAGTGATGCTCGAAGACCGTTAGGAGAATCTCATCTCCCGGCCGCAAAAACGCACCTCCCCACGATGCAGCGACAAGGTTTATGCTCTCGGTCGTCCCGCGAGTGAAAATGATCTCTTCACGTCGCCGCGCACCGATGAATGAGGCTACGATGTCCCGTGCGTGCTCATATGCAGCTGTTGCCTGCTCGCTCAGGTAATGGACGCCGCGATGGACGTTGCTGTGCAGATGTGTGTAGTAGTGCATCATCGCATCGAGTACGCAGCGTGGTTTCTGGGTTGTCGCTGCGTTGTCCAGATATGCCAGTGGTTTGCCGTGGGGCCGCACCCCCAGGATTGGAAAGTCCAGGCGAATGCGTTCGACGTCGTAGGCGAGTGTCTGCAGGCTATGCAAGCTCATCGGCGTGGAGGAGATGTTCAATGTGTGCATTTAGATCGGTCCGAAGTGATTCGATCGGCACTTTCGCCGTGATTTCCTCTGCAAACGCAGCCAAGAGCAACGCTTCCGCTTCTTGCTTGCTCAGACCGCGCGAGCGAAGGTAGAACAGTGCCTCACGGTCGAGTCGTCCGACGGTACATCCGTGTGTACACCGAACGTCGTTAGCAAAAATCTCCAATTGCGGCTTTGTGTTGATCGTTGCTCGGCTGCTGAGCACGATGTTACGGTTCGCCTGATAGGCAGAGGTCTTCTGCGCATTCGGTTGTACGAGAATCTTGCCGTTGAAAACGCCTGTGGAACGACCGTCGAGGATTGCTTTGTAAAGCTCGTTGCTCGTGCAGTGGGCAACGCGATGCTCGACTGTCGTGTGGTGATCAACGAGCATCGAGCCATCAGCGAGCGTAAGGCCGTAGAGCTGTGCATCAGCGCCTTCGCCGACAAGTCGTGCCGCAGGCATGTTTCGAAGAAAGCCACCCCCGATACTGACGGTGATGAGTTCCAATCGTGCCGAACGCGCAAGCTCCAGCTCATGCGTGGTGATCGCATGTGCTGTTCCAGGCGCATCTTGAACGATCACAAGCGTAAGCGAAGCATTCTCACCAATCCAACCTTCGAGCACTTGATTGAGGAGTGCTTCACCGTCGCCCAGCACGCGCTGGACAAGAACCAGCACGAGCGATGCCCCAGGGGCAACTTCGAGAAGATGCCGCTCGTGCACGGCGACGTTTCCACCTCGTCCGTCGAGCACAGAAACTGCCACAAGCGGTTCGGTCCGCTCATTTGTGACGCGCAGCACGAAGCCACCTGCGAAAAACGCTGCGTTCCATGCAACGATCGCATTTCCTTCGAACGGAGCTAATCGCCCGAGCCGTTCGAACCAGCGTTGATCCCGTAGGGCTTCCGAAAGCGGCTGGAGCAGATCTGGCTCCTCCTGGTGCGAAAGGAGCCGACCGTCGAGCAGTGGTACAACGCGTCCCCACCGGCGAAGCGGAGCAAGCACCACGTCGAGCGATGGCAGCTCTGTGCGGTGCGGAGGAAGATGGAATCCTTTTGCCAGAAGCGGAAAAAGGTTTGTGTACTTCCACTCCTCGTGCCGCACTGTTGGGATGCCGAGCCGCTGGAGTTCATCGAATGCTTGGCGACGCAGAGCGCGTAGCTCGGCAGTAGAGTGCCCGTTGGAGGACTCAACACTCTGTGCAAAATCAGCAGCAATCTGCTCAAGTATCGGTGACCGTTCGACACGCGGTGTGGTCATAGAGCAACCTCATCGGTTTCTGTGACCCACTCATATCCTTTTGCTTCGAGTTCGAGTGCAAGCTCTTTCGGTCCGGTCTTGATGATGCGCCCACGGTAGAGAACGTGTACGACATCTGGCACAATGTAGTTGAGCAAGCGCTGGTAGTGTGTAATGACCAGGAATGCTCGCTCTGGGGAGCGGAGCGCATTGACACCATCGGCGACGATTTTGAGCGCGTCAATATCGAGCCCAGAATCGGTTTCATCGAGAATGGCCAAGCGTGGCTCGAGCATGGCAAGTTGGAAGATTTCGTTGCGTTTTTTCTCGCCACCGGAAAAGCCTTCATTGACCGAGCGAGAAAAGAACGTAGGATCAATCTTCACCAGCGCTGCTCGCTCGCGCATCAGGTTCATGAACTCCATCGCATCGAGTGGCTCCTGGCCACGATGCTTGCGGAGCTCGTTGAGCGCAGTTTTGAGGAACGTCGCTGTAGAGACGCCTGGGATTTCGACTGGATACTGAAATGCAAGGAAGAGACCTTCCCGTGCACGCTCTTCTGGATCCATGTCGAGCAGATTTTTCCCGTCGAAAAGGACTTCGCCCTCGGTGACCTCGTAGTCCTCGCGTCCAGCCAGCACTGCAGCCAGTGTGCTTTTGCCCGAGCCATTCGGGCCCATGATGGCATGGACTTGTCCAGGGTAAACATCGAGATTGACGCCGCGGAGAATTTCCGTCTCTCCAACGCGTGCATGGAGGTTGCGGATGCGGAGAATTGGTTCTGCCATAGCCTATCGTCGAGATGGACTGTGAAACTTAACCGACACTACCTTCGAGAGAAATCGCCAAGAGTTTCTGCGCCTCGACAGCAAACTCCATCGGCAGCTTGCTGAGCACTTCGCGCGCGTACCCATTGATGATGAGCGCCACTGCCGTCTCGGTGTCAATGCCACGCTGGTTGCAGTAGAACAAAATGTCCTCGCCAATTTTCGAGGTTGTTGCTTCGTGTTCGACTATCGCTGTGGGATTGTGCACCTCGATGTACGGGAACGTGTGCGCACCGCATTTGTCGCCGATGAGAAGTGAGTCACACTGAGAGAAGTTTCGAGCGCCATCAGCACCGGGATTGACACGTACGAGGCCGCGATAGGAATTCTGGCTGTAGCCAGCACTGATTCCCTTCGAAACGATGCGGCTGCGCGTGTTGCGTCCGATGTGCGTCATCTTCGTGCCCGTGTCAGCTTGTTGGCGGTGATTTGTCACCGCAACGGAGTAGAACTCGCCAACCGAGTTATCGCCTTTGAGAATGACGCTTGGGTATTTCCACGTGATCGCAGAGCCAGTTTCGACCTGTGTCCAGGAAATCTTCGAACTTTCTCCCAAGCAGATCCCGCGCTTAGTGACGAAGTTGTAAATCCCACCGCGACCTTCCTTATCGCCTGGATACCAGTTTTGGACGGTCGAGTACTTGATCTCTGCCCCTGCAAGCGCAACGAGCTCAACTACCGCAGCGTGGAGTTGATTTTCGTCCCGCATCGGTGCAGTGCATCCTTCCAGGTAGCTGACGTATGCGCCTTCATCGGCGATGATGAGCGTCCGTTCGAACTGCCCTGTGTTGCGTGCATTGATACGGAAGTACGTCGAAAGCTCGATCGGGCAGCGTACCCCTGGTGGCACATAGCAGAACGAGCCATCCGAGAACACTGCAGAGTTGAGTGCTGCAAAAAAGTTGTCATTTGGTGGAACGACTGAGCCTAAGTACTTCCGCACCAAATCGGGATACTCGCGGATTGCTTCGCTCATCGAGCAGAAGATGATCCCGAGCGACTGGAGCTTTTCGCGGAAGGTTGTTGCCACCGAAACGCTGTCGAGCACCGCATCAACGGCAACGCCAGCGAGCACTTCTTGCTCATGGAGCGGGATGCCAAGCTTTTCGAATGTGCGCCGCAGTTCAGGATCTACTTCGTCAAGCGAGCGTGGCTGCGCTTTGCGCTTTGGCGCTGCGTAGTAACTGATCGCTTGGTAGTCAATCGGTGTGTAGCGAACGTTGGCCCAGTGCGGCTCCTTCATTGTTTGCCAGTAGCGGAATGCCTGCAATCGCCACTGGAGCATCCACTCTGGCTCTCCCTTTTTTTCCGAAATCAAGCGAATTGTCTCTTCGTTGAGTCCTGGTGGAACGACCTCTTCCTCGATTTGCGACTCAAAGCCGTACTTGTACTCGTAGTCGGCAGCTGTTAGTTGGTCGAGAATATCAGTGTGCTCGCTCATCGGTAGCAGATGGAAAAATCGGACAAAACAAGTCTGCCTTCAAGACGCTCAAACGACGCAGCTTCGTGTAAAAGTTTCCATAGGCTCCGATATTTGCGCATTGTCCAACGTAAACCACTACGACTGATGGCCGAACTTGCCGTCAACGTTGACCACATCGCCACACTCCGAGAGGCACGCGGTGGGATCGAACCAGATCCGATTGCGGGCGCTGTCATTGCAGAGCTTGCCGGCGCTGTTGGCATTGTCTGCCACTTGCGGGAAGATCGCCGTCATATCAATGACCGTGACGTGCGGTTGCTCCGCGAAGTAGTCAAAACCAAGCTTGACCTCGAAATGGCTGCGGCGCCAGACATCATCGCCGTCGCACTGGAGGTCCTGCCCGACTTGGTAACGATCGTCCCAGAACGCCGCGAGGAACTCACAACCGAAGGCGGACTTGACGTCGCTGCACGCGTCGAGTTTTTCGCAGATCTCGCCGCGCGGATGCATGAAAACGACATCGAGGTGAGCTTCTTCATCGAACCAGAGCACGAGCAAATTGATGCAGCCGTCGAAGCAGGCGCAGATATCGTCGAACTCCACACGGGCATCTACGCAAATGCCCATACACCCGAAGACGTGCGCCGAGAGTTAGAACGGCTTGCTGAAGCAGCTCGCTACGCTCACAGTTGTGGCCTCCGTGTTACCGCTGGCCATGGGCTCAATTACGTCAACGTTGTTCCGATTGTCCGCATTCCAGAAATCGTCGAAGTCAGTATCGGACACTCGATCATTTCGCGCGCTGTGCTTGTTGGACTCGATCGTGCTGTGCGCGAAATGGTCGGTCTTGTTCGTCTTGGCTTTTCGTCCTCGTAGTGTTGTTCACCATTGCAGTTTGCTCTCTATGATTCGCACCATCGCAGTGATAGCTGTTACTGTCGCCACACTTTCGGCACAGCAAAACGCACCAACGCAGGACGCTCCGATTCGCATTGGCGTACACGCAGGAGCCAATGCAAACTTCCACACGCCCAATTTCCCTGGCTACACCACAAGCACAACAAGCTTGACGGGAGCACTTGGCGCAATTGGACATTTTCCACTGTCGTCCCGCCTTGCGCTCGGCATGCGTGCTGCCTACATGTCGCTCGGCAACGCAACACTCGACGGCGCAATGACACAACTCCGCGCTGGTCTTCCGATGCTGGAGCTTCTGCCAACGATTGGCATCAATGACCTTTTCCTCTCACAATCGCTCTGGCTCTGGGGCGGTCTCGAAATTGGGCTTCCACTATCGCCCAAGTACTCGATCGACTCAGCAGGAACGACGACCGTCAGCGAGCGCGATCTACCTGATGCATCTACTCGCATTGCGCTTGCAGTTGGTGCCGCATACGACATACCACTTAGCCAGCAGTGGACACTCCAACCAGAGCTAAGCCTCCGATTTCCCTTTACAAAGGTATCGTCCAACAGTGCGTTTGACTCCTGGACAATTCCACAGGTACGGCTCGGCGCGAACGTGTTTTTCAGTCTCGGGAAACATACTCCTGACACTGCTCCCCCGCTCAATCAGCCCTACGTTCGTGCCAGAATTGGGCGAGTCATCACCATCACTCCAAGCGGGGACACTACTGACGTTCGCACGGTCAAGCTCGAAGACGTTCGATACACGGAGTACTTCCCCCTTGTGCCATACGTTTTCTTCCCGGCCAACTCCGACAAACCGGACGCACGCTATCGCGAAGCTGCAGTACGCGAGACCGGCGACATCGAGGCCTACGACACGCTCAAGAATGCACTTGCCATCAACGATTACATCATTTCGTTGCTCTGCCGTCGGATGAAGCAGTACCGAACGGCACGCTTGGAAATCATCGGCACAAACGATGGCCGCAGCGAAGCACGCAATCGGAGGCTCTCGCTCGATCGTGCCAATGCGATACGGTCTGCACTCATTGCCTGCGGTATTGATTCTTCCCGGTTAGTGGTTACCTCTCGCGATCTTCCAGAAAAACCCTCAGCACCGAACGACCCGGATGGCATGGCTGAAAATCGTCGCGTCGAATTCCGTGCTTCGACACCCGAAGTTTTGGAGCCATTCCAATCTCGCGTTGGGATCGAGCGCCTTTCCACACCAGATGTTCTCATCTTTGTCCCTGAGGTTTCATCGTCTGACCCGATCAAGGAGTGGGAGCTAACGATTACTCAGGCTGGCCGCACACTCCGCACGTTCAAGAGCGAAGGCTCTCCACGCCCTGTTACCTGGCGTATTGATCCTGGTGAGCTTTCGCCACAGCAAGTGCCCATTGATTACGTCTTCCGCGCTGAATCCGTTCTTGGCAAAGCTGCCGAAAGTAGCGGCTCGATTAGCGTGGATTACCTGAGCAGCACTCGCCCGATCCAAGAGCGGAATGGAAACAAAACGGTGCAGAAATTTAGCTTGATTTTGTTCGACTTTGACAGCGACGTGATCACCCCCGACAATCAACGCATCCTCGACGTGAAAATTCTGCCAGCAATTACACCGGGTTCGACTGTCAAAATCTACGGCTATACCGATCGCATTGGCGAAGCGCGGTACAATCTCGATCTCTCCCGCCGTCGAGCACAAGCGGTGATGAACTATCTCAAGTCGAAGCGCCCAGATGTGCGCTACGAAACTGCTGGCTACGGCGAGACAATTGAACTCTACGACAACAACCGCCCAACGGGGCGACAACTGAGCCGAACGGTCCAGGTCGTTATCGAAAGCACAACGCCGTAGGCGCGGAACACACCCGGCTTCTTCGGTGTTTGGCAAGACAAAACATTCCAGAACCAGCCACTTGCTCGATGACCGCGTACAAGTATCTGTTCGACCTAAACTCCCCCGCTGACTTGCGGCGATTGCCAGAATCAGCACTCCGGGACGTTGCTGCTGAAGTGCGGGAGTACCTCATTGACGTCATCACGCAGGTCGGCGGGCACTTCGGTGCTGGCTTGGGCGTCGTCGAGCTGACCGTTGCGCTGCACTACGTCTTCGACACTCCGCGCGATCGCATCATCTTCGACACCGGTCACCAAGGCTACCCGCACAAGATCCTCACTGGCCGTCGCGACGCACTACCGACGATTCGTCAGCTTGGGGGGCTGTCTGGCTTTCTCAAGCGGAGCGAAAGCCCCTACGATGTCTTCGGTGCTGGCCATGCATCCACAAGCATCAGTGCTGCACTCGGGATTGCAATTGCTCGCGACCTGAAGGGTGAAGACTTCAAGGTCATTGCAGTCATCGGCGATGGCGCAATGACCGGCGGACTTGCCTACGAGGCGATGAACAACTGCGGCGTCCAGAAACGGAACATCATCGTCGTACTCAACGACAACAACATGTCCATTGCCCCCAACGTGTGGGCAATCTCGAACTACTTCACAGAAATCTTTACGACGCCGACAGCACTCAAATTGCGCCAGCAGTTCAAGGAGATCGCCTCGCAAGCTGGACCGATCGGCGACCGCATTCGCTTCCTCATCGGGCGCATCGAAGATGGCTTCAAGGCAGTACTGACGCCCGGCATGCTGTTCGAGTCGCTCGGGTTCAAATACTTCGGTCCGATCAATGGACACAACATCGGGCAACTAGTGCGAATTCTTCGGCACATCAAGGAATTACCCGGACCAATTCTGCTCCACGTTCGTACACAGAAGGGCAAGGGCTATAAGCCCGCCGAAACAGACAAGCAGTTTCTCCACGCGATCGGGAAAGTGGACAAAATCACTGGCAAAGCGATCGCGTCACCAGCAACGCCACCGCCACCGCCAACCTACCAGAAGGTCTTCGGCGAAGCGTTGCGTGAGATCATGCGTGAAAACCCACGCGTTGTCGGTATCACGGCAGCGATGCCAGATGGCACTGGGCTCGACATCGTGCAGAAAGAATTTCCAGACCGTGTCTTCGACGTTGGTATCGCCGAGGGGCATGCGGTCACCAGCGCTGCAGGCATGGCAACAGAAGGAATCATCCCCGTCTGTGCGATTTACTCGACGTTCCTGCAGCGAGCATTCGACATGATCGTCCATGATGTTGCGCTCCAGCATCTGCACGTTGTCTTTGCACTCGATCGCGCTGGCCTTGTTGGTGCCGATGGCCCTACCCATCACGGCGTACTCGATCTTGCGTACATGCGCATCATTCCTGGTTCGGTGGTCATGGCGCCGAAAGATGAGCAGGAGCTGCGGGACATGCTCTATTCGGCGATTTACGCCTATACGAGCGGTCCAGTCTCCCTTCGGTATCCACGCGGGAATGCTGTCGGGGTATCACTTCGCCCCATGCAGATTCTTCCCCTTGGGAAAGGAGAGGTACTGCGCCAAGGAACGCACATTGCGCTCGTTGCAGTCGGCCCAGTCGTCTATCGAGCGCTCCAAGCAGCCGAGCTGCTGCACAAGCACTATGGCATCAACGCTGCGGTGGTCAATGCGCGCTTTGTCAAGCCGCTCGACGAAGAGCTGCTTTGCAGCATCGCTCAAGCAACACAGCATGTCATGACCATCGAAGATGGGCAAATTGCCGGTGGGTTTGGCTCTGCTGTTGCCGAACTCTTCGCTCAGCGGCAGCTCTGTAACGTCCGGCTCAAAATCCATGGCATCGGTGATCATTTCGTCGAACACGGAACGCAAGAGGAACTCTACCGTCTCCTGGCTCTCGATGCTAACGGTATCGCGCAAACAGCTCTCGACTTTCTTGCGTCGGCACATGCAATGCACATAGCATCCGGTAACAATTCGAACCGACTGTAGCAGAGCGAACGTATTTTTGCAGCCATTGTTCTCTGACCCCGTAGCTCAGTGGTAGAGCATCTGACTTTTAATCAGAGGGCCGCAGGTTCGATCCCTGCCGGGGTCACCCTACTTCTCGTACTGCAAGCGCAGTCCTACTGTGCATGGCACCTGCTGTGAACACTTCCAAGCCTACGGCGAGTGACTGGCGCATTCTCCTCCGATTGCTTGCATACGTGCGACCCTACCGATGGCACTTAGCAGGCGCAGTTGGGATAACGCTCGTGGTTTCTGCGCTCGGACCATTTCGCCCGTGGCTGTTTCGCCATGCCATTGATGCTGCACTTGCTCCCAACGGGAGCACATCCTTGCTTGTCTATGGAGGGGGCATTGCAGCGGTACTCATCGCTCATGGTGCACTCCAAATCGGGCAAACGTACCTTCTCCAGTGGATTGGCCAACACGCGCTTGCCAGTATCCGCCGCGATGTCTTCCATCACATCCTCCATCTGCCGTTTCGCACGCTCGACACAACGCCTGTCGGCCGGCTTGTCACCAGAGCAACGAACGACGTCGAAGCGCTCAGCGAGCTGTTCTCCTCTGGCGTTGTAATGATCATCTCCGATGTACTCGTCCTTGTGTGGATACTTTTGTTCATGCTCGCTACCGACGTTGAGCTGACGCTCTATGCGTTGGTCGTCATCCCCTTGCTACTTGTCGCAGCAACAATCTTCCGTATCAAAGTGCGCAAGGTCTATTCGGCTATCCGTGTTCAAGTCGCGCGAATGAATGCATTCCTCAACGAGTACATCCAAGGCATCACGACGATACAGCTGTTCTCTTATCNCCGACCACAAGCCGAGCGCTTTGATCAAATCAACCGCGAGCATACACGGCTCCAACTGAAAACGGTCACGTACTACGCATCGTTTTTCCCCGTCGTCGAATTTCTCTCGGTGCTTGCCTTGTGTTTGGTTCTCTACGCTGCGTTTGGACGAAGTATCGGCGGCAGTATCACCGTTGGGACGATCGTCTCGTTCCTGATGTACGGAGAGATGTTCTTCCGTCCTGTCCGCGACCTGACGGAAAAGTACAACGTTCTCCAGACAGCAACCACTGCATCTGAGCGAATCTTTGCCCTGCTTGATCAGCCAACCGATGAAGCTGCTCGCCCACAGAGCCCCCAACTCCCGGCACGGCCACTTGAGAAGAGCATCGAATTTCGGAACGTTCACTTCAGCTACGACGGTTCGACACCGGTCCTCCAGGACATCTGTCTGACGATTCCGGTCGGAACGCTCGTCGGGATCGTCGGTGCGACAGGCTCTGGGAAAAGCACAATAGCCAATCTTCTGCTCAAGTTCTATTCCCCTCAGCGCGGAAGCATTCTGCTCGATGGCATACCACTTGAACAGATTGACACCACGGGACACCGGCAGCGCTGCGCGATCGTTCTCCAGGATGCATTTCTTTTCTCTCGCACTGCCAGCGAGAATATCACGCTCGGAAGGGATCTGCCCGCCATCGAGCTACTCTGGGGACAACTCCGAAAGACACATCCTGAGCTGGCACAGCGCCTATCATCACTTGAGCAGCTCCACGAGCGCGGTACATCGCTCTCAAGTGGTGAGCGCCAAATCCTGGCTCTTCTTCGTGCAATCGCTGGGGAGCCTGAGCTGTTGATTCTCGACGAAGCAACCGCACACGTGGATTCCCACACCGAGCATGTGCTGATGGACATCGTCGAGCAAGCGCGTCGCAATACGACGATCATTGCCATTGCCCATCGCTTGGCAACCGTCCGGCATGCAGATTCCATCGTCGTGCTCCACCACGGCCGTATTGTCGAGCACGGCACACATCACGAGCTCTTAGCGCGCAATGGCTACTACGCAACGCTCTGGCGCTTGCAGCAACTCGAGGTACTTGCCACGACCAATGGTGAAATGCATCCTGCACAACAGCACAGATGAAGTGGCCTCGCATCATTGGGCAAGAGCATGCAAAGGATCTGCTGATCGCTGCCATCAAGCGACGCAAGGTTGCGCACGCCTACTGCATCTGGGGGCCGTCCGGTGTTGGGAAAGATGCTCTGGCGATCGAATTCGCCCGCGTGCTCAACTGCATGGAGCCGATTGAGACCCCAACGAGCATTGAGGCATGCGACCGTTGCCGTAGCTGCTTGCAAATGAGCCACCTGCAGCATCCACACGTTCAGCTTGTCTTTTCCCTGCCGGCGGTCAAGGCACCAAACGACGACGACGCTCCCCTGCTCCGCTTGAGCGACGATCAGATTGCACTCATCCAAGAACAGCTCGCGCTCAAAGCACGCAACCCGTATCACGACATCTCCATACCGAACGCTACGCAAATCCGCATCGCCGCAATCCGAGATGTAAGGAGAGCGCTCCAGCTTGCCGCACCAGTCGAGCATGGATGGCGCGTTGTCATCGTCAGCGAGGCAGATGCAATGACAATCGAAGCAGCGAACGCATTTCTCAAAACGCTCGAAGAGCCACACGCACGAACAACCCTTGTGCTGACGACCTCCCGTCGGGAGCAGTTACCGCCGACGATTCTCTCGCGTTGCCAACAGATTCATTGCGGGCTGTTGAGCGAGGAAGAAATTGCTGCCGCTCTGGTCGAGCGCAACGGCATCGCAGCCGACCGCGCCCGCATTATTGCGGTACTGGCGCAAGGGAGCTATGCGCGTGCACTTGAACTTGCTGCTTCAGGCGATAATGACGATGCGATCGCCCAGCTTCCGCTCGATTTCCTGCGCGCTGCACTCAAGCAGGGACGCTACCGCACCGAGCTCGTTGCGCTGGTCGAACACACCGCAGCAACACTCGACCGGCCGAACATCGTGCTCATGCTCCGCACTCTTCTTGCGTGGCTTCATGATGCATATCGCCTCCGCACGTTCGGTAGCCAGGCACACCCGCACCTTATCTTCCAACAGGGTCAGGCATACACTGCGCTCGAGCGGTTTGTCGAACACTATCGAGGAGCAAACCTGCGCGCTGCAATCGCAGCCACCGAAAGTGCTATCCAAGCGATCGAGGCGAATGCACAAGTACCACTGGCGCTCATTTCGTTAGTGCTTCGCCTCCGAAGCGCAATTCTTCAGACTCACGTCCCCACTCCTCCATAAGAACCATGCGCGCTGTCGTCCAACGCGTCCATCGAGCATCCGTGCGTGTTGATGGTGCCACTGTAAGCTCCATCGAGTGCGGGCTTCTTGTGTACCTGGGCGTTCACCGTAGCGATTCCGAAGAAGCTGCTCAGTGGATAGCGCGAAAGATTGCAGGACTGCGCATTTTCCCCGATGGCGACGGTCGCTTCAATCGCTCTGTTCGTGAAGTCGGCGGCGCAATCCTTGTCGTCTCACAGTTTACGCTCTATGGTGATACAGCCCATGGCTTTCGTCCGAGTTTTTCGGAGGCTGCCTCTCCGGAACTCGCCGAGCCGCTCTACGAGCGCGTCATAGCACTTCTCCGAAACGAGCACAGCCTCCCAGTCGCAACAGGTATCTTCGGAGCGATGATGGAGGTCGAAAGCATCAACTGGGGACCGGTCACCATCTTGCTCGAGAAATAAAACGCCGGCTTTGCACTACGACAAAGCCGGCAAGCACGCTGGCATGCATCCACTCAGAGCTGCACGGTTTCGGGATTCATCGCTTCGAGCGACTGCACAATCGCACGCAAGCAGGACGAACCCAACGCTCCATCAATGACGCGGTGGTCGTAGGTAATCGTTACGTACATCATGTGGCGGATCATGATGACATCTTCGCCGTTCATCTCCTTGACCACCGGACGCTTCTGCACCGCATAGACTCCGATGATTGCCGTTTGGGGCTGATTGATGACGGGAGTACCAAAGAGGCTCCCCCACGGTCCCATGTTCGTCAGGGAGATTGTGCCGCCCTGAATTTCATCGGGATTTAGCTTCTTGGTGCGTGCGCGGGTCGCCAGATCAGTAATTGCATGCGCAAGACCTGTGATATTGAGGAGCTGCGCTTTTTTGATGACGGGCACAATCAGGTTGCCATCGGGAAGCAACGTCGCAAAGCTGAGATTGATGTTCTTGTGGACGATGATGTTCGTGCCATCAACGCTGACGTTGACCATCGGATACTGCTTGACACCGTCAACGATCGCTTTAGCAAAGAACGGTGTCAGCGTCAGTTTGATACCTTCTCGACGCTGGAATTCGTCGCGGTAGAGCTGGTGCGCTCTAATGATGCCGGTCACATCAGCTTCAGCAACGCTTGTAACATGGGGCGAGGTATGCTTGGAACGCACCATGTGCTCAGCAATGAGCTGTCGGACCCGGTCCATGGGGATGACTTCAACGTCTGGTCCCCAGCTTGGCTTGGGCGCCTGTGGTGGCGGCGGACTTGTTATCACCTGCGGTGTTGATTGTGCAACGCGTGCTTCAACTTGCTGCGGTGCTAGCGCTGGTGCAACTGGTTGCGGTGCTTGTGCTGGGGAGGCAGCGCGTTGCTGGATGTATCGGAGCAAATCGTTCTTTGTCACTCGTCCGCCGAGTCCTGTGCCAACGATTGTTTCGAGCTCTTCGAGCGAGATACCTTCTGCTTCGGCAATCGTGCGCACTAAGGGCGAATAGAATCGCTCCCCGTGTTTGCGCGGAATTTTCATCGTCTGTCCCTGTGGCGGAACCGGGGCAGGTGCAACCGATGGAGAGTGTACTGCTGCTGCTGTTCCGTTCGTCGTTTGTGCTGGGGCTTGATGTGGCGCTGGTTGCGGAACGTGCTGCGCTGCTGGCTGTGGTGTTGGCTGCGGCGCAGTGGCTGCTTCCACCGAAGCCGCACCCACTGCAATCTTGGCAATAACCTTCCCTACTTCGACGGTATCGCCTTCCTTTGCCAAAAGCTCGACGAGCACACCAGATGCCGGCGCAGGAACTTCCGTGTCTACTTTGTCGGTGGAAATCTCCAGAAGAACTTCATCCCGCTCAACGCGGTCGCCAACGTTCTTCACCCACCGCAGAATCTTACCTTCCTGCACCGACTCGCCCATCTTGGGCATGACAACCTCAACAATACTTCCACCGTCGGTAGGTACTGGTGAAGGTTGTGGCGCTGGTGCAGGTGCTGTCTGCGCGACAGGGTGCGGCGCTGGTGCTGCTGGTTGCTCCGCCGGAGCTGGTGCTGCTGCTGGCTCAGGGGTAGGAATACTTGACGTTGTCGCTACTGCTACACTTGCCTCGGTTTCGATGCGTGCGATGACTTTCCCTACTTCGACGGTATCGCCTTCCTTTGCCAAAAGCTCGACGAGCACCCCCGATGCTGGCGCGGGAACTTCTGTATCCACCTTGTCGGTGGAGATCTCCAGAAGAACTTCGTCTCGCTCGATGCGATCACCAACGTTTTTCACCCAGCGCAGAATCTTGCCCTCCTGCACTGACTCGCCCATCTTGGGCATGACAACGTCAACCTTCATTGCAGCCAAACAAAATGTGGTGGAACAACGGCGAAATTAGCAATTGGCAGTTACCAGCAGGCGCGACAGATGCGGTTCTGGGGTGTGATTGTCAGTCGGTGGCGCTCGATCCACCGCTCCAGTCGAGCGAGCAGCTGGCGGTGATTCTTTGCGTACTCGGCATATTCCATTGGCTTGCCAAACTGCCCAAGCACGTGGATGTATGCGCCGAGCAACCCCTCACGCGCAAGGTGGTCATAGCGCTCAAGGAGCGCGTTCCGATACACAGTGTCGTAGCCATGTGCTTTCCACTGTGCGATGAAGCATCCGATCGCAGTGTCGAGCGATGCAAGCGGTAGTTCGAAGTCACGGTTGAATTGGAGCGTGCGGATGCACTCGGTCAGCACAGCGGTATAAACCTCCGGAAATGGGCGTCGCCAAGTGGAATCGCTTATGGTGTGCTGAGAAGGCTGCCAGAGCACGATGCGTTTTTCTTCGTCGAATTGCTCGACTGCCTCACGAAAAAGGTTGTACCAGAGCGCGCTCATTTCATCAGCACGAGAGCTATTGGGGCGCAGGTTGAGGTAGATTTCAGCATAGAGAATCGCCCAAATCGGTTCGTTCGACGCACGGTAGAATCGTGCACCCCAATAGTAGCTGAGCGGATAGGTTGGGTCAGCCTCAATTGCGCGTTCGATTTGAGCAAGTGCACTATCGAGTTGCCCTCGTTGCTTGAGTAGCAGGGCAAGCTGGACATGCAGCCGTGCTGAATTGGGAAAGCGCTCCAGACCGATGCGGTAGGTCGCGAACGCACGCGCAGTGTCATCCTGTTGGCTGTAGAGATCGCCGAGCAACTGGAAGTACTGCTCCCGCTGCATGCTCCTCGGCAGTGTTGTATCGCAAAGCTCGCTGCAGAGTTCGATAGCTTCGTCGTACTTGTTCTGGAGCGAGAGAGCAAGCGCAAGCTCATAGCGTGCGTCGGCGTAGTGAGGATAGCGTTTGACAATGCCTCGCAAGATAGATTCTGCCTCCTGGTAGCGCTTGGCATTCATTGCAGCTACAGCACGCTCAAGACTTCGTTTTGCAGATGCGGGCTGCCCATGAACGCTTAGAGCACTGAACACACCGAGCACAACGAATAACCAGCACACCAAGCGCATGCTCATGCAGAGAGATTTGGTCCGAGCATTGCCTCCGGGCGGACAAGGCGATCGAACGTATCGCCATCGAGTATGCCCAGCTCGATAGCAGCCTGGCGAAGCGAAATACCTTTGGCGTGAGCATGTTTAGCGATCAGAGCTGCTTTGTCATAGCCGATGTGTGGATTGAGCGCTGTCACAAGCATCAGCGAGTTGTGGACGTAATAGTTGAGCCGCTCTCGATTCGGTTCGATGCCCCGTGCACAGTGCTGATCGAACATGCGGCAGGCATCGCCGAGCAATCGGATGCTTTGGAGGACGTTGTAGATGATGAGCGGCTTGAAGACATTGAGCTCAAAGTTCCCCGATGCACCGCCTACGTTGATGGCGACATCGTTTCCAAGCACTTGAGCGCAGACCATCGTCATCGCCTCGCTCTGCGTTGGGTTGACTTTGCCCGGCATAATCGAACTGCCTGGTTCATTTTCAGGAATGAAGATTTCGCTCAAGCCGCAGCGTGGGCCAGAGGCCATCCAGCGGATGTCGTTGGCGATCTTCATCAGAGAGCACGCTAGTGTTTTGAGTGCGCCGTGGGCAAAAACGAGTGCATCGTGTGCAGCAAGGGCCTCGAACTTATTCGGCGCGCTGCGGAATGGTAAACCGGTAAGTTCGGCAATCTTCGCCGCGACGCGCTCGGCAAACTCAGGGTGCGTGTTGAGTCCTGTCCCAACTGCTGTGCCGCCAATCGCAAGGTCATAGATGCGCTCTGTTGCAGCTTCGATACGCTCGATGCCATATTCGAGTTGCTGCACGTAGCCGCTGAATTCTTGACCGAGCGTGAGCGGAACGGCATCCATCAAGTGCGTCCGTCCGATCTTGATGATGTCGGCAAAGGCACGAGATTTTTCTGCAAGTGTTGCGTGGAGCTGTCGCACTGCAGGGAGAAGATGGCCAACGATCCGATCCGCAGCGGCGATGTGCATCGCTGTCGGGAAAGTATCGTTGGAGCTTTGGGATTTGTTGACGTCGTCATTGGGGTGGATCGGCGTTTTCGATCCAAGCACGCCGCCTGCCAGTTCGATAGCGCGGTTGGCAATGACTTCGTTGACGTTCATGTTCGTCTGGGTTCCGGAGCCTGTCTGCCAGACCGAGAGCGGAAAGTGTGCATCGAGCTTACCTTCGATTACTTCATCGGCAGCACGAACGATGAGATCGCGTTTTTCCTCCGGAAGAAGTCCCAACTCAGCGTTGACGATAGCAGCTGCTTTCTTGAGGATTCCAAATGCCCAAATCAATTCACGGGGCATGCGCTCTGTCCCTATCGCGAAGTGGAGGAGCGATCGAGCAGTTTGAGCGCCATAGTACACATCGGCAGGCACTTCGATTGTGCCCATGGTATCGCGTTCCAATCGAGCTGAGCTCATCATCGCATAGAGGGTTGGTCATCACATCTTCGAGCAGCAAAGATACTGCCTGCTCTCAATCGAAGCCAACGCTGAGCGCAAGGAACAATCCCCCGAACACTGTGATTGGACGACCGCGAATGCTTTCAAGTCCATCTCCGCCGAAGGGGATGTAGTAGTATCGCACGTGGAGTGCAAGACTACCCCGCGATGGTGCGCCAATGAAGGTGCCTACTCCGACGTACCCACCAGCACGAACGTACCCGCGTGCGTAACCGAACGATTGGAAGAACTCGTACTCATAAGGCGTTGACACAATCAGTGTAGGCCCAATGCCCGCGGAGACAAACGGACGCATCGTTTCGCCAAGACTTTCTGGGAACAGACGATGCGACACTCCAACCATGAGCGGGATTATGAACAGACGGTTGACTTTGTCGGGCACAAGGTAGCGTCCTGTGATTGGATCGTAGAGCATCTCGATCTCGCTGGAATTGCGAGCGCCAGAAAATCCCAAGTCGAGAACGTAGCTAAGTACATCCGTCGAACGATACTCGATATAGCCGCCAAGCCCAAATCCGCTCTGGGAAAAGAGAATCTCCAATCCACCGCCGAGCACAGCGCGTGTTAGACGTGGATCATCAACCAGCAGGGGTCGAGGTGAGCGAAAGATGAAAACCGTATCTGGCGGCACAGTCTCTGCTGGTATAGGGGCAGGAGAGCTCCCCGGCATTGGCTCTTGCGCCGATGCAATGGCAGTTGCAAGAAGGAATGCGCCGAACAGTCGCAGCATACATCCGCGGAAGTAGTTGCTGGTGCAAATGTAAACGAACAGAGCTCTCCTGCCGTGTAAAAGCCGTGCGCTGGCTCCTGTCCGGTAGCCAGCGCACGTGGTGGTGTACCATGGTCCCCTGTACTTTGCCAAGCATGCGTTGCTGCGTTGTTCGGCCTACGTTACGCTTGCAAGTGCTCTCGCGTGTGTTCTTCCCTCACTGGAGGGGAAACCGTCGGCGTTCAGTCCATGATGCGACGCAAGAATGCCGGCTTGTCGCTCGGTTGCTTCGATTCTGTCCCGCCTGCATGGGGCGTGCTCGAGCCGAGTGGAACCGAGCTATTCCGACGCAGATACGCTGGTGTGTTGTACTTGGCGGTCTCGGCATGCCCTACTGGTGCTGCCTCGGGCAGCGTGCGTTGTTCCGCCAGTGGATAGACAATCGCTGGTCCATTGGCAGCGATGCGCTGCTCCTCATGCTGTGGTTGGAAGGCAGTGGACATCCCTTGATCTGGCTGCATGTTGATTGCAGCAGGCGAATCTATCGCTGCTGCGTGGTTGAAGCCGGTGGCGACGACCGTCACCATCATCGTGTCCTCGAGATCGGAATTGAAGACCACACCAAAGATGAGATTGACTTGGTCACCTGCAGCTTCTTCGATCGTCTGCACCGCTTCGCCAACTTCTGCCATGCTCACATCGTCACGAGCAGTGATGTTGACGAGCACACCTTCAGCGCCTGCAATGGAAACGCCATCGAGCAAGGGGGAGTTGATTGCGTTGATGGCTGCCTCGCGAGCACGAAACTCACCACGAGCCGAGCCGATACCCATGATTGCATCGCCCTTGTTCTTCATGATCGTGCGGACGTCGGCAAAGTCCACGTTCACGTAGCCATTGCCGCTGATAATGTCTGCGATGCCGCGCGTTGCGTTGTAGAGGACGTCATCAACCCGTTGAAAGGCCTCGATGAAGGACGTCGTCGGCTCGATGATGTCCATCAGTCGCTGATTGGGGATGACAATGAGAGCATCCACCTGCCGGCGCAGGAGCTCAATGCCCTCGAGCGCAATCTGCATCCGTCGCCGCGCTTCCCACTTGAAGGGTTTGGTAACAATCCCAACAACGAGCGCACCAAGCTCGCGTCCAAGCTGGGCAATAACTGGCGCAGCACCAGTGCCTGTGCCACCACCCATTCCCGCGGTGACAAAGATCATGTCGCTGCCTTGGAGCGCTTCCCGGACTTCTTCGATGCTCTCTTCGACAGCCCGCTGACCAACTGTCGGATCCGCACCAGCACCCAAGCCGCGAGTAAGCTGCTTGCCTAACTGTATTTTGGTTGGTGCCGGGCTCGAGGCCAAGGCTTGGGCATCGGTATTGGCAACGATGAAGTCAACGCCAGTCAATCCACGCCGAATCATGCTGTTGACAGCATTGCTACCGCCACCGCCGACACCGACGACCCGGATGCATGCCCCAGCAGTGGCTGGGGGATCAAGGTGAATGCGAACGTCGAATGGTTGGTGCTCCTGTTGCATAACTGCCCCGCCCAGTGGTGTTACAGATGGTCAAAAAAAGTTTTGATGCGCTCGATTATCCCGCGATAACCGACCCGCACATGGTGCCGCTGTTGATTTGCACGAAAGCCTACACCGAGCGATGATTTGCCCGTGCGCGCTTCGTGCGCGTAGAGAACTAAACCGACGGCAGTGGCATACATCGGCGACTGCACCTCAGGGGCAAATCCACCCATGCCAAGCGTTGGCACACCGACCTTGACGGGCATACCGAAGATGCGCTCGGCTAGCTCGGCAGCGCCTCGCAACTGCGCACAGCCGCCAGTGAGAACAATACCCGCCGAGAGATTCCGGGCATATCCACTGCGCCGAATCTCCGCGAATGCAAACTCGAAGATTTCCTCCATCCGTGGCTGAATGATTTGGCACAGCAAACTCTTGGTGACCTCGATCGGCTTGCGGCCGTTGATTCCAGGGATCATGAAGACTTCATCGTGGAGAATGCTTTCCTGCAAGGCATGGCCATAGGCAATCTTGACCTGTTCGGCTTGCGCGTGGACAATCCCAAGCCCTTTTTTGATGTCATCGGTCACTTTGTTGCCCGCGATACCGAACATTGCAGTGTGACGAATGATGCCTTCATCGAAGATTGCAATGTCGGTCGTACCGCCGCCAATATCAATGAGCGCAACGCCAACCTCGCGCTCGGCACTGTCGAGCACTGCGATACTGCTCGCTACAGGCTGCAGAACGATGTCCTCGACCGTCAGCCCTGCACGCTCAACGCAGCGATAGAGATTCTCGATAGCCGATCGGAGCCCGGTTACAACGTGGATGTTCGATTCGAGCCGAACGCCACTCATACCGATGGGATCGAGGATTCCGTCTTGCCCGTCGAGGATGTAGTCTTGCGGGAACAGGTGAAGAATGACACGATCGGATGGCAATGCAACCGTTCGTGCATCCTCGAGCAGACGCTCGATGTCGCTGCGGCTGATTTCGCGTCCAGCCCCTGAAACAGCAACCGCGCTTCGGCTTTGGAAAGATTGAATGTGGTCGCCAGCGATACCAACGATGATCCGCTCAATTTGAACGCCAGATGTTGTCTCGGCTTGCTCGATGGCTTGCTCAATAGCCTGAACCGTCTTTTCAATGTTGACAACGATACCCCGCGCAAGGCCAGCATTCTCTGCAGTCCCAACACCGAGGACAGTCAACGCACCACTGCGGTCATCAGGTGCCGCAACGATGACGCAGACTTTCGTCGTCCCGATGTCCAACCCAACAATGGCGTCCGGGCGAGCACGAAGCCCGCGCTGGGAGCGCTTTGCTGCAGCGTAGGTTGTGTTCATATATCCACCCTACCAGCGGTGGTACCTTCTGTTTGGAAAACAATGCGCCGCGACCATCGAAGGTCAACGCGACGGACATTGGGACGCCACCACGGCGAACCGATCAGCCAATCAGCATACGCAAGTTTCGTTTCGAGCGCCGTCGGCTGACCCAGAAGTACGGTTACGCCTGGCGGCTCGAGCCTCAGTGTGATGTTCTTGCTTGCGTCCACATGCAGTTCTGCACAGCAAGCTCCCAGGCGCTCCTGCATAGCAAGCAGGCGAAGTACACGTACCGCTGATGCAATCCCAGCACTGTCGCGCACCCAGACAACCGGGACAATGGCCCCACCGTAGTATGCGCCCGGCGGTAGCAATGCACTATCTGCAGTCAGCCACTGGAGTTGGCCCTGGTTGCTTACAACGAGCGCGAGCGGCTCACGTTCGACTACCGACACATGCAACACCGAACCGATTCGGCGTGCGCTTGCTCGGGAAACGAAGGGAAAGCGTTCGGCAATTGCCTCTGCATCGCGTAAGTGAACGATCGAACCACTGGCAAGCCCTGCGGTGAGTGCTGTTGCGACTGAATCGCGATAAGCGGCAGCAACGTGCTGCCATCCGTCAAGCTCGACCGTCTTGAGCGGACGGTGACGGTTCCAGAACAATGCCGCCGCTACAACCGCACCGACAAGGACAGCGGCTGTCAGGAACCACCCGAGTGAGGGTGAGCGTTTTCTCTGCTGGTTCGCCATACAAAGGTTCAGAACCACAGTGAAGTGGCGCCAATAAAGCCATAGCGCGCGGCACGAACGCACTGCGCGTTCTCTACGCCGCAAGCTTAGCTTGTGCACCGCATGAAAAGGAACAGATGCTGGATTGAGCCATCTGCAGTAGTGCTGCATCTACTGCAAACGCACAGCAAAAATAGTACGCCGATAGCCGCTTGTCAAGATTTTTTTTGCCAACCGCCTGATTTTTTTTCGAGCAGTGACTCCACCTGCCGCCAGATGTGTTGGCAAGGGAAACGATTTTCTGCCAGCGCACGCCCGACGATGACCGAATCCACACCGACTGAACGGAGCGTATTGCACCGCCAAAGCTCTTGAGGACTATCAATTCCACCTGCGATAGTGATGCTCATGCGAACGTCCTGTGCAAAACGAGTAATCACTTCAAAATCCGGCCCCTGGTACGTTCCCTCCCACTCGATGTCGCTGTAGATGACCCGTCGGAGTCCAAGTGCTTTCGCGCGCAGAGCAAGATCAACATCGCGGAGCATTTCCCCTCCGAGGCGAACGATCCGATTTCGCGCCCGTATGCCAAGCACAATCCGCGATGGAGGTAACGTTGAACCAAGCGTCGAGCTTCCTCGGGATGAGTGACGATTAACTCGCTGATCACCAAACGAAAGACGCCACGTTGGAGCCAGCGCTCACACTCATCGGCTGTGCCGAAGACCGAAAAGTACTCGATCGGGATGTCCACAGCATCCACGATACGCTCGATTGCACGGGCATTCTCCTCCGATGGAATGCCGGATTCGAGGCCGTCGAGATCAACGACGTGGAGCGACCGTGCGTTCTCTTGGCGAAGGAGTTGTGCCATACGTTCCGGGTGGCGTTGGAACTGCGTATAGTATTCCTCCGTCCCCGCTGGGCCTTGAACGCATCGTCGGCACTGACCATTACGAAGCTCGATTGCAGGAATGATAAGCACCATCGGTCATGCCGCGTTGTGAACGAGCCGAAGTGCGAGTTTGACCAACTGCTCTACGCTTGGTGTTCTGCCCTCGGCTCGACATTGGTCGAACGCCGTGCGGAGTGCTTTCTCTGCATGTTGACGGTTGTAGCCGAGCACAACCATTGCACGTAGCGCCTCATCGAGCACAGGCAGAAGCTGTCCGTCACGAGCTGGAGCAATGGCGCCGATTTTTTCCCGAAGCTCGAGAACAAGCCGCTCTGCTGTCTTGCGCCCAACCCCTGGGATTCGCTGAAGCACGGCTAAATTCTTAGCAGCAATTGCCTCCTGCAACTGGGAAACACTCATCGCCGATAGAATACTTAGTGCGATCCGCATCCCGACTCCCGGTATGCCAATAAGGAGCAAAAACGCATCCCGTTCGGCTGGGGTCGCAAACCCGACAAGCTCCATCCCATCATCACGCACGATCAAATGCGTATGCAGCACGGCGCGTTGACCAACCTGTGGGAGCTGTTCAGATGTCGTAAGCGAGATGTTGGCATAGTAACCAACTCCATTACAATCAACGACAGCGGAGGCTGGCGACTTTTCAAGCAAGATTCCTTCCAACCGCACAATCATGACGCTGCCAATCGGAGAAGAACAACTGTTCGATCATCAGGTGTAGCTTCAGGCGCTTGCAACGATGCCACTGCGCCAAAGATGGATTCGACCACACCGTCCAGTGGTGCAGCAGCATGCTCTTCGATGATCTGGCGGAGACGCCCAGTGCCGAACTCTGTAGAATCGAGACACTGCGTTTCACTGATTCCGTCGGAGTAGAGACACACGATACTTCCCGGCAAAAGTTCGAGAACATGCTCTTCGTAGTGAACATCTTCGACGACACCGAGTACCAGCCCGCTGCGATCGAGCAGCGCAGCGTTGCCGCCTGGCGCGAGCACAAGTGGGTACGGATGCCCCGCATTGGCGTACCGCAGCGTGTGACTCTGAGCGTCGAGCTCGATGATGGCAGCGGTAACGAATGAACCTGGCTCCGTGTGACGAACAAGGAGACGATTCCACTGGCGAAGCACCTCCGCCGGCGAGGCATGCTGCGATCCAAGCAGGTGGAACGCCGCATGCAAGTGTGCCATGATCAACGCAGCCGCCATCCCTTTCCCGCAGACGTCCGCAATTGTGCAGATGATGCTGCCATTGCGCTCGATGACATCGAAGTAATCGCCGCTGACATGGCGAGCAGGTTCGATGCGTGCAGCAATTTCAACACCACCAGGCTTGTACATACGCTCAAGCGACGGAAGCAACCGCTGTTGGACAGCACGCGCAAGGGCCAGTTCGCGCTCGATGCGCTCCTGCTCGACGAATCGTTCCAGCAACGCAAGCTGCTCAATCGCCACAGCGAGTGCATTGAGATACGCAGTAAGGAATGCGTCGTCGAGCTGCTGTTGTCTTCCGTCAGAGCGTGCCCCAATTCCAACGACACCCAGCACACGTTCCCGCAGAGCAATCGGCGCAAGCATGGCGATACGTTCTGCTTGGAGCCACTGGGAAGCGGCGCCAGAAAGCTCCTCAGATGAATGCGGTACCAGAAGATCTCGTGGAAGTGCCCGCCCAACCGCAGCATCGAGTACAACTCCACGCGTCCATAGATGCGCAAGCTCTTCCCCCTCAAACAGTGCAATGAATACTCGGCTGGTCGCAGCGTGCGCCATCAACCGCAACCCTGCTATGTGGAGCAGCCGCTCGCGCGAGGTTTCTACTGAGGCATCGCGCACCAGCTCGAAAATCGTCTCGAGCATGTGCGTTCGCTGCGCCAATTGGATCTCGAGCGCCCTGCACCGCTGACGTTGCACGAGACCTTCCAGCATTGCCCTCCCAGCGTGCCAGAGAAGATCGGTTGTTGCGTTCTGCTCGGATGTTATCAGAGCAAACACAATGTCTTCCGTACTCGTTACGTATGACGGATACACTGGCGATAGCTCCAGGGATAACTGCCCACTACGACCGCCACTGAGCACACGAAGAATGCCAGGAACCGGCGGAGCAGGTCCATACTCCGCTATGACACGAACGGCGTGCATTCGCCCAACTGCAGCGACGCACCACTGCACACCCGCAGCGACCACTGCACGTGCGAGCATATCGGCCAGCTGCTCGCTGCTCTCCGCACCGAGCAGTCTATCGGCAGCTTCACGCGCAAGCCACGGATGCTCGCCAGACGCGGTACTACGCTTCATTGGCAAAAACAACGCGATCGCCTTCGTACTCGGCGATGAGCGTACGATAGGAATCGGGAATTCGTTCTGGCGCGTTCGTTGCTGGATTCAAATGCACAAGGACAGCGCTTGCTTTGACAAGCAACGGCCCCTCGACCAGCATAACAAGTTGCTCGAAAACAAGCGATGAACGCCGCACCAGTGGAATGCGTGTATAGACCTCATACTCGTCGTCGAATTCAGCGGCGACGAAGTAATCAATCTCCTGATGCGCAACAACGAAACGGTGCTTGGTCACGAACGTATCTCGATCGATCGGCAGACCGATAGCGCGGAAATACTCCACCCGCGCCGCCTCGAGCCAGTAGAAGTACACTGCATTATGGACGATGCCCTGCCGGTCAACATCGTACGTACGAACTCGAGTGCGCACAACATGCCGATAGAGTTGACGCTCTTCTGCCAGGATCTTTTCTGCGCGCTGCTGCGCCGATGGAATAACGACTGTGTGTGTCATGTGAACCGCACGTTAGGTGTTAGTTGCAACAGAATGTCTTCCGCAAAGGTCCGTATGGATGCGGTGGAGCGTCGCGATCGCTGCAGCGACATCGTCATCGCTGATGTCGAGATGGAAAACCGCCCGCAGCCATCCTGAAGGGCCAGGGGAAACAACTACGCCACTGCGAGCGAGCTGCTCGAGCAAACGCTCAGCATCAATGCCACGACGCGATCGGAAGAGCACAATGTTCGTCGGTGGTGGATCGAGCAGAAGTTCAAATTCTTCCGCAATTGCACGTGCAAATTCTTTCGCACGGCGATGGTCTTCAGCAAGACGCTCCAGGTGGTGATCGAGCGCGTAAAGCCCAGCAGCTGCCAACACCCCACTTTGACGCATGCCACCACCGAGCATCTTACGCCACCGACGCGCTTCCGCTATCACCTCGTCAGGTCCGGCTAAGACCGAACCGACAGGTGCGCCAAGTCCCTTGGACAAGCACACCATCACCGTCGTGCATGGTGCTGCGTACTCTGCTGGAGGAATTCCCGTCGCAACCGATGCATTCCACAGCCGCGCCCCATCGCAGTGGAGGAAGAGTCCACGCCCAGCGCACCATCTGCCGATCTGCTGAACAGTTTCCAGTGGCATGATAGCACCACTGGAGCGATTGTGCGTGTTTTCGATGCAGACGCCACGCGTTCGTGGATAGTAGTACGCCGACGGTCGGACAAGATCGGTAAGTACCTCACAGGTACGAGCGAGCTGCTCTTGCAGTGGAGCCGAGCGTAACTGCACTCGCGCAATGAGCGATGGTGCACCGGTCTCGTAGTGCAGAATGTGGCTTTCTTGATCAACGATGACCTCATCGCCTGCAGTGGCTTGGACCGCAAGTGCTAGTTGGTTACCCATCGTTCCGCTCGGGACAAACAGTGCTGCGTTCTTCCCCAACAGTTCAGCAACTCGTTCCTGGAGGCGATTGGTGGTCGGATCCTCACCAAAGACATCATCGCCGACCTCGGCTATGGCCATTGCACGGCGCATCGCCTCGGTTGGCTTCGTTACGGTATCGCTTCGAAGATCGACAGGATAATGCCGCATAACGGCACAAAAATACCAGCGCCTCGTCCCCCGCCGCATGATTTTTCCGCCTGTGCGAATTTTGCAGAAGCAAAACAATGCAAGGATTCTCCGATGGTTCCGCTGAGCGAACGCATTCACCGCGCACAAACAAACCGCGGAATTCCCCCCGAGCAGGCTTCGCTGCGGTACCACTCGATCGCTCAGATTGCAGCAGAGCGGCTTTCGACGTGCCCTGACCGAACGTTCCTGATTTTTTACGACGAGGATGGATCGCGCACTGAGTGGAGCTACCGAGCATTCATCGAGCGTGCCTGCCGTACAGCTAGCTTCTTACGCTCCCATGGCATCAACAGCGGCGATCGCATCGCAACCGCTGCACACAACCATGCCGAAACGATCGTACAGTACTTTGCGGCATGGCTGCTGGGCGCATGTGTGGTACCGCTGAACATGACCGAAGACGATGCGCGTTTGAAGTACATCCTCGACTTTTCCGGTGCCAAAGTTCTGCTCTGTCGCCCCGAATACCTTCAGCGAGCAGAGCGATTCGCTGCTGGCTGTGCTCTCGAACTCATCCCCGTTGATGCTGCGTATAGCAAACGGACATCCAACGCCGAGCCGCACGCACTGGACACAACGCGCCCGATGCTCGACAGCGAAGCCCTCCTGGTTTTTACCAGCGGCACAACTGGCAATCCTAAAGGGGTCGTGCTCGTGCAACGGAACCTCATCGCGGATGCCGAGGGGATTGCTGATTGGCATCGCATAACGCCTGCCGATCGAATGATGTGCGTTCTGCCGATCCACCACGTCAATGGGACGATCGTCACTCACGTGACGCCATTTCTGGCTGGGTCTTCGGTTGTGCTCAATCGCAAATTCCAGACGGAGCACTTCTTCCCTCGCATCGAGCAAGAAGGCGTCACCATCGTTTCGGTTGTTCCGACGCTTCTGGCATTCTTGCTCGAGGCTGATGCTGACGCATGCGGGGTTGTCGAAAAAGGATTTCGCCACATCATCTGCGGGGCTGGTCCTCTTACGTGCGAATTGGCGGCTCGCTTCGAAGAACGTTACCGCATCCCAATCATCCATGGCTACGGACTGTCCGAGACGACGTGCTATTCATGCTTCCTCGAACTCGAACTAAGCGCCGAAGAACATCGCCATTGGTTGCAGGACTACGGTTTTCCATCCATCGGCGCACCGATCCCACAGAATGAAATGGCAATTCACGATGCACACGGCAATCCGCTGCCCGAGGGTGAACGCGGAGAAATTGTCATCCGAGGCTGGAACGTTATGAAAGGCTACGACGCAAATCCGAGCGCGAACGAAGAAGCATTCGCGTACGGCTGGTTCCGTAGCGGCGATGAAGGATTTTTTGTCAGTGCACCGAACGGAATGCCGTACTTTTTCATCACCGGACGCATCAAGGAACTGATCATTCGGGGTGGAGTCAACATTGCTCCACTGGAGATTGACGAAGTGCTCGCACGTGCTCCGGGAGTCAAAGCGGGCATCGCAGTTGGGTTCGAGCACGACCTCTACGGCGAAGAAGTTGGCGCGCTTGTGATTCCTGCCGAAGGTGCATCTGAAGAAGCAATCCTCAACTACTGCCGTCAGCATCTGCCATTTCACAAGTGCCCCAAAGTCGTCCTTTTTGCCGAGTCGCTGCCAGTTACCTCAACGGGGAAATATCAGCGGAACCGCGTCAAGCATTTGTTCCAGGCATGGCGGTCGGTGCAGTTTCAGAAAGTGCCGGAGCACGGACAACGGTAGCCAGCGAGATACCCTCCCGTGCTGCACATACGCCACCAACGAGCATGACGCTTATGTAGTTGAGCGCATGCGCAATGGTGATGAAGACAAACGCTTCTTCTAACGGCACCTGATAAAGGCGGCTCGTTGCTTCAGCAACGAGTGCGTGGACAACACCGATCGCGCCAGGAGTCGGTGCAATGGTTGTTCCGATTGCAACGACGAGCAGGATGATGCATGCATCCCAGAACGTCCAGTGCACCCCGGGTGGCAGCGACATCGGCACTGCCAAGAGCACAATCCACAGCGGCAAGGCATAAAGGAACCAAATTGCAAGCGACTCAACCAGTATGCGGAGGGCGTCCCCACCGTGTCGCATAATCCGCAGGCCGCGGCGGAATGAATCGAAGATCTGCCGGACACGCTCAGCTATCGCAGGCTTGAACAGTCGGACAAGGCCTACCGCAAGTCGCTCTCCCAGCGAGGTAATCCCAAGAGCGACAATTGCAACAACCAGAATTAGCCCACCGACTGCCAACGACCGCAATCCTTCCCCGACTATCCACTGCGGCAATGCTTGGGCAGTAAGCTCCGGGAGGAATATCACCGCGAGCACAAGAAAAACAGCAAGCTGCAGGACGTCAACCATACGCTCAGCAATGACCGAGGCAAGAACGAGTGCGCTCGAGACGCCTACTCTCCGCGCCAGGACGTATGGTCGCAACACTTCACCACTTCGTGGAATGATGTTGTTTGCAGTGTATCCGACCATCACGGCTGAAAATAGATCCCGCAGGCGTACCGGCGGCATATCCGGCACTGCTCGGAGCATTGTGCGCCAGCGAAGAGCACGCATCCAATGCGAAGCAATCACCGGAACGCTGCTAGCAAGTGCAAGCAGATAGTTCACCCGCTCGAGGGTCTGCCAGACGTGCTCCAGATTGAGCACTGACGCAATCCAGATGATTACGCCTGAAAGGACAACCGCCCCGAGCACGATTTTCCAGAGAATCGGTTTCGGGGAGCGTTGCTGGATCTGTTCCATCGCCTTAGCGAGCGACGGTAAACTTCTCAACCGTTACTCCACTGCTACCGACGCAACGAACAAAGTACACACCCGGAGGCAGCGATGCTACGTTGTAGCGTAGCACCACTGAAGAATTCGTAAAGGCTTCCCACACTCTTTCGACGGGACGACCGAGCATATCGACAACTGTTAGCTCCAGTCTGTCCGGGTTCGGCGTCGAAAGACGCAACGTGACCTCATCACTTGCGGGATTGGGAGCAACCTCGAGACTTGGCTGGGCAGCAATGAAGCGATCGCCCACACTTGCTACGCTATCGGTCAAGCCAATGTTGTCGAGGTACCAGCCATCATCAGCGCCAATAGCACCGGCAACGAGCACAAACTTCACGTACACGGTGTCACCGACATGCTGGGCCAGTGAAAGGTGCGCCCAATACCACGGTGCCGTTTGGATGGTTGCATTGCTCCCCCACTCTGGGACAGATGAGCGATTGTACGTTGCCCACCAGCGCCAGGTACGACCGAAGTCCGTACTGTACTGCACGCTCCCATAATGGGACGACGCCGCACGAATCAGCGCAATGTGCGCAAAGGAGAACGTCGTTTTATTGGCAGGCACGACAAATGGCGCCAGGACGACTGTGTTCGTTGTTCCGGGGATGTAATTGCCACTGGGTGAATCGGTCAAGGAGTTGGGCGCCGAGAGTGCGCGGCTGCTTGTACGGCTCCACTGTGGATTTGACGGAACGATCGTCCCATCGGAATTGCGGATGTTGTAGCCGTAGAAGGCAACTGTGTCGGCAGCGTCACGATCAAATCGAAGCTGAACGTCGGCCAATGGTGGACCGCTATAGGCCAGCACCTGTAGGGTTTCTGCGCTATAGGTCACCGTCTGACCGCGCTTGCCGACGGCACGCAACGAAATCCAATAGAACTGCTTAGTCGGAAGCCGGAGGAGATAGGAGCTATGCTCCCCAGCCTGAACAGTTGGTACACTGACGCTATCGGCAGCTTGGCCGTTGCTATAGATAACCACTCGATCGAAGTCGTGGAAATACGAGCTATCAACGTGCATCGTGGGATTGGTCCACTCGAGCAGAATGCCCTCTGCATGTGGCTTGGCGACAAGATCGGTCGGAGGCATCGGTTCGAGTGCACCGCCGGTAAAGACACTGGCGGCAACTGGCGTGCTTTCCAATCCATCGCTCGTTCGCACGATGATTTCGTAGGTGTATTGCTGACCGTCATTGAGTCCTTGGTCGGTGTACGTGGTGGTTCCAGCGGGCAACTGTGCAATCTGCTGACCATCGCGGCGAACAATCAGCACATAATCACCGATAGGCTCGCCGAGCATCGTGGATGTTGGATTTGTCCAGGTCAACACCGCTTGCGTTGGATTTTGGTACGTATTTGCAATACGGAGATTCTCGATCGGGCGAGGACCGAGCGTTACGATCGCAACGTAGGTATCGTTGGTTGACATAGCACCGTTGGGCGAATCCGGCATCCAGAAGCAGGGATAGAACTTCCCGCCCCAGGCAGCAATGCTCGTATAGTCACCCCAATAGTTTCCGCCACTTCCTCCTTGGGGGGAGACTGTGTTGGGCGATCGGAAGTACCACGTCTGCGGTGTCAACCGAAAGCGCCGCCAGGTTGAACCACCGTCACGCGAAATAGCAAGGTATGCATCCGCGCCGGTGTTATCGGGCGAGTTCTGTGAGCTGTAGTACAGAACGCCGATGGCACCTGTCAACGGATCAACTGCAATCGCTGGCATGAACACGTCGTTGTTGAGTGCATTATCGTCCACCCGAATCGAAGAAGACCACGTTTCTCCTTGATCGGTCGAGCGGACAAGGTATACACCAGGCAGTTGCGTCGTCATATGCCGACCTGCTTGGACAAGATAAACCCAGCCGCGACGCGGTCCATTCGATCGGTCAACCGCAATGGCAGGATAGGAACTGATGCGCATGTTCTGCTTTTGCGCCAACTCATAGCGCCCGTTCGCGGAGTTGTATGTTCCGATCGAAAGCACTGATTGCGCAGTCTTTGCAGGGCGGAAGCTGAACCCGCCATCGGTGCTGACACGGACGATAGCATCGGTCCGCGCGCCGCTGGCCCCCGAACGATACGCAACGTAGAGGATACCGTTCGGACCAACGCACGGCATCGGTGACTGAATGCTCCCAAACGCAAGCTGGAGCGGTGGCTGATCCCAGCTTTGCCCACCATCTGTCGAGCGAGAAAATGCGATATAATTTGGCTCATTTTGACTAAAGTGCGTCCAGGCGATGTAAACTTTGTTCGCATGGGGGGAAGCAGGATCATCATCGGCGGCCATGAGCCACTTATCGTTGAACGGAGGATTCGTTTGTCCTTCGTAGTACCACACGTAGGGCAACATCGTCCAGGTCATGCCTCCATCGGTGGACTTGCATACGATGACGTAGTTGTCTCCGTTGGTGTTATCCTGCTTGAGCCGAGCCCAGCCGTAGCCATAGTAGAGATTGCCCTGCGCATCGAAGGCAAGTGCGGGGTCGAAGTTTGTTTGGCCTCCATTGGTAGGAGTGCCGATGTTCGCATTGCTCGGCAGGAGCGTTCGTGTCCAGGTTTTCCCTCCATCCTTGGTGACGAACGCTGTCATCCGATACCCCCGAACACCATTGTATTCGATGTCGTTTGAGTTCGCGACAATGTTCTTCGGATCGCGGGGATTGACGGCGATCCACGTTTCTGTTTGATCGTACGGCGCCCCACCACACGCATTGGCAATTGGGAAGCCATCGGGAGAGACCAATCCATTCTGGAAGCGGGAAACGTGTTTTTCCGTTCCTGGCGGGTAGCTTGGTGCTTTCATCCAGAACGTCGGCTTGCGGAAGCCGACTTCGGCCAACTCACTGGTCGGACGCAGATAGAGCGGGATCGTCCGTGCGTCGTACTGCGCGGCAAGTGGAGCAACGAGCACACTCAATGCTCCGACAACTTGAATGCATCGAAAAATGCGTTTCATCACATTTGCTCGTAAAACGTTGAACACAACCATCATTGTTTTGTCGCCAGTGACGAAAGAACGGTGCGAATTTCTTGGTGCACCTGTTCGATTGGCGCATTGCCCAGGATGCGGAAGAGCTTGCCCTGCCGCTGATAGTACTCCAGCACCGGTTCAGTCCGTTCGCGGTAGATCCGTAGCCGTTCACGAATGACAGATTCGGTATCATCGCTCCGACCGCGCGCGAGCATGCGCCGAACAAGTTCGTCATCAGGGACATCAATGGTGAGCACTGCATCCACTGCCTGCCCTATCTCAGCCAGCAGTTTATCGAGTGCGTAGGCTTGCTCGAGCGTCCGAGGAAAACCGTCGAAGATGCAGCCATTGCGAAAGCGCTCGCTCTGCAACGCATCACGAACAACATCGAGTACGATTGCATCAGGGACTAAATCCCCTGATTCAACGATGGCGCGGATCTGCTGTCCGAGTGCGGTGCCATTGGTAATGTGGCGGCGGAATTCTTCACCGGTAGAAAAATGCTCCATCCCAAGCCGCTCCCGTAGCAGCGCAGCTTGAGTTCCTTTCCCTGCACCCGGAGGGCCGAAAATGATAACGTTCATGAACGTTCCTTGCTGTCGTTTGCAGAGTACAAGTTAGCAAATGTCCAATCGAGCGGCTTGCGCCCATCTGCAGCAGAGGCATACTTACGGAGCACCTGTAGGAGCGCCCGAAAGTCTTTGGGATACTCCGCGGCAATGGAGAACTCGGTATTCGTAGTTGGATGCACAAATGAAAGCTGAACTGCGTGAAGCGTCGCGCGGGCAATCAGCGGGCGTTCTTCTTCCCCGCGAGATTTTTTGTAGTGCGATTTCATGGCGGAAAGATACACGCCATCGCCGATGCCGTAGAGTGGATCAACCAGCAACGGATGCCCAATGGCTGCAAGGTGTACGCGAATTTGGTGCTGACGCCCTGTCACCGGCTCGCACGCAAGGAGCGTTGCTCCCATGAAGCGTTCCTGTACACGCACACGGGTAAGCGAGTCCTTGCCGCGCGCTGATGGGATGACCTTCCCTGGCTTTGCTGGATCGGCAAGCAGAGGAATGTCAATGTCGAATGCATCCTGCTCGACGACTCCTGCAACAACCGCATGGTAAAGTTTCTGCACAGCGTGCTGCTCAAATTGGAGTGAAAGATGACGATGTGCATCCGCCGAGCGCGCAAAGACCATCGCGCCGCTGGTATCATGGTCGAGCCGATGCACAACGAAAATTTCTCCATACCGCTGGCGAAGCCAATCTCGGAGGTTCGGGATGTCGCGCCGAAAACGGTCCGGCAGCGTGTGGAACGAGGGCGGTTTGACAACCGCAACGATTGCTTCGTCCTCGTGGACAATTACTGGAACGGGGGCTTTTCCCATGCTGTGCCTGCTGCAATAGTGACGGTGTTCCGAAGCAGCATCGCGATCGTCATCGGGCCGACCCCACCCGGAACTGGGGTTAGCGCAGATGCTTTTTCTGCGACCGAGGCAAAATCAACATCACCAACGATGCGGTAGCCTTTCGGCGCTGACGCATCCTCGAGACGATTGATGCCGACATCTACGACAACGGCGCCCTGGCGGACATGCTCGCCACGAATCATCTGGGCGCGTCCAACGGCAACGACGAGCACATCCGCATCGAGCGTGTAGCGCCGAAGGTCAGGTGCACCGCTGTGGCAAACCGTCACGATTGCATCTGCCCACGGCGCTTTCTGGACGAGCAGATTTGCCAGTGGCTTGCCGACAATCGTGCTGCGTCCGACAATCACGACGTGCTTTCCTGCCAGACGAATCTGATACCGCCGGAGCAGCTCGACAATTCCTGCCGGTGTGCACGGCAGCAGTGCGGGAAGGCCCACGACAAGCCGCCCTACGTTGACTGGATGGAAGCCATCAACGTCCTTCTGCGGAGAAATCGCTTGCAGTATCGTATCTGACCGCACATGCGCGGGCAACGGCAATTGTACGAGGATGCCGTGGATCGCTGGATCTGCGTTCCACTGCTCGATGTAGGCTAGAATCTCCTGCTCCGAGGTTGCTGCTGGAAGATGCACAACCGTCGAACGTATGCCCACCTGCTCGCAGGCGCGGCTTTTCGAACGCACGTAGGAAAGCGAGGCTGGATTGTCACCGACAAGGAGTAGCGCGATGTGTGGCTCGATTCCTCTGCTGTTGAGCTGCGCAACCTCCACGGCAAGCTCTTGGTGAATCTCGGCGGCGATGCGTTTCCCATCGAGAAGAATCATTGCTCGTGCGATGCCTCCAGTGTTGATTGGTTGCCCAATGGAACGTTGCGGCAGAACTCTTCCCACGAGGTGAGCGGTATGCATGCAGCGTTCCTGCATCGCTGCGCACGGAACGCAGACGCTGCGTAATTGACCACACGATCAATACGGAGCGGATCGTAGTGCTTGGCAAGGAACTGCTCGAGCTCTTCTCGCTGATCAGATGGGCATTCGATGTCGAGCAGACTGCATTCGGATGCATGGAGCCATGCACAGAGCAGGGTCGCATGCCAGACTGGATTTTCCTGGACATTGCCGCCATACCGCTGGAGGATATGCTGAGCAAGCCTCGCAGACGTCTGCTCAGCTGCAACGACACCATGCACTGCGGCCACAAGCGCGGTAATCCCAATGCCAGAAACGGTCGCACCATCGGAAGGCTCCGTCAACGGCAGGACATCTGCCGATGCTGCGGTGCGAACAATGCCATCGCCATCAACGAAGCGCTCGGTGATCGAGTGCAGAAGATGCTCGACATGCTCGAGGAAATCATTGGCTCCCGTTGCGTGGTGCAGCTCCAGTGCAGCCCATGCAGCGAATGCGTAATCGTCCAAGAAGCCATCTATAGCCGGCTCGCCGCTATAGGAGCAGTGCGCTAACGTTCCATCAGCACGAACGTGGACACGCTCAAGGTAGCTCCACGTGCGACGCGCCCGCTCGATGAGCGTTGGTTGTCGGAGTAACCTTCCAGCCCGCGCGAGCGCAGCAACTACCAGGGCGTTCCAATCACAAAGCACTTTCTCGTCACGCGCAGGTCGTGCGCGACTGTTACGCACCGTTTCTAATCGTTGGCGAAGCGGTTCCCACCACGCGAGAAATTCTTCCAGCGTTCCTCCAAAGCACTCGAGAACCTCCTCTGTGCGCGTTCCGGCATAGAGGATATTTCGACCTGTTGGCTGGCCAGTTGCTTCGTCATGTGCATTCCCTTCAGGGGAAAGGTGAAAGATTGCTCGCATGCGCTCAAATTCGTGCGATGGAACGATCCGACGAAGGTCTTCGTATCGCCACTGGTAGAAGGCACCTTCGCCATCGGGGGTATCTGCATCTTCGGACGCAGCAAAGGCGCCATGCTCAAGGAGCAACGTGCGGTCTAGGTACGCAACAATCTCCATCGCCGTTGTCTCAAAGAGCCTGCGTTTTGTGATCCAAGCTGCCTCTGCATACACGAGCAGCAGAAGAGCTTGATCGTAGAGCATTTTTTCGAAGTGTGGCAGAAACCACTGCTCATCAGTGCTGTAGCGATGGAAGCCAAAGCCAACGTGATCCCAGATACCGCCCCACCGCATTGCTTCGAGCGTTGCCGTTGCAATATCGAGTGCGCGCGTGGATGTGCGAGGCCCTGTGATCAAAAGCAGCCACAACGCTGCAGCCATCGGGAACTTTGGCCTGGTGCCGAAGCCGCCATACCGCCGATCGAAGAGCCTATCGAGCTGCTCAATTGCTGCGGTGACGGTGCCTGTCGAAATCACCCCCGAATGCGCCGAGCGAAGGTGCGGTGCAATGCGTTCCATAAGCGCACGTGCAGAGGAGTGCACCATCTGGCCGTCTTGCTGCCAAAGCGTTGCGATGCGCTCAAGAAGCTCGATCAGTCCAATGCGGTATGGCGTGCTGCGCTTTGGAAAGTATGTCCCGGCAAAAATCACCTCACGCTCCGGCGTGAGAATCACTGTCAGTGGCCAGCCGCCCTGTCCGGTCATTGCTTGGCAAATGCTCATGTAGAGCGCATCAACGTCTGGTCGTTCTTCTCGATCAACTTTGATGGGGATATACCAGCGCTCGATTATAGCAGCAACCTCAGGATCAGCGAATGACTCTTCTTCCATCACGTGACACCAGTGGCATGCCGAGTAGCCAATGCTCAGGAAGACAAGTTTCTGCTCGCGGCGGGCGCGGGCGAATGCTTCCTCGCCCCACGGCATCCAGGGAACAGGATTATCGGCGTGCTGTCGCAAGTAGAGCGAGCGCTCTGCGGCAAGTTGGTTAGGCATTGGTCACTGCTGCACTGGTGTGGCGAGACGGTAGCGGCGCCGTACTGCCGGCACCAGATATTCGGCGAAGGCGCGCTCGAAATCGTACTCTGGCTGCCAGCCCCAGTCACGCCGCGCCGCGGAATCATCTACGTCGGCGCACCAAGAGTCCACGATACTTTGGCGGCGCTCATCCACGTCGTATTCGATCACCGCATCGGGGAAGTATCTGCGCACGATCGCGGCGATCTCCTCTGCTGTTGGCGCGAACGCACCGATGTTGTAAACGCGCTGGGAAAGGTATTCGGCAGGAGCTTCCGCAAGCATGCGGAGTGCTTTGATGCCATCGGGCATGGCCATAAATGGAATGCGGGTAGAAGGCCGTACAAAGCAGCGGTACGGCACCCCCTGGGCTGCAGCGTGGAGCATTTCGGGAGCATAGTCGCTGGTGCCACCGCTCGGAAGCGTTTCTGCACTGATAAGCCCAGGGAATCGCAAGGCACGGAAATCAACCCATCGCGCTGGCCGAGCAAGCTGCATGTAGTGGTTGGTGTAGTACTCTCCGAGCCGTTCGCAGTGCAGTTTTGCAATGCCGTAGAGTGTCTGCGGGTGGAGCGCTTGATCTTCACGCACAGCCGAAACGCGCTGCTTTTCCTCGAGCGAGCCAAAGCCATAGACAGCAATCGTGCTGGGGAACATCACCTGTACTGGATGCCGAAGCTGCTCTCCACGTTGCTGCGCCAAGCTGAGCACAGCAAGTGTCCCATCAACGTTGACACGGTGCGCTCGCACAGGATCGCGTTCTGCTGCCGTCGAGAGCACAGCTGCAAGGTGGAAGATCTGGCCAATCGGGTATTGAGCTGCACGCTCGACGAATGCAGGGCTGGTGACATCACCTTCTGCCCCGGTCAAGACTGCCACGCATCGCTGGGCAAGCTCGTGCGGTAGTGGTCGCACATCGGCTGCGAGAACTGGGGTTCCTTCTTCTGCAAGGGCCTCGATGAGTGCATGCCCCATCTCACCACTTGCGCCGGTGATCAAAACCATCGAAGTGGACATTCACGCTGTAGATCAGGTTTGACGAATGCTTGCAAAAATAGACGCCCCACCGCGTGGAGATGCGTTGCCGAACCAGGCACCTATCGCCTCAGCGTACCAGCTGCTACCGCTCGTCCTCGAGCAGGGGCGGCTCGTGCGCTGCTCGATAGAAATCGAGCGCAAGGAGTGTGCTGTACTGGCGGAAGACCTCTCCCAATGCAATCGGCACGTTGCGGTGACGGAGCATTTCAAGCATTCCCTGCTGCTGCCACACAAACGACTGCGGAATGTGCGGAAACTCCCGTACAAGCACTGCATAGCGATTGCGTGCCCGGGCACTCCAATACCAGGTAAACACGCCAATGCGAAGCTGCTCACCTGCAAGGACACACGCCGATGGCACGACGCAGTTGGTCACGATCTCACTGCGCAACCGATGCCCTTCGCCGGCAATTGGCTGGTCGCAGAGCGCCGAAAGTTGCTGTGGCACTGACCCCGGAACTCCCGAAACGATGTGCTCCAAAAACGCAGCCTGAGGTGACCGCGCTGCACAGCCTACCAACCGATCGAACTGCTCAGCAGTGTACCGCGGACGCCGCCGTTTGGATGCATAGCGTTGGAGGAATGCCCGCACCGAGAGCACAAAGCCTTCACGCACGCTCCGACCACGATAGTACTCGGTGTGCTCAGAGCTCTGGCGCAACAGCCGGAGCAGCGCGTAACTCTGCAGTTCGTCGAAAGAAACAGTATCTGAGCTTCCTTCCTCCTCCTTGAGCAGTGAACGCAGCTCATCGGCTGGAATGACGACTGCTTCTGGGTTTTTCTGCGCTGGGTCATCATCAATCAACACCGCGTGGAGAATCACGCGACTGTATGCTGGATGCGTATCGTGGTGATGTTCGCTCCAATAGCTGCGGCGTTTGTCGAACTCAATTGCTCCACTGAGGACCATTCCACCGAGAAGCACTGCCGCGTCCTCGAAGTCCGGACCACCATACAGGTTGTAATGCCCTGGCGAGAGAATCTGCAAACGATTCCCAGACGTCGTCTGGAGAACTCGCGCTGGCTCGCTCATCCACCGATGTACCCCGCGGTGAAGTTCAGTCTCATGGCGAGCAAGCAAGTCGTCAAGCGCGTCACTCATGTCACTGCCAGCAGCCGAGAGTACTGTTCCACCGCCGCACGCAAGCCTTCGACGCCACCGTCCCAATAGGCATCGAGAATTCCGCGCGAAACATTGACCGCCGCAACTCCTCCAGCATTGGCTGAACGGACTGCCTCGATATCGCCACCTTGGGAGCCGACACCTGGAATCAAGAGCGGGCAATCGCGACCGACACGCTGCCGCACGTGCGAAAGCTGCTCCGGATGCGTCGCACCGACGACAAAGCCGAGTCGGTCCTGCCCTGGTATCGCCAGCAGCGATTCGATCACGCGCTGGTAGATCGGAGCACCATCGCAATGGACCAACTGCAGATCGCGTGCGCCATCGTTCGAGGTCAGCGCGAGTGCAAACGTAAGCTTATCGGCATATGCGGTGAACGGTTCGATGGCATCGCGTCCCATGTAGGGGTTGACCGTCACTGCATCGGCACCAAAACGTTCGAATGCAGCAGCAGCATATGCCTCCGCTGTCGAGCCAATATCACCTCGCTTACCGTCGAAAATCAGCAAACGATCGTCCGGGACAAGGTGCACCAGACGTTCGAGCATGCTCCACCCTTCCGCACCGAGTGCCTCGATGAATGCAAGGTTGATCTTGAATGCAACACACCGAGACCGGCTGACCTCGAGGATTGGCTCCAGCCACTCGATAAGCGCCTGTGCCGAACGGCCATGTGCGTACCGCGCATGGAGATCTATGCCAATGCAGAGGTATGAGCCAACTGCCTCGAGTGCAGCGGCGAGCTTTTCCCGTGCAGTCATGGCAGCATCCGCTTGAGTTCTTGGTACGGCACCGCCCGAAGGTTTGCTTCTGTCGGAGGTGGCAGCTGTGCTTTGCGGACACGTTCTGCATTGGCTTCGATCCGATCTTGCGGAAGCGGATGCGTGCTCAGCAGCCGCTCGATTGCACCTCCACTGCGGCTTTTGATTTTCTCAAAGAAAAAGCCTAATGCACCCGGATACCAGCGTGTGGACTGAAGGTAGCGGAACGAGTACTCATCGCTTTCGGCTTCGTCGTCGCGACTATTCTTGAGTAGCGCCAGCCCGACGAAAAGATTCGCCGCCAATTCTGTCGTTCGGGAAGTGTTCTTTCCCAGGGCAATATCGAGCAGAAGCTGCGCACCAAGTGCTTTAGTCATTCGTTTCGTTGCATGCCGACGCTCCGCGTGTGCGATCTCGTGACCAAGCACAGCCGCCAGCGTGGCTTCGTTGTCCACCGCCTTCATCAAGCCAGTGTAAACGTAGATGTAGCCACCGGGCGTACAGAACGCATTGAGTGTGTTTGGATCGTTGATGATCGTCACGCGATATGGAAACTGGGAGCGGTACTCGATCAAGGGCGAGCGGATGATCTCACTGACCATGTTTTGTACCGCGGTGCGGACTGTTTCGTTCTGAAGAATTGGATACTCGCGCGCATTCTTCCGGATTTCCTGATCGAGATTGGCACCAAGTTGCGCATCGTACGACGAGGGGAAAATGTTGATCCCACAGGTGACAGCGCTAAGCGCCAGTGCTACTGCAACGATCCCGCGAAGGACGAGCTTCCTTAGCATTCATCACACTCCGAAGTAAAGACGACACCAAGCTCCGGCGGATACTCGACAGACTCGAACACCAACCCATGCGGCGGTGCAATCGGGCTGCTGCGCCGGCGATCGCGTGCGTGGAGCGCCTCTGCAAGTTCGGCAGCACTGCGCTTGCCCCGCGCACAATCGAGCATCGCTCCAACCAGGCAGCGGACCATGCCATAGACAAAACGATTGGCGACAATTTCCAGCCGAAATCGTCCTCCACCGCACGGATGCCAACTGCAACGCTCGACAGTGCAAATGTACGAGCGCCGATCGGCATTGAACTTCGAAAAGGTCGTAAAGTCATGGGTGCCAAGAAAGACGGCTGCTGCCTCTTCGAGCGCAGTGTCGCGGAAAGGAAACGGCACCTGCCACTCATAGCGCCGCCGGAGCGGATCGCTGCAGCGCGCCACGTAGTAGCTGTACGTCCTCCGGAGCGCGTCGTATCGCGCGTGGAATTGCGTATCGCTGCGGAGTTGCACCCCAGTGATTCGGACATCTTCTGGCAAGAGCGCGTTGAGTGCACGCCGAATGCGCTCGACTGGGATTCGGTCAGCATTGCCAAGTCGGACGTGCACGACCATTCCCCGCGCATGGACGCCAGAATCGGTGCGCCCAGCAGGGACGATTGTTGGGCACTCCCCGTAGATGCGCTCGAGAGCCTTGACTAGTTCGCCTTCGACGGTCCGCCCGTTCGGTTGCCGTTGCAAACCGACGAAGTCAGTTCCATCATAGGCAAGACGGAGCACGAGCGTCTTCATCCGCCAAGCGAAAGCACCGGCAAACCCACGTACTGCGACTGCCCAGTGGAGGAAAGCACTCTTCCGCTGAGCAGCTCGCCATCGCGTCCGAGGATTTCCACATCCACCAGCGCGCCGGGTAGTGCGTTCGGCACGACGACGCGGCAGTAGTTTTCCGAGTAGCCGACAAACCCACCACGGGTCGGATCAAACTGCTCAACGAGCACGTTCCGGCGCGTGCCGATGTTTTCGGCAGCAAAAAGTTCTCGCTTCTGCTGGCCGAGTGCGCGCAGTGCCGCTGTTCTCTCTTTGCGAACCCGAAGCGGCACCTGGTCACGCCGGCGCGCTGCGTCGGTCAGCTCCCGTTCGCTGTAGGTAAACACGTGGAGATACGAAAGCGGCAGCGATTCGATGAAGCGGTAGGTTTCTTCGAAGTGTCGCTCCGATTCACCAGGAAAACCGGTCAGAACGTCCGCACCGATACACGCATGGGGCATCTGCTCCTTGATCGCAAAGACACGCTCGGAGTAAAGCTCTCGCTTGTAGCGACGCCGCATCTGGCGGAGGATTTCCGGCGAACCACTCTGCAGCGGTAAGTGGAAATGCGGACAAATGCTCGGATGCTGTGCGATGAACTCGATGATCGCAGGGTGCATGCGATTTGGCTCGACAGAACTAAGGCGATAGCGGCACTCAAACTCAAGCGAATCCAAAAGCTCGAGCACATCCAGCAGACGCTCCCCCTTCGATCCGCGGTATTCGCCAAGGTTGATGCCGGTGAGCACAATCTCTCGGTAGCCTGCCTCTACCAATCGCCGAACATGCTGGGGAATTTCTTCAAACGGCATTGAGCGACTCTTCCCTCGTGCGTGCGGAATCGTGCAGAAGGAACACGAGTAGTCGCACCCATCCTGGAGCTTGAGAAATGCCCGCGTATGGCTATCATGCTCAGAGAACACTGCCGCTGTAAATGGCACATCCTGCGACCGCAGGTCCTCGGTGCGAATGACTATCGGGCTTGCTGCACTTCGAGCACGCTCGACGAGCAAGCCGAGCTGATGCTTTTCAGCATTCCCTACCACCAAGCGAACCCCTTCGATTGCCGCAATCTCCTCAGGCTGCAACTGCGCATAGCAACCAGTGACAACGATTGTCGCATCGGGCGAACGCCGCAGCGTGCGGCGCACAACCGTGCGACATTCTCTATCGGCAGTTTCAGTGACTGTACACGTGTTGATGACAACGAGATCGGCCTCTTCCCCGAACGGAACGATCTGGTACCCAGCCTGCTCGAGCTGGCGGGCAATCGCGGAACTTTCCGCGTAGTTTTGCTTGCACCCGAAGGTGAAAATCGAAGCTCTCATCGCTACAAAATTAGGTCCACTTCTCTGACAGTACCACTGTGAAAGACGGCGTTCGCTCAAGCAGCGTGACGATCTCGGTTGCCACGACACCAGACATGGCAGCATCGCTCGATGGACACACGATCCATCCGCTTTACTCGACCTTCTGGCTTGCTTACCATGCAGAGGTTGCAGCACGGAAAGCAATCGAACCATACTTCGACGATGGCGAAAATGCGCTCGGTGCCGGCATTGAGCTGGAACATCGGGGCATGTGTCCTCTCGGTGTGAGAGTTGACATCACTGCGACGGTGACTAAATGCGAAGGCAATCGCATCATTTGCTCGCTTTCAGCCCGTGCTGGAGCAATCGAAATCGCACGTGGGACTCAAACGCAGGTTGTGCTCCCATCCGAGCGCATCCAGGCGATGATCGCACGGGCCTACGAACAGCACGGCGTCCAGCTACCGCAGAAGTCCTAACGCCTTTGCCATCTCCTCCCCATAGTCTGCAAGCAGCTCCTGGCCTGGCTCGATGGTACGGATCGTCCAGACTTCGACACACTTCCCCGTGCTGAGATACTGCACATTCGGTTTGCGGCCGGAGCCATGGTACGAGCAAATGAACCGTGCAATGCCTGCATCGGTGCGGTATGCGTCAATGACGGTGCGCTGGTTGAGTTCGATCGCGTACGGTCCGAAGCCAAGCTCCGCATAGCGTTCGCTGTACTCTGCGACAGAGAGCCGATCGCCATCGTAGTGAAACAGGAACGTGTCCTTGGGGATCCTCCGCACCGCGAACAGTCCCAAGCCAGCGCCGGGGATCGTCGAAGGTCGAACTTCGACACCATGGACAAGGCGCGTGTGATGAGCACAGTATGGATGCGTCAACGTCGTCAGCCGACGGCAACGCTCACCGCTGGGATGAACGTAGGCGCATTGTTTGGTGACGTACACGGCAATCCCATTGGCCGCTACTTGAGAACCTCGCCGGTTTCGATTGCCCATAGCAGAAGATCGAGTGCTTGAAGTTCAATACCGCACGTGCGCGCGAAATTCACAAATGCACGTTCGATTACTCGATACTGCGCTTCCGTCCGTGGTTGCTCTGCACGTGCGAGAACACCATAGCGCACAAGGTTGCGGAGGATGTGCCGATCAACAATTGCGACGTCGAAGCGCCCAAGATTACGGAGGACGTGGCTTGCTTCCTTGAGCCCAAAACCCGCGACGTTTTGCGCAATCCACTGCCGTAGCTCTTGGGAGGTTGATTCCTGTGCAAGTACAGCGCTGATCGCGCCGAACTGTGTGCGAAGCGCAAGGAGACGACGCGCTTTTGTGCGGTGAAATCGGATGTAGTGCGCTGGATCGGCAAGAACAGGCGTCGGATCGAACCCCTGCTCGTAGAATTGCGCCGCACGGAGTTGTTCGACAACCTGCCATGCGTTACGCGCTTTGCTCTGCGGGGTGCAAATGCAGTAGCAGAACTCGTAGAAAATGTCGTGTTCGCTCTTTGGCGCCTTGAACTCCTCCAATCGGTGCTCTATAGCAGGTGCAAAGTGTCTGTAATGCTCATCCAGTGGCGGTGGCAATCTCATCGGCTCATCTGCTCGAGCGCTTGCCACACGTGCAGAAAAGGCTTTCCCGTCGTGTGCGCTAACTGCCACTGACATGGGAGATTGACCGTGATGTAGAAGTCCGCATCAATACTGGCGATCTCGGCTGCCTCCCGCAGGAGCGCATGTGCAGGAAGCTCGGCGTACCGCAAACCGCGATCCCCCGCTATCCCGCAGCATCCTCCATGAAATGGGATGATAACTTCACATCCGAGCTGCTCAAGTAAACCAACAAGATGCTCGCGCTGCCCAAGGCGTTCGAGCGAGCAGCCAGGATGCAGCACAACGCGATACCTACGGCGAACACGCCGAGCGACTGCCGGCGCAAGTTGTGCCACAGCCTCGACCGGATCGAGAATTCGAAGCTCCGATGGCATCCGCCGAAGGGAGAGAGCGCACGAAGAGCTATCGAGCACAACCGGGATTCGTCCGCTGTCGCTAGCAGAATGCGCTGCCTGGAGCCACTTGGCCTGCACTCGTTGGAATGCATGATCTGCACCACTGGAATGCCACGGCTGACCGCAGCAGACCGTCCCTGCAGATGATGCAACAGCAATCGGCATTCCGGCACGCTTTGCGAGCGCAAACAGCGCTTCCGAAACTGATGCGTCCCCAGTTCTCCCACCAAAGCATGCCATGCACGACGGCAGATACACCATCTGCGCAGCATTGCTCCGATGCGGTGCGATGCGATCGGGTGCGCCCATCGTCGGAAGCCAGACCGGAGTATGGAGGCGATCGGAGATCCATCGCGTCAGCTTGTAGAGCTGCCGCGGGCCAAGAACGTGCGCGGCCCAACGTGCTGTGGCGAGCGCTGCACCGACACTCGCAATCCATACGCGGGTGAACCTGGCTGCAATCGCTTTTCCGAGCGGGAGCCGTCGCCTTGCACGCAGCGTAAGCGTCATCGTGCCGGTGTCAATGCCCACAGGGCACGCCAGCATGCAGAGTCCGTCAGCTGCGCAGGTTTCTTCGCCCGCGTAGCGATAGTCACGTTCGAGAACCCGCAGTGCATCGCAATCACCAGCGATGCGGCAGCGCTCGATCTGCCGCAGTACTACGATGCGCTGACGCGGCGAGAGCGTCAATCCTGCCGATGGGCAGACACGCTCGCAAAATCCACACTCGATGCATCGCTCCACGAGCGGATGCACCGGCGGTAGCGTCTTGATGTTCCGCAGGTGGAGCTTCCGATCACGCGAGAGCACGACATCACGATTGAGCAAATGTTCCGGATCGAAGAGCTCCTTGATGCGCCACATGATCGCAGTCGCTTTTGCTCCCCACTGCTGCTCGAGGTAGGGCGCCATGTTCCGCCCAGTGCTATGCTCGGCTTTCAGCGAGCCATCGTAACGCTCGACGACAAGCGTTGCCAACGCATCCATGAATGCCTCGTATCGCTCGAGATCACTTGAGTCGAGCGAAAAGGCAAAATGCATGTTGCCATCACGGGCATGCCCGAAGATCACAGCATCTGCAAATCCATGCTCGTGCAGCATCGCACCAAGGTCAGTAACTGCACGAGCAAGGTGCTCGCGGGGAAATGCAACGTCTTCGTTGATGAGTGCGCTGCCTGGTCTGCGCGCTGCACCAACGCTCGGCATAGCACCCTTCCGTAGATGCCACAGCAAGGTACGCTCGCGGTCATTGGCAGCGAGCAAATGCTCGCGCGCGTTAGATCGCTGCGCAACACGAGCCAGCACCACGCCAAGCTCGCGGGCGCGCTCAGGATCAGCACTTCGGCATTCGACAAGGAGCGCGGCGCACTCTGGCAAGCGTATCGTCTCGTGTTTGCTCGCATACCGTCGGATTGCCCGTAGTGTGGCATCATCCATCAGCTCGATGGCAACTGCGCCGACGTCATCGAAGGGAACAATTGCATCGCACGCAGCAGCAATGGAGTCAAACCCAGCAAGGAGTGTAGCTGCATACGGCGGCTCAGGAACTGTCGCCAGTGTTACATCGGCGATAAATCCGAGCGTCCCCTCGCTGCCGACCATCAGGTGCTGGAGAATGTCCGCCGGCCGATCGTAGTCGAGGAATGCAGCAAGCGAATAGCCCATCGTGTTCTTGAGCCGCGTGCGATGGCGAATCAGTTCGGTAAGCTCACGGTCGGCACGAATTTCATCCCGCAGCGAGGCAAGCCCGGCATAGAGTGCAGGTTCCCGCTCAGCAAGGAGCGCATCGGCTGCGGTTATGTCACGCGTGTTGAGGACAAGGCCCGACAGCAGGACAACCGTCATCCCGCGCACCGTGTGGTAGGCATTCTGCGCAATACCGCAGCACATCCCGCTTGCGTTATTGGCTACGATACCGCCGATCGTACACGCATCAATCGAAGCAGGGTCCGGACCGATGCGACAGTGATTCGGGCGGAGCCGTGCATTGACATATCCGCCGCGCAGCGAGCAGCCTGCGGTAACGCTGCTGCCATCAGGCGCGACGTGGAATGTGTCGAACCCCTCGACCACTGCCAGAACGTTGTCTGTAACAGCTTGTCCCGAAAGACTGGTCCCTCCAGCGCGAAACGTCACTGGCACGCGCTCGCGACGGCTCCAGGCGAACAGCTCTTGGACGTCGGCAATGCTCCGCACCCGTACAACGGCGCGTGGAATGAGTTGATAGAGGCTTGCATCGGATGAGTACGCCACACGATCGAGCAGCGCAGTTGAAACATGCTCGCGCCCGAGCACTGCAGCTAAGCGATCCTCCGGCGTCATCTGGAAACGTTCAGACACGTTCGACCACAGCAGCAAGCCCTTGGCCAACGCCGATGCACAGCGAAGCGACACCGTAGCGTCCGCCACGCCGATGCAAACCGCGGATGAGTGTCCCAAGAATGCGAACGCCGCTCATCCCGAGCGGATGCCCGATTGCGATCGCTCCTCCGAACACATTGAGTCGGTCGAGTGGAATGTTGAGCAGACGCTGGCAGGCAAGCACCTGCGCAGCGAACGCCTCGTTGATTTCGAACAGGTCAACCTCCTCGATCGAAATGCCGGCTTTCCGGAGTGCGCCAGGAATAGCCTCGACTGGTCCGATCCCCATCAAGCGCGGATCAACGCCTGCTGCATGGCCAGCGACGTAGCGTGCCAGCGGACGGAGATTGTGCTGCTTGACAGCCGCTTCACTGGCGACGATGAGCGCGCCCGCACCATCGTTGAGCGACGATGAATTCCCTGCCGTCACCGTTCCATTCGGGCGGAACGCAGGACGAAGTTTGGCGAGCTTTTCCAGCGACGTATCCGGGCGTGGTCCTTCGTCGCGTTCGATTGTTGTGGTATTGCCTTTTTCGTCGCGAACGGTTACCGGAAGAATTTCCTCCTGCAGAAATCCATCCGCATATGCTGCCAGCGTCCGTTGGTGCGAGGCAAGCGCGTACGCGTCTTGGTCATCGCGGCTGATGTGGTAGCGTTCGGCGACGTTTTCCGCAGTCTCGCCCATCGTTTCGAGTGGGAAAAGTTTTTCCATCGCTGGATTGGGAAAGCGCCAGCCGAGCGCCGTATCGTAGGCGATCAGGTTTCCAAAGCTTGCGCGGCCGCTCACGTTCTTGGGCAGCACGTATGGCGCACGCGACATTGACTCGACACCACCTGCGATGATGAGATCAGCCTCCCCAGCTCGAATTGCGCGCGCTGCAACAATGACTGCCTCTAACGACGAGGCGCAGAGCCGGTTGACCGTCACCGCTGGCACACGATGCGGAAATCCCGCCAGCAAGACCGCCATGCGCGCGACGTTTCGGTTGTCTTCGCCCGCTTGATTGGCACAGCCCATGATGACGTCATCAATCGCAGCGGGATCTATGCCAGCGCGTTCGACAACAGCACGAAGCACAAGTGCTGCCATGTCGTCAGGGCGAATGGAGCTGAGCGCACCGCCATACTTCCCGACCGGCGTTCGAAGTGGAGTGCACAGATACACCTCGTGCATCACGATGTCTCCGAAAGGTACTGCAAACTTGCGAGGACTTTCTCCAGCGCGTCGGCGAGCGTGGCTTCCTTGGCGCGTTCGCGCTCGACGACATCTGGATTTGCGCGTTCGACAAAGTGTGGGTTCGATAGCCGCGCACGTGTCTGCGAAAGCAGGTGTTCGAGCCGCTGTCGCTCTGCGAGCAAGCGCTGGCGCTCACGATCGAGCACATGGTCGCCGACGACCAAGTACAGCTCGATATCGCGTACCAACGCAGAGAGGGCACCGCTCGGCTTTGGATCATCAGCGGGAAGGATTGCTGGCTCACCAATCCGCGCCAGCGAGCCGATGAGAACGCGATGGGCGTCGATCACACCAACGGAATCTGCTGTAGCACGGATGAACGCAGGCGGTTGCTCGTTTGGCTTTGCGCTGGCTGTGGCTTTGAGCATCCGGAAGCTTTCGACGATCTGCATCAGGAGCGCCATCTGTTGCTCGACACGCTCATTGCGCCAAGCTGGGTTGGATGCCGGCAGAAGCGCTGTGCAGAGCGATTCCTCGTGCGAGCGCATCCCCAGGCGGTGCCAAATTTCCTCGGTCACAAACGGCATGAGCGGATGGAGCAACCCGAGCGCATCTTCGAAGATGCTGAGCGCAAACCGCACCAGTGCTTGCTTTCGCTCTACTGGATTGGTTGCATCGAGTCGCTGCTTGAGCATTTCGATGTACCAGTCGCAGTAGTCATGCCAGAAAAAGTCGTACAGCGCGCGGACGTACTCGTTGATGCGGTAGCGTTCGAGGCAATCGCGTACAGCATCAATCGTTGCATGCAAGCGGGAGCGTATCCACAGCTCAGCGATACTCAACTCCTCTTCTGCTGGCACTGGGGAGCGCTCCGAGCCGACGCCGACGTCATCTGCCTTGAGTGCCAGAAAGCGCGCAGCGTTCCACAGCTTGTTGGCGAAGTTACGCCCGAGCTCCATCTGTGGTGCGTCTTGCGTCACCGGGTCAACGGTGATGCGCACATCTTGCCCAACTGGTGCCAGGTAGAGCACCGTGTACCGCACTGCATCGGCGCCATACTTGCTGATGAGCGCAAGCGGATCGGGCGAATTCCCGAGCGATTTAGACATCTTGCGCCCTTTGTCGTCACGGATGATGCTCGTAAAGTACACATCCCGAAACGGGATAACCCCGCGGAAATAGAGCGAGGCCATGATCATGCGCGCCACCCAGAAGAAGATGATATCCGGCCCGGTGACGAGCAAGTTCGTCGGAAGGTACGTCCGCAGAATCGGTGTGTCTTCGGTCTTGCCGTCGTGGAGCCATCGCATGGTCGTAAGCATCCACAGCCACGACGAAAACCACGTATCGAGCGAGTCTTCATCTTGCCAGAGCTCCGCATCCGGTCCAAGCCCCAGCTTTTCGCGTGCGTGCTCGATGCTCCGAGCGGCAGTATAGCGTCCATCGGGCGCGTAGTACACCGGGATGCGATGTCCCCACCACAGTTGCCGCGAAATGCACCAATCTCGAATGTTGCGCATCCAGTGCTCGTAGGTCTTCACCCAATGCTCCGGGAAAAAGCGGATCGTGCCATTGAGGACAACTTCCAATGCTGGCTCAGCGAGCGGCTGCATGCGCACAAACCATTGGTCGCTGTAGTACGGCTCGATTGGTTCGCCGCTTCGTTCGGAAAAGCCAACATTGTGGCGATACTGCTCCTGTGCCAGGATCAGCCCTTCCGAACGCAAATCCTCGACAATTCGCCGTCGCGCTTCGAAGCGATCTAAGCCACTGTAGCGACCAGCGACGTCATTGAGTCGCCCGTCCGGTCCGATGGAGACAAGCACCGGCAAACCATGACGAACGCCAATGTCGTAGTCGTTCGGATCGTGCGCTGGGGTGATCTTCAAGCAACCAGTCCCGAACGTGGGATCAACGTACCGATCGGCAATGATAGGAACGTAACGCTCGGTCAGCGGCACGCGGACGCGTTTTCCGACCAGATGGCGATAGCGCGCATCGTCAGGATGCACCGCAACAGCGACATCGCCGAAAATCGTTTCCGGACGGACTGTTGCTACTGGAAGAAACTCAGTCTCGGAGCCCTCGAGCCGATACGCCAGCGTATAGAGCGTATCCTCGACTTCGCGATAGACGACTTCTTCATCGGAGAGTGCCGATTGCAACTGCGGCGACCAGTTGATGATCCGCTTGCCGCGGTAGATCAGCCCTGCATCGAACAAGCGAATGAAGACTTCGCGGACAGCGTTCGATGCACTTTCATCCATCGTGAAGAGCGTCCGCTTCCAATCGCATGAGATCCCAAGCGAGCGGAGCTGTTCGAGGATAATGCCACCGTAACGCTCTTTCCACTCCCAGACACGTTTCAAAAACTCCTCGCGCCCAAGGTCCCAGCGTGTCTTTCCTTCCGTGCGGAAGATTTCAGCTTCGACTTTGCTCTGCGTAGCGATGCCGGCGTGGTCAAGCCCTGGGAACCAGCAAGCAACTCTGCCAAGCTTTCGGTGATAGCGGATGTAGAGGTCCTGAATCGTGTTGTTGAGGACGTGCCCCATCGTCAGCACCCCGGTCACATTCGGTGGCGGCATCAAAATGCTGTAACGCGGGCGATCGGTCTCATCCGGACACGAAAAAAGATCGAGTCGAAGCCACTCGGCATACCACGAGCGCTCGACTGTCGAAGGGTCATAGTGACGATCGAAGTGTCGCTGCATACGCAAAACGCTGAACAACATGTCGTGCAGGTGCAAAGATACCGAGCTCTTGCCAAGGCATCTCGGTAGGTGGCATCTCCCCCAGGGTCAACGCACCACGACGATCATTCCCCCAATTGCCTGGCTATTTCCAACCGGCTCCAGCCACAGTCGCCAGAAGTACGTCCCACTCTGCAACTGCCCTCCGCTGGATTGCTCCCGGAGCGGGAGCGCAATCGCGTTGGAGCCGTTGGAAAGCTGCACTCGTTCGGAGCGGACGCGGCGACCAAGGGCATCGTAAAGCTCCAGCCACGCAGCGACGCGCTGCTGGAAACCACGGTAATGAACGCCTACAAGGACGCTCTCCTGCGCTGGATTTGGCGCAACGCTGCCGCCCTCGAGTGTGAGCGCATCTGGCACAACGAGCACGTAGCGGGATGTTGTCCTATTTCCCGCAGCATCCTGAGCCGTTACCAAGAGGACGTTTACCCCTTGTTCGAGCGTCACGCTTGCCGAGAGCCCAGCACGCGCGAGGGGATACTCTGCCCACCGGAGCAGTGCAGCAGGAGTTGGATAGAACGCAAGTGATTCTGCCACACGCTGGAGAAGTGCGCCGTTGAGTCGCACAGTGAGAGCCGTTGTGTCGGTGATAGATATCCGCGCAGAATCGAGCATGACAATGTCAAGGTTGACACGCTCTGCGACATACGCAGTATCCCCGAGCACGCTGCCATCGGCAATCGCAACAACCACTGGCGGCGTTTGGTCTGCCCTGATTATCAGTGCCTGGTCTGCGATGTTGTTGAACGTGTAAAGATCCCGAGGCGTCTCGATCGCGAGCGCAGCGGTACATTGATTTGGCAGTGAAGTCGTTGCAAGTAGGGCGATGAGTGCTGTATCACCGACAAGAAGCGTCTTCGAGCTGGATGGAAGCGTTTCGCTTGGAACCAGCGCTCCCGTGTTATCGCGCAGCATCCAGCGAACGTCCGTCTGGCGCACGCCACTGCGAGTCACTAGATTGACTGCACGTGCTCGAAGCGCGATGGTATCGCCGCGCAGCGGCGTGGTCTCGCTGGCTTGGAGCGTTGCAGCAAACTCTGGAAGCGGACGGTAACGGAGCACAGCACGCGTGATCGCACATGGCGAAAAATCATCGCTTCCATCGCGCTCGAGTCGCACGACGATGCGCAGAAATGGATACTGCGTAGCATCAACATCAGCCAGCGATAGCTCGCTGGTGTCGGCAGCGGTGATGAGCGTTGAGATTTGATCAGCGGTTGCACCGCCATAGATTTCCAACCGCAGGTGCGACCGCGTGCACTGGCGATCAACGTGCACATCTTGCCACTGCTCGGCTGGACCAGCAACTGGCAAGTGGAGAGTCGCCTGTTGGGGATAAAGCGGCAACGCTGCTCGCAACAGGAGTGTATCTCCGCCTTGCCAATGCTGCTGATTTCCAATGCGCTCGGCAACCAGCGGGCGACTGGATGAACGCATGCCTACGAAAAGGTACGAACGACCGCCGCTGAGCAGTGCAGCACTATCGGCACCGTAGAGGGCAAGCGCTTCGGCAACAGACGAAGCGTACTGCGCGTACTGTAGCCCCCATGCTTGACCACAGGAGACCATGGCCAGATACTCGTCAGCAGCGATTGAATCGCGGAGGAATGTAACCAGCTCAGCTGGCCCACCCGCACTCCGAGGCACTGGAGTCTGCGTCCAGGTTGCAAACCATCGGACAGCGCGGACACTTCCATCACGTGCGGAGATGACGGCAAGGTGCACGCCTGTTTCGTCGCTTCGCTCGGATGCAACGTTGACCCCGCCGATCCGCAGACGATAGCCCGGCTGCGCGACCACAACGAGCGTATCACTGCGGCGTTCTTGATACCCACCGGCAGACATCAGCTCGATATTCACCGACGTAGTAAAGGCAAGCGAGCCGTCCGACTGCAGTGAAAGGCTATCCCAGACGCTCTCGGACCAGCTCGGCTGTCCCTGGAGATGTTCGACCTGTCCGATATGGACGCTATCACGAGCAACGACGGGTATGCGAAGCCACGGGGTCCACGTTTGGCTTGCGATGTTCAATGCCCGCAGGAGAATGCGGTACTCGTGTCCTGGCTGCATCGCAATCGGGATGCGCCATTGGCAATGCGTTGCGCGTTGCTCAACTGGCGATTGCTCACTTGTTGCAAGCGTATCACCAGTCGAGGAAAGCAGGAGCGCTTGGTAGGAATACGGTGCGGCAACAGCCAGTGGATTGAGAAACCGAACGACTGTATCACGTGGCGAGACATCCCAACCTGGTTGGGGTTCTACCGCGAGCAGTTGCTCGCCATAGACGTAGAACGAGATCGTAACGGTGTCGAAGCGTGCGCCACCTATTCCCTCAGGATCGCTCACTACCGACAGCACATGCTCGCCAGGCATGCGATGAATCGGCAACGTAAACGTGATGCGTTCGGGAGAACAGAGTCCATCGAGCATGAGCATCACGGTATCGGTGCGCTGCTGGTAGGTGTGCAGAATGCGGAATTCAACTGTCGAGTCGCTGTGGACACCTGCGTTGAAGACTGTCGCTTCGATACGGACACTGTCAGCATCAGCAGAGAGAATCGGAGCAGGTGGAACGCTCGCAATCGAGAGCGTCGAACGATCGAGCACCGGGTGCGGTACCGTATCGAGTGGAACCCGCGTCAGTGGATCGCCGAGCAGCGTCGTTTGCATCGCTGTATTGATCGCAAGCTGCGAACCATCGTTTAGGTACTGTTTTGCTGCATTGAGCAAGTCCCCGAGTGTACGGAGAGGTGTTCGTGCGATCGTTGCAATGATGCCGCTATTGACGATGTCGTCATAGGAGCGAATCCCAAACCCCGTTGTTGCGATAACTGCAATCATTCCTGCATTTGGCGCGGTGAGAAAATCTTCACCGAGCGCTTGGATGCTTGGCTCGGCGAATGCACCGATTTGGCACGAAAAGCTTGCAAGAATTGGGTAGCGACCGCGGTTGGCCAGTCGCTCTGGCTCCCAACCACCGACTTCGAGAGTACGGGGCGCCCCATGCCCGATGTAGTTGACCCACATTGCCCCACTGTTGATGCGGGTGACGATCGCCGCCGGAATGGGCGCACCTGTTGCAGTGCCGGCGTAAAGCGAGACGAGCGTTGTATCAGCGCAGAGAGCGCGCTGGTAGGGATCAACCAGCAGCGGAAGCAGTGAATACACGACCGATTGGTAGAAGTCAAGCTGCTCATCGGGATTAGCACCACCGGTGATGAGGAGAAACTGTTTTTGCCAGTGCTGCCACGGCATCGTATCATGCTCGATGATCTTATCCACGATGGCTTGTGCCTCCTCGACTGTGCGCACCGGCAAGCGACCAATACTCATTGCTGGATGAGTGCTGCTGTCAAGGAGTGTGTACCAGTAGTCACTGACCGGCTTGCCATAGCTGGGAATGAAATCGTCGTTGATCGCACCCGAGGAGACTTTCCGCGGATCCCAACTTGCATCTCCAACAAGGAGAACTGCCCGTGGTGCGGGTTTCCTCCACTGCTCGGATGCATACCGAAGAAATGCCTTGATCGCATGCGGCGACTTCTCCCCATGACCGAAAGCATCGAAAATGTCCTGAACGTCCACAACGCGTGCGCGCAACGCATTGCGCCGGGAACGGTACTGTGCCAGACGCTCTGCAGCTGGACGAAATGCTGCATGTGTGATGACGATGTAGTCTGCACCGCTTGTGTCGGTCACAAGCTCGATTCCGCCACACCTACGAGCGCGTGCGTGCTCGATACTGGCCGATCCTGTTGCAACCAGTCCATGCGCGCCGATGTCGAGCGGAACACTGACCCGTACGTGCTGTGCTCGGCTCGTCTCAATCCACTGAACAAGTGCGGCGGTGCCAGTTCCGGTGCGCTCGTGCCACAAGGTCTGCTCCCCGCGAACACCCACAGCGACGAATGCAACCCCTGCTTGGAGCGAGGAAACACTGCTGCTACCTTCGGCAACAAGTCGCGTTCGCAGTTGATCGTCCACGTACCGTCCATCGGTAAGTGCTACTGCAAAGGGTGTTCCAAGAGGGAGTGCACCGATCAACCCTGCAATTGCACTCGGCGAGTTCTCGGTAAATAGTTGCACCGCGTTCGTGCCATCGAGCCATGCTACTGCAAACCGGTAGCGCGTATCTACCAGCAACGTATCGCCGACTGCGATAGTCAGCCGCTGCGGCAATCCTCGGGCGGCGATGCGAAAGAGAACTCCCGGCTGTCCGCGGTAGATCCCCCAGCGACCAGCAACCGTATCGCAAACCGCAACAAGGGGCGAAGAAAAGTTTGTGAGCATAACGCTTTCCGTCTGCTCAGTGCTGCACGCCCCGACGAGCCGATCGCGCCATGCTGCTGCGTATTCAATTCCCCGCGTTGTGATGAAATCCACTGCCTGTGCAGCGGTCGTGGGCGCAGCATTTCGAAAAACGAGCGAATCAACAATGCATCCATCACGTGCAGGGCGGAGCGTAAAGCGCAGAACTCCGTCGCGCACGCCGTCGTATGTGGCACTGTCACGGAGCACCCCAGCGTAGAAAAGCTGCAAACGGTTGTCGGGGGTAGTGTAGATGTCGTCACTGATGGATGAGTAATGCAACTCAACAAGGATGCTATCATCGCGCAGTGGATCAGGGGCAGCAAACAGAATGCTGCTAAACGGACGGTTCGGATAGACAACTGACCATCGCCAACCTTCACCGGGGACTGTTTCCGTTACGAAGGTTGTCTGAGTCTGGCGGTAGCGATCGTTGTCGAGCCAGCCTTGAACGTACTCGTGCTCTTCTTCTACATGCCGCTCGACCGTAAGGTGGTATCGCAGCGAGCGCTCCTCAGGCGTTGCGGTATCACGAGCAAGCCGCGCTGGAGGAAGCGTTTCATCGTACCAAACCTCGAACGCAGCAACTGACGTGTACGCATCAAAATAGGTGGTATCCCCCGACGGCCGAGAGCCGACGAAGTACAGTGTATCGTCGTCGCTCAACGCTCCATTGGCGTCCACAAGTCCAAGTGGGATCGAGCGTCCCTTGCGCCGGAGATGCAAACCATTGCTTGAACGGCCCCGAAGCTCTGGCGCAACGCTGAGCAGCTCTGCAAGTGGAAGCAACGCCACTCCATCGTTCGATGTCTCGATGTAGGCAATCGGAAGCGTCCATGTGGACTGACCTTGTGGTACTGAACGGGAATTATGCATGCGGCATGGCACTCGCTCAGGACTTGGGAGAGCAAGTGTCTCCAGGGCAACGAAAAACATGAATACGAAGACCATGGCAACGATGGTGTGTGGCTTAGAGCACAATGTGCAGCAATAATACATTGCATCAGCAAGTAGTTTCGCTGCCAGTAAACAACGCAGCGCTGGGAGTTGGTTGCACCCAGCGCTGCGCCCTGCTTGCAGTATTATTTCCCGGAGAGCACTGCTTGTGCGGATGTCCGGCATCCATCCGCGGTGATTACATGCTCAGCGTTCCATGCTTTCTTTGAAGCCGATTTTCAGATTCTCGACGATTGCTTTGCTGATCTTCTCGCGCATGGCTTCATCGTTGGAAAGGTGCTCGCTCAAGGCTTCCTCGACTCGTCGCTTGATCATTTCCGACGATTCCCCGATGAGCTTATCAACGAAGAGCCGGATGTCGCGTTGCTGCTCTTGGAGAATATCGAGCTGGCTGCGACTGGCGTCTTCCATTTTCTTGAGCATCTTGTCCATGCGCTCTTCTTCCTCCGTGTAGTAGAGCGTAAAGGCAAGCAGCGCGAGCATCGAAAACTCCAAGAAGATCGCACCCAAAATCAGCGATGGACGAGTTGGGGGGATGAACTTCAGTCCGCGGATACCAACGACAACGATCAAAAGCGCTGCACCGCCGTAGGCAAATCCGGTCACGTTGTTCGAGTACCGCTCGGTGAAATGGTGTGCCATGTACAAGCGGAGTGCAGCGCCGATACGGAAGCGGTTCCGCTGCCAGCCAATCGCTGCTTTGATGTCTTCGATGCTCTCTTCGACAAATTCGCTGAAATGCTCGCGAATCCGAATGTAGAGAACAGTATTGCGGAATGCAACGGGATCGGTGTCACGATCAAAGACATCGTCGAACGATACAGACTGCTTCCGTCCACTGCCAACCTCTTCATCCGGCGTCGTGCGATTCCAGACGACACGAAATGCCTCGACGATGCGGCGACGATCGGTTTCGGCAAGCGCAGCAAGACGATCGTCCGGCATGACAAGAAGCTCGACTATTTCTTCGGAAAAGCCCGTTTGCAGACGGACCTTCGCTTTGTTGTTATGAATTTCCCGCTCGACCTTGAGCGACATGAGCCCGATGCCAGGTGGCAGTACTAATGTGACTAATACTGCGACGAGAAAACCGATATCAATTGAAAAGATTACAAATCCCAACGTCGGATCAAGGTAGATCGGGTCATCCCCAAGCTTTGGTGCTTTGACGACCCATTCGCCAGGATTTTTCGCGTAGCCGTGCGTTTTTTCATCCCGTGCTTTCCCGGTGAAATCAAAAATGTATTCGGGTTTGATGTATTCTCGCTTGACCTCTTCACCAATGTGTTTGAGTCCTTCCGCTGTTGGCACAGCCTTGACACCGTTGAAATCAGCAAGTTCTTCACGTTCAGGCTTGAACTGATAGAGGACGAACCCTTCAACGATACGGACCAACAGGAGCTTTTGGAAGATAATCGCTGTTGCCAAGAAAATGGCAAAGAACACCAGGTAATGCACTGCCCCTGCTTTGTAGCGAGTATGTTCAGGAGCGTTGGGATTTGTGCGTGCGCTCATAGTGCAATCCTCGACCAAAGTTGAGAGTTTCAACGGGCGCTGCACCACTAGCAGGTACAGCGTGCGCAAAAATAGTAAGGCAGTTTTCGCAAACCAAACAGTTTTTGCTAGTGTGCCCATCAGCGCTGTATCTTTGCACTGCAATGCGTACCTCAACATTAGTTGGTTCGACTGTCCGCTGCGACCACGGAACAATCCGTGGGAGCGCGTTTACCAGTGCGCACGCCCTCCGCAACGCACTGCTGGCGGCAGTTATTCTCTCCAGCCTCCCTCACGCCGTCTGAAGGTTCACCCAGACGTTGCTCGGTCCGAATAGTACCGGGCACTCTTCTAAATCATTCTGCTGCGCATCTATACCAAGTTTTCTGTTAGGCAAACTGTGTAATTCGGCAATGAAGCTGCAACTTCTTGCACCGGAACGTGTCCAGGCAGTGCTCCGCAAGCATCTCCTTGTGGATGGCTTCGATCTGGTCCTCGACTTAGAGCGAAGTCACTGCGGCTACTTTGTGGATGCACGCACGGGGCGGAAGTTTGTGGATATGTTTTCCTGCTTCGCTGCGCTTCCACTCTCCCTCAACCACCCGGACCTGCGCTCGGATGGCTTTGTTGAGCAACTCGGCGAAATAGCCCTTCACAAGATCACGAACTCTGACGTTTACACCCGCGTCTATGCGACGTTCGTGGATACACTCTTTGAACTTGCCATCCCCAGCGACTTTGCCTACGCCTTCTTCATCGAAGGAGGTGCACTTGCAGTCGAGAATGCACTCAAGGTTGCGTTCGATTGGAAAGTGCGCAAAAACTTCAAGCGCGGTTACACCCGCGAAGTAGGGCACAAGGTGATCCACTTCCGCCAAGCATTCCACGGGCGAAGTGGTTACACAATGTCCCTGACGAATACCGACCCAACGAAGATTGCCTACTTCCCAAAGTTCGACTGGCCGCGCATCCTCAATCCCAAGCTCCGTTTCCCGCTCACTGAGGAATCACTTGCGCAGACAATCGCTGACGAAGAACTTGCCATGCGACAAATCGAGGTTGCCTTCGCTGAACATGGCGATGACATTGCAGCAATCATCATCGAACCAATTCAAGGCGAAGGTGGCGACAACCATTTCCGGGCAGAATTTCTCCAAGCGCTCCGCCGCATTGCAGATGAAAGGGACGTCCTCCTGATCTTCGATGAGGTTCAGACCGGCATGGGTATCACTGGTACATGGTGGGCGTTTGAACAGCTCGGTGTTGTACCGGACATCTTTTCCTTCGGCAAGAAATCCCAGGTCTGCGGTATCGCGGTCACTCGGCGAGTTGACGAGGTTCCAGAAAACGTTTTCCACGTCCCCAGCCGCATCAATTCGACCTGGGGTGGCAACTTGACCGATATGGCGCGCGCAACCGCATACCTTCGCATCATCCACGAGCGGAACTACCTGGAGAATGCACGCATCCAGGGCGCATACTTGCTTGAACGATTGGTCGAATTGACCGAACGGTATCCAGACATCGTCAGCAATGCACGCGGGCGCGGGCTGTTCTGCGCGTTCGATCTTGCTTCGCCCGCCATGCGGAAAGAATTTCTCCGACGTGCATTCGCGCATGGCCTGCTCATTTTAGGCTCCGGCGAGCAGAGCATCCGGTTCCGTCCAACGCTCGACATTACTCGCGAACGCATTGACGAAGCTGTTTCGATCATCGAACGCGTGCTGCAGGAAATGGCAGCATAGCACATTGTGGTTCCTCCTCCATCCCCTGTGCCCTTTTGCCTTCGCGCAAGAGGGCACGCTTTTTTTGAGGAGCGCTCATGTAATTTCGGTCGTGGCGAACGGTCTTCCGAACATGCTATGCTCTGGCTTCTTGGGATTTTTTCGATTGTCAGTCTGAGCTCAGCCCAACCGCTCAACAATCCCTTCCCCTGGACACTCGATCCGAAAACTCCGCTCGACAACACCATTCTCCCTGGGCAACCGACAAAGACAACCGCTGCAAAAGGACGGATTGCGATCAGCAACGGTAAACTTGTGTACCCAGATGGCACACGAGCCAGACTCTACGGTGTGACCATTGCAGGGCCTGCAGTCTTTCCCGATAGCAGCCAAGCAATCGCCGTTGCAGCTCGGCTTCGTAGCCTTGGGATCAACTTGGTGCGACTAACGCACTTCGACTACACGAACTATAACGATGCGTCCATCATCATTCACTCGAGCACCACAAGTCGAGGGTTTGATAGCACGATGCTCCGACGCTTCGATTGGTTCATTGCGCAGTTGCGGCAGCAGGGGATCTACGTCTCCCTTGTGATCAGAGCAGCACGCCTTGCTCGACGCGATGATGGCGTCCCTGGCTGGGATTCAATTCGCTACAGCGGACGCATCTACTCGTATTTCCTCCCAGCTTACCAAATGCTCGTCCGTGATTTTGTGCGTGACCTGCTCAGCCGGCGCAATCTCTTCACCGGCGTACCCTACGCAGACGACCCAACCATTGCTGTGATCGAGCTTGAGCAAGATAATTCGATTTTCACTCAGTGGGTATCCAATACGGTATTTCCTCTTTCGCAGGGCGGACAGCTTTCGTATCTGCATTCACGGATGCTCGATAGTGCATTCATCCGCTACGTTCTTGCAAAGTATGGTTCTGCCCAAGCTGCCCAAGCAGCATGGCGTTTTGTTCCGCGAACAACTGCCAACATCGTCGGCAATCCAAGTTTCGAAGATCCGTTCGACAATACATGGCTGCTAACGCTCAGCGGAGGTGCAGTTGCCGTCGTCGAGCGTGATCCACTCGATAAAAGAGATGGCGGCTACTCGATGCGTATTCGGATTTCACAACCCGGCACAGCTCCTGGGAACGTACGGTATCGCAACATCCAACCGCAGCTGGAGCGATACGCGCTCTATCGCATTCAACTTTGGGCACGAACGGACGTGCCGCAACGGCTCGTCACATTTGCGATCGGGAATTTCTCGTTTCGCGATACTCTTCGTCAACAATGGAAAGAGTACACATACACGTTCCGCAGTAACATCGAAGGTCCAGCAGAATTCCGCGTAGATGCTGGCGGAACAAGTGGCGACGTTTGGCTCGATAACGTCCGCATCACTGCGGTTGAGGAACCTGGTCTCTTGAGCGGCGAATCGTTGAGCAACTATACCGTTGCTCGCAGTCGGTATTCCCAATACACGGTCCACTCGCTCCCCCGTTGGCGCGACAACCTCCAGTTCTACGAGTCGCTCGCCGAGAAATGGTTTGGATGGATGGCACGCCTGATCCATGATACGCTCCGCTGCAAAGCACTCATCGCACCGGGCAACCAGCAATCGCTCCTCAACGACATCTACGTCGCACGGCTGCTCGATCTCCCATCGGTTGGGACAGGGTGGGATAGCCCATACCGCCGAATCGCCGGTGCAACAAGCGATTCTGCCTGGTACATCACCAACGACCCTCAACTAGGGAATCGTAACGGAGGAATTCTCTACGTCCCCGCCCGAACTCGGATCGCTGGCAAGCCGTTGATGGTCAATTCATACAGCGTGCCCTACCCATTTAGCGCAATGGGCGAACTGACAACGCTACTACCTGCATACCTTGCCTACCAGGACGCCGATGTTTTTGTGCTGACCTACTACGCCTACAACCGCTCGAGTTTGGAGACGCCGTGGGTGCGCGATCGGTACGGTCCAAATGCCGCTGGAACGATAACGCACTACGAGTATGCGGGCAATCCTGCAGTGACATCGGCGCTTCCGCTCTCGACTGCTGTATTCTGCAACCAGCTCATTCGCCCTGCACTCGACGAGCTGCGCTTGGAGCAAACACGTGAAGCGCTCGACTTTCCTCCCTTCAATCAAAGTGGTGCGTTCTTTTTAGCCAGTGGGGCTGATGCGCGAATCCCGCTCTTCCGTCGGGTAGCGATTGATTCCTTCTCCGCTTCGCTGCAGAGTTATCAACCGCACCGCGAAATTCCTGCTCTTGCCGATCAAGGCGCCGTCAACACATCGCAGTTGCTCAGCGATACCGAAGAGCTACTCTGGAATGCAACCGATACGGTGTTCCTCGTCCGCACACCGCGCTACCGCGCTGCAGTTGGCGTTCTCCGTGGAAAAATCCTCGATGTAAGCGGCATCAATACTCATACCGTCGAACGTCTCGATAACGGCTGGGTGGGATCGTGTGAATTTCTTTCGCTCGACTCAGCAGCGCTCGATTCAGCAGAACGCGTTGCAATCTTGTTGCTTTCGAGAACTGCAGCATCCGGTGTGATCTGGTCAGGTGATTCGAGCACCTACCGTGGCTGGGGAACAGCGCCAATGCAACTTGAAGCAATGACAGTGACGGTTACCTGGCGCCACAGCGCCGACACCCTGCGACTTATACCTCTTGATTCTCTTGGGCTGCCGATTGTGAGCCGAGCAGTCACGCTCACCAAAGGTACCGGAGGACGTTTTCGCTTCACACTGGACCAACGTCAACACCATACACCGTGGTTCCTCGCCAGATTCTCGCGAGCACCGATGACAACAAGTGCAGAAATGCAGATTCATACAATGCCGACCATCACTGTCACCGATGATCGCATCGTGATTTCCCGTTTTGAACACTACTCACTCCCGCGAACAGCTACACTCTACGCGATGGATGGCCGCTGCGTAGCGCGGTGGGATATGCTCAATCATCAGCAAGAGAATGCTGAGCTTCCTCTGCCCCAGATAGCACACGGCGCATATACGCTTGTCCTCGATTGGGGCCGCGAGCGCCAGGGCTATGTTCTCCTTGTAAGACCGTAAGAAACTAGCCATGAAATCCATTGCACTTACTCTGATGCTGTGTGTGGGCGTCACTGCACAGGTGTGGTATCCATTTTCACCCAATCCCTCCAGACTCGGCCAGTCAGTATGGTTGGACGACACCGCCGCTACCCCAATTGATGAACCGCATCGCATCACCATCCGCGACGGACACTTCGCGACATCCAGTGGTGAACGCGTCCGCTTCCTGGCTGCTACCATTACAGGAGCAGCGTGCTACCCCGATACCAACTCAGCAAAAGCAATGGCCCAGTGGATTCGTAGGATTGGCTACAATGCTGTTGTCCTCCGCCTCTGGGATTACACAGGAACGGGCGGACAGTACCCACTCCTGTGGCGCTTTGGGACTCGTAGAAGTACCGAGCCGTTCGATTCTTCCCAGTTCGATCGGCTCCTCTACCTTATGGCAGAGCTTCGCCGCAACGGCCTCTATATCGCACTAACAACCGATGGATTCATCCCACTACCCGACGATGGCGTCGCCCGCACTGATTCACTCCAGTTTCCGTGGAATGTACGTTACGTCCAGTACATTGATAGTACCTATCGCGCGCTCCACCGTTCCGTTCTCGAGCGTCTGCTGACTGCTCACAATCCATACACGGGCCTGCGCGTTGGCGATGACCCCGCCCTTGCGCTCCTGCTGCTGCCCGATAACAATTCGCTCTTCGCATGGTGGAGAAGTTCGGCGCTCAAGGCGCTCCTTCCCTCGGCGCATCAGCAGATGCTGCATGCGCAGTGGAATGCCTTCCTCCGCTCACGCTACACCTCGACAGTGCAACTCCAGCAGGCATGGCGTTCGATCCCCCGCTCGAGCACTGATCGCATCACCGACGGCAGCTTCGAGGATGTATTTGCACAGTCGTGGTTCCTTGCATCTGCAAATGGAGCACAGGCAGTCCTCGATTACAGCGATGCCGATAAAATCAGCGGGCAACGTTCCGCACGTATCCGCATCGCGCCGAACGCTGCAGGGGCAAATGTTTGGGATGTCTTTCTCTACCAGACTGGTGCCACGCTCGAACCGCACAAAGTCCACGTCCTTCGATTCTGGGCAAAAACGACAGCGCCAGCTGGGAAAACAATCCAGGTGAGTATTCTCCGCAATGGCTATCCGTGGGAGAGTCTTGGCCTGACTCAACAAGTCCGACTTACTCCTTCGTGGCAGCGCACTGAGCTCAGATTCATCGCCACAGATTCCGTCCCTGCACTTGTTGCCTTTGCTGTCGGGGGCTCTAATGGAGATGTTTTTCTCGACAGCATTTTTTTAGCTCTACAGCTGACCGACGGCTTGCACGCTGAGGAATCACTCGAGCAAGCGAGTGTAATCTTGCTCCACCCGGACAGTACACCCACACCCGAACGCCTACGCGATGCGGCACTGTTCCTGACCCAGCTGGAAACGAGTTATTACGCAAGTATGTACCGTTTCATCCGCGGCAGACTTGGCTTGCGGATTCTCGTCGGTGGTGGGACGGACTTTTCTTCAGCAAACGACCTTGTTGCAATCGACACTCTCGATTTTACCACTGCCACTGTCGGCAACGGTGGAATTTCCAGCGGCCCTAATGGTGAGTGGTATGCATCCACTGATGCATCGCTCGACGCAGCCTGGGGGAGCACGATCTATCTGGCAAGCTTAGCTGCACGCAAGCAGAAGCCGCTGTTCATCGCAAGCTATACCGTGCCGTATCCCTGCCCATTCATCAATGAAATTGCCACATACGCTGGCTGCTACTGCCTCTACCAAGACTGGGATGGCATCGCAGTGTTCAACACATTTACGAGCCTACATTTTCCCTGGGATCGCATCCAGGAAAATAACTTCTGGTCCGCAGAAGCAGTGTACGCCCTCCACGCTCTCATCCCCCCGCTTTCCACTGCGTTCCGCTCTGCTGCGATCGAGCCAAGCACCGAGCGAGTGCATATCAACCTTAGCCGCGACTTGTTAGAACACCCCTACCTGCAGCGGAGCGCATATTTTCTGCCGTCACCGACTGATTCACGCATTCCGTTCCTTCGGAGCGTTCGGATTGACTCGCTCGATGCACAATCACCATCCTTTATGCCACAGCTTATCATACCCGACTTCAACCGCGATGGTGGGCTCGATATGAGCGCTGTCGTCACTGAAGGCGCGCAGCTACGTTGGAACCAACCAGCCGGCCAGCTCAGCATCAACACACCTCGATTGCTTGGATTCCAGGGACGCATGGGTAGCTTTTTCCAGACCTACCGCGACGGGATCACCATCGAGCATCTCGGGACCGCTTCTATGGCGAGCTTGCTGTGGGCATCGCTCGACGCGCGCCCCATCAGTGCATCGCAACGCTCATTCCTTGCATTGACGACACGGACTCAAAACGAGGGTGCCAAGTGGACTGGTACCAACTCCCTCTGGCAAGGGTGGGGCAATGGCTCAACCCAAGTGGAAGCGACTGCAGTCGCGATCAGCATCGCCAGTGACTACGATTCACTCGCGGTCATCCCCCTGGGCGACGATGGCCTGCCGATGACTGACTACACTGTTCCCATACAGCGCATTCGTGGTGGTTTCCGTTTCATCCTCGATCAACGTCAGATCCCGACGGCATGGTTTGTAGTTACGCAGTATCGTCTTCTCCACGCATCGGAGCAAACTGATGCATGCGAGCTTGCGGTTAGCCCACATCCGTTGACAGCCGATGGTGGCTACGCTCTCCTTCCAGAAGATTGGAGGGGCGGGACGCTCGAGCTCTGGGATACTCACGGTAGATGTATCATTCAACAACGCGTCAACGCAAGCAAACGTGCTGTGCCTCTTTCATTTGCCGGCACTAATGCAGGCACTTACTTGCTCATAGCAAGAAGTGGGGGGCGTACTTGGTCGCAAAAGGTTCTCGTGCTGCCGTAGCCAGATAAAATCGTGTGATGCCTCGACAGTAGCAGGACTTCCGCAAGCCGGTCCTGCAGCAACTACTCATGTGATTCAGGGTGACACTTGAGCCTAATGCGCTGAGACTTCGGTTATCTCTCTGAGCGTTGGCATATCGATTTCTGCTCATCACTGCATTACGATAGCACTCTCCTCCCCTATAGTGGAGGAATCAACCTAACCTGTGATGGTGCACTAGTCCAAGATCAGCTCAGAATGCAAATCGTATGTCAACCTGTGGCTGAATTGCGCTCACTCGCCAGCTCTCGTTGCGAGTGAGATTTGTGATACCGAAATTGTAATTGAGCGAAGGGACGATTGTCATCCGACGCAGAAAAATTTCGTACTGAATTCCAGCCTTGAACCCAATGCGCAGCGCATTCGACTCGGGAATGTCGCCATCGTAAATGACCGCTGTGCGGTTGAAGTTGCGGTACTGGTAGCGCTGATCAGGTACGAACTGTGCATTCGCTGGTTCGAGCAGATTGAACAGTTGTGTCACCGTTTTCTGCAATGCATAGCTGATGACTGGCCCTGCCTGAATCCCAAACCCTGTCGTGCCAAGACCGAAGCGATACATTGCCTCGAAGTCAATCGTCGTGTACACCACATCGGCGGCAAATTCGGTGCTCGTCATGATGGTGGTTGGCTGCCCCTGTTGGTCAATAATGCGTGTTGGGAGTTGGTCGTTGAACTGGCGGAACGACGATGGCAAGCGATCGTAGAGCAGGCGGAAAATGAGCGATGACCGTGAATCTTTCGGATCGCCGAGGATGATTTCCGTGTTGATTCCCACAAAGAAACCATTGGCAGAGCCATCCTCCAGAGTCGGACAGAGCGGAGCATCGCTGGGATTGGCGTAGTACTGGAACCCACCCGTTTGCATTACGCGATTGAAGCCAACAACAGGCCCAACAAAAATCCTCGAGGGCGCCTTCGCTGGCTCAAGAGGGTTCGCCAGGTCTTGGGCATTGCTTGTCACCACTACCAGGGCAGCGACAACCATCACCAGCAGACTGCGCGTCATGTTCATGGTACCAACTCCGATTAGTGTTTCACAAAACAGCACGTAACCATTCGCCTGCCAGTGGCGGTTTCAACCGCAAGCGTGTACCAACCGCTCGGCAGGGCTTCGGCGTCAAAAATAATAACTCGACTGCCAACTTCTACCGCCTGTTCTCCAATGTGAAAGGCACGCCCGAGCACATCATATGCCCACAGCGTAATGACACCAGATTCATACACATCGCACTCAAGCTGCACACGATCAGCAATTGGATTGGGGACAATCCTGCGGATTGCGATTCCTCCAAGTTGTACCGCTCGTAGCGGATGACCACAGACGACGTCGGTCGAAATTGTTGCGCATGCTGTGTCATTGTTGTAGCAATCTCCTCCGGACACCACCGCGCAGGCTTGACCAGAAGGATTCAGCGCGTAGAGCAAATGCAGCGGTAGTGCAAGCTCCCACGCACAGGTACCAGGCTCAGAAGCAGCGATGAAACCAATGTCCCAGCTCAGTACGAGCACCCGATAGCCTAACGATGCTACAGTTGCCTGGAGACTGCCTCGGCGCTGATTGCAGACAACATTGACCGGAATCTCGATGCCGCCGGCGTATTCGGCAATCGTCTCGGGTAAGTGAAGCTCAACACGCACAGGGATCGGTCGTCGCAGACTCGGTGTAAAGCGCCCGCGCATCTGCAGCATGATGACGCTATCAATACTGCCACTGAGATCGCCAAGCTCGATGTCTGCACTTCCAACTTGGGGAGTGATGCGAAGTACACGCTCCCGAACGATGGAATCATTTGCCACCAAGCGTATGATCAGATCCCGTTGCTCCTGAGGTGGTGGAAGGACGATACGGCTGCGAATGACCTCGCCCGGCTGGATCACTGCTGGCAGTCGCGAGAGAATGTTGATGACATTACCTCCTTGCCCAGCATCGCTCATTTCCGCTGCGGTCATGCGGAGTGGTGAATTTCCTGTATTTGCCACAATCAGAGTCACATCGAGATCGCTACATCGTAACGGCGCTGGATCGTAGGTGACATCGAAACTGAATTCTGCTGTATCGGCGATTCCGGTGGTATCCGTTGGACCGCCACCGCTTGTATCAGGTGCAAGTGCTACTGCCTGGATCGTTGCACTTGCGATTGCTCGCAGATAGTTCGGCTGCGCATCGTGCCGCGCAAAGACGCGCACGCTATGGAGACCAACGCGGAGCGGTTCGAACCATACTGGCAATACAAGTCGCTCGCCCGGCACAAGGCGCAGCGGAAACGTCGGCATTGCATCGAACGCAAATGCAGCGCGATCGGCGCCATCGAGCCAGAGCGAATCCACCGTCAGCGCTTCTGTTCCCTCCGACCGCACAACAGTGATTGCAAACTGTCGGCGCTCACCGAGCCTGATCGGGCCAATGGTCGTATCCGACATCGCAATCGCTGGCATCGTGCCGCTCCCCCGGAGCGCAAGCGAGAGCATCACGCCTCCGTCGGTTTCCAAATCCAGCGTCGAAGAGTAATCGCCAACTGCAGCTGGCGAAAAGCGGATGGGTATTTCCACCACACCGCCGCGTGGAACAACCAGCCGATCTCCAATCGCCAGAGAATGCAGGAATGCAGCACGATCGCCGCGCTGACCGCGGAAAAACACAACTGCATCGGCCGTTCCACGATTGACAATCCAAGCAAGCGTATCGAACCGAACGCCAACACGCCGCGATCCACAATCGAGAGGCACTGTAGTTACTGCTGCACGTACCCCCCTGCCGCGAAGTGTAGCTTCCACCGAAAGCGATTTATCGTTGCCAATTCCCACCACCACGTGCACAGTGCCTGTATCGCGCGGTACAAAGCAAATTCGAACAAGCAAAGAATCGCCTGGCAGAAGCTGGTGCGGTAGCGATGAAGAGTCTATCACGAACTCTGTCACGTGCTGCGATGCGTGCACTTGTGCAACTGTCACCGATTCCGTTCCTGTATTCCAGATCCTCAGCCAACCACACACGCTATCGCCGACAAGAACATCGCCGAAGTCGAGATCTGCAGCCGTCAGTCCCGCTTGTGTGACCCGCCCCTCGAGCACCTGGCGATAGATGCGCCCACAGCCGAGATCCCAGATGAGCGTATCGCGATAGATTCCTGGCTCCTGAGGAGTAAAGCACACTGTCACCTTCGTTTCTCGCCGAGGCGGGCATTGGATCGGCCATGTGGTTGGACGCACCTGAAACATGCCACTTGAGTTTGCCAGATATAGCCGGCTTACCTGGAGCGTATCGCTGAAGCTGTAGTTGCGAATCGCTGCATCCGCACAGTACTCTTGCTGCGTCTCTTGAGCGAGAAATCGGAGCGGACGTGGCGCAAAGTCAACCTTCGGCGCCACGTAGCGGTAGCGATAGCGCACGCCGTTCCCTGCATTATCCCGCGCAATGATTGCAATGGTTGCATCGTTGGAGGGGTCAACCAGCCGTGCGTAAAACGTAATTGCACTATCCTGCAGCGAGCGCACGCGGAAATCGTAGTTCTCGGTGCTATCCGGATCAACCACGACGTACGCAAGCCCCGAACCTCCTTGATCGCGAGCACTACCGATGAGCCAACCGCAACTATCACGTACACTCAGCGCAGGAACGACCGTATCACGTCCGACAAAGCTTGCTACTCCGACGATGTGAGCGTAGGAATCGGTGTAGCCCATCCCGTAAAGGACGCCCGTAAAAAATCCGCTATCAGCCTCGAGCACGTGGACACCAGGCGAGATGGGGATTTGCGCCCAAAACATTCCGCTGCTACGGAACTTCTGCGTAGCAAGCTCTGGTGCAATTGCTGTGGCAACAGAGTTGCCATCGAGCTTGAGCGCCAGCCGAGCCTTCTCGTCGCAGATCACGTTGAGCCAATGCCGATCGAATTGCCGCGAAAACGTTGCATCGGTGAGATTTGCTGGGGCTTGGAATACACTCCGCGATACGTAGCGGCCGATCGGCGTCGCGATGACCATTGCCGGGTCGAACATGATCGAGTTCGCAACTGTCCCTGTCGTCATGAGCTGCACGAGCGCAAACGGCTTATCGGCATACCACCAGCTTGGAGAATTCACTCCTGCAAGGGTGAGCGTATCGCCTGGACGCGCAAGTGTGCGGACAAGATCTTCTCGCTCGGTGTAGATCGAAATGCGCGTATTCGGATAGATAGCGACAGCACGGAGGTAGTCGCCGATGGGCAACCTACCGCCAGTGGCAAAGGGAACGGTCAGGTAACTCGAACCGAGCAGCGCGTTCGGCAGCAACATCTCGACCAGATGATCTTTGCTGTCGAGTGTTGGCGGCAGCCCCACTGGTACCGATGCACGGACATGCCCAGAAAGTACGCCGATTGGCTTCGATGCTCTGATGATTGTTCCGCTCAAATCACCTGTCCCCTGCTGCGAAGGGTACGACTTGACGAGGAAACATTCGCCGCGTCGGAGTGTAATCGTATGCCACTGGCCTGCAGCACGTCCCCCCTCAGTGGGAACAGGCGGCTGAAATTCGACGACTGTGCCATCATCGCCGGCAATGATCATGAATTCCGACTGCCGAATATCAGCTGGATCAACAGGCGATCCGAGGCCGTCCCCATACGTGTCGTTGGGCAGCGACACTACAACGTACTCGGTTCCCCATAGCTCGACAGGAAGCACAGTGTAGCTGTCGCTCGTGGTAAACTGGCTGCTCATCGCGAAGACAGAAATCGGCAGCTCTGATTCGATTTCGACGGCACGAGGGAGCGGGCGTTCCGATTGACGTACTTCGAGCGTATCCGGTAGCAGAAGCGGAAGAGTTTCATAGGCACGGAGGGTAAAATTCTTCTCGCTGCCGTCGGGGTAGCGAATCGTCACACGATTCGGGTACGCCGTCGCGACAAGCAGCCGGAGCCGCAGCCCTGAGGGTTGGATGGTAATTTCGTTTTCCATATACCCCACCCAAAAGTGCGTCCCTTCTGCTCGACTGGGACGATTCGGCGGAAGTGTATCGAGGATCTGCCCGAGAAGAGAAGCTCCCACAAGGCAGAGGACCACGCATGTACCGAACAACCTGCGGAGCATTGCGAGCATCAACGCCTCGATGATGGGGAAATGAGACGCTCCAGAAACACAGCGCGATTAGGTTTTGTTTCGGCACGCCACCGGAATCCTTGCAAATATCGTTCCTCTGGCTGGACACGATGCTCTGGAACGTACTCGCTCTGGACGCTACCGTACCAGGAACTTCGTTCGATGCGCCCCGCTGCAAGCACAATCGCCACGCTATCGCTCGCAACGCGCGTAAGACCATCGGGCGCGCCATCTTCGGCGCGGAGCAAGTAGAGCGTATGAACGTTCCGGCTGCCGGATACTGCACGCAGCGAGTCTCCATCAAACCGCAGCGTGATCACTTCTGCTAAAAGCTGGTGTGGTGCCAACGACAGCGAATCCTCCACGACGCCGAGAGCAGCACTCCCCCGTGCTACAACGCGCCTGACGCGTCCTTGACGAAGCTGCGCCGTGATGACATTCCCGCTCAACTGTGCAGAATCAGCCCAGACGGTAGGATTGCCCTCCAGCTGGATACTATCCCGCTCCCAGAGCCATGCAGTGTCTGCCACCGCTGCCAGTGGGCCACGCAGCAGCCGGACATTCCCACGTGCACGTACGTACTGCGCCGTTGTATCGCGCGCCATAAAGAGACTCTCCGCCAAAAGGTACAGCGTGTCGCCATTGACGGTTGTATCCCACTCGATGAGGAAACATCTCCCCGAGACCCATGCCACGTTCTCGAGCGGGTTCTGATATGCAGAATCTCCTTCTACGCTGGTTCGTTCGCGGGAGAACACAATCCGCACGTTTCCCCACGCGGTGCGTTCACCTGTCCGCCGCAGGTACACGACACTATCAGCAGTGACAGCAGTCGCACTATCGCGCAGTTCGACGCCACGGTAGAAGATCGCACGCTGGCGATCGAGTTCGTAGATGCCAAGTGGTGCACGCAACGTCGTCGTGCTATCCTCGATGACTACGTTGCCCTGCCCCCAGGCACGACGCTCGGTTGAGCGGTACTCCCCACGCTGCATGCGCATGCGGACTGCGCCTTGTGTAATCAGGATGTTGCCCTCCAGTTCTGCATGGCCGCTCCAGAGCTCCTGACGGGCGCGGTCGCAGCGTATCTCGGTTGTGCCTTGCCGCATCTGAACGTTGCCGCTCAGCTCACGCACGGTACCGCGACTGGTTTCATATCCCACCATTTGATCGGCATGCTCGATGAGCAGTGGTGTCGTATTTTGTGTTTGCGAACTGCAAGGCACGAAAACGACGCCACCGAGCGTCAATATCCACAGAAGTTTCACCAGCGAGCAGAACCGTCGCGGCTGATACATGCAAACACTGCTTTCCTTGAACCAACAGTCGAGCAATGGCTTACAACCAACGAGCGAACGGGGAATTGCCATTGCTGTCGTCCGCAAAGGTACCGAACGAGCACTTATCGAGGAATACCTGGAGGAAATCGAGCAGCTTTGCGCAACCGTCGGCGCTGAAATTGCCCTTCGGATTGTTCAGGAACGGGATCGGCTCGACCCTGCAACGTACATTGGCAAGGGAAAGGTTGAGCAGCTTCGGTCGCTCGTCGGGGAGTATGCAGTAAGTTTTGTCATCTTCGATGAAGGGCTCTCCCCCGTCCAAATGAGAAATCTGCAGCAAATGCTCGGTGTGAAGATCCTCGATCGAACGATGCTCATTCTCGACATATTCGCCCACCATGCGCGAACACTCGAGGCAAAGACTCAAGTCGAGCTGGCGCAGTTGCAGTACCTGTATCCCCGGCTAACGCGGCTGTGGACACACTTGGAGCGGCAATACGGGGGCATCGGCACGCGTGGCCCCGGCGAAACACAAATTGAAACCGACCGCCGCTTGATCAAACAGCGTATTGCACACTTGAAACGCCGTCTCGAGGAGATCGAGCTCCAGCGAACCGTCCAACGAAAAGAGCGCGACCACTTGGTGCGATTTGCACTGGTTGGATACACCAACGCCGGAAAGTCCACCCTCTTCAACCTTTTGACCAACGCCAACGTCCTTGCAGAGGATAAGCTCTTCGCAACGCTCGATACGACGGTGCGTCGGTGCCGCCTGCCATCTGGACACGACGTTCTGCTTTCAGACACCGTCGGATTTATTCGCAAGCTTCCAGCACATCTGGTTGCATCATTCCACAGCACGCTTGCAGAAGCTGCCGATTCGGACGTGCTCATTCACGTCGCAGACTGCTCGCATCCTGCTCTCGATCGTCAGATCGAGTCCGTTATGGAAACACTGACGCAGTTGAGTATGGAGAGCAAACCCCAACTCCTTGTCCTCAACAAAGTGGATCAACTCTCTGGCCACAGCACGACAACTGTAGAAAGCCTTCGCGAGCGTTATCCCCATGCATTGCTTGTTTCAGCGGCGTCAGGCTATAACATCCAGCGGCTCCTCCGCCGCATGGAGCAAGTCGTTCTGGAGCGGAGCATCCGGACACGGCTCTTCCTACCCTTTGCGGCGATGAATCAGCTACCGTATATTTACTCGAATGCCGTCGTCGAGCAGCGGCAAGAAACCGAAAACGGTATCATTCTCGACCTGCTCATCCCTGAGCCTCGATCAGGAATGCTCGCAGCTGTACTCGAACAATACGGCAGCAATGTTGCATCATCAGCTGGGCACGCATGAAAACTCTCCTTGGATTCACCACTCTGGCTGTGGGCGTGTTCCTCTGCACAATCGCGCTTGTTGTCATTGGGCAAGAACTGCACCCGGCGCTTGCGATCGTGCTCTTTATCGCGCTGGCCTACAGCGGGATTCGCTTTGGGATTGGGCGCCTGACGCGACTGTGATCTTAGCTTTTGGCTGCACGTACCACAAAGACTGGACATGGCGCACGGCGTACAACACGCTCGGTGGTACTCCCCAAGATCAAGTGGCTAAATCCTCTCCGCCCATGCGTTGCAATACAGATCAAACTGATGTTGTTCTGCTGAGCGTACTCGACAATAGCTTCCGACGCTCGCCCTTCTCGAACCGCTGTCGTCACCGATAATCCCTCTTGCTGCAGTGTTGCGGCAATCTGCGCAAGTCGCTCCTCCGCGGTCGCGCGCAGATCGCTGAGCACATCGAAGTAGATGCTTTGCTCCACACCGTTGATCGTTGCAAACGTGTCAATTGGCTCGACAGCGTAAAGGTAGTGCACCGCCGAATGAAACGTTCGTGCCAGCTCAAGACCGTAGTGCTCGGCCATCTGGGCACATTCGGAAAAATCCGTCGGGATCAAAATCGAAGAAAAATTCAGCATGACAAGCAAGCTAAGGGAATGGAACCGGCCGCAAATTACGTCAGCTTCTCAAAAAAAATGCCCGACAGTCTGGGGGGAAAGTGACTGCCGGACATGCAGCAAAAGGGAGGCAAAACACGATCGGAAACTGGCAGTTCACCAGTGCTCCGACCTCGAGCGGGAAACGGGACTCGAACCCGCGACCCCAACCTTGGCAAGGTTGTGCTCTACCAACTGAGCTATTCCCGCACAGCACCGTTGCACAAGCTCGGCTGAACCTAGCCTGTTTTCCTCCGCGCGCCAACTCGGAACGCGGCTGCTATAGGTTCACCAGCTTGGCTGTGCAAAAATACAGCAACGATGTGCTTCGTGCAAGAGCTATCGGAACGCTGCGCAAAATGCCTGCTCAACCGCGCTGGCTACATCCTCGAGTGCAACTGCTGTGCCAAGCTCCCGTTCCATCGAAGTAACCTCGCGATCGGCGATACCGCACGGGACTATGCATTCGAACTGACGCAAGTCATTAGCAACGTTGAGTGCAAAGCCATGCGAGGTCACCCACCGCGAACAGCGAATCCCGATCGCACAAATCTTTCGCTGCTGCTCGATCCATACCCCTGTCAAACCAGAAACCTGCCCACCCTGGATTCCCCACTGCCGAATCGCTTCGATGATACACTGCTCGATCTGGCGGACGAACCAGTGCAGATCCTGCCGGAATGCACTAAGGTCGAAAATTGGGTAGCCAACCAGTTGACCTGGATTATGCAGCGTCACGTCGCCGCCGCGATCGGTTTCCACCAGCGCGATTCCGCGACGCGATAGCTCATCATCGGAGCAGAGCACATTGACCCGCGATCCAGCACGCCCAATAGTGATAACCGATGGATGCTCACAGAGCACAAGCGTACTCGGACGCTTGCCCGCTTGAATTTCCTGCACGTACTGGCGCTGCCGCTCCCACGCCTGGCGGTATTCGATCAGCCCCCAGCGCTCAAGCAAAATCATTGCGACCTCCGTCGGCGCACTCGTCCGGACTGCTCTGCAAAGAATTCCCGCAAGGCATTCCCGGTCCAGGACTGCTCGCAGGCGGCAATTTCCTCTGGCGTTCCGGTGCACACGACGCGACCGCCTGCGTCCCCAGCATCTGGACCAAGATCAATCACCCAGTCAGCGTTTGCGATCACGTGAAGGTTGTGTTCGATGACGACGACGCTCTGCCCACGCTCGATCAAGCGCCGAAAGCATGAAAGGAGCTGTGCGACATCGTGCAAATGCAGCCCCGTCGTCGGCTCATCGAAGAGGTAGAGCACATGCCCGCTGCTGGCAGCATCGAGGTATGACGCAAGCTTGAGGCGCTGAGCTTCGCCGCCACTGAGCGTCATGCTCGACTGTCCCAGGCGCAAGTAGCCAAGCCCAACGTCCTGCAGCACCTTCAGGCGACTGAGAACTTTCCGTTTCCCCTTGAAGAACGTAGCTGCTTCGTCAACGGTCATTGCCAGGACATCAATGATGGACTTGCCGTTGTAGAGGATTGAACGTGCCTCCCGCTTGTAGCGTGTGCCGGCGCACGCCTCGCACGGCACTTCGATATCGGGCAGAAATTGCATCTCGACCACGACACTCCCAGCGCCTTCACAGACTTCGCAGCGACCGCCGGGAACGTTGAACGAAAAGTGACTGCTCGTCCATCCTGCAGCGCGCGCCGACGGCGTTTCCGCAAACACTTCGCGGATTGCATCGAATGCTTTGGTGTAGGTTGCTGGCGTCGAACGCGACGAACGTCCGACCGGCGATTGATCAACCAGCTCAATATCGGTAAGCTGCTCCAACCCGAGTATTTCCTGGCATTTGCCCGCCGGCACCGAAGCACCACCTCCAAAATACCGCTTGGCATTTGCGTAGAGAACCTGCTCGACGAGCGTACTCTTTCCAGATCCGCTCACACCAGTGATTGCCACAAGAGCGCCGAGTGGAATATCGAGCCGCTCAATGTTGAGATTGTTCTCCTGCGCACCGACAATCGTGATCACACGGTCGTGCTGGAGATTTCGGCGCTTGGGAGCCTGGATCCGCAAGCGTCCAGCAAGGTATGCTCCCGTCAGCGAGGAAGGGTGCGACTGGAGCTCAGCAGGCGTTCCTGTTGCGACGACATATCCGCCATGTTCGCCTGCACCGGGCCCCATGTCAACGACAACATCAGCTGCACGGATGATATCGGGGTCATGCTCGACGACGACGACCGTATTGCCGAGCGACCGCAGCCGGTGGAGCATTGCGATCAATCGGTGCGTGTCCCGCCAGTGCAGCCCAATGCTCGGTTCATCGAGGACGTAGAGCGTACCAACGAGCGTTGAGCCAAGCGAGGTTGCGATGTTGAGCCGTTGCGCCTCACCACCGCTGAGTGTGTGTGAAAGACGATCGAGCGTCAAGTACCCAACACCAATGTCGCAGAGCAACCGCAGCCGCCAACGAAGCTCCCGGAGAACATGCTTGACGATGGCAAGCTCCGCAGGTGCAAGCTCGAGCTGTTCGAAGAACGCGTGCGCTTGGCTAATGGTCATCCGCAGAAGCGTCGGAAGATTGACCCCGCCGACAAACACTTGCCGCGCCGAACGCCGAAGCCGTGAACCCTCACAGGACGGGCAGCGAGTATAGCCACGGTACCGAGCGAGCGTGATCCGATTCTGCACCTTGTAGGCGTGCTCTTCGAGGTACTTGAAGTAGCCGTTGATTCCGATGAACGATTCGTCCCCTTCCCACAACCAGCGGTAATGCTCTGCAGAAAGTTTTGCTACGGGGACGCTTGTCGGCACACCTTTCTGGCGAGCTGCTGCAAGCAGTTCCGCTTGCACAGGGTGATTCCGAAACGCATGCACCGCCCCCATTGCAAGTGACCGCGATGGATCGGGAATCACTAAACTTTCATCTATCCCGATCGTCCTGCCGAAGCCTTCGCATGTTGGACATGCACCGTACGGGCTATTGAACGAAAACAGTCGCGGCTCGGGCTCCTCGAAACGAATGCCGCAATAGGAGCACTCGTAGTGTGGCGTAAATACGTGCGTTTCCCCACCGCTATCGAGCCGTCCGATCAGTACGACATCCCCATGCGCAAATGCCGTTTCGAGCGCCTCCGTCAATCGGCTCACCGATTCATCCTCCGAACGTCGCAGCACCAGCCGATCCACCACGACCACAGCTTCAGGGCTGGCTAAAAGCGCGCCAGCCTCCTCGAGCGGAAGAATTTGCCACGACCGGCGATCGGCGATTCGGATAAACCCCAGCGCACGGAGTGACTCAGCCTCGAGCTGCGACTTTTTCCCGAAGCCTACGACGATCCGCTCCCCTTCGTTCCACCCGAGAACATCGCTGGCTACCTGCGAGGGAGTATCCCTTCGTACCAACCGGCCACATTGATGGCAGTACGTTTTGCCCACATGCCCATAGAGCAGCCGGAGGTAGTCGTACACCTCCGTGCTTGTTGCAACAATTGATCGTGGATTTCGCGCCAGGGGCTTTTGTTCGAGTGCAATTGCTGGCGGCAACCCTGTTATCCGCTCAACATTTGGTCTGCCTTTCCGCTCCAAAAATTGGCGTGCATAGGCAGAGAGCGATTCAACGAACCGACGTTGCCCCTCAGCATAGAGCGTATCGAATGCCAGTGAGGATTTCCCCGAACCGCTCACCCCCGTCACAACTGTCAAGCGATTGCGCGGGATGCGGACACTGACGTTTTTGAGGTTGTTGACTTGCGCACCGACAATCTCGATCGCCGCAGTGGACTCTGCACGTCGAGATGATTGGCGACGCCGCGTGGTGTTCATCGCTCTGTGTGGTGGAAATGGGCTACAAAACTACGCCTACCGCAGAACCACTTGCAGCCGCAAACGCCACATGCGTCCTGGCATTGGAAAGTTGCGGATGATTGCATACTCAGCATCGAACGCATTGAGAAGCTCACCAGCAGCAGCAAGCCGGACCCCGCCGATGTGCACCGACCATTCGACCGAGAAATCGAACGTCCCCACAGGGTGGGAGCGCCGAACTTGGCGCGTTATCAGTCTGCGTGTAGCGTTTGCCAATGTAGTTCGCTTGCGCGAGCACTCGTAGATCGTTCCCGATCTGACGTTCGATGCGGAACATCCCAAGCACAGCAGGTGTGTAGAGCACTTGCTTACCGTACGTGAACGATGCTCGATCGTCGTAGGTTACTCGTTGCACAGTCCCAGCAGCGCTCAGCCGCCACTGGGAGTTTCCCCACCGGAACGCGCCTTCCACACCACGCGAAAAAACTCGTCCGGCATTTTGGACTGACCACGTAATCGCACTGCGTGGTACCGCGATGATTTGATCGCGAACCCACAGCGCAAAGCCATCGAGTTCGAGCTGCACACCATCATGCTGATAGCTCACGCCTGCATTGACGCTCACCGAGCGTTCAGGGCGAATGTCGAGCGAACCAAAGTTCTGGTAGTAGAGCTCGTTGAACGACGGCGGCCGATAGCCGGTAGTGATGCTCATTCGGAAAGCCACGGGGAAACGTGCCTTCACCCACCGCGCCTGGAGAAGTCCAGTCAACGCCGAGGGAACATCCGAATACAAATCACATCGCACTCCAGACTCCAAGAGCACTGCCACAGTCGAATCCACCTGGTGCGCATACTGCCCGCCGATTACGGCCCCCAGCTGCAGACGTGTCGCGGATGAACCCACCCTGAAACGGTAGAGATCCCCACGGAGCGTATTGGCATACGCTTCAAGCTTCGGTGTAACCGACACCTTCGCAAGCACCATTGCAGGAGGTTCGATAACCACCGCAGCATCGCGTGCGATGAAGCGATCGTCTGCTCCGTTCGGTCCCCGAAATCGTGCTAACGAATCGCGGTAGTGTTGATCGAAGGATCGGAATGCAGCACGAAGTGTCCAGCGTTCTCCGAGATGTGCTGATGCAAGCGCGAGAAACTCAGTTTCGGTAAGTCGTGCTGCTGCATTTTCAATTGCGCCTTGGAGGACAGCGCCGGGTGCACCCCGATCGCTTGCTCGCCCGAAGAGTGTAAATCGGAATTCTGCCGGCGACGCTCGCCACTGCCATCGCACTACACCGCTCCCAAGCGTTGCATCGCCGTTAGTGCGTTGGATGCGATGGCGCGTGCCAAATTCATCAAACGTAAATGGGTAATCACCTCGCGAGGACTGAACATCGGCAAGCACGCTGAGCGTGTGTTCCCCCAGTGAAATTGACGACTCGATCGCAGCCGTCCGCTCTCCGAATGCGCCGATTCCAGTGCGTGTGCGAATGCCTTCGTCGGGACGGCGAAGCGCAAGTTCGACTGTCCCGCCAATCGCATTGGCACCCCAAACTGCACTGCGACTTCCGCGCTCGATGGTGATACTTTCGAGCAAGGCGGTCGGGATTTGTCCGAGATCAACCAAGCCACTGGCAACTGCATTGAGCCGAATGCCCTCCAGCACAACCGCAGTCTGCGAGGCAGTTGCGCCCCGCACGGAAATTGTCTTGAGTCCGCCTAGGCCGCCATAGTTCCGCACGAAAACTCCTGGCAAACCCTGCACAGCATCGGCAACTGTTGTGGATGGAAGCCGCTCCAGCTCGAGTCGGCTGATCTGTGCAATCGGCACCGCTGGAATGACAGCGCGAGCAGAATCTTCAACGACAACGGGTGCAAACGTGTAGCGGACAGAGTCCCCACGCTGTGCCAGAAGATGGGCAGTCGCACAGCACAACGCGAGGATCTGTCCGCTCCACCATCGCACGGTTGCTCTGCTAAAAGATTGCTGCTCGCACAGGTGCAACACCGCACGGATATTCACGAACCAACTGCCCAGTGCTGGTGAGCACCAGCACTCGCCCGTTGCTTTGGTAATCCCGCGCATCGAAGAGCAGAAATCCGCCGCCAATGGGATTGATCGCAAATCCATTGGCTGTGACCCCAGATGGAAGCGGAATCGGTGTGGGGGTCACCGCTGATTGCGAAACATCGAACTTGAGGATGTTCCTTGCACTGTAAGTCGTCGGATCGTAGTCGAGCACGTAGAGCGATCCATTGGCAAACTGGAGACTGCCACCGTAGCGGCCGCGCCAGCGACGCAGCTCTTGGAAGGTCTGCGCGTCGTACTCGATGATTCCCTGCAATGAATCCGGCTGGCTGTAGAGGTGCTGGTAAAACGCGTAGAGCCGTTTTCCATCGCTGGAAAGCACTACTTCACGGACGTTCGGTCCTGCAGAGAGATACCGTTCAACCTGCCGCGTCGAAAGGTTGACCACGGCAATCGTGCCAGCATGCGGTTCACCTTGGCGAAGGTCGCCATAGCCACTGTTGGCAACGAAGGCGTAATTGCCACTGACCGCGACCCCTTCGGTTGCTGGACCTGTAGCAATTGTTGCAACAAGCTGAATCGTCGTCGGATTGAACAGTGCAATCCCATCGCCGTTGGTCGTCGAAACAACACCAAGCGTTGGCGAAACGACTGTAATACGCCAAGGTTCAGCCTGTCCGCTCAATTGAATTCGCCCGACTGATTTCCCCGTGCGAATATTGATGGCTTCGATGGTCTTCGACGTCGTGACTGTGATGAACGCCGTATCTCCTTTGAGCGCGATGTCGTTTGCTGTTGCACCGAGCTTCTGTCCGCCATTGGCAGCAGCGAACCAATCGGCATCAACAGCACCGGTGCGAAAGTCAATGCGGGTAAGGCTTGCGTTATCCTGCCCAAACGTTCCTTGGTTGACCACGATTGCGATGCTGTCGGGTGGCTTTGCCGTCACCGGCGGTTCTGATGGACTACTCGAATCGCATGCTGTCAACACAGCAGCAATAACCAATGCGAGCAATGCTCGCCAGTAGCAATGCACAGGCATAGATCCTCCGAAAAAGTGGAACAATCCACTTGCGCCAACAAGTGGCAAATGACAGATCAATTCGGCAAGAGAAACTCTGGAGGCGTGTGGCCTGCGAGAGCATCTCTCATCGCGCTGTTGGCGCAGCGCTGTACTGGCGTACTGATGAGCATTGCAGGCAGGTCTTCCGGCTCCGGGGTCATCCTCCGTGCTCGCCTTCCCACAGCGCGCTGCTGCAGTGGCATTATGAGCACTTCGTCGCCCGTTACGGCGGCGCAACCGCGCAGGATTTACACCTGCTTCCCTATTCTCCCGCCGCTGGTGGCGGGCACCTGCAATGATGCAGCGCGAAAATACAACGTCCGTGGGCCTAGCGAAGTAGTTTTGCGCACCAGCCACTTCGAAACCAAGTATGCCACGCATTTCAGGAATTACGTTCATCCGAAACGGCATCGAGCGGGGCTATCCGTTCATCGAGTGCCTTGCGACACTGGCGCGACTGTGCGATGAGGTCGTCGTCGCAGTCGGCGATTCAACCGATGGCACAAAAGAAGCAATCCTGCACGCAGGCATTCCCCATCTTCGCATCCTCGATACCCAGTGGGACGACACAAACCGCACTGGTGGGAGTGAGCTTGCTCGCCAAACGAACATCGCACTCCGCCATGCACGCTTTGAGTGGTGCCTCTACCTTCAAGCCGATGAAATCCTCCACGAAGATGATGACGATTTACTCCGCGAGGAGATCGCACGCGCCGATCGTTCACCAAACGTTGAAGCGCTCCTGTTCCGCTGGTTGCACTTCTACGGTAGCTACGACTACATCGGCGTTGGACGCCAATGGTATCGGCGAGAGATTCGTGCATTTCGGAATACGGGGAACGTGCTCTCCTGGGGCGATGCGCAAGGCTTCCGCACCCGTGACGATCGCGGACGCATCCGAAAGCTCCGCGCCCGCCAAACAGAGGTGCGCATCTTTCACTACGGCTGGGTGCGCCACCCGCGAGCGATGTATGCAAAGCACTATGCGCTCAACCGCCTCTACCACGACGATGCATGGCTGCGGGAAAATCTCCCGAGCGCCGAAGAATTCCCACACGGGAGCTACGAGCTTGCACGCTACGCTGGCACCCATCCAGCGGTCATGCTCCCACGCATCGAGCACGATCGCCAATGGACAGCGTACTTCGACCCAACGCGACGCCCTCGGAAGCCGTTGCTTGTCGCGATCAGTGATTGGCTCGAACGCCGTACAGGCTGGCGCCTCGGTGAATATCGCAACTTCATCGAAGTTGACTAATGGCTCCCTCACTTTTCCTCCGCCGGAACGACGATGATGCGGGAACACCTCAAGGAGCTTGAGCTACGCGTTCGGCGGTTCTACTTGCGCCAGCGTCAGCGCCCCTTCCGCGGGGAGCTGGTCACCTCCGCTTGTAACGTCCTCCCCACCGTGACGCCACGCATCCTACTGCTCCGCCAGGATCGCATCGGTGATGTCCTCTGCTCAACTCCGATTCTCGCTTCGCTCCGTCGCGCTTTCCCGCATGCCCAGATGGACATCGTGCTAAGCCACAACAACATTGCACTCGCAGATGTAGCACGCCAATGGTGCGATCGCGTATGGTGCTATGCAAAATCGGTTGCATCGTTTCTCCACTTGCGCCGAATGCTGCGCCGCATGCACTACGACGTCGTCGTTGATTTGATGGACAACCCCTCGACAACATCAACAATGCTCCTTGGTGCAACCAACGCACCGTTCCGCTTCGGAATTTTCAAGGAGAACGCATGGGCATATACGCACTGTGTACCGTTGCTCGATCGCTCGCGCTACCACTACGTCGAGCGGATCGCACAACTCCTGCTGCCGTTCGGAATTGATCCTGCGAGTGCCCAGCTCGATCTCCGCTACCCACTTTCTCAATCGGACATCACGCGTGCCGCGTGCGATCTTGGTCTCCCCGAGCATCCAGAGCGCTGCGGCTTTGTGTTCATCCACACCAGCACGCGCCACCAACCGCTCCAATGGGAGTGGGGCCGCTATAGGGAACTTGTGCGGATGCTCCGCCAGCGCCTTCCCTCCCTTGCGATTGGACTTGGGGGCACAGAACACGATGCAGATGCTATCAATGCCATCGCATCGGAATGTGGTGGATTCGCGCTACCCACGCTGCCATTTCACCGCTATGCAGCGATGCTCTACTACGCGCGGCTGCTGATTACGCCGGACACTTCGATTGTCCATGTTGCAGCTGCGCTGAAAGTTCCAGCCGTTGTGCTCTTCCATCGTGGTGATGAGCGGCTTCTGCCGTGGTACCCCTATCGCTCGCCCTACCGAGCATTGGTATCGAACGGAAGTGTCAATGCCATTGCAGCATCGGATGTTTTTGCAGCTGCATGCGAGCTACTTGCGGAGAATTCTCCGCCGACCGGCGAGCGTATCTTTGCCGCACTGTAGCACACTCCATCCCCGCTGATGTCGTTCCCGAAGCGCACACACACGTGCGGAGAGCTCCGCACTGAGCACATCGGCTCGCGTGTTGTCCTCTGCGGTTGGGTCCATGCCCATCGAACCTTCGGTGGCGTTACGTTCATTGATCTCCGCGACCGTTACGGCATCACGCAGATCGTTGTCAAGGAGGACTCGCCGGAGCACGTCCGCCAGATAGCGGAACGAACGCTCCGCATAGAGTACGTCGTCGCAGTCGAAGGAACCGTCCGCCAGCGAGAAAATCCCAATCCTCGTATCCCGACAGGGCAGATCGAGGTACTCGCTGCGCGTATCACCATCCTGGCTGAATCAGAGCTTCCGCCCTTCGAGATTCTCGAGCATCCCGATAAGCCACGTCCGAGCGAAGAGCTCCGACTGCGCTATCGCTACCTCGACTTGCGGCGTCCGTCGTTGCAGCACAACTTTCTCGTGCGGAATGCCGTGTACCAGATTGCGCACCGCTACTTTGCCGAGCAGGGCTTTCTGGAGATCGAGACACCGATTCTGATGAAGTCCACTCCCGAAGGTGCACGCGACTTCCTGGTGCCGAGCCGCATTCACAAAGGGAAGTTTTATGCCCTCCCGCAGTCACCGCAGCTCTACAAGCAAATTCTTATGGTTGCCGGTTTCGATCGCTACATGCAGATCGCCAAATGCTTCCGCGACGAAGACCTCCGAGCTGACCGCCAACCCGAATTCACGCAAATTGACGTCGAGATGTCCTTCATCACCCGTGAGGACATCTTCGAGTTGATCGAAGGCTTCACTGCACGAGTGTGGAGCGAACTTCTCGGCATCGAGTTGGAACGCCCGTTCCTGCGTCTTTCGTGGCAGGAGGCACTCTCCCGCTTTGGCAGTGATAAACCCGACCTCCGCTTTGGCCTCGAGCTAACGAACATCACACACATCGTCGCTGAGAGTTCATTCGAAGTTTTTCGTACCGTTGCATCGCAGCCGAGCGGTACTATTGCTGCACTTGTCGTACCCGGTGGCGCTCAACTTTCACGCAAGCAGCTCGATGAGCTTACTGAGCTTGCGAAAAAACATGGTGCTCGTGGTTTGGCATGGATCAAGTGGAATGATGGCACTGTGCAATCGCCAATTGCAAAGCATCTCGGCGAAAGTATCATCGAGCAGATACGCGCCGCTACAGGCGCTCATGATGGCGACGCTGCACTGATCGTCGCTGACCAGTGGGAACGCTGTATGACTGTTCTCGGTGCACTACGGACCGAGATGGGACGGCGCTTGCAGCTTGCCGACAACAAAAGCTTCCGTTTTGCATGGATCGTGGACTTTCCGCTGCTCGAGTGGGACCACGCTGAGCAGCGCTACATTGCTCGGCACCATCCATTCACAGCACCGGTGGAAGAAGACATCCCGCTGCTCGATACCGAACCGCTCCGCGTGCGCGCGCAAGCGTATGACTTGGTTTGCAACGGACACGAGATCGGCGGCGGGAGTATTCGTATCCATCGCCCCGCGCTGCAAGAGCGGATGCTCACGCTGCTTGGATTTTCGCTCGAAGAGGCACATCGCCGTTTCGGCTTTCTGCTTGAAGCTCTCCGCTACGGTGCGCCGCCACACGGCGGCATCGCACTTGGATTCGACCGTTGGATTATGCTTCTTACCGACACCGATAACATCCGCGATGTCATCGCATTTCCGAAAACGACCAGCGGGCTTTCGCTGATGGATGGCGCACCTTCGGAAGTATCCCCAGAGCAGCTTGCAGAGCTGGGAATAACCCTCGCTTGCAAGTAAGCATCTGATTGCGTATTTTTCGCGTGCGGCAACCACGCGGAGACGCGCCCATGAACGCATCCCTCTTTCGTGCTGCGGCCATCGCCTGCTGCGGGCTGCTGTGGAGCTGCGGTGTGTATGTTCCAATCCAGGAACCGAAGACGTTAGCTCCAGGTGAAACAAGCCTGATGGCTGGGGCTCACTTCAACCGACTTTTTGGATATGACATTTCTCGTGAATCAGACGCACTGTCCGGTTTCTATCAGACTTTGCAGAAGATTTATCCCACCTTCTACACTTCTGGACGATTAGGTATCGCTCCTGGATGGGACATCGGCGCTACGCTGGGTTACCCATACCTGGTAAGTGGATTTGACATCAAGCATCGTATTGCCAAGGATAGCCTTTACTCTTCTGCACTCAGCGTTGGTGTCAACTACATCCGGTCACCCTACGTGGAAGAGGGTGGATTCCTCAACCTTACGTGGAGCGCAGGATCGAAGCATCTCATCTTCCAGACGCAATGCCGACTCCTTGCGGGCGATCAGATTCCACCGAGGTATGGCCTAAATGCCGCAATCGCTCTCCGCCTGCCACAACGTGATCGAGGAACGACTACATACTTTGGCCTCAACGGTGGATTTCTCACCGGAGAATATCACCAGACAAGCGATCGAGTGTATGCTGGGAGCACGCTCGGCTGGGTAGCCTTCATCATCCAATTTAGCCGGTAACAACTATCGCGATAGAACCAACTGCAACACATGCTGCAAGCGCTCTGCCGTAGTTTTGCATCGAGACTGCGACACAGCGCACCGTGATGACCGCTCAAGAACTCTACCAATTACTCCAAACCGAACTGCCATGCGATGAAGCAATGGCAGGCGATCGGCTTGGTGTGCAGGTCGAGCCTCCAGCGCTGACGATCAGCGGGATCCTTACTTGCTTGGAGGTCACCGACGCAGTGCTCGACGAGGCCGAGCGGCGTGGGTGTAACTGCATCGTCACATTCCACCCGCTCATTTTTTCGCCGTTGGAATCGCTTCGTCCGTTCGATCGTGTCGGGCGCTGCATCATGCGTGCTGTCACTAGCCGCATTGCGATCGTCTCAGTTCATACAACGCTCGACGCACACCCGGACGGGACCAACGCAACGCTTGCGCAGATGCTGGGGATCATACCGGAGCGTCCGCTGCTCCCATCGCCGCATAGACGGCATGGTTATGGTATCGGCATCGTCGGTCGGCTTGCAGAAGCAATGCCACTCGAAGACCTGGTGCGATTGGTCGGAGAACGTCTTGGCACAACGGTGCGCTATTGTGTCGGCACGCGCGATACGATCGAGCGTATTGCACTTGTTGCAGGTAGTGGAGCATCGCTGCTCGATGCTGCAATCGAAGCCGGTGCCGATGCATTCATCACCGCTGATGTGAAATACCACACATTCCATCGCGCAGCAGGACACATTGCGTTGCTCGATGCTGGGCACTTCGAGATGGAACAGCACGTCCCGCAGCTGCTTGCGCAGCTCATCGAGCGGTTATTAGAGCGTCATGGGATTCGGCTTGGCGTCACTCCAAGTTCGGTGCGCACAACGCCGGTGCACGTCGAAGTTCCTCTCACGATTGAAATTGAACGTTCCACCACATCCTAACGTGTAACGATGCCATCGAACATTGAACTCATCGCCCGACTGGCACATATTGACGAAAAGCTCGACGACATGCACGCTGAGTTGGGTGATCTTCCCAAGCTCGTCAAGAAGCTCGAAGAAAAGCTTCGCCAACAGATGCGGCTGGTCCAAGAGACCAAGAAGGCGTTAGAGGACCTCGCCCACTACCGCACAACCATGCGCGCTCGCCAGCAAGAACTCAACGAAAAAGAAGCCAAACTCAACGAACTACAGTTTAGCGGCCAAATCCGCAACAACCGCGAATTCGACGCACTGACACACGAGATCGAATTCATCCGTGCCGAGCGTCTCCGCATCGAACAAGAACTTGCCCAGAACACCATCAAAGAGGAAAACCTCAAAGGATTGCTCGAACGCCAGCAAGCAGACGTCGAAGAAACACAGCGAGAGCTCCAAGAGCGCGAAGAAGAACTCAACCAGCGCTCTACTGAGCAGGACAACGAGTTCCGGCAGCTTCAAACGGAGCGCAAAGCAATCATCGAACAACTCTCGGCAGAATGGTACGCCGAGTACGAGCGTATTCGCACGTACCATCCCGATGCTGCAGTCCACGTGCGCAAGGGCAGCTGCAGCGGTTGCTTTAGCGCGCTTCCTGCGCAAGTTCTCGTTGAAATGCGCAATCATCCCGAGCGGATGTTCGTCTGCGAACACTGCGGACGGATTTTATACCCCGAGCATTATCGGATCGAAAAAGAGGAAATCATCTAAGCGTTGGCGAGCGGTCCCGTGCAGTCGCGCCAGCTCGAGTCGAGCTGGTGAGGAAAGTCCGGACACCACCACGCAGCGTGCTCGATAACCTCGAGGCGGCGGTGTATCACCGATGCATCGCCGACGGAAAGTGCCACAGAAACAACACCGCCACTTCATGCCACAGCAGGAAGTGGTAAGGGTGAAATGGTGCGGTAAGAGCGCACCGCACACGTGGTGACACGTGTGGCAGGGCAAACCCCACGCGGTGCAAGACCGAGCAGATGCGGTCGTCCTGTGCGTGGCAGGCGCTCTTCGGGCAACCCGAAGAGCACGCATCGGGTAGGTCGCGCAAGAGGCATGCAGCAATGCATCGCCCAAGGCACATGACTGCATCAGCATCCCTCCCACTGGCGGGAGAATGCTGGACAGAATCCGGCTTATAGGGCCGCTCGCTCTTCGTTGTTACTCTCACTTCCACGTGCGACAATGCAACTACCTGACGACCCCATTCTCCGCGAGTTAGCGCCAGAATTCTGTGTCTGCTGGCGCAACGACCTGGGCACTGTCCTGCCGAACATCCTCGCAGCACAAAACCAAAGCGAACTCTACCGCTTCGGTCATACGCTCAAAGGCTCTGCACGTCAATTCGGATTTGCAGAGCTGGCAGACTGTGGCGCAGAACTGATGCAGCATGCATCACTCGGCGCTTGGGATGCAGTACCTGATACTGTCGCACGGATCTCTGCACTTCTCGAATCGCTCGAATCACATCTCCGCGCTAACGGAATGACAATACCCGACGGCAGTTCCACCAACGTGTAGGAATCCCCAATGCTCCGAGTGCTCATCGTACTAGTAGCGTGCAGCATTGCAGCAGGAGCACAGGTACGCGTTGCTGTGCTTCCGATCAAGAATCTCGATGGTAACATGCAGCTTTTGACGTACAGCTACGCCATTGCCGATAGTCTCCGCGGGCTGCTCGAGCGCCACGAGTTGCATGGCAAGCAATTTGTCGTCATCCCTGCCGATTCGATGGAGCAAGTCTTGGCGGAATTCAACCTCGACCCAAGTTCGCCACAGTTTGAATCCGACCTCTGGCGTGCAATTGCAAAGCTCCACTGTACATACGCGATCACTGGTTCCTTTGAAATAACTGGAGGTCGGATGGTGCTCAACCTCTACGCGTACGACGTCGCCACCAAACTTGCAGATCAAACCCACGCTGCCCGGAACCTCTTTAAAGCACCGGAGCAGATTTTCGATGTCCTCCCCATCGCTGTCAAGCGGCTTGTTCCGGCGTTGAAGTAGCCTGCGCCCGCTCCATTCGAAGGCGGATTTTGCGCTGGCGTCGCATGTTGAGGAACTCGACGCCTACCGAAAACGCCATCGCGGTGTAGACATAGCCACGGCTGACCTCGATTCCCACGCCATCGAGGACAAGCACGAATCCCACCATTAGCAAAAACGCCAGTGCGAGCATCACTAGCGTCGGATGCTGCTGCAGGTAGTTGGCAATAGCACTGCTGCTGGCAACCATGACGATCATTGCCGCAACATTAGCGGCAATCATCACCCCAAGATGTTGCGAAAGCCCTACTGCAGTAATGACCGAATCGAGCGAAAAAACAAGGTCGAGGAGGACAATCTGCGTAATTGCCGACGAAAAGGACACAACACGCTCGCTCTTTGGCTCCAGAACGTCGAGTCCTTCGACGCGATGGTGGATTTCACGAGTTGCCTTTGCCAGCAAGAAAAGTCCTCCGCCAAACAGTATCGCGTCCCGCCCACTGACCGCATGTCCCATGATCGAAACAAGTGGTGCAGTCAGTCCAGCAATCCAGGTGATGCCAAGCAGCAATGCAATGCGGAACACCAGCGCCAGTGATAGTCCCAGCCGCCGAGCCAGCCCACGGCGAGAGTGCGGCACACGCTCGGTGACGATGCTGACGAAGATGATGTTGTCTATCCCCAGGACAATCTCAAGCGCAGTGAGCGTCAGAAAACCAAGAAGGTGTTCAAGCGTGAGCATAGAGTAGAGCGTTTCGAAATCAAACATCTCCTGGCAGACCCAAGCGGCAGTATTTTCGCGCCACCTGATGGTGACACTGGAACGAACGATATGCTCTCCTATTTGCCCGCCACCGAAAACTTTTTAGGCATACCACCAGACAAGAGCACCAACACCGCCGCAATCGCCATCCAACCAATTCCACTGGAACGAACAACGAGCTATGGCAAAGGCACCAAAGATGGGCCACGCGAAATTCTTCGCGCAAGCCACTACGTGGAATTTTACGATGATGAATTCGACCGCGAGCTGTGCTTCGAACGTGGAATTGCCACACTCGAACCACTCCCGCTCAAAAAGCTTCCTATCGAGGAAGCCCTCGCCCTGGTCGAGGCACGTGCCTCGGCAATCCTTCACGCAGGCAAGTTCTGCGTCGGCCTCGGCGGCGAGCACTCGATAACAGCGCCGCTTGTCCGTGCACACGCACAGAAGGTTCCAGACCTGACCATTCTCCAGTTCGACGCACACGCTGATCTGCGAATTGAGTACGACGGAACACCCTACTCCCATGCCTGTGTGATGGCACGTATCGCAGAATTTCTCGAACCATCGCGCATCACGCAAGTTGGCATCCGCGCACTCTCGAAGGAGGAAGCGTCCTTCATTCGATCAGCGGGTGTACGTACGTTCTTTGCACATGCCATTCGCCGTGGCGATGCGCAGTGGATGGACCACGTTCTCGAAGGATTGAGCGAGCACGTGTACATCACCTTCGACGTTGACGCGCTCGATCCGAGCATCATGCCAGCGACGGGGACACCGGAACCGGAAGGGCTCACTTACTCGGAATGCATTGCGATCGTAAAGCGGCTCATTGAGACGGGGCGACGCATCGTCGGGTTCGACGTTGTCGAGCTTGCGCCAATCAAAAAACTCCACCACCCGAATCTTACCGTAGCACGGCTGGTGTACAAACTCCTCAACCTTGCCTTTGCTCATGACCGTTCAGGAAAGCGAGCTTCGCGCATTCGTCGAGTCGCTCGATAGCCACGCACTGACGCTTCCAAGCGGAGCGATCGAAACGTTCGCTGAACAGTTTCTCTCGGCGCTCGAGCGTGGTTCCATACGAGCTGCCTCACCAGAGGATGGTCACTGGATCGTCCACGGATGGGTCAAGCGCGGGATCTTGCTCCTGTTCCGCCATGGCGTTTTATCGCCAATTGCGCACAGCGGCGAAACGTTTTTCGATAAGCACACACTTCCACCACGGAGGCTCTCACTCGACGATCGTGTTCGGCTTGTTCCCGGTGGCTCTGCGATTCGGCGAGGTGCATACGTTGCGCCCGGGGTCATCTGCATGCCGCCGATGTACATCAACGTTGGCGCGTACGTCGGCGAAGGCACGATGGTAGATTCGCATGCGCTCATCGGAACGTGTGCTCAAATTGGAGCACGCGTTCACATTAGCGCAGCTGCACAAATTGGCGGCGTACTCGAACCTGCCCAAGCCCGGCCAGTCATCATCGAGGACGATGCCTTCATCGGTGGCAATGTGGGTATCTACGAAGGCGTGCTCGTGCGTCGTCGCGCAGTCATCGCTGCGGGAGTGATGCTTACAGCGTCAGTCCCCGTCTATGACGTAGTCCATGAACGGATCCTCCGTGCGAGCCAGTCCCAGTCGTTGGAGATTCCCGAAGGCGCGGTCGTTGTTCCTGGCACCAGACGGCTGGGCAATTCGTCCTTCAGCATCGAGCATGGCCTTCAGGCGTCATGCGCTCTGATCGTCAAGTACCGCGATGAGCGAACCGATGCGAAAACCGCGCTTGAGGCCACTCTCCGATTGTAGGTCACCCTTGACAGAGGCTCCATGTCCTTGCACAGCAACATTGCTAAAGTCCGACGGTACGTACCCCTGGCCCATTATGCTACCGCAGCGGTCATGCTCGTTGCTGCATTTGCGGCGGGCGATGGTGTCGAACTTTGGTTCGTCGTCGCTGCAGTACTGTCGGCTCTTGCCGGTGTTGGCTTCTACGCGTTCATGCGGCATGTCGAACGGAAGCTCTAGCCTGCTGTGAATCTCCCCGAGCGTCCAGCGCTACGCCGAGAACTCCAGTTCGTCTTCGACAGCAATCGCAGCATGATCCGATTCGAGGATCCCTGTGGCTACGTTCGTCCAGACCTCGAATTCGAACCAGAATTTTCCGCACTGTTTGAGCTGCTCGATGGCACCTTGACCGTTGCAGATCTGCTCGAACACGTTCGCTCGCAGTTTGATCAGAGTGTTCGTGCATCGCAGTTTCACCGCCTTCTGCAATGGCTCGACGAAGAGTTTTTGCTCGATAGTCCGCTCTTTGCACGTGCTCGGCAGTTCCTGGAGGCAGACGCTATCGAAGCAGTGTGCGCTGGAAGCGTCTATCCCGCCGAGCCTGCTGCGCTGCATGAGTACTTGGAACGGATTCTCCAATCAGCGCCAGCACGCGCATATCCACAGCATGCACGCGCGGCGTTCATCCCTCACATTGACTTCCGCGTCGCAGGCGAGCACTACGCCTATCCGTTCAATGCCCTGCGGCAGGCGGAGTTCGATTTGATCGTGCACATCGGCACCTCGCACTACGGCTGGCAGGATCGGTTCTTGCTGACAACGAAAGATTTTGTCACTCCGCTTGGCCGAATCAAGACCGATCGGGAGCTGGTCGAAGCACTGCGGCAGCACGTGGGACTGCCCTTGACACGCAACGACATTGCCTACCAACCCGAGCACGCGTTGGAACTCCATCATGTTTTCATCCAGCACCTCTTCCCCGATCGCCACTACACTGTCTTGCCGATACTGGTGACCTCGTTCCATGATTTTGTCCATCGCTCGGCGCATCCATCCACTGATGCCAAAGTTTCGGCGTTTTGCCGAGCGTTGAGGGATGTTGTCCACAGTAGTGGACGGCGTCCGCTCATCCTTGTCAGCGGCGACTTAGCGCACATCGGCCGACGGTTCGGTGATGCGTGGGATGCCGCGCCGATGCTCGATCAGCTCCGCGCTGAAGATTACGAAGTGCTCGATGCAATCGCACGCGGCAGTAGCAGTCGGCTCTTTGCCACGATTGCGCGCAGCGGTGACGCTCGGCGCATTTGCGGATTCCCTCCGGCGATGACATTTCTGGAAGCCTTCACTCCTGGCGAAGGCGTCATGCTCGATTATGGGCAGTGGAACGACCTTCCGACGAAATCTGCAGTGAGTTTCGGAAGCGTTGTCTGGTATTAGTTGCCCTCGTCAATATCCTCCCCGAAGCGTTTCCCCCGAAGAAGCGAACCGAGCATGTCTTTATAGGCAACACCAGCGATGCGTTCTTCTTTAGCGATTTTGGAGCAGTTGTGGAGCGCTTCGAGCACGAACTCCATTGCCACAGCACGGACAGCACGGTCATCGGTATCAGCAGCGATGTACGTTCGTGCGATCGTTTCAAGTTCTGGCACTGCCGCCAGTCGCCCATAGTACTCGTCAAGTGGAAGTTCATCATCGAGTTCGAGTGTGTTGCCCTGCTCGAAGTACGCAATAATCGGCGCGTACGGATCCCGCTCACCAGAGCGGAGCTTTGCCAGCGGATCGGGAGCATACCGAAGGAAAAGCTCTCGCGTGGCTTTGCCAACGAGCGCTTTTGCAACCTTCACTACCCCTTCTTGCTCGCCTTCAAACACAAGTTCGAGCTTTCCTGTCATCGCTGGCAGTGCGCGTTGAAAGTCCACAATCCGGACCGCCACAACTTTTTCTCCCGTAACGATCGCACGCCGTTCAGCGTTGGAGACCAGCAGCTCCATGAGTGCAATCGTCATTCGCGCCGAGACACCCGACGATTGATCCACGTACTCGCTCTGCCGCGCGACAAAGCCGACCATCTCGACCAGCTCTTGCACAAAGCGCGGCACAACGACGTTACGGTCGCGTTCGGTCCATGCATTCTCGCGCGTGATTGCGACTGCATCCTCGATCGTGCGCGGGTAGTGCGTCAGAATCTGCGATTCGATGCGATCTTTGAGCGGAGTGACGATGCGGCCGCGGCTGGTGTAATCTTCTGGGTTTGCGGTAAAGACCATCAGCACATCGAGTGGGAGCCGCACCGAAAAGCCGCGGATTTGAATATCGCGTTCCTGCAGAATGTTGAACAGCGCCACTTGGATGCGTGGCTGGAGATCGGGCAGCTCGTTGATGACAAAAATTCCCCGGTTGGTGCGCGGAATAATGCCGAAGTGCATTGCGCCTTCGTCCGAGTATGAAAGGCGACGCACCGCAGCTTTGATCGGATCAATGTCGCCGATCAAATCTGCAACGGTTACATCTGGTGTTGCGAGCTTTTCTCCGTAGCGTTCGGTGCGGTGAATCCATTCGATCGGTGTCGCATCGCCTTCGGCTGCGACTCGGTCGCGAGCGTACCGTGAAATCGGTTGGAGTGGATCGTCGTTGATCTCCGAGCCAGCGACGATGGGTATGTATTCGTCGAGCAGTTGCACAAGCCCGCGCGCCAAGCGCGTTTTGGCCTGGCCGCGTAAGCCGAGCAGGAGAATATCGTGACGCGCCAGGAGCGCATTGACAAGCTCCGGAATCACCGTATCGTCGAAGCCGATGATACCCGGAAAAAGCCGCTCCCGCTTGCGAATCTTCGCGATGAGATTGGAGCGAATTTCCTCCTTGACAGACTGTGGGCGATAGCCGCGAGCTTTGAGTTCGCCCACCGTCGAAATAGTCGGTTTCATTGCCACGCTTAGACGATGATGACTTCTTCTTCGAGTTCGATGCCAAACCGCGCTCGGACGGCATCTTTGATTTCAGCAGCAAGACGAACGACGTCTGTTCCTTGTGCAGCCCCCCAGTTGACGAGCACCAGTGCATGGCGGTCATAGACACCGACATCGCCGCGCCGGACGCCTTTGAATCCACACTGCTCAATGAGCCATCCCGCAGAGAGCTTGATCGCGCCGTTGAACGGAAACTGCGGCATTGTTGGATAGCGTTCGGCAAGAGAGGCTGCCACCTGAACTGGAACAACGGGGTTTTTGAAAAAGCTCCCCGCACTCCCTACTTCCGGCGGCGGCAACTTGCGTTGGCGTAAGCGAACAACACACTCAAACACATCGCTGATTGTCGGTCTTGCGTTACCGTCGAGCGCGTGCGCAAGCTCTGGATACGCAACCGTTGCCTCTCGACGCTTGACCAGTCGAATGGCAACGGCGGTGATGATGAACCTGCCCGCCAATTCGTGTTTGAAGATTGAATCGCGGTAGCCAAAGTGGCATTCGTCAGCAGTGAGGGTACGTAGCTGTCCGCTCGGTAGTTCGATGCCCTCGACCCACTGGCAGACGTCCGATAGCTGCTGCCCGTAGGCGCCAATGTTTTGGATTGGTGCAGCGCCAACAGTGCCGGGAATCAGTGCCAACGCCTCGATCCCAGCCCAGCCCTGCGACACTGCCCACTCGACACACCCGTGCCACCGCTCCCCCGCACCAAGACGCACAGTGACTAGGTCAGGTCCTTCTTCGACCACTCGACGCCCGGCCAGTTGCATACAGGCTGCCACTTCGATTGTCCGTGTCGGCAACACGTTGCTTCCTCCCCCAAGCAGAAGCCAGTCGCTGGCGGATGGTACCACAGCAGTAGCAAATTCTCGGGCATCGCGCTCGCTTTCGATCCAGTAGAACCGCCGTGCAACTGCACCGCGTGTGCGGAATGTCGTCAGCGGCCCGAGATCAACGTTCTGCTGGAACCTCATGGAGCCTGGCTGAAAAGAAGACCGATGATGCCGCCAGAATCAACGCGCGGGACATCGTAAATTCCTGCAGGAGCAATCGAGAGCACAAAGACGATCATCGCGATGAGACCAACCGCTATTCGGGTTCGATCCAGTGGGCGAGGATCATCGAGTGGCGGATGTGCGATGCCGAAAAGGAAGCGTGCCAGTACTGCCCAGAAGAGCCATCCTGACCAACCTGCAAATGCCCACGGAGCGTTCGTTGCGATCCAATCGAGTGGCGGCAGAAGCAGCTCTTGCAGGACCATCATGAAACGATCAGGGTGATCGCCATGGAGCAGGAGCCGCAGCCCATCGAGCAGTGGCCCAACTCCAGTAAGTGCCATCGCTATCACAACCCAGCGACCAATGCGATGCTGCCATCGTCCAACCATTGCGTAGAGAACATGGCCGCCATCGAGCTGCCCAATCGGGAGTAAGTTGAGCGCTGTGACAAAGAGCCCAAACCATCCAACGCAGAGAAACGGGTAATGATAGACTTCGTTCATCGGCGGAATAAATGCGTCAGGCGGTGAGAGTAGCGATCGCATCAGAGCAAACAAGAGCGTATCCCCGAAAGTCAAGCCGTAGCGTGGTATATCCGGCAGTGTTCGATACTCTGGGTGGATAGCATAGAGGTACTCCTTGCCCGGGAGCGTCGCAAAGCCGACTGCGAGAATTGCAAGGCAGACCACAAACCCAGCCAGCGGCCCAGCAACTCCAATATCGAAGAGCGCTCGGCGGGACCGTATCGGCGAGCGTGTTCGGATCACTGCACCGAGTGTTCCGAATGGCATCAACCACGGCAGCGGCATTGGGATGTAGTATGGCAGCGTCGTTGCAATTCCATGGTAGCGGGCAGCAAAGTAGTGGCCGAACTCATGCGCTGAAATAAACAGCATCAGGAGCAGAGCATAGGTCAGGCCAGCACCCCAGTTCTCGACAGCAGTAAAATCACGACCCGCCCACGCTGTGCCTGCCATGAGCGTCGAAAGAAACGTCAACACAAAAAGAATCGCGTGGAGCAGGTAACGCTGCCGCAGCTGGACTGGCGCAGCCGGTTCGAGTGTAACGCGTGTGTACCCCATCACTCCTCCAGTGAACGGTGAGGTGCTTCAGGTCGCATGAGCGGAAAGAGGAGAACATCGCGAATCGAAGCAGCGCCAGTCATGAGCATTGCCAGTCGGTCAATTCCAATGCCTAGGCCGGCAGTCGGTGGCATACCAATCTCGAGAGCCATCAGAAAGTCTTCGTCGAGCACCATTGCTTCATCATCACCACCAGCGCGAAGGCGGGCTTGCTCTTCAAACCGCTGCCGCTGATCGCGCGGGTCGTTGAGTTCGCTGAATGCATTGGCGATTTCCATCCCACCGATGAAAAGCTCAAATCGCTCAACAAGCGATGGCTCGCTCCGGTGGCGCTTGGCAAGCGGAGACATTTCGACGGGATAATCGGTGACAAACGTTGGCTCCACCAGATTCGGCTGCACAAGTTTGCTGAACAGCTCATCAATCATCTTCGCGCGCGAAGGCGATGGCGGAAGCTCCACATCGAACCGCTTACAAAGCGTTGCCAGCTCTTGCTCCGAGCAATCGTTGATTGGCTGACCAACAGATTCCGCGATTGCATCGAGAAGACGCACGCGACGAAACGGACGCTGCAACGGAATTTCTGTGCCATCGGCTCGCACGAGCGAGGAGTGGCCGCGCACTTCAGCTGTGACCGTGGCCAGCAAATCCTCAGTCATCTCCATCATCCAGTGATAGTCTCGGTAAGCAACGTAGATTTCCAGCGCGGTGAACTCAGGATTGTGCATGCGATCAATGCCCTCATTGCGGAAATTCTTCGAGATCTCATAGACGCCCTCGAAGCCCCCGACGATGAGACGCTTCAGATAAAGTTCATCCGCAATGCGCAGGTACAGTGGCATATCGAGCGCGTTCAGGTACGTCGTAAACGGACGTGCGCTTGCACCACCGTAGAGCGGCTGGAGAATCGGGGTTTCAACCTCGAGCCACCCGCGACTGTCGAAGTAGCGTCGAATTGCGGTGATCATGCGGCTGCGCATGATGAACGTCGCCCGCACGTGAGGGTTGACGATCAGGTCAATGTACCGCCGGCGGTAACGTTGTTCTTTGTCACTGAATGCATCGTGAACGATAACGTTGCCGTGCTCATCACGCTCTTCTTTGACAACCGGCAGCGGCCGGAGTGATTTGCACAGCAAGTGCAACTGCTGGCAGTGCACCGTTACCTCGCCAGTCCGGGTGCGGAATACAAAGCCGCGCACGCCGACAATATCCCCGATGTCGAGCAATCGGAGGATCTCGTACTGCTCGGGCAATTCATCGGCTTTGATGTAGCACTGAATTTTGCCCTCGGCATCTTGGATGTGGAAGAACGTAGCCTTCCCCATTCGACGGATCGCCATAATGCGCCCTGCGATGGAGACATCCGCAAGGGAGGATGGGTCATCGTCCCGAAACGCCCCAAGGATCTGCTGTGAGCTGTGCGTTCGATCGTAGCTGTAGGGGAATGGCTCGATTCCGCGCGATTCTAAGGTCTGGAGCTCTTCGTAGCGGCGGCGGATCTGGTCGTTGGCAAACTCCGTATGCATCCAGGAGTGCGTTGGTGATAACACGGGCTGCAAATATACCAGTCGCTTCCGAGGGTCAATGCATGTTTACGTTGTTCGTCAATGGTCACGGGTTTTCCTTCGTTGCGTGAAGATCGTGCTATGCGCATTGACATCGTCTGCCCACTGCCTGCTGCAATCGAATCGTGCATTTCCACTGGCATTGTCGGCCGCGGGCGCGAACGCGGCTTGGTCGAGATCGTCCTGCACAACCTCCACGACTACGCCGACAATCGCTACGGTCACATTGACGACGAGCCATACGGTGGAGGCGCCGGTATGGTGATTCGGTGCGAGCCTGTCTTTGCGTGCATCGAATCACTCCAGCGGGAACGCAGCTATGACGAGGTCATCTACCTTACGCCCGATGGCGAGCGATTTACGCAGGCAGTCGCCAATGAACTGTCGCTGGCACGGAACCTGATTCTGCTGGCTGGACGCTACAAAGGCGTTGACCAGCGGGTGCGGGACCTCCTTGTCACACGCGAGCTATCTATCGGCGACTACGTTCTCAGTGGTGGAGAACTCGCCGCTGCTGTCATTGTGGATGCGGTCGTTCGCCTGCTGCCTGGTGCAATGAGCGATGCAGAGAGCGCACTCGACGATTCTTTTCAGGATGGCTTGCTTTCGGCACCGGTCTATACGCGACCGGCGGTCTTCCGCGGTATGGAAGTGCCCCCGATTCTCCGCAGCGGAGATCATGCAGCAATTCGCCGGTGGCGCTACGAGCAAGCACTCGCGCGTACGAAGGAACGACGGCCTGATTTGTTGAACTCGCTCCCCTCCGAGCAATGAGCAAGATCGCGGTCGTTGCACTCTCCGGCGGAATGGACTCGCTCGTTACGCTTGCCGAAATCCGCGCCAAAGGATACGACATTGCTGCGTTGCACTTCAACTACGGCCAGCGGACCGAACGGCGCGAACTTGAAGCATTCCACGCAATCTGCGACCACTACGCGATTGAAACGCGGTTTGTCGTTGATGTCGCATACCTTGCTACGATTGGTGCCAGCAGCTTGACCGATCCTACCATCGAAGTCGAGCACGCGAATCTCGAGCGGAAAGAAATTCCATCGAGCTACGTTCCTTTCCGAAATGCAAACATCCTCGCCATCGCGACAAGCTGGGCGGAAGCGCTTGGCGCAAGCGCTATTGGCATCGGTGCAGTCGAGGAGGATTCAAGCGGCTATCCCGATTGCCGACGGGAGTTCTTCAGCGCCTTCGAACGCGTCATCGAGCTGGGTACCAAGCCAGAAACACACATCACTATCCTCACCCCAGTCATTGGCTACCGAAAGGCCGAGATTGTCCGCCGTGGCATAGAGCTTGGTGTTCCCTTCGAACTCAGTTGGAGCTGTTACGCCCGAAGCGACATTGCGTGTGGTGAATGCGACTCCTGCGCATTGCGTCTCCGCGGCTTCCAGCAAGCCGGTGTCGAAGACCCAATCCCCTACGCGGTCAGACCGCAATACGGATAATTCCAACCTCCCCCTACTGGATAAACAGCAGCGATATTTTTGCACAGGAACGATGCACCATCGCATGGATGAGATTTCTGCGACTGCTTCCCTGCGTGCTCAGCGTACTCATTGCCACTCGCGCAATCGCTGTGCCAGGCGTGCAGGGGTTCATCGAAAACCGCGGGCAGCTGCCTCCACCAGTTCGCTACTATGCCGTCCTGCCACGCGGTCTGCTCTACATCACCGACCGCGGCTATGGATACGTGTGGTACAACACCGAGCCGCGTACCGAACGGCTACACGCACACCGAGTCGAAGTGCAAACGACCGGAAACCAACGAACGCAGCTCCGCCCGAACCTTCTTGTGCCAACGACACTCAACTTTTATCGTGGGAGCACGCGCCTTGAGGGAGTGCGAGTCTATCGCCAGGTGATAATCGATAGCATCGCCCCTGGAGTTACAGCTGCGTTTTCCATCCAACCAAATGGCATGATCAAGTGTGACTACCGCGCAGTTTCAACGCGCAGTGCAAGTGCTCTTGCGTTTTCCATCCGCGGTGCGCCGGCACATGTCTTGCCAGATGGGAGACTGGCGTTCCGAACTCGCTTTGGAGACATCATCGAAAGTGCGCCGATCAGCTTTCGGACTTCTGCCATTCCGGTAAAGACCACCTATGTCCTCGAGCGCAACATCCTCCGATTTGCTATCGAAGATCCCGATGCCTCCGCACCGGTGACGGTTGACCCGGAAATTGAATGGTCGAGCTACGCAGGCGGCTCTGCTCAAGACCAATGGGCGCACGTTCAAACGGATGCTGAACGAAATATCCTCGTCATCGGGCGCACACAGTCCGTTGATTTTCCAACAAAGTTTGGTTTCTCCGCCTCGCTCCGTGGTGATTACGACGCTATCATCGCAAAGTACCGTGCCGATGGGACGCTCCTGTGGGCTACGTACTATGGCGGCACACGTCGCGAGATCCACAACCTCGACCACTGCGACCTCGCAGTAGATCGCACGGGCTCAGTTCTCGTCGCTGGATGCACGCAGAGCGACGATCTGCCGCTTACCTCGGGTGCATTCCAGCGTAGGAAAGCATCGAGTATGCCGAGCGGCTACGACCTTTTCCTTGCACAGCTCTCTCCAAGTGGACAACTTCTGTGGGCATCTTACTGCGGCGGGAACGACAACGAAGACGTCTTCGCGCTCGCGACGGATCGTCAAGGCAACGCGTACCTTGTTGGCCACACCTCGTCGGATGATTTCCCAGCATCGGTGCCGCGGCCAACGATTGTCTCCCCCAAGCGTAGTACATCGCAGGACGTCTTCGTGCTCAAACTCTCGCCGGAGCGAACCCCGCAGTGGGTGTATTTCATCGGAGGCTCAGCCACAGACGTTGCAACTGGCGCTGTCTGCGATCGTGCAGGGAGCCTCTACGTCTGCGGATACACGCAGAGTGCGGATTTCCCTACTGCCGGCACTGGCATCTACCAATCCATCAAAACCGCTGCCAACGATGGCTTCCTCTTCAAACTCGATGGACTGGGAAGGCTGCAGTGGAGCACACTCATCGGCGGCAACGGCGAGGATTATTGCAGCTCGATTTCTCTCGATTCCTCCTTCGACCGACGGCTCATCCTCGGCGGCACAACGAGCAGCACCGACATGTGGTATCGCGGCGCAGGGAAACGAACGCTCGGCGGAAACGGAGATGGCTTTCTTGCAGCCTTCGACCCTCAGACAGGCAACGCGCAGTGGGTACACTACCACGGCGGATCCAGCTACGATGAGCTCACTGCCCTGGCTGTTGATCCTGACAACAACATCATCGTCGTCGGCCGCACACTCGGTGAATATCCCGCGATTGCCGCACAGCAGCCGAGTTACCATGGTGGCGGTGGCGATATGTTCATCGCCAAACTTGCGCCCGATGGGACGCCGCAGTGGGCAACGTATGCCGGTGGCAGTTTTCTCGATCGAGCAACCGACATTGCAATTGATGGCAACACAAATTTCATCGTCGTCGGCCATAGCAGCAGTGCTGACTTCCCTATCATTGGCACCAGTGCACAGCCCCGGCTCGGCAATCTGCCTGGTACCGATGATGGCGTATTGCTCAAGTTCTGCAACATCGCCATCCCCAGTGCACTCGTTTCGGCTGCGCCGGAGTTCTGTCAGGGCGAAAGTCGCACCCTTCACGTGGTCAATCGTGGCTCCAGCGTCCAGTACGACTCCTACCAATGGGAACGCGATGGCCAGCCGATACCAGACGCAACAAACCAAACGTACATGACTCCTCCGACACTCGAGGCGGGAACGTACCGTTTTGTTTGCCGCGTCACCAATACTGCGCGCTGCCCTGCAGTAACTGATACGGTCGTTGTACGAATCCACGCCCCACCCCAGATTGGCGAGCGTTCCTTTGCAATATGCTCAGGCGAACCCCTTCAGCTCGATTCGATCCCGATCTCCGGTGCAGCGCCATTTCGCTACGAGTGGATAGGCACGCCTCCACCGAGCGATCCGAGTGCACCTACCCCTACCGTCCATCCCGATCGCACGACAACGTACACACTCCGTGTCACCGATGCCAATGGCTGCAACGCCGAGCGGACTTTTACTGTGCTCGTGTTCCCCGTCTCGCGCGTGCCGCTGACTGTTCACGGGGACCGCAGCTTCTGCGAGGGCGACTCTGCAGTCCTTGAGCTTACTGCATCGTTCGGAGCTATCCGGTGGAACACTGGCGAGCGTTCACCCCACATCGTGGTGCGAACCACTGGACGGTATTTCGCTGCTGTCGAGCTCCCAGGGGGCTGCATCGGCTATAGTGACACCGTCGAAATCGCCGTGCGGCCCCATCCACAGCCGCTGATTTCCTATGACGGAACGCTCTTGAGTACTACTGTAGCTTATGACAGCTACCAATGGTTGCTCGATGGAACACCGATTCCAGGTGCAACTGACCGCTTTCTGGAACCGCCACGCATTGGCACGTACACAGTCATCGTTGATTCAGGCGGGGGCAGCGGAGTATCCCAACCAGTGGACATTGCACTGACTGCGCAGGTGCACTTGACCATCGGGTCAGCACGTGCTGCGATCGGCGAGCGTGTTCGAATTCCGCTTCTGCTGAGCACAACCCAACAGTTGGCGCGAGTTGGCGCATCCCGGCTAATGCTTCAGTTGCGCTATAACGCATCGGTCCTCTTCATGCTCGAATCGTCGGCCCCGGTGGTCGAGCGCTTCTACCAACCAGATGGCACTGCAACAGTGACTCTTGCACTCACCGACGTTGCAAGCGATACGGTCGCCACGCTCGAATTTCTTGCGCTGTGGGGAAACGCCGAACACGCGACGATAAGTGTCCTGCGTGCAACATGGAATGCGCCGACAGTGACAACAACCTGGAGCGATGGGGTTGTCACGATCGAGGGTCTCTGCACCAGCGGCGGTACGCGATTGTTCGAGGATACTGGCGCATTCGGTATTCGAGCGATCTTGCCACAGCCAGGCGCTGACGTCATCACAGTGATCGTTACCGCGATCGAAGATGCTCCCCACCGTCTTGTGCTCACTGCAACCGATGGTCGGCGTTGGCCACTCGGCGAGCAATTCTTGCGTGCAGGCACCTACGCATTCGCCCTTGCAGTAGATAGGATGCCGCCTGGCCGCTATGAACTTGCGTTTGAGTCTGCAACCCTGGTTGCAACTTCGCCACTGGTGATTGTGCGATGATGCGTCTATCGCTGCTTCTGCTCCTGTGCCTTAGCGCATCGAGCGGGCAACCATTGCAGGTGGGGGGCTTTGCGCATGGAGGGTTCGATTTTCACCAAACGAGCTTTCAAGCACTCCCGGGCACGTTCAGCTGTTCGCCGGGCTTTTCATCAGCGATCGGGCGTGGCATCTGTATCGGGGGGATTGCATCTATTCCCACGTGGTCATTTGAGCTTCCTGCTGGGTTTGGTCGTGGGCTACCTACGTTTCGGCTTGCATATGAGCAACGGAGCGCAGCCTTTCGTACTCGCGAGCAACAACCGATCGCTCTCGATAGCTCGACTGCACATGCGGCAATCGAGCACCGTGCATCGGTCGAGTTTTCTGCGATCGCAGTGCAACTGGGCGCAGCACTTTGGGTACATCCTACCATCTTTCTCGAACCAAGCTTTTCGATCTCGTTTCCATTGCGATCACATTTCGAACAGGGTGAGTATTTGGTCGAGCCAGCTGACCGGGGACGCTTCCGCGAAACAGGTACTCGCGAGCGCAATCGCGGTAGCGGCACTCTCAGCGGCGTAGCAGCGCTCGATCCAGCGGTGATGATTACGGCAGGTTGGAGTCACGGTGCTGAACGCTCCTTTCAGCTTCGTCCTGAGCTGAGCGTGCGCTTGCCGATTGGAAGCACTATGGCTGCATTCCCTTGGCAAATGTTTTCTCTCCGCGCGGGGGTGAGCATACTTTTCGCACTTCCGGAGCGCAGCGAGTCTCGCCCACATCCGCCACAAGAGCTGCCAGCAGAACCGGAATCTCCGCCCCAAGCTCCAACGCTCGATCTTCCTGCACTCGTAGTGGATGTGCACGCCATCGGGCTGGATACTGCCGATCGCGAGCGCCGAATTGATACCATAAGCGTCCACATTCGGCAGCGACGGCATATTCGCCCGCTGCTGCCGTACGTGTTCTTCGAGGAAGGAAGTGCCGAGATTCCACAACGGTACATTCGCCTTCGTCCAGAGGAACGAGTGCATTTCGATGAATCAGAACTTGCGTCATACTCGACGCTCGAGGCATACTACCATCTGCTGAACATCATTGGTTCACGGATGCGCAAGCGCCCATCTGCTCAGCTCCTGCTGACAGGGTGCACCATGGGAGTTGGCTCGGAGAGCAATCGGCTTGACCTTGCATGGCAGCGTGCTGCCAGCATCCGCACGTACCTTCACACAGTCTGGGGCATTGATACCGCACGAATCCGGATCAGTGCACGCAACCTTCCTGCACGTCCTTCGATGGTTGGCCACCCTGATGGGAACGCCGAGAATGCACGCGTAGAAATTTCGAGCACCGATCCAGCAATCACTGATCCAGTGGTGGGAACTGAAACCCAATGGAACGTTGACCCGCGAAAGGTTGCTCTCCGACTTATGGTTTCGCCCATTCCAGCACGGTGGGATCTACACGTCCGGTATGGCGATTCACTCATCCTGGCGCGTTCAGGTACCGCTGCACCTCCGCCGCGCATCCTCTTGCCTGCGCAATGGCACATGTTCCCAGCAGGGATAGTGGACATTGAGCTGAGCGCTCACTGCCCGCACGCCGTTCCTCCAGAGCGCGGCATTACACGGCAAGTAGCAATCGTCCCACGCGCAGATACAGTCCAGAGCCGATACGAGCGCTTTAGCCTGATTCTCTTCGACTTCGATGATGCAACGATTCCTCCCTCCCAGCAGAGCTTGATTGATGCACTCAAAAGCCACATCACACCCTCGACGCGAATCACCATCACCGGATACACCGATCGAATGGGCGATCGGCAGCATAACCTGCGCTTAGCAGAGCGACGTGCGAGCGCTCTCGCACGCACACTGGGTGTTTTAGGGAGGGCGACCATCACTGCTGTCGGGAGCAACGAGCTCCTCTATGACAATTCCCTTCCCGAAGGTCGCTTCTACAGTCGAACAATCGAAATCGAACTGGAACATTGAGCACAAGCGATTCGGCGCTTCCCACTCGCTTGATTCTCGCACAGTGGTTCCCACTGGCAGCAACATGGGCAATGATGGCTGCCGAGGGGCTTATCATTCAGAGCGTCCTTTCCCGACTGCCGGGAGCCTCGGTCGAGCTTGCGGCATTCGGTGTCGCAATCGGCATTGCGTTTATCGTCGAATCGCCGATCATCATGCTGCTGAGCGCAAGCACTGCGTACGTCAAGAGCGCGCATAGTTACCGCATTGTTCGGAAGCTTGCGTTCGCGCTTTCGTTGGGGGTTACTCTCGTTATGGCAGCACTGCTACTGCCGCCGCTCTACCACTGGCTCAGCTCGACTCTGCTTGCTCTCCCTGCGGAAGTTTCTCGCCGCGTCTATACGTGCATCGCTGCCTTGCTGCTCTGGCCGGGAGCAATTGGGGTGCGCCGTTTCTACCAGGGGATTCTCATCAGTGCCCAAATGAGTCGCGCAATTGCGTTCGGAACAACGTTCCGCCTTGGCACCATTCTACTCGGCAGTGGCGCGCTGCTGCTGTGGTGGCAGACGGCAACAAATGGCGCAACAATTGGTGCAGCGTTGCTGAGCGTGGCCGTTACTATCGAGATGCTCGCAACGTGGCTGATGGCTCGCCCTGCAGTGCGAAGCTTCAAACAAAAAGCTGCCGGTAGCGATACGCTCACCCTCGGCGGCTTGGTTGCACTCTACACACCGCTTGGGCTGACATCCCTGATTACGATGGGGCTAGGACCAGTGCTTACTGCTTTCATGGCACGTTTCCCTGAGGCTGTTGCGTCGCTGGCTGTATTTCCTGTCGTTGATGGCTTTGTCTTCCAATTCCGTAGCCCAAGTTTTGCCTATCAAGAGGTCGCGATCGCCTTCTTTGGGCGCGTAGGCATCGAAAATCGGCGTATTGCGCAGGTTGGGTATGGAATCGCGCTGATTTCGACGATCGCGCTCGGCTGCATCGTGCTCTCTCCGTTCTCAGCGTTTGTCTATGGGACGTTTCCATATCAGCTCGATCGGTGGCTCATCCCACTGGCAGTCACTGCAACAGCTCTTCTCCTACCATTGCCAATGGCAAATGCCGTGTACTCGATCGAGCGTGCACGATTGATCGCGATGCATCGGACGAACGCAGTGACCTACTCAACAGTGATTGAAGCAGGAGGTACTATCGCCGTGCTTGCATTGCTCGCAGCAATCGGAACACAGCTTGTTGGCATCTACGCTGTGAGCATTGCGATCACGGCGGGGAAAATTCTTGCATCGCTCTACCTCCTTGCTCTCGGTAGCCGTTATCGTTCGCGTCGCGCTTGGGAGAGCGCTGCATAAACATCCCGAAGCGTTGCTGCGCGGATGGGATCGAGTGCGGAAAGCTCCTCTACTTGGCGTGAGCAGATGTGCAAGGCCCCACTTTTGAGCGCAACATAGCCGCAGCGGAACCGCAGGTCTGCTGAATTCGGATAGTGCTGCAGTGCTTCTTCGTAGAGTTCGAGTGCGCGATGGTAGAGATGGCGCGCCTCGAGCGATTTCCCAAGTTGGAGGAAGAGTTCCTCTCCCTGCTCAGGACAAATCTCGAGCACGCGCTGAATATGTTGCCGTGCTGCATTGAACCGCCCGATCGCCAACTGAGTCTCTGCCATGGCAATGTGTGCAGGAACATCATCAGGCGTAACAGAGAGCACTTGTTTGAGTGCGTAGATCGCTTGCGCGTACTCACCTCGCTGCCGCCAGAGCTGACTGCTCAGCAGCCATGCATCAATGCATGCTGGGTCGCGTTGCACTGCAGCAATCAAATCTTCAAGCGCCTGAGCTTCTTTCCCGAGCGCGAGCAAACATCGCGCACGTAAGTAGTAGAACTGCCCGACGTCTGGTGCTAATTGAATTGCTTGTGCGATATCGGCGAGTGCTTGGTCGGGTTGGTTGGCTTCGAGTCGGAGCATGCAGCGTTCCGTCCAGGCAGCGATGTTTTTCCGATTGAGTTCGAGTGCACGCGAATAACTTTCGATTGCCTCAGCTGTCCGCCTCAACGCACGTTGAATCCGCGCCAGCGCGACGAACGCATCTGCACTTGGTTCAAGCCGAATGCTCTCGAGCAAGGCTCGCTCAGCTTCTGCATGGTCGCCTCGCTTGAGCGCAATCAGACCATGCACGTACCACAGCCATGGTCGCTGAGGATAGAGCTGGAGCGCGTCTTTGAGCGTTGCTTCCAGCTCCTGGTGGCTATCGGTGTGGTCATAGAGCTGCAGGAGCATTTCGGCATCTTCCCGCGTCGGGTCTTGTCGTAGCAGCTCCGGGAAGAGCCGGGCCGCTTCTTGCCATTGCTGAAGCTTGATAAGCACAGCCACTAACTCTCGACGCAGAGGAAGCACATCCGGCATCCCATCGAATGCAAGGCGCAAGTGCTGGAGTGCGGCGACGTCGTGGCCAATGCGATGTTCGAGCCTACCAAGGCGGTAGTGAGTCGAATACCGCTCTGGTTGAATGCTTAGCGATTCTCGGTATGCTTGCAACGCTTTCGAACGTTCGCCAGTCGCTTCCAGCGCAACGCCGAGCCAATGGTAGATCTCTGCATTCCGCGGCTGGGAGCGGAGACGTCCATCGAGCAGCGCAATCGCCTCAGTATGTGCACTGAGTGCAATGAGGACCTGAGCAGCATGGATATGCCCATAGGGGAAGTCGCCCTGATGGCTATAGAGCCGTCTGAAGTAGTCGGCTGATTCTATCCAGCGGCGTTCGAGTCGGTAGACTTCCGCCTTGGCGTAGAGGAAGAAGCTGTTCTTTGCATGATGCGATGCGAGCCGCTCCAGTGTTGCATGTGCCAGCGATGCGTCGCCCGTAGCAGCGGTAAGAACTGCTCGGAGCGCAACGAGCGGCATTCCCCCACTGAACTCTTCTGGCAACTGCTCGAACAAACGCTCCAGCGAATCCCACTGCTCGCCTTCGATGGCGTAGCATGCGAACATCAGATAGGCTTCTTCGCAGTCAGGATCGAGCTTTGTGGCGGCCTCTGCCACCTCGAGTGCTTCTGCATATTCCCCTCGCCGCCAGTGATACGCTGCGCGATCGAGCAGGTGCGCACACTTATCACTTGTGGACGATCGCGCAGGATCGAGGACAAAGTAGACAGCACCGTCTTCGCCGCGGCGAAAAAAACGTTGGAGAAGTCTGCTTCGTGCAGCCATATGGAATTCACGTTCAGTCCATTGCATCACGCTGACGAAAGTATCGGCAGCGCAAGCAGTTCTCTTAAGCAACGCGGTAGTTTTGCGCACCCCCAACTTCGACGACCTTCTTTTATGCCTGGACAACCTGCGCACTCTCCCTGCTGTACAATTGTTGGTGCTCGACGCAGTGGCATTGCCGCTGCTCGTCTTGCTTCCGAATGTGGATACCGTGTTTTCCTGACCGATGCAACTCCGAAAGAGCAACTGGGCGATCTTTTGTGGCTCGATCATGCAGGGATCGAAGCGGAATTCGGGACGCATTCTCTCGAGCGTGCTCTCGATACGGAGGTGATCGTTACTTCGCCGGGTGTGCCACCCTCAGCTCCAATTCTCCAGGCTGCACTCGACCGTGGCATCCCCATCGTTAGCGAGTTGGAATTCGCCAGTTGGCATGCACACGCACCAATTGTTGCGATCACCGGCACCAACGGCAAAACCACAACAACTGCACTGACAGCCCACATCCTCTCGCATACCGGCTATGACGCAATCGCGTGCGGCAACATCGGACTGCCGCTGTCGGATGTCGTCCGAAACGATCGCCATGATCCGCCCGCCCGCCGCATCTACGTTGTCGAAGCAAGTTCATACCAACTTCTTTGGACTGACCGCTTCCACCCACGGGTGGCGATGATTTTGAACATCACTCCGGATCACCTGAGCTACCACGGCTCGATGGAAGCCTACATCCGCGCCAAGAAGATTTTTCAAAACCAAACGAGCGACGATGTGCTAATTTTGTGCGCCGACGATCCTCATGCAGCAGAGGCATCGCGGCATGCTCGGTCGCATGTGCGCTGGTTCAGCCTCCATCCTGTCGTCGAGGGCATGTACCTGCGCACAAGCGACGATTGCATCGTCGAAGTCTGCAGCACTGTGGAGGCAAAACTGATGTATCGAAGCGAACTTCCCGTCCGCGGGGTGCACAACGTGTACAACGCGATGGCGGCAGCGCTCGCAGCACGCGCATTCGAGGTGACCAACGAAAACATTCGTGACAGTCTTCTCTCGTTCGCAGGAGTTGAGCACCGGCTCGAACACGTCCGCACAATCAGAGGGGTTGAATACATCAACGATTCAAAAGCAACCAACGTCAACGCAACCTGGTATGCGCTCGAAGCATTCGAGCAGCCTGTTGTCCTTCTGCTCGGCGGCCAAGCAGAGAGCAACGACTATTCGATGCTCGACGCAACCGTACGCAAGCGTTGCCGCGCAGTCATTGCATTTGGAGAGCAGGCGCCGGTAATCTTCAATCACTTCTGCACGATGGTGCGGTGCTACCAGGTTCGAACTCTTGCAGACGCTGTTGCGTGCGCCCACCGGATCGCCGAAGATGGTGACGTTGTGCTGCTCTCCCCCGCGTGTAAATCCTTCGATGAGTTTGTCAACTTCGAGCATCGGGGGACAGCGTTCAAAGAGCTGGTCTGGCAGCTTCCTGACGTGTCGCAATGAACGCCCCATCCGATCGCATCGTGCTCAGTATTGCAACAGTGCTCCTGGTGGCGGGGATCGTGTTTGTGTACTCCGCGAGCGCGGAATTCGCGAGCGTTCGCCTTGGAGATGCCGAGCGCCTTGTGGTCAACCACACAGCTCGCGTTGCGCTCTCGCTTGGCCTCATGCTGCTGCTCAGTCGGGTTGACTACCACATTTTCGAGCAGATTAGCCGTCCGCTGTTGGTGTTGAGTCTTGTGCTCTTGGCGTTTGTCTTGGTGCAGGGTACGCAGCTAAAGGGTGCCGTGCGATGGCTCGATCTTGCTGGAATGAGCCTGCAACCATCCGAGTTAGCAAAGTTCGCGTTGCTGTTTCACCTTGCAGTACGGATGAGCCAGCTCGACGTCCAACTGTGGGACTGGAAGCGTGGGCTGTTACCGCTGATCGGATGGACGGCTCTCGTTGTCGGGGCAATTGCACTTCAACCAAACCTGTCCACAGCGGCTCTGATATTTTCGCTGGCAATGATGTTGCTGTTCATCGGCGGAGCACGCCTTACTCACCTGAGCGTGATCGCCGCCATTGGTCTGGTGGCGGTAGCACTCTACGCCGTCGGTGCAGACTATCGTGTGCAGCGAATCGCCACTTACCTGGGATCCAACGGTAACGCGGGCGATTCCTACCAACTCCAGCAAGCACTCATTGGCTTTGCGCGAGGCGGCATCATTGGTGTCGGCCCGGGCCAGAGCCGCCAGCGGGATTTGTTCCTCCCAGAATCATACGGGGACTTCATCGCCGCCATCATCGGCGAAGAATACGGTTTAGTCGGGATTGTGCTGCTCATTGCTGCCTACGCAGCAATCGTTGTTCGTGGGATTAGGATTGCAGTGCGGGCACCTGATACACTCGGCTACTTGCTGGCATGGGCGGTGATAGTAGCTATCGGCTTCTACGCATTGGTGCACGTTGCCGTCAACTGCGGGTTGCTCCCCACAACCGGTATTCCTCTTCCCTTGGTCAGTTATGGCGGTAGCAGCATTGTCTTCACTTCGAGTGCTCTTGGGGTACTCCTCAACATTAGCCGCCAAGCCAATCGCATGGAGGTTCCCAATGCCTAAAGGATGGAGAGCTGTAGCAGAGTGGATGACGGCAACGTTGCTGGCTCTCAGCAGCGCAACGCTGTCTGCGCACGGGCAGCTTCTTTCGCCGTTGCCGGAGGATGTACTCCATCGAACACTCGAAGCTGTGCTCCTTGAGCAGTCGCAGCAATCGCTCCGGGCAAGCGAAGTGCTCGGTCGGCAGCTTGCGCCACCGTTGGGTCAGCTTCTCGATGCTTCGCCCGAACTGCAAGCAATCCGCCTGGAGCTGCTTTGTGGCAATCGCCAGCTTGCCATTGCTCGGCTGAGCTCCTACCTTGAGCAGCGTCCCATCCTTCCGTTCCGTGCCGAAGCATACTACCTTCGCGGTGTGGCGCAGTTCGACGAGCGTCGCTACGCTCTGGCTGCGCTGGACTTCGACTCAGCAGCAACGCAAGTGCGCGAGCACAAGCAGCAAGATTCCAGCGACCGCCAATTTTTGCGGCGCGCGCAGTACTGGAAAGCCGTTGCGCTCATGCACCACTCGTCCTTCGAACAGGCAACGCAATCGTTTTCCCAGTTGCTTGAAGATCCTTCGGACTATTGCGACGATGCGTACGTCGGCTTAGGTACGATTGCTGAATTTCGTGGTGACTATCGCGCTGCACTGGCGTACTATGACAGTGCACTTGCCTGCAGTGCGCAGGGAAACCTTGTCGTCACCGCGCACATTCGCGCAGCACAGCAGCTGCTGTTGCTTCGCCAACCACGCCAAGCACTCCAACGGCTGGCGGCTGCGCGTCACGCACTCGATATGATCCGGCAGGAACGCGCGCTACTGCCCCAGCAGAACCTTGTCCCCGATGCGGATGCACTCATCGAGCTGCTGACTGCAGAAGCACTCAGCCAGATTGGGCAGTTTGCGCAAGCAATCGAGCGATACTACGCCGTTACTGCTTCTGGCACGCTCCAACACTCAGCACTACGGTGGCAGGCGTATCTCGGCATTGGCTGGGCAGAACTCAATCGCCGACGGTACCCGGATGCAATCGCAGCCTACCGTACCGTCATTGATTCGGTTGCCGATGTGCTCTCGCTCCAGCGGGCGCAGGCACTGCTCTTTCGTGCGGTTGCCGTCGAACGCAGCGGCGATGTTCTCAATGCAATTGAACTATTCGATGCGCTGATTGCAGACCCAGCGTTCCCGTTGCGTGCGCAGGCCTTGATCGAACGCGGGCAGATAGAGTACACGCGGGCGCAATACCGCACAGCGTGGGTGCTCTTCGACCGTGCCTACCGCGCAGCAAGCGACCCTGCAACGATGCTCCGCGGGCTTCTGCTGCGTGCTCGTGCAGAGTTCGACCTCCGACGCTGGGATAGCACCATTCGCTCCTGCAATGAGTTGGAGCAGCATGCACAAAGACTAACAGCAACGGTTGTCCCGAATCTGGAGCTGCTCACCGCTGAAGCGCTACTCCTTCGTGGGATTGCTGCAGCTAACGATGGGCGCTACTCCGATGCAATCACCGATCTTGGATTGTTCATTGCACGCTACCCAAACCACGACCGCCGCGATGAGGCCTTGCTCTGGCTTGCAGAATGCTACGAACGTTCGAACATGCTCGAAAACGCAGTGGCTGCACTGGAGCAACTGCTCAACCAATACCCGAATTCCTTGCGACGAGAAGAGGCACTCTACAACCTGGGCTGGGCACAGTTCCGGCTGCGAAAATTCGATGCTGCCACGCAAACGTTCGACCGCCTGCTGGCAGAGTTCCCACGGACTCCCCACGGAATAGACGTTACACTCCGCAAAGCGGACATGCTCTACCTGTCCAAAAAATACGCCGACGCTGCACGGCTCTACCGTCAGGTAGTCAAAACTACCCCGCAGAGCGACGACGGCGAGTACGCCCTCTTTCAAGTGGGGCAATCGCTCTACCGCCTTGGGGACTACACGAACGCTGCAGAGCACTTCCGTTCGTTTGTGCGCAACTTCCCCGAATCCCCCATTGCCGATGATGCCCTCTACAACATCGCGTGGATTCGGATGCTCCAGGGCAAATGGGACGACGCTATCGCAATGTTCAACACGCTGCTGCGCAGCTACCCCAATAGTGAGCTTGCACCAGCAGCACGGTTCTACATCGCCCAATGCACCTACAACAGCGGGCAATACGTTCGCGCCATTGACTTGTACCGGCAATTTTTGGCAGATTACCCATCGAGCTCGCTAGCAGGACAAGCAATCGAAGCCATTCAGGATGCCTACATCAATCTCGGCCAGGATTCGCTCGCAGTCGAGGTCGGGCGGGAGTACATCGAGCGCAATCCCACATCCGAACAGAGCGCGCAGATCGCCTTTCGTACTACCGATATTTTCGTCCGCAATCGCGACTTTTCCTCCGCGATAAAGGAATACGAACGTTTCATCGAGCAGTACCCAAGCAGTCGCTACGTCCCCGATGCTCTCTACGGCTTGCTCAAAAGCTTGCTCGAACTTGGCAAGGCAGACGATGCCGAACGGGTCCTCCGCCGATTGGTGCAGCACTACGACTCCAGCCAAGCTACCGAACTGGCGCTGGTGGATATGGCAGCCTACTGGGCATCGAATTCCTTTAGCCAGCGTGCGGATTCACTCTTTTCGGTTGTGATGACGCGCTACCCTGGAACTCAAAGCTTTGCCCGTGCAGCGTTCGAGCGAGCACGGATTGCGCTCGCACGTGGGGATTCAACATCGGCGCTGGCACTGTGGCGCCTGGCAACGACTGGTGCCGGAGAATATGCCTATCAGGCGTACTACCGACTCGGCATGTGGTACCGTGAGCGGGGATCGAGCGACACTGCACGCGCCATGTTCCGTCCGATCATCGGCTACAACGACAACCCTCCGCTGGCAGCAGAAGCAGCCTATCGCATCGGCGAGCTATGGCAACGCGAAGGAAACTGTGCAGCGGCTGCTGATACATTCTCCCTTGTGTTAGACCGCTTCGAAGGCATCGAGGATTGGTACACCCTTTCGTTGCTGGGGCTTGCTGAGTGCGCAGAAACGCAAGGCGATCGCGCAAAAGCACGCCAGCTCTACCAGACAATCATGATCCTCCGCCCCGACGACGATTTTGGTCGCACCGCTGCTGCTCGACGACGACGATTGGAGAAACGGCCATGAACGTTTATCGCATCACGCTTGCACTTGCACTGCTGGGAACGACGCTGGCTGCCCAACAGCAGCGCGGCGAGCCGATTGATTTCATGACTATCGTCATCGAAGGCAAAGAGACGCTCTTTCTGCCGAAAAGCCTTGTCAAGCATCCGCCTGAGCCACCTCCGCCATACACCCAGCGCGAGCTCGATAGCATCAACCCACTGGAGAAAACTCCACTGTTTCGCAGCGAACCACTCGAGTACCAGCGACGGATTCTCCAGCCGAGCGACGAAACACTTACCCTTACTGCACACGCAGGTCTCTACGGTTTTGCCGGACTGGATGCGCTCTACCAAACACAGGTGGATCGGTACACGCTCGACCTTCGCGGGACACTCGACCGCGGCGGTCCATACCGTCCGAACGCTGATTACTTCCGCACACATTTCCGTGCATTCGCCCGAACTGCAACGCAGGCAGCCCCCGAGGCTCCACGCATGATGGGCAATGGCATGCTGGATGTGCAGACGCGCACCTACCGACTCTTTGCAGTGCCTTCAGCACCAGAACGCTCAGCACAAACGATTGCGCTGGCGCTCCAGCAGCAATACAGCGGCGGTACCACGCTACCTTACCACGCTGCATTCGAGCTACACCATACCCGGCTCCGCCAGATGGACTCGAGCACGACAAATGAAACCGAGCTTCGCGCGTGGGCAAGCAGCATGCCATTGCGCGTTGATAACATCGTGCTCGGCGCACGTGCAGATCTAAGCGTGCGCAACTATCGCGGAACAGCGCTGCACTTCCATACCCTGGCGCTGTCTGGTTCGTACGCAGATTCAGCATTTGCTGTGGAAGCGCAACTCGGCGCACAGCTTGGGACAACATCGTGGCGCACGACGGAGTTTACGCCACTTGCCGATGTTCGTGCTCGGTGGCGTATTCTGCCGTGGCTCTGGCTTGATGGTCGCATCCAAAGCTCGATGGCGACTGTGTATTTCCGCAGTGAGCTTGCACGTTGTCCGTACCTGAGCGACACCGCTGCAATTGGTCTGCAACTGAGTCCGTACCAACTCGACGCAGAGATCACCATCATCCCATCGCCCCAGCTCCAAGTTTCGGCAAACGTCCAACTCTCTTCATTCTCCGAGGCGCCGTATCCCGAACCACAAGGAGATGGCACCTTTGCTCTCCGCTATGCGTCCTGGACGCAACGGAAGATCGAGCTCCGCGGTAGCTACACCCCAAACAGCCAAGACTTCCTCCGTGCGATGGTCCGTGTGCTCGATGCAACCTTCGACGACGGCAGCCGAGTGCCGTACCGCCCGGAGTTTACAGCGGACATCGAGTACGGGAAAGCAATCACTGAACGTCTGATTGCATCAGTTCGCACGGGCTACGTTTCGTCACGCCGTGCAAGCGCGCAACGCACCGATCGGTTACAAGGCTACCTTGTTATCGCAGCACGTGGAGAATACAGGCTCAACAGCGTACTTTCTGTCACTGCCATGCTCGACAACCTTGCCGGCAGTACTATTGAGCTCTGGCAAGGCTACATCGAGCGTAGTAGTTTTGTTGGTATCGGTTTGGCAGTACGGTTCTAACCGCTCCTTCCCTCCACAATGGATGAGTTCCTGCTTGACCTCTTCGTTCTGTATCGAGTGAGTACGCCACTGGTACGGAAGAGCATTTCGTCCTCGATCGGCTCGAGCAGTATCCCGGCAAGCTGCCTTTCGCACCTGCAACTGCTCCACAACCAAATGAGACAGACGCAACTTCTCCCCAGGAGACTGCTCCAGCACCGCTTCAACTCGATCCAGCATTTGCGGCAGAAATTGCCGCGGAGGTCGAGCGTAGCCGAATGCGTCGCGCCGCAACGAGCGAAGATCCACTTGCGCGGTTGGCAGAACAACTCGAAGCATTCGAACTCACCAGAGCCGAACGTGCTGAGCCTATCGGCGCCGAGCAATCACCCTCTGAACCCACCGCTACGCAGAATAGCACTCACCCTGGGGATGAATTCGCCGAAGAGCACCCATCAGAAGACCATGCTGCTGGATTTACTGCGCCACATCAGCCCCAGCGTCGGCGCACCACTGTGTTGGTTGCAATCGGCATGCTGGTTGCAATTGTGGCCAGTGTCGTTCTTTTTCGCCAGCAGTGGTTGAACCAGTTGATCGGCAGCGGCACTTCTGATACTACCCGAGCATCAACATCGAGCGCTTCGCCGACCGCTCCAGCTCTCAATCCGCAGATGGAATCGCAGCAACAGGAGTCTGCTTCTGGTGGAGAACAGCGCAACTCCATAACTGTAACCGATACGCACGCTGCTCAACAGCAGCATGACTCGATCGAAGCTCCTATAGCGAAAGGAGCGACAATAAGCCGAGCAACCAGCACCGCCTCGCCATCCAGACCACAGCGCACGCCCGTAGTATCAGCACCAGCCAAGAGTGCAGAGGACCGAGCCAATGACGTTGCAATCACAGAGCCACCAACGCTTCCGCCACCGAAAAGTGACGGGACGTTCGTCATACAGCTTTGCTCTACTCCATCGTATTCCGATGCACTGCGCTGGAAACGCTATGCTGAAGAACGCGCATCCGGTAAGCAGGTTACAATCACTGAACGCACAATCCGCCAGCAGACGTACTACCGCGTCCGAGTGGGTGTGTATGGCTCCCTGGTCGAAGCAGAGCAAGCTGCACGCTCGCTCGGCCTAAGTTTAGCCGATGTTTGGATCGTGCAAATCAAATAGACGAATCTTTCACCGTTGCATACACGATGCAGCGTTACACCGAACAGAGCAAGCTCGAACTCCGCATTCGAATTCCGTGGGACAGCAACACAGCCAAAGGCTTCGTTGCTGCTGTTTCCCTGCTGACTCTGTTGGGATTACTGGTCGGCTCGCTACCACCCTCGAAGGAGAAAGCTCCAGTGCTGCCATACGAAGTGCTTGCAACGGTGAACTTCGGTGCGGGCGATGGTACTGGCGGAAGCAAAGGCAACCTTTCTCCCGAAGGACTCACGCAACGGGCTGGTCGCAGCGCAGCACTACTTGAAGATGCGCAGCGTTCGGCTCCGCGCTCGCGACGCCCTGCCCGTCGCATCTCGCCAAGCCAGGAAGGGGGCCGCTTTACGCCGGTAGCCAGCGATGCTACGCAAAAATCACACGCGCAAGATTCAGGAACTGGACGCAATGCTGCTGATGGTAACAGTCGCACTACCATCGGGGATCGCCAAGGCTCGGCGCAGGGTACAGGCCGAGGTACAAGTGGCTCGGGCCAAGGCGCAGGACTTGGGCTTGGAGACATCGAATGGGGTGGCGGCGGTGGTGCGATCGTTGTGCGGAAAGTCATCCCGACTGCTCCAGATAATCTTGCACGCTCAACGATCGTCAAGCTGCGATTCCTTGTTTCGCCGCAGGGCGATGTCATTGACGTGCGTCCACTTGTACGCGGTGCGCCAGAAGCCGAAAGCGCAGCAATTCGAGCCTTGCGCCAATGGCGCTTTCGTCCACTCAAAGCCGATAGCGTGCTCGTCGGCATCATCACCTTTCGATTCGACGTCAACTGATGCAGAATCCTGATGCGGCACGGAGCTTTGGCCGAGCGAGCGGCATTTTGCTCGTGGGACAGCTTGCCTACTATGCCATCTACCTTGTCAGCATCCGCACGATCTTGAGCACACTCCCGAAAGCCGAAAATGGAGTGCTCACGCTCGTTCAGCAATGGGCTGCTGCTGCATTTTCCATTACGATGATGAATGGCTACAACACGCTCATCGTTCATCGCCTTCGTGCGGAGCCTTCCCACACAGCGTTGTTTTCAACGCTTGTATGGCTACGCAGTGGGATTGCTCTCGGAACAGCAGCTGCGGTCGCTGCCTGCCTCTATGCAATTGGCGATGTTCCTGTGAGCATATCACTGCTTGGGGCAGCTGCAACAGTTGTGCTCTCGCGCGGGATGGCGTTGCGCACAACATTAGAACTGCCACTTCAATCCCAGATGCGATTTGGCAGCATCGCTGCGCTAAGCATCCTCGATGTACTGCTCTTGGCAGCGTTGCTTGTGGCCTGCCAAGCCAATCTGAGTGCGGCAAGTGTCCTCGGGTTGCAACTGGTCAGTGCGCTGCCAAGTTTTATACTGCTCGCAGTTCTGGCTGTGCGAGCAGGGATGATCCGACTTCTGTTCGATCGCTCTGCACTCGGAAGCCTTTTTGGCACCGCACGCCCCCTCGGATTCCTTGCCCTCTTCCTTTCCCTCCACACGATGCTCGACCTTGCTATTCTCCGGCTTGCTGGCACCCCAACGATGGTCGGCGTCTTCGGTGCATCGAGCTACGCAGCGCTTCCTGCAAACGTGTTGATGGGGATTCTCTGGTCACCGCTTGTACCGTTGCTGAGCAGCAAACTCCATGCTGATCGCAACGGAGCAATCGAACATACCCAAGACGCACTGCGCCTTGCAACCGCAACGATCGGAATCATCGCGTGTGTCGTTGCCGGTGCAGCACCGCTTGTTGTCGAGCTCCTCACTCGCGGTGCCTATCGGGATCACATCGGGATATTCGCACTGCAATCGTGGCTTGGAATGCTCACCGCCATTGTGTTTGCCATCCAACATCTTGGAACGTTGCTTGAGCAGTACCGCATCGCTACCGCAACGGTTGCAATGCTTGCGCTCGGTTCGTTGCTCTTTGATTGGTGGCTTGTTGCAGCATGTGGCGCCGAGGGCATTGTCCTCGCCAAAGCAGCATCGCACCTATTGGCTATCGGATGCGCATATTGGCTCTTTGCACGCATTGGGATGGTTGCACTGGCACAGATGCTCGCTCGGCTGATGCTCTGGTCATTGCTTGCAGGCGGCGCAGTTGCATTTGCTCTGCAGCAGTCACCCTGGACCGTACAAGGAACCGTTGTGATCCTTGGTGCTACAGGTTCGGCAGTAGTGCTTGGCATCATTCGCCGTAGGGATGGCGCACTACTTCGGCGGATGCTGCCCTTTCATCCTTCGGCGTAACGCTCGAGTGTGAAGTGCTGCCCCAAGTAGAGCCGCCGAACGTCGGGATTGTCTGCAATCTCCTCTGGCGTGCCTGCACAGAAGACGCGCCCTTCGATCAGGATATACGCCCGGTCGGTAATCGAGAGCGTTTCGTGCACGTTGTGGTCAGTGATGAGCACCCCGATGTTCCGCTCTTTCAAGCGGCGAACCATCGTCATCAAATCCTCGACAGCGATTGGATCAATCCCTGCGAAGGGTTCATCGAGCAAGACAAATCGCGGATTAGCAGCCAGCGCCCGTGCAATCTCTGTTCGGCGCCGCTCACCGCCGGAGAGCATGTAGCCTTTGCTTTTGCGAATGTGCGCGATGCCGAATTCATCGAGCAAGCGCTCGAGCCGTTGCCGGCGCTCAGCTCGTGAGAGCGGTTGCAGCTCGAGCACTGCCATGATGTTCTGCTCGACCGTCAATCTCCGGAAGATCGAAGCTTCTTGCGGCAAGTACGCAATCCCCATGCGCGCACGTTTGTACATCGGTGCGTAGGTTATGTCCTTCCCATCGAGCAGCACACAGCCACCATCGGGGCGCACCATCCCGACGATCATGTAGAACGAGGTCGTCTTTCCTGCGCCGTTTGGCCCGAGAAGCCCAACGCATTCCCCCTGACGAACGACATAGCTTGCCTGCCGGACGACGGTGCGTTTCTTGTACACTTTGACCAAGTTGTGCGCTTCGAGGATGCTCGGGGTATCCATGGCAACGCTCAGCGTGGACGACGCTCTAAGACTAGCGACTTGGTAAGCCGCTTGCCGTCGCGCTCGACGATGATTTGCAGACGCTGCCCGACGACGCCGTCGTTGATCGCAACGTCGAGATCATCGCGCGAGTGGATCGGCATGCCGTCAATTTCGACGATTACGTCGTAGGGTTCGATCCCCGCTTTTTCTGCTGGTGAGCCTCGGAGCACCTGGGTAACGATGATGCCCTCGTCCTGCGTTGTCTTCGAGATGCGTCGGTAGTTGTCGTTGAGAAAATCCACTGTCAGCCCCGTGTAGAAATTGCGGTCGAGCTGCGTGCCCTCCCGAAGGAGCGACACGATGCGCTTGACTCGGTTGATCGGGATGGCAAAGCCAATACCAATCGAGCCTGCTCCTTGGTACGAAGTTGCTGTCGAGAAAATGATCGTGTTGACGCCGATGACATTTCCTTCGGCATTGACCAGTGGCCCTCCGGAATTCCCCGAGCTGATGGCAGCATCGGTTTGGATCATCCCGCGATAGATGCGCTTGCCATTGGGGACATACTGCGCAGGCTCGACCAGGTTCACCCCAACGTTACTGACGACGCCGAGCGTTACCGTCGGCTTGGCGTTTCGATCGAACAACCCGAAGGGATTGCCGAACGCAATCGCCCATTCCCCGACGGCAACATCATCGGAATTCCCCAACCGCAGGTACGGGAAATTCTGCCCCTTGATCTTCAGCAGTGCAACGTCGGTGACTGGATCGCTGCCGATGATTTCGGCGTCGTACTTTTTCCCGCCGACGGTTGTGACGATGATTTTCGTTGCCCTACCGGCGACGTGGTCGTTGGTGATGATGTAGCCATCGGGAGAGATGAGAAATCCAGAGCCAAGCGATCGGATCTGCTGCCGCTGCCGAAACTCAGGAAAGCCACGGAAGAAGTAGCGGAAAAACGGATCATCCATGAACATATCGCCGAAGGGATTGGCGACCACTTCTCGTTCTTCGATGACGTTGATGCCAACGATTGCCGGAGAGCAGCGCGCTGCAACTTCCGTGATGACGGTTTTCCGCGTTGCACTGATCGCTGCGTTGGCCGCTGCAACGTCCGATTGTCCCGATGGAGCTTCGACGTACAGTGGCGCCTCCGAAGAGCGGCGGGCATTGCAGCTGGCGGCAATGCCAAGCACGAGAGATGCCACTGCCACGAAAAGCAAAAGGTATCGCCGCATCACCAAGTCACCAGATAGTTCAAATGCGCAAACGAACGCAGCGGTGGAAAATTTTTGCCAAGGCTTAGCGCAACCGCTGCGCAATCCATTCGCCTATGCTGCGCGCAAGGTCGTCGGGGATCCAATGGTCGCCATCGAATTCGATCAGCGTGTAACTGACCTGTGCCCGACGGTAGAGATCGCTGATGAGCTGCGCAGTTTGAATCGGGACGATGGGATCGTTCCGACCGTGAACATGCAGAACTTCTACGCCATAGCGAACAAGATTGCCAAGCCGCTGCGCGATGCCACCCCAGTGGTAGTAGCTCGGAGCCAGCAAGACAGCAGCCCGGAAACGTTCAGGATAGCGTGTTACGAGTACTTGAGCGTAGAATCCTCCTTGCGAAAATCCAACCACCACTGGCAGCGCCGAACGTTCGACCGGGAGGGATTGCTCAGCATCGCCCAGGACGTCCACGTACCACTGCGCCGACAGGTCCGTGATCATGGGATTGAGCGTATCGGGAGCTGCTAAGTCTTCGCCTGCTGCCGACAAGCGGAGCCGTCCTTGGGCGATCGTTTCAGCTACTTTGACGTACGGCGCTTCCGGGCAAACGATGATCGCGCGCTGAAGTCCGAGCGCTTTCGCCCAGCGGAGCATCATCACCGGTTCATTGCCGTTCCCATGCAGCAGGAGCACCAGTGGGTAGCGCTGGAGTGAATCGTAACCAGGCGGGTAGAGGACACGATACCGTCCGATGCGCTGCTGGCGCGCAAATCGCGCTGGGTATTCCGCCTGTTCAGCGGCATTGGTCGTCATGCGCTGGGCAATCTCCCGTCCGCGTGCAGTTCGGAGAAGTGGTGCCAGGATAGAGTCGCTTTCGATCAGCGCACGGTATGCCATCCCTGCACGCGCTGCACCAGCCAACGCTGCAAGTGCAGCGTCGTGCTCTCCACGACGCGCAAGGAGACGGGCCAGCGCAACCCATGCCGTCGTATCACGAGGATTCGCCTGCGTCCAGAGGTGGTAGTATGCCTTCGCAGAATCCCACATCCCCTGCTTGAAGAAATAGTCTGCCCGTTCCCGTGCTGTGCTTGTGGAGAGTATCGTTTGGGGCAATCGCTGCACTTGCTGCGCTTGCAGTGGCAGCAGCATCGCTGCCACCAACACAAGTGCCCGGAACAGGAGTCGAACCTGCACGTCCTTACGGACACTACACCCTGAATGTAGCGCGTCTGCCAATTCCGCCATCCGGGCAATTGCTGAGCGGAGAGGGTGGGATTCGAACCCACGAGGCCCGTTGCCGGACCTAACGGTTTTCGAGACCGCCCGATTCAGCCACTCTCGCACCTCTCCAGCGCAGCGCAAAAATACGAGCATCGCTTCCCCATCAGCGAAGGATTTCCCAGTGCAATTGCTCACGGAGTGTCGCGACCAAGCGGTCATAGAGTTGCTGCTGCTTCATCGTGAGCGCAAAATTTTCAAGCTCTTTGTAGTCTGTCTCGAGCGATGGTTTGTGGGGCGGTATCGTCCGTTTCTTCCAGAGGATGTGGTACCCCTGCTTTGTTGGATTGGTCGAGTAGGGCAGCGGCTCGGTGATCGCTCCATCGGCGAGCGAATCAAGGAGCTGAGCCATCGAAGGCTCTAGCGACGCAGCAGCAAGCTTGCCGAGTGCGCCACCAAATCCTCGCGTATCCTGCTCCTCGGAGTACTGACGCGCTGCATCTTCGAATGACAGCTTCCCGTCGAGGATTTGCTCCCGAAGACGCACAAGTTCAGCACGCACTCGTTCGCGGTCGCTCTCTCCACGTGGAATGCCAATGAGAATGTGTTGGACGTGTATCTGCTCGAGCGTGCGATCGAGCATTCGCACAATATGGAATCCAAAGGGTGTCTCAATTGGCATGGACACTTCGTTGGCTTGAAGCTTTTTGCACGCCGAACAGAACTCAGGAACAAAGTCGTTGCAGTTGCGCATGCCGAGATCACCGCAGGAAGCACGGGTGTTGGGATCTTCAGAATTGCGCGCTGCAAGCTGGCAAAAGTCTGCTCCTGCAAGAATAGAATCGCGAATTGCTCTTGCGCGCTCGTAGGCTGCTTGCCGCGCATCTTGCGTCGGTTGGACGTAGCGGACAATGTGGTAGAGCTCGTACTGCTTGCCGATGACGGGGAGCGAATCCTTGTAGCGCTCGTAGAACTGTTCGACCTCGCGTGGACTGACTTTTATCTCGCCGAGCTTGGATTGCTGGTAGCGTTGGACGATGAGCCGCTTGCGGATTTCTTCTCGCCCATCACGGCGGATTTTCCAGATTGGCATTTGGTAGATGCTCTCCAGGCGCTCTTGTGAGCCCGCTTGGCGGATGAGCTGTGCGATTGTTGCATCGAGCTGCGCATTGACCTCTTCATCGCTGACGGTAACGCTATCGAGCTGCGCCTGAACGTAGAGCAGGCGCTCATTGATGAGTGCATCAATCACACGTTTGCGCAGCTCGGGATCGTCAAGTTTGAGCGAGGGATTCTGCTGGGCCAGCAGGAGAAGCTGCGCATCCACTTCGCTTTTGAGGATGGGTTGATCGCCAGCAATTGCCTCGATGCGGTCGAGCACATCGCCTTCACGGAGCGCAAGCTGCTGCGCTCCCGCAATAGCCGTGCAGATCCACACCAGCAATACCAGACGCATCACCGGCGGAAAAGCTTGTTGATGGTCGAGATCTCGTAGCGCACGGGAAACTTTTTCTTGAGTTGCTCGAGCCACTGCTCGGTCAGCTGCCGCTGCTTGATTTCTTGCACCGCAGAAGCAATGTCCGGAATTGCTTCCTCGAATGTTTTCTGCCGCGGCAGATAGACTGCGTTGACACGGACGATACTGTAGCCGTTTTCAAAGGAAAGTGGACCGATCACTTTCCCCTCTTCTGGCTCGTGGGCTGCAACGAGCTTGGCGAGCGCTGAGCTTTTCACCGTTTGCTTGCCCCAGTGACCTTTCTTTTCGCGATAGCCGGCGCGCTGGGTGTACTGCTCGGCCAGCGCTTCGAACTCACTCTGCGCGCGTGTTTGCTTGGCTTTCTCTGCAAGTTCCTTCGCCAGGCTATCGCTGAAAACGTAGATTTCGCTCACGTCGTAGGCAAGCTCAGTCTTGTACCGCGAGGCCGTCGAGTCGTAGTAAGCACGTGCGAGTGCGGTGTCGAATTTCAGCTTCGACCAAACCTCTTGGTCCTCAACCTTGAAGAGCAGAATGCCGTCGCGAAATTCACGGACAAGCCGTGCAAACTGCGGGTATTGCTGTTCGAGCGTTGCAGTCAGTTCGGTTATGATCATTGGGTCGGTGATTTTGTTGATCGCTGCCTCCAAACCCTGCCGATTGAGCGTATAGGGCTGCCGATGCTTTTTGAGCGAGTCAATAAAGGCACCAACAGTCAATCCGCCCCGCGCACCGAATGTGTAGAGCACCTCCGTGCGCAGATTGTTGCCAATCCCAGCATCCCACGCACTATCGCGTGTGCTTTTGGTGGGATTGACGCCAGCGAGCAGAGCAGCGAAGACATTTTCACGTAGCAACCAGCCCGCGCGTTTTTTCTCTGCATCGAGGAAGGCGCGCTTGTCGTCCTCGAAGTTGTAGCGTCGGTAGAGACGGCGCACTGCATCGCGCTCGTCATCGGGGTTGTATGGTTTTGTCGAATCGCGGCGGATGATGTGCACCCCATAGACAGTGCGCGCAATGCCAACCTGCCCATCGCGGAGCGAAAAGAGTACCTCCTCGAATTGCGGCAGAAGGCGGCGGTTGTCGCTTTCAAATCCAAGTGAGCGGCAGTAGAATGCACCGTTGCCCAGAAGCCCGCCGCCTGCAGCACTCGATTTATCGCTCGAAAGCTGCCGAGCTGTCTCGGCAAAGCGCTCAACTGGTGCACCCTGTAACGCCTGGAGCAAGCTGTCGGCGCGACGTTCGACTGTAAGCGAGTCTTCTCCTTGCTGGGGCACAAGGAGGATATGCCGAACCCGCACCATCTCGCGCGGACGCTTATCGAGCAGCCTGACGAGCACGTACACAAAGCGCGCCCGTACTGGCTGCGGATAGACCTGTCCTGGCTCGAGCGCATAGGCTGCATCCTCCAACGGGCGAATCACCCCCGACAGCGCGGTGATATAGGGCAGCACACCACCATTGCGCGCGGTCTCCTTATCGTCGGAGGAATCACGTGCGACCTGTTCAAATGAAGCGCCGTTCTGCACCAATCGTAAACAAGCCATCGCTTTCGCATAGGCTGCAGTCGTATCGGCATGTTCTCCTTGTGGAATTGTTATGACGATGACTGCTGGCTTGAGCTCGTACGCTCTGCGTTGCAGCGCTTGTTCAACGTTAGGCTCGACGATGCGCTTTTCGTAGAGAAACGTCTCCGCTACTAAGCGGCGATTGGCAGCCACCTCGGACAGTACCGCTGAGTCCTTATCGTAGCCACGCGCAATTGCATCGAGCACCTTGAGGCGGTAGTTCGTGTAGAGTCGCAAAAACTCGAGCACGGTATCGCGTGGCATATCCATCAGGGATTTGTGCGGACGATTCGCATTGCGCAGATAGGTCGTCTCAATGTCTTCGTAGGTGACGACCTCCGGCCCTACACGGGCAAGAACCGTCGTAGGAGCAGGAGTAACGTTGACAGCGCGCTTGGCTTTCGCGCCGCCAGTAGGCTGCGCAACAAGTGTAAACGCTGCACACACAGCAATCAGCGGCAAGGTGATGGTGCGCATTCGTTCTGGAGAGAGTGATGCAACAAACTGCAAACAAAACGCAAAATTAGTCGCGAACGCTGCTGGGCGCCATTGTCGAGTGGCAAAACCACTGGGCAATCTGGACAATGTTGCCAGCTCCCATCGTAAGGAGGACATCGCCAGGCTGGAGAATTCTGCCCAACTGTTGCTTGACATCGTCGAGTGTGGGTGCATAGAGAAACTCCGCCCTGCCAGCGCTCGCCATCTCATCACCGCCCAAGCGAGGGTGCACTGGAACGGCAGCAATCGTTTCCGACGAACGGAGCCGTTCTGCTGGTACAATCTGTTGCTCGAGGATCGTTCTTCCGCTGATACCCTCGATCGGTGCCTCTCGCGCTGCATAGACGTCGGTGATCATCGCAATGTCAGCGTGAGAGAGTGCATCGGCAAAAGCCGACGCGAAGTCTCGCGTACGCGTGTATGTATGCGGCTGAAAGACTGCAACGATGCGCCGCTCAGGAAAGCGCTGCCGAGCTGCGCGGAGTGTTGCGCGGATTTCCGTTGGATGGTGAGCGTAATCATCAACCACAATGACGCCGCTATAGTCGCCGAGCACTTGGAAACGGCGAATCACTCCACCGAACTCTGCAAGCGCATCAGTGATCACGGAAAAGGGAATATCCAGCTCAAAACCAACCGCAACAGCCGCGAGTGCATTGGCGATGTTATGCTCGCCGGGAATCTTGAGTCGTAGATCGCCGAGCGCTTGTCCATTGCGAACCACCCGAACGATGGCCTCACTCCCCGTCGTGTGAACGTCTGCAGCGCAGATTGCGCAGTGTTGCCCGAAACCATACGTTACCACACGGTGCGGCAGCCGCGCCGCAAGACGTTGGCAACCAGGATCGTCCCCGCACACGATCAAAGTTCCCAGCAGCGAGACATTGCGTGCAAATGCCTCGAATGCTTCTTCGATCGCGGTGAAGGAACCGTAAACGTCGAGGTGTTCTGGTTCGATGTTCGTGATGACGGCAACCGTTGGAGTCAGTTGCAGAAACGAGCGGTCGTACTCATCAGCTTCAACCACGAACCACTCGCCGCTGCCGATCCGCGCATTCGAACCGCCGAAATCATGCAACCGGCCGCCGACGATGACGGTAGGATCGTATCCCCCCGCGATGAGGACCAATCCGCAGAGCGATGTCGTCGTTGTTTTCCCATGGGTACCAGCAATTGCCAGCGACTTCCCCAGCCGCGTCACGTGTGCAAGAAGTTCTGCTCGGCGAATGATCGGAATCCCAAGCCGCCGTGCCTGGAGCGTTTCGGGATTCGTGTCTGGATTGACCGCACTCGAATACACGACAAGATCTGCACCGCGGACGTGTTCAGCTGCGTGCCCAAGGTCAATCCGTATGCCGCGAGCGGACAGTGCTGCGGTGTTCTCCGAGGCGACAAGGTCAGAGCCACTGACAGAGAAGCCCCGCGCGTGGACGACTTCTGCCAAGCCGCTCATGCCAATGCCACCAATCCCGACAAAATGGATGTGCTTCATCGAGCCGGGGGCTACGAGGTACGACCGAACCGACGATCGAGCTCCCGCAGCGGGAAATGGATCATGACAGGCCGACCGTGTGGACAGACCTCTGGGGTTCGACAGCGGAAGAGGTCCTCGATGAGCTGTTGCATTTCCTCCTGCGTCAAGGGGTCGCCAGCTTTGATTGCGGCACGGCATCCGAACGATGCCGCCAGGTTATCACGTGCTGATGCTGGACGGATCGTTTGATACTCTGCGTACTGCTCCAAAATTTCACGGAGCGAGGCTGCCTCGCTCCCTGCGCGAATCTCGACAGGCACAGCAAGGAGCTCAACTGTTGCACCGTCGCTCGCAAGACGTGATTCATACCCCAAGCGCTGGAGATCATCTTCCAGTTCGCGATAGATCGCGCGCTCAGCAGCAGTGAGCTGAACAGTTACGGGGAACATCAAACGCTGCGAGCGATCCACAGCGGCACGCTCCATCGCATCGAGCGCGCGTTCGTAAAGGATGCGTTCATGAGCAATGTGCTGGTCAATGATCATGATGCCATCGTCGGTTTGAACGAAGATGTACTTGTTGTGCATCTGCCAGAACCGTCGTGATTGGGGCTGCTCGATGCTCAGCGACTGCTGATGGAAAGACGCAGGCTGGAGCAGCTGTTCCAGCTGTTCTGCGCTGGCTGGCTGCCACGTGGGTCGTTCCGTTCGAAGCGTCGGCTGATTTGACCGCTGCGTTGGAGAGCGCCGCAAGGGGTGCTCCTGGAGCGGCACGATTTCCCCCGTGAGCCGATTGACCACAAGCGGTGGAGTAGCAGCGCCCGATGGCACAGCAACAAGTGGCGCGGCTGCTTCGACGCTCTCAACCCGCAGTGTTGGGACGAGCCCATGTTCTCGCATACTTTGCAGCACTGCCTCGAGCACAGCATGGTACATCGCGCGCTCGTCGTCGAACTTTACCTCGTGCTTTTGTGGATGGACGTTGACGTCCACACGTTCTGGATCGAGCCACAAAAAGAGCACAAAGAACGGATGCTCGGTTTTATCGAGCAGGTGCTCATAGCCCTGGTAGATCGCATGCACAAGCGCACGACTGACGATCGGGCGATGGTTGAGAAACAGGTACTGCGATGCTTTCGTCGTCCGCGCAATCGCCGGCAGCCCGATGTATCCTTCAATGCGGACAACATCAGTTTGGTAGTCCACCGGTATGAGACTTGCGGCTACCTCGCTGCCGAAGAGTGCGCTGATGCGTTCGAGCAGTGGCTGTGGCACCAAATCGAAGACTACCCCGCCCCCGTCGTGGAACTTCCACGTGCGGTCTGGATAGCTTAGCCCATAGCGGATCATCGTCTCGCTGATATAGCGCAGCTCTGTGGCGTCAGTACGCAGAAATTTTCGGCGCGCAGGAACAGTGAAGAAAAGATTGCGGACGATGACCTGCGTGCCAGGCGGAGATTCTGCCGGTTCGATTCGCTGCGATTTGAGCGGCGAGCTGACCAATCGCCAGCCGTGTGCATCGCTGCGGCGACGCGTGAGGATTTCGACGTCGGCAACCGATGCGATCGAAGCGAGTGCTTCGCCACGGAAGCCAAGCGTTTGCAACCGCCGAAGATCATCGAGCGAACGAATCTTCGAGGTGGCATGCCGCCGGAGCGCCAACTCCAGATCAGCACGGTTCATGCCGCTGCCATCATCGAGCACATGAACGAGCGCCTTCCCTCCCTCCCGCACAAAGACAGCCACAGAAGAAGCGCCAGCGTCGAGTGCGTTTTCGACCAGCTCTTTGACCACTGATTCGGGGCGCTGGACAACTTCGCCAGCAGCAATTTGATTGGCGATATGGTCGGGGAGGACCGTGATCTGCGGTTGTTCCATTGCGCGGACGTATGCCTGCAGTAATTTGGCGCGTGCGGATAATCGCAGCGAAAATACACCACCTGCTATGCTCGACTTTCTCGTTGATCAGCTTCTCGTCCGTCGTGGGTACTACGATGCAGAAGGCTCACCACGCCTGGCGATGGGTACGATTGTGCTCGGGGGGCTGATACGTTCGTTTGTGGTCATCCTTGCGGGATTTGCGATCTGGTACTATGGCGGAATCGAGCTTTCCATCCCGCTCTCGCTGGCACTGTTGTGGGGCTACGCCGTCTATCCAGCCTATCGGCAGTTTGTCGTGTTCAGCAACCACACCCAGGCTCTCGAGGAAGAGCTGCTCTGCAGCTCGTGCCGTCACTACAACGATAGTGGGCAGTTCTGCCAGCTCTACGATGAGCACGTTCGCCCGGACTACATCCCTTGCGGTGGCGACGACTGGGAGCCATCATAGCGACTCGATCTTCCGAAGGCGATAGCGACCTTGCTGGCTGACCTCGAACGTAAACCGCTTGCGCACAGCATTGGTGTAGTACCAAATCTCCATCCCGGGCCTGCCTGGATCTAAGTCCGTCTCGACACGAGAGGGTGCTCCGAAGAGGATGAAAATCTTCCCACGCTCGGTGAGCGCGCCATCGGATTCTGTTGCAGTAGCATAGCTGCTTCGGGCTTGGAGGGCACGGCGGAAGTACTCAACCATCGCTTCGTTGTAGCGCGTCGCTGGCGTTGGGTCCTGCGACTGCCACCATCGGATAATGGCAGCGACTCGATCAGAATCCGGTGTATCGGCAAGCGTGCGGTACTCGTCGTCGGTCAGGACGTACTGCATAACCGCCAGCGCGTAACGACTCTGGAATAGCTGCACTGGAGGAGCAAACCATTGAATGCGGAAGGATAAATGGAGTGTGTCCCGCGTGGTAGGGCGGATAACGTCGAGCACGTAATCACCAGGTATCGCACGCCGTACATCAAGTAGCGCTTCGACCAGCCGTAGCTGGCTCGATGGCAGGAGTGCCAGGCATGCTCGTCGTTGTTGCACATCCGGTTCGATGGCCCCGACTGGACGCACGAAGATGCTCCGGTCATCGGTAGCAGGTGGTGTCACCACGACAGTGTCCTCTCCGCGATAGAACGGGTAGTGTTGGCGCACAAGTCGCGCCTGAACAGTCAGCTCATCGCGTCCGCTCCATGAACGGGGAACTGCGCAGAGTGCCCAAACCCACCGCGTGCCGAATGGAATCACACCTCCCCATGGCTCCAGGCAGATCCGCGTGTCATGCTCGAGCGTAGATGCAAATGCAAGCGATGCAGACGCCAAGAGCGCGGGTGTCGAACCAAGCGCGATGCTCGATTGCCAGAGCATACGCTGGCGCTGCTCCTGCATAATGTCCACACTGACTGCGTAGGTCCCATTGGCAAGAGTAACTGTGTCCATGTTCGCCACGGCCTCCGGACTGAGCCGGTCGGGAAGCGTGCGTCGGATGACGCTATCGCGGAAAACACGCGCATATCGAACAACCCCAAGCGTATCGCGCAGTTCGATGGTAGCTGTGTAGTGCGCAATGAATTCTCCCACTGCGCCGCCCCGCTGACGAAAGAGCAAGTCCCCGATGACCACACGATATCCGATAATGCACTGGCTCGAATCGAGTGACTGGCTGGGGAATGCATGGAAGATTCCAACAACGTTGGAGGCAGGTAACATTGCTGGCTGCAAGGACCGCTGACGCGGCTGCGACCAGGCAACTCCAATGCTCAAGAGCAGTATCGGTACCAGCAGCCTATTCATCCAGCATCTTCGAGAAAGTCGCGTAGTATCAGTGCTGCGGCAATTTCATCGGTTCTGCCGCGCCGTCGGCGTGTGCTCCGCCGATCGCCAATTTCGAGCATAGTCGCTACCGCACGGCGTGAGCTAAACGACTCATCCACCAGGATCACGGGCAGGCTGCTGCGCTCTTCGAGCTCACGAGAAAAGCGATCAATCTCGAACGTCACCGGTGGAATCGTTCCGTCATCGCGAAGTGGGACGCCAACCAAACAAAACCCGATGCGTTCTCGCTCAAGAGCTTCGAGAATATCATCCCACAACGAGGGCGATTGGCGATCGAACATCCCCTTTGGCGTAATCGTGACGTGATACTCATCGCACACAGCCCACCCTATGCGTTTGGTCCCATAGTCGAACGCCGCACCTCGGCGGCGATGGACAATGCTTCGGAGCGAACGTGGGTCAACGCTGGTGTCGTACATAGAGCGAACGTGGCAAGTGAAACATAACGGTCGTCCCTTCGCCAAGGCGCGAGCGAACCTCGATCCATCCGCCGTGTGCTCGCACCATCTGCTGCATGATTACCGAACCTAACCCGTGACCTGCGCGATGTGTTGTAAACAGTGGCTGCTGCATCTTCCGACACGTCTCTTCATCCATGCCAACGCCCGTATCGCGAACAGCCAGGATGATGCTCTCGGCTGCGAGTGTTGCGGAGAGCTCGACTATCCCATCTTGCGAACCAATCGCACGGATCGCGTTGGTAACCGCATTGTGCAGTGCGCGCAGAATACGGCGGCGATCGAGTCTGACAACCAGCGGTGTAGGACGAATCACAAGCGAAATCTGTGCAGGAACGACCGCTTCAAGATCGCTGGCAACTTCAGCGAAGAGTTCAGCGACAGCGCATTCCTCGAGCATTGCTTGCTCTCCGCGACCGAGCGCCAACAGATCGCGGAAGCGTTGCAGAAGCGTAGTTGCCTGACGGAGAATCCGCTGTTGCAGCTGACGTCCATTGGGCATTACTACGCTGGCAAGCTGCTCAGCGTCGAGGCGAATCGTGGTCACAGACGTCTGCAAATCATGCGCCAACTGCGCCCAATTGAGAAGCTGCCATTGCTGATACTGCGGCGTAACATCCCACAGGGAAAGAAGCAGACCTTCAAACCGAGTAAACAAGCCATAGAGCGGTTCAGCCGTAACGATGAATCGCTGCTCAGTGCCATCGGATGTGATGGCAACCTCGCGCACAATGCCAGAACGAAGCGAAAGTGACTGCTCGATGATCTCCCCAAGCGACACCCACTGCTGGCGCAAGTACTGCGCAAGCGGCCTCCCAAGCGGCGTTCCTCGTTCGATCTCAAGCCACAGACGCGCAACGGAATTGATCCGCCGCACACGACCGTGGCGATCAACGACAATCAGCGCACCACGCGAGCCCTTCTCGAGCAGTGCGCCCACCAGTCGCCGATAGCGACCGATGCGACTGACAATTCCAACGAAGACGACGATACCAATGAGCGCAAGTGCAATGCGGTAGAGTATCGGCACACTTCGCTCCACCCACCACCATGGATTTGTGCCAAATGCAAGCACAATGGCACGGCTACCATCGCTGATCAGGATGCGACCGTCCTGCTGCACAGCAGACTGTACACCGCGCAACCTCAATGCACCAGTACTGGTGGAGACTGCAAGAACGCTTCCCTCCGTTGCAACAGCAACGCCACTGCCAAAGATAGCGACGGCAGTATCNCCGGAAAGCAGCATTCCCTTCGGCTCCAGGAGCCTCTGTGGCAACAAGGTCTGCGCTTCGAAGACAACGTCCCCTTGCGCTGTCGGACGGTACCATTCGATAGCGTAGCTTTCGCCTGCACGTACAATCGCCGCTGCCACGTGTGCATTGGCAGCGACGCGGTCGAGCTTGGCTGGGACAACTCCAGAAAACCGCTTCCGTCCAGTGTGTACCGCGACTGCTTCCCAGACGACAATGTCCGGCAAGCGATCGCCGCCACCATCGAGTACAACGAGCGTGGTATCGCTCGTGGCATAGAACAGTTTGGCGCCATCACGCACGAGCATGCGTCCGGGGGCCGCAGAAATACTTTCTCCAGCATGCTGCACAACAAGTTGCCCATCACTTGTAAGCCATGCCCATCGTGCAGCGTGATCGGTGGGTAGAAATCGTCCTCCACGCGCTGTGCAGTAGCACCGTTCTCGCAGCGTACGTGTTTTCTCGAACTCGACGATTCGAATGCCGTCGCCTGTCTGGACAGCGAGAACGTGGCGCTGTCCATCCCACGCGACATCGAGCACACTATCGCGGAGCGCAAGCAACACCTGCTCGCCCTGCATCGAGCGTTCAACGATGGCACCGCGTTCCTCNCTGTAGCCGAGGAGCGCCCCGCGCTGATCATATGCTGGCGCTCGAAGTCCGCTAGCCTCGGAAAGCTCTGCGCATTCGACAGACACGGGATACGGCTCCTCCTTCGGAGAGGAACAGCTCCCCAACAGAGCAGCACCAATTGCCAGCCCGATCCATCTCACGACACTTCCTCGATGAGGCAGACACAATATGCGGCAAGCCCTTCCTTACGACCAACAAAGCCAATTTGCTCGCTCGTCGTTGCTTTGATCGAAACTGCTTCGGGCGCAATACGACAAAGCGCAGCAATGTTCTCCTGCATCGTGCGTTTGTAGGGTGCGATCTTTGGCGTCTCGAGCAGGAGACTGACATCTACATTGACCACGCGGAACGACTGCTGGCTGAGAAGCTCGACAATGCGCTCGACGAAGCGTCCGCTCGGCTCATTCCGCCATTGCGCATCTGTATCGGGGAAATGCTCGCCAATATCGCCGAGCGCTGCTGCACCGAGCAACGCATCGCAGAGCGCATGGAGGATCACGTCTCCATCGCTATGTGCCTCGACGCCGTAGGGCGCAGGAACCTCGACACCACCTAACATCAACCGATCGCCGGGCGCGAATCGGTGAACATCCACACCAAAACCAATCCGCATGGTCACACTCGACGTTGTGCAGCAACTGCTAATTTGCACATCATGAATGAACATGTGCTAACAGTATCGCTCCTGACACAAGCGATCAGCCAGGTCCTGGAGGAAGAATTCCCGCTTGTGCACGTCCTCGGCGAAGTCTCCAACTACAAGCGTCACCAGTCAGGCCATCGCTACTTTACGCTCAAGGACGAAGGCGCACAAATTCGATGCGTCCTCTGGCGTGGACGGACAGTTCCTTTCGAGCTCCAGGATGGCATGCAGGTCAAGGTGCGCGGACGGTTGAGCGTCTATCCACTGCAGGGCAACTACCAGATTGACTGTTGGTCGGTCCAGCCTGCAGGGGTTGGCGATCTCTACCTTGCCTTCGAGCAGCTCAAAACGGAGCTTGCAGCGGCAGGCTACTTCGATCCAGAGCGCAAGCGTCGGCTCCCACGTTTGCCCGAGATCATCGGAGTGGCAACCTCACCGAGCGGTGCAGCAATTCGCGATATTCTCACCACACTCGAACGGCGCAATCCAGCGGCAACGGTCGTATTCCGCCCAACACTCGTTCAAGGAGCAGAAGCCGCAGAGGACATCGCCCGTGCGATCGCAGAGCTGGAATCGTTCGGGTGCGACGTCATCATCGTCGGGCGCGGCGGCGGTTCGATCGAGGATCTGTGGGCGTTCAATACTCGCACGGTCGCTGATGCAATCTTCCGCGCAAGCATCCCGATTGTCTCTGCCGTCGGGCATGAAACAGATGTCACCATTGCAGACTTCGTCGCCGACGTCCGCGCTGCGACGCCAACTGCAGCAGCAGAGCTGTGCACCCCAATTCGCCGCGAAGATATTCTCTTGTGGCTTGATGAGTGGGCCGAGCGCACCCGCACCGCGCTCGCGAGCCGACTCGATCAAGCAGAGTTGCTCATCGCAGATTTCCTCTCCCCCTCAACCTCTCGCATGCTGAGCATGTACCACGAGCATCTTTGCTTCCAGCTCATTAGCACCGTTGAACGATTGCGCGTAGCTGCTTTGCGCAGTGTTGAAAGCTACATTCAGCAGCAGGAGCAGCTCCAGTCCGCAATAGCGTTACTCCACCCCCTCGGCCCACTCGACCGTGGCTTTGCACTCATCGAACGAGATGGGCGTATCCTCCCTGCATCCGAGCAGCTTGCGCCGGGCGACCAACTGCGGATCCACCGCCAGTGCGACAGCGCCATAGCGAGCGTTACATCCGTTTTCGATCCTGTCCATCACCTTGCAAAGCACGATGGCAAAAAAGACTCCCACCATTGACGAGCAGCTCCGGAGGCTCGAGGAAATACGGCAACAGTTAGAAGCTGCCGATCGCCCCATCGAGGAGCTGGTGGCGCTCTACGAGGAAGGCATGGCGATTGCAACGCGACTGCGCGAACACCTTGCATCCATCCGCCAGCGCATCATCACGATTGGCGGGCAGGACGAGCACAACGATATAGCTCCACCGAGCGTGGACTAATGCTCGCGCTTGATTTGGCGTGTCATCAGCTCGGAGATTGCCGTGCGAGGATCCTTTCCCTCGAAGAGGATGCAGTACACTTGCTCGGCGATGGGCATTTCGATTCCGTAATCGCTGGCCAATTCGAGTGCAGAAACCGTCGTCTCGATGCCTTCGGCAACCATTTTCATGCTCGCGAGAATCTCTGGTAGAGATTCACCGCGCCCGATACGTTCACCGACGAGGCGATTGCGGGAATGGCGTGACGTGCACGTTACGAAAAGATCGCCCAAGCCGCTCAGCCCGCTGAACGTCATTGGGTTTGCGCCGAGCTCCGTTCCCAGTCGAGCAATTTCAGCAAGGCCACGCGTCACAAGCGCTGCTTTTGTGTTGTCGCCCATCTGGAGCCCATCAATGATCCCAGCAGCAATGGCGATGACGTTCTTGAGCGCACCGCCGAGTTCGACACCGACAACATCGAGCGAACGGTAGATGCGGAAACTTGGCGTACCAAGCGCACGCTGGACAATTTCCGCTGCGCTTTCGCTGCTGGATGCAGCAACGACCGTCGTCGGCACTCCACGCGCAACTTCTTCGGCATGGCTGGGACCGCTCAAGACGACGTAGTCGTCGCTTGCGACGCCGATGACCTGGCGGAGCACTTGCGAAATACGCAAATGCGTCCCGCGCTCGATTCCCTTTGCTGCGTTGACGATGAGTTTCCCACTAATGGGGAAACGATACGCTTGCAGAGCACCCCGGAGATGTTGGGTCGGAATTGCCAGCACGACGAGATCTGCGTGCGCGACTGCATTCGCCTCGCTCGTTGCTTCGACGCAGGATGGAATCGAAACACCAGGCAGGTAGGTCGCGTTTTCGCGACTGCGATTGATCGCCTCCGCAACGGCAGATTCTCGCGCCCAGAGAATCACCCGATGGCTGTTATCGGCAGCAATGCAGGCAAGTGCTGTGCCCCAGCCACCTGCTCCCAGAATTCCGATGGTCATCGAACGATTGCCTCGTTGGAATCAGTGCTGCGCATGGCGGTGCGAGCATCGCAGGCGAACGAGCCATAGCTTCTCGAAACGGTTCTCTCGACCCTCCAGAAGACGCTTGATGTTACTTCGATGTGCGTAGAGGATCAATGCGGAAACAATGCATGCAAACCAAATGAGGATGTGATAGCCGTTGATTTCTGCACCGCAGACGTTGTGGCGAACCAGCATCGCTCCCGGGAAGACGATCGCTGCCGAGATCGAACCAAGCGAAATGTACCCACTGAGAACAACAGCGAGCAGGAACACGCCAAATGCAATTCCAATTTCAACCGGAGCGATGCCTACGAGCATTCCCGCTGCTGTATTGACCCCTTTCCCACCACGAAAACCGACGAAGATGCTGAAAATGTGCCCGACTACTGCCGATGTTCCTGCAATCAAACGCACAACCGTAATATCCTCAAACGGAGTGCGGTTAGTAAACGGCAGCGCTTGCCCGACCATCAAGTGCGCGACCACTGTCACTGCGAGTAAGCCTTTGAGGACGTCCACTACTTGAACGATCAGCCCCCACTTCCACCCAAGTACACGGAACGCATTGGTGCTCCCCATATTCCCACTGCCGCGCGTTCGGATATCAAAGCCAAAAAAGAGCCGACTGACAACTACTGCCGTTGGAAAGGAGCCAAGCAAGTAACTTGTAACCGCGACAACTATCAGCCGCAGAGGCGGATCGAATACCATCGTGGCGCATTCATGGAGCGATGTTCAACATTCACATGCAAAATTACCAGCACGACGACGCACAATGGCATAAACGAGTGCATTGCTCGTCTTACTTGCCACAGCAGTTTCAATCTTCTCCCTCATGCATATGAACGACACACTTCAGGCTACACGCCGCCGATTAGAGGAAATCGAACGGGAACTGGCAAGTCTTCGGGAAAAGCATGCGGCGCTCAAAGCTCGCTGGGAACAGGAAAAGCAGCTCATCAGCCGCATTCGCGACATCAAGGAGCAAATCGAGCAAACCAAGCTCGAAGCTGCCGACGCTGAGCGTATCGGCGATTACGGTCGCGTCGCTGAGCTGCGCTATGGCGTCTTGCTCGAGCTTCAAAAAGAGCTCGACCAACTCAACGAGCGCTTAGCAGAGCTGCAAGCCAGTGGTGCCCTCCTCAAAGAGGAAGTGACCGCCGAAGACATTGCAGAAATCGTTGCAAAATGGACAGGCATTCCCGTTCAACGCATGCTGGAGTCCGAGCGCACCAAACTGCTCAAGATGGAGGAACGCCTCCACCAACGCATCGTGGATCAGGAAGAAGCAATCACGACGATCGCTAATGCGATTCGTCGCGCACGCGCTGGCTTAGCAGACCCCAACCGCCCGATCGGCTCATTCATCTTCCTCGGCACCACCGGCGTCGGAAAAACAGAAATGGCCAAGGCACTGGCGGAATTTCTCTTCGACGACGAAAACGCGATCGTGCGGATAGACATGAGCGAGTACATGGAAAAGCACTCGGTCTCGCGTCTTATCGGTGCTCCGCCGGGCTACGTCGGTTATGAAGAAGGCGGCCAGCTCACCGAAGCTGTTCGCCGCCGTCCGTACTCTGTTGTGCTCTTCGACGAAATCGAAAAAGCGCACAACGATGTCTTCAACGTCCTTCTCCAAGTTCTCGATGACGGACGGCTTACCGACAACAAGGGGCGGACTGTCAACTTCCGCAACACGATCATCATCATGACTTCGAATCTTGGCACGGAAGTACTGCTTGATCGGCTCCACGAAGTCACCGAAGAAAACCGCGAGGAGATCATGCGCGAGGCACGTGTGCGCATTGCGGAGATTTTGCGTCAGCGCTTCCGACCGGAGTTTCTCAACCGCATTGACGAGATCATTGTCTTCAAGCCGCTGGTGCGGAGTGAAATTCGCCAGATTGTGCTCCTGCAAATCCGCGCACTTCAGCAGCGATTAGAAGCAAACGGCATTCACTTAGAGCTTACCGACGAGGTTGCCGACTGGCTTGGCACTATTGGCTTCGATCCGCAATTCGGTGCACGTCCACTCAAACGCGCGATCCAGCGGCACATCACCGATCCACTCTCGCTCCGAATACTGGCCGGTGACTTCACAAGTGGCGACCGCATCGTCGTAAAGCTCGACGAGCGAGGACTACCGGCGTTCTACAAAGAGAACGTCGCATCCTCGTAGCGTGCATGCTTGTTGCTGCCGTGGCGATGGATGCGCCAGGGCGTTGGATCAATCGTGAAGTCAAGCGTCCGATAGGCATCGGTCCCGCGCAGTTCAAGCTTGATGTGCGCAACCAATCCGATCATCGCTGCGTTGTCGAGAACGTACTGACGGTCAGGGACAATCACACGGATAGATCCTCGCTGCGCACCCCTACGCATGGATTGCTGGAGCATCTGGTTCGCAGCGACTCCACCAGCAAGGACGATGCTACGCGCACCGAACAGCTCGGCAGCGCGCAGTGTTTTCGCAACGAGGACCTCGACAATTGCTGCTTGGGCAGAAGCGGCAATACGCGCACGATCGGCATCGCTCTGGGGCGGATGCTCAGCAAGGTAACGCCGCACTGCTGATTTGAGTCCACTGAAGCTAAATTCAAACCCTGGGTCCGAAAGCAGCGGCCGCGGCAGCGGTATCTCTGGTGTCCCGCTCCGAGCCAACTGCTCGAGCGCCGGGCCGCCAGGGTAGCCCAAACCAAGCAGCGTCGCGATTTTATCGAACGCTTCACCAGCAGCATCATCCCGCGTTGAGCCGAGCACCCGGTACTGCGCCACATTCTCCAACAGCACCAGCAGTGTGTGGCCCCCGCTGGCAACGAGAACGACCGCCGGAAGCTCTAACGCCGGATCAGCGAGCAATCCCGAGAGAATATGCCCTTCAAGGTGATGCACTGGTACGCATGCTCGCTGGAGCCCGAGAGCAAGTCCTTTGGCGAAGTTCGCTCCCACGAAGAGAGAGCCAGCCAGTCCAGGTTGCACCGTACACGCAACTGCATCGAGTTGGTCAAGCTCTATTTGAGCATCCTCGAGTGCCTGTTCGGCGATGAACCAAATTCGCTCCAGATGCGCGCGCGAGGCGATCTCGGGAACGATTCCTCCCCAGCGGTGGTGCTCCTGCTGCGAGGCAATCACATTGCTGAGCACTTTCCGCTCAGCAATCACTGCTGCAGCAGTTTCATCGCACGAGGTTTCGATCGCCAGGATGCAGTACCCCATCACCTACCACGATTGGCGCACGGTGTAGCGGAACGTTGCAGTACCGTTCGGAGGGAGAGTTGCCGTAAACTCCGCGCGGTGGGCCGAGCGCTTCGAGTATGGAATCGTGCTGGAGATGATCTCCCAGTTTCCCGCAAACGTCTCGAGAACGCTCAGTTCGGTAGGCTGAGAGCGACTACTCTGGAGCGAATACTCGACGGTGTACTCGGTTACTCGCTCCGAGAGACGACGGCTTTCGATATCACGTCGCCGAACGCGAACGTCGAAGGCGCGACCAACCTCGACAGCAACACGTTCACCAAACGCCGTATGCGAAATTTCATCCTGACCAACAAGCTCGAGCGAGCCACCTGCCGACTGCTTCCACACGCGGAGCAGTCCAGCTGGAAGCGGCTGAGAATCAGGCGGCGCATTGACGAACTCAACTATTGAGGACACGGGAATCTCTACACTTCCATCATCAGCCGCACTCGCGGGCCTGGCGGAACGACCACGCGCGATCAACCGTCGCTTGACCGGCAGTGTGACGCGGGGGCGCAGCAGCAGCGTGGTCGTGGAATTTGCTGCCAGTGTAGCACCAAATGGTAAAGTGTACAGGTGGTACTCGTCAAAGCTCTCTTCCATCGGTGCAAAACTTGCCTCACCTTCTACCGATCGGAGCGCAAACGCAGCACCATCAGCGGTGACGGTGCTCTTCTGGGCCCGGAGATTGACCGAACCGGCAATAAGCCGTACCTCATCGCAGCGGAACGATGTGTGCGTGCTGTTTATGATGTGAACGAATCCTTCCAGTCGGAGTTTGTCATCGTCGAGCAATGTAGCGTCGTAGCTGGCTTGCCATTGGATGCCATCGCATTGATAGCGAAGCTCCAGCGCTGATTTCACTGCGTTCTGCACTGATCCTCAGCAGATAGCACTGGTGCTAGCGCGAAAGCTCCGTCGGATAGTGGGAGCACAAGCTCGCCGCACGGAGATACTAAGAGTTCGCCACTTCGCGTTCGGAGGACAGCTCCGACGTAGCAAGGCTCAACGCCTCCAACGAGCGACGTCGGCGGGAGAACAAGCTCACCGTCAACGATGCCATCACGGCGGCGGAGCGAAACTACTCGTCCAACGTATGTGCGGAGCAGTTCAGGAGCATTGTCCACTGGCGGCACCAAGTGCATCGTGCGTGTTCTCACTGCTGGCTCTTGCCAGCGTAGCCCAAGCGATAGCGGCGCAACCATCTCGGGCAGTTGTTCAATACGGACCATCGAGCTACCCGTGGGAATTTGCACCGTCCACTGGTGCCGCAGGATCGCTGCGTTGCTGTAGAGTGTGGCAGATGTCCGTTCGGCGGAATCGAGCGAGAGTACGAGCGTCTGCGCTCGCAGTAGAATACTCGCAACGGCGAGAAAAGCGATGCAAATCTTACCGAGCTGGCTGCCCATCGGCTTGGAGCATCTCTGGGTGATAGCATGGGACGTCCTTGACGGCGCGGTACCCAATGAAGCCGCGATCGCGGCGCTCCATTGCGACGAGTGCTGCGGCGTAGATTTCCTTCCACGTCAAACCGAACTTTTCCATGAGCTCTTCCGGTTCGCCGCTCCCGCCGAAGCTGTCCTTTACACCAACGAACTCGATCGGCACGGGAAAATTCTTCGCAACGACTTCTGCGACAGCCCCGCCCAATCCTGCGTGGACCTGATGTTCTTCCGCCGTCACAATTGCACCGCACTGGCGCGCCGCATCTACGACTGTTTGGACGTCGAATGGCTTGATCGTCGAAACGTTGATCACTCGTGCGCTGATTCCGCGTTTAGCAAGGTGCTCAGCAGCCACAAGCGATTCCCATACCATTGCCCCGCACGCGATGAGTGCAACGTCGCTACCTTCGCGAAAGACTTGGGCCTTCCCGATTTCAAATGGCGTATCATCGGTTGTGAAAAACGGCACTGCTGCCCGTCCGAAGCGGATATAGGCAGGTCCGACCATCTCTCCCATCGCGATCGTCGCTTTCTTTGTCTCGAGGTAGTCGCACGGCACAAGCAGCGTCATGTGCGGAAGAGTGCGCAAGTAGGCGATCTCCTCGAGCACTTGGTGTGTTGCCCCATCAGGCCCAACACTGATGCCCGCGTGACCTCCTCCAATTTTTACGTTGACTTCGTTATAGCAAACACTGATGCGGAGTTGATCTGCATTGCGCAGCGCACAGAAAGCACCATAGGACGCAAAGAACGGAATCTTCCCGCTGAGGGCAAGACCAGCAGCGATCGTCGTTGCATTCTGCTCGGCGACACCGATTGAGAAGAAGCGATCAGGAAATCGCTCTTTGAATAGCGACGTCATCACCGACCCAGTAATATCACCGCCGAGGACGACGACGTTGTCGTATCGTTCGCCGAGCACGACAAGTCCTTCGCCGAAGCCTTGGCGGGTAGGTTTCATACCGCGGAGTTGAAAGGATTGGCTCATTGTCACAATTAGTGGTGGTGAATCATGCTGCAACAGGTTCTGGGACATCTTCGCCTAATTCGCGGAGCGCAAGGCGCGCCTGTTCCCACGTGGGGGGCTTACCATGCCATTCGTAACGATCTTCCATGAAGGAGACGCCTTTGCCCATGAGCGTTTTTGCGATGATTGCTGTGGGTTTGCCCGATCCTTTCTCACTGTTGGCGATGAAGTGGTCGAAGGCTGCGCAGAGTTCTCCGTAGTCGTGACCGTTGACGGTGAGGACGTCAAATCCAAAAGCGCGGCACTTATCCTCCAGCGGATAGATACTCATTACCTCATGGACACGGCCGTCAATCTGGCAATCGTTGTTGTCAATGATCCAGCAGAAGTTGTCGAGCTTGTAGTTCGATGCAGCCATTGCTGCTTCCCAGACACTTCCTTCCTGGAGTTCGCCATCACCAGTGAGCGTAAAGACGCGATAGCCGTTTTGATCGAGGAGTTTATCGGCCATCGCCATACCGACAGCGATCGAGATGCCTTGTCCGAGTGAACCGGTGGAAGTTTCGATGCCGGGCAAGCCCATATCCCGTCCGGGATGCCCTTGGAGCCGGGAGTTGTACTTTCGGAGTGTGCGAAGCTCTTCTTTGGGGAATGCGCCAGTGTTCGCAAGTGTTGCGTAGAGGACAGGACACATGTGCCCAGCGCTCAAGACGAAGCGGTCCCGCGGTGTCCACCAATTCTGCGGGTTATAGCGCATGTATCCACCGAAGTAGAGCACTGCGAAGATGTCAGCGCTCCCGAGTGGACCACCACTATGCCCCGACCCTGCCAGAACGAGTGACTTGATAATGTCACGGCGAATCATTTGGGCAATACTGGCGAACTCCTCGGGCTGACGACGGCGATTGTCGAACGTCACAGGTTCAAACACAATGGGAAACTCTGCACTCATTGCAGCTGCTGTTGTAGAAGCAACATGGAACAGTGCAAAAATAGAGTGCTGCTAACCTGGGTAGAGTGGAACGCTATTGATCGGCAAGTGCTGCATTGTGCGCTGTACCGAACGGCCGTAGAGAAAAAATTTGGTTCTTACGCGATAGCTGAGTATTTTTGGCTTGGTACCATGATGCATTGAACAGTTTGGAGGAGAACCGATGATTCGATATGCTGCTCTTTGGGCCATTGCGACACTCCTGCTCTACAGTGCTGCGAGTGCTCAGGAGCTTCGTGCACCCCGAGGTACGGGACGCATTCCCACCGCCGCAGAGCTGCTAACCAACGGCTCACAAGGCAAAGAGTTCTACGTTTGCTATCCCCTCAACGACAGCTATCTCCAACCCCCGACGGCACGGGAGATCTACATTGCTTCTTCCCGCAACACAACGGTGCGCTATGAATGCCAAGGCACGGTCAAAGTATTCACCGTGCAAGCAATGAAAGTACTGGTGCTCAAGGAGCCAGATGTCGCACTCCCGGAGATTAGCGAGAGTGAAACTATCATCAACTCTGTCATCCGGCTAACGTCCCCCGATCCAATCTCTGTGTACGTTTACAATGGGAAGCAGGTAACCTCCGATGGCTACCTCGCAATTCCAGTGCAATCGTGGGGAACCGAATACATGCATCTGAGTTGGCCAGATTTCAACGAGTTTCGCCCGTGGAAAAGTGGTTTTGCGATCATTGCAGCTTACCCCGACACACGTGTGAGCATCCAATTGCGGAAGCCATACATCGGGGAGTTTGGGGTCACTTCTGCACGAACAGAGAAAGGTCGCAAGTATGGAGACACGTGGACAATCACACTCCAACCAGGGCAATGCTACCTTGTGCAGGGTGATGGAACAACGCGTGGGCAATTCGATTTGTCAGGAAGCATCGTTCGCTCCAATAAGCCAATCGGCTTTTTAAGCTACCACCAGCGGACGATGATTCCAAGCTTCGACATATTCAATGGCCGAGATCACATGATCGAGATGCTTCCCCCGACTTCGACATGGGGTCGCACCTACGTTAGTGTCGAATATGAGCGTGGCGGCTATGGAGATTTCTTCCGTGTTGTTGCGCTCGAGGATGGCACGAACATTGTCTGCACGTCCTATGACTTCGGCACTCGCCAAAAGCTCGAAGAGAATCTCCTTCTGGGCCTCAAACGTGGAGAGGTCCGCGGTGTTCCCACTGCAGACTTGATGGTAACGGGTCCAGGGCAAGCCTATGGTGTCCGAGGGATGTCGGTCTGGCGAGCAAACAAGCCCTTTCTGCTCATGCAATACTCTGCTTCGGCCGAATGGGATAACAACAATTTCTTCGACCCGTTCATGATTTACGTTGTCCCGGTCGAGCAGTACACGAAGGCAACTATCTTCCAGTCACCATCGAATCCCGCATACTCACGGCACCGATTCAACTTGCTCGTCGCCGCCGATACAACCGACCCACAACAAAAAGACATTCGCTCGATCAAAATAGATGGTGTACCCGTCACTACACTTGCTCCCAGCATCCTGGGTAACCGTATCCCTGGGACGAATATCCACTACGCACGTCTGTTTATTTTCAATGGCCCGCACGTCATCGAAGGGAACGCTCCATTTGGTGGCTACATCTACGGCTGGGGAAGCTTTGACTCTTACGGCTGGCCAGCCGCCACTGCCTATCGCAAGCTCGATCAGTTCGACACAATTCCACCCCCGCTAAGCCGAGAACAAGAATGCGGTGACTACACCTACACAGCTCGTGAAACTGGGCAGGACTTTCCTATCAATGACACACTCAACCATGTAGGAACGGGAATCAATGCCATTGACTTTGTCGAAGGAAAGCCATCGTTCAACTACGCAATTGAACTGCTCGAAGCCGATGGGAATCTCATCACCGACAACCTCCTTCCACAGGATCAGAAAAACAGCGTCGTCAAGTTCCGCCTGCGAGTCATTGATAAATCCAAAGACGCACAAGCGTACTTCTACGTCGGCGATCGTGCACTCAACTTCAGCTATGACAGTGTCTTCTGGGTTGCTCCGAAGGTCTCGATCAGCCCAAATCCTATCAACGCGGGGAACGTTCGCGTCGGGCGCTCCAACGAGGTAGTCGCCACCATCACGAACAATGCAGATTCGACATTTCTCATCACAGAACTCCGTCTGAAAAAGGGTTCGGTCTTCGCAATTGTGGAACCGACAATACCAACTGGTGGCTTAGCACTCTATCCGCGACAAAGCATTCAAGTCCGCCTCCGCTACACACCCCAAACAGAGCATGTTCGCGACAATGAGCGCGATGAAGATTCCCTCTTAGTCGTCGAGCAATGTGCGCCGCTTGCAGTTCAGGTTATTGGGCGTGGCATCCAACCACATATAGTCGTTGATGATTGGGATGCAGGGACGGTCTCTGTTGGTCAATCGCGGTGCCATTCGCAGCAACTCTCACGCGGACTGCGCATCCGCAACCCAGGCACCGATACACTGACAATCACCGACATTGATCGCTCGACGATTCAGCCGCCATTTAGCCTCACCGATCCGACCGATCCCCCACTCCCGATAACGATTCCACCGGGCGGCGAAGTCTTTCTCAAGGAAATGTGTTTTGCCCCAACAACCGATAGCACCTTCTCCATTACTGTCCGCTTCCTGAGCGACGCGCCCGGCACTGGAGGCGACAAGCCATGGTCGGAGTGGAAAGGTCAATCAATCTCTCCAGGGCCGATTGTTATCGGTAACAACTGGGGACGCGTTCGGCTTGGTACCACAAAGGTGCTCAATGGCATCGTTCGTAACGACGGTCAAGATCAAGTGGAATGTACGGCTGTGTACCTTCCTGCCAATGAGCAGAACTTCCGCATCGTTGGTACCGATCGTCAGCCCCCATTTGCGCTCTTCCCCAACGGTCAAGATGTTGTCCGGGTTCAGATTGCCTGCACACCCCAAGCGGAATTCGATCTGACAAGTCGCCTCTTGGGTGACTTCACAGGCGTCGGCACTCGGTCGGATGCATTGACTGCATTTGGCTACCTCGAAAAAATCGAGGCAACGGGTGCGATCTTCCGCACACCAATCCTGGTGGGGACATCAACACAAAGCCAAGCCGGCAATACCGAACAATTCGTCACCATCACGAATACGAGCCAATCAGCAGACCTTCGCGTTTATTCCGTTGAGCTCCTCCCGACGCGCGATCCAAATCGGAACCTCTACCCGGAGGACTTCCAGTTGCTCGATGCCCTCCAAGACGCCACACTTCCGATTGGTGCAGCGCCGCAGCTTTTGGCAGTTCAATTTCGCCCATCAGGGACAGGAGAGCGGAAAGCACTTGTGCGTATCCTCCACAACGCCGAGCCTCCCGTCCCAGAGCCGACCGGGCAAGCAGAGACGATCGTCGAGCTAATTGGCTATGGCTATACCGTCAACCAACCGACACTGGAAGGATACGACTTTGGCTCGGTTACCACATGTGATCAACCACGTGGTGCCGCCACAGTGACCAATACTGCCCCTGCCGGCACTCCAGCCTCTGACGTCGAAGTCGTCGGTGCAACAATCCTCGGACCCGATGCTGCGTACTTCGCACTCGAATCTCCGCCAACGCCTGCCAATCCACTGGTGGTACCGGCTGGGCAAGCACGCCCAATTGCGGTACGATTCCTCCCTGACCAGCCACGCGGCTATAGCGCATTGATTCGCGTCGAGTATCGTGGCGGCGATGCCGATACCGCTGAGCTTCGCGGGGTAGGGTACGTTATCCCAATCGAAGTACGGACGACATTCGATTCCCCAGTGTTCAACTTCCGAAGCGGAAGCGATGCAGGCGCTCAAGTGCAAGTCCGTTCCCTCAACTGGGGTGGAGCGCAGGTTTATGGCTTCGACATCCGCGTTCGTTACAACGCCAAGCAGCTCCTCTACGTGCCCAACAGCATCACGCGCGGTGATGGGCTGGACGGAAGTTGGCAACTTGCGGCACAAGAGACTGTTGACCCCACGACGGGCACTGCAGAACTTCTCATCCAAGGACGCGGCCAAACATCAATCGCTGCAAACGGCACCATTGCAACGCTCCGTTACACCGTACTCATTAACGATCTTGCTGATCAGCGCTTTGCAGCAACGTCGCTCGCTGAATGCATCCCATATGGTGCAGGCACCACCGAGCGCCGATGTGTGATCCCCACGGTGCTCGGCGATAGTTTGCTGCCGACAACGTGCTTCATTGACGGGCGCTTTGTCAAAGTCTCCACAACAACGTTCTCCATCGTGGATGTTAGCCCCCACCCAGTGGCAAGTGATGCAGTCACGATTCGATTCGGCGTCGGTTTCGATGCTCCCACAAGCATTCGCTTCTACGATGCACTCGGCAATCCGGTGCGGACGGTGCTCGCTGGTGAGCTTTCCGCAGGCACCTATCAACTCGAAGTGCCAATTGCAGACATGAGCAGCGGACTCTATTTCGTCCGCTACGAAAGCGGTCCTGTTCGCACAACACGACAGTTGCTTATCGTTCGATAGGTGCAGGGATTGGCGTGCAGAGGGCAGGTCCTCCGCACGCCAAGCGTCTGTGTGAGGGTCATGGAGTACGTGGCGCTCGTGGTGCTGGACCCGAGCGCCATTGTTTTCACGCAAGCGGGATAGTGATCAGGGCGACATTCCCTTCCTGACCGAGCGTCTCAACGCTGAACGTACCACCAACGCGGCGTATCTGCGATGCAGCAAGTCCAAAGCGGAAGAGGATATCATCGCGATCATGTGCAAGTGCTTCCACCAGGTGCTGCTGCGAGCGGTTGAATACCCCGATCAACTCAGCAACGTGCACGCTGTAAGGAGCGAGCACTTGCACTTCGAGCACCTGCTCTTGGGCATTGATAATTGTCGTTAGCTCGATCGCACCGCTTCGCGTCCCAGCGGTTAGCGCAGCGAAAAGATTTGCAAATGCTTCGGCGACAACGCGTTCTTCGGCTGCAAGGCGTGTGCCGTGTTCGACACTCCGTTCGATGAAGATGCAGCTTCCGCCCCATGTGCGGTAGGTCTGCTGAGCCTGATGGAGGATACGCCCCAGTTCGACCGTATCAGGACAGCTGACAGAATGTTCACCAGCAACATCGAGCAAATCGTTGACGATGGCAAATAAGCGGTCTGAGCTTTCATTGGCAAGTTTGACAAAACGTGTCTGCCGCTCGTTGCTGGGATCCATCTGCAGTACCATGTGGTGCATTCCTTCGAGCGTAGTCACCAGCGATGAACGTAGATAGCGCGTCAGCCGCTGCATGAAGGCTGATTTCGATGCATTCGCTTCCAGCGCTAGTTGCTCAGCAAGTTGCACCTGCCGCGACCGAAGCTCCAGTTCCTGCCGAGCCTGATGCTCGAGCGTAACATCACGCCCGACAACATATGCAATTCCCTCCTGACGTGCAATGGAGATATTCCAACTAATCCAGTGGATTGAGCCATCGGCAGCGACCATCTGTAGCTCCAGTGTAGTGCTATCGAACTCCTTGCTCCCCAACGTGCTCAACAAACGGATTCGCTCTGGCTCGGTTGCGACATACTGCGTCATCAATCTTCCTATGACCAGTGCCGGCTCATACCCTAACACCGATTGCACCGCAGGGTTGACTGTTTGCCATTTGCCACCATCGAGTGTTATCGTTCCAATGATGTCGCGTGATGCCTCGAGGATCCGCCGGTTGCCTTCGGTAATGCGATCAGCAAGTCGAACAGCCCGCTCATGCGCGCTGAGCACCGAGAGCACAAATCCACAGAAAATCAGCGTTGTGATAATCCCACCTCCCAGCGCAAAGATGCCGAAGTAGTTTTCGATTCCCTCCGTAAGGATTGGAGCACTGGTGAACTCTACCCGAAATGTTCGATCGGCAATTGCTATGCGTCGCTCTGTGTGGAACGCATTCTCCGAGCTAGGTGCAGCGCTAGTACCAAAGGTTGCAACGACGGTTGGGGTGCGCCCAGACCACTCATCGAGCACGCGGAAGCTGATCATACGATCAGAGGCAACACTATCTCCGAGCGAAGTCTGGAGAAACTTCCGAACGTCCATCTCGACAAAGAGCACTCCGTCGTAGCGTGAATGGGCTGTTGGGAGCACGACATCGGAGGAGTTCTTATGCTGGGTCGGGATCATAAGCACTATGGCTGCTGTATCGCGCTGGACAGCGAAAACCTGTGAGGCAATGATGGTGCGCTTTTGTTGCGCACGCATGGCTGCTTCTGCAAGCTCCGGGCGACTGAGCAAATCGAAGCCAATGACACTTGCGCGCTGAGGATACGGCACTGCATAGAGCACGGGCATGTAGAGAGGGCGCTCGCCCGGTGGTTGGACGTGGTAGTCGTAGTAACGCTCCGATCGCGCATAGAAGGTAAACTCCCCCAACTCACGCGGTGGAACAATGCTTGCATACCCGATGCACCGAATAGCGGGATTGGATTCAGCAGGCACAGTTGAATAAAGCTCGAAAACGTCGCGAACAACCTGTACACTATTGCGGAACAGCGCATCGAGATTGCGGAGGACGTTTTCGTATGTCGTCGTCCCTTGCTCCAAGCGAGCGACCACAGAGCCAACTGCTTTGTCGAATTCCATCTGCCGCTTGGTGCGAATGGAATCATCGAGCAGGTACATCGCTGCAATACTGAGCGCAATACCAACGATTGCGATCGCAGCAACTTGGAGATACTTCCTAAGCGGTAATCGCGGGAATCGAGAGGTCTCCGTCAGAGTTTGTGCGGTGTACATCGTGCTCTAACCGTCAAACAGTACGACGGTTAGAGTATCGGCAGTTTAACAAGAAAGTGTAGCGCTCCACACTACTGCACGATGGTAATCTCGACGCGGCGGTTTGCCATCCGCCCTTGGGGAGTCCGGTTGCTTTGGATAGGATTGCGTGCTCCCATGCCTGATGCGAGCAAGCGATCGCGCGAGATTCCCTTACTCATCAAGTACCGCACCACTTGGAGTGCCCGCTCGTCGGAGACACGCTGTGTCTGAGCAGGTGTACCACCGAAGTTGTCCGAGTGCCCAACGATGCGTACTTCCGCGCGAGGATTCTGCTTGAGATACTCGGCGACAGCATCGAGGTACCTACGCAGTTCGTCTGTCAGCGCTGTGTCGGTGGGATTTGCGTAGCCAGTGAAAATCTGAATTTGGTTCGGCACAACCCGCGGGAGTGCTGGTGGTGGCGTTCGCGCCGGTGGTGGTGGCGACACAATATCGCTTTCGGCAATTGTCGGGAGCAACGTCGCGATGTAGAGACCTTGCGTTGGCTCGACGGGAGCTTTCCATTGCCCTTGGAGTGCTGCAATTGCAGGCGGCGCTTGGGCTGGTACAGCAGGATTCCGAGGCAAGATTGTTTCAGTGATAATATCCTCGCCGAACGTCAAACTGGCGCCTCCACGGACGTACACACTGTTCCAGTTCGAGCCATTCTTCGAGTAGCTATTCGTCCCAATATGGAGCGTCATAAACGGCGTGAGCGTCATCCGCCACGAACCGAGCAAGCCCGCAAAGAGGTCCCACCCTGCTCCGATATGCCCACCAACCCGGAGCCAGTTCGGTTCGAATCCAACCCGACGTTGAACGTCAATGCGCTCGTCGTTATAGACGACGTCGGTGCGCGCCAGCGACTTTGTCGTCAGCACATCAACATCGAGCCCCGCAAGGAAATGCAACCCTGGATAGTCCGTGTAGTAGTACCGTGCCTGCGGCATGAAGGTGATGTACGTCATCACATTCTGGGCAACAATCGTGTTATCCAGCTCGAACGATGGATTGACAGGCAAACCAGGCACTCGCGTTACCGATGTTGTCTGCCGAACATCGAAGATGCTCACCATGAACGAAACTCCCCAGAGCGAGCTGGACGGATGATAGACGTACTGCCCGCCGATGCCAATGCCACCTCCTCCAAAACCGCCACTGTTGAGCACAAGGTAGCCGTCGGTCGGACAGACCAAGTTGGCCGGAATGATGAGCTTTCCAAAATGCATGTGGTAGGTGCCCGAAATCATCGGTCCAACGCGCCACTGACCCGGCGAGCGCGTGATGATCACCGTATCGCCATCGTCACGAACGTACTGCAGCCCGAGCGTATCAATGCCGGCAACTTGTGCTGCCAGCGGCAGGCTCACAGTAATCAAGATCCAAATGGCTCGCAAGACCATGGCACCATTAGCGCAGTAGTTGAATCTTCAAAATCGCGCGCGACAGTTCAATCGTTGGGTCATCAACCGGATTGGCAATGAGCACAACGTTGTAGAGTCCTTGCGACGCTTGGTCAGGCGCATTCCATACGACGGTGTTGACACTACCTGGCGCAGTCCGCGGAACGACAACGTTATCGAGCAGTACCGTCAGCTCCTTGCCCGTGATATCGTACACTTTCGCAGTGATCCGCACGCGGTCGGAAACGGTGTAGCGAATTGTCGCTTGCGTTGTCGTCGGATTGGGGTACACTGTTGCGCTGGTAATGACGCTGTTCGGTATCCGAATGGAAGTCGTATCGAGAAAGCGCCGTGAGCCGTCGAACATGATGGCGGAAAGTTCGTACTCGTAATAGACGTCACGAAGCTCGACGGTATCCGGTGTAGACATTGCATAGTCGAATCCCACCGTCGTGGTGCCCTTCGAAAAGAGCGCAGTATCGAACGGGATACCAAAGCGACGCACCTCGCGGAATTCAGTGTCATTCGGCGGAAGCGACGAGCACAGGCACCGCCGCCGGATAACAAAACCTCGGACCCCTTGTTCGCAGAGTGTAGACCACGACAGCTGAACGAGTCGGTCCCCGAGATACTCGGCGCGGAAGCTCCCAGCCTTGAGCGTCAAACATGGCTCTGGCGCTGGTGCAACACGGAAGGAATCAACACGCACAATCACTTGCTGCGTGCTATCGAGCCGAGGGTAGTTTCGCATCTCGACGTTATCGTCTGCACGGTACCAGCGGACGGCATAGGCGATGCTATCAACTTCGAGCTTGTACGCGTTGGCCTGGTAGTAATCAATCGGCTCCATCCATGCGAGTGCTGTTCCGATTCGTCCGCCGTCGGTCATTGTAATCCGAAATCGCCCCAGTCGAATTGCTGAATCGAGTGGAAAATACTTTGCGTCGCGGAATTCATCTGGTCCATAAATGAAGATCGAAATCCACCCTTCGTGCAAGCTGATGCAGAGGCTATACGCCGATAGTGGTGCGTTCGCATACGGCGCGATTGGCAGATCCGACGAATTCGGCAGCAACTCAACGCGCATTGCGCTTGGCGTGTAGCGACTGCTTGCAACGCCGACGATTTGGAACTGGAACGTCCCATTCGCCCAGCGTTCCCAGATGTTCGAGGTCCGTCGGAGTGTCAACGTGAACTCCATTGTCTGCGGATCAACAATGGCAACGTTTTCGATCGAGACAATCGAGAGCACTTCGCGCTGAAGTTGCTGTGCATACGCGCTTGGAAGTGCGAGGAATGCGCTGAAAATCAGAAGTCGGAGCGCGCTGAGTTTCATCGTGGCACGTTCGTAGTTCGACCGCGGTTGTTCCACGTCTTGTTCGCATCGCGCGTGGTCACGATACCGCTCATATCGGTGTCGCGGTTGAAGTATCCTTCCTGGACACATCCATTCCAGATGGCATCGTAATCGGAGCGATCGGAAACATCAACGCTCCCGTCGCCATTGACGTCGCCTGCAACCATACCAAAGATGACACCAGTCTGGGGCGTGTAGTCAATCGGTTTGAGCGCAGCAGCGCCGCCCAGCACTGCACTGGGCAAACTCAACGTGAGCGCCCGTGCGGGCTGATCGTCGCCTGTAAGCCGCTGCGGCTCGGCGGTTATAATCGCCAGATGGTTGCGGTGGTGAATTGCGATGTAGTAGGCTGTTGTATCCATCGTTGGCTCAAAGCAGAGCCGCGAGGCGCCATCTACGTCAACGATTGCACCATCGGCGCGGAGGAGTGCTGTTCGGTAAATGCGCTGCTGGCTCGATGGACTCGGACGCAGCTCCACAAGTACCCAATCAACGATGCTGGAATCAATGACCCGTGCGTTGATTCTGCTCCGATTGGGATCGCGATTGTACGGGTAGATGTTCGGTGGCGTTGTTGGAATCAACCGACGCTGGGCAAGATCGGTTGCCATCGTCCCATTGCGATAGGGACCTTCGAGCAAGACACGTGCATCCAAGCACACTTGTACCGGCACCGGGTACCCAATCGCAAATGGACCGAGTACTGAAAGCGTATCGGCAAGCGAATATGCCCAGCCTGATGGGTCGAGCGATGCAGGTACGCGCGAGGACCGCACGTTCCTCCAGCGCGCACCATTCCAATGCAGCAGGATTACCTTCGCTCGATCGAGTCCGTTGGCTTCATCGGTAGCAGGTTCGGCAGGCGTATCCAGCCACGCGTAGCCGAATGTCATCGGTAGCGTTGCCAGTGGTGCTCCTGTTTTGTCGGTCGCTTCGATGAAGAAGGCACGCTGTGCTTTTGTTGTGCCTTCCGGTAGTGGCGGAAAAGTTTTCGGCAGTGTCCGCATCGTCACAGAAGCTGGCACAGCACTCCCGGCGACGCGGAGCGCAAGCCACGTGAAGCGGTTGGTGTAGAGTTGCGGTGTGCTATCGCCTCGGAGCCCAGTTCGCTTGAGGGAGCCGATGATTTCCGAGCGTGGGTGCCCGTAGATCGGATCGAGCTGCGAGGGTGTGTAGGTCACGACATATCGCTCGAGCGAGTCCGGCTCTGCTACGATGAACGTCGGAGCATCGCTCGGCTCAAGGTAAAGCGAATCGTTGACGGTCACATGCCGATCGAGAACGATGCCGCGTCGGTTCCGCACCACAAGCGAGCGAAGGAGGCTGTCATTTGCTGGAAGCTCATTTCCCGTCAGAATCTGCTCAGTGCCATCATATCGAACAGAGTAGCCACCGTGCGCGATGAGAAAATCAACAACCGATGCAGAATCAGTCCGGATAACAAGGGAACCAGGCAGCATCGCGATGTTCGCCTGCGCGGAGTTCCGGAACTGCCCTCGGTGCAGGTACAACGTGTGGCGAATACTGATCTGCGCGGAATCCTCCAGAGAAGCCCCCGCAAGGTTATCCAGCTCGAGCGCACTCATCGAGCCGCGCCCGGACACGCGCTGAGCAGCGCTGCCTTGCAGGATAATCGCACCATAGCGACCATCGCGATTGACCATTCCATCGTGATGGACACGGCCACGGGCGATGAGGGGATAGTTGCTGGTGATGAGCAGCTCGCTGGGAGACTCAACGATGAGCGTATCACTACTGACAAGCGAGCGTTGGGATGCCGTATCGAGCATCTTGCGGCTTTGTCCACGGAAGTAAAGCACTTGGTAGGTAATCTGCGGCACTCGTTGTTCCGCACCCGCTGTGTCACCGAGAAATTCGGTGCGTCCATCGAGTGCAGATTGCTCGATTCGTGCATTGCCAGTGATGGTAACAACACCGCTGCCGTTGGCGATGATACCGCCGGAGTGGCTCTCAAGAGAGCCACGCACCTCAATCCGCCCTGCGTTGACGATGCGACCGCAGCTGGCATTCTCAAGCACTTGCTGTGCACCGATCGGCATCGAGAGTGCGCCGATCAGCACAATGCAACGAGCTACGATCCAGCTGCATTTATTCATCGCCGATTTGCAAGCGTCCAGCATTTTGTATCCAACCTGTGTTGCGAAGAGTATTGACGCGCACGGTCGGCCGTGGCTCTGATGCGAAGATGACCAAGCCGCGCTCTTTAGGCTCTGCAGCAGTTGTCATTCGAGCAAAGCGTTCGAAGTCAGTGCGCGTAAGGTTCGCGCGAGGCGACCGTAGCGTATCACAGCCGATGATGTCGAGCTCGCCTCCGCGCCCAAGTGTCGTCGCCAGATAGTCGCTTGCACCACCGATGATGAACAGCCCATCAGGGGAAGGGACAGTCGAGTCCGCACCGAAAATCAATGCAGCATCGCTGTTACTGTGGTCAACGATGACACGGGCTGCCAGCGCCTGCGGATAGCGTTCCGGCACTGCGTAGCCATCCCACCCGTTGGCAACCGGACGCACAAACCCAACCCAGACGTTGTGGAGCACGACGGCAGTATCGTATGGCAACGGCTCGCTCTCATCGAGCCAGGTACGAGGATTCGACCACCGACCATCACGAGCAGTGATCACACGTGCAGGAGCTGCACGGAGCAGAAGATCGCTGCCGTCGAGCAAGCCATCGGTGCCTGCAGGCGTGATACCCCGCGCTTCGACCCAGAGAAATGCGCACGTAGTATCGAGTTGCCGTGTATAGTTACGGCCAATGCGATTTGGCGTTGCAAAACGAGGTGCGTTATAGGTTCGCGAACCACTCAGTCGTGCAAGCCCAGAAAGACCGCGCGACTCCTCCAACCGAAATGCGGCCCGCAGCGTCGCAGACCATGCCGGCTGCCCCGAGCTCGAGCCATAGCCAATGGTGATTTTGCGCTGAACATCAGTAGCAGCGTTGAAGCTGTTCGGCGCAGTCATCGGAAAGACGCTGAGCGTCACCGCCAGAGGCATTCCTGTGGTATCGGTGAAGGTAATCGTCGTAAAACGATTGTTGAAGGTTAGCACTTGCCCGTATGCAAGTACGCCTTTGAGACCTTCATGGCGGAAGCGCCCTATAACCTCTGACCCAGACTGGCAATCTGCAAGTGCCGAATCGTACCGAATCGGGGTGAGCGCAGTGTCGGCATGGTGCACTGTGAGCGTATAATCGCCCATCGAGATGGTATGCGGAGTTGAGCCGGTATTGACCAACAGTCCGCAGCCGACATGCACGTCGCCATTGGCTTGCTTATTTCCACCCGATGTCTCGAGAATGCCGTAGCGATGGAGTGGCTCCGCAGCGGTGGCCTGGAGGATTTGGTTGGCATAGGATCCACGATAGCGGACGGTAGTGCCGCATTCGTACGTTGCATTGACAAGGGACGGTGCAGTGTTGAGGTACGTCCCCACAACATCCATCGCAGCTGTACCGAGCAACGAAAAGCGCCCCGGTGTTCCCGTTGCACTGATACGGAGCGTCGAACCAGAGTCAATGGTCAACGCCGCGGGTTGCCACGTGCTCGAAACGACCAGATGGCCGGAACCATCAACATTGAGCTGCGAGGCGTTCGCGATGCGAAGCCGCGCTGTAGGTACAGTGACTAAAATTGCACTCCCAGAGCCAACGACAGCAAATGGAGATTCCGAGCGGCCATCCGAGCGGAGATCGAGGACGCCTCCGCTATTGACACTTGTCCCGCCGAGGTTCGAGGCATGGTTGAGGAAGAAACCACGAACGGTTGCCGTATCACCACGCAGCAGCTTGGGTTGCCCTTGTGCACCGGCGAGCAAGACAAGGTTGCGATAGGCATTATCCCCATGTTCAGGGACGATGGTTTGCTGCTGTGTTCCGTCGTAGTAGAACGTCCCCTCGTACGTGCGAGTGCCAGTACCACTGGCGATCGCATACGTTGCGCCAACGAACACCGAATCGCTAATGGTTTTGCGCCCTCCGGCAAGGGAAAGATTCGTGTACCAGCGAGCTTGCACGCGCTGATCATCAGGAGTGGCAGACCAGAGGACAGTTCCGCCGATTCGGCTCTCAGGTGTTGCCCCAAGCGGACGGCTCCCGGTGAAGAGATTCCCAAGTGCAGCCATCTCGATGGTACCATCGTTGGTTACCTGTGCGGTTGGTGCATCGTTACGAAATTCAGCGCCAGCTGTCCGAAGACGAATCGTGCCCGTGTTTGCAACGCGACCGCACGTGTCATTTCGGAAATGCTGTGCAGCAGCGCTCGTAATGAGCAGAGCGAGCGCGATGAACACTCCGCGTTGGATCATGGCTGCCCCACCTCGATAAGCCCACTGTTGGTAAGGGAGCCGCGATTGAGAAAATCGCGCCAGACGTAGATGGCGCCACTGCAGGTAACGGAACCTTCGCTTGTGAGCATGCCTTTGATGGTCATTGCTCCGGTTCCTCGCCGTTCGAGAAAGCCGTACGCCACAGTGCACGGAATACCGCCTGTTGTCACGTTGCTATCGACTATTGCAACAGACCGGCCATCGAGCGCAACTCGGCCCGAAGCAATATGGAGCGAACCAGTTACAGTCAGACGAGCACTATCAGCTGCGGTCATCGTTCCATTTGCAACGCTAGTATAGGTGCCGTTGATGTGGAGCACCGCACGTGGTGCTAATGTGATGATACCGCCATTATTTGTCATCACTTGTGCATGCGCTGTCAGGACACACGCACACGCTACGCCGATGGCAAACACGCATGTTCGAAACATTGTGTCATGCAGGTTCTTCATAGCCATTTCGATTATCGGCATCAGCAACACGCTGCTTTATTGTACGGGGGAAACTTACTGTATCCGGGTAAATTTCAGGTACGAATTCACTCGCGCAGTCGTTGGTGTAGCATCAGCGGTGCTCTGCGCCCACTGTAAACGGACCGTTCCACTGTTACTACCCATGACTACAATGCCGCGGACGAACACAATCGCAGAACCTCCAGCCGGAACACTGACCGACGCACTGCCACTGGTGAGAACACCCGCACGGAAGCCAGTTGCAGAGCCGTCGTTGCTGTGGTAGCTTAGTTTGAAGCTTGCACCTGTTGGAACCGCTAGACCAAACGTGGCTCCCGGAGTTGCCGACGACGAGCTGAAATCGAGCATGCCCTCGACCTCCCACACTTGCCCAGCACCAAGCGTTGCAAATAGGTGATCGTCATCTTGCAAGACATTCGAGTTACTGACGCTTTCATCGCTGGTTTTGTAGCGTGTCACCAGTGTCGAATTCGCCGAAACAGTACTGATGAGCGGAAGCCACCGTGTCCCGTCGTAGTACCAGTACCCTTCCTCGCTTGCTGTCGTTACGTAAACGAGCAATCCCTTGGCTGGATTTGTAATTGCATCGCGCTCTGATGAGGTCATCCGCGGTGGGAGAAAGCCTTTCGATGTGCTTGCGATCTCGACCAGTGCGGAACTGCTCGGAGCGTTCGTTCCAATTCCGATCCGTCCATCGGAGGTAATACGAAGTCGCTCTTGGTTGTTTGTGATGATGGGAAGTGCGACGTTATCTTTCGAACCGAATACTTGCTCGGTACCGAGCGTATTGCCACCGAGCAGCCACGTAGTTCCACCGAAGACACTTGCTGGAGAAGCCCACTGCGGTGCTGCGGACAGACCTTGGGATATGAGCACCTGTCCTGGAGCACCCGGCCCGAATCCTCCGCTCTGCAGCGAAGCAACAAGCTCCCCGGAGATGTTGAGATGATGGATGTACGTGCGATTGGGATTGCCATTGGGCAACAGAGTATTCCGTAGCGGTGTTGGCGTCAGAGAATCTACCTGCCCCAGGAAGATGTTCCCTCCTGCTCCTGCAACAAGCGCATAGTTATTTGTTCCCCCTGCAGCAACAAGATAGCCACCGACGTTGAGATACGATGTCGCCTGTTTAGAGGCTTGGAATGCCATCGTCACTGTGCTGGATGCATCCGAACCTGGAACGCTGCCGACGGAGTACACCGCAAGCGCGCTGTAATTGGCTTGCGTGGTATTGTCGGAGATCTGTACTGTCCCAAATGCATTACTTGCAGGCGAGCTGGTGCCGATACCGAGCGCAATCTTGCCGTCGGCTTTGATACGCACGCGCTCTGTGTTATTGGTGCGGATCGCAAGTGCGCGGTTATCGGTTGTTCCGAGGAAATTGAACTGCGGCGCATCGGGATTTGTACCGCTATTGCCGAGCGTCGTCCATGCCCCGAGTGATGCAGCCGTTAGCGTCTGCCATGTGGGCGGTGCAGCTCCGTTGGAAATGAGAACCTGCCCTACTGTACCTGGAGAGGTAAACGCAAGCGTCGTCCCATTCGAGTACACGACCGAGCCTGCAGCTCCCACTGTACTTATCCCTGTGCCACCTTTATCCACTGGAAGAACACCAGCAACTTCCGCCGTTCCTAAGTCCACAGCTGCGGTTAGTGAACCAGTGCCCACAAACTGATTGGCACGGATAATCCCTGTGCCGCTCGGCACAAGAAGTGAACCGTTCCCAACTGTGAGCGTTTGACCAAGATTTGTCCCAGTCTTGACTGAATCGAACGGAACTGAAATCTTGATGGGCTGGGTGATGATGATCGAATCTGCCCGAAAGATGGAAACGCTCAGCGTATCAATTCGCCCATCACGGACGTAGAGCGTATCGAACCGACCGAAGTGACCAATCAAGCTGTCAATGCGTGCAACCAGACTGCGGAGCGTGTCAACCCGACCATCCCGTGCAAACAGCGTGTCTCGTACGAAGAGCGTGTCGAAACGCCCCAGACGTCCAATGAGGCTGTCAATCCGACCAAGCTGGCTCCAGAGCGTATCAATTCGCCCGTCGCGGACGTAGAGCGTATCGAACCGACCGAAGTGACCGATCAAGCTATCAATGCGTGCAACCAGACTGCGGAGCGTGTCAACCCGACCATCCCGTGCAAACAGCGTATCGCGCACAATCAGCGTATCAAAACGCCCCAGCCGCCCAATGAGGCTGTCAATCCGCGCAAGTTGGCTCCAGAGTGTATCAATCCGCCCGTCGCGGGAATAAATCGTGTCGGCTCGCCCAACGCGCGTGTAGAGCGTGTCAATTCGCCCGGCACGTGCATAGAGGGTATCGGTTGAAAGTTGTTTCAGGATAAGTCGCCGAACGGAGAGTGAATCGAGCGTTCGTGTCCATTGTGGAGGCGCTGCCGCCCCGCTACTGACGAGCAGTTCGCCAGGTTGACCTGGATTCCCACCCAACCGAAGAAGTGCTGAAGCTCCAACTAAGTTGAGGCCCCCTGCGGTGATATTGCCGCCAACATCCACTTGGAATTGGGATGCAGATCCAACCGAAAGCAGCGCAAGTGGATTCGAACTACCAATGCCAACATTCCCAGTGGGCGTGATTCGCAGCCGTTCCTGACCGTTCGTCTTGATGACAAGGGGCTGAGCATCCGTTGTGCCTAAAAAGTTCGCCGTCGGATCTATGCCTGAATTGCCTTGCAACGACCAAAAGCTGCCACTCCCGGTGAGGAACGGCACCCAATTCGGTGCGGTGGGAGTACCATCGTTGTACTCGAAGCGATTGGTTGTTGTGTTGAAAATCAGGAGGCTCTTTGCCGGAAGAGCAATCGCATCCCGCTGTGCAGTCGTCATTCGTGGGATGAGCAGCCCGCTCCGAATGGAGCGAAGCTCCAGCAATGCCGATGTATCGGGTGTTGTGGTACCAATACCAACATTGCCATCGGCCCACCCCTGGTGGAGACTCCACATCCACATGAGAATAACTATGAGCACGTGATACCGCCAACCTCGAACGCGCATCGCCAAACCTACCGAAGGAGTGAAACTCTCGTAGTCAATGTTAGCGTCTAGCAGAATCACTGAGTGCCTTAGCAACGGGCTCTGCAGAACAGTTGCAAATTTGGCAGTTTCCCCAGCGGCCAACAATACGTACTACTACGTAATTTCTTTCGCGCTGCCCTACACCGTACGTAGCTACTTTAGCAAGCGCTCTCCGCAGAGGCATCCGGGGGACGGCGGTGGCCGGGAAAGTAAATCGAATGTAGGACGGCATAACGAACGAGTGCGGCTGCATTTTTTGCACCGAGCTTCTCCATCAAATGTGCACGGTGCGTCTCTACTGTCCGAGGACTAATGAAGAGGCGATCGGCGATTTCATTACTTGTCAGTCCCTGGGCGACAAGCTCAAGAATTTCCTCTTCGCGCTTTGTCAGTGTAACCGTCGCAAGCGATTCCGCTGAGTGCTTGGAGCGCATGCCTTGCATCAGCGCAAGAATCGATCGCGAAAAGACTCGCTCTCCTTTCAGCACCGATCGTAGCGACGAGAGCAATTCCTGGCGGCTAACATCTTTGGAAAGGTACCCATCTGCTCCGATTGCCAAGGCTTGCTGAAGGTAGGAATAGTCTTCGAACGTTGTAAGCATGATGATGTAGGGTTTGCCTGTCGGAATACGTGAGCGTAGTTCGCGCGCAGTTTCCAATCCATTGCGGCGTGGCATGAAGATGTCGAGCAGCACTACGTCTGGGTTGTGGAGCTCGACAAGTGCAAGGAGCTGGTCCCCATCGGAAGCTTCGCCGACAATTTCGATGCTACTATCGCTCGAAAGCATGCGGTAAAGTCCAACACGCGCGAGCTCGTGATCATCAGCAATTGCAACGCGAATAGCATCGGCTGGCAGAGAAGATATTGCCCGTTTCATTGAGCACCTTTACCGTTATTCGGTAATAAGAACTATCGGCATTGCCGATGATTAGTTGACTCTCCTCGTACCCACGCCGCAAATCTACGACGGCGGCATCATTTCCCCGCCACTGGCAAGCCACACCACCGGGAGAGCGTCGCTTGGCATACGCCAATCCGCCCGTGGGGAAAGAGCAACCGACCCAACTTTGGGACCATCCGGTAAGCATGATCGTTTGAATTGGTTGGCAAAGAAGCGCTCAAGGAACGTTGACAGCCATTGTTCCAGTTCCTGGCGAGCGTATCTCCCATCGAACGCCCAGATCGCAAGCTCGAGCACTTTCTCAGGAGCATATCCCCAACGGAGGAGGTTGTACAGGAAAAAGTCGTGAACTTGGTACGGTCCGAGCACTTCTTCAGTGCGCTGCGCAATTGAGCCATCAGGAGTGGGCGGCAGCAATTCTGGACTAATCGGCGTTTCTAAAATTGCTGCCAGCGCGTCTTTGGCTTTTGTATCGCCAAGTGTCTCGGCCCACCACTCGATGATATATCGAACGAGCGTCTTTGGCACACCTGCATTGACACCATACATGCTCATGTGGTCACCGCCGTAGGTCGTCCAGCCGAGGGCAAGCTCGGATAAATCACTGGTACCGACCATGAGAGCGTTGTGCTTGTGACAGAGATCCATGAGAATCTGCGTGCGCTCCCGTGCTTGGGCATTCTCGAAGAGAACATCATGCATGCCGCTGTGACCGAGCGCATCGAGATGCTGCTCGACAGCAGCAGTGATGGAAAGGATCTCGACGCTGGTTCCCAGTGCACGAGCTAGCGTTTCGGCTTGCAGGCGTGTTCGTTCGGACGTACCAGGTCCGGGCAGTATCACAGCATGAATTCCCTTGCGGTCATAGCCGAGTCGGTCGAATGCCCCCACACTCACCAAGAGTGCTAATGCTGAGTCGAGTCCTCCCGAAAGTCCGAGAACAACCGCACGCAGCCCAGTATGGAGCAGCCGCTTTGCGAGCGCTGTTTCTTGAATTGCTGCTATCTCCTGACATCGTTCAGCGCGCTCGGATGGATTTGCTGGCACAAAAGGAGACGCATCAATGACGCGATGGGGCCGCTCTCCTTCAAGTGCAGGAACTGCTACTTGCATCCGCTGCAGCGGCGGCATCGCTTGCTGCCCGAATGTCGCAATCCGACGGCGGTCGTACTGCAACCGCTCACAATCGAGATCAGCGATAACCCACTCAGTGTCGAACGAAAACGAACGATTCTCTCCGAGGATCACGCCGTTTTCTGCAATAATGCAGTGGCCGCTATAGACAGTGTCCGTTGTTGACTCACCCGCACCGGCAGAGGCATAGACATAACCTGCAATACACCGCGCCGACTGCATCCGCACTAAGTCACGCCGATAGTCTGCTTTCCCGAGCACTTCATTGCTAGCGGAAAGATTGAGCAACACGTCTGCTCCCGCGCACGCTAACGCTTCGCTCGGCGGTGCTGGCGCCCATAGGTCTTCACACAGCTCGACTCCAATTGTTGCTGCGTGGATCTCACCCACAAGCGCCTCGAAGACAAGCCCTGGGCCAAACGGCACCTGTTGGCCGGCGATTGCTACCTGCGATGGTAACTGACCGCTCGGTCGCGCAAACCAACGCTGCTCGTAGTACTCTCCGTAGTTCGGGATGAATTGCTTGGGGACAACTCCCACAATCCCGCTGCTACTGATGATGATCGCACAGTTGTAGAGTCGGCCCCATGCCCGAATCGGAGCACCGACAGCGAGCATGCCACCGAGCGAACCTACCAGCGTTGCAAGCGCGTACAGTCCCCGATCTGACGCATCCAGCAGCGGCGAATGCAACACCAAATCAGCGCACGTGTAGCCAACGGTCGCCATTTCTGGAAACACTGCAATCTGCACCCCAGCACTGCGAAGCGCACGATATGCCTCTGCAATTGCTCTACAGTTGAACTCGACATCGGCGACGCGCACCGCAGGGCTGCACGCTGCAACTCGAAGGTATCCAAAGCGAGAAAGATTCACTGCGTGGAATGCTCCAACTGACACCAATTTCTGGTAGCAAAGTTAGTCTCCCGAACAACAATGGCGCTTGCAGAGCTGCAAGCGCCACTGGTCGGAGTGGCGGGATTTGAACCCGCGACCACACCCACCCCAAAGGTGTGCGCTACCGGGCTGCGCTACACTCCGATTGCTGCAAAAATACACATCGCCTCAGACTGCAGCACCTCGAGCGGCGTTTCGTCGAGGAACCCACCAGAGCACCGCCAGAATACTGGCAGTGCAGAGCGATGCGACACCAAAAACAACGCGAATTCCTGCATGAGCTGAGAGCAAACCGCCAATCGGCGGAGCGATCAAATTCCCCAGTAGCATCGCGCTGGACGCAAGCGACATCATCCCGCTCTGGCGCCCCTCTGGAATGCGCATACTCACAAACGTATTGAGTGCAGGCACGAGCCCGCTCAGGGCAATTCCTAAAATGACTCGCGCAGCAAGGACCACCCAAACCGATCCGGCGATCGCCTGTGCAATCAAACTCACCGTTGCAATCGCAGCGCTCCAGTGCACAATCGTTCGCGCTCCACGCCGATCAACTTCCTTGCCGATAAACGGCGCTACGACGAGCGAGCTCAGGCCCGTTACTCCGACGACGATTCCCGTGACTAGTTGGAGCCGCTGCTCACCAACGCCAAGCTCCTCCAGGAAAAACGGCATCTGCGGACTTGGCATCACCGTCCCCATCTGCGCAAGAACGATGCATACCAACGCAAGAGCAAAGCCCGGAATCGTCCACGCAGCACGGAGATTGTCTCTTACGTTCAGAGCTTGCTGCCTGGAGCGGTCGTGGGTACCCGTTTCTTCAACAGCCAGCAGAACAACTGCGGCACTGACAATGCAGAGCGCACTCATGATCCAGAAAACAGAGCGCATCCCTGCATACTGCGAAATGAGACCACCGAGAAACGGTCCTACGACCGCACCCACCGATTGGGATGTCTGGAGTATCCCGATGGCGTAGCCACGATGTGTCGGTGGTGTTTCAGCAGCGACAAACCCCAATGCAGCGGCGATAAATCCGCTGATGCCACCCTGCACTAATCGCCAAAAGAACAGCTCTTGGACACTCCGCGAAAGCCCCATCAAAATCAACGCAAACGAAATTCCAACGACTGCTCGTACGACCATCGCCTTGCGGCTGTAACGATCCGCAAGTGCTCCCCAGATCGGCGATGCAACGAGCGACGTAAAAAACGGCGCAGCAAATACCAGCCCACTCCACTGGCGCTCCTGGGCTTCACTTGCAACGCCAAGCTGACGAATAAACAGCGGCAGGAACGGAATGACCGCACTCATTGCGATCATTGCCAGCATCTGAGCTGACCACAGCACCCACAAGTTTCGACGCCAACGGTCCAAGCTATGCGGTAGCCTCCGCCCGATGACGGATCAATTCCAGCCAACGCGTTGCATCTATTGCTGCCATACATCCGCTCCCGGCTGCTGTCACCGCTTGGCGGTACACGTGATCTTGGACATCCCCGCAGGCGAAGACACCTTCCACCGATGTTCGGGTGGACTTACACTCGGTCACGAGGTACCCCGCTTCGTCCATTGCAAGCTTGCCGCGAAATAGCTCGGTGTTCGGTTGATGTCCAATAGCCACAAATGCACCATCGAAGGGTTCTTCCCAGATCTTGCCAGTCTCGACGTTACGCAGTCGCAACGCAGTGAGACGCTTGATTCCGGTCGGGAGAGTCTCTCCGAGAAATTCCTCCACGACTGCCGGCGTAATCCAGCGGATTTTCTCGTGTTGCCGTGCTCGAGCGAGCATGATCTTCGAAGCACGGAACTCTTCCCGCCGATGGATAATGGTCACCTCCGAGGCAAATCGCGTCAGGTAGAGCGCCTCTTCCATCGCGGTATCTCCACCCCCGATGACAGCAACACGTTGGTTACGGAAAAAGAACCCATCGCACGTCGCGCATGCTGAGACTCCGTACCCCATGTAGTCAGACTCTCCCGGTACACCGAGCATCTTCGCACTCGCGCCGGTTGCGACGATGAGTGCATCGGCAGTGTAGCGGCGCTCACGATCGGTCAACAGCTCGAAGGGACGGCGGTCGAGCTGAACATCAATGACGTGTTCGTAGATAGACTCTGCCCCAAAGCGCTGCGCTTGCTTGCGCATGATGTCCATAAGCTCTGGGCCTAGGATTCCCTGCTCGAAGCCAGGGTAGTTTTCGACTTCCGTGGTGATCGTTAGTTGACCGCCAGGCTGATTACCCTCGAAGACAAGCACTCGTTGTTGTGCCCGGGCAGCGTACAGTGCCGCTGTCAGCCCGGCAGGTCCAGAACCGATGATCGCAATGTCTGTGTGATGTGTTTGGCTCATCAGCAGCTTATCAACGTGATGAACATGCTTCCAGCCTCAGTTGAGACTGTGCGGTGGCATGCCATCGCTCGTCTCTGGCAACAGGGGACTGGATTCGTCGCCATTGTCGTCGGAGTCCTGGGGAGCAACAGCGATGTCGGCGATCTCTTCGCCTTCCTCCAATCGGATCAGACGCACACCTTGCGTATTCCGACCGATAAGACGAATCTCACGCGCCGGCTGCCGAATCAGCCTGCCGTTTTTGGTGATGACGACCAAATCATCCTCGTCGGTGATCTCTAGCAGCGCAACGACATTACCGGTCTTCTCGGTGATGTTCATCGAAATGACCCCTTTGGCACCACGCCGCGTCAAGCGGAAATCTTGGTAGCGCGTTCGCTTGCCGTACCCTTTTTCCCCGACGACGACAACTTGCGTGTCCGGATGCTTGATGGCAACCATCGAAACGACATAATCACCCTCTTCGAGTTTGATACCGCGGACACCAGCGGCAGTCCGCCCCATTGGGCGAACGTCACTTTCGCGGAAGCGACATGCCATGCCACGATGGGTCCCGATGATGATGTCACACGTACCATCAGTCAGCCGAGCGTCGAGCAGAATGTCGCCTTCGTTGAGCGTGATGGCGATCTTTCCATTCGAGCGGACGCTTTCGAACTCCGAAAGCACCGTCTTCTTGACGATTCCCTGCCGCGTGCACATGAAGATGTACCGATCCGACGAAAATGCACCTTGCACAAGTAGGTACGCAGTGACGCGCTCGCCGGACTCAACGTTGATGATATTCGCAATTGACCGTCCTTTTGCAGTGCGTCCTCCTTCGGGGATGTCATAGACCTTGACTCGGAAGACACGTCCGCGATCAGTGAAAAAGAGCAGGTAATCGTGCGTCGAAGCGCGGAGCAGGTGCTGGACAAAGTCGTCGTCATACGTACTGGCGCCGCTCAAACCTTTCCCGCCACGCCCTTGACGGCGGAAGCTTGTCAGCGGCGTTCGTTTGATCATTCCCTTGCGGGAGATGGTCACGATGACGTCCTCGTTGGCGATCATGTCCTCGATCGAGAACTCGCGCGCATCGTACACGATGTCGGTGCGGCGCTCATCGCCGAACTTGGTGGCGATGTGTTCGAGCTCTTCGCTGATGACTTGGAGTTGCAACTCTTTGCTTGCTAAAATTGCGCGGAGGCGTTCGATGGTCTTGAGCAATTCGCGGTACTCCTGCTGAATTTTTTCGCGTTCGAGCCCAGTCAGCCGCTGCAGACGCATGTCGAGAATCGCCTTTGCCTGGATTTCGCTCAACCCGAACCGCTCTTGCAACCGGACCGAGGCAATGTCCGGTGTCTCTGACTGTTTGATCGTCTCGATGACGGCGTCAATGTTATCGAGTGCGATGATGAATCCTTCGAGGATGTGTGCACGGCGCTCTGCCTGCTCGAGCTCGTACTGCGTGCGGCGGACGACGACCTCGATGCGGAACTCCAGGAACAGTTCCAGTAGCTGGCGCAGCGTCAACAAGCGTGGCCGCCCACCGACAAGTGCAATCATGTTCGCCGCGAATGTTGTCTGTAGCTGCGTCTTTTTGTAGAGGTTGTTGAGAATCACACGGGGAATTGCATCGCGGCGCAGCTCAAGCACCACACGGATTCCATCGCGGTCGGATTCATCCCGAATATCGGTGATGCCGTCAATGCTTTTGTTCCGCACTAGATCGGCGATTTTCTCAATCAAGCTTGATTTGGTAACGCCATAGGGAATTTCGGTAATGACGATCGCTTCTTTGCCCGACTTTGCGACTTCGATCGCAGCACGAGCGCGGACATGGATCGAACCGCGCCCGGTCAAGTATGCTTCGCGAACACCTTCGTAGCCGTAGATGATCCCGCCAGTAGGAAAGTCTGGTGCCTTGACGTACTCGAGCAATTCCTCATCGCTGATGGAAGGATTCGCAATGAGCGCATGAAGGGCAGCGATAATCTCCCGCAAGTTGTGCGGCGGGATTTTCGTGCTCATCCCAACAGCGATGCCTTCCGCACCATTGACAAGCAGCAAGGGGACAGCTGTCGGAAGAACTTTCGGTTCTTGGAGGGATTCGTCGAAGTTTGGGCGGAAATCAACCGTGTTCTTGTCAATATCGCGGAGAACTTCCATCGCGATTGGTGCAAGGCGGGCTTCGGTGTACCGCATCGCTGCGGGTGCATCGTTGTCAATCGAGCCGAAGTTGCCCTGCCCATCAACCAGGGGATAGCGCATGGTCCACTCTTGTGCCATGCGGACCATTGCGTCATAGACTGAGGCATCCCCGTGCGGGTGATACTTCCCGAGCACTTCCCCGACCAAGCGCGCAGACTTCCGGTACGGACGATTCGGCAGCAACCCCAATTCGTTCATCGCGTAGAGGATGCGGCGCTGGACGGGCTTGAGCCCATCCCGCACATCTGGAAGCGCACGCGAAACGATGACTGACATTGCGTAGTCGAGATACGCCGAGCGCATCTCATCTTCAAAGAGCACGGGCACAATGTGCCCCGAGCGGGTAATGTCCATAGAAGCTTCTGGAGGTACTCACAAGCAACGGTGGCAGTGCAAAAATACCGAATTCTTCCAGCTGGCCCCGTAACTTGCCAGGCAGAACGCACGTATTCGTACAGCGACGATTGAATCAGTCTCGTTTTGCCGATGAGGAAGCTTCGTCGTTCGCTCGGTGTTGCACTGGTGCTCGTTGGGCTTTCGCTCACAGGTCAGCTCAGTGTTGCATTGCTGCCGATGCACCATCCAGTGCGTATTGCAGTGCAGCTTGTTGCAACGGTGATGATGATGGCTGCCGCGCTGGCGATTTATGCAGCTTGGCGTTCGAACAAGTAATTCGTAGTGCAGCAGCATATCTTTGCAGGAAGTAGATTTCCTCCACTGAAGCCCGAATGTCATCGCGTCGCTGGGCGACAGTAGCCTACGAGATGATGTTGCTCCTTGCCGGCATTGCGTCTGCAACTGTTGGGTTGCGGGGGTTTTTGCTGCCTGTTGGGTTCATTGATGGTGGTATTACTGGAGTATCTCTGCTGCTTGCCACACAAACCAGTATTGGCCTCTCAGTGTGGCTCGTTGTGCTGAACGCTCCCTTCATCGCACTTGCATACCGCAGCATCAGTAAGCAGTTCGCGTTCCGCGCTGCCGCTGCGATTGTACTCCTTGCGGTTGCAGTGGCAGTAACTCCACTCGATGGAATCACCGGAGATAAGTTTCTCGATGCAATCTTCGGCGGAATCTTTCTCGGGCTGGGCATCGGCTTAGCGATTCGAGGGGGTGCCGTCCTCGACGGCACTGAAATTTTCGCAATCGTGGTGAGCAGAAAGACCATCTTGAGCATCGGCGATGTCATTTTGATTTTCAACGTCGTGCTCTTCTCGATTGCTGCGTTCGTTCTCTCGATTGAAGTTGCCCTCTACGCAATCATCACCTATGCTGTAGCATCGAAGGCAGTGGATTTCGTCGTTGACGGCATCGAGGAGTACATCGCCGTCACCATTGTCTCCGACAGAAGCGATGCAATCCGCCGCGCGATCATCGAACAGCTCGGCAGCGGCTGCACCGTTCTGGAAGGCAAACGCGGCTTTTCGCTCGAGCATGGGCAGCTGCAGAAAACAGAGGTGCTCTACAGCGTCATCACTCGGCTCGAGGTAAGCCGATTTCTCGATACTGTCCGCAGCATTGACCCAGGCGCATTCATCGTGATGACTACAGCCAAAGATCTGCGTGGGGGATGGATCAAAAAGCGCCGACCGCTCGGCTGACCACCAGCGAGGCTTTCCTATCTTCGTGGCACGACTCCACCACGTGCAATTGGTATGGCTCTCGGTTTCGCAACGAAGGCAATCCACATCGGCCAACAACCGGACGCAGCAACCGGAAGCGTGACAGTCCCGCTCTACCAAACATCTACGTTCGCGCAAGAGGGTATTGGCCAGCACCATGGCTTTGAGTACGCGCGGACGAACAACCCGACCCGCGCTGCCTGGGAGAAGAACATTGCTGCGCTGGAAGATGGCACCGATGCCATCGCCTTTGCCAGTGGCATGGCAGCCATTGATGCTGTTGCACGGCTGTTCAACAGCGGCGACCATATCCTCCTGGCCGAGGACATGTACGGCGGAACCTTCCGCCTCTTCGATACGGTGCTTCGGCGGCATGGCATCCACTTCGACACGGTGGATATGCGCTCACTCGATGCTGTCCGGGCGTCTCTTCGTCCAAGAACTCGGTTGCTGTTTACCGAAACGCCAACCAATCCACTGATGACCATCAGCGACATCGCAGCACTGGCTGAGATTGCTCATTCCGTCGGGGCACTGCTGGCAGTAGATAATACGTTCGCCTCGCCCTACTTCCAGCGTCCACTGTCGCTTGGCGCAGACATCGTCATCCATTCGGCAACGAAGTACCTAGGCGGACATTCCGACTTGGTCCATGGCGTCGTCGTCGTCCGTTCCGCCGAGCTTGCAGAGCGTCTGCACTTTCTCCAGAATGCAGCAGGTGCGGTTCCTGGTCCCTTCGACTGCTGGTTACTGCTGCGCTCTGTCAAAACGCTTGCAGTGCGCATGGAACAGCACCAAAAGAATGCTCTTGCGATTGCCCAGCTCTGCCAGGAGCACCCAGCAGTCGCAACGGTCTATTCCCCGGGCTGCCCTCCCATCCGCAGCACGAGCTTGCCCGACGCCAGATGAGCGGCTTTTCCGGAATGGTCTCTATCGAACTTGGCTCCCGCCAGAAAGCAGAACGATTCATGGAAACGCTCGAAATCATCACTCTCGCTGAGTCGCTCGGTGGCGTCGAATCGCTCGTCTGCCACCCTGCAACGATGACGCATGCAAGCATCCCGCCGGCCGTACGCACAGCTCGTGGCATCACCGAGGGACTTGTGCGACTGAGCATTGGCATCGAAGATACTAGCGACCTTCTCGAAGATGTTCGCCGTGCCCTCGACCGCTGCATCTGAACATCCACCACGCATCCTCGCAATCGAGACGAGCGGATCTGTCTGTGCAGTTGCGCTGGTAAGGGGCACATATCTCCTCGGTGAGTACACGCTCGACGAGCCTGGCATCCACGACCGAATGCTTGCAGTCCTGGCCGAGCGATTGCTCAGTGACGTCGGCAGCCCTCCACTCGACGCTGTTGCTGTCTCTGCTGGACCTGGCTCATTTACCGGTCTGCGCATTGGCGTTGCTTTTGCAAAAGGTCTCTGTTTCGCCCGTAGGGTGCCATTGCTCGCGGTACCGACACTCGAGGCGTGTGCAGCAGCAGCGGTCCCGATTGCACGGCAAATTCACGATTGCGACATCGCAGCGATCGCAGCTGCGCACGATGAGCTTTTCTTTGTCCAGCATTACTCTGCCGACGGCCAATCGCTCACCGCTGTCGAAGTAGCACCGGCAACAGCCATCGAGCGCCGCATTTCCCAAACAACGATCCTTTGCGGGCCAGGAGCAGTCGCATTTCGCCAGGGCATCCACATCCCAGGACTGGAGCGTCTGGCTGCTCGATTTGTCGCACGCCGTGCTGCAGAGCTGTACGCCGCCGGAGTCCGGCACGATCCTGCCACGGTAACCCCGCTCTACGTCGAGGAATTTGCTCCACGCCACTCAGAGCGGCAGCTGGAGAAAGTCTATCTTCGCAGCTTGAAAACCGACGACCAAGCCCAGTGACCATCTTCCTGCCAAACATCCGATGATCGAACGGTACACGCGCCCGGCGATGGGTGCAATTTGGAGCGATGAGAACAAATTCAGCATCTGGCTTGAGATCGAGCTTCTCGCGGTCGAAGCACACGTCGAGCTTGGCATTGTCCCTCGCCAAGACTACGAAGAGCTGCGTGCAAAAGCACGCTTTTCCGTCGAGCGAATTGCGGAACTCGAGCGCCAAACAAAGCACGATGTCATCGCGTTTTTGACCAACGTCACCGAAAACGTCGGCTCCCCCGCCGCACGTTGGTTGCACTTAGGCATGACCAGCAGCGATGTGCTCGACACATGCCTTGCCGTCCAGCTCAAGCAAGCCGGCGAGCTACTTCTCGGCGACTTAGAGCAGCTTGCTGCTGCGTTGGAGCGTCGAGCACGCGAGCACCGCTCGACACTCTGCGTCGGACGTACCCACGGCGTCCACGCTGAACCGATGGTCTTTGGACTGAAGTTTCTGCTCTACCGCCAGGAATGCCTCCGAAATATCGAACGGCTCCGCCGTGCCATCGAGACGATTGCAGTTGGCAAGCTCAGCGGTGCAATCGGAACGTTCGAACATCTCGATCCACGCGTTGAAGAGTACGTCTGCGCCAAGCTCGGGCTCACGCCAGATCCTATCACAACGCAAGTCATCCAGCGCGATCGGCACGCGGAATTTCTCTGCACGCTGGCAATTATCGCCAGTTCTGTTGAGAAAATCGCGCTCGAAATCCGTCATCTCCAGCGGACGGAAGTCCGCGAAGCCGAAGAGTACTTCAGCGCTGGGCAGAAAGGCTCTTCGGCAATGCCACACAAGCGCAATCCTATCACGAGCGAACGTATCTGCGGGCTGGCACGCCTTCTTCGCTCGAACGCACTGGCAGCCCTCGAGAACAACGCGCTCTGGCACGAGCGCGATATCTCCCACAGCAGCGTCGAGCGCGTTATCTGCCCGGATTCCACCATCGCGCTCGACTACATGCTCGCACTGGCGACAGAACTGGTCGAGCAATTAGTCGTTTACCCCGATCGAATGCGCGAAACGATCGAACGCTCGCACGGGGTGATCTATTCGCAAACCGTCCTCTTGGAATTGGTCCGTCGTGGCGTATCCCGCCAAGATGCCTACGCTGCCGTCCAACGAGCAGCAATGAAGTCATGGGACGAAGGACTGCATCTCCGCCAGACCCTCTGGGATGAACCGCTCATTCGTCAATCCTCCAGCCAGAGGACCTCGACGCAATCTTTCGCGGCGAGCGATCGTTGTCGAACATTTCCTACCTCTACAAGCGATGTGGTCTCGACTAAGCTGCATACTTGCCGCCGCAAGCCTGCTGGCAGTTGCCAGCGATGGCGACCTTCCAACGATCACGCGCAAGTGGCGTATCCCCGGCCAGATCAATGCGCACCAGCCCGTCGTTGCGCCGGTGCTCTCCCCCGATGGAAGCATCCTCTACTTTTCCCGGAAGTACTTCCCTGGCAATGTTGGCGGTTCGAGTGATCCCGATGACATTTGGTTTGCTCGCCGCACGAGCGATTCTACGTGGGGGACACCGGAACGGCTCGATGCGCTCAACACGCCGTACAGCGACGTCCTCTTCGGTTTCGCCGCTGATGGAAAGACTGCGCTCGTCCAACGCGGCAGCGGAAATGGCGAGACGGAGCATTTCGTGCTGGCACGGCAAGTCGGCCAGACCTGGACATTCGAACCCATCACAATCGAAGGCTACACGAATCGCTCCAGCTACTACTACGCCTTCATGACCCCGGATATGCGGACGCTGATCCTCTCGCTCCAAGGACCTGATTCCTTCGGTGGGCTAGACCTCTACGTTTCGCACCGTATTGGGGAATCACTCACCTGGACAACCCCGCGCAATCTCGGCTCGACTGTCAATACACCGGGAATGGAAAGCTCGCCGTTCCTTGCCCGCGACGGACGAACGCTCTACTACGCAACGACTGGCTATGGCTCCAACGGCAAGTACGACATCGTCATGACCCGACGGCTCGACGATTCATGGGAGCAGTGGTCGCAGCCGACTGTCCTGCCCGAACCAATCAACACGCCGGAGATGGACCTTTGCTGGTGGCTGTTTCCTACTGGCGATACCGCTGTGTACATTTCGAGCGATGATGGTGCGGCTCGGATGGGCATTTACCTGGCCACGCTCGAAAAAAAGTACCAGCCGCTGCCATTGTCTTCATGGACCGTCCGCTTTGCGTTCAATAGCAGCGCGCTCCCCCCGCTTGCAGTGCCTGATAGTATCGTGCAGATTCTGCGGCACGCTCGGCGCATCACGATCGCAGGCCATACCGACTCCATCGGTAGCGATGAGTACAACAAGCAGCTTTCTCTTGCACGCGCGCAGTCAGTGCGCGACTACCTCCGCCGCCGTGGCATTGATGCAAGCCGCATGACAACGGCGGGCTATGGGAAAACTCGTCCTCTGGCACCGAACGAGAGCGAGGAAGGTCGTGCGCTCAACCGCCGCGTCGAGATCGAGTGGGAGCAGTAGCAGGATGCATTGCACCCCATGGGCTGCCTGCGCTCTCGCTGTTCATGATCGGCTGGGTTAGTTCCGCAGGAGCATCCATCCCCATTGCAGCCCACGCCATGCGAAGATGCTCGCGGAATAGCTCATCGAACACACTGCGGAATGCCGCGCGGTGCTCAGGACCAAACCACCAGAACCAATCGCTTCCTTCCGCAGCGAGGATGTGACGGTATGCATCATCCCGCTGGAAATCTGTCAAGCTATGCTTCTGCTCTTCGAATGCATGCCGTACCTGGCGCAGAAGTGACCATGCGGAACGATCTTCTCCATCGCCGATCCAGATGCGGAAGCTCCCGCCAATCCACGAGCCAGGGGCGATATGTCGGAGCACGGGCATATCGGCTGAGTCCAAGGCACGACGAGCACACTCGCCGAGCAGGACTGTTTCGAAGCGTTCATCGCTGGTGAGCGCCCCGTAGAGCGCACGGAGAAAGGGTGCACCATTGCCCTCGTAGTATTCCCAGCAGTTTTCGCCATCGAGAATAACCGTCACGACTGCGCGATCGAGAAACGCTACACCTTGCTCGTCGAGAATCCGGGTGCGAATGGCATCAAGACGCTCGAGAAAATCCCGCACTGCAGAGTGCGCATCCCACGAGCTGTAGACAAAACCGATTGCATCGCTGAGCGCGTGGTCACGGAAGAACACTGCAACCCGCTGCCCACCTGATGATTCCCACACAAAAGGCTGATAGAGCCAGCTTGTAGACGGCAGCTCGATGCTCCGCTCAAGGAGGGCTTGGTCGGATGCTGTCCACTCGGCACCACTTCGAGCAATTGCAGCCAGCGCAGCATCGCTGATGCTGCCTTCACTCGGCCAAATCCCGCGTGGGGAAATTCCCATCTGCTGCTCGATGTACGCACGCGCGCGTCGGAGTTGCTCGAGTGCATCCTCGGGCCAAGCAAACCGAGGCTCGAGCCGCTCAATGTCTGGATCGGAAGTGGCAACAATGTCCGTATCGCACAGCAGTGGCAGGATGGGGTGGTAGTACGGCGAGCAGCTGATGTCTGCAAGACCTGCGGCTGCAAGCCCTCGTAGTCGCACCATCACGCTCGAGAGGAGTTCGCGCTCGATTGCAATCGTGACGGCGCGATCATCGGCTGTAAAGCTGCTGCCTTTTTCGAGAAGCTTTGCAATGCTCCGTATCTCGCGGGTCGTTGTTCCTAACCACGCAAGTCGCATCCAAACCTGCAAATCGAGCCACTCGCGTTCTGACCACGTCTTCCATTTGCCGGACTGTGCATCTTCCCAGAGTGCGCGGTAGCAATCGAACGGCTCGATCATGCGTGGTGCATGACCGATAAATCCCCACCCGATCACATGCTCCGGCTGCGCTGCGCAATGGTGTTCAGGCAGCGATGCTACGACTGCGTGCTCGTCGGAAAGTTGCCCTGCGGCATATTCCTGCAACTGTTCAACAAGGATTGGCGTCAGGTTATACGTCAGCCGCAGCGAAGGAAATTCGCGATGGATCGCGGGCAGCTCGGCGTAGTCTTTCGTCGCATGAAGCCGAACCCACGGCAAGAGCGCGATCTTCCCGCGTCGGTAGTCCGGCTGATGGAAGTGCCAGAGAAACGCAACACGCAATCGCTGCATCACCTATCGCAGGACGACGAATGCTGCAATATGGAGCCGCTGCGCTCGATCGCGTGCAACGGCATAGTACGTCCCTGCGGCAAGGTTCTGCGTGGAAAGCGCGTGCACCCCTGTCCCTCCCACAGACCGAATGCAACTGCCACACGCATCGTAGAGCATCACCGGACCTGCAATCTCGCTGGAGATGGAAAGCATCACCGTTTCCGACGTTGGATTAGGAAACACCTGCAGTGGCAGAATCGCACCCTCAGAACGCACTTCGGTAACAGTCGGGGCTTGAGCAAGCTGTACAAGCGACCGCACTCTTGGCCCGATGTTGACTGCGATAGTTCCAAACGTGTTGAGTGAATCGAGAACTACTGTCTGCTCGCGTGCAGTGATTGTGACGATGCGATGGACGGTATCGGCACCAATGAAGCTCAGCTCGAGCGGAAGTGTCGTGTAGATACCCAGCGAGTCGGGCTGCGTTTGGCGAATGTGGAGCGTGGCAATCCTTCCAACCGCCGATGGCTCGCTCAGTGCGTCTATTGCGAGCACAGGCCAGCCTTTACCGCGTATCCACTCGCTGAAAAACTTCGTCACGAAGTCATGCTGTCCCGTTAGCTGGCTAAGCAACTGCTCCAAAGTATCGAGCGCAATGTTGCCATAGCGGTAGCGCTCGAGCACCATGCGACACCACCGGAAAAAGATGCTATCGCCGATCGCTGCACGGAGCATACCGAGCACTGCGGCGCCTTTTTCGTAGATGACGTGTGGATAGTTCGACGATGGCGGGCGGCGGTCGAAATCGTACATCGCCAGAATGCCTTCGAAGAGCGGATTGCCCGGCTTTGCATACTGGTTGAGGTAGGCATTGATCTTTCGCTGCTGCTCCTGGAGATACGCACTTGTTCCGCCAAGCTCTTCGCGCCAGAGCGATTCAGCGAACGTTGCAAAGCTCTCGTTGAACCATGCATCGCGGAAGTCGAGCGGCGTGACGCAATCGCCGAACCATTGGTGTGCCAATTCGTGCGCTGCGATGAGATTGACCGTATCACCGCTGCGGGCAAGCGAGGCTGGGTACGAGATCATCGTCTGGTGCTCCATCGCACCTTTCTGCGTCATCACGTAGCCAACCTTTTCGAACGGGTAAGCTCCGAAGCGACGCTCGAACGCCGTCACCATCTGTGGTAGCAACCGAAAGCTTCGCCGAGTCGCTGCTGAATCCCCACGGCGAGCGTAAAGCACAATCGGATACGGAAGCGATGCTTCATCGCGTAGGATAGTTACGGTGCTCTCCGGTATCGCTGCAAACGTCAGCAGATACGTTGCCGTAGGATAGTCCGAACGGAAGCGGAACAGACGCCACTGGGCAGAATCGCGCACGGGGAATTCCTGCCCACCACTGGCAACGACGTACGAGCGCGGAACGCGAAATGTCAGGTCAAATCGCGCTTTGTCGGATGGATGGTCGTAGCACGGCAGCCAGTGCTGCGTTGCGGAAACGTAGTTGTTGTAGAACCCTACCCCCAGCGCATACACAATCGCACCCTCGCGTTGGACTCCACCCCAGGAAACACCGCCGACGGTCGGTTCTCCAGTCATTGTGCCACGGAAGATGATGCGCAGCGCGACAGTATCGCCTTCGTGGTGCGAAGGAAGTGCAGGAACTGCGTAGTGGAACGTTGCATCCATTGGCACACCGCGCGTCTGCCACGACACCGGAAGAGCGCGGTCGCCTTGGAGGTATTCGCAGCGGAGCACTTCGAGACCGCGGAGATGAAAGCGGAGCGTGTCGGGAACGGTGCGCCAGCGAGCAACCATCGTACACGCACTTTCGCCCAGCACAGGCGCCGGAAGCGAGTCCAGCGCAAGGAATGCGCGATACTCGAGAACATCGAAGGGCTGCTCGATAAAGCGAGTCGGCGAGGAAATTTCCTGCGCCCAGTTGCTGCACCAACCGAGCAGGAGAAGCCCCCACACCAGACGCATCATCGCAATCGCAGAAGCAATTCTACACGTTCGACTGCAGCCGCAAAATACTGCTGCCAACACCGCCTGCTGCAGAGCACATCAACACCGATGAGCACTGCCCCAACAGACGCCGCTGCAAGCAATCCATTTCGAAGCGCTATCACAACAAAAAACGTCAACACCATCACCCCGACAAGATGAGCGGCACGGTAACCACTCAGCAATGGTGCGCGAACAAACAGAAGTGACACGTAGCTTACCGCAAACCACCCGAGGAAGTTGACCAGCGGAACTCCATAGTACGGGCCGCTTTCTTGCCATACCCACAGCTTCATCGGACCGATTGCGACGGGATCAATGAGCAAATCGAATGCTACCATCAACAACGCCGCAAGTAACCGTGCAGTCCAAAGAGAGCGTGTCAGTTCCGATGCACGTCGCCAAGCGTATGAAAGGAGCACAAACCACGCCGCTACCATCGCCAGTGGAACTCCAGCTACACTGGCGCCTAACGTAGGTGTGTAGTGATAGGCGCCATAGGGAACGCCGTAGCGTACCCCGATGATCTCACTTGCAAAGCCGATCAATGCAGCAAGTAGTAGTTGCGCCAGCACTCGATGCGGGAAAAGCGCGATGACCGCTGCTGCCACCCAGAGAAAGAGCATTTCTCCATAACGGCGCAAAAACATGATGTCGCTTGTTTGGGGCGAGGTCAATGCACCGCCGATAAGCAGAAGGATGAATAGTCCAACAACGCCTCTACGAATGTGCTTCATAGCGCTGCATCAGGTTGAAGACAAGTTTTGCAGAAATCAGCACCATTGGCGTTCCGCCTCCGGGATGTGTACTTCCACCGACGTAGTAAAGCCCACCGATGCGCCGATCCCGGAGGGGCGGCCGAACAAACGCTGTGCGATATGAATGCGATGCCAAGCCATAGATCGAGCCTCCGGGCATTGCGTAGCGCTGTTCGAAATCCTCCGGTGTCAGCGCCAGACGGACAGCGATTTGGCTTTCGGGAATTTCGATCCCGCATTTGGAGAGCGTCCTGCAGATTCGTTCCCAGAGCATAGGCTCAAGATGGCGCCATTTCGCACCATCAATGGCAGGAGCATTTGCCATGATGAACAGCGTCTCCCCGCCCGGTGGTGCTGTCGAAGGGTCGGTCTTACTTGTGACGTTCAGGTACACCGTCGGATCTGTCGGAAACTTGCGCTCATCGAACAGCTCGGCAAACTCCTTCCGATAGTCCTGCGAGAAAGCAATCGTGTGGTGGAAAACATCCTCTGGGAGCCTGGACTTCAATCCAACCAGAAAGACCACTCCGGACATTGATCGCTCGGTATGTTTCAGCGTGGGTTGACTCGAACCCAACAGTTGGTGAGCAACTGTTGCGTCACCGTTGAATGCAACAACATCAGCTTCGAGAACATCGCCACACTCAAGCTCAACCCCGCAGACTCTTCCATTGCGGTGGAGAATTCGCCGGACGTGTGTGCCGGTACTGATGACTGCGCCTTTGGCTACAAGTGCATCAACAATCAGCTGAACGATTCGATACAATCCACCCTCGGGATACCAGCCGCCAAGTGCAAACTCCAAGTACGGGATCACAAGCAACGTCGCAGGGCAGCGGTACGGCGACGATCCGACGTAGGTCGGATAGCGCAGAAAAATCCGCTTGAGGTACTGGCTGGAAAGATTCCGCTCGACAGTGTTTGCGTAGTTCCCCCACGCATTACGAATCGGCATCCAGCCAAGCGCCGAAAGCATTTGGATCGCTTCCGATACAGACGGCAGCTCTCGCGGCGTTGTCCGAAAAAACGTTCGGCGTGAAAGCTCCATCAACTTCGCGCCAGTGGAAATCAATCGCCAAAACCCTCGGCCTTTGTCCGATTCAAACGTCTCGAGCGTTTGTGCAAGTTCTGCTAACGACGAGGGATATGCGATCGAGCAACCATCGCTGAAGCGATAGAGTGTCAACGGCAGTAGCCGGTGGAACCGAAGCTCGGAGCGATCTACGTGGCATTCATCGAAAAGCCCAGTGAAAATCTCCGGCAGCGTGATGAGCGAAGGTCCTGTATCGAATGAGTACCCATCCTGCACCAGGCGATTCATCTTGCCACCGGGAGTGCGATAGCGCTCGACGACGTGGACGCTCCATCCCGCACTTGCGGCACGGAGCGCAAGCGCTAATCCTCCAAGCCCTGCTCCAACAACGATGAGCTTTTTCATCGCGCACCTTCCTCAACCGTGGAACTGCGATAGCGGCGCCCTTTCCATTCGACGCCGCGCCGACTATGCCAACGGAGAAACGAGCTAATGCCAAGTGCGATGAGAAAGAGCTCAGCAATCGGATGCATGACGCTGGGCCAAACAGGCTCGCGAAAGCGCAAGGCTAACGCTCCGCGCGCCACCAAGACGCTCGATGCAGCAACAGCAAACGGCAGAGTCGGAGACACAAGCAAGCCGATAAATGGCACCGTGAACACTGCTACGTGGATTGCCATCACAAAGACAAACAACCATTTGCGCCGGAAACCGGGATAGAAATTTTTCTCGAAGCCACGCCAAATCTCCCTTACCCCTGAGTACATCCGAACGGTGCATATCTGCTGTCCATCGCAGCAGAGCGCGCGCTGACCGCTTGCGCGCCAGTGGCGGGCAAGCGCTGTATCCTCGAAAAGTTCGTTGCGCACCGTCGAGTGCCCGCCGATCGCCCAGTAGGTATCACGGTGGCAAAGCAAACATGCCCCATGTGCGAGTGCATAGCGTGGGGCATTCGAAGCAAGCTGAAGCGGTGAGGGAAAGAGCGTAAACACGTAAAAGTTCAGCATTGGCATGAGCAGTGTTTCTGCCAACGATTTCATCGCGATCGCGGGCCATGCCGAAAGCAATGTGCAGGAATGATGCGCTGCTGTTGCGAGAAGACGCTCGACTGCTCCGGAACGCAAACGAACATCGGCGTCAATGAATAGAAGCCACGTACCTGTTGCATTCTCCGCCAATCGGTAGCAAGCATGGGGCTTCCCATGCCAGCCTGCCGGAAGTGTATCGCCACGAATGAGCCGTATGCGACGATCAATTTTCTCCCACGCCTCGACAATTCCAGCAGTTGCATCGCTCGATTGGTCGTCGTAAACCAAAATCTCCTTGACAAGCGCACTCTGTGCACTGGCATACGCCAAGCAGAGATTGATTCTCTGCTCTTCATTTCGCGCCGGAATCAAGATGCTGACAGATGCGTCGTTGTCTCCGTCGCCCGATCGCGACGGGCGCAGAAACACAAGCGCGTTGACCACAGCAAGCACCGCGAGTGCGACTGCCCCTAAAGCGATGATCGGCGCAATCATCGTCCATCCCGAATGATTGCTGCAACCGCTTGCGGGGCCTCATCAAGCAGGAGGTGGCCAGCACCTTCAATCCGATGTACCCTCAAGCGAGGAAGCGTTGCCTTCCACTGCTCCACTGACCGGCGAACGGCTCGAAAAGTCCGTGCACCGTACACGAACTCTACAGGCATCGGCAAGGACGCGTAACGTTGCGGCCCTTCCAGCGTTGCAAGTGCACCTAGGTAGCTGAGCGTTACCTCGGGGTTTTTATCTGCGAACGATTCCATCAGATTCGATTGCCGAGTCCGCCGGAACCAGAGCAGTGCATTGAGTGCAGTACGCCCAAGAGCAGAGTGGAACGTACGCCGGTATCCGATCGAACCTACCATCGGTATTGTGAAGAAGCGGAAGTACAGCGGCATGTACGCGAACAAATCGAGCGCAATAATTCTCCTGATGCGTTCGGGAATGCGGAGTGCAACTTCCATTCCAAGGGCCGCTCCACTGCAGGACCCAATGAGTTCGACTGGTACTGGATATTGCATGATGACCGAGACAATTGCTGCCACAACACCGTCGAGCGAAAATGGTTCGATCGGCTTCGACTGGCCGTAGCCTGGCAAGTCCAGCGCAACAATCCTCCACCCTTCGGGAAGATGCCCTTCCAATGGTTTGAACGTCCGGTGATCGCCACCCCAGCCATGCAGTGCAACGAGAACGCGATCACCACTACCGAACTCAACGGCGTGCATCATTCCAGATACGCTCGGCAGTCATGCGACCACTGAGGACAACCATCGGTAGTCCAGTACCTGGTGTGGTGCTTGCGCCCACGTAGTAAAGCCCAGCAATTTTGGGGTCACGGTTGCTGGGACGTAGCGGTCCCATGTGCAACAGCGTATGTGAAAGGCCGAATGCTGAGCCGTCGTACAGTCCAAATCGCTGCGACCAGTCCTGCGGCGTCCAGACATGCTCGACTTCGATGGACGAGGCAGATAGCGCAACACCATGGTGATGAAGCCGGGCCAGCACTTGCTCTCTTGCCAAAGACACTGCACGATCCCAATCGAAGCTCTCACCAGCCTGCGATAGGGTAGGGGTTGGAACAAGTACAAAGAGCGTGTGCTTTCCTGCGGGGGCAACTGCCGGGTCACTCCGTGATGAAAGGCAGGTGTAGAATGGCAGATCATCCGGGATGCGCTCCTTGAGCTGCTTATAGGCTTGCCGCACGTTCGATGGCAAGAAAATGCAGTGATGGTGTAACTGAGGAATGTCGGCAGAAATCCCCAGTAGAACGTAATGACGCCTGGTGTCATCGGCCAGGAACGGCTCGATGGATTTCTGCCAAGGAGCTGGTACGTCGTCGGTACATCAACGTTGGAGACCACAACATCAGCCCGCACGAATTCCCCAGTGGCGACCTGCGCACCGTGAACGCGAGTGCCTCGCGTGGCGATTGCTGAAACTGGTGCATTATAACGCAGTTCCACGCCGATTTCTCTGGCACGCTGTTCAATTGCACGCACGAGCGAATAGATCCCACCACGAGGATACCACAGTCCGTAATAAAGCTCACCGAACGGAAGGATCGAAAACGTCCCTGGCAATTCGTATGGCGATCCACCCAGGTACATCGCGTACGATCCGAGTGCGGCTCGGATTCTTTCGGAGCGGAAGTACCGCTTGAGTTGGCGGTCGAGCGTAGTGAACAATCCTAGTCGAAAAAGTTCACGCTTCGGCACTGGCGCAATCCATGAAGCAACCGACGATGCATTCCGACTGACAAGATGATCGAAGACTACTCGAAAGCGATGTGCTGTGTCGCCAATGAACCGAGCAATCTTGACATCAGCTGCCTCCTCGAAGTTGGAAAATTCTTCAGCAAGTGCATCGAATCGCGAACTAAGACAGAGAGTCTTCCCATCACGCCAGTAAAATTTCACCGATGGCTCAACAGGCATCAGCCTAACATACTCACCCATCGTTGCACCACTTGCAGCAAAGAGCTGTTCGAACACCCACGGGTAGTTGATCAGCGACGGCCCTGTATCGAACAAGTAGCCACGATCGTCAATGCGGTTTGCACGTCCGCCTGGCTGTGCATTCTTCTCGAGCACGATCACATCGAATCCCCGCATGCGCAGATGGATTGCAGCACTCAGCCCGCCAAGCCCTGCTCCAATGATCACGACTGGATGACTCATGGGCGATACTCTGGCGTGACCAAACTCACCGGCACGATCCAATACTTCGTTGACGGCAAGCAAGCGAACTTGCGCCACCAGGGGATACTCACTCGACGTTGCACATCGCATTGACGCTCGAGCATTGTCGTCAGCTCCCCATAAACAGCGATGCATGCCTTGATGGCGGAAACGCACCGTGGGTCGAATACACCAAGTGTTCTCTCGGCTTCGCGATAGTAGTCCCACGCAACGCGAGCATATTCACGGACGATTTGCTGTGTTGCTGGTTGATTGATGCCTCTGAGAAACTCACGGTAGCTGATTCCGACGTTGCGGAAAAGCTCTTCTGGGACGTAACACCGACTGCGCAGGTCATCTTCGTAGATGTCGCGAAGGAAATTTGTCAGTTGGAGCGCAATACCGAGCGATCGTGCGCTCGCGAGAGCTTCCTCGAGTGAGTGACCTGGCGCTGTACCGTACACATACGCCAAAAAGTAGCCGACGACAATCGCGCTGCCATAGACGTAGCGCTCGATCAGCTCATCAAATGTTGCAAACGGTTCTGGGGCAACGTCGAAATTCATTGCATCGAGGAATGCATCGTAGTGCTCTGGAGGAATGCTGTAGCGCCGTGCAACATCGGCGAATCCCGCCGCGAAGGGACTTGAGCCCTGGCGAATACTCTCGACAAGGGAGTCTGCTTGGAGTGCACGATGGTAGTCGTTGCGCCACTGCTGCAAGAGTGCGCGTTTCTGTTCAGCCGCCAGTGGAAAGGTGTCAACAATTTCATCAGAATAGCGCACAGCAGCGTAGATCAGCTCGACATCTCGCCGCTTCGCATACGGTAAAAAGCGGGTCACGATGAAAAAACTCGTGCTATAGTTCCGAAGCACCCTCCAGGCAGCATCAGAGAGGATGCGCCTGGCATGCTCATCGGTAGAACAGCAGCGCAATGCATTGCGAAGATCAGCTTCGAAGCCCTTCCACTGCTCGAACGTCCAGCTGTGAGTTGGCATCGTCTAGGATCCATTCTGACGCGATGGAACCCAAACTCACAGGGCAAGCGCCAAAGTTCCCCTCACCAGCCTGCAACTTCGTCCTCGACGTCCTCGCAGTGGTACATGCGGTTGCGACGACGCGATGGTTCACTGCTCGGTTGCTCTCCGCTCTGCAGTGCTTCGAGTGCACGCTGTTCGAGCAGTGCGCGCAACGCTCGATCCCGCTGGCGAAGTTGCGCGTCGCGCCTGCGATCGAAGTAACACCGGCCATCAACGTAGGTCTGTTCTACTCGCGAGAAGTTCGAGAGCGGATTACCGTTCCAGAGCACAAGATCGGCATCCTTGCCGACCTCGATGCTCCCAACGGAGCGATCCACCTTGAGCTGGATAGCAGGGTTGATCGTGCACATCTTGAGCGCGTCCTCCGGCCGCATGTCGCCGTACTTGATGCTCTTGGCTGCCTCTTGATTGAGCCGGCGTGCCATTTCCGCGTCATCGCTGTTGACCGATGTTACAATGCCCTGTTCAGCCATGATCGCGGGATTCTGTGGGATCGCATCGTACACTTCGAACTTGTATGCCCACCAGTCCGCAAAGCTCGATGCTGTTGCGCCGTGCTCTTTCATCTCACGTGCTACCTTGTAACCTTCGAGAATGTGCGTGAACGTTTGCACACGGAACCCAAACTCCTCGGCGAGTCGCATAAGCATGAGGATTTCGCTCTGCACATAGCTATGGCAATGGATGAACCGCTGCCCGCGAACAACTTCGAGCAGCGCCTCCAGTTGCAAATCTCGCCGAAACGGCAAACCGCGCGATGCTGCTTCTGCTCGTGCACGTTCGTATTCGAGCGCTGCGCGGAAAGCATCGCGCATGATTTCCTCGACCCCCATCCTCGTCTGTGGATACCGTGTGGTGAAGCGATCGCCCCAGTTGGATTGCTTGACATTTTCCCCAAGCGCGAACTTGATCGTCGGTGGAGCGCCGCGGAACTTCAAACCTTCGGCATCTTCACCCCAGCGGAGCTTGATTAGTTGCAGTTGCCCGCCAATCGGATTTGCCGAACCGTGTAACAGATGCGATGCAGTCACACCACCTGCAAGCTGGCGATAAATGCTGATGTCGTCGGGATCAATGACACGCCCGATTTCAACTTCGGCAGTGATTGCGTGTGTTCCTTCGTTGACGCCGCGGCTGATCGCGATGTGCGAGTGTTCGTCAATGATGCCAGGTGTCAGATGCATGCCGCGCGCATCAATGACGGTATCGCCGCCGCTCAAGCCACGACCAATTGCGGCGATTTTTCCCACCCGGATCAACACGTCTGTGCTATCGAGGACTCCTGCTGCAGCGCAGGTCCAGACGGTCGCACCTTTGAACAAGACCGTCCGCTGCGGAGGTGTCTGCTCATATCCGAATGGTCCGAACGGATACATCATCACACCGATCGAGCGACGCCGCTCGATTGGCTTTTTCGACGTGGTATCTCGGAATGGCTCGATGCGACGTGCACCCCCACCGCCGCGTGCTCCCGTCGGCAAATACAGCAACACCGCCGATGGCATCCTGCGCACTGTCGGGGCGAGCGCTCATACGGAGCATTCCGCTGCCTAGCCCGAGCGAATCAGCGCTGACTGTCACTACAAGCGTGCCCTCTTGGAGTGCGACACGCGCTCGTGCGCTTCGATCGGCATACTGGACCGTCGCAGTCGGTTGGGTGCGGCTTCCAGCAATGCTCAAACGAACTGAGTCGCTGCCGATCACGCCCCGCCAGACTCCCCGCACCTCAGGCACTGGTTTGGAGATGCGATACTCGTCTCCCTCGATGAACACCGAGAGGACCTCCGCATCCTCTGCGAAAAGATCGCCGTTTGCCAGCACAAGGTTTGCTCGATAGCCTCTTTGCAGCTTCCCAAGCTGCGAGCCGACACCGAGCAGCTCCGCTGGGCGCGTTGTCAGTGCTGCCAATGCCGTCTGAGGCGATAGACCGTACTGAACAGCCCGACGCAGACGCGTCCAAAAGCTCTGGCGATCGTTGAGCCGATACGTCGTCAGGCAGAACCACAGCCCCGCTGAATCGCATCGGTACGGATTTTCCGGCGCTGCATCCCAGTGCAGAAGGTCTTCCAGTGAAACGTCGAGTGCACGGTCATAGCTCGATACATCCGGCACATCGGGAAAGTTGAGCGGCACGATCAGTCTGGACCCTGCACGCACCAGCGATGGCAAACGCCGATACTCTCTCCCTGTTCCAACGTAGATCGCATCCAGCCCGTGTTCCTTGGCAATTGAAGCAGCGCGGAGTATATCGTGCTCATCTTCCGTTTCGAAGACGAAGAGCTGTTTGGCTGCCATTGCCTGTGCAAGTGCCTGGAGCGAAACGTTTGTCTCCGGGCGCTCGGTCAGCTTGCCGGCGGTGTAGGCTTTCTGTGCTGCATCATACCACGCTGCATCGAGAAGCGTCTGCCGAATGAGCGCAATGCACCCCATCAGCGAACTCGGGTAGGGCGTGCGCGAGCTGCCTTTGCGAAACGAGAGCAGCTGCGCTACATCGGAACGGAGAGTGGTTTCGGCGAGCGTCCCGCTCTTAGCGAGAACAAGCGCCGACGTGCCACGCATGATGCCATCGCCGACACCGACATGGAGCGCACAGAACCCGAGCTTGCGGTAGCTGTCGAGTTGACGGTCGCTCAGCGAGAGTCGCTCGATAGCACGCACGTGGGGATGAATCGCCTGGTTCCAGTGAGTAGCTTGTGGTGTTTGCGGTGTCTGCGCAGATTCATCGTCGTCGAAGCGGTAGAGCGTGTCGCGCTCGAGGGCGTATGGCTCGATAAAACCGGCATAGCACCATAGTCCACGGCAGTCTCGAACGGTTGCTCCGCGCGGAAGAGGGATGCCCTGCCCGACGTTTTCGATAACGCCATCGCGGACAACGACCGTTGCATTCTCCAGCTTGACGCCTGGCTCGGCGATGACAGTCAAGTTCGTCAGCGCAAGGTAGCGAATCGGTTTCGCGCGGAGACCCTCGACTGGTCGGGTCGTTTGCTGTGCGCTCGTGCTCACCACAAGGACTACAACTGCTGCAAGGACGTGTTTCATATCGTCACACCATGTGTTCGGAGAAGTTCGAGAAAATCGCGTTCGCTCAGAATGGGAATGCCAAGCTGCTGAGCCTTGGTAAACTTCGATCCAGGCATGTGACCGACAACGACGTACGAAGTTGATTTACTGACGCTCGACGTCGCTCTGCCGCCGAGTGACTCGACAAGCTCTTCTGCCTGCGTTCGTGTCATCGAATCAAGTTCACCGGTAAAAACGAACGTCTTCCCTGCAAGCGGCTGCTGAGACTGCTTGGATTGCCGCTCGGCGGTAAAGGCAAGTCCGGCTTTCCTGAGTCGAGCGATGAGCTGGCGTTCTTCATGGTCAGTGCAAAACGTGCGGATCGAGTCAGCAATCCGCGGGCCGATTTCCGGGATTGCTTGAAGCTCGTCCATCGTTGCGCGGCAGATTGCATCGAGGGAGCCAAAATGCTCAGCGAGCAGTTTTGCAGTAACCTCGCCGACGTGTCGAATGCCGAGTGCATAGAGGACACGGTGGAACGGCTGGGCTTTGCTTGCTTCGATTGCTGCAAGCAAATTCTCCACTCGCTTTGTTCCCCAGCCAGGGCGTCCGACGAGCTGGTCCCGCTTACTGGCAAGGTCGTAGATGTCCGCAATCGTTTCGAGGAAACCGGCTTCGACAAGTTCAGCAACGACCTTTTCCCCCAAGCCCTCGATATCCATTGCATCGCGCGAAGCAAAGTGTTCGATCCGACGGCGAATTTGCCAGGGGCAAGCTGGTGACTCGCAGTAGTAGTTCACCTCGCCTGGTGGGCGATGGAGCCTGCTCCGATGCGGACACGGGCAGTAGGCTGGCATCTGCCATGGCCTGGAATCAGCAGGACGCGCATCTAAATCAACGCCGACAATCTTGGGAATGACCTCGCCACCTTTTTCGACGTACACAGTATCGCCGATGCGCACATCGAGCTGTTCGATGAACGCAGCATTGTGCAGTGTCGCCCGCGAAACGGTCGAGCCTGCTAAAAACACTGGCTCCAGTTCCGCAACTGGGGTAACAACGCCGGTACGTCCAACTTGGAGTACAATGTCCTTGAGGATGGTGCGCGCCTGTTCGGCTTCGTACTTGTAAGCAATGGCCCATCGCGGCGACCGTGCGACCGTTCCGAGACGACGCTGCTGCTCGAGGTCATCGAGCTTGACGACGATGCCGTCAATATCGAAGGGAAGTTCGCGCCGGCGTGTTTCCCACTCGTCAATGAAGGCAAAGACCTCCTCGATCGTCGCGCACAGACGCCAGTGCGGACTTGTGGGGAATCCCATTGCACGGAGAAGCTCAAGATTGCTACTTTGGCGGTGAAGGCGGACCTGGTCGCTATCGAGGTAGTAGCACACTAGTTGCAAGGGACGCTGTGCAACCTGTCGCGGATCGAGCAGCTTGAGCGTTCCAGCAGTAAGGTTGCGAGGATTAGCAAATGGCTTTTCACCTTCGGCGATGCGCTGGTGGTTGAGCTGCTCGAAATCACGGCGGAGCATGTACACCTCCCCGCGGACCTCGAAATCGCTCAGGACGACGTTCTCCACAGTTACGGGCTGCGCCACAAGCGGTAATGAACGGATCGTCCGAAGATTCGCCGTGATGTCATCGCCGACCGTTCCATCCCCGCGTGTGGCGCCAAGCACGAAGCGACCGCCCTCGTACCGGAGCGAAACAGCGACACCATCGAACTTGAGTTCGCAGCAGTACTGGTACGTCTCGTGCCCGAGTGCCTGCCGGATGCGCCGATCGAAGTCGAGCACTTCCTGGCGTGTGTAGGTATTCGCCAGTGAGAGCATCGGCGTTCGATGCTGAACATGTGCAAACTCTTCGAGCGGCTGCCCACCGACACGCTGCGAAGGCGAGTCTGGCGTGACAAGATCCGGATAGCGCTGCTCGAGTTCAACAAGCTCGGCGAAAAGCCGATCGTAGTCACGGTCGGAAATAAGCGGCTGCGCTTGGACGTAGTAGGCGTAATCGTACTTCCGAATCAGCGAGCGAAGCTCCTCGATACGTTGGCGAGCGCGGCGTTTCTCATCAGAGTCACTGTGCAGGAATAGGTGTTCTTGCATTGCGTGCGGCGACGAATTCGAACAGTTCGAATTTACGCTTAGCACAGCCTACTTTTGCGGTAGTTCCACAACGCGGAGACCTCCGAATGCACGAAGCAGCGCTCATCGTCTCAAGCACAGATCTCTCGCCCCAGGAGTGCTACCGTGCTGTGCTCGCAGCAACTGGTGCTCTCATACCTGCAGGTACAGAGCGCATCGCCGCAATGGCGAACCTTGCGAGTTTGCTCTACCACAGCCTTCCAGCGCTCAACTGGTGCGGCTTCTACCGCCTCGTTGGCGAGCGGCTCATCGTCGGACCGTTTCAGGGCAAGCCAGCATGTGTTGAAATTCCAATCGGTCGCGGCATCTGCGGGCGCGCGGCTGCACTTCGGCAGACGGTCATCGTCAGGGACGTCACCAGCGACCCGGATCACATCGCATGCGATCCTGCTTCACGTTCGGAAATCGTCGTACCGCTCATCGAGGGCGGTACACTCGTTGGCGTGCTCGATCTGGACTCGCCCTCGGTCGGGCGATTTTCGGAGGACGATGCGTACTGGCTTGGAGAAATCACAGGCAAAATGTTGGAGAATTCTCAGCCATAGCGGCAAGCTATGCGGAGGCTGTTGCTCATCGCAGGTCTTGCGACGACGCTTTCGGCACAGGTCGTCATCAACGAACTGCAGCCAGTGCCGCCAACCGGCGAGCCTGAATGGGTCGAGCTCTACAATCCATCGGATACAGACGTTGCGCTAACGACCCTCTACCTCTACGACCGCACCTCTCGCGCAAGTCTTAGCGCAGTCGTCGTTCCAGCACGTGGCTTTGCAATACTTACGCGTGACACAGACGATCTCAAGCTCCTCCGTCGCATTCCAGGCATCGCTCGACTCTACCAGGTTGCCCTCCCTACGCTCAACAACACCACCGAGAGCATCGTTCTGGCAACGCGGGATACGGTCGTGCTCGACTCGGTCTATTACGACATGCGCTGGGGCATCCGCGGGCGCACGTTGGAACGCATTGACCCATTCCGCCCAGGATACCTGCGCGATAACATCGGCGCCTGCATTGCTCCGGACTCAGCAACGTGCGGGTACGATAATTCGCTTAGCCTGGTGGAACGGGATGTCCACGTGCGCTCCCTTCGCGTGGACGCACAGCGGACGTTGACGATCGAGCTGGCCAATCGCGGAAAAACAACTTTCGAGCAGCTTCCTATTGCCTTCCGCATTCGGCGGCCGACTGGCGAAAGCTGGCATGAACTCGGACACGTGACGATCGAATATCTACCTCCAGCAGCGACTTCTGCTCACACGTTTGGGCTTGCCGAGGTTGGAATAACTCCAGCGCTTGGCGTTGGAGAATTCCTCCTCCAAGCAATTGCATTGGCAGATGACCAACGCAAGTGGAACGACACTGCAATCGCAACGTTCTTCCAGCCGCTGAGCCTGCAGCAGCTTGTCATCAACGAGTTGATGTACGATCCGCTCGATGGGAAAAGTGAGTACATCGAGCTTGCCAACCCCAGCTCAGATACTCTCTTGCTCGGCGGGCTTCTGCTCGGCGACCAACTTCCTCCGCAGTCGGTGCTTCCATCCATTCCGATACCGCCAGGTGGCTATGCTGTGGTTGCGCTGGACACCGGGATTTGGACGACGTTCCCAGAGCTTCGTGAACGCTCACAGTGTGTTGTTCTGCGAGCGTCTTGGTCACTTGGCAACAGTGGCGATCTTGTTGTGCTTGCTAATCCCGATGGCAGCGTGATTGATTCTGTGCGCTACACCCCCTCGTGGCATTTCTGGGGACTCAAAGACACAAAAGGTCGGTCGCTCGAAAAACTGATGCCATCGCTTCCGAGCGCTGATCGGCTCTCGTGGTCGAGTTCAAGCTCCGAACGTGGCGGAACACCAGCGGCACCCAATAGCATCCTTCCGCACGAGCATTCACTGCTCCAACTGAGCGCAGCACCGAATCCATTTTCGCCGCACAGCACCGATCCTCGACTGCAGCAGACTACAATCACCTTTCGGCTTCCATGGCAGAGCGCACGCATCACACTAAGCGTGTTCGATGCTGCTGGGCTCCCTGTTCGCCAGCTTGCCAATGGTATGTACTCAGGTGCGGAAGGGGCGCTGCTCTGGGATGGACGGAATGATGCAGGATTTGCTGTCGGTGCTGGCGCTTACGTGTTGTTGCTGGAGGCTACGAGCGCACTCTCGAGCGAAACGCTGCACGAACGCGCTGTCATCATCATTGGCAAATAGACTGCAGGCGCAATGCTGTAATCGCCCCACTTGCGTGCGGCAGCCACCAGCAGCGCCTACCATATTCTGCTCACCGCCACTGGAGAAGTCGCTCGACGTACTTTGCCAGGATGTCGAATTCGAGATTGACGCCATCGCCAACGCGCCGAAAGCGGAGCGTTGTTTGCTCCCACGTGTGGGGAATGATAGCAACCATAAATTGCTCCGCTTGGATTCGGGCAACGGTCAAACTGATTCCATCTAGTGCGATCGAACCGAGCGGGACAACGTAGCGCATGAATTCCTTGGGGCACTCGACCCAGATTTCCCAACTCGACTGCAGTGGCTCCAGCGCAACGATGCGTCCAACTGTTTCGACGTGCCCTTGGACAATATGCCCACCAAGACGCCGTGTCGGCAGCAGCGCGCGTTCCAAATTGACGTGTGCCTTCTCCTCGAAAGAGCCGAGCGTTGTCTTCCGGAGCGTCTCTTCGACTGCGCGGACGCAAAGCCAGTCCTCTCCACGTTCTGTGACGGTCAGGCACACACCCTGCACCGCGATTGAATCACCGACAGCTAAGTCATCCAGCACTCGGCTTGCTCCAATCGTCAGCTCGCGTCCGCCGTCGGAGTAGCGTACACTCCGAAGGACACCGACCTCCTCGATAAGACCTGTGAACATCGTCTCTGCGTGTAATTTGGCACTATCAGCACCACTGCACCCGGGCAATGTATCTGCTTGCCAATCGAGCTGCCGCTCCGTTCGCCGATCGCGTCGCTTCTGCGATGAGCGCCGATGGCTTCGATAGTCTCAGCTTTCTCGAATCGGCGCTCTCGGCTGGACCCCACAGTCGGATTTGCTACGTGGTCCCGACAGGACGTAGGGTGCGGTGGTTGCTCCGCGAAATTACTCGGCGCGTTGCTCGGCGGACGGGACGTCCGCTCATCGGCTTTCAGGTATACAACCTTGCCCGGCTCGGTGCGGCTCTCTATGGACAGCTTTTCCCCGATGATACAACACTGCCGCTGAGCGACGGAATGCGGCTTGCCCTCTTCGAGCGGGCTATAAGTGACCTTGCCCGTGATGGCAAGCTTCCCTTCTACGCTCCAACTGGAACGCCGAGTTGGAGCATCATCGAGCGCCTTGCTGAGGTCATTAGCGGACTGCGGGAGGACGGCATCCTCCCCGCCGATCTACGTCGCGATCTGGAAAACGAATCCGAACCATTTGCCATTGACCGCGCCCGTCTTGCCGATGTGCTCGCCATCTACGAGCAGTACCTCGCCTTGCTCCAGGGTCGCTACCGCGACGACACCACCGTGTACGAACGTGTCGGCGATGCATTACTGACAGGGCAGTGCCACGTTGATTTCTCCCCCATCCTCATCGAAGGGTTTTCGGAGTTCCGCGTGCCGGAACTTCGAATGCTCGGAGCACTAGCAACGAGCAACATTGCCGTTTGCATCGTACTTGCATACTCGGAGGTCAACGGCCCGCTCTTTGGGAATCTCGAGCAGACGCTCAATAAACTCACATCGCTCGGATTCGCCGCACGACGATTCGACCCCGAACCAGAAGAGCAGCCATGCTGGCTCCGACCGCGTGCTGCATACCTGCGGCGCTGGCTTTTCAACACCGAGAAGGAAATCCGCAACCCAGAGTTCAATGCGTGCATTACGACGATCGGCTGCACAAACCGGCTGGAGGAAGTCACGCTCATTGCCAAGTACACCAAGCACTGCCTGGTCAAGCTCGGCTATAAGCCGCACCAAATCTGTATCGCAATGCGTGACCCCGAGCGCTACGCAGATCTCTTCCGCGAGCTGCTCAGCGTCCACGGCATCCCCGCGAACATCAGCGACCGCTTTCGACTCGACCGATCCCCTGTTGCAGTCGCACTAATGTCCATCCTGGCAATAATCACCCACGGTTGGCGGCGCGAGGATGTTCACCGTGCGCTGTCGAACCCCTTGGTGCGCTTTGTCAAGGAAGACGGCAGCGTGATTGACGCCACTACAATCAACAACGTCGCCGAGTGGCAGCGCATTACAGGCGGGCACTCTCATGGCGGACTCCATGGGTGGCTCTCCAGACTCAGGCGCGGACTCGATCACGCAAAACGCTACTTGCACACCCTCCGGGACGACCCCTATGCCGATCCGCTCGACATTAGCCAAGCCGAGCGAGATTACGAACAAATCCAACGCGCGCTCGACGACATCGAGCACCTTGCACGGGTGCTCCCCTCTGATCAGCAAATGATGACACCGCAAGAATTCTGCGCATTCATTCGCGACAGCATCCTTGTGGGTGCAGGCATCCTTGGCAGCATCGAAGAATCCTTCGAACGCTCATGGTCGCTTGCAAAAGATTCACCTGAGAACATCACGCACGCAGAGCTTCTCGAACAGGAAACCCGTGCCTATGCTGCAATTGCTGATGTTCTCACCGAAATTGAGCACTCCTGGTCTGCTGGAGAGCCTACTAAGCGACGACTGCGGGACTTTGCCGAACTACTCAGTGTGATGATTCGAGCCACACGCTACCAAATCGCCGAAAAGCCATCCTATGGGGTCACGGTCACCTCGATTGAGCAGACGCGCGGCATTCCCTACGACGTGTACATCCTCTGTGGAATGGTTGATGGTGAATTCCCGCGCGCATATTCGACGGAATACTTCTTGGGCAAGGAGCTTCCGGAAAGCGAGGAACGCCACATTCGCGCCGAACGCATTCAATTCTACGAGGCACTGACGAACAATCCGACGGCGCTCGAATGTGGCACCTGGCGCATGCTCATTACCTATCCTCGGATGACTTCGACCGGCGAGCAGTTGGTCCGCTCGTCGTTCATTGACAAGCTGTTCAAGATCACAACGCTCCAGGAGCGTTGCTACCAGTCGCATCACCTGCTGGCAGAGTACCAGCACAATCCATCAGAGTATGCCGAGTTCGAATGGCTCGTTGCAATTACTTCGCCGGAGGAAGCGCAGCGCAGTGGCAGCGGCGACACGAGTCATTCGCAATGGATGCCATCTGTTGAGGTCATGCTCGATACAGCTGCACAGCCCGCAATCCAACCGTTCCTTGAGCACCCATTCTCCGCAAGCGATCTTGAGCAGTATGCTCGCTGCCCCTACCAGTACTTTGCCGAGCGCATCCTACGGCTTCGTCCACCGCAAGAACAGGAGCTTGCGCTCAGCCAACGTGACGTCGGGAGCGTGCTGCACCGCATCCTCTACCGCTTCTACCGTACACTGCTTGACCAAGAAATGACCAGCCAAGGCGGTGTGCCCACCGTCAGGCTCGATCCGAATGAGCGTGAGCGTTACCGTCAATTGCTCGTCGAGATTGCATCCGGCGAACTTGAACGCTTGCGGCATAGCCATCCACTCTTTGCGTTGGAATCGGAGCTCCTACTCGGGACAGCCAGCCACCAAGGCTTGCTAGACCAATGGCTCGATCGCGAGCTGGAGCGCTTTGCCGAAGGCTGGGAATACGCTCCTGCTCTCTTCGAGCTTGCATTCGGCATGCGCACCTCGCAGAAGGAGCAGCAGTACGATGCTGTACAGCTATCACCAACGCTTACGCTCCGCGGTAAGATAGACCGCATCGAACTTGCCCGTCGTAGATCAGCGTGGCACGCCATCATTGCCGACTACAAGCGCAGCCAACCCGGTGCTTCCAACGCCGCAATCGAGAAAGGCACCGCATTCCAAATGCCGCTCTACATGCTCGCTGCCAGCAAAGTGCTGCGCGAACGCTTAGGGAGCGATCCCATCCTCGATGGTGGCATCTACTACATCCTCCAACCAAAAGACGACGATGCATTCCCAATTGCAATGCCACAGGAGGCTAGTCGGTTCGCTCAGTCGCGTAGAAGCAGCCGCAGCCGAGTTGTCAAAAGTTACCAAGAGCAGCAGTCACTCTTGCAGCGTGCAATGGATCATGCCGAGCGCATCGTGCGCAACATTCGGAGTGGGATATTTCCCGTTGCACCGCTTAGTCCGAGCGTCTGTGAGCAGTGTTCGTTCGGGAGCGTCTGCCGCATCCGCCAGTTGCGAGACGATGGTATCATCGGCATACAAGCTCAAGGAGAAGTAACCGAGTAACGCGTCCACGATGCTGCCTGCTCTATTTTTGCGGAGGCAGTTCATCCATGCAAGGCACGCATGAGTCTCCAGGTCGCACTCTTCTTCCTTTTCGGCATTGGTGCAATCGCATCTGCCATTGGGACGATCACGCGGCGGAATCCTGTCGCTGCGGCGGTCAACCTCATTGTGCACTTTTTTATGCTCGCCGGGCTTTACTTGACGCTCCAGGCGCAGTTTCTGGCAATTCTCCAAATCCTCGTCTATGCGGGGGCGATCATGGTCCTGGTTGTGTTCGTGATCATGCTGCTCAATCTCGGCAACGAGGAAGCACTCCGCGAGCAATTCACGCTGCGGAAAGTCCTCGGAGCCGCGATCGCAGCGATCTTCATGCTGCAACTGGGTGTCTTTTTCAATGCCTCCCCGAGCCAGCGTTACCTATCGCCCAACGCAGCATCGCTCGGTACAGCAGAAAGCATCGGGCAAGCGCTGTTTACAACGTACCTTTTCCCCTTCGAGGCAATCTCGCTGCTCCTACTAGCAGCGCTCGTCGGCGCAATCATCCTTGCAAAACGGAAGGTCGAATAGCTCATCAGAGAATCCATGAATCTCCAAGCCATCCCCTTCGAATGGTATCTCATCCTGGCAGCGGTGCTCTTTACCATCGGTGCCGTTGGCGTGGTCACTCGGCGGAATGCCATCGTTGTGTTCATGGCCATCGAGATGATGCTCAACTCGGTGAACTTAGTGTTCATCAGTGCTGCGCAATTTCTCGGTGACATAAGCGGGCAGCTTTTTGTCCTCTTCGTGATGGCCGTCGCCGCAGGTGAAGCAGCGGTAGGGCTTGCAATCGTGCTGGCACTGTTCCGCAATAAACGGACGGTGTACGTTGACGAAGTCAACGTCCTCAAGTGGTAGCGTGGCGACGAATGCGCTCGAGGAAATAGCTCTGCGCGTTGATGGCATCTTCCCCTGCGTTCGGTGATCGCTTCACACGCCGCCCATCAGGCAGCAGAATGCGGGCTTTCTGGTTGTCCTTCCAATACACCTCAAACACTTCGCACAGATGCTGCGCAATGCCAGGATCGGGCACCTCGAGCAAAACTTCAACGCGTCGGTAGAAATTGCGTGGCATCCAGTCGGCACTGCTGAGGAAGACTCGACGCTCCTCCCCACACTCGACGATAACCATCCGTGAATGCTCCAGGAACCGCCCGACGATGCTCCGTACCTCGATGTTCTCGCTGACGCCAGGAATGCCGGGCCGCAAACAGCAAATGCTGCGAATGAGCAACCGCACCCTCACTCCCGCCATCGAAGCACGATAGAGCGCGCGGATAACCTCGGCATCAACGAGTGCATTGAGCTTAGCAGCAATTGTAGCCGATTTTCCTTCCCTGCGGGCTGCAATTGCAGCTTCGATCAGCCCCAAGACTGTGCGGCTCATCTCCATCGGTGCAAGCACCAGCGAACGGGTCTCTGCGTGCCGCGCATTTGCTGTGAGCACGTTGAACAGCGTTGCGACGTCACGGCATACGTCCTCCCGTGCGGTGAAGTAGCCAAAGTCGGTGTACACTCGTGCCGTGCTCTGGTTGTAGTTGCCTGTCGAAAGGTGCGCGTACATTCGAACACCGCCTTGCTCACGGCGCACGATCATCAGCGCTTTGGCGTGGACCTTCAGCCCCAACACACCATAGACGACGTGGACACCAGCGCGCTCGAGCTCCCGCGCCCAGACGATGTTGTTTTCCTCATCGAAGCGTGCTTTGAGTTCGACGACAGCAGTGACGCTTTTCCCGTTCATCGCTGCTGTCTTGAGTGCTTCGATGACTGGAGACTGCCCACCGGCTCGGTAGAGGATGATCTTGATTGCAACGACCTGCGGGTCTTCGGCTGCACCGCGCAGGAGCTTGACAACGGTATTTGAGAATGAATCGAAGGGATGGTGCACCAACACATCGCGCATGCGGAGCATCTTGAAGATATGGGCTACTTCTCCCTGGAATTCTGGCGGAATGCGCGTGGTGAACGGCTGGTCTTTCAAGTGGCGCAGGTCGAGCCGCAACAATGCGAGGAAATCCGATAGGTTCAACGGCCGACGGTATGCATAGACATCCTGCGGCTCTAATTCGAGCGAACGCATGAGCAACTGGCGGAGCCACTGGGGCATTGCAGCATCAACTTCGAGCCGTACTGCATCGGCACCCCAATTCCGTATGCGCGTTTGCTCGGCGATTTCGCTCAAAAGATCTTCGGCTTCATCCTCGGCAATTTCCAACTCAGCGTCGCGCGTGACACGAAAACAGTAGCTATCGAGCACGTCCCAGCCGCTGTAAAGGTGATCTGCGTTGGATTGAACTACTTGCTCAAGGAGCACAAACGCATGCCCGGAATCCTCAGGGAGCGGCAGCAAGCGCGGCAACACCGGAGGAAGCTGGAGCACACCAACGGCGCGATCTGCGCTTTCTCCCTTGTGCGTATCGCGAGATGCTAAGTGGAACGCGATGTTGATCGTCCGATTGAGCAATCGCGGGAATGGGTGTCCAGGATCGAGCGTAAGCGGCGTAAGCACAGGGAACACATCGCGCAGAAAGTACTCGCGGAAATACTGGCGCTGCTGCTCGGTTAGCTCGGTGAAGGGGACGATGCGGATTCCTTCCGCTGCAAGGCTCGGCAGGATATCATCGAGCAACGCATGCTCGTGCCGTGCGTAGAGATCGAGCAACCGCTCTCGAATCCGGCGGAGCTGCTCCTGCGGTGGGATGCGATCCGGAGTCGGCTCGATGATTCCAGCTTCGATTTGCTCTTTGAGCGCGGCAACGCGAATCATGAAGAACTCGTCGAGGTTCGACGCCACAATGCAGAGCAACTTGAGCCGCTCCAGGAGTGGGTGCTCAGGGTCGAGTGCTTCTTCGAGCACTTCCTCTTGGAAGTCAAGCGCGCTTAGCTCCCGGTTGAAGTAGAGCGACGGATCGTGCAGGTCAACGCACAAGCGCTGCTGTCCGTTCGCACGGCGGAGTTTTGACGTTGATGCGGTCGTCCGTTTCACCGCTCAGCTCCTGTTAGTGTCACCATGCGGTCGTAGTGACGAACAAATCGTACAACTGCTGTGGCAATGCTGTGTGCAAGGCGTTCTTGGTATGCTGCCGATGCCAGAAGACGTTCTTCTTCAGCATTCGAAAGAAATCCCATTTCGACCAGCACCGATGGCATCGCAGCGCCAACTAAGACGAGAAACCCCGCGCTTTGAACGCCACGTGAGGGACTGTGCATCTGGTGTTGGAGCGTGCTATCGAGCGTTGCAGCCAGCAAGTGGCTCAAATCGAGCATTCCATGCTGCGCAGCTGAGGCAAGGATCTGGTGTTCGATTTGCCCCAGCGGGTAACGATTGCGATCGCGTTCCAGTTCGATGGAGGCATTCTCGCGCGCTGCAACGCGAGCGGCTTCGTCGCTCCGCGAAGGGCTCAGGACGTACACTTCCACACCACGAGCAGGATTCGGTTTGGTTTGTGCTGCATTGCAATGCAACGAAATGAATACGTCCCCTCCTGCGCGGTTTGCAATCTCGGTTCGGCGGTGAAGCTCGACGAAACGATCGTCCCGCCGAGTCAGCACAACGCGAACCCCCGGCAACAACGCACGGAGATGCCGCTCCAGTCGCGTTGCAACCGCGAGCGTCACCGTTTTCTCCAGCGTTCCACGAACCCCAACGGTCCCGACATCGTGACCGCCATGCCCAGGATCGAGCACAATGCAGTCGAGCCAAGAACGCGCGTTCTTTGCGCTTGGCGCAATCTCCAATACGAATGTCCGTGCCGATTGTGGAAACACGCGCACTGTGCGTTCGCTCTGCGTCAGCTCAAGCACCAACGTCGCACCACGCTCGGAATGCTCCAGCCTAAAACGTCGAAGCCGAATTTTCTTGAGCGGTGCAAGGTCGGCACCGTTCCCACTGACCCCATCGAGTGCAAGGCGAATAATCCTTCCGCGGTGATCGGCGTGAACAGATTCCGGTGACACCGCATGGCTCAAGATGATTTGAATGCGTGTTGTGTCTTTGTATACCCGAGGGACTACACGCGTGATAGTCGCAGGTGTTTGTTGTTCCAGTGGAACAAGTGCAGTGCTTGCCAGCAGCGCCGACGCGCGGAGAATGTCGGATGGCCTACGCCTCTCTGTTTGGTTTTGCAGCTGCTCCAGCGAGGGACGACGCAGCGAGGGCGGCAGTTGATACCGCGGCGCCTGGGGATGCTGCCGTTCGAACGGAAACCGGAGAACTTTCGCCTGAAGCGTTGCTGGATTCCACTGAATGAACCCACGCTGTGCCAAAAGTCCCAGCCAATCATCGAGTGGAACGAGGATCTTCCCATTGCGAACAATCGCAGGCCGCAAACTTTGGAGTACTTGCCGCATGCCGCCACCCTCGATGAAGAAAAAAAAGCCCGGAGCACACCATCGGAACGTCCATCTACCGAGCTGAGCGACATCGGGGCGCAGCTGCTGGCGCTTGCTGCCCTGCAGTGCTTCCAGAGCAATGTAACGGCAGGAAGCAAGCTCGACGATCGGGATACGCATGGGTTTGGCTACCCCTGCACCATCGAGCAGAAGGTACGCTGGTACTGCCCCTGCAACCGACAGTGGAATGCACAGCAGAAATGCAAGCCACATCATGGCGCACCATGTCGTGATGAGCGCGTGCGCGATGCCACGAGCACAAGCTGCTGGATATCTGGGCGCCGATCGCTTCCGAGCGTGCCAGCAAGCTTGTAGTAGCGCTCCGCTGTCGGCCGCCAGTAGATGCGCCATCGTTCCATGAGATGTTCGATCGGTACTCCACTTTCTGCAAGAATGATGCCACCGGTATGCCGGAGCGAGAAAGGCGTCAGCCGGAGCGTGTCCTTCTCGCTTCGAATTCCTGCTTCCTCGAAGCGTCCTTCGATAGCAGTGTGCATCCAGCGGATACTCAGCCGCTTCCCGTGGGAGCGGCGGCTCATGCTCCGAAATACTGGTTGCTGAGGCTCGAGGGGTTCGAACAGCGCGATGTACCTGCGGAGCGCATCCACTGCAGCTGGCGGGAGCAGGACCGTATCGGTTTTGAGTCGCTTCCCTTTGCTCCGCACGCGTGCGATCCACTGCTTGCCAATCCGTTCGATGTCGCCGATGTCCAAATGGTGCAGTTCAACTTCGGAAAGTCCAGCTCCCAGCATCAAGAGTACCATCGCACGGTCGCGGAGGTGTTCTTCGTCGTCGCCATTGAGCACCGCAAGGAGCCGATCGAGTTCATCGAGCGTGAGCGCGCGGCGATGATACCGCATCGGACGTTTCCCACCGCTGACAAGCCGTGCAGGGTTTTTCTCGAGCACACCGCACTCGACCAAAAACTGGCAAAATCGCCGAAGCGCTGTCATGTACTGCGACATCGCAACCTCGGTCAAGCCAACGCCGCTGCCCCGACGTCGGCGCTTGCGGTGGAGCAAGTACTCACGGTATCGCTCGATACACGCTGGCGTAAAGCGGAATCGCCGATCAACGGAGGCAACGTAGTACACGAACTCCCGGAGACACCGCTTGTACGTGCCGACCGACTGCGGACTGTACCCTTCGAGCGAGATGATGTACCGCGCGACAAGTTCTGCAATTTCCTGGTGAGAAAGGGCAACAGGAGTGAACGCATCTTCCGCACCAGGGATAAGAAGAGTGCTTCTACGTGGCATCGCCGGCTGTTTGTTGTTCGATACGATCGTGTTCGGCATCGAGTGCCGTTGTCCAGCGCGTAAAGTACATCATCAGGACAGCCGTAACTGGGACAGCAACGATGAGACCAAGGAACCCAAAGAAATGCCCGAAGACAAAGAGCGCAGCAATCAGGAGCACAGGGTGCAACCCAACGCGCTTACCCGTAACGCGGGGGTCAATGACGTATGCTGCAAGAAAGTGCAGGACGTTGACGATAATCGCCACTGTGATAATGTCACCAAGTGGGTGCGGTGGATTGGCGAGAATAATCGTGACACTTGCGATCAGCAAGCTCGCCAGCAGTCCAACGTAGGGAATTGGGTTGAGCAATCCACAGAGCACGCCGAGAATGACGCCATAAGGAATGCCCGCAATCGAGAAGGCCACCACTGCACTGACGCCAACGAAGGTCGCGGTGATGAGCTGACCGGTGATGTACGCTCGAACGATTGCATCAATCGCGCGGAGGTCAGCAAGCATGCGTGGTGAACGCATGCTGAGCACCTTCACGATCAAACGCTTGAGCTTTGGCAGGTCCACCAAAAAATAGAACGTCAGCAGCGGAACAAGCACGATGTTGACAAGCTGCGCCGCTATGCCCGCAGCACCCTCCAAGAAGGCCACAACCAAGGAAAATAGGTACTGGGAGATACCTTCCAAGCGCGGGATCAAGTAGTCCTGCACAAGCGAGCGAACCTGAGAGCTCGGAATCCCGAACGATCCAAGCCACCGATAGAACTGCCGACTCTCGAGAAATTGCTGCGAGGCAGTCACGAAGGAGGAAATACTTTTGACGATTTCCTGCAGTTGTGTCCACACCAATGGCGCGACGAACACCGCAACGAGCACGACAATACCTACCAGCAGTGCATTGACAATCAGTGCCGAGAGCCATCGGGGCAATCGCCAGCGCTCTGCACGTGCAACAACAGGATCAAGGACGTACGCGATGAAAAAGCTCACCCCGAATGGAAGCAACAGCACCCCAAGCTCAGCGACAATCCACAACGCAAAGAGCAAATTCGCCCAGAGCATAAGACGCCGAGCAAGTGCTGACCGCTGCCGCAGTGGGACCAAAAACACCATCGCGCTTCCCCATAGGATCAGCGGAACGAGCCCGCTGGAGAGTAACCCCGCCCAGTACAAAAACCCAGCAATCAGAACCGCAGCGATGACAATTCCCCCACCTTCTCGTCCATGCTGGCTCATCGTTGTTCCCCTCTGCCACAATTGAGCACTATGCTTCCGCTACAACATCCCGTTGCTGGCAGTGGCGATCATAGGCTTCGATCAGCATCGCTGCAATTGCTTCGGGGTAATGCCCCTCGATTTGGTGCCGGTGTATCATCGCTACCAATTTCCCGTCGGAAAATAGCGCCATCGAGGGCGACGACGGCGGCTGACCGACTAAGTAGCGTTCACGCACATGTTGGGTGGCCTCCACATCCATTCCTGCAAACACCGTCACCAAGTGATCGGGCCGCGTTGTATGGCGGAGCGAGAGCGCAACTGCTGGCCGAGCACTCCCGGCCGCACACCCACACACGGAATTGATCACCAGCAGCGTCGTACCCGGCCGCGCAAGGGCCCGATCAACATCATCTGGAGTGCGGAGTTCTTCAAACCCCAACCGCACCAGCTCATCGCGCATCGGAGCAACAAACAGTGGGTCGTAGCGCATCGCAACCTCGCAGAAAGTGTGTACACTCGCTGTGCAAAACTACGCCCGCCGTGACGATGGATGTGGCAAAGTATTTTTGGCTGGTTGACCGTGTATCAATTGCCATGCTCCCATGCTTATTACAGCGCTCGACGAAATGCAACGCTGGAGCGACACAGCGCGCTCGGCGTCGAACATCATCGGCATCGTCCCCACGATGGGCTACTTGCACGATGGACACCGCTCGCTGATCGAGGCAGCAGCACGCGAATGTGACGCCGTCGTAACGACAATCTTTGTCAACCCACTCCAGTTCGGAGCCGGCGAGGACTACGAACGCTACCCACGCAATCTGGAACGCGATGTGGCGATCGCCCGCGATGCCGGAACAACTGTAATCTTTGCTCCCTCCCCCCAGGCGATGTACCCCGACGGCTTCACTACGACAGTTGACGTAGGTCCGATTGCCGAACGATTCGAAGGCACGCACCGCCCAGGGCATTTTCGTGGGGTTGCAACGGTCGTCGCAAAGCTGTTCAACTTGACCAAACCGCACGTCGCGTACTTCGGGCAGAAAGACTACCAGCAAACGCTCGTTATCGCGCGGCTCATCAGCGATCTGAACTTCGACATCACGTTGCGCGTTCTACCGACCGTCCGCGAACCCGATGGCTTAGCGATGAGCTCGAGGAACGTTTACCTGTCCCCTACCGAGCGTGCCGATGCAACAGTGCTCTACCGTGCATTGCAGGCTGCGCTCGAAGCAATTGCCCGCGGCGAGCGAGAGCGCCTGCACATGGAAGCACACATGCGATCGGTCATCGAGAGCGTCCCTACAGCACAAATTGACTACGTTGCTGCCGCTCGTGCTGAGACACTCGACCAACCCGATGTTTTCGTTCCCGGTGAAAAAATCGTGCTCTTGCTCGCTGTCCGAATCGGATCTACGAGGCTGATTGACAACGCGCTGATTACGATCCCTTACGACTCATCGAGCACGTAAACGGCATCGGCTTCGACATGCGCTTGCAAGCGATGAAGCGGCTTAGTCGGCGGGCCAGCGACGACGTTCCCATCGCGGTCGAATGCTCCACCATGGCATGGACAGAACAATTGCTCGGATCGAGCATCATAGTGCAGCGTGCAATTGCCATGCGTGCATCGCAGATCGAGCACGCGCACCATCCGACCGTCCCAGCGGAGGAGCATTGCACGCTGGCCGCTATGGACGACAACGCCTGCTTCGTGCTGCACCACATCACGCAGCGATGCAACACGCACCTTCCGTAGCTGCCAGCGCACGCGGGACTGTATCCACTCTACAAGCTGCCAGCCCAGTACCCCCAATCCGCCAAGCCATGCGCCATGGAGCAGCAACGAAAGTAGCTGGCGGCGGGTCATTGCTCCCGATGAGTGTGTTGGCAAAGCTCGATGAGCACGCCGCCAGTGGATTTCGGATGCAGGAACGCAATGAGCATTTCGTGCGCGCCTGCACTTGGCGTTCGGTTGATGAGCTGAATTCCTTCCTCTGCGATGCGTCCCAGTTCAGTAGCCAGATCGTCGGTCTCGAAGGCAAGGTGGTGAATCCCTGGCCACGCTGTTCGAGAAAGCGTGCGATCGGTGAGTCCGGAGCGGTCGGAGCAATCAGTTCGAGCCGGGCGTTGCCGACCATGAATGAAGCCACCTCGACTTTTTGCTCCGGCACTACTTCGCGGTGAATTGCCGCCGGCTGGAAGATTTTCTCAAAGAGCGCAATGCTTGCATCCAGATCGCGGACGGCAATCCCAATGTGCGAGAGCTGGCCAATCATTGCACCGCCGCCGAGGATGAACGACGTCGCGCCGACAGGAGCGCTGCCAGCTCTCCAAGCTGCTGGTAAGTATTGACGCCGAGAAACTGCTGCCAATCAGGATGGCACCAGGCGTGGACAGATTCTCCCCGCGCTCTCAACGCACCGACTGCATCGGTCAGGTAGAATTCGCCCTGCGCGTTAGCATTGCTCGTCGCCCGCAGCACCTCGAAAAGCAGGGGTACTTCGGCTGCATAGATACCTGTGTTGATCTCGGCGATGTGGCGCTGATTCGGCTCCAAGTCTGCATCTTCGACGATCGCGCAGAATGTTCCATCTTCCTCGCGGAGAATACGCCCATATCCATCGGGAGATGGAACCATCGTCGTGAGAACCGTCATTGCGGCTCGAGTTTGCTGGTGATGTGCCAACAGTGCTTGGTAGGTTTGACTTTCGACTAATGGGACATCGCCATTGGCAATCAGGAGTGTCCCTTCCCACCCTTGGAGGTGCTCGACAAGCTGGAGAACAGCATGACCAGTGCCAAGCTGCGCAGCTTGGACGACATACTCAACGTGCGGAAAGTGTTCGGCAAGGTAGGCAATCACTTGCTCCCGTTGATACCCGACGATGGCAATAGTGCGCTCTAAGTTCAACGGCTCAAGTGCTTGCAATACATACCACAGCAGCGGTTTGCCCTCGAGCAGAGCCAACACCTTCGGTCGGGTTGGGTCCTGCATTCGTTTCCCTTTCCCCGCTGCTAACACGGCGCCGATGACTCTGCCCATGATCATTCAATCATTCGGTGTGCTTGCACCGCGTGGCTGATGTCCACGATCGTATTAGCATCGTCCACGAGCACGACCGTAGGATGATGGCGGTGTGCCTCCTCATCGGTCATTTCTGCGTAGGTGAGGATAATCACCCGGTCGCCAACTTGCCCTTTCCGCGCAGCTGCACCGTTGAGACAAACAACGCCGCTCCCTCGCTCTCCAGGGATGACATACGTTTCGAAGCGTTCGCCGTTGTTGATGTTGAGAACCGATACTTGCTCATACGGGAGCATATCGGCAGCCTCCATCAACAGTCTATCGAGCGTCAAGCTCCCTTCGTAGTGGAGATTTGCCTCGGTGACGGTTGCGCGGTGAATTTTCGACTTGAACATGATCCGTCGCATAGCTCGCTCTGTGTGTTGCTCATCTGGTATGCAAAGTTACACACCTGTAAACGAGCACCCAGAGGCTCTATTGCGATGCTACCGGCGCAGCGACCGTAGCCGTGCGCTCGGATCAACCAGCGACGTTATGCGAATGCCGAAGTGCTTATCAATCACAACGACTTCCCCTTCGGCAATCTTGCGACCATTGACGAGAACGTCCACTGGCTCGCTGACGAGTTTATCGAACTCGACGACCGAACCTCGCCCTAAGCGAAGGATGTCACGAATCATCATCGTCGTGCGACCAAGCTCGATGGAGAGCACCAGCTGCAGATCGTAAAGCAAATCCAGTTTGGGATTGAGCCCTTGGCCCTCCGCGTTGCTGGCCGTTGGCTCAATTTCTTGAAACGCAGGATCGGCGACTGTGACCTTCTCCTGGCTTGTTCCTTGCTGCTCACCAGAGGCTTGTGCCTTCAAAAGCGCATCAATTTCTTCTTGCGACATTGCCATGGTGTGTGTCCAAGTAGTGTTACTGACCGTGGATCAGGATGTCTTCGACGCCCAGCACGCGTGTGATACGGATCGCTTTTTTATCCTCGACTTTGCCTGGGCGTGCTGCAAAGCGTGGTTTGCCATCGAGCGAAACCACCAGTTCACCTGTAATCGGTGTATCGAGCTTGAGGACATCGCCGACGTCAAGCTCGAGCAGTTCCCGGACCGTAATTGTTGCTCTCCCAAGCTCAGCGACGAGCGGCAGCTCGATCACGCTCAGGTGTTGCTGGAGGATGGGAGCACTTTCCTGCTCGCGGCGTCGGCCAACATACCGGTTTGCAAGTGTCTCAGTATTGAGCCGCGCAATCACTTCCTCGAGCGCAAACGTCGGATAGCAGATGTTCATCACGAATGCATGCAATCCGACGCTGACATCGAACGATACGACGAGCACAATTTCCGATGCAGGGGCAATCTGCACAAAGTCTGGCTCGCTTTCGAACCGGTTGTAGCGGAATGTGCAGTCGGTGACCGAACGCCACGCACCAGACAGATCGGCGAGAATATGTTCGACCACCCCGCGCAGCACTGCTTGCTCGATCGGTGTAATCGAGCGGGGCTTCCGAGGCTGTTCGGCTGTCCCACCGAGCAATCGCTCGATGAGCGTCAACGCCAGTGGCGGACTGATTTCCAAGACTCCTGCGCCGTCAGCACCTTCAATGTCGAACACGTAAAGGCAGTTTGGATTGGTGACCGAGAGGATATACTCCGAGTAGAATAGCTGATCAACAGAGGTTACGTTCACCGTCGCGACCGTTTGCAGCTTCGAAACAAAATAGTAGCTGAGCGTTTCGGCAAACGTTTCGTGGAGATTCTGGATCGAGCGGAGTTGATTTTTCGAAATGCGGTTCGGGCGGCGGAAGTCGTAGCTAACGACATCCTGGCGCATTCGCTGATCAACACCGAGTGCTTCTTGCTGCGCCGCCTGCAACAGGCTGTCGATTTCCTCTTGCGTCAGAAACTCAGGCATAACACCTGCCTACTGGATGACGAACTTTGGGAAATAGACGTTCCGAATCTTGACGCCCTCGAGAGCATTGAAGTACGGCTTGAGATCATTGCGGAGAATCGTCCGCAGCGAATCACGGAGCTTGAGGTCCTGCAACTCTTCGAGTGTATAGCTCGATACCCGTGCGATGACTCGGTCTTGAATGGGCACCATGAGCTTTTCCTCGACCTCCTTTGCTTTCTCGGCTGGCGATACTTCAATACCGACCGACAACACAACGATGTGCGATGCTGAGCCACGCGGATTGATGAACAGATCACTTTTCGGTGTAACAATTCCCTCGACCTTTTGGACAAGCACCGGTCCAGTTTCCTCTTCCTCGTCGGTTGAATCCTGCGCGGACGCATGCTGCTCCGTCGGGGCGGCGGGTTTACTATCCCCCGACGGTGCGAAAATTTTCAATGCGGCAAGGACAATGCCTGCCTGCACGACGATAATGCCCAAGATAATGCCAATGAGCACCGGTAAGCGGATGCCCTTCTTCGGCGGATCCTCCGCGACAAGCTGTTCTTGTTCAACCTCAGCCATGAGAGTATGCTCCGTTGTCCTCCACCGATGGTACGTAAAAAACGTGCCAAACTGCCAACGGTGAGTATCGGCACTGGAGTGAAAAACTGTTGCAGGAGGCTTCCCGCCACCCTGCAAACGGTGAGGCAGTAAATTTGTTCGTGGTACGATAGAGGCCAAGACGATGTGTTGCCGAGCACGTGCTGTTCCTGGCGTGTTGCTATGCTGCGTTGTGGCTGCTGGGCAAATCTTCGCTGGGCAGGCCGTCGCGGTGGCGGGTATTCCGCTGCGATGGGAGGCCACCATTCAACCTCACGCGCTCGTATCGGCTCCGTGGTCATCATCGAAACCGACAGCTGATTCATCGGCCTCAGCTCGGAAGCTACGTTTGGTGGGAGTGGAGCTGCCCTTTGGCAAGGATACGACCGTCCGCGTGCGCTATGCCATGTGCGATACAGAAGGCAATATTCTGCTCAATCCGCCATCGAAAGATCTCGAATTCAGCCTCGAACTGAGCGTGCATCCAGATGCGCCTCCACTTCTTGCACCGCTCTTCCCGGAAGTTTCCAGTGGCATTGAACGCCTCCGGCTTGTACTCTGTGTGGATGGCTCGATTGCTACAGACCAATACAGCACGCAGATTGCAGCAGCACTTGCACGGCTTGCTCCCCACCTGGATTCAAGCGATACGGTCGCGATCGTCGCTGCACGTGCTGCTCCAGTGCTTATTGCGCCAATGACACCCTCGCATGCGCTGCCGAGCTCTGCAATGAGCACCGACGTATTCTCCGGTCGAGGGATTAGCCGCATTGCGTATGCCTGCCTGTGGAGCCTGCACAGCCTCAAGCCGCGAACCCTCATCATCATCACAGGGAGCGACGACTATGGTATGCTCGACGTTCTGCCGAGCGATGTCGTCGAACACGCTCGCACGGCGAGCACGGCGATCTGGTGTATTGTGCTCGGCAATCGAGTGGAAGCAGCACCGTGGGAGTTTATCGCTACCCACACCGGCGGCAAATGCTACCGTGTATCCTCGCTCGGTCAGAGCCAATCGCTCGAGGAAGCTCTCGAGGACATCGTCCGATCGTTCAAGTTCTCCAGCCGTGGTACTGCAGCGATCCCTGCTGGCGTTGCTGCTCGTCTGGAATCTGGCTGCACTGTTGGGATAGTATCTCGCGGCGGCGATTCGCTGCTTGGCGACCGGCTCGTTGCACCACCAGCAAGCGCTGCAACGCCACTGCGACAAATTATCGCGCTCTTTGCATCAGAATCCAGCACGATTGATTCGATCTACCTTCCGCTTCTCGATGCGCTTGCAGCGGTACTCCGAGAAAATCCCACCCAGGCAATCGAGCTTATTGGACACGCCTATCAGGAGGGAAAACGCGACACTGAGCGCCAACTTGCTGCTGACCGCGTGCGTGCAGTCGCAGCAGCTCTCCGCACGCGAGGGGTGCTTCCTGCGCAGCTACGTCTCCGTGCACTAGGCGACCTGGTTCCGATCTATCCGGTTGCCAGCTCAGCAGCAGAGCACATGCTCAATCGCCGCGTCGAGTTCCGTTGGCTCGATCCACGCCTGCTCCCCTATGAGTTGGTGGTAGGCTATATGTGGAGCGAAACTGAAGCACTGGCGCAGCAGCAGCGCTGGCAGGAACGCGGCTTCAACGCATATATCGAGGAGGTGATCATCGAGCAACGTCCTGCGTTCCGCGTCAAACTCTGGGGATATGCCACACACCAAGACGCAGAAGCTGCTGCACACTTGATCGCTCAACGGTACAAAGTGCGCGTGACAGTTGAATGAGACCTTCCTCGATGCCGGCGACGAATAGCAAATACTTCTGCAAGGGTGCGGAGTGTATCGCGCACAGCACGGACGCGTGAACGCTCGTCGTTATACCACTCAACGGGGATTTGCTCGATCCGAAAGCCAAGTAGAAGCGCCAGGTAGAGCATCTCGATGTCAAACGCAAACCCATCAATGACCGCACGGGAGAAAATCTCTACTGCTGCATGTGCAGTGCAGCCTTTGAAGCCGCACTGTGTATCCTCGAATCCCGGTAGGAGCATGGCTTGGATGAGCTTATTGCCCGCAATTCCGATGAGTTCTCGATACCACGGTTGATGCTTTCTGATCAAGTCTGGCTGAAGTCGCCGACTGCCAATGACAACATCTGCGCCGCTATCGAATGCAGCGCGCATTTTCCCCAGTTCTTCAATCGGCGTAGAAAGATCCGCATCGGTGAAGACGCGGAAGCGACCACGCGCTGCGAGCATTCCGGTTCGAACTGCGGCACCTTTCCCGCAATTGCGCGGCATCGAAAGTACCTGAACGTGTGGAGCAAAGGAGCTGGCGACCTCACAGGTCCGGTCGCTCGACCCATCATCGACAACGATCAGCTCCCACGCCAGCGGCATCTGGCCCAGGTACACCAGAACTTTTTCGAGCGTGCCAGCGATACGCTCTTCTTCGTTGTAGGCGGGAATGACCAGCGAGAGCTCTGGCGCTTCTGCTTGCTCGTTCACGCTATGTAGTCCCTTGGGAGGCCATCAGGAGTTGAACATCGAGGATGAGCCGCCGCAGTTCCGAAGCGGGAAGGTAGTTGTTTTGCCCTTCGTATCGTGCCTTCATCTGTTCGAGCATGCTGAGCGCCTCTTGGTACTTTCGTTGGCCGAGGAGTTCCCACACTGGGATTAACTCCAGTCGGAGTGGAATCCGGGGGTCATCAGGTTGAACTGCCTTGTAGGCTTCGATCGTGCGTTTGACATCATTTGTGCGCCCCAGTAAGGCATATGCGTCGGCAAGGTAGATGTATGGCGAGTACGCTGGGCTGCGTGCGCCTTGCTCGTAATCGGCGTAGTCCGGATTATTGATGAGCTGGTTTGTTCGCTCGACGATCCTCCGCGCGAAGTCTTGCGCTTTGTCGAGTGCGCCGCACGCCCAGTAGAACTCGGCGATGTTTTGCATGTCAATGTAGTTGAGCGGGAATTGGTCGGGAGACATCACTGTGTTCATGCGATCGAGCACAGCAACAGTGCGTTTGGTATCGCGTTTTTGCTCGAGCAAGAATGCCGCATATTGGAGGAACAGCCGGCGGTAGGACTCCAGATAGTTCCGGGTTGGCTCATCGTAATAGACGCCGGAATTGTTCAGATTGCGGAATTTGAATCCGTAGTGCGGCTCGCGGTATGCAACATCCGCGGGGATGTCAGTCATCAAGCACTGCTCCATGACGGCATCGTTGATCGTTACCCCGCCGGCGTTCGGTCGCTGCGGAACCGGGCAGATGCGGTAGGCCATTCCCTCAAGTCGGAGGTAGTCGCCCAGACCGACGAAGACATCACTGCCGGGATATCCCACAGTAACGGAAAAGTACAGCGGGCGCGTAAAGCGCGACGTTTCAATGATGTTGCGGATAAGCTTATCCTGCACGCGAATCAAGTAGAGCTGCTGACCACCTTCGGTTCCATAGGACTGACCACGGAAGGTCCACTCCATGAAGCCTCGGGCAATGAGCGCAGTATCCTTGGTGAACTGGGCAAGTATCTGACGATCTACTGGAACACGGACAGTTTCAGCAGGACCGAACGAGTAGCTGAGCGCTTGGTCGCTTTCTTCATCGGTTCGAAGCATCGAATCGGGGAACGAAATCGGCACTTTCTTGGCGCCCCACGGCTCGAGGTTCTTAAGCTGGTCAATGTACCACAACGTATTCCCCAAGCTCAGGTTGACAATGCGTACATCGCGCCGAATGCCGGCGACATCCTGCAGATACCACAGTGGGAAGGTGTCGTTATCGCCGTTGGTGAAAAGGATTGCATCTTTTTCGCAGCTCTGGAGAATGTTGTACGAGTAGTCAAACGGCACGTAGTTGCCAGCGCGTGAATGAATCGGCCAGCCTCCGATCGCCATGTTGACCGGCACAGCAAGCAATCCGAGCGCAGTTCCTCCAACGGCTGCAAGACGCAGGGAAAGACGCTTGGAGAGCGCCTCGATGATTGCATACGTTCCGACACCGATCCACAGGCACCAGACCATAAATGAGCCGGCGTAGAAGTAGTCCCGCTCCCGTGGCTGCGGCTCTTGTTGATTCTGGGCAATTGCTGCCAGCACACCCATCATCAGAAACATCACCAGGTACACAAACCACATCGAGCGTGACGCACGGTAGTGGTAGAAAAAGCCAATAAGCCCAACGACCAACGGCAACGCAAAAAAGCGAACCGGGAAACGGTCGCGATAGCCACTGTTGAAGTTCTTTGTATCGGCCTCTTTGGTCGAAACGAACGTCCAGCCTGCGTCCTGGAGGTCGCTCGAACGACCGACGAAATTCCACAGGAAGTAGCGGATGTACATGTGGTTGATTTGGTACTGCCAAAGGTAGTTGAGTTCCCCTGCGTAGTTGAGCCGCTTCAGTTCGGGGATCGTGACGACACGTCCATCTTTGCGGGTGACTTGTTTGCCGACGGGCTCGTACCACTTGCCGTATTTGCGGTAGTTACGAATCTTCTGCTGGTCGTTGACCTCATAGCGTCGTGGAAAGAGCAGTGGTGCATCCCCATACTGCTCTCGTCCCAAGTATGAAACCAGCGCGCGGAAGGTCTTCGGGCTATTTTCATTCATTGGCGGATCGGCGTTCGCGCGGATGAGAACATGCGTGTAGGTTGTATAGCCGAGCAACATCAGCAGAAATGCACTCGCAGCAAGTTGCAGTGCCGGGAGTGCTCGCTTGGCACCATAGTACACACCATACCCAACCACCCCAATGAGCGCGATCGCAAGGAAGCGTACCCAATCTTGGTTTTCTACGTAATACTCCCGCAGTTCATTCTTGAAGGGCAAGTTCCCCGCAAGCATCGTCGGCACCCACATGATGATCACCTTGTACACCAGGTAGAATGCAACAAGGGCGACGATCGTCGTGACCACAAACCCTTTGGGCGACTGCGGGTAGCGGCGGAAGTACACCAGGTACACGATAGAGAAAATCGCAAGGATTGAAAGCAGGTGCACCCCCGTCGAAAGGCCGATCAAATACGCGATCGCAAGCAGGTAGCGCTCATGACCAGGAGTGTCCGCCTGCTCATTCCACCGCATCATCAGGTACACGATAATCTGCACAAAAAGAGACGATGACGCATAGACTTCCGACTCAACGCCATTGAACCAAAACGTATCGGAGAAGTTCAGTGCTAATGCGCCGACTAGTGCTGCTCCACAGACGTGGAGTGCATCGAGTGTGCTCTCGATTCCACGTTGCCGAAAGTGGATGATGACCTTGACAATCGTCAGGTACAGCAGCCAAATCGTTAGTGCAGATGCCACCACAGAGACGAAGTTGATACGCACGCCCGTATCCCACTCTGGCTGACCACCAAGCGGAAGGAGCATATGGAACAGCCGTCCGACTGCAAGGAAAAACGGTGCTCCCGGCGGATGTGGGACCTGCTGCCACGCAGCAGCTGCGGAAAATTCCCCGCAATCCCAGAATGGCACCGTCGGTTGCACCGTCAGCGAATAGGTTATCAGCGAGACGAGCAGTGCTACTGCTGCGAAGCTGCGGTGAATCCACCGTGCGTGTTTGTCCATCGAGATTCCTGACCTGATCGTTGAACGATTGTCTGTTGCATGCTAAACGTTGCAATCTACAAAACTGCCAGATGCGCTCTGAGCACGCTCGAGGGCATCGAGCAGCTGGAGCGTGAGTGCGTCGCAGAGCGCATAGCCACGCGATGTCAAGTGCAACCTTCTGCCATCAAGACATGCCCATCCTTTCTGCTGCCACTCGGTTATCATGTCACCGAGCATGCCACGGTCGAGCCAGACACCATAGGCACGAGCAAATGCATCCAGCTCGATTCCATCGGCGCGAAGTCCAAGAAAGATGGACTCTGCCCGTTGCTGTTCGATCGTCAAATGTTCACGTGCCACAATAGGCAAGCTCCCCCGCTCGATTGCATCGAAATACCGGCGAAGGCTTCGCACGTTGCTCCAGCGGATGTTGTCAACGTGGCTGTGCGCCGAAGGCCCAAACCCAACATATTGGCCGCGACGCCAATAGAGCAAATTGTGGCGGCACTGTCGTCCCGGTCGCGCAAAGTTGGAGACTTCGTACTGACGGTATCCCCGCTGCGCAAGAAACTCAACGGTCTTCGAATAGAAAGCTGCCTCCTGGTCCTCATCGAGTGGGATGATCGCTCCTCGCTGCAGTTGGCGATAGAGTGGTGTACCGTGTTCGTACACCAAACTATACGCCGATATATGCTCAGGTGCCAAGGCACACACCCGCTCGAGTGTTCGTTGGTATGTTTCAAGGTCCTGCCCGGGGAGAGCATAGATCACATCGAGATTGACGTTGTTGAATCCAGCGCGGCGAGCCAGTTCCACCGCTTCCTCGGCTTGCTGTGCTGAATGGATTCGCTCGAGAAACTCAAGCTCGCGATGATCGAACGACTGCACGCCAAAACTGATGCGATTGATGCCAAGTTCGCGATAGTATCGGAGCTTTTCGAGTGTCACGGTGCCTGGGTTGGCTTCGATCGTCCATTCGTAGCTCGGTGCGAGCGAAAACACGCTCCGTAAGGCTGATGCAATCTGCTCTGCCTGCGTGCACTCCAGCAGTGACGGCGTTCCCCCGCCCCAGAAGATTGTTTCGACTGTTGCATCGAGTTGCTCCTGCTGAGCCCACAAACGAATTTCCTTGACGATGGTTTCGGTGAAGCGCTCCATCGCTTCCAGCGAGACAACGGAGTAAAAATCGCAATACGAGCACTTGTGCTGGCAGAATGGGATGTGAACGTAGAGCCCTATCGAGCGCTTCATCGTGGCACCACCCCCAGACGATTCCACCGCACGTGCCCCAGCACCGGCGATCGAGACCACAGCACAAGAACTGGCATGCCGATGATGTCGGACTCCGCAACAAATCCCCACATCCGCGAATCGAAGCTACCAGCACGATTGTCGCCGAGGACGTAGTAAAAATTCTGCCCGAACGTGTAGCTCGAACGCGATTGGCCATCGAGCACCACCAAGCCACGAACTAACTCAGCTCGGTGTCCTTCCCGTTCGATAAACGGTTGCCAATAGCGCAGCGTCGTTCGGTCGAGCGTGACGTTCATGCCTTCCTTCGGTACGACCACCATGCCAGTGTACACACCGGTCTTCTGTCGTGGAATGCGTTGTGGTTTCCGAAAGACACTATCGCCTACCACCCACAACGTATCGCCGGGCAGCCCAACGATGCGTTTGACGAAAAACTCTGGCTCAGTGGGGAACTGCGCATGGTAGGCAAAGCGGAAGACGATAATGTCACCGCGCCGGGGTGCACGCCACAGTAGGCGAGGCCGACGCTCGAGCACGACATCGGTGAGCGGAATTGTCGGCGGAGGCGCAAGCCAAAAACACAATTTGCTTACGAGCACAACATCACCAGCCAGAAGCGTCGGTTCCATCGAACGACTTGGTATCACGAAGACGCCCAGTGCGATTGAACGCAGGATGACTGCGCCAAGTACCACAGCCACCAACGTCGGGAAAAGTCGCACCTGCTTCGACGAAGCAGGTGGTGATGGCGCTGACGTCTGCTCATGTCTGACCTGCTCAGCGGACGATCGTTCCAAGGCGCGACCATCGGATTCGTGTAAGCCGTTTGAGAAGTGGCAGTGGATTCCCATTGAGGTCGGTTTTCTCCCATGACCAATACACGAACAGTGGCGTACCGACGACGTTCTCCTTCGGGATAAAACCCCAGTAGCGGCTGTCGAGCGAATTGTTGCGGTTATCGCCCATGCCGAAGACGTAATCGCGCTCAACCGTGTACGTGGTGGTTGGCTTTCCGTCAATGTACACCTCGCCCAAGCGGAAGTCCACATCGTGCCCTTCGCGTCGGATGAAGATTTCCCACTCGATGAAGTTGTCTGCATCGAGGTGGATGATGTCCCCTTTCTTCGGGATGCGCAGTGGTCCATAGTTGCTCCGCGTCCAGCCTTTGCCGGGCGGGAAAATGCGCGAGGGATCATCTGGTGTGGGTAAAAACTTTGCATGCTTGGGGAATGGCATAAACTGCCCGTTGACGAACACGCTATCGTTGCGGATCAGCAAGGTATCGCCCGCAACGGCGATGCATCGCTTCAGGTAGTACATGAACTCTTTCGGTTTCACCTCGTCCCGATCGCCAGGGTAGATGAAGACAATCACATCCCCCCGCTGTGGGTCGCGCAGTGGTGGGAGCTTGTAGTATGGCAGCGGAATGTTGAACAGCGGAATAATCTGCGGCGTCGAGGGACCGAAGATGAACTTGTTGACGAAGAGGTTCTCCCCCGCCATCACAGTGTTTTCCATCGAGCCTGTCGGCACTTCGAACGCAGCCACCGCCAGCCCGTTGAGGATCACGACGACGATGAATGCGCCTGCAAGCGAACGCACCCACGCGACGACCTTTTGCGGGAATGTCATTTGCCGGTAGCGGCGTTTACGTTCTGCTTTTCTCTCTTTCCGCCATTGGTAGAAGCGGACAACCTGCTGCCAGAGTTCTTTGAACATTGCCAAACGCTCCAATTATGATTCATCGCCCAGACGAAGCACCGCCAAGAACGCCTCTTGGGGGACTTCGACACGTCCAATTTGCTTCATTCGCTTTTTGCCTTCTTTTTGTTTTTCGAGGAGTTTGCGCTTGCGGGTAACGTCGCCGCCGTAGCATTTAGCGAGCACGTTTTTGCGGAGCGGCGCAATGCTATCGCGCGCGATGATCTTCGATCCGATCGCCGCTTGGATGACAACCTCGAACAGATGTCGCGGGATAAGCTTCTTGAGCTTCGAGCAGAGCCGGCGCCCCCACTCGTACGCCTTCTGGCGATGGACAATTGTCGAGAGTGCATCCACTGGATCGCCGTTGAGCAGGATGTCGAGCTTGACAAGGTCGCCGGGCTTGTAGTCGCTGTACTCGTAGTCGAGCGAGGCATAACCGCGCGAGATGCTCTTGAGTTTGTCGTAGAAGTCGAAGACGACCTCGGCAAGCGGAAGCTCAACGCTCAAGTCGACGCGCGTTTGCGTAAGGTAGTGCTGCCCAATGACTGTTCCTCGCCGCTCGATGCAGAGCTGCATAATTGGCCCAAGGTACTCGGTTGGCGTAATGATTTGCGCGCGGATGTACGGCTCGAGAATTTCGGCGATCTTGACCGGCTCGGGCATTTGCGCTGGATTTTCGACCCATTGCTCGGTACCATCGGTGCGCCGCACCAAGTAGCGGACGTTTGGGACCGTGGTGACGATTGTCTGCCCGAACTCGCGCTCGAGCCGTTCTTGGACGATTTCCATGTGGAGCAAACCGAGAAATCCGCAGCGGAAGCCGAAACCGAGTGCGGCTGAGGTTTCCGGTTCGTAGTGAATTGCAGCGTCGTTGAGCGCAAGTTTTTCCAGCGCGTCGCGGAGATCCTCGAAATCGTCGCTATCGGCTGGGTAAATGCCGCTGAACACCATGGGCTTGACCTCCCGGAAACCAGCAATTGGCTCCGAGCACGGACGCTGCGCGTGGGTGACGGTGTCGCCGACTTTCGTATCCCGCACGCGGCGGATCGAAGCGGTGAAGTATCCGACGTTGCCTGCGCTGAGCTCTCCTGTCCGGTGCTGCTCCATGTAGAGAACGCCAACTTCATCAACTTGGTAGACTTGCCCTGTTGCCATGAACAGCACGGAATCTTTCTCCCGCAGCGTGCCATCGAAAATGCGGACGTTGACCACCACGCCGCGGTATGGGTCATAGAGCGAGTCGTAGATCAACGCTCGTAACGGTGCGTCGGGATCTCCCTTCGGCGGCGGAATGCGCGCAACAACTGCTTCGAGAATATCATCCACACCAATTCCCGCCTTTGCCGAGGCAAGGATGATTTCCTCGCGCTTGCACCCGATGAGGTCAATGACCTGAGCAATCACACTTTCGAGCATCGTCTCCGCTGCGGGAAGATCAATTTTGTTGATGACGGGAATGATCTCCAGCCCTGCATCAACAGCTAAAAACAGGTTTGAAATCGTCTGCGCTTCGACGCCTTGGGTGGCGTCAACGACGAGAAGCGCACCCTCGCACGCCGCCAGTGAACGGGAGACTTCGTAGGAGAAGTCAACATGTCCGGGCGTGTCAATTAGGTTGAGCGTGTAGGTTCGCCCATTGCGTGCGGTGTAGTCCATCTGCACCGCGTGGAGCTTGATCGTAATGCCACGCTCTTGTTCGAGTGGATTATCGTCGAGAATCTGGTCGGTCACCATCTGGCGCGCAGTGACACGGCCGGTCCGCTCCAGCAGACGATCGGCGAGGGTGGATTTGCCGTGATCAATATGCGCGATGATGCAGAAGTTGCGAATGTGATCCATCAATGCTCGAAAAAAAGCGCGATAGCAATTCTGTAAGGCAGCAAAATTACTCTGGCAGAAGACGGCGTTGGGCGCCTGCTCGTATTTTTGCGCTCGGTTAGCAGTGGAATCTCCTTTGAGAGGCGCATCCTATGAATAAGCTCCAGAAAGTCGAGCAGATGGTCATCGAGCAAGCGCTCGCGTTGCGTGGCGATACGGCGATCCCAGAGTTCGGACCGGGCGACACGGTCACGGTTTCTTTGCGCGTGATTGAAGGCGATAAGGAACGCACCCAGAATTTCACGGGTGTTGTTATTGCGCGTCGCGGCTCCGGACCGAACCAGACCTTCCGCGTGCGGAAAATTTCCAACGGCGTTGGCGTCGAGCGTGTTTTTCCGCTCTACTCGCCATTCATCCAGAGTATCACTGTTGAGCGACGCGGGCACGTCCGGCGCGCTAAACTTTTCTACCTCCGTGGCATGTCCGAGCGGAAAATTCGTCGGAAGCTCCACCAGGATTGATACCACGCGACGAATTCTTCGAGCGCTGGAAGGAGAAATTCTTTCCAGCGCTTTTCCTTTTGGACTGTAGAGGTATTTTTGCGCAGAACAACTGGAGACATTCCCATGCCCGACGCGAAAAATGGTGGTACCCCCGCTGCAGGAGTAACGCCTCCACCCGAAAAGCTCAAGCTCGCCATGCAAGCCATCGAGCAAATCGAACGGCAGCACGGCAAGGGTGCGATTCTGCGCTTTACCGATGCCACGCCACTGCAGGTCGAAGCAATTTCGACCGGTTGCTTGTCGCTCGATGCAGCAGTCGGTGTCGGTGGTTTTCCTCGCGGGCGTATCATCGAAATTTTCGGCCCAGAATCATCCGGAAAAACGACGGTGTGCCTGCAAGTGATCGCTGAAGCACAAAAGCGCGGTGGAATTGCAGCCATCGTGGACACTGAGCACGCGCTCGACATCAACTATGCGCAGCGCTTAGGCGTCAACCTCGACACGCTCCTTGTTTCCCAACCCGAGTTTGGCGAGCAAGCGCTCGAAATCGTCGAAACACTCGTGCGGAGCGGTGCAGTGGACGTTGTCGTCATTGACTCTGTGGCTGCGCTGACGCCACGTGTCGAAATCGAAGGGGAAATGGGTGAAGCGCAGATGGGCTCCCAAGCTCGGCTCATGAGCCAGGCAATGCGAAAGCTGCAAGCTGCCATTGGACGTTCGAATACCGTCGTCATCTTCACCAACCAGCTCCGCCAAAAGATCGGTGTTGTCTACGGCAACCCCGAAACTACCACTGGCGGGAATGCGCTCAAGTACTACGCCTCCGTCCGCATTGACATTCGGCGCAAAGATGTCATCAAGGAGGGGAACGAAATCATCGGCAATCGCGTCCGCGCCAAAATTGTCAAAAACAAAGTTGCCCCACCCTTCCGCGAGTGCGAATTCGACATCCTCTACAACGAAGGGATTTCCAAGATCAGCGACATGATTGACGTCGCACTCGAACACGGGATCATCACGCGGAGCGGTTCGTGGCTTACCTACAAGAGCGAACGTGTACAAGGACGCGATGCGCTCCGCAAGCTGCTTCAAGAAAGTCCCGAACTACTGGCAGAGCTGGAGCGAGAGGTTCGTACGAAGCTCGGACTCCCCGTCGAACAGCCAACCTCATAGCACCATGCCAGGCGCCCACGTTCTGCGGTGGTGGCTTAGCCCTCGCGCCGGAACGGTTCTCCTTGAGCTGATAGTAGCCGACGGCCAGCAACGCACCTTCCAGCTCGACACAGCTACCGCAGAGCAGCTCCACATCGCAACTGGTCAAGACATCAGCGACGAAACGTACGCCACGATCGAGCAAACCGACCGTGCACTCCAACTCATCGCACGACTGGAACGATTTTTAGCCTATCGTTTACGATCGAGCGCTGAAGTTGCAAAACGATTACGCACACTCGGTGCTGGCGATGACGATATTCGCACCGTGCTTGAACTACTCCATCGGTACGGCAGGCTCGACGACGAGCGCTTTGCACGGGCATTCGTCCGCGATGCTGCTCGGCTCCGAATGCTCTCTGCGCGAGCGATCAGCAGCCAGCTCCGGGCACGTGGAATCCCAGATCAAATCGTGCAGGCAGCAGTAGCGACCGAATACCCATCGTCGGACGAAGAACAGCGCGCTCGCGAGGCTGCGCTGCGTGCGTTGCGTCGAAATGCCAGCCGTCCGCCTGAGCAGCAACAGCGCCGCGTCCGCGACGCGTTGCTCCGCCGCGGGTTTTCTCATGATGTCGTTCGGCGGGTCCTTGCATCGCTTTTCGATTCATCATCGAGCAACCAATAGCACGTGGAATTGGCAACTCTACTCGGTATCGTTTCGATCGTGACGTACTGGGTGCGCACCGCTCTCATGGTCGTTGGTGCATGGCTGGAGCGGCGCCGCCAGTACTCCCAACCGACGGAGGATCGTTTGCCACCTGTGAGCATCGTTGTCCCAGCTCGCAACGAAGAGCATCGCATTGCCCGGTGTCTGGAATCGCTGGCATCACTCGATTATCCTTCCGACCGCTTGGAGATCATCGTCGTTGACGACCGCTCTACCGATCGTACAGCAGCCGTTGTCGCAAGTTATGCTGAACGCATCCCGGAGCTTCGAGTTTTATCGCTTGCTGAACCGCGAAGCGGGAACCTCCGTGGAAAGGCTGGCGCGCTCGACTACGGCATTCTCCATGCCCGCGGGGAGATTATCCTGCTAACCGATGCAGACTGCGCCGTTGATCCTGGCTGGGTGCATGCTCACGTTGCTGCATATCGCAGCAGCGATGTTGCAATGGTCTGCGCGTACACGCTCGTTGCTGGAACCGATCCTTTCGCACGATTCCAAGCGGTCGAATGGAACACGACGAACACAATGGCCAGTGCCGGCGTGTACTACCGTCAGTTCCTCGGTTGCTTCGGCAACAACATGTCCATTCGTCGTGAAGTCTATTGCATGCTCGGCGGCTACCGAGCGATCCCTTTTTCGGTCACTGAAGATTTAGCGCTCCTCCAAGCGGTCGGACGCGCTGAGCTGGGGATCGCCTATTTGTGTTCGAAACAGTCGTGTGTGGAAACAGAAGCATGCGCAACACTGGCGGAATACATCCAGCAGCACCAGCGATGGGTCCACGGCGCAAAAGCACTCGGTTGGCGTGCCTATACGTTCGTCGCTACAACACTCCTCTACTGGCTTGGGGTCATTGCGTCAGCAGTAGCAGGGAGCTGGCTGATAGCTGCCGCGATCGTACTTGCGCGTCTTGGTGCCGATGCTGTGCTCAACGTTCCGTCACTGGTGCGTCTGGGTCGGCGTGACTTGGTCTGGTGGATTTTTCCAACCACGCTCGCATTTGGCTTCCTCGAGCTTTCGCTTCCCTTCCTTGCGCTTTCGCGCTCGATTCGGTGGAAAGATCAGGTGTTCGAGACTTCACCGTCATACACGATCGGTCTGGAAAAGGGAGCGTAAGTTTGCGCCGTTTTGTTGTGGGATTGACAATGAGTGCACTAACAACTTCCGCGCATCGCATCACACGCTACCACGTCCTGGTGTTCATTGGCTGCTGGCTTGGTGGAATGTTCGATGGCATGGACTCGACGCTCATGACCGTCGTGCTGCCCTCGGCAATCGGCGATCTTGTGCACTCGATGGCGCCAGAAGTCATTGGGCACTACGGCTCGCTGGTGGGATCGGCATTCCTGTTTGGATGGATGCTCGGCGGTGTCCTCATCGGCATGGTTGGGGACCGTCTGGGGCGGATCCGCTCGATGATTGTCTCCATCACGCTCTACGCAGTGTTCACGGGACTTTCGGGACTGAGCCAAACATGGTGGCACCTTGCGCTCTGCCGTTTCTTGACAGGACTCGGAATTGGGGGAGAACTTGTCAGTATCACAACCTTTCTGGCAGAGGTGTGGCCGGAGCGTTCGCGTGCGGTTGCAATTGGTGTCCTCATCACATCGTACCAAGCTGGAGTGCTTGTCGCCGGGACAATCGTCAAGTTCATTCCATTTTGGCGCACAGTGTTTTTCATCGGTGCGTTACCGGCCGTCCTCACCGTGCTCTTGCGTTTGACGCTGCGGGAAAGCGAACGTTGGGTGGAGAGCAAGCAGCAGATGCGCGAAGACTATCGCTTGCTTGGAGAGCTTTTCGCGCCGGAACATCGTCGCAATCTCGCCGTGGGTGCAATTGCATTTGGCGGCTTGCTCATCGGTTACTGGGCGTCGCTGTCGTGGATCCCTGCGTGGATTCAAACGTTCTTTCCTCCATCCGAGGGCAGCACCCAGCGCGCACTGGCGACGATGTGGCAGGGATCAGCAGCAGTTATTGGTTGCACTCTGGCCGGCTGGCTGGCAGACCGCATTGGACGGATTCCGACGATCGTCATCAGCTATGCAGGATGCTTCTTGAGCTCAGTGCTCCTGTTTTTGACCAACGATCATTTCAGCGAAGTGATCTATGCCGAGTCGGCAGCGCTGGGCTTTTTTATTGGCCTGGCGCAGGCGATCATGTACGTGTACTTGCCTGAGCTCTTTCCCACGCGAATTCGCGCAACGGCTGTCGGGTTTTGCCTCAATGCAGGACGGCTCAGCACGGCAATCGCGGTGCTCTTTGTCGGGGTGATCGTTCGAGCGCTCGGTGGTTTTGCACAGTCAGCCATGCTCTTTGCCTGTGCCTACCTTTTCGCCATTGCTGCTGCGTGGTGGGCAACTGAAACAAAAGGCAAGCCGCTGCCGGCGTAGCCTGGTGCAATGCCAGCGCAGCAGCAATACCCGGAAACCGGCCGCTCACTAACCGCTAGAAGTTGACCGACTCACCGTAGGCTGTCGCCGCAGCTTCCATGACTGCTTCGCTGAGCGTCGGATGCGCGTGGATAGTCTTGATGAGCGAATGCGCTGTCGCATCGAGCGAACGGGCAACTCCAATCTCTGCAACAAGCTCGGTAACGTCAGGCCCGATCATGTGCGCGCCGAGAATCTCGCCATATTTGGCATCAATGACCAGCTTGACGAACCCTTCGGTTTTTCCAATCCCCCATGCCTTTCCGCTGGCGGTGAATGGGAATTTCCCGACCTTGACGTCGTAGCCTGCCTGGCGAGCGTTCTTCTCAGTCAGACCAATGCTTGCAATTTGTGGCTGGCAGTACGTACAGCCCGGAATATTGCCATAATCGAGCGGATGAACCTCAAGACCTGCGATTGCCTCGACGCAGAGAATGCCTTCAGCGGATGCTTTGTGCGCAAGCCACGGCGGACCTGCAATGTCCCCGATTGCATAGACACCTTCGACGTTCGTTCGCATCAGCGAATCCACCTTGATCCAACCGCGCTCGACGGTAACGCCCAGCTCTTCGAGACCAATGTTCTCGATGTTCCCCTGAACGCCTACAGCATTGAGTGCAACATCTGCTGTGAGTGTTTGCTGCTTGCCGTCCTTTCCTTCGACGACCACCTCGACACGATCGCCGACAGTTTTTGCGCTGACAACTTTCGTGCTCGTCATGATGGTCATGCCCTGCTTTTTGAAGCTTCGTTCCAGCTCTTTGGCAATCTCTTCGTCTTCGTTTGGCACAAGTGTCGGCATCATTTCCACGATGGTGACCGCTGTGCCAAAGGCGTTGTAGAAGTAGGCGAACTCAACGCCAATTGCGCCGGAGCCGATGACCACCATCGAGCTTGGGATGCTATCGGCAAGCATTGCCTCGGTGCTCGTCCAGACGCGCTTGCGGTCAACCTCGATGCCAGGAATCACCCGTGTTCGCGCGCCTGTTGCAATGATGATGTGCTTGGCAGTAATGCGGTCGGTAACTGTACCTGCTTGGTCTCGAACTTCGACCGTATGGTTATCGAGCAGTTTGCCAGTGCCGCTGATGTGTTGCACCTTGTACTTTTTGAACAGGAACGCAACGCCGTTGTTCATTCGATCGGCGACGGCACGGCTCCGTGCAATGACCTTGGAGAAATCCACCTGTGCTTGGACGGCAAAGCCGTAATCGCCAGCATGGTCGAGGAATTGCTTGTACTCTGCACTCTTGAGCAATGCTTTCGATGGGATGCACCCCCAGTTGAGGCACACCCCGCCGAGACGGTCGCGCTCAATGCATATCGTCTTCATGCCGAGCTGGGCTGCTCGAATTGCAGCTACGTAGCCGCCTGGTCCAGCTCCAACCACCACAACATCGACAGTATGCGTATTCATTGGCAATGGTGAACTGTGATACTACAACGTGTCGAACACATTCCTCTGCTGCCTTAGCGACTCAACACTGCAGTCACTTGGCGTGCTGCATCCTCGAACGACTCTGCAAGGAGGAAGTTCAACCCGCTTGCCCGCAGGATCTCCAGTGCTTCCTTGGCGTTCGTTCCTTCTAGACGGACGATGACCGGCACGGTGACCTTCACCTGCTCGAGCGCTTGCATGATGCCGTTCGCGACACGATCGCAGCGAACAATCCCACCGAAGATGTTGATGAGCACGGCGCGGACGTTCGGATCGCTCATCATGATGCGGAACCCGTTCGCGATTCGCTCGACGTTGGCGCCACCACCGACATCGAGGAAGTTGGCTGGTTTGCCGCCGGCCAGTTGAATCAAATCCATCGTCGCCATTGCAAGGCCTGCGCCATTGACCATGCAGCCGACGTTGCCGTCGAGCTTGATGTAGCTCAAGTTGTACTTGGCAGCCTCGCGCTCGAGCGGATCTTCCTCGTCGGTATCAACCAAGTCCAAGTACTCTGGATGGCGGAAGAGCGCATTATCATCGAAGTTGACTTTTGCATCGAGTGCAACGAAGCGGTCATCGTCGGTCAACACGAGCGGGTTGATTTCAAGCAGCGAACAATCAAGCTCCTCGTAGGCGCGGTAGAGCCGTTCAACAAAGCTCAGGAAACTCCGGAATGCTGCACCCTCGAGCCCCAGCCCGAATGCAAGCCGACGCAATAAAAACTGCTGACACCCAATCGTGGGATCAACGTGCACTTGGATGATTTTCTCCGGCTGCTCCTCGGCGACGCGCTCGATTTCGACGCCACCCTCGCTGCTGACCATGATAACGTTCTGCGAACGGCTTCGATCCAGGAGAATCGAACAGTAGTACTCCTTTTTGATTGCTGCTCCTTCCTCGAGGAACAAGCGACGCACAATTTTTCCATCCGGACCGGTTTGATGGGTAACGAGCTTGCCGCCGAGCATCTGCCGTGCTGCAAGGTACGCTTTGTGCGCAACGTTCCCGTATTCATCGGGTCGGATGACAACCACCCCGCGGAGCTGCTTGCCGAAGAGCACTCGCGGCTGGTTAGTTTCGGGGTCGTAGATGATTCCTTTGCCGCGCCCGCCGGCGTGAATCTGCGCTTTGACGACAATGGTGCTGATCCCACGTGCTTCGAAGTGGTGATAGGCGACCACACCAGCATCTTCCGCACTGAAGACTGGCTTACCATCGAGCAGGGGAACGTCGAATTGGCGAAGAAGTTGCTTGGCTTGGTATTCGTGGATATTCATCGCAGCACAGTGCAAAGTGGAACGAAGCAGTCAAGTGTTTTTCCCCGCAATTGCCGAACTTTGCAGAAAGCGGGGCGACAAACGGCTGCAAAACTACGGCGCAACGCTCTGCCTGTCTGCTCGACCAACCTGAACCGACGTCGGAACGACAATGCGGTACGTACTGCTCTACGGTTCCCTGACACTTGTGGCGATCGCGTGGCTGACGATTCGGCCTCTTCTGCAATCGGCGGCTCCAGAGCTGGGAAGCCCGCAGCGGCCAATTCAACTCATGCTCACCCCATCGGTTGAAAATCAGAAAGTCACCACGGGCGCCGATTCGCTTGTAGCATACTTGCATCGTGCCACTGGGCTATGGTTTACTGCCGCAGTGCCAACAAGCTACATCGTCGTCGTCGAGTCCTTCGGCAGCGGCGGCGTGGACGTTGCCATTACGAACACGTTCAGCTACATTCTCGCACACGAGAAATACGGCGCAGAAGCAGCACTCATGGTCGTCCGCCGCGGGGGAGAAACTCACTACCGCGGGCAAATCATCGCACACGTTGCAAGTGGCATCCGCACGATCGAGGACCTTGCCGGAAAACGCTTTGCCTTCGTTGATGCAGCATCAACGTCTGGATACATCCTCCCTCGAGCGTTGCTCGAGCGACATGGCATTCGGCTCGGTCAGGTTCTCTTTGCTGGCAAACATGACAACGTCGTCACGATGGTCTATCAGCGGCAAGTTGATGCAGGAGCGACGTACTACTCCCCACCCGATCCTTCGACTGGCGAAGTGCTCGATGCACGCGCACGCGTGCGGACGCAGTTTCCGGACGTCCTCGAGAAAGTGCGGATTGTTGCGTTGACCGATCCAATTCCCAACGACCCAATCGTCTTTCGGCGCGGGTTTCCAGCATCCTTGCGCGAACGAATCGTGCGTGCACTGCTCGATTTCCAGCGCACGCCGACGGGCCGGCGCATTCTCTACGATGCCTACAGCGTCGAAGGGCTTGCTCCTGCCAACGATCATGACTACGACACGCTACGAACGATTATCCGTAATTTCGGCGGGGATCTCGAGGCGCTCCTCCGTCAGCGATAGGTCCACTAACCGGAGCTGGTGATGTATCATCTGACCCACCTGACCATCTCGGAATTAGAGCAGCTCTTGCGCGATAGGGTAGATCCGGTCGAGCTCAACAAAATCATCAGCGCCTATGAAATGGCCGAAAGTGTGCATGCAGGCCAACAGCGGCGCGATGGCTCGCCGTACTTTTTCCACTGCTCGCGCGTCTGCAAAATCTTGATTGCGGAGCTTGGTATCACCGATTCCGATGTGCTTTGTGCCGCGCTTCTCCACGATGTGTGCTCGAAGACTCCGACGAAATCACGCGCGAAATCATCGCCTACAACTTCGGTGAATACTGCGCTTACATCGTCGAAACGCTCACAAAAGACCTCGAGCGGCAGGAGATTGATCACGATGCGGTTGACCTCGAACACGTCGAGCGGCTCAAGCATGCCAGCGATGACTGTCTGATCATTCGCCTTGCAGCACGGCTGGATAACTTCCGCTGCCTGGAATTCGACCTCAAGCGAAATCCGCTCCGCTACATCAACGAAACGATGGAGCGGTACGTCCCACTTGCAGAAGCTCGCCAGAATCCGCATTTGCGCTACCTTGTCGCAGAGCTTCGTAAAGAGCAAAACAAATTCCTTGGCTAACGCTGCCGATATTTTTGCAACACCTAGCCTTGAGAACCGCACAATGACGCTACCCACGCCCCCACTTGCCCTGCTGGAAACAGTCGCGATTGACGCAGCCAGGCGTGCTGGTCAGCTTCTACGAACAAACTTTGCCAAGAGCAAAGAGCTCCGCTTCAAAGAGGGCATCCATAACATCGTCACTGACTCCGACATTGCATCTGAGCAGCTCATCGTCGAAACGATCCGCGGCACATTCCCCACACATACAATTCTGACCGAAGAAGCTGGTTTGCTCGACACTACAAGCCAGGTGCGGTGGATCGTGGACCCACTCGACGGCACCGTCAACTTCGCCCACGGCATTCCGATCTTCTCGGTGAGCATTGCGGTCGAAGTTGCCGGGAAGGTAACGCTCGGTGTCGTTTACCATCCATTGCTCGATGAGCTGTTCGTCGCTCGCTGTGGGATGGGTGCCACGCTCAACGGCGCACCGATCTCCGTTTCGACCTGCGCCCGCCTTGCCGATGCATTCCTGGTGACAGGTTTTCCCTACAACATCGCATCCTATCCCGAGTATCGAGATTGGCATTTTCCTGCGCTTGTTCGGCGCGGGATTCCAATTCGGCGGCTCGGTTCAGCAGCACTCGACCTGGCGTACCTTGCCGCCGGACGCTTCGATGGCTTTTGGGAGGTTGGTCTTCAGCCGTGGGATATCGCTGCCGGCGTCCTCCTGGTGCAAGAAGCCGGTGGAAGCGTCACCGATTACAACGGCAACCCGCATACGCTCACGACACGAACAATCGTTGCGACAAATGGTGCGCTCCACCGCGAGCTTGTCGAATTCCTGCACAGTCGCGATGAAGCTTGAACTTGCTGTGATGTCGGGTGCGGGGAATCTTTTTGTTGTCGCTCCGACTGCGGCACTTTCGCCGACGAACGCAGCACGGTATGCACCGCAGCTTTGCCAAGGAGCACGTTCGCTGGCTGGACGCGATGCCGAGGGTGTGCTCCTTGTCGATCCTGGTAGAGAGAGCCTCGGCGTGCATTTTTTCAACCCCGATGGTTCGAGTGGGATGATGTGTGGCAATGGCGCCCGCTGTGCCGCTGCATTTGCTGCTCGCCATGGCTGGTTCCGTACCGCCGCTGCGCTTGAACTTGCCGGAGAGCGTTACCGCGTATCAATTGCCGATGATGGCACTATTGCTGTGGAGTTTCCTCCTCCGCGGAAGATCGTTGAGCATGCTCGGCTTGAGCTCGACAGAACATCGCTGGACTACGCATACGTGGATGTAGGCTCCGACCACGTCGTCATCGAGGAGCATGTGCTCAGCGCATACTGTGAAGCATCCAGCCAGGCAGTGGACTTTGCACAGCTTGCTCCCCGCGTGCGGGCGCACAGCGCGTTCCCTCAAGGAGTGAACGTCAACCTCTACCGCGTTGAACACGGCGTACTTCGCCTTGCAACGTATGAACGCGGCGTCGAGCGCATCACTGGTGCATGCGGGACAGGTGCGCTTGCAACGGCGGTCATTGCGTGGCTGCGGAATCAATGCACCAGTGAGACGATCACGGTTCTTCCACCGAGTGGCGAGCAGCTTGCAGTGACGATCCAATCCGAGCAACGGAAGATCAACAAACTCACATTGAGCGGTCCTGCACAACTGCTCGGTACTGTCGCAGTGGAACTTCCTCCCAGCGCATAAGCGATGCAGACTCCCGATTGGCTTGCGCTTGCTCGGCAACAGGCTGCGTGGTTGTGCGAACACCGTCGGTACTTGCACAAGCATCCAGAGCTGTCCTTCCAGGAAACAAACACAAGCCGATACATTGCCTCGGCTCTCGAGCAGCTTGGGCTCAAGCCGCGCATCGTTGCTGGCACAGGCGTAGTAGTCAGCATCGGGCGTGGCCAGCGATGCGTCGCACTGCGCGCCGATATTGATGCTCTGCCGATCGTCGAGCAAACGGACTTGCCGTTTGCATCAGTCAACGCAGGCGTCATGCACGCCTGCGGGCATGACTGCCACACAGCGATGCTTCTTGGCGCTGCTGCACTGCTGTATCAGCATCGCCAGATGTTAGGAGGTCGCGTGCTCGTCGTGTTTCAGCCTGGTGAGGAAAAATCTCCCGGAGGAGCTTCCCTCCTCCTCAAGGAAGGAGTATTCGATGACGGTCCGCCAGAGGCAATCTTTGGCCAGCACATGTACCCCGACGCTCCCACAGGTACGGTGGAAATTGCGCCAGGCCCAATCATGGCAAGCGCCGATGAGCTGCAGTGGCACTTGCGCGGCAGAGGCACCCACGCCGCACAGCCACAAAAAGGCTCCAACCCCATCCGTGCTGCCGCAGAACTTGTCGTGCATTTGGAAAGCATCATCCAGCACTACCGCAATCCACTGCAGCCTGGCTTGCTGGCTGTCACTGCTATCGTAGGAGGAACAGCAACGAACATCATCCCGGACCGGGTAGAACTCAAAGGCACACTTCGCAGCTTCGATGAGCAGTGGCGGCGTCAGATGTGGAACCGGATCACCGCGCATAGCAAGACACTCTGCAGCCTCCACGACGTCGAATGCACCGTCGAAATCGCCGAAGGATATCCACCGCTGGTCAACGATCCAGTAGCAACCGAGCACGTGCGTTCAGTTGCCCATGCACTCATCGGCGAAGCCAACGTTCGTGCCTTTGAGCCGAAGATGTGGGCTGAAGATTTTGCCTTCTACACAGAACGATTCCCCGCTGCATTTTGGATGCTCGGCTGCCGACCGACGCACCTATCAACAATGCCGGGCTTGCACTCTCCGCAGTTTTCCCCTGACGAGGATGCACTCCCTCTTGGGTGCGCGATGCTCTGTGCTGTGGCTGCGTCGTGGCTTGCGCGTTAGCCGTACTGCGGTTTTGGAGAGCGTAGCGTCAGCACGGTGATTTCTGGCGGAATGCCAATACGAATTGGCGGGCCTACCGTGCCCAAGCCACGGTTGACGTAGAGGTACTGCTCGCCATCGCGGTAGAGTCCTGCCCATTGCTTATAGACGACCTGCGCCACACTGAGCTCGACACCGAGGAAGTGGATACCGACTTGCCCCCCATGCGTATGACCGCTGAGCATCAAGTCAATCGGCGCACGGCCTCGAACGTGCTTATCCCAGAACGTCGGATCATGCGCCAGAAGAATTGTTGTCGCTCCAGGTTCAACCCCGACCAACGCAGCAGGAAGATCTGCAAAGTTTTGCCCAAGTCCGGTGTTATCGGTACCGACAAGGTAAATCGTCTCGCCGCTGACCCGCAGCGGGACGTTGGAATTGACAAGCAGCGTGATCCCGGAGTTCGAAATCATCGAGCGCAGCAGCGAATGATTCGCTGGTGAGCAGTAGTGGTCATGGTTACCAAGCGATGCAAAAACGCCGATGTCGGCACGCAGCCGCACAAGATCAGCGCGAATGAGTTCGAGCTCTTTCGGATCGAAGTTGACAAAATCGCCCGTAATGACGAGCACATCGGGCTTGAGCTGCTCGACAATTGCGCGTGTGCGGCGAAATGGCTCCGGGCTTCGCCAAGAGCCTGCATGGATGTCGCTCAGCTGGACAATCCGAATGCCATCGAACGCTCGTGGGAGTGCACGGAGGGTGATTTCCTCCTCGTAGATTGTCAGGTCGTCGGTGTCGAAAAACCCTTTCCCAACAATGCCGAATGGCACAACTGCGCTGCTCCATGCAATCGTCTCGAGCGCATGGCGGCGCAGTGGATCGGGAGTATGAGCCTGTTGGGGTCTCCGCTGCGAAAACCACCGACGAATCGCGTGGAACAACCGTCGTAACATTTTGACTGCGCTCGCGACAATGACACCAATTGCAATCGGAATTTTCGGCAAGTACCACAGCGTCGAAGCAGCAAAGAGCAGGAACATTCCCTCCTCCAGACGGTTGATACTCGTCCGCTGGTACGACACATACGGCGACACCACAAGAAAGATCAGCGCAATAATCCATGGCACACGCGCCAGCCAGCGGTTCCCACCCACGCCGACGGACAAAGCGCTGCCATGCAAGCAGAACGATCACATCCAGTGCAAACAGAACAACCGCCGAAGTCAACACAAACCACAACCAGCGTTTGGCGTCCATCGCTGCTGAGCTATTGGGTGCGAGTTTATACGACGCAGAACTGCAAACAGCCATTGTAGGAGCAGGAAGACCACAAAATGCCCCGCGACGTTGCTCGTCAGCAGTCTGAGCAATCTCCCAGCGGAGTATGTCCCAATGCGAACAGCGAATGCTCTTCTGATTGCCGCGAGCACAATTGTAACGGCTGCTGTGTTGTTCGATCGCCCACCATCGGAGTCATCAGCCATGAAGCCTGAGTACACTGTTCACTTGACCTCATGGGAATACCGCGTCCTTGTGGAGAAGGCAACCGATCCACCAGGACCAGGCGGCTACACAAATCACTTCGCCGAGGGAACCTACCACTGCCGAGCATGTGGCGCTCCACTTTATCGGAGCAGCGCGAAGTTTCACTCTGGGTGTGGCTGGCCTGCATTCGATCAGGAGATCCCCGGTGCTGTGATTCGCAAGCCAGATTTCTCGCACGGGATGGTTCGCACGGAAATCCTCTGCGCACAGTGTGGCGGGCACCTAGGGCACGTCTTCGAAGGCGAAGGATTTACTCCGACCAACACCCGTCACTGCGTCAATACAAGCTCGATAGTTTTTCATCCTGCCGACAAACAAGCCTTCACACTCGGTGTACCGGACTTCCACTATGGCCAGGAGTATGCCTCACGCATCGAGGGTGTCTTGAGCGTCGAGTGTGGCTTTGCCGGCAGCAGCGACAACACCCACTACGGTGAGGCACTGCGCATCGAGTACGATCCCCACACAACGTCGGTCGCAACGATCATTGCGCAGCTTCAACAAGCATTTCGATCAACGACAACACGCGAGGGCTCGTGGGTGCTCTTCAGCGACACTGCACGTGCAGAGCACTTGCCTGACGGCGTTCGCGTTGCATCGCTGGGCCGTTACACACGTGCGCCGGAGGAGCACCAGTGGTTCCTGCGCAAAGCGGGAATCGTTCGGCGGCATGAGTAAACGTCGTGGTGTCGTATTTTCGCGCCCCGTGCGTTACAATCAACGCAGGTCAGGTAGCTCAGTTGGTAGAGCAACGGACTGAAAATCCGTGTGTCGGGGGTTCGATTCCCTCCCTGACCACAAGCGCACCAAAATCGCCTCACCCTACGTGCATTGCAGGCAACAATCTGCCGTTGACACAGTATTCCTGTGCCTATCATTGTTCCTAAAGTCTCACCTTCCGCCGAATGCACGATGGCCGCTGTTGAATCTGCAATGATTCCGCTCGGTACAATAGCACCACCATTTCGGCTTTATGATCCCCGTGCCAAGTGCTGGCGCTCGCTCGACGAACTCGCTTCGCCCGTTGCAACGGTGATCGTGTTCATGTGCAACCACTGCCCCTACGTTCGGCACATTCTTCCCGCGCTGCTTGACGTCGCACGCAACTACATCCCACGTGGCATTGCATTCGTCGGTATCAACTCTAACGACCCGATCGCCTATCCAGACGATAGCCCTGCGAACATGGCACAGCTCGCAGAGGAACTAGACTTTCCGTTCCCATACCTTTTCGACGAGACCCAGGATGTCGCGCGTAGCTATAGTGCAGCGTGCACCCCTGACCTTTTTGTGTTCGATGGCAATCGCAAGTTAGTTTACCGCGGGCAATTTGACAGCTCACGACCCAGCAACTCAATCCCTCCGACCGGCGAAGATTTGAAACATGCACTCGATGCTCTACTGGCAGGGAAACCAGTTCCGGTCGAACAACGACCGAGCATTGGGTGCAGCATCAAGTGGCGCACGTAACGGCAGCTACATTCGCTCTGGTGCGCGGACACCAAGTAGGTGCAATCCATTGCGGAGTACAACGCGCGCCATATCTGCAAGGGCAAGTCGCGCTTGGACAAGCTCAGGACTCGGCGCCCCTAAGATGCGGCATTCGTGGTAGAACGTGTGGAATGCTTCGGCAGCGGTGTGGAGGTAGTCGGCAACGATGTATGGCGCAAGACTCTCTGCTGCACGGAGCACAACATCGGGGAACTGTGCAAGCACCTTGATAAGCGCACATTCAGCAGGATGCTCTAGCAGAGCCAGATTGGCACGCCCACGTACTTCGATTCCGAGCTGCTTGGCATTGGCAAAGACTGAACAAATACGCGCATGCGCATACTGGAGGTAGAACACAGGATTCGTTTCGCTCTGCTCGCGGGCCAGATCCATGTCGAAGACAAGTTGCGTTTCGGCAGCACGCATCGCAAAGAAGTAGCGCACCACATCGGCGCCTAACTCCTCGATGAGATCATCGAGCGTGTATTGCTCTCCGCTCCGCTTGGAAAGTTTATACGGCACACCATCTTTGAGGAACGTCACCATTTGATGGAGCACAACCTTCACGCGCGTCGTGTCGTAGCCCAGCGCGCGGACAGCAGCGAGCACCTCCTGAATCGTCGCGATATGATCGGCACCGAACACATCCACGACGAGGTCATCGCCGCGGCTGAGTTTGATGCAATGGTACGCAATGTCCGGCAAACGGTACGTTGGCTCACCGGTGGATTTGATGATGACACGATCCTGCTCCAGGCCAAGCTTGGTGGTAGCAATCCACGTCGCGCCGTCTTTTTCGTACACAAGCCCGCGCTGGCGGAGCTGCTCCACGGTGCGTGCAATGTGCCCGTCGGTGTAGAGTGAGTACTCGTTGAAGTACACATCGTGGTGGACGTCGAGACGCTCCAGCGTTCGACGGATAGAAGCAAAGCACCAAGCTTCGCCTTTCGCGCGGCAGATGGCGAGATGTTCCTCTGACTCCTCGCGCAGCTGATCGCCGTATTCCTCCACGAGCTCGCGGGCAATCTCGACGATGTACTGCCCACGGTAGCCATTTTCGTCATCGAATGGGTAGTCATCGCCGAGGAGCTGGCGGTAGCGTGCATAGATCGAACGCGCCAGGTTCTGCATCTGCCGCCCAGCATTGTTGAAGTAGTACTCACGCGTGACGCGATAGCCGACTGCCTCGAGCAAACGTGCGATGCTATCGCCGAGCGCAACGTTGCGCCCATGCCCCGGGTGGAGCGGTCCAGTTGGGTTTGCACTGACGTACTCGACGTTTGCGCGTTTGCTGGCGTAGCGTTCAGAAAAGCCGAATCGTTCTCCCACTGCGTGGATACGCCGTGCGACGTCCGCGTAGTAGCCGCGAGCGAGCCGAAAGTTGATAAAGCCGGGACCTGCAATCTCGATGGCGGCGATCATCGCTGGATCGTATACCATCGCAGCAATCAGCTCTTCGGCAATTGCGCGTGGCGGCTTGCCGAGCTGCTTGGCTAGCTGCATTGCAACCGGCGTCGCAGCATCACCATGGCTTTCATGGCGAGGAAGCTCAACGTGTGGCTCTGCCTGATAGCCGAGCCGCTCGAGTGCATTGCCAAGCACGGTCCGGATGTACTCGAAGAACATAGCCTTCTTCTCGCATTAGTGAGAGTGTCGCTGGCGAATCAACCGTCCATCTGCGCTGAGCACGAAAAAGAGACCATCGCCCCAGAGTGATTCGAGCTTGTAGAACGAGCGTGCCTCGACCCGCATGAGGTGTACTACAACATCGAAATAATCGAGAATCACCCATTGGAGCGCTTCCCACCCTTCTGTTCGAGGTGCCGGAACGGAGGCGCTGGCCGTCTGCTGCTCGATGTACTCTGCAACCGCTCGGATCTGCTGCTCTGAAGCGCACGTCGCAAGGACGAACCAATCGGCAGGGGCACCATCAATCGCGCTGATATCAATGGCGATGATGTCCGTACACTTTTTCTCCTCCGCGCTGCGAGCACACAAGCGCGCAAGATCGCGCGAGGAGCGGAGAATCTGTTTTGGCGACGACGTGCGTTCTGTATCCTGTTCGCGCACCGTTGAATCTGGCGTGTTCTGCACCATTGTGACGTTACCGAAATGGTCGAAGTGTTGCCCAATCGTGGCCGAGCACAAGGCTGCAGTGCAATGCAAGGTCTGAATCGAGTTGGCAGACCACTGCCTCCTGGGGCATATCGAGTGCATACCGTACTTGCTCGGTGGCAAGACTGTCACCGAGATGATCGTAGAGAACGCTTCGGGGAACCTGATCTGGAGCGTTGGCAATTTCGACGACGTCGAATCCTCGCCGCCGTAAGTACTGCTGCACTGTTTGGGCAATGCCTGGCACCCCAGCGCCGTTGAGGATGCGGAGCTGAATGGCGCGCCCTCGCTGAACATCAACGATCGGCTCAATCGGCGGACGCAGGAACATCCGCCAGACGAACGAAGCTCCCAGTACGCCGACCACTACTGCAAGGACACCCGCAATCACGGTTTGGAAAGCACCACGGCGGACTCCCATCGGCGCTACTTGTACTGCCGCAGAAACTCCAATCGCTCTTGAAGTCGCGCAATCGGCACCAAAAGCTTGTCCTTGCCGAAGATTGCCTCCTCTTGCGAGTGGAAGACGATGTCGTAATCCTTGCTCATGACGATCGCTTCCTCAGGGCAGACTTCCTCGCACAGTCCGCAGTAGATGCACCGCAGCATGTTGATTTCAAACTTGACTGGATAGCGCTCCTTTTCGCGCTCGGTTTCACCTGCTTGCACTTCAATTGCCAGCGCAGGGCATACCCGTGAGCAGAGCCCGCACGCAACACAGCGCTCGCCGTCTTCTTCGAGCACGAGCACCGGCCGGCCACGATAACTGCCAAGCGGTTCCCAGCGTTCTTCGGGGTACTGACGGGTCAACTTTGGCTTGAACATTGTCTTGAATGTCAGCGCCAAACCCTTGGCGATCTCCGGCAGATAGAGCTTCTCCCAGAACGTCATCCGCTGTGCGCGGGTGTTCGTTGTAACGTTCATTGTGAGTAGTCCTCCAGTAGTGATGCCATCAGCGAACAAAGAAGACGATCGCACCCGTAATGACAATGTTCGCCAGACCGAGCGGCAACAGCACACGCCAGCCAAGATTCATCAGCTGATCGTAGCGAAAGCGCGGCAATGTCCACCGCACCCAGATGAACAGAAACAGCAGCACGCTGACTTTCCCGACAAACACCGCAAGCTCAAAAAGCACTCGCGGGAGCGTTCCTTCTTGCAATCCGAGCAGGGTAGGGAGAAATGGCATATCGTAGCCACCGAGGTAGAGCGTCGTCATCACTGCCGATGCAGTGAACATGTTGGCGTACTCGGCAAGGTAGAACAGACCAAATTTCATCCCCGAATACTCTGTGTGGTAGCCACCGACGAGCTCCGGCTCTGCTTCGGGAAGATCGAACGGTGCGCGATTTGTCTCTGCAAACGAAGCGACAAGGAAAATCAAAAACCCCAGCGGCTGGAACCAAAGATTCCACCGTCCGCCGGACTGGGACGCGATGATCTGGTTCATATCGAGCGAACCGCTCACCATGACCGCTGCAACAGCAGCAAGGCCCATAGCAAGTTCGTAGGAAATCATTTGCGCCGATGAACGGAGACCGCCCAGCAGCGAGTACTTGTTGTTCGACGACCATCCAGCAAGGACAATGCCGTACACCCCAATCGAGGAGAGCGCCAAGTAGAACAGCAACCCGACGTTCACGTTTGGCGCGACGGCGATGAAGAGCTTAGTGCCATCATCGAGCAACAGGTAGCTTGCTGGCGCGATCACGCATAGCACCGAAAGCGCCACAGCGATCGAGATAATCGGCGCAAGCCGGTGGAACGGTTTGCTGGCGTTGTAGGGGACGATGTCTTCTTTCGTGTAGAGCTTGAGTACGTCCGCCAGTGGTTGGAGCAGTCCAAACGGCCCAACGCGATTCGGTCCGATGCGGTACTGCATCCACGCCGAAATTCGACGCTCGAGGTACACCAGCGCTGCTGCCACCACAAGCGCAACGTTGAGCGCAATCACTCCTTTGATGAGTGTCAAAACCAAGGAACTCATATGCGAACGCTGTATTAGTCGGACTGTGGTTTCATATAGTGCGAGCGATAGACCACACCAACAGGTTCTGGATCGTTACCCCGACCGAGTCGGATACCGCGGTACTGGCGGAGCGCTTCGTAGTTCATTGCACGAAATGCTTCCACACGGTCTTCGATCGCGGCGAACACCTCCGCTGCACTACGGTATGCTATCGAATGGCCGGCAGCTCCAGCAACGCCCGTAAGTAGCTGCCAGTGGGGCCGGCAAAGACGGCGTTCACCGTGGGTCCACCGATCGTTGGGAGCACCGAATTCATCCAGACGGCTTTGTGCCATCCCATTGATCCGTCGGAGTGTTTCTGCGGTCTCGACCGCCGGTTGGAGGTACTGGACCCATCCATCACAGTTCGTGAAGGTCCCTTCGATTTCGGCATACGTTGCCGCGGGGAGCACTACATCGGCAATCTCTTCAAGCTGCGAGTGATTGCTCAGCTGGGCAATAATTGCACCCCCGCTTCGGAGGAGTTCTTCCCAGCCGCTGCCGTCTTCTTCGGCAAACGGATCAGCACCGATGAAGTAGATCACCGCAGGCGTGCGCTCCTGCATACGCTGGAGCAGCTCCTCCCATGTCGCGCTCGGAATGCCGAGTGCGCGCAGGCCAGTAGCGTTTGCGTTTCGATCGCTCGAGCGAAGAAAGTCATCGCCGAAGGTGGGATCGTTACGCTCGACAAATGCAACGTGTTCGATGCCAAAGGCAGCGGCACATTCACGAGCAACGAATCCATCCTCGTTCGTCACCGAGCCGGAAAGGATCATCATCGCATTGCCCTTTGCCACGCTCAGCAAATCAGATGCAGCGCGGAACGCATCCTCGAACGAGGCAGGCGCAAGCGCCCCATTGCGACGGACAGCCGCACCACTGATGCGCCCCGAGTTCACCCAACGGTACTGCTCCAGCCGTCCGGCATCGCACATCCAGTACTGATTGACGTGCGGGTTCGGGCGAGGCTCCAGGCGCAGAATCTGGTTATCGCGCACGCCAATGTTGATGTTACAGCCACGCGCACAGCCCGGGCAAACGCTCGGGGTGAAGCTCATCTCCCAAACACGCGACTTGAAACGAAAGTCCGCGCTGGTGAGCGCTCCCACCGGGCACAGCTCAATGACATTCATCGAGTACGGCGAATCGAACGTCGTCCCCTCGAACAGCTCGATCGTGACGTGATCATTCCGCTCAACGAAGGTCAGTACCGGCTGCTTGGCAATCTCGTTGGCAAACCGAATGCAACGCGAGCAGAGGATGCATCGCTCACCATCGAAAATGATGCGATCGCTCCATGCAACACGCTTTGGTTTATGCACTTTTTCCTCCACGAAGCGACTTTCCCCGCGCGAGTGCGTGAAGGCATACTCTTGAAGCTTGCACTGGCCGGCTTCGTCGCAGATCGGGCAATCGAGTGGATGGTTGATGAGCAGAAATTCCATCACCGCATTTTGTGCAGCGATCGTTTTCTCGCCCACCGTATCAACAACCATTCCATCGGCTACAGGTGTCGCGCACGCGATTTGAAGCTTCGGCATCCATTGCACGACGGGGTTACCATGGGCATCGAACTCGATCGCACCATCGGGACCTTTTTTGTATGAACCGACGCGCACTAAGCACATCCTGCAATTACCAGCGACACTGAGCGCAGGATGCCAGCAAAAGTGCGGAATGGTGATGCCACTGTCGAGTGCAGCTTCGATGATGGTCTTGCCCGGCTGGGTCTCGATTTTCCGGCCGTCTATCGTGATAGTTGGCATGGTGCGTTGCTCAACAACTGGTGATGATCTGGCATGCAAACCAACAGCGAACAACCCGCAAAGAGTTCGCTGCCCGGCTGCACTGCGAAAATAGCATTTGCCTTTTCAGGGGTAGAAACGCATGCCAATGGCAACGTCCACGCTCGAAGCAAAGCCTGGCGCAATCGTCACCAGTGGACCCAGTTCGAGGAAAAATTCCAACGGCACTCCCCGCGGAAGGACATCAACACCGAACATTCCCCGCACTCCGATCCGTGTCTCGTCGCGCTCGTAGTACTTGTATCCGCGATCTCCCCACCAGCGGACGCCTTTTCCAAAACCGATTGCCAGCCCAGCGTCGCCGTAGAGCAGCACCACCGAACTCCGGAACGCATTGAAGTGCCAGAGGTAGTCAATGCCGATCCGTGGTGCACCGTAGTACGAACCGCCCAGCGAGGCTGCAATTGCCTGATCGCGGCTCACCCAGTGCTTGAGCGTCAGGCCCGTTGGGTCGCCGAGAATAATCCCGAACCCTGTTCCTCTCTGAGCAGAGGCGATCGTCACCGCCAGCAACGCACAGCAAACGACTCGGTAAATCATCCTCAGAACCTCATTGTTGAAGCGATTCAAAGATAAGCAGGTAGCTTTCGTAGCGCTCGTAGGGAATCTCGCCCCGCTCGACGGCAGCACGAACCGCACACTCTGGCTCGTGCGTGTGCGTACACGGCAGATACTTGCACTGCGGGTAGTACGGATCGAAGTCGTGAAAGTAGAATGCCAACTCTTCGGGAGGAAGATCAGCGAGCGCGAACTCCCGTAAGCCGGGTGTGTCAATGATCTTGCCACCGATGGGCAAATGGAATAGCCGCGCATTGGTCGTCGTGTGGCGGCCGCGCTCGTACTTGCGGGAGATCGTGCGCACCTGCTGAAGCGAGATCCCGAAGCATGCATTGACAAGTGCCGACTTCCCCACACCGGATGCACCGACCAGGACGCAGGTGGCTCCTTCAGCCAGCGAGCGAAGCTCTGTGATTCCATCGCCGTTGATTGCGCTGGTCAAGCACACACGAAGCCCTAAGCGATCGCGGTAGTATGCAATGGCATCTTCAACCTGGTGGGGTATCGGCAAATCAATCTTGTTGAACACTACGATTGGCTCCACCCCTCCTTGCTCGGCGGCGACCAGATGCCGATCGAGCAATCGCCGGCTAAAGTGCGGCAACGTAACCGAGTGGACAAGAAATGCTCGATCAACATTGGCGGCAAGTACCTGCACCTGTCGCTCAGTGGGCGAACGGCGGAAGAGCTTCGTCTGGCGCTGGCGAACATGCACAATCACACCACGGCGCTCGTCATCGGGCGTGGGCGCAACCTCTACCCAATCACCAACAGCAAGCAGGGATTCAGATTCACCGTTGTCGGTTGTAACAACACCGCCAGCAATGCACTCATGCGTCGGCGTAAATGGCTCGCTGTGTGGTTGGCTGTAGGCGCGTTCTTCCTCGACAAGCCAGAGACTGCTTGCAACACCAACAACACGCCCCACAACGGCTGCTCGCGCACGGTGCTTTGCGGGATCTTTCTTGAGCTGTGTCGAGCGCACAGTGGAGCGTTCCTCGACTGTATCGCCCTCGATGCGTACGGCATCTCGGCGGAGAATTGATTTTCGGTGCGGCTTCCGACGGAATGTAGCCAATCGTTCCTACACACCATGATCACAGGTTGGCACAAATATCGCACGCCATGCAGAAGAGCCAAACTCCCCCACGATTCCCTAAGTTTGCACTAGTTCATTTTTCAGCAGTTCTGCATTGTCGAACTATCGTTGGGTATTGCGTGATCAGCCTGATGAATCCATCGTCTCGACGCTCAGCCAGCACTTAGCAATCCCCCGCCCGATCGCGCGTGTTCTCGGCTCGCGTGGGCTACAGACACCAGCAGATGCTCAGCAGTACTTTGCCCCGCGGCTGGAGGACCTGCACGATCCATTCCTGATGCAGGACATGGAGCGAGCGGTCGAGCGGATCGAGCAAGCAATTGCGCGCGGCGAGACGATCTGGATTCACGGCGACTACGACGTTGACGGCACCGCCTCGACGGCGATGCTGGTGGAGTTCCTCCGCTGGCTCGGCGCACGTGTAGCATACTACATCCCCGACCGTATCACCGAAGGTTACGGCGTTTCCCTCCAAAGCATCAACGCCGCAGTTGAGGCAGGTGCACGAGTTCTCATCACCGTTGACTGTGGCATCACAAGCACGGAGATTCTCGCCTGCGCAAGGGAGCGAGGGCTGGATGTGATCGTCTGCGACCACCACGAACCGGCCGACGTTCTCCCCAGTGTCTTTGCAATTCTCGATCCGCTTGTGCCGGGCTGTCCTTACCCGTTCAAACACCTCGCCGCCTGTGGTGTTACCTTCAAGCTCATCGAAGCAATTTGCCTGCGCCGCGGCTTCCACGAACGAGCATTCGACTACCTCGATTACGTCGCAATTGCCTCGGCTGCCGACATCGTCCCGCTCGTCGGCGAAAACCGAATCCTCGTCGCGCATGGACTGCGTAAACTCAACACCAACCCGCGCCCCGGTTTCCGCGGACTTCTCGACTGTGTCGGCGCAGACTATGGGAGCATCACAACGTCGAACATCGTCTATGGCATCGCACCGCGTATCAATGCAGCCGGTCGTCTCGGTGATGCACGGCGTGCCGTCGAGATGATGATGCAACCCAATCCACTGCTGGCATTCCGCATTGCACAATCGCTCGAGCACGACAACCGAAAACGCCGTTCGCTCGACGAAATCACCTACGAGCAAGCTCGCCAACAAGCCGAGCAGATGCTCGCTCAGCAGCAGCGTCGCTCGCTTGTACTCCATTCGGCGTCGTGGCATCCAGGCGTCATCGGAATCGTTGCCTCGCGTCTGGTGGAGAAATTCCACCTGCCGACGATTCTCCTCACCTCCGGCGACGATGGCATCGCCAAAGGTTCAGCCCGGAGCATTCGCAACTTCGATATCCACGCTGCGCTCAAACGCTGCGACTCCCTCCTCCTCGAATTTGGTGGACACAAGCACGCCGCAGGTCTTGCCCTGCGTCTGGAAAATGTGCCGCTCCTTTCCGAAATGTTCGATAGCATCGCAAGCGAGCAAGTCACCGACGACATGCTCCTGCCGGAACTGACAATTGATGCGCCGATGGAGCTTATCGAGCTTACGCCGAACATGCTTGAGATCCTGCCGCGCTTTGCTCCGTATGGCTTCAACAACACAAAGCCTCTCTTCCTCGCCACAGGAGTCCAGCTCGTCGGGAGCGTGCGCACCCTCGGTCGCAACCAGAACCGCTTCCGGGTCCTGCAATCGAACTTTGCCATTGATGCTATCGCTCCGAGCGAGACTGCATCGGGCATCAAGCGGGATGTCCCACTTTCGATGATTTTCAGCATCGAGGAAGAAACCAAAGGGATTCCCTTGCTGCGCGTGCGGGATATACGGCCATCGTCCGATCAGAACCTCCAATCGGAGCTGAACTGATACTTTTGCCCTCGTCCACTTCGGGATAGCGATGGCACGGCGATTGACCGAGGAAGAATCGGCAAGTCTGCTCAATGAACTTGCGCAGATCGAACAGGCGCTGGCAGCGTCGTCGCTCGAGCGATGCCACTTGCTCGATGAGATCCTCCGCGTAAGCTACACCCTTGCAACGGACGATGAACTGCAGACCTTCGCGAGCATTGCTTCGCGGCAGGTGTACGCCCACCAGGCGCTCGGGGTCCCTCCCCATCTTGCTGCTGAGCTGGAAAAGCTCCGCGGTTGGCTCTACCGTACCCTGCGCCAGCGTATCGAATACCCACACGCACAGCTTCAGCCTGCATTTGCGCTGATCGGCCACTGGCTGAAGTGGCATCAGGGAGCAGTCGGCGCTGATCTTGAAGCAAGGCTACTTCCGGATGACTCCACCGCAGACGGGCAGGCAACACTTCGCATCGTTGCACGGGAACGCTCGTCCATCCATCTCGACAGCGGCGCTGAGATCCCTGTCATCTATGGAACGATCGAAGCAAGCAACCTGCCCGTAGCACTCCAATTCCACCGCCGATGGCGTCAGCTTGCAGCTGCAATCCGCCAAGGAACCGTACTTGGAGTCATTGCACCGCGTTGGATTTCACCCGATACTGCTGCGTGCACCGATACAACGCTCGTTATCCTCGAACCCGATTTGCTGCTCGATGTAACAACCGTTGCAGAATGCTTTACGGGGAGCACCAACACACACCTTCGTGTGCTCTTGCAGATGCTTTCGATGGACACCCCAAGCGCTGCAACGGTGGTTGGTTCTGTCGTCAACGCATGCTTCGATGAGCTCCTGGCTGATCCTGAGGTCGAACCGTCGCGTGCCATTGAACGTGCCCTCCGCGCGCGCTACTTAGACGTGCTCGCAGCAGTGCAGCACAGATTGCTGAGCTTGGAGCAAGTTGAACAAGACGTCGGCATTCACCTCGACGTCCTCCGCCGCGTAATCCCCCACCTTCGCGGGCAAGCAACCACCGAACCGATGTTCATCGCTCCACGCTACGGCGTGCAAGGTCGCATTGACGTGCTTTTGGAAGACCGCGAACGTCCCGCGTACAAAACCATCATCGAGCTGAAATCGGGTGCGCCGCCAACGCAGCTTCAGCGCATGGTCAGCCAATCGGGTGTCCACATCACCGTTGGGATGCGTCCCAATCCCCTCATGCAAATCGCTGGCTACAACCTTCTGCTCGATGCTGCATTTCCTGGATGCCAGGGAACAAGCCAAATTCTCTACTCCCGCTCAGCCGAAGAACCACTCCGGAATGCGCCGAATCTGCACGACTTCAAGGCAGATTTCCTGGAAATGCGCAACAAGATCGTTGCGATGTACTACGACCTGGCACACCGCCGTTTCCGTGCGCTCGAGCAGCTCGCGAGGCTCGATGCATCAACGGTGCCACCGATTGATCGCCAAAAACTTCAGCAGTGGCAACAGGCATTCGGCAGCCTGGACGAGCAAGAGCAGCTCTATCTGTATGCCTTCATTGCATTCGCCTTCCGCGAGTGGATTACAACGATGGTCGGCAGTCCCTTACGCAATGGCGGCTATTGCTCGCTCTGGCGGTCAGCGATTGAGGAAAAAAGCGAAGAGCTGCGCTCGCTTACCTTCCTCCGCTTTGACCCAGATGCGAGCAACTGTGAACGTGGCTACCTGACGTTTCGCTTCACCGAACGAACTCCACCGGTGCATCCATTCCGCACCGGCGACATCGCAGTGCTCTACCAGCATGACGCTCTCTTGCGCGGTGGTGATACTATCGCAGGGCAAGTGTTCAAGTGTACGGTACGGTCCTTGGGCCGGGATCACATTGTCCTCAGTCTCCGTAACAAACTCTTCGACCGTACACTCTTTGCCAGCGAGGGCCTGTGGGCGCTCGATCCAGATGTGCTCTCCATTGGCCTCGAGAGCATGGTCCGTGCATGTGGGCAGTTCGCGCTTGCACCTCGAGAGCGCAGGCAACTTCTGCTTGGGAACGTTGCACCGCGAAGTCAGCCGCAGGCTGTCCCTCGGCCGGCTCGGCTGACCGATCTCCAGTACGAACTGCTCAGCCGCTGTCTTGCCGCACAGGATTACTTTTTGCTCGAAGGACCGCCGGGCACAGGGAAAACCAGTACGATGCTCCGCTCCATCGTGGATCACTTGCTGTCCGACCCACGCGAAGTAATCCTCTGCACTGCACTGACAAATCGTGCAGTGGACGAAATCTGCTCGGCACTTGAGCACCTCTGGAACGATGGCCTGCTGCTGCGGTTGGGTTCGCTCCAAGCAACCGAGCACGACACACTCTCCTTTGCTCAAGCGGCGCAAACGCAGGACTTTGCGGAGTTAGCGTTGCAGCTCCAGCGTGCGCGTGTCATCGTAGCGACGGTCCCCTACCTGAATGCAAACCTGCATCTTTTCTCGTTGATCGCGCCCACAACAGCAATCGTAGATGAGGCTTCCCAGCTCCTGGAGCCGCATCTGCTCGCTCTTGCGGTACGTGTAGAGCGGATGGTGATGATCGGAGATGTCTGCCAGCTCCCAGCAGTTGTCCAGCAGGATGAGCGCGGATGCAGGGTCCAGCATCCACTCCTGGAGGCAATTGGTGTTGAGCGACTCGATCGCTCGCTCTTTGAACGGCTCCTGCGCTTGGCAAAGCGCAATCGCTGGACCCATGCGTACGGTCGGCTCACTGAGCAAGCGCGAATGCACCACGTGGTCGCACGCTTTCCCGGCACACAGTTCTACGGCACAACGTTCCGTTCAATGCATCGTTGGCAGGACGAGGCCCCGGATGAGCTCCCAATCGAGGCGCTGCCACTGCTCTTGCGCCACCGACTTGTTTTTGTGGACACTCCACGCGAACCAGCAGGCGGCTACAACCGTGCAGAAGCCCAGATCGCTGCTGCATGTGCACGCGCCCTTGCCCACGGAACGACCAATCGTTCTCCGAGCGAGGCAATCGGCATCATCACTCCCTTCCGCAAGCAGATCCGCACTATTGCCGAGATGCTCGGAGACCTAAGCCAGGAAGTAACCATTGACACCGTTGAGCGCTTCCAAGGCTCCGAGCGCGACCACATCATCGTCTCGTGTGCAATCAACAGCCGACAGCACCTTCGGCTCATCGAATCACTCACCGAACTCGACGGACGAACGATTGACCGGAAACTGAACGTCGCTCTCACGCGCGCGCGGCAGCAGGTTATCATCATCGGCAATCGCCAGCTGCTCGAGCTGAGCCCACACTACGCAGCACTCATTGGCTTTATCGAGCAGCACGGTATCATCACCAACGCAGCAGCAGCAACCCAAGAGCTTACTCCCTTTCTCACAACTGACAAACACCATGCGCATCATCGGCATTGACCCTGGCTCGCTTATCTGCGGCTATGGCATCATCGAAGCTCGTGGCAACAGCCTGCACCTGATCGAATACGGCGTTGTCGAGGCACAGCGCAAAAGCCCTGCGTTACCCGAGCGACTTGCGTTGATCTACGAGCGGCTCAGTGCCGTCGTCGAACGAAGCAAGCCGAGCGCCGCAGCAATGGAAGCGCTCTTCTATGCGCGGAACGTCCAATCACTTCTGAAGCTCTCGCATGCGCGAGGCGTTGCAATGCTCGTGCTGGCCCAGCACAAGCTCCCCGTCGCCGAGTACGCCGCACGTCTTATCAAACGGAGCATCGCTGGCAAGGGGAATGCATCGAAAGAGCAGGTCGCGTTCATGGTTCGCTCGATGCTCTCGATCGAGGAGACACCGGAGTTCTTCGATGCAACCGATGCACTGGCTGTAGCTATCACGCATGCACTCCGCGTCGGGCACAACGTCCGCACGCGACTGAAAGCGTCGAGCTGGGAGGAGTTCATCGAGCGCAACCCTGATCGAATCGTTCGGCGGTGATGCTCCCTCTGGTGATCTGCGTTAGAGTGTCCGCGCGTAGTCTCGCGCAATGAGTGCAAGCTCTTCCAATCGCTGATCAACAGCGTGGAGGAACGTTCCAGGCCGATAGCTAAAGTCTGGCAACATCTCCCCAGCTTCCATGCCGGTCAAAATCGGAATGCCCTCGGTGAAGTGGCCAATCGCCCAGATACGGAAGAGTCCATCGCGTGCTGCTTCGAGCAACGGTTCGGGCAGCATCAGGTCGGCGACGTTCTGGTGCGGAATGATGACACCGTGCGATCCATCGAGTCCCTGTTGTTGGCAGATTTCGAAAAAGCCGATGATTTTTTCGTTGACACCACCGACGGGTTGAACGTCGCCTTTTTGGTTGATGCTTCCGGTTACGGCGATTGATTGCAGAAGTGGCACTCGTGCCAGCGAGGAAAGGATCGCATAGAGTTCGGCAAGGCTGGCACTGTCGCCATCAATCCCTCCGTAGTTCTGCTCGAAGCTAATGCTTGCCGAAAGTGCGAGCGGACGCCGCTGACCGAAATACTCTCGGAGCAATCCCGGGATAGTGAGCACGCCCTTGCGGTAGATGTTGCCGCCGAGCGAGGCTTCGTGCTCGATGTCAATGATGCCAGCATTCCCCGCGCCTGTGGACGCAGTGATCCGTGCAGGCTTGCCGAACGAAATCAACCCAGTGGAATAGACCGTCAGCCCGTTGATTTGCCCGATGCGTGCACCGCGAACGTCTATCATCAAGACGCCTTGGAGGATTTGGCTTTTGATCTTGACGTCTTGAAGCTCCGTTCGACGGCGCCGCAGACGAAGCGCCTCTTCGACACACTCGCGATCAAAAAAGCGCTTCCGATGCTGCTGTGCAACAAACGATGCTTCGCGGATGACGTCGGAGACATCGCTGAAGTTGATCGTGATCTTGTTTTTGTCTTCGGCACGCTCGACTGCCCACTCGATGAGTGCTGCTACACCGGACGGACGTGCGTGGAGGACGTTTTCTTCCTCGCACAGTCGTGCAACAAAGCGAGCGAAGTTCTGCAGCATTTTCTCACTGCGGTCGGTTTCGTAATCGAACTCTGCGGCAATCTTGAACATTTTGGTGAAGTCTTCCTCCAGTGCAGCAAGTGCCAGGTAGGTCTGGTAATCCCCGAGCATGACGACCTTGACGTTGACATCAACAAGCTCTGGCTTGAGCGCGGTACTACTCGGTTCAGGGGGTTGGATCTCGAGCTTGCCATAGAGCAGAATACGCCGCAATGTTTGCCACACTTGAGGGTCACTCAGTACATCGCTGGCATTGACGATGAGGTACCCGCCGTCGGCGCGCAGAACCGCTCCTGCTTTGATCATCGTAAAGTCACTTCGAACGATACCCTGGCGATCGTAGTGACGCTCGATCGTTCCGAAGAGATTGGTGTACGTCGGGAACGTCTCAATGATGATTGGCGCAGAGCGTGTTTCGGCGTTGTCCACGATGATGTTGACGGTGTACTCCTTGAGCTTATCAGCAAGGGAGCGGCCGTCGGGCAGTTCTGCCTCTGGGGTACCGCTGAATTGAGGCGAGAAAAGCTCGATGTTTTCGATAAGGTCGCGTTGGCAGTCGTTGAGATATTCGGCCACTGCCTCCTCTTCTGCAAAGCGAGCGCGGAGTTCGTCGAATGCGGCAGCAACGATGATACCTGCGGCTTTGCGTGTGTGATCGAGCAAAGCCTGCTGGAAAGCGCGCTGCATTTCTTGTCCGCGATACGTCATTGAGACGAGCTCTTCGCGGAGTTTGAGATAGGTGCCGACGATGCGCTGCGCACGGCGTTCGCTGAGCTTTCCCTCTCCGACGAGAGCAGCGATTTGGTCGAGCGAATACGGCTTGCCCCGGATGATCGCAAACAGCTCGAATCGAGTAGATCCATCCGGATCCGTTACCTGCCCGAGGGTAAATCCTTGCGGCGCGATCTGCGCGTTGAACTGTTCCAGGAGTGCTGCCTCTTTGGTGCGGAATCGCTGGATGATCGCCGAACGGCTTTTCTGAAAGGCTTCCTCACGAAAAAGTTCTGCAATGCGTGTGCGCAGGAAGCCGATCGTTTCTGCGAGTGCGTGCGCAAACTGCCGTGCCCTCCCTGCTCGAAATCGCAACAGGCGCGGCATCATGGGATTGGTGAAGTTGTGCACATAGGCAAAGTCGTAGAACTTTTGCCGCCGATGTGCAATCGGCTCCAGCACTTGTTTGACGGTCGTCAACCGCCCTGTGCCCAGCAAACTCATGACGAAGATGTTGTAGCCCCGCGATTCGATTGCAGCACCAAGCTCAATAGCTTCGATCGCACGCTGCTGGCCGACAATCCCCCGCAATGGGACAAGCTCCTTGGTCGTCCGAAAATCGAAGATGCGTTCGTCGCACCGCCACCGGAGTTGCTCGACAGAAAGCGGCACAGGTTCCTTGATTGCCATTGGCTACGCTGCTCGAGATGGTACGGCTGCAGCAAAAATGGCACCCAGTGGAACTTTTCCTGCCGATGCATCCGTTCCAATCGCGGATTGACCACTGCTCCAAGCAGCTGCTATGCAAATCAATCAGGCGCTCGCGTTACCGCAGAAGCGGGTATATTTGCCCAAGACAACTCCACCGACCACTGCTGGTGCTATGACCGATGCAGACCGACGCCGACTGTTCGAACAGGAAATGGTGCCGCACTTGGCTGCCGTGCGGACGCTTGCACTGCGGCTCTGCCGCAATCCTGATGATGCTGACGATTTGGTGCAGGATACGTACCTGAAGGCATTTCGTTTCCTCGATAGCTTCACCCCTGGCACCAACGCGAAAGCCTGGCTGATGACGATTTGCAAGAACACGTTTATCAACAAATACCGTAGCGAGCAGCGTAGTGGCCAGACCATCTCCTACGAGGAGATCGAGGAGTTCTACGAAACACTTCGTCCTGACGAAGTCCCCCAAAGCGATCCCTTCACCAGCCAATTCGACCAGTTGCTCGATGACCAAGTCCTCGAGGCACTGCAATCGCTGCCCGATGAGTTCCGAACTGTTGTTATTCTCTGTGACATCGAAGAAATGAGCTACGAAGAAGCTGCAGAACTGCTCGGTTGTCCTATCGGTACTGTGCGATCGCGCTTGCACCGAGCACGTGCCGCATTGGCACGAAAGCTTCTCGACTATGCCCGCGGCCGTGGATACGACACCACTACAGCAATTGAGCGTTTCGGAATTACGCCACCATCAGAGGGAGCAGACCAATGAAGATGCACGAGAACGATTTCCTCATCGCCATCGCCGATGGCCGCGCCTCCAACCAAGAGTTGGAACGCTACCAGCAGCTCCGGCAAGCTGATCCACGGGTGGAACTCTACGTGGCGCTGCTCCGGGCAACACGTGCGCGGCTCCAACGCGCAGCTGCACAGCAACCACAGGCAGTACCTGCTTCCCTGCTCGAGCGTATCCGGCACCAGACCAGCCAGCCTGCGAACGTCATCGGGAACCTCGCCAGGCGCTGGTGGTGGGTCGCCACCGCCGCTGCTGCAATCCTGATAGTCATCATCGCCCCGTGGCGATCGAAGGCAACCGACTTCCGCGAGGAATCACTCAAAAACTTCCAGCTGATCATGAGCGGCAAGCTCAGCGTTGCGAAAGCCTCGCAGAACTTCGATGAACTTGTCGCGTTCTTCCGCTCGCAAGGTGTTACGTACAACCTTGTCAACGTCCCACTACGGGCACAGCTCGTCGGCGGCGTTGTTTCCGAACACAATGGAACCAAGCTCGCGCACTTGGTCTATCGCCGAGGGGACACGCTCATCTACATGTACCAGGCGCCGGAGGAACTTTTCAAGCGTGGTATTTTAGCAATACCGCGATCGGTGATGCACCACGCGGAGACGGGCGAATGGTACGCAGAAAACGTCGCACACGCGACGTGGATGTTCTGGCGTGTACAATCGGTGTACTGCTCGGTCGTCGCAAACGTCCCGAAAGATGTTTTAGCCACATATTTTGTCGAAGGAGCCATATGAATGCTCTCGCGAGTGCACTCGCCCTGCTGGTGGTGGGGATTATGTCCTGCAACCGTGCTGCCAACGGAATGCACGGCCAGATTGCGACCACCACGGTACAGCAATCGTCATTTTCATCGCAGGTAGCACCTGCTGCTCCTGCAGGACCTGCCGACTACATCGTCGAGGCCGTCGCCGTCGCAAAGCCAACGGCAGGTCGTTTGATTGACATCACGTGGAAAGATGCCAGCGGGAAAGTCGTCCGACTATCGGATTACGCAAAAGGCAAAGTCGTGTTTCTCAACTTCTGGGCAACGTGGTGTCCACCGTGCCGCAGAGAAATCCCCGATATCGTCGAACTCTCGCGCGAAATGGCAAATGACGTCGTTGTCGTTGGCATTTCGCTCGACGATGGCGCCGACGCCAAAACGAAAGTGACCAAATTTGCCACCGACAAAGGCATCACCTACATCAACATCGTACCCGGCGCGCAACTCCACACCAAAAGCATTGCCGAAGCCTATTCGATCATTGCACCAATCAACGCGATTCCGACGACACTGATTTTCGATCGCCAAGGTAACCACAAGCAAACGATCATCGGCGCCAATACAAAGAGCTACTTTACCGACGCAGTCAAAAAAGCGATGTAACAACGCACAACGTGTGCTGAACGTTTTACCCAAGCGCGACTCCACACCTTGTGGAGTCGCGCGTTCGTTTAGAACGTTTCGACCACAACCGAGCGGCGTGGCGGTGGTGGCGCGCTCTCGATCTCGATGGTCGCGCGCAATTGCTCTGCACACGCAGAAAGTCGGCGTTCATCCTGCGCCGCGAGCGTTGCAAGCGGCATGCCTGGCTCGACTCTGTCGCCTCGGCGGACGTGGAATACGATGCCTGCTGCAGGATCAACGGTGTCGCTTGAGCGGAGACGGCCAACACCGAGCTGCACCGCAACAAGCCCAATCTGCCGGGTTTGAAAACCGGTCACGTATCCTTCCTGTGAACCTTCAACGGTAAGCGCCACTGCAGTGCGATAGCGTTCGAGCGAGGACTTCCAATCTCCACCTTGTGCGGCGATCATCGCGTGGAAGCGCTCCCATGCTTGACCAGAGGCCCAGACACGGCGTGCATGCTCAATTCCTTCCGCAAGGGAAGCGGCAATGCCGCTCAACTCGAGCATTGCACCTGCAAGGTGGAGCGTCAGCTCCTCGATGTCTGGCGGGCATTGCCGCGGATCAGCCAACGCACGCTCTGCCTCCACTACTTCGACCCAATTGCCGACGGCGTAGCCCAGCGGATCATCCATATCGGTCAGTGCAATGTGAACATCGAGCCCTGCTCCTTGCGCAACCTCTTGCAACGAGAGCGCAAGCTCTCTGGCATCGGAAGAGCGCTGCAGGAATGCACCCCGCCCAACCTTGACATCCAACGCCAATCCACGCGCGCCTTCTGCTATCTTCTTGCTCAGGATCGAAGCAGTGATCAAGCCGATGGACTCAACTGTACCGGTTTCATCTCGCAGCGCGTAGAGGATGCGATCGGCGGGCGCAAGGCGTTCGCTCTGCGCCAGCATGACCACACCAAGGGTGCGGAGTTGGCGCTCGATTTCCTCATCGGTGAGCACGACGCGGAAACCAACGATGGATTCGAGTTTATCTACGGTTCCGCCCGTATGGCCCAATCCACGTCCGCTCATCATCGGGACGATCGCGCCCGCAGCTGCTGCAATCGGAGCAGCCAACAGTGAGATCTTATCGCCCACTCCACCGGTGGAATGCTTATCCACCGCGTACCCAAGGTGCTCCCAGTTATACCTGTGGCCGCTATGTGCCATTGCTGTCGTCAGTGCGACGGTCTCGCTTCGGTCGAGCCCCCGGATGGACGCTGCCATCAAGAATGCTGCCGCTTGCGGTGGCGTAATGCTGCCGCTTACGACACCTGCAATGAACGCTCTGATCTCTTCTGCACTGAGCGTGCCGCCATCGCGTTTTTTCCGAAGGATCTCTGCCGGGATCATTGCTGGAGAACCGAGTAATTTTGTGCCAACCTTGCTGCAAAAATGGAAACGCTACCACCACTGTCCAAAGCACGTCTTCGATTGCTTTTACGCTTCCACCATCGCCGCCACCGCGATCAGGAACGACTCTTCCTGGCCGAGGGGATTCGCACAGTACGTGAGCTGCTCGGCTCGGCATACCAAGTACAACTCCTGATCTGCACCGAACGCTGTGCCCAAGAGCACGCCGATCTCCTGCAGGCATTTCACCAACGCGGCGTACCGTGCTTTTCGCTCAGCGAACGCGATTTTGTGCGCCTTGCAGACACCACGACGCCGCAAGGTCTCCTGGCTGTCGTCGCCTATCCGGACTACGAGCTCGAACACGTGCTCGACGGCAGCTCCTGGATTGCGCTCGACGGCATCAGCGATCCAGGAAATGCAGGCACGATCGTTCGAACAGCACTCTGGTTTGGATACAGAGCTATCGCGCTTGGTGCCGGGAGTGTTGATCGCTTCCAGCCCAAATTCGTCCGCGCGACGATGGGCGCACTGTTCCATCTTCGCATCGTGGAAGTAGCGCTCGAAACGCTGCTCGACCGCGTTCGGACGACGCATCGCATCATCGGTGCAACAGCCCGCGACGGGATAGCACTTGCGCAGTACGTTCCCCCTGCCGTGCCGCATGTCCTGGTCATCGGCAGCGAAGCCCACGGACTATCACCTTCCGTCGAAGAGCGGCTCGACGATCGTGTCACGATCGAGGGCAGCGGTGCGTTCGATTCGCTCAACGCAGCAGTTGCTGCAGGAATTGTGATGTACCACCTTCATAGCCGGGCATGAAGATTGTGCTCGCATCAGCAAACCCAGCCAAAGCCAAGGAGCTTGAATCCATCCTCGGCTCCCTTTTCGAGGACACATTGACGATTCTCACTGCCACCGATCTGCTCGGTGCAGACTGGCGTGTCGAAGAACCAGGTCACACGCTCGAAGAAAATGCCTACTTGAAGGCAGTAGCTGTCGCAGAACGCACACTCCTCCCCACCATTGCCGATGACACCGGTCTCGAGGTGGAGGCGCTCGGTGGGCTGCCGGGCGTACGCACCGCACGCTTTGCGGGCGACGGAGCATCGTGGCAAGCAAACAATGCGCTTTTGCTCGAGCGCCTCACGCATGCCAGCGATCGGCGTGCTCGTTTTCGGACAGTGCTCTGCTATCGTGATAGTCTGCGGACGATCTTCGCCGAAGGAATCTGTACTGGCACCATCGCACCTGAACCGCGCGGCAGTGGCGGCTTTGGCTATGATCCACTCTTTATCCCCGATGGCTACGATCGAACATTTGCAGAAATGAAGCCCGAAGAAAAACACGCCCTCTCCCACCGACGCCGTGCACTGGAACAGTTAGCTGAACGCCTCCGCACGCTATGGAGCTAACCCTACACACCCGGCTCGAGCATGCGCTTGCGAACGTCCGCGCGTTGGAACGTTCCGGTGCACTTCTCATCGCAGCTGTTGCCAGCCAAGCAGCAGCCGAACTGAACGTTCTACGCCAGGTTGTGCACGCGTACTTTGAGTGTTGTAGCGATGGAGAGCGGCTCTACGAAGCACTGCTTGGGACATATCTCTTCGCGGGTTTTCCCGCAGCGATCGAAGGGCTTCGAACCGCCCATGCAGTTGCACGTACACGCGGCGCACGATTCTGCAGCGCACACGGCGAGCCATACGACGTTGAACATTTTCGCGAGCGTGGCAGAAGGCACTTCGAGCGAGTCTATGGCGAATTCGCCGAGCGTGTGCTCGGACAAATCGAGGAATTCTCGCACGAACTGGCTGAGTGGGTCATCATCGAGGGCTATGGGAAAGTGCTCTCGCGTCCATCGCTTGACATCATCGAGCGCGAGCGCTGCGCGATTGCCGCACTCGCCGTCGGTGGATGGGAGCGGCAACTCCAGTCCCATCTTCGCGCGTATGCCCAGCTCGGTGGCAGCCGGGATGAAGCATGCGATACCCTGACAATTGCAGCAGCACTGAGTGCCCACGCTGCTGAGCCAATCGAGGTCGTGCATCATTTGCTTGAGTCGGTATGGCAGTAATCCGAAACGGCATCGCTCTGAGCGCACTTGCCCTCTGCTCCCTCGTTGCACAGCAGACACCGACGCCGCGACGCACCGACACCGTGCGACACCGTGAGCCAGTTGTGCAGCGGTCGCCGATCCGCGAACTGCAAGCCGATCTGGAAGCGCTCCTGAAAAATCGCGACCTAGCATCGGCGTACATCGGTGTGTGCGTCCTTTCGACGGAGACAGGCGAATTCCTCTTCCGCTCGAACGATACCAAGGCGTTCGTGCCTGCCTCGCTGATGAAGCTTTTTACCACTGCAGCAGCATTGGAACTGCTCGGACCGGAGTTTCGCTTTACCACTCGCATCTACCTCGACGGCCGCATCCGCCAAGGAGGCGATTTCGAAGGGAATCTCATCATTCGTGGGAGTGGAGACCCAACGTGGAGCGAAGCGTTCAATTCGCATCCGGATAGTGTCTTTGCCGTCTGGATCCGCGGGCTTGATTCGCTGGGCATCACGACGATCAAAGGGAACATCATCGCTGACGATCGCTACTTCGATGCAATCCGCTATGGCCCCGGCTGGATGTGGGATGACCTTGCCAAGCCCTATTCCCCGCCGGTATCGGCACTGGCAGCGTTTGACAACTGCGGACGAATCGTGATTCACCCAGCGAGCACAGTCGGGCAGCCTGCCACCGTCGAGCTACTCTACGGCAACGGTGCTATTCGCGTAACGTCCGAGATACTCACCGTTCCGCACGACCAGCCTGCAGAGATCGCAGTGCAACGGGAGCTTGGTTCAAACGCTCTCGAACTGCGGGGTGTTGTGCCACTTCCCGACGGTAGTACAGGCGAGCCAGTGATAGTGGACGTTCCGGTGGATAATCCCGCACTCTACGTTGGGATGCTCTTCCGCAATGCCCTGGAGCGACATCAGATTCGCTTTCGTGGTAGTGTCCTCACTGCTTCAGAGTGGGGTGAGCCGATTTCGTACAGCCGCTTGCCGATACTTGCAGTGTACAGCTCACCACCGCTGCGCACCATCATTGCGATCATGAACCGCACCAGCCACAACCTCTGCGCAGAAATGCTGCTGAAAACCATTGGGAAAGAAAGTAGTGGCACCGGCAGCTTCGCTGCAGGAGCAGACTACATTCGTTCGATGCTTCAGCGAAATGGCTTAGCCAGTGATGAACTTGCAATGAGCGATGGGAGCGGCCTTTCGCGACTGAACCTTGTTACACCATCGCTGGTTGCACGTCTGCTTTGGATGCTCTGGCGAAGCTCCTGGCGCAATGACGTTGCCGGATCGCTTGCCCGCCCTGGTGAACCTGGAACGCTCAGAACTCGTCTTGTGGGCACACTCGCCGAAAAAAACGTCGCCGCCAAGACTGGTACGCTCGACAACGTTTCAGCACTGGCAGGCTACGTGACTACCCGGGATGGCGAGGTTCTCTGCGTGGCAATCATGGCGAACCATCTCCTTGTACCTGAGTCCATCGCTCGCAACCTCGAGGACCTCATCTGCATGCGTTTGGCATCCTTCAGCCGGCGTTAGAAGGGAAGCCAGTACGCTGCTCCCCGCAGGCGAATAACCCCAACGGCAACAAGAAGTGCAGCAATCAATGCAAGGAGAAGGACACGCTGCCCGCGTGCGCGTGGTTCAGCAGCACGCGCCGCACGAGGCAGCAAATGCACAGCTCCGAGTGCAAGGAGCATTGTAACAGCATGTTCGTACTGCAAGCGCAGCGCTTGCATCTGCCAGCCTGCTGCTATGCTACCGTTGATAAGGAGCACAAGCCCTACCAGAAACTGAAGCGTCACAAGCAGCACTGCGCTTCGAATCCCCCAAGGAATCCATCCCGGCCACCGCCGCGTTACAATCCCAGCGATCACACCAACGATGATCGCAAGCAATGCAAGCGCGACAAGCCAGCGCAGACCTCCATGAAACTCAACGAGCCAGTCCATTGAATGTACCCTCCTGGGTGGTACTGCTACGATGCGGGCGCACCAATATGGCGCCGGTATGCAGCTGCATCCATAAGTTCATTGAGTTCGGCAGGATTTTCGAGCTCACATTTGAGAATCCACCCATCGCCGTAGCAGTCACGATTGATGATTTCTGGCGATGAACTAACCAGCGGATTGACTTCGAGCACCTTCCCCGTGCATGGCGCATAGAGATCAGCGACGGTTTTGACCGCCTCAATGGTGCCAAAGGACTTTCCACGCTCAATCCGCTCCAGACCTGCGGGAATGTCAACATAGACGATGTCGCCCAACTCGCTCTGTGCGTGGTCGGTAATTCCAATCCATCCGATGGTGCCTTCGACGCGAATCCATTCGTGATCGGCAGTGTAACGCAATTGTTCTGGAATGTTCATCAGCACAAACTCCTATGGTGAAATGCAGCGTCGAACAAGCGGGCGCGAAAATGGGAAAAAAATTTGCTCCAACCAAACACTTTTTTACGCCGGGGTGGATGAGCCTTCTTCGTGCAGTCGCTTAAGTTCCTCGATGTGCTGGAGGATACGCTGTTTCATCGCTTCCTCGACTTCTTGGTGACTTGTGCCTTTGATCATCTCACCAAGTTGAGGACAGTACGACGCGTACCGGTTACCCATGTCGTAGCGGCGAATCAGGATTTCGTAATCGAGAGGATTCGTACTGGTTGACTTTTGCATGGCAGCTCACGTGGATGGAAGAAGACAGCCACCGCTCAAGACGAGCAGCGCCCGGATTTAGGGTTGCTCGATGATGAACCCTGCACGTCCACTGGTTGCTTGCGCGAGCATCTGTGCGAACGTCTCGACTGCATCTTCGCCAATGCGTGCACTGAACTCCACAGCATCGCGGTAGTCAGCATCGAAATCGAGAGCGTAGTGGCGCAGCACCCCAGTAACTGCCTCGACATCTTCGTAACTGCAGAAGACTCGCACACTGACATACCGCACAACAGGGAGGCGCTCAGCATGCGCAATCACACGTTCTGCTGCTTGTGCATATGCGCGGGCAAGTGGGCCGAGCCCCAGCTTGATTCCACCGAAATACCGCGTCACGATCACCAAGACATCGCTCAAACGATACTTCTGAAGAACGAACAGAATCGGACGGCCAGCGCTTCCCTTGGGTTCGCCATCATCCCAGGCGCGGAAGTCCAATCCACCAGCACCGAGGCGGTATGCATAGCAATGATGGGTTGCCGACGGATAAAGCTGCCGTACACGCTCGACATGCACCAATGCGTCTTCCCTGCTCACGACGGGAACTGCAGTTGCGATGAACCGTGAGCCTTTGACCACAAGTTCATCGCGATGTTCACCCGCGAGTGTGTAGTAGAGAATCGTTGTGTCACTCATCGCGTGCTGTGGAAATGAACATTGGCATTGTCTGCTATCCAACCTACGGTGGTAGTGGGGTCGTTGCAACCGAGCTTGGGATGGCATTGGCCGCGCGTGGCTGGCGCGTGCACTTCATCACGTATGCGCTGCCATCGCGCCTGGATCGGTTTCGGGAGAACATTCGCTTCCACGAGGTCGAAATTCCGAGCTATCCGCTCATGGAGCACCAGCTTTACACGCTCGCGCTGGCAGGCAAAATTATTGACGTCGCTCGCTACGAACAGCTCGAACTGCTGCACGTCCACTACGCAATCCCTCATGCCGTCAGCGGCTACCTTGCCAAGCAAGTCCTCGCACGCGATGGCATCCAGTTGCGTGTCGTCACCACGTTGCATGGCACTGATATTACGCTCGTTGGACTCGACCCTGGGTTCCACCCACTGGTGCGCTTTTCCATCGAAGCATCCGACGCTGTCACCTGCGTTTCTCACTACCTGCGCGATCGCACGCAACAACTCTTCACTGATCGTGCTGCGATCGAGGTTATCCCGAACTTTGTGGACACCGCAGTGTACGATCGCTCGCGCTACAACAGCGCAGCACTTCGCCGGCAGCTTGCTCCTGGCGCTGAGCTTGTGCTGATGCATACGTCCAACTTCCGCCCTGTCAAACGCGTCACCGACACAATTCGCATCCTCGCTGCTATCCGTGAGCACGGCATCAGCGCACAGCTTGTGCTCATCGGCGATGGTCCGGAGCGTACGGAAGCAGAGCATCTGTGCCGCTCGCTCGGACTGTGCGAGGCTGTGCACTTTATCGGGAAGGTTATGGCGACGGCAGAGCTGCTCTCTGCGGCCGATATCTTCCTGCTTCCCAGCCAAAATGAAAGTTTCGGCCTTGCTGCACTCGAAGCGATGAGCTGCGGGGTCCCGGTGGTTGCTTCCAACGTCGGCGGCATTCCAGAAGTCGTCAGCCATGGCGAGAATGGGTACTTGGCCGAACCAGGCGACATTGACCGAATGGCACGCTATTGCATCGAACTTGCCAGCAACGGAAAAAAATGGCACCGCTTCAGCCAAGCAGCCCGCAATGCTGCAGTTGAACGCTTTTCGATCGAACGCATCATCCCACTCTACGAAGAGCTCTACACGCGCATAACGAGTGCGTAATTTGCCACTGCGATGATCTGCTACCGCAAGCAAAATGCCTGCGCGCGCTGGGTAGTTGCTCTTATTGCCACTTGTGTAACTGGTGCAGCGGCAACACCACACCAGTGGAATGGCCTCTACCAGCGCGGTTTTCTCGAAGCACCCGATCGGAGCAGCGAAGTTCTTTTCACTGCCCGTATTGGCAGCACTCGTATCTGGTGCCGTCCCACCGGTATCAGCCTCGTTGCAGTCTCCCGCACCGGGGAGCACGTTCGAACGCAGCGAATTGATCTCGACTTTGCATCCGCGCCTACTGGCGTTTTCCCCGCTAGTCAACGTCCGGAACGGTATCACATCGTTGACGGTCGCTGCCAGCGAGAGCTACGTTCGTTCGATGCACTGCGCTACATCGGCGTTGCCCCAGGCATAGACATTGTGTTTCGCTGGTCGCCCAGCGGACTCAAGTATGACGTTCTTGCAGCGCCTGGCAGCGACCTTAGCGCCTTGCGCCTTGTCCTCCGCGGCGGACGGATCAAACAGCTCGACCCCGCTAGCGGCGCGCTCCGCATCGCGAGTGGCACAGAGGAATTCCTCGACGCTGCTCCCACTGCCTACCAACCAACACCAGAGGGTACCGAGCGGCCACTCTCGGTCAAGTACACTGTCTTCAACGATACAACGTTCGGCTACCGAATCACCGAGGTGTTCGATCCTACACTCCCGCTGGTGATTGATCCGGCGATCGTGTGGTCAACCTACGTTGGTGGTTCGCAGGAGGACGCCGCCAATGATCTGACAACCGATGCCGCGGGGAACATCTACGTGTGCGGCAATTCGCTGAGCATTGATTTTCCGCTGCGCGGAGCAAGCGCCAACCGCGGCAGGCAGAACATGGTCATCGCAAAGTTTACTGCAGGCGGGCAGCACCTGTGGTCCACGTACTTCGGTGGGGAGCGCGATGAAGTCGCTAAAGCTATCGTCTGGGATGGCTCCAGTGGCTTGCTCTTCGTTGGAGGGTGGTCCAGCAGCCCTTCTGTGACCCTGAGCTCTCCCTACCCCAACCGCGCAGGTGGTGCATTCGATGCTGTCGTGTTGTCGTTTACAACCGATGGCGCGTTTGCCGGAGGCACGTTTCTCGGTGGAAGCCGCGAAGAATTGGTCAATGCTCTTGCACTGCGTCGTGATGGGAGTCTTGTGGCGGTTGGACGGACAAACAGCCCTGACTTTCCCATTGCACAAGCGCTCCAGCCGACCATTGGCGGAGATAACGACGTGTTCGTCACAGTGCTGGCTATCCCCACTCTGCAAGTCATCTGGTCTACGTACTACGGCGGCAGTGCATTCGACGAAGCCTACGGCGTGACTACCAGCCCAAGCGGAAGCGTCTTCGTCACCGGTGTCACGGTGAGCAACGATTTCCCGACGGCGAATGCATTGCAGCCACAAGCTCCTCTGCTCGACAATGCGTTTGTATTGGCTCTTTCCAGCAGTGGCCGTCGCATCTGGTCCACGTACCTCGGCGGAAGTGACTACGACTTGGGCAATCGTATCGCATACTGGAACGGAAAGCTCTATCTGGCGGGAACGAGCTCCAGCAGCGACTTTCCAATCACCGGCGATAGTATTGCCCAACGCGAGAAAAGCGGCTTCAACGATGCCTTCTTGGTTTGTATGAGCGAAACAACCGGCACGCCCGTATGGTCCACCTTCTGGGGCGGGCGATCGGCAGAATCGGGCTTTAGTGTCGGTGTCTATAGCGATGGGCGTGTTGTCTTAGCAGGAAGCACTTCTTCGCCTGACTTCCCTCGACGGCGAAGTGTACTCTGGGAGCCCCGCGGCGGCGACGATGTGTTCGTAGCTCTCTTTCGAGATGGGCAAAACCTCTGGTCAGCGACCTTCGGCGGTTCGAACGATGACGTGCTCTACGCAATAGCGCTCCTACCTTCAGGGGACATCGTCGGTGCCGGCGAAACGCGGAGCCGAGACTTTGCCCCACTCGTCAATGCGCAGTACCAGCCAAATCCCTCGCCAGGCAACCGTAGCGACTGCTTTCTTTTCCGCCTCTGTGGGTTCGCACCGACAGTGCAGACATCTACGCCCAACCGAACACTCTGCAACGGGCAGCGTGCGGAGCTTTGGGCAAGTGATTCGCTCGACATCGCCGCCATCGAGTGGAACACAGGCAGTACAGCCCGGCGGATTACCATCACCGATGCCGGAGCCTACTGGTTTACCGCCACCTCGCGGAGTGGCTGTACGGTCACCAGCGACACGGTTGTCTTTCGAACGGCAGTTGCGCTACCAGTAACGCTCGACACCATTTCGGCGCGGCGGAATTTGCGCATCTGCGAAGGAGAGCGGATCGGATTTACACTTCGCCTACGGTACCGCACCCACGCATGGCTCGATAGCAACGGCACAATCCTTTCGACTGCCGATACGCTCTGGGTGACATCGAGTGGAGCGTACCAGGCAGTCGTCGAGGATAGCACTGGCTGTATTCTCCGCTCGGCACTTCAACGCGTAGAAGTCGTTGCTCGCCCTATACTGCGATACCTCCGCTTGGCGCCTGATGGCTCCAGCACACCGATTGCAACCGATACCATCATCGCATGCACGGGGGAAACTGTTGAAATCGAAATCGCACGTCCAGCTGGAGCTGCATGTACATGGTCCGATGGCATGATGGGTTGTCGCCGCACCATGACCCGCGATGCACTGCTTGCCGCACAGGTGACCGATACCAACGGCTGCACATGGATGATGCGCCCGATTACTATTGGCTTTACTCAGCGGGAACGCCCAAGCCTCCAGAGCCGCGACAGTGTCTGCGTTGGCCTGCCGTTCACGGTTGGGGCGCAACCTGCCAGTGGCGCAGTGATCTGGGATGTTCCTCCAGGGCTCGAACTGCTCCAGGCGAGCACTGATAGCACTCAGCGTACATTCCGCGCCCAGCGGCCGGGAATCTACCACCTGGCAGCATGGATCGCCGCTCCCTGTAGCGATACAGCAGCAATCACGATCGTCGTCACCGACCAGCCAACAGTTGCTATTGCTGCGACAGCTGTGCGACTCTGCCCTGGCCAGCAGAGCACACTTACGGCTCCTTCTGGCTTCCTCGAGTACCGCTGGAATGGCACAATCGGTGATACGATGTTCGTTGCCAGCGATACGGGGTGGTATCGCTTGGAGGTCTCCACGCGCAGTGGTTGCACAGCGAAAGATTCGCTCTACATCGGACGATGGCAGCCAATCGCCACAGCTGCATCCACACTCGATTTTGGCACTGTTGCGCTCGGAGACGTCGCCCAACGTACTGCAGTGCTGCGCAATCCCTCTGATACCGCGCAAGAGGCGAAGCTCCAGCTTGCGCGTGGAACTGCATTTCGAATTCGCCAGCCCGCGACATTGACGCTCCCGCTCGCTGCTGACTCCGAAGGCACTGTTCTTATCGAATTCGAACCGACTTCCGAAGGAGAGACAACCGATACGCTCATCATCATTGCCTCCTCCCCATGTGCGGAAACGCTCCGCGTCGCTCTTCGCGGAATCGGGGGGCAGAGCAACAAGCCGTTGCCGATTACCTTCGCGATCGAGGACGTTATCATTTCCCCAACGCAGTCGGTTGTCTCTATCCCGCTCTACGCATGGAGCAGTTCGAGCGATGCCCAGCAGGTTGACTCGCTGATCCTCGAGCTGAGCTATAACCCAACGATGCTCCTCCCACAGCGGATTGTGCCTGGCAGCCTTACGCGACAGCCTCTGCAGAACGGGCGCGGCTGGCTTCAAGCGGTCATTTCACTCGATGGCCTCCCAACAGCAGCGCGAATGTTCCCGATCGCTCTACTGGAAGCGAGCGTCCTCATTGGCGATCGTGAAGCTGATTCCATCAAGATTGAGCACGCCACAGCACCACGCAGAGATCTGCTCTACGCACCTGCAACGGGTATCATCCGCTACGAAGGACTCTGCACTGCTGGTGGCGTCCGCTTGATCGGGCAAACCGTGAGGGAGCGTTTATCCATCGTCCCGAACCCAAGTGATGGCGAAGCATCAATCCTGATGGGCATCGTTGACAGTGGACCAGTCCTTGTGCGGCTGATCAGTAGCGACGGCCGCATCCTCTGGGAAACAGCATTCGTGGAGAAAGCAGGGCGTTACGTTGCTCTCGCCTTGCCGAGCCTTCCACCGGGCAGTTACACGGTGGTTGCTGTCTCGCAATCAGGAGTAGCGACTGCCCGCGCGGTAATTGTCCGCTGACAATAGCAACGGTATCGCGTGCGTTTTGTACGCCGTCACACCCTCAACCGACCATTGTGTTCGCACGTACTCTGCTTTTGACCGCTACGGTGCTTTCGGCAACAGCGTCAGCGCAGTGGGCAATCCTGCGTACCGATGCCGATAGCTTGATCCGGCTTGGAAGAGACTACATCTACGCAGCTCGCTTCGACGAGGCACGCACCATCTTCGCGGAAGTCATCCGGCGCTACCCACACCATCCAGCCGGCTACTTCCTCGACGCGATGATCGAGTGGTGGCAGATGCAGCTCGATCGCCGCAACAGCAAGCGCTACGAAGCCGAGTTCCTTCGGAAGATTGACGCAACGATCGCTCTTTGCGACTCCATCCTCGAGCAGAACCCGTACGACATCGCGGGGCTGTTTTTCAAAGGTGGTGCGCTCGGCTACCGTGGGCGATACTACGCCACGATCCAGAGCTGGCTCAAAGCCGCGAACGATGGGCGGCTTGCACTCGACATCCTCATCAAATGCAACCAACTGGCTCCGTCGAACCACGACATCATGCTCGGAACGGGCATCTACAACTACTACGCCGCAGCGCTGCCGGAAAAGTACCCCGTGCTCAAACCCATCATGGTGTTTCTGCCCAGCGGCGATAAGCGACTCGGGATTCTTCAACTGGAAGCGGCAGCGCAGAACGCCACCTACGCTGACATCGAAGCAAAAGTGCTGCTCCAGCAAGTCTATAGCTCCCAATTCGAAAACCAACCGCAAGACTACCTCCGCATAAGCCGTGAGCTCTATGAACGCTATCCGACCAATCCACTCTTCCACCGTCGCTACGCAGTTGCTCTGCTCCAAGTTGGCAGCTACGATAGCAGCATTGCGCACTGGCACCGCATCCTCGACGCCTACCGCACCAAGCAACCCTACTACGACGCCTATGCTGCACGCGAAGCGCTCTACTACATCGGCTGGCACTTATTCGTCTCCGGCCGGTATGAGGAAGCACTCCCGTACTTTTACAAGTGCGACGAAGCATGCCGGCTGCTCGATGAAGATCCGTCCGGCTTTATGGTCAAGCTCAACCTCTACGTCGGAAAGATCTACGACCTCCAAGGGAAGCGTGACCTGGCGATCATGCAGTACAAGAAAGTCCTCAGTTGGCAAGACGTGCAAAACTCGCACGAGGAAGCATCGCGCTACCTCAAGTCACCGTACGGCAAGTAATTGCTCGGTTGGTCGTCTCTTTTTCGCTAGTTTCACATAACCGTTCCTTCCCGTTTGTATGCCCAAGCGCGCTGAAAAACCCAAGATTGTTCCAGTCCTCCCGCTGCGCGATATGGTGGCGCTTCCTCACCAGGAGGAAGTCATCTTCGTTGGACGCGCCAGCTCGATCGCTGCCGTACAGCATGCGCTCCAGCATGATCGTCTGATCGCTGCCGTTATGCAGCGGACCACTGCAGATTCTCCCAGCTTTGAAGATCTCTACCACGTCGGGACTCTGGCAGAGATAAGCTTCATTGCTCGTTCGCCGAACAACGTCTTTCGCGTCAAGCTCGTCACGAAGCACCGAATCAAGATCGAGCCGCACGACGATTCCTTGCCGTATCTGCTTGTCGCAGCTCGCCCGTTTCCAGAGGAAGGGAGGCTCAGCACTGCACAGCTCGATCAGCTCCTGCAAGAGTATCGCCACTACGAAGAATCGCTCGAAATCTTCGATGAGGAAGAACACGAAAACATCGCAGCGACAACGAAAAAGTACGGCGACGTTTACACAGTTCTAAGCGAGTTCGCCAGCTCCGAACCACAGCGCACCCAAGAAATTCTCGCTGAGCCAGCACTCCCCAAGCAGCTGGCGATGACAATCTCGCTTATTCACGAGGCGCTCAACAAGGAAAAAATCCAGGAGGATGTTGGCCAAGAGCTTCGGCACGCATTGCATGCGACAATGCGAAAGGAGTTCATCCGCAATCAAATCCGCATCCTCCAGCGGGAACTTGGCGAAGATGAAGAATCGCTCCAAGCTTCGGAAGTCGAACGCTTCCGGCAACTCATCGAATCGGCTGGAATGCCCGAGCACGTCAAGAACCACGCCACCGAAGAACTCGAACGGCTCCGGAAGACGTTCCCGATGGCACCCGACTACGGTGTCATCCGTACCTACCTCGAATGGCTCACCGCACTTCCCTGGTCGGTGCGCTCAGCGGACAATCTCAGTTTGGCAAATGCCCGCGCCGTCCTCGATGCAGATCACTACGACCTGGAAAAACCCAAAGAGCGCATCCTCGAATACATCGCAGTGCTGAACCTGACAGGTTCGATGCGTGGCCAGATCCTCTGCTTTGTCGGCCCCCCAGGCGTTGGGAAAACCTCCCTTGCCGCCTCGATCGCCCGCGCGTTAGGACGGAAGTTCGTCCGCATCTCGCTCGGTGGCGTCCACGACGAAGCAGAAATCCGCGGGCATCGCCGAACCTACATCGGCGCTATGCCAGGCAAGATTATCCAAGCAATGAAACGCGCCGGGACCGTCAACCCTGTCATCTTGCTCGACGAAGTGGATAAACTCGGACGAGATTTCCGCGGGGACCCCGCTGCAGCGCTGCTCGAAGTGCTCGATCCTGAGCAAAATCGCGCCTTCAATGACCACTTCCTCGAAGTTGACTACGACCTTTCGCAGGTTCTCTTCATCGCCACTGCGAACGTCCTCTACGACATTCCCGAGCCGTTGCTCGATCGAATGGAGATCATCGAGCTTTCATCGTATCTCGACCACGACAAACTCGAAATCGCCAAACGCCACATTATCCCGCGGCTGATTGAACAACTCGGACTGCGGGATATTCCCATCACGTTCGACGACGAAGCAATCCTGACAATTATCCGCCACTACACTCGCGAAGCAGGAGTTCGCAACCTCGAGCGCGAGCTGAGCCGCGTGCTCCGCAAGATCGCACAACGTGTTGTCGAACATTTCCCTGTGACAACTGCAACCGCGAACGACTCCATTCGCACACAACCGAAGTTCCGCCGATACGTGCGCTCACGGCGTTTTACGATCAACGTCGAGATGGTGCACGAGCTGCTTCGGGCACCGCGCTTCCGAAAGGCAGCAGCAGATCAAACTGACCGCATCGGCGTTGCCACTGGCCTTGCATGGACAAGCACCGGCGGCGAACTCCTCCCGGTCGAAGTAACGATCATGCCAGGCACAGAAAAGCTCTTGCTGACCGGAAAACTCGGCGAGGTCATGAAAGAATCAGCGCAGGCAGCACTGTCCTACGTCCGCACCAATACGCACCGGTTCGGTATCCCCGCTGATTTTGCGCAGAACAAAGACATCCACATCCACGTCCCTGAAGGTGCAATTCCCAAAGATGGTCCAAGTGCTGGGATCACAATGACGATTGCGCTGATCTCTGCAGCACGCGGCATTCCGGTGCGTGGCGATGTTGCGATGACCGGCGAAATCACACTGCGCGGCATGGTGTTACCCGTGGGCGGACTCAACGAAAAGCTCCTGGCAGCCAAGCGGAATGGCATCACAACCGTCATCGTTCCCAGCGACAATCGCAGCGACATCGAGGAGCTCCCCGTGCACCTGACCTCCGAGATGACGATCCACTACGTTTCCACCATCCAAGAGGCACTACCGCTTGTGTTCCGCACGCCACTTATCACCGAGGACAGCTCTACGTCGAACGGTCAACTGTCCGAATCCCATGTGGCAGCGTAGTGCGCTGACCGCCCTCTGCGCGGTCCTTCTTGCAGCATGTTCTGGCAGCGACGACCGTTTCGTGGAAACGTACACGGATATTCTCGTCGTCCGCATGAGTCAACGCGATTCGACCGATGGCAACCGCCGTGTCCAGGACGTGCTCGCCAAGCATGGGTACAGCGAAGAAGCCTTCCGTCGGGAGTTTATCGAGCGTGCCCGCGATCCAGAGCGACTTCGAACGCTCCTGGATACTGCACGCGCCCGCGCCCTGCGACACATCGAATTAGAAGCGAAATTGCAGCAGAGCAACCGCCAGCGATAGGACGGGACGCTTCGGCAAAATCAGCGATGCAAGGTCTTGCGTCGAAAAGCCAAGCTCCCACCGACCATCCCACAGCGCTACCTGCACCGCGACGGGAAACGCCCACGCAGCAATCGTCCCAATACGGAGGCCACCACTGACGATGAGCTGCGCATTGACCCAGTACCGCGTCCCCAGCGTGACAAAAAACGGCGGAGCCCCCGGTGCATCGGGACGGAGTGGAACTGTTGCTTCAATCCCTACGTCACGCTCAATTCCGATGGAGTGGCTCAGTGCCACTCGCAGTCGTGTCGGGAGCATTCTGCGTACCCCTGGCAGGCCGCTCCACTTGAAATAGCCTCCCTCGCCGGTGATGTTCTGCGCTTCAGCGAAGATGTTGTACGAGGAAAATCCCGTCGTGATCATGCCATTGAGAACGGTATCCTCGACGGCAAAGACGTTGCCATCCCACCAGACGGACCCAATATCGAGCACCGCGAGCGATCCGCGCCAACGGCCGCCGACATCGAGCGTCAGTCCTACATCGCCACCGAACCCGCTTCCGACCGGGACAAGCCCATCGCCAGGTCGGAGCGAGGGCGTTGTTGCTTTGCCATAGCTGACGTTGAAGTACGGCGAGATTGCTGAGTACGCCGTGATGGTGCGGTTTTCGATTTTCCCATCGAGCAGGATGTAGCCTTCGATGAGTCGCCCGACAACGCCTCCGTAGAGTTGCACGTGACGTCCGTTGTAGAGTCGAACGCCATAGCCGATCGCATAGTCCCGCAGCCAGCTCATTCCAATACGGCTCGAATCAAACAGCTCCGAGTAGCGCTTCGGCGTGCGTGCGTAGCCGACGGTGTCGCCGCGCCAGTTGAGTGCAGTTGAGTCGAAGTACGCATCGTATCGCCCTAAGAATGCAATGCGCGCGAGCATACTATTGAGCCGGAACTCTGCGCTGATACGATCGCGAACGCCGAGAGCAATTCCACCCCAGCCGGAGCTTTGATAGCCAATGCCGATGAGCAATGCATCGAGATTGAACGCGATTCCCCGTCCGGAAAAGTTCTCTGCAGCCCGCTGTTTATCAGCAAGCGACAAGCGTTGTTGGTCGAGCTGGAAGATAATCGCCGCAAGCTGCCCGAAGCTGAGTGCGTTGGAGGCAGCGCTGGCCCCAATTTCCCCAATACCGATACTCCAACGGCGAGCGTAATGATACTCGCCATACCCCATTGGCGTGCCGAGCGCGAAGGTAATCGTTGTTGGGACAAACCCCAGAGTGGCAGGATTAGCCCAGAGCGCTTGATAGCCGCTAGCGAAATTCGGCGCCAGCACGAGCGCTCCCGCGCGCGGTGAATCGCTCAGCTCCACTTGTGCTCGTCCCAGGGTAACCACCAGCAGCAAGAGCGCAAGCCAGTGCATCATCGCTGAAGCTGAAGCTGTTCCATACGCTTTTGCACTTCCTGTTCGATCGCCGCTGCAAGACGGAGTGCTGCAATACCATCGCTGAGCGAAACAATCGCAGGTGCGCCATCGAGAATACTCGCCACAAATGCGCGGTGCTCGTCTGCGATTGCATTGCCTGGCTCGATGAGCGGATGCTCATACCAAATCGCATTCCCACCGGCATGTGCAACGATCGTCCCACCGCCATCATGCTGGCCATCAATGCGATAAACCTCCAAATCCGGTACCGAAAAATCGAGCGACATGTACGCCATCGGCTGAAACAGACGCAGCTTGCGCAGCGGCTTTGGGGTCAAGCGTGATGCTGTGAGGTTGGCGATACACCCGCTGGCGAACTCTAAGCGTGCGTTGGCAATATCCACCGAGTTGCTGATCACACCAACGCCGTGGGCCTCGATGCGAACGACCGGCTCTCTGGCCAGCGCAAGGACCAAGTCGAGATCGTGCACCATCAAATCGCCGATGACCGATACATCCGTTCCCCGCTCGCGGAAGGGGCTGAGACGATGCGCTTCGATAAAGAGCGGACGGGTAACGTAGCGCAGCGCAGCGCGGAATGCCGGGTTGTAGCGCTCGACATGCCCGACGTGGACGACTGTTCCCGCCAGGGCTGCGGCGACCTCGATGCGCTCGGCTTCTTCGAGCGTCGCAGCGACGGGCTTTTCGAGCAGGACGTGCTTGCCCTTCTCAAGCGCTGCACATGCGACGCTGGCGTGCTGGGAAGTCGTCGTTGCAACTGTAACGGCTTCGCACGCATCGAGTGCATCACTGAGCGAGTCGAACGCCCGGACATTGAGTTCTGCTGCCAGTTTGGAGGCACGCTCAGCCACGATGTCGAACACCCCTACCAGTACTGCTCGCTCACACTGCGTCCACAGCCGCGCGTGGATACTTCCAAGATAGCCACACCCGATGACCGCGACGGCAACTGGTTGCTTCATTGGTCCTTTTCCGGTGAGGTTGCACGCGGATGCGCCTGAGCATACGCCTGACGGAGCCGCTCGATCGAAACATGCGTATAAACCTGCGTTGAGCGGAGCGAGCTATGCCCAAGGAGCATCGAAACTGCTTGGAGATCAGCACCGCGATCGAGGAGGTGCGTTGCAAAGCTATGGCGAAAGATATGGGGCGAGCGTCGCGGTGCGTCGCTGATGCCATCGAGCAACTTCCGAATGGCACGCCAGGCTTGCGCTGGGCGGAGTGGCTTCCCCCGTGGCGAAAGGAACAGCGCCCGCTCTCCAGCGGCAGGACCAAGCGCACCGCGGCAGCGCTTGTATTGCTCAATAGCTTCGAATGCTCGCTTGCCAAGAAGGACAACACGCTCTTTGCCGCCCTTGCCGACAACGCGCACAGTCAGTGCTGCCGGATCTATGGAATCGCATTCCAAGCTGAGCGCTTCACTAATGCGCATCCCGCTCGAATAGAGCAGCTCCACAAGTGCTGCAAGACACCAGCCCCACGGCGTCGAACGATCAATCCGCTCGATCGCTTGAGCAACTTGCGCTTGTTGCAACACCGACGGCAGTGGCTTATCGAGCTTTGGCAGGCTCACCGCACGGGCGGGGTTGCCGTTGCACCAACTGCGCTCTTGGCAGAAGTGAAAGAACGTTCGCAGTGCGCTGAGTTTCGTTACGATCGTTCGCTTGGCATTTCCACACTTGTACAGATGCGCTATAAACCCGCGAACGTGCTGCGCTGTTAGCTCACCGACTGCTGTCGCGCTGGATGCGCTCTCGCTCTGGTAGGCGCAGAATTCTGCGACCGCATCGCAATAGCGGCGCTGGGTATGCGGACGATACCCTTGCACCGACAGCCACTCGGCAAAACGCTCGTGTGCTTGAGCAATGTCCATGTCCGGAGGGGAGAAGTCCACTATCGCTGCGATACAAGATACAACAACAATGCCATAAGCACCGAAGGTGCGCAATCGCAATTGAGTATCTTCGCCGGTAGCAGGAACACCGCCACAAGCGCCGATGGAACAACTCTGCCACTTCATTGATGGGCACTTTGTCTCTTCCGCTGAATGGATTGACGTTCTTGAACCTGCCACTGGCCACGTCTATGGACGCGTTGCGTCTGGCGGGAGCGAAGAAGTTGCAGAGGCGGTTGCGGCAGCCCTGCGTGCGTGGCCGAGCTGGGCACAACGCCCCGCAGCGGAACGGTCCGCTCTGTTGAACTGCATCGCCGATAGGCTCGAAGAGCGACTCGAAGAGTTTGCCACTGCGGAATCCCGCGATCAAGGGAAACCTGTTACGCTCGCCCGCACACTCGATATTCCACGCTCGATTGCTAATCTCCGATTCTTCGCCGCGGCAGCACTCCACGTTGCAACGGAAGCGCATCCATCGCCGGGCGCACTCAACTACACCCTGCGCGAGCCACTCGGAGTAGTCGGGTGCATCTCACCGTGGAACTTGCCGCTCTACCTGTTCACCTGGAAGATCGCACCAGCACTCGCCTTTGGCAACACCGTCGTCGCCAAGCCATCGGAGCTAACACCACTGACTGCAACGATGTTTGCAGAGCTTTGCAACGAGTGCGGACTGCCGCCTGGCGTGCTCAACATCATCCATGGCTATGGCGCTCGCGCCGGCGCTGCGATAGTGGAACACCCGCAGGTGCGTGCAATTTCGTTTACTGGCAGTACCACAACCGGGGAGTACATTGCCCGCACTGCAGCACCGATGTTCAAGAAACTTTCGCTCGAGCTTGGGGGAAAAAATCCAACCATCGTGTTTGCTGATGCAGACCTCGACACCGCCATCCCGCAGATTGTTCGAGCTGGATTTCTCAACCAAGGCGAAATCTGCCTGTGCGGCTCGCGCATCCTCGTCGAACGCACGATCTATTCGGAAGTCGCCGAGCGTTGTACTCGCCAGGTTGAAACGCTTGTCGTCGGGGATCCACTCGATGAGCGGACAGAAATCGGCGCTCTGGTTTCTGAGGCGCATTACCGCAAAGTGCTCGGTGCCATCGAGCAAGCACGCCGCGATGGTGGCCGCATCCTCACAGGCGGCAAGCCTGCTCAGCTCCAAGGTCGCTGCGCACGCGGATGGTTCGTCGAACCCACGGTGATTGCTGACCTCCCACCAACATGCTACGCCAATCAAGAGGAAATTTTCGGTCCGGTTGTAACGTTGCTCCCCTTCGAGGATGAAGAAGAGGCTCTCGAGCTTGCCAATGGTGTTCGCTACGGCTTGGCTGCGAGCATCTGGACGGAAAACCTCCGCCGTGCACATCGCGTCGCTGCGCAGCTGGCATGCGGGATCGTCTGGGTCAACTGCTGGATGCTCCGCGATCTACGAACGCCATTTGGTGGCATCAAGCAGAGTGGCTCCGGTCGGGAAGGAGGCTGGGAAGCATACCGTTTTTTCACCGAAGCGAAAAATGTTTGCATCAAACTTTAGCACGGAGGATTTCCAATGAAACGTTTGCTCGGTGTGACACTCCTTGCAGCAGTGCTCAGTGCCGCGCTTTCAGCGCAATGGCAGATGCTCGCACGCATTGACGGTGCTGATGTTGGACGGCTTTACCAGAGTCCATCGGGTGTGCTCTACGTACAGCTTGCCAGCGGGATGAAGATTTTCCGTTCCTATGATGGCGGCATCCTTTGGAGTCCGCTGGAGCTTCCTTCGGCGGCAAATCAAGCGGGCTTTGCCCCAGGCGCAGATTCACTCGGCTTGGAGGCGCTGCTGCTGCTTGCAGATGGACAGCTCTATCGCTCGACCGATAATGGGTTTTCATGGCATGAACTTCCACATCCGCGTGGAATATCCCAAGGGGAAGAGCTCGCAGCAATCCATGCGGTGCGCTATGGGGAGCTTGTCCTTCTGACTACGACCACTGCAGGCTGGGGCGTGTACCTTTCACGCGATAATGCCGAGAGCGCTCTTCGTATCGGTGAACTCCCGCATGGGCAGTGGCGCTTTTTCCAAGCGCAGGATTCGGCGATCTACTGCTATGGTGATGGACTCTTCCGTCTCCAGTGGCGTACCCCGCAGCTTGTCCAGCTTTCGGCTGAGTACCATGTATCCATGACTTCGACGCAGGAGTACAGTGGTGCACCAGTTCTCCTTTGGGCAATTCGCGGCAGCAGAGTTGTCCGCTCCAGCGACCAAGGCATGCAGTGGAGCGAGGCAAGCGCTGGTCTTGGCGCGCTGCCAACAGGGAGCATCCTCCTCGGCGGGCGCGAGGGCACGGTGTTCTGCTTTGTACCGACTGCCAGCGGAGACTCTACGATGATTTATCGCCGCGTTTCAGGAGTGCAAACGTGGTCACTTGCTGGAACGCAAGCATTTGCCGCTCGCGATGCTGCAGCGACACAGAGCGGCACGCTGCTGGTTACTACACCCGATGGCGTCTTCTCCTCCGAGGAAAACGGCATGTTCTGGTCCAACTCTTCCAGCGGCATCCAAGGCGTTGGGATCCAGTGTGCAGCCGTTCAATCGCCTGCAACGGTTGTTGCTGTTAGCACCAGTGGCAGGATCTATCGCTCAATCAATGGCGGAATCAGTTGGGCACGAAGCGGGATGTTCCCACCAACTGCCCAGGCGTTGGACATCGCGATTGCAGTACCAACAGTTGTCATCGGCACAACAAGTGGCCTTTGGTGTTCACTCGATGGAGGGGCGAGTTTCCAGCAGTGCTCAACTGCCACGGACGCAATTATCGAACCGATCTCGAGCATCGCACAGCTTCGAGGAATGCTCCTTGCAGTTGGCTCGACCTCAGCGTACATTTCCTCCAACGGAATGGCATGGACGAAGCTTTCTCTGCCGGTCGGGCAGGTCCGCCTCCTCCGCTCGGCTGATTCTCTTGCGGTGATCTCGACCCAGCACTCGCTGATCAGCATCGAAAGCATCATGCCACTATCGGCACGGACAATCGCAACGACGGACGGCATGATTGTGCACCACGACATCGCTGCTGATGGCTCAATTGGCATCGTCCTCGATTCTGCAGGAGCGCTCTACTACCAACGCTTCAGCAGCACAGGGCGGCTGGAAGCAACTGTTCCACTTTCCGTCGCTGAGATCCAAACGATGGTGCTCTCGCGTGGGGGCACTGCATACATTGCTCCACGCAGTCAATCATTCCTCTACGTCATCGGCAGAAATCAGGCTACTGCAACTGTTGATACAACAATTGGCGAACCGGTTCTCTCCCTGCGCCGACAGCAGAGCGGAGAACTGCTCGCCACCACTGCATATGGCGCCATCTACCGCATGGCAGCTGACTCGGTACTAAGCACTCACGAACCGGCTCGTCTGATGCTAACGATCACCCCCAACCCTGCAAGTGACCGCGTAGCAATCACTGCGGATGGAGGAATCAAGCGCGTTCGCGTCTATGACTTGATCGGAACAGTACAGGCGGATATTGTCGCTCAACAACCAGCACCGGCGAAGACTATTGAAATCGGCTCCCTTCCGGCAGGTTACTACACCGTCGTCGTACACACTGCCTTGGGCATCACAGCACATCCGTTGATCATCGAACGGTAGCAATGAGCCAGATTGTCGAAAGTCCCAATGCACCGCGTCCGGTCGGCGCCTATCCACACGCGCGTCGGGTCGGTGACTTTGTTTTTCTCTCTGGGGTCGGTCCTCGGCTACCTGGCAACGGGGAGATTCCTGGCAATCGCTACGATGAGTTCGGCAATCTCGTTGACTACGACATCGCCGCTCAAACGCTTTCGGTCTTCCGCAACGTGCGCGCAATCTTAGAGGCTGCAGGTGCGCGCTGGGAAGACATCGTTGATGTTACTGTCTTCTTGACGAACATGCAGCGCGACTTTCCGATCTTCAACGAGCTTTGGCGCGAGCATTTCGCAGACGTCAATGCCTGCCGTACAACAATCGAGGTCGGCTCCCTTCCAACACCAATTGCTGTCGAAGTGAAGGTGATTGCTTATGTCGGTGCGTAGTTTGTTTGCCGCGCTTGTTTCGATCTGGAGCATCTCCACCCTGTGGGCACAGCCGGTGCTTTCGTACCTGATTCCAGACATCGGTGCGCCTGGAATGGCTGTGTACGTCGAGCTTATCGCTCCTAATGCAGCCGACATCGAGGGCACAAGCTTTAGTGCAAACGATGGAGTCTTTCTGGGAAATCCGAGCGACCCACTGCGCATCGAGCTTGTCCGACCTGATGATTCAACCAAGCTGACGTTCGGTCCACTCATTGTTTCGTGGTCGGGGCGACTTATGAGCACCATTGCCTACATTTCCCCGACAGCAACTCCGAATAGTTGGGATTGGCGGCAGCTGAGCAATGCATGGCGGATTCCTCTCCGCATACGGACACCGAACGGCGTTACCGCAGTCGATACGTTCTACATCGTTCAGCCCACGCCAGGAGGAGATTTCCGCACACGAACGGAATCTGTGCTCGGACGGCCGCCGCTTGGGGTTCGATCACGACGTGGAGCGCTCCTATTCGATAGCCTGCTGCTTGGTGCGCGGACGTACACTGTTGCTACCGACGATCCCGATCAAATCGCATCCAATGGCAATCAGGGATACCTTCCGCTCGTGCTGATGGCACGAGGCGCTCTCCGTGGGGTATCGGCGACGCAAACGCGCATCACAGTGGATGCAAGCGGTGCAGACGGTGGTCCTGGCGGTGGCGGCGGTGGCGGCGATTTCTGCGACATTGTTGGCGGCGGTTCCAGTGGTGGTAATGGTTTCACCGGTGGTGGTCGTGGTGGCACGAACTCCCCCAATAGTTACCGAAGCGTCGGGACGGGCACCGGCCCGAACGGCAGTGGACTAAACCAGACACCGAGCGGAAACGATGGCGGCGCCTACGAATCCGCCGGAGGCGGTACTGGGCACCCGTTCGGTGCAAGTGGTGTTGGCTGCTCAAGTGGCCCTGATTGCTCTCCCGATGGTGCCCGCGGTGGTGCAAGCGGTGTCTCCGACAATCGCGATGGCGCAGGCGGCGGCTATAGCACCGACGGTGCTCCGACAAGCACAGCATCGAACAATGGCGGCAAAGCTCACGGAGATACAACACTTATTCCCCTTGCTGGCGGCTCTGGAGGTGCCAGTGGCAATCCACGGAACACCTCATTTCCGTTTACAGCATGCGGCGGCCGTGGTGGCGGAGGTGGCGGTGCGATTGCCATCGCTACGCTTGGAACGATCGAACATCTTACACTCTCGGCCAACGGCGCCGATGGAAGTGGCAGCGGCACAACTACATCCCGCCGCGGCGGGAGTGGAAGCGGTGGCGGTATCTGCATTGCTTCCCCACTGGAAGTGACAGACCTTTCACTAACCGCAATCGGTGGCGGACAAGCAGCCCCTACAGGAAAAGGCGGCAACGGCCGAACGCGCGTGGATGCTCCGACGTTGAACGCACTTGTTGCGCAGCCAACGTCCTATCGCGGACCAACACTCGACACTATCACGGTTGCTCAAGGGCCGAGCATCAGGCTCGGTGGAAGCGGAGCGCCAGGCAAAACCATGTTGCTGTTCGCAAAAGCGGAGCGTGACATCTGGCGTTTGATTGATTCGGTCGTCGTTGGAGCAAATGCCCGCTGGCAGTACAACCTTCCCACTCCACCTGGGAGCAACTACCTTTACGTTGCTGCTGCGCAGCGAGAGCAGCAGAGTTCCCTGCGTTACAGCGCACGCCCAGCGCTTGTACTCTCTCATGCATCGGGGCGGATTGTGCGCATACTCTCGGCTCCGCTCCAGGTGCACCCATCACCGCTCGACATGGGGCGGTTGTCCTGCGCAGATGGAACAAGCAAGCTCGATTCCGTCATCGTCGTCAATCCTGACAACCAACCTGGTTCGATCACCGATGGCTACTTCCTCGACCCCTCAAGTGGTTTCCGCATCGTTCGCCCTCAACCAGTTCGGGCTACGATCCCCGCTGGGGATTCTATCGCAATTACCATCGAATACCGCATTCAAGCAGGTCGCTACGGAATCCAGAGCGATACACTCCTGCTCGTCGGGGGCACACCGCCGGCAGTGTTCGCGCGCGTCCCTGTGCGCATCCGTGTTGATAGCGCCGGTATCATTCTGACAGCAACAAGCGATAGCAGAGCGATCTCAGCAGTTGATTTTGCCGAAACATGCCGCGGCACAACCAAAGAGCTTACATTCGCCCTTCGACTTGTTGGCTCTGCTGCAGCAACGATTCAGCGCATTGCAACAGGCAGCGCACTCTTTTCCGTAACACCGCCAACGAAATTCACGCTCAACCCCAGCGACACAATTCATCTCCGGCTGCAAGCGACCCCACCAGATGTGGGTGACTACTTCGACACCCTCACCATCAGCGTGGACCTTTGCAACCAAACGCTCGCAATCCCGCTTCGTGTCCGCGGAGTTTCCAGCCGAATCCTCAGCATTGGCGACGATGGGCGCGGCAACGTTGACTTCGGCAATGTTCGTGTCGGTGCAACGCGCACAATCCGCATCGGCGTTATCAACCCGAGCACGCGCGACTCTGTGATCGTCCTTCCCATCCATCAACCGCAGCAACCGTACAGCTGGCAAACGGTACCGCCAGGGCTTTCCTTCCCACGTTCGCTCCAGGCAGGCGACACCCTCTGGATTGATGTCACGTTCGCACCGACAGCAATGGGTATTGCGCGGGACTCGCTGATCTTCGCTACTGCGCAGTTCGGCGCTACGTGCCCCGATACACTGCGTGTTCTTCTGGTCGGACAAGGAACGCTCTCGGCAGTTGTCCCACGGAAAGCTCTGCTCGATTTCGGCGTCGTTGCCTGCGGCTTCAAGCGCGACACGCTCTGGCTGATCAACACCGGCAACACCGATGCGACGCTCGACTTCCCAGCAACAATCTCGGGCAGCGACGCAACGTACTTCCGCATTGTCGAGCAGCCGCCCAGCGGCGCGTACACCCTGCGCCCTGGAGATTCTGTCCGCATCATCGTCGAAGTGCGCATTGACCCGCAGAACAACGACGGCATCAAGACAGCAACACTAGAACTTTCTGTTCGCGATGTCACCGAGCCGCTCCGAATTTCTCTCCAAGTCCAGCAGCAAGCACTCGTGCTTGAGTTTTCGCCCGAGCCATATGTCCTGGTGGACGTTCCGGTCAACTTCACGTCGCAATCGCAACCGCCGCTGACGGTGCGCAATCTCAGCAGCGTGGAAGCATGCATCGCCGACATTCGGACGGGGCGACCAGAAATTGTGCCGCTCATTCGCACGATCAATGTGCCCCCATACTCAGCAAGTCGCGACATCTACTTCAACATCACGCCTACGACGCTGAACCCAATGGACGATACGATCACGATCGTCCTTTCCTGCCCGTGCATTGATTCGATCAAGGTGCCGATTCGGATTGTGCCGACGAACAATGCACTCGCGATCTCTCCACGTCCGCTCGACTTCGGCACACTTCCGCCATGTTCAACATCGCGGCGAACACTAACGCTCAAGAACAACGATCCATCCAGCAGCGCTGAACTCGAAGAGATGGCAATCATCGGCCCCGATGCCAAGCTCTTCCGAATCACTGGCTCGCCCTGGGCAACGCTCCCCTATAGCGTTCCTTCCGGCTTCAGCTTTACCGTTGAGATTGAGTTCAGTCCTGCAGGGACACGCGCAGGACCGAAAGCTGCTGCGCTTTCGATTCGCTACACCATCAATGGACAAGAGATCCACGATACGGTCCAGCTTGTCGGTGAGCGAACTGTCCCGGTTGAGACCGATACGCTGCTCGACTTTGGTGAAGTCAAACAAGGCGACAGCCGCACCCTCCCGCTCCGACTGACCAACAACTACACACGTAGCATGACGTTTACATTCAGCGCTGGGCAGTGGAGCGCGTACTACACAACAACGCCCGCGGTAATGAACGTGGACGTTGTGACCAAAACGGCTACTGCCGATGTCGAGTTCAATGCCCAGGACATTGGCGACTTTCCCGACACGCTGTGGGTAAAGTTCACAAGCCTTGGCATGTCGTGTACCGATAGCGTCCCCGTGGTGCTCCGAGCCACTTCGATACCCGGAATTGGGTTTGCGCTCTGGCTCGATTCGCTCCGAATCCTCGATCCACGCCAGAAGGACATTGCGCTCAACATCTATGGCAGGCTCGATACAAATCTTGTGCTACCAAACGCGCAGCTTCTCCTTGTGCTCGATGTGCCCAACCAACTCTTCATGCCGCGCGGAGTTCGTGCCCGTGGTGGGCGGATCCAGTCCTTCAACAGTCGCACGCGCGACCGGCACGTCATCACAATTACCGTTGATACGTTGCTTGCGCCGCTATCGCAACAGCCGCAGCTCATCGCGCAGCTTCTCGGCGATGCCATGCTCGGCGACCGCCAGTGCGACTCGATATTCATCGTGCAAGCACGGTGGACCAACAGTGGCATCAAACCGACGACGTGGATCAATCCCGGCCAAGGCAATGGCGCACTGTGCCTGACACTCTGCGGAGCTGGGGGACCGCGCCTTTTAGGTTCGGAGCTCCAGCTCCCGGTATTCCAAATTCATCCCAACCCAACGACCGACGACGCGACTGCAATCATCACAGCGAACGAACGCGGAAGCTACGAGCTGGAAGTACTCTCGCTCGATGGGATTGTACTCGCCAAGCAAGCTCTCGGCCAACTTGAAGCAGGTAGTTCCTACCAAGTTGCTCTCCAGCTCGATCGCATAGCATCGGGTTTGTATTGGGCCCGACTTCGCACACCGAGTGGGGTGCGCGTTGAGCCACTAGTGTTAGTGCGCTAATTTTGCTACGCCGATGAAACAGGTACTCGCACTCATCAGCTCGACGCTTGCGCTCTGCACAATTGCACTGCAGTGGGCCAGTGCGTGGCACGTGCACTCGCCCAGTAACGAGCCAGTGCATACCCTCACGTGTGCAGAAACGCAGCACTGTCCACTGTGCCATATCCCTCTGGGAACTGCGCCGCCGAGCACTCCACTACGCCCGATTCTGCTCCAAACCGCATCACTGCACGTTCCAGCCGCGCAAACAACTGCGCCACACCAACCGACTGCTTTCCCCCGCACCCTCCGCGCACCGCCGACTGCGTAGCATCCTCATCAACTCCACACCGGACCTGTACGGACGCAGTCGTTTCGTTTTACCATTTCGAATGCCTTGTCTTGTTGCAGCACTGCTGACCATTGCGACAGCGTGCACATTCGCCTCTGACGGTAGCTTCCACCTTCACGGTGTTGTGCGCGACAGCGCTCGTGGCAATCCGATTTCCGATGCTCAGATCGTGATCATCGGCCTGCAGCGCATTGCGCGGAGTGCAAGCGATGGTCATTTCCACGTACCCAATCTTGCACCGGGACGCTACCGTCTGGGTATTCGACGACTTGGCTACTACGACCGAGTGTTGACCATCGCGCTATCCCACGACACAACGATTGACGTGTTCCTTGTTCCGCTGAGCATCGAGCTCCACCACGTCACCGTCGAAGGTGCGCGCCCGCTTGCCAGCGGAACCGAGCATGACGTCCAGCTCGACTGGCAGTATCTCGATCGTCACCGCGGACAAACATTCGGCGACTTGCTCACAGACGTTCCCGGAGTTTCGCTCCTCCAGACTGGAGCGACGATTGCAAAGCCTGTCATCCGTGGCCTACACAGCGAACGCGTCATAATCAGCAGTGGCGGCATTCAGCACCGTGCACAAGAATGGGGTCTCGATCACGGGCCTGCACTCGATCCGTTTCTGCCGACGAGCGTTGCTATCATTCGCGGTGCAGCGAGCTTGGAGGAGAGCTACGCAGCGATTGGGGGTGTCATTCGGATCGAGCCGCCGCCGCTCCGCTACCACCAAGCATTCGAAGGGCAACTGTCGCTACTGGGAGCAACGAACAATGGAATGGGCGCCGCAGCTGTGCGTGCCCAAGGAAGTGACCTTGCTTTCCCCAACACTGCCTACCTCCTCTACGCAAGTGGGACGATTGCAGGCGATAGCCGAACCCCACAGTACGTGCTCTCCAATACTGGTGCACGCACTGGCAGCGGGATGGTAGCAATCGGCTACGACGCTGCATCGTGGCGAACCGAGCTAAGCTACTCGCTCTTTGCCAGTGAGCTTGGAATCCTAGCAGCCTCCCACCTTGGCAATCCCGACGATTTGCAGCGCGCGATCGAAGCGGGTCGGCCGCTCATCATCCGACCGTGGACGTATCGCATCGGCAACCCTCGTCAGCAAATTCTCCACCAGACGCTCTACCTTCACAGCACCTACACCACCGATGCTGGCACACTCGAGCTGCACTATGGCTGGCAGCGGAACGACCGAAGCGAATACGACGCCCACGCTGCACGGTACACCGACAGCACTCTCCTCCAGCAAGCACTCCAGCGGCCGGCACTGGAGCTCTCGCTGGCCAGCTATCAGCTCGAACTCCGATACCGTTTCTCCAACAGTGGCGCAACGAACGTTCTCGGTCTGCACTTCCTTCGGCAATCAAACGTCCGCAGCGGACAAGTCTTTCTCCTGCCGGACTATTTGCTCTACGAAGGCGGAATTCTGGGAACGCGGACGTTTACGATCGGCGACTGGCTTGCATCGTTCGGTATTCGGGGCGATCTGCAGTGGATGCGTGCCCGACCGTACAACAAAGCCACAGGACGATACGATCCCGATACGACCATGCTTTTTGCGGGTATCGCGGCAAATGGTGGCATCGAACGCACGATTGGCGGCTCCTCTCGCCTACGTATCAATCTTGGGACGTACTGGAGGCCTCCATCGCCGGTGGAGCTTTTTGCCAACGACCTACACCACGGCACTGCGCAGTACGAAATCGGCGACCGCAAACTCCGCACTGAGCGTTCGCTCTCGCTCGACGCCAACATCACCACCCGGCTGGGCCGCATACAGCTCGAGGCAACAGTCTATGCGCAGTACTTTCCACGTCTGACGCAACTACTGCCGGACTCGGTGCCAACGGTCACGTATCGCGGCGTCTTTCCAACGATGCGGTACGTCCAACAACGCGCTGCAATCTTTGGCAGCGAACTTTCCGCTTCACTCCCGATGGGAAACATCCTTCGCTTCGATATGCAAGCGGCATTGGTACGTGGGATTCGACTTCCCAGCGGCGATTTTCTGGCATTTATGCCAGCTGATCGGATGCGACTGGCACTCCATCTCCACCCAGACGATCTGCTTGGGATACACGCGCCGTATTTCGAACTTGCGGCAACAGCCGTTCGCCGCCAAACTGCGATCTCACCGAGTGTCTTCGATTATGCGCCACCGCCGGCAGGCTATATCACCGTTGATCTGACTGCTGGCGGGCAATGGTTTCTTGCAGGCACACCGATCCAAGCAACACTTCGGATCCAGAACCTGCTCGACACACCATACCGCGATTACTTGAGCCGCTACCGTTACTTCGCGCTCAATCCCGGCAGGAATTTGATACTAACTGCCACAGTTCCTTTTGGTACGTTCAACCACTTTCTGGAGACCCAGCAATGAAACGCACCCTTTCTGTTGCACTGCTCGCAACGCTCCTTGTGCTCAGCGGATGTGAGAAAAGCCATGACCATTCCGATGATGAACATAAAGTGCCAGGTACGTTCATCCTGCGGCTTGTTGGCAGCCGCGGCGATACTGTTACTGCACGCTGGCGCGATGCTGATGGCCCCGGCGGAAGCCCACCGACTGTTGACACTCTCGGGCTCCGCTCAAACTCGACGTACTCGTGCTCGTTGGAAATACTGGCGACCGACGGCGATAGCCTCACCAACACTATCCGCTCGCAGGGAACTGAGCATCAGTTTTTCTACAGCCTCGATGGCTCAGCGGCAAATACAGTGAGCATTGCGATAACTGATCGCGATAGTCGAGGTATGCCGTTAGGATTACAGACGCAGTGGTCAATCGCTCCTGTTCAAGCTCCAACACCCGGCCACGTGCGCATACAGCTTTACCACTACGAGCCGAACACGAAAGATGGGCAGACGCGCTCACCCGAAACCGATGCGGACATTTCGCTGCCGCTTGTCATCGAACCTTAGACGAACACGTTCCGGAAGGCCTCCTCAGCAGGTGGGAATGGCTGCTCGAGCGCTCGATCAATCGCACTGGTGATCTGCTGAGCAATTTCAGCGTGCCAGCGGGAAATCGTTTCCTGATCGGCGATGCGATGCTCGACCAGGAACGCTTCATAACGCGCAAGTGGATCGCGCTTTTCCCAGTACGCGAGCATCTGGCGCGGGACGTAACGGAAATCATCGTGCTCGGCGTGTCCGCGCATGCGCATCGTAACGCACTCGATGAGTGCAGGACCTTCGCCTGCGCGGGCACGCTGGGCGTAGTCCCGCACCGTGTCATAAACCAGTTCGACATCGGTTCCATCAATGGTGACCCCCGGGCAGCCGTAGCCGAGTGCACGATCACTCAAGCGCTCGCAGGCATATTCAAGTTCGCGTGGCGTCGAGTAAGCGTATTGATTGTTCTCGATGATGACAAGAAGTGGCAGTTTCTGCACGGCTGCAAAGTTCATCGCTTCGTGGAATTCTCCGACGTTCGAGCCGCCATCACCGATCGTTGTAAGGACAACGATGTTTTCCTTCCGCATTCGTGCTGCAAGGGCAAAGCCAGCTGCAACTGGCATCATCGCAGCCAGGTGCGAGATGTTGCCGTAGATCCGCCGGGCTGGGTCTGCGTAATGTCCGGTGCCGTCGGTCCCACGCATGCTACTTCCTTGGCGCGCCATGAAGTTGAGCATCAGTCCGTCGAGCGGCGCGCCGAAGACAAAGTGCATGCCGATATCCCGATGCATCGGGAAGATCACATCGCGCGAGCGGTCGAGTGCGTAGCTTGCGCCGACCGACGTTGCTTCGTTGCCGATTTGTGCGTACACGCCGCCGAGCGCGCGTCCCTGGCGGTAGAGGCGTATCATTGCCTGGTCGAACTCGCGCGCCGTGATCATCCAACGCACCAGCTGCTTGCGATCGTCATCGCCAAGATGCGGTGAAACGTGAAGCGGGGGAACAGGCTCATCGAGGTTATACTGGCTCATTGCTTCCTGTGGGGTGGTGTGATGCGATACCCAAACGAACGAAGGTAGGTCGGGTCGTTCCTCCAATGCTCGCGGACCTTGACGTAGAGTTCCAAATAGACTGGCACGCCGAGATGCTCTTCGATCCGCTTGCGCGCATGTTCGCCAATGCGCTTGATCATCGCGCCGCCTTTGCCGATGAGAATCTTCTTCTGCGAATGGCGCTCGACTATTAGCTCTGCTGCAATGTACCAGGGTGCACTGTCGCGTTCCTCGAAATCAGTAACGACCACCTCGACCGAATAGGGAATCTCCTGCTGGCAGTGGCGGTAGATCTGCTCACGGATGAACTCGGCCACAAAAAATCGCTCATTCTGCGTCGAAAGTTGTTCCGGATCGAAGAGGAATTCTCCCTCGGGCAGATGCTCGATGATGACGCGCTCAAGCTCATCGAGGAACTTCCCTTTCAGTGCTGAGACTGCCACACTTGCTGCGAAGATTCCCGATGCCATCATGTGCTCGATGATGGGCAGTGCTGCAGCTTTCTCCTCGAGTGCATCCATTTTCGTCAGCACCAAAATCGTTGGTTTCGCACTTGCGCGGACATCGTCCATGATCGGTTCGGCAAGGAGCGACTCTGCCTCGGCAACGCCACCGGTCGCATCGAGGAGAACGGCGAGGACATCGGCATCTTCGATCGCTTGCCGAATCTCGGTGAGCATTTGACGGTGAAGCTCGTACTTCGGATGCTGGACGATGCCCGGAGTATCGAGGAAAACAATCTGTGCATCCGGACGTGTCAAGATCCCAATCACCGGCCGGCGTGTTGTCTCTGGTTTAGGCGAAACAATCGCCAGCGGCTCGCCAATGAGCACGTTGAGTAGCGTTGATTTTCCAGCGTTCGGTTTCCCGAGGATCGCAACAAAGCCAGCGCGCTTCATTGGGCAAGGCTTTCCAGATGTGCAACGATTCGCTCCGCTGCGCGACCGTCGCCGTAGGGGTTATGCGCTTTCGCCATCGAGCCGTAGAATTGTTCGTCGTGGAGCAATTGCAGTGCAGTTGTAACGATGCGTTCGGCATCGGTGCCCACAAGACGAGCTGTGCCCGCCTCGATTGCTTCCGGACGCTCCGTTACCTCGCGAAGGACCAACACTGGCTTCCCAAGCGATGGAGCTTCCTCTTGGATGCCCCCAGAGTCGGTGATGATAAACGCTGCATGCTGCATCAAGTACGCAAACTCACGGTACGGCAGCGGTTCGAGTAAACGCACATTGGGGACAGCTCCCAGCACGTGCAAAACAGGGCCGCGGACGTTCGGATTGAGATGCACTGGGTAGATAATCGTAACGTCTGGCTCTGTGCGCGCAAGTGTTGCAAGTGCTGTACAGATACGTTCAAAGCCCTCGCCGAAATTTTCGCGACGATGCCCGGTAACCAGGATCAATCGTCGGTGGCCACGTTCGCATAGCTCCAACACATCATCAGGCAACGCAAGGAGCTGCCGGCGCTGGGCAGAGTCGAGCTGTGCAAGCTGTGCTACTGTCCAGTGGAGCGCATCAATCGCCGTGTTCCCAGTGACAAGGATGCGCGAGGGCGGAATTCCTTCCCTCAAGAGATTCTCCCGTGCGCGTTCTGTCGGCGCATAGTGCCAATCGGCAAGGTGCGAGGTTAGCACACGGTTGGCCTCCTCAGGGAATGGCGCGTACTTGTCGAACGTGCGCAGCCCTGCTTCGACGTGCGCTATCGGGACTCGCTGGTAAAAAGCAGCCAGTGCTGCGGCAAACGTTGTCGTCGTATCACCCTGGACGATGACCATATCTGGACGCTCCGTGCGGAACTCACGTTCGAGTCCAGCAAGGCAGCGGACGGTAACATCGTAAAGGCTCTGCCCAGGCTGCATAATCGCAAGGTCGGAATCCGGGACAATGCCGAAGAGCTCGAGCACTTGATCGAGCATCTCGGTGTGCTGCCCTGTGACGACAACGCGGAGCTTGCACCACGTTGCGCTCGCCAACCGATGGACAATCGGCGCGAGCTTGATAGCTTCTGGGCGCGTACCGAAAACAACTGTGAGTTTCACACGCCTCCTATTGCACTTTTGCAGCAAGATGAGCACAAAGATAGCCGAACTGCAAACCGACAGGAGGCACATGGTGCAGTGAATACGCTCCGACGCCGTCAACTCGAAGTTGTGCCGATCCCCATTGCGCTGCGTAAAGTGTTCCGCCGGGCTCTGACGCCGCTGGTGCAGCACTGGCGCATGCATCGCGCCCAGCAGCGGCAGCCCTATGCAACAGCGCGTGATGTTCCCTGGAAGATGCCCGCAACAATTGCCTCTCATCTGCAACCGCCGCAGCTTGAGCATCTCGGCACTTGGGCTGGAATACTGCTCCGGATCGCTTCCTACACCTGCGAAGGTAAACTCCCGGTGCTCGGTTTGGGATGGATTGTCCCGGAGCATGGCTACAAACCGCCAGGATTCGATGGAGTGCGGTACGAGGCACCGGCACTCGAGGAGACCGAACGCGGATATTGGCTGGACGCGTACCTTCCCTCCACTGCAGTGCCGCGCGCTCGCTGGCTCTGGTGCTTGATCCAACAGCCGCATGCACCCTACGACTGGCAACGTGACTTTCGCAGCGGGTATCGGTGGAGTGAGCGTTGCAAGCACTGGCAACTTCGGTTCGATGCTGCTTGTGCCGATCCCAAAGTGCCCTGGGAGCTTGGTCGGCTCCAGCTCCTCCCACTGCTCGCTCTTGCGCTCTACTGCGCACCGAGCGATCTGCGTCCAGCGATTCTCCGCACAGTCGAGAGTACACTGCTCGATTTTGCAGCGCAGAATCCCCCTGGCTACGGCATCCAATGGGCGCTGGGGATGGAGGCTGCACTTCGGCTTACCGCAATCGCTGTGACACTCGATCTGGCAGTGCCGCACGGTCTCGATGAGCGCGTCGGCGAAGCAATGCTGCTTTCTCTCTACGACCATGCCTGCTTTGTCTTGGGAAATCTCGAATGGTCAGAGGGCATGCGCGGCAACCACTATTTGGCGTGCATCGCTGGACTATCCGTCGCAGCAGCATATTTCCCTGCTTGTCAATGGACGGCACAGCTCCGCCGCTGGTGTGCCGAGCAGCTCCGCACAGAAGCGCGCTACCAATTTCTCCCCGATGGCGGAAACTTCGAAGCATCGCTGGCATACCATCGCTTCAGTGCGGAAATGCTCGGCTGGGCAACGTGGTATTTGCAACGAACACCGGAGGGACGGAGCATTCTCGAACGTGACAGCGAGTTCTGGTCCCTGCTCGAACGTATCGCCACGTTTACCGAACAAACCACGTATCGGAGCGGCATTGCGCCACAACTTGGCGATAACGATAGCGGACGGTTCCTATCGTTCCTCCCCCTTGCTGAAGATCCTGACGCCTACAACACGTGGCATGCCGAGCCTCGTCCCTACCTTTCGCAGCGGAACCACCGTGAGACATGTGCATTGTTGCGTGCAGTCTGTCGGAAGGAAGAGCGTATCCTCGATGCGCTCCTTGCCGATCAAACTCAGCACCGGCGAGCGAGCTTTTGTGCGCACACGTTCGGTGTGGCGGTCATCCGCAATGCGGAGGCGGAAGTGTTTCTCCGCGCTGGTTCAATTGGACAGTGCGGGAAAGGAGGGCATGCCCACAATGACCAACTGTCCATCACGCTGGCACTTGCTGGTCAGGAGGTGATTGCCGACCCCGGAACTGGCGTTTACCTTGCCCAGCCGGCGATGCGGAATCGCTTTCGTTCGACACGAATGCACAGCACGCTGGAACTCGATAGTGTCGAGCAAGAAACGTGGTGCGAAGGTGGGGGCGAAGCGCTCTTCTGGCTGACCAGTGATCGCGCTCACGCACGCATCGTCGCTAGTACTGAACGCCTCATCATTGCAGAACACACTGCATGGCATCTGCCACACCGGCGCATTGTTCGATTAGGGGACACTGTGCTGAGCATCGAGGATTACTTTGCCGCACCGAGCCAAGCGGTGATCTGGTTCCACCTCCATCCATGCGTGCACGCCGAGAACACTGGCGATGGGATACATCTCGAAATCCCGCAGGCACACGTTATCCTCTCCAGCTCCGATGCAGCGACAATTGCACTCAAAGAAAGCCTCTATAGCCATTCCTACGGCATCTGGACTCCAACACACGCAATCGCGATCCACCCCTCTGGTCCGCGTACGGAGGTCACCATACGCTGGCAGATGCGCTCGTAACTTTGCACGGTATGTGATGGTTTGCCAATGCAGCTTCGCAAGCACCTTCGATTGCTCTCGTGGACAGCCGCCGATAAGCTTCTCTTCGTCGGGTACGGTGGAGTTACCTGGCTTCAGATCCGTGCACTCTCGCCCGAGGAGTATGGCTTAGCTGCCCAGCTTCTGACCTTACAGGCGTGGATTGCTATTGTGGCTGAAGGTTCTGTGCTGCAAGGCATCATTCAGTATGGGCAAGACCAACGGGAGCGTGGGCGTGCGAATGCACTTGCGTTGACATTGCACACTGTGCTGACGCTCGGCATTGCAGCAGCAATTGCGCTCGCACGCGATCTGCTAAGCAGTGCGTTCAACGAGCCACGCTTCCGCAGTGTTGCGTTGTTGCTTGTGCTCTACTCTGCTATCGGCATTCCGCGCTCCTTTGCCCTCAAGTTACTCCAACGCGAGCTTCGAGTGCGCGATGTCTTCCTCACCAATGCAGCATGGCTTGGGACATGCACGGTGCTAACGGTGATCTTCCTCTTGCATGGTTGGCTTGTGACCTTTGAGGATTTCGCGCTCATCGCGTGCAGCGGCATGGCTGCTGGATCGCTGGTGGGCATTGTCTTAGGTCGGGACCTTATTGAGCTTTCGCTCGGAGGAACGCTCCCAGCCCGATCAGTTGTCGGGTTTAGCCTTCCCCAAGCACTCATGATGGCAATGGCGACGAGCATTCGGCAGCTGGACATCTTTCTGGTACAGCTGTTTTTCTCAACACGAGCAGCCGGCATTTACAATGCTGCCAAGATGCTCTACCGCGTCTTTGAAACGGGCGCCGATGCTGCGATGTGGCTGCTCTACCCGACCGCAGTCCAGCTCCTTCACCAGGAGCGTCGCGATGCACTGCGAGCGTTGATCGCGAAAGCACTTGTTCTGCAATGTATGATTGCAATCGGGGCAGTAGCAATTGCCGAGTTTGGTGGAACAGCACTCCTGGTGCGATTCTTGGGACTGCGGTATCAAGAAACAGCGGCAATTTTCAATGTCATGGCATTTGGTGCGCTCGCCTTGCCATTCTTGATGCTACAGTCGGTGCAGCTGGCGCTCCATCGCGTCGAGCAGCTGCTCAAGATCACCGCAATTGGCGTAGCTGCTGCACTTGCTGCGTATCTGCTCGCTGGGATAGCATCTGCGCTTTGGCTTGTCGGCTCGGGTGTGGTAGCGTATGCAGTCGTCGTTGCCCTGCTCCTTGTGCTCGCAGTGCGCAAAGAAGGATTGCTCACAGCAAACGGTATTCAACAAGCACTTGTCTCGCTTCGCTCCGCTGCGACGGGCAGCACCCTCCAACGAATTCTTTCGGCAAACACGGAGAAGTAGGAATGGTTTCGTTTCGGTTTGCATGGCTTCTGTTGCGCCAGCGTCTGTGGCAATCATTCCAGACTGCGCTCGGTGTTGCGTTGCTCATCCTTGCGGCGCTTGCGGGGCTTTCGTGGTATGCACAGCGCATGCAAATGCTCAATCAACAGAAAGCGGCGTTTACACTCCACCTCGTTCTTGCAAGTGAAATCACCGACGATCAAGCACGGGCACTTGCATCCGACCTGCGAGCACTTGCGCCATCACTTCTTGCGAGTGTGGAACTTCTCTCAGATACTGCGTGGATAGAGCGTTTGCAATCGCGCTACGGTATTGCACTCAATGAGCTGAGCGGAGAGCGCATTTTTCCGCTGGCACTCCGAGTCCGGTTTGTACCAGAGCAGATGACACAAGCTGCAGTCGCTGCGTTTATCGAGCAGTGCGCACAGGTAAGCATGATCCGCACCATCAATTTCTCCCCACGTATGCTTGCTTCGCTGGCTGAAGGAGAAAGCAATCTTCAGCAGCAATCGTTGATGCTCGGGCTGGTGTGGCTTGCATTGGCTACACTTGGACAATTGCTGCAGCTGCGAACCACGCTCCCCCTTCCCCGCCGCGATAGCCAAACGCTTCTACTGCTCGGCGCACCGCTTCGCTACCCACGGCGCGTGCGGATGCTCTTTGCGCTCGCATCCGCACTGTGGGGTTCGCTGATTGCAGCTGGGATTGCAAGTGGAGCATGGGCACTCCACATCCCGTACCTTGCCACCTATCAGAGCATTGCAGTTCCTGCTGCAATCGCCACGCTGGCTACTGCAGGGCTCGCAACTGCACTGGGATGGCTCCTCGAGCCAGCGTGAACACAGCCAGGCTCTGCTTATCGCTTTTGCTGGGCTTGCTGCGGCGATGCAGAGGCGTAGAGGGCTTGCTTGACTGCTTGGAAGCGTTCAGCTGCTGATCCCGGGATACTCGCCCGCTGGAAGAGCATCAGGAAGTTGTTCGCCGTCAGCATGTTCATCTCGACGGTCAGCTCGTCGCTCTCGCTCTTTTTCTCCTTCTGCGCTTTTTGGGCAGCCTGAACGAAAACGTTCTTGACATCGAGGAATGCTTCCACCTCGCTGCCTTTGATTTCAACGGTGTTGAGCACGTTGATCGCAAAGAGCACATCGCCGAGCGTCATCTTGGGCTTCAAGATCGTGTTCTGTGGCGAAGACTGGTCGCCCTGCTGCTGTGCGACTGCAGTGATTGCAACGGTCGCGGTAATGACCGCAATGCCGACAAGAGAACGAATCAGACGCATAGAAGACCTCACATGTTAGTTAGTGAAAACGGTCAACCAGAAGGCTTGGCTCTTCAAATTTACTGTCCCCTACTTGGCACCAGCAAATACCCGATCAAGCGCAATGCCACACGAGACACGATGGACTGCTGCTGGAGCACTCAACGTGGTCAGCGTGTAGTCGAGCGTCAGTCCAGGGAGGATCACACCTGCGCCGATCCCCATCCCGGTCAGGAACGAGGCTGTTGCCGATGATTGCGAGGAACGAACGCCATTATCGTATCCGACGCGAAGTTGGAGTGCCGTCCCTAACGACAGCTCGCCACCGAGTGTGAAATTGCGGAGCCGCTCAGCAAACGACATCCGCTCTTCCGCAAGGCGTGTAAGGTTGAAACTGACCAGCAACGGCAGCCCACGCAAGCGATGGCTGACACCGAGACGCACATCCGTCGGCAGCGAGGCATCTTGTCCGTTCATGCGTGCAAGCTGAAAACCAACGTATCGCACCGATGCGCCAAGCGCAGTGCGGATTTTGGGAAGCTGGTACAAAATCCCTACGCTTGTCACAAGTGCACTCGCTGCAGCGCGGTCAATCGTTGTTTGTACGTATCCAATCGTGATGCCGTAGTATGCGTTCGTGTCGAATTGATTGGCATAGGAGAGCGCTAGCGCTATACTTGCTGCACCAAATGTCCCGATCGTGTTGCCGAGCCCATCGGTGCGGGTAAATGTCCCAAAGCTTGTCACTGCAGCACTGGCACCCATCCACCCGCTTCCGAGTCGTCTTGTGTACGCAGCCACACCCGAATTGATGTCGAGGACGTGTTTGGTGAACGTCACCGAAAGGGAGTTGTCCACGGTAGTGGGTATCGTCGCAGGATTGTAGAGTTGGGCGGATGCGTCGCCTGCATACGCAACAAATGCACCGCCAAGACCAGCAGCACGTGCACTATTCTCCGCGCTGCGGAGGAAATCAAACGGTGAGAGCGTCTGCGCTGGCGCAACTCCAACGAGCAATACGCTCACCCAGATCCAACGACCAAGCAGCATCATGTTTCACTCTTGGAGAGGCGTTCGAAGAACCACTGTGGCGGGCGTACTGCACGGCGGTGCTCTTTGCTGACGAAACTGTGGATCGTGTATCCTTCGGCGAGGACCGCATCGGACCGGCAGATCGTGTACTCCAACCGGAGCGTTGCTCCGTAGTGCGGCTGGTATGTTGTAACAATCGTCAGCACATCGTCATAGAATGCAGGCGCACGGTAGCGGACATGCGCTTCGAGCACGGGTAGCAGCAGCCCCTGCTCTTCCAGTTGGCGGTACGGCACACCTGCCTGGCGAAGGAGCTCGGTCCGACCGATCTCGAAAAGGCGTAAGTAGTGCCCATTGTACATGTACCCCATCTGGTCGGTATCGGCGTAGCGCACGCGGTAGGGTACTTCGTTGCGGAGCAAGAGTGCGTTCTCGTCGGGCATGAGCATTGTTAGGAGCGAAGAGAGCGTTCGATGAGCACAAAAAGGTCGAGCAGACGCTCAAGATCCTCGATCGAGTAAAAGTCTATCTCGATGGTGCCGGCGCCAGTGGAGGATTTCGTCTTGACGCGGACGTTCGTCGCAAAGATCGCGCGGAGCTGGCGCTCGATTTCCCCCAGAGTAGAAATGACCTCTGCTCGTTCAGCTGGTTGGGGTGCTCGCCGATTGATTTGCTTTCCGTTGTCGTAGCGAATCTTCCCAAGCTCGACATCACGGACGAGCGCTTCCGTTGCTCGCACGGAAAGGTCCCTGCCGATGACGTCCTCGAGAACGCGCACTTGGAGCTGTGGGTCCTCGATTGCAAGCAACGCACGAGCATGCCCCATCGTGATCTTCTTGGTGCGGAGCGCCTCTTGGACAGGCTCGGAGAGCTTGAGCAAGCGCAGGAAATTGGTCACTGTTGTTCGGTCCTTGCCCACTTTCGCGGCGACTTCCTCTTGCGTCAGGTGGCATTCTTCGATGAGACGCTGGTAGCCCAGCGCAACTTCGATGGGGTTGAGGTTTTCTCGCTGAACGTTCTCGATGAGCGCAAGCTCGAGCATGTCCGTGTCACGCTCAACGTCGAGGATGTAAGCGGGAATCATCGTCAGTCCTGCTTCAATCGAAGCGCGGACACGCCGCTCTCCAGCGATGAGTTCATAGCCATCGTCGACCCTGCGGACTGTAATCGGCTGGATAACGCCTTTTTCCTTGATGCTGCGCGTGAGTTCTTCGAGTGCCTCGGCATCAAAGTCCTGGCGTGGCTGGTAACGATTGGGTCGAACCTTTGTGATCTCGATGAGCGCTGTAGCACCAGTGATAGTACCGTCATCAACGACCAGCGAGCCTGGCGCCTCGATTGGCGGAAGCTCACGCGGGATGAGTGCCCCAAGCCCTTTGCCCAACCCGACGGGTTTGGTCTTCTTCATGGCAGATGAATGCTCCATCAGTGTTGAACGTGCATGGTTTGATATGGCGGACGATGGAGCTCAGCATTCCGCTCCATGATCTCGCGGGCGAGCTCAAGGTAATTGCGTGCGCCAAGGCTGAGCGCATCGTAGAGCAGAACAGGTTTGCCGTGGCTGGGCGCCTCCGAGAGCCGAACGTTCCGATTGATGACCGTCGTGCACGCTTTCTCTTGAAAATGCTTCCGCACTTCCTCAACGACCTGGTTGGAAAGCCGCAGACGGCTATCGTACATCGTTAGCAGCACACCCTCGATGTCCAGCTGCGGATTCAAGTGTCGCCGAACAATGGAGATGGTGTGGAGGAGCTGGCCTAATCCTTCGAGTGCGTAGTATTCGCATTGAACAGGAATCAGCACAGAGTCAGCAGCAGTCAGCGCATTGAGCGTCAACAGTCCAAGCGACGGCGGGCAGTCAATGAGGATGTACGTGTACTTGCGCCGAACCGACTCGATTGCTTGGCGGAGGATATTCTCCCGGCGAGGGAAATCCACCAGCTCGATCTCCGCCCCCACCAAGTTGATGTGCGAGGGCACCAGTTCGAGGAACGGCATCTCCGTCGGCAGCGTCACCTCCCCAATCGTTGCATTCCCAACGAGCACGTCGTAGATTGTTCGCTCCAGTTGGCGCGTATCAACGCCCAGGCCATTGGAGGCATTCGCTTGTGGGTCAATGTCAATCAGCAGCGTCGGCTGCTCAGCCGCGGCCAGTGATGCGGCAAGATTGACAGCAGTGGTAGTCTTTCCGACCCCACCTTTTTGGTTTGCAATCGTGACAACTTTGCCCATCACAACCTCCTGGAGTGTTCGACGACCTTCAACCGAAGCCGAAATAGTGTCCATGCAGCCAGAATGATCGAATGCTGAATGTGACCGGCAGCAATCAAGCTATCAACGTGGTCGAGCGGTAACTCGACGGTTTCGACGATTTCGTGCTCATCCCATTGCGGCGCTGCTCCGCGCTGGCAGCCATACCACGCAAACGAGTAGCACCGCGTCGCCATGAACGCAGGATTCGGAAGTTGCACACCGAGCAGTTCGATCTCTTCTGCCGAACCTTGGTAGCCAGTTTCTTCCACGCACTCGCGCATGGCAGCAGTAGCCGGTTCTTCGCCAGCACTTGCAACACCGCCTGGAAACTCAAGCGTAACCGCATCGGCACCGTGGCGGTACTGCCGCACCATCACCACGTGACCCTGCGGTGTGATGGGTATGACGTTGACCCATACCGGTGTATGCAAGACCACAAACTCCGCGCTCGCGCCTGTTTCCGGATGCTTTCGCCGAACCCACTCAACGTCGAAGATGCGGAAATTGCCATCTGGACGCCGCTCGAGCGTTTCCCATTTGAGCACGGACGCTGCGCCACTGGATGTTTTCATACACTCACTGTTGCGATCGAAAGGAGAGCGTGCATTCGACGTGCAAACGGATGCACCGAGCACAGTTCAAATTTACACAGCAATGGATTCGCCATCCAAGCATTGACGCAACGGGTGGAAAGAATGTCGAAAACTCAGTGCACAACTGGCTCGAGAACGGTTGCTCGGCGATGGGCAGAAATTGCTGGAGAATTTGGCTCGAAAAACCGCAGCAACAACTCTTTGCCACGCGTAATCCCGATGCGAGGAGAAATTCCAATCGCCGACGGCTGCACCACCGGCGGAAGGATCCAGATACCTTCTCCGCAGCACGAACAACCGTTGGCATCAAGCTCAAAGCCGAAGCAGCGCGCAAGATTTGCCGGTCCACTGAGTAAGCGCTCGTGGGGGAGGTTTCGCCCACGGCGCGCTACCATCTCCTCGATGCCGAGAAGCGGTTCAGCTGCACGCAGCAAGACCGCAGCTCCAATGCCCTCCCGGTCGGTAACGATATTGACGCAGTGGTGAATGCCATAGATGCGATAGACGTACAGGCATCCACCAGCAGCAAACATCGCACTGTTTCGCGCTGTCATCCCTGGCCAAGAATGACTTGCCGGATCATCGGGTAGATAAGCTTCCGTCTCGACAATTCGCGCTGCGAGTATCCTCCCGGATGCACTGCGACGCACAAAGATGGTTCCGAGCAATTCTCGCGCAACGGTGATGGTATCTCGCTCGAACCACTCCCGCTGGATCGAATGCAGGCGCAACGTTGCATCGTCAGCAGCAGCGAGCCATTCGGCAAACGTTTCTGGATTCTTGGTGGTAACTTGCACGCTGTGCATTTGTCTCAACATTGACACAACGCGCAATACTACGAACAACGTTTTGGCTCAGTGTCGGCGATGCAATCACGCTGCTCGCGTATGCAGCCGTGGCGATCATCATCGCGCGTACATTTGGTCCAGCGGTACTCGGCACATACTCGCTGGCGATGACGATAGCAGGAATCGTACAAATCATCGCCGATGCCGGATACAACATTTGGCTCCCGCGTGCGGTTGCCCACAACACCTCAGCAGCCGACAAGCTCGTTAGCATTGCACTTGTCACTAAGCTGCTGCTTTGGGTTATCTCTACGCCTTGTGCAGTGGTAGTTGCGTGGCTACACCATGCTGAGAGCGCGCTGCTGACCATGCTCGCGTTGCTCGATACACTCGCCAGCTGCGGGAGCTTTACTATCCTTGCGGCACTGCGTGGAATGAACCGCTACGTCGCTCCCCAACTGCTCAGCAGTGGCTATAGCTTTGCAAGCGCCTGCGCAATGAGTGGGGTGATACTGGCTGGCGGCAGTATCATCGCAGTAGTAGCAACGATGGCTGCAGTCGGCCTCGGACGGGCAGCGCACCTTGCGCTCCTCTACGTGCGGGCGCGCGGCAGCATCGAGGGAATTCGCCACGCCACCTGCTTGATCCGATGGAACGACATCGCCCATCAACTGCGAATGCAACGGCAACTGTGGCTAGTCAACGTTGCCAGCACAGTCGTTCACCGAGCACCACTTGTCGTGCTCGGTATGCGGACAGATAGTCTGGTGCTTGGCTTTTTCGCGGCGGCCTTCCGCATCTACAGTGCAGTGCGAATTCTGCCCGGTGCGCTGTTCAATGCTGCGCTCCCTCGACTTGCAACCGATCGGCAGCCCGCACGCGAACGCAATGTTCTTCTGTTTGGATCGGCTGTCGCTCTTGCCGCTGGGATCGTCCTGTTCCTCGGTGCGGCTCCCCTCATCGGCTGGACGTTTCAGTTCGAGGAAGCTATTGTGCCGATGCGCCTTCTTGCGATTGCCAGCGCTGGTCTATCGCTGAAAACTGCATTCGAAGTTGTACTGATCTCCCGCATGCAGGACCGTTTCGTCGCAGCAGCGATTGCAACAGTAGCCTGCGCCACACTTGTAGCTGCGTGGGTTATTCCCGCAACGGCAACGTCGTTTTCCCTTCTGCTCGTCGCAAGCGAATGGTTTCTATGCATCATCTTCGCTGGTTGCTTCGCACTGCAACGAGTGCGATAGCAATTGGAATGCTCAGCTGTGCGGTTGTTCTGCCGCCGTCCGGCGGTCCAGAAGATCGGACCCCACCGCTTGTCGAAGAGTGCAGCATCCCGAACGGAATGGTCAGGATCGGCTCGCAGCTGGCGATAACGCTGACGTTCAGCGAATACGTCGAGCGGAGCGACATCGCGCGGAACCTGAGTATCACGCCGACAGCACCGTACCAACTCGATTGGAGCGGTCGGAGGGTCACCATCGCTTTCGACAGTCTTCGCCCGCAGACCACCTATCGCATGAGCATTGCAACTGGCTTCCGCGATTTACATGGGAACAGGGCAACTGAGCCGTTCACGCTCGTCTTCTCGACTGGCGATCAACTCGATAGCTGCCAAATCCGTGGCTTGATCACAAGCTCTGTCTCGGCTCCACTGTACGCAGTACTGCGTCCGGCTGATTCCGCAGCATCCGCACTCGAATATCGCATCCCCGCTGCAGCCGACGGCCGATTTCTCGCTGATGCACTGCCGTGCTTACGTTTTGTGGTCGCTGCATATGCCGATCTCAATGGAACAGGTTCGTTCGAAGCAGGCGAGCCTGTCGGCGTTGCTGCAGCATCTATCCAAGCGCAGCCACCTACCCAAGCACCATCGGTGCGTATCTGGCTGGGGTACTCCGGCAGCCCGCGCGAGCTTGCAGTCATATCCTGCAGAGCCATCAGTTCGCGGCGGATTCGTATTGAGTTCTCCGCACCACTGGAGCGCATCAGCAGTCGCATGGTGCAGCTTGTCGAATCTGCAAATGAGCGCCGAGTTCCGATTGCAGCAACAATGGCCAGCGGACCCCAGACGATTGAGCTCATCAGCGGCGAGCCGCTCAGCGACACAACCAGCTACCGACTCACACTCACGCCCGGTGCTCTCATTGCAGATTCGACTGGTGCTACTCTTCCCGATACCGTTTCCTTCGCTTTCAAAGGTCTTGCCATCCCCGATACTCTCCCGCTGAGTATTCGCAGCATCGAGCCTAATCGGGACACCACCCGGAACGCAGATCTCAAGCCCGTACTGCACGTTGTGTGGACGGATGCGCTTTCGGAGATTCCCAAGGTTGCGCTCATCGAGCAACCGCACCGGGATACCATCCCGATAGTGATCGAGCAACCCGACGATGCTTCTCTCCGCGTACAAGCACGCGACTCATTGCAGCCAGCGACGACGTACACGTGGCTGGTGCAACTTCGAGACGTCCGCTCTTGGCGTGGGGCATCGTCGAGCGATACAGGGTTTCTTGTTCGGACAATTGTCACACTTGATACGCGTACCGGCGGGAGCCTCAGTGGTATCGTCAACGATAGCTGCTGCAATTGCCAACAGCGAGTTGTCATCGTGCGCCCTCCCCAGCATGCGATTGTCGCAACTGCCGTGGCCGATTCCAGCGGGCACTTCAGAATTCCTTTCCTGCCGGAAGGCAAATACGAACTCGATGCATTCTGCGATCAGAATGCCAATGGTCGCTACGATAGCGGGAGTCTTTGGCCATTGCGTTATGGAGAACCAGTAGCAGAGCGTCCTGTGCCCATCTCGATCAAAGCACGGTGGGAAGTCAGTGGCATAACACTTCGTCTCCGCCGATGATCTTCGTTGACCAGACGATACCACTGCTTGCTGAGATGCTTGCCCCACTTGAGGAGGTGCGCAAGGTGGACGTGCGGCAGCTCCGACGAGAAGAGCTGATCGGCTCAGGATGCCGCGCATTGATGTTTCGCTCGACGCTCCGTGTACGTCGTGAGCTGCTCGAGGGTACTCCGATCGAGTTCCTCGGTTCAGTCACCAGTGGTTGTGATCACATTGCCCCGGAGATTTTAGCCGATCCGCACTATCGAGTTGCACTTGCCGCTGGCGCCAATGCCAATGCCGTCGCTGAGTACGTCTTGGCGAGCATTCTGCTGTGGAGCGCGCAGCAGAACATCCCCTTACGTCGCTGCCCACTTGGCATCGTTGGATTTGGCAACATCGGTCGGCGTGTTGCGGAATATTGCCATGAGCTGGGCATGGACATCGTTGCCAACGATCCACCGCTTGTGGAGCAAGGTTTTGAATTTCCACCATACGTCCGTGTCGCATCGCTTACTGCACTTCTTGCTGAAAGCAGGGTGATCACGGTTCATGTGCCGCTTGTGCAGAGCGGGAAGTATCCCACCGTTCGGCTCTTGAAGCAGGCACAGTTGCAGCAATCTGCTGCACAGCTGATCATTCAGACATCTCGCGGCGGTGTCATCGTCGAACGAGCGCTGCTCGAACGATCACGGAGCGGTGCTGCAGTCGCTGTGGACGTCTGGGAGCGTGAACCGGATGTTTCGCCGACGTTGGCTCGCCGTGCACTGCTGGCAACGCCGCACATCGCCGGACACTCGATCAACGCGAAGCTGGCTGCATCGCTCAAGATTGCCGAGCAGTACTTCGCGTTTCGAAATGAACGTTTCGAGCCGCCACCTCTTCCACTCCCGCAACGGATTCGGCTTTCGAGCATACGCCGGCCTAAGCAGGCACTTGAGCTTCTTCTCCGAGCGCGGCAATTCGATGCCGATCACCGGTGGCTCCGCAGCATCCTCCTCGAGCGCCGCAACCAACGAATTGCTGCAATCGAGCATTTTCGCGCTACCTATCCCGAACGTACCGAAGTGTTCTCCACATCCTACGACATCTGATGGCACAGTTCGAAATTGAAACAACAGCGCTCGATGGCATCGCTGTGATTTGTCCGCAAGTCTTCCGTGACCAACGCGGCTACTTTCTCGAGAGCTTCAACGCCCAAGCGCTGAGCGCGCTCGGTCTGCCGACGCACTTTGTCCAAGACAACGTCTCGGCATCCCGCCGAGGCGTCATTCGTGGGATGCACTTTCAGTGGGATCCGCCGCAGGGAAAGCTGCTGAGCGTGCTCTACGGTCGGATTCAGCTTGTCGAACTCGACATTCGCCCCGATTCGCCACACTGCGGCAAGCACTGGACAAAAAAGTTTTGTGCCGACGAGCCTCGTCTGGTGTGGATTCCACCAGGTTTTGCCAATGGATTTTTGGTGCTCAGCGACAGCGCAATCGTTCACTACAAGTGCACGGCTCCATACAACCCATCGGCAGAGGGAAGCATTCGATGGAACGACCCCGCACTGGCTATTCCCTGGGCACTTGACCAAATCACCGAGCCAATCACCAGTGACCGCGACGCAAACGGCATGACGCTCGATGCGTGGCTGTCGCATCCTGCTGCACACTCGTTCTCGTACCACCAACGCCTGTAGCCGATGCGACGTTTTGCTCCTCCTGTGCGACGCATGCCGCGGAACCGGCGGCAGATCATCTGGAGCCTGCTCATTCTGCTGGCGGCATATACCCTGATTTGGCTCCAGAAGCACGATACGCAGCACCAACTCGGACAAAGACCGACCACGGTTCTCCCCGACACAAGCCACTATCTGGGAGAACGATTCGCCGGAAGCCCTGCGCTCCACGTCTTGCTCGGTGTTCCGCACGATGAATCGGGCGATGACGACGTCATCATCGAGCGCTCGCAATATGTCCTCTCGTACAATCCAACGACGCGCTGCGCAAATTGGGTTGCGTGGAATCAAAGTGCCTGGTGGTATGGCACAGCACCGCGCCATCGCGGTCCGTTTCTTCCCGATCCACTTTTACCCCCGCAGTATCCGCCTGTCCTCCACCGCGACTACACCAACTCTGGATTCGACCGTGGGCATCTTGTCCGCTCCGAAGAGCGCACACGCACACCAGAGGATAACCTGACAACCTTTTACACCACAAATATCATCCCACAGTATCACGCCCTCAACGCTGGTCCATGGCTGCGGCTGGAAGAGTACGTCGAACATCTCTGCAAGGAAGGGAGCCGCGAACTCTTCATCATCGCCGGCCCGATTTATCACGATACCAGCCGTACAACGATCGGGCGCGGCGTCCGAGTCCCGCATGAATGCTTCAAAATCATCATCATTCTTCCCAAGGGGCATGGCGCAGATGCTGTAACTGCTCAGACACCCACGATTGCAGTACGAATGCCGAACCGCCCAGATATTTCAGGCTCATGGGAACAATTTGTCACCACAATCAGCGACATCGAACGTGCGACAGGCTATCGCTTCTTCACTGCACTTCCCGATTCGATTGCACGCACGCTCAAAGCACGGAAAACTGCAGCCCTTCCAGTAGCATTCTAAACGAATGCCGAGCGTCGGCTCCATCGCCAACGCTCGGCGCGTGACCGTCGGGGTGGTGTGATTCGAACACACGACCCCCTGCTCCCAAAGCAGGTGCGCTAACCGGGCTGCGCTACACCCCGACTGATTGCAAAAATAACGAGAACTCGAAACAAAACCGCAGCGTTTTGCATTGTTAGTAGTGTTCGAACATCGGATGGTGGAGGAACCATGGCTTTTGTCTCCTACAACAACACGTACTCTCTGACTCTCCGGCGCACCATTCGGCAACCGATCGAACGCGTCTGGCGGGCTATCGCAAATAGCCAAGAGCGGCCGCTGTGGCTTGATCCACCGCTTCAGTTCGACTTCCGCCCTGGCGGTTTGATCCGTACTGCCGAGGGGCTGCCGATCGCCGAGTTCATCGAGTACGAGCCTGCACAGCGATGGATGCTGCGCTGGATCAGTCCACTCAATCGTGGCGAAAGCAAGGTCGTCGTCGAGATTATCAAAGTCAACCGCATCACGACCCGAGTAAGCATCCGCCACTGGAATATCCAAACTGAGCACGACTACCACGAGCTCTATGCCGGCTGGCTGTGGTTTCTCGATAGCCTTGAACGCTACTTCACCACCGAGAAGTACCTCGAGTACGAATATCCCGACGTTTTTGGCCGGCAGTAACCTACTCGGCGCGCCGACCGAGTTCTTGATCGAGCAGATAGAGACTCGACCCCGTCTGGCCGACCATCGCGATTTTGTCCAGGATTGTCCGTACTGCTTCCTCTTCCTCGACCTGCTCCTCAATGAACCACTGCAGAAGCGGCAAAATCGGATAGTCACGCTCCCGCTGTGCCAGCTCGTACATCGCATGAATTCGCCCCGTGATGTACTGTTCATGCTCGAGCACGCTACGGAAGAGTTGCTCGAGGCTCTCCCACTGAACTTTCTTGATACGAATGTCCGCAAGTGAGACTGATTGCCCCCGCGCATGCGCGTGCTCGATGAATTTCATCGCATGGGAGCGCTCTTCATCGTGCTGTAGGATGAGCCACCGTGCAGTCCCAGGCAGCCCGCGATCTTTACACTGCAACGCAAGCGCAAAGTAAAGGTAAGCCGATTCAAGTTCAGCTTGAATTTGCTCTTGGACCGAGGTCAGAACAGCTGCATTCATCGTTTTCTCCATCAATGTGTGAAACATTATCAACCTCTGCGGGTAACAGAATCCACCGTTAGCTGAGCACATCACGTCGCTCAACCACGGCGACAGTGACGATAGAAAAGACAACACAGTGCATAACCAACACTGCTCCAGAGCGCCCCACCTGCATCACTGGCACTGGGCTATCGAACAAAAGCCGCCAAGCTGCTGCATGAGTGGTAAAAAACCAATCGGAAAGCTGCGCAACCAGCGGAACATCGAGCAATGCAATTGCCGTCATCACGATGACGACTGCCATTGCTCCGATCACTGGACCGAGTGCATTGTCGGTCAGCGAACCGAATAGCATCGCCAACAATGCGACAGTCATCAGCCCAAGCCAGTTGTAGCTGTACGCTGCGATAAACCGCCAGAGCACATCGCCAGAGGGAATGACGACAACACCTGCGCTTTTGAGCACCACGAGATCCCCAACACCGAACAGCAGCACACCGCCTCCGAGAGCAATTACAGCCAGGAATACAACAACACTGGCTACATACAGCCCCAATGCCAGCACTTTTGCCAGCACAAATTTCCACCGCGCAACTGGCTGAAGGAACAAAATCCGTAACGTCCCTGCAGCTGCTTCCCCCGCAAGCAGATCTCCAGCGACCAGCGTAACAAGAAACGGTAAGTGCACCAAGAGAAGCCCCTGCACGATGAATGCCACCAGATAGCCGTGCACGTACTGCCCCTCGATCTGGAGGTATTGCTCGATACCTTGCAGCGCAAGTGCAGTGAGCTGTTCCCCCTGCAGGAAAATCACAACGTGAACAATGCTGACAAGCACCGCGATTGCCGCAAACGCAATCCACGAACGAGGCTTGCGATAAATTTTCCACAGCTCAAGTCGAGCCAACCGTACGATCATGTCGTTGCTGCAAAGTAAAACTGCTCAAGTGAACGTTCTGGAACCACCGCACGGATGGAGATACCTGCACCGACGAGATGAACAACTGCGCTGTGGACATCCTCAACAGCGATGCGGACTGCATGCGGACGGATTTTCTCAACGTTCCACCGCCGATTGAGAAGTTCGACAACCACGTCGGCTGGTTGGACCGTCTCGATCGTCGCATGCGACGCCACACGCGAAAGCAGCTGTTCAAGCGCCCCATTTGCAATGATGCGCCCCTCACGAAGCACCACCAAACGAGTTGCTACAAGCTCAACTTCGGAAAGCAAGTGTGACGAGATGATGACCGTCTTCCCTGTGCCTTGCAACGCGGCGATAAGCTGCCGAACATCTGCGATCCCTCGAGGATCAAGCCCATTGACGGGTTCATCGAGGATGACCAGCTCCGGATCGCCTGCCAGCGCCATCGCAAGCCCGAGCCGTTGTCGCATCCCGTAGGAATACGCCCGCACGACTTGGTCCATCGCATCGGCAAGGCCTACACGCTCGAGCAACGCCTCGATATGCGACCGCGTTGGCGATTGCCCGCGAAGCCGGAGCACGATCTCTAAATTCTCTGCGCCCGTCAAGTAGGGGTAAGCATCGGCGCGCTCGATGAGCGCCCCAATACGACTGCGAACGGTTGGGCTGAGCAGCTTTCCAAAGAGCCGAACCTCACCGCACGAAGGCCGCACTAAACCCGTGATGATGCGTAGTAGCGTGCTCTTACCTGCACCATTGGAGCCGAGTAATCCAACGACTTCGCCACGTCCAATCGCAAGTGAAACACCATCGAGTGCAAGCCGTTGGCGATACCGTTTGCATACACCGAAAAGTTCAACGATTGTATCCATCACTTGCTTTCGAACGACGCTGGATGCGATAAACAGTTTGCGCAGCACAGGCGTTCCGCTATTGCAACGCCTCCTGGAGAGCATCCCGCATCCAACGCTCCGGCAGCGTGGTCATACGCTCTCGGAAGAGTGTGCGGTAGCGCGATTGCTTTGCAAAGAAACCGATCGCTTCTCGCGCTACAGATACCAGCCGCTGGTTGAAGTGGAACCGTGCCTCGACCAAGTATCGTGCAAGTGTCGTATCGCACCAATCAACAGCACGGAGCGCTGCGATCGCGTTCTGCCGCGTGACGAACTCATAGCTTGGTGAGGCATACTCTACCAATCGCTGGAGTGCTGCAGTATCGCCATGTTCTGCACGGATGCGATCACACGCAATCCGAACCCGATGGCCGGCGCACTCATCCCCACGCGATCTCTGCTCGAGCTGGCTGACGTACTCCATCGCTCTGTCGGGGAAAGATGCTGCCAACTGTTCGAGTGCTATCTGCGCAACGTGGTAGGATGAATCGCCGAGCAATACCGCACACTGCCGTTCAAGCCAATGCGGAATCGCCCCAAGCGACGCAATCACCGCACGCCGTACCTCTGCTTCGCTATCGGCGAGCGCAGCGCCAAGCGTCCGGCGTACGGCCTCGAACCGATGGAGCGAGTGTTCTCGTGCAAGAGTTCGCGCAATGAGCGAGCGTATCGCAAAAAATCGCTCTGCCGCAAAACGTTCAACCAACGTAGCAGCTTTGAGTGAATCGCTCAACGTGCTATCGCGCAGTAGGGCCTCGAGTGCATCGTAACGGTCAATCATCAGCGGTGCGCGACGGGCTTGCTCGATGAGTTCCTGCGTCGTTTTCGGAAACTCGATTTTTTTGAGGATCACCGAACCTGGATCGAACAGTGCGAACGCAACTGCCTTTCCGCCAGGATTCGGCACACGAACGTGCTCGACGCGATCCTGCACCCATTGGCGAACACGCTCGACTGAGCCATCGTCGTAGTGCACCTCGAACGTAATCGGCATTCGAAACAGTCCAACGAGCGCGTCAGTCGCTTGCATTTGCTCAACGGTGAACTCAACCCACTGCTTCCCGGTGGCTGGCTCGCTCACGGGCGAGTATCGCACGCGGTACAGTGGTTCTCCACCTCGATAGAGCCACTGGTCGAAAAACCAGCCAAGGTTCATCCCAAGCGCATCGGCAAATGCTTTTTCGAAGTCGCGTGTTTCGACAGTGCCATAGGCGTGTCGCTGCAAGTACAACCGCACGGCACGGGGGAACTGGTCTTGGCCGACAACATCCATGAGCATGTCGAGTACTGCCGAGCCCTTCGAGTAGATGCGTGCAGTGCCAGCAGCGTGATGGAGGATCGGGTAATTGTCGTTTGCTGCTGCACCAAGTGCAGCGTTCTGCTCTCCGCGGCGCATCCATTGGTGGTAGTCCTCCCCGAAGAAGCGTTGATAGAAGAGCTTCGGGTAGAACGTCGCAAAGCTTTCGTGGAGCCAGATGCTCCGCTCATCACGCTGGGTGATATAGTCCCCAAACCATTGATGCACAAGCTCGTGCATGTTCACCCCGATGTACGGGCGGTCGAGCTGCAAGCGCGCATCACCGTGGAAAAAATCCCCGAAGACGGTCGCTGTTGTGTTCTCCATGGCCCCTGCAATGTAGTCCTGAACTGGGACCTGCGAGTAGGATTCCCATGGGAACGGCACTCCGAGCAACTCTTCGAGGAAATCAACCATCTCTGCCGAATAGCGATAGGTTGGCTCTGCCCACTCTGGATGGTCGGCATAGTAGAGCAGCTTCAGTGGCACACCACGCTTAGTCCGACGCTCGATGGAGCCATACTTTCCAATTGCCAGCATGATGAGATACGTCGCATGTGGCTTTGTCATCGCGTAGTGCCAGGTGATGGTTCCATCGCGATTGCGCTTGGTTGCACGTAGCGTTCCGTTCGATAGCACCGTGTAGCTGGAATCGAACGTGATGATTGTCTCGGTGATTGCCTTGTCGTTCGGGTAATCGTAGATCGGCACCCAGTGCCGCGTGTCGAATGGCTGCCCTTGCGTCCAAATCTGCTTACGCTTTCTGCTGGTGGGGTCATCCCACCCCGGGAAGTAGAGTCCGCGCCGTGGCGTGCACTCGTAGTCCAGCGTGAGCGAATCTCGCTGGGGATAGCGCCAACTTCCGTAGATAGTGACTGTCGTGTCTGTCACGCGGTAGCGAAGCTCGCGCTCTCCGCTCTGGACGCGATGGATGGTCATTCCAACGCCATCGAGCACGATGGAATCAACGCGGGTTCGTAGTGGAACGAAGACATGCGTAACGGTTCCGATGACTCGCCGTTTGGTCGGCTCGAAACGTACTGCGATGCGGATGCGCTCGAAATCTACCTGGCGTTCACGCTCGGTTGAGGCAAGCTCGTAGCGCGTCGTAACTGGCTCATGGTGATCGCGCTGCGCCCAGAGCACCGTTGTCAAAACGCAAAATCCCAGAATTGCAACCACTGTAACTTTGCACCGTCGAATGTTGAACATCCTTTGGAATTGCCAATGGCACTCAACGTTGGTGACCGTGCACCGAACTTTACGCTCTACGACCAGGATCGCACAAAGCGTTCGCTGGACGAATTCCTGGGCAAGCCAGTTGTTCTGGCATTTTTCCCAGGTGCATTCACCGGAGTCTGCGACACCGAAATGTGCACCTCCGCGACTCGATGCAGCGTTTTAGCGAAGCCAATGCTCAAGTCATTGGCATTAGCGTTGACCCGCCGTTTGTGCTCAAAGAGTTCGCAACAAAGTACGCGCTGCCATTTGTGCTCCTTTCCGACTTTGATCGCTCAGTTTCGAAGCTCTACGGCGTGCTCTTCGAAAACCTCGCCGGTCTGGAAGGCTACCACACGAGCAACCGCGCAGTGTTCATCCTCGATGGCAGTGGCACGATTCGCTACTTGTGGGTCGCTTCTCCTACTCCGGCGGTCGAACCACCGTACGATGAAGTCATCGCACAAACCAAAGCGATCGCGTAGCTGCTTGTGGCACCTCACAGGCAACTGAGCAGATACAACCGCCCTTGCACAATGCCGAGAGCCTCATAGCGGCCTCGGCGGCGGTTGTAAATCGGCGGTAGCACTTCGTCGCACATCCGGCTGTAGGTAAACGTAGCCTTGTCGGTTCGCCGAACGAAGAGATTCGTCGGCGTACTGTACGAAAACGTCTTCGATCCAGGCCGCCGTGCGATCACCTGCGCCGGACTCAGATCCTGTCCCAGTGGCAGGCGCTGCCCATCGAGCACCAAAAAACAGTCCACATCACAGCCGAGTCCGTACAGTTCACTTCCGTCAGGAGTAAAGCTGACGCGCTCCAGTGGAAAGCGCCCGATGCCGTACTCGGTGCCACTATGCAGCAGGAAGAAGTTGCCCTGCCGGCTCGCAAGAGCACCGTACTGAGGCAAGTATGGATGCAGCACCACTGACCAAACGCTATCGTATTGCTGGCTTGGGAGCGGACGTTCGTAGTCCTCGCTCAAAAGGAGCACCAAATGCCAGCCGAGATTCTGCACGTGCGCAACCGCCGCAGTTCCGGTGCGATTGACGTTGATAGCACGGACACTTTCGAACGGACCTGCAACGAGCTCTGTATCGCGCATGATGCGCCACTGGCCACCTGCACGCTGAGCGTAGAGCGGACGTTGATTGCTCCAGAACCCTGCCAGGAGAAATTCATCGGCAATCGCGACTTCTCTGCCATCAACGACAAGCCGCTGTTGCTGCTGGAGCATCTCCGTCCATGCGATGTGTGCGCCATCAGGCGAGAGCAGAAGTCCACTGATCCGCCGCACAGCAGTGTACTGCTTGTCGCGATGCGCAATGATTTCAGCTGATCCTTCCATGCAACCGATCGCAACTACCGCAGCATTTGGCGCAAAAACCAATGCTGTCGGCTGCGCACAGCGGACTGGGATCGTCACGGTATCCACCAGAAGCTCCCACATGCCGGCTCGTTGTACCCACGCGGCCCAGTGGTTACCGTCAGCGGAGAGAACCGGACGGCCGACCCGGTCGTAGCTTGCAGTTCGATAGCCATTGATGACCAGTCGCTGCTGCCCTGCATAGGGCGCTGTGATCGCCCACCAGAGGCCAGTTGTATCGAGCTGGGCCTCGACCAATGGCTCGCTGCCATCGAGCAAGAGTTCATCGGTGCACTGCGCAATGGCGATTGCACTTGTGGCAACAAGAATCAAAACGATGCGCATCATCGTCGTACTACCCCGAGTTCAGTGATGACAGCATCGAGCTGCTGATCGTGCTCCTCCCGCGGGATCTCCTCGACGAACTGCATCGAATACGCCAGACCAAAACGCACAAACGGCACGCTCGACAAGAACCGATCGTAGTACCCCTTGCCATAGCCGACGCGGTACAACATGCGATCGAATGCAACAACAGGCACCAGAACCAGTGGCGCAAACGCTTCAAGTTCGGCAGCACTGACCAACGGAGCATCAGCTGGGACAGGAATACCGTACAGGCCTTCGGTACGTTGACTTGCAGCTGTCAGCACTGCATGTGCAAGTGCGGATGCATCATGCGTCAGAACAGGCACGATGACGCTTTTCCCTTCGCTCCAGGCACGCTCGATAATCGGCTGGGTATCTACTTCTCCTCGAATTGGCAAGTACACGTGGAGCGCACGCGCCATGAGATACTCTGGCTGCGCCCAGAGATGTTCAGCAATGGCGAGGGAATACTCCTGGCGTTCGGTTGGCGACAGCTGCCCTCGTGCTGCAATCAATCGCCGGCGGATCTCTGCTTTCGTCATCGCTGCTGCGAAAGATGAACCACTGCAGGAAGCATCGCTGCTGCAACGATAGCGGCGGCACCGATTGTTTCGCGTTGGCTCAAACGCTCCCCGTTGGCAACGATCCCCAGCAGGGTTGCGAAGACTGGCTCGAGCGCTAATATTAGCGCAATCCTCGTAGCAGAAACACCAGGCTGCAACCGCGTTTGAATGTACGTTGCCAGCACAGATGCCAGGATGCTTGTGTAGAGCACCGCGATGACAACATCGAGATTCCACGTTATCGAGAACCGCCCCAGCAGCGATGCGTCCGAAACGTTGAGCAGATGTGCTGCAAGGTGCCAGACTCCACCGAGCGCCGCCGTCACTCCACACTGCAAGATCACCAGACCTCCAGTTCCAAGCGATCCTAAGTGCTCGATGCCGGCATAACTCATGTACCCCATGTAGTACGACCATGCAAGTGCACCAAGGAGCGTTGCTGCATCGCCCCGATTGAAGCTGCCACCGTCGGGATTCGAAAGCAATGCGATGCCGATGATCCCGAGTGCTACGCCCCACCACTCCCGCGCTGTTGGGTGACGGCGCCAGACAAGCCGCTGCAGTAGCGGTACGAACACGACGAACGTGCCAGTGAAAAATGCACTCCGGGCAATCGTTGTGTGGAGTAGCCCCCACGTCTGGAGGAAAAATCCAATGCCAAACGTCACACCAAGCACCATGCCGTGCCGCAGCAGACGGCGATCCTCCCAGAGCCTGGAGAGTGACTTCCTCCACACAATGAGCGCTGCCACCGTTGCTACAGCAAAACGCACCGTTACCAGCGCGATCGGGTCGCTCCACTGAAGCGCACGTTTGATGAACAGAAATGTCCCTGCCCACAGGAGCGTTACCGCAACTAATGCCAGTTCGGCGCCAAGCAGCCTACGCTCCACGCTGCAGCTCCTCCAGAAAGCGAGCAACTGCCTCAATGCCGCGGTAAAAGTTCACCAGATGAAAATGCTCATTCGGTGAATGTGCACCATCGGAGTGCAACCCAAACCCCATCAACACAACGGGCACTCCGAGCATCTGCTGGAAATGACTCACGACAGGAATCGAGCCACCCTCACGTTGGAAAACAGGCGGACGCCCGAAGGTTTGCTCGAGCGCACGTGCAGCTGCCTTCATCGGTAGCGATTCCCGATCCACAAGAACTGGATCAGCGCCATGAAGCATGCGAACCGATACACGCACGCCACGAGATGCAATTCGCTCGATATGTTCTGCCACACGCTGAGCAATTCGATCGGCACGCTGATCGGGCACCAAGCGCATCGAAATCTTCGCATGTGCACTGGCAGGCAACACTGTTTTCGCACCTTCGCCGGTAAATCCGCTCCACAGGCCGTTGACATCAAGCGTCGGACGTACGGTGAGCCGCTCCAGGACTGAATATCCCGCCTCTCCTCCAAGCGCGGGCACACCAAGTTCACGCTGAAAAGCTTCCTCATCGAACAGCAAGGATGCAATCAGTGCACGCTCCTGGTCATCGAGCGGACGCACGTCGTCATAAAAGCCAGGGACTGCAATGTTCCCTGCATCGTCGTGCAGCGCTGCAATGATGCGAGCCAGCGCATTGGCAGGGTTGACAACAGCACCGCCGAATGAACCGCTGTGGAGATCCCGATTTGGTCCTTGGACGGTCAGCTCAAGGTACGCAAGACCGCGCAACCCATAAACGAGTGATGGGACATCTGGCGCAAACATCGCCGTATCGCAGATGAGCACTGCATCACAGGCCAACTGCGGGCGATGCGTCTGGAGGAATCCTTCGAGATTAGGTGAGCCGATTTCTTCCTCGCCTTCGATGAGCAGCTTTACCGTGCAGGGAAGCGTTCCAGCTCCTTGCAGCCACGATTCAATCGCTTTGATGACCAGAAAAACTTGTCCCTTATCGTCAGTCGCACCGCGTGCGAAGAGCACACCATCTCGCTCAGTCGGCTCAAAAGGCGGTGAGGTCCACTCATCGAGTGGGTCAACAGGCTGAACGTCGTAGTGACCGTAAAAAAGGAGCGTCGGTGCATCAGGTACGCTCGCGGGAAACTCCGCATAAACGACCGGATGACCGGGCGTGGGTATTACCTGACAGACCTGAGCACCGATCGTTTGGAGATGATCGGCAAGCCATTGCGCTGTACGGCGGACGTCGTCGCGATGGGCTGCAAGGGTACTGATACTGGGAAAGCGGAGAAACTCTCGGAGCTCACGTACAAAACGTGCACGATGCGCGGTCGCGTAGTCGGAAGCAGTCATTGGGAATTGCAGCAGATGGTTGTGTCGAACGTACCGAACATTCTACACGCAGAAGTTCGGCGTGCAAATTACAACCCACTCCGCGGTAGAGTGCAGCAGTTACTGCCTGGGAGAATACTGCGTCGGCGAAGCCTGGGCACCGTAATTGGCCGCAGACGGTACCCCCATGTGCGAAAGGAACATCCGGACGTCTTCGGCTTTGAGAATGTTGCCCGTTTCTTGATAAGCCTCGATGAGCGTGTTGCACATCAGCTCCATGTACTGCATTCGGACTCGCTCATCGGGAAGCTGAATCCAGGCTCGCTGCTCATACGGTCGCTCAAGCACAGCAAGTGCGCGCGCTGGTTTGCCCGCATCGAGTGCACGTGCCGCAACGACAACCATGCGGTGAAGCCGTTGCTGGTACGTCTCGGCGCGGAATGCTGGCTTCTTCGGCATTGCACCCTTTTTTTTCAACGCTCGATCGAACGACTTACCGAGTTCGACGACCTTGTCGGGCGAGCGAAAGTCGAAGTCTTTCACCCGGAATCGGCGTGGCCGTAGTTCAATCCGAACGTCGCGTTCGCTCCGGGGAAAGCCTTTAGCACGGAGAGCGGCAATAATTCCTTGAACAACGTCGTAGTGGAGATTCGTCTGTGCTAGTGCGAGTGCGCCCCGAAGAGCCAGCGCATCGAGCACCCCCTCCGAGCGTGGGAAGTGCTTGAGGATCATCTGCCGGATAAATTGCGCCTGGTTGTAGCAGCGCTGGTGATCGCCGATGCCGAAGGCTTTGCGTGTTCGGAGGACATGGAGCGTTGTTGCGGCTGATCCTTTGAAGCCGAGCAGTTCGAAGATGCCCATCGCCTGGGAAAAGCCAACCTCGATGTAGTAGTCAATCTTGCCTACACCCGTCATTTCCGCCAGCTTGCGCAGGTACGCTGCTCGGCCTTTTCGTGCACGGTAGTTAGCAATGATGTTGAGCGATGAAGAGGAAAACCCGGCATCGGCATAGGTACCGCGCGGGACACTGATGATCTCAATCCGCCCTTGATCGAGCCAAATGCGGAGGACATGGTTGGCATCAGCGTGCGCTTGCTCGACGCCGAGTCGTGAGTCAATGCCAGTAATCGCGATGGTAACCGATCGCCCCCACGTGCTCGCAAACGGGGCATCATCGCCTGTGGATGCTCCTTGAGCAGCGCACCACTGAGCGCCCACCAGCCAGCAAAGGACGAGCAGTACAGCGGAGCGGCGGGTCACCGTTGTTGCTTTGCGTGGTTCCACCAGTGATCCATCTGCTCCAGCGTAAGCTGCTCCAGAGCGCTGCCTTCCTTACGCGCTTGCTCTTCGATGTACTGGAATCGCTCCCGAAACTTTTCGTTGGCTCGTTGGAGCGCTGTTTCAGCAACAATGCCCAAATGCCGCGCAAGGTTGACTGTGGCAAAGAGGAAATCGCCGAACTCTTCCTCGAGTGCAGCACGATCGCCGGAGGCGGCTGCATCCCGAAGCTCAGAGAGCTCCTCGTGAACTTTCGCCCATACATCCTCGGCTGACTTCCAGTCAAAGCCAACGTTTGCAGCCTTCTCCTGCATTCGCTGCGCTCGAAGTAGTGCGGGCAAATGGTGCGGCACTCCTGCAAGGATCGAGTCGCGCCCTTCGCTGAGTTTGAGACGCTCCCAGTTCTGCATGACCTGAGCAGGATCGTCGGCAACGACATCGCCGAAGACGTGCGGATGGCGTCGGACCAGCTTCTGCGCAACGTGTTCGATGACCTGGCGGAGCGTGAACGCGTTGCGCTCTTCCGCAATCACTGAGTGCATGACCACGTGGAGCAACAAATCGCCCAGTTCCTTTTTGAACTCGGCATCGTCGGCTCGTTCGATCGCATCGAGTGTCTCGTAGGATTCTTCGATGAGCAAGTGCGCAATGCTCTCGTGCGTTTGCTGACGATCCCACGGGCACTCTTGCCGAAGCAAGCGCACAATTGCAACGAATGCATCGAACTGCTCAGTGAGTGCATTCGGATCCTTGGGAGTAGGCACTGGATGTGGCATAGCAAGACTCGAACGGAAGTGGACTATTCACGCTGCAGCGCTTGCCACCTGCATAGCTGCAAAGCTATCATCGCAGTGGCAAGGCTCGCAATACGCAATTGTACGGATTTAGTGTGCGTAGATTGCAGTGCAATGTCTCACTACTGACGCAACGATTCAATGTCATTTGAGCTTCTCCGGACGCTCTGCGGCATTCCTGCGCCGCCAGGCAGAGAAGATGCATTCCGCACATTTCTCGTCGAGCATCTTTCGCCGTACGCTGATGATGTCACCACCGACGCAATGGGTAACGTATTCTTCCGCCGCAACGGTACTGGACCCAATCCACGCACCATCATGCTCGCTGCGCATATGGATGAAATTTCGTTCCTCGTGCGGCACATCACCAAGGAAGGCTTCCTCTACGTCCAGCCGCTTGGCGGTTTCGATCCGCGTGTTCTCGATGCACAGCGCGTCTGGATTCACGGGCGTGAGCGTATTGTCGGCGTCTTCGGAACCAAGCCGACTCACTTTACCACCCCTGAAGAGCGCACAAAAGCTGTCCCGCTGGAAGACATGTTCATTGACACCGGGCGAAGCCCAGAGGAGGTCAACGCTCTTGTTCGAATTGGCGATCCGGTCACGCTCGAGCGCGAACTGGTTGAAATGGGAGCGTTCTACACAGGCAAAACGCTCGATGACCGCGTCGGCGTGTACGTCATGGCCGAAGCATTCAAACGCTATGCATCGAGCCAGGACACGATTGTCGCCGTTGCGACAGTCCAGGAAGAAGTCGGCGTTCGTGGGGCAAAAGTTGCGGCGTTCGGTTTAGAGCCTGACATTGGTATTGCGCTCGACATCACCATTGCTGCAGATATTCCCGGCGTCGAGGAACGCAATTGGTGTGTCCGTCTCGGTCAGGGTGTCGCCATCAAGATCATGGACAGCTACTCGATCTCCGATCCACGCCTTGTGGAATTCTTGCGCCTCCTTGCCGAAGAAAACAGCATCGCCTACCAGCTGGAAATTCTCCCACGCGGTGGGACGGATGCGGGCGGCATGCAACTGGCCCGGAGCGGCATTCCAGTCTGCACAATCTCGATTCCTTGCCGCTACGCACATTCTGTCGTGGAGTCCGTCCATCGCGAAGACGTCGAACGGAGCATCGAGCTGCTGCGGTGTTTCTGCGAGCACTCGCACCGTTTCAGCGTGTAGTCCAGTTTGGCATCCGCCGCTGCGCGTAGTCGGCCCACGCACGCGAAGCAAGGGCGGCGAGCATCGCTGGATCGTCGAACTCCGGTCCGTCGGTGTTCCAGTACTGGCTCACGTAGCGAGTCGAGTAGTCCCCGCGCTGAAAGGCATCCGACTGGAGCACGGCACGACAGAACGGTATCGTTGTCCGCACCCCCACAAGCACGTACCGCGCCAGCGCATCGAGTGTACGCTGGATGCACTCTGTGCGCGTCGGCGCGTGGACGATGAGTTTTGCAACCATCGGGTCGTAGTACACCGAGACCACCGATCCTTCCTCCACGCCGCAGTCGTTGCGGATGCCCTCGCCCTCGGGAAGCACAAGGCGCTTGATCGTGCCTGCATCGGGCAGGAAATCGTTGAACACATCTTCAGCGCAGATGCGGCACTCGATCGCATGCCCATTGGGCACAATCACTGCTTCTTGGTCGAGATCGAGTGGCTCCCCGCATGCGATGCGCAATTGCTGCTCGACAAAATCTACGCCGGTAACCATCTCGGTAACAGGGTGCTCCACCTGAAGCCGAGTGTTGACTTCCATGAAGTAGAACGAGCCATCGGCATCGAGGAGAAACTCGACCGTTCCGGCATTCGTGTAACCAGCAGCTGTGATCAGTCGTGCGGCTGCTTCTCCAATCGTGCGTCGCTGGCGTTGATCAACGCGCACCGATGGCGACTCTTCGATGACTTTCTGGTGCCGGCGCTGAATTGAGCATTCACGCTCTGGAAAGTACACCACCGTTCCATGCGTATCGGCCAGGACCTGCACTTCGATATGGCGTGGCTGGACGATGTAGCGCTCTAAGAATACGCGGCCATCGCCAAATGCGCTGAGTGCCTCGCGTTGGGCTGATTCGAAAAGTTCTGCCAGCTCGGCGGCACGTTCGACCAAGCGCATGCCCTTGCCACCACCACCCGCTGCAGCCTTGATCAGCAGCGGGAAACCTATCTGCTGGGCAACATGTTCAGCCTCTGCAAGCGACTCCACCGCGCCGTTCGATCCGGGTGCAACTGGCACTCCCAAGCGAATCGCAAGCTGCCGCGCTGCAGTTTTATCACCGAGCAATCGAATTGCCTCTGCCGATGGCCCAACGAATGCAATCCCTGCCTCCGCAACCGCTGCGGCGAAGTGTTCATTTTCCGAAAGGAAGCCATAGCCAGGGTGGATCGCATCAACGCGGGCGCGACGAGCAATGTCGAGTACTTTCTCGATGACCAAGTAGCTATCCCGCGGAGTAGTTCCACCGATTGGATATGCCTCGTCGCATGCACGGACATGTGGAGAGTGCACATCTGCGTTCGAATAAATCGCAACGGTTTTGATGCCGAGTCGGCGACATGTGCGGGCGATGCGAAGAGCAATTTCGCCGCGATTGGCAATCAGGACGCTGCGGAACATCACCAGGCGTATCGTAGTTTGGCTGTGCGAAAATAGACGTTGCACCTGTTCGAACGTGCGGTCCAATGAAGTACGCAGGATGGATTGCGTTGCGGTATCTGCGCAACCAGCGAGCCATTCAATCGAGCGGAATTATCGGCTTGCTCGGTCTGATTGGCATTACGATTGGTGTTGCGGCGGTCATTTGCGTTTCCTCGATTTTCCTTGGATTCAGCGAACTGTTCGAAAGCATCATGCTGCGCATTGACCCGCATGTGCGCATCGTGGGTCGCGAGGGCAAGTATCTACCGGCAGCAGACTCCCTTGCGAATGCACTTCGATCCATGCTTCCAGACGCTACCGTTGTGCCAGTTCTCGATGGACGCGCAGCCGCAGAGCATCGCGGCGCCTTCCACGTTGTGCAGATCCGTAGTTCTGACCGCGCAGCCTTCGCACGCATTGCACGCACGGTCATCGTTGGCCGCATTCCGCGAGCTGATGCCGAAGTTCTCATTGGCGCTGGTGCTGCTGAACGACTCGGAGTGCTGCCGGGAGATACGCTAACGCTCTACTCCCCCGACGCAATGCACCAAGCCGCGCTTGGTCTTGGCATCCTTTCCCCGGTGATGGTACGCGTGACAGGGTTGCTCCTGACCAACGATCGCACCTACGACTATACGCTCATGGTAACATCACACGCGCTGGCTGCTCAACTGTTCGAGTGCTCTAGCTCAGCAGCGACTGCACTCGATGTTTTTTGTGCTGACCGCCGCAGCGGTGACCGCGCAGCATCGCTGCTTGCCAGCGCGCTTGGTGGTCGCTTCCGTGTGCTAACGTGGAGAGATTTGCACCGCGAGATGTATGCAGTGATGGAATGGGAGCGCATCGCGTCGTTCCTCCTTCTATCGCTCATTGTCCTGCTGGCGGTGTTCAACATTGCTGCACTGCTCACGATGACAGTCAGCTCCAAACAGCGGGACATCGCAATTCTGCGGACACTCGGAGCCAGCAGAGCTTTCATCGCACGTATCGTCCAGTACCATGGTTTGCTCGTTGGCACACTCGGCACAGTACTCGGCGCGGTGTTGGGGATCGGGCTCTGTCTTGGGCAGCAGCAGTTCCATTGGATCATGCTCGATCCCGATCGCTACATCATGCAAGAGCTTCCCATCGCGCTCGATTGGACGGCAGCACTGGCAGTCTGTGCAATTAGTCTTGGCGCATCACTGCTTGCTGCGCAGCCATCGGCTCGGCGTGCCATGCAGCTTTCGATTGCTGAATCGTTGCGCTTTGAGTGATGGATCGCCACTCGACCGGCCGTCGCGGTGAGTACCTTGCTGAGCAGTTTCTGCTCGAGCAGGGCTACCGCATCGTCAAGCGAAATTTTCGCTTGGGGCGCCATGGCGAAATTGACCTCATCGCTTCTGATGGTGCAGCACTTGTCTTCATCGAGGTCAAGTATCGCCGGACTGCAACGTACGGCACACCTGAAGATGCCATCACTGCACGCAAGCGCCAGCAGCTCCGCCGCATTGCGGAGGGGTTCCTTGCGATGACAGCGCTCCAGGCACGTGAATATCGTTTCGACGTCATCGCAATCGAGGAAAGAGCCGATGGCAGCATTGCCATTCGGCACTGGAAGAATGCGTTCTGGTAGCTGCATTCCCTACCGAAAGAGGGTGATGATCGCCTCCGTCCCTGGCTGGCGTTGAACAAATTCCACGTGATCAACAAGGGCACGCATGAGAAAAACCCCGCGCCCACCCTCGCGGAGAAGATTTTCGCGCATCCGAGGATCGGGGAGATCACTGGGATCGAAGCCACTCCCGTAGTCTCGGACATGAACGCTAATGGCATCGTCGTTGACTTCGACCCAGAGCTCAACCGTCTTGTTTGGATCCGATTGGTTGCCGTGTTCGACAGCGTTGGTGACTGCTTCCATCGTTGCGACGATAAGGTTGAATCGTCGCTGGGGGTCGAGCTCCTCGATCTCGGGAATGCGACGTAGGAGCGATTCGACATGGGCGACAAGGGTGCGATCGCTCGGATGGCTAAAGTGATAGGTGCTCATCAAACTATTTGCCTGCAAGTCACAGCGGGGAGACGAATTCGATAGCTACCGACGTGTATATTTGCGCACAACGTTGCTAAGGGCTTGTTGCGGAGCACGCGCGTGAAGCACACCGATATTCCAAAGCTCTACTACTCCATTCGCGAAGTTAGCGAGCTCTTCGATGAAGAGCAACACATCCTCCGCCATTGGGAACGGGAAATTCCGGCATTACACCCAAACAAGAACCGTGCCGGCAACCGTGTCTATACCGAGCGCGATCTCAGGGTCCTCCGCGTGCTCAAGGTCCTGCTCCGGGAGCAACGGAAGACGATCGCAGAAGTGCGCACGCTGCTTGCCGACGGCATTCCCGAAGAGCTTGAACACATCGCAAGCGATGCAAGCATCGAACAGCGGTACGCCGAAAAGCGTCGTGCAGCCGAGCTCCGTGCGAAACTTGCCAGCCAGACCGATACGATCACCCTCACCCGCCAGGAAGCCGAAACGATCCTTTCGACGCTCCAGCGATTGGAAGAACTCTTTGGAGATTTGCACGCATGAAGTTTCGTCTTGCGCACGTTCTGTTCGCACTCGTGCTCGCCGGCGAGTGCATGCATGCTCAATCCCACAAGCCGATCCGCATCATCACTGCAGCACACGCGGGAGATGTCCTTGGCATCTTCATCAGCGAACGCGACTCGCTCGTAGCAAGTTGTGGACTCGACGGCACGGTCAAGCTCTGGCGGCTGCCCGAGATGAAGCTGCTGTGTACTGGTAGCGGCCACTCCAGCATGGTCAACAACGTCTCGTTTTCAGGCGACGATCGCCACATCGCCAGTGCGAGCAACGATCGCACCATCCGCATCTGGTCTGCCAATGGCTGCACGCAAGAGCAGCTTCTCAGCGGGCATCAGGGGGATGTCCTCTGCGTGTACTTTAGCCAAACCGATACAGGTCGCTTCGTCGTAAGCGGTAGCACCGATCGAACGGTGAAACTGTGGGATTGGCAAACTGGTGCGGAACTGAAGACGTTCCGCGGCCACACCGGTGCTGTCACGGGCGTTGCGTTCAGCTACAACGACAGCTTGATTGCCTCCTGTGGTGACGATATGCAAGTGCTCATCTGGTCTCCGACGAGTCCATCACCAGCAGTTACACTCAGTGGCCCACCCCATACAGCACCGTGTACCACTGTTCTTTTTTCCTTCGACAGTCGCACGCTCGCCAGTGCTGATCGGGAGGGCTTCATCAAGATTTGGAGCATACCACAAGGGCAACTCCTCCGCACACTCGATGCGCACGACGGCTACGTCACGGACTTGACATTTGCTGGCAATAACACAACGCTGCTCAGCGCCGGACACGATGGCTACGTCCGACTGTGGGATATTGCCACAGGTTCGCTGCTCGATAGTGTCAACCTCGGCGTTCCGATATGGAGCATCGACGTCACCAGCAATGGGAGCACCATTGTCGCCGGGTGCAGCGATGGCTCGATTCGTATCTGGTCTCGCAACAGCTCGATCAACAATCAATCTCAACGGAAGCGATGATTGCTCGCATTGTTACCCTCTGCATGCTCGCTGCACCGTATCTGCTTGCGTGGCAACTGGAGCCAACGGTGCTACTCCGCGGTGTTGTGCGGCACAAAGGTGCTCCAGCAAACGTCGAGCTCCTCTTCCGCGATGAAAGCGGAAAGGCAGTGCGTGCCAAAAGTGCTGCTGATGGCTCCTACCAAACAGTGCTCGCACCAGGCAGGACGTATAGCATCACCATTACGACCGATAATCTCGAGCGCTTTACGTACACACTCACCATTCCCCCTTCGAACAAGTTCTCCGAGCTAACGCAGGATTTTTCACTGGCTGAGACAGTTGCGGAAAGCGCAACATCCCGTGCTAAATCCTCGTCGGTGCACGCAACAAGTCAAACGAAAAAATCAAAGCGGAAGAAGCGATGAAGCCAATGGTAATCTCACTGAGCGCGCTCTGCATCACCGTCAGTTGCTCCGCACAAATCGCTGCAACAGTTCTGCTCCAAGGCGTCGTGCTCGATGCGGAGACGCGGAAAGGCATTACCTCGAACCTTACGCTCTACGACCAGCGCGGGACGAAAGTCAACGAAACCCGCTCGAATGCATCTGAGAACGGTGCCTACCAGGTGATTGTCAAGCCTGGTGGCCGCTACGTCGTGGAGCTTCGTGCAGAAGGGTACATGACCACACGTGATACAGTAACCGTACCTCCTGCTACTCGATACACAGAGCTCTCGCGGGACTTCACGCTTCGTGCAAAGAATGCCGGCCAGCGCGTTGTCGTCAGCATTCCACTTTTCGAGGGTGATAAAGCAACGTTCCGTGTTGGTGCGGAGGAAGAACTTGCGCGCTACGCAGAGTTGCTGTCGCTCAATCCTGACGTCAAGCTTGGGATCGAATGCTATCCCGACCACGAGGATACTCGCGAACGCATGGCAGAACTGGCACGCAAGCGCGCTGAAGCAATCCGTGCGTTCTTGAGTGCACGAGGCATTGCAGCTTCGCGGCTTTCAATCATTGCGACATCTACAACGGATCCATACAATCCACCACCACGAAAGCTGCGTCCGAAAGGACGATTCTACACCGGCGGCACATACTTCGTCATCGAGCCGATGAAGTAGCCGCCACGTGGCAGAGTGATCACCCATCCTTGGCTATCAACGCATGCCCAGCCGACGTGATTTCCTTCGCATTGTGCTCCTGGGGAGCGGTGCACTCTACCTATCCCCGCCACTTGGTGGTTGCAACCGCCGCAGTGCCACCGTTGAACGCGCCCGAGACATCGGGCCAGAAGTAGCACGCCAGCAGTACGAAAATCCGCACCGCTTCATTCGCGAGCATCAACGCCAAGGAATTGATTGGCAGAATGCCGTTGCCCATACAGCAGACGTAACGATCGTCGGTGCTGGGCCTGCCGGACTGGCTGCTGCTGTGCTCTTGACAACGGCAGGACACGACGTTCTCCTCCTCGATAGCGAGCCAGTCGGCGGTGGCGCCGCACGGGCAGGTTCGTACAACGAGCAGCGCTACCCACTGGCTTCCATCTACTTTGTCGAGCAAACCGACATAATCGGCGAGCTGTGCAAGTATGCCGGACTCGCGCCCACAACAGTTCCACCAGACGCGGTCGTCATCGAGGGGCAGCCGGTCGAACAGCTGTGGAATGACAGCGTGATATCGTCCCTACCGCTTCCACGGACAGAACAAGCAGAACTTCGGCGCTTTCGGGATGCGTTGCTGGATATGCGCACTCGAGGAAGCATACCTGCCTATCCACTTCCGGACACTCTTCCGCCTGCATTGAGCAAGCTCGATGCTCAACGTGCGAGCGAGTTTCTTGCCTCGTACCGTTCGCCGTTTTTGCCCTCGCTGCTCGAGCTCTACGCCCGATCCTCGATGGGCGATACCTTGGAGAACATCAACGCATACTCCCTGCTGAACTTCTACGCCAATGAGCTCGATACACCACGCTACACGTTCCCCGGTGGCTTAGGAGCACTGAGCGCACACATTGTGCAGAAGCTCGGCGACCGCATCAAGACCGGGATGACATGCTTTCACATCGAGGATGCTCATCGAAATCCCACAACATGGGCAATTGATACTGCCGGTAGGCTCCACCGCTTTCGATCACGGGTAGCGATAGTTGCAGTGCAGAAATTCATGCTCCCGTGGGTGATTCCCGAGCTACCAGAGGCGCAGAAAGATGCAATGCATGCTCTGCACTACTCACCGTTTCTGACGGTGCATCTCTGCGCTCGGCGGCCGCTACTCCCAGCTGCATTCGACCTTTGGGTACCGAACGCACCGCCGCTGTTTACAGACATCATCAACGCGAATGCAACCGGACATGCCAGCACGAACGCATATGTCGCAAGCATCTACGCACCACGTTCTGCGCAAGACCGTGCAATGTTGCAAAGCGATGATGTGCTCGCAGCGTTCGCTCGCCGTATCGCAGAGCATGCAACCAAGACGGTGCCGTCCATCCAACGTGAGGCAGTCGAGGAAGTGCACGTTTTCGGGTGGGGACATGCGCTTGTCGTCCCAACGCCAGGTTCTCACAGCGGTACTGCGCAAGCGGCACGTCAGCCGCTCGGACGCATTCTCTTTGCGAACACTGATAACGACGCCGCTCCCGCTTTCGAAAATGCCGTCGCCCACGGCGCACGCGCTGCTGAGCAGGCTATGGCATTGCTGAAGCAGTAGCAACGCGGCGCAAGATTTCCTGCCGTACCTGCTGCATGTACCACTGCGGAGTACTCGTTGCACCGGTGATTCCCACGCTCTCGGCTCCTTCGAACCACTCCGATTGCAGCTCGCTGACGTCCTCGATGAAGTACGTCCGCGGATTTTCGGATCGGGCAACGTCGAAGAGCACCTTCCCATTCGATGAATCTTTACCAGCAACGAAGATCACCACATCGTGCTGGCGAGCAAATCGGCGCAAGTCGTCTTCGCGTCCTGAAACTTGGCCGCAGATCGTATCCTTCGCATGAAACTCAGTTGCGATTGTCCCCATCTCCTCGACGATCAGCTCTTCGACTCGGCTCTTGAGCACATCTCGCAATCGGAGAAATGTCGGGCGATCCATCGTCGTCTGCGAAAACAGCACGGTCTTCTTTCGCACATCTACCTTCTCGAGTGCATCCTCGAGACGCTCGACGACAATACACTCATCGTTGCAGACGCCACGCACCCCAACAACCTCTGCGTGGTTGCGTTTGCCGAAAATCACAATTTGGTAGCCGAGGTCGTAGAACTTTCGGACGCGTTCCTGGAGCTTCGTCACCACTGGGCATGTTGCGTCAATGATCTCGACGCGGTGCTGTCGCGCCAGCCGATACGTTTCTGGTGGCTCGCCGTGCGCACGGATGAGCACCTTCGCTCCTGGCGGAAGCGAGGCAATCTCCTCGCGGGAGCGAAGCGTTTTGAGCCCCTTGGCGGCAAGACGCTCGATCTCGCGGGGGTTGTGAATGATGTTTCCGAGAACGTACACGCTTCCTGGTAGGGAGTTCTCGAGCGTTTCCTCGGCGATTTGTACTGTTCGGACAACGCCCCAGCAAAATCCTGACCGCGGGTCAATGGTGACGATCATGGCAGTGAGGGGGAAGATTCTACAACGCGCTCACGAACGTAGCGGGCGATACGTTCGACTTGCTCTTCAATGCTCAAGTTCGTTGTGTCAATGACAATTGCATCGTCGGCTCGGCGAAGTGGATTATGCTCACGGGACGAATCGAGCTGATCGCGCTCGTCGAGCTGGCGAATGACATCGTCAAGTGTCAACGCTGGATTGGTCGCTCTTAGTTCCTCGAGCCTCCGTTCGGCGCGCGTTGCAAGATCTGCTGTCATGTACACCTTGACGTCAGCATCGGGGAAGACGGCAGTTCCAATGTCGCGCCCGTCCATGACAACGCCGCCGCGTGCGCCAAGCTGCTGCTGAATCCGAACCATCGCTGCTCGAACCGAGGGGAACGAACTAACTTGGCTGACGTGAGCGGTAACATCTGGCATCCGAATGCGCTCAGTGACATCTTGCCCGTCGAGATAGGTTCGCTGTCCTTGTGGCGTGTGGCGCAGTTCGATGCTGGTGCGCTCGAGCAATGCTGCAAGTGCTTCGTCGTTCATCGGGACGCCATGTTCTAAGGCAGCCAGCGTCAGTGCACGGTACATCGCACCTGTGTCAATGTAGGTAAAGCCTAGTCGCTCTGCCAGCAATCGTGCGGTCGTGGTTTTGCCAGAGCCTGCTGGGCCATCAATAGCGATGATTGGTTGCCGGGCCATTGGATGCGTGGGTAGAAACCTATGCAAACTTAGTGCTGCCTGTCCGAGATGACGAAAACACGCCATCGGTTGGTGCACCGTGAGTTCATCGAACGAATAGGGACCGCTGGCGACCGCAAGACAACCGAGGCCGTAACGGCGCGCACACGCAATATCGTTGGGGGTATCACCGACGACGATGACCCATGCACCCTGCGAAAGGTGTTGTTGGCTCACAGCCCATTGGAGCGCTCGGGGTGGTAGTTCGGCGCGTTCGATTGCATCGCCACCGAAAAATCCGGCGACGAAGTAGCCATCGAGTCCAGCGACGCGAAGCTTATGCCAGCCAATGCGTGTTTCGTTGCCGGAAAGGATTGCGAGCACTGCTCCATGGCGTTGTGCAGTTTCGAGAAAATCCTTTGCTCCAGGACAGAGTTCGATTGCATCACGTGTTATCGCACGCTCGGCATGGCTGGCAAGCACGCTGAAAAAATCACGTGCGAGCACGCGCGCTGCGTACACATCACCAAGAAGCTGTGCCAGAATTTGCAGATCAGTTTTCCCTGCAGCGGAATCGAGCCGATGCCACGGGAGCTCCCCGCCAACGACAGCCGACCACGTCTCGGACCAGACGTGCCGCGTCACATGCCGATGGACACGGAGGAGCGTTCCATCAATGTCAACAAGTAGCAGTGCACGCTTCACCGAAGCATTCGACGCCATACCTTCCATCCTTGCCAAGCCATGAGAACAAACACCGCATAAAGGACGACGTAGAGCGGCAGTCCACGATTCCAATAGACGCCAGCATAGGCAGCATCAATAGCAATCCAGAGCAGCCAATTTTCAAGGTAGCGGTGCGCCTGCATCCATGTCGCGACTAGGCTTGCAGTTGCAAGCGTGGCATCAAGCTCCGGGAGCGCTGCATTCGTCCACGTTCGCAGCACTACTGCCCAAACGAGGCTGCCACCACCCCACACAAATCCTAGGAACACCCACCTGCGGAAAGACTCGATGCGCTTGATCGGGCGCTCATCCGAACTATGAGGCTGTTTTTTCCACCAGAGCCACAACCCGTAGCACCCCATCGCAAAGTACACTGCTTGCAGCACCATGTCTGCATAGAGGCGGACGCTGTAGAACGAGATCGCCTGGAGCGCAACGCTGATGTTGCCTGCCACCCAGCAGAGAATGTTTCTGCGGATCATCAGCAGAACGTATGCGATACCGAGCAGTGTGGCCAGCAGTTCGATCCAGCTCATTGCGTGCTGCGCTCATCCGTACGGAGACGCTCCAGCAGCATCAACATCGCAGCCGCGCTGGAACGCGCACGTACCGTGTGCCGATCGCTCCCAAACTGATACTGCCGTGCGACGACCTGGCGTCCATCGGCAACCGCAATCCACACAGTACCAACAGGTTTTTCGGCTGTACCACCGTCGGGCCCCGCGATACCAGAAATCGCAACAGCAAGGTCGCTACCGTATGCTGCGCGGATGTACGCAGCAAGTTCCTCGACCGTTTGCTGGCTGACTGCACCGTAGCGTGCGATGGTTTCTGGGCGCACACCACCGAAGTGAATTTTCACCGCATCGGCATAGCAGATCAACCCACCGAGGAAGTACGCCGAGCTTCCTGGAACCGAGGTAATCTCCATACCGAGCATACCACCGGTGCAGGATTCGGCGACAGCTACCGTCTTGCCGCGTGCGATGCATTCACGCTGGAGCACCTCAACAAGACGCTCATTGTTTTCCGACACAACAGCATTGCCAAGTGCAGCTCGCAGTGGCTCGACCGCTTGATCGAGGAGCAGGCGCACATCACCTGGACGGCCGCGTGCGCGGACACGAATTCGCACCCCGCTTGCTGATGGCAGAAAAGCCAGCTCAACTGTCGGCGGAAGTTGTGACCGCAGTGGATCGAGCCGATCAGCAAGATCAGCTTCAGGGACTCCCGCAGTTACAAAAACATGTTCAGCAATGATCTCATACCCGCCCGATGCGATACGCTCGGCAATCCACCGCAGCCCTGATTCGAGCATGATGTGCTCCATCTCTCGAGGCACACCGGGCAGCACAATCACCGCTGCACCGTCGCTGCGATCAAAGAGCAGCCCCGGCGCTGAACCAACACGGTTCGGGAGAACAGTTGCCGACGCCGGAACCATTGCTTGCATTCGAAGCCGCTCGGTCAGCATCCGCCCACGTTCAGCGACAAGGCGCTCGATGTACTCGAGCGTAGGCTGGTGAAGAACGAGTTCGTCAGCGAACAGTTCCAGCATCGCTGCAACCGTGAGGTCGTCATGGGTAGGACCCAATCCGCCAGTGGTGAGTACAAGCTCGCACCGATGCCGCAGTTCCGCGATGGTTTCGACAATTACCGCAACGTCGTCGCCGATCGTGCGATGTTCAGTAATCACCGCTCCAAGTGTAGTGCACTGCTCGGCAAGCCAGCGCACGTTGGTGTTGAGCGTATCACCACTGAGAACTTCATTGCCAATCGAAACAAGAGCAATACGGAAGAGCATTGGTTACCGCAGAATGAAAAAAGCTCGCTGCGAATTTACTCGCAGCGAGCTCAAGCGTTCACGTTAGGATGAGATTGCACGCACCCCCACGTGCTTGCGTGCACCGCGATCGCTACGCTTGATGTTGTTGATCGTCCGTAGAAGCAGACTCTCCCGCAGATTCCGGAGCATTAGTTCCTTCGGGAGATTGTTCTTGTTGCGGCTGCTCAACGGCAGGTGTAGCCTCTGCTGTTGGTTCGACCGCGGATGATTCCTCCGGCGTGTCGGAGATTCTTTCTGAGCTTACCGGACCAGCTTCGACTGTTGGGATGGAGGCTGCAACAGTCGGAAGCGCATCGTCGAGCGATGGTGGTGTTTGCACGGGCATGCTGCTCAGTGCATCATCGAGTGGTGCGAATGCGTACTCATCGGCGCCAGGGACTGGATGTGCTTCGTTGTAAGCGCGGATTGCATCCTCGCCTTTCTCGCGTAGTGCATCAACAGCCGAGAGCACAATACGCTTGTCCTCTTCGTGGAATTCGACGATCTTGAGCGGCAGCACATCGCCAATCGCAAAGTACTCAGCGATTGTCTTGACCGGCGCAAACGACAGGTGCGACGATGGGACGAAACCTTCGACGCCTTCGGGCAACTCTACCACGACGCCCTTCTCCACAATGCGGAGGATTTTCCCTTCAGTGAGTACACCCGGCTTGAAGCGATCAGCATAGCGTTCCCAGGGATTTTCCGTCACCTGTTTATGGCCAAGGGAAATGCGGCGCTGTTCAGAATCGAGCGCGAGGACGACAACATCGAGTGGATCGCCGCGTTTGACTAACTCGCCGGGATGGCGAATCTTCTTCGTCCACGACAGGTCGCTGACGTGGACAAGCCCTTCAACTCCTGGCTCAAGCTCGACGAAGACGCCGTAGTTGGCAATGTTGCGGACAATGCCTTTGTGTACCGAGCCAACAGGATACTTCTGGACGATTTCGTTCCATGGATCCGGCTGGAGTTGCTTGATGCCGAGCGCAAGCTTGCGATTTTCCTTGTCAATGCTCAAGACGACTGCTTCGATGACTTGTCCGAGCGACACAACCTGCGATGGATGCTTGACGTGCTGCGTCCACGACATTTCGCTGATGTGGATGAGCCCCTCGATGCCCTTTTCGATCTCGATGAAGGCGCCGTAGTCGGTAATGCTCACAACGCGACCAGTGACTTTGGTGCCTGGCTGGTATTTGTCGCCGATTTGCTCCCATGGGTGCGGTGTCAGTTGCTTCATGCCGAGCGAGATGCGCTTTTTCGCTTCGTCGAAGTCGAGCACCACCACCTTGACTTTTTCATCGAGGCTGACGACCTCCGAGGGATGATTGACGCGTCCCCACGATAAGTCTGTGATGTGCACCAATCCATCCACCCCGCCAAGGTCAATGAAGACACCGAAGTCGGCAATGGCCTTGACGTGACCTTCGAGCACCAAGCCACGCTCGAGCATACTCAAGATTCGCTGCCGCTGCTCTTGAATTTGCTCTTCGAGCAGAACCTTGTGGCTGACGACGACGTTCTCGCTGGGATTGTTGACTTTGACGACGCGGACATCGAGCGTTTTCCCGATCCATGCATCGAAATCGCGGACCGGTCGCATGTCCACTTGCGAACCAGGCAGAAACGCTTCGATCCCCAGAAGGTCCACAACGAAACCGCCCTTGATCCGGCGAAGGATGCGGACGTTGACGATCTCTTGCTTTTCGTAGAGCTCGACAATCTGCTGCCAGGTTTTCATAAAGTCAGCTCGGCGGCGAGAGAGCACAAGCCGGCCTTGGCTGTCCTCGAGCCGATCAACGAAGACGTCAATTTCATCGCCGACCTTGAGCGTATCGGCAGCAGCACTAAATTCCGCTCGCGGGATTACCCCGAGCGATTTGAAACCGACATCTACCCAAATTTCATCCTTGGTGATTGCGGTGATCACCCCGTGGACCATTTCGTCTTCTTTGATCTGCCGGGTCGAGCGCTCCAGAAGTTGGTTGTACGAAGTATCATCCACTGGTGGCAGCGGAATATCCCCTTCCAATACAGCCGCAAGCACAGACTTCTTCGGTAGCCGTACTGGTTTGGTGGGAGCTGCAGCCGCTTCTTGCGGTGCTGGAGCGCCACTTGCTCCTTCTTGGGCAGGAAGCGTTTGAGCGCTCGTCGGATCGCTTGTCATAGGCAGGTCGGCAGTTTCTGTCATGAACATCTCCTTCGATGTAGTCGCAGCGCCGCACCTATCAAGCTGCGCATCTACACCGGCATTAGTGGAACATACGTCCTGGTGCGGCATCAGAAGCATGCAAAAATACGGTGCTGCTGTAATTTTACGCCAGAAAGGGCATTTCCCCCAGTTTGATGCGCATTCTCGATCGCTATCTTCTCGGTGCTGTCGTTGCGAGCATGGCGTTTGCACTGCTCGCACTGTCGCTTGTGTTCATCGTAGTTAACCTCATCGAGAGTCTCGATCGCTTCCTCGATCAGCATGCCGATGCATGGACGATCGCACTCTACTACCTCTACTTCCTGCCAGAGATCATCAAGCTGCTGCTGCCGGTCACTGTCCTCGTTGCGATCCTCTTTGCTATTGGGAAGTTGACCGATGCATACGAAACCACCGCGATGAAAAGCGCCGGCATGAGCCTCTATCGCCTGCTGGCACCGATTCTATTACTCTGCACCATCGTTGCTGCTGGGCATCTCTACTTCAATGGCTGGATCGTTCCTCGGGTCCTGACAAAAAAATTCGCCATCGAGCGGCAGTACCTCGGCAGAAACACCGGTGGAGTCGAACAGCAGCTCTACAACCTCTACCTCCGCGACACACCGCGTCGGATCGTGGCAATGGGATACTACGACTTGGGCAACAAACACGGCAAAGATTTGAGCGTCGAGGAATATAGCGATGACCTCTTCCCTCGCGTCGTCCGCCGAGTAGATGCACGTTCGTTCCGTTGGGACAGCAGTTCAAGAGGCTGGATTGCCGAGGAATGCTTTGTGCGCACATTCAGCGCCGGCAGCGTCAACATCTCGTATTATCCTGTACTTCCGGTAACGCTCGCAACCGATGACGCGCGACTCGGCACACTCCAACGCTCAATGGAGGAAATGACCTTTACCGAACAAGCCGATTACATCGCGTTCCTCCGTCGAGGAGGACGAAATACTCGTCAGCTCGACATTGCCCACGCCGGTGATTACGCCTTCCCCATTGCCAACATCATCATTGCGCTCATTGCAGTGCCATTTGCATCCGTCAAAAAGCGGAGTGGACTTGCAGCGAACATCGCAGCAGCAATGACTCTGACGTTCTGCTATCTTGTGCTCACCAAAATCACGCAGGCGCTGGGCATGGATACCGCACTTCCTCCGACCCTTGTCGGCTGGAGCGCCAATATCATTTTCGCTGTTGTTGCCGCAGTTGTTCTTCTTCGCACCCCGACATGATGACCATTACCTCACTGGCGACACCACAGGGACGACGCCTGTATCGGGAGCTCTACCATATTCTGCGGGAAGAGCGCCACTACGGCTCCTGGGAAACACTCCGCATGCTCTGGAACATTGCCACACGGAGCCGATCACTCGAAGGGTATTTCGAGCAACCTGTCACCATCGAGCATCCCCTCGGCACACGTGCTGGTACACGGTTGTGGCTGGAAGAAATCCTCTCCCGCTACTACTACTCCACCATCGTATCCTTCGTCTATGGTGGGGCAGCGATTCTCTTGGTCGTTGTGGGATTGCGGCGCTTTTCAGCTGGCATCAGCGACACGACTGTCATGCTCAGCATTGGTCTGGAGGCTCTCCTGCTGATCGTGCTGTTTGCCGTTATGTTCTTCCGCCGCGATGAAGAGGATCCGACAGCAAAGCGCATCGAGGAGCTTATTGCCGAAGTTGGCGAAATCGGGCGCGACTTTGCTGCCAGCACCATTGCACTCGATAAAATCGCAGAACAGCTTCAACGCCTCACAGCCGAAACAGCACGGCTGGCTCTCGCCGCAGAGCATGCTGCAACTGCCGCCCAGCGCACTACTTCCCCCGCACCAGAACTCATCACACGTATTGCAGAACTCAATGCCACACTGCGCAATGTTTCTGCGAGCATCGAAGAGCTTCGACATGCAGCAAGCACCATCGAACAAGAGCGTATCGAGATTGCTGTGCGCCGCCAGCTTGAACGACTCCTTGCCCAGCGGCTTTCGGATAACGCTTCTCCATCGTCATGATGCGTCGCGGCGGACTCGAACTTTACTTCGTCCTCTACTTGGCAGCGCTCATGCTGCTGCTGTCGGATTCACCCAAACGCGAAACTGAACTGGCCAGCACAGCAATACGATCCCTTGTTGCTTCGACGTTCACTCTCGTCGTCGAAAAGCCGACACTGCTCTGCCGTGCAATTGTTGATGGTGATAGCATCAAGATCGTGCACTTCGATAGCCTCAACACGATCGTTCCGACTGGTCTTATCAACAGCCTCCGCTACACCATCACAGTGACTGATCAAGCAACGGGGGCCGAGGAAACAAGCACTGCTGATGGTAGCCTGAAGATTGGCAATGTCCGGCTGCTGGCACGCCAGATCGGGCAAGCACTTCGCATTCACTGGCAGATAACGCCCCGCCGGCAATCGCAGCTCTACCGCGTGCGCATTGTTGCAAGTGCGCAGCCACAGCTTCCAGCCACCATTCCCGTTGAGCAGCGGCAACAGCTGGAACCACTCTTGGCAGGCACCGACAATCTCCTCCGTAGCGAGGCTACGTTCCTTATCGGATACCTTGCCGAACAGCGGTTGCAACCGCAGCAAGCGCCGCCATCGCTCGACAGCGCACTCGAAGTGCGCATTCGATCACTGTTCGCCCAACAACTCCAGTTGCAACCGAGTGGCGGCACATTTTCCATCGTTCCAGAGCTTTCCGTTGTCGAGACAATTCCATTTGTCACGTGGGAAAACCGCTTGGCAGTCTATGGTGCCTCGCTCGAGCGTGATATTGCCCAGGCGCCAATTGTCACCGGTATCGGGAACGTTGTCGTTACGATCGAGGGCAACGCGCTGCTCCTCCGCGGTGTAACAACGCAGCCGGGGTCGGCGCAAGCACACGTCCGCCTTGTCCGTCGAGATGGAACAGAATCCTCGGCAAGTTTTACAGTTGTGTCAACTCCACTGCAAGCACCGAGTGTGCCATCGGTGATGTATCCTGGCATTGAGTACCGTTTCGAGCCGAACCTTCCGCAGTTGAGCGGGACAACGCCACGCGCCGTGCTTCGAGATGAAAGCGGCACGATCCGCGCATCCAGCAATGGCCAGCCGTTCTCGTTTACTGCCTCGATTGCTGATACGGGACGGCGATTTCTCTTCGAACGTTACGCCGGCACTGAGCGCATCGGACAAACAATCGCGATTTTCTGCGAGATGTTTCCTCAGCCGGAAATTGTCAGCATCCGCCGTGAAAGCGAGCGGCTTTACCACGTTGTCACACGCAGTTATGGATTAGCAAGCGACAGTCGCGCGCGCGTGCGGCTCGAGCTTGAGCCTTCGAGCGCTGGCCGCGTCCAGGAACTCTACGGCGACCAAAGCTTCGATACGGAAAATCACGTCCGACTCCAGCACTTCCGCGTTCAACTCCAAGCCACTGCGAGCATCCGTGCCCTCAACGGTTATGGGCAACGCTCTCCTGCCAGAGAATTGTCCCCGCGTTAGGGAGATGTGCGCTTGTCTTGCTCCCGAAGTGCACGGTAGTAACGCCGCACGTTGGCCAGATGCTCGCGGTACGTCCGAGCGAAGCGGTGTGTGCCGCTGCCATCTCCTGCCTTGCAGAAGTAGAGATAGTCGTGCACTTCGGGATCGAGCACTGCTTCGATGGCTCGAATACTTGGCGTTTTGATTGGCCCAGGTGGCAGCCCAACGATGCGATATGTGTTGTAGGGATGCTCGATCTGGTAGTCACGGAAGGAAAGCCGTCGCGGAGGAAAGCCGAGTGCGTACTGCACTGTTGGATCAGCTTCGAGTTTCATCCGACGCCGCAGACGGTTCCAGTAAACTCCAGCCACGCGCCGATACTCGGTGGGAGTTGCAACTTCTCCTTCGACGATGCTGGCAAGGGTAAGCACCTGCTGACGGGTAAGTCCCTGCTGGCGAGCTTTTGCAGCAAAGCGCGCCTGCCAAATGGCATCGAAGTGGTGGGCAATGCGTCGGAGCGCGTGCTCGGTCGGTTCGCACTCAAAGAGGTCGTAGGTTGCTGGCAGCAAGTACCCTTCCAGGGATGGAGCATCCTCCAGACCAACCGCATGCACAAGGCTATCCCCAACGATGAGACGATAGACGCGTGCAGAATCATCCTCGAGCCGACGTGCTAACGCGCCGGCAAGGTGAGGTGTTGTTTCCCCTTCGTAGATCGTCAGCGGCCGGATGAGCCGATTGCGTCCAGTGAGGAGATTACTGAAAAGCTCTGCGTGTGTTATCGCCGGCGAAAGTTCATACGACCCCATACGCATGCTCACACGGCGGAACTGCCCAACAACCCACCCAAGCTGCTTCCAAAGCCAGGGGAAACGCACTGCACCTTTCTGCTCGAGCATCTGGAGAACCTGCCGCACTGAAGTTCCTTCAGGGATGAACAGTACCTGCCTGTCTGGCAGCGGCAAGGGTGAGAGCAGTGCAAACGCAACCATGCCGATTGCAACAACGGCTCCGATGATGCTTGCAGAGAGGACAAGTCGTATCACGCGACCTTTTTGCATAGAACGTTGCAATCACCGGATGAAACCAGCTCATAAACAACACAAGTGCCGTAGTTTTGTAGCGGCTTGCCCACGATCCGTGGAATGACGGAACCATCACGTGCTCTCTGTGCGGCAGCTCTTGTTGAGTTCGGCGACATCCTCCGAGTTTGGTGTATCACTCTGCTTTCTGGAAAGCTATGGACGTTCTGGCATCGAAACTTCGCGACGTGCTGCCAACATTTCGCAACAAGCGTGCACAGCTGCTCGAGCGGTATAGCGACGTTGCTGTTGCAAATGTAACGGTCGAACAAATCATTGGTGGGATGCGAGGAGTACCGTCGGTGCTCTGCGACACCTCGTCGGTTTCTCCTGCGGAAGGGTTGCGTATTCGCGGCATTCCGATCTTGGAGCTAACCTCTGCAACCCCCGAAGAGATTTTCTTTCTGTTGACTACAGGGCAGCGCCCAAGCCAGCAAGAGCAGCAGCAGCTTTCCTCACTGCTTGTGAGCAATGCACAGGTCCCCGACGAAGTCCTCGCGGTTTTGAAGGGGATGTATCGGCATGCGCATCCAATGGCAATGCTGTCGGCAGGGTTGCTCGCAATGGAGCACCAATCGGAGTTTCGTCGGGCCTACGAGGAAGGTATTGCCAAGGATCGGCTGTGGGAATACGCACTTGCCGATTGCATCCGATTACTTTCGACGATCACCGGCATTGCTGCGGCAATCTACCGCCTCAAGTTCCGCGATGGCAAGCTGATTGCTCCGGATCCTTCGCTGGATTGGAGTAGCAACTTTGCGCGGATGCTCGGTGTTAGCGATAGCCCTGCGTGGGCAGATCTTGTGCGGCTCTACCTTGTGCTCCACAGTGACCACGAAGGTGGCAACGTCAGCGCATTCACGGGCATCACCGTTGCATCAGCGCTTTCCGATCCCTTCTACGCAATCAGCGCTGCGCTCAATGGACTGGCAGGCCCCCTGCACGGCCTTGCAAACCAAGAGTGCTTGGCATTCATCCTCGACATTCGCGAGCGCTACAACGGCGTCCCAAGTTTGGATCAGCTGCGTGATCTCTGCTGGGAGCGCCTCAACAGCGGCCAGGTTATCCCAGGCTACGGCCACGCGGTCCTGCGAGTCACTGATCCACGCTTTACCGCGTTCTACCGATTCGCCGAACACTATCAGCTCGACAACGACTGCATCACAATCGCCAAACGCCTCTACGAAGTGGTTCCCGACGTCCTTCGCCAGCATGGAAAGGCGAAAAATCCATACCCAAACGTGGATGCTATCAGCGGCTCGCTCCTCTACGACTTCGGGATGACAGAGTACACGTTCTACACGGTGATGTTTGGCGTCTCCCGCGCACTCGGCATCTGCGCCCAAATTCTCTTCCACCGGATGGTCAACTCCCCGATTGTGCGCCCCAAATCTGTAACGCTTGACGAACTCGAAGCAATGGCACAGCGTGCCACTGTCAACGCATAAAGCACGGGTTACACCGAGAATAACGAACGCCCCGCCGGAACTTTCCCTGCGGGGCGTTTCTGTGTGCGGTCTAGTGGACTCGAACCACTGGCCTTCACGATGTCAACGTGACGCTCTAACCAACTGAGCTAAGACCGCAGCCGTTTGAGTGGTGCAAAAATACGGCGTTCAGCGGCTGCCTGCAAGATGCGCTGTATATTGCAACTGGCACGATCACTTCGACAATCTCACCTCCTGGCCTGCCAGAGGGGTCGTGCGGTCTCGATAGTTTTTCATGTCCAACCAAATTATAGCCTCTATGGTCACGCTTGCAATTATTGCATGTGGTGTCTTTGCATTGCTTGTCGCTGTGTTTTTTGCACGCTCAGTCCGAGCAATCCCCGTTGCCGAGGGTGCTGCCTCTCCGGAGGAGGCACAGCGCATCTCAGACGTAACCGCCGCGATCGCCGAAGGTGCAATGGCGTTCATCGCACGGGAATACCGCACACTGGCGCTGTTCATGCTGATTTTCGGCTTCCTCATCTGGATGGCTGTTGACAACGGCATCTACACGATGCTAAGCTTCCTTGCTGGCGCGGGAACGTCCATGCTCGCTGGTTTCATCGGCATGCGCATCGCAACCATCGGCAATGGACGCACTGCTGCCGCAGCCCGAGTTTCGTTACAGCGTGCGTTCAGCATTGCCTTTCGCTCCGGAGCGGTGATGGGCTTTGGCTTGACGGGACTGGCAATCATTGGGCTGATTGTGGTCTATCTTGCACTCGACGCTCTGCTCCCAGGAATCGAACGGCACATCCTCATGGAAATCCTCTCCGGCTTTGCACTCGGTGGATCGTCGGTTGCGCTCTTCGGTCGTGTCGGTGGTGGCATCTACACGAAAGCAGCTGACGTCGGCGCGGACCTTGTCGGCAAAGTCGAGGCAGGCATCCCCGAAGACGATCCGCGCAATCCCGCCGTCATTGCCGATAACGTTGGCGATAATGTCGGCGACATCGCAGGCATGGGCGCAGACCTTTTCGGTTCGGTGACGGAATCAACATGTGCAGCGCTCGTGATCGGTGCCTCAGCGTTCCATGTCATGCCCGAGCATGCCAGAGAAGGTGCGCTGCTCTTTCCGATCTTGGTCAACGCGCTTGGTATCCTGGGGAGTTTCGTTGCGCTCTTTTTCGCTCGTCCCAAATCGGAAGATTCCATCGAAGGCGCCCTCAAGGCAGCGCTCATTGTTGCAACAATTGCGATGGCAATCATCCTTTACCCTATCACGATGGCTTTACTTCCGCCGACGTTCACACTCGAAGGGAGCGAGCGGCTCTACTCGAATACCGGCGTCTATTGGTCGCTCCTGACTGGCTTAGTCTCTGGAATGCTTGTGGGGTTAGTCACCGAATACTACACGGCGCATCGCTATCGGACAGTCCGCTCCGTTGCAGAAGCTTCCCAAACCGGTGCAGCAACGAACATCATCTACGGTCTTGCGCTCGGCTACAACTCGGCGGTCGTGCCGATGCTTCTGCTGGCACTCACGGTCGTTGTAGGTATTTCGTTTGCTGGCATGTACGGCATCGCAATTGGTGCGCTTGGGATGCTTTCGACTATCGCAGTGGGTCTGACGATTGATGCGTACGGTCCTGTTTCGGACAACGCCGGTGGCATCGCAGAAATGTCGCACATGGGCAAGGACATCCGCGCGCGGACCGACGCGCTCGATGCAGCAGGCAACACAACTGCAGCAATCGGGAAAGGCTTTGCGATCGGCTCGGCAGCACTTACATCCCTTGCACTAACCTCGGCGTTCCTGACACGCGCGAAAATCTCTCCCGAGATGTTGGGGCTTACGACACCGCCGGTGCTTGCGGGGCTATTGATTGGTGGAGCGCTCCCCTTTGCATTTTCTGCGCTGACGATGCGTGCAGTTGGCAAGGCAGCATTCGACATGATCGCAGAAGTACGCCGCCAATTCCGCGAAATCCCCGGCTTGCTCGAAGGGAAAGCTCGCGCCGACTACCGCCGCTGCGTGGATATTTCCACCCAAGCGTCGCTGCGGCAGATGATCGCACCAGGATTGCTCGTCATTCTGACTCCACTTGTTGTGGGGTATCTCTTCGGTGTGCAAACGCTCGCGGGCGTCCTCATCGGTGCCCTTGTCTGCGGAGTGATGCTCGCCACGTCCATGGCCAATGCTGGCGCTGCATGGGACAACGCGAAAAAGTACATCGAAAAAGGGAACTACGGCGGCAAAGGTTCCGAAACGCATAAAGCCGCAGTCGTTGGCGATACCGTCGGTGATCCGTTCAAGGACACCTCCGGCCCATCGCTCAACATCCTCATCAAGCTGATGGCAATCATCAGCCTCGTGTTCGTTCCCTTCTTCATCAAGTACGGTGGGGTACTTCTCCGCTAACGCTCGCTCTGGAGCGATGCGATGAGCCGGGCGTCTGGGCAAGTGGCAACTGCGGGCGATGTGAGGGTGCGTCGCCCGCAGCGTGTTCATCGCTATCGGCTTCGAGTGCAGCCCACACCAGTTCGAGCAGTGTCGGGATGTTTTCCCGTGTTGCTGCTGACACCAAGAGCGGCCGCCCATAGTGCGGGAATTCCAGCGCAGACAGGCTCTGCCTCTGCTCCTGGCTCAGTGAATCTGCTTTGCTGATGCAGAGAATGCGCCGCTTCTGCGCAAGCTGCTGATTGTGCGCAAGCAGCTCGCGTTCGAGAATTGCATAAGCCTCCAGTGGAGGCATCATCGTTGGGTCGAGGAGAAAGACTAGCACACGCGTCCGCTCGATGTGACGGAGGAAGTCCGTCCCCAGGCCTTTACCGCTGCTTGCTCCTTCGATGAGACCGGGAATATCAGCCACGACGAAACTCCGCTCGTCATCGAGCCGAACCATGCCGAGATTTGGCACCAGCGTCGTGAATGGATAATCAGCAATCTTTGGCTTTGCTGCCGAGATCGTTGCGATGAGCGTAGATTTACCGACGTTGGGAAATCCCACCAGCCCAACGTCAGCAAGCAGCTTTAGTTCGAGTTCCAGCCAGCATTCAGGCCCAGGCTTTCCTGGCTCGGCATAGCGGGGAGTACGGTTCGTGGGTGTAGCGAACGCCGCATTGCCACGTCCTCCGCTCCCACCGCGGAGAATCACCGCACGCTCGCCGGATTGTATCAATTCTGCCAGTACTTCCCCGGTGGTTGCATCGCGGATGATCGTTCCCGGCGGCACACGAAGGATGGCATCGTTGCCGCGCTTTCCAGTCCGCCGGTTGGAGCTTCCAGGCGCACCGTTGCCTGCCTTGAAGTGCCGCTTGTAGCGAAAGTGCAAGAGCGTGTTCAGATGGGGGTCCACAACAGCAACGACATCCCCGCCACGGCCGCCATCGCCGCCGTCAGGACCACCTTTGGGGACGTACTTTTCGCGGTGAAAGCTGATGCAGCCTCTTCCACCGTCGCCAGCTTTCGCGTAGATGCGAACAAGGTCAACGAAATTCATTCGGTGATGCTCTCGAAATCAGGATGCACATGACGCCGCCCCGTAGTGCTCGGCCGCGGGGCGACTACTTGAACGCGTAGCGTTTGACGAGCGCAACGCGGAGTTCTTGTGCTGCCTTCGATTTAGGGTCGAGATTGAATTCAGCAACAAACCGATCAAGTTCGTTGAGTGCAGTGCGGACACTGGTTGCTTGTTCCAGTCGAGCGATCAACGCATCGTAACGCTCCTGACTGCCCTGGCACAGTTTCGTTTGCACAAGCTGACGTAGCTCCTGGCCGAGAAACTCATTGAGCGGTGGCAGCTGCTGGGACTGCATACTTGCAGGAACGCGGACCTGCCGAATGCCACTCTCCAAGACCGCATCAGTCGCAGCAGCGCGCGAGGATGCCATCGCCACTACTGGCTGTACTGCGACGGCTTCTCCTTCCAGTGTCTCCGCCTGGTCTTGTTCAATTGGAAGCTCCGGTGGTGTACTCGTCAGCGATTCCTCGGTTTCCATCCGTGGTGGACTGACCGGGTCTTGCGTGGCTGGAAGATCGAATTCCCGCTCGAGCGCATGTCGTTGCTCTGGGGTCTCGGTGTGAAATGTCGGGGATATATCCGATGCCATTTCCAGCAACGACTCTAACTCTGCCAGTGTGTTGGCATCGGGTTCATCGGAGACTGCGCCCTCGAGGTGCTCAACGGGCGGTGGTTCGACTGGCGTAGCTTGACTTGAGACACTGTGCTCGAGCACACTCTCCGTGGCTAATCCTTCTGGGGTGATTTCCCCTATCTGCAGTTCCTGTCTTGCATCGGGAGCATGTTCGGAAGGTAGGGTACTACCCCCAGGTGCGGTCTCCTCTGCGGAGGGCGTTTCCTCCGCAAGTGGAGCATTCTCGATTAGTGCAGCCTCTGGGCTTGTGCTGTGGAATTCGTCCGCCGAGGGCGGAGCAACGTCAGTAAGGGAATCTTCCGCCGCAGATGAACCCGCAAAAACTTCTTGCTCAACGTGCGGGCTACTTTTCAGCACAGGCTGCGTCTCATCGTCGTAGTGTGTTGGCTCTTCGATTGCTGGCTGGGACTTGTGCTCCTGTTCATCGGTTGCAAGTAGTTCCTCTACGGATGCTGCGGCTTCTTCTCCAGGCGCCAGGATACTTGCTGGCTGCTGAACATCGGCGGACGCTATCGCCTCTGCAGCAGCAGGTGCATCGTGCTCGCTTTTGTGCTCGGGCTGATACTCTTGTTGCTCGAGCTCTTGCAGCACTTGCTCAACGACCCGAAGGATCATTTCGCGAGTGACATTACGGACGCCATCGTGGTAGAGCATCCGCTCGAATTTTTGCGCGATGACCTGGATGTCTTTATCGTCGAGGAAAACGATGAGTGCTTCGATTGGGATTGCTTCGAGCGCAGTAGGTGTGGATGGATCGTTGAAAAAGCTGAACATCGGATCGAGCAAATCGAGGAATTCGCTCGTCGAAAGGTCCAGGATATAGTCGTCATCGAGCTGCTTGACCAGGCGCTCGAATTCGAACATGGGCATGATCTGCGTACTATCCCGTGCAAGGGAGCGCTCCTCCATCCACTGCTCGAACCCCTGCCGAAAGTACGGATAGTCTGCAAAGTACTGCAGGCGAAGAAAGATCTCGCAGACCGGCTTTGTCGGCTCGCCCCGATAGACAAACCATTTGAGCGTCACACGCGGGCGAATGCGGTAGTTGAGGATACTTTTGACTGCCGTATCAATGAGCGCCAGCGCTTGCCGCCGGTCGAACCGTGCGTGTTGGCGAACGTAATCCTCGACCTGCCTCCACACGTTCCGGAAAACCACGTCGTTTGGTTCAATTGGCAGATTCGATTGGCGCTGGATGCGATCTTGGTAGAGTTGCCACTCCACCTCTGCGCGGAAAAATTCCTTGAACGCTCGATCGAGCGAAGGATGATCGAGCACCTGCACCAGATGCACGCCTCCCTTGCTCGGAGGCAGGAGCATCTCGGCAAGGCGAAGTTTTGTGCTTTCGATTTCTGCTTCGAACATACCCCGCGCGCGTGAAGTGGTCGTGCAACCGTCGGATAATGCAACTTACAAAAACGGTTCGCGCTACTGCTACCGAAGCTCGATATACGTGGTGCCCCAATCGTTCTGCCCTGCTTGGCCGACGCGGTACGACGCCACAAGCGGATGCGTCTGGAGGTAATCGTGAATTGCCTGGCGTAGCTGCCCGCTGCCGGTACCATGAACAACAGTGAGACGACCAATGCCGCCGAGGACCGCATCGTTGAGTGCTTGCTCGAGGCGGCGGAGTGCTTCCTGCACGCGCATGCCACGCACATCGAGCTGGGTCGGCGCATCGAGCTTGAGGGGACGGTTGCGACGGCTGGACTGCTGGTGCGGAGGTTGCTCTGCACGGCGCAATTTCTCCGGTGCGACGTTGAGCCGTACCGCGCCAACTTCGAGCGTGATGTGCTTTGGAGTTACCTCGATGACTTTGCCTCGCTGACCAGTTGCGATGAGTTCGGCATAGTCACCAACGGCAAGCTGCGGAGCCTGCTCAGCACGTTGCGTTGGCACTTGGCGTTCGATGCGCTCTTTGAGTGCAGCAAGTTCTGCGCGAGCTGCGTCGAGCGAACCAAGTTCGGCGTTCTGCCGAATCTGGCGCAGCTCTTCCTTTGTCCGACGGATAAGCTCGTCTGCTTCGCGCTGCGCAGCTTCGAGGAGTTGGCTGTACTTGGCTTTGAACTGCTGGAACTTGTCTTCGTACTGCTGGCGTAGCTGCTCTGCGTGGAACTGCTCTCGTGCTGCAATGGCAGCACGTTCTTCCATCGTTTTCCGAAGCTCCTGGAGCTGGTGAATGCTCTCCTCGATCTGTGCATGGCTATCGCCGAGATAGCCGCGTGCACGATCGAGCACATCCTGCGGCAAACCAAGTGCAGCAGCAAGCTCGAATGCATAGGAGTTCCCCGGCACTCCAGGAAGAAAGCGATAGGTCGGCTCCAGCCGGACAGTATCGAACTCCATCGAGGCATTCAATAAGTGTGGACGGGATAGTGCGTAGGTTTTGAGTACAAACTGATGCGTTGTAGCGACAATAAATCCCCCGCGCTCAAGGATACCGTCAATAATCGCGGCAGCTAGTGCACTTCCTTCGCTCGGATCGGTCCCGGCGCAAATTTCATCCACGATGACAAGCGTTGCATCATCGCACACCTGCAGAATCTCGCGCAAGCGAACCAGTTGGGAAGAGAATGTCGAAAGGTTACTCTCGATGCTCTGGTGGTCGCCAATGGCTGCGAAAATCCTCACCGGTGAGACGACCATCTCACCGAGCGGAAAGATGCCAGCCAGTGCCATTGCGGTGCTCACGCCGATCGTTTTGATCGCAATGGACTTTCCGCCAGCATTTGGTCCGCTGACCAAGTACCCTCGGCGCTCGCGATCAAACGTGACACTGAGCGGCACAACGCGTTCGAAGCCTTTGCTTGCGACCAGCAACGGATGGAACACATTGCGCAGCTCGATGATGTTCTCCGGTTCGATGCGTGGCTTCCTGCCACGATAGTGTTCGGCAAAGAGCGCTCGCGCGCGGAGCGAATCGAGCGTTGTGAGAGCAGCATCGGCGGCGCGGATGCTCGGCGCATGGGAGCCGACCTCCGCTGTAAGCGATTGGAGGATGCGGATGATCTCACGCTCTTCGGCGCTCCGCAGCTCGGCAAGCTCGTTGTTGAGTTCGAAGACTTCGCTCGGCTCGAAGAAGACAGTCGCGCCAGTTTGAGATATGCCATGGATAATGCCCGGCAGCGCGCGCTTGTATTCAACCTTGAGCGGCACAACAAGCCGTCCATCGCGCTGGGTGTAGAACTCGTCCTGGAGCAGCTCTTCATCGCCGAGCCGCTGGACGATGCGGCGGAGTTTAGAGCGCAGACGCGCACTGACGTCCGCGATACTTGCACGGATGGAACGAAGCTCGCTTGATGCATCATCACGTACGCTGCCGGTTGGATCAATGGCATCGCGGATGTGGCGCTCCAGCAAGCGGAGGTCAGCAAGCTCAGCTCCGAACGCAGCAACGTGGGGCAACAACTCTTGGCGCTCCCGAATAAAATGCGCCAATCGGCGACTTGCCCCAAGCAGTTCGAGCACCGAGAGAAGCTCATTTGCCGATAGATACGCGCCTGCGATCTCCGCCCGATTGAGCAAATGTTCGGGGTCATCGGTTCGCTCGATCGGCAAGTCCTCGCCACGGCTGCGGAGCGCCAGAATTTCATCAATCGCGCTGTGCACTGCTTCCAGCTCCTGTGCATCGTCGAGCGGCCGTAAGCGGCGGAGTGCATCGGCTGCGCGGTCGGTGACGGTAAACGGCACCACAAGTTCGAGCACTTTGCTGAGCTCCAGCTCCTGGAGTGATTGCTCGCCAAGCTGTGCACGGAGTTCCGGAGTGCCTGGAGAAGTCGCCATCGGCTTTGGTAAGATGTTCGGTTCGGTGTGCAATATCGCACTTGCCGGATAAAGCACGACCGAGGGGCGCTGCTATTTTTGCACCCCACGTTCGCACTTGGTTGGATGCACAAACGCACCGATCCCTTCGAGCTGGTTACCGAGCGGTTACGCTCGGCGCCGTGGTACCGTCAGCTCGAAACGCGACTCGGAACGAACGAAGACATCGGACTCAAAACTGTTCACGGCTCGTTGGGGAGCTTTATCGTTGCTGCCTTCTACCCAACGCTCGACCGGCAAATTATTGTGCTCACTGCTGCCGAGGATACCGAGCGATGGGTGCACGACCTTCGGCAATTCGGGATTGCTACCTATGCGTGCCTTCCAGCAAAGCACCGACGAACCGCCGATGAACACACCGAGCTTGCCGGTGCGCTGGAAGCACTCTCTGCCTACTGGCAAGAGCGTGCAACCGTCCTTGTGCTCTCTCCCGAAACATGGCAACTGCACTTGCCCCCACCTGAGTGGTTTGAGTCCAACGCCATAACGCTCCGCCCAGGTGATGAGCTTCCGTTCGAGGAGTTTCGCCAGTACCTTGTGCTCGGCGGATACCATCCATGCGATTACGTCGTCGCACCTGGCGAAGTCTCCGTTCGGGGTGGGATCGTGGACTTCTATCCACTCGGCTGGCAACTACCGATTCGGCTGGAGTTTTTCGGTGACCGCATCGAGTCCATCCGCCAGTTCGATCCACTCTCGCAGCGGAGTATTCACCGAATCGAGGAAGCGTTTGTCTTCGTTGCGTATCCGCGGGATGAGTCGCTGATGACCTCGACCGTCGAGCAGTTCTTCGAGCCGAACGCGCTCGTCGTCGTCGAGCATCCCGATGATATTGCCAGCCGCTTTTCTGCGCTGGGGCTTGCACCAAGCTTCGAGCGCTGCACTCGCCTTCTGCTCAATCCACTGGGAAGTGCGGAGATCACCGTGCAGTCAACGCCCCAGCCGGCATGCCGCTCCGCGGTTGGGCACCTCTACGATCTTTTGCTCGAGCTGGAGCAAGCAGATTCGCTTGTTCTCCTGTGCGCTGATAGTGCAATCCATTTAGAGCGCCTCCAAGCGCTCCTGCGTACCCTGGCCGAACAGCGCCCACCGGACGAGCAGCTCCGACTGGAACGCATCGTTTGGAGCACACGCTCTCCAGACGCAGGGTTTCTGCTTCCGCGCCAGGGGATCGCCGTCATCACCGAACACGAGATTTTCGAACGCCGACGCGCACGTACCACCGATCAGCAGCGACCCAAGCTCACGCTTCGCGAGCTGCAACAGCTGCGCCGCGGCGATTACCTTGTCCACATTGATAAAGGCATCTGCCAGTTCGATGGGCTTGAGACCATCGAAATCAGCGGCCATAAGCAGGAGTGCGTCCGACTGCTCTTTGCCGAGGGCGACGTCGTCTATCTCCACCTCAACTACATCAACAAACTCGAACGCTATTCGGCTGCCGATGGCACCCCGCCAGCACTGAGCAAACTCGGCACCCGCGAATGGGAACGGAAAAAAGCGCGTGTCAAAAGCAAGCTCAAAGACATCGCCCGTGACCTGATCAAACTCTACGCCCAGCGCAAAGCATCGCCAGGCTTTGCATTCCCTCCCGACACAGTTTGGCAAGCGGAACTGGAAGCATCGTTCCTCTACGAAGACACTCCCGACCAAGCTCGCGCAACGCAGGAAGTCAAGCGCGACATGGAGTCACCAACGCCAATGGATCGGCTCATCTGCGGCGATGTCGGATTTGGCAAGACGGAGGTTGCGATTCGTGCCGCCTTCAAAGCTGTCCAAGCGGGAAAGCAAGTTGCCGTCCTTGTGCCGACGACGATTCTTGCTCGTCAGCATTTCCAGACGTTCAGCGAACGGCTTGCGCGGTATCCCGTCCGCGTCGAGATGATCTCGCGCCTGCGCAGCGGAAGCGAAGTAGCCACGATTCTCCGTGACCTTGCTGAGGGGAAAATTGACATCATCATCGGTACGCACCGCCTTCTGTCGGACGACGTGCGATTCCGCGATCTGGGTCTGCTCATCATTGACGAAGAGCAACGCTTCGGTGTCGCAGCAAAGGAAAAGCTCCGTCAACTCCGCGTTAGTGTTGACACGCTGACACTGACAGCAACACCTATCCCCAGAACGTTGAATTTCTCGCTCATGGGTGCACGGGACTTGAGCATCATCGAAACGCCGCCGCGGAACCGCTTGCCCGTCGAAACAGAAGTCATCGAGTGGGACGATGACCTTCTGCGCTACGCTATCACGCGCGAACTCGAACGCGGCGGGCAAGTCTTCGTCGTGAGCGATTCGATCGAAGGCATCCCTGCAGTGCAACAGCAACTGCTTGGGCTTATCCCAACACTTCGTATCGGGATTGCGCATGGGCGATTGGCTCCTGCAGTGCTTGAGTCTGTCATTGAGCGATTTCTGGAGCGGAAGTACGACGTTCTCTTGGCTACCAAGATCGTCGAAAACGGGCTTGATATGCCGAACGTGAACACGATCATCATTGTCAACGCAGAGCGTTTCGGACTTGCGGAACTCTACCAATTGCGCGGAAGAGTTGGCCGATCGAATCGGCAGGCATACTGCTACTTGGTGGTGCATTCCCTGCGGAAGCTCAACCGTCAGGCATTAGAGCGCTTGCGCGCCATCGAAGAGCTTACCGAGCTGGGCAGCGGATTCCAGCTTGCACTCCGCGACTTGGAAATTCGCGGTGCAGGCAACATCTTCGGCGCTGAGCAGAGCGGCTACATCAGCGATCTGGGATTCGAGACCTATCACCGCATCCTCGACGAAGCAGTCCACGAGCTTCGCACCGAAGAATTCGCCGAGCTGTTCCCCACTGAACAACGAACGTACACCAACGACAGCATCACCATCGAACTTCCCAGCGATGCGCTTCTGCCGAGCGACTTCGTCCCAAGCGATGTCGAACGATTCGAGTGGTACAAGCGGCTCTACCGTTGCACGTCGCCAGCAGAGCTTGGTGCGATCGAGGAGGAACTGCGGGATCGCTACGGTCCACTGCCCGCCGAAGCAGAGCAGCTCCTGTTTGGTGTGCGGCTTCGCTTGCTGGGTTCGAAACTCGGCGCAGAGCGCATCCGCATCGAAGGTTCACTGATGAGCATCGAACTGCCGCGCGCAGCGCCGCCATGGTACTACGAGCAAATCTTCCCTGCAATCGTTGCGGCTGCTGCTGAGGTCACAGGGGCACACTTCCGGCAGGTTGGTTCAACAGCTATCCTCGACGTCCCACTCGCGACCGAGCAGGACGCAATTGCAGTCTTGGACCAACTTGTTGCAGCGGTGGCTGCTCTCCGCCAGCCGCAGGCGTCACCAACGACCCCTGCTAGAACATCTCGGTGAGGTTGTACTCGTGGAGCTTGCGGTAGAGCGTGCGTTCGCTGATACCGAGCGCACGTGCCGCACTGCGGCGGCTCCCGTTGAAGCGTTTGAGGGCAGCAACGATCAACCGACGCTCCATCTCATCGAGCCGAAAGTCATCCGGATCGCGGCTGAAGACATCGTCCTCTTGCTGCTGGAGCGGAAGGCGTTGCTGCAACTGACTGAGTCGCTCTGCCAGGGCAGCGATTGCCTGCCGTACAGCCGACATTTCCGCTTGCATCTGCAAGAGCGTGTGGTACACCAGCGCTAAATCCAGCGGCTGTTCCGGCGCGTGGGTAGCTGCAGTCCGATGCAGAACAAGCGCCCGCGAGGGTTCAAGCTCCTGATCACGCTGCAAGTAGCGCTCGACCTGTTCAGCGGTGATACGTTTGCCATGGCCGATTGTCACGAGCGTTTCGACCAGGTTCCGTAACTCGCGGACATTGCCACGCCAACTGTGCTGCATCAGGATCGCCAGGGCATCATCGTCAATACCCTCGAACGTGATCCCCAATCGCTCGGCAACGGTGTTGCCGAAGTATTCGACTAGCAGCGGAATGTCCTCTGGACGCTTGCGGAGTGGAGGCAAGTGCAGATGCACCGCCTTGAGCCGATAGTAGAGGTCTTCGCGGAACGTTCCCTGCCGCACTTCGTAGGCAAGATCGCGATTGGTTGCAGCGATGATGCGAACGTCAACTTTGATGACCTGCGTCGAACCAAGCCGGGTAAACTCACCGCTTTCGAGCACACGGAGGAGTTTGACCTGCGTGCCGATGGGCATTTCGCCGATCTCGTCGAGGAAGATTGTGCCTGTGTTGGCAACCTCGAAGAATCCTTTCCGCTGCTCGACCGCACCGGTGAATGCGCCTTTCTCATGGCCGAAGAGCTCTGATTCGAGCAACGTCTCGGGAATCGCTCCGCAGTTGACACTGATGAATGGTGCTTTCCGGCGTGGGCTGAGGCCGTGAATTGCGCGCGCGAATACATCCTTCCCCGTTCCCGTTTCGCCTGTGATGAGAACGGTCAAGTCCGTCGGTGCAACCTGGAGGAGCTGCTCGATCGCCTCGATAATCAGTGGCGACTGCCCAACGATGCCGTACCGCAGTTGTAGAAGGCCGATTGCCGCAGATGTCGCTGACTGCTTCATCGCTCGCGCGGGGAATTAGGTTTTGTCGAATACTCGTTCCAGCCACCGGTGTAGATGAACACGTGCTCAAATCCAACCGATCGCAACACATCTGCGAGCTTGTGGCTCAGCTCACAATTTCCACCGCCGCAGTATGCGACAACCGGCCGCCGCTTGTCGAGGCTGTAGAGTTGCTGCATCATTTGGCTGCGATAGGATGGATCGAGCTCGAACTGCTGGATATCCACGTTTATTGCGCGCGGGATGTGACCGCCATCGTACTCGTCTTTGCGACGTGCATCCATGAAGAGAACGTCCTCATTGCGAAGGAGCATGAGCACTTGCTGATAGGTCACCGCACGCACGCCGCCACCATCGGGTGGTGGCATCGCGTCATTCTTCGGCGGAAGGCGCGGCGGTGCCGGTGAGCTGCTCGCTTGTTGTTTCGATGGCGGAGCTGTTTCTTCTGCAGATGCCTTAGTCTGCCGTGGAAGACTGTCGCGATCCGATGCGGTTGGCGTTGGTGATGCGGTTGCCGTATCGGCTTTCTTGCCAGGGATGACGGCAAGCAGCACATCGGTACTTGCGGTATCAAGTGCTATCGGCGTGCGGATCCATGGCAGTGGCTTGACAGAAAATGCAGCGTTGTACACAACCGCCAGTCCGACGGCAAGCCCGACGATCAGTGCTGCATCGCGAAGTGTTGCTCGAATCATGTCGTCACCGCTTAGAAGTTGCGGACTGCTTTCAAAATTGCATATGCGCGATTGATCTCGAGCGCTCGCTCGGCAGCAGCGCGCTGTTGCTGCTGCGGTGCGTGCGCAAAGCGATCCGGATGCACCTGTGCGATTGCACGACGGTAGGCAGCTTTGATTTGCTCATTCGACGCTGTTGGCTCTAAACCCAGCGTCTGATATGCCCATTCGACTGGACCTGTTGGGCGTGGCGGGGACGCCTGCCGCGCTGCACGCCGAGGTTCGGACCGAAGCTCCTCGATGATGGTGCGCAGCTCCTCATCTTCGGGACTTTCGAAGCTGCCGGATGTCCGCCCCTGGCTGCGAAAGGCAAGCTCGGCTTGGAGGATTTGTGCGATTCGCCGAAAGATACCCATCTACGTTCGCCGATAGACCACGGTTGTACTTGCTTGATCGCTAGGCATAACCAGGATGTCGTGAATGCTCACGTGCGGCGGACGTGTTGCACAAAAGAGTGCTACTTCCGCAACATCCCGTGCCCGAAGCGGTGTCATGCCTGCATAGACGGACGCTGCCCGCTGGGTATTTCCACGAAATCGCACCAGCGAAAACTCCGTCTCGACCATACCAGGCTCGAGATTTGTCACTCGCACTCCGGAACCGACCAAGTCCAGCTGCATCGCCTCGCTGAGTGCGCGTACAGCATGCTTGGTGGCGCAGTACACGTTGCCATTGGGATAGACCTGCCGCCCCGCGATCGAGCCGATATTGATGACCATTCCACGCTTTCGCTCGACCATTCCTGGAAGGACAAAACGCGTTACGTTCAGCAACCCGACCAGGTTAGTTTGGATCATCTCGTCCCAATCGTCGAATGCACCCTCGTGGATCGGGGCAAGTCCGCGTGCCAGGCCAGCATTGTTGATGAGCACGTCCACTGCTTGCCAGCGCTGCGGTAGCTGGCGCAATGCGCGCTCGACTGCACCCCGATCGCGAACGTCGCACACCAGAGCATACGTCTCGACGCCATGGCTCTCTGCAAGAGCGCCAGCAAGCTCTTCGATGCGTTCCTTCCGCCGTGCCATTAGGATGACATTGGACCCTGCTTCTGCGAATACGTCGGCGCATGCCGCCCCGATGCCACTCGATGCACCAGTTACGAGGGTGATCGTTCCTTCAAGTGCACGCATCGGCATTCTCCGGAAAGTGATGTGCAAGTGTCGAAAATACTGCCCTTTGCGCGTGATACTATCTTTGCACGCTGTCAGCATGCACGCACGCTACCGTAGAACGATGGCACGATCACCACAACGACAGATCCCTTCCTTCCGCTTTCCCGAACCGATCCAGCGCGTCACCACGCGCGGCAGCCGCATCTTCGTGCTACCGATGCAGCAAGCGACAACGATTTCCATCGGTGCTTATGCCCTCATTGATCCAGCAGCTGTGCCGATCGCAGGGCTGGCACACCTAACTGCAACCATGCTTTCGCGCGGGACACGCCACCGCAGCGAACGCCAGTTCGCAACGCGCGTGGACGTACTCGGAGCGAGCTTCCAGGCTGGCTCAACCCATCGGAGTATTGGCGCGGAGATCACCGGACTCCCCGAGACAGCCGATGAGCTGATCGCACTGCTTGCTGAATCGCTCAGCGAGCCTCGATTCGATCCTGCCGAATTTGAAAAAGCCAAGCAGCAGCATCTGGCCTCTTTCCCAATCCGACTTGCAGATTCTTCCTACCGCGTGCGGAGAATTTTTCAGAAGCTCCGTTTTCCGGGACATTCGTATAGCACATCGCTCTATGGCTGGCCGTCGAGTGTTGCTCAGATCACTGTCGAAGACGTCCGCCAGTGGTACCAAGCCCTCGTGGAAGGTCAGCCCTGGCGCATCCTGGCAACCGGTGCACTTGATCCAGTCCGCGGGACAGCTGCCCTGGAGCAATCCTTTGCCTCGATCGGTGGCAGTGGAGATGTAACTATTTCAGCTCCGCCAAGCCCACCTGCGGCCATCGGCATTGGGCAGGGTGTGATGACCGATCAGGTCGAACTTCGGCTTGGGCATCCTGCGCCTTCGCTCACCAGTGATGACTACGCTGCTACAACCCTCATTGCAACCGCATTTGCTGGACACTTCCGCTCACGCATCAACATGCTCGTCCGCGAACAAGAAGGTCTGACCTACGGTGCATACGGCGGTGTGACAGCAGGGAAAGACCACGGTACATTCATCGTCAGCACAAGCACGACGCCCGAAAATCTTCCGCGGATGCTCTCGCTGCTCTATGCCGAATGGGACCGCCTCGTCCAAGAACCACTGCGCGAAGACGAGCTTCACCAAGCGCGGCAAACGCTCTACAACAACTTTTGGCGCAGCATCGAAACACCCGACGGCACAGCAGCAATTGCACTCGATCTAGCAATCAACGATCTACCGTCGGATTACTACACCCGACTGCTTGCAGAGATTGACCGACTCGATCCAGCAGCCCTCCTTGCTGTTCAGCAGCGCGTCTTCGATCCATCGCGCATGCTCACTGCCGCCGTCGGGGAGCTTGACGTCATCGCTCGTGCACTGGCGCCCTACGGCTCACCACAACACATTGTGCTCGAAGAGGAGCAACAATAATTTGCCAGCCATTGTGTCAACGCACCCGTTGTTCCACCCTACCACGCGCGATTGCACCTATGGCCTCAGACATCGAACAGCTCACCGAACTTCGAACGGCAATCGAACGTGTTCGACGTGAGATTGCAAAGGTGATCATTGGTCAGGAGCGAATCATCGAGCAGGTGCTGATTGCACTCTTCGCACGCGGGCACTGTCTGCTCGTTGGTGTTCCGGGGCTTGCCAAAACGCTCATTGTACGAACAATTGCCGATACGCTCACTCTCGCATTCTCCCGCATCCAGTTCACACCCGACTTGATGCCAAGCGACATCACCGGCACCGAGGTCATCGAAGAAAACGTCTCGACTGGCGAAAAGCAGTTTCGCTTTGTGCGCGGGCCGATTTTTGCAAACATCGTCCTTGCCGACGAAATCAACCGTACTCCGCCGAAGACTCAGGCAGCACTGCTCGAGGCAATGCAAGAGCATCGCGTCACAGCAGCCGGCACTACGTATCCGCTCGACGAGCCATTCTTTGTCTTGGCAACTCAAAATCCGATTGAACAAGAAGGAACGTACCCGCTCCCGGAGGCGCAGCTCGATCGGTTCATGTTCATGCTCGAGTTGGACTACCCATCCTTCGAGGAAGAGGTGCAGATCGTCCAAGCAACAACACTCGACCGCATGCCGAGCGTCGAGAAAGTTCTCAGCGCAGAGGACATTATCCGCTACCAGAGTTTCGTGCGGCGTGTCCCAGTCGCAGAAAACGTCGTTGCCTATGCTGTTCGTCTTGCACAAGCAACCCGACCGCAGACGACACGCTTCGACATCGTTCGTCGCTACGTGAGCTACGGCGCCGGTCCGCGCGCTTCGCAGTACCTGATCCTGGGTGCAAAAACGCGTGCTGCGCTCGACGGACGCTTCACACCAGAGATCGCAGACGTCGAGGCTGTTGCTCCCTCCGTTTTGCGACACCGCATCGTGCTCAACTTCCAAGCAGAAGCCGAGAATGTCTCCGCGACAGCGCTGGTACGCGAGCTTCTTGCGTCGCTGGACTAATGCAGTTCGGCGTGCTGTGTTCTCGCTTGCACTTGCGTGTGCACTTGCAATGGCTCGTGTTGACCATCGCCACATTGGACGTGAGTCTCTCCCTGTAGTCCACATAGCAAACTGGACGCCGCACACTCCACCACTGGGGCGGCTACGCTCGTTCCGCCCGATCTACGTTTAGGGTCCGCGTGCTGCTCAAAGTGTCGCACACACCGTAATCAATTGAGCTTTGCCTGGAGGTTGAGCAGAGCCAGTGCTGCGGGATGATAGCTTGGCTCCATCATCAGAGCTGTGTAGTATTCGCCAATTGCCCGAATCCAGTCTCCCTGTCGCTCGTAGAGGCGGCCGAGATTGTAGTGCGCATAGTGTGGCGTTGCATAGCGTGGGGCCGCAAGTGCACGGTGGAACCAATACTCTGCCTCGTCGAAGCGACGAAGCTCCATCAAGTACACCCCAATATCGTTGTAAGGATTGCCGTAGTGAGGATCGAGTTTGATTGCGCGAAGGCACTCAGCGATCGCTGTGCGATAGCGTCCCAGCGAAGAGTACGCCCACCCCAAGAACGTATGGGCTTCTGGCGTAGGGTGCAGTGTGATGCTCTCGCGGTAGAGCTCGATTGCTTCTGCAATACGCCCATCGCGATGAAGGCGATAGGCTTGGTTGCAGATTTCGAGTGCACGCGTTTGCTTCGCATGGGCAGAGAACTGTTGCTCCATCGCTGCGCAGGAGGTAAAACGTTCGACATCGAGGAGCGCATCCATTCGCTGAAGTGATCCCGTAGAAATCCCATCCGCTGGTGCTTCGCTGCAGCATTGCGTGCTGCAGGGAGCGCCGTATCAGCCCATCCATTGGTCAGTCGAAGAACGACCAGCCGACGCTCAGCGTGATATGTCGGTCAAATTGCGGGAAAGTTGAGAGCGTTGCGTAGTATGCAGAGAGCACATTCCCCATCGCGAGCTTTACGGTAGCATTCCCAAGCTGCGCCCAGAGCATTACCGTCCCACCATCCGTCGCAGCCGGGAGCGGTGTCTCCGTTGGGAGGTAACTCCACGATTGTGGAATGAAGCGATCGGCGCGGACTTGTGTTCTGGCGCGGACGTACAGCTCCCCACCGATACGGTTGCGTCCGATGCGATGCTCGTAGCCAAGCGAAATCGCTGCGTAGAGGAACGGAAGCTCACGTGCACCAGTGAAGGAAAAAACAAGCTGCGGGCGAAGCTGAAGGCGGCCAATCCTCCAGAGCGTCTCTACCGTCAGACCGCTCCGGTGCATCGGTGAAGCCACCGCGCCAGTCATTGCAAGGATGGTATCTCCTCGCACAATTGGTTCTGCAACGATTGGATTGTCGTAGCGACGCCAATATCCTGTTGCAGCCACACGGAGCACCGAATCGAACCCTGTTTCCAACCGCACCATCAGCAACCATGCGCGCTCTGGTGGCAACAACCCTTCCGCAAGAGAAGGGATGCGAACTGTTCTGCTACCATCGAACGTCAGTGCAAACGCGCGATCTCCGAAGCGCACCGCCGCGCCAGCAATCGGCAAGAGCACGCCGCGCGCATGAAGCAACCGCACGCCACCCCGGAGGACTATAGGCGATGCATCCCAACGAACGTACCCAAAGCCAGCACCCTGGAAGCGATCTCTTGCTGTCGGTGCAGCAGTGTAATCGGAGCGTTCCGCTGCAATTCCGCTTGCTTCGACACCCGCGATCGCAACGAGCTGCGAATCGAGTTGTTCTTCCCAGCGCACAAACGCATTGACTGCATCGTTTCGCCACAGAACGTGCGTCGAGGAATCCACCCCAATCGCAAGCGCCGGCGCGCGGTAGAGATTCCACTGCTCAAGCTGAAGTGCTATACCAGCACTTGCTAGACGATGTGGCGAGAGCTGATATGTCGCCAAGAGTGCAACGTCATGGCGGAAGAGTCGCTCATCGAGCTTGGGATAGAACACTTGTGCGGTTCGCTCGTTTGTTGGGTCATCGCTGATGGTCGGATCAACCCCGCCGTTACCGCCAAGCCCCCAGTTAGCGAAGCGATGGACAAGCGAGAGATTGAGCACCGGCGAAACGTTCCAGCGCAGTAGTGCACGGGTGTTCCAGACATCGAGCCATTGGTTGGGGTAGCGACCTGGTGTGACCATCCGTCGGAAACCGAGCGTTGCATTGACGTTGCGCGCAACGTTCTGCGAGAGCACACCATCAGTCGCCAGGAAATCATAGGCCGACTGGCAGTACCAGACGCGCGTGTAGGGAGTGCGTGAATTGTACCATGGCTGCTGAAACCAGTACGCTGTTCCAGAGCTCGCGCCAGCGAGAATCGCTGCATCGCTGCCGACCAGGAGATCGGCTTGCTCCAAAAACTCTGGGCTCATCATCGCTGGAGGAAAAATGCCCACCGCAGCGCTTGTCATCGGTATTCCATCGGCACGCACAGCATGGTCACGCGGACGTTCACCGAAAAGGAGCGGCACATTCCAATCGCCGATCGCACCCGTCGAGAGCGTGTACGAAGCGGTCCGCCAATCGAGCACATCTTCGAGCGTTCGATAGGGAAGCCCAGCGATCGCATCGCGGGTGAACGTCCGATAGACATCGAGCTTGCCAAGTGCCGAGACCGCGCCATGGAATGGAAGCGGTTGCACCAATGAATCAGCGGCGCTTGAATCCGATACCATCGGAGCTGCTATCGCGCCAGCGGACGCAAGGATGAGCAAAGCAAAGATGCACATCCTCAGCCTCCTTCCACGGGAAAGGCAGTATCGCTCCTCGGTGGCTGTGCAAAGCCAAGCTGGAGCCACCAGATCCGCCCGCGCAGCATCGCATTAGCTGCCTGGTAGAGAGTGCGATCGAGTACAGCATTGCTCCCGCGCTCGGTGTATGGCTGCAAGCAGCGAGCTACCCAATACAGTGTCGGGGGGATGCTGTCGCGATAGAGCGTAAGTGCAACGTCACGATAGAACCAAAAGCGCTCGACGCTCCAGCCGTAGCGGTTAAGCTCAGTTGCAAGACGCCGCTCCACTCGACGACGCAGCAGTTCGGCACGCTCACACGTCGTATCGCGCTGGGCAGGCTCAACGCGTAGAACATCCAGACAGCTATCGCAGATTGCAGCAAACACTACCACGTCGCCAAGCGTGGGGTGCGTTGGATGGAACTCGCTGTGACGGAACACTCGCTCTTGAAGCGGAACACGCCGTTTCTCGGAGGCAATGATCAACGGCCGGAGAGCGTCGCGGAGCCACAGCAACGCAACGAATGTCCCAGCCAGCACCACAAAGAGCACTATCGCGACGACATTTCGAAAGTACCCTCTGCCTACTCCCCCCAGCGCACCGGTCTTACTCGACAGACTGTGGTACCGATGGCTGCTCGGCAAAGAGAGCCTCGACGAATGCGATCGCGTCGAATGGTTGCAGATCGTCAATGCGCTCGCCCACACCGATGTAGCGGACCGGGAGCTGGAATTCGTCTGCAATAGCGAGCACTACACCCCTTTGGCAGTCCCATCGAGCTTGGTGACGATCAGTCCCGACAGTGGCGCGACCTTAGCAAACTCCCGCGCTTGCACGATGGCGTTCTGCCCCGTGGTTGCATCCAGGACAAGCCAGACATCGTGGGGAGCATCCGGAACAAGTTTTTTGAGGACGCGCGAGATCTTCTCCAGCTCCTGCATCAGACCGCCTTTGGTATGGAGCCGACCTGCAGTATCAATCAAGCAAACATCCATCCCTCGGGCAATTGCTGCGTTGAGCGTATCGTAGGCAACAGCTGCCGGATCAGCGCCGCGTTGCTGCTGCACAATTTCGACACCCGCACGCGCTGCCCACGTTGCCAATTGCTCATTGGCTGCGGCTCGAAATGTATCCGCTGCTCCGATGATGACGCGTTTGCCTTCGCGCTGGAAGTTATAGGCAAGCTTGCCGACAGTCGTTGTTTTCCCTACACCATTGACGCCGACAACCATCACGACATACGGCTTGGGAAGCACTACGTTCTGCGGTGAGCGTTCGCTGACAGCAAGCAGCCGCTCAGCGATTTCTGCTTTGATTGCATCGAGCACTGCATCGGGGTCATCAGTATTGCTTCGGCGCCAGCGTTGGCGCAGGCCATCGAGAATGCGCTCAGTTGTTCGCACACCGACATCAGCAAGGAGCAACGCCTCCTCCAGCTCGGCAAGGAGCGCATCATCGAGCGTGCGCCCCCGGACGAGCGAAGCCAGCCGCCCAAAGACTGCCGACCGCGTTTTGGCAAGTCCTTCTTTGAGGCGATCGAACGAGAGCGTATCGCTTACTTTCTGCGCTACAGCTTGAACTTTTGCTTTGAGGCTATCGAAGAATCCCATCGGCGCGATTTTCAGTCTCGGTGATTCAACCTGATGCGTTCAAGGACGAAGAGCACGTCGAAGACGTGCAGCATACACAACGAGCGACCATAGCAGCAGTACACTGCTTGCCAATGCAAGTCCAGCGAGCACAGCACCTGGCACACCAGCGATTGCCGCAAGCAGCACAACCCCGATACTGGTTGCCGCCGCTTTGCCGATCGGCAGTGATGGCGCAATGACACCGATTCGCCGCCGGAGCACAACACCGCCAGCAACGATGAGCAGATCCCGTCCGATGACTGCTGCAACGTACCACAACGGAATCATCTGCCGCACAAGCAACGCCAGCGCCACTGATGCTGCCAGCACCTTGTCGGCCAGCGGATCGAGCAAACGCCCAAGCTCTGATTCGACGCTATACCGGCGGGCGATCATGCCATCGAGCGCATCGCTGGCTAATGCTGCAATGCCAATCGCAAGTGCGACTGCACGCTCATCGTGGGCGATTGCCAACACGAGCGGAATCGTCAGCGCCAGTCGCAGGATCGAGAGAATGTTCGGCAGGTGTCGCATCCCGTTTCTGCAGTTGTGTGCGGTACCATGCTACTGTATGCAGGATGCCATCATCGAATGCTGTCTTCGGCATCCAGCCCGTCACTTGCTGAATACGTTGTGATGAAAGCGCCACGTGTGCCGGCTCACGTCGCGGTGGCCCAAAGACCGGCGCATAGGGAGCACCGAGCGTGCGTGCAACTGTTGCGTACACATCGAGGACACTCCGCTGCTGCCCTGTCCCAACGTTGAATACACCACTGATTGGATGCTCGAGTACACGGCAGTTGAGCTCGGCAACGTCGCCGACATAGACGTAATCGCGCGTATGCATGCCATCGCCGAAAATCACCGGCTGCTGCCCTCGGTTCAACCGCTCGATGCAGACAGCAATCAAGTTGCCTTCGCCATAGACTTGCTGGCGCGGACCATAGACGTTCCCATACCGCAGAATGACGCTCCGCAGTGAAGGAAACTGCTTGGAATACATCTGGACATACAATTCCGCAGCAAGCTTGGAGGTGCCGTATGGATCGCCCGGCCCAACTGGATGGGTTTCTTCGTACGGTAAGTGCCTGCTTTCGGCATACACTGCGCACGTGGAGATAAAGATGAACGTCCGCACTTGACTTTCGACTGCAGCGTGCAGAAGGTTGACGGTTCCAACCACGTTGACATCGGCATACTCGACTGGCCGGCGAAACGAGTCTGGAACATTGATGAGCGCAGCGTGATGGTTGATTGCATCGAAACGTTCCGAAGCCAGGAACTCCCCGACACTGGGAGAGCGAATATCCATTTCCACCACGCGAATGCCGCGGGGAACGTTTTCACGCCGTCCTGTCACGAAGGAATCGAGCACAACGACCTCGTGTCCGCGCGCGCAGTAGGCTTCCGCAACGTGCGAGCCAATGAATCCGGCGCCACCGGTAACGAGCACTTTCACGGGCCGTCCTCCAGCAACTGCAATCGCCGCAGTGCACGTGCACCAATATCGCTGCGGTAGTACATCCCTTCGAACCGTATCGCTGCAACTGCGCGGTAGCACTGTTCGATCGCCGCAGCGAGTGTCGCAGCATGAGAAGTTACATTCAGCACTCGGCCGCCAGCGGTGATGAGTCTGCCGTGCTCATCGAGCGCGGTGCCGGCATGGTAGATGCGTGCGTATTGCTGCGCCTGTTCAATCCCTGTGATCGGAAAGCCTGTCTCGATCGCGCCAGGATATCCCTTGCTGGCAAGGACAACTGTGCAGCTATACCCTTCTGCAACGGTCTCGATAGCATTGCGTTCCAGCCGTCCGCGGGCTGCGCTATAGAGCAGCCGTGCGAAGTCACCGCGGAAAACCTCCAGCACCGATTGCGTCTCAGGATCGCCGAAGCGAACGTTGTACTCGACCACAGATGGTTTCCCATCGGTAATCATCAAGCCTACGTAGAGACACCCGACGAACGGTGCATTCTCGGAGATCATCCCTTGCAGCGTCGGCACAACAATCTGCTCCTCAATTGTCCGGAGTAACTCCGGACGCAGAAGTGGCGCTGGTGCGTACGCTCCCATGCCGCCGGTGTTCGGGCCGCGATCGCCGTCGTAGAGACGCTTGTGATCTTGCGCTGGTGCAAGGAGCACGTAGTCGTTGCCATCGCAGATTGCAAAGACCGATGCTTCTTCACCCTGGAGGAATTCTTCGATCACAACGCGGTTGCCTGCCTGGCCGTACGCTCCGCCGAACATCCGCTCGAGCGCACCGAGCGCTTCCTGATGACTTGTTGCAACGACGACACCTTTCCCTGCCGCTAATCCATCTGCTTTGAGCACGATCGGCAGTGGATGCTGCTCGATATACTCACGCGCTTGCTCGGCGTCGTCTGCGCTGAAGCTTGCCCACTGTGCCGTCGGGATACCATAGCGCTGCATAAAACGCTTGGCGTACCACTTCGATGACTCCAACCGTGCAGCAGCTTGGGAAGGGCCGAAGACGGGAATTTCCTTGAGCCGAAGCACGTCGGCAATTCCTGCAGCAAGCGGTGCTTCCGGGCCGATCACAACGAGGTCAATGCTGTATTCATGGCAAAAGTCTGCAACTGCACTCCCATCGAGGGAATCGCTCAGCGGTGCCTTCTGCGCGTACTCGAAAATTCCGGGATTACCTGGAAACGCCCATACTTCGGGGCGTGAATCCGACATTACAAGAGCACGAACGATAGCGTGTTCTCTCCCACCAGAGCCAATGACAAGCGTACGCATCGCGGAGCAACCTAAAATGGGACATCGTCGCTAGTGTCAAAGGGGCTCGAAAGGTCTTGCCCCATCGGTGCATCCTTGAGCGGCTCGATCTTCCATGCATCGAGGCTGGTAAAGTAGAGCGGTTCGCCATCCTTTCCTTGGACTTCACGTCCGGAAATCGAAAACGTTACCTTCAGCTCCGCGCCGGGCTTGTAGCCTTCGATGAGGTTGCAGCGATCTTGTTTGAGCGTGAATTTGACAAGTTGGACGTACATCCCGTCCTGGACGCTCAAGATGAACTCGCGTTTGCGAAAGCGCTCGGTGATTTGTTGCTCAGGGAAAACTTTGTAGAGCGTACCAACTGCTTCGTAGGGCATAGTCTCACTGTCCGGTTAGTCTTGTGGAATCCATTGTTCGACGACGTGCGGAAACTCGCTCAGCACAGCATCGAGTTGCTCAACATCTCGCACACCAGCTGTTGCAAGCGTCGGGCGGCCACCGCCTTTGCCACCAAGACGGGCTGCAACGGTGCTAACAAGTTTGCCCGCATGGTAGCGTGAGGCCAAATCATCGGTCACTGCACAGACAAGCTGAAGCTTCCCATCGAGCTGAGCCGCCAGCAATCCAATACCACCATGAGCAAGTCGCTGCCGCACTGCCTCGGCCACCAACCGCAGGTGCTCAGCTGATTGAGCAGGAACGGTCCCCGTCACGACTCGCACGCCACCAACTATCCGCGCAGCGTTCAAAAGTTGTGGCAGAAGCTCCGCGACCATTTGTTCGAAGCGGAGCTTGTCGAGCTGGCGCTCAAGGCTGTGGACGCGTTCGGTAAGCTGCGCATGTTCTGCCACTTTCTCTCGATAGGCTCCACGCAGGTGCTCGATGTACCCCGTAAGGCCCCAACCAGTCACTGCCTCGATTCGGCGTACCCCTGCAGCGATGGCAGATTCATCAGTCAGTGCAAACAGGCCGATCTCACTCGTATTGTGCACGTGCGTACCACCGCAGAACTCAACGGAAAACTTCTCATCAACGACGACCACGCGGACGATATCCCCGTACTTATCACCGAAGAACATCTTCACGCCTGGAATCTGCCGTGCCTGCTCGATCGGCAGAATGCGCGTTTCAACTGGTACTCGCTCGAGGATTTTCTCGTTGACAATCTGCTCGATCTGCCGCATCTGGTCTGGGGTGACTTTCCCAAAATGGGAAAAGTCGAACCGCAAACGATCTGGAGCAACGAGAGAACCGCTCTGTTTGACGTGATCCCCCAAGACGCGACGTAGCGCTTCGTGGACCAAGTGCGTTGCCGTATGGTTGCGCTGGATACTCCAGCGGCGCTCTGCATCTACACGTGCACGTGCACTGCTACCCCGCAGGGATAGCGGCACAGGACGGTCGCAGAGATGTACTATCGCATTCCCAACGCGCTGCACGTCGCCAACGACGAACGTTTCGCCCTCGACCTCGATCGTGCCGGTATCGCTGACCTGACCGCCAGACTCGACGTAGAACGGCGTCGCAGCGAGCACGACTGCGTTACCCTCCACTGCAACGATGCGACTTTCGCACTCGAGTGTATCGTAGCCAACGAATTCACTGTCTGCCTCGAGCGATGGCACGACGACTTCTGCATGGTAGCGCTTCTGCGCTTGGCGCGACCGCTCGCGTTGCTCTGCCATGAGTCGCTCGAAACCAGCGTGATCAACAGCGAGTCCTTCCTCGCGCGCCATCAATTCCGTCAAGTCGAGCGGAAAACCGAAGGAATCATAGAGCAGGAACGCATCCTCACCACTGATGACACGTTCACCGCGCGCTTTCACCCGCGCAGCGATCGTCGCAAAGCGCTCTAATCCTCGATCGAGGGTGGCAAGGAACATCTCCTCTTCTGCACGGATGACGCGTTCGATCGTCGGGCGATGCTCACGCACCTCAGGGAACGCACTGCCCATAATCTCTGCCAGCACCTCCACCAAGCAGTAGAGCGTAGGCTGCTCGAACCCAAGGTTGCGCCCGTAGCGCACAGCGCGTCGGAGAATCCGACGCAGAACGTACCCACGACCTTCGTTGCCCGGTAAGGCCCCATCAGCAATCGCAAAGGAAAGTGCGCGGACATGGTCAGCCATCACCCGCATTGCTACTCCGATTGGCGACCGGAGGTCCTGCTCGTAGTGTTTTCCCGAAAGTTCTTCTAACCTTGCAATGAGCGGGGTGAATAGGTCGGTATCGTAATTGGACTGCTTCCCTTGAAGAACTGCAGTGATGCGTTCCAGCCCCATGCCTGTGTCCACGTGCTTGCGCGGCAACTCCTGGAGCGAGCCATCCGCAGTGCGGTTGTATTGGATGAAAACATTGTTCCAAATCTCAATGACCTGCTGCGTTCCTGCATTGACCAGCGCGCGTCCGTTGCAATCAGGGGTGCGGTCGTAGTGAATTTCTGTGCACGGCCCGCACGGACCCGTCTCTCCCATTTCCCAGAAGTTGTCTTTATCTCCGAAACGGAGGATGCGATCGTCCGGCAGATGACGACGCCAAAGCTCGAACGACTCATCGTCGGTATGATGGACCGTTGCAAAGAGTCGCTCCGGCGGCAACTGCCAGACGCTTGTGAGTAATTCCCACGCCCAGGCAATGGCTTCTGCTTTGTAGTAGTCTCCGAACGACCAATTGCCCAGCATCTCGAAGAAGGTGTGATGGTAGGTATCGTAGCCGACTTCTTCGAGGTCGTTGTGTTTCCCGCTGACGCGAATGCATTTCTGCGTGTTGACCGCACGGGTGTAGTCGCGCGTCCCAGTGCCGAGGAAGACGTCTTTGAATTGGTTCATCCCAGCATTGGTAAACAGCAGCGTCGGATCGCCATGCGGAATCACTGGACTGCTCGGCACAACTCGATGGCCGCGTGCAGCAAAGAACTCAAGGAAGGAAGATCGAACGTCATCAGCGCGCATGCTCAGAGCGTCTGCGTTAGTGAGGAACAGCACTGGCAGTATCGAAGAGCCGTGGCAGCGCCGTTTCCCAGACTATGCGGAGTTCGCCAAGGCTCCAATGCCCTACGTGTTCGATGGCAAGCCTATCACCACCGGTCGTACCCAGCCGATGCCACGGCACACCGGCGCATGCCATCTCACGCTCGAACTGCTCGGCATCGTCCGGTGCAACGGTCACGATAACCCGCGACTGCGCTTCGCCGAAAAGATGCCCGAGCGTAGCCGGAAATGGCAGCTCGATCGTCGCGCCAACGCCGCCGACAACTGCTGCCTCCGCAAGCGCGACTGCAAGGCCACCCTCGGCAGTATCGTGGGCAGAGCGAACAAGCCGCTTGCAGATCGCTTGCAAAAGTGCGCGTTGTAATTGCACTTCGTGCTGAGCATCGAAGGGAGGCGCACCGCCGAGCGGCTCTCCCGCAAGCATGACAACCAGCTCGCTTCCATCGAGCCGATCGCTGTGCCAGCCGATCAGGTAAACTACATCCCCGCTGCGCTCGAATCCTGAAGGGGTAATGTGCTCGAGCGACTCAATGATGCCGAGCATCCCGATCGTCGGTGTCGGATAGATTGCGTTGTGTTGTGATTGGTTGTAGAAGCTAACGTTCCCGCCCGTCACCGGTGTATCGAGAAGGCGGCACATCTTCCCCATGCCGAGCACGGCCTGACGAAACTGCCAGTACACTTCAGGATTGTACGGATCCCCGAAGTTGAGGCAGTTGGTGATTGCTACAGGCTGAGCACCAGCGCACACGCAGTTCCGTGCTGCTTCCGCTACAGCAATCATCGCACCGATAAAGGGATCGAGATAGACGTAGCGGCTATTGCAATCGGTCGAGAGCGCAAGCGCTTTCCCCGGCACTTCTTTGAGCCGAACGATTGCAGCGTCGCACGAACGCTCGATGGTGTTTGTGCCGACGTGCCGGTCATACTGCTCGTAGATCCAGCGTTTACTGGCAATCGTCGGCCGAGCCAAGAGCTCCGCTAGAAGTGCTGCTGCTGATTGTCCAGCGTGCTGTCGTTCGAATGCTGCTTGATCGAAGCTGCGTGTATGGGCAAGGTATGCTGCCTCCTTCCACTGGCGCTCATAGACGGGTGCTCCACCACCGACGACGAGGGCATCCGCTGGCACGCACGCCACGCACTGACCGTGGCGCCAAAAGCGGAGCATACCGTCACCGGTAACAACACCAATCTGCACAAGCGGGACGTCCCACTTCTGGCAGATGCGCTCGGCCAGCTGCTCTTTCCCCCGCTCGATGACAACGAGCATACGCTCCTGCGACTCGCTGAGCAGAATTTCGTAGGCGCTCATATCCTCTTCGCGCAGAGGAACACGATCGAGGTCAATGTCCATCCCCACGCCACCTTTTGCGCTCATTTCGCTTGTCGAGCAGGTGATACCCGCCGCCCCCATGTCCTGCATTCCTACCACGCAGCCCGATTCGATCAGTTCCAGTGCAGCTTCGAGCAGGAGCTTTTCGGCGAACGGATCGCCCACCTGCACCGTCGGACGCATATCGGCACTCGAGGCATCGAACTGGCGCGAGGCAAGCAGTGACGCGCCATGGATGCCATCGCGCCCGGTGCTCGATCCCATAAGCATCACCGGGTTTCCCACACCGACTGCTGTCGCTGACACCACGCGATCGGCTCGAACAATTCCCACTGCCATCGCGTTGACGAGCGGATTGTCGCTATAGCACGCATCGAAGTACACCTCTCCGCCGACAGTCGGCACACCGAAGGAATTGCCGTAATCGCCGATACCGCGGACGACACCATTGACCAAATAGCGTGTGCGTCGGTCGCTCGGATCGCCAAAGCGGAGTGAATTGAGCGCTGCAATCGGCCGGGCACCCATCGTGAAAATATCCCGAAGAATTCCTCCGACGCCTGTTGCTGCACCCTGGTACGGCTCAACAGCCGATGGGTGATTATGCGATTCAATCTTGAACGCGACCGCCCAGCCTTCACCGAGATCGACAAGTCCAGCGTTTTCTTTGCCAGCCTCGACGAGCAACCGTCCGCCGCTTCGCGGGAGTGTCTTCAGGAGTAACAAAGAGTTCTTGTACGAGCAATGCTCGCTCCACATGACACTGAACATCCCCAGCTCGGTGTACGTCGGCACTCGACCGAGCAGCTCAAGGATTCGGGCATACTCTTCGGCGGTTAGCCCCAGCTCCAATGCCAACGATTCCGAACCAGGGATCTCGGTTTCCAGCTCGATACCCGTCGTCTCCGGGTGTGAATTCATCGAACGCATCAGGATGAGATTGCATCGCGTGCTGCCAACAAGCAGCGATGCAAAAATACCGCAGCCTCCGTTCTAGTACGCCGATTGCTGAAGAAACTCCTCTTTCGTCAGCAGTGCAATCGGTTGCCGGCCGTAGCGGGCAAGCTGGCGGTTGAGATCCGCAAGGGTCGTACCGGCAACAGATTCAACCCATCGGCCCGCACGCTCGATCTGCGTAAGGTATTGGCCAATGAGCCGCTCCTGCTCGTCAGTCGGAGAGCCGGGATAGGATGCGATCGCACTGTAGAGGTCAGCGAGTTTTTCCCGAAGCTGCGGCTCGGTATCAGCAAAGAGCGATGCTTTCCGCGCTACGAGCGTGTAGTATGCTGAATCAAGTGTGCTTGCAAGCTGCATCATCCTCTGCGCAAGTGCAGAGTCGCCGACCCCACGAGCGCGCACCGAAAGCGTATCGCGGAGCACAAGGATTTGCTCGACAACGAACGCCAACTCCTCGATCCCGCGGTAGAGCCGCATGAGGGCGCTGAAATTTGCTCTCCGCTCGGCGAGGCTGAGTCCGGCACTGGTGTCGTGGAGAATAACCAGCCGGCCGGTTGCAACGCGATTGCCTTCGACAACGCGTACCGTGTACACGCCTGGCAGCACTGTCGGCCCGAACGCCCCGCCTCCAGGATTTGGCGACCGCGCCACTCGCGGTGGATTCATCCGCATGCCCCACCCAATCCGGTTGATGCCTTTGCGCTTTCCGGGCGGTATCGTTGCAATTACCGCTCCGCTGGAGTCGAGGATCTCGACTTGCATGGGACCGATGAGGTGCCGCCCACGGAGGTAGTACGCAATTTGTGCATCATCGCTCGGCGAGGGTGCGATAAATTCATCCGAGCCACTGAATTCCTGAAAGCCGCTCTCGAACCGCTGGACGGTCGGCCGGGTCGGGAGTAAGACCAGAGGACTATCGAGAAGCTCCGGACGCATCGTGCGAAGCGGTGTGATGTCATCAATCACATAGACGCCACGCCCGTGCGTTGCAACGATGAGGTCGTGCTCTCGCGGGTGAATTTGAATGTCTCGGACGGGCGTTGCAGGTATGCCTTTGTAGCGCGCAAACGTATTGCCTCCATCGAGAGAAACATACAACCCCAGTTCGGTGCCAAGGAAGAGCAAATTCGGATTGACCAAGTCTTGGCGAATTACGTGCGCAAAACCACGCACACTATCGGTCCGCAATCGCGTCCACGTCTTGCCCAAATCCGTTGTGCGATAGACATACGGCGTCATGTCGCCACGGGTGTGGTTATCGAACGTCACAAAGCATGTCTGGCGATCATGCCTGCTCGGCTCGACACAGCTCACCCACGTACCACGCGGTAGCGAACGTGGCAGCCACTGCACGCAATTTGTCCAGGTTTTGCCGCCGTCGGTTGTTCGCTGGAGATTGCCATCATCGGTCCCGACCCATATGAGGCGCTCATCGAGTGGAGAATCGGCAATCGTGTAGATCGTGCAGTGATTTTCTGCGCTCGTGTTATCGCGCGTTACTCCGCCGCTTTCCTGCGGGTCGTACTTGGTGGAATCGTTCGTCGTCAAATCCGGCGAAAGGCGCTGCCAGGTTGTGCCGTGATCAGTTGAGCGGTAGAGGTACTGCGCTCCAATGTACAGGTACCGCGGATTTGCATTACTGAGCACAATCGGCGTATTCCAATTGAAGCAGAGTTTTGGCATGCCAAGCTCTCCGCGAGGCTGGATCGAGCGTGTCTCGTTGGTGCGGAGATTGCGGCGAATCGCATCCCCACCTTGTGACTCAAAGTAAATGAACTCTGGACGTACTCGATCGCGAACGACAGCAAAGCCATCCCCCCAACCGGTTGATTTCCAGTCGCAATTGCCGATTGCTCCCCCTCGGACGCGGTGGGGTACCATCCACGAGCAGTTATCCTGCAGCCCGCCCATGATGTTGTATGGGTCGTCGAGGTCGTAGCTGATGCGGTAGAACTGCGCCAGTGGGAGCGAACGGAACATGCGCCAGGTACGTCCTCGATCGAAGCTTTCATAGACGCCTCCATCGGTGCCGATCAAGAGATGCTGCGGATTGGTTGGATCAATCCAAAACGCATGGTGGTCGGGATGGAGCGCACCACCGTAAGAAAATGCGTTGAAGGTTTTGCCGCCATCATCGCTGATGGCTAACTGGAACGTCAGCCGATAGAGGCGATCTGGATCGTAGGGGTCCACAGCCATTGCAGCAAAGTAGAACGGGCGCGCCGTTACGTTCACTGCTGCGGAGCGTCTCTCCCAGGTTTGACCCCGATCGGTTGAGCGATAGAGCGCGCTCTGCCTGGCTTCGACCATTGCATAGACAATCGCAGGATTCGAAGGTGCAATCGCCAGGACGATGCGTCCAAGTTCGCCGCTTGGCAGATCATTGGTCAGGCGCTGCCAGGTCGTTCCGCCGTCTGTGGACTTGTAGAGTCCACTGCCTGGACCACCAGAGGAGAAGCTCCATGCCTTCCGCCGAAACTGCCACATCGCGCAATAGACAACTCGCGGATCGGCAGGATCAACGGCAACGTCTGCGCAGCCGGTTTTCTCGTCCACGTAGAGGACGCGCTCGAACGTGCGGCCGCCGTCGGTGGAACGGTAAAGCCCACGGTGGGGCGAATCGCTCCACAGCGCACCAAGCCCAGCGACGAAGAGTGTATCTGGATTGCGTGGATTGAGCGCAATCTTGGCAATTCGCTCGACACTATCGAGGCCCATGTTCTTCCACGTCTTGCCGCCATCGGTTGTGCGGTAGAGCCCGCCACCAATCGAAACGCTGTTTCGCACGTTCGATTCCCCTGTGCCTACCCAGAGGACCGAGTCTTGATGGCGCGGATCGAGCGCCATTGCACCAATCGAAAGGTAGTCTTGCTTGTCGAAGATTGGCTCGAAGGTCAGTCCGCCATCACGGGATTTGAAGACGCCTCCGGCAGCTGATCCAACGTAAATGACAAGCCGCCGATCGTTCGGATGGGCAGAATCAATCGGCACGTACGTCGCTTCGATTGCGGTTACACGTCCCGAGCACGTCGCAGGACCGAGCGCGCGCGCCGACAGCCCACCAAGAACCGCAGGCGATATTGCTTGCTGCGCAGCGCCAGCAAGCACTGCTACCACGAAGACAAGCGGAATCAACCAAGCGAGTCTCTGCATCATCGCGCATTCTCCTGTGGTGGTGCAAACAGCGTTTGATCGAGGGGAATATCCAGTCGGTACCGCTCGACGAGAATCATTCCGCTTGACGTTGCAAGCTCCATCGGCATCATGACGCCGTCAACAGATGCGTAGTTGCCAAATGTTGCTTCCCAGTGGACTCGATTGCCGGCAAGCTCCGAGTCAATCTCCACTTTGACAAGCAATCCGCTGTCGGGGTCCGTGTAGTATGTTGCAACCGAGCCATCGTCTCGGTAGGCACAGACTTTGAAACAATCGGAGCCATCGAGTTCCTCGCTGCCGAGGTATTCCAGGCGAGTGTGCTGCGACGGCGCGATCAAATCATTACGCCACAGCTGCGCAAACCAGCTCACCTGGCGCAGCTGCGGTGCATCGAGCGGTTGCGGGACCAGCGACTGTGTCCACGGCTGGATCGTCCAGCCACGCGTGCCATCGGACCAGGTCGTGGCGACAATTCCTGGCTGGAGCACTAACTCCCAGCGCGCTTTATTTCCTTCGAACCACGCCCGATATGTACGCTTCCAGCTCCCATCGGAACTAACGAGCTTGCCCTCGACACTCCACGAGCGAAGGTTCCGCAATTTCGATACATCGCCGAGAGCATGGTGGTAGGCAGTGATAATCTTCTGCACCTGGGTTGAATCGCTCGCAAGGCATGTGCTGCACACTGCAAGGACTATCACAAATGCGGACAACGTCTGCTTCATAACCAAGCGATCGAAAGTGGACAGTACTGACACGAACACGCATAGGTACGCATAGCCACGCCAACGGTTGCACTACCGCTCGACGAGCAGCTCAGCGACACGGAAGATGCACTCGACGTAATCGCGGCTGTTGTTGTAGTGGAAGAGCGCTGCTTCTTGGGCTGCGCGTTCACCCGACCACCCATTCGAACGCAGGTAGTTTGCAACGCTGGCAACTGCATCTGGAAGGTCGAACAAGTCCGCTCGTCCATCACCATTGCCGTCGCGCGCCCATCGGAGGTAACTCGATGGAATAAACTGCGGTAAACCGAACGCTCCTGCCCACGAGCCGCGGAGAGCAAGGACATCGAGCGCAGAATCCCGCGACATCTGCCAGAGTGCTTCCAACTGACCGAGTGCCCAGGCTGCTTTACGCTTCGAGCGCACTTCAACCAGTGAATCAAGCTCGGCAAGTCGCGCCGGGTCGGCAATTGTATCGCGGTACGCTGCTTGATTTGCTCGGATGTTCTCCGGTTGATCGGCAGTTGCAAGCGTTGCATAAACGCTCCAGACATGGTTTGTCCCTGTCACCCTCCCGAACTTTGTTTCCACCCACAGAACCGCGGTGATGATCTCTGCTGGTACGCCGTAGTCGCGCGCAACGCGATTGAGGAGTGCGCGGTTCGAATCGAGGAATGCTCGGCACGCGCGAATCGAAGCATCGCTCCAGTTGTGCGAGTAGTCCACTTTGCGCAGAAAGCCCGTCACATTGATCCGCAGCATCGGCGGAAGAAATGCTGTCGCGGGGTGGTGAAACGCTTGCCAGAGAAATGCAGAATCAACTCCGCGCTCGAGCAGACGATACACCGTCGGGGCAAATCGCTCGTCGCTGCCTTCAATGATTGCGCGCGTTTGCTCCATTCGGCGTCGCACGACAGGATCGAGCGTCGAGCAGCCTTCGAAGACGCAACATGCAATGACAAGCACGCTCATCCATCGCACAAGGCTACCGCGCGCTGCCATTTGCAATCGGCGTTTCGATGGTGATCTGCACTGTGCGGCAATACGAGCGACCTTCGGGGGTGCTGTTGTCGTAGAGCAGCTCATCGCTTCCTTTGGGAAGGATGGTAGCATCGGCAAGACCGAGTGCACGCTGAACCTCGATGCAACGGCGTCGTGCAAGCTCCCGGTTGTAGTCGGGATCACCGCTGCGGTCGGCATAGCCGGCAATGACGACCTTCGATCTCGGCTCAATGCGTGATTTGATCTCGCCGAGGAGCTGCCGATGGACCGGCGTTAGCTCCGCTTTGTTGAAGTCAAAGACAATCAGCGAGAGGCGGTCAATGCGTTTGTCGTCGCGTTGCTCGAAGCGCTTCTGGCGGACGGTCAACTGTTGCACATCGAGTGCAAGCGATTTATCGAGTGTCTGCCCAGTGCGATCACGGACAGTGTACGTGACCTCAATGGGACGGTCGAGCTTGGGATACGGCGGCTCTGCAACATTCCAGCGATATGGCTCGAGCGTTGCGGAATCTCCGCGCAGTGACCGAAGCGGCTTACCATCCTGCTCGATTGTCGCTTGCCATTGCGCAATTCCTGCCTCCGACCGCACCTGAGGGACCAGTTCAACAAGTGGTGGATTGGATGTGACGCTCACCGTTGCGATCGTGACGGGCCGCAAAATCTCGGGCACGTTCGAAAGGATTTCTACGCGGCGATTTTCCTCCTGCCCTTCGGGTGTGGTATTGTTCGAGGGAGATGCTGGCAAGTTCCGTGCACGAATCGCGATGCGGCTTTGCTCGATTCCCCAAACACGAGTCAGATAGTTGCGCACTGCTTCCGCTCGTGCTTGAGAGAGCGCCAGATTACCTGCTTCGATGCCGACGGCGCTGTTGGTCCCAACGAGCGTCAGCTTCGCCGCGGGGTTGCGTCGCATCCGGCTGCCAACGATGTTGAGCAGATGCCGATAGATCTCGAGCGTTGCTGGGGGAAGGCGCTTTTCGTCGAACGTCGCAGTATCAGGAGGTTCAAGGAGCACAAGTCTGGAAAGCTCCAGCATCGAGCTTCCCTCAGGGAAAAACACGTAAGGCAGCAATGGGAAGCTTTCTTCGACTTCGGTTTCTTCGATGACCACGCGCTCGATACTGTCGAGCGGTGTTCCATCAGCACGCAATGGGCGTGCTGTGACATCGAGTGCAAGCAGTGCCGGACGTGGCGTGCGGCGCTGGTAGCGTTCGGTGATCGTTGTCGTTGAATAGATTGTCCGCTGCTCGCCGATGCGCTCTTGGCGGCGATCGGTTTTCTCTTGTCGCTCCAGGAGAGCGATTTCTTCCCGTTCTAAACCGACGAGTGCGATGGTGCTTGTATCGCGGACGTAAACGGTATCGAAAAAGTACCGCGGCGGAGGCGGTGGATAGAGCGCATAGCGAATGCTTGCTCCGATCGCGATGGGCGAAATACGCCAAGGTACATCGCGTGTGACAGGGACGAGCGAGTAGTAGTAGCGAAGTTCGGGGGTCAGTGTCAGCTCTGGCGTCAATGGAAAATCCACTCCGGCGGAAAGACTCAAGTGAAACTGCCCGCGGTAGAGATTGCCGACTGCCCCATCGGTACGATTCCGCTGGCGGGAGGAATCAGGCAAGTAGAACACATAGTCCGGTTGTGTGAGCGTTTCGACTTGTTCGAACCGATTGCCGATGATATACGAAAGCCGCACTCCAAACCCCAGCCGTACTCGATGGAAGAGCAACGCTCCAATCACTGGTTCCGCAACGAGCGCAGGAAATGATGTAAACAGCTCGTGCATTGCTTCCACCGGCGTTGTTTGGTTACTGCCACCGATGTCAGCCGTATTGCCAATGGTTTCGTTGCGAAAAAGTCGCCCGCTCAGCGGTGCGTACCCAGCGCGGAATTCGATGGCAAGTGGATCACTCAGCGGATAGGTCGCCAGCAACCCAAGACTACCGACTCCGCCGGTCCCCGTCGTGTAGTTTGGTCCGCATCGGAATGCATTCGGCAGCGATTGGAAATCAGCAGACTGGATGTTGTTTTGATAGGCTGCCCACCCACCAACATAGATCCACGGCCGACGCTCCTGCGCAACAAGGTGGATGACCGCTATGACTGCAAGACACAACGTCCTCCACAGCAGAGGAACATTCATGCGCTCGTTCAATCGTGTGAGTGGTAGCACTTCGTGGGGCAAATATACCAGTTCCTCTGTGGCAGAGCAGCCCGCGCCAATTGGAGATGCAACGAGTGGACACCGCGTGCGGAAGCTCGCTCCTACTTAACCACGACAAACGATGTTCGATAGCTTCCGATGGGAGTTTCGACCGTCAAGAGTACAACGCCGCTTGGGGCACGATCGAGCGGAATCTGCACTAGTTCTTGCATGCCAGCATTGAGCGTAATGGTGCGACGCTCAAGGAGTACGCCACCAGTAGATCGAAGCTCGAGCGTGTAGGAACCTTCGATGGGGTTTTCGATCGCAACAGTTACATACTCTGATGCGGGGTTGGGTTGCAGACGAAGTCGGAGCGCGCCTCCGAGCACAATATCCCGCGCGAAGCAGTACGGATCGAGTGACAGGAGACCGTTGACAGTTCGCACTACAGGGGGCTTGAGTACATCGCGAACTGCAATCGTCGCAATACGGACCGAATCGCGCAGCAAGCGCGAGGCTAAGCCTCTCCCTTCGATTGTACCCAGAAGGTATGGCTCAGTTGTTCGGAGTGTCACGCCTTCGCGAACGATGCGGATGGTGTACCATTCATCGCCGCCAATGCTCGACTCAAGGAGCCTACCATGAGAAATACCCGTAAAATCGAACAGGCGGGCATTGATGCGGACAGCGTACTCAACCGTTGCATCAACGATCGAGTCCTGCTCACTGATAAGCTGCAGCGTGATCGGGATGCCGAGTGGCTGTCCAATTCCTCCGTGCGTATCCCCTGCTTTCGCGATGGTGGTGATGCGCTTATCGTAGGACGATAGCTGCACCGGTTGAATGTAGGTCCACGGACACGGCAGGAGCACTTCGAGCTCGACCCGCACGACTGTCGTATCTGGCACTTGCGGTGTGTACTTGAGCTTGACATCGAGCCGCTCCCCGACCTGGAGCACTTGGCCGTTGATGCTTGCAACTTGGCGCCCGCTGATAAAAAGCCCTGCTATGCGAAGGTCAGGGTAAGGCGGCGTGATGCGGATTGCGCTCAGCGTTAGCGGTTCATCATCAGTGTTGACAAAGTAGATTGTCTGTTCGGGGTAGTCAAGCAACGTTTCGCGATCGAGGAACTGTGCATCACCGCCACCACTCATCGAAACTGGATTGAAGACCGTCGTAAACGGCGGCGAACTTCCCTGACAATCAATGCTATCGAAGACGGTCACCGTGTACGTTCCAGGTTGGCTGACGGTAATCGTTGGCGTCGTTGCACCGGTGCTCCACTGGTAACGCGTGAACCCTGGTGTCGCACGCAGTTCAATGGTTGTTCCTGCACAGAATTTGGTCGGTCCGGTGATTGTGGGCTGTGGGGTTGTATTTGCACGGATAATCTGTGGTGGAGAAGTATTGATGCAACCGTTCGAGTCGGTCACGGTCACGGTGTAGGCGCCAGCCTGTTGGTCGCTGATCGTAATCCGTCGCGAGCGTGCACCGTTCGACCAGACGTAGTCGGTGAACCCATCGCCTGCATCGAGTGTGGTGGTTTCACCAGGGCAGAGGTGGGAGCGCCCTTCGACTGTAATGCGAGGCTCCGGCAGTGGATGTACAAGGACCGTTGCATCGGCGTAATAGTCACATCCCTTTTGGCGATCGTGGACGCGCAACGAGACCGTCGAACGCCCACTGGAATCCCACCGGATGCGCACCACATTGGAAAGCGGATCGCCGACGATGACACCACCGGCGCCTTCGATCTGCCAGAGGTACTCGTAAAAGCGGTTGTACGCCGTACCGAAGACGATGGTTTTGCCTTGGCAGATCTCGGGCGGCAAAGCAAAGCTTGCAATCGGAGGCTCGGTGACCGTTACACGCACCGTTGCACGCTGAACGCACCCTTGCGCATCCCGGACAAGAAGGCGGTACAGCCGCGTTGCCGGTGGCACAAGCCGCTGTACTGCCGCGTGCCGATCGAACGTATCGTTCACTGGCCGACCTTGTTCATCGAACGCTTCCCACTGGAGTTGATACGGCGGGACCCCACCGCTGACCATTGCCGAATCGCCAAGCTGGATTTCCTTCCCAAAGCAAATCGAAGTATCGCGGAGTTGCAGTGTCATTGCAGGCTTGACCAGCACGAGAACGCTATCGGTCCGCGTGCAGCCTTTTGCATCGGTGACGGTGCAGTAGTAGCGCGTCGTCGAGCTAGGAAACACCGTCGGGTTGGGAATATCCGGCGAGCTAATCCCAGTCGGCGGTGACCATACAACGCGGTACGGCGGTGAGCCACCCTGTGCAAGTGGATTTGCCCCGACCTGCACTGGCTCACCCGGGCAAATCTGGAATGAACGCTGTGCCAGTGCAAGAGTAATTGGCTGGGTCACTGTGATGGATGCAGTATCGAGTGCAACGCATCCCCGCGCATCGGTGACGCGAAGGATCACTGAACGCTGCTGGACGCGATCTGCTGGGAACGTCGGATTCGACGAGGTGGAATTCTGCGCAGATGGCGGCAGCCCAATCCACTCGAACACATACGGTGGCTCACCGCCGTACGCAGTCGGCGCTCCGCCGAGGACGACATCCTTCCCCACACACACCTCGATAGTGCCACCAGCCGTAATCCGTGGTGGGATGAACATGATCAGAACAACCGTGTCGCGCCCGACTGCGCCGTCGGCATCGGTGACAGTGAGAACGTAGCGTTGATTCGATCGGAGCGCGGTCAAGATCGGATTGGGGGAACTCGGATCACTCAATCCCAGCGGTGGGTCCCACTGGTAGCGGTATGGTGCGCGTCCGCCGAGCGCTGTCGGCGAGCCGCCAAGTTGCGCTGTCTGTCCTTGACACAGCTGAAGGGTATCCTTCCCGGCATCAACAATGATCTGCGCGTGCAACGCTTGGGAAAGCAGCAGCACGCACAGTGCGGCAAGAACTGTCCGCATAGCGTGCCCGGGAATGGTGTGCAAATGTTTGTCGCTTGAGGACAGCATAAATTGTGCCAAGCTCCGGCATCCAACGAGCACCGCACACTCGACGCACAAACATACGCAAGCAAGGTTGCGCTGGATGCTCTACGACAAGTAGCACATGACGTATGCTGCCCTTGCCCAATATCGGCAACATCGAGCAGAACTGGACTTATGGATCAGGGCTCCCGAACAGAGCGGCAATCACCGCGGCACGGTAATCAAAAATTCGCGTTAGCTGCCGCTTGATCCAAATGCGGTGGGCAATTTTCCCCAGCGGTCCAAAGGGCAAAAGGTAGAGCACTTCGTCCTCGATGATCGTTGCATGCTCATCAATCGGCGAAAACCGGTGCGTGTGATACCAGAATGCATACGGTCCGCGCAGTTGCACATCAACGAACATGTGCGGCGGCTCGTAGCGAGCAATGTACGTTGTCCAGCGAAATGGAATACCCGCAAGCCGCACGCGGTAATCAATAAGTGCGCCGTGCTCCATCGGAATTGGGGATGGCGTCAAAATTTCAAAGCCAAGCTCCGGTGGAGTGATGCGCTCGAGATTTTCCGGACGCTCGAAAAACGCAAAAACCTCTTTCAACGGCTGGCGGACAATCTGGCGACGGTAGAGACGTTCCATCGGTCAACAGCAGGCTACGTGTTCCACCCCCACGGAACTTCAAGCACTGCGCACAAAGTTCCGCTCAAGGCTCGGCAAAGCTCTACTTGCGAACCTGTTCGATCAGCTCGATCGCTTCCGGCAGCGTCAGCTCTCCCTCATGGACGATACGCTGAGCGCCTCGCTCGATGATCGTCATTGGTATCGCACCGGACCACGCCGGAGAAATTGCGTCAATCTGCTCGGTACGCAAGCGCTCCACAAGGTGGAAGACATGCACAGTACCAAACCCCCGTCGCTTCCAAAAGGCACGCAACCGCATACTATCAGCAGGAGCATCGAGGCTGACCAACTCGATGGTAATCTCAGGCATTCGCCGGGCGAGCGTATCGAAGATTGGCAGCTCTTCGATGCAGGGCTTGCACCAGGTGGCCCAGAAGTTCCGCACGTACACCCGCGTGCTGTCACTTCGTGCTGCAAGCAACTCGGCGATAGTGATCGGCTGAATCTGCTGTGCAACACCTGGTACTACTCCCAGTACAACAAGTGCAGCGACCTTGATCATGTGCCAAAGCGGTAGTGGAATGTTGTTCGGAGAACGCCGCGGGAGTCGAAACGTTCCTTGAAGGCAATCAAGCTCAGAGACGGAGTCATTGGATCTGGGGATTTGGTGTCCTGCGATACTCCAATGTCCACCCAACGATAGCCTTCTGCATACCCGCGTCGGACGATTTCGTACATGAGGAGGTAAACCGGACGGTAGTGCTCGTACTGATAGCGCAACATGTTGTAGAAGCAGAGCACGACACGCTCGTTTGTCAAAAAAAGAAGCGAGCCAGCAATCGGAATGTCCTGCGCATAGACCATGAGTAGTCGCAGATGTTCTGGCACAAGCTGACGCAAGCGCTCCAGGTCATCGAGTGTGTGCGTTGGACGTGCACCATGCCGTGCTTTGTTCTCGAGCAAGATGTCGTAGAAGGTGGAGTAGTCCTCGCTTTCCTCGACACGAAGGATCCCCTCGCGAAGAATTTTCCGAATACTCTTGCGGGCGGTTTTATCGAAGTAGTCGAGAAAACGTTCGCCCCGAACCAACGGGATTGCATGCGAGATGTAGTGTAGCTCAAATCCGAAGCGACGATAGAGCATGGCATACTCAAAGTGCTGGTTCAGCTCGCGGGCATAGATGATCGGCGGTGGAATGATGAACGCATCGCTCCACCCTTGCCTGCGCCCGTAGTCGAGGAACGCATCCACAATCTCCAAACACATCGCAAACGGCAAGTCAGGCGCAACAAAGCCGCCATAGCTTGCTCCGACAGGAGACCAGAACTCAGTGGGTCGGTCGGGGAAGAATCCTCCCGGCAATACAGCCACGAGCCGATCGCCAGCGCGGAACATCAAGTGGTGGAACTCGAACTTCCCTGGGGCGTGGTAATCGAGGAACGCCTGACGATGGAACATCGTCGCATTGTTGCACTGGTGGAGGAACGCCTCCCACTCGGCACGATCTGCAGGTGAGTATCGGGTAACGGTAATCTGCTCCATCACGGGCTTCCTCCTGCACGTGCGCCTCGAGCAGGAATTTGCTCGCGAAGCTGTTCGATGCGCTCGCGAAGCGCACCATTGGGAAAGAGCTGGCGGTAGAGCACACACGTCGAAAGTGCTTCGTCGTACCGCCCCAATTCGAGGAGCACCTCGACTTTGCCGACGAATGCCCCTTCAACAGCGTCTGTATCGCCGTACTCATCAAGCACGGCATCGTAGTAGATCAGCGCCGATTGCGGCGAACGAAGGACGCGATACTGCTCAGCGATCGAAAGCTCACGCTGTGCAAGTTGATTGCGCAAGCGTCGAATCTGCCGCTCGGCTTCACGAGCAAGCGAATCTTGTGGATACTCACGGATGAAATCTTGCAGCGCCGCTATTGCTTTCCGTGTGTGTACTCTTGATCGCGGTCGTACGGTGGTGCAAGCTCGACGTAGCAGAGCGCTGCCTTGTAGAGCGCTTCCCGTGCACGTGGATGGGTCGGGTACTGGCGCCGCACCATCGAGTAGTTGAACGACGCTACCACATATTCGCGCCGACGGAAGCTAATCTCGGCAAGGTAGTACTGCGCATCCGGTGCAAACTCACTGGCGGGATACTGCAGACGGATAACGTCGAACAAGCGCTGGGCTTCGTAGAGGTCGCCATCGTTGAATGCAGCGACGGCATGGTCGAAGATCTCACGGGGAGTGCGACCAGTGGCATCGAAAGTCGAACCGCAGCTTCCGATGAGTACAGCAACGGCAATGAGCCAATAGCACCAGTTCATAGCTTGCAAAGTTACGCTGCCTCGTCCCACGAATCGCCGACGGTGATATTGACGACGATGGGCACATCTCCCAGCGGAAGCGCGCGTTCCATCTCTGTGCGCACGAGCAATTCGACCTGGGTAACTTCCTCGGGTACAACCTCGAAGACAAGCTCATCGTGGACTTGCAGAATCATCATCGAGCGCAGCGAGTGCTCTTCCAGTCGTGCAGCAATAGCGAGCATCGCACGTTTGATCATGTCGGCTGCGGTGCCTTGGATCGGCATGTTGATCGCTGCGCGCTCAGCAGCGGCCCGAACGGTTGCATTGCGGCTGGTGATATCGCGGAAGTATCGGCGCCGACCAAGCAACGTTTCGACGTAGCCGTGGGTGCGTGCGAACTCCAGCGTCCGCTTGATGTAGTCGGCGATCGCAGGGTAGCGATCGAAGTAGCTTTCGATGATGCGCCGTGCCTCACTGCGCGGAATGCCCAGCCGCTGCGCAAGACCAAATTCGCCAAGTCCGTACATGATGCCAAAGTTGACTGTCTTCGCAGTGCGACGCATCATCGCATCTACGCTCGATTCCTCCACGCCGAAGAGCGCAGCGGCCGTAGCAGCGTGAATATCTTTCCCCTGCCGGAACGCTTGCCGCAGCCCTTCGTCGCCGCTGATGTGCGCCATGATGCGAAGCTCAATCTGCGAGTAATCAGCGGAGAGAATCTTCCATCCGTTCGTTTGGGCGATGAACGCTCGACGTATTGCGCGCCCAAGCTCAGTACGAATCGGGATGTTTTGCAAATTCGGATCGGAGCTCGAGAGTCTTCCCGTACTGGTCATCGTCTGCGAGAACGTCGTGTGAATACGACCAGTACGAGGATTGACCATCCGTGGCAAAGCTTCGACGTAGGTCGAGCGGAGCTTTTGGAGTTGGCGATAGTCGAGCACAAGCTGCGCAATCCGGTAATGCGGTGCAAGTTCGCTCAAGACCGCAGCGTCGGTGGAGTAGCCCGATTTGGTCCGTTTGCCTGGTGGCAATTGCATTTTCTCGAAGAGGACTTCCCCCAGCTGCTTGGGCGAGTCAATGTTGAACTCAATTCCTGCTTCCTTGAAAATCTGCTGGCGGAGAGATTCGATTTGTTCGGCAAGCTGCACAGAAAGCGTGTGCAGTTGCGCAGTGTCAATCGCAACGCCGTTGAACTCCATCTGGCGCAGGACGCGCACGAGCGGAAATTCTATCTGGCGAGCGATGCGCTCCAGCGACGGGGTACGCTTGAGCTCCTCTGCCAGACGTACGCACAGACGGTATGCCACATCAGCATCCTCGCATGCGTAGCGGCTTGCCGTTGGGATCGGCACCTGGCGCATCGAACGTTGGGATTTGCCGCGTGCGCCGATAAGCTCGGCAATCGCAATCGGTTTATACCCAAGCCACCGCTCCGCCAATGCGTCCATGCCGTGTTGCGCATCGGGGTCGAGGACATAACTGGCAAGCATTGCATCGAAGCCAATCGGGCGAACGTCAATCCCATAGCGCTGCAGTATGAGCGTGTCGAACTTGAGGTTCTGCCCCCACTTGGGTATGCGTGGAGCTTCCAACAAAGGCTTGAGCAGTGACAGTACGTGCCCGACTGGCAGTCCGCACTCACTGTGCAAGCGAGCGTCGAAGAGAGTGTTTTCCTCAGTGCAATCAGCATCGGTGACGGGGATATACCACGCACTGCCAGTGTTGCTCCCCTCTCTGCCGAACGCGATCGCGATACCAACGAGAAAGCACGTCATCGGATCGAGCGACGTCGTCTCCAGATCAATCACGAGCGCTTCGGCTTCCTGCTGGATGCGTTGGCAGAGCGCCTGGAGTGCATCGAGCGTCTCGACCGTTGTGTAGTGGTGGGGCGTGTCCTCAATCGTCGCAAGCGTTGCATGCGACTCTGTCTGCGGTTGGCTCTCCTCGAGCTTGAGGATGCGTTTCCAGTGCAGAGCATGCGAGCGAAAGCCGAGCTCATCGAAGAGCGCAAAGAGCCTTGCAACGTCCGGCGAGCGTCGCTTGCATTCTTCCACTGTGATCGGAAGATCAACGTCGCGGTGAATCGTTGCCAACGATCGGGAAAGAAACGCATGTTCGCGTCCTTCGGAGAGTTTTTTCCGAAGCTGTGCTGATGGGATGCTCTCGAGCTTTGCGTAGAGCTGCTCAAGGGAGCCGAATTCGCTGATGAGCTTTACTGCGGTTTTCTCCCCGATGCCGCGCACGCCGGGAATGTTATCGCTTGCATCGCCCATGAGCGCAAGTACATCCACGACTTGATGAGGCTCGACACCGAAGCGCTCGCGGCACTGCTCGACGCCATGCACTTGGTAGTCGGCTCCTCCGCCATTAGGTTTAAGCAGGAAAATTCGATCGCTGACGAGCTGGTAGAAATCTTTATCGCTGGTGACGCACCAGACCGTAAAGCCTTGACGCACTGCCTGTTCGGCGAGAGTGCCGATGATGTCGTCCGCCTCAAACCCCGGGAGTTCTACTCTCGGAATGCCGAGTGCATCGGTGATCTGTTTGATTCGCTCCAGTTGCGGAACAAGCTCTTCCGGAAATGGTTGGCGGTGCGCCTTGTAGTCGGCGAATGCCTCATGGCGATGTGTTGGCTCGCGCGTATCGAAGACGCAGGCGATATACTCAGGGCTGTACCGCTCCAGCAGCGCCGTAAGCATTGCGGTATAGCCGAAGACCGCTCCTGTTGGCTCTCCATTGGGCGATTGAAGCGGACGGCCGCTCCGCATCATTGCGTAGTATGCGCGGAAGACAAGCGACATCGCATCGAGCAAGTAGAGCGCAGGTTCCATGGCTGCAAATTACCGATTTGCGATTGTCAGCAAGCGCCAGTCGCGCATTAGCGCAGCTACTGCTTGACCGCAGCACTATCGAGCTCGATGACTGCTGGACAGTGATCGCTCCCGAGAACCTCCGGCTGAAGGTATGCAGCCTTGAGCATTGGAATGAGCGAGGATGAAACTAAGTGGTAATCAATCCGCCAGCCGATATTCCGTTGGCGGGCACCACGACGCTGGCTCCACCACGTGTAATGCCCACCGTCGTGAACAAACAATCGAAAGGCATCGACAAGCCCCGTTGCAAGCAAACGATCGAACGCGGCACGTTCCTCAGGTAAAAAGCCACTGGTGCGTTCATTTTCCTTGGGACGTGCAAGGTCCAACTCACTGTGTGCGGTGTTGAAGTCCCCGCTGAGCACAACGTGCCGTCCCTGGCTGTGCAGCGAGCGGACGTAGCGCGCGAGTGCATCGTAGAACGCGAGCTTATAGCGGAGACGTTCGATTTTCCCTGGATCGCTCCGCGCATCATCAGGACTATACCCCTTCGGGCAATACACGCTTGCGATGGTCAGCGTGCCGAAATCGGCTCGGAGCAAGCGCCCCTCCTCGTCAAATTGCTCAACCCCAATGCCTTCGGTGATCGTGTCCGGCACAAGGCGCGAAAAGATTGCCACACCACTATACCCTTTCCGCACGCGCGAGGGCGCATAGAACTCGCGATAGTCACTCGGTGGATGCATATCCGCATCGAGTTGCTGCGGATCGGCGCGGATTTCCTGAAGGCAGAGTACATGCGGACGCTCCCGCTCGATGTAGGCACGCAGTCCTTGCCGGTACGCAGAGCGCAAACCGTTGACGTTCCATGTGACGATCTTCAGCCTCACAGCAGATCGTCGGGCTTGGTAATAGACTGCAGCTTTTCCTGCACAGCTTCTGGCGACGGTGGGCGTAGCGTTGTGGCGACAAGGTATGGACTAACGTCGTCGAGCAACCCGATCATCGTTTCCTCGTGGATGTAGCGCGCTACTGCTTCGAACGAGTTCGTCTCGCGCCATACTCGGAGTTGGCGCTGCGCCCCCGAACCCATTTCGAGAATTTGGTAGATGTACTCGAGGTACCGGCGCGTCCCAAGTTCATCAACGACGTCGTCAACAAACTCGACAAGCTCGCGAATGAGGTCCGGTGCTGGGAGGTTCCTTTTGTTTTCCAAAGTCAATGAGCTTTCCTTCAAGCCCGTAGCGAACTGCGCGCCACTTGTTCTCGACCAATAGAATGCGTGGGTAAACTCTAAACGTGAGATTTTTCGCAAAGAGCTTGTAGAGCTTTGCCACAATTGCTTGGATGAGCGCTGCAATTGCGATGGTCTCATCAACCCGCATGGGAAGATCGCAGATACGAACCTCTAAGGTGGGGAATTTGGGATGCGGTCGGACATCCCACCAAATTTTCTTCGGATTATCAATGCAGCCAGTACGCATCAGGATATCCACGTAGCTTTCGAACTGCGCCCAGCTGCTGAAATAATCGGGGATTCCTGTGCGTGGGAAGCGCTCGAACAGTTTCGAGCGATACGACATGAGCCCGGTTTCCATCCCCATCCAGAAGGGAGAGTTTGTCGAGATGCAGAGCAAGTGTGGCAGGAAGTAGCGGATAACGTTCATGATTTGAATTTGGGTCTCGCGATTTTCGATGCCGATGTGGACGTGCATACCGAAAATCAACAGCGAGCGTGCCAGCAACTGCATATCCCGGACGACGTTCTGGTAGTGCTCGTCGGGATAGATCGGCTGGTCCTGCCACCGTGCAAAGGGATGCGTCGAAGCTGCGCCGATCAGCAGGCCATTCTGTTTGGCAATGTGTGCAATGATCGAGCGGATCTTGACAATTTCGAAATGCGCTTCCTGGATCGTGCGACATACACCCGTGCCGACCTCGAGCATCGAGCCGTGCATTTCAGGCTTGACGTGCTCGTGGAGCACCATGCGACCTTTGGAAATAAGCTCCATGTCAATGTGCGAGCGCAAATCGAAGCTCTGTGGATCGAGCACCATGTACTCTTCCTCAATCCCAACAGTCAGCGATGGTGGCGCATCAGGATTCGATGCAGCCATTGGCGCTGCGAATGCATCAGTGGCTCTCATAGCGGCTGGCGACGATAAATCCCTCCGGGAGCGAATATACAGCGCCCGTAGTCCGGTATAAGTATCGCTTGTAATAAGCGACCAAAATTTTTTTCAGGAATTGTTACACCTTGATTCAACCGCGTGTTACTGCTGCCGAGTCTAAGAAACGCGATCGCGTTTGACGGATATGTTTCACCAACAATTTTCTCCAGCCATGAGAAGTTCGCAGATGCGCAGACTGTGGCTCAGTGCCGCAGCGCTTTGTACGGCAGTTGTTTCACTGTTTCTTTCCAGTTGCTCGTCGTCTGGCGACGTTGCAACCAACCCAACACTGAGCAACAGTGACGAAGTAGCTGCAACGCTGCTGGTATCCAACCATCCCATCGAGCAGTGGCAGCAAGAAGACAGCGACATGCTGCCGCTCAGTCCGCCTGTCGGCCCTAACGGAGGCTCAGACAGTGTACGTCCGCCAGAGAAAGGCGATCGCATGCGCCCGCTCCCACTTCCCTGCCTGGGACTGACCCCAGAGCAGATGGCGCAAATTCGCCAATTTCAGGCCCAGCTCGACTCGGCCAATCGTGCAGTGATGGCGAGCATCGCTGATCAACTTGCAGCACTGCGCCAGCAAGAGCAAGCAGCATGGGAAGCCTACCGCCAAGCAACCGCCAGCCAGCGTGAAGAACTTGCAGCGCTCTATCGCCAATTCCGGGCGCAGGTGGATTCAATCCGCAAGCTTGTGCGTTCCGGCGGGATGAGCCGCGATGATGCACGTGCTGCACTCCGCCAGCTGGCGCTGGACTTCCAAAACGCACGGAAAGCAATCATTGATTCGACTGCCGATGCACGCGCTCAATTGAAAGCCGCACTCGATCAAATTGCACAAGCACGGAAGGCGCTCATGGATCAGATCCAGCCACAGCTCGATGCGAACTATCAGCAGTTCTTGAACAACGTTGCCTCGATCTTGACACCAGAGCAACTGGCTATTTGGCAAGAATGGCTCGCAGGCAAAGATCCCTGCAAGGGTCGTGGTCCGCGCCGATAGTGCTCAGCCGTTTTTTTTCTTGCGGAGGGCTTCCCCCGACTTGGAGGAAGCCCTTCGTTTATTGCACCGCACCGTATTTTCGCGCCCGCGGGCTGTTAGCTCAGCTGGTTCAGAGCGCTACTTTCACACAGTAGAGGTCAGAGGTTCGAATCCTCTACAGCCCACATGCATCTGAAGAAGGAGAGCACAGTACACGAAAGCGGCACGGATTTCGACTATCACCACAAGAGCATGTAGAACTTTTCAAGCGTTGTGCTATGCCAACCTATGCCTATCGCTGCACAACCTGCGGACAAACGTTCGAAGTTTTCCAGCCCATCAGCGCTGCACCGCTGGAGCAATGCCCTGAAACCGTGTGCTCCAATCCGAACGCAGCGGGACGTGGGAACGTTGAGCGCCTCATTAGCGGCGGCGCTGGGCTGATCTTCAATGGCAGCGGCTTCTATATCACCGACTACAAACGCAATAGCAGCACTGCTGAATCGAGCAAAGCCTCTGCATCCTGCTCGAACGGCAACTGCGGCTGCAGCAACAACAGCGACTAAATTCATTCCCCATCAAGCGCAGCGGCACTCTCGCATAGCGGGAGTGCCGCTTGTCCACTCACCGATCGTCCGATGTCGGTCAGAACGTAATCGTCAAGATGTTCGTTTGCGGGTCAAACGTCGCACTGAACCGCTGAAGAGGCCCTGTCGGCCCGCTCCCTGATGGCGGCTTCGTCTGCGTACCAGTCTGTGGATCGTATTCGGAGAGGTGGCAAGGGCAGACCAACCGTCCACCAGCTTGCTGCGGCAGACCAACTTCACACCCTTGGTGTGTACATCGCGAGGATAACACCAAAAAGCTTGCCTGCGCCGTTCGGATAATGAACACCGGCATTCCTCCGTTGTTATTGCCGAACGTGCGCTTGATGATGCCACCAACATTTGCCAGCGCTGGTTCGGTTGACACATCGAACTGAACCGTCTGGCCAGTGGTTGAGGGCTTGGTGGTGTCGCTTTCACAACTGGCAAGCAGCGATGCGAGCGCACTGCTGGAAAGAATCGCACCAATGCTTGCGGCTGCATCGAGGAGAAATTCCCGCCGTCGGTAATTACAGGGGGATGCCATACCTTGCTCCAGGACGGTGAAACATTCGTTGCTTACTTGGACACTCCCAACAGCGTTGCCTCGACGGTGATTTTCTCACCCACGCGACTACCGATGAGAGTGCCTTTTCCTTTGATACCGAATTCAGCCAGTGGAACAGAGAAATTTGCCTGCACCAGCGCCAGATCACCTTCGATGATCGCCCGGGTTTTCTCAGAACGTTCCAGGTACGTTATGGTAACGTCTGCCGAGAGTTCCTTGGTGATACCATGGAGCGTAAAGTCACCGATTGCGACAGCTTTGACCACTGTGCGATCGGCATCACGTGTTACGGTAGGAGATTCCAAGCGCTTGAGTCGGAATGCAATGGTCGGATACCGGTTTGCATCGAGCCAGTCGCTGCCGTACATGTGTCCATCGCGCGTTGAATTCCCCGTTTTCATCGAGCGCACCTGGAGCGTGATGGTGCCGCTGGCACGCTTGAACTCGCCAATGTCGAGCATGAATTCCCCGCTGAAGCCATCGGCGGTGCCGACGATAGTCTCCAGGGGAGCAGAGCTGGTAAACTGAGCCTGGTTTCGATACTTGCCTGCGTTCGTCAGCACAAAGGTCTTATCGCCAGCCCATACGGTGGCAAGACCAATTACCAACAACAGAAAGAGTCTGCAAAGCATACGAAGCATCCGACGTTTATGAAACATGCATTTGTGATCGTTTCCGAAGCCACAGGCCAAGCGCTCCAAGCCCCAACCACAGCCCGCACAGTGGGACAGCTCCAAAGGGCGGCGCTGCATCGAAGAGACCCAACCATCGTCCCGGCTGCAGTTCCACCCGTTTGATCTCCTGACCAAAGAGCCGATCATGCTCGACGATGACAACCTCCCGGGCTGTCTTGCTCAGCAGCAGCGGCTTGCCATAGTCAATCGAGTCCCGCACCCACCATGCAAGCGTAGCAAGCGTCAGAACAACCGATAGCGTCAACAACACTTTTGCCAGCATCGTTCCTCCCACAGCGTTAGTAAAACACGTGCAACTGAACAGTCCAACGATTCAAGCGGTAGAGCGGCAAATCAATGATGCGATACTCAGGGCGAAGCTCAACAAACGGAAGTACGAAAATCTGTGCACCGATTAGGTACTGCTCTTGCCGCATGGAAACACCGTTTGCTAGTGTTTCTCCATATTCCCCGCGCACGTACACGTAGATTGGTTCCGCAGGGTGGAGCATGAGTTCGGCAGATGTCGCCTTGATCGTGCGCACACCGGGAGTTGTTTGTTGCATCGTTTCGAAGATCACCGAGGCGACGTCTGCGTAGCCAATACCGCCGAAGACATTCCACAGCGAAAAATCCCCTTGCTGGAGGGTTGAGCTGCCGATGTTGAGGGTCAGTCGTTCCCGGAACAGGCGAGGAGAAAGCAAGAGCCTACCGAGAATCGCTGGCTTGGATGGCTCGCGAAGGAGCGGACGCTCGGCGCCAGTGGCATCGGTGAGCGTAGCACCTGCCAGGCTGGAAAGCGACGATACACCAAGTGTTGCGGTGAGCCACTCGAAGCGGTAGTAGTTGAGTTCTGCGCCCCACTCGGCCCAGTTCGGAGCGAAAAGGTAGTCCTGGCTGCCAGCAGGAATGCGACGAATAAGCATCGTATGATCATCGAACCGATAGCCGATAGATGGCTGAAAAAAACCAACGCGCAGCTGCGGATAGTCCAAACTTGGCTGCACTGCAACGCTCCCTGACCATGACTGCTGCCCTGCATACGCATAGACTCGTCGGCCGAGATTATAAGTCCCCTCGAGCTGCATCCAGTCGAACGGCCGGTACGCTGCATAGAAGGCGCCTTGCATCGGGAAAAGTCGCCGCTCGGAGGAAGTATCCCGCAGCGAACGCGAACTCTGAAGGCGGAAGTCAATACCAACTGTCAACCGATCGCCGGCGAACGTATTTGTCGAAAACACAGGTCGCAGTGCGCCCAGTCCGATGTCCTCATACTGCAATATGCCGACGCTCTCCATTGCGTACCACCCCAAGTCGTTTCGCAGCCCACCGCCCTGGACATTGACGTGGCAATTGATACAGCGATTGCCTGTGAGCAGACTAAACTGCGGCAGCGACTGCAAGGGCGAACAGGCTACCACCAGCAGAAAAGAGCCCACCGGTGCAATCCCTTTCCAGAATCGGAGCATGCCAGAACGCAAATTGGTGTTGCAACAAAATTTGGTGCAATAATACACACGGCGGCATGTTTGTTTCATGCCGCCGTGTCCGATGTGCGACCCCGTGTAGGTCTTGCGTCGCCGTGGTCTGCTGAGATGCGCGTTACCGAACCACGACGATAAGCTGCCGAACCGCTGTGCCGCTGGCAGTCCGCAGTTCGAGCGAGTACGTACCCGATGGCAAATCGAGTGCTTGCACCGACAGACGGAGCGTTGTTTCTCCCGTGCCCGCGTAGCCGCGGAAGAGCACAGCGCGTTCCTTCCCTGCCATATCGAACAGCGCGATCGTTACCTGCTCAGCGCCCGCAAGGCGATAGCGCACCGTTGCATCGCTGGCAATCGGCATCGGTTCAACGTGGAGCCACGCAGCTCCTGCCACCGGAAGCGGCTCATCATCGCGGCTGCTGAGAATCGAAACCGCCACTGTCCGCGACGTCACCGTCCCACAATCGTTGCTGATGACAACTTCGTAGGTGCCGGCATCGGATCCTTGGGTGTTGATCTTCCGGTACGTGCTGCTATTGGCCCCCGGGATGTCTTGCCCATCTTTGCGCCACTGGTAGCGAAGCGCTGAGCCTTGGGCACTCACGCTCAGCTCGAGTGTTGCACCACTTTCGATCCGCACTTCCTGTGGCGGCTGCTGCGTGATCGTTGGTGGCGTTTGCACTTCGAGGGTCACTTCCTGCGAACGAACTTGCCCACACGCATTCTGAACAATGCAGCGCACCACACGCCCATTGAGCTGAGTAACTGCTTGCGGAACGCTCACCGTTGCATCGGTCGCGCCGGGCACATCTTGCCCATCGAGCTGCCATTGATACTGCAAGCCGCCGCCAGTCGCGACGATGCTGATCTCGAAGGGTTGCCCTTCACAGAGCACACCAACCTGAGGCTGCTGCGTAATCTGTGGCTGGGTATGGACAGTCACGCGCGCAACTTGTGAGATCACTTGATTGCCGCCAGGCTGAACGGTGATGACACACGTGTAATCGCCCTCATCGGCTGGTGTGGCTGTAAGGATTCGCAACGTCGCCGTCCGCGTGCCGAAGATGTTGCCACCATCGCTCAGTGGCTGGCCGTCCTTCATCCACTGAATCGAGATCTGCGCTTGCGTCACCGCTGGATGATTCGGCACGTAGTCAATGCTCAATTGCACAGGACGCCCTGCGCAGACCGTCTGCGAGGATGGTTGGCGTGTGATTTCAACCGAGGGAACGATAATCGCAAAGTCCGGTGAGCGGACCGTCCCACACACTCCTGAAACGACCACGTAGTAGTCCGTGCCAAGGTCGGATTGACGGATGTCGCGAATCGTCAGCCGCGACGTTGCAGCACCGGTAATCCGCGGCCCATCAACAAGCTCTTGGCCACCCTTGTACCAGCGGTAGACAAGATCGCCGAGCGTGCCCAGACCCGTTCCCTCCGCTTGCACTTCTACAGTGACAGTTGCACCGAAGGCAACGAGTTGATCGGTCGGGTTGCGCGTGATAGCCGTTGGAATCGCAACGTCAATGACGAACTGTTGCGTCGTCAGCGTGGGAGTGCCGCAGACGCTGCTACCGGTGATGACGCACCAGTACGTGCCCGCAGTGGTCAGCAGTGCGCTCGGGATAACAAGTGCAGGCCCGTTCTGCCCAACCAGTGGCGCACCGTCTTTGTACCACTGATAGCCTTTCACCGTCCCGAGCGTCTTGATGGGAACGATCACCGGCGATCCAACACATGCAACGGTCGAGCGCGGCTGATCGGTGATAGACGTCGGCTGCTCGACCGACAGCGTTGCAATCGCCGAGCGGCTCTGCGAGCACGTACCTGCGATGAGGACGTCGTAGTTACCCGAATCGGCAACACTCGCACTTGCAATCGCATAGACTGCACCGGTTGCACCTGGAATTGGCTGACCGTTGCGATACCATTGGTACTGTGGAGCTGCGCCAGTAGCTACAACGTTCAATTGCACCGGCGACCCAATGCAGACGGTCGTATTCTGCGGCTGCTGCGTGATGCGAATGTTTTGGTTGACGTTCAGTTGCGCTGTGTTGGTTGTAACACCATTGGGTGAGCACGTGCCCGTGATGCGGCAATCGTAGCTGCCTGCATCGGCTGCAGTGACGTTGGTTAGCACCAGCGTTGCTGTCTGCGCTGTCGGATTGCCGGTGATCGGTTGCCCATTCTTGCGCCACTGGTAGCTCGGACCGTCACCGCTAACCGTTACCGCAAAGGTGACAGTCGCGCCTTCGCAGACAGTTTGGTTCTGCAGTGGATTGCTCGTTATGCGAATGATCGGCCGCACTGCAAGCGTCGCATCCTGCGAGCGCTGTGGATCGCCGCAGTCGCCCCGAACGATCGCATAGTAGGTTCCTGCATCGCCAAGTTGCACTGAGCTAAAGTTCAGCGCAAAGCCTGTCGCTCCGGGGATTGCGGTGTTGTTTTTGTACCACTGCACCTGGAGGTTGGCACCAACTGCTCCAACAACCAGGCTCAATGCGCTCTGCTCGCAGACGGTTTGCGATTGAGGCTGCTGGGTGATTTGTGTTATCGGATTGACCGCGAGTGTTGCTGCCTGCGAGGTGATACCGTTGGGCTGGCATGGTGTTGTAATCACGCAGCGATATTGCGCAGCATCACTTGCGCTGACATTGGTCAAGACCAGGGTCGGTGAAGTTGCCGTAGTGTTGCCCGTGATGTTGACGCCGTTTTTCTGCCATTGGAAGGTTGGCATGGTGGCATCGCTATTGATTTGCACCGCGAAGCTCACCGTCGCGCCGGGACACACCGTCTGCGACTGCGGGTGCTGCGTGATCGTCGCGCTGACGTTGACTGTCACCACTGCAGTATTGCTGGTAACGCTGTTGCACGTGCCGCTGACGACGACTGAGTACGATCCCGCATTCGCCGTCGTTGGATTCGCAATCGTGTAGGTGGCGTTGGTTGCACCACTGATAGGATTGCCGTTGAAGCGCCATTGGTACGTCAGCCCTGCACCCGTCGCATTGACGCTGAGGACGAGCGGATTGCCCGTACAGACACTCTGCGACTGCGGATGCACCGCGATGCGCACCAGCTCGTTGACCGTGAGCGTCGCTGCATTGGAGAACACGCCATTGGGCGTGCATGGTCCGGAGACGAAGCAGCGATACTGCCCTGCCTGGGAGGGCTGAACGTTGGTCAGTTGAAGCGTTGGCGTCGTCGCTGTGGGGTTCGTACCGGGGTTGATCGGCGCGTTGCCAATGAACCACTGGTACGAGGGCTGCGTCCCTGTCGCAGTCACAGCAAACGTGACGTTTTGCCCTTCGCAAACTGTTTGGCTGGTCGGATGGCTTGTGATCGTGATCGGCTGGCGGACCACAACCGATACCACATCGGAGTACAGCGGCACGTTCGAGCATGAACTGGTGATGGCCACGCGGTAGTTGCCATCATCGCTTACGGCTGCGCTGGCTTTGGTGTAGGTGTTGCTGGTTGCACCGGCGATGTTGGTCCAGCTGCCGTTCCGACTTGGGTCAATTTGCCACTGGTAGAAGATCGTCAAGCCTTGCTGAATGCCTGCTTGCACGCTGAGCGTGAAGGATTGGCCGGGGCACAGCGGCGCTGGTGCTTGCGGCTGCTGGGCTATGGTCGGCGGCGAGCACGTATAGACGCTCACGACGTTCGTTGTCTGCGCAGCCGGACCGCATGGTCCAGACACGATACAGCGGAAATTCCCCGAATCGGCAACGCTGGTGACGGTGAATTGGTACACGTTCGAGTTTGTGCCGACGTTGACCCAGTTCCCGTTGCGGAATTGGTCGCGCTGCCATTGGAAGTTCGCAGTGCCAGTGTAGCCAACGGTAAGTGTGACCGTCTGCCCCACCGTAACCGGTGTGCTCGGCCAGGATGGCTGCGAGGTAATCGTGAACGGCTGCTGCACGTTCACAAGCGCTGGGTTCGATGGGATTTGCGTTGCCGAACAGGTGCCGACGATTACAAGCCGATACTGCCCACTATCAGCAACGGTGGCATTGGTTTTCGTGTAAGTGCTGCTCGTTGCACCGGTGATGTTCGTCCACGTACTGCCAACAAGACGCTGCCATTGGTAACTGACAACTGTACCGATCGTTTGTGCGCTCAGCGAGATCGTCCCACCTGTGCAGAGCGTCTGCGACTGTGGATGCTGCGAAAAGTCCGCGTTTTGAATCACCGTGAGCGTTGCAATGTTGCTGGTCGCCTGCGCGGCGCATGGTCCAGTCAGGATCACGCGGTAGTCCCCAGCATGGCTGAGCTGAATTGGGTTGAGCGTCAGTGTTGGGCTGTTGCTCCCAACGTTGCTCCAGTTCCCCTGCCCTTGGGGCGAGCGTTGCCATTGGAAGATCGTCACTGTGCCGCTATAGCCAACGGTGATCGTCGCTGATTCGCCAGTGCATCGAGTTGCCGAGGGCGACCACTGCGGCTGCTGCGTGATCGCGTGGGGAACGTTGACTGTGACAGGAACGGACACGGATGTATCGTTACCGCACGCACCGGTGACGATGAGCCGATAGTTCCCGCTATCGCTTGCAGCAGCGTTCGATTTGCTATAGACAAGATTTGTCGCGCCACTGATGTTCGTCCATGCGCCACTGCTACCAGGCCGGAATTGCCATTGGTACTGCAGCGAACCGCCGGTTACTTGCGTCCCGCTGATCGTAATCGGGTCCCCAACGCAGAGTGGGTTGGGTGGTGATGGCTGGGTCGTGATTGCGGTGTTGGGAATTTGCGTGACTGTCACCGAATTCGATGTCACGCTCCCGCATGTTCCCGTGACGATTACGTCGTAGCTCCCAAAATCACTCGCCTGTGCATTGGTCTTGGTGTACGTGCTGTTGGTTGCACCGGTAATGGGCGTTCCTGCTTTGCGCCACTGGTAAGTGAGATTTGCGCCGCTGGCCTGGACGCTCAGCGTGAACGTCCCGCCAAGACAGACCGACGACGGCGTCGCAATTGGCTGCTGCGTGATAATGGTTGGCGGAATCTGCGCGACGGTAACGGGGTTGGATGTCGCAGTCCCGCACGTTCCAGTGACGACAACATCGTACGTCGCAAAATCAGCGCTCGTTGCCGATGCGACAGTGTAGGTTGCGTTCGTCGCACCTGTAATAGGCGTTCCGCCGCGCCGCCATTGATACGTCAGGTTATGCCCAATCGCTCCAACAGTAATCGTAAACGACTGCCCTAAGCAAACCGAACTGGGCGTTGCGACTGGCTGGGCGGTAATCTGCGTCGTGCGGCGGACGTTGACCGTGACGGTGTTCGAGGTTGCAGTTCCGCACGTCCCACTGACAACGACGCGGTAGTCACCCGAATCGCTCGGCGCTGCACTTGCGACGCTGTACGTGCTACTTGTTGCACCGGAAATGTTGCTCCACGAGCCGCCGACAAAGCGCTGCCACTGATAGGTCAAGCTCACTCCGCTTGCAGTAACCGTAAGGGTGAACGGATTCGACTGGCAGAGCGTTACCCCGCTTGGCTGCTGCGTGATCTGCGTTTGCGGGTGCACGGTCACCGTTACCGTCCCCGATTGCACTGAATCAATCGGACTTGCATAAACGCGGACATAGTAGCTGCCTGCGTGGGAGAACGTCGCGTTGGGCACAACGTACACCGCATTGGTTGCACCAGCAATCGGATTGCCATTCTGGAACCATTGATAGCTCAGCGTCGGCGTCACTCGGCCGCTGATACCATCGTTGTACTGTGCTGATGTTGCTACCGAAAGCGAGAGCGTCCCGCCATCGCAGAGAACCGTATTCTGGGGCTGGGTGGTGATGGTGACGTTGATTTTCACCTCGTCGGCGCCCATCGTAAAGCGAGTGCGCGTTTCGCCGTCGAAATCCGTTGAGACCGAGGAGCTGACCGCATTTGTCCCAAGCAGCGTCGGATACTGCTGGACCAAGTGCACATCAGCAGTGAGTGTGGTATCAACAAACCGCACTGAGACGGTCTGCGAATTTTGATCGCGCCCAATCGCTGCCCGAAGCGCCGCAAGCGAAGTCACATCTGCGCCGTTCGCATACGCGAGCACACCTTGCGCAGTCCCTGAAACATCGTAGTTGTTGTAATCGAGTGCAGCAATGGCAATCGCACTCGGATTGGTGGCATGGTAGATGGCATAGGACTTCGAGCCGCTGGCGCCATACATCCGGTTGTGGAAGATGTTATTCCGTACGTCAATATTCGCGGTGCTCGTGTTGATCAGCATCGCAGCACTCTGGCCTGACCCACTCGATGGCACAAAGTACGACCCGCGGAGGAACACGGAGTTATGGTACACCTTGACGTTCCCGGTCGAGGTAATGCGAATGCCGTAGGTACTATACGTCGTTGACATTCCGTAGTCATGCGCGACATTGGAGATCATGTTGTTGGCAAGGAGAACGTTCGCATTACCGCCGCTGGTTGTGACATCAATCCCATATGCCCACCAGAATCCACCCGCGGTGTAGAAGATGCGGTTGATCCGATTCCCGAGAACTGTCGCGTTCGCAACGCCCGTCGAAAGCCCAATGCCATAGACATTGTACCCGCTGCTGGAATAGCCGAGCACGCCATCAATGACGTTGCGTGCGATCGTGGCCATCGAACTGTTATCAACGAAGATTGCTGCACCAGATGACGTAGCAGGCGAAATGTTGAGAATTGCGTTATCGCTAATCGAAAGGTTCGTCACCCAACTTGCCATAATGCCGCGATACCGAACGGTGTCGCTCGAGCCGTAGCTTGATCCACTGCCGCCAATTGTATTGCGCGTGATCGTGATGCTATCGTTTGGGAAACCGCTTAGCCCATTGATTCGCACGCCATAGTAGGTGGCTGCCACTTGATTATCGCTGAGCACGATCGCTCGGTTGCCGTAGCCGGCCGAGCCTACCGACGTCCCACCAATGAAGATGCCATACGCACTCGAGTTGGCGTTACTCCCCGTTTTGATCGTGCAGAACCGCACAGTATCATAAGCGCACCCTGGCAGTGCAGGATTGTACGCCGATTGCCCCATGAAGTGAATTGCAGCGATCGAGCCGCTGGTAGCATTGTTGACGATCGTGAGATTGTTGCCACTCGATTCACCCGGGCGGCGGCCGTCAATGATCACTCGCTGCGCGCTGTTGAAGCGGAGCAAGCCGCCAGAGGAATTGGTGCCACTGATTGTAGGGCTGGTGCCCGATGCAGGGCGAATGGTGATCGTGTACGTTCCCGCGCCGGCACCCTCTTCCGCAAAGGCGTTGAGTGCAACCGTGCCGGTTTCGCTCGTCAAATCGCCTGTCACAAGGACGGTGATGTTGCCTGTCACAACGCGATTGTTGATGTAGTCGAAGACACCACCAGTATTTGTTAGGGACGTTATCGACTCGTTCGGACCCACGGTGATCGTCCCATTGACACCCTGCGCAATGGTGTAGGAATAGACCGGCGTTGCAGGGAAGTTCGCATTCGTGAGGGCGACGCTTGTCGGCTGCGTCGTAAGGACTGCACCACCAACTGCAACATTTGGTGTCGAAGCCAAATCCTGCGCGACGAAGAAGTACTGAATGACATCCCCAACACTAAGTGCACTGGTCAGCAGCGAATAGTTGATCACGAATGTAAACGGAGAGCTGGTATTCGATGCTTCGACCCACTTCCAGCCGTTGTCGGTGCTGGTATTGCCGACGTATTGGTTGGCTTCCGTGGACTTTTTGTAGTAGAGCCGTGGACGAGTGCCACTGGTGGTGTTGACGCCACTTCCTCCGTCAATGATGATGATGTTCGGCACCGTGCGTGTGCTTGTGACGGTCCCGTTGGTGAGCGGAGTGAAAGTGATCGCAGGGGGCACAATATCGTTGACGGTAAAGTTCCCGGCATCGGCGCCAATATCAATCGGCGAAAGCGACGAACGCGATTGGCCATCGTAATCGTCGGTCACTGCTGGGCCGAAGAGTATCGGGCCACCACCGCCTTCGACAGGTGGTGGAGCCACTCGTTGAGATGTGTAGGTCTCCATTGGTTGCGCCACCGTTTGGATTGACAAAGTTCGCGTCGCCATAGCCGCTGGAAGCATCCATCCCAGATCCAGCACGCCAAGCAGCAAGTGTTTGGTAGAGCGTGATTGTGGACGTGCCGATACCTCCGACAAATCCGCCTGTCCCTGGTGTGTAGTAGAGATTGTTGTCCATTGCCAGTGTGGTCGTTGCTCCGACGACGACAGCAACATGGTAACCCGTACCGCTTGAAGTTGTGCGATTGACTTGGACAATATTGTTCCGAATTTCATCGGTCGAGGTTGCAGCACGGAACAGCCCTAATGAATACAGCACAGTTCCTGCACCTGAGGCAACGCTCCCGCCGATGTAGATACTGTTGTGGTAAATACCGGTCGGCGCCGAATTGTTCTTGTACAACCCATAGAAGCTCACCTGCCCTGTCCCCGCATTGCCATTGGGATCGAGTCCCAGTCGAATCATGTTGTTGCGGATGTTGGTCGCTCCGCCAAAGATGAGCATCCCCGTTCCGATCACTGCAACCGAGGTGCTCGATGGCGTTGCTGCCAAGGTCAGGGAGTGGACGTAGTTTTTCTCTATCAGCGCAATTCCACCGCTGGTGCTCGAGTTGACGCCGATGCCGAGCACCCAGTGTGATGCAGACGCTGTCGCTGTGTTGAGACTGCGAAGGCTATGGACAACATTCCCCCGCACAATGTGACCGCTCAAACCACTCTGCGGCAGCGTCGTTGAGTTGACAGCGATTCCTGTAATCGCCATTGATGGGAACGAAGCGCTACTGTTGAGGGTGGTTGTTGTGAGGTTGTACACCGTATTGTTTTCGACGGTCACTACCCCAGAATTGATGAGGATGCCGCGGATAAATTGCGTCCCGGAGCTTGTCGAGGTTCCGTTGTTGTTCAGATTGGCAACAGTGTTCCCCGATACGATCGTTCGCACATGCGAAGCACCCGCACTGATACTGATTCCAGTAAGCTGCTGATTACCCGTTGCACTCGTGGCAGCATTGATGCTGTTGCTTGTGGTAGTGCTGCCGATGACGTTATTGGTTACGTACGACTCAGCACCGATCGTCGAGGCAAGGAAAATGCCGATGAAATTCCACCCCGAAGCGGTGTTTTCGGCATTCATCGTGATTCCACCGACAGTGTTCCCGCTGATGGTAACCGAGAATCCTTGCGTCGAGGAAGGATACCCATAAATCCCGTTGAACGTCGGCGGCGTGCTCGTCGTTGTGCTCTGGAGTGTGATGGCGTTCGTTGCCGATGCGCTGCCGACCACGTTGTTTTGGATTATCAAATTCCCCCCGAACGCGTAGATGCCGTTGCACGCTATCGTAGAAGTACTTGCAGTGCGGAAGTAGAGATTCGTGATGACGTTGCCGGTGATTCGCGTCGTGTCGAACGTAGATGTCACCAGCGAGCAGTAGATACCGTACATCACCGGTGTGAGTGTCGTGGTACTGATAGTGTACTGCAACTGCGAACCACCGGCATTCGGCTGGGTGCCGCCGATGTAGTTGCCTGAGATTGTGTGGCCCCCAGAGTATGTCGAGCCTACCAGATAGATATGATAGAACGTCACGCTCGATGTGAACGTGCGGGATGCTGTTTGGTAAAAGCTATTGCCCGTGATGATCCAGCGCGTGTACCCTGTCGAGCCGAAGATACCATAGTGCGTCGTGGACGCATTGAAGTAGTTGTAGATGTTACAATTGCTGATGGTATTGCTGTCGCTCAGCACCGTGGTTGTTCCCACTGCATAGATGGCGATTGCAGGCTGAGTCGTTGTCAAGGTATCACCGATGTTGCAGTTGTCGAAGGTATTCTTCCGGTTGCCGACGGAGGTACCGGGGCTGCCGAAGTAGATCGTCCCCGTTGATGTCCCCGTCGTCGCACCGAGAATTCGGCAGTACTGGAACGTGTTGTTCGTCGCTCCGTTGTAGAGGCGGATCGTTCCTGCTGAGGCAGCGGTGTTGACGTTGGCAATCGTGAGCGCACGTGTTGTGCCCGTCCCGCCCGGCCGTCCGTCGAACCTGACCCAACTCACACCGTTGAGATCGAGGATGGTGGTACTATTGCTGGCACCGATGACAACGCTCGACACACCCGAAGCGGGACGGAACGTGACGGTGTTGGCGCTCGATGCACCGGGGATTGGCCCATTGAAGACCAGGGGGAACGCTGGCTCGCTTGTGCTTGAGTAGGACGATAAAATCTCGAAAACAACTGAACATGCAAGCCCCAGCGAATAGACGCTATCAATTGCCGCTTTGATGTTCGGGTAGTTGGTGCTCGGGATCTGCCGCGTCCCACAGAGCAAGGGCCCGGTCGTCGCTTGTGTTCCAGTCAGTGCAGCGCTCGCTTTTCCTTCGGACATAGCGTAAATACGCCAGTAGTACGTCGTACTCGGCGTCAGCCCCGTCACAGTGTAGGATGTAGCATTTGGCGAGGTGAGTACCACGTTCGTGTAGTTTGTTCCGTCGGTGGAGCGTTGGATCAAGAACCCAATTTCGTTGTTGCTATTATCCTGCCAGTTGAGCGTCATCTGGCCGGGGAGCACGTTGGTGAAGGTAAGATTCGTTGGGGCAGTAAGCGTCACTTGCGGGGGTGTGAAGGTGATGGTGTATCCCGAGGCAGGACGTGTGCTAATCGTCGTCGTTTCGGTCGTCGAGCTAACACCATCGAACGTGGTATTGACCGAAAGGAAGTTACCACTGCCGGTGCCCGACGCTGTGATGCCGATTGAAGCAGATTCTAATGTACCATTGAGCGAGCCCGATTCCTGCTGATAGATGAACTGAATGACGCCTGTGCCTTCGTAGAGCTTGACTTGGAACGAGATCGTCGGCGTCGAGACAGAATAGTACCACCGAACATTATTCCACTCAAGCGTAAACACTCGGTTGGGGGCGTTCCCATCGGTCCGATAGACTAACGTACCGTTTGCCATCTGCAAGTCATCCCACAACGGCGCAATCACTGGCCGCGGAGTGCCGCTGGTTAGATTATTGCTAAGTGCAGTTGACGCATATTGCCCGAGCGTCATCCAGCCATTGGTCGAAGCAGAAACCTGAGTGTAGAACTGCCCCATGTACACGAACGTAAAACCAATGGGAATCAGGTCGTAGTACCCATCATCGGTACTGCCAGAGTAGAGCGTTGCCGTTTGCGTGCCCGACTGGCCGACAATCGAAGTAAACGACCCCGTCGAGTACGAGAACGCGTAGTTGGTAATGTTCTGCCCGTAGAGGGACGGCGCAAGGAGTGCTGCACTGACCAGTGCGCAGCAAAGAGCAAGCAAGCGTTTCATGGTACACTCCGACAGATTGTGAAACAATGATAAAGACCGATTGCAATGCCAGTGATCTACCGCTCACGCTCTATCCAGGGCGTCGGTAGCGTGTCGGGTGTTCCTCCTCCGTCACAAATCTACAGCGACCGAGCCGCATTTGCAAGAGGAATCTACAATGCTCAATTTCGGCTATACGTCAATGGAGCAGTCGTACACATCTTGCAACAGCGTGTGAGCACTCGCAAACCACAACTTCCGCGAAATGATTCGTCCGCCGGACGGATTCTCCGCTCGATTTTGGTATGGATGGGCATCTTCCTTTCGATCGTCGTCATGTACGCGCTGCTCCACAGCGGGCAGCGCCCGGAGTGGACCGTCCGCTATACCGATTACCTAACGTTCCTCGATGAAAATCTCATCGCATCGGCAACGATCACAAAGAGCAACCTCAACGATTACGAATTCCACGGCGAGCTCAAGCAGCCCATCTCAATGATGGTCGAAGGACGCATGCGACAGGTCAAGTACTTCGTCACACGGCTTGGCACGATTGATAGCCGCACCGAAGAACTCTGGCGATCCAAAGGCATCACATGGACCTACGAGCAGAGCGATTCGAGCTGGCTCGGGACGGCACTGACGGTCCTTATGTGGGTTGGGCTGTTTGCCATCTTCCTGCTCATGATGCGTCGCATGCAAGCAGGCAACTCTACCCGGACAATTTTCAGCTTCGGCAAGGCCCGAACACGAACGCTCAACGAAATGACCAAGCGCGTCACGTTCATGGATGTCGCTGGCGCTGAAGAAGCGAAGTTCGAACTCCAAGAGATCGTCGAGTTCTTACGCGAGCCGCAGAAGTTCCAGCGCTTGGGCGGCAAGATCCCCAAAGGCGTGCTTCTACTCGGCCCTCCAGGTACGGGGAAAACACTCCTTGCCCGCGCAGTCGCTGGCGAGGCGAACGTACCGTTTTTCTCCATCTCCGGTGCGGACTTCGTGGAGATGTTCGTTGGCGTCGGAGCCAGTCGCGTGCGCGATCTTTTCGACCAAGCAAAGCGGAATGCTCCCTGCATTGTGTTCATTGACGAAATTGACGCAGTCGGGCGTCAGCGGGGCGCTGGACTCGGTGGCGGGCATGACGAGCGTGAGCAAACGCTCAATGCGCTGCTCGTCGAGATGGACGGCTTCGAACAAAATAGCGGGGTTATCGTCATCGCAGCCACCAATCGCGCTGATATTCTCGATCCTGCGCTGCTCCGCCCGGGACGCTTCGATCGGCACATCGTCGTTGACCGCCCCGACGTGCGCGGCCGCGAAGGGATCCTCAAAGTGCACACACGCAACATTCCACTTGCACCGGACGTGGATTTGAGCATCATCGCGCGCTCGACGCCAGGCGCTTCGGGCGCCGACCTGGCGAACATCGTCAACGAGGCAGCACTCTTTGCAGCACGCCGGGGGAGTGACGTCGTAACGATGGAGGATTTCGAAAAGGCAAAAGACAAAGTCTTCATGGGCATTGAGCGGCGAAGCCTGGTGCTCAGCGAGCGCGAAAAGCGCACGACTGCCTACCACGAAATGGGGCATGCGCTGCTTGGCAAGCTTCTTCCCAACGCCGATCCAGTCCACAAAGTGACAATTATTCCGCGCGGGCCTGCGCTCGGCGTGACGTCGTACCTCCCCACCGAGGATCGCTATACCCTTTCGAAAGATTACCTCGAAACGCAAATCATCTGCTTGCTCGGTGGACGCGTTGCAGAGAAAATCGTCTTCAACCAATACACTACCGGCGCTGCAAACGACCTCGAACGCGCCACAACGCTTGCTCGACGAATGGTCACCGAATGGGGTATGAGCGATCGCATCGGTCCGGTCAACTACAACTCCTCTCACAACGAAGTTTTTCTGGGACGGGACTTCGGACACGTTCGCCCCTACAGCGAGCAGACCGCGCAACTGATTGATGCAGAGGTAACACGCATCGTTCGCGAACTAGAACAACGCGCCGAAGAGCTGCTGCGCCAGAACGAAGCGCTCATGCACGAACTGGTCAAGCACCTGCTCGAAAAGGAAACGCTGGATGGCGCAGAGCTCGACCGTCTCATTGCAGAGTTCAACGCACGCGCAGCACAGAGCAATCGCAATGAGCCGGCAGCGCCAACCTCCGCAGATGGAGAATCACCCACCAATACGGTTGCTGCTTCATAGCAAGGACTCTGGAGAAGGCTGACTGACGCAGAGGGATGTCTATCAGCTTCGGAGCTTGCGTTCAAGCTGCGAGACTGCCTGCGCGATTGCGGTATCAGTCGCCACGTAATTTTCAACCATCTGGATGGAGTGGAGCACGGTCGTATGGTCGCGTCCGCCGAAGTGCAGCCCAATGGATTTGAGCGAGAGCGAGGTTAGCTGCTTGGCTAAATACATCGCGATCTGGCGTGGGAGCACCACCTCGTGCTTGCGCGTCTTTCCCTCCAGCAGTTCGACAGCAATCCCGAAGTATGCTGCCACTGCGCTTTTGATGTCATCCATCGTCACCGCCAGCGAATCAATCGGTCCGAGCAGTCCGCGCAGAACTTGCTTGGCAAGTTCAACCGTCGGCGTGCATCCATCGAGCGAGACTTTTGCGATGAGGCTGATAAGGCACCCTTCCAACTCTCGCACACTCGTGGTAACATGGCGTGCGATGTACTCGAGCACATCGCGCGGAATCTCGACGCCTTCGTCTTGGCTTTTCCGCTGGAGAATTGCCAATCGCATTTCGTAATCGGGCGGTTGAATGTCGGCAGTCAGGCCCCACTGGAAACGCGAAATCAAGCGCTCGTCCACATCGCGGAGTTCCTTCGGCGGACGGTCGCTGGTCAGGACGATTTGCTTGCCGAGCTGGTGGAGTGCATTGAAGGTGTGGAAGAAGTTGTCCTGCGTTTTTTCCTTGCCCTCGAAAAACTGGATGTCGTCCACGATGAGCACATCCACGCTGCGGTAGAAGGCGGTAAACTCGTTGGTCTTGTTGTTCTGGATAGCGTTGATGTACTCCATCGTAAAGCGTTCGCTCGTGGTGTAGAGCACGCGCATCGAACGGTTACGTTCGATGATGCGGTTGCCAATCGCTTGGACAAGGTGGGTTTTCCCAAGCCCAGTAGCGCCGTAGATCACCAGCGGGTTGAAGCGCGTCTTCCCCGGTTGGTCAGCAACAGCGCGCGCAGCCGAGTACGCCAGTTGGTTGCTCTCACCGGCGATGAAGCTCTCGAACGTATAGCGGCGATTGAGGTAGGCTGCAAAATCTGCCGCTGGCGGTGCTGCTGGAGCAAACGGTAATGGCGGCTGGACCGCAGTCGTCGTTGCATGGCGAAACGCAGGCAGCCGGATCGTCCGCTGCTCGAGCGATTCGGTGCTTTGCTCGACGACGACTTCGTACTTGAGCCGTGCGCCAGTGCCGAGCACCTGGTAGAGCGTCTTTTGGAGCAAGCCGTAGTAGTGCTCTTCGAGCCATTCGTAGAAAAACTGGCTTGGTACCTGGAGCACCAGCTCACGGTCTTGGCAGCGCACGGGTTTGATCGGCTCGAACCAGGTATGGTAGTGCTGGGCAGAAACGTTGTCTTTGATGATCGCAAGACACCGCTCCCACACTGCCGGGGCATCCTGGAGATTGCCTGTCGGCAACGAGGGACGCTGCTGTTCTTGCTTGAGCGTCTCGAGCTCAGCACCGCCGAAGAGAGTAAGTCCAGGTGGTTGCTTTTTCGGCAAGGCATCCTCCCGAGCGGAATGAAACGTACACCACGGCCCGCCTCCCTGCCGGTACGGTGTGGAGCATTCGATGCGCTGATCCGATCGTTGCGCACGTCTCTTTGGCACCGATCAGAGCAACACACAGAAGGCAGCGACCGTCCGCAAGTAAGCGGGCGCAAAATTCGCTTATTGACCCCTCGACTTGCAAGAGAAAATTTGTCAGCTGCAAAAAAATGTGCAACTGTTTGCACAGGATCGTTCACCCAGATGAACTGCCTATCGCGAGTGCTCCCTCCTCCCTATCAGCGCGTTTCATGCGGTTTGAAACAAAACGCGTGCTGCCCTCGATGAACGCTCATCGAAGGCAGCACGCAGACGTAAGGAGATTGCCAGTCGTTACTTGAGGTCTTGCGCGACAAACGGCAGCAACGCCAGATGCCGTGCGTACTTGATGGCACGCGCGACTTGCCGCTGTTGGTATGCGGTCAATCCTGTCACTCGACGTGGCAGAATCTTGCCTTGGTCGTTGATGAACTGCGAGAGGAATTTCGCATCGAGATAGTCCACGACTTTGGAATCACCGAGTGGGGATTTCCGTTTGCGGAATGCGGACTGGCGACCGCGAAACGGCGATACGATCGCCGACATCCCTTCGCCGTTAGCTTCTGGATCGAGCTCCTGACGACGACGTCGCATTGCTTATGCTCCTTGTTGTTGTTTCCGAAGTTCCTGCGTCTTCTGCATCCGCTTGTTGAAGCGATCGACACGGCCTGTCGTATCAACGAGCGTTTGTTTGCCGGTGTAAAACGGATGCGATTTGGAATCAATTTCCAGCACAAGCCGATCGGATTTTGCGTAGCACGACCGGGTCTGGAACGTGGACCCATCGGTCATGACCACAGTGATTGGGCGGTATGCTGGATGAATACCTTTCTTCATGGCGTTATGAACGAGTGATGTCAATACTGTCGAGCTTTGATACATCGGACACCTTGACGAAGCGCTCGAAGAACTTGACTGTTCCTTTTGCCGAGCGATACGCTTTGATGACGCGAACCGACACAAGACTCTCGTCGCGGTGCAACTTCTTGACTTTGTCGGCAAACGATTGCTGTTTTTTTGCCATTGGCGGACGTCCGTAATGAAACACACTGTGGGTGGTGAGAGAGTCGAACTCCCGACCTTCTGCTTGTAAGGCAGACGCTCTAAACCACCTGAGCTAACCACCCGCCCTGTACGTGCGGGATGCAAAAATACGGAGCAGTGCGGCATTATCAAAGGACTTCCATCCGTCGGACCGCAGGCACACGCAACTGAACGAAGCGCTCGATCCCCGCACGGAGTGTCATAAGCATCAGCGGGCACCCAGCGCATGCACCGAGGAAGCGTATCTCGGCAGTTTGCGTTTCCGCTTCGTAGCGAACAAGTTCAACATCGCCTCCATCTTGCTGGAGGTACGGCCGACACTCTTCCAAGGCTGCGATGATCGCGCGTTCGGTTTCTTCGTCCCGCAAGGGAAGCTCCGCGGCCGGCGATGGAGGTTTCCTCATAGTCGGATCTCGACTGTTGGCTGCTTCCGTCGTCGCGCATTCTGCTGGCGTAGGTGCCGCAGCAGTGCAAGTGTCAGCGTGCGATACGCATCACGAATGGATGCGGTACTTTCTGGATTGAGCACAGCGGGAATGCCGCTGTCACTGGCGGTGCGCACGTCATCGTGGATTGGAATTTCGCCCAAAAATGGCACTCCTGTTTCTTCGGCGAGCTTCCGGCCGCCGCCCTGGCCGAAAATGTAGTAGCGCCTGTCGGGCGCATCTGGCGGAATGTAGTAGCTCATGTTCTCGATGATGCCGAGTATCTCGACGTTCAGCCGGCGGAACATCGCAATGCTTCGGCGGACATCGGCCAGTGCCAGCCGCTGCGGTGTTGTAACGACGACTGCACCACTGAGCGGAACCTGCTGGGCCAGCGTCAGCTGTACATCGCCTGTTCCCGGCGGAAGATCGAACACGAGCGTATCGAGCTCGCCCCAATCAATCTGTTCAACGAGCGTCCGAAAGTAGCCTGCCAGCATCGGTCCGCGGAAGATCGCTGCTTGATCGGGCTGCATGATGAATCCCATCGAGGCAACCTTGATGCCGTACTGCTCGTGGGGGTACCCGACAATCGTGCCATCGTCGCGCTTTTCTGCCAGGAGTGTTGCGCCTTCCAATCCGAACAGTGTCGGAACGCTCGGCCCGTAGATGTCCGCATCGAGCAGACCGACGCGCAGCCCTTCGAGGAGAAGCGATGCAGCAAGATTTGCAGCGACAGTGGATTTTCCGACGCCACCTTTCCCCGATGCAACGGCGATCGTATCCTGGACACCGCTCAGCAGCCGCTTCGGGACAGCAGGCTCTATCACGAGCGGACGTGCGTGGACGACACACTGCCGATCAGGCACGATGCTTCCAGCAGCTGCAACAATGTCGCGGTCGAGCTGCTGCGCCAGATGGCGATAGATCGGAGGCACAAGTTCAAGGTACACGTCGAGCGCACCGCCATCACCTTCGGTGATCGAGTGGACTGCACCAAGCTCACCGAGCGACTGGCCGAGGTCTGGATCCACGATCGCCCCGATACGCTCTGTCAGCGCACGGAGGGTAGCTTCTGCGAGCATAGGTCTCAAGTGCAATAGTTCGAAGATGCAGTGCGGGGCAGCACACAACTGGCGTTGCTACTGCCCCGCACGAGCTGGTTGACATGCGATGTTGCTCTGCACGCGTTTAGCGCACGATGAGCGCAGGCGCTGTTGCTACTACACTACCCTGCACGCGAAGCTGAATGCTGTAGCTACCGGCAGGCAGCGCGTGGACGTCGAGCATCGTCCCTTGCACGCCACTCGACGGCGAAAGTGTACGCTCGAGCACAATCTGCCCAAGTGGATTGACAACGACAAGCTGGCCATTAGTGGTGATCCCAGCACATGCAACTTCAATCTGATCGCTTGCTGGAGTTGGGCTAACGGTAAGCCGTGCCTGGGACACTGCCGCCGTTGGTTCAACGCTCGATACTGCACTGACCAGCGAATAGCTTACATCGTGCGGAATGTCGTAAATGCGGTTGACAAAATCCTGCGGAGCATTTGCCAGCAGCCGACCTGCGGGCGATTGCTGATTCCAGTCGCTGGGTGCAAGAGAGCGAAGCACGAGCAATGGGATTTGAGAAAGCGACGGCACAATGCGTGGAATATGCGTGCCTTTGTTGAAATAGCGGTCTTCGGTGAGATTCTTCGGCTGGCTCCATCCAGCATCGCTCAGCGACCGGTACGCAAGGAAGATGTTGAAGACTGGCAGCGAATCTACTTGCACTTCGCCGGTCGGCTGCCCGGTCTGTTGATCATACTGAATCGCTGTCTGGGGCGGATTGATCGTGATTGAACCAGCACTCGGGACCGCATCAATCCACTTGACGACAAGCGCCGAACCATCGGCAGTACGACCAACCTCGATCTCGTTGCCAAGCGAGGAGATCTCCTCGTCGCACACGAGCTGTTGGTAGTTATGCGCTTGCGATGCAGAGTCGTTATAACCATAGACAACCGGGATGTCTGCTATCGGTGCAATCAGGCGAATCGTCCAGTTTCCGGCATTGTACTCAGTCTCGACCAAGTCAACCCCAGCAAGTTGCTGCTGCGCATCCAATAGTGCAATGCGCTGGATGTATGAAAAACGATTTTCGCCGGTGACGACCATATCGTGTTGATCATAAACGCGGAATGGCACTGCCGCGGCTGCCCCACGATTGGTAGCATAGGCTTGGAGAACGCTCGCAGGCATACGCTCGAACGCTGACCACGTCTGCCCCATATCCGATGACTTCGAAACGGCAACGACGCGGCTGTCCTGCGCATCGGCAAAAATTCCATTGACGACCGCGTAGAGGTTGCCGCTTGCATCAGCATCCACGTACATGGGGGAGTTGTACGTGCTAGTCGTTGCAGGTGCCGGACGGAAGACCGAACCACTCCAACTATCCGGGATCAAACTGATGAAATCCTCCGTTCCTGCCAACCGTGCGTTGATGACAAGGGAACCGTACTGCCCATATTGGGTTTGATTGTTTGGTGGTTGGAGGATGCCGCAGTACGCAAACCCTGAGCGATCTGCGCCAGCAGTAAAGCCCGCAAGCTTTGCGCTGCCGAAGTAGTAGCCATCTGGATTGTTCTCGATTGGGCCGAGTTCATTGTACTCGAAAATCTGCCCTTCGGTCCGCACAAAGATCGCTGTACCTCGGCGGAAGTAGTTTGTCTCCTTTGGGTACTGGTAGCCCGTGACGCAAAGCTTCAAATCGAGTGCAGAGGTGACATTCGAAGGATTAGCCAGCGCAAGCTGAGGGACCCCGTAGAAGGTCGTGTTGCTATTGGCGATAAGCTGCCGTGTCCATGTGGTGCCGCGATTGGTCGAATAGCGCAAGTAGAGCTGCGCGCCAAGATCGCCGCCCGTCGCACGGTTGTCCAAGGGCACGTGTTCGATCGTTGCCAAGACATTCGAACCTGGCTCGTAGACTATCAGCGAGCTGGAGGGGAAAAAGTAGGTGATGTTGGTAAAGTTCGAGCGAAACAGGCGTGTAAACGTTACTGCCTGAAGCGTCGGATCAGTTCTGTGTTCGCCCAAGGGGAGTGCCAACTGGCTTTGGAATGGCGCACTACGCTCCAGTGCTGGCAATGCCAGCGAATTTTCAATTGCAGCGCGTTCAATCGCCCGCTGCTGCGCAACCGCTCCTGTCGCTCCAAGAGCGAGTAATATCACGACTAAACGTCGCATGACCGACCTCACGTAAACGTTGAACATACGGTATGACTGCTCGTCATTTCACTCAAGGGCTGCCAAAATACAAATCACCGTGCAACAACAACCGGATAACACCAGCGCTGCTGGCCACGGGCAAGTTCAAGGATATACACTCCGCTCGGCAGCTGCGTGAGCGGGCAGCGGTATTCCCACCAGTGCGTACCAAGTTCTCCCCGTGTGCACTGCACACACTCTGTGCCAAGCGCCCTACGAAGGATAACTGTAACATCCTGCGCTTGGACAAGCGCTCGAACTTCGTCCTGTGCGGGATTGGGATATGGTGGGACCACCAACAGACCTGCGATGTCGAACGTCTGCGTTTGCGCTTGTACCCCAACGTTGCAGCTCGATGTGGCAGTATAGCTGTTAGCTGCGCAGATCCCGACAACGGTAAGCTCGCGCCAACAGTAGTCGGCAGCATCGCTAACCCGAAGCGTATCGCGTTGCTCTCCCAATCCCGATGGCTGAAAACACGCAATAAGCCACCGTTCCTGACCGGGTGGGATCACCACCGGCAACTGTGCGAGCGGAATGGAAAACTCGATGTTGCGCTCCAGCCGTGCGCTCCCGATCACCAGCGTCTGGGACGAGATATTCCGCACACGAAGACTATCGCATCGCACAGCTGTTGCTGCGGTAGTGTCAAACTGCCAGAGGCTACCAGTAGTACCGACAATCTCGATGGGGTTGGGATCAACATCTACGCGTACGGTATCCGACCTGCCCGAGCAGCCAAATTCATCGGTTGCGTCCACCCAATACTCGCCTGCTGCTGTCACGACAATGGTTGCCGACTGCTCTCCAGTGGACCAGCGGTATTGCTGGTACGAGCGATCGGTGCGCAACACAATTCGGTCCCCATCGCAGAATCGCATGCCACGGTCGGAGAGCACGTGCGGTTTGACTGTATCCCCCAGGGCAATCTCTACGGGCTGGCTTGTTCCACTGCACACGTCAGCGATAGCGCCAGTGTTCACCGTAACCCAATAGCGTCCTGCCTGGCGAACGACGATGCTCTGCGTTGTTTCTCCGGTGTTCCACTGGTAGGTAGCGAAGCCATCGGAGGCGCGCAGTTCCACCTGATCCCCAGGGCAGAGAACATAGGCACCATCGGCACGGACTGCCAGTTGTTTGCTGAGCTGAATTGTTGGTTTGGGTCGCGGCAGCACTTCGATAGCAACAGGGCCAACAACCTTCTCACATCCGTTGACTCCACGCGCGCGAAGCTGGAAGGTAAGCTTCCCAGGCTGCGCAATGAGAACCAAGCGCGGCGAACGTTCCGTACGGCCAATCCATTCGTACTCTGCAATCGCAACAGCGGAGGAATCCAGCACTGCTTCAACGATGATGGTATCACCTTCGCAAATCCGCCCGGGTGGAAGGACGCGGATATCCACCTTCGGTGAAGGTGCCTCCGTAACGTTCACAGCGAGTGCTTTCCCATAGCAGGCATCCGGATCGCGCACCTCGACCCAGTATGTCCCTCCCCGCGTTACCGTGATTGTTGGCGTTCGCTCACCTGTGGACCAGAGGTATTCCGTGTAGGGCTGACGAATGCGATCACCTTTGACGACGCTGAGTGTAATAGCTTGGCTATCGCACACAACAAACTGTCCCGTGTTCGAAACGATGGTTGGTTCGAGCAAGTCGCGCATCGTCGTTCGGTAAATCCCATCGCCGACAAGGTACCCGAGCGTATCGTTGACAAACCACACATCGTCGAAGTTGCTCCCTGGCTCCAGGCCGCAGCGATAGGGCGTTACGCTCACCTGCCCCGTGCCTCGATCGCGCGCGATCCGATAGACCGCACGATTCCAGCCGACAGCCCATCCGGCGTCCTGATCAACCAAAAACGTACCGAACATCGAGGCTCCCGTTAGGTAGCGCGACCACGTTTGCCCGCCATCGTACGACCAACGGATGTCGCCGATGGTGCCAGTGCCACCGGTACACGTATTGCCGGCAGTAGCCACAAGGAACGTGTTGCCTCGATTGGCAAGGTTTTCCTGCCAAAATGCAGGCCCTGTCACCGAGAAGATTTGCCACGAGCGCCCTCCATCGAAGGAACGCCAGAGCCTGCCGCTGCTGGAGGCGTAGCAGAGACCCTCGGCATCGTACATCAGCACATGGGACATTCCCGTTTGAGGCTCGTATGCAACGAACAGCGACCAACTTGCCCCACCATCGGTTGTGCGAAAAAAAAGTTGAGGCAAGCCATCGCAACCGCCCCCGACGACCATGCCAACGTTTTCATCAAGGAAGTAGCATCCCCACAGCGGTGCGCGTTGCAAGACACCATTGAGCGTGATCACTGGTGTAATCTCGCGCCAGGAGCGACCGCCATCGGTGCTCTTGTATATGCCACCAAGATTCGGATTACCGTTGTTCGTCCCGGAGCAGTAGCCGACACGTTCGTTGACAAAGATGATGGACTCGAGCTGATCGGCATTCGGAATGGTCGTCCCCTCCCACGAATTTCCCCCATCGGTTGTTCGCACAACGTAGCCACCGAACCCACACGCCCAGCCATACTGCGGATTCGACGGCAAGAACATGACGTCCAGGTAAAAGCCACGGTCGTAGGGCGGCGGAAGTACGAGCTTTTCCCAGTTCCACTGCCGCGGTTGCGCCTGAAGGGTTACTGCAGTGCAGAACACTATCCACCACGCCAAACCAAGGATACGGTGTCGGTCCATTGCACCTTCCGGAGATGATGTTACGCCATCTGCGCTGCCGCGCGAGCAGCTGCAATGCCACTGGCTGCGGCGCCCTCCAGTGTTGCGGGAAGCCCCGTCGCCGTCCAGTCGCCAGCGACGTAGAGCCCTGCAATACCACTCGAAGCGCTTAGACGTAACCTACTCGTTTTCGGTGTAAGCAGTGGTGTAGCCGACCGCTCTTTGATCACCCGCCAGTGCAGAAGTCGCGCATCCCTCATCTGAGGGAAAACGGTGCCTAACTCATGACTCAGGTGTGCGACAATCCCACCGGCAGGTTGCTGGGCAAGTGCATGCGCCGCACTGACAGTCACTTCAAGGTGTCCCGGATACTGCCGCTGCTGGTCATCGCTACGCTCGAGGAACGCTCCACGATCGAACACCCATTGCGCCGTCGTTCCCCATAGCCCAACGACCGGTGGAAGTGCCAGTGTGCGATCGTACCACAAGTACACCGACACAATCGGCATCGTCTCCAGCTCTGCAAGAAATGCCACTGTCGAACGGTATCGCTGCGGCAACAATCGCACGTATGCCTTCGGTGGCACTGCAGCGATGACTGCGGCACCACGAATCTCCTCGCCTGTGCTCGTTGCTACACCGATGACCCGATCGTCCAGCCAGACAAGTTCCTCCGCACGTATCCCCAAGCGAATACTTCCACCACGCTCGCTCAGCCAGCGCTCCAGCGGCTGCCAAAGCTTCGATAGTCCCGCACGCGGCACAAGGAGGTAGTGACTATCCCCACCACCGAAGATCGCACGCCGAAGCACAGCACGGAGTAACACCCCATCGGCAACAGTGGCTGGTGCATTGAGTGTTGCGAGCACAAGCGGCTCCCAGAATCGCTCCATCAGCTTCGCCGGCTGACGACATGCCTGGAGCACGTCACCGGCTGTCAACCCCTCGCAAGAGCGGAGCGATGCACAGATTCCCCCCACGAGTAGCTGCCAGCGCTCAGCCAACGAAAAGCTCCGCAGATGAAACAGTCCATGCGCCCCCCCCAACCGCCCTCTCCAACGATACGGATTGAAAACATCCCGCTCTCCACGTGCTGAGGCAAAGGCAATAGGAACTGGATCGCTCGGTGCAAGGAGTGACTCAGTCCCAAGCTCGCGAAGGATATGCCGTAGGTTCTGATAGCACCCCATCGCGACATGCTGCCCGTTATCAAGCTCATCGCCGGTAAGCTCATCACGAAACGATCGCGCGCGACCACCCACGTAGCGATGAGCTTCCACGAGCACGACGCTCATTCCCAGTAGTGTTGCCTCCACTGCTGCAGCAATGCCAGCAACACCGGCTCCGATGACGATACACCGAGGTTTATTGACAACGCAATCCATGCCACAAAAATCGCTGCAACCTCCGAACAACTCCTGCGTAATTTGCACCAGCATCCACTACCCAGCGGAACTATGGCATTCATCGAGCTTGATCGAGTCTCCAAGCGCTATGGCACTTTTTACGCTAATCGGGACATCAGCTTTGCAGTCGAGCAAGGAAGACTCTTCGGAGTGCTCGGCCCAAACGGTGCGGGCAAAACAACGCTGCTGCGCATGATTACGCGCATCCTCCTTCCTGACGAAGGGACCATCTTCTTTGCTGGGGAGCCACTTGCGCAACACCACCAACGCCGCATCGGCTACGTTCCGGAAGAACGCGGTCTCTACAAAAACCTTACGGTGCTGGACAATCTCCGATACTTCGGACAGCTCAAGGGTCTTTCAAGCGCCGAGGTAACGCGTCGCGCACTCTGGTGGCTCCAGCGGATGGACGCCCACGGCTGGGAAAAAAAGAAGATCCGCGAACTCTCCAAAGGCATGAGTCAGAAAGTTCAGTTCATCGTCTCTGTGCTCCACGATCCGCCCCTGTTGGTGCTCGACGAGCCGTTCAGCGGCCTTGATCCACTCAACGCCCAAGTTTTTCTCGACGTCATCGCTGAGCTTCGTGCGAAGGGCACAACAATTCTCTTTTCGACGCACGTGATGGAACAGGTCGAGCAACTCTGCGACGACATCGTGCTCATCAATCGTGGACGCATCGTGGAATCGGGCAGCCTTCGCCAGATCAAGGCGCGGTACGGAATCCGCAGACTCGAACTTGCGTTCGACGGCGACGACTCCTTTTTGGAGAAACTCGATGGCATCGCGATCGCAGAACGCCGTAACGGAAGTATTTCGATCGAACTCAGTGGCGGTATCGAGCAGGCACAGCACATTATCGCGCGTGCGTTGGAGCACGGAACACTCAGGCGGGCGGAGTGCATCGAGCCGACACTCAGGGAAATATTCATCGAAACTGTTCGCCACACAGAATCGCAAGAGGTGACCTTATGAATACCAGTTGGCTGATCGCACGCCATGAATTTCTCTCCCGCGTGCGAACGAAAGGTTTTATCATCAGCACGCTGCTAGCCCCGGTGGGACTGCTCGTTGTTTTAGCTCTCCCCATCCTCGTTTCAGAGCTTGCCCAAACGCAAGGAACGCACCGGATCGCTGTTGTGGACCAAAGCCCACACGCGATCGCTCCAATCCTTGTTGCAAAAGACAGCACACTGTTTTTCCCTGCAACTGAGCCAATTGCAACGCTCCGCGCACGCGTCCTGGCTGATTCGCTGACGGGATACTTACTCATCCCTCCGGATGGAATCGAGCGCGATAGTGTCGTGCTCTTCACCCGTGGCGGTGGTGGGCTTGGACTGCAAGAGGCTGTCAGCGATGCGGTTCGTGAAGTCTTTCGCCGTCAGCGTCTGCTCGCTCGTGGAGCTGACACGACCTTGCTTCGCCTTGCCGAACAGAAAACGAAGATCGAGCGGATCAAAATCACGCGTGAACGCACCGAACGCGATCAGACCGCGCAGCTGACAATTATCGGCTACGGGATGAGCATCATCGTGTACATGCTGCTGTTCATCTATGGCGGTATCGTCATGCGCTCGGTGCTGGAGGAGAAAACCAACCGCATCGTTGAGATCTTGGCATCGTCTGCGCGGCCGTTCGACATCATGCTCGGCAAAGTACTTGGCGTCGGCGCAGTAGGACTTTTTCAGATGCTTCTCTGGATAGTACTGGGGATTGGGGTCAGCATTGCAGTGGGCACTACGCTTCTATCACTCAGTGGCGCAACAACGCAAGCAGGCGCACTTGCGCACTACCGCGCACAGGATAACCAGGTGGCGATGCTCCTTCTCCAGCTGCCCAGCTTGTCTGTTGGGCACATTGCAGCGTTTGTGTTTTTCTTCCTAAGTGGCTACGTGTTTTATTCTGCACTCTTTGCCGGTATCGCAGCTGCTGCCGATACCGAGCAGGACATTCAGACCCTCCAAGCACCAGTGAGTATCTTCATCGTGCTGCCGATGCTGGTAATCCCGCTGGTGATGAGCCCTCCCGATGCGCCCGCAGCAGCCATCCTCTCGCTCATCCCAATGTTCAGTCCTGTGCTGATGCTCATGCGTCTATTTGCAACGGAAGTGCCGTGGTGGCAGGTACTGCTCTCGGTTGTGTTGATGGTAGCTTCGATTATTGGAGCGGTGTGGATTGCTGGCCGGATCTACCGCATTGGGATCTTGCGCTATGGCCAGCGGCCAACCTTCCGGCAGATTCTCCGTTGGATAGCGGAAGGATAAAAAGCGTGCGCCACCCACACGTGAGCGGCGCACCATAGAGATTCCTACCCACACTTAGCAGAGTGGCGCAACGTACTGCGCGTCGGGTTTCATGAGTGCCCGGCGCACCCACGCTCCGCTTTCTTCGACCCAGCGTCGCACAGCAAGGCGCTCTTTGTTGCAGGGGCCGTTGCCATTGATCACACGCCAGAACTCATCCCAATCGGGGTCGCTGTACTCCCATTGGCCAGTGTCGGGGTTCTTCCGCAGATTTGGATCTGGAACGGTCAGCCCCAGCTCCCATATCTTCGGCACGTAGCTATCGAGGAACTGCTGCCGCATTTGGTCGTTGGAGGCAATCTTGACTTTCCAACGCATGAGCACCGCCGTATGCTGGGAGACAGTATCTGGCGGGCCGAAGAAATGCATAATCGGCTTCCACCAACGGTTGAGCGCTTCTTGCACCATTTCCTTTTGCTTTTTCGTACCTGTTGCAAGCGTGACAACGTTATCGTAGCCGTACTTGAGGTGGAATGACTCTTCCGTGCAGATACGCTCCAACGCGCGGCTATACGGTCCGTAGGAGCCTTTCGCGTTGGTCACTTGATTGATGATTGCGGCAGCATCAATAAGCCATGCAATGACTGCGGTATCAGCCCACGTCATCGCCGGATAGTTGAAGACGTTCGAGTACTTCGCTTTACCGGTCAGGAGGTCAGTGAGCATTTGCTCGCGCGATTTTCCGAGCGTCTCCGCAGCACTGTAGAGGAGCTGCCCGTGGCCGATTTCGTCTTGCACCTTTGCCATCAGCGCCATTTTCCGCTTGAATCCAGGTGCACGGGTAATCCACGTACCTTCGGGCAATGCGCCGATGATCTCCGAATGCGCATGCTGCTCGATCATCCGCAGAAGCTGGCGCCGATACTCGCGCGGCATCCAGTCGGTTGGCTCGATCTTTTCGCCGCGCTCAATTTTTGCCTCGAACTCAGCGAGCTTTTCGGGATCTTCCGCAAAACGATCGGCACTGGCTGGCTCGGTGATACTCAAGTTGCCGTACATCGCGCAACCTCCGTACGTAATGGGACTACTGCTTGACGCAAAGATAACACGCGCTATCGCAGCCGCGTTCCATCTCCTTTGACGTACCGAATCGTGTAGTAGTTTGTCACGGAACGATAGTCTGGTGTCGTCGGTGCATCCTTGTAAATGCTCAGAAGCTGGAACTTGACGTAGCGGTTACTCTTTGTACGCACCAGGAACGTCATGTTCGGATTGATCGTCACAGCGTGGCGCGGTGGTCCGGTGTAGCCAAAGTAGCTGCTGTCGCTCATGCTGAGCACAGGAACGATACGATTGCTTGCGCTGGTGTCGTCGTTGCGGAGTTTCGACAGGTATGGCGTCGCATCGGAAAGTGAATCAAACGGCACTTTGAGCAGTGCTGCTTGCGTCTGGCCATTCGGATTGACAGTTCCTGAATTGAAGAACATCGGCCCAAGCTGGGTGTACACCGCGATGAAGTACCCAATACCAGCCTGCGAGGTATCGTAGGGGACGTAGCGGAACTTGACGTCCCAATCTGCACCATCCCGTGAGGAGGGATTGATGGCCGTATCCTTATCGAAGGAGTAGTAGAGCCAGCCATCCTGTGCTGAGGGAGAGAGGTTCGATTTGACCACAACCTCCAGTGTAGTTCCGGGAGGTTGAGTCGGCGAGGAGCTTTCCTTGCAGCCAACGATAGCCGAGACAACAACGCATGTCAGCACGACGAACGACCGTTTCATTGAAGGATGACCTGAAAAGGTGAAACATACTTACTCGACCCAGTCGCAGATGAAGATGTTGGTTTCGCCGGGTCGGGATCCATTTCTGTTGGAACAGAAGATGAGCTTTTTCCCATCACGGGAGAACATGGGGAAGCCGTCGAAGCCTTCGTAGTAGGTGATGCGCTCTAATCCTGTTCCGTCAATGTTGATGATGTAGAGATCAAAATTTCGCGAGCGCGGATCAGCCATATTCGAAGCAAAGATGATCCGCTTTCCATCGGGATGAAAGAAGGGTGCAAAGTTTGCTGCACCGTTGTTTGTCACCTGGCGGATGTTAGAGCCATCGGCATCCATGACGTAGATCTCCAACGCGCGCGGACGCACCAAATGCTGTTGGAGCAGCTGAGCGTATTCAATGGAGTCCTGCCCCTTCGGTCGCGAAGCGCGGAAGACGATCTTCGTCCCATCGAGGCTGTAGAAGGCTCCTCCATCATAGCCGAATGCATGCGTCAAGCGGCGAACGTTCGTGCCATCCAAATCACACGAGTAGAGCTCAATGTCCCCGTCGCGGGTAGAGGTAAACACAATTTTGTCTCCCTTCGGCGAAACCGTTGCCTCTGCATCATAGCCATCACTGCGAATGATGCAGCGAAGGTCTGTGCCATCCGGATTAGCACGGTAGATCTCATACTGCGGATAGAGTGGCCACACGTAGCCGCGCGAGCGGTCAGGAACAGGAGGACACTCCGGCGAGTGCTCGTGCGTACTTGCGTAGAGGATTTCACCATTCGGCAGAAAGTAGGAGCACGTCGTCCGCCCCTTGCCCGTGCTGACCAAGCGTTTATTGGTACCATCAATGTTCATCACGTAAATTTGGTCGCACCCTTCGTCTCCGTGTGCTTGGTAGATGATGTGTTTCTCATCAAAAGAAAAGTACGCTTCGGCATTTTCACCGCCGAACGTAAGCTGGATGATGTTCGCAAGGTGTCGCTCGCGTAGGTCATGCCATTGCGATGGAAGGGGCTTGCCACCACCATCGAGTGCCACTGCTCGATAAAGCACGAACATCATCGCCAGCGCAATGCAACGTCGCATACTCGATAGCGAGAGGTTATGAACACGTCGCAAAATTAGCGATACCAACATTTGTTTTTACACTTTTTTTTTGCGTTATGCCTTTTCCGAAGCAGAAAGCAGCACTCGAAGCCATCCTGAGCGTTCGCCGTGCCGCGCGTGCAATTGACGACATCGTTGATAGTGCCTGCTCTTCGCTCGGAATCACAGGTACGCAGTACAACATTCTCCGCATCTTGAGCAGAGCTAGCGCTGAAGGGCTTTCGCGTTCGCAGATCGTTGCCCAGCTGATCGAACAGCACGTGGACGTCACACGCGCAATTGACGGCTTAGTTGCTGCCGGCTACGTCGAACGTGAGCACGCAACGCATGACCGGCGCGTGGTCTTGCATCGGATCACGCCTGCTGGTCGCGCTGCCATTGAGCAACTCGACCCTTTCCTCCTGCGTGCGCTTGAGCTGATGGGACGGTCGTTTACAGTATCGGAACTGGAGACGCTCGCCACACTCTGCAAGCGATTCCTCGATGCAGCCGCCGAGGCTGACAAGCTACGGGCTACCGAGCAATAACGTCGTACGTGACGAATTCAGATCGCATCGGCAGCTCTTGGCCTTGCTCTCGTGCGCGGCGCACATCTTCGAATCCTCGCCGGTGCCCTTCGAGAAATTCCGGTGAGCCAGTCCAGGCCTCGAAGGCTTCCTTGCTTTCCCAGAAGCTTACCACCAAGTATGGCTCCCCGTCCCGCTGCGGTCGAAGCACTTGCATTCCCAGAAACCCCGGCATGCGGTCAATCGCATGTGCGCGCGTTGCGAAGAGCTGCTCGAACCGTGCGCGGTAATCCTCGCGGCAATAGATGCGGTTGATTGCCACAAAATTGCTCATCGAATGCACCTTGGTTGATGTTAGAAATTCACTCGTAAACCGCCAGTCACTACACGCCCATCGGCAGGGATAATGCCTGGCCCAGGATAGCCTCCTGCGCGACGGGTAAAGTACCGTCGGTCGAAAATGTTGTTGATGTTGATCTCGGCAGCAAGCCACCAGGTAATGCGTATCTGTGCGCTCATATCCCAGACCGTGTACGCCGGAATGATCCCGTTGATGCCGCTTGCAGTGCTTTGAGTGTTGCTTGCATCTGAATAGCATTCGCTAGCCGAGCTTCCTTGCAAGGAGAGTACAAGGAGTGCCTTCCATCGGTAGCGCAGTCCGCTCCGCACAATCCACTTGGGCGCATACTCGACCATCTTTCCAGCAACCGGTCCACTGGTATATCGCGCATCGGTGAACGCGCCAGCAATGAACAGCGAAGCGCCATGGTCGCCCAGACGCGCGAGCCGATCGGCAAAGAGTTCAGCGTAGAATTCAACCCCGCGATGTTCGCTGGCACCAACGTTCCGTCGGAGCTGACTTGCGCCGTTGGTAAGCAACACCGTATCTGCACCGAGTGCGCTACGCGCAATTGTCCCAATCCGATCGCCGTAGTAGAGGTAAAATCCAGAAACGTCGATGCTCAGTGCATTGGCAACCGTACCGCGCACGCCTACATCCGTTGAAACTCCGCGCGACGAATGGAGCGATGGATCAACTGCAACGGTGGGATCACTCGGAAAGAGTTCGCTGAACTGCGCCGGCCTCCAACTTTGATGGGCATTAGCGTAGAGCTCCAGCTGACTGCTCATCGCCCATTGCAGACCGATCCCAGCAAGCGGGAGCACTTCGCGCGCTCGTTTGTCAAAACGGAACGGCGTGCCCGCAGTGTCGAATGCATCCGGGTTCGATGCCGGTTTCTCCCGAGCAAATGTCCCCTGACCACTCATTCCCAGCCATTCGATTCGCACTCCAGGTGTTACCGTCAGACGCTCAGCAAGCCGCAACTGCCACTCGACAAAGGCAGCAGCATTTTCCGACACAAATTCCAAGTCGCGCGTCAGCGGTGCAACGAACGTCGTACTGAATCCATCGCCATCGGGACCGCGCCCTTGTCTGCGGAGCGTTGTCCCGCGATAGAGCCGCAGACCTGCTACGAGTGGATGCAGGGCAGTACCCATCGCCACATCCGATCGCATTCGAAGTTCTAACCCTCCGTTCCGATATTCATCAGCATTGACGCGGCGGGGATTGCTCCCACTATCGGGAATGCTCGGTGGCGTCGTCAGTCCAATGCTATTGCGCTCGCCAAGCACCCCAAAGAGTCGACCGCTGAGGTACACGTCCTCGCTCAAGCGATGCTCAACCATCAGCATCGGCACAATCCACCCTACCCCGAACCAGTCCCGATACCGCATCGCCTGGCGCCCATCGGCTGCAAACTGCGCAGAGTCGAGACCGCCCGGCTGTTGCATACGATACTGCATCAGTGTTACTTCGGCGGTGATTCGGGTCCAGTCTGAGGGACGGTATTCAAGCTTCGGCATAACCGAGTACTGCCAGAATTGGTCGCTTTCCCGCTGCTCCCCTGTAGCAAGCCGCACCGGCAAACGCCAGCCATCCGAGCGCCGATAGTTGCCGAACACGTAGTACGACCACCGTCCTTGCGTTCCACCGAATGCAGTGTAGGTCGAGTAGTAGCCGTTCTGTCCGCCTATCTGCGAGGATTCTCCCCCGAGCGCCCGATCCTGCGGCGCGGTCTTTGTGACGTAATTGAGCAACCCACCAAATTGCGGCCCAAATTGCAACGCTGCTGCTCCCCGGATAATTTCGATCCGCTCGAGCGATTCAAATGCCGGCGTAAAGTACGCTTCGGGATAGCCTGCGATGTCTGCGGCGATATCAGCTCCATCCATCCGGGTGTTGAATTCCCACGAGCGATTCGGACTCAAACCACGAACAGCAACGCCGGCCTGAACTCCTGTCCCGTCATTTTCCCAGATCATCACTCCAGCTACTCGCCCAAATGTTTGGCGCGTGTTGTTCGTAGCAAGATTTGCATCGGCAGGCGTCAGGTGGAGGATCTCAGCCTTCTTGCTGGAAAAAAGCTGTGTCCCCTCAACAGACGGTGGCACTCGTCGCACAGGGAGCGCACTCTCTTCAACGATCACCGGTGCTTTGACGACTTCTATCGTGTCAGCACGCAGATGCTGTCGCCGCGCAGGCGTTTCCGCACCGAACAGGAGCACAACCGAACTAACACAAAACACAACACAGTCTCGAACCATAGCGCGCAGAATGCTTGGTGATACAATTTAGACCAAGTCCAAATTACGAAATCGGACAAACTTTGTCCGATTTTATGCTCCCCTGATGCTTTCGAGTCGAACCCCTCAGGGTGAGGATGTATCAGGCGATGCGGTGGTGTCTCCTTGTCGAGTCAGGATAATCGCAGGGGCACGTCCAAACCGCTCTGCTGCACTGCCATTTCGCACAGCAATTTCAATAAAGCCGCTACTGCCGACGTAGGCGAGCGCTTGCCCGTGTTCTTGCTCGCCGTAGGTGCGGATAATCGGAAGTTCACAGCCGCTGACATGGCAACGCCATTTGCCTGCTGGCGTAATACCCCAGCGCGGTGCTTCGACGTTCGTAACAAGATTTCCGAACCGATCCACGTGGAGGACGCTCGCGTGCAGCACCTGCCCATCCAAGCGCGGCTCTAAGGCTAACTGAACAAGACTCGTCACTTCGATCGTCTCCCCTAGGTGCTCAAGTGCCAGTCGCCCACTGGCAAGGTATGCTGCTGCTGGCGCAAAAACATCTCGTCCGTGGAAGGTTGCACTCGGCTGATGAAAGGCTACACGACCGTACTCGACAGCAACCGCACGCTCACATCGAAACCGGTCCAGCACAAGCGTCGCGATTCCATTATCCGGCGCAAGGAGTATAAACTGCTTGAACGCCAGCGCTACGATTCGCCGCTCGGTCCCCACCCCAGGATCAACGACTGCAACGACAACGCTGCCTCGAGGTAGATATGGAACCGCGGTCAAGAGCACGTACGAAGCGGAGACTACATTTTGTGGCTCGATGTTGTGGCAGAGATCAACAACTTGAAGCATTGGCTCAATGCCAACCATGACTGCTTTCATGACGCCGACATAGGCGTCCTGATCTCCAAAATCAGTCAGAAGAAAAATCGGTGCCGATGCCATTGCAATGATGCTCGAGGAAGTAGACAACTACAACCCAATTTCGCGGAGAGCAACCGCCAGTGACTGGCGTGCAGTAGCCTTGCTTATCCTGCCGCCACTATAGCAGAGTGATTCGAAAAAACGTTCCACCTCTTGGGCAGCGGCGCAAGAGTCACCGTGCTGCAGTTCGATGCCTGGAGCCATACTGCTGCTCGTAATAGCGGCGGTAGTCCCCAGAGCGAACCGCATCTACCCATGCACGATTGTTCTTGTACCACGCTATCGTCTCGGCCAACCCATCCTCGAACGTCACACGTGGACGCCACGCCAGCTCACGTTCCGCTTTGCTACAATCGATCGCATAGCGGCGGTCGTGTCCAGGGCGATCGGCGACGTACTCGATGAGCGACTCCGGTCTGCCGAGCAGCCGGAGAATTGCTCGAACAACGTCAACGTTGTGGCGCTCGCTCCGCCCACCGAAGTTGTACGTCTGGCCGATACGCCCATGCTCATAGGCAGCAACCAAGCCTCGGCAGTGATCAGTGACGTAGATCCAATCCCGCACTTGCCGACCATCGCCATAGATGGGGATGGGTTGCTCATCGAGCGCATTAGCAATGGCCAGCGGGATAAGCTTTTCTGGGAACTGGTAGGGACCGTAGTTATTCGAGCAGCGCGTAATAATCGCTGGCAGGCCGTAGGTATGAACAAACGCCCGAACCAAACAATCGGCACCAGCTTTCGATGCAGCGTAGGGCGAATTCGGCGCAAGCGGGGATTCTTCCGTGAAAGGTGGGTCGTCGGGGCCAAGTGTGCCATAGACTTCATCGGTCGAAACATGGATGAAGCGCTCGATGCCATGCTGGCGTGCTGCTTCGAGCAGAACAAGTGTCCCTCGCACATTCGTTTCGATGAAGGGCGCTGCAGCAACGATGGAACGATCCACGTGACTTTCGGCCGCGCAGTGAATGATTCCTTCGACGTGATGCTCCTCCAGTACCGCATGAACGAGCGCTGCATCCTCGATCCGACCGTGAACGAACCTGTAGCGCTGGTCAGACTCGACATCGCGGAGATTGGCCAAATTGCCCGCATACGTGAGTGCATCGAGATTGACCACACGCCAATCGCGGTTGGACAAAATCCAGCGAATCAGGTTACTCCCGATAAAACCAGCCCCACCGGTAACCAAAACGGTTTTGCTCATCGCCCGCGTGCTCCGTTCCAATCGAAGAGTGCACAGAAGACATGCCCAGCAACCTGCGGATTTTCACGCAGGCGCCGCAGCGAGTAGCCGTACCAATCCTCGCCGTACGGGATGTAGATGCGTACCGGGTAGCCACGCTCGAGAAGCTCATCGCGCTTGCGCTCACGCACACCGAGCAGCATTTGGAACTCGTAGCGATCGCGTTGGAGCTTGTGTTCCGCTATAAGCTGCTCGGCATCGGCAATCAAGACGTCATCGTGCGTCGCAATCCGAACAGTCATCCCAAGCTCGACAATCAGCCGAAGCAGTTTCTGATAGTTTGCTCGAATCTGCTCGCGATCTTTGATGGCAATCGAAGCATCTTCGTTGTAGATGCCCTTGCAGAGTCGGATGTCTGCCTTGTAGGGCGCAAGTTCGCGGATGTCCTGCTCGCTGCGATAGAGATATGCCTGGATAACAACGCCGAGATTGTCATAGCCGGCATCGCGCATGCGGCGGTAGAGATCGAGCGTTGCAGTCGTGTACGGCGAGTTTTCCATATCGAGCCGAACGAAGAGTCCACGCATCCGAGCATGGTCGAGGATGCGCCGCAGGTTCTCTTCGGCAAGCACCGGATCGAACGATAGCCCGATGGAGGTCAGCTTGAGCGACAGGTACGCCGGAAGGTGGCTATCGGCTATCGCATCGAGTGTCGCGATTGCTTGTGCAGCCTCTCGATCGGCGTGCTCGCGTGTACGGACGAATTCGCCGAGTGCATCAATCGTTGCATACGCTCCGCGCTCTGCGAGCCGACGTGCGCACGTAATTGCATCGTCGAGCGTTGTGCCTGCGATGTAGCGCCACGCAACGCGGCGCACAATAGGCTTGGGCACCAGTGGAAGCGACCGCGCAACAAGCTGATCGAGAAGACTCATCGTCATGACACGTCAATGATGCAGCGCAAAATTAGGCGAGTGCTCCGCGGTGAATCTGCCGGAGCCGCTCAAGGACAACAGCGCAAACGCGCGAATGGATCATCTCCACCGATTGCATGCCATCGAGCAGCACAACGCGCTCCGGCTCGCGGGATGCGATGGCCAGATACCCTCTGCGAACACGCTCGAAGAACGCCTCCGGTGCATCTTCCATTCGATCGGTAGTACGCGATTGGCGCACTCCCCGACGCTGGAGTGCAGTGGCAACGTCCACATCGAGCACAAACGTCACATGCGGTATAACCGTCCCAATTGCATAGCCGATGACGCGCTCGACCATCTCCAAGTCTAACCCGCGCCCATAGCCTTGATATGCAACCGTTGAATCTGCGTAGCGATCGCTGATGACCACCTGCCCTTGAGCGAGTGCTGGACGGATCACATCTTCGACAAGCTGGCGCCGCGCTGCGCAGAAGAGCATCAGCTCCGCGACAGGGTCAATGCGGAGCGTTGCATCGAGGAGGATCTGCCGAATTGCTTCCGCAAGCGGGGTTGCACCTGGCTCGCGGAGGAGTTGAACGCGATGGCCTCTGGCCCCAAGCCACTCTGCCAGCAGCCCAGCATGGGTGGATTTGCCAGAGCCGTCTATTCCTTCGAACGTGATGAACATTCTCCGTGCGTAGTAGTAAGTCGCCCGTGCAAAAGTACCACGAACTCTCCGCGGAGTGGGATCGTCGTGCCAAGCTCGGATGCGATCGAGCCGAGTGTCCCGCGATAAAACGACTCGTAGATCTTCGTTAGCTCGCGGGCAAGGACGCACGGACGATCAGAACCACACGCTGCCAGTAAGTCTGCAATCGTTCGCTCCAGGCGGTGTGGCGATTCATAGAGGATCACAGTTTCCTCCTTTGCGGCAAGCCAATCGAAAAATGCACGGCGCCCCTTGCGGTGCGGAGGAAAACCAACGAACGCGAACGCATGGACTGGCAGCCCGCTGGCAACAAGTGCAGTGAGCGCTGCATTTGCGCCAGGGAGCGGTACCACTGCAAGCTGCCGCTCGATGACCTCGCGAACGAGCCGAAATCCTGGGTCGCTCACGATCGGCATCCCTGCTTCACTACAGAGCGCAACGGACTTCCCCTGTTCGATTGCATCGGCAAGTCGCTGGCTCTGCACGCGTTCGTTCTGTTCATGGTAAGCAACCACCTGGCGAGGTGTGATGCTGTACATCGCCAGGAGCTTCCGCAGCGTGCGGGTATCCTCCGCAGCGAGAATGTCGGCACTTGCCAGCACACGGAGCGCACGGAGTGTGATGTCCTCGCGATTGCCGATCGGCGTGGGCACAAGGTAGAGTGCAGCGTCCAGAGGAGAGGGCGTTAGCATAGCACTCAGCGGCAGTGATCACGGAAAAATGCATTCAAGATCGCCTGTGATTGCTCGGCCAAGACGCCACCACGCACCGCTGCGCGATGGTTGAGCCGGGGATCACTCGCAAGTGTGTAGAGCGTCTCGCAGGCTCCTGCCTTTGGATCATGTGCGCCGAATACCACACGCGCGATACGAGCAAGGACAATCGCTCCTGCGCACATCGGACACGGCTCGAGCGTCACGTAGAGCGTCGCCCCATCGAGCCATCGAGATTGGCGGTGCGCAAGCGCCTGCCGAATTGCCAGCAGCTCGGCGTGCGCTGTTGCAGCGCGGAATTCCTCGCTGCGGTTGTGCGAACGCGCAATGATGGTCCCGCCGAGGGTGATAACGCATCCAACCGGCACTTCGCCGCTGCGGGCTGCACGCTCGGCTTCGGCGAGCGCAATGCGCATGAACCGCTCGTCGTCGCTTTCGAAGGATGCAGCAAGCGCGGGCAATATCGCACGGTTTGCTTCGAACAGTGCGTAGGATGGAAGTTCCTCAATGCTCACCCACGCAACGCGCTCCCAGAGGTCTATGTTGAACGCCCCATGCCACTGTTCGACCCGATAGTACCAGACGCGGAAGGTGCCCCCATCATCGTAGCGATGTTCGACTGTCCCAAGGTAACGTGGCTCTGCGATCTCGATACCAAGCTCTTCACGCAACTCCCGGCTGAGCGCACCAACAGGCGACTCCCCCCGTTCGATTTTTCCGCCGGGGAATTCCCACATGCCGCCGTAGCGCGCGGTAGCACGCCGCTGCCCGATGAAGACGCGCCGAGCTTCAGTGAGCACACCAACAGCAACTTCTTGCATCCGGATAGCCGAGGCTACAGTTCGACTGTCTCACCACGCATGGGAATGCGAACATCCTGCCAGCCATCCTCCCGGAGTCGCTCTGCCATCAGCGTTTGTGCGGCTGGTTCGCCGTGGACAAGGAACATCGTCTCTGCACGACCACGGAGCTGGCCAAGATATGCTGCAAGCTCCTCTTGATCTGCGTGGGCAGACATTGAGTGGAGCTGCTCGATACGCGCTCGCACGCGGAATTCCTCGCCAAGGATCCGGACGCGGTCAGCGCCGTCGGCTAAGCGTCGGCCGAGCGTGTGCTCTGCCATAAAACCCAGGAGCAATACGGTGGTTGTGTGGTCCTCGATTGTATTGCGCAGGTGGTGCAATATTCTGCCACTTTCACACATTCCCGATGCAGAGATGATCACCATGGGCCCACGCTTGCCGTTGAGTGCTTTCGATTCATCAGCACTGCGCGTATAGCGCAGCGACTCGAACCCAAATGGATCGGGGTCGGTGAGCATCGCCTGACGCACTGCTGGATTGAAGCACTCTGGATGGAGACGGTACACGTTCGTTGCGCTCGACGAAAGCGGCGAGTCCACAACAATTGGCACATCAGCAAGCACACCACTGTTGTGGAGCATGTTGAGGTAGTACACCAGATTCTGCGTCCGACCGACGCTGAACGCCGGAATGATGAGCTTCCCATGTTCAGCGGTGATGCGCCCGATGAGGCGTTGGAGCGTCTGGAGTGTTGTTTCTTGCGGCTCGTGCGTTTTCCCGCCGTATGTGGACTCGCTGATGATAACATCTGCTTCTGGAAGCCGGTCCGGCTGACGGAGAAGGACAGGCGCCGGGCGTCCGGCGTCGCCGGTAAAAAGGATGCAACGCTCGCGATCATCTTCTCGGAGCCAGAGTGCGATCGCCGCAGAGCCGAGGATATGGCCAGCGTCGTAGAATGCCGCTTCGATCCCTGGGAAGACGACAAAGCGCCGGCGATACGGAATCGTGTGGAATAGCTCCATGGTATGAGCGACATCCTCGAGCTGGTAGAGTGGATCGGCAGCATCCTTCCCATGCTTGCGGAGGAAACGAGCGTCGCTTTCCTGGATATGCGCGCTATCGGCAAGCATGATCGCACAGAGATCGCGCGTTGCGGCAGTCGCATAGATCAGCCCTCGGAATCCCTGTTTGACCAAGCTCGGAAGATTCCCCGAATGGTCAATGTGCGCGTGCGACAGGAGCACCGCATCAATCGTCCGCGGGTTGAAGGGAAAGGTGCTATTTCGCTGGTAGGCTTCTGCACGACGTCCTTGGTAGAGTCCGCAATCGAGCAGCATGCGGTAGCCATTGCACTCGACCACGTGCATCGAGCCAGTAACAGTCTGCGCAGCGCCCCAGAAGGTAATCTTCACACGCGCCTCTACTGCTCGATGGCTGTTTCGTACACCGAGGAATTGCTCGGATCGAGCTGGCGGAGCATCTCGAGTACCCGCTTATTCCGCGTGCCGCCAAAGACTTCGCACAGCTCGCTCATCTTCGCATCGAAAAACAGACGCAGCAAATAACTCGATTGCGTCAGCTGGCGCTTGAAGGCTAGCATTTTCGCAAGCACAGCTTCGATTGCACTGCGGGCGGAATCGGGCGCCCACGCAAAGCGATTGATGCCATCGTAGTGGTAGTCGAAGATGAGCTTTCGGAAGGGCTCAAATCGTGGGTTGAGAAGCTCGGTCACGAGCGAAATCCGCGTCAGCTCTCCTGGCTCCTGGACGACCTGGCTGTAGCCTGGCGCATTGTTGGATGCACCCAGGAGGCAGAGTTCTTGCGCGCGCTGGTAGTACTGCGTTCCTCCCAGGTACTCGTACGAATCGGCATCGAGTCCGAGCGCGATGAAGTTATAGAAGTCAATCAACGTCGAGAATGGATCGAAGCGCAGCGATTGGAACGTCAGCTGCTGGTTGAGCGTGTAGGGAAACGTCCACTGCTGATCGAGCACTTTGAGGATTGGCGACGTCCGTCCGCTGTCGAGATTGATCCGCGAACTGTACAGCAAACGTGCGGTGTATCGTCTGCTTGCAAGATTGCCGCCTGTGATGTAGATCGTCAGCTCGATGGGGATTTTCGGTCCTTGCCAATCCTTGCCGGTAAAACTCTGCTGCCGCAGGTACGTCAGCACGTCACTCTGCATGGTCGAGACGTCCTGGCGGAGCTCCGGCGCAAGCATCGAGACATCCACAACAACCCGTGGCTCGAATTCCTGTGCGCTGAGAACATGCCCAGCAAGTACAAGTATCACCAGAGACAGCAGTATTTTCGGCATAGCGGTCGGTGCAGTGGTTTCCATGGAACACGCATCAAAAATACTCTTGCGGGCTGCTCTTGCAATTATGCTCAGCCCAGCATGTAGCACACAGGGGCAAACTGTCCTCGGTTTTCCACCCACAATTGTCACAGCGACAGGGCGAACGCTCGTTACCCCAATCGGCTATCGCATCGTCCCTGCATCAGCTCAGATGGAGCGTACACCACGGAGCATTGCAGCATGGGTTGTTCCATCGCGTTTGGGAATTCGAGAGCTTCAAACAGCACATGGGCTGGCGTTGTATCGTGCACCGGCGTGGTCTGTTGGAGCAGAGATAGGATCACTGGGAATGGATCGTTACACCGAAGTTGCACTGACGACGTTCGGAAGCATTGAGCTGAGCGATCACCTCACTGCTGGTCTTGCGCTGGGCTACACGATGGCACGGGCACGCGGCTTTGCCACAGAACACCTTCTGACCATCAACGCACAGATGGTCTTTCTGCTCGATAGTCTGGCGGCTATTGGTGTCGCTGGAAGCAACATCGGTCAAACACGCCGTGCAGGGGCACAATCAGGTTCAGTCTCACAATTCCGTATCGGCGCCAGCAGAGCCGTTGCATCGGGACTACTCTTCGATCTCGACCTGGTATTCCCCCTCCAAACTGCAAGTGGTATAGCAGCAGCACTGCGCTGGGATGCTGCAGAGTTCCTCTCGCTTCGGGTGGCCTATGCGACCGTACCGCAGAGCCTTGAAACCAGTGTTCATCTGGTAGCAATTGAACAATGTGCCGTTCTTGCAACGGTGCACTACCACCTTGCACTTGGGGCAAGTCCTACTATCGGGATTGCGTACCGATGGTGAACCCAAGACCAATTGTGATTGTTCTCACCGGCACGATGCTCTGGGCACAAGATGCCGTGCTCGAACAAATCACCAGCGACGCAATCTCGACGCCAGATCTCGATCGAATCGAATTTTACAGTGACAATCCGCTCCTTCTCGACTCAGCACGTGTGGAGGACATTCTGCAGCTGCCCCTTCTATCGCGCACAACTGCACGCCGCATCGTTTCAATACTCCGCACAAAGAAACCTCAAACGATTGCTGCGCTCTGCGATGCTGTCGGCTGTAGCGAAGAGGAACGGTACGTCCTGGGACGGTGCGCAAAGCTTGGGAGCAGTTCTCGTGCGAAGGTACCGCTGAGCTTCCGGTCGCGAGCAATGCTCTGGGCAACCCCTCCCAGTGCCGCCACCGATGGGCGTTTCCGCGGCACTCCGCATGAGCTGTACTCTCGTGCTCACATGGTGGTTGGCACTACTGCTGTTGCAGCGCTGGCAAATAAAGATGCTGGCGAGCCGCTCGTTGCAGATTTTCTCTCCGCCTCAATTGCAACGCGTGCCGATAACATCGGTATCATCATCGGCGACTACTACGCAGAGATGGGGCTAGGTCTCGTTCTCTGGCGTCCGTTCGGAGCGAGAAAAGGAACGGACGTCATAACACCATGCACGGAATTCGGACGTGGTTTTCAGCAGTATCGCTCGGCGTTGGAGTATCGGTTCTTTCGCGGTGTTGCACTCGAATACCCCCTCGCCGTTGCCGATGGCACCACGATCTTGGTTCGTGCTGGTCTGTCTGCATTGCCGCGCAGCGCGTCGCTCGACACGGTCGGAGGCGTGATTACCTCGCTGGCAACTGATGGCTACCACCGTAGCAGCACAGAGATCGCTCGCCGCCGAAACGTCACCGAACGAGCAGCGCTCGGCGCTCTCGAACTGCGAACGAGCCAGTTCGTCGGTGGAATTGCTGCAGTGATGCTCGATTATCCGATGCCGGTGATAAGCAGCTCCACACTCGTCATGCCCGCCCGGCGCGGACTGTTTGCATCTGCCTACGCACTCCAGAACACCGACAATACCACCTGGACAGCAGAGCTTGCCCGCGACTATGCAGGCAATGTGGCCACTCGCGCAGGTCTTGAATATCGCATCCTCCCGGCAACTGTCACACTCGGCGTACGCTGGTACGCACCGATGTTTCGCTCTCCGTATGGCTACAACTTCGGTGAATCATCCCAGCCAACCAACGAAGCGGGCATCTATCTCGGCGTTCGCGCGCGTTTGGCAGCAAGGGTGGAAAACCTCTTCTACGCCGATGTCTATCGCCACACTGGAACGATCACCGTACTGCCCCGGCTGCGGCGCGGTGTGGACGTGTTCAATGAAACCCGTCTGCGCCTTGGGAGAGGAACGTCTCTCTTAGTTCGCTTGCGGCAAGAGCATCGCACCGAAGATCGCTCAACTGATGCAGGAAGTGTTGCTGAAGAAATCCTCCGCAGCACTCTTCGATGCGAGCTGCAGCACAGCGACGATGCGGGCGTGACGGCACGCTTCCGGATTGAAGGCGTCTGGCAGATACCGACCGAGAGCACTGTTTCAACTCCAGAGCATGGACTTGCAGCCTTCGGAGAGTTGAGCTTTCCGCTTAGTGCGCAGCTCAATATCGGCGGTCGCCTGACGGCGTACTCAACTGCTTCGTTCAACTCAGCAGTGTACACGTTCGAGCAGTTAGCACCCGGCTTGCTTGTGAGCGTTCCCCTCTACGGCCGAGGAACGCGCTGGTTTGTGTACCTGCGGTGTACAGTGGCCGAGAGTATCACGCTCTGGGTGCGCTATGGGTCAACCGAGCGGCTCAACACTGCTTCGCTGGGCAGCGGTGTGAGCGCAGTACCAGGTACAACCGACCAACGAGCATACATTCAGCTCGATGTGCGGATGTGAGTGAAAAACTGCGAGATCATCCCGTCGTGAAAATCGAAACCTCCTTGCTGCAAACACGCTGGTATCGCCCGCGTGCTATCGGTGAGCGTTGCTGCCATCTGACCAAGCGCAAGACGGAGAACCACCTCCGGCACACGAAACCATACCGGACGGTGGTAGAACTCCGCCAGCGCTTGCATGAACGTTTCCATCGTCACCGGCTCGGGTGCGACCAAATTGACAGCGCCGCTGATGTTCTCCTGTTCGATGAGCCATGCAATAGCTCTAGAGACATCCATCTGCGAAATCCACGAAAGCCATTGCTTGCCTGTTCCAGGAATCACAGCGCCAAGCCGTGAGACGATTGGCACAAGCTGCGCGAGCATGCCACCTCCTTGCCCAAGCACTACCCCAAGCCGCATCCGAACGACCCGACAGTAGGGCTCTGCCTGGCATGCTGCTGCTTCCCACTCGGAGCAGAGTTCCGCCAAAAACCCATCCCCTTTCGATGAGCGCTCTGTGAGAATCTCATCGCCACGATGCCCATAGTAACCAACCGCTGAGGCGTTGAGCAGCACACGTGGCGGCTTGTTGCATCGCGCAATTGCTTCGACGAGGCGCTGGGTTGGTTCAATGCGGCTGGAGCGAAGCTCCCGCTTCCGACGCGACGTCCAGCGTCCCTTGGCAATACTTGCCCCAGCGAAATTGATCACGGCATCGCTCCCTTCGAGCACGCCACGATCGAGCACGGTCCAGTCCACAAGCCGAACTGTGCTTCCCAACAGTGTTTTGGCTTTCCCGAGATCGCGGACAATCGCCACTACGTCCGCTCCTTGCTCGGCAAGGTACTCAACGACTGCTCGGCCGAGAAAGCCTGTTGCTCCAACAACGAGAATTCGCATCGGCAGCAGTTCTGATGATGCTACGTGAGGTTACGGCTGAGATAACACCACACGCTTGCGTTCGATTCCCCGATCGCCGATGCGAACTTCGAGCACGTAGTCACCATCGGGCATCCGGCGGCCGCTATCATCGCGGCCGTCCCATTCCAGTTCGTACATGCCGGGACGCTGCTCCTGGTCGAGCAGGCGTCGGACGATGAGCGCTGTTGTCGAATAGACGACTGCAACAACGCGCGCAGACTCGCGGACACGATAGGAAATCCGCGGCGAGACGTCCTCGCTGATACCGAGGAACGACCCAATCGCACTCATCGGAATGCTGACGGTACCGATTTGCGCTCCGCGGCTCACCGGTATTGCTGTCGCACTGGCGATCGCAAGCTGCCGTTGCACCATCTCGCGCCCTTCGGGAGCAAGCGTGCGTGCTGAGAGCGTCATATTACGGAGCGCTGCCTGCCAGGGGGATTCCAGCTCGGGTTTGCGGCGAACAATTTCGAAGTTGCTCATGATGCGCTCGACATCAAGCGCCAAGCGCACCGATGGGGGCACTTGCAAACGCAGGGCGCGGAGATAGAACGTATCCTGCTCAGGGAGGAACTCGGTTGGTTTACCACCAGGGAGGGTATCGGGTTCAATGACAGGATACGATCGCTCCTGCAGGACCGAAGCAGGCGATCGCTCTTCGGGTTGCAGAGGAGGTTGTACCTGCTGTGCTTGAGCGACGGAGAGCATGATTGCTACCGCCAGTCCGAGAAGTTGCCAGGCGCTCGGCATCCGCGGCACCCCGCCGTGTTCGCGTTCTATTCGGAGCCGCCGTAGAGGCGCTGCCGCTCTTCCTCGCTCAGAAGCTCACCGAGCGTGATCTTCCGTGGGTTGCCGGTGCGCGCTGGCTCCTGTTTGGATGGGTGCGCACCTTCACGCGGCGGACCAAAGAGCTCTTCTTCCGGCTCGACGCGAGGAGCAACGATGAACGACTCCGTCTCGACCGAAACGTCCACGACAGTAACAGCAACAATGTCGCCGACGCTGTAGGGGATCCGTTTACCCTTGAGCACTGCACGCATCTGCGAGCGCGGCATGAATGCATCCACCTCGCCAGCGATGGTCAGCAGTACACCAGGTCCACTGACTTCCCGCACCACTCCGGTAGTGTGCATCCCGCGAGGATACTTTGCTGCAATCCCAGGCCATGGATTTTCCGTTGTGCGACGCAGCGAAAGATCAATCTGCCCGCGTTCGGGTTTGATCTCGAGCACAACGACGTCAACGTTTTCTCCTTCGCGGAGAATCTCACTGGGATGGCGAACGCGCCGCGTCCACGAGAGCTCACTGTTGCGGATAAGCCCTTCGACACCTGGTTCCAGCTCGACGAACGCACCAAACGGCGCAAGTCGTATTACCACACCGCTGTATCGCTCGCCGACATGGTACCGTTCGAGTGCTGTTTGCCATGGGGATGGCTCGAGTGCTTTTATGCTCAGGGAAATCTTGTCGTGCGAAGGGTCAATTTCCACAATTTGCGCACGAACCGTATCACCCACCTTGAAAGCTTCGGCAAGATTTGCAGGCGGACGGTGCGAAACACGGGAGATGTGCACCAGCCCATCGAAGCCACCGATGTCAACAAAAAGCCCGAAGCTTTGGACAGAGGTAATGACGCCTTCGACGATATCGCCGACCTTGATGCGGCGGTAGAACTCCTCCCGCAGCAGGTTTCGCCGGGAAACAACGAACGAGATGCGCCCTGCTTCGTCTTTGACGATGTCGGCAATCTGCACAGGAATATCGCTCCCTACAGCTGCTTGGAGTTCGTCATTCGACGGCGTTTTTTTCAGGAAGAACTGCGACGCAGGCAAGAACATCTTGATGCCGTCGTAGAGCACACGCAAGCCTCCGCGAATCCGTTGGGCAACGTGGACGGTGATAACCTCTCCACGCTCCATGATACCTTGCAGACGAGCCAGCAGCTCATCGGTAACAGCCACTGGCGCAGGCTTTTCTTCGGCTGGAGGAAGCTCGATTTTCTCAAATGGCTGTGGCTCTGCGTGCGATGGCTGCGCTGAAGGTACCTGCGCTGTTGGTGGTTGCTCGGCAACGGTCGGTGCTGTCTGGCTTGTTGCTCCTGCAGAGCCAGCGTCGCTGGTTGGCTGGCGATCGGGCGTGCTACTGACCACGTGCGCTGCATCAGGTGTAGCGACTGTGGCCTCTGGGGCCGGCTGCTGACTCGGCGTGACAGCGGGAACAGACGCTTGTTCCTCGATCGGTTGCGGTGCTGGGTGCTCAGTTGCCGAAGGTGATTCTGCCGGAGATGTGTCGCTCGTCATTGCAGACGCTGCTGTGTCGGGACGGAGTTCGTGTTCGCTCATTGCTCTTCGAATACCGATGGTGAACGACTACGCCGCAGTTGAGAAAGACGCGGGCTGCGAATATACAACGCACTGTTGCGCTAAGCGACGATACAGTAAAGCTGGCGAAGCTGTGGCATGCGGTGCTGCTCGCTGAGCAGGTAATCAAAGGCTGCGACTCCCTGCTGATGCGCTGGTACAGCGACGATCGCTCCTGCTGCCGTCGGTCGCAGCCATCGGTACGTGCAATGCTCACTCAGTTGCGGCTCGGCGCCGGGAGCAACCACTGCACCAAAGGCTGCAACGAAAACCAGTGATTTCTGCCGCATGTCGTAGAACGACACCGAAAGCGGTAAGGACCACCATTCGATCGCGGTCAAACCAGTCTCTTCTGTCAGCTCTCGCTGTGCAGCTTCAAATGGCGACTCATCTGGGTTGGGACGTCCAGTAACGACTTGCCAGAGCAAGGGGACTCCGCGTCATCCTGGCGACGCCGCAACACTAAATGTTGCCATCCTCCCTGCGCAGGACGTACCAGATGAACTTGAACGAGCAACTCACTCCTGCTTCCCATGGAGTGGGCGATACCAGCGGTTGTAGAGCGCACGCCACGGTTCTTGCTCGGCGAGTGGTTCGATGACCGATGGTGGTACTGCTGCAGGGAAAATTTTCGCCAGCTCCACTTGCGTTAGTCGTCGCCACGAGCCTGGGCCGAGTCCATCGAGCGTCAGTGTCCCGATGCGATAGCGGTCCATCGCAATCACCTCGAGTCCAGCACCTTTGAGGATGCGGAAAAGGTCGTGGACGCCAGCCTTAGTCACCACGATCGAAAGCCAAGCATAACGCTTTGTCTTGCGGAGGAGCTCGACGCGTGCGACACCGTCGTTTGCTGGATCGAGCGCTTCCAATTCAGCTGCAATCGTCGAAAGAGTACGCTTTGCTGGCGCTTTGTGTACTTTGACGTGGTATTCTTTCTCCATCAGGTCGAACAGGCTTTTGCCTGGCACACGTTGCTCGGCGTCATTGGTGACGACAACCAATCCACCGACACTTTTTCCAAGTGGCCCGATGGGAATGTACCAGTCGCGCTTTTTCATCAGGAAGTTGAAAACATGCCGTGTGTTCGGCTCGCGGCAGCCTGCATGCCGACGGGGCTTGTTGATGATGATGTAGATGTTGTGCGGGGTATGGTGGAGCAAGAGCCCATCAACGCGTACGGTGTCGTAGAGCAAGCGGACCGTGTAGATTGGTTCGCGGACGATGCGATCGTTGACGGTGACAACGTGCTCGTTGATGGCGCGTTTAGCAAGTTTTCGCGAGCAGTAGAGCAACCGCACCAGCGCACGGACGATCGTCGTCGGTCGTGGCGTCAGACGGTTGCGATCGGCAGGTTCGATGTACGGTACGCGGCGGCGGAAGCGGCCATGTCCGCGACGATCGAATCCTGGTGCCCGATCTCGACGGAATCCTCGATCGCGGTAGGGGCGGCGTGCCGGCACGTACCCTCGCTCATACTGACTCGCTGGTGGTTGGCGGTAGTCCCATGGCGAACGATTCCAGCGTTCTGGCTGCTCCGGTGGGAAAAAGCGGCGCTGGTCATCAGCCGACGGCTGAGGGGGCTGGTTTGGATCAACGCTCAACACAGAACGCAGGATGCGGCGCCGCGGTGGGCGGTAGGCAGGCTGGTCATCGGACCCCTCGTGCCCATTCGATGGCATGTCCGCGTCGTTGTAGTCTTGCAAGTTCTCCATCGTTCCTCCAATGCTGAGTGGTTCACATCTTGCACAAAAACATCATCGGCGAACACCACACGGGAAAGTTCCATGGGGCATCTGCTCTGCCGGAGCTTTCCCCTGCTTTGCGCTGCGGTGGTGAATTCTCTTAGTGCTACGAGTACGTACTCGCTTCGTTCTTGATGCAGGCGTAGCAACGATTGCGGCATGCAATTATTGTTCAGCAGCAAGTTCTTCCCAGACGCCCATTCGTGCAAATTTTTCATGCCGCCGCTTGACAAGCTCCTCCGGCGGCACCGAGGATAACCCCGAAAGCTCTTCGAGCAGAATGCGGCGCATCGTTGCAAACATCGTTTGTGGATCGCGGTGCGCTCCACCGATAGGCTCAGGAACGACGCGATCAATGATTCCATGGCGCTCTAGATCGGTTGCGCACAGTTGCAGCGCCTCGGCAGCTTGCTCTTTGTACTCCCAACTGCGCCAGAGAATCGAAGAGCATGACTCCGGTGCAATGACCGAGTACCACGCATTTTCGAGCATCACAATTCGATCACCAACACCAATGCCGAGCGCGCCACCCGAGGCACCCTCGCCGATGATAACGACGACTATTGGGACCTTGAGCTGCGCCATGATGAACAGGTTCCGCGCGATTGCTTCCGCTTGACCGCGCTCTTCGGCTTCAATTCCTGGGAACGCACCAGGGGTGTCGAGGAACGTCACGACCGGGCGCCCGAATTTTTCCGCCAGTCGAAACAGTCGCGCAGCTTTGCGGTAGCCTTCTGGATTCGGCATTCCGAAGTTGCGGTAAAGGTTCGATTTTGTGTCTCGCCCTTTCTGGTGACCGACGGCAACGACAGTGAACTCCCCAATGCGGGCAAGTCCGCCGACAATTGCCGGATCATCGCGAAAGCAGCGATCCCCATGCAGCTCGATGAACTCATCGAACGAATGCGCCAAGTAGTCTAGCGTGTACGGTCGCTCCGGATGCCGTGCGATCTGGACGCGTTGCCAACGGGTGAGTTTCGAGTAGATCTCCGCACGCAGTTCCTCGATGCGACGTTCCAGGTCGGCAATCTGCTCGTCGAGCTCCAGGGTGCCCGCGAGCGCTTTCATCTCGGCAACTTTCTTTTCAAGCTCGAGGATTGGCTTTTCGAATTCAAGAACGTAACTCATCGCCGTACCGTTCGATTTTGCAAGCTTCGGATGACGATCTCCAGGTCAAGCGCTGGCGTGTACTCGGTGACGTAGTACTCGTTGAGCCGGGCAATGAGCGCCTCTGTCCGTACCGACGGCGGCACAAGCATTGGCAAACTCAGCAGCCCATCCCGGATGCCAACGTAATGCGATGCCGCGCTCGGATGTAACCCCACGACTGACCGCTTTCCACGGAGGACACTCCACCACCGCTCGAGCCACGGACGCAACGGCTGGCGTCTCAAAAATACCACGAGCCATCCAACCACGAGCACACCGGTTGCGATGAGCAGATCTGCAGCGCGCTTGAGCAGGCGATACCGCAACCGCAACAGCGGCGGAAGTTCCGATCGCCGTGCCGATACATCCGACAAAATCCGTTGCGCGTGGAGTTCGACGTCATCGTAGGCAAAGAAAAAGCGAACTCGCCGCGGCGCAAGCCGCGAGAGCGTTGCGATAACCTCGCCTCGAGGAATGGTGCGATCGGTAATCACCACTTCCGACGCACGCGTGCTTTCGATCGTGCGTTCGATGTAATCCCAGTAGCCAACGATTGGAAAGCCTGCGAAGGTCTCCGCTTCCGTTGGTTCGACAGCGACAACTCCCGCGATTGCAACTGGCGAGCCTTGCCCGATGAGCGCCTCGATAACGCGCTCCGACGCTGCTGTTGTCCCAACGATGAGCGCTCGTCGCTGCGTCCGCGCTGTATATCCGCGCTGGCGATAGCGCATCGCAAATCGCAGCAAACTCGACCCGAGCATCGAAAGCCCGACGGTCATGAGCACAATGCCACGGCTGAAGGCGTACTCCTTCCAGTAGTACGTCAGCGACGAAAGCACAAAGAACGTCGCCAAGTACCCCATCACAGCATTCCGGACGCGGTAGGTGTACTCGAAGTACTCGCCGACAGCAACCATGCTTGCGACGACAACCGCACTGAGCACGATGAACACCGTCGGATACGCGTAGTCGGGGAATCCCAAGGGAGAGCCAAAACGAATCGCAGTTGCCACAAGCAGCATCGCATTGGCAACCGCCACATCGGCGGCCAGCAGGAGCAACCCCTGCCGATACTGCGCCACATGCGCAATCATCTCACGGAGACGAATCCCAAGCTGCAACAGCCGAAGGAGCCAGCGTTTCGAGCTGTAGTGCTTGCGCGTAAACTGCACCATCGCATCGTAGAAAACGCGCACATCGTTGATGCGGCTTCGGCGCGCGCTTTCGCCTTTGAAGTGGATGATGGTCGTCGTCGGCACGTACGCAGTCTTATAGCCTGCCTTCAGCATACGGTAGCACAGGTCCAGATCCTCGCCGTACATGAAGTAGTCCGGGTCGAACCCATTGATGGCGCGCAGCTGCTCGGTTCGGCAGAACATAAACGCCCCGATGACCGCATCCACGTAGTACGTCTCGTCCGGACTGCGGAAGGATTGGTTGTACTGCGCAAAAAACCGCGAGCGCGGAAAGAGCGCCTGCAATCCGAAGAGCTTGGTGAACGCAACCCAGGGCGTCGGGAAACCGCGCCGGCACTGCGCTTGGAACGTCCCATCGGGATTGAGCACCTTGCACCCGCAGATGCCAACCTCTGGATGCTCGTCCATGTAGGCAATCATCGCGGCGATGGTGTCTTCCGAAAGTATCGTGTCTGGGTTCAGGATGAGCGTGTAGCGCCCACGTGCACGCTCGATCCCGATGTTGTTGGCACGGCCAAAGCCAATGTTTTCCGAAAGCGCAATGAACTCCACCCATGGGAAGAGCGGCGCCAGCATCGAAGCAGTGCCATCCTGCGAGGCATTGTCCACAACGATCACCTGCAACCGATGCATCTGCCGACATCGCTCGATGGATTCCAAGCACTGCCGCAGGTACTGCCGCACGTTGTAGCTGACGATGACAATCGTGACATCAACAGTCTCCATCGCTTAGACCTTCCCCAGCAGTGCGAGCAGTTTCAGCTTCCAAACGATCCATGCGGCCTCGTAGATAATCGAGCGGCTCATCTTCGAGACCCCATTGGTGCGGTCAACGAAGACGATGCTAAGCTCTTCGATCCGGGCTCCGAGCTTCCAGGCACGGAAGTTCATTTCAATCTGAAACGCGTAGCCGTTCGATGCAATGGCGTCCAGATCAATTCGGCGCAGCAGTTCTGCTCGAAATGCCTTGAAGCCACCGGTTGCATCACGAATCGGCATCCCCGTCACAATCCGCGTATAGACGTTCGCTGCATAGCTGAGCAGCAGACGCCGCATCGGCCAATTGACGACGTTCACCCCGCTGATGTACCGCGAGCCGATTGCTAAATCAGCATGCTCGAGCGCTGCGATCAAGCGTGGGAGATCCTCAGGGTTATGCGAAAAGTCTGCGTCCATCTGGCAAATGATGCGATACCCACGGTCGAGCGCCCAGCGAAATCCTGCGCAGTAGGCAGTTCCGAGCCCCAGCTTCCCTTCCCGCTCCAAAAGGTGAATGCGCCTATCATCGCGCGCCATCGAGCGGACAAGTTCTGCGGTTCCATCCGGCGAATGGTCATCAACGACTAACACGTCTAAGCTCGGCAGCACACGCCCGAGCACTTCGATCAAGCGCCCGATGTTCTCGCGCTCGTTGTAGGTCGGAATGACAACGATTGCTGGCTCCATCATCGGCTCCCTATGCAATCCCATGGCCGCGGAGCATCACACCGATTGTCCGCACAATGATCTCGAAATCCAGCCGCAGCGACATGTTCTCGATGTAGTAAAAATCGTCCCGCAGCCGCGAGCGAATCTCTTGGATCATGTCCGGTAGCTCCTGCCGACCACATCGAACCTGGTTCCACCCTGTAATACCTGGCCGGACAATATGCCGGCGGTTGTAATATGGCACGGCACGAACAAATTGCTCGACAAGGACTACTTGCTCTGGGCGTGGCCCAACCAAGCTCATATCACCGCGAAGCACATTCCACAGCTGCGGGATTTCGTCAATGTGTGTGCGCCGCAGAAAGTACCCCACTCGCGTAACCCGCGGGTCGTTGAGCTGCGTCCATGTGCCGTCCCAGCGTCCGTGTGTCATCGAGCGAAACTTGTAGAGTTTGAAGGGACGGTTACCCTTCCCAACGCGATACTGTGTAAAGAGCACCGGGCCTGGAGAATCAAGCTTGATCGCCAGCGCAATCAGGAGCCACACGGGCATCCCAACGACCAGCACTGTCGCGCTGACGGCGATATCCAGTGCACGTTTGACCAACGCTTGCCAGGGTGCAAGCAAATGCGGCGAAATCTCGATGAGCGGCACTCCGTAGAGCGAGAGCGTCCGCACCGACCCCATCACGACGTGGTAGAGATCTGGCACGATCATCGTTTGCAAGCCGTGCTCGGAAGCTGCACTGACAAGCTCGAGCACGCTGTCAGCATCAGCGGAATTGAACGCCAGGATGCAGGCATCGAACTGTCCTTCCGCAAACAGTCGCGCTGCATCCGAATGCCCACCGACGATTGGAACGTTGGCAATTTGTTCCGCTGTAGCCCCATCGGACACCAGCGCTGCCACAATCACGTAGCCAAAGCTCGAGGCGCGGTCATACTGGGCAAGGAAGCTCGCAATTCCTTCACGATCGCCGACAATCAGCGTCGGGAAGACAATCATCCCCTGCGACCGCAGCCGCCACTGCACATGTCGCACCCACGAACGAAGCGCGATGACGACAACTGCCAGAAGCAGCGCGTAGAGAATCAGCTTGTAGCTCAACCACCCGCTATCGAGCAGTATTGCCAGCACGGGGATCGCAACGCCGACTGCGGTCGCTTTGAGCACCGTGTATGCTTCCTCGAACGGAGAACGGACAAGCCAGTTCCGGTAGAGCCCTGCCAGCCAGAACACGAGGACCCAATAGACAGCACTTGCCACGAGCACGCTGGCGAAAAACTCTGGCGACCGCACCGCTGGATGAAAGCTACTCTCGCGCAAGCGGAGAACGTAGAACACCCCCATCGTCACGACGATGGCAACGACATCGGCAGCCAACTGCCAAAGCACTGCGTTCGCTATGACTGCCTGTACACCCCGCCGCCGGCGCAGCGCGCGGAGTGGTCTCTTCTGCTCGGTGCCTTCGATGCGTTCCAGCGTAGGCATCAACGAGTCCGCAAGAAGGTGATGAGCGACAGTATCGAGAGTACCAATCCCGATAGCCCGCCTGCAATGCCAATGTACGCACTCAAGCGCTGAAGCTTCGTTCCAAGCGGTTCGTCGGGTGGATGGGGAACGTAGATGCGGTCGCCTGCTTCGACCGTTGCTTCATCGAGCGGTACCCAAAGGCCGTTGCGCCCCTTGATGATGCGCTCTCGGCCGCGATCGGCAAGCTCGGTTCGCCCACCTGCACGCGCAATGTAGTACTCGGCATCTTTCCCTGGGGCATATTCGACAAATCCTGCCTTTGCCACCTGACCATAGACGAAGACTGTCTGCGGCGAGGGCGGCACGACGATGACATCCCCATCGGCAAGAGCGACGTTATCCTCTTCACTTCCACGCTCAAAGCAGGCGCGAAAGTCACACGCAACAAGGGGGCGCCGCGCCAGCTCGTCAATGAAAAAGCGGAGCGTGTCTTCAGGGATGAGGTTGCTGTACTGCAATCGGCGCAGTCGTTCCACATACGGGTTTGGCGAGACGAGTTTACTGCTACCATCTTGGTCCCGACGGAGTATGTACGCCAGCCCAAGAGCTGCACGATCGGTGAAGCCACCTGCCTCTTCGATGACTTCGCGTAAGCGAGTTTTCCACTGCACGATCGGATACGCACCTGGGCGCTGCACCTCTCCGATGATACGAACGCTCCCGGTGCTCGATACCGACGGACGCACCCGCTCGACAAGAACCACGGCCCCTGGCAGCAGTTCCCTATCCTCCGACAGCAGGTTCATCTGCGCATCAGCACGGACGGGGATTCGCTCCCCACCCTGCACAAGCCAGATCGCCCCGCTCTCCGGAAGCAGCCCAACACCCAGCTTGAGCAAAAACGAAAGGCGATCACCTGCACGATAAGCTGTCGTCCGTGGACGCGCCACTGCACCTTGAATCGTAATCCGCGGTTGGTCGAGCACCTGCTCGCGGGGAACGATGACGACATCACCCTCTCGCACGTAGGGATTGGCTGAACTATCCGGATGCAACAATGCCAGTTCGCCATCAACAACCTCTGAGCTGCCATCGCTATGCCGCACGACAATCGAGCGAAGTGATGCCGGGGGGAGAAACTCGTAATCCCGCCAGAGGAGCTGTTCATCCCGCGTCAGATCGGCAATCTGACCGAATGCCCGTTGCACCGTGCGCTGCACATCCGGTTCAGTCCGTTGCTGCGGTGTGTTGCCCTGCATCGCAAGCCGAAGGAGGTCATCAGCCGCATGGAAGCCGGCACTGTGTACACTCCAGGAAAGAGCACATTTCCCTGCACCGTCACATACACAGAACGTACACGGCGAAGCCCGATATAGACCGCAATGTTCGGCGTTCGCTGCCGATAGAGCCGAACGATCGTATCGCGCACTGCATCGAGCGTCATTCCTGCAACGGAAATCATTCCAATGCGCGGTATAAGGACCAAGTTTTCAGGAGTAACTGTCGCGTATTCTTCCTGGGCAAGTGCGTCGAGTCGTTGGATGACAAGCACATCCCCTGGCCCAACGTGATACTGCCAAGCGCGCACGACGTTGTCGCTCGGCATCTGCTCGCCGCGGAGTTGAGATTCGGATTGCTGGCGCTGAAGCTGCGGCGAAAGCGGGCTAAGTTCGGTAGTGGGAAATCCTGCAACCTGTGCCGAGACACTCGCCACAAAAACGCTGGTGAGGAAGCCGAGAAGGCTACTGCGCACAATACACTTGCTTGATTGTTGGACGAAACGCGCAAAAATATCCAGCAGCTCGCGGCGGAAGCCGCTACACACGGAGGATTTGCTCGGCGATGATGCCTGCGATGCGTTCAGCAGCATGTCCGTCCCAGAGCGGAGGTATGGTATGCATTGCTGGAGGTGCAGCGAGAACTTGCTCGATCGCCGATCGAATACGCTCTCGCTCAGGTGGCACGAGCAGATTTGTGCCGTATTCGATCGTGCTCGGCCGCTCCGTAGTCGTTCGGAGCGTAAGACACGGCACACCAAGCACAGTTGTTTCCTCTTGAATTCCACCAGAATCGGTCAGCACAAGCGCAGCACTGCGCACAAGCGCAATGAAGCGGATGTACCGCTCCGGCTCGATAAGACGTAGCTGTGGTGCACTGCGAAGAATTCGGTCAAGCCCAAAGCGAAGGATATTCTGCCGCGTCCGCGGATGGATCGGAAATACAACTGGCATCGTCGAGGAGAGCTCGGCAAGCACTTCCAGCAACATTCCAAGTTGCCCAGCCTCATCAACGTTACTCGGACGGTGCAGCGTGACCACTGCATACCGTCTCGGCTCTAAGCCAAGCTCTTCGACAACCCGACAGCGCTCGATGGCCGGCATGGCAGCAAGCAGCGAATCAATCATCGTATTGCCGACCAGGAAGACACGGTCCGAGCGGGCACCTTCGCGATGGAGATTGTCCACACCACTCTGTTCAGTGCAGAAGAGCCAATCGCAGATTGCATCGGTTGCGATACGGTTGATCTCCTCCGGCATTGTGCGATCGAAACTGCGAAGACCTGCTTCGACGTGAGCCGTTTCGATACCGAGCTTGACAGCAGTCAGTGTACACGCAATCGTCGAGTTGACATCGCCGACGACGATCACGAGATCAGGACGCCACTGGAGACACACCGGTTCGAAGGCAAGCATAATTCGGGCGGTTTGTTCAGCGTGGCTGCCGCTGCCAACGCCCAAGTAAAACTGAGGGTCGCACAGCTGGAGGTCTTCGAAAAATGCTTGGCTCATCGTGTAGTCGTAATGCTGGCCGGTGTGGCAGATTGCGTGCTCGATGCGATCTGCATAAGGCTCCATCGCTTGAGCGATTGGAGCGACCTTCATGAAATTCGGTCGCGCTCCGACGACGGAAAGAACTCGTCGTTTCACTTAGCACCCCAGCGATAGGACAACCCCAGACGGAGCGGAAGGAGCAGCCCTACTTGGTCACCTGTAAGGCACTCTGCTTCCACTGCCCAGCCAAGGTGCGCTGCAAGCGTACCCTGCACACCAACGCCCCAGAAAACTGCGAACGAGGAGCGACGTTGCCATTGGAGCGGCGATGCTGTGTCCCACTCCACCGTCCGCGCGTAGCGCTCCCCAAGCGATGCACCGCCACCGAGCCGCAGATACGGCGCGGTCCCACCGGAGGCATACCACACAAGCGACCCGCGCACAATCCAGCCGCGATAGTCACCGAGCAAGTTCATTGCTGATGCAGTGGGGCGGATGTACTCGGCACCAACAGCAATGCTGAGCGGCAGATCAAACAGCATGGATGATGTCGGAAGCCTCAGCGTAGATTCGATCGCTAGGCATGCACCACGCCAAAGTCCATCGTTGAACAGTCGAGGTGCGGCGGGTGCGCTTCCGGCCCATACGCCGATGCTTCCCTCGGTGGCAAGGACTGTCGCTGGCACAAACAGCAGCAAGAACATGCGCACGCAGTCTATTGCTCGGTGGTGCGACCGTTCTGCATGCGCTGGAGACGCTCCAGGTAACGTTCGATGAGCTGCTCGTAGTCTTTGGTGTATCCCAACTGGGTGTTGCGGAGCATATCGCGGTAGCGTTGGAGCTGCTCGAGTGCTTTCAGCCGCAGTTCCGAGGGGCTTTCGCGCACGACGTCTTCGCCCGGCCGGGACTGGCGAGTTTTCTCGTAATCGCGTTCGTGCATCGAACGCGTTGCATCGAGCAACCGGGAAAGAATTCTGTCGAGTCGGCGGCGAGTTTCCGGTGTGATGTTGCCGCTCTGCATATCGGCGAGGACCTCCTTCATGTCTTGCCTGATGCGGTCGAGATCGCCGAGTGCCTTCCGGGCGCCGGATTGCTTTTCTTCGAGTTGCAATTCTTCGAGCGACTTCATTACGCGTCCTTGTTGTGCTGCGATGCGACCGAGCTGTTCGCGTTGTTCTTGGGAGAGCTGCCCCTGGGCGCCGAGTTGTTCCATTGCGTTGTTGATTTGCTGCTGCATTCCGGCAGCTTCCATCAGGCGCTGCATAAATCCGGCGCCGGGCTGCATTCCTCCGGGGCGCATCTGGGGGCTCTCTCCTTGTCCTTCGCCTTCGCCGGGGTTGTTGCCATTCATCTGCTCGAGCAGCGCCTGCATTTGGTTCATCGCGCGGTTGATCGAACCCATCGCCGATTGCTGCATTTGGCATGCACCGTAGGAATTGCGCTGTTCGAGCGTGCGCTGCGCCTCTTGCATCTGTCGGAGCGCTTGCCCAAGTTCGCGGGCCATCTCTGGCGGCATTGCAGTTGTCCGCTGCGAGAGCGCATCGAGTCGCCGAGCCAGGTTCATCAGCTGCTCGCGGAGCTGCTGCTGTCGCTGCATGGCGCGGTTCATCATCGCCGAATTGGGATCGAGCTGCTGCGTTTCTTTTGCCAGTTCCTCCTGCTGTTTGGAAAGATCGGCCAGGTCCTGGAAGGCTTGCTGCATCTGGCGTGCCAGCTCGCGCATTTCGTTTTTGCGCATTTCCTGCCGTGCGCGCTTCATCGCGTTGGCGAACTGCTGCATGCGCTGCGCCGAGCGCTGCATCGTTTGCTGCGCGCGGTTGAACTGGCCTTGTTCGAGTGCTTGTTGGCTTTGCTCCATCGAACGGTCGGTTTGCTCTGCTTGGAGCTGCTTGGCAGCCTCTTGAAGTTGCTCTTGGACGTTCTGCCGCTGGTCGAGCCGCGCCTGGCGCGCCAACTCTTCGAGGGAGCGGAATTCTTCCTGCAAGCGGCGAAGTTCATCGGCAAGGCGCTGCTGCTGCTCGGCGAGTTGTTTCCGCTGCTCCTGGTTTGCAGGGTTCGCATTCTGCGCTTGCGTTTCTAACTGGCGCTGCTGTTGCTCGAGCTGCTCTGCGCGACGCTGAAGTTCGTCCATCTTCTGTTGCGCCTGGAGGCGCTTGAGCAGCTCGATAGCCCGTTCGACATTCTTGCGGAACTGCTCTTCGTCGAAACGGAAGTTGCGCATCGCACGCTCGACATCTTGAGGCGATAGTTGCTGGAGCGCTCGCTGCATCTGTTCGATGGCGCGGCGGAGTTCTTCCGAGTTGACTTGCTGGAGCAGTTTCTGCAACTCGAGGTACTTCTGGAGCGTTTCGGGAGAAATTGCTGTGTGCTCGTTGAGCAGCTTGGTCATCTCCTCGAGTTGCTGTTGGGCTTGCTGGAGCTTTTGCTGAAGCTGCTCCTGCTGACGGAGCGCGTTCTCGAGGGATTTTTCGTTCTGCCAGCTCGGCTGTTGCTGTTTGAGGAACTCGCGCTGGAGCTCCTCCATCGAGCGAGCCAGCTCTTCTGCTTTTCGTTTGACTTCTTCTAGGTCCCGCTGCGTCGAACGCTGCGCTTGCTGCGCCTGGCGGAAGACCTCATCGAGCGATGGCAAGCGAACCTGGAGCGTCGTCGTGCGGGCACTCTTGGGGCCGGAGATGACGTCGTTGTCGAACACTTCGACGTAGAACTCGTAGCGGTCCTCGGGAGAAATCCCCAGCAGGTTGAGGTTCCACGTGTACGGGACTTCGATCGCAGTGCTCGAAAGCGTCGGAAGTGGGATCTCCGTTGCGCGCCAATCGCGCTCCGGCTCTGCATAGCGGGAGTATGCTAAGCGCGAACGCAGTACAAGCCGCGAAAAGCCGTAATCATCGGTGATCGCAACCTTTATCGGAAGCAGTGCGTCACGGCCGAGCGCAGCATCGCCGCGGGGCTCGATGAGCGCAATAGTCGGGGACGCATCGCTTTCGACGCGGAGAGTGTATCGCACAGGATCTGGGGTGCGGCGTCCGTTGCTGTCCTCTAGTTCGATCCACCAGGTGCCGTTGCGCATCAATTGCATCCGTCCGCTTGCGCGGTCCTGCTCGACGTTGAGTGGAACCCGAAGCGTATCCCGCACGGCAGCAGAATCTCCCGCAGGAACGAATACAACAACAGCCCGCACGATTGGCTTATTGGCGATGACGCGGAAAGAAGCTTGCGAACCACGCAGCGCGACGATGTCGGCATTTGTTTCGTCCAGCTCCAGTGGTGAGCGTCTGCTATAGCGTGGCTGTTCGACGCGGAGCTGAAACGAGCGCACCATCGGGTAATCGCTCACCGTAATGCGGCCGATGTTGGAGCGCACCAGTTCATCGTACCACGCAGCAGCAGCGTAGAACTCGATGCTGCTTTTGAGCGCTGAGAGCTCCAGCACGTAGCGCCCGATACTATCGCGGCGCGGTGAGAAGACATCCGGCTGTGCCTGCTGCTGCTGACGCACGAAGAGTTTTAGCTCAGCAGGCTCGATGCCTGCAACGTGGACCGTGATACGAACGGATGTATTGCGAAGAACATCGGCTGCAGCTGGTTCTACTCGGAGCGAAAACGGCGGCGGTGGAAGAAAGCGCTCGTTCCAATGCAGAATGCGATACGCTCCTTCCCGGAGCGGAGCGACACCGAGCAGAATTCCTGACCCAACCGCAGCTGCGACAAGCCACAGCATTAGCCACCGGCGACGCTGCCGCTCGATGATGACATCGAACCGACGCCCGGCGACGGCGCGCTCGACCTCTGCAAAGGCTGCCTGGGCAAGCTCAGCCGAACCAGCAACTGCAGTTCCCGGGGCAACAAGCTGGAGTGCGTTGAGCAAACGGTCGCGGATGTCGGGATAGGCAGCTCCTACGCGAAGCGCAATCTGCTCAACGGTCGGGCGACGAGCGGAAAACACCCGTTGCCAGAGCGTTCGAAACGGGAGCGCAACAGCAGCTACACTAACTCCCACCATCCAGAGCACTGCCAACGCCGTCCGGAATGGAACTCCACCGCGTGCCACCATCTCGATTGCCGAAAGAAGCAGTCCCAGCCCCACTCCAAGAGCAACAGCTGCCGCAAGTGACCCCAGGACGAGCACAACCGTTTCCTTCCGGCGCGCTGATCGAAGGCGAGCGAGGATGCGACTATATGCGTCCATTGGCATCATGGTAGTGCGTTACGTTGGCCGAGAGCGTACACGACGATGTTCGTCCCGAACTTGAGCGCAGCTTCGCGCTTTTCGGGCGGGTCGTGGTGAACGTCGGGATCTGCCCACCCATCGCTGGGATTCGATTCGTAGGTGTAGAGCACGCAGAGACGGTCGCCGATGAAGAGCCCAAAGCCTTGGGGTGGTTTGCCGTCGTGCTCATGGATTTTCGGTGGACCGTAGGGGAAGTGAAAGTGGCAGTGGTAGATGGGATGGGAAAACGGCAGCTCGATGAACTCTTGGTCGGGGAAGACTTTTTTCATTTCGCGGCGGATTGCGCTGTCGAGGCCATAGTCGTCATCAATGTAGAGAAACCCGCCACTTTCCAAGTAGGCTCGTAATCGGCGGGCCTCAGATGGACTAAAGTTCACGTTCCCATGGCCAGTTAGGAAGAGCATCGGGTAGAGGAAAATGTTGTCACTGGCGATGTCCACGTATTCGTAGCGTGGCTCGACGGGAATATTCGTGTTCTGGCGGACGTACTGGAGCAGGTTCACCTCCGCGGAGGGATCGTTGTACCAATCGCCGCCGCCACTGTACTTGAGCCGTCCGATGCGGAAGCTACTCGACGGCTGCTGGTCCTGACCAAGACCGGGCACTTGCGCTGCAGCAGCCATCGCGGCAAGGAGAACCATCGCAGCTACTCTGAGTGCGTGCATTGGCTTGTTTGCTGGAGATGTTCGCTGTTCGACGTGTTGCGCCAAGTAACGATAAGCAGCTTTTTTTGTTGCTCCTCCAGCCATGGCAGGCCGTGCAAGCGGAGCGGTCGTTCCACGATCGAAGCATCGGGGAACGCGCGCCGGGCTTGCTCGATTTCGTCAGAGAGGTCGCCGCCTTTGAGGAACAGATGCATTCCGCTCGGCTTCAGGAGCGGGCGTGTCCACTCCAGCAGTGTCCGCGTTTCAGCAACGGCACGCGCCAGGATCACATCGAATGCGCCGCGGAACGAAGGCTTCTGGTCAGCCAGTTGCTCGACACGTGCGCAGATTGCTTGGCTGAAGCGGTGTCCGGTGTGCTGCGCGAGCATCTCGGTTGTGCGGAGTTTTTTCCGCACCGAATCGACAAAGACCATCCGCAAATCCGGCCGTGCGATGATCAGAGGAATGCCCGGCAGTCCGCCGCCAGTGCCGACGTCCATACACCAGGCTTTCAGGGGAATTTCCACTGCTGCAAGGAGTGCCAGCGAGTGCAGGATATGCCGCTCCCAGAGATGCTCGATGTCCTTCCGCGAGACGAGATTGATCCGCTCGTTCCAATACCGCAGCTCACGTTCGTACCGCTCCAATGCACGAAGCTGCTCGCGATCGAGCACAATACCGTTTGCCGAACAAATCGTCCATACCGCCGCGAGATCCACGAATGTGTGCATGGTAAGTTTGCAGGTCGAACAAAAATACACGGCTGCGATGAGCCAGCATCCTGGGCCGATATTTTCCGTGATCATCCCGACCTATAACCGCGCCTGGTGTATCGAGCGTGCGATTGAATCTGTCTTACTGCAAACAGAGCAGCGCTGGGAACTCATCATCGTGGACGATGGCAGCAGTGATCGCACTGCGGAGATTGTCCGCCCCTTGGTACTCCGCGACGAACGCATTCGGCTCGTTGTGCAGTCCAACCGCGGCACCGGTGCTGCCCGCCAGACAGGTGTTCGACTGGCGGAGGGAGAGTTTGTAACCTTCCTCGACTCGGACGACCAGTACCTGCCTGAGCACTTAGAGGTGCGCTTGCGGTACATCACTGAGCATCCGGGGGTGGAATTCTTCCACGGAGGAGTCATCGTTGACGGCTCGCCGCTCGTTCCGGATCGGCACGATCCTGCCAAACGTATCCCCATCGAGCAGTGTGCTGTTGGCGGGACGTTCGTCATCCGGCGCTCGATTGCGACTGCGCTCGGATTTGCGCCACTCCGCTTCGCCGACGACGCCGATTTCTTCGAACGTGCCATGGCCGCTGGCATTCGGATGCTCCGTGTTCGAGAGGCGACATACCGCTACAATCGCACCAGCCCTGATTCGCTCTGCAACCAGCTCGAGCAGAGTGGGAGTTTGCCGACCACCCACAACGTTCATCCTAGCCATGAGTCAGCAGCATAGCGAGCTTCGCCCACGCCTTCCGGATAACGACGTTGTTTTTGTTGTCAAGAACCCGCATCGCCCGGGGATGCTGGGGCGTTTGTGCACTGTCATCGGCGAAGAAGGCGGACTGATCGGCGATACACGCGCTGTCTTCATCGGTCACGACCACATCATTCGGGAAATCACCGTCGCTGTCTATGATGCTCCACACCTGGGTGCGATCGAGCGTGCAATCCGCGAGCGAACTCAAGCGGAAATTCTCGAGATCAAAGACGTCGTCTTCGAACAGCATCGCGGAGGGAAGATTGCCATCACCCGCACCAAGTCCGCAACAACGGTCGGCGAACTGCGGAACCTCTACACGCCCGGAGTTGCACGCGTGAGCAAAGCGATCCAGCACAATCCTGAGCTGGCCTATGACTACACGATGCTCGGCAACACCATCGGCATTTTCACCAACGGAACGCGGGTTCTAGGCTTGGGCAACATCGGACCGCTGGCATCGCTGCCTGTTATGGAAGGCAAAGCGATGCTCTACCACCAATTCGTTGGGCTTGGGGCGATGCCAATCTTGGTGGATACGAGCGATCCAGAGGAGTTTGTCCGCATCGTCGAGAAAACGTCCGTCGGCTTTGCAGGAGTACACCTGGAGGACATTCGAACCCCGGATTGCTTCTACATCGAAGATGCACTCGTGGCCCGGCTGAAAAAGCCAGTCATGCATGATGACCAGCACGGCACCGCAACAGTACTGCTCGCTGCAGTGATCAACGTACTCAAGAAAGTTGGCCGCGATGGCGACGACAAACTGGTGTTCGCCCAAATCGGGCTTGGCGCTGCAGGCTATGCTATTGCTCGTCTGCTCCGAGAGTATGGCTTCAGCGTCGTTGCCTACGATCCGAACACCGAAGCCCACACGCGCGCCGAGAGCGTCGGCGTGCAGATTGTCTCGTTCGAAGAAGCTGTGCGGGCAGATGTTGTGATCGCGACGACGGGGAAAGTCGGCCTAATCGAACCCTCGATGATTCGCCCTGGACAGATCATTTTTGCGCTGTCGAATCCAGTCCCGGAAATCCTTCCCGAAGATGCGCTCGCCGCAGGTGCAGCATTTGCCGCCGATGGGAAATCCGTCAACAATGCTCTGGCATTTCCAGGCTTATTCAAAGCAGCGATCGAGCTTCGGACCGAGGCGATAACGAGCGCAATGAAGATCGCAGCCGCCGAAGCAATTGCGGCACTGGCTGCGCCCGACGAGCTTGTGCCCAGTCCGTTCAATCCCGCGGTTCATGCAAACGTTATCGCTGGTGTCAAGGCGGCAGTTCGGCACGATCAGCCAGAACCTTCCCCAAGCACGCACGAGCAACTGCTCTAGCACGCTGCTACGTGCTGTTGCTCTGCTACGAAGTCGCGATATGCCAGAGCAGCACAAGCGCAAAGATCATCACCACCGCTGCTCCAATCCGCCGCAGGAGCATGATGTGCCGCAGCGAAAACCGAGCATGGTTGCGCACAATCAGCCCGACGACAACCGCCAGCCACGCGAACGTCCCTCCAACAAAGCCGAGCGCCATCAGAAATTTCCCCGCAGTCGTTATCGCACCGCGGTGCGCAAGGAACGACAGGGCTGCGGCGAATGCTCCTGCAAGCGAGGGTAGGAACGTTGGGTTGACAATGTTTGCAATTGCTGTCGCAGCTGCGGAAATCACCGTGCCGCGGACTGATCGCCCAAGTTCATCGCGAAGCTCCGAGGAATGCCGCAGCACGCTGCTCCGCCCGAGCCGCACAGCATAGGTTACCAGCGCAGCAACAACAGCGATCTCCCCCACAACTGCAAGCGCAGGGTGATTGGCGATCATCTGCGAGAGCAATTCCACTAGGGCCGACGAAGCAAACAGAACCCCCAGCGCGATGACCCCATCAGCCAGCGACGCCCCGGCTGCTGCTGCAAGCCCGTGCCGCCAGCGTCCCCGCAATGCCGACGCCATTACTGTTACTGCCACCGGTCCCGGCGGCAGTGCCAGTACAAATCCAATCAGCCCGCCAAGCAGAAGCGAAAGCACAATCAACAGCAAACTACTGAGGCACTGCGCAAATATCGTCATGTCCGGGCGGTTGCAATGAGCTGTCGGAATAATTCCGATATTTGCGTCGAGTGTCCATCTGCAGCTATGGAATCAGCCGTATCCACAACCACAAGTGTCCGTTCGCCAGTAGGATCGCCGTCGGTAGTTGCTGCGTTGATTGTCGAGGACGATCCTGTTCTCCGCGATGCACTCGAGCTCCACTTTCGCTCACACCCGACGATCGGGATCGTTGTCGTCGGCACACAAGAGCTGGCAACCAGGGAACTCGAGCAGTCGCAGTTTGATGTCGTCGTGCTCGATACCACCACACCATCATGGATGGACATCATCACTGCAGCCCGCCGGCAGAGCACACCACCTTCACTTGTTGTAGCAGTTCCACTGGCAGAAGCATCCTTGCTCGAGCAACTCCCCAAGAGCGTCGCTTTGCTTGCAGTAACGAAGCCAACACCGATGATGGTGCTTGAACGCACAATTGAATGTGCAGCAGCATACCATCGGCTCCGGCAGCAGCACCAGCAAAATGAACAGCTTCACGGCAACTACCTGAACATGCTCGAGCAGCTTCAGCACGCTCACAACCAACTCCAGCAACGCCTGGAGCGTCTCGGGCAGCGCTTTCAGATCGCTATTCACGACCTGCAAAATCCGCTTGCGAACCTTCTGGCATTGCTCGGTGATCTCCACAGTCGGAGCAATGAGCTTCCCGCGTGGATCCGCGAGGCCATTGAGCTGAGCTTCCAGTCTGTGCAGCTGTTGCAAGCGCTCGTGGAGGATATGCTCAACCTCTTCGGTATTGACAGCACCGAAACGATCACTACCAGTCCAGTGGACGTTGCCCAGCTTGTGCGCACAGTCGCACGGCGGTTTACCCCGCTTGCTGATCGGAAAAACATCTGGATCAACGTGCTGACCTCTCCCACGCTTCCACCAGTGCCTGCCGATGAATCGCTCCTTACGAAAGCGCTCGACAACTTGGTCAGTAACGCCATCAAGTACACTCCGCCAGGCGGCGCAGTGACGATCGAAGCTGAAGCCGATCCCGGGTGGCTCCGTCTCCGCGTTCGCGACACTGGTCTCGGCATGACGGAGGACGACCTTGCCCATGCATTCGAGGAATTCCGAAAGCTTTCAGCACGGCCAACCGGAGGCGAACCAAGCACTGGTTTAGGGCTCTGGATCGTTCGGCGGATTGCAGAGCTTCACCGAGGGCGGATCTTCGCAGAAAGCCCAGGCAAGGGGAAAGGCTCGGTGTTCACCCTGGTGCTCCCACTTCATCAGGAGAACAACGCCGGTACCTCCTGATGCAGCCGCTCATCATCCCCATTCACCCTCTCACGCCAGAGCAACGGTATCTGGCAATCATCACCGAGCAACTGCGAAGCGGCAGCCTCCTGCTCTACCCTTCGGATACAGGAATGGCATTCGGCTGCGCGCTCCGCAACAAAGCTGCAATCGAACGCATTCGCCGAATTCGGAACTTGGAGGAAACCAAGTACATGACGTTCCTGTGTCCGTCACTGTCGAACTTGGCTGAGTATGCGCAGGTGAGCAATCGTGCGTACCGCATTATCCGTCGCCTTGTCCCCGGGCCTGTCACGTTCATTTTGCCGGCGACGAAAGCAGTACCCTCTTACGCGCACGACCCCAAGCGCCGCACCGTTGGGATTCGCGTGCCAGCGGCAATCATTCCGCGCAGCATTCTGGAATCGCTCAACGAACCGCTGATTTCCATCACCGCGAAAGGCGACAGTGACGATACTGTTCTGCTGCCTGAGCAAGCCCTCGAGGAGTTCGGCGCATTTGTTGATTGTGCAGTGACGGTTCAGCATCATTCGTGGTACAACCAGCCGCTCTTTGCAGGTCCTTCAACCGTGCTGGACTTGACTGGCGATGAACCCATCATCCTCCGTGAGGGCGCTGCAATCGAACATGTCCAGGAAGTGCTCGCACTCTTAGGGTGATGGAAGAACCTCCCAGCCTTTGGTGTCGAGATACTTGGTGTCGAACGTTCCGGCGAGGAAATCGGGATTGTCCATCATTGCCCGGTGGAACGGTATCGTTGTCGCAATTCCCTCGATGATGAACTCCTCCAGTGCGCGGCGCATCTTGGCAATTGCCTCGTTTCGAGTCGGTGCGAACGTTATGAGCTTGGCAATCATCGAGTCGTAGTACGGCGGGATCGTGTAGCCCTGGTAAATGTGCGAATCAATCCGCACCCCATGCCCACCGGGGAAGTGAAGCGAAGTAATCTGCCCCGGCGAGGGTCGCCAGCCGTGCCGCGGATCTTCAGCATTGATGCGGCATTCGATCGCGTGGAGCGCAGGCTCGCGTTCGGCAAGGCTCAAGCGTTCGCCCATCGCAACCAGGATTTGCTCTTTAATCAAGTCCACGCCAAGTGATTGCTCGGTGACAGGGTGCTCGACCTGGATGCGGGTGTTCATCTCCATGAAGTAGAAGTTGCGGTACTTATCCACGAGAAACTCGATCGTACCAGCACCGACGTATCCGACTGCAGCAGCGCCACGTTTGGCAGCTTCCCCCATCTTCGAGCGGAGCTCTGGTGTCATGATTGGCGATGGTGCTTCCTCGATGAGTTTCTGATGCCGCCGTTGAATCGAGCACTCCCGCTCGTTGAGGTGGATGACGTTGCCGTGCTGATCGCCAAAGACCTGAAACTCGATGTGCCGCGGCTCTTCGAGAAACTTTTCCAGGTACACATCGGGGTTGCCAAAAGCAGCGTCGGCTTCATTGCGAGCGGTGATGAACGCCTGCTCGAGTTCAGCTTCGCTCTCGACGTAGCGCATGCCTTTCCCACCGCCACCTGCAACAGCCTTGAGCATGATGGGATAGCCAATCTCGCGCGCCAATGCCGCCGCCTCTTTATAGCTGGAGACGACCCCTTCACTGCCTGGAATGACAGGCACTCCGGCAGCACGCATCGTTTCCTTTGCGACGGACTTATTCCCCATTGCAGCAATCTGCTCGGGTGTCGGACCGATGAAGGTAATACCGTGGTCACGGCAGATTTCCGCGAAGGTTTCGTTCTCCGCCAAAAAGCCATAGCCCGGATGAATCGCATCGGCGTTGGTGACTTCGGCCGCAGCGATGATGTGCGGAATCTTCAGGTACGATTCCTTGCTCGGTGGCGGTCCGATACAGACGGCTTCATCGGCAAAGCGAACGTGGAGCGATGTCTCATCCGCTTTCGAATAGACGGCGACCGTTTTGATCCCCAGCTCTTTGCAGGCACGGATGATGCGGAGGGCAATCTCGCCACGGTTGGCAATGAGCACTTTTCGGAACATCGTTCCTCCGTGAGGGTAAATCAACACGCCGAATCGCTAATCGAGCGCAATCTCAAAGAGCGGCTGGTTGTACTCGACGGGTTGGCCATTTTCAACCAAAATCTTGACGACCGTTCCGCTGACATCGCTTTCGATTTCGTTCATCAACTTCATCGCCTCGACGATGCAGAGCGTTTGCCCCGGGACGACATGATCGCCAACCTTGACAAATGGCTCTGCATCTGGCGCTGGCGCACGGTAGAACGTCCCAACAATTGGCGAAACGATCGTGTGTGTCCGCGCCGACGATGGCGCAGGTGCCGCAGCGGGCAGTGGTTCCTGAGCCGGCGCAGCAGTTGGCGCCAGATTCGAAGGTGCTACAGGCTGTACCATCACCTGCGGCAGTGCAACTGGAGCGTTGTTGCTGCTTTCGAAACGCCGGGCAAGGCGGACGGTCACTCCCTCTTCCTCGATTGTGAGCTCGGTCAGCGTTGATTCATCAAACAGCTTCAGGAGACGGCGTAAGTAGTTGAGGTCCATTGTTCCGATCTCGAGAGTGTGCGACTAGCGTAAGTTACAGCGCTACTCTTTGACTCGTTCGACGTATTCGCCCGTGCGCGTGTCAATACGGATGAGATCTCCTGTGTTGACAAAGAGCGGAACGTCAATGGTAGCCCCTGTTTCCAGACGTGCTGGCTTGAGAACGTTCGAGGTCGTATCGCCCTTGAAGCCAGGCTCTGTGTACTCGACTCGTAGTGTAACATGTGGCGGCAGCTCCACCGAGAGCACTGTCTCTCCCTCGAACATCAGCTCTACGTCCTGCCCTTCCGTCAAGAACCGTGCAGCATCGCCGACGACTGCAGCATCAACGGGAATTTGCTCGTAGGTTTCCTTTTCCATGAAGACGAAAACCTCGCCGTCGCGGTAGAGGAACTGGTACGGACGCCGTTCGACGCGGACAAGATCAATTTCTTCGCCAGACCGGAAGCGATTTTCGAGCAGTTTGCCGCTCCGCACAACGCGCATTTTGACTTGGTAGAATGCGCGTAGATTTCCAGGAGTGCGATGCTCGGATTCAAGAACCTGGCAGAGTTCGCCGTTGAAGCGGATGAAAATACCTGGTCGCAGATCGGACGTTGTTGCCATAGGAATTGGAAAACGTGGGACACACCGAACGTACGCTGCACTCGACGAGAGTTCCCGACAGCGCACAACGACGATGAGGTCCCGGGCGGAATCGAACCGCCGTACGAGGTTTTGCAGACCTCTGCATAGCCACTATGCTACGGGACCAGCGACGCAAAAATACTGCACAGCCTTCTGCGAGCTATTGGAGTAAGCCGCTCTCGTCCTCTTCGAGCGGTGCGAAGGCTTGATCTACGTACGGGCACGCAACGAAGTGCGTTGGGCTGTGTTCTTCCAAGGCAGGGGTAAAATGAGCGCACTCTGGACGTGCAATCGGACAGCGCGTTCGGAAGCTGCAGCCGCTCGGCTTGTTGATTGGGGTGGGAATATCGCCTTCGAGCATAATTCGCTTCCGTCCCCGCTGCCGCGGGTCGCTTGCGGGTACAGCGCTCAGGAGCGCTTGGGTGTAGGGATGTTTTGGCGAAAAGTACACTTCGTCCTTGGTTCCGATTTCGACGATCGAGCCTAAGTACATGACCGCAATCCGGTGAGAGATGTGATACACCACCGAGAGGTCATGCGCGATGAAAAGGTACGCGATTCCAAATTCGGCGCGAAGGTCTTCCATCAAGTTGATCACCTGGGCCTGGACTGAGACATCGAGCGCCGAGACAGGCTCGTCGCAGATAATCAGCTCTGGGTTCGTTGCCAATGCACGCGCAATCCCGATGCGCTGCCGCTGACCACCGGAGAATTCGTGCGGATAGCGTTCTGCATATTCCGGTTGCAGTCCGACCTTTTCGAGCAGCCATTCGACGCGCTCATTCCGCTCGCGCAGGCTCATATCGCGGCAGTGCAGATCAAGCGGTTCGCGGACGATGTCGCGCACCGACAGCCGGCTGTTGAGCGATGAGTACGGGTCCTGGAAAATCATCGCGATCTTCCGCCGATAGGAGGTCATTTGCTTGGTCGAAAGCGAAAGCAGATCAACTGGTGGGCCATCCTGCCGGTGGTAGATCACTGCGCCACCTAAGCGCACATCGGGCGAGGAATGTCGGAGCACGTTGATAATTGCACGGCCGACGGTTGTTTTCCCGCAGCCACTTTCCCCGACAAGTCCGAGCGTCTCCCCACGATGGACAGTAAAAGAGACGCCATCAACAGCTTTCACGTCTGCAACACGCCGCTGCAAGATGCCTGCATAGACGGGAAAGTACACGTGCAGATCCTTGACTTCCAGCAAGACCGGTGCGCGCTCATACTGAGTGTGCAAGTGGTTGACTATCCCAAATGCGCGGTGACGGTAGCGTTGATTCTACCAGGTGACAGCGGACGAAGTGGTCAGGGGTGATCTCGACCAGGGGCGGCTCTTCGGTAAAACAGCGCTCAACTGCCACTGCGCAACGGGTGCAGAACTTGCACCCCCGCGGTAGGTTGAGAATGCTCGGGACATTGCCAGGAATTGCGACCAAGCGTTTGCCGCGGTACTCCGGCAAATCCGGTCGTGGGATTGATGCCAGCAGCCCTTTCGTGTAAGGATGGAGCGGATTGCCGAAAAGCTCGAAGACATCGGCGATTTCTTGGACCTTGCCGCCGTACATGACCATCACGCGATGGCACGTCTCCGCGACAACAGCAAGGTTATGCGTAATGAGGATGATTGCTGCATCCTGGCGCTGTTCCTTGAGCTCGATCATAAGCTCCAAGATCTGCGCCTGGATGGTCACATCGAGCGCTGTCGTTGGTTCATCCGCAATCAGCAAGCTTGGATTACAAGCCAGCGCCATTGCAATCATCACGCGCTGCCGCATCCCACCGGAGAATTGGTGCGGGTAGTCGTCGAGCCGTTTCTCCGCATCGGGGATGCCGACGCTTGTCAGCAGTTCCGCTGCACGAAAGCGCGCCTCTTCCTCCGAGAGCCCTTCGTGCGCCTGCAGGACTTCCGCGATCTGCATGCCGATGGTAAAAACCGGATTGAGGGAGGTCATCGGCTCTTGGAAGATCATCCCAATTTCTTTGCCGCGAATTCGGTACATCTCCCGATAATCAAGCGCGGCAAGGTTCTCGCCCTTGAACAGTATCTGCCCATCCACGATGCGCCCTGGCGGATCGGGGATGAGCTTCATGATCGAAAGTGCTGTCACGGACTTCCCCGAGCCGGACTCCCCGACGATCCCGAAAACTTCGCCGGGATAGACATCGAAGCTAACGCCGTCAACGGCCTTAGCCCAGCGACCCTCAATGTTGAAGTATGTCCGCAAGTTTCGAACTGAAAGTAACGGTTGCCTATCCATACTGCTCCGATGTGGTTGGACCTGTTCCATTTCTGCGCTACCGCAATCGGCTGAACGTTTTGGGGTCGAAGGCTTCGCGGACCGCCTCGCCGATGAAGACAACAAGCATCAGCGTCACAAAGAGTGCTCCTAGCGGCACAAGCACCAGCCACCAGTAGCCGTTTGTGAGGTTATCCATCCCAATGCTGACCATCTCGCCCCAACTCGGTGTCGGCGGTGCAAGACCAAAACCAAGGAAGTCCAAGCTCACCAGTGCCCCGATGTCGCCAACAACGGCAAAGGGATAGAACGTAATGATCGGCACCAGTGAGTTCGGCAAAATGTGGCGCAGCAGAATTCGCCACGTCGGGACCCCGATCGAAATCGCTGCTGCGGTGTAATCGCGCGTCTTCTCGCGGTAGAACTGGGCTCGCATCTGCTGAGCAATCCCTAACCAGGAAAAAATTACCAGCAAGAGCACCAGAACAAAAAAGCTCGGTCGAACAATCGAGACGACAATGATGATGAGAAACAGAAACGGCAGCGACCCCCAAATCTCCATGAACCGCTGCATCAACAGATCGAACCAGCGTCCGAAGTACCCCATCAGAGCACCGAGCGGTACACCGATCAGGTACGATAGCATCGAAACCAGCAGCGCAAACGAAAATGAAATCTGGAAGCCATAGGCCATCCGCGCGAACACATCGCGGCCGCGGTCGTCGGTACCAAACAGCCGCAGCTCACCGAACGCTGTCCGGGACAGTGGCGGCATGAATGGTTCGTTCCCTTCGACGGAAATATCCTCGATCGGCCCGAACGGGTACGGCGGCATGATGACGTAGTTGCCCTTCCCTTCCTGCTCATATTGCCGTTTGAGTGCGCGGTAGTTGCATTCGCTCTTGTTGCCCATCTGTCCAAGCTCTTCGCCTGCGATGAAGGGAGTGCCGCCGAGTTGCCCCACGAGAGGGAGATCGAGCAAATCTCGAACCGCGGGGAAATAGGTCTTCCCGTTGTAGTGCACCACGAGTGCACGGTTGTTGACAAGGAGCGGGAGGAAAAACGAAACAATGTATGCAGCCAGCAGCACGAGCAGTGAGTAGTACCCTCGCTTGAGCGAGCGGAACTTGCGCCATCGCCGCTGCTGAATCGAGAGAATCTCCTCGCTGCTTGATTGGGGAGCGTTCGATTGCTCGGGCGGTCGTGTGTGGACTTCTGCCATAGCCTACTTGAAGCGAATTCGTGGGTCAACAATGGCCAATGCCAAATCCGACAGAATCGAGCCGATGAGCGTGACGACTACGCTAATGACCGTAAAGGCAAAAACAATCGGGTAGTCGCGTGCAACGAGCGCTTCGAACGATAACTGTCCGATACCTTGTATGTCGAAGACACGCTCGATCAGGTACGAGCCGGCAAAGAAGATACCGATGACGTAGCCAATGTTTGCGGTGATGGGGATAATGGAGTTGCGCATTGCGTGGAGCCAGATGACACGCTCTTCGCGAATTCCCTTCGCGAACGCAGTGCGGATGTAATCCTGCGAGAGCGTCTCGATCAGCGAGTTCTTCATGAGCATGGTCAGCAGTGCAAAGCTCCCGGCGGTGTACGCGATCGTCGGCAGCACAAAATGCCAGGCGCGATCCCAGATTTTTTCGAGCAGGCTAAAATCTGCGTAGAGTGGATCTTCGAAGCCCCCGAGTGGAAAAATCGGGAAAAAGCGATCGGTCGCAAAGAGCACTAGAAGCACAGCACCAATCGCCCAACCAGGGATGGAGTACGTCATGAAGACTGCACTCGAGGTTGCAAAGTCGAACGGCGTGTTGTGGCGGAGCGCTTTCTGGACGCCTAAATAGACGCTGATCGCGTAGCTGAGCACGAAACTGATAATACCGAACTGAATCGAAACGGGCAATCGTTCTGCGATGAGCTCGATGACTGGCTTGCGAAAGCGGTAGGACCGACCGAAATCACCCGTCAAGATGCCGCTGTACGCCTCACGATAGACGCGGTATCGAACTTCCCCGGTCTCTTCGTCGCGTTCCTGGCGCCATTTCCAATCGCCAATCGGACGGGAAGGATCAGCTGCATTGCGGAGGACAAAACTCTCGCCCTCCTTGACCAGGATGAGCCGCTCATTGTCCCCGACCAGACGTGGCACTCCTGGCTTGATGCGGTAGGATTTTGCTTCGCGTTTCCAGACTCCGAGCCAGATGAGGTACCGCTGCCAAATCGGTTTATCGAAGCCATAGAAGCGTTTGAGCTCCTCGATTGCGTCTTTCGGCAACGCTTGCTCGCCAACCAGGCCTGCTCCCGCAGTTTCGCCACCACGCTTGAGCGCTTGAATTTGCTGCTCGAGCGGCCCGCCGGGAGCAAGCTGAACGATGAGGAAGACGACAAAGGTGCTTCCAAGGAACGTCGGAATCGTCAGCAGCAAACGGCGTATAAAGTACTCGACCATACCAGCCTTCGAATCAGTGAAACGGTGTCGGACTCAGAACTGAAACCCGTAGCGCGGATCGCGCGCGGCAAGCTCCTTCCAGTAGCGCACCTCCACAATGCCTTTGGGACCGCCAAGGTCCTCTCCTTTCTGGATTGCGCGCTGCAGCCGTGCAGCTTTTTCGGGATCGTACCACCATGTCGCTGCAATCGTTGAATACACGTAGCTCAACTGCGTATAGCGTGGCAGTACGTATTCCGGCATGCCGAACTTATCCCAATAGGCGATCCGGAGACCGCGTGGATTCCACGTGTACACGTTGAACCACATTTGCGCACAGATGCTGTCAATCGCCCGAATGATCCGCACCTGGTCGCGGAAGGCAAACGCTGTATCGTATGCAGCGATCAGCGCGTCAATCTCCTTGCTCTTGACGCCTTGGATGTTGTTGTTGTCGGTTTTATCAGCCAAGTCCGATCGCAGCGAGGTTTCAGGGTTGGGGATGAGGAGTCCGGAGTAGCCGAAGTAGAAAATCGTGAAGTTGCGCGCATCAATGTTTTTCAGGAGCGTCGTCCAGTCTTCGTACTTGAGCTGCAGGTCAATTCCCGCTTTGCGAAGCTCTTGTTGGTAGGGAGTCACATACCGTGCCTGAGGCGGAGTAATCGAGAGCTCGATGCGGAATGGCTGACCGTTCTTTGTGCGGATGCCCTCCTGATTGCGGTGATTCCAGCCTGCTTCATCGAGCAAGCGATTGGCAAGCTCGGGGTTGTACGTCACCTTCGGGTTGTTGGGGTTGGCGTAGACTTGCCCAGGATACTGTGTATCGTAGGGCTCATACTCTCCGAAGAGCAACTTTTCGATGATCTGCTCGCGTGGAAGCAAGTAAGCAAATGCCTTGCGGACTCTGATGTCGTCAAAAGGAGGCTTGCGCATGTTGAATGCATAGCCGCCCGTTCCCATCGGACCGTCGGTATAGACGCGCACGCGACGAATCCACCCAAGCCGAATGGGATCGCTGGCAGTATCACCGATCCACTTTAGCGTCGTAGCCATCGTGAAACGGAAGACATCGGCTTGTCCCTTCTTGAAGCGTTCGTACTCGACGATCGGGTTGTCCGTAATCACTTCGTAGATGATGCGGTCGAAGTTCCCCGTATAGCGCGCCATCGGATAATCTTTCGCCCAGTAATCGTCACGCCGAGTGAGCACGTACCGCTTTCCGAGCTTGACATCGTGTTCGAGGATGATGTATTCCCCACTTCCAGAGGGCATGTTGTAGTTGTAGCGATCGAGGAATTCATCGCCGGTCAAATTCCCGATCTCAGCCGCGCAGAGAATCTGCATCGAGGCGGCAAAGTAGAGCAGGTTGCGAAAATTTTTCGTCTTGCATCGCACCCGGACAAGATACTTGCTGAGCACCTCCGGCTCTTCATACTTGCTGTAAACCACCTGCAAGGCAGGTTCGAGGATGCTCTCGTCCATCAGCAAGCGCCACGTGGCACGGACGTCTTCCGCCGTCACAGGCAGCCCATTGGAAAAGCGCGCGTTCGGATCTATCCGAAACGTAAAGGTCATCTTATCGTCGCTGATCTTCCAGTGCGAGGCGAGCGCGGGGATGAATTCTCGAGTGACCGGATGGGTCGAAAGCAGCGTCTCATACACGAAGCTGTTGATTTCGGAGTTGTACACAGTGTTGCTGTTTTGCCCGACCGGCCGAAATGTCGGAGGGAATTGATTCGAGATGATGTGAATTTCCCCACCGGTCCGTGCCCGTGGATCCCCGAAGAACTTCATCTCTTCCGGCTTCGGGGTGTAGGTGGTAAAGCCCAGCTTTTCTGCGATCAATTCAAAGCCAGCCCCACCAAGCGAATCTGGAACGGAGGGATCGGCACCGGGCGGAACGGTGTACTTTCTCCACAGCTCAACTTTGCTCGACATGCTCTGCTGTATCCCAGCGCGCCGTTGCGCTGGGCATCCGGTGAAGGTTAGCGCAATTGCGGCAAGCACAAGTACGCTTGCCATTCCCGTTCGTCTTCGCTCGAGTGCCATGCGTTGAGTGATTTGCCGTAGTTGATGCCTGCTACGCAAATTAGGAAACCCGCAAGCATTGCTGATGCAACCAGCGTGTCTTTGCGCCGAGTCAACTAACCTGCCGCGAAACGTTGGTCAAGAGCTAAGGAGGCTCGCCGCTTCGACGAGCGAACACTCGACCCCATCGAAGACCGCAACACGCGGCGAGCTGAGCCAGTCGCCGAGATTGATGTAGGTTCCGCGATGCTGCGTGCACGAATATTGCCGCACCGTCGGACGGTGCCGATGTCCCATGATGACGTAGTCGAAGCCGTGCTCACAGATCGCATGGCGGGCAAAGTCGGCTAAGCTGTCGCTTGTGCCGTCGTCGCGCTCGGAGGTGTAGTTGCGACTTTTCCGCGAGGAGAGCGCTGCCAGTGCAATGCCAATATCTGGATGGATCCACCGATAGAGCTTGTTCGCAAGCCGACTGCGCAGGAGCTTACGCAGGACAAGGTAGCCCCAATCTCCTGCGACTTTGCCATCGCCGTGCGCGATGTAAAAGCGCTTTCCTCCGAGCGTCCGTTCGATGTCATGCCAGTGGACTGGAATACCCAACTCCCGCTCGAAAAAATCTCGATGTCCGAAGTCATGGTTGCCGACGATATAGTCAATAGCAATGCCGTGGGAGCGCATCCGATCGAGCATCGCAAGTGTCCGGTAGAACTGCCGCGGGAGCACCGTTCGATATTCAAACCAGTAATCGAAGATGTCCCCAACGAGAAATAGCTGCGTTGCTTGTGGTGTTATTGCCTCCAGCACAGCGATGAGCAGCGATTCGCGCTGGCGCGTTTGCTCAAGCGTGCCGTAGCCTAAGTGGACATCGGAGAGAAAGTACACCATCACACTGCAACCGCAACATCGAGCCGCAGTTCGACTGCATCCCCAAGCCAAGCACGCACTCGATCGCCCTCGGCAAGCGGACCGACACCCTCAGGCGTTCCAGTGAAAACAACGTCGCCCGGCACAAGGATGAACCACCGAGAAAGGAACACAATCAGCTCTTCTACTGACCAGATCATCCGCCGCGGCGTGGCACGCTGCCGAACAGTCCCGTTGACCTCGAGACCGAACTCGACATCGCCAATCGCTGGGATTGCCTCAGCTGGCACAATACGCGAGATTGGCGCGCTCGTGGCAAAGCCTTTCGCCAGCGCCCAGGGTAATCCATGCTGCTTGGCGTGCGTCTGGCGATCGCGCAACGTGACGTCAATGCCGACAGCGTAGCCAGCGATTGCACGATGCGCATCGTCGAGTGATGCATTGTGCAGTTCGGCGCCAATCACTGCGACGAGCTCGACTTCATGGTGTGCGTTCGTTTCGTTCGGTGGAATTCGGATCGTCCCCCCATCGCTAATAGCAGACGTTGGAGGTTTGAGGAACACAACAGGCTCGCTTGGCAGCTCTGCGTTCATCTCGCGCGCGTGATCGGCATAGTTTCGTCCGATGCAGTAGATCGTTCCGAGCGGGAGCGACTGGCCTGAGAGCATCTCAAGGAGAAATCCAACCGGCATTGAACGGCGTCCGCGTTAGAGTGGTTTGAACTGTTCGAACGCTTGGCGGCAGTCGTTGCAGTAGTAAATCGCCCGGCAAAGCGCAGGACCAAACGGACTCTGCAGCGTTGTGTTCGTGCTGCCGCAATTGGGGCACTTGGCATTGAGCAGAATTTCGGGTTCGAACTCCCCATCGAATCGCGGTGGCGGCGCAAAGCCGAGCGATGCAAGCGCAGCCCGCCCTCGTTCAGTCATCCGGTTGGTGCTCCACGGTGTCGAGTAATCCACCACAACTTCCACGCGCTCGACAGGGAACTCGGCGAGCTGCGTTCGGATGGCATCTTTGATCATTTCGAGCGCTGGGCAGCCGACGAACGTTGGGGTAATCGTGACGGTTATGCAGTCTGGGGTTACATCAAGTGCGGTTACAATCCCCATGTCCACGATGGAGAGCGCGGGAATTTCGGGATCGTGCACTTGCTCGAGCGCAGCCCACACAGCATCGGTTGTGATAACGTCCATCGCACGCATCTTACCACTCCGCCGAGGGGTCAATACGAAAGACTGCCGTCATCTCATCGAGCAGCGGCTGGAGGTGCTCAGTGTGGTAGCCGGAGCGCCCGCCGTAGCATGGTTGGACGGAATCAAGGGGTGGAACGCGATACCCCGCCTCTTCGAGCAGCGGGATAATTTCATCGAGCCACTGCCGACGAAGCTCTTCTTCGCCGGCAAAGATTCCGCTTGTGCGAAGTTCATCCTCGTACCGGCTTGGTTCGAAGATGCCGAGTGCATAGGGGAAGAGCATCTCGAGCGCTGCCTGCATTCGTGCACGGCTTTCATCGGTGCCTTCGCGCCCGAGCAGACGAAGCCACGTGCTTGCGTGGAAGGTGTGGTACTTGATCTCGCCGCGCACTTTCTGCGCTAATGCTGCAAGTGGTGCAAACGAGCTTTGCTCGAGCAAGCGGTAGCGGTTGCGTTCGGCGTAATCGAAGAGCGCATGGCGCATGAGCGCAACGGCGTAGTCTTGCGTGGGCAATTCAACCAGGTGGCAGCACCGAAACTGGCGCTCCTGCCGCGTGAAGGCAAGTGTATCCGGGTCGGGATGTCCCAGCTGGCCGAGCATGGTGTAGAGTGCCAGCGCGTGGCCGAGCTTATCCTGCGCGATGGAGGAAAACGCAATGTCCTCTTCCAGGATGGGGGCAAGCCCTGTCCACTCGCTATTGCGATGGCCGTAGATAAGCGCATCGTCGGCCATACGGAAGAGCAAATCTTCGAGCGCTGCGCGGTGTTCCATCATGAGCTGCTCGTTGGTTGATCAGTGTCTTTCTGCTGAAGACGCTGCTTCCAGGCGAGAATTTTCTGCATGACCTTGTAGCCGCTTGCGTCACGGTAGGTTTTCTCCGGCGTGGTTGCAAAAAGATCAGCATCGTCCGGCGAGAAGGTGATGATCTCGCTGGATTTGACCACCCAGAGATTGACGCACTCGGAGCGGCGGGCGTACTGCTCTTTGGCGAAGACCATTGCTAATTCCGCATTCGGCGCGTGAATGCTACCGACGTGAATGTGGCGTGCACCGCTTTTTGCTTGATGAAACACCTCGAACGTCTGAAGGTGCGATCCTTCGGGGACGCCCTCGAACGCTGGCTGCTCTTGGGGAATTCCCAGTCGCTCTACCCGCGGATCGAGGGAGCGCAGCGTTACCGAATGACTCATCGTTGACGTTCAGTTAGTTCGACATGTTCAGCATCGTCGGTTACCATGACAGTGCGCTCAATGGAGATTGTGCCGCCGTACTTGGCGTTGTGCGCTGCTTGGAGCACTGGTGCAAAGTCTTTCCGATACTGTTCGTAGTGCTCGAGCGTTGGTGCGTAGTACTGGATGCAGTAGCGCACGTGTGCATCATCGGCAGGCTTGAGGACCCGCGCAACCATGACATGCTCGAACATTTCCGTGTTCATGACATCGCGAATGTGCTCACGCAGCATCCACAGCCGCCATTCGTCCTCGATGGCGCGTGGAACGGTGCAGAGAACTTGGTAAATGACCATCGCGAGCGCAGCTGTAGGGTAGCCTGCGCAAAAATAGGAGCTGCTGGTGCAATACCTTGCGTGCGCGGGCGCAGAGTAGCGGGTACTATGGCAGCTCGATGAGCGCTACTTTTTTGAGTGCGCGTTCGGCAACGCTCTTGGGGAGGGGAGCGTAGTGCAAATCTGCGCAGTAGGCTTGTCCCTCGGTCAGTGCCCAGCGCAGGAAATCAACAAGTGCTTTCCCTTTGGCGCGATTACTCTGCTTGCGCGGGACAAGCAGCCAAGTAAATCCAGCAATCGGATACCCCCGTGGAGCATTGGTTATCGAAGCCCGCAAGTCTTCGGGAATAGTGCCGAGCATGCTTTCGGCTGCCCGGGTAACCTCACTCAGCGAGGGGAGAATAAATTCCCCAGCGTAGTTCTTGATCGCTGCATATGGCAAGTTGTTCTGCTCAGCATAGGCAAGCTCAACGTATCCGATGCTGCCGGAGGTTTGCTTGATCTGCCCTGCGACGCCTTCGTTACCTTTCGCACCGAGTGTGCCTTTAGGCCAGCTTACCGACGTTCCCTGTCCGTATCGCTGTTTCCAGTAGTTGCTGATCTTGCAGAGGTAGTCAGTGAAAATTGCGGTCGTACCGCTGCCATCGCTGCGATGGACGACAACGATCGGTTTGGAAGGAAGGCTGATTCCTGGATTGATCGCTGCAATGCGCCGATCGTCCCAGCGCTTGATGACCCCCAGGAAAATGTCCGCCAATACATCCGGAGTAAGCTGCAGTGGTTTGGGGAGCGAAAGGTTGTATGCGATCACGACTGCACCGAGTGTTGTCGGAATGTGCAGAATATCCGTACCACGCTTTTGGCGTGCGAGCGCAAGCTGTTCGTCGGTCATTGGACCGTCACTGGCACCGAAATCTACCGTTCCATCGGTAATCTGTTTGATGCCTCCGCCAGAACCGATGGACTGGTAGTTGAACTGAATGCCCGTTTTCTTTTTGTACACATCGAACCACTTCGAGTAGAGCACGTAGGGGAACGTCGCCCCCGCCCCGTTCAACTGCAGTTGAGCAAGCAGGCTGCTCGAAAGGAAAACGCAAAGAGCACTCGCAAGGAGAAGTCGCATAAGGCAGCAAAAAGTGACAAACCACACACGGCGCGAAACTAGCGATTTTCCTTGAGCGGAAAATGTTACGAATTGCTAACAGTCGCGGCAGCCTGCTCCCACAGTACCTGGCGATCGGAGAAGGGAAAGCGTTCATCTCCGACGTGCTGGTACTCTTCGTGTCCTTTGCCTGCGACGACGATCCAATCGCCAGCTGAAGCCATTCCAACTGCCAGTGCAATTGCCGAGCGACGGTCCAGCTCTTCGATGAACGTTGCGCGGCGTTTTTCCGCTGGCACCAATTCAATGCCGGCGCGGATATCGGCAGCAATTTGTGCGGGATTCTCTCGGCGGGGATTATCGTTGGTAATGATTGCGTAGTCGGCGTATCGCGCAGCGATTGCTCCCATCAGCGGACGCTTAGCGCGATCGCGCTCACCACCGCAACCAAAGATGCAGAAAAGTCGCGCGGTCGGCTCCATCATCGCCCGGCATTGCTGAAGGACCCGCTCGAGCGCATCGGGGGTATGTGCGTAATCCACAACGGCATGTGCACCCGTAGGAAGCGCGATCTGCTCCATTCGCCCTGGCGGGGCTTGCGCTGTCCGGAGTGCTTCCGCAAGACGTTCGAGCGAGTACCCACGCGCTGCCAGCAACACCAGCGCTAGCGACGCATTCTCGACGTTGAACCCCCCGACCAGTGGTGTGCTGATCTCGACCCTGCGACCATCATCCCATTCCAACCGCCACTGCGTACCACTGGCGGAGCGCTGCTCGGCAACGATCCGAACGTCTGCTTCGTATCCTCTTCCGACGCGGAGGACCGTTGCTTGCGTATCGGCAACCATGAACTGACTCCACTCGTTATCGGCAAAGATAACAGCAGGCACCCCAGCGGGTAGCATATCGAAGAGTCGCTTCTTCGCACGCGCATAGTTTTCCATCGTGCGGTGGAAGTCGAGATGGTCTTGGGTCAGATTCGTAAAGATCGCCCCGGCAAACTGCGTCCCCTCGACGCGCCGCCACCAGAGCGCATGCGAGCTAACTTCCATGGCAACTGCAGTAGCTCCACGCGAGAGCATCCATGCAAGCATCGCTGCAAGTTCAGGCGCTTCGGGTGTTGTATGGCGTGTCGGCTGGTGTTCATCGCCATAGCGAGCGCCGAGCGTGCCAATCACTCCCGATGGCTCCCCACATGCCGAAAGAAGATGCGCAAGGAGTGCTGTCGTGGTGGTCTTCCCATTGGTGCCGGTGACACCATAGACAGCCAGCTGTGCTGTCGGATTGCCATAGAGCGCATGACTCCAGCGTGCCAGCGCGCCCAGCAAGTCATCGCAAAGGATGAACGTGCAATCAGATGGCAGCGCCGATGGCACTCGGTCGGAGGCAACAACACGGCATCCCCGATCGTATGCATCGCGCAAGAAGGTGAGTCCATCGTGTTCTTTGCCGCAACGTGCAACAAAGAGCGTTCGCGCTGCTGCCTGCCGCGAATCGAGGACAATTCGTTCGATGATCTGAACGCGGTCGCCGATAACCTCACGCACTGGGAACACAGCGAGCAACTCTTCCAGCAAGCGCATTGGCCGATTGCCCAAGTAAGTTTGCGCGGCAAAACTACATGGCATCCACTGCATCAATGGAGACTCCTCCCCAGCGCGAGATGGGATTTCTCGACCACCTCGATGAGCTCCGACGCCGCATCATCAGCGGACTTGCGGGCATCGTGGTTGCATCTATCGGCGCCAGTTTCTTCATCAATGACATCGTCGAGCGCATTCTCCTTCGGCCTGCAATCGAGGCTGGGTTGCGATTGCAGAACTTGCGCCCGTTCGGCCAAGCATTCCTCTACTTCAAGCTCATTTTCATCTGCGGCTTCATCATTGGGTTCCCGTGGGTCCTGTGGAATTTGTGGCGCTTTGTTGCGCCAGGACTCTACGAACACGAGCGCCGCTGGGCACGGCAAATCACGGTATGGACAAGCATCTGCTTCCTTGCAGGCGTTGCGTTCGCATACTTCGGTATGATTCCCTCGATGATGGCATTTGCGAAAAGTTTTGGCTCGGCGCAGATCGAGAACATCATTGACGTCAACGAGTACTTGGGTTTCTTTGCAACGGTGATTTTGGCGTCAGGACTGATCTTTGAGCTTCCGATGATTATGTACGTCCTTGCGCGGGCTGGGATCGTTACACCAAAGTTCCTGAGTACCTATCGCCGCCATGCGATCATCGTGATTTTGATCATCGCTGCGGTGCTCACACCAACGCCCGATCCGATCAACCAGCTGTTTTTCGCTACTCCGCTCTACATCCTCTACGAACTGAGCATCGTCATCTCTAAATTCGCAGTGAAACGACGCGCAGTCGCCACCGGCGACCACCAATGAGACATCCGACCTTTGCACAACCGATCGAAGCACACCTGGAAGAATTCAACCGCACCCTCCCGCAGCGCGTGCGATCCCAGGTGCCGCTCCTCAACTTGGTCGTCCGCTACTTGCTCCGCAGCCGCGGCAAGCAACTGCGGCCAATGCTGGTTTTCGCCAGTGCAGGAGCATGCGGCGCAATCACCGACCGAACGCACACCGGGGCAGCAATGGTGGAGATCCTCCACACAGCGACGCTAGTCCATGACGACGTCGTTGACCAAGCACCAACGCGCCGGGGTTTGGCAAGTATCAACGCAATCTGGAAGAACAAAGTCGCTGTGCTCGTGGGAGATTTCCTGCTGGCGCGGGGCTTACTCCTTGCCGTCGAGCAGGAGGAATTCGACTTCCTCCGAGTGACAGCTCAGGCCGTTCGACGTATGAGTGAGGGCGAACTTCTGCAGGTGCAACGCTCCCATAAACGCAAGTTCGACGAAGAAACCTATCTCCGCATCATTCGGGATAAGACCGCTGCACTCCTTGCCGCTTGTTGCCAGATTGGCGCGCTCAGCGCAGGCGCTGACCAAACCAGGCAAGAGCAACTGGCAGCGTTCGGCGAGCGCATTGGGTTGGCATTTCAGATTCGCGACGACGTGCTCGACTACACCAGTCGCAGCACGATCCTCGGAAAACCAGCAGCGCACGATCTCCGCGAGGGCAAGGCGACACTCCCACTGTTGCGTGCACTCGAGCAGGCTCCGCCATCAGAAGCACAAGCGATCGTCAGGCTACTGCAGTCGTCGGCGCGACGCAATGGCCATATCGAGCGCATCATTGCATTTGTGGAGCGCTACGGCGGCGTCGAAAGCGCCATGGCAACAGCACGCACGCTCGTCGAGGACGCAATTGCTCAGCTCGACACTCTGCCGCAAACAGAATTCCGTGCAATGCTCAGCGCAATTGCACGCTACACTATCGAGCGAACCAAGTAGTCTTGAAGTGCACTGTTCCACCACTACCGAACTGATGCCATGCGAACCGACATTGCCCAGAGCAGCTTTTTTCCACTCGGCAGCGATGAGGTCGCTCAGCAGCGCCTATTCGTCCAAACCGTTTATGCCTGGATGACAGGTGGTTTACTCGTCACGACGCTGGCAGCGTGGGCAACGCTTTCTATCCCGGCAATCTTTGAGTTGAGCCTCTCGCTCCGCTGGGTCTTAGCAATTGCGATGATCGGACTGGTCCTCTACCTTTCAGCACGCATCGAACAGATGGCGCCCAGTACTGCAAAGGCGCTCTTTCTGCTCTACTCGGTGCTCACCGGCAAGACGTTGGCGGTACTTTTTTACGCCTACACTTCCGAATCGCTGGCAACGGTCTTCCTCATCACATGCGGAACATTTGCAGCAACGGCATTCTACGGCTATACCACGAAACGTGACCTCAGCAGCGTCGGCAGTTTTATGTTCATGGGACTTATCGGTGTCATCCTTGCGTCGCTGGTTAACCTGTTCCTGCAAAGTTCAGCGCTGACGTTTGCCACTTCGATCGTAGCGGTGTTGGTCTTCGTCGGCCTTACCGCCTATGACATGCAGCGAATCAAGGAGATGTATGCCATCGCTGCTCAAAATGAAGCGCGTGCGACTAACTATGCAATCATCGCTGCACTTGCGCTGTACCTGGACTTCGTCAACCTCTTTTTGAACTTGCTGCGACTGCTCGGACGCCGACGCTAATGGCAACGGTCCACTTTACACTCCATGCACAGCGGTTGCTCGGGAGCGGCAAGACCAGCCAAGCAATCGCAGTGCTCGAAGAAGGGCTGAAAGAGTATCCGACCTATGCAACCGCCTATGCGCTCCTGGCACGGGCGTACTTGCAGCTGCAAGACATTCCTACAGCCTACGAGATTGCAGCGCATGCAGTTCAACGTTTCCCGTACCATCGGGGTCTTGCACTGTTGCACGAGCAGCTCCAGGAGCTTTTGCGTTCCGATCAGACCTTTGGCGCAATTGTGGAAATTCCCTCCTCTGCCGAAGAGTCCGGTAGCAACGCAGTGTCACCGGACACAACCAATGCTTCCACTGAACCCGGTGTGTTCACGGAATCGAAGGACCTCGGCGCTGGAGAATCTGTCCTATCGCCCGTCCCAAGCGAGGTTGAAGCCTGGAATCTGGCGGCGGAAACAGAGCACCCTGTACCGCGTCAATCCGAAGCAGCCCCTGCTGAACCTGCTACGCAGGAACCACCTCCCCAGATCGAGATCAAAGCGCCACCGTTCGCTTTGGCAGACGATGCACCCGGCGATGAACCGCTCGCAACGCTCCAGGACGCAGAGAGTACGACTGCTCCTGCTGGTGATGACGCACAGGAATCTACAGTTACATCGGCTCACTTACGGGAAAACGAACCACCCCCGACGATGCGAATCGTCGAAACAGCAACGATTGATAGCCGCGCGATGCGAATGCTCCGCAGCAGCAATGTCCGGCTTATTCCTGGGTTGGAATTTGCGCCTCTTCGCATCGAACCCTCCTCGAGCCAACGACACGTTGCAGCAGTTGAGTTTCCTCCATTCCGCGCTATCCGAGGTTCGGAGCGCCAGCGGCGCGTGCGTTCTGCCGCGTCGGTTCCATCAACGCCTGCACAGTTAGAAGCTGAGCTTCGCGCACGCCATCCGAGTCAAGAACCAACGCACACCAGCACAACGGATTCACCCCAGAAAACATCCCTGGAGCTTCTTGCTGAGCGGCTGGAACGTGCACGAATTAAATCTCCAGAATCTGCGCGTACTGCACCAAACGAAAGTGAGGCCGAACCTGATGAACCCACCGTTATCAGTGAAACGATGGCACGTATTTACGAAAAGCAAGGCGCCATCGAACAAGCAATCAAAGCGTACATGATCCTTGCTCGGCAGTTTCCGGAGCGTCGTCCGTTTTTCGAGGAGAAGATTGCGCAGCTCCGCGCAAAGCAGTAGCCATGTTGATTCTCCCACGCTACATCATCCGCGCGCATCTACCACCGTTCCTGTTCGGAGCAAGCGTGGTGATGTTCCTTTTTTTGATGCAGTTTCTCCTCCGGGTGCTCGACGAGCTGGTCGGGAAAGGACTCAGTGCTGCGGTCATCGCCCAGCTTATCGTGCTCAACTTGGCGTGGATGGTGGTACTGGCCGTTCCGATCGGCATGCTCTTTTCCGCACTCATCACGTTCGGTCGGCTGGCGCAGACACACGAAGTCACCGCAATGAAAGCAAGCGGAATGAGTTTGCTGCAGATGATGCTGCCGGTGATTGCGATGGGAGGAATGTTGACGCTCGCGGTCTTTTGGTTCAACGATAGCATCCTTCCTGACGCAAACCACCGTGCGAAAACGCTGCTGATGGACATTCAACGGAAGAAGCCAAGCTTTGCGCTGCAAGCGGGGCAGTTCAGCACGCAGCTGGAAGGGTACACAATCCTTGCAAGAGCCATTGACACCTCGCAGCAGCATTTACGTGGGGTGACGATCTACGATCGGCGTGACATCAACCGCATGACAATCGTCAATGCCGACAGCGGCTACCTACGCTTTTCGCCGAGCTATCGCTACGTGTTGCTCGAACTCTACGATGGAGATGTGCATCAATACTCCCGCGTTCGGCGCGGCGACTACCGTTACATCCGCTTCGAGCGGCAACACGTGGTGATACCGGCGTATGGGTTTTTGCTCGAACGCTCGCAAGAGGGAGCCATCGCCCGCGGTGACCGCGAAATGCGCATCGCCGATATGGAGCGCATTGTCCGCGCTGCACGCCAACGACAGCAGACGCAGTGGCTCTCGGTCGAACAGACCATCAACGAGCATCTTGCGCGATTGCTCTGCGACACTGCATCACTACCCCCCTCCAGCTGGGCAGAACACGTCGCCATCGTTGCAAGTCAGCTTGGCACCATCGGTGGGCAGTACAACGACGCCGACCGCCAAGCACGGCAGTACGAAGTGGAAATTCAAAAAAAGTACGCTATCCCCGTCGCTTGCCTTGTGTTTGTATTGGTCGGATGTCCGCTGGGCATACGCACACGCGGCGGGTCATTCGGTACCAGCGCTCTCATCAGCGTAGGGTTCTACATCCTCTACTGGGCGTGTCTCATCGGCGGTGAAAAGCTTGCCGATCGGCAGATTCTCCCCCCGGAGGTCATGTGGAGCGCAAACGTGTTGCTCGCCGCCATCGGGGTGGTGCTCATTATCACGACAAGCAACGAATCATTTCGCCTGCTGCGCCGCTAGCGAATCTCCCGATGGAGTGTGTGGCGGCGGAGAAATGGGTTGTACTTGCGCAATTCCAACCGCTCAGGGGTGTTTTGGCGATTTTTCGTCGTCGTGTAGCGGGATGCTGGCTTTCCTTCTTTTGCCGCCTCGGTACATTCGAGTGTGATGATAACTCGTGCGCCTTTTTTCTTTGCCATGGGGTTGTTGCAGATGAGGAACAACAAAACACAGTGGAGCTAAGGAGATTCGAACTCCTGACCTCTGCAGTGCGATTGCAGCGCTCTACCAACTGAGCTATAGCCCCACGCTGTGATGCAGCGCAAAAATACGAGCTACATCACAACATCAGTCGGACTGTACCGTAGGCGTTGCGCGTCTTTTCAAAGCGCGCAGGCGATGGTGCGTGTGTTGCACGCTCCGGGGTATCCCCGGGCGGCATTAGTAGCGACGATATCCGCCGCGACCGCCACCACCGCCGTAGCCTCCGCGTGGACCTTGGCGTTGTGGGCGTTCGGCTTGTGGGCGTGCTTCGTTGACGGTGATGGTACGCCCCATGAACTGCATTTGATTGCATGCAGAGATGGCAGCTTCCGCCTCGTCGTCGTTGGGCATGTCCACAAATCCAAATCCGCGGCTGCGCCCCGAATCGCGATCAATAATCACGTGCGCATCGGCGACCTCGCCATAGGCGGAAAAGAGCGACTCAAGGTCGCTGTCGGTGGTGTGGTAACTCAAGTTACCAACGTAGAGCTTCATCGGACCAAACCAGAAAAATAAAACAAGGAACTCACCCCGCACTCGGCGTTGCCATGGCTTGCTGAACGATCGCTGCAAATGCAGCGGGGTGGTTCATGGCAAGGTCGGCAAGCACCTTGCGGTTGATGCTAATGTGCTTGGCATGGAGCGCAGCGATAAGACGCGAGTACGTCGTCCCATTGAGCCGCGCTGCCGCGTTGATGCGCACAATCCAGAGCCGGCGGAACGCGCGTTTTTTCGCTCGGCGGTCGCGGTAGGCATACTGCAAGCCTTTTTCGATGTGGTGCTTGGCAATTGTCCACAGCTTCGACCGAGCGCCCCAGTACCCCCGGGCACGCTTGAGAATCCGGCGGCGTTTGCGATGTGCTGCTGCTTTATTGACACTGCGTGGCATTGGAATGCCTCCAGTCAATTGGTGATACACTCAACACTGCGGCGCACGGAGAGCAGTCAACCCGTGCAGCCAGCAGAACCATTTCCGAACGTTTGCCCAATGCGCCCATTCCGAGGCTCAACCGAGAAGGAGCTGCGCGCGAACGAGCGCCAGATTTGCACGATCAACGAGTGTGGTCTTCCGCAGCGATCGTTTTCGCTTCCGATCCTTGCTCGTGAGAATATGGCTGCGGTAGGCCTTCTCGCGCATGATTTTGCCTGTTGCGGTCACTTTGTAGCGCTTTTTCGCGCCACTATGGGTTTTCATTTTTGGCATCGTTAGTCCTGCTCGTCGTTGGACTGTTGTTGCATGAGTTTTTGGTACTTTTTGATTTTCTCTTTGTCGGGCGCAAGGATCATCGTCATCGTTCTGCCTTCCTCACGGATGGGCTGATCGAATTTAGCAACATCTTCGAGCCGCTGCCAGAATTGCTGGAGAATCTGTTCGCCGAATTCTTTGTGTGTGATTTCGCGACCGCGGAAGAGCACCGTTACCTTGACTTTGTTGCCTTCGAGCAGAAACTGGCGGGCATGACGCGCTTTGAAATCCAAGTCGTGGGTGTCGGTGACGATTTTGAGGCGAATTTCTTTCAGCTGCGTTTGGTGCTGCTGCTTCCGCTGTTGCTTTTCGCGTTTGTGCTGCTCGTACTGGTACTTGCCGAAGTCAATGACCCGACACACGGGCGGATTTGCCTGCGGGGCAACTTCGACAAGATCGAGCCCTCGGTCGTAGGCAATCTTGAGCGCATCCGAAATCGCCATGATGCCGAGCATACCGCCTTCGGCATCAACGACGCGCACCACTGGTGCTGTGATTTCGTTATTGATTCGAACCTTCCGCACAGATTCGACCGCCGTCGAACGACTTCTCAATACACAAAAGCTCCGTTACACGAAAGACCCGCTGTGCTCCCTCCTCGGACGGCGGAGCATCGCTGGGGCAGCGATGGTAGAGTAGACACCACAATCAACTTGCCAAGTTCAAGAAACAAAGAAACAATCGCAGCGCAAAGATAGCAACTCTTCGTCCAAAAACAAAATCGGCTCGCAATGTGCTTGCGCAAACAGAGGGTGCACTTTCTACTCGCTCACCAACCTCTCCCCACCTTGGCAAGGCATTTGCAGCAGACCCTTGCGATGGAACGAACTCTATCCTCCTCCGATGGAACGACTCCCACTGACCGTCTGCATTATCGCACGCGATGAGCAGGAGCGCTTGGGCAGGTGTCTCGATTCGGTCGCTCCGATCGCTGCGCAAATCGTCCTGGTTGATACTGGCTCAACCGACGAAACTGCCACCGTCGCTTCTCGCTACGGCGCCGAGGTGCACCACTTCCACTGGTGCGATGATTTTGCTGCTGCGCGGAATGAATCACTCCGCTACGCTCGCCAACCATGGATCCTCGTCCTCGACGCCGATGAGGTGCTCCTCACTCCAGAGGCCGTCGCCAGCGCAATCGCCACTGCAGCGCCTTCGATCGGCGGTATCCTCACGACGGTTCACTCGCTTTCAACTGCAGGCGGAGCACCACCGACACGCTATGCAACGCAGGTAGTGCGCCTATTCCGAAATGACGAGCGTCTCCGATACGAAGGCATCGTGCACGAGCAAATTCTGCCGTCAATCCTTCGCACAGGATTTCACATCATGCCGAGCAGCATAGCAATCGAGCATCACGGGTACGCGCTCGATCCAGCGCAGCTCCGCCGCAAGCAAGAGCGGAACCTTCGGCTGCTCGACCGCGCCATCGAACGCGAGCCGCAGAGCGCGTTCTACCGCCTCCACCGCGCCAAGACTCTGATGGCACTCGGGCAGTTCGATCGAGCACGCGCAGACCTCGAGCATGCGCGGAGCACTGCCAAGAACAATGGCACGCTGCTTCCGCAAATTCTCCTCCAACGATCACTCCTTGCATCAATCGAGGGACGCGACGACGATGCGATCGCAGCCGCTCAGGAATCGTTGCGCCTTGTGCCCGATCATCCAATGCCGTGGTTTTTGCTCGGAGACATTTACGAACGCCAGGGCAACCTGCGCGCAGCACTCGAGGCATTCGAACACGCAAGGCAAGCGATAGAGCACCCCTCGCCACAGGTTGCCATCATCGGCACAGTAGAAATTCCGCGCGATGTTCTCCACTCCCGCATCCAACGTTTGCGTAGCATGCTCGACTCCCGAGCAACGGCCACCCAACGCATAAGCGCTCCTACTACAGCCCCACCGGTTTTGCCCATACACCAGGAAAATCCCATGAAAGAACCATCCCCGCAGCAGCCGCTGGTAACACTTGCGATGATCGTGCGCGACGAGGAAGACGTTCTTCCCGATTGCCTCCGCAGCATCCGCGATTGCGTTGATCAAATTGTCATCGTGGACACTGGTTCTCACGATCGCACAATCGCCATTGCGGAAGAGTTCGGTGCAGAGGTGTATCGCTTTCCATGGTGCGACGATTTCGCCGCAGCGCGGAATGAATCGCTCCGCCATGCGCGTGGGGAGTGGATCCTCTACCTCGATGCCGATGAGCAGCTCGACGCTGAGTCTGCACGCCAGCTTCGTGCGTTGCTCCAACAGCAGCCACCGCAGGTCGGCGGCTTGCTCTGCACGATCGTCAGTCCCCATCGGGTTGGCATGGGCGGCAGAGAAACCCACCGTGGCGCCTATCCACGCCTGTTTCGCAACTACGGCTATCCGCGCATTGCATTTCGTGGACGTGTCCACGAGCAAATCACCCCAGCAATCATCGAATGCGGCGGCGCGATCGTTCACTCGCCGATCGTCATCTGCCATCGCGGCTACGATATTCCGCCTGAGCAATTGGAAGCAAAAGTTCGCCGCAACTACCGCTTGCTCATCCAGCATGTGCAAGAAGAGCCACTCAATGCCTACGCATGGTTCCAACTGGCGCAAACGCTCGCGCGGATGCAGCTTTTTACCGAAGCAGAACGCGCATTTGGCTTTGCGCTCCAGATCGGGCTTTCAGCACCGCTGGCAGCATCGGCAGCCAGCGCTCTTGCCTATGTGTGTGGCGTCCAAGGCCGATATGAGGATGCACTCCGCTGGGCAGAAGAATCGCTCCAGAAGGTCCCCGACCAAACGCTGGCACTCAATTACAAGGCGCATGCTCTCGTTGCGCTCGCTCGCTACCACGAAGCTGCCCGAACCTTCGAGGAATTGCTTGCGCGTCTTGATCGGTGCTTGCCACTTTCGGTCGGCTTCGAAATCGAACTCGACCGCCAGCAAATCGAACACCAGCTGCAGCAGGTTTTGAAGCGGAACAGCGAGGCAATTCTGAATGCTGGCTAAACGCAAACTAAAATGTTGGTACACGTGTAACGTTGCCGCCGCTAATTGCGACTAAGTGCTCGCGCCAAGAGCACGCAAAACACACGACGTGCCAAGAAAACGGCGCATGTGTGTTCCACCATTTCTGTTTTGGAGGGTCTTCGCTATGAAGAAGCTCGGACTGGCAACGCTCGCCGTTGCCCTCATGGCAGCACAGGTGATGCTCGCTGCCGATCAAGGAAAGAGCGCTGCAAAGGCAGCGCCTGCAAAGCCTGCTGCGGAAGCAAAGGTTGCTCCCGCAACATCGCCTGCCCCGACGACTGCCCCAGCGGACAAAGCGTCGGAGCCAATGGCAAAGAAGGGCAAAAAGCATCACCACCACAAAAAGTCCGACAAGCCTGCCGAACAACCCAAGTAAGCACGGCAGCGCTTCACCGCTGGAAAGCGGCTTGCACGTTCATCAGTGCAAGCCGCTTGTTTTTTTGGCTATGATGACGCATCGAACCAGGTGTTGCCTATTTTTGCACCAGTGCGTCTGTGCTCTTGCATTATGTTTCACCACTTTTCACGGAGTTCCAATGAAGCATCGTTTCCTTGCGCTGATGCTCGGTGCATTCGTTTTTTTTCTGGCTGGGTGCGAGGATAACACCACCAACACTCCGGTCACGTTCATTCCGGCACCGCCATCGAATCTGATGGCTCTTTCGATAGACGAAACAACGGTCCGCCTCAAGTGGACACCGTCACCGTCTGAGTCCAACGCGGAGTTCAAAGGGTACCGAATCTCTGCGACCAGCGGTACACAGACTTTCACCCCAGTGACTGTAGGTAAAGGCGAAACGATTGTTGACATCAAGGGCCTTGACGCAGGGAAGACCTACACCTTCACTGTTGCCTCCTACACGAACGACACCGCGTCGGCGGGCATCTCGATTCAGTGGGCAGGCGCAAAGCGTTTCCGCGGCATTCGCGCATTTGAAACCGCGTCTGCCAACGGCAGTGGCATTCGTCTGCTCGATGGCACAAATCTGACCATCGCCAATGGCACCCAGTGGGACGTCTGCCTCGATACCCGCACCGTCAACAATCAAGATAACTGGGCATTTGGTTCACCGCAAGCAACCACGTACACCGACACCCTAGGACGCTTCATTCGGGGGGCACAGGCAGGGCAACTAGCCAAAGCGACGATTATCTTTAGCGATAGCACCGCCCAAGGGTACGTGCCCTATTTCGTTGTTGCTGACTCGCTCGAGGCGGTGTTCGAATCGCAAGCACTTGGCACAGGGAAAAAGCAAGTGCAAATCACGATTGAAAATCTGCAGAACCAAGCCAAGAGCATTGTTTTCTACGCAATGGTTGCACCAGACAACTCCGCCAACCCACCGGCAAACCAATACCGCTTTGCAAAGATCTTGCTGAAAGCAGCCGGCGGAAGCATTCTCCAGGGTACATCGCCGAATCGGTACGTCGAGATTGACTACTCGATTCAAACAGCGGTTGGCGTGCCCTATGCGTTGGTCAAAGGCATGATGTCGCCTGGCACTACGCCCATTGTGAAAATTGGATCGCAATCGCTACGCTAACTATTGGAGGATCCGATGAAAACGACACTTGCACTCATTGTGGCACTTGCCGTCAGCGCCGCTGCGCAAGCGCCCGTTGTGAAAAAGGGCAGCACTCCCCAACCAACTGGACAGCAGCCCACCGAGCAAGCAGTGCCTACGGTGAAGAAAGGCACATCGCCCCAGCAACCAACCGAGCAAGCAGCGCCTGTGGTCAAGAAAGGTGCAGCTGAGCAGGACAAACAAGTGCCAGCAAAAAAGAAGAAAACCAAAAAGAAGCGCTCGGTAAAAAAATCACAGCCTTAAGGCTGGTCCAACGCATCGCAGGCTCGACAGCGCGGAGCATCATTGCTCCGCGCTGCGTTTTTTGATCTGTACCTCGTGGAGTGCGCTGTATTTTTGCGCCTCGATGCACCGCTAGCTCAAGTGGTAGAGCAGCTGACTCTTAATCAGCGGGTTCGGGGTTCGAGTCCCTGGCGGTGCACACCCAGCGTATCGCACCATATTGCCCGTGCGTCAGCAGTAACAACTTGCGCCACGACGGTTGTATCCGCGCGGCACGCAAGGTACACGAACCCACCGCCTGTCCACGCAACCTTCGTAAACGCGCCATAGCGTGTCCGTCGCGATTTTCCCCCATTGCCCGAGACGACACACACGAAGCGATCGCCCGGATGCTCGATAATCTGGACATCGTGATCATGGCCGCAGAGGTAAAGCATTACCCCATGGCGATCGAGAATCGGCTTGAGCTGCTCGACGAGCAGCTTCGTATCCCCGTAGAGTCCATACGAGCGGAGTGGATGGTGCCCGACGACAATTTTCACCGTTGCAGTGGTCACTGCAAGCGCACTATCGAGCCACCGGAGCTGCCGCCGCCGGCTTGAGCGATCAGAGAGCAGTTCGTCAGTATCGAGCACATAGAGCGCGACCGCCGTCTGCGCTGCTGTGAGCGTGACCGCATAGTACGGTGCGGGAAGATACCACCGCCGATTCTGCCGCCCATAGGCAATCTGCGCCTCAATACTGCCGCGGTGATCATGGTTCCCCAGCGCAATAATCCACGGCACGAGCAGCGCACTGTCCGCATACACTTGCTCCCACCGCTTTCGGAACAGCGGATCTTGCGCTGATGACACCCCACTGGGGTAAAAGTTATCGCCGGTAGAAACCACTGCATGAGGCCGCTCCGTACGTGCAACGAGCGCCATCGCGCGTGCGACAGCAAATTGCGTTGGCATGCCACTTCCCCAATCCCCCACCACAAAGAGACGAACGCACGTGCTATCACCAGTGAACGAGCAAAGCGACCGAGCCTTGACTGGAGGAGCATCCTCGACCACGTGGGAATTCTCCCCATCGAGGACAACACGGCTGTAGTACCCCAGCGACTGCCATTGAATGCATGCGCCAAGCACAAGGAGTGCCACGATTGCTGCAGCAACTTTCATTTGCATGGAACGCCAAGGTAGAGGGGAATCGTGCGCCAGCAAGTGTTATGAAGAACAGTGGGGCGTATTATTGCGCGTAGCATCGAGGCAGATAGTGCCAGGTATGTTTTTTGCAACGTTCCGAATCAACCGAATACGGAGCATTGACAATGCGAATGTGCGCCGCTGTGTTGCTGAGTCTGGTGGCAACTGTTCACCTTGCCGCTGTGGGACCGTGCGATGGTAACAAAGCCTGCGTCGGGCGTGCGTACACCGGAAGTGTTGCAACGGGGCAGAACCACCATTACATCAACGTCGCAGCCTCGCCATCTCTGCGGAGTATTTCCACACAGATGACCGTTGAACTGTGGATCAACGCTTCCCGGCAGAACGGCGGACGTGTCATCATCGCAGGCATCTGGGGCCCCTATAGCGACGACAACGACGTTTGGCTCTTTTCGATTTCCCCCAGCGACCAGCTCACCTTCGAAGTCAACGGGCCACAAGATCGTGGCAGCCAAGACAACACGGTCGCCAGCGCACCCTTCGGCAGCTACTACGGGCGATGGACGCACATTGCCGCAACGTTCGATGCCGGCATCGTCCGACTGTACATTGATGGCGTCATGCAAGACTCTGCCTACAATGCGCAGCAGCCTGCCACGCGTCTTCGGCAGCCGCAGAATCCAGCCTCCGCGCTGAAAATCGGCAGCATCAATGGATTTTTCGACTCCCCGCAAAATCGAGCATTCGTCGGCCAGCTCGACGAATTCCGCATCTGGAACCGCGCACTCGGACGCCAGGAGATTGCCTGCAATCGCTTCCGCTCCCTCGAAGGGAACGAACCAGGGCTTGTGCTCTACTTCCGCTGCAACGAACAGGAAAACGACTTCCTCACACCGCTCTGTGACGCATCGGGCAATGGCAACCAAGGGCGCCTGTTTAGCGGGGCAACCTGCCGACCACCCTCCCCGCCGCGGATCATTCCCCGTAGCACGACCGTAAGCCCGCAGAACATTTCCGAACAGTTGGACTGCGATTCGACGCGCACGTGGATCATTACGCTTGCGGACACAACCGAGTGCGGCAGCAGTGTCACGCTCTCCGTTGGAGGGCGGGATCGCTCGTTCTTTCGCGTTAGTCCTGCTTCGCTTGTGCTCCCGCCTGGCGGGGTGCCACAAGTCGCATCGGTCACCTACAGCGGGTACTTGACAGGGAACATCCAAGCATTCGTCCGCATTGCCGGCACCAATCGTTGCAGTGCTAGCGACACGGTGCAGATTCAGCTCAACCGCCGTACCGAACTCACCTACCGTCCCAGTCGCATTACGTTCGATACGCTCTTTTCTCGCTGCCCGAGCCGCGCGCTGCTCGATACGACCATTCGTATCTGCAACGAAAGTGCTGCCCTTGGCACGCCCCAGCCGATCGCAATCACCGGCGCTGTGACGCGGCAGCCGGCGATTTTCCAGGCGTTCCCAGCCGGTGGTGGCTCATTCCCGATTGTGCTCCAGCCAGGCGAGTGCGCCGACATCACGGTCCGTTTCTTCGCACAGGATACAACGGCGCTCTTCTTGGACACCCTCTACATCCTTTCGACCGATCGCTGCCCAGGCAATGGCATTATTCCCCTTGCAGGTCGCACACAGCAGGTCTTTGCGATTCGCCGCGCAGATGGGCAAACGCCGATTGGCTCGCTGCAATTTCCCCCAACATGCCCGGGGGACCTATCATCCCCGCAGGCGTGGAATTGGTACAACCTCACCAGCCGTCCGCTCACGATTGATAGCGTCGTTTTTCCACGCGTGCTCGTTGCGATCCGATTGCCCCGACTGCCGTACACCCTTGCTCCATCGAGCCAAACAGGCGAACTCGAGAAGTACTTCCGCTTTCGTCCGCTCGTGCCGGGTGTGGTTCGCGATTCGATCGTGTTCTACGCACACCTGCCCGGCGAGCCATGCCAGTTCGTTATCGCAATTCCGTTCAGCGGTCGCGGTCTCGACAACGACGTTCAATTCACCACTGGCGCGATTGATTTTGGCAATGTCATCGTCGGCCAAGAAGCTCGGCAAGACGTCGTGCTCCGCAACAACAGCCCAACTGACGTGATGACCGTTTCGCTCTACCTCAAGCGAGGCGAAGAATTCATCCTCCTGCAGCGGAACATTCAACTGGCGCCACAACAAACGCGAATGCTCAGCAACATCCTGGCATTCCGACCGACCGAGCCGCTCGACTACACCGATACGCTCTGCCTGTTTGAACAGCGCTGCTACATGACGGCGTGCATCCCTGTCCATGGGCGGGGGATTATCGAGCGATTTCGTTACGAGCCGCCCGTGCTGCGCATCGAGCGCGTGCTCACCTGCGATAGCAGCACGGCAACCATTGACATCATCAACGAATCGAGCATTGAGCAAATCCTCAGCAACGTCCGACTCGATGATCCTTCCGGCTATCTGTTCGCTGTGGACACGCTCACTGGCCAGCGGACAATGCTTCCACCGACGCTCCGAATTCCAGCGGGGGGACGAGTGCGCCTTGCAATCCGCTTTGTGCCACCAGCCGGCGGCCAACAAGATGTCGCGATCGTTGGTTTGATTCGCTATCGCTCTTCGAGCGGCGAGGAGTGGCTCGTTCAAATCCGCGCAAATTCCGTCACGCCGAAGCTCTACGTCACCCCCACAACCGACTACGGCACACTCGAAGTCGGAGAGACTCGCGATGATACGCTGGCTGTCGAGAACATTTCGCCTGTGCCTGTTCGCATCAGCCAACTGGTGCTGCCTGCAGGCTACACCCTTCAAGGCACAATTCCACCGCTGCCAGTCGTTCTCGCTCCGCGTGATTCAGTGCTAGCAATTGTGCGCTTTGCACCGACAAGCGTTCAGACGTACGATGCGCCAATCACCGCCGAGAGCGACTGGCCCTGCAACAATGTTCGCTCCAGCGGCGAGCTGCGTGGGCGGGCGGTCATCTACCGCTTGGATGCTCCGATCAGCATCCAGAACTTCAGCTACGTCCGCCCTTGCGAATGTGTGTCACGTGAAATTCCCCTGGCCAACAATTCGCTCATCCATCCGATGACCATTGATACGCTCCGTATTGATGGTGTCGGCATCCCAAACGCCACACCGCAGCTGTTTTCATTTCGCTCGACCTACTATGACCTCGGCGGCAGCCAACTGCCCTACATGATTCCACCGCAGACGACCGATACACTTACGATAACGTTCTGCCCACGAACAGCAGCGGATACCACGCAATTGGTCGCCAGTGCACGGCTCCTGATTGCTGCGCATGGTGTCGGCTGGAGCGATACCTACACGGGGTTTCTCATCGGACGCCGCGCGCTGACCTTCCGTCCGCAGCCGACGCAGTTCACGTTTCCGGTTACACTTGTGGATGTGGATGCTGCCGTCAATCCCAGCTCTCCGCCGGTAGCGCGGCTGACGATTCCGTCGCTGGCGCTCAATCCATTCCAAGACACCGTGCAAATTGATTCGATCGCGTTCCTTCCTGATGAGCGGGTCTTTCGCTACACGCTCACGAATGAACGTAACCAACCAGTCACACTGCCGATGACTCTTCTGCCGAACGGACAATCCGCGCTCAACATACGCTTTGACTTCCGACCGCGCGCGCCGCGCACATATCGCGCGCGCGTTGCGATCTACTACAGCAAGCCATGTGTGGACGTGGACACCACGATCGTCGTCGTCGGCGTCGGTGCAGCGGGGTTCCCCTATGCGATGTACATGCAGTTCGATTCAGCAGCGGTTGCGGTGGATACTTTCCGCGTCGTTTCCTGTGATACACTCCGCGTGCCGGTGTACCCCTCCCGTGCATTCCCGAAGACCTCCCCACAGCGGAGCATCGTTGATCTGACCTGCCGCTTTGCATACGATACAACGAAACTCCACCTGGAACGCGTGACCTCAGCATATGGAAGCGTCGCCTCGGTGGTGGAAGATGCCTCGGGCGCGACAGTGCAGCTTGCCAGCCTCCTCGATGTGGATTCGCTCGGGCAGCTCATGGTCGCGCACTTTACTGTCCGTCGGCAGCAGAGCGATACCGCAACGATCGAGCTTCGCGATTTCGACTTCAACACCACCGAGATTCTGCGCTACGATTTGAGCACAACGCGCGGCGACCGCGCGATCGTCTTCATCGAAACCGCGGCAATTGCGCTTGTGGCGCCCCCCTCGCAAGGGGTACTCTCCTTCGATAGCGTGCGCGTCCTCGACTGCGAGCAGCGGCAAATCACTATCCGCAATACTGGCGATGTTCCAGTTCTCATTGACTCAATCCTGCGCTTGCCACCAACAGTTCGAGCCATTGCATTCGTTCCTGATCGCACCGTTCCACGCATGCCAGGCGAAGAAACAACCATCACGCTCGAATACTGCCCGCGAGACTTTTCCCAAATGGACACGATCGCCATCGTTGCAAGCACCGTTCCCTGTTGGCGCGACGACTCGATCCGCATCGTTGGCAGAGGCTACGCTCCCCTATTTCCGCTGCGTATCACGACCGACGGCACTAGTCCCGTCGCTCCGCAAGCTCGCGGCGGGACGCTCGGCGATACGGTCACCATTCCGCTCCTGCTCGACCGCGACGTGGCAGCGACCTATCGCGGCAGGACGTACTGGCTGCAGGATTTCTCATTTGGCTTCCGAGTCCGGTGGAACCACACGATGCTGAAATTCCTGGGCATCACCCCACGAATGTCGGTCGGAATCATCCGTGATAGCTTCGATTTCCCCAACCAGCTTCGCGTCAGTGTTGAGCACGCAACAGCAATGCGCGCTGATACATTCGCCCTACTGCACTTCCGCATCACTGTTCCCGATACCGCAGCCGATGTACTCGTTATCGAACCTACTGGCCCAGTGCGAACTGATTCGCTGCTCTTCCTCGATGTGCAGCTGCTCGGCAGCACAACGCCGATCGTAACCAGCGGAAAATGTGGCACAACGATCGCGCGATCGAGTGGGGCCGGCTTGCAGTCCATCGAGCCGAATCCAGCCGATGATGTGCTGCGCATCCGCTTTGCGCTCATCCAGGAGGCATCCCCAGAGCTTCGTGTGTACTCCACCCGTGGCGATTGCCTGCTGACGAGGGCAATTCCGCAGCCGCTAGCGCCCGGCACGCACACCCTTGAGCTTCCGCTTGAGAAGCTCCCAGCAGGGGTGTATCGGCTTGTTCTGCGCGCAGGGACGCTCCACGATGAAGGCACCTTCATTCGCATCCACTAGCAGAGGCCTTCTCACTGCCGCGGGCAACGTTTGCGCCCAGCAACGGTGCGGAGCACTGAGCGCTACACCCGCACAAGCTCACCAAGCGCGAGAAGCTCTTCCCATTCAGCTCGACCAATCGGAGGAAGCTCGTGCTCCAGCAGAGCACGGACACTTTCGACATAGGCGCTCCGCCGCGCACCAACGAGCGTGCACGTTACCCCTTGCGTTGCCAGTGGCACTGCAATGGCAAGCTGCGCGATGTTCATTCCATCGAACGGCGAGCCGAGCACTTGTTTGGCACGCGTGGCGATAGCGTCCAGACGTGGCAACGCGCGGTGCGCCCAGTAGCGGGTGAGCATTCCAAAGACCTGCTCGATTGCGGTGCGGTACCGCTCGACCCACTGCCGTACCTGCTCTGTTGGGTGACGCATGACCGCATCGAGTGCTTCGCGAATGCGCGGCAGGAAGTACTGCGTCTCCGTTTCGTGCCACTGCTCGAGACTGTCGAAACGATCCCAGAGCGTTGCCAGCTGTTGCGCAGGCGAAAGGTAATCGGTCAGTAACTCTTTGCTTTCAGCATCGAAGGGAAGCCCAGGCAGCAACGTAGATGCGAAATGCTCCTCCATTTGCATTGCCTCCGCAAGACGAGCGGCGATGTCGCTTTCAGAGGGAACAGGTTCCGAACTGGCAGCATGGACAGCAAGTCGCACAAGCGAATTCTGAACAACTGCGTTGAGTGCTCGATTGGTCATCACAACAAGTCCGCGCTTCCTTGCAAACTCAAGGAATGTCTCTCCCCCGTTGTTTGGCTCGGTTGCGATACCCGGCTCAAGCAGATTGAGTGGGGCCTGGACAATCCGAAAGTGATGCTCTGGCCCGCCAATGCGCTCGGCAACATCCCACAGAAGCTCCAGGCTCACAAAACGCGGGTCGTCTGCCGGCAAACCGAAGGAATTCGACGAAACACCATACCACCGGATGCGTCGCGCGCGTGCTTCGTTTTCGAGGTAATGGAACGCCAGCTCAATGCGGTAAGAAAATTCTGCGCGTGCCTGGTCGAGCGGCATCCCTTCTCGGTGTGCGTGGAGCAAAAAGTACTCTGGGTTGTGGAGAAGGTAGCCATCGAGGTACGGCGTTCCGATGTGGCGGAGGGAGCGGTCGAGCTGATCTTGGAGAAATTCCGGATGCATGCAATGCCAGAGTCCCTCCTCGTACTTGACCACTTGCGGGAATGCATGCCCTTGGTGCTCGCGTTTGAGCGCACGATTAAGGTTGCGCCCTTGAATGTACCCTGCTTTCGATACGATGACGAAGTGCTCGCGCGAAAATCCCTTGTGCTTTGTAAGTGAAGCAACCACCTGCCCGATGAGTTCTTCTGCACTTCCGTCCGAATACGTTGCAGCCGTATCCACTACGTTGATGCCGCTGGTGAGGGCACGCTCAAGTGCAGCGTGGTGCTCTGGGTCGTGGAGGTGCATGCGGTAGGTACCGATCCCGACAGGCGAAGCGAGGATGCTGCCGTGCCACCGCACAAATGGGATTGCAGGAAACCGCTCTGCGTACTCTTCGGTCAGGCTCATGGGAGGCTCCGTCGTAAATGTGGTACATCACGCCGCTGGTAACTTACGACATCCGCAGAGAAATGGCTCGTCCATGCTCTACAGGTGGACTAGCAGCTCCGTGCAGCACGGCTACGTACAGCTCAGCTGGCTTGGACGTTTAGCCTGCACAACAACACGCACGTGGCCGCGCTCGGCATACTTGCGCTCAAATGGAGTGAGCACGTCGTCGGTATCGAGCAGCCTGGTTGTGTATTCCCACCCGAGCACCGACAGTGCCAGAGAGAACTCCTCTGCGTACCACTCTTGGTTGGTCCGAAGCTCTATCGCACGCGTTGTCGCAAGGATCACTGGAAAAATCGGGTGCCCATGCCACCGCCGCTGGAGCTGCCAGCGCTTGGGATAGGGATTGGGATAGAGCAGATACGTCTTTGCAAACACAATCCCAGCGCGCTGCACAAGGAGCCAGAACTCCTCCAAGCGAGCACGGAGGAGAAACGCATTCTCCGGAAGCGGCGGTGCTTTGCGGAGTCGGACTTCCGAACGATCAACACCGATGACCGTCGCCTCAGGATAGAGCAACGCAAGAGCACGGGTGCTGCTGCCGGTGCCACATCCTGCGTCGAGAAGGAGCGGCCGCTGGCGCGCAGCATCCATCGCCAGACGCTCCAATGCGGGCAGGATTGCCTGTTCCATCGTCTTGCTTATTGGTAGCCGAAACTGGGTGCGCTGATGCTTAGTGACAAGCGTTACAATGCGCTGGCGAGTATGTTCGCTAACTTTGCTGGGAACCTCAGGCATCGCACGTATAGAGCCAATGGATGACCGAACCTTGATCGAGCAGGCAAAGGCAGGCGATAAACGGGCGTTTACCGAACTCTACCATCGCTACCGTCAAACGGTGTACAGCTTCTCCTATGCTGTCTGCCACAACAAAGACTACGCCGAAGATGTTGTCCAAGACACGTTCATCAACGTCTTCCGCAAGCTGCATCAATACGACGGCCGGGCAAAATTTACAACGTGGCTCTACTCGATCGTCGTCAACAACTGCCAGATGCACAATCGCCGCACACAACTGGAGCAGGCGACTATTTCCATCGAGGACTTAGCCGAAGCCGAACGCCAGCGCGACCACGTCATCGAATTTCCTGACCGCGAAGACTACCACCCCGACGCCATCGTCGCAGCAGAAGAACTGCGTGAAGCGCTCTATGCTACACTCCAGAAGCTTCCGCTCGACTATCGGCTTTCCTACATCCTCCGAGACATCGAAGGACTCAGCAATGAAGAAGCCGCTGAGGTGATGGGCGTAAGCTTGCCTGCGTTCAAATCTCGGCTACACCGTGCACGCACCTTCATTCGTCAGCAACTCCGAGACTTCTCTGCCTGATGGGTATGGCACTCGATATCGGACAGCTCGGTGTCATTGCAGCAATTGCCTTTGCGACATCGGTCGTCGGGGGGATGGTCGGCATTGGGGGTGCAGTGCTTCTGATTCCCGCATTCTTAGCCATTCCACCGCTGTTGGGATTGCCTGCGCTCGATATGTACCGCGTCAGCGGAATCACCAGTGTGCAGGTGTTGGCATCGTCGCTTTTAGGGGCGGTTCTTCACAGTAGGCGTGGCGTCTTCGATCTTCGGCTGGTGCTCGCCGTCGGGATTCCGCTCATGCTCACTTCGTTCATCGGAGCAATGCTCTCGGGCAGTGTCAGCACACAGTTTCTGGAAGCACTCTTCGGAGCAGTGGCAATCATCGGTGCGGGGATGTTGCTAGTGCGGCCGCGCGATACCGAATCGCTCGAGTACACCCTCTCGTATCCCAAAGCGATTGGGATTGCTCTCCCGGTCGGACTCTTTGGCGGGATGGTCGGCATGGCAGGCGGATTTCTTCTCAGCCCTCTCCTTGTGACCACTGTGGGTGTCCCGCTCCGAGTGACGATTGGCTCAACGCTCGGAATTGTCATCATCGGTGCTCTGGCAGCAGCGCTTGGCAAAGTGATGGCAGGAATGGTTGAGCCCATTCCTACTGCTGCCGCGATCATTGGTGCACTTCCGGGGATGTGGGTTGGCGTGCGTATCAGCTACCGCTTGCATACAAAGCACCTTCGGTGGATCCTCGCAGCGATCATTGCAGCAATCGGTGTTGGAATGCTCATTCGTATTGTGGGGTGAATCTCTCCTGCAGTTGCTGCATCGTATTTGGTAGCACGAACCCTGATGTTTCACAATCCAACGCTCGACGATGTTTTTCCGCCAGATCTACGAAAAAGGTTTAGCGCACGCCAGCTACATGGTCGGTTGTCAAGCCAGCGGAACGGTAGCTGTCATTGATCCCCAGCGGGATGTGGACGTGTACCTCCGTATTGCCGAACAGGAGAAGCTCCGCATTACGCACGTGCTCGAAACGCATATCCACGCAGATTTCCTCTCCGGCTCGCGTGAGCTTCAGCAAGTAACAGGTGCAGAGCTTTACCTTTCCGATGAAGGAGGCCCCCAGTGGCAGTACCAGTTTCCCCACGTTGGACTCCGCGATGGCAATACCTTCATGGTGGGGAACATCAAGTTCGAAGTCTGGCATACACCCGGCCATACACCGGAGCACATTTCGTTTCTGGTGACCGATACTCCTGCTTCCTCGAAGCCGATTATGTTCTTCAGCGGCGACTTTGTGTTCGTCGGCGACGTCGGCCGACCAGATTTGCTCGAAAAGGCGGCTGGGTATGCTGGCACGATGGAACGTGGTGCACGTCAACTGTTTGCCTCGCTCCAGCGCTTCAAGCAGCTGCCCGATTATGTGCAAGTCCATCCAGCACATGGTGCCGGCTCCGCGTGCGGGAAAGCGCTCGGCGCAATTCCACACTCGACGGTCGGCTACGAGAAAATCACCAACTGGGCACTCCAGTTCGATGATGAAGACGCATTTGTGCGTGCGCTGCTCGAAGGGCAGCCTGAACCGCCGCGCTACTTTGCCATGATGAAAAAGCTCAACAAGGAAGTGCGCAACGTGTTGCCGGATGGGAAAGTCCCGGCCCTTGCACGACTCAGTGGAGAGGAAGTCGAGCAACTTCGAAGCAAGGGCGTGCTCATCATTGATACCCGCGATAAATTCTCCTTCGCCGGCGGGCATATTCCTGGTAGCATCAACATTCAGAACAACAACGCATTCTCGACGTGGGCTGGGTGGATTATCCCCTACGACCAACCATTCGCACTAATAACCCCAGCAGAACACCTCGAAGAGGTAACACGCAAGCTCATCCGCATCGGACTTGACCACGCAGCGGGGTATCTGCCAGACGTTGCCGAATGGGCAGTCAATAGTCGCCAGTTGGCAACGCTACCGCAGATGAGCGTTTCCGAGCTTGCTCAGCACATCGAGCAAGGTGATGTCGTTGTCCTCGACGTCCGCAACCAAAGCGAATACGATGCAGGCCACATTGCCGGCGCACTGCACATCTTCGCGGGCTACCTCGAACAGCACCTCGACCGCATTCCGCGCGATCGGCTCGTTGCGGTGCATTGTGCTGGGGGTGACCGCTCTTCGATCGCGACAAGTCTGCTCCATCGGTACAATTTCTCGAATGCCATCAACGTCACAGGTGGCATCAACGCGTGGATTGCAGCAGGGTATCCTGTGGAAACATCAACGCAAGCGGCCACAGTCGCACTCTAAGTTTTTTCATCACTTGACTTCCGATTAGAATGGAACAGCAACTGACAGCGGTTAAACCTGAACCACTTACTGCGGAGACGTTCCGCGAGAAAGTCTTCGATTACCTGAGCGAGCGGGAATGGAAGTACAAAGGTTCGCTCCCCTGCATCATTGACTTCTGGGCGGAGTGGTGCGGCCCTTGCCGGATGCTTGCACCGATCTTCGAAGAATTGGCTGCAGAGTACGCCGGGAAAGTGCTCTTCTACAAAGTGGACACCGACGCCGAACAAGAATTGGCAATGGTCTTCGGCATACGGAGTATTCCATCGCTCCTGTTCGTTCCGCTCAACGGAAAGCCGCAAATGGCAGTTGGCGCTCTTCCGAAGCCAACGCTGAAGGAGATCATCGAAAAAGAACTCCTCCCAACACTTCCGGTTGCCGAGCAAGCACAGGAAACCGACCAAGCGGACGAACAGCCGCTTGCAGAAGACGAAATCTCTCCTGCAGAGCTGAAGGCAATGCTCGCCAGCGGCGATCGCTCATTTCTCCTGCTCGATGTTCGCTTCCCCGACGAGCATGCGCAGCGTCGCATCGAGGCTCCTGAGCACTTGCTCATTCCTCTACCCGAACTTGAAGAGCGCATCGCAGAGCTGGAGCCGTATCGCAATCGCCTGATTATTGCGTACTGCCGAAGCGGAGCGCGAAGCCAGCGCGCCACAGACCTCCTCCGCTCACACGGCTTCAACGTGCGTAATCTCCGCGGCGGAATCCTCGCCTGGACTGACTGACGCTTCGATGACAATTCCAGTAACGAGTGTCCCCGAGCTTGGCTCGGGGACACTGTTTTTTCCACACTGCTGAAACAAAGCGTCACAGCGCTGAATTATTGCAGCGGACTTCCATGCGAACATTTCCCATGCTTATGTGGCTTGCAGCAGCATTGGCATTTCTCCTGCCGGCACATACGATTGCCCAAGTTGCTGGCGACCAACAAGACAACGAGCGGCTTATCGTTCGCGTACTGTCTGCGCCCGGTGACTTAGACCTCGATCGGCGAAGCATGTACTACCCGTATCCATTTTCGCCAACGGATTCAATTGCTGCGGTCTTTCGTGCGCGATGTGCGACATACAGCCTACGGCTCGATGGAATGGAGGAACTCGAGGCATTCCGCGCTGCACTCGCCTGGGTCGGCACGCGCTGGAAGCACAGCTCCGACAATACCGTTGCACCCTCTGTCACGACGCTGGACTTACTCGAGCGCGCGCAGCACGGCGAACAGTTCACGTGCGTCGAATATGCTCGGCTCCTAGTTGATGTGCTCGTGTCGCATGGCTATCCAGCGCGAGTCGTCGGTCTGAGCAAAGAAGACATCGAAACTCGCCCGCAGGGTGCACGACATGTTGCAGTCGAGGCATGGTCCACAACGTATCACAAGTGGGTCTTCCTCGATCCGCAGTGGGGATGCTACCCCTGCATGAATGGCGCGTGGCTCTCTGCGTACGAACTGGTCAACGCAATCATTGCGGGCAAGCTGGAGCAGATCGAACTTGTGCCCGCAGTAGAAGTCTGCGCCTACTACCGAATCCCCCCGATGAGCTGGTCGAGCAGTATCGGGCATTCCTTGCTCCGTACACCGGCTATCTCGATTACCCATACGTGTACGACGGCAAGTACACACTGCTTATGTACATCTGCAAGGAATCGCTCCCACTCCCACTGGCATTCCAAGGAGTGCCGCTGAGCGGGCTTTTCTACACACGTTCCTGGCGGAAGGCCTATGGAGCGCTCGATCAAACCCACGTGACCTTCCGCTACACGGGCGATTACCATCCACAGCAGGGCTTTACGCAACCTGCATACACGCTGGATATCGCTACAACACTCCCATGGGTGCAACACTTCGAAGTCCGACACGACAGCGGCTCGTGGCAGCCAATCTCCTCTGCGCGCTACCAGTGGAAACTTCGCCGAGGAGTCAACACAATCGAGCTGCGGGCTGTCGGCTATAGCGGCATGCGTTCTCGCAGCTCGTCTGTCACTGTCTTTTGGGGCCTACCCCGGGAACTTCCCAAGCTTACCAGCACGCAGTAGCTCAAGTTTTTTCCTGCGCTGCCGACAATACCGCCTGGACACAGAGAAAAGGGGGCAGGGACGCCGCGGTTATGTTCCACTTCCGTTCAGGGAGGTTCTATGCCATCCTCAATTTCGAACGGTGCTCGCATCCGCACCAACACGCCCGCCGAGAATGCGTACAACGCACTCGATGCAGCCAACCGGGCGATTGCACTCCACCAACTTCGTCTTTCGACCGGCAAGCGCATCAACTCTGCGCAAGACGACGTGGCCGGTTACATCACCTCGCGTGCACTGAAAGCA